>Ga0315336_1000018_pt1 | contig 1066674 bp, 950 predicted proteins | sample ASW5metaG_FD_204512 | JGI IMG/M metagenome (GOLD analysis project Ga0315336, IMG submission 204512) | Ammonia-oxidizing marine archaeal communities from Monterey Bay, California, United States - ASW #5 | ecosystem: Environmental > Aquatic > Marine > Intertidal zone | place: USA: California... | reverse complement strand
ATGTGGTGGTCAATTTCAGCTGCTCAAGGGGCTAATAAAGCGAAAATTGGCCTCGGCGAACTAGAAACTCGCATGCCTCAGGCCGAACGGGAAACCGCACAGAAACTTGCCCGAGAATGGATGGAGAAGCATCCGAAATAGAGAGTTCACTGGTCCGCTGAACTTCCGAGTTGGGTCAAACTGAGAAGTTTTGGTGGGGGTAAAAATACGTCCGTTCTCCCCCTCATAACGGACATCGAATTTGAAAATGCAGATTTCGTGCGAATGACTTCCGCTTTCCGCCCAACAGCGGAATAAAACAGACCGGCTTGAGACCTTCCGAATCTGGTCATAAGAAGACTCTCACCAACCTCGTTTTACTGCTAGAATACGCGGTAAATGACCCGTTTACTCAACATATCAGCGGCCGTTGTTCTTCTTTGCTTTTTCGTTTGGCCTTTCGGGACGCTGCTGCGTTTTTACCTGGCTCTAAAATCATCTGACGCGGCGGTGGTCGAAAGGATGGTCGATTGGCCTTCTGTGCGTAAAAGTATTAACGAAGACCTCAACCAAACCGCGGAACGCGAGATCAACAAAAAAATCAACAGGTCCGAAAACGCCGCTGAATTTAAAGTAAAACTGAATTTCACGTCAATTTCGATTGCCAATACCATTGCCGCAAAAATTGCCTCTCCGGAGGCGTTAATTTTTCTGTTCAATCAGCCGACCAAATTTCACTGCTTTAAGGATTTGCGGATAATGCCGGAACCAGTGGGACCGGCGGATTGTCAGCCTTCCAAGAACGAATTAAATTCCGATGACAAGAAAGAGTTTTCTCTTCGCGGTCCAAATTTCCTTCGCATCTATGAAAAGACAAGTTATTTGTTCTTTACTGATCTTTTCACTTTTAAGTTCGAGGTTCTGCACGATGAAATTCCCGTGGTCTTAACTTTGAGACTTCGGACATATTCCTGGTTGCTTACGGAGCTCGATGCAGATTGGCAGAAAATAATTTATTCAAAGTAAGGGCAAAATGCCTTCTCAAGCCACAATGAATAATCCCTGAATGTCAGTTTAGGATCAAATTGCTCGAATAAATCCAAGCACCTGCTCACTCCCGCTTTACCGGCAACTTCGGAAATGTTTAGAAGCCTTCTTTCGCAATCTCAACTCTGACATACATTAACCTATATTATGTTTTTTTTCCTTTTCTATTGGTATTTTATGATTTTTATGCTCTATTATCACCTTCGACGGACTATGTCCGGCGAATTGGCTATTGGTGTTTGCGATTCTGAATATTGCCGACAGAGCGTCGTCCCTCGTGGGACGGCATAATCATGAGGCATCCCGCGGTGGAATAGGCCGTTCCACTAACTAGAACCGACCGCCATGACTCCTGCCTTTTCCCTACATCATCCCAACATTTGGGCTCCGATGTTGGGGTGATGTTGGGGTGATGTTGGGGTGATGTTGTGATTTTCATGTCTCTTGTCAGATGTAGCTGGCGGGTTTCTGCGGTTTTTCGTTTTCGTTATATCAAAATGTTGGGAATTGTTGTGTTTTGTAGGGAAAATGGGAAGCCGTCTGAAAAATATAAGAATTTCTGTTACTGTGCTGACCATTTTCTGATGCCTCATCTGCCCGTCTGAACCACGGGTTTCAGAGCATCAACTTCGCCGCCCTGCATTGACAACACCGCCCCGCGCCTCTATCTCTTTCACGCGCCGAAATCGGCCATAATTTGCGAATTTCATGAGCCGTCGAGCAGCGCCGTCTCTCCATATATTCACTGGGTGTCATTTACATGTTCCAAGCCATCGCCAAACGCCTGTTTGGCTCCGCCAATGACCGCTATCTCAAACCACTGCGCAACCGTGTTGATGCCATTAACGCGCTTGAGCCGGAATTGGAAAAACTATCCGATGACGAGCTGAAAGCCCGCACACCTTGGTTCCGCGAACGGCTTGAGGCGGGTGAGGATCTGGACGCCATTCTGGAGGAAGCATTCGCCACCGTTCGTGAAGCCGCCAAACGGACCCTCGGTCAGCGCCATTTCGATGTTCAGCTGCTTGGTGGCATCATCCTCAACAACGGCATGATTTCGGAAATGAAAACTGGTGAGGGCAAGACCCTGGTCTCCACCCTTCCCGTCTATCTGAATGCGATCGCCGGCAAGGGCGTCCATGTGGTTACCGTGAACGATTATCTGGCCCAGCGTGATGCCAAATGGATGGGCCAGATTTATGAATTTCTGGGCCTCACCGTCGGCTGCATTGTTCATGGTATCGAAGATGACGATCGCCGCGCTCAATATGGTGCGGACATCACCTACGCCACCAATAATGAACTTGGGTTTGATTACTTGCGCGATAACATGAAATTCAGCCTGGAAGAAATGGTCCAGCGCGATTTCAATTTTGCTATCGTTGATGAGGTTGACAGTATCCTGGTCGATGAAGCACGGACACCGCTGATCATCTCTGGCCCGACCGAGGACAATTCAGAGCTTTATGTCGCCATCGACAAACTGATCCCGAACCTGACGGAAGAAGATTACGAAAAAGACGAAAAAGCCCGTTCCGTCGCGTTCACCGAAGCTGGCACTGAAAAAATCGAGAATATGACTCGCGAAGCCGGGCTGCTTGAAGAAGGCACGCTTTACGATATTCAGAACGTATCGCTTGTCCATCACGCCAATCAGGCGCTTCGCGCACATACCATGTTCCAGCGCGACACCGACTACATCGTCAAGGACAACCAGGTCATCATCATTGATGAGTTCACGGGCCGTATGATGGAAGGACGTCGGTATTCCGAAGGCCTGCATCAGGCGCTGGAAGCAAAAGAACGGGTCGAGATCCAGAACGAGAACCAGACCCTCGCCTCTATCACCTTCCAGAACTATTTCCGCCTTTATCCGAAGCTGGCCGGTATGACCGGTACGGCGATGACGGAAGCCGGCGAGTTTGCTGAAATTTACAAGCTCGACGTGATCGAAATACCGACCAACGTCGATTGTATCCGTGACGATATGGACGATGAGGTTTATCGGACCATGGCGGAAAAGGACAATGCCATTGTTCAGCTGATCAAGGAATGCCAGGACCGCAAGCAGTCGGTTCTAGTCGGCACAGTCAGCATCGAGAAATCCGAACACCTGGCCAGCCTGCTGAAAAAAGCTAAGATCGAGCATCACGTTCTGAACGCGCGCTATCATGAGCAGGAAGCCTTGATCATCGCGCAGGCCGGTTATCCCGGTGCGGTCACCATCGCCACCAACATGGCCGGTCGTGGTACCGATATTCAGTTGGGTGGTAACCTTGATATGCGTATCGACAACGAGGTTAGCGCCGAACCGGGATCAGATGCGTATACGAAGGCGGCTGAGAAGATTGCTGAAGAGATTGCGACCAACCGCGAAATCGCCAAGACCGGCGGCGGGTTGTTTGTGATCGGCACCGAACGTCATGAAAGCCGACGCATCGACAACCAGCTGCGTGGTCGTTCAGGACGTCAGGGTGATCCGGGCGGATCATGCTTCTTCCTGTCCCTGGAAGATGACCTGATGCGTATTTTCGGCTCCGAGCGCATCGACGGTATGCTCCAGAAACTGGGCCTTGAAGAAGGCGAAGCGATTGTTCATCCCTGGGTCAACAAGGCGCTTGAGAAAGCCCAGCGCAAGGTCGAGGAACGTAACTTCGAAATTCGTAAAAACCTGCTGAAATTCGATGACGTGATGAACGATCAGCGCAAGGTGATTTACGAGCAACGCAAGGAACTGATGTCGACGGAAGATGTATCCGACGAAATCGTCCACATGCGCCATCAGGTGATTGAAGATATCGTTTCACGCTGCATCCCGGAAAAGGCCTATGCCGAGCAATGGGACATGGACGCCATGCACGAAGAAGTGTTGCGTATATTTGGCACTGACATCCCGGTCCGCGACTGGGCCAAGGAAGAAGGCATTGCGGACCGTGAAATCCGCGAACGCCTGATTGACCTCACGGATCGCAAGATGGCCGAAAAAGCCGCAAACTTCGGCCCGGAAATCATGCGCAATGTGGAAAAAAGCCTGCTCCTGCAACTGCTTGACCAGCTCTGGAAAGAACACCTCCTGACCCTTGATCATCTGCGTCAGGGCATTGGCCTTCGCGCCTATGCGCAGCGCGACCCGCTGAACGAATACAAGCAGGAAGCCTTTGAGATGTTCCAGGAGATGCTCGACTCCCTACGTGAGCGAATCACCCAGGTTCTTAACCATGTGGAACTGCAACTCGACAGCGCCGACGACGCGCTCTTCCATCATGGCGAGCAGGAAATGATTGAAGGCCGCACAGACCCGGCCTTCGCCAATGACTCCCGCGCTTTGGGTGAGGATTCGATCACCGAAATGCCGCCTTTACCAACAAACACCCGCAAGGCAGCAGCCGATATTGACCCCGAAGACCCGTCAACATGGGGCCGCGTTTCCAGAAACGAGCCTTGCCCTTGCGGATCCGGCAACAAATACAAGCGCTGCCACGGGGCCACATAAATGCCGTTGCCCGCACAGCAGACAGCCGTGTTTGACTGGGGCAAGCTAACTTATCTGGACGCCGGGCAGCACTCAGACCATAGGACACCGCTGGTTTTCGCGCATGGTCTGGCCGGCGCATCGCAAAGCTGGCTCCGTCAGTTTGAAGCCTTCGCCGACACCAACCGCGTCATCGCCTGGGACACGCCGGGGTATGGCGGGTCTGATTGCGTCGACTCAAACGCAGATATTTTTGCCGCCAAACTGGCCGAGTTGCTGGATTCACTGGGCATTGATGAGATTTACCTGACTGGCCATTCCATGGGCGGCATCGTCGCCGGACGTTTCGCCGGACAATACCCCGAACGGGTCAAGGCGCTGGTTCTGTCCTGCACCTTCTTGGGCGGACTGCAACCCGTAGGCCTGCCGCTTAGCAAGGGCTATCAGTCCCGGATTGATGATCTAAACCGTCTGCCCGGTGAACAATATGGGCGCGAACGCGCACCCAATATGGTCGCGCCGGATACGCCCACCGACGTCCTCAATATGGTCGCGAAGATCGCTGGCGGAACCACACCTGCTGGTATGGAATCCGCCGCACGCATGTTACAGGAAGCCGACAACCGTCCATTCCTCGAAATGCTATCCATGCCGGTTACGGTTCTGGAAGGTGAGTTGGACCCTGTGATCTCGGCTGACAGGACAGGTGAGCTTGCGGCGCTTATTCCAGGTGCGAAGAAAGTGACACTGCCGGGCGCGGGGCACGCGCCTTATCTGGAAAAGCCCGAAGATTATAATGCGGCAATCCGCCAAGCGTTCGATCTGGACTGATCAGCTCAGGCCTTTTTTACCCATCTCAAGGAACTTCTCGCGCCGCGCCTGTTTGAGCACACCGGGGTCGAGTTCCGATAGTTCACCTAAAGCTGTCGTTATGGCCGCAGACACACTCTCTATTGCCGCTTCGCGTTCACGATGCGCGCCGCCGATGGGCTCAATAATAACGTCATCAATAATACCAAGGCTCGCCAGATCCTGCGCCGTAATTTTTAGCGCCGTCGCGGCTTCTTTCGCCTGATCGCCATCGCGCCACAAAATGGATGCGCAGCCTTCTGGCGAGATCACGGAATAAATGGAATGCTCGAGCATCAGAACCTTATTCGCCGTCGCCAGCGCAATCGCGCCGCCAGACCCACCTTCGCCGATGATGATGCTGATCAGTGGCACATTCAGGCCAAGGCAAACCTCGATTGATCGGGCAATCGCTTCTGCCTGTCCGCGGGCTTCCGCATCTACACCGGGGTATGCACCTGGCGTGTCGACAAATGTTATGACCGGCAGCTTGAAGCGTTCCGCCAGGGCCATCAAACGCTGTGCTTTCCTGTAGCCTTCCGGACGCGCCATGCCGAAGTTATGTTTGACCCGGTTTTCCGTGCCTGACCCCTTTTCGGTGCCGATAACGACGATGGAGTTTCCGTCAAAGCGCCCAAGACCGCCAACAATCGCCTGATCATCGGCAAACGCGCGATCACCGGCCAAGGGCGTGAAATCCGTAATCAGCGCATTGATGTAATCCATTGCGTGCGGGCGATCATGGTGGCGCGCCACCTGCGCTTTCTGCCAGGGATTTAGCTTCGCGTAAGTTTGCGCCAGCAAGCGGTCAACCTTGCCCTGAAGCTTAGTCACTTCTTCAGCAATATTGACCTCACCGGAGCCACTCAAGTGGCGAAGTTCTTCGATCTTCCCCTCAAGTTCCGCAATTGGTTTTTCGAAATCAAGATAGTTATGCATGAGTGCTATCTAACATGAAGGACCGGAATTAACACACAAATTAAAGGCCTTGGGCGATCTCTTTAATAACGGCCCATGCCGACTCGATATGTGCCTCGGTCGTACGGGTCTGCCCTACGGAAAACCGAATGGCAAACCGTCCCCCAACCTTGTTCCGAGTCAGATAAATCCGCCCGTCATCGTTGATACGGTTGAGCAGCGTCTCATTCACCTGATCAACCTCTGCCTCTGCCAATTCCTGAGGCCGATAGCGAAAATTAACCAGCCCGAGGCGCTTCGGGGCCATCATCTCGAATTCCGGGTCTGCTTCAATCCAGCCGGCCAGTTCATCAGCCCAGGCGATGTGATCGCGCAGTATGGCCTGCAGGCCTTCAACCCCGTAAGAGCGGATCACAAACCACAATTTGAGCGCACGGAAACGCCGCCCGAGGGGCACGCTCCAGTCCCGATAATCAATCACCTGCCCCTGATTCACGGTTTTAAGATATTCGGGCAAAATGCCGAGGGTACGGACCAGATCATCTGCCGATCGCACAAAATGCGCAGCGCAATCGAAATTGGTCATCAGCCATTTGTGTGGGTTGAACGAAAAACTATCGACCAGTTCAATCCCATCAATCATATCTCGGTGTTCGGGCAGGATCAGGGCACTCCCGGCCCAAGCCGCATCGACATGAAAGAAAATATCATGGGCTTTGCAAATTTCACCAATCGCCCGAACCGGATCATTGGCACCAACGCCTGTCGTCCCGAGGGTCGCAATCACGCCAGCCGGGCAATAACCATCGGCAATATCGTGCTCAATCGTCTCCTCCAGTAAATCGGCACGTATGGCGAACTGATCATCTGCACCAATCAGACGAAGTGAGCTTTCGCCGAGCCCCGCCACCTTGACGGCTTTCAGGACCGATGAATGGGCTTCGATCGAGGTGTAGAATGTGAGCGGCGGGCATTCTTTCAGGCCGCCCAAATTGGCCGCCCAGCCCGAAACTTTTTCACGTGCCATCAGAATCGCAACAAGGGTCGCACTTGAGGCACTATCCTGAATAACGCCCTGAAACCCCTCGCCCAGCGCCAGCATCTTGCGAAGCCAGTCCATGACACGGGTTTCCATTTCCGTTGCCGCTGGAGAGGTTTCCCAAACCATGCATTGCGCGCCCATGGATGCCGTCAACATTTCTGCCAATACGGAAGGTGGGCTTGAGTTACCCGGGAAATAGGCATGGAAATTCGGGTGCTGCCAATGGGTCATGCCGGGCAGGATATCGCGTTTGAAGTCTTCGAAGATCAGCGCCATTTCCTCGCCAACTTCGGGTGCGCTGGCGGTCAGCTTACTTGCGATCTCGCCGGGTTTTATCTGCGAACGAACAGGATAATCCTGAACGTTATCCATGTAATCGGCCATCCAGTCGACAAAGGCATGGGCATGGCGGCGAAAATCTTCTGGATTCATGGGTACCCTACGCTATCAACATCAGGCGTCGTGTTCGGCGATATAGGCTGCCATTTTGACAAGGACTTCAGCCTGTTTGATGGAAGCAATATCAATCAGGCGTCCGTCCAGCGCGACAGCGCCTCGGCCTTCTTTCTGTGCCTGTTCCATGGCTTCCAGAATACGTTTGGCTTTGGTCACTTCTTCGTCTGACGGGCTGTAGCAAGTATTGGCGAGCGCGATCTGGGATGGGTGAATGGCCCATTTCCCTTCGCAGCCCAATGTCGCAGCTCGTTTGGCCTGGGCAACAAAACCGTCAGAATCGGAAAAATCACCGAACGGTCCATCGATCGGGCGCAAACCATTGGCCCGGGCGGCGACGATCATCTTGGTAATCGGGTAATGCCACATGTCGCCCCAGTGAAGGTCGCGATTACCATCAGCGTCCGGGTCGGTCAGCACGTGGTAATCCGGGTGTGGGCCGCCGATCACCGTGGTTCGCGCTTTCATGGACGCAGCGTAATCGGCAACACCGAAATGCAGCGATTCGTTGCGCGGGCTGGCCGCAGCGATTTCAAAAACATTTTGCATACCCAGGGCCGTTTCGATGATCATCTCAAACCCGATGCGGTTTTCGAAGCCTTTGGCCTGCTCGATTTGCGTAACCAGCATGTCGACCGCGTATATATCCGCTGCCGTGCCCGCTTTCGGGATCATGATCAGATCAAGGTTCTGGCCGGCCTGCTCAACAATATCGACAACATCACGGTACATATAGTGAGTATCAAGGCCATTGATGCGGATGGACACGGTTTTGCCGCCCCAGTCCAGATCATTCAGGGCCTCAATGATGTTTTTGCGGGCCTGAGGCTTGTCACTTGGAGCCACAGCATCTTCGAGATCAAGAAACACCACATCAGCCGGGCCTTTCGCCGCCTTTTCAAGAAACACCGGGTTTGATCCAGGAACTGCCAGTTCCGAGCGATTCAAACGGGCTGGTGCCGGTACTGGAATGGTGAAACTCATGGCGTAACTCCTTATATGGAAAATGTCTTCTCGGGCCGTGTTTTGTTGCCCACGGCAAAGTGCTAAAGTTTCCCGGGCGTTTCAAGGAAAAGCTCTAAATCTATTGGCCTAATATGTAAAAGACCTGTGCCCGGCGTGCAAAAATTTATGTGCTACTAAGGCGCAAATCGAACACCGCATTTACACCAAAGGACAATTATGACCGATAAACCTGTCTTGCTGATCACCCGCAAAATTTCCACCAATTCAGAAAAACGCGCGGCCGAAAATTACGATGTACGCCTCAACCCGGAAGATCGTTTGTATTCTTCAGAGGAACTGCTGGAAAAATGTGATGGCGTTGACGCGATTCTGCCGTGCCATTCGGAATTTTTCACCCCGGAAGTCGTCGCCCGCTTGCCGAAATCGGTGAAAATCATCGCCAATCATTCGGTCGGTGTTGATCATTGCAATCTTGACGCCCTGAAAGCGAAAGGCGTTGTCGTGACCAACACGCCGGATGTGCTGTCTGACGCGACAGCGGAAATTGCCATGCTTTTGCTGCTGGGGGCCGCACGGCGTGCAAGCGAAGGGGATCGCATGGTACGTGAGGGACAATGGAAAACCTGGAGCCCGTCATTCATGGTCGGCGCACAGGTGACCGGCAAGCGAATCGGCATTGTCGGCATGGGGCGCGTTGGCCAGGTGATGGCAGCGCGCGCACGCGGATTTGAGATGGAAGTTCATTATTATAATCGGAGCCGCCTCACCCCTGAGCTGGAATTAGGGGCGCAATACCATGAAAACCTGGATGATCTTTTGGCCGTTTCAGACTATCTATCTCTCCATTGCCCGACCACACCGGAAACAACAGGATTTATGAGCAAAGAAAAATTTGATCGTCTGCCCGATGATGCCATTTTTATTAACACAGCCAGAGGTGCGCTGGTTGATGAAGACGCTCTCATTAACGCCCTTAAATCAGGCAAGGTTGCTGCTGCTGGACTGGATGTCTTTCAGACAGAGCCCGGCGGAAATCCGGCATTTTCAGAGCTTGATAATGTATTTATGCTACCACATATCGGCAGTGCGACGGCTGATACCCGTGACGCTATGGGATATCGTGCTCTGGACAATATTGACGCGTTTTTCGCAGGGAAAGAACCTGTTGACCGAGTCGTATGACGGTTATCATTTGACAAACGTGGTGATATGCCTAGCATTCTGGGCAATAAAAATCTCCAGGGAGATTACCTAGACTTAACAGTACTGGGTTTATTAAAATTGAGATTACTAAACAGACTAAAATTCCAAGGGAGGAGAGAAGATGTCAACCAAAGTAACAAGACGTAAAATCCTGAAAGGTGGCGCTGTTGCCGCTGTCGGTGTAGCCGCCGCAACCACACTTGCGAAGCCTGCACTTTCCGCTGGTCGGAAAAAAATGGTTATCGTTTCTACATGGCCACGGGATTTCCCAGGTCTCGGAACTTCAGCACAACGTGTCTCTAAACGGATCAACGACCTGACCGAAGGTCGCATTGAAGTCGAATACTTCGCCGCCAAAGAACGTGTTGGCGCTTTTGACTCATTTGATGAAGTTGCTTCCGGTAACGCGCAGGCCTATATCGCTGCGGATTACTATTGGAAAGGCAAACACCCAGGTTGGGCATATTTCACAGCTGTTCCGTTTGGTCTCAGCTATACGGAAATGAACGCCTGGATCCGCTTCGGTGGCGGTCAAGCCCTATGGGACGAACTCGCTGCAGGTTTTGGCCTCAAAAACGTCATGTGCGGCAACACTGGTTGCCAGATGGGTGGTTGGTTCAACAAAGAAATCAACTCCGCAGATGACCTTAAAGGTCTTAAAATGCGTATTCCGGGCCTCGGCGGTGACGTCATGGCGAAACTGGGCGCATCTCCGGTTTCCATCCCGGGCGGTCAGATTTATGAAAACCTTGTTTCTGGTGCTATTGATGCAACCGAATGGGTTGGCCCCTGGAACGACAGCTTCATGAAGTTCTACGAAGCTGCCAAATACTACTACTATCCGGGCATGCATGAGCCAGGCTCAATGATTGCACTCGGCACGAACAAGAAATGGTGGGACGCCCTTGGGAAAACGGATCAGCTGATTATCGAATCTGCCGCATCCTGGGAAAACGATACCATGATGGCCGAATACAACATGAAGAGTGGTGCTGCGCTGACCAGCCTGATCAAGGATCAGGGCGTCAAATTGCGTAAATTCAACGATGATGTCTATGACAGCTTCGGTGAAGCGGCTGAAGAAGTCTTCGAAGGCGTTCGCGCCCATAGCTCGCTTGCCGAGAAAATCGACGCTAGCTTTACCGCTGCGCGTACAGACCTCGGTGGCTGGTCGAAAATTTCGGATCAGGCCTTCCTCGCACAACGCAACCGCGTCCTCGGCCTGTAATCAGGCCTCGCGAGGCAATTATGAAAGCGGGGCCCCTTTCGGGCTCCGCTTCTCATATTTTGTAGAGCGGATACGCTATTTTGCGAGCACAATAATTTTATCGATATCCGGAGTGGTATGACAGATATGTCCCAAACTTCCGCGGACAGCCAGTTGGCACCGCTTTTTCGTATTTTCGCCCTGTCGATTACGGCATTGGGCGTCGTTTTCGTTTTAAATAATTTTCTTAATTTTTGGTGGGACTGGCCCGGGCTACCGACATTTTTCGGTCATCTCGGACTATTCGGATTTGAACCGTTACCCAAACCGCTTGATAGCGGCGCATTGATGCTTGGATGGGTGCAACTGCTTATATATACGGTGCCAATTATTGGCCTTGCGATGATCGTCAGAAAGACACCTGATCGCAGCATGCATGCCGATTCCGAAGCCCTTTCTGACCTGGCTGCATTTATCATTCGCGGTGCATTTTGGGCCGTCCTACTCGTTGGTTTGGTTGATGTGGTGATCTCATTTTTGCGGGTCGAAGGGTTTCTGAGAGATATTGTTGGCAAACAACTGGCTGACGATCTCGGGAGATCCAGCTACCGGGGGGCAAATGTCCATTATCCAATCATTGCGCTGAGCTATGTGATTGCCTGGTTTAACCGTTCAATCGGGTTTACCTGGCTAGCCCTATTGATCGTTGTTGCTGAGATTCAGATTGTGATCGCGCGGTTTGTATTTTCCTATGAGCAGGCCTTCATGGCCGATCTGGTACGGTTTTGGTATGGCGCGCTGTTCCTGTTTGCCAGCCCCTATACGCTCATTCATGAAGGCCACGTGCGGGTTGATATTCTTTATGCCAGCTTCAGCGAACGGGGCAAAGCCTGGACAAATGCAATCGGGTCATCGTGCCTGGGAACGCCACTCTGCTGGATTGTCCTGACCAGCGGCCTCTGGGGGAAATCCAGCGTCATCAACAGCCCGATGATCAGCTACGAAGTCACTCAGGCGGGTTATGGCTTGTATGTAAAATACTTGCTGGCTGGATTCCTTCTTATTTTTGCCATATCGATGCTCATCCAGTTCATGAGCTATTTCCTGAGCAGCGTTGCCGTGTTGCTCCGCGAAAAGGGTTACCACCCCGATATGACCGAACACGCTAATGTATAGGCGGCAAAAGATATAAATCATGGAAATATTATTTCTCATCATTCTTGTTGTTACGATGATCGCGGCCTTGGGGTCTGGCTTTCCTGTTGCCTTTTCACTGCCAGGTTCCGCGATCTTCACAATCGGGTTAGCCGCCCTTTGTGGCGTCATATTCGCTGGCGATTCCGGTGCCTATTTCGCCCATGGCGGCCCCATTCAGTGGCTAAACGCCGGGATCACTAATTTCCGCGGCATTTACTGGGAGGCCGAGCGAGATACGCTAATCGCCATCCCGCTGTTTATTTTCATGGGGATTATGCTTGAGCGCTCGAAAATCGCTGAGGATCTGCTGATCACCATGGCCCAGCTGTTTGGTCCAATCCCGGGCGGTCTTGGCATTTCGGTTGTTATCGTGGGTGCCCTTCTGGCGGCGACAACGGGTATTGTCGGTGCTACGGTGATTGCCATGGGCCTGATTTCACTGCCTGTCATGCTGCGCGCCAACTATTCGCATTCCCTGGCAACCGGCACGATCAGCGCATCCGGCACCCTGGGCCAGATCATTCCGCCCTCCATTGTTCTTATTATTCTTGCCGATCAGCTCTCGAACGCAACGGATCAGGCCGTCTCTCTTCGTACGGCTGAGTTCAAAGAAGGTACGGGCATAAGCTCCTTGCCAAGCGAATTTGGCCTGACATCCACAAGTGCCGGCGACATGTTTCTGGGCGCATTTTTGCCGGGCATTCTGCTGGTTGGGCTTTACATCCTCTACATTCTTGTCGTCGCCCTGATCAAACCCAAGTTGGCCCCGCCCGCCCCTTATGAAGGCAAATTTGATACGAAATTCCTGATGCGGGTTCTGGTTGTTCTGGTCCCGCCACTAACCCTGATCTTTACCGTGCTCGGTTCCATCGTCCTTGGCATCGCCACGGTTAATCAGGCCGGTGCCATTGGTGCTATTGGTGCGATGATTATGGCGGGTTATCGTCTGATGGAAGGAAAGCCCGGCGCATTCAAACCTGCTGTGCTTGCCGTCGTATCAGTTTTCGCCCTCGTTGTGATCCTCAGCTTCTATGACATCAACGTTAAAAACATTAAAACCGATCACGACGTTATGGGCGTTATCCTGGCCTCCATCGCCTCGACCGCTTTCCTGATTTCCGCAATCTGGAGCGGTTGGCGGACCCATAAGATCGACAAGACGCTGGAAGGCGTTATGATCGAAACGGCAAAAACCACGTCGCTGGTTTTCATCATCCTGCTGGGTGCGGCGATGTTAACCGCCGCTTTCCGAGCCTTCGGCGGTGAAGAGCTTGTACGTGACTTCCTGACCGGCCTGCCGGGTGGTTTCATCACCAAGTTCATCGTTGTCATGGCGGTTATCTTTGTGCTCGGGTTCTTCCTCGATTTCATCGAGATCGCGGTTGTTGTTGTGCCGATTATTGCCCCGATCCTGCTCGCTGATCCGACCGCCAATGTAACCGCCGTCTGGCTCGGCGTTATGATCGGCGTCAATATGCAGACATCGTTCCTGACCCCGCCGTTCGGCTTCGCCTTGTTCTACTTACGTGGGGTTGCCCCCCCCATCGTCAAAACGATTGAAATGTACCGGGGCGTGGTTCCGTTTATTTTGCTGCAACTGGCCGGTCTGGTTATCGTCGGCTTATATCCGCCACTGGTGAATTATCTGCCTAATCGGGTGTATCTGACATCTGATACCGCGCCTCCGCCGCAGAACCCGAAACTGCAGCGTTGCATCGAAAGCTATTTGTTCGAGCAGTACGACCTTACTGCTGATCAGTTGATGGCAAGCATCAGCAAGGCCAAAGCGCTCGATTTCTCCAGCCTGCCGGACAAATACAAAAGCTCGGTAGGTGAAGGCCTGCAATCGGCGGAAGCAACATTCGGCATGGTCGCCAAAATCCGCGGTGCGGAAACGGCCTTGAAAGCTTATGAGCCGGAATACCGTCCCCTGCATGAGGAAATGCGGGACTTGCGTGTTGAAATGAGCACCTTCAAGCGTGAGATCAAAGTGATGACCAAAAAACGTCAGGGTCTGTCTTATGAGGGTAAGGAGGCCGAAGAAGAGCTTGCCGAAGTTGACGCCGAAATTGTTGAGCACAAAAACCAATTGGAAGAGCTGAAAGGCAGAACTCCGGTCGGTTGGGTCGATGCCAGCAAGCGTTACAGAACACTGGCAAAAGCCGAAAATACCGCAAGGCGTAAATACCGCCGGAACGTTGATGACGCTTATGAGCCAATCCGCGACCTTCGTATTCTGATCGATAACACGGAAACGCTTATATCGCTGGAGGGAACAATCAAGAGCCTAGAGTCCGTCATTACCAGTTCCGCCCCTGCCGACGCCATGGCAGCCATCAAGAAGGCAGAATCTGCCATTTCCGCCGTACCGGGCTCAAGTAGAATCAAGTCCAAAGTCTCTAAAGCGCGGCGTGCCTTGAAAGGCGACAATCCGAAACCTGAAAAAGCAGCTAAGGAGCTGGCCAAGGCGTTGAAAATCTATGCCAAGGAAGTTGCCTGGCGTAAGGCGGCCTCTGATAAACTATCTACCGGTCTTGGTGAATATGATGATGCCATCAAAGCAACGATTGGCCTGCGGCTGCAAGAACGCCTAACCAAAGAACAGGCAATAGAAGTTTCAAGCTGCCTGTCCGTCCATCGGGACATCTCGCTCAGCTTCTAGGGCATCTCCTAGCGGGGGTTCCCTAGATGTTTGTTGTAAACGCAATTGCGTCGTCGCGAATGAGTCCATTCGCTCTGGATTAGCGATAATAACAAAGGGCGCCAGTTCGATTTGAACGGCGCCCTTTAATTTTTTGGATTGTTTCGAACCTGAAGTCAGTCGGCGTTCGCAATCTCATTTGCCAACCAGCGCGCAGTGCGAAGAAGCCTTGCATCATCACCACGCGGTGCAACAAGTTGTACACCCAACGGCATTTCATTCTCGCCCTGCAACAGCGGTACTGTTACAGCAGGCACCCCCAGATAGCTCCAGGTTGAGCAGAATACCGGATCCCCTGTCGCCTCAAGGCCAAGCGGCGCTTCGCCACAGGTTGCTGGGGTCAGGATCACGTCATAATCATCACATAGGCTTTCAACCCATGCACTCAGCGGGCCGATCTGGTCAACGCTGTTATTGTAATCAACAGCCGTGACTTCGCGCCCATCCCTGATCATACCCATCAGAATATCGCTGATCTGGTCTTCGCCGCGTTCCACGTACTTGTTAAGAAACCGGGCGAGATCAGCGGTCATGATGTTTCTAAGGTGACCAACAGCGGCGTCAAATTCCGCCGGCATCTCCACTTCTTCACATTGCTCGCCCAAAAACTCGCTAAGCTCTTCAAATGCCGCGTGGGTATCGGGCGTTGCCTGGTCCCAGACGGGAGACTTGATGAAGGCAAACCTTGGCTCATATGGCGCCTCTTCTGATATAATCTCCGCCAGATGCGGCGCTGGTGCCAGCTTAGTATCGGGATCACCATCGTCGTGTCCGATCAGGCATTCGGCGACCAAAGCCGCGTCCTCCAGCGTACGTGCAAATACGCCGACATGGTCAAGAATTCTGGACAATGCCAGTGCACCAAAGCGCGAGATCAGGCCATGTGTCGGCTTGAACCCGACGACACCGCAAAAAGATGCGGGTCTGATGACCGATCCATTGGTCTGCGACCCAATTGCCAAAGGCACCATCCCGGCAGCCACAGCAGCAGCAGAGCCACTGGACGAGCCACCCGGGGTTCGCATGGGGTCATGTGGGTTGGTCGTCTTACCGGGCGCATAGACCGCCATTTCGGTTGTTACGGTTTTGCCCATAATGATGGCACCGGAAGCCCGAAGGCGTTTTACGGCCGTGCAATCATTAAAAGGCTCGCGACCGGCATCCAGAACGGTACCGTTTTCGGTTGGGTAGTCTTCTGTATCGAAAATATTCTTGATGCCAACCGGGATACCATGAAGAGGGCCGCAAGGCGCGCCGCTGGCACGGTAAGCATCCAGATCTTCCGCCTGCTTGAGAACAAACTCCCGATCGAGATGTTCCCATGCACCGACTTCTTCTTCGCGAGCATCAATTCGCGCGAGACAGGCCTCAACCAGTTCAACTGACGTTATTTCGCCATCCGCCATCATCTGCACAAGTTGCACAGCGCCTAAATCTGCCAAATCCATTGTATCGGCCTCTTAAATTATCCGGTGTGGTTCAGTCGCCGTTCTTGTTGCGAAAGCATGAGTCCCACAGATCAAAGAAGACCAGTGGCAGGATCGACAGACAGATCACCCAGAACGGCAAGCCGCCCCAGAACCCGGCGGCACCCGCTGAGATACTATGCGCAAGGCCCAGTACGAACACAGCAATCGCCAGCGTTCCGATTGTTCCAAAAATTCTCTCAAGAAGGTTTTGAGACATTACATTTTCTCTCCGTACATCCAGTCTGCATTTTTTTCATACATCGTCAGCCCGATCCAAAACTAAGGGATATATACACCAAAGAAGTACTCAGGCAGCCACAATGCAATCGCCGGGAACTGATACATCAAAACCATCAGCATAATCACAATCACCAGATACGGCATGATACCTTTGAAGATATCCATCAGTTCGATCATGCTGCCCAATACGCCCTTCAGGTAATAGGCCGACATGGCCATCGGTGGCGTCAGGAACGAGGTTTGCAGATTAAGCGCAACCAGCATCGCAAAGAAGTACGGATCAACACCGAAATTATCCAGCATCGGCAGGAAGATCGGCACGAAAATAATCAGGATTTCTGACCATTCCAGCGGCCAACCCAGAAGGAAGATAATGATCTGCACCAATACCAGGAACTGCCAGGGGGCAAGGTTAAAGCCGAGAACAAAATGCTCGATGATTTCATGTCCGCCCAGGTACGAGAATACGGACGCAAAGGTCCATGAGCCGACAAACAGCCAGCAGACCATGGCGGTCGCTTTCGCCGTCAGATAGACGGACTCTTTCAGCATATCCCAGTTGAGAGAGCGATAGGCCGCGGCCAATACAAGCCCACCAAACGCGCCCATTGCTGCCGCTTCCGCTGGTGTTGCCAGACCGGCAAGAATGGAGCCAAGCACAAGCATAATCAGTAATGTGAGGGGAACAAACGATGTCAACAGCTGCCAGTAAACAATATGCTTTGGCGGAATATCCTCTTCACGCGGCTTCGGCGCAATCTGCGGATTGATCATGACGCGGATGATAACGTAAACGATATACGATCCAGCCAGCATGAACCCCGGCAGGATGGCTGCGGCATACAGACGTAACGGCGAAAGTTCCGCAATGGCCGCATAAACAATCAACATGATCGACGGCGGGATCAGGATACCAAGCGTGCCGCCCGCGCAGATAACGCCAGATGCAAAGCTCTTGTCATAGTTGGCCTTGGCCATTGCCGGATAGGCTAGAAGACCCATCAGTGTCACAACCGCGCCAACGATCCCGCTGGCGGTTGAAAACACGGCGCAGGTGATCAAGGCCGCAATCGCCATGGAGCCCGGCAGGTTACGGGCCGCCATTTGCAAGGCATAGAACAACTTGTTAACGATATTGGCGCGTTCAACCACATATCCCATGAAAAGGAACAGCGGGATCGCAACCAGGGTATCGTTTTCCATCACTGAATAAGTGTTCTGGTTCAGCAGATAGAAAATTTTGTTGTCGAAAATATCGGCAAAGGTTTCGATGTAACCAGCTTCGAAATAGGCGTAATAGCCAAAGCCGATGCCCATGGCGAGCAACGTGAAGGCAACCGGGAATCCCAGCAACACCATTACAATGAAAAGCGACAACATTAAGATCGCTACTTCGGGGTTCGTCATCCTGCAAAGTGCTCCGTCACACCAGATTTCAATAAATTAAAGAAAGTTATTTTGCTTCGAGCGCGGCGGCCTGCTTGACCAGAATATCTTCAGTTTCCTGAGCATCCTTCAGACGCGGCAGCCAAGTGTTTGATTTGATCGCCAGATAGCAGCGCATGCATTCCGCAACCCCCTGAATGATAAACAAACCACCAGCCAGCGGGATCAGGGTTTTGAAGTAATAGATCTGGATACGGGCCGGGCTGTTCCAGCTGACTTCTTTGTAGCGCCATGAATCCATGGCGATTTCCCAGCCAAACCAAACAAGCGCAAACATGCCGGGGAAAAAGAAAACAATATATAATAATAAATCAATGCGGGCCTGCCAGCGGATCGACAGCAAACGATACACAACATCCGCACGTACATGCGTGTCCTGGGCCAGCGCATAAGGACCGGCCATCAGAAACAGGGCGCCGTACATCTGCACCATCATGTCAAAAACCCAAACCGTCGGCGCGTTAAGCACGTAGCGCACGAAAACTTCGTAGGCGACAGAGAGCGTCAAAATAAGAATACACCAACCGAAGGCGCGTCCAACCCAGATGCTGAGCTCTTCGATTGCATGAATAGTGGATGTCACGGTTGGCACTCCCGCCTTTGTGTCTTGTTTAGTATTAGAGGGACAGCCTTGCGACTGCCCCCCCATAACTAGTCTTTTTTGCGTTATAGTCCCGCAAAAAAATACTTTGCGATCAACCGAAGTGATGCTTGTAAGCCAAGCCGTAATCCGGCTGGTTCAAAAGCAGGTAGTCCATCACTTTCTTGGAGTATGTTTTCTGGGAACTGACAACCTTCGCGAAGAACGGATCTTTAGCTGAAATCCGATCAACAACGATGTCCCAGGCCTTCAACTGATCAACCATGACGGAATCAGGTGTGCGATAAACATTAACACCATATTTATCCTTCAATTTGACCAGATCATCGGCATAACGAAGCGTGTTGTTCCAGTAGAAGTTGGAGTTTTCAGCTTCGGAAGCATATTCCAGAATGCTCTGGAGTTCTGCAGGAAGACGATCAAACTTCTTCTTGTTGAACGTGACTTCGAAGCATTCCTGTGACTGGTGGAAGCTGGCGAGATGGTAATGCTTGGAAACATCCTGCATACCGAAATCGCTATCGGAAGTCGGGTTGTTGAACTCAGCAGCGTCGATCAGACCAGATTTCATAGCTGGCTGGATTTCACCACCGGGAAGCTGAACAACAGACATTCCCATTTCGTTCAATACGTCAGCAGCGAGGCCAACAGTACGATACTTGAGGCCTTTCATTTGGTCAGAACCTTTGATTTCTTCCTTGAACCAACCAAGCGGCTGAGCCGGCATTGGGCTGTTAAAGAAGCTAACCAGGTTTAGGCCGAGGCTATCCATCAGTTCATTGAAGAGAGCTTTACCGCCACCATAGTGGATCCAGCCAAGCATTTCCTGAGCAGACCAGCCAAAGCATGGGCCAGTACCGAACAGAGACGCAGCAGGCGATTTCGAATACCAGTACGCAGGCACGTAGTGAGCGCCATCAAGAACACCGCGGTGAACAGCGTCCTGCATCTGGCTGGTTTTAACAACCGAGTTAACCGACAACAGATCGATTTTCAGGGCTTTACCAGACATTTTGTTGACGCGATCAACATAGCTTTTGGCGTTTTCAAGGAAAATACCACCACCCCATGCAGCCTGAACTTTCAGGACTGTCGGCGCAGCTGTCGCGATGTTTGGCGCAGCAAGCGAAGCGGCGGCTGCACCAGCAGCAATCGTTCCGCCTTTAATAAATTTACGGCGCGTAACTTTTGAGTTTTTCTCAACCATAGTTTTTCTCTCCCTAGATTCAGAATTTTGGTTGTAATGCCCCGCACTCAGGCCCTTTGGCGATTTAAAAAACCTTCAAATACCGGGCGCAGAACAAAGATATACCCTTAACAGGCTTCTTCTTTCGCAATACACACCAGACGACAAGGCCATCTGGCATATACTAATGTGTGACATCTTTGATTATCGGGAGGTATTTCGCAAGAAAATAACCCTTGAGGTCTTGGATCAAATGGAACAAGTGATTATCAAACAGGGACGAAATACAATACTGCGTCGCAGCAATAGTTAAATCTGTGCGCCATGCTCTTTGTTGTTAGGTCATGTACTCACAAAGTTGTTTCCCGAAACTGACCGACCCTTTCACCAAGGGCAGGCTTAATCCTTATCTAGTCAAATCATGTTCAAGACAGCAAATTTACATCTATCGCCAGGGGATGCGCTTCATTGACCAATGCTTTCAAGCGCTCATCCAATACATGGGTGTAAATCTGGGTTGTTGAAATATCAGCGTGTCCAAGCATCTGTTGCAGGGCGCGAAGGTCCGCCCCATGGGCCAATAGATGGCTTGCAAACGAATGGCGCAATACATGTGGCGATACTCGGCGACGATCTATCCCCGCATCGATTGCCAGTTCTTTCAAAAGCTGGCCGAAGCGCGCCCTGGTCAAATGCCCGTCTTTGCCGCGTGATGGAAAGACCCAGGGATTATCACGCCCCCCGGCGCGACCTTTGGGCAAGTAAACTTCGCGTACTGCCTGATAGTCGGAAATGGCGTCGCGGGCCGGGTCGCTCAAGGGGACCATGCGCTCCTTCTGCCCCTTGCCTCTGACAATCAAAAACCGCTCGTCACGGGTCAGTGCTGACATTGGCAAACCAACCAGTTCAGACACCCGCAGACCCGTCGCATACAGAATCTCCAGCATGGCAACCAGACGAAGGCCTTCAGCCCCCGGTCGACTGGCGGCGGCGTCAAGAAGTGTATCGACCTCTGCTTCGCTCAAGTATTTCGGTAAAGATCGTCCAATTTTAGGACTGTCTATGGTCGACGTCGGATCATCGTTTCTGACCCGTTCGCTATACAGGAAGCCAAAAAACCGCCGCAATGCCGAGAGCCTACGCGCCATTGTGCTCGGTGCCATACCGGCACCCGATAGCCGTTTCAAATAATCCCTGATGTGCGTTGGACCAGCTTCTTCCGGCGCGCGTTTGCGGTTTTGTACGAAACCGGAAAAATCTTCCAGGTCGCGGCGGTAGGATTCCAGCGTATTCGCCGCGGCCCCGTCAGCAGCCATCATCTCAAGAAAATGTTCGACCATACGCGAGCTGCTTCGTGCTGCCCGCCCCTGCCCCGTCTGGGTTTTTGGTTGCTTCACAGGCCCCGCGCCAAAACGGCATCCAGCGCCAGAGCACGTGCTTCTTTTTTTAGGCCCGCTGTTTTCAGAGCCCGAAGGACATCACCCAATACAAGGGGATCGACTTTTGCTGGGCCCGCGTTTCCAATTGCCAGAAGCGATAACAACACCGTTTCCCCGACACGAACACCTGTGACCGCCGGATTATCAAGTTGTGTGGCAAGAATTTTACCGGATGATGCGAGGTTCGTGGATGTCGGCGCGCCAAGGGCAACCTTCTCGATACTTAGCGCCGTCTCAACAGGCTTGGCAGCCAGAGAAGAAACCGCGCTCGCGGACCAGGTGTTTGTCTGGGGCATTTTGGCATTCCCCTGCCCTTCCCCTTTCGCAAGTTCTTGTAACCGCCGCCAGACTGCCACATTCGGCAACGTTTCACTCTTTCGAACTTCGGCATCAATGATCGGATCCCAGGCTTCTGCAGAAACCTCGAGCCCCAGTGCCTCAAGAATTGTATAGAGAACCGCAGCCTTCGCAGGAGCCTCCGGATCACCTTTCTGGGCGCGCCACCAATCGGTCAAGACATCCGCACCCAACGCATTCGTCCCTTCGAACTCAAACAGCCATGCAATCGGTTGAAACGATGTCAGTGCTTTTTCCATTTCCGGATCAAAACTGGCGCGGGAACGCAGAATTTGATACCAGCTGCCAGCCGATTTGAAGTTTCCAATAACCAAAAATGCCCGGATTGCCTCGGGCGCGAACCATTTGAGATCAACAGACGGTGGAATGCGGACAAGAACCGGTTCAAAAACCTGAACTGTTGAGGCATAACGTCCTTCATCTCGTGCAAGAGCAAAGGCCCGGGCAGCGGCTTCCGCCTTGGCAGTTGGCACGGTTTGGGTCAGTGCTGTGTGATACAGAAGGGCGCGAACCATCGGACCAAACTCAACATCTGCGCGGCTAAGCGGATTGGCACGATCAGCTTCGGAAAACTCAACACTGGCATAAAGCTGGCGTAAGGTCGCTTTCGGCAAGGCACCCGCAGCATCAGCCCGTTCTGCAGCTTCCAGACGCAATCCCTGAGATGCCAGCGAACTTGTCGCTACTGCGCGGGCATCGCCTGGGGTATTCGAGCTCAGGACATCTGCCGGCAACCGGGCATTGGCTTGGCGCGCCATGGCAAAATGCAAAGCGGACGGATTTGGCAGGCTTATGAGTTCAGGCACTTCCTTCGCAATTATGGATTCGGCGAGAAGCAAAAACACGTCATCCGCCTCGCCCATTTCACGCATCATTGACACACCCAGTTCGGCTTTTCCTGGTTGACCATTGACGATATGGCAGAAATTGAAGGCCTTTTTCCAGTAGGGGGTTGGATTAATCGGCATTTCACGTGACGCCAGCGTGCAGGCGCGGTCCGTATCATAGGCCCGCAGCCGGAGTTCCATTTCTAGACGCACGAGTGCGGGTTCACGTTCAACGTCGGGCAAAGACCGAAAAAGGTCCGTCGCCCCTTTCAAGTCCCCCATGGCAATCAATAACTGAATGCGCGTAGCGATCAGGTCAGCACCCTTGTACTCACCTTCCGGCAGGCGTGCGGGCGTCAGCAGCAGGCGGCGCGACAGATCACGCATGGCGGCTGACGGAGCGTTGATTGGCAGGGAAGCCAACAAGCGCGAGACAAGAGATGCCGACGTCCCTTTCCACATGTCGATACCAAACCCGCCGTTACTTGGCAGCAACACACCGGCTTCATTGATATTGATTTCACTCAGGTTATCGATTTGCACACCACCACCGGTCACTGAACGTGGTGCCGGGCGGGGCGGAGCTTTCTTATCGCGTTTTATGTTTGGCGCACTAAGCATTCTGGGCTTCGATGCGGCACCAACAGTCTGCTCCTGGACAACAGGCGGCAATAAAGATTGTGGTCTTGCCAGCTGGGCAGTAGCCGAGCTAACGGCACTTGCAAGACAAGCGACGGCAACAGAGGCGAAAATGGATTTATTTCGGGAAACGGTCATCGGAGAGAACTCTTTCGACTTTAGTAACGGGGGCCGGGATTTCCCACGTCGCCAGGAAGACACCACCACCGACAAGCGTAGCGATAACCAGAACGAGGATCAGTTTTGAAAATTTCTTCATTCCACCATCCCATAGGTTATTCGGTAAGGTAATGTCATTTCAGTTACTCTCCTGACGATAGCCAATTGCCTTTATCATAGGGTCGGACTATGTCATTTTTTAGACAGTGTAAAGAATACGGTTTTATCACCGCGACCCCCATTACTCATTTTATTTTTCCAATATACCAACGCTGATTTTTTAATGAACGACAAAATTGACCAAGCTTCGGATAAATCCATCGTCATGATCGGCCTGATGGGTGCCGGGAAGACCTCTGTTGGAAAGCGTTTGGCCGATACAATGGGCCTCCCTTTTGTCGATAGCGATGACGAAATCGTCGATGCCGCCGGGTGCTCTATTCCCGTTATCTTTGAAAAACATGGTGAGGCGGCATTTCGTGATCTTGAAGAACGGGTAATTGAACGCCTGCTTCATGAGTCAAGATGCGTCATCGCAACCGGCGGCGGAGCCTATATGAGGCCGGAAACCCGGGCGCGGATCGAGGCAGATGGAACCACCGTCTGGTTACGCGCATCGCTTGATATTCTTGTTGAACGGACAGGTCGTCGAGGCGGGCGACCACTGTTGGAACAAGGGAACCCGCGTGAAATCCTTCAGGGATTGATAGATGAACGTCACCCTGTTTATGAGAATGCCGATGTCATCATCGATACGGGCAACGACAGCCACGAAGTCACCGTTCATCAGATTATTGACGCATTAAACAACCTGGATAAGGCCTCGACATGACCCAGACTGCCACGGATCCCGTCTCCCTCTCGCTTGATCTCGGTGAGCGCAGTTATGACATTCTGGTTGGCGAAAACCTGATATCGGATGCCGCCAGATACATCTCGCCGCTGCTCCATCACCCGCGTGTTATCATCGTCAGTGATGAAAATGTGGCAAAACTCTGGCTTGAACCGCTAACGGATTCGCTGACATCTGGCGGTATTACCTGTGACCAAATCGTTCTGCCCGCAGGTGAGCAAACCAAAAGTTTCGATCAGTTCGAAGCGCTGGTTAGTGAAATTCTCGGCCTTGGAATAGAGCGCAAAACAACATTGGTCGCCCTTGGTGGTGGCGTTATCGGGGACATCACCGGTTTCGCCGCGGCCGTCACGTTGCGTGGCCTTAATGTCATCCAAATCCCGACCAGCCTGTTGGCCCAGGTCGATAGTTCGGTCGGCGGCAAAACCGGGATCAACACGGCTCACGGCAAAAACCTTGTCGGCGCCTTTCACCAGCCCCGTCTTGTTCTTGCCGATATCGGCACCCTCAAGACCCTGCCACCCCGCCAGCTTCTGGCCGGATATGCTGAAGTCGTCAAATACGGCTTGATCGATGATCCGGCGTTTTTCAACTGGTGTGATAAGAATGCCGGGGCCCTTTTGAAGGGAGACGTGGATGCACTTCGCTATGCCGTTCACCAGAGCTGCCTTGCAAAAGCCCGCATCGTTGCTGCGGATGAGCGCGAAACCGGGCAACGCGCGTTGCTCAATCTCGGACATACCTTCGGCCATGCACTTGAAGCGGAAACCGGCTACGGCGATAAGCTATTGCATGGTGAGGCGGTTGGCATCGGAACCATTCTAGCGTTTGAGCTGTCGTGCAAAATGGGACTTTGTGATCAAGGCGAGACCGGACGGGTTCGCGCGCATTTCGAAACGGTGGGCATGAAAACCAGTCTACGCGAACTGGCCGAACCGCATTGGACGGCAGATATCCTGATCGAACACATGAGCAAGGACAAAAAGGTAGATTCCGGATCCATTGCCTTCATTCTGGCAAAAGGAATCGGCCAATCCTTCGTCACCCGCGACGTCGATATTGAGGATGTGAAATCGGTACTCACCAGAGCCCTTGATTTATAACGCGATTTTTCTGATCACTAGGGGATCGAATCTAATATATGCTATCCATATATCAGATTTTATTCATTGGAACGGTGATCGTCGTGCTTTTAACCATTAGTGCAATTTTTGTCCTGCTCTTGCTGTCGGCCCTGTTTTCAGGTGCCGAAACCGCGCTGACGGCGGCATCGCAGCCCCTGATGCATCGACTTGAGCAAAACGGTGACACCCGTGCCCGGACTGTCAATCGTCTATTCGTGACCAAAGAGCGACTTATCGGCTCGCTTTTGCTGGGCAACAATTTGGTCAATATCATGGCCTCAGCAATGGCGACCAGCTTCCTGATTTCGCTATTTGGTGAAGCCGGGGTTCTTTATGCGACCGCATCAATGACGCTAATCGTCCTTATTTTTGCCGAAATTCTGCCAAAAACCTATGCCATCCATAACGCCAACGATACCGCGCTCAGCATCTCGCGGATCGTTAGTGCTATAGTGTTTATCTTCACGCCGGTCACGTTAACGGTCAATTTTGTCGCACGGATGATTTTGCGCATGTTTGGCCTCGATTACCGGGCGACGGATGCTTACGGGCTGAGTGATGAGGAATTACGTGGCGCCATCGAGCTGCACGCCGGGGACGACAAGGAAACCGTCAAACACGAACGCGCCATGCTACGCAGCGTGCTCGACCTAGCCGAAGTGCAAGTTGCTGAAATCATGACGCACCGCAAAGGCGCGGTAACAATCGATGCTGACGCGCCGACCTCTCAGTCTGTTGCCGAGGTTCTGGAAAGCCCCTACACCCGCGTTCCACTGTGGCGTGATAACCCAGACAACATCGTCGGCGTCCTTCACGCCAAAGCGTTGCTGCGTGAATTTCAGAAACAGGGCGGCGATATTGAAAACATTGACCTGGTCGATCTTGCGGCCCCGCCATGGTTTATCCCGGAACAGACACTACTACTTGATCAGCTCGAAGCGTTTCGCCAGCGCCGCGAACATTTTGCCCTGGTGGTTGATGAATACGGAAGCCTGATGGGCGTTGTCACGCTTGAGGATATCATTGAGGAAATCGTCGGGGATATTGATGATGAACACGATGTCGCCGCGATCGATGCCAAACAGGAAACCGATGGGAGCTTCATCATCGACGGCAGCGCCACCATCCGTGACATCAACCGGGAATACGAATGGAGGTTACCAGACGAGGAGGCGGCGACCCTGGCCGGGCTCATCCTTCATGAATCACGACGCATTCCGCAGGTCGGGCAATGCTTTATCTTCCACGGCTTCCGATTTGATATTCTGGAGCGCCATCTTCACCAAATCACGTCTGTGCGCTTAACACCGCCAAAATCAACAGCTTTAGACGAATAAATCATGATTGAAACGGCAAATGGGTTCGTTTTTTATTGCATTCCCCCTTGCGTGCCCCCCCCTTGATTGCCGTAGAATTAGAAATAACAAAAATTGATGGAGGGTATAGGCATATGATGCAGAGAAAAATCGTTCCGGATATTGTTAAGCGTACAAATATTGCGACGATGAAGGGGACCGAATCGGTCCTTGAAGCCGCAAAAATTATGGCAAACAAGAATATTGCCGCGATGATTGTTGTCGACGCAGATTCAAACATTACCGGCATTGTGACCGAACGCGACATGACCCAGAGGGTCATCGCCCAGGGTATCGATGCCGGAAAAACGCCTATCAGTGAAATCATGACGGATAATCCCGACACTTTGTCACCGGATGATTCTGCTGGTGATGCGCTTGAATTGATGCAGTCAAGAAACTACCGCCATCTGCCGGTCAAGGACGCTGGAAAGTGCGTTGCCGTGGTTTCAATTCGCGACTTATATGCCGCCGTAAAAGAGGCACTGGAAGAAGATATCCGCGAAACAGAAGCTTTTGTCTTCGGAGACCGCTACGGGGCTTAGTCCCCGGCAATTCCGGCATGATCCCGACTGGAAACGTGAACGGTTCCGGTAAACGTCGCGATCATGCCCTCTTCGGATTTAACATCTACCCGATAGGCTGCCGTACGGCGGTTACGCGATATTTCCTGCGCGTGGGCGATTAGCCTGTCACCAACAATTGCGCCTTTCACGTAAGCGATATGGGCATCAATCCCGATACTGATTTTGTCATAGGAATTCGACGCCAGTCCAAACGCCGTATCGGCGAGGGAGAATATCGCGCCACCATGGCCACCATTCAGGAAATTAATGTGCTGTCCCACGACATCCATTTCGACGACCGCATAACCGGGGCCACCCTCGCAAAAGCGGATTCCGAGCAGTGCTGCATATGGGTCCGCACTGAGAAGTGCGTGGAGGTTTGTATGCCCCATACTCATGCGGCGATCAGAGGTTGGCCGAATCCAACTTCTTTGCGCATACGTTCGCAAATCTCGCCATGCGTGCTCCCGGCTTCGGCAGCTTCAACCACCTTCTCAAACAGATTCAAACTTTCGTCTTCCCCTGCACGGGAAATTTCATCCAGCGCCGTATTAACTGCGGCTGCGGACCGTTCATCTTTGAACTTCTGGAACCGCGTTAGTTGCTCGGAAATCAGCTCAGGATCGGGGCGCTCAAGCGGGGCAACATGGGATGAGCTTTCCTCGTCAATAAATGCGTTAACCCCGACAATCTTCTGCTCACCTGAATCGACCCTGCTTTGAAATGTAACGGCGGAGTCACCGATCATGCGTTGCACCACACCGTCACGAACGGCGGCGAACATGCCGCCTGCATCTGCAACCTGCTCCATGGTCTCGACAATTTTCTGTTCCATCTCATCGGTCAGGGTCTCGATGTAATAGGAGCCCCCCAACGGATCGATCACGTCGCAAAGATGCGCCTCTTCGCGCAGGATATTCTGCGTGGCAACAGCGATTTTCGCGGCTTCCTCTGTTGGTGTGCTCAACACTTCGTCATAGGCGTCCGAATGCATGGATTGCAGACCACCGAAAATTCCGGCGATCGCCTGGGTTGCGACGCGCGCGATGTTGTTCAGGGGATGCTGGCGCGTCAAATCAACGCCCGATGTCTGGGCATGAAACTTGAAACGTTGTGAGCGCGGGTCTTTTGCGCCTAACCGTTCTTTGGCAATGCGACTCCAGATCCGCCGCCCGGCGCGGAATTTTGCAATCTCTTCGAAAAAGCTGATGGAAATATCAAAAAAGAAGGTGAACTTCGGCAGATATTCGTCGGGTTTCATACCGCGCGCCCGACAATCATCGGCAAATTGGATCGCCGTTGAAAGCGCAAAGCCCATGGCCTGCGCCGGTGTTGCGCCGGCTTGCTGCATATGCTGGCCAACCACGGAAATCGGATTCCATTTCGGTAGGTGTTGATTTGCGTAAATGATGTGGTCCGTCAGAACCCGGCGCGACCCCTCAAGCGATAGTCTGAGAAACATATGATTGGCGACAAAGTGGGAAATATAATCGCTCTGGTTAGATGTACCGGAAACAGCGGCAATTGGAACGCCCTGACGTTTCGCCGTCGCCAGAACAAAGGCCAGCAAGGTAAACGGCAACGGATCATTAAGCGAAACCGACATATCGGCAAGGGACACGCCATCAAGGCAAGCGGCCATGTCGTCAACCGTATTGATGGTCGTACCGCAGGTGCCGAGGAGTAATGGATCAACTTCGTCGATGTCATAACCCCGATATACAGAATTGCACGGGATCATACTGAGTGCCGTCGTTCCCGCCTTGACCATGCCGCGCATCCGTTCGTTATATTCACGCGGTGTGGCGAGGCCAACCAACTGACGTTGTGACCAGACCCGGCCTCGGTGCATGCTGGCGTAAATTCCCCGCGTGCGCGGCTCTTGTCCAGGGAAGCCACTGCTTTCCATATAATTTTCCGCATTTTCAGCCGAAGGTGTGTAGAGCGGTTTGACTTCAATGCCGGAGCGATTGACGCGGCGGTCGTCAGCACTGACCTGGGTCGCATATTCTTCTTCCCATGCCGATTTTGCTGCATCGAATTCCTTATTTGCTTCAGTCATTGTCTTATTCTCCAACCTGAATTTCCGAAATGAGCGTGGTGATCCCGTTGACAATTTCGTCTCGTGAAGTCCCCGGATGGAACACTTCGGCCACCCCTGCCTCTTTCAACATGACAACATCTTCATCGGGCACGATGCCGCCAACAATAACGACAACGTCCTCCATTTCCGCAGTGGCCAAAGCCTGCATCAATTTTGGCACCAGCAAATGATCCGTCGCCAGTGAACTGATCCCAATAGCGTCAACATCTTCTTCCAACGCCTGATTGACCACATGCTCAACCTGCTGCCAGGGTGCCGTGTAGATCACTTCCATTCCGGCATCGCGCAAGAATCCTGCGACCAGTCTGGAGCCTCGATCATGCCCATCAAGGCCGATTTTCGTGACCATTACTTTTGGCCGTCTTCCCATCGTCACAGCCAATTGCCCAACGGCGTCGATCTGTTCGCTAACGTCCATTCCCTGATCCTACTCCTCTGTCTTTACAATCAATTCCATAAACCCTCTGGCGATTTCGGTGGGTGTTTCATTCCCCGGGCGGTACCATGTTCGGGTCCAGTTCAATGCACCCAAAATCAACAAACGCAGATGTCGGTGTTTGTTTTGGGCAAGTGGCAATTCGTCTATCAGTTCTTTGAAAATGTTTTCGTAATTATCGCGCAAAACAATAAGACCAAGGCGAGAATCGTCTGACATTTGCGGGAGTTCACGAATAACGACCTGCGCATAGTCCCCGCCACTCAGCAACGCCTGTAAATGTGCAACCATTGCCGTTTCAAGGCGTTTGCGCGGACCCGTTACAGTCGCCAAAGCTTCTGTCACACTGGCAGTGATACGGCGTATTCCCTCTTCATGCACCGCGATCAATAATTCTGATTTTGATGGGAAATGGTAATAAAGCGAACCAGCCTTCATGCCTGCGTCGTCAGCAATCTGGCGCATGGATGCAGCATCATATCCATGCGCGCAAAACGATCTGGCCGCAGATTCCAGCACGTCTGACAAACGGTTATCGCGCCTAACGGAACGTACCTTTTCCGACTTCGTGGCTGCTTCGTCGATCAATGCTATTTGTCGCATTCGGGTTTCCAACTGCTGGGCTTACATTAAAACTAACGTTTGTTAGGTTTGTAATATCATTTTCTATAATGTTCAAGCCCCAATTGTTCGGAGTGTTTGATTTTTTCGGCGCCCTTCCTATGTTGAGTGCCAACACCCCCTACTGGGTGACCTTCCGGGTCATCCGCGTATATCAATTTGTTACCCTGGAGATCACTATGCCGCTTTCAAAAGCCGCCCCACGTCAGCACCTTCACACCCGCAAGATTGAGTGCTTCGGATACCTTAGAGACGATGGGCTATGGGACATTGAAGGATCGATTAAAGACACCAAAACATACTCGTTCGACAACGACCACCGAAACGGAGTTGCTGCGGGAGATGCCGTTCACCACATGTTTATCCGCCTGACTATTGATGACGATCTTGTCGTCCAATCAGCAGAAGCGGCAACTGTTTCCTCACCCTATGGAATATGCCCGAGCATCACGTCAGCCTTCGCAAATCTGAAAGGCGTGCAAATTGGCCCAGGCTGGCGCAAATCAGTCGCCCGGGTTATGGGCAGAACTCTCGGGTGCACCCATCTTCGCGATCTGCTCAGCGGCCCGGTTGCTGTTACCGCCTATCAGACGATTATTCCCAGGCGCGCGAATCGCGAAGGCCCTCACAAGGGCGATAAGCAACCCGCCGTTCTGAATACCTGCGTGGCATACGCTGACGACGGACCAATCGTAAAGCTACGCTGGCCTGATTATCACAAGGAAGGGGCAGAAAGTTGAGCCTGGACCTGGCTTATAAAAAGTCAGGTCCAGAATTTGAACTTAATTTCAGGCTCTTTTGGAACGCGGCAACAAAGTGGCCGCCACACCAGAGCCAAGCTCGCCAGCCTGAGCGGCAGCTGTTCTGAAGTAGGTAAGAATAAATGTCCGCACAGATGATGTCCGGCTTCCACCACTACGTTGGATTTCAACCATAGAGCAGACTTCGTGAACGCTAAGGCCTTCGGCTTTGCATATATCGTTCAACGCATCCCAGTTTTCTTGCTCAAGACGAAGGCTGGTTCGATGGCCGTTCACGGTCACATTTTTACTAATAAGTGTATTCTTCATAATCGCCCCAATAGTAAGTAAAATTCTACCGACGCGAGATAATTACCTATTTTGCGTCAATTCTCAACATGCAATTTAGTGCAGGTTGTCGTTTACTGCAGTGATAATCGTCACAGCTACAAACAAATTTTCGTCTTTTATCCTTTTTTATGGTGCCGCACATTTTCTGAGTATATCACATTCTTCATAAAATCGCCCTCTTGTTCCTGCGCCCGTAAATTCGCATATTGTTCCAATGGTAAGTGAACTTCAAAATCAACTTCTTCACCGCTTTCGCCAATCGACAGATTCCGGAACGAAGGAATGCGAGTGGCCGGGGTGTAGTGATGAAGGTCTGTGTCGTGCCCCTAAATCCCCCGATGAGCTTCAGTCCTTCCGCTGGTTCTGCAAAGACCATGCACGGGAATATAACAAATCGTGGAACTATTACTCTGGTATGAGTGATGAGGAAGTTGAAGCCGATGTCCGCCGCGATACGGTCTGGCGACGCCCCACGTGGCGTCTGGGGACAAACGGTTTTCTTGGGGCGGAATATGGCGGGTTCGATCCAAGTCAGCTGGATGATCCGCTCGGCATTTTTGAAGAATCCGTCAACTCTTCAAAAAATGAAGAGCAAAAACCCTCAACCAGTAGCGTTCAACGCCAGGCGCTTGAAGTGTTTGGGCTATCTGTGCCGGTGAATGCGGATGCAGTCAAACAACGCTATAAAGAACTGGTAAAACGCTATCATCCGGATGCTGTTCAACACGAATCGGATGAAACCAAAGCCTTGTCGGACGAAAAAATCAAAGAAGTCAATCAAGCTTACCAGGTGCTGCTCGATTTCCTACAGGTTTGATCTCCGCAATCCGTGACATGGCCGACATAGTGTTATGACCTCGTTTTTCTTGACTGAAACCCCCTGAACGCCTACGTCATTTACACTCATTCTGCAGATATATCCCCAATCGCGATCCAACCTCGAAAAATACGGAAACCTTGACCATGACGTCTAATGCCTCACCTTCCGACGACCTGCTGCAACGCAAGCCCGATATCACCCTTTCTGTACGTCAGGTTTTCGGCATCGACAGCGATATGGAAGTTCCAGCTTTTAGCAAAAGCGAAGAGCACGTTCCTGAACGCGATGATGCCTACCGGTTTGATCGCGATACCACGATGGCAATCCTGGCAGGGTTTTCCCATAACCGACGAGTTATGATCCAGGGTTATCACGGCACAGGGAAATCAACCCATATTGAGCAGGTCGCGGCGCGCTTGAACTGGCCCTGCATCCGTATCAACCTCGACAGCCACATCAGCCGTATTGATCTGATCGGTAAAGACGCGATTGTCCTGCGTGACGGCAAACAGGTTACTGAATTTCGCGAAGGTATCTTGCCCTGGACCTTGCAAACGCCAACGGCGCTGGTTTTTGATGAATATGACGCAGGTAGACCTGACGTTATGTTTGTTATTCAGCGTGTTCTTGAGGTCGAAGGCAAATTGACACTTCTTGATCAAAACCGCGTCATTCGCCCAAACCCGTGGTTCCGCTTGTTTTCAACAACAAACACCATTGGCCTTGGTGATACGACCGGCCTCTATCATGGGACTCAGCAGATCAACCAGGGACAGATGGATCGCTGGAACATTGTTGCGACCCTAAACTACCTCCCTCACGACGCAGAAAAAGAGATCGTTCTGTCGAAGGTCCCAGGCTACGAGAGCGCGGACGACCAGGAAGTTATTGCGTCGATGATCGAACTTGCCGACCTGACACGGAACGGCTTTATGAACGGTGACATCTCCACCGTTATGTCGCCGCGTACAGTCATCACATGGGCAGAGAACGCCAAGATATTCAAAGATGTTGAATACGCCTTCCGCGTTACCTTCCTCAACAAATGTGATGAGCTCGAACGTGCCGTGGTATCTGAGTACTACCAGCGTTGCATGGGCAATGACCTAGACGCTTCGGCGGCAAATATAATCGTTTAAAGGCATCGCGACATGCAAGCCGAAGACCCGAATGACCTCGTCAAACGTGTTACCGCGTCAACGTTAAAAGCGATGGCCGGACACCGTAGTGAAGAGATTGATGTTAATTTCTCGCCGGGTGGGGCTTCGGTCACGGGTAATCAGGTGCAGTTGCCAACACCAAGCGGGCAAATCGACTACAATGGTCTGGTCAAAATGCGCGGCGTCTCTGATGCGCTTGGGCTTCGGCTTCGCCATCACAATGAAGAACTTCACAAATCCCACATGCCATCAGGGCCCGAAGCCCGCGCTGTCTACGAAGCGGTAGAACAGGTCAGGTGTGAAAGCCTGGGCGCCTCTAAAATGGCAGGCGTTGCCCAGAACCTGACGACATTGTTGGACGAGCGCTGCAAAGCCCGAGGGTACGGTAGCGTTACTGAAAAGAATGATGCAATGCTGCCGGATGTAATCGGGCTTTTGGTGCGTGAGCATCTGACGGGCCAGCCGGTGCCCGCAAGTGCAAAACGTCTGGTTGATCTCTGGCGTAACGACATTGAAGGCCGTGTCGGCGACAAGCTTCGTAAAATCGAGAACTGCGCCGACAATCAGGAAACCTTTGCTGATTTGGTCACGGAAATCATTAAGGTCCTTGACCTGATGGAAGACGAGACACAGTCGCTCGATTCAGATGACGAAAACGACAGTGACGACAGCAACGATGATCCGGGCGAAGATAATCCCGATTCCGCTGATTCCGAACAATCCCAGGAAGGGGCCATGTCTGGCCTTGAGGGCGAGTCCGAAATGGGTGAGGACAGCGACTCATCCGATGGCGGCGAAGACGAGATGATGGCAGGCAGCGGCGAGGACGAGCCTGCCGGGCCTAGTCTCTGGGATGATAACAATCGTCCGAATGATCCGGATTCCAGCCTGATTTACCGCGCCTTTACGACTGCCTATGACGAAGTTATTGGTGCCGAAGATTTGTGCGAGCCGGAAGAACTTACCCGCTTGCGCCAGCAACTCGATCAACAACTTTCAAACCTTCAGGGCGTCGTATCGCGCCTGGCCAACCGCCTGCAACGCCGCCTTCTGGCAAAACAGACCCGATCTTGGGAATTTGATCTGGAAGAAGGCATTCTGGATGCTGGACGGTTGTCACGCGTGGTTATTGACCCTGTGCACCCGCTTTCGTTTAAAATGGAACGCGATACGGATTTCCGCGATACCGTGGTGACCATGCTGATCGATAATTCCGGGTCCATGCGCGGTCGCCCAATTACCGTTGCCGCCATGAGCGCCGATATTCTTGCCCGCACGCTTGAACGCTGCGGCGTTAAAGTTGAAATTCTTGGCTTCACAACTCGATCGTGGAAAGGCGGCACCGCCCGCGAACGCTGGGTCGAAGCTGGCAAACCCAAAACCCCAGGCCGGCTTAATGATCTCCGCCATATCATTTACAAAAGCGCCGACACGCCGCTTCGCCGAGCGCGCCCGAACTTGGGCCTGATGCTCCGTGAGGGATTGCTCAAAGAAAACATTGATGGGGAAGCATTGATGTGGGCTCATCAGCGATTACTCGCGCGCCCAGAACAGCGCCGCATTCTGATGGTGATTTCTGATGGCGCCCCGGTTGATGATGCAACGCTCAGTGCAAACCCCGGAAACTATCTGGAACGCCATCTTCGCGATGCCATTGAATACATTGAAACCCGCTCCGATGTGGAACTGACGGCGATTGGTATTGGTCACGACGTGACCCGCTATTATCGCCGTGCGGTAACCCTGATCGATGCGGAAGAGCTGGGTGGCACCATGATGAATTCACTGGCCGAATTGTTTGATGAAGACACCCCGCAACGCCGTAGCGCCTGATATCAAACCTTCCCCTTGATATAGAGGGGCGCCATGGATCATCATAGTCAGATGAAATTTATACACCTGACCGACTCCCATCTTGTTGCACCGCCGCAATCCCTGTTTGAGATGAATATGGGCGCACGCCTGAAGGGCGCGATCCGCAGCATTATCGAACATCATCGTGACGCCAGCTTCTGTGTTGTTACGGGGGACCTGACGCATTGGGGCGAGGTTGGTGCGTTCGAATTATTCCGCAATACAATGAACGAGTTACCAATCCCCTGGCATGCAATTCCGGGCAATCATGATTTACGCTCAGTGTTTAGCATGATTCTGCCGGACACTCCGGTCACTCAGAACGGTTTTATCCAGTACGGCCTGGATACGCCCCAGGGTCGGTTCGTATTTCTCGATACTGTTGATGAAGGCAAGTCGAGTGGTTTTTTATGCTCTGACCGGTTGGGTTGGCTGAAATCTGAGTTAGAATATGCTGAGAAGAGTGAGACTGATGTCTACCTGTTCATGCACCACGCCCCCATGCCCATCGGAATTAACGGCGTCGACCGCATCCGCCTGACAAATGGGGATGAATTTTCGGATCTGGTGAGCCGGTTCAAAAATATCCGCCATCTTTTCTTTGGCCACGTCCATCGGCCCTGCCACGGTGTCTGGCGTGGATTACCCTTCTCCACCGTAAAAGCCACGGCGCACCAGATCGCATTCACACTGGACCCTGATGATCCTCTGATATCAAGCAGGGAAGACCCGGCATATGCCGTTGTCCTGATTGATCAGGATGGGGTTATTATTCATGACTATAGCTATTTTGATGAAGACAAGGCGTTTATCTATGAACGCGGGGCTCCGGAAGGGAGCGGTGAAAAACCCGCACACCAAAAAGACTGGGACTAACGAGTAGAAAATTCAGAAATCCTGTGTCGAAACGATGAAAAGGTGACTAATAAATATGCCCGCAACACGGTCGACTTCCGTTTTCTGGCCCGTTTTCAGTATCATACTCCTGCTGTTTTTCATGGCCGCCTTTCCTGCATCTTCCAAAGCGGCTGCACAAGGCGTCATCGATATCAATCACCGCGGTATAAATCTGGTAGGCCTGCCGTTGCCATCCTCAAACATTGACGGCATCACCCTGCTGGCCCCGGACATTGCGATCAAAAATATCAAACGCGCCATTGACCGAATTTACGAGGCCTCAGTGTATAGCGCGAAACGTATAGACAAGTTAAAAGCGCGAGGCCGCGTGATCATTGTCTACGATGCAACATTCCCGAAACCGCAACATGCGGCCCAGACAATCGCCGCCTTCTTCCCGGATTTTTTCCAGCATGACGGCCAGACCAAAGAATTTCGCGTTGTCGTTGGGCGGTTCGGGGCGAAGTGGGACAAAGATGGATTGGCTGCAGTCATCGTCCATGAACTTGTTGGCCACGGCCTCCAGCACCTGAATGGGAGAACTTTCCATGATCGTAAAATTGACCGCGAATGCGAAGCTCTGATCTATGAAGAACAAGCCTATCAGGATTTTGGCAACCGACGTGATACGTCAGCGATGGTGAGATTCCGCAATGACATGCGTCGCAAGTGGTGCAGTGACTTCACCGCCTATTTATCTGCAAACAACATAAACACCGACAAAGCATGGGGATATGGCAAACCGGACGTCCCTACCCTTCTCAAGCGGTTTGGCACCTATATTCAACATCTACGCAGCACTGGCGTTGCAACAAACGCCGTTCAGGCATCCAAGGCCCAGCAGAAATTGAAGTTCAAGCAGTTCCTCAATGCGGCTTTAATCCGCAACGACCCGGAAGAAATGCTGATGATTGCCGGTCGGTTCCTGAAAGGGATCGGCACCGACAAAGATTACCCGTCCGCCCGAAAGTGGCTTTTACGTGCAGCCCAGGCTAATCACCCGGTAGCCCAGTATCATCTGGCCTCCATGTCGGAAAGCGGCGTTGGTGGGCCAGAAGACCTTGTCGAAGCCCATATCTGGTATTCAATTGCCGCAGAAAACGGCATACGCAAGGCGGGTGAGCGCAAAGCACTTTTGACCCGAAGACTGTCTCGCCAGCAATTATCAATGGCAATGGAACGCTCCGCACAGTGGTATTCGAACCATAAAAACTAAACCCCCCTTTAACTATAGCGCATTACTCATTAGATTCAGGGGGTATGCGATAGCTTTTGACGATTATGTTTTGTCTAGGCAACTTTAAAGCCAACCACTCTGGCAAAAGAAAAACATACCTCAATGAGGAACCCGAAAAGAAACAACCCTGTTATGCCAGCGGAAACGGAAATCCGGTTTAAAGACTTTGCTGATTCCGGGTCTGACTGGCTGTGGGAAATGGATGAGAACCTCCAGTTTATCTGGATGTCCGATCACATTTCTGAAATCCTTCCGTTCCCTACAGGTGACATAATTGGAAAAACTTGTAAGGAAGCTCCATTCTGTGACCCTTCAGACGATAAATGGCGCCAGCATTTAGCCAAGATGGATGAGCATCTGGCTTTCAAAAATTTTGAATTCAGCCACCAGTTTGATGACGATCAATATTTTCATGTCAGTATCAGCGGCAAGCCTGTCTTTGATAGCGACCACAACTTTCGGGGCTATCGCGGAGTTGGCAGGGACATAACAACGCAGAAAAATATCGAGAAGGCCCTTAATCGTGCTGAAAGCCTTTACCGTGCAATTGTCGAAAACCAGACAGAACTGGTTTCACGCTTTACCCCTGACGGTAAATTTACATTCCTGAATGACGCATTTTGTGAGTTTCTCGGAAAAAACCGTGAAGACCTGATCGGGACGTCAATTTATGCAGACATTGATGAGGCTTATGTGCCAGAGATCGAAACCCTTTTATCCGGTTTCGAGCCGAATGTTCCCAGTCGGTCAAACAAAAGTTACCGGCGACGTATAGATGGTGAGTACCGCTTGATAGAATGGGATGATTTCCCAATTGCAGGCAGCCAGAACAACATTATTGAAATTCAGTCGGTTGGCCGCGACATAACAGAGCGTCATCGAAACGAACTTGAGATCGCAGAAAAGACAAAGTCGTTACAATTGCTGGAACGCATTGCGACCGCTGCAAATGAGGCACAGGACTTAAGCACAACACTCGAAATCTGTGTCGCCGAGATCTGCAGGTATCTGGGCTGGCCGGTCGGGCATGTATATTTGGTAAATGAAGCCGCCGAATCAAAACTGTGTTCAACAAGTATCTGGTATCGGAAACGCCCTGAAGAATTTCAGAATTTTTACGATGTAACGGAAAAGTTGCCGTTTCAGCCAGGTATCGGTTTACCTGGTCGCGTATATTCAAGTGCCAAACCTGCCTGGATACAGGATGTCACAAAAGACAACAACTTCCCACGCGCCAAAATGGCAGATATTGGACTGAAAACTGGTTTCGGTTTCCCTATTCTGGTTAGCGAAAAGCCCGTGGGCGTTATCGAATTATTCTCACCCAACGAATTGGAACCCAACCAAGAAGCCATTCGGGTTATGGTGCATATTGGTGAAGTTCTAGGCCGTGTAATTGAACGCGATCGCGCTGAAGATGAACTGCGGAAAAACCAAGAACAGTTTCGGGACTATGCTGAAATGGCTGCGGACTGGTTTTGGGAAATGGGCCCGGATTTAAAATTCACCTATTTCTCTGATCGGATCGAAACGATTACCGGCATTCCAGCGTCTTACTTCGTTGGCAAATCCAGGGATGCCACAGGTGTTCTGGATGCTGACCAGGATAAATGGATACAACACCTCCAGGACCTGGAAGACAGAAAACCGTTTTATGATTTCCGATATTCACGTGCGGATGTCAAAAATCGAGTGCAATATGTTCAGACCAGCGGGCGACCGATATTCGACGATGACGGAGCCTTTCTGGGGTATCGCGGCACAGCCACCGATATCACGGGCGAAATGACCGCGCTCCGTTCCCTGCAGGCGGCGAAAGAAAGTGCGGAATACGCAAACCATTCAAAAACCGCCTTTCTTGCCAACATGAGTCACGAACTTCGCACGCCGTTAAATGCAATCATCGGTTTTTCTGAAATTATGACAACCGGCGCATTGGGTGTGATCGAGAACGAAACCCACGTCGGCTATGTAAACGATATTCACCAAGCGGGCACTCACCTTCTCGAAGTTATCAATGAAATACTTGATGTTGCACGAATTGAATCCGGTGAAATTGATCTACATGAAGAGAGTATTGATTTACGCGAAGTCTGTGAGGCCTGCGAGCGTATGGTCAGAACCCGGGCTGCTCAGAACAAGATCACAATTGAGATCATCATCCCATCGGAGTTCCCCCTGCTTTATGCTGACCACACGCGTGTCAAACAAACCATTTTAAACCTCCTGATCAATGCCGTTAAATTCAACCAACTCGCTGGCACCGTAACGATCAGTGCCAAAACCGATGAAAAGAATAGGATCATCATAACGGTTTCTGATACTGGCATCGGAATTGAACCAAATGCGCTAGCGACAATTTTTGAGCCTTTCACTCAAGTCCACGACGTCTTCACACGCCCTCATGAAGGTTCCGGGCTCGGATTGTCACTGGTTAAGCTGATGACAGAAAAACATGGTGGATCTGTTGAAATAGAGAGTCAGGCCGGCAAAGGCACCACCATTACAATATCCTATCCCCCTGCGCGCACCAAAAGACTTGATTGAAATTTCGGCGCAATACGCCGATCATCTTCGTCGCAGAAATACAACAGAGAAGGCTCTTGGTATGTGTCGTTATCTTGTTACTGGCGCCGGCGTGATCGCCGCCATGCTCTTGAGCACATTGGCCATCGCAGCAGAACCAACGTTCCTCAAACAATCAGAGCCCGTCTTTTCACGTGCCCATGATCTTGCCATATCACCGGATGGCGCTTTTCTGCTGGTCGCGGACTTAGGGAACAACGAAATCAAGATCATTGATCCGGGAAAGCTGAAACTCCTGAGCCAGTTTGGTGCGGATCAGCTCTCAAGTCCCCATGACATTGCGTTTGATCCGCAAGGTCGTGCACTTGTCGCCGATACGGGCAATAACCGAATCATGGTTTACACATTTGAAGGTGTGTTTCGCGATGGCTCTGCAAGCGCCAAACATACCAACACCTGGTCCGATGGCATATCCGGCCCGGAAGGTGTTGCTGGTGGTAGTGACGGGCGTGTGTATGTGGGAAACGTTGGCAGCAATTCAATTGTCATGCTGAAGGATGGTAAAGTCGTTAAACGAATTGATGCAGCAGGGCCGAAAAACACCCCCCTCTCCAGCCCCCACGATATTCATGTTGATTCGAAAAATCGTGTAATTGCCGTCGATTCCGGCAACAACCGAATTCTGATTTTTGATAAGGACCTGAACTACATTCACGAGCTCAGCCAGGGCGACTATGACTTTAACGGGCCCAAATATGTTGCGAGTGATGATGCGGGCAATATTCTGGTTGCTGATGAATACAATCATCAGGTCAAAATCCTGGATTCTTCTTTCAAGATGATTGGGCGTATTACGGGCACACCAAAGCCGGGAGGGCCCGGGCCGCTAAATGGTCCGGAAGGTATCGAGACGGTTGGCCGCTATATGTGGGTATCAGATACCTATAATAGCCGCGTACTTCTCTACAAACGGCCCTGAAGTCTGAAACGATCCAAACACGAAAAAAGGCCCGCAAATGCGGGCCTTTTAAACTTTGTCAGAGAAACTATTACGCAGCTTTAGCCGCAACAGCTTTCTTGATGCGCTTTTTTATACGCAGAATTTCCGTTGTCAGGTCCGCATCCTTGGCATCAAGAAGGAAGGCATCAAGCCCGCCTTTGTGCTCAACCGTACGGATCGCTGAAGTGCTGAGACGCAAGCTCACAGACTGACCGAGAGAATCACTCAACAATGAGATCTGCTGCAGGTTCGGCAAGAACCGGCGACGGGTCTTGTTGTGAGCGTGCGAAACATTGTTGCCAGTCTGAACACCTTTGCCGGTGAGCGCGCAACGTCTGGACATTATTCAAATCCTTTTCAAAAACACGTGCCGGGACGTGAACGCCCCGTGGTGGGCGGTTTTTAGGCCACTCCACCCGTTCCGTCAAGGGAAGAAAACCGGGCCAGATGATCGCCCACGCCTATTGTTCAAATGAAAGCCTTAATCAGGCGTCCATCTCGGCTTTCAGGCCCTCATCAAGCTTTGCGAGGAAGGTCTGCGTGGTCATCCAGGATTGCTCGGGTCCGATCAAAAGTGCCAAATCTTTGGTCATGGCACCGCCTTCAACGGCTTCTATGCAAACTCTCTCAAGCGTTTCCGCAAATTTCACCACATCTGGGGTTTCATCGAATTTTCCCCGGTAGGCCAATGCCCGTGTCCAGGCAAAGATAGAGGCAATCGGGTTGGTCGATGTTTCTTTGCCTTCCTGGTGTTGGCGATAATGGCGGGTAACCGTGCCGTGCGCGGCTTCTGCTTCAATGGTTTTGCCGTCAGGTGTCATCAACACAGACGTCATCATGCCGAGCGAGCCGAACCCTTGCGCAACGATATCGGACTGTACATCGCCATCATAGTTCTTACAGGCCCAGACAAATTCGCCATGCCATTTCAGCGCCGACGCCACCATGTCATCAATCAGGCGGTCCTGATAAATGATGCCTTTGGCTTCAAAGTCGGTTTTAAACTCGGCATCAAAAATTTCCTGAAAGATATCGCGAAACCGCCCGTCATACTGCTTGAGGATCGTGTCTTTGTGCGACAGGAATACCGGCCACCCAAGATTAAGGCCATAATTCAGGCAGGCGCGTGCAAAGCCGCGGATCGATTCGTCCAAATTATACATGCCCATGGCAATACCGGCGCCCGGCGCATCATAAACGTCGCGCTCAATCACCTCACCGCCGTCTGCTGGCTCAAATTTCATGGTCAGCTTACCGGCACCTGGAAACCTGAAGTCTGTTGCGCGGTACTGATCACCGAACGCATGGCGACCTATGACAATCGGTTTCGTCCAGCCAGGAACCAAACGAGGAACGTTTTTGCAGATAATTGGCTCACGGAAAACCGTGCCGCCAAGGATGTTGCGGATCGTCCCGTTCGGAGATTTCCACATTTCCTTCAGACCAAACTCTTCAACACGTGCATCTGTTGGAGTGATCGTCGCACATTTCACACCGACCCCGTATTCCTTGATCGCATTGGCGGAATCGATGGTAATCTGATCGTCGGTTTCGTCGCGCTTCTGGACGCTCAGGTCATAATATTTGAGATCAATATCCAGATAGGGAACGATCAGCTTGTCCTTGATAAACTCCCAGATAATGCGTGTCATTTCATCACCGTCGAGTTCGACAACGGGGGTAACGACCTTGATTTTCGACATATGTTCCTCGCCCTTCTGAATGGCGCCTATGGGAAACCGACAGGTAACAAAAAAAGCCCTGGCAGCTTGGATGGCGGGAATTTACGGGCGAGCGCCCAAAATGGCAAGTCCGCGCCAGAAATTACAAATGGCTGGTCAGAACTTCCCGGTCTGGTGCTGGCGCGCTAGCGAGAGCCGCAAAAACCTGCTCGGGCCCATCGACAATACTTAACAGATCGCGAACTTTAGGGTGCGCAAACCCGCCATTGATGGTGTCTTCGATCAATTGGGCAAAGCTCGCCCAATACCCATCAACATTCATCACGACAACCGGCTTAGCGTGGACCTGTAGTTGTTTCCAGGTCAGAATTTCAAAAGTCTCATCCAGTGTGCCCAGGCCGCCCGGCAAGGAAACAAAACCGTCAGATAGCTCAAACATCTTGTGTTTGCGGCTATGCATGCTGTCGGTAACAATCAATTCCGTGACATCTGTGTTGCCGACTTCCAGATTTTCCAGAAATTCCGGGATTACGCCGATGACCTCGCCACCACCGGCGAAAACCGTATCCGCGACGATTCCCATTAAACCGATCCGCCCACCGCCATAAACAAGACGGATGCCGCGCTCGACCATCATATCGCCCAATCGACGCGCGGCAGCCTCATAGGCCGGACTGGTCCCAACTTTGGAGCCGCAGAATACACAAAGAGAGGAAATATCAGTCATTTTCGGGCCTTGGTTTCATGAGTGTATATATGATCACGCATTCGTTACCGGGAACTTCTTTTTTGAACGCCTAACTCATATATTGTTTTTAAACTACATAACAGACAGGAGGCTCTCTTATGGCCCGTAAATGGACGAAACTTGCTCTATCCGTGCTCGCTGCCGGGATTATCAGTACGTCAGCTTTATCAGTCAGCGCCGATGAAGCCAATGACATCAAATACCGCAAATCCGTGATGAAGGCGATTGGTGGAACGATGGGCAGCATGGCAGCTATCATCAAAGGCAAGGTTAAACAAAACCACGCAGTGCCGCTTTCCCACGCCATGGCACGTCTTTCAGTGACCATTAAAGATGTCTTCCCTGAAGGTTCAGACTTCGGTGATACCCGTGCAAAACCCGATATTTGGAAAAAACCAAAAGAATTCAAAGCCTCAGTGGCCGCATTTGAGAAAGCCGCCAGTAATCTAGCCATGGTCTCCAAATCCGGTGATCCCGCTGCATTCGCGGCTGCATTTGGGGGCCTTGGAAAATCTTGCGGTGGATGCCATAAACCGTTCAGGGAGCCGAAAAAATAACTTCGAATAAATGCACAGTCTAAATCTGACGCGAGCGTCCTGCATCATGGCCCTTTTGGTGGTCATCATGCCGGGCCTCGAAGTTCCCACAGCAAATGCGGCAGATACTGTTCAGGGAGAGTACATCTTCCGCGTGGCCGGTTGCCGTGGCTGCCATACCACCGAAGCAGACCGGAAAAAGAACATTTTTTTGGCTGGTGGTCGCGCCCTCAAAACACCGTTCGGCACCTATTACAGTCCGAACATTTCACCAGACCCCGTTCATGGTGTTGGCAAATGGACTGAAACGGATTTCACCCAAGCCTTAAGGCACGGCAGAAACCCGGACGGAGAACACTACTTCCCCGTTTTTCCTTACGGCTCGTACACCCGCATGACAGATCAGGATATCAGTGATCTCTGGGCCTATTTGAAAACCACACCGCCCATCGCGCGCCCGAACAAAGCCCATGACGCAGGTTTTGTTTTCGGGTCGCGTATTATCATGGGTCCCTGGAAATTCATGAATTTTAGATCAGGGGCCTTGAAGCTTGATCCGAGCAAACCAGCTGAATGGAACAGAGGGCGATATCTCGTTGATGCGTTAGGGCATTGCGCAGAATGCCATTCCCCAAGGAATAAGCTTGGGGGGCTAAAATCCGGGATGTATCTGGCAGGCAATCCCGAAGGTCCCGATGGCGACGCGGTACCAAACATTACGCCGGATACTGAAACCGGAATCGGCAAATGGGATGAAAGCGATATCGACTCGCTATTATCAATGGGGATGCTACCAGACGGTGACTTTGTTGGCGGCAGTATGGGCGAGGCGGTGGACAATACTGAATTTCTGAGCCCAAAAGACCGTGAGGCAGTGGTTGAATATCTCAAGTCCATTCCGGCTATTAAACATAAAGTTCAAAAACCCAAACCAGCGAATTGACAGCCATCAAATGAACAAACCCGGATTCGCTGTTTTTGCCAAATCTCAATCCAAAACCCGATGGCTGTATTAGGGAGAAAACCGCATAACCTGTTGGTTTATATGGGATTTATCGAATGCGTCGACATCTCCATTGCCAGAAGGTCAGACGTGGTACGATAGGTCATGATACAGAATCCGGTTGTCATCGCGGTTATCGGGGGTGTTGCGATCGCCACCGCGATTGGCGTCAACGTATTTTTATGGGAAAAAGAAGTCGCAGACGTCCCCGTTGCGCCGCCTGCAGAAGTGGTTACGCCCAAGCCAGAACCAGTGATAAAAACCATGCCAGCACCTGATGGTAAAACTGTAGAAACACCCAATAAAGCCGTGGAACCACCCAAAATTAAAACCGCGCCTCTGGAAATACCCAAACCGGCACCTCCCAGCTTTGACGTCGTCAGGATCACACCTGATGGTAATGCGGTGATTGCCGGTCGCGGCGTACCGGGCAGCACAATTAGCATCCTCGATAATGGCAAGGTCATCGGAACCGCAGTTGCTGATCAGCGCGGCGAATGGGTGTTTGTCCCGGATATCCCCTTCACACCCGGCACCCGACAACTCAGCCTCAAATCAATACTCGTGGATGGACCGTCACTTTCATCAAGCGATCTCGTTGTTCTTGTTGTTCCGGAACCAAAGAAAGACATCACCGGGCGTAAAACAGAGAAACCGGCGCAAGCTCTAGCGCTGAAGTTATCGAAAAAAGGCGAGCCCAGCGTCGTTTTGCAAAAACCTTCGGGCCTTACACCACCGGGCAAGTTAAACGTCGATACGGTCGATTATGACGAGGCCGGAAAACTTATTATCAGTGGCCGGGCGCAACCAGACAGTCAGGTATTTGCCTATCTGGATTCCAGGTTTGTTGGGCGTGGTATTGCTGATAAAAATGGAATTTGGCTATTGCGCCCCGAACGTCCCATAGACCCGGGCCTGTATACACTTCGTGTAGATCAGGTAAACAAAGCCGGGAAAGTCTTATCTCGGGTTTCCATGCCGTTTTCCAGGGCCGACCCATTGGCTGACCTGCCGCCGGAACCCTTTATTATCGTACAGCCGGGCAACAGCCTGTGGCGACTGGCGCATCGTACCTATGGCACCGGGTTCAAATTCACGACAATCTATGACGCCAACCGCGATCAGATCAAAGATCCGGACCTTATCTTCCCCGGCCAAGTATTTGCCTTACCGACACCAAATTGAATTGAAATTCAAAACTTTTTGGCAATGACCGGCTTGTTAACCGAACCGGCTAGCATTTCCAGATAGGGCTTTGCACGCACGAGTAGCCGCGTCGTAATCGAAATCAGCAGGACCGGCGTCATCGCCTCATCAAGCCAGAACTCATCAGACAGCATAATACGCTGATCAGGGGTGATCCGTACATTTCCACCAAGCGCATTCCCCGCCACGTTGACGATTCTCATGGCACTGACGCGACCATTACTGTTTTCGGAGGTGAACGGAATTTTTCCAAGATTAGCACGGAACTGAACCTGCCTGCGGCCATCAATTGTTGTCGCTTTCACAGCAAAAAGGAAGCCGAGATAACTAAACGTGAAGTCAAAATGGTCACTCATCCCAGCAAGCGCTGCCGCTCTACCGAGGCCAATGGGATCTTCCCCAACCACTTCCATTGTGTGAAGGAGATCTTTGGTCATTTGTGCTGCTGGCTGGGACAATTTAGGCCTCTCTTGATTGATCAGCGTAATCTAACATGAGTATACGGCTATAAAAAAGCATACTCATGTTGTGAGAGGACTATAATCAGTAGAAATTAAGAATCTATAAGCATGCGTAGTTCATCGTATAGACGTTTATCAAGCTCAATGGAATCTTCTGCCTGTTTTGCAGACACGCGCCCGCGTCCCCGATCCCCCGGCAACTGGATTTCAGGCACGCCGGACGCTGTTCGGCTTTTTCGAATGCGGCCAATCATACGCGTGACTGCATCGTTATAAGCGTCTTCGCCAGCAATCACCTTGGGGTCAATCGCAATAAACGCAGTCCCCCGGTTGTTTGCGGCATCGTCATCCCCGACAACTCCGGCACCAACCAGCGGCCCGGTCATGGTTTCGATCATCATCGCCAAACCGGCCCCTTTGTACCCACCGAACGTTCGAAGCGCACCCGTTAGTGCCTGCGCCGGGTCAGTGGTCGGCTCTCCATCCGCATCATAGGCAAGACCTTCAGCTATTTCCTCACCCTGACGATCTGCCTCAATAACACCGAACAGCGCAATTGCTGCTGTTGCCATATCCAATACCAATGGCTCCCCGGTTGTGGGTACCGAAATTGCGATGGGGTTGGTCCCGAAAACCGGATCAATACCACCCGCCATGGCCATCACCTTGCCGGACCCCGCCATGACAATTCCGATCAATCCCTGACGCGCAATCTTCTCAGCGTAATACCCAATCGCGCCTGTAGATGTTGAATTGTTGTAAGCACCAACAAATCCAATGCCGTGCTCCTCAGCAAGAGAGCAAACCTCGTCAGTCGCCCTAGAGCAAACGACCATACCAAGACGCCGGTTGCCATTGATCCGAAGTGTGGCACCGGAGCGGTTTTCGATGCTGATCTCTCCCGCCGTTGGATCGGGGGCAACGGTACGTTCGATAACCTTGACCAGCCCCTGGGAATTGTCGCGCAATTGAGCATAAACCAACACATCATGGGCAATCCGGGCGTCGTTTTCTTTGACGCCAACTTTAGAAAGCGCATCGAAGGTCAAAATGGACAACTCATCCAAAGACAGGCTTACCGTTGATTTCGACATACTTTCAGGGCTCCTCAGCCGTAATTGCCGGGTTGTAATGGGCAAAGGCCCCCTGGTTTCGACCGATGATATAATCCGAAGCCGAGATCGGCTCAAAATCCGGCGTCTCTATATCTGCCATATCTTTCGGGTCGACAATGGCACCTGGGCTTGGATCAAAAAACATGGCAATTGAATAGCGCCCGGCACCAGTGGTATTTCGAACCCTGTGGCTGTTTGACGGCAGACGATTATTGGTCCAGCGTTGAAGCAAATCTCCGATATTGATGATCAAGGTGCCAGGGATCGGCGGGGCTGCGATCCAGTTGCCTTTGCGAGATAATACCTCAAGGCCCGGCGTCTCCTGCAACAACAAGGTGATGCATCCGAAATCCGTATGCGACGCAACGCCGAACTGGTCATCAGGCGTATCTTCCGTTTGCGGCGGATAGTGAATTAGCTGGCCGCGTAACATGGGTCGTTCATAGAACGGGGTAAAAAACTGCGGCCCCATCCCAAGTGACAGGGCAACAGCCGTTAGGACTCTCTCGCCAATGCGCTGAACACCAGCTGCATAGTCGACGACGTGGTCGCGAAATCCGTCTGGCGCATCAGGCCATCTGTTCGGTCCGCAAAGCGGAATACCAGCCACTAGATCCGGGTCATCGTCGGGTAAATCGGGTCCCCAGAAGAAAACTTCCTTCTGATCGGTGCGCGTTGCGCCATACATTCTGGCTTCACCGGAACCTAGGTAGCCGCGGTTGAACTGATTGATGGCAATCGATTTCTTTTCCGCGGCCGATTGGGCAAAAAACTTTCGCGCCGACGCTCTCAAGGTTTCAATCGTCTGCTCGGCTATCCCGTGGCCACGAATGTAAAAGAACCCGTCGTTTGTTGTGGCTATTGAAATTTCGCGGGCAATTTCCTGCCACTTCGTGCCATTCTCATCATCATCCAGCCCTGAAAAATCAATGATGGGCAAGGCAGCTTCGATCTCTGCAGTTGGTTCGCTCATGTTATCCAATTTCTCTATTCGGCAATGACCATTCGATTTTTCGGGAGCAAACAACCCAAGTCAAGGCGACAAAGGGTTGAGGTTAGGGAAAAACCCTGCGACAAACGCCTCTCGACACTCAGGCAACTGCTGGAAACTGACCCTTATGCTGAAAATCGTTTTCGTACCCATTCATCGCGCAGGCTGGCCGTTCATTGCATGTTTCGCCGCTGCCGCTGTCGGTCTGTGGCTTGTTGCCATGCCCCTTGGCCTTTTCGGCTGCGTTCTAACACTTTGGTGCGTTTACTTTTTCCGTAACCCGGACCGCATGACCCCAACCCGTGAAGGGCTGGTCATCAGCCCTGCCGATGGCGTTGTACAAATGATCGCAAAAGCATCACCGCCGCCGGAACTGGAAATGGGGGATGAGCCGCGCACCCGGGTTGCCGTCTTCATGAACGTCTTTAACGTCCATGTAAATCGCGCCCCCGTATCGGGCACGATTTCCGCAGTTCGCTATCATCCCGGCAAATTTCTCAATGCATCGCTCGATAAAGCGAGTGAATTTAACGAACGCATGAGCCTGAAGATCACCCAGGACAACGGCACGGAAGTCGCGTTTGTGCAAATTGCCGGGCTGGTCGCGAGAAGAATTCTCTGTTTTGTCAAAGAAGGTGTTAATATCAAGGCTGGTGAGCGTTTTGGCCTGATCCGGTTCGGTAGCCGTGTTGATATTTATCTACCCGACGGCGTTGAGCCTTTGGTCAGTGTCGGGCAAACTACAATTGGTGGCGAAACGGTCATTGCTGACATGGGGTCTAAAGAAGCTGCCCGCGTTGCCGAAGTTCGCCAATAGGTCTGGGTATTTGTGAGGAACGGCAAACATGAAGACACCTTATCCCGCCGGAACCCCGAAGAAGCGGCGCCTGCCTGGCTTAACAATCAACACAATGATCCCCAACATCCTGACGTTACTCGCCCTTTCCGCGGGCCTGACTTCAATGCGCTTTGCCATTGAAGAACGCTGGGAATATGCCGCCTTCGCAATCGTCGCTGCCGCAATACTTGATACGCTAGACGGGCGTGTTGCACGTTTGTTAAAAGGTGCCAGTAAATTTGGCGCTGAATTGGATTCTTTATCCGACTTCGTCTGCTTCGGTGTCGCCCCGGCGATGATCCTTTATCTCTGGTCAATGGAGACTGTTGGGCGGCCAGGCTGGATTCTGGTAATGCTGTTCGCCATGTGTTGTGGCCTTCGTCTAGCGCGATTTAATGTCGCCCTTGAAGATGAAAACGCGCCGGTCTGGAAAGCTCATTTTTTCGCAGGTGTTCCGGCTCCAGCAGGTGCCGGGCTGGTCCTTTTGCCGATGGTTATGTCCTTCATCGCCGGCGACGAAATCCTCCGCGACCCATGGGTTGTCGCTAGCTTTTTGTTTGTCGTCGGCGGATTGCTGGTCAGTTCACTACCGACATTTTCCTTCAAGAAAGTCAGGATCACCAGTCGCTGGGTCCTGCCAACCATGCTAATCGTCGCCGGCATCGCCGCCTTTTCTGTAAGCGTGCCCTGGTGGACGTTGTCAGCTGTTCTTCTGACGTATATCTCAACGATCCCGTTCAGCTATCAGGCGCACCGGCGTTTCGAAGCGAAGGACGCAGAGCCAAAAAAACCAGCTGCGGATTAAGCTTCTACGACCTTCCGCGTCTGCCTGCGCTTACGCCAGTTTCTGACATTTGCACGTAACATCAGTGATGACGGTGTCACGACAAGTGTAAGGACCGTAGCAAAACCAAGACCAAATGTGATCGACGTCGCCAACTGCCCCCACCATTGCATGGCGGGTGCGCCGATGGTTACGTTCCGCGCGATAAAGTCGATGTTTACACCGAGAACCATCGGCATCAACCCGAGGATGGTTGTGATCGTCGTCAGGAGAACAGGTCGCAGGCGTTGCGCCCCGGTTTTCAAGATAGCGGTACGTGCATCGGGCTCACTCTCGCTCAGCCGATCAAATGTATCTATGAGAACGATGTTGTTGTTCACAACAATCCCGGCCAGCGCGATAACGCCAATACCACTCATCACAATGCCAAACGGCTGATCGGTGATCATCAAGCCGATGAACACACCTATGGTCGACATGATCACCGAGGAAAGGATCAACAATGCTGAATAGAAACTGTTGAACTGTGTCACCAGAACTACAGCCATGATAAAAAGCGCCACGGCAAAGGCTTTACCCAAAAAAGCCTCAGCCTTCTTTTGCTCTTCATTCTCACCCTTGAACTCGACACGAACGCGGGGATCAATGTTGGCTGTCTTCAGCCAGGCAGAGATCTGCTTGACTTTGTTGTCAGGCAAATCGCCATCACCTACATCCGCTTTGACAATCATCACACGCTTACCGTCCGTGCGATTAAGTTTCCCGGTATGGGGCATGGCTGAAAGCTTGACGAAATTACTGATCGGCACCTGCCCGGTCGCGGTTGTTACGCGTATGTTATCAAGTTGTTCGATAGTCCTGTATTTCTCAGGGTAGCGGGCACGGACATCAAGTTCGTCATCGCTATCATCAGGGCGATATTCAGCCAACTTGATCCCGGTCGATACCAACTGCACAGTACGTCCGATCATATCGACATTGGCACCAAACTTTGCTGCCTGGGCACGATCCGTCGTCAATTCCCAGTCGATTCCGGGTATTGGCCGGCTGTCTTCAACATTGGCGAAACCGCCAATTTCTTCCAACCCGGCGAGGACCTTGACCACCATCGCTTCGATCGCGTCAGGGTAACGGGACGATAACTGGAGCTGAATATCCTTGCCCGTTGGCGGGCCGCTCTCTTCCTGGCGGCGGTCAATCAAAATACCGGATATATCGCGGGTTCGATCTTGTGCCTCTTCCAGGATAACGGCTGCCTTGCGGCGCAGCTGCCAGTCAACAAACTGAAGTGAGATGGTACCTATAATGTCTTCTGCTTCCTGGGAGTTTTCTTCCTGCCCGGTCCGTGTGTAAATGCTCTCGAACTCTGGACGGCCCTCATTCATTTGAATGATTCGCGCCTCGACTTCACGCATCAACTTATCTTTTTCGGTTACTGACAGGTTACCGCGAGCCTTTACCTGAAGTTTGGCAAATTTGGGTTCCACCTCCGGGAAAAACTCAACACCCTTGCCGATTTGTCCAAATACCATGAACACGGTAACAAGCAGGATGACGGCCGCGAGAAGCACTTTCGCCGGATGTCTCAATGCACCGCTGAGTACCCGCAGATATGATCCGGTAAACCCGGGTACTTCACCGATATCGTGATGGTCCTGACCGGACAGTTCACGCATGGTTTCAGGGTCCGCCGTGCCGCCGGATTTACCGACAATTGCCCCCAATGTCGGAACAAATATCAGGGCCATAAAAAGTGAGGCTGTTAAGGTCGCAACCAGTGTAATCGGCAGGAACTTCATAAATTCACCGACGACACCCGGCCAGAACATCAACGGCAAAAAAGCCGCCAGTGTTGTCGCTGTTGAGGCGATAATCGGCCATGACATCCGTTTTGCGGCCAGTCCATAGGCTCGGAATGGCGGCTCGCCTTCGGTCATTTTGCGGTCCGCAAACTCGGTCACCACAATGGCCCCGTCGACCAGCATGCCAACGGCCAAAATCAACGCAAACAGAACAACAATGTTGATCGTGAAACCAAGTGCAGCGAGAACCAGTATGCCGGTCAGAAAGGAACCCGGGATTGCGACCCCGACTAAACCGGCTGTGCGAACACCCAAGGCCCAGATCACAACAATCATCACCAGCAGAACGGCGGCGATGACATTGTTTTGCAAATCACCCAGCATGTTGCGGATATCGTCCGACTTGTCGGAGTTGTATCCGATGCTGACAATCTGGCGCAGGGTTTCTGGCCAGATCTGGCGCTCGGTTTCAACGATTGCACGGACTTCGGCAATTGTATCGATGATGTTTTCACCGCTGCGTTTTGAAACTTCAAGTGCGATGGCAGTCTTACCGTCAACCCGGGCGAAACTTTTGGGATCCTTGAACCCACGGCGAACTTCTCCTATGTCGCCCAAAGTTACGACGGCATCTCCATCCACTTTAACTGGCATGTTGACGATATCGCGTACACTCTCGAACAGACCCGGGACCTTCAGGCTAAACCGCCCCTTCCCTGTATCCTGAGCACCAGCGGCAACCAGCAGATTCGATGCACGTATGGCGTCCACTGTCTCAATGGGGGACAATCCATAACTCTCGATTTTGACAGGATCGATCAAAATCTCGACCATCTCTTCACGGTCGCCCGCAATTTCAACTTTCAGAACGGTGGATATGCTCTCGATCCGATCTCTGAGGTCTCGCGCGAGCTTCATCAATGTCCGCTCGGGCGCATCCCCAGACAAGGTGACAACGATGACCGGAAAGAGGCTGAAGTTCACTTCATGGACTTCGGGTTCGTCAGTTTCCTGAGGCAGTTCAGGTTTCGCCAGGTCGACCTTTTCCCGGACATCATCCAATGCGACATCGGCGTCAAACCCGGCATCAAACTCAAGCGTTACGTTTGCACCGCCCTCAAACGCCGTGCCCCGCATTTCCTTAACGCCTTCAATTGAACGCAGTTCCTGCTCCATGGGACGGATCAGCAGGCGTTCTGCATCTTCTGGCGAAATACCATCGTGGCTCATTGAGACATAAACGATGGGAATATTGATATCCGGGTCGGCTTCCTTGGCAATATTCACATAAGCAAACGTTCCAGACACCAGGATGAGCACCAGCGCCGAAAGAATCGTTCGGGCGTGAGTAAGTGCGGCATCAATCAGAGCATTCATGATTTTGGAGCCTCAGATTTTTCGTTGCCCGTTGCCGTGCGAACTTTCTGGCCGGGGCGAACGAATTCCTGCCCGACCGTAATCAGTGTTAGTTCATCATCCAGCCCGCCAAGCCAGACACCGTCAACCGTATCCGCAATAATCTGGACCGCGTGAAAGCGAACCATGCCATCAACATCAACAGCTTTAACTCCGACCACTCCGTTCTGATCCAGTGTTAAAACAGCTGGTGACATCAGATGTGCATTTTCCTGTTCGGCGGGCAATCTGAGTTCTGTCGTCAGACCTTCCGGGATCGCGCCATCTGCGTTATCAACCCAGATATCGACACGGAAGGTGCGAGTTGCCTCTGATCCTGTGCGAGACACGTAGCGGACGGTTCCAGCGATTTCCTGTCCGTTTGGCAAGCGCGCATGTGCGACCTCGCCCCGATGGATGCGTGACACATCTTTCTCAGACACTTGTCCGACGATGCGTAGCGGATTGAGGTCGACAACCGCAGCAACCACGTCGCCTGATTTTACGTAATCGCCAATACTTAACGGTAAATCATTCACAAAACCCGAAATCGGTGCGCGGATAACGGTACGTGCGATTTCCAGCTTGATCATCGCCAAACTGGCTTTGGCTTTTTCCAGCTTTGCCAGAGACTCAGCCAGTTTTACCCGGGACTGGAACTGCTTAGTCGATAACTTTTTCGCCGCGTTATAGGCAATTTCCTGATAATCGACTTCAGCCTCAGCCTCACTCAACTTTACCTGACGGTCATCAATGTGAATGGAGTAGATGACAGAGCCCTTTTTGATGAAGTCCCCCTTCTCAACCGCTTTCTTGATGATCCGCCCGGATGTTTCCGCCGCGATGTCGGCCTTGTTGATGGCTTCCGTACGCCCGAACAAAATCACTTCGCGAACCCGCGAAGTCGCTTTCGATGTGCGAACCCGAACCAGCGGCAGGTTTTCTTCCAGCGATTGGGCAGCCTCTTCTTCGGTTGTTTGCGCCTGAGGTGTCCCGGCCACCATACCGGATGCGACCCAGGTGATCGCGGCAATTGCTATAACTATAGCAATCAGATGTGACGATTTCGGCCGCCAGCTCTTGGTTTTATCATTCATCATCGCCCGCCCCCACGGATTCTAACTTTTCGGTTTGAAAATTCATTACTTCGGCGTCTTCAGATGGAGCTGCCAATAGCAGATCGCGGTTTTCTTCCATATAGGCCGCGACGCGATCGTAAAATGCCAGCCCGAACCCTCTGGTGAATTTTCTGGATTGAGAAATATTCTGGTTATCCAGAGACCGCACTTTTTCAGACATGGCCTTGAATTCAGCCAGATAGTTTTCAAAAGCTGCCTCTAGGTCATCAGGCTCCATATAGTCAGCAAAAAAGAATCGCACCATATGTTCAGAACGAATTCTGTCTTTTGTCGGTGTTTCCGCCAGCGCTGCCTTAAATACGCGGAGCCCTACCGGCGTCAGGCTGTAAACCTTTTTGTCCGGTCTACCGTCCTGTTGGGTTTCGGTAACACTAACCAAACCCTCGATAAGCAAGTGTGCGAGGGATGGATATATGGAGCCATAGCTGGCATCAAAGAAATGCCCGAACGGCCCTTCCTCAAACAGTTTCCTGATTTCATAACCTGATGCATCGCCCAGTGTGAGCGCACCCAGACAAAGTGTCTTTACATCCATGTACCCCTCCACAGCTACCGGCGATACAGCCAGCCAGCTTCGCTAGTTCACCACTCTTGTATAGGATCGATATATATCAGTTCAATACATAATTGAGAATGGCAGCCATGCATAAACGACATGTCGAAACCGAAGGACGGGGCCTAGATGACCTTGTTAAATGGCGCTAGACCTCAAGCGGCGGGTTATCCGGGTCAGGTGACGGGATTTCGAAGGTATTCAGGACCATTGAGATCAGGGTGTAATATCCGCAAAGACTGACCAGTTCGACAACGCCATCGTGGCCAAGAATGTCGGTCGCTTGCTGGTAGGTTTCGTCACTGACGCGGTGGGTTTCGTGATTTTCCTTGCTGAACGTATAAACGATCCGCTCATCCTCTGACGTGAACGTCGGTGTTTCGTTTTTGGAAATGGCATCAATGATTGTGGGGGAAACGCCTTCCTTTTCCGCAATAACGGAATGCGCCGCCCATTCGAACTGTGCGCCCCAGAACCGTGCGGTCACGAGGATCGACAATTCGCGCAAGCGCCCTGGCAAAATGCCATTAAATCGGAAATACGCCCCCAGTGCCTGAATAGGATCAGCCGCGCCCGGGCAATGAATCAGAGGTAAAAACGGCCCACGCACCGAACCGCGAGGGCCACTTGTGATTTTATCAAAAACAACACGCTGTTCATCTGTCATATCGGCAGGCAGCAGCTCAGGGATACGTGACATCTTAAATTTCCTAATGGAGTGGATATTGACGGGTTAGTTTGAGCATTCCAGGACAACGCGCCCGACAATTTTGCCGTGGCGCAGATCATCAAGGGTTTGCCCAGCCTGTTCTAGAGGACGTTTTTCGATGGGGATAGGCACAACGCCACCCGCCTTGACCAGATCAAGCAATTCTATCGCATCAGTCAAAGAACCAACGTAAGAGCCTAGGATGGCAAGCTCACGCAATGGAAACATCGGAATGGACATTGAAAACTTGCCCCCAAAAAGACCGACGACAACAACTTTCCCGCCTTTTGCAGCAATGCGCTGGGCAAAGTTCAGAGACGATTCGGCGCCGACAAAATCAATAGCCGCAGCGACGCCGCCACTTGACTCCTTGATCACCCGTTTCGCCGCGTCTGGATCGGACGAATTATACACCCGCTCTGCACCAGCATCCGAAGCCGCATTCAATGTCTCATCATTGATATCGACGCCAATGACTGTGGCCTCCGGGAACATAGCTTTGGCGAACTGAAGGCCCATAAAACCAACACCACCAAGGCCGACTATGGCAAGTGTTTGCCCGGCCTCAAGGGGGAGTACCTTTTTCAAGGCACCATAGGCAGTTAGCCCCGAACACATATAGGTCGCAGCCAGACCTTCAGGAATGCCGTCAAAATCCAGCAGGTAGCGCACGTGAGGAACGATCACGTGATCTGCATACCCGCCGTCGATATTGACGCCCAAAGCACGAGGGGTGTTGCAAAGCTGTTCGTCGCCACGCGTGCAGACAGGGCAGTCCCCGCATCCGATCCACGGGAAAATGACCCGTCGATCACCAATATTCGCACCACTTGCTTCCGGACCCAATGCCACGACGACGCCTTCGATCTCATGGCCTAAGGTAAATGGCAGTTTATGCGCGCCGCTGATATCCAGTTTTTTATCATCGCCGAGGTCGAAATAACCGTCATGCAAATGCACGTCAGAATGACAGACGCCGCAATGTATCACTTTCAAAAGAACTTCAGTGCCCTGCGGTGGAGCTACCTCGCCTGTGATTTCTTCAAGCGGTTTTCCATAGGCGGTAATGGCCTGGCGTTTCATGATTACATATCCCAGGGCGGTGTCGGCGTGAAGGCGTCTGTCAAAAGGTCAATAAACGCACGGACCTTTGGCGACAAGTGGCGGTTATGGGGATAGACCGCGTAAATGTTGGCGTTCCCCAAAGTCTCGAAATCCTGCAACACCGGAACCAGCGTACCCTTTCGAATATCCGGTCCGGCGATGAAGTTCGCGGTTCGCATTAACCCGAGCCCTGCTAACGCGGCTTCGTGCAGCGCTGTCGCATTATTCGTCTCGAAATTACCTGAAACCCGCATCCGCTGAGGGCCGTCGGGTCCCTGAAATTCCCATTGGTTAAGGCTCGTCTCGAAACTCAGTGTCAGGCAATTATGCTCTTTCAGATCATCCGGCGTTTGCGGAGTACCGTTTTTTTCAAGATACGCCGGAGCAGCCGTCACCATGCGGCGTGCCGGTCCTAACTTTCTTGCAATTAGTGAGCTGTCAGGCATATCGGCGATACGAATCGCCACATCAACTTCTTCCTCAACCAGATTGACCAGACTGTCCGACAAGGTCAGCTGTATGCGAAGGTCAGGATAAAGTGCCAGAAATTCAGGGATCAGTGGCTCGATGTGGTATTGCCCAAAAGCCGTTGACGCATTGACCTTCAACACACCGCGGGGCTCCGCATGTAATTCCGTCACCGCACGTTCAGCTTCTTCAATCGCTGACAATATCGGCACGCAGCGCTGATAAAAGGCATGCCCTTCCTCTGTCAGGCTCAAACGCCGTGTCGTTCTATTGAGCAATCGCGCCCCCAGTCTATCTTCCAGACGACCGATAAGCTTGCTCACTGCAGACGGTGTCAGTTTGAGGCCCCTGGCTGTTGCAGAAAAACTCTCTTCCTCAACAACCCGGACAAAAACGGCCATTTCGCTTTGCCAATCCATATGTCGCCTCTAATCCTTAATCATGAAATTTAATCATGAAATTTAATCATGAATGTTCTTCCATATCGATACATTATAAATCAATGGGCAATAAATTATATTGTTAATGAGATTGAAACAAGATTATCCCTGAAAACTCACCTTGGGCGATTCCCCTACTTGGAATCGCCCTTTTTCTTTGCCTAATGAAAGCCCATTGGTATAAGGGAATTTGTATTCTCAATCCTATGAGGTTTCCTTATGCCGGAAGTATCCGAAAAGCACGGTGGATGCCATTGTGGTGCGGTCCGCTTTTCGCTGAGTGGCCCGACGCGAGGCGTGGTTAATTGCCATTGCGGGCAATGCGTCAAAACCCACGGCCATTTCGCGGCTTATAGTAACTGCACCAAAGCGGACTTAAAGATCACTGGCGAGGAACATATAACCTGGTACAAGGCCTCACCGGAAGCCGGGCGCGGGTTCTGCCAAAGCTGTGGATCACAACTGTTCTGGAATTTCGAGACAAGCGACGGTATTTCAATTGCCGCTGGTGCCTTCGATCAGCCAAGCGACCTTGATACCATCGGAAATATCTTCGTCGCCGACAAACCCGACTATTACGAGATCACAGACGGGCTTCCAACATTCGCTCAGGGTGATGGCGGCAAACTGACCTGAGCGTTTACCAACAAGGCAACCCCAGACTTTGGCCCACATTTGAGACCGCAATCGGAACGCCCGGCAATTTAACCGTGCTAATGGCACCGCTCACCATATTGGCAATGGTCAGCGTGCCTCCGGAAACACCAATTCCGCCGGATCCGATGATTGGTCCCCCGGCAGGAAAGCCGGTGCTCGTGACCGGCCCCCCAGAAGCGGTTTGAAAATTGTTCAAATCATCCCAGTTCACTTCTCCCGCCGCGTTGGTTTCAACCAGAATATCAGCCCCGACAAGACGCAACCTGGGCACCGCCACGTCGCCAACCAGTAACGGCAGAAAATCGATTTCGGCGATCACCATATCGGCCTTTAGCATGTCTTTTTTCGATCCCCAGTGCGCATTTTGAATGCGGACATCATGGGCGATGATGCGGGGCGGCATGGACACCTTAAATTCGATATTTCCATCAAAACTCAATCGCCGCCCCGATATACGCATCACCTGATCGGCCATATCTTTTTTCCAGCCATCCAGATCGCTCAGGTTGGCATAGGCAATGATCAAACCGATCCCGGCACCGAGAACAGCAATTTTAATACACAGGCGAAACAGACCGCCAATCAGTCTGAACATAATCAAAGTTTCCCTATCTGGTTATTCACGTTTCGAGATTAGCCCGTCAGTCGTCGGGCGGAAATTCCGTGCGCGTTCTTTGGCGCGATTGCGAACTTCAACGGATTGAAGTTTGGCAAAAGCATCACGGTTCGTCGCCGCACGATCATTCCCGAGAGCGGCCGCGACATGGAACCACATAAGTGCCGTTTCAGGATTTTTTGGGACCCCGCTCCCCTTCGCATACATAATTGCCAACTGATTTTGAGCGGCGACCACTCCAGCGTTCGCGGCGAGGCCAATATGATGGGCCGCACGTTTTAAATCTGGTTTGACGCTATCACCCGATGCCAAAATCATCCCGGTGCCATAATGCGCCAGCGGATCGCCGGTTTCTGCCGCCAGACCGAACCAGTGAAGGGCTTGCGCCATATCTCTCTTCACCCCGCGCCCACGATGATAAAGCCCGGCCAGATTATACTGCGCAGGCCCATATCCGGCCTCAGCCGCCGCTTCAAACAGACGCGCCGCTTCACTCTCGTCAATCTCGACGCCTTGTCCCTTAAGATAAGCAACACCCAGATTGAACTGGGCCGCCGGAAAATCCAGATCGGCAGCGGCCTCCAGATAATCAGCTGCTAATTCCACATCTTTCTCAACACCATGGCCACGGGCATACATACGCGCGAGATTATTCAGAGACTCCGCAATATCGTGCTCGGCGGCGCGACCATAAAGTTCAACAGCCCGGGCAAAATCCGCTTGAACGCCCCGACCATATTCATAGAGAACACCAAGGTTATGCATCGCTGGCCCGAAATCAGATTCGGCAAGACTCTGCCAATAACCCATCGCGCTTGCATAATCGCGTTGCTTGTAGGCTTCAATTCCATGCCCAAACTCTGGCGGCACTTCGCGCGCACCCTTCTCCCCACGGGGAATAGTAAGCAAAGCCTCATCCGAGTTGCCCTGCTGGGCTGCTGCGGCATCGGACAATACCAACGATAGAAAAAGGATTGGAAATAGGTATCTCATAAGACCGCATTATATGCTGTTGAGGATGCTTGATGCCACAACATGTTGATGAAATCGAAAACCGGCGGAAATGAATGGAACATTTTGTAATTCATACCTTGTTGTGCTGCCGGTTGGTTTTGACACAACACTTGATATACTCCTGACGAAAGTGTGCAATATGCTTGTTGGGAGTTGATTGAACATGACTCAAAATCCCATATCTCGCAGCAGGGTACTTATAAGTGCAAGTGCTGTTGCTGCGACCTCCGCGTTCCCTACCCCGTTTATTCATGCGGCGGTCCCGATTGCCCTGCGTTTCACTATTAATGGCGGTTCTTTAGAAAATCGCATTGGCCGTGTCGCCTGTTGGAACTCATCGATGGGTGAGAATCGGTATTTGCATCGCCAATGGCGAAGGTTTGCCCTCCTGTGACGGATAGTGGCAAAACGGCTAGCCGCATGAAATGGTGGCATAGCGTCCGAACCCGCCTCTATGCGGCCTTCGCCGTCATCCTGATATTGGCCCTAAGCCCGTCTTTCGTTTCGTTTAATAATTTCAGCCGTAGCACTGAAGAGATCGACAGCGTTATCACGGACAATGTCCCAGTGATTCGTCAAAGCAGTATCCTCGCGACCGCGGCTGGGGAAATCATGACCGACATGGGTCAAATGGTTCGAGCCGTTAGTGACCCTGCACGCATCGAAATGATGGAAATAATTAGTGCAAACCTGAGCCTACTGTCTCAAACCATTGATAGATTGCCCGAAAACATCTCAGGGCAATCGCGAGCGGAGTTGGTTGGACTGCGCGACAAGCTTGCGGCAAATCTTTCCGAACTCAATAATATTTCGGAGCGGCACCTCGCTTTAGTCCAGAAAGAAACGAAATTTCAGGCGCATATCAGCCAGCATCTGGACAAAATAGCCCAAGCCATTTCAAGCAGCAAGAAACACGCTGCCTTCGACCTATCGCTCGCCTTTGTTGATTTAGCAAGTGGACGATTGACCAAAAAAGATGAGATAGACCAGCTGATCAATGAAGATTTTGCCAGTTTCCAGTTTTCCATGGAACTGGAGATAACGGTCACTCATCTACGCTCGGAAATAGCCAGGCTTGCCAATTTCGATTTTCCAAACGGCATAGATGAATTAGAGCGTTCATTCCAAAAACGGCTGGAAGACCTGACCCGGAATCTACGAAGTCTAGCCGGAGGCGAAATACCGCCTCAACTACGTAGCAGCATTGAAATGATCAATGATCGTGGTGTTGGAGAAAATAATATTTTCGACATTCATAAAAATCTTCTTTTAATCAAGCGAGAAGCTGACGAGTCGCAAAAATCGGCAGCAGAAACAGCAACTCATCTCCGTGATTTCTCGTCAAAGTTCGCGACATCAGTCGTTGACGAAGCAGAGGGTATTGTTAACCAGATCAAAGACGCAGTCTCCCAAAGCAACTGGACCATCATCCAGCTCACGTTCCTGAGCATATTGGGTTTCTTTCTTATTCTAGGCTTCATCATTACGCCTCAATTGGTCACGCCGATTACCGCAACAGCTGAAGCCATGCGGAGAATAGCCTCAGGTGATCCCAAGACAGATGTCCCCAATATTCAGATCGGCGAGATCGGGCAGATGATTTCAGCCCTTGGGCAGCTTCGCGAATACGTAACCCGGGTTGTCGATGCGGAACGTTCTGTCGCCGAAAAGGAAGCGGAGCTTCGCCTCGCACTCGATAACATGCCGGGCGGCATTATGGTGATTGATGATGACTTAAACATTCAACTTTTCAATCAACGTTATGTCGAACTATATGAACTCCCCGATGGTCTGTTGCGTATTGGGGGCTCTCTGCGGGACATGATCCAGTTACGCGCAGAACGCGGAGATTACGGCCCCGGCGACCCGGCGGCATTAGTTGCAGCCCGACTTGGCGGTTACGGCGGCGGTGATGCACAAAATATGGAAAACAAATTGCCCAGTGGCCGCGTCCTGGAAACCATACGCAACCCGACAACCGAAGGCTTTCTGGTCGCCATATGCAATGATATTACCGAGCGTCGGCAGGCCGAGCGCGAGATAGCCGAAAAGGAAGCCCAACTCCGCATGGCCATGGACAATATGCCAGGCGCGATTTGGGTCGTTGACAGCGACCTGACTCTCATATTGGCAAACGATCAGTATATCGACTTTTATGGCGACCGTGACGGAATCGTCAAACCCGGCACACCGATGCTTGATATTATTCGTCAAGAAGGTGAAACCGATCTGCTTGGCGGTACCGGCTCGATTGAGGATATTATCGAGAAACGCTTGGCATCGTATCATAGCAACAAAGATAGTTCCTTCGAGGACAAGACCGTGGACGGTAGAGAAATACGTCTGGTCCGTAGCCCAACAAGCGATGGTTTCGTTGTCACCGTCGCGACAGACATTACGGAAAGCAAGAAAGCCGAGCGGGCGATCCGCGAAAACGAGAAAAACCTTCGTGATCTGCTCGATTCCGGGCCAATCGGGATCGGGGTAGTTAATCAGGAAACCAATGAACGGATGTTCGTCAATCAGCAACTGGTCAAGCTGATGGGCGCTGAAAATTCGAAAGAACTGACCTCATCCAGCCTCGCAGACAGTTACGTCAATACCGACGACTTGAAAAAGATCCAGCGCATCAATAGCGCCGGAAAATCCGTACGCAATATGGAAGTCAAGCGCAGACGCCAGGACGGATCAACATTCTGGTGTTTGCAAAGTTCTCAGCCACTTGGGTTATTCCAGGGTAAAGAAGCTCGCGTCGTCTGGATGGTTGATGTTAGCGACCTCAAGGCGGCTGAAGCCGAGCTGATTGAGCAGAAACGTCTTGTCGATACAGCAATGTCAAACATGTCCCAGGGCATTTCAATGTTCGATGAAAATTTAAACCTTGTTGCCTATAACGATCGCTATATTGAACTTCTGGAATTCCCTCCCGAGTTAATCAAACTCGGCACCCACATTGATGCTATTTTCCGATATAACGCCGAACGCGGTGAATACGGTGAAGGGGATTTAGAAGAACTCATCGAGGAGCGGGTCCAGTTCGCCAAAAGAAGCGAGCCGCAAGAATTTGAGCGCACACTGCCTGATGGCAGAACCATTCAATTCAAACGCCAGCAAGTCGGCTCAGGTGGTTTTGTGACGACCCAGACGGACATAACTGAAACGCTGGAGGCTCAGCGCGGGGCCAAGTTACTCAAAGAAGCTCTCGATACTTTTTCCGACATGATCATTCTTTATGATAAGGATGAGAGGGTAATTTTCACCAATGACCGCTATCACGAAATATACCCGAACTCTCCATCCAAAGAGGAGATCACCAGCTACACCATGGAAGGTTTGTTGCGCCGATCGCTGGAGGCAGGCCTGATCGATCATCCCCTCGCCCAATCCGACCCTGAGGCTTGGCTGAAAGATGCCCTTGCTAAACGCAGAAACAAAGATGGCGGCGCTGGCGAGACGACACACAAAAACGGTCGCTCCTATTTCTTCCGCTACAGCTGGACAACGGAAGGCGGAATGATCCTTGTCCAGATCGATATCACTGAACGCAAAACGGCTGAGCAAGCATTGGCAGAGCAAAAAGAGATCGTTGAAACCGTGCTTCAGAATATGGACCAGGGTATTCTGATGATAGACGGCGAAGGCGTGATAGTCGCGGCGAACGACCAGTATACCGACATTATCGGCGTAGCATCTGACTGGCGGCAACGTTTCAAGACTTTCCCAGAACTCGTCAATCACTATTACCATGACGTACGTCAGGGCGAAGACGCAACAGCAAAGGCAGCGGCGGCTCTGGAGACCCTTGCTTCTGGTAAGCGCTATGCTTCGGAACTGGACATTCAGGACGGGAAAACCGTTGAGATTCGCCAAAACCCTTTGGAAACCGGGGGCGTTGTTCGAACATTTGCTGATGTTACAGAGCGCAAGAAGGCGGAACGCGTCATATCCGGCGCCATGAAGCTGATTAGCGAAAGCCTGAACTACGCAAGCCGAATTCAACGTTCCTTACTGCCACCCGAACGGGTTATGAACGAAGTCTTTAGTGACCACTGTATGATCTGGGATCCGACCGACATGGTTGGGGGTGATATGATTTGGTTGCGCCGGGTTGAAAGTGGCACTTATCTGATTGTCGCAGATTGCACTGGCCATGGTGCACCCGGTGCGTTTATGACAATGATCTGCACAGGTGCTCTTGATCAGGGCCTTGCTGAACTGGACGAACCGGATCCGGCGGAACTCCTCGCGCGTATGAATGTACGCATAAAATCAACGCTCGGTCAGGACAATGAAGACGGGGAATCGGACGATGGCGTTGAACTTGGGATTTGCCATATTGATACCAAGCAAGGTCAGATTCTGTTTGCCGGCGCCAGGTTCACGTTGTCCGTCATCGAAGGTGAGGACATCAGTGAAATCAAGGGTGACAAGTCCGCAATCGGTTACTGCCATGTTCCAAACGATGCTGAATTCACCAATCAAACTGTTGAAATCACGAGTGGGAAGAGGTTTTATCTGTGGACAGACGGCTTGGTCGATCAGATCGGTGGGCTTAAACGCCGGGGTTTTGGCAAACGCAGGCTACGGCGTATCATTTTGGATTATCATCGAATGAATATGATTAAGCAGAAAACTCAGATACTTCGGGAATTCGAAGAATATCAGCACACCGAAGCCCGCCGCGACGATATAACGTTCGTTGGTTTTGTCCCGTAATTCCCGTATTCAGGTATTCTCATGTTAGATCGTTCCATCAGTTTCCGGCACCTACTTGACCCGATTACCCCGGAAGAATTCTTTTCGGAGTATTTCGACAAAAAACCGCTTTATATCCCGGGAGCTCTAGACAAATTCAAAGATGTTTTTTCATGGCCGGAATTGAACCAACTGCTGAACGCGACGTCTTTGTGGAGCGGTGCCAACCTGCATATGGTTCTCGACAATGCGGTCATTCAACCCGATCAATACACAGTACCGGGACGCAATGCAGATGGCGAAAGCTACTACCGGCTTGATAACCCCAAAGTCGCGGGGTTCATGGAAAAAGGTGCCACTATAAACCTCAATTACATTGAAACATTAAGCCCCGGCATCGCCGGTGTATCGCGCGCCCTGCAGGCCGTATTTGCCGCCCATGTTGATTGCAATCTTTATGCATCCTTTAAAGCCCACCCGGCGTTTGTCTCCCACTTCGATACAATGGATGTTTTTGCCCTGCATATCGAAGGTGAAAAAATCTGGCATATTTATGAAAACCGTTTCGATACGCCAGCCGAAATGGATGGCTATGTTTATTCATCCCTGCCGGAAAACTATCACCAGCAGCATAAAGGTGCGCTTCTTGAAACCTTGACGATGACGCCAGGCGATTTTCTCTATTTGCCGAAAGGCACCTATCACGATGCGATTGCCACATCAGGTGCCTGCATGCATCTGACCTATGGGACCATTGAACTGCGCGGCAAGGAAATGATTGATCTGCTCAGCAATTCCCTGGCCCATGACCCCGTGTTCCGCAAACCCATGCCGCATCCCGATGATGAAGAGGCCCACAATGCTCACGTCAAAGCAATGGCAGAACGATTGAGCCAAATCCTTTGCGCGCCGGATGTTGCGCCACAATTGCGGGATCGCCAAAAATCCAGAGCCTATTGGAACTTTCCCGGTTTCTCGCTCCCGACACCGGAATATGATCAAGCCTTCCGAATTCGCAAAAAATTTCCGCGTATCAACCAAACAGACAAACAACGCACTTTGGATTTCGAGGGTGGGAGTTTGGCGCTATCCTCAGAACAAGTGAGCATCGTAGATTGGATTTTGGCTGCAGATTATTTTGATATGGATAGCCTAGCCGATGCATTTTCTAGTACCGATCATCAACACCTTTTCGATGTTATCAATCTTCTTGTCTCATCGGGGTTGATTGAACCCTTAAGCCCATACTTTACCTACGGAGAGGTCTAGCGGTTCGCTCTATACTGCTCACCAGAATACCCCCATATGGATGACCTGACCCTGGCACGTGCGATCCATGTTGTTTCCGTTGTTTTCTGGATCGGCGGTGTCTACATGGTAACCATGGTCGTACTACCACTGGTTCATCAGCAATCCACCCTTGAAGGCAAAGTCAAAATCTTCGATGGCATCGAAAAACGTTTTGGTGCTCAGGCTCGGATGTTTGTCCTACTTGCCGGGCTTAGCGGGTTTTACATGGTCCACCAACTGGACGCCTGGGATCGTTATGCATCGATGGAATTCTGGTGGATGCACGCGATGACCGCGGTCTGGCTTCTTTTCACCATTGCGCTTTTTATTCTGGAACCCTTTGTTCTGCCAAAGCTTTTTCACAGATATATGAAAGCAAACCCGGACAATGCGTTTCGAGCCGTCAGCTGGGTCCATTATGTTGCTTTAATGCTTAGCATCATCACAATTATCGGCGCCATTTTCGGCGCACATGGATGACCTTTCCTTACTGGTGATAAGGAATATATAAAGTCAGGTCCTGCCAGAACCAGAGCAGGGCAGCCGTCATCAGCATCATCACCGCAAACGGCCAGGCCCCCTTGACGACCTCGCCCAACGTCGCTTTGCCGACCCCTTGAATAATAAAAAGGTTCATACCAACGGGTGGGGTAATCAACGCGGTTTCGACAAGGACAACAAAGAAGATGCCAAACCAGATCGGGTCAATCCCCATTGCTGACAGAGATGGGAACAGAACTGGCACCATGATCAATAACATGGACAGGGATTCAAGGAAGAAACCAATCAGCAGCAGCACCAGCCCGACCGCCAGAATAAAAAATGTCGGATCACTGAAGTTCGCTGTCAGCTGAAGCGAAATATTTTGCGGAATTTGATACAGCGTAATTGCGTAGGAAAAAACCTTGGCACCCGCGATGATCAAAAAAACCATGGTCGTCGTTTTCATCGACGAATAGGTCGCCTCCCTGATCTTCTCAAATGTCATACGTCCCATGGCAGTCGTGATGATCAGCGCCAGAACAAATCCCATGCCAGCACTTTCAGACGGCGTCGCAATCCCTAGATAAATCGAACCAATAATTGATCCGGCCAGCAAGACCGTCGGCAACGCCATCAACGTGGCACTTCGCCGCTCCGCCCAACTGGCACGCTCAAGACGCTGGTAGGTGCCGCTAAACCGGGCGTAGATCATGCCGTAGATGATAAAGCAGGATGCCAGAAATAGTCCCGGTCCAATACCGGCCAGAAACAGGGTCGGGATCGAACTTTCAGTGACAATACCGTAGAGGATAAGCGGGATAGAGGGCGGGATCAGAATACCGAGTGTACCGCCAGCAGCCAGCATCCCGAGCACAAATGGACGATCATATCCGCGTTTTGTCATTTCCGGGATGGCAACAGTTGCTATCGTCGCCGCCGTTGCAACGGACGAGCCGGATACGGCGGAAAACAAACCACAGGACAAAATCGTCGCAACGCCGAGCCCCCCCGGCCAATGTCCGACCCAGCTTTGCACTGCGGCAAACAGGTCCTTCCCTACGCCGCCTTTCAGAAGCACGTTCGACATCAACAGAAACATCGGAACCGCCAGCAACTCAAAACTGTCCATGGTGCCATAAAGACGCTGCGGGACCGCGTTTAAGGGCAGCGGGAAATACCACAGCAGAAAGACGCCAAGGCTGCCCAAAGCAAACGCCACCGGAACCCGAAGGACAAGCAGTGCGATCAGCACAAATAGAATGATAAAGGCGCTCATGATTAGTCCGCGCTGCTCACGGCTTCATGCTGTACAATGCCAACTGTCCATACTTTGACAAGTTCGACGAACACCTGCAGCATCAATAATCCGAACCCGACCCATATTGAGGCCTGGGTAAACCACTTGGGCAATGCGAGGTAGGTATCCGTTGTATGCCCACGCAGCATTGATTTGTGCCACAGCTCATAACCGTACCAAACGGCCACCGCACAGAAGAGCGCAATGACGATAAGCGCAAAGGTTTCAATGATTTTCCGGCCAGTTGTGTTCGGGTCCTTGAAGGCAACGTCGATAACGATCAATTCGCGGTACTTCAGAGCGTAAGCCCCGGCCAGATAGGCCGCCCAGATTTGTGTGATGCGCGACACTTCATCAACCCAGACGGTCGGGCTGACAAAAACGTAGCGCATGAAAACTTCATAGCAAATGCAGAACCCGACGGCGAAAAACAGCCATGCGGCAAGTTTCCCGGCAAATTCAGAAAGATTATCAACGAGTTTAATCATGTCATTTCAAAAAGAAAAACGGAGGGCATGCATAATACACGCCCTCCGCATTTCTGTATGCGTCCGACTTACAGTTTGCCCGCAGCAGCAATCGCCGCAACAGCTGTCGGACCAGCTTTTTCAGAGAACTTGGTCACAACGGACTTGGTCGCAGCAACCCACTTGGCGCGCTCGTCCGCGGTCAATTCAACAACGTTGATTTTCGAGCGGACCTCATCAACCATTTTGGTTTCACCACTGTAAATCTGGTCACGAAGCTGTTTTTCAACAGTCGCAGCCGCCTTGGTGATGATCGCCTGATTTTTGGCGGAAAGACCATCGAAGAACTTGCCGTTCATAACCGCAACAAATTCAATGGCACTGTCGTAGCTGACAGTCATATTTTTCATCACTTCATAGAGTTTGCGGCTCTTCACGGCGGAGGCACCGGTCATGCCAACATCGACGGCACCCTGCTGATAAGCCAGGAACTGTTTTGATCCGGACATCAACGTCGGAGCGCCACCAAGGGCTTCAACTGTCCAACCAAGAACCTTGCCGTAGGTGCGAACTTTTTTGCCTTTAAGATCATCCGGTGTGCGGATCGGCTCACCTTTGTTCAGATAAATGTTACGACCAAATGCCTGCCACCAGAGAACCTTGGCACCGGTTTCTTTAAGAACCGCTTTATCCAGAATGTCGCGCATGGTGGAACCGTTTGAAGCGGCAGCACGAAGATGCGCTTCGTCACGGAAGAAGAACGGTAGATTGACAATTTCAACAGCCGGAACAGAACCGGCGAAACGCCCAAGGAAAGCGGAGCCCGCTTCGACAGCACCAGAGCCAACCGCTTCCGGAACCTGCTTGTCTTTGAAAAGTTGAGCTGACGGGAAGAGTTGCACTTTCAACTCGCCACCTGATTCTTTTTCAATGATTTTCTTGAATGCCAACCAGTTCTGACCAAGCGAATGGGTTTCCGGTAGCTGTAATGTCACCCGGATCGTTGTTTCGGCCATTGCCGCGCCAGATGCCAACACCAAAGCAGCGGCGCATACAGCGCCAATTAATTTCGATTTCATAGCAAATTCCCCTATTTCATTTGTAGAGCAGGACACTTCTCGCACCGTTCACAGTATCGTCACTCTGTGTGGCGGATACTGTTGGTCCGATTTTTATTGGCGATAAATGTACGGCCCAGAGCGCAGGCATGCAATCGCTGGCATAAATTGCGAAATTATTCGCAACGATCTGACAGAAAAACCCTGAGTCCAAGAACAATATTTCAAAATGACAGCGTTTGCGCACGATTATTTCGCAAAATTTGCCAAAAATAGTAGCCGAGAGCCCCGTTTGACGAAACCCTCGCCGGTCGTATCGGGGGAAACTGAGACAGTATGGCACATTCGCCCAATTCCCCCCTGTCGCAAATCCGCCCTGCATGGTCGCGAGCGGAATAGACATGTACGCTTGACCCTGCCAATTGAAGCGCAATACTAAACGTTCGTAATTTTTAGCGTGTTCTTCAGGCATCTTGGCGGAAAACCAATGAAAAAATATTCGATCTTCAGCCTTGTTCGTAACGCCATGGGCTACCATCAGGACTGGGAGCAGGCCTGGCGCAGCCCCGACCCGAAACCTGAATACGACGTCATTATAATTGGCGGCGGCGGGCATGGTCTGGCAACGGCGCATTACCTTGCAAAAGAGCACGGGATCACCAATGTCGCCGTGATCGAAAAGGGCTGGCTGGGCGGCGGCAATATGGGTCGTAACACGACGATTATCCGATCGAACTATCTATGGGACGAAAGTGCGGCGATTTACGAGAAGTCCCTGAAACTTTACGAAGGCCTGAGTCAGGAACTTAATTACAACATCATGCTCAGCCAGCGCGGTGTCCTGAACCTCGCCCACAACCTTCATGACTTGCGTGAACTGGAGAGGCGCATCAACGCCAACCGCCTGAACGGTGTCGATTCCGAATTCCTGACCCCTGCCGAGATCGGAGAAATGGTGCCAATCATCAATATGGCCCCGAATGCACGTTTTCCGATTTTGGGCGCGTCCTTGCAAAAACGTGGTGGTGTGGCACGTCATGACGCCATCGCCTGGGGCCTGGCACGGTCCGCTGACAGCCGCGGCGTTGATATCATCCAGCAATGCGAAGTCACTGGCATTTTACGCGATGGCGGCAAGGTTACCGGAGTCGAAACTACCCGTGGCGTGATCAAGGCCCCCAAAGTCGCGATTGTTACCGCGGGTAACTGCTCAATGACAGCCGCCATGGCCGGGCTGCGTCTGCCCGTCAACAGCTTCCCGCTGCAAGCTATGGTGTCTGAACCTGTTAAGCCGATCATCAACTGCGTCGTTATGTCGAACGCCGTTCATGTCTACGTGTCACAGTCGGACAAAGGCGAACTGGTCCTGGGGGCGGGTGTCGATGGTTATAATGGCTACAGCCAACGCGGCAGCCTTCATGTGGTTGAACATCAACTGGCATCACTTTGTGAGCTGTTCCCGTTATTCAGTCGATTGAGGATCATGCGTCAATGGGGTGGCATTGTTGATACCTGCCCGGACGCCAGCCCGATCGTCTCGAAGACATCTGTCGAAGGCCTTTATATCAATTGCGGTTGGGGCACGGGTGGCTTCAAATCGACACCGGGTTCGGGATTTGCCTTCGCCCATACCATAGCAAAAGACGAGCCCCACCCCCTGAATGCACCGTTCAATATTGATCGCTTCACGTCGGGTGCCTTAATTGATGAACACGGCGCTGCCGCAGTGGCCCATTAGGAGAGATTGGCATGCTATTAATCCCCTGCCCGTGGTGCGGAGAGCGCGAAGAAGCCGAGTTTCATAACGGCGGCGAAGCGCATATCGAACGTCCACTGAAACCCGAATCACTGACCGATGAAGAATGGGCGGAATATCTGTTCATGAGTACAAATCTGAGGGGCGTTTATCTGGAACGCTGGGTTCATCAGCATGGGTGTCGGCGCTGGTTCAACGTTGCGCGAAATACGGCGACCAATACCATTGAGGCCGTTTACAAGATGGGCCAGAAACCGCCCAAAGGATTATCGTGATGGCACAGAAACTCCGTATGGCTGATGGTGGTCGCATTGATCGCAGCCGGACCATCAATTTCACTTTCAATGGTCGTCGTTATCAAGGCTACGCCGGGGATACCCTGGCGTCTGCCCTACTTGCCAATAACGTCAAGGTCGTCGCCCGCAGCTTCAAATATCACCGCCCACGTGGGTTGATGGCAGCGGGTGCCGAAGAGGCCAATGCACTGGTTCAACTGGAACCTGGAACCGCACGCACCCTCGCCAATCAGCAGATGACGCGAGTTGAAATTTACGAAGGGATGACGGCAGTAAGTATCAACTGTTACCCGAGTCCTGACTTCGATCTGATGGCCATCAACAGCTGGTTCCATCGCCTGATGCCATCCGGATTTTATTACAAAACCTTCATGTGGCCGGCCAAAGCCTGGAAGTATTATGAGCACGTCATCCGTCACGCCGCTGCCGGAAGCCGCTCGCCGACCGAGCCGGACCCTGATCATTACGACAAAATCAACGCCCATTGTGATGTGTTGATTGTCGGTGCTGGTCCAGCTGGGCTGGCTGCCGCATTAAGCGCCGGCCGCACCGGAGCACGGGTCATCCTGGCCGATGAACAACGTGATTTTGGCGGACAGCTCCTGAACGAGCGCTATGAGATTTCAGGCAAACCGGCACTTGACTGGGTCGTAGAAGTTGAAGCCGAACTGGCCACCATGCCGGATGTTACCGTGCTTAAACGCACCACCGCATTTGGCTATTACGATCACAACTTCACCGGCCTGATCGAAACACGCACTGAGAAAATTACCGATGGCGGCGATGCATCGCGCCAACGGCTTTGGCGGGTACATCCAAATCAGGTTATCCTGGCAACCGGCTCACTTGAACGCCCACTTGTTTTTTCCGACAACGACCGTCCGGGCATCATGCTGGCGGGTGCATATCGTGCTTACGCCAATCGCTACGGTGTAACGCCTGGCAAAAATGTCGTCCTGTTCACCAATAACGACCACGCATACCGGACCGCACTGGACTTGAAAGATGCGGGTGTGCGTATCCCCGCCATCATTGATGTCCGCTCAAACCCGGATGGTGAGTTGCCAACACAGGCGATTGCTGCCGGAATTGAGGTTCTGGATAACGCAGCAATTACCGGTGTCATTGGCTCCAAGCAGGTGCGTGCCGTTGAAGTCATGCAACTCAATTCTGACGGCGACGGTGTCACAGGCGAAGCACGGACCATCAATTGCGATGGCGTCGCGTCATCGGGCGGCTGGAATCCGGTTATTCATCTGCATTCCCATTCCGGTGGCAAGGCCGTGTTTGAACAAGAGCGTGGGATTTTTGTTCCGGGCGTCACAACGCAAGCCTCTCAATGCGCCGGTTCCGCCACAGGGACATTTGATCTGAACGGATGTTTGCACGAAGGTGCGTTCGCCGGGAAAAACGCGGCGTCCAAAGCTGGTTTCAAGAAAGCCGGCGGCCAGAAAATCGCCACCTCTAAAGATATCGACGAAGGACCAATCCGTCTTCTGTGGGCGGTTCCGACAACCAAGCCCATTGGCCAGCGGGGCAAGCATTTTCTTGATCTGCAACACGACGTAACCGTTGCCGATATCCAGCTGGCCGCGCGTGAAGGCTATCGCTCTGTTGAACATGCAAAACGCTATACGACATTGGGTATGGCAACGGATCAGGGTAAAACCGGCAACATTATGGGTATGGCCGCACTGGCGCAGGCACTGGGTGTCGAGAACCCGGGCGACGTCGGCACAACAACTTTCCGCCCGCCTTACACGCCAACAACCATCGGCGCCATTGCCGGCCGCGACGTTGGGGCATTGGCGGCACCTGTTCGTATGACGGCAATGCACCACTGGCATGATTTGGCAGGATGCAAATGGGAAGATGTCGGCGACTGGAAACGCCCCTGGTATTACCCCAAAGACGGCGAGAGCATGCAGGACACCCTGAACAGGGAATGTTTGGCCGCGCGTAATGCAGTTGGTATTCTGGATGCATCGACTTTGGGTAAGATCGATATCCAGGGCCCGGATACGGCAGAGTTCCTGAACCGCATATACACCAACGCCTGGTCAAAACTCGACATTGGTAAATGCCGCTATGGCTTGATGCTGAAAGAGGACGGCATGGTCATGGATGATGGTGTCACGACACGCTTGGGTGAAAACCACTTCCTGATGACGACGACCACTGGCAACGCAGCAACCGTTATGGGCTGGCTTGAAGAATGGTTGCAGACGGAATGGCCAAAGTTGAAAGTTTACTGCAATTCAGTGACCGAAGCCTGGGCGACGATCTCAATTTGCGGCCCGAAGGCCCGTGCTCTGCTATCAGAATTCACCAGCGACATTGATCTGTCCGCAGAAGCCTTCCCCTTTATGACTGTGAAACAGGGCACTATCGCCGGTATACCCGCCCGGGTGTTCCGGATCAGCTTCACCGGCGAGTCTGCATTCGAGATCAATGTCCCGGCCAGCTATGGCCTTTCGCTATGGACACAGTTAATGAACGCTGGCGAGAAATACGGAATCACACCTTATGGCACGGAAAGCATGCATGTGCTCAGGGCCGAGAAAGGGTACATCATCGTCGGTCAGGAAACGGACGCCACCGTGACGCCTATTGATCTTGGCATGGACTGGATTGTCTCGAAGAAAAAGGACTTCATCGGCAAACGATCCCTGTCACGGTCCGACACAATTCGCGAAGATCGTAAACAACTGGTCGGCCTGCGCCCGACGGACCCGAACATGGTTCTACCCGAAGGTGGGCAGATCGTAACTGACAAAAATGCACCAATCCCGATGCCGATGATCGGGCATGTGACGTCAAGCTACTACTCCGCCAACCTCGGCCACTCGTTTGCGCTCGCCGTCGTCAAGGGCGGGCGAGAACGCCATGGGGAAACGGTTTATATCCCGATGCTTGATAAAACCGTCAGCGCCGAAATAACCGAACCCGTGTTTCTTGATCCGGAAGGGAAACGTCTCAATGGTTGAAGCTTACCTTCGTCAAAGCCCGTTGGCCCATCTGCATCTTGGAGCCCGCGCCGGGAGTGACGCCGGGAGCGAACACGCCGGAGTCACCATTTCAGAACTCTCGCATCGTCATCAGGTAACACTGCGTGGATCAACAACAGACAAAGGCTTTATGGCCGCCGTCGAAAAGATCCTGAAGTTCAAACTGCCGACCGATCCATGCACGTCGGCCGGATCGGTCAAAGGAACTCATGCATTATGGATGGGGCCGGACGAATGGCTGATCGTCTCATCAGCGGATCTGTACAAAAAACTGGTCACTGCACTTGAGCCCATTCATGCCGCTGTTGTTGACGTCAGCGAAAGCCGGACCACACTTCGCTTAAGCGGGCATTGCGCACGAGAAACGCTCAGCAAAGGCTGCTCCATTGATCTGCATCAGAGAGAGTTTGATACTGGCAAAGTGGTCAATACCCTGCTCGCCCAAGCACATGTGACCCTTCATCAGATCGCCAAAGACACGCAAAAATCCGGCCCAACCTACGACATCTTCGTACACCGCAGCTTCGCCGAATACCTCTGGTCCTGGCTGGAAGACGCGACGCGGGAGTATGGGTTAAGGGTGGTTTAGCATGGCCCGGACATGACCGGTCAGAAAGTTAGTATCTCCACAACAGAAATGCACACAGGCGGCGAGCCGGTACGGATTGTCGAGCGCGGATACCCGGATATCCCCGGTGATACGATTCTCGCCAAGCGCCGTTTCGTTCGCGAAAACCTTGATCACCTTCGCAAATTCCTGATGTTTGAGCCGCGCGGCCATTATGACATGTACGGCGTCCTCCCGGTCGAACCTGATTTGGCGGAAGCTGATATGGCTGTATTGTTTATGCACAACGAAGGCTATTCGACCATGTGCGGTCACGCTACTCTGGCCCTTGGTCGATACGCTGTTGATCGAGGGCTGGTTGAAATACGCGAGCCCGAGACCATTGTTAATCTTCAGTGCCCCTGCGGACTGGTGCGGGTATATGTCAGCGTCAAGGACGGCAAGGTTGGTGCTGTGCGGTTTGAAAGCGTACCGGGATTTGCCTTTGCCCTGGATAAAACCGTCGACACACCTGAATACGGTCCCGTAACACTAGACATCGGGTACGGCGGCGCATTCTATGCTTTGGTCAGTGCAGATCAGTTCGGGCTGGATGTGCGTACATCGAAGGTCCGCGATCTGGCTGATGCGGCGGCAATCATCAGTAATGCAGTTAAGGCTCAGGTCGCTCTCATCCATCCGGATGATGATGATCTCGCTTACCTGTATGGCACCATACTGACCGATAGACAGGACGAATACTCTAATGTCCCCAGCGCCAACATATGCGTCTTCGCCGATGCACAAGTTGACCGCAGCCCTACCGGTTCCGGGGTTACAGCACGGATCGCTGTCCAGCACCGCCGCAAACAAATTGCACTTGAGCAAACACGAACGTTCGAAAGCGTCACTGGCGCGTTGTTCACCGGTCGGGCTATTTCGGAAACGTATGTTGGTGATTTCAAAGCCGTCGCCGTAGAGGTTTCAGGAGCAGCGCATTACACTGGCACCGCCACGTTTACACTTGAAGAAGATGACCTTATAGGGCGTGGGTTTATGCTGCAGTAAAGGTCGAAAAAGCTCGAGGCCTCATGATTTCATCCGCCTTTTCACCGATACCCTACTCTTTAGAAATTCGATGAATTGCCCACAATTATTGCCATCCACGTCCCAAATCAGCATAACACCGTATTCACGCTTACCGCTGGACATCACCGATGAGAGGTAATTTAATTACTGCCTTTCCTGTGTAATGGAAGAATCAATTGCAAACTGCCTCACCAGATAAAGCGCTTCAGGAAACAGCCTTACTTGCCAAGCGCTTCGTTGCTCTTGCGTTCTGCCGGGCTGATCTGTTTTTCGAGTTGAATGACGATCACAAAATCTGTTTTGCCGCAGGTGCCACGCCGTCCGTATTCGGCAAGAGTACCCACGAAATGACAGGCATGGATTTCCTTGACCTGATTCATGCCGACGACTGCGATATGGTTGCTCATCTTCTCATGACGGCAAGCGCTGAAGGTCGCTTTGATGACGTATCAACACGCATGATTACACTCAAGAACGGTGCTGCCGAAGCCGCAATCGCTGGTTACAGAGTCCCGGATTTCGACAACAATTTCTTTCTGGCCGTTAAGATCACGCCTAAAAAACGGGCTGAGCCAAGGCGGCGCGAAACGGACCGAGATACAGAAGCCCAGGTCCTGAACGCGGATTCCTACAAGACCGTTGCTGCCTCTCGCTTGAAAGATTTTGAAACTGCTGGCGGTGAAGCGAAAGTGACAATGGTCAAAATTGATAATCTGGAGACCCTAAAACAGGACCTCTCCCAGCAGGACCAAACCAAGTTGATGACCGCAATTGGCGGGATTCTGCGACAGGACTCCCTCGGTGGCGATACTGCCGGGCGAATAGATGATGAAAGCTTTAGTTTTGTTCACGACAAAAACGTGGACATCGAGCAGGTCGGCCAGAAAATCGAAGATGCGGCAAAGGAAATCACCCCAGACGGGGTCCAGATAAACAGTCAAACCACCTCAATCAGTGGTGACACCGAAGGCCTGAACGAAGAACAAATTGCCAAAGCTATCGCCTATACGATGAAAAGTTTCTCATCAGGCCAGAACATTGCCCAACCGGCCAACATGACGAGCATGTTCGAAAAAATGATGGCTGAGACGACAAAACAAATAGATGCCTTCCGCAAAATCTGCGCAACAAAGAATTTTGACCTGGTTTACATGCCGATCTGCCATTTGAATTCAGGGCGGGTTCACCATTTCGAAGCCCTGACGCGTTTCAAGACTGGTAGCGGCGAGGAATCCCCCTATCAACTGATCACGCTGGCGGAAGAAATTGGCGTCATTTCCGAATTTGATCTGGTGGTCGCTCAAAAAGCGATCGACTTCATCATTCAACGCGCAACAAAAGGTTATCAAACTCCGATTGCCGTCAATGTTTCCGGCCATTCCATTCAGGACAAAGACTTCCTCAAGGAATTACATGCTCTGGTCAAAAAAGCGACGAATGTTTCACGCATGTTGATGTTCGAGATCACTGAATCAGCCGAAATTCTGGATCTGGAAAGCGTCAACGCCTCAATTCAGGAATTCCGGCAAAAAGGTTTTAAATTTGCGCTTGATGATTTCGGGGCCGGGGCGGCAAGCTTTGATTATCTGAATTCATTTGATGTGGACACGGTCAAATTCGATGGCCCCGTCGTTAAACGTGCTTACGCCACTGACAAGGGAAAGGCCTTTCTAGCCTCCATGGCTACCTTGTGCCGGGAAACGGGCGTTGAGACAATTGCCGAAATGGTCGAAGATGAGCCGTTGGCAACCTTCCTGAAAGATTGCGGCATTGATTTGGGCCAGGGGTATTACTTCGGCAGACCCGAGCGTAACGTCGAGGCATTTCGCGACATCATGTGAGAGGCGCTTGCCTGTTACTCCTGCCCCGGCAAATCAAGACCAGCATTGCGCGCATATATCTTAGCCACTGCCGCATCATCTTCGCGCCCGTACCCTGCCCCACTGGCTGCAACAAACTGTTGCAAAGCCGTCGCCGTCAAAGGTGCAGAGAACTTCGATTTGTGGGCGACACCCGCAACAATTCCCAAATCCTTTACAAAGATATCGACCGCAGAATGCGGCGTATAGTCGCCAGCGACAATATGTGGCACGCGGTTTTCAAACATCCATGAATTCCCGGCGCATTTCGTAATCACGTCCAGCGTGGTCGCCGGATCAATGCCCAGAGATACCCCAAATGTCACTGCTTCCGCCGCCGCCGCGATATGGACACCCGCCAGCAATTGATTGACGATCTTCATTGCCGACCCAGGCCCAACTTCATCGCCAAGCCGGAATACTGTTTCCGCCATCGCCTCCAATGCTGGTTCAGCCTTGGTAAATGCAGTTGGTGATCCTGATGCCATCACCGACAATTGCCCCACCGCCGCTTTTGCCGAACCACCGCTTATGGGCGCATCCAGATACTCAACGCCGAGGCTCGCCAACCGTGATGCCATTTCCCTGGCAAATTCCGGTGCAACGGTAGCGCAGGAAACAAACACCGACCCGGCAGGCATATGTTCAGCAACGCCGTCTTCGCCAAACAGAACGTCTTCGGTCTGGCTGGCATTAACGACAACCGATATCACAATATCTGCGCTCGCCGCACCAACCTGGCGCGCCCCTCCCTGCCCGCCTGCGGCACGAAATTTCTCCTCCTGATCGGTTGAGACATCATACCCCCAAACAGAAAGCCCGCCCTTCAACAAGGAACCCGCCACGCCATAACCCATTGATCCTAATCCGATGACAACGACATTAGTATTTCCACTGAGTTCAGTTTCGGGCATCAAATTCTCCTGGCGCAAAAATCAACAAAATAGGTAACCTATACAGCTGCCATACAGATTGCACCTCGGGTCTACACCATAAATTCCGCTTAATCCATGACGTGAAACGACGCCTCTGGTTCCACGAACCAAATGTTGGTTGATCCTGTCGTTGCCGCTACCATGCGGCAAATTTTACATGGAGTTTAAAAATGTCAGAAATTCGTAAAACCGCGTTAATCACGGGGTCAGGCCGCAACATTGGTCACGCTGTTGCCCTTAAACTGGCAAATGACGGGTTTAACATCGTCATCAACGGATCAAGCGATCAGGCGGCATGCGAGGCAGTGGCTGAGGAAGTGCGCTCTGTCGGCACAGATGCCATGGTCGCCATGGCTGACATTGGCAAATCAGAAGATGTAACGCGAATGGTTGAAGAGGCTTCGGCAAAATTTGGCCGGATTGACGTTCTGGTCAATAACGCAGCTATTCGCCCTTCGTCTGGCTTTCTTGAAATGGATGAAGCCGAATGGAACCGGGTCATGGCAGTTAATCTTGGATCCTGCTTCTGGCTGGCGCGGGCGTGCCTTCCAGGGATGATTGATGCGGGATGGGGTCGCATTGTGCTATTCGCGGGCATGAACGCCATCCACGGCTACAAAGGGCGCGCGCATGTCAGTGTCTCCAAACATGGAGCGTGGGGATTGACGAAATCACTCGGCAAAGAATTTGCGGCGAACGGCGTCACGACGAATATTATATCCCCAGGCCCCATCCAGTCTGATCAGGCGGACCCGGAAATGATGGCCCATATCGAATCCATGAAATCCCGTGTCCCCATGGGGCGGCTTGGCAAGCCACAGGAAATTGCATCGACCGTCTCTCTTCTCGCCTCTGACGGTGGTGCTTTTATCAATGGCCAGATCATTCAGGTCAATGGTGGCACGGAGACCTAGTAAGATTTCGGAAGCGAGAGCGCGTGCTCAGCGATAAAGTTAAGCACCATTTGCTGACTAACCGGGGCCAGATAAGGGATCATCACCTCGCGCATAAGACGCTCGACGTGAAACTCCTTCGCATATCCCATGCCGCCATGAGTCATTATTGACTGCTTGCACGCGTTGAATCCTGCTTCAGCTGCGAGGTATTTAGCCGCGTTTGCTTCCTTGCCACAGGGCTCGCCGTTATCATAAAGCCAGGCTGCTTTCATAATGTAGAGGAAGGCCGCTTCCAATTCGACCCAGTTTACAGCTAAGGGATGCTGGATTGACTGGTTCATGCCAATCGGACGCTCGAAAACGGTGCGTTCTTTGGCATAGGTGGTGGCCCGGTTCAGAGCGTCACGACCAATACCCACGGCTTCGGACGCAAGCAGTATACGCTCCGGGTTCAAACTGTGCAGGATATAGCGAAACCCCATACCTTCTTCGCCGATACGGTCTTCAACGGGAATTTTCATCCCGTCGAAATAAACTTCATTTGAATCAACTGCCTTTCGGCCCATTTTTTCAATTTCCCGAACCGTTGCCGTATTGCGATCCAGATCCGTGAAAAAGAGGCTTAAGCCGACGGTCGGATTGTTATCATCCCTGGGGCTGGTGCGCGCTAAGAGCATGATCTTTTCAGCAATCTGGGCCGTTGAGGTCCAGATTTTCTGCCCGGACACTTCATAATGATCGCCATTGCGAACGGCTTTGGTGGTGATGCGGGTTGTATCCAGGCCTGCGTTGGGTTCTGTGACTCCAAAACACATCTTGTAAGTCCCGTTGATGAGATCAGGTAACCATCGCGCCTTCTGTTCATCAGACCCGTAAACCGCTATCGAGTTAGGACCGAAGATGTTCATGTGAATGGATGATGCCGCCGTCATCGCCCCACCGGAACCGGCTACGGTCATCATCATGAGTGCCGCTTCAGTAACGCCTAACCCCGACCCGCCATATTCTTCCGGCAGCGCAATACCAAGCCATCCGCCATCGGCGAGTGCGTTATAGAAATCCTCAGGAAATCCGCCATTGCGATCTTTCTTCAACCAGTACTCATCACCAAAACCGCTGACGACATTTTCAACAGCTTCAACAATGGCCTTTTGATCATCTGTTAGTCCAAAATTCATCGGGCTTGCACTTTTCCATTTGCCGCGCGCAGGTTTATTTCCTGGCCCTGGTTTTTTTGGTTTTCTTCATCGCCATTGCACGGACATTTTCTTCTACGTAATCGATTAACAGACCGGCGATGTCCTTACCAGATACCGTTTCAATCCCTTGCAATCCCGGTGATGAGTTGACCTCCAGCACTTTCGGGCCATCTTCGCCGCGCAGCAGATCAACACCCGCCATACGCAGCCCCAGCGTTTTTGCGGCCCGGATGGCTGTGGCACGTTCTTCTTTGGTAATCCGTACTTTTGATGCATTTCCTCCCTGATGTAGATTGCTGCGAAACTCTCCTTCTGCGGCCTGACGTTTCATCGTCGCGACAACCTTGTTGCCGACTACAAAGCAGCGGAAATCCGCCCCCTTGGCTTCGGCAATAAACTCCTGCACGAGAATATTGGCTTTTAATCCACGAAACGCCTGAATAACGGATTCGGCGGCTTTCATCGTTTCCGCCAAAACAACACCTCGCCCCTGCGTACCTTCTAAAAGCTTCAAAACCAGCGGTGCCTTGCCAACGGTTTTTAGCATGTCATTGATATCTGATGGCGAATGGGCAAAGCCGGTGACCGGCATACCGATATCCGCGCGGGCAAGAAGCTGGTGCGCGAACAACTTGTCACGAGATGCCGCGATAGCGGTTGAGCCGTTCAGGCAATAAACTCCCATCATTTCAAACTGGCGAACAACTGCCATCCCGTAGAAAGTCACGCTTGCGCCGATCCTTGGGATAATTGCATCGTAATCAGGAAGCCTTTGCCCCTGATAATGAATCTCGGGCTTGGCCGATGTAATGTTCATATAACACCGAGTTGTATTAATGATATCAACCGTATGCCCTCTGCTCGCTGCGACGTCCGCCAAACGTGTTGTCGAATAGTTGTCCGGCTCCCGACTGAGCACAGCAATCCGCAAACTCCGGTCAACCCCATCACCACTGGGCAATTTGTCATAAGCAGATGCTGACATCTCGCCGCGCAGCATCGAATCGAACGGGTTAACGACAATCTTGTCTTTCATAGCCGAACGCCCGAGAAGCATTCGATATGACATGGTTTCCCGGTTGGTCAGGGTGATTTCAATCGGCCATTCGTGCCCGTCAATTTTAAGCAAGGTACGCACCACCGGACGCCGTTCCATCTGGCCGTTTGAACTGGTGACTTCGCGCTCACCAATCCATTGGGCTGTGCAATAGACCTCAATTTCCGGGCGATCCGGTATCGGGTGAATACCGAAGCGGACTTTACGATTGCGTCCGGTGCCAATCTCTTCAATAGCGAAGGAATGAAGGGCGGATGTTTTCGCCCCTGTGTCGACCTTGGTCTTAATTGCAGGAAGACCGAGCTCAGGAAGGCTAACCCATTCTTCCCAACCAAGCGTCAACGGACCTGTTTTCTTTTTAGCCATACATCCCTCCCGGAGTTGAGGTCATTTGACCTCAAACATTGGAATCAGGGAAGCTTTCTTTCTTCTTGGCAATGAAATCAAGCAGGGCTTCATCGATACTGGGGTCGATGGGCGGCGCTTCGTATGAATCCAGCATGTTTTTACAAACGGCGGATGCACGGTCGACGGTGCGTAAACTTCCTTCCGCCTGCCACTGCTCAAACGAGTTGTTATCTGCAATGGTGGAGCGATAGAAAGCTGTCTCGAAATTCGCCTGTGTATGGGCGCACCCAAGAAAGTGGTTACCGGGTCCAACTTCCCGAATGGCGTCCATAGCTTGCCCGTTTTCCGAGAAATCGTATCCTTTGGCCAAGGTTTCCATCATGCCCAATTGGTCAATATCCATAACGAATTTTTCATAGGAAGATACGAGGCCGCCTTCCATCCACCCCGCACCGTGCAGCATGAAATTAACGCCGCTGAGGACAGCCGGGACCAGTGAGTTCGCACTTTCATAAGCCGCTTGGGCATCTGGTATTTTTCCGCCACAAAGCGAGCCTCCGGAGCGGAAAGGCAATTTCAATCGACGTGCGAGCTGGGCTGCTGCTGAAATGACAAGTGTAGGTTCTGGTGTTCCGAAGGTCGGTGCCCCCGATTGCATGGAGAGAGCAGCCGAAAACATACCGAATACAACAGGTGCCCCGGGCCGGAGAATTTGCGTCAACGCTGTTCCGGCCATGCCTTCGGCAAGAGCCTGGGCAAGTGTTCCAGCGGCTGAAACCGGGGCCATGGCACCTTGCATGATAAACGGCGTGACGATAACCGCCTGATTGGCTCTCGAATAATTCTTGAGCGCGCCCAGCATGGTGCCATCCATGGTCATAGGCGAGTTGCAGTTAATTAGGCTGGTGCAGACGGTGTTCTGCTCAATGAATTCTTTCCCGAACAGGATTTCGCACATGGCAATCGTATCGGCGGCGCGGTCTGGGTGGGTAACAGAGCCCATGAACGGCTTGTCCGAATAACGCATATGGGAATAAACCATGTCGAAATGGCGTTTATTGACCGGCAAATCAACGGGCTCACAAACCGTGCCGCCGGAATGGTGAATGGATGGGGCCATATAGGCCAACTTCACAAAGTTCCGAAAATCCTCAATCGTGCCGTAGCGCCGACCGCCATCAAGATCACGCACAAACGGAGGGCCGTAAACCGGTGCAAAAACCAGGTTTTTGCCGCCAATGACCACATTACGATCCGGATTTCGGGCGTGCTGGACATATTCGGCTGGCGCCGTTTTCAGGATTGATCGCAGCAATCCTTTGGGAAAGCGCACCCGCGTCCCGTTGACGTCCGCACCAGCGTCTTTAAACAGGGCCAGAACTTCCTCATCATCGGTGAATTCGATGCCGGTTTCTTCAAGAATCGTATCGGCATTGGCCTCGATGATCTCGATTCCTTCTTCCGAGCAAAGCTCAAGAACCGGGATATTGCGCTTGATGTAAGGTTGAGTGATTGCACCACTTTCGGCGCGGGCGGCGCGCCTTGCATCTCTTCCGCGTCTGGCACTGCGTTGAGCTGTCGCACTCATGGAATATCCTCCAGGATTAATCAGGAAAGTGCAGTCTATTCAGAGGGGCGAATGAAACTAATCCACCTCCGCCACTTTGTTGCCCAAGGGCGTCGTTGGAGGAAATAGTTTTAATTGTCAGATTTTCATGCGGCTGCCAGCGGGGTCGAATGCCGGAGTTAGTGATACTTTCGCGCCAAACATCTGCCCCGCAATATCGACTTTGATCTTTGTATTTTCTGGAACAGGATTAACGTATGCAAGCGCAACCGCCGCGCCGACACGATATCCATAGGCTGCAGAGGTCGTCTTACCGATAATTTTACCGTCAAGATAAACAGGCTCGTTCCCAAGCGGCCAGGCGTTTACGTCATTGAACAAAAGACTGACCATTTCAGATGATGGCGCTTGGTCACGTTTGGCTAAAAGTGCATCACGGCCAATGAAATCCGAGTTCCAGGCGATGGCAAAACCAAGCCCTGCCTGTAGCGGGTCCGTATCCGTATCCAAGTCATGACCATATGCCAGAAAACGTTTTTCAATGCGCATCGAGCTTTGCGCAAACACGCCTACTGGCCGCGCCCCTTCTGCAAAAAGTGCATCGTAAATTTTTTCTGTATTCTCAGACCGGCACGTTATTTCCCAACCAGCTTCCCCAACATACGACATCCGTACACCCCGAACATGGGCGCCAGCAATATGTGCTTCGCCATGTTGGAAATAGGCCAGATCATTAAGCTCCCCGGCTCCGGCTTTTTCAGCAATCTCAGTCGCTTCCGGCCCCATCAGGCCAATAACAGCGAAGGTTTCGGTCTCATCAGTTAGCGTCACCTGCTCCCCGTCCTGCATATTACGATACAGCCAGGCAAGGTCACGTTTGATGGCGGTTGTGCCGACGTATAAACGATAGCTGTCTTCCGTAAGGCGGAGCGCAGTAAGATCGCTTTCAATTCCGCCGCGTTCGTTGAGCATTGCTGAATAGATCGCGCGTCCCGGTGCGCGGCCCATGTTGTTGGCACAGACCCGATTGAGGAAACGTTCCGCGTCCGGGCCGCTGACAAGGATTTTGCCGAATGTTGATTGATCAAAAAGCGCCGCGCGTTCTGTTGCGTGGCTGACCTCCTGCTTAACCTGATCAAACCAAACCGGTTTGCCGAATGTCAGTTCAGGTTCGCACGATTTACCGAAATACAGCGGGCGCTCCCAGCCAAAAAACTGACCGAAATGCGCGTCTGCCTGTTGCCATCTTGAATGGAGCGGTGTCGGGCACAAATTTCGACCCGTTGACCATTGCCGCCCCGGATAGGTGATTTCATAGTGTTTGCCCAGAACCTCGGGAACCCGCGCACTTAGCGCCCCAATTTCATTCCAGCACCCAGCAAAGCGCTTTGGGTCAACCTCGTGCAAATCGAACGGCAGATGGCCATCAATAATATTTCGCGCCAATGCCATACCTGCGCCGCCCCCGGTGGCGACCCCGACGGAGTTCATGCCACACCCAAGAAACAGGCCTCTGGTCTCCGCCGCTTCACCGAGCAGAAACGCCCCGTCCGGTGTGAAGCTTTCCGGACCATTCAGCAGCATTTTCACCTCTGCCGTTTCCAACGCAGGTAAACGATGCAGGGCGTTAATCATCATAGGTTCAAAGTGATCCCAATCTTCGGGCAACAACCCGAAAGCAAAACTCTCGCCCAGACTTTCGGGATCTATGGCCTTGCCCATGGGCTCAAAGCAGCCGACCAGAAGCCCACCGGAATCATCGCGGATATAGAGGTGGGAATCATGATCGGACAATGTCGGCATGTTGCCGGTGATGCCGTCAATCGGTTTGGTTAAAAGGTAAAAGTGCTCGCATGGCCAGATCGGGAGTTCAGCTCCTGCCATTTGTGCGGCCTTCTTGCTCCAGAGCCCGGTACAAAGCGCGATTGCATCGCAGCGCACCACGCCCTTGTCGGTCTCAACGCCGACAACCTTCCCGGCCTCAGTAAGAATACCGTTTACGCCCGTATCTTCAAAAATTTTGGCGCCGTTTGTTTTTGCGCCTTTCACCAGCGCCGCACAGAGATCAGATGGGCTTACACGGCCATCATCTGGCGACCAAACGGCGCCCAGAACATCATCGGCATTCATCAACGGCCAGCGCTCAAGTGCGTCATCTTTGGAAATTGACTGCGCCTCAACACCAAACAGATGGGCTAGCGATTCCTGACGTTTAACATGCGTCATCCGCTCTTCATTGGTGGCGATGGAAATTGAACCCTTGTTGATCCATCCCGTGGCCTGTCCGGTTTCTTCTTCAAGTTGGGAATACAGGGATATCGAATAGCGGATCAGATCAGTCATATTCTGCGTCGAACGAAGGGCGCGGACCTGGGCCGCCGAATGCCAAGTGGTCCCGGATGTGAGTTGGTTACGCTCAAGTAGTATCGCGTCAGATACGCCACCTTTGGCGAGATGGTAAAGGGTTGAGCAGCCCATAACGCCGCCACCGATAACAACAACAGAAGCATGTTCAGGAAGCGCCGAATTGGCGGTCATTTATTATCATCCCAATAAAAATTGTTAGAACGCATCGCGATATCATATTTCGCGATGGCATCGATTGATCCCTGCCCGCCCTTGATAGCGATAACAGCACTGAGCGCTTCAAGTGCTGCAGTTACGCTGATCAGGGTCGGAAAATAATGGGGGCTAACCGTATCAACGATTGCTGTCGCATTGGATATTTGAGCCAGCGGAGATGTGCGCCGGTCTGTTATCGCAGCTATTCTTGCGCCTTGCTCTTTGGCAAACTGGAGCGCAAGAACAGTGCTTCGCGCATAGGGCGCAATAGAGACACCAAACACCACGTCTTCCGGTTGAAGCGTGACAAGCCCATCGATCGGCGTCGAGCCGCCAATTGACGCCACCTCCATATTCGGCAACACCATTCGGCAAACATAATGAAAACTTGAAACCAGCCCGTACATGGCGCTGACGCCAACGACATAAATTTTTCGCCCATCCATCAAGAGATCAGCGATGCTCTCTATATCATGAACAAACGAGTCCTCATCAAACTGCCTGATGCTTTCCGCTGCCGCGGCAGCCGTCAAACCAACAACACCGGAAATACCACCCTGTCCTGCGGTTTGGTGCAGCTCCTGCGCCCGCTCCCCATACCGGTTTCGGGTCAGGCGGTTTTTAAACACCGCGCGAAAATCCTCATAGCGCTCAAAGCCCAAGCGCTGTGCCAAACGCAACATGGTGGGTGGCGACACGTTCGCATCTGATGCCAATCCCCGCATGGAACTGACCGCCACGGCACCCGGATTATCAAGAATGATACGCGCAGCCTGGGCCAATTGCGGGCTGAGATTCGGTAAGTTTTGAGAAAGCGTTCTTAAAATTTGATCCATGACACACCATAAATGTAACAAACGTTACATTTATATTTGCCTTAAACCAAACGCTATTTCAAGGGAATTTTAACTTTGGCGATATAATATCAAATTGCCGGAACATATGCTTCATGTTCTGACCCTCTTGCATGTCCTGACTCTCTAACAAGAGAATCGTAATTCGCTTACATAACGCTATGCTACTTGTTTCACTGAGGCGAAGTCTTCACTAGTGGCCCAAACGACACAGGCCTTCGCCAATGCATCTGTCGCATCAACATAAATTGGGTCATGACCACCCGCATGGGCCAATGCGACAGGAATTTCAGTGCATGCGAGGACAATTTTTTCTGCACCAGACCTGCGTAAGTATGCTGCCGCGTTCATCAGCTTAGCCGAACCACCACTCAAGTCTCCAGCTTTAACAGCCCGAATGCCTTCCATAACGCAATCTTCCTGGATGCTGCTGTCTGGTTCGATACAATTCAATGCCCGTGCGTTCAGCCGGTCGCGATAGATCCCCTCAGTCAGCGTACTGGTTGTCGCAAGTATCCCGACTCCGCATCCTGCCGAAACACCCTTTGAAATCATGAGATCAATGGCGGCGTCGGCAATGTGCAATATTGGCAGCGTTGTCGCGTGTTGCAGGGCAGCGTGCCAGCAATGAGCCGTGTTGCACGGTATTGCGATGGCACCGGCGCCTGCACGTTCCAGCCGCTTGATAACATTGATCATGCCCCCCAGCGGCGATTGACCAATACCACTTATTGCGTCATTTCGGTCCGGAATTTGTGGCAATGATGCGGTAATCACTGGTATGTGGTCTTGATCTGAATGAGCAGGTGTTGCGTTGATAATTTTTTGCATGAAATCAACTGTCGCCAAAGGCCCCATGCCACCAAGCACTCCCATAATACGTTCCATTCCCGAACTCCGATCCATCAAAATGATTTAGCGGAACAAAACTAGCGTCCTATGAAGCCCAGCTCCAATGCCGAAGGTGAAAACAATTATGCAGAAGATTTATGGGATTGGTCCCGCATGCCCTTGACATAAGCTTGGGCAGTGTCCCAAAGCCGTTCGGCTGAAACGCTGCGGCGCGTGCTTGCGCGATACAATCGTATCTCGAGTGGCACAGCCCAGGCTTCCCCACCTGCTGAAACCAGTCTATTTTCAGCGACATCGTTGGTTGTTGATATCTCGGGCAACCATGCGACTCCCAGTCCTTCGACAGCCATAGCTTGCAGGGCGTCTGCAACTGTATCCACATAGCAGGAGTTCAGAAACTGTGGCTGTTTGTTCTTGATCAACGCCTCTGAAACGACCTGGCCCAAATAACAGTCCAGGCCAAAGGCCAAATACCGGACAGGTGCCTCAGCGCTTCCAGGCAGTTCATGAACTGGATTTCCTTCGGCATCAGGTGAGGAATACGGCGCTAATGATGTCGTACCAAGATCCAGATAAGGATAACGTGAAGGTTCAAGTAATACCGGATGGTTGGGGTGGGCATAACTTAAAAAGAAATCACAATTCCCCTCCGCCAATGCCTGAAGACAATCGTGATGATTATCAGACCTAATGCGTATGTTAGGGGATTCATGGCTGGCTACCGCATGCAACCACTTTGGCAAAACACCTAAAGACAGACTATGCATGGCCGCAATTATCACAGTAGCAGACTTGTTTCCCATCTCACTTCGAACTTCATCGCGCAATCTGTAAAGTTCCTGGAGAATGGGCGTCACGCCGTCGCGAAACTGCTCTCCGGCGTTAGTTAACTTAGTCGGATAGGTGCTTCGATCAATTAGCTGCCCGCCCGCCCAGTGCTCAAGCATACGAATGCGTCGGCTAAAGGCCGGTTGCGTAACATTTCGCTCCCGGGCGGACCGGGAGAAATTCCCAGATTCAGAGAGATTTAAAAAATCCTCCAGCCATCGCGTATCCATACACCATCATCCCGTTAAACTTACGCATATACCTTTAACTATAAACTATTTGGATCAAACCTATATCATGCAAATTTTCTATAGTTTTATGCTTTATACGCATTTCCCCTCTCCATTCATCACACTCTATGTTTTCTGACAGAAATACCGGGATGGATCATGAAGCTGCCAGGAACATTCGTCCCCCTCAGATGAATTTCAGGCTTGGCTTGTCCAGACATTGAAAAAAAGCATCACGCTAGACACAGAATTCAACACTTACGTACCATTTGTTACATTGCATAATTATACGTTTTAGTAGCTTTTCAAGGCACATTTTTTAATACTGCCAATTTATTATTGACAGAAGAAACAAATGCTTCATACAATTTGTGGAGAGTTTTGATTTTCACCTTATTTAGCGGCAAGATTATCTGAAAATTCCAGATATATCTTGAAATACCAAACAGTGGGGCAAAAAGGACCTCACCTCATTTAGACAGGGAGTTTTACAATATGCTAAAAATGATCACTCGCGCCGCAGTCTCTGCGGCTGTTATTGCCGGGTTTGGAATTGCGGCAACGCAAGCCGAAGCGGCAAATGACCGTTTCACAAAAGTTCTCAAACGCGGCACACTTATTGTCGGCGTTAAAGCAGATTACAAACCTTGGGGTTTCCGCGATTCCAGCGGCAAGCTCGTCGGTATGGAAATTGATATGGCCAAGGACGTTGCTGATGCTATGGGCGTTGGCCTTAAACTGGTTCCGGTGCAATCCTCCAACCGTATGCAGTTCCTGCAACAGGGCAAAATCGATTTGATGATCGCAACCATGTCTGACCGTACGGATCGCCGTAAGCTGGTTGGCATTGTTGAGCCTAACTACTACACATCCGGCACCAACCTTCTCGCCAAAAAAGGCGCTGTGAAGAAATGGGGCGACCTCAAAGGTAAACCGGTCTGTGGCAAACAGGGCGCTTTCTACAACAAGGTTGTCGCCAAACGCTACGGTGCCAAAATCGTTGCTTTTGTTGGTAACGCCGAAGCCAAGCAGGCACTACGCGACGGCAAATGCGTCGGTTGGGTTTATGATGACTCCTCAATCGGATCCGACCTGGCTTCCGGTCAGTGGCCTGGTTTCGAAATGCCTTTGAATTCTGAGGATGACAATCCTTGGGGCCTCGCCGTTCCGCTTGATGAAATGAACGGCATCTGGGGTAACTTCATGTCCGGCATGCAGTACCGCTGGCTGACCTCTGGTCGCCTCATCGAACTTGAGAAAAAATGGGGCATTCAGGCAACGTCATTCCTGAAAATGCAGGCTGATAAACTGACACCAGCCCGCAAGCACCTTAAGTAAGACAAGCTCTGGATTGGGGGACGGGTATAACGCCCTTCCCCCTTTCCTCCCTGACAAAACGATGGTCAACAATCGCTTGCTGGGAAATCCATAACGGGAGACTGACGGGGGAAATAGCGTGCTGGAAACAATCGCGCCCTTTTTCAAAGACTTGTACGCCAACACCGGCTTAAACTACATCATATTCTACGAAGAGTATGAGTATGAGCGGTTCATTGAGGCAATTTGGACAACGATTTATTTAATTATTGCCAGTCTGGCTTTCAGTTTGGTGGTTGGTATCGTCGGTGCCTGGGCACAGGGCACAAAATACAAAGTCCTGCGCTACTGCATGGCAGGTTATATCCAATTTTTCAGAAATACGCCGCCATATATACAAATACTTTTTTTCTATTTCGTGCTTGGTAATCTGGTCCCGTCATACGATGCGGGTGGTTATCAGGAAGCCATTATCGGCAATTTCGGTTGGGCAGTGATCTCACTCGGGTTTTTTGCCGGGTCCTTCAATGTTGAAATTTTTCGCTCAGGCATTGAGGCGGTGCCGGATTCAACCAAAGAAGCTGCCGAAGCATTGGGCTATACGCGCCTGCAGTCATATATTCATATCATTTTCCCGCTTGCCTTTCGCGTCTGTTTGCCAGCCCTCAACAACAATTTGGTCAACCTCCTGAAAACAACGACACTCGCCTATGGGATCGCAGTGCCGGAAATGATGTACACGATGAACCAGATTTGGTCCGATAACGTCAACGTCGAAGAAATGATGATCATCCTATTCCTGTTTTATGTCGGTCTGGTCGCCATTCTGGTGTGGGCTATGCATCGTTGGGAAAAAAATATGAAAATTCCGGGATACGGCTGATGAAGAACCATAGCCCGGACAAAGCATATCAAACTGACCTACCCGTCATGCTGCCAATTGCAGCGCAGATCGAACGTGATGCCCTTTTATTACGCCACGAAGGGACGTGGCGACTAAATCTGACGAGACGCCATATGTTTTGGATGGTTGGCGGTTTTGTCGTTGTTTGCGGAACAGCCGAGGCGGCAACACAGACTGGGCTAATCGGACCTATCGAAGCTATTTTCAAATGGGCAGAGTTCTTGTTATGGGGCCCTGAAGGCGAAGTAAAAGGCTTCGCTCTGAACCTGATCATCAGCTTTTTCGCGATGATGATCGGCACGGTCGCTGGCGCCGCTCTTGGGCTTATGCAGGTATCATTGTTGTTACCCGTACGTCAGGGATCCTGGTTCGTGACCCAGTTTTTCCGGAACTCGCCATGGCTCGTCTTATTGTTTACGATCATGCTGCTGTTCCCGTTTGAGATCGATCTCGGATTTGTCATCATTCCAATTCCCGATTGGGTGAAAGCCGTCATTGGTTTTTCCCTCCCAGTTATGGCGAACATTTCCGAAGTGGTCCGTGGCGCTGTACGGTCGCTCCCGAGTGGGCAATGGGAATCTGCCGAAAGCCTCGCTTTTAATCGTCGCCAAACCATGTGGATGATCATTCTGCCGCAATGTTTCAAACGAATGATCCCGCCCTGGATCAACTGGTACTGCATTCTCGCCATGGCGACACCGCTTTGCTCGATCATGGGTGTCGAGGAATCAGTATCGTTCACCAAACAGGCTTTGAATGCAGAAGGCGACCGTCCTGAACTGATCCCCGCCTTTTATTCATTTCTGATGATCATATTCTTCATCTACACCTACCCGATCGCCCGCTGGTCAATCCAGCTGGAAAAGAAATTCGCGATTAAGACTTAGGAGAGACAAGAGATGCCCGATTCCAGTACAGAATGGACCCCGGACGAGCCTATGGTCTCAATCCGCGATGTTCACAAATCCTTCGGTGACCTCGAAGTTCTGAAGGGTGTATCCATGGACATCATGAAGGGCGAATGTATTTGCATTATTGGCCCGTCAGGCTCCGGGAAATCGACGCTCATTCGCTGCGTAAACGCCCTGAACGACATTCAGGGCGGCTCAATCCTGGTTGAAGGCCAGGAAGTCAACGATCCAGACCTCGACAAACTGGAACTTCGCAAGAAGGTTGGCATGGTCTTTCAGCAGTACAATCTGTTTCCTCATAAAACCGCGCTGGAAAATATCATGATGGCGCCTATTAATGTTCTCAAGCAGGACGAAAAAGAGGTTGAAGAACGTGCCCGCATGCTGGTCAAGAAGGTGCGCCTGGAAGGAAAAGAAAACAGTTATCCAGGGGAGCTTTCAGGCGGTCAACAGCAGCGCGTTGCGATTGCGCGGTCCCTTGCCATGACCCCTGATGTGATGCTGTTTGACGAAGTCACGGCAGCGCTGGATCCGGAAACAGTTAAGGAAGTTCTGGTCACCATTCAGGACCTGGCTGAAGAAGGTATGACATGCATTCTGGTTACCCACGAAATGGGTTTCGCGCGCGAAGTTGCCAATCATATCTACTTCACGGACCGCGGCGTCATTGTTGAGCATGGTGCCCCCGACACCTTCTTTGATGATGCCAAGGACCCGCGCACAAAAGAGTTCCTGAGTCAGATACTATAACCGGCGCAAAATCTATTTTCGCAACCGGTTGACCAAAAACAGATAGGAACGGGGTGCGACCCGGTAGATGATTTCCTTCAGCAAGCCCGCAGGTGTGGGCGCGAAATAATTTGGTCCGAACACCGGTTGTGGCTCAGGCAGGCCAGCGTCTTCAAACTGTTTAGTGCATTCGGAAAGGATAGCGGGCGATAAAGGATCAAGGCTCAGCGTGTCATGCGCTGAACCCGAAGCGGCAAGCCAAATCCCAAACATGAAACGCGGCCGTGGTGACGAATTCCGTTTCCCCCGATGCATCACATGCGGATAACGGATGATAACGCTCCCTGATCTGGTATTGGCCCGTATCGCATCCCCGCCATCGGTTTTCCAGTTTCGACCGAACCCCGGAATAAGCTCAAGACTTCCGTTTTTCTCATCCACATCACCAAGTGGGATATTGATCATCACTTTGGTTTCGTCGGGCACATCGAGGTCACTATGAAAATACTGATCCACACTGTTCGCCAGGTTCGCATTGCCGCCAATCCCGGTAATTTGTAGATCATCGCCCAAAATCGCTGACGTGATGGAATGAAGTATCCGGTTGCCGAGGATTTCGGGATTGATGAATTCGGGTCGCTTCGGGGGGATAAGATTGAGATGCCCGATAATTCTCCCACCACCACGCCAAGCCGGTTTTTCATCACAGAACTTCTGCCATTCCGTATCGAAAGCCTGGCGAAGCGCATTGATGATATCAGGCAGGAAGACATCTCGGACAATCACATACCCCTGCTCGCGCATGAAGCCTAGCGCGGCGGCATGGTTTTCGGTCGTCAGAACCTGTTTCGCCCGCTCCTCGTCAGAAACATGAATTTCAGCCAAACTTTCAAACATGTTTTTCCGTCATTCCCGATTGTCCAACCCCGTCATCTCCCCCATTATCCAGAAACAGACAGGTTCTTCAAACGGGGGATAGCAATGCAGGTTAATACGACCGAAGAAGGCTGGAAAGTTCCACCGCTGGCCTATCTGGATCAACGCCCGCCGACTTATCAGGGCGAACGCATAATCTCTCAGTATGTAACCGTCCGCGACGGAACAAAACTTGCCGTCGATGTCCACCTCCCCGGCACGGAAGACACAAACGGCCCCTATCCGGCTATCCTGATCCTGACACCATACTACCGACGCTTCGCACTTCGCCCCGGCCACCGTGACGATATTGATGCCTGCGCGACCATTGGTTTCTACCGCGACATGTTCGTTCCGCGCGGCTACGCGCTTGTTTGTGTCGATGTGCGGGGTTCAGGTGCCAGTTTCGGCTGCCGCGACGGCTTTCGCTCACCAGCTGAACGTCTGGACCACTATGACGTTGCTGACTGGGTCTCGAAAGAAGCCTGGTGCGATGGAAACATCGGGGCTACGGGCATTTCCTATCCCGGTGCCGCATCAGATTTCCTGGCCTCGACAAACCACCCCGCGGTCAAGGCTGTGGCTCCGCTGTTTGCAGTCTGGGATACCTGGATGAACCACCTCTATCCCGGTGGTGTTCTGTTGACCTGTGTCAGCAAAAATTATGGCAATCTGGCGGAATCTCTCGATCTCGACCAGCGTGAAAAAATCCCGCCTTATGCCTATTTCAAAGATGATGATCTGGCCGGTCCTGCGCCGGTAGATGACGACCCGGATGGTAGCGAATTGAAAAAGGCGCTCCACGAGCACCGGGCCAATTTCGACATGCAGGATTTTGCCCAGCAGCTCCGTTTTCGCGACGCTGGTCTAACCGATAACCCCGATTACACCGGCGCCCAAATTAGCCCATATTTCTACGCTAACCGCGATGCGGACGATCAAACCGCCTATTACTCCATATCCGGCTGGATGGACGGTGCGGGTTACTCAACAGGGACAATTCAGCGCTATCTCTGGCTCAACAACCCGGAAACCCGGCTTTTGCTTGGCCCCTGGGATCATGGTGCGCGCGGCAACGTGAGCCCGTGGCGTTCCTCACCACCCGAACCACAACAACCTATTGTCGGCGCGGCGGCTTTGCGATTTTTCGACAAACACCTTCGAAGCATGGACACGGATATCGAAAACGAACTGCCCGTACACTATTTCACCATGGCCGAGGAAAAATGGAAGGCGGCTGAAAGCTGGCCCCCTCAAGCAGAAGAACGGCCGTTGTTTGCAGGTGATGGCAACACGCTGACAAGCGCTTCCTCCAATAATTTTGAGGGTGCCGACATCTATCAAGCGGATTACGCATCGGGCACCGGGAACCATTCGCGCTATGACCGCCTCTACATTGCAAATGTCGAAACCTATTATGATGATTGGGATGGCCGCGAAGACATGATGCTGTCCTATACGGGTGATGTGCTTGGTGAAGATACGGAAATGACCGGCCATCCATGGGCGGAACTGCATTTCTCTTGCTCAGAAAAAGACTGCACATTTTTCGTCTATATCTCTGACATCACGCCCGATGGGCGCTCGCTCTACGTCACCGAAGGCATCTTCCGCGCCTTGCATCGCAAACCGGGGCCAAACCCGACGGATATTCCGGCAACGGGCCCAACACATAGCTTCAACAAGACCGACGCAGAATTGCTGGTGCCAGGTGAACCTGCCGAAGTGGCGTTCGAATTATTGCCAACGTCCTATATGTTCCGCAAAGGACACCGCATTCGCATCTCAATTGCGGCATCTGATTCGGATCACTACACCCGCATCCCCGATGGCCGCCCGCCGGAGATAACGCTTTATCGGAATAAAGAACGTGCATCGCAGTTCGTATTGCCGATTATAAGCCCGACATGACTCCAGATCACCTGACCCCGGCACTCCCTGCGAATTCGGAACCTCATCGCATCCTCAGTGATGTTTTCGGTTATTCGGAATTCCGCCCCGGTCAGGAAGAAGTGATTGCCACCATTCTGGAGGGCACAAGTGTGCTCACCGTCATGCCGACCGGGTCCGGCAAATCACTCTGTTTTCAAATACCCGCTTTGACCAAGGGCGGACTGACCATTGTCGTCTCACCATTGGTTGCCTTGATGGAAGATCAGGTTGCAGCCCTCAAGCTTGACGGCGTGGCGGCCGAAACCATCAATTCATCGCGCGACCGCGAAACCAATGTGGCGGCCTGGCGGCGGGTCGCGGCGGGAGAGGTGCGGCTTCTCTATATTGCGCCGGAACGCCTGATGACGGACCGGATGCTGGACGCCCTTCAACGCCAGCCGATCGTTCAGATCGCCATTGACGAGGCCCATTGCATTTCCCGTTGGGGTCCTTCATTCCGCCCGGATTATGAGGCCATGTCGCGCCTCTCAGACATGTTCCCAAGCGTCCCTATATCCGCATTCACTGCCACCGCCGACGAAGCGACCCGCGAAGACATTTCGGAAAAACTGTTTAACCGTCAGGGGCGGATTTTTGTTAACGGGTTTGATCGCCCTAACATCCGCCTTGCCGTCGAAACGCGTCTCGACTGGAAACAACAGCTTCTGGGATTCGTCAAGGCGCGACCTGGTGAGTGCGGTATTGTATATTGTCTGTCGCGTAAGAAGACCGAAGCGACGGCGGAGCTGCTAAACAAAAACGGCCTTCGCGCCCTGCCTTATCATGCGGGCCTCGACAGCGCCACGCGCGTCGCCAATCAGGATGTTTTCATGAATGAAGCGGGCGTTATCATTGTTGCCACCATCGCCTTTGGCATGGGCATCAACAAACCCGATGTGCGTTTTGTCTTTCACGCTAACCTGCCCGGCAACATGGAAGCCTATTATCAGGAACTCGGCCGCGCCGGACGTGATGGCAAACCCGCCGATGCTTTCATGCTCTATGGGCTTGATGACATCCGCCAGCGACGCATTTTCATTGAGGAAGATGACGGAGATACCGAACACAAGCGACGCGAACACAAACGCCTTGATGCCCTGATTGCGTACTGCGAAACACCGGAATGCCGTCGACGGGCGCTGCTGTCCTATTTCGGCGAACATCCAGAGCCTTGCGGCAACTGCGACATCTGTCTCAACCCGCCAGAAATGGACGATGGGACAGCTCATGCCTATAACGTCCTGACCACCATCCAGCAAACGGGCCAGCGGTTCGGAGCGGCCCATATTATTGATATCCTGCGTGGGGCAGAGACAGAGAAAATCCAAACCCTTGGCCATAATCGCCTCCCTGCTCACGGGCAGGGGCAGGCGGAAAGCAAGGAAACCTGGCGCTCCATTCTGCGTCAACTGGTTGCCAGCGGATATCTACGCCTTGATATCACCGGATATGGGGGGCTTAGTTTAACGGATAATGGCCACGGCCTATTGAACGGCAGCGGATCATTTCAATTTCGCCGCGATGCCGCGCGCAAAAAGACCTCATCCGCCCGAACATCACGCGCCGCCGTCAGTGCCGATTTGTCCAGTGCGGACGAAGATTTGTTTGCTGCCCTCAAGGATCTTCGCATGGAATTCGCGCGCGAGCGTGGCGTGCCCGCCTACGTAATATTTGGCGACAAATCTCTGGTTGATATGGCCCGCAACAAACCTACGACGGAAGCCGAATTCGCCGAGGTTTTCGGCGTTGGAAAAACCAAACTCAGGGACTTCTCCCGCCCCTTTATGGTCCTGATTGGCGAATACACCGGCTCGAACGTTGATCCCGTGTAAGGCAACACAGGTCATTAAGGCGGAATTTTTATAGTAACCGGTCGGCTACAGAACACTTTGTTTTTTTACGAATTATTCGGCTTGCGGTCAGCTTTTGTTTAAGTCATAAGCGGATTTGGCCACGCAAGGGATGGCCGGGGGTGTGCAAATGCTCAAGGTGGTTTCCAGTTGCTGGGCTCTGTTTCTTGGACTGGCTCTGATTATGTTAGGCAATGGACTGCAAGGTTCATTGCTGGGTCTTCGTGCGTCAATGGAAGGGTTTTCCATTTCCGTTACCGGCTTGGTCATGTCCGGCTATTTTATCGGCCTGATTGCTGGCGCAACTGTCGTCCCTAAAATCGTCAGCCGTGTCGGCCATATCCGAAGCTTCGGCGCCCTCGCCTCTCTGGCCTCAACATCCATTCTTGTTCATATCGTTTTTGTCGATCCATGGATCTGGTGGTCCATGCGTGTGGCGACCGGGTTCGCTTACGCGGGTCTCTACATCGTTGCCGAAAGCTGGTTGAACGATTCAGCCACCAACGAAACACGCGGTCAGTTGCTCAGTTTTTACATGTTGACGCTTCTTGCTGGATTGGCGGGCGGGCAGTTCATGCTGAATATCGCCGATCCGCAAAGTTTTGAGCTGTTTGTCCTGATCTCCGTCCTGGTCAGCGTCGCGGTTATCCCGATTCTGATATCCGTTAGCCCGGCGCCTGCTTTCGAGACAACGGAATCCGTCGGCTTATTCCGCCTGTACCAGGTTTCACCGCTCGGTGTCTTCGGATTATTTGCCTCCGGAATTGCCATGGGTGCAATTTTCGGTGTCGGAACGGTTTACGCGACTAGTGTTGGCTTAAGCGTCAAAGAGGTTTCGTTTTTTATGGCGAGCCTGATCATTGGCGGTTTTGTCATGCAATACCCCCTCGGATGGCTTTCCGACAGGCTTGGCAGACGTAAAATAATCGTCCTCAGTTGCACTCTTGGCGCCAGCGTATCGTTCATTTCTTCTACCCTGCCAATTAGTGGTTGGCACTTATATATGGCAATCGGTTTGGTCGGCGGATTCAGCATGCCGCTCTATTCTCTTTTTATCGCCCATACCAACGATTACCTGAGCCCCAGCCAGATGGTCGCTGCCAGCGGTACAATGGTGCTGGCCAATGGTCTCGGCGCATCTCTCGGCTCACCGATTACCGCCTTCGTCATGGACGCGGTCGGCCCGCATGGTTTTTTCCAAACCAATGGTGTGGCATTATCGCTCATCTGTTTATTTGCACTTTGGCGGTCCACTCAGCGCGAGGCCATGGCGCACGAAGATCTGGGCGATTTTGTCCCAATGGCCCCATCGCCACTCAGTGCAGCAATCAATCCTGAGTTGGAACTCGATGAAATTGAAGCCGCAACAGAGGTCGATCGTGAAGCCGTTGATGAAAGTTTCGAAGAACTGGTTGAAGATCTGAGTTCGCCCGACGAAACCGAATAATTGCCAGTGGCGAAAACGGGATACCGAGCGTCGCACAGCACCAAGCTAAATACCACCCAACCCCATACGAAAATGATTGAATTCAGGGATTATAATGGGCCCGTACTGCTCATTACATTTAGGGATGAAACACCAAGCCGCGTTTCCGTGAATAGTTCACCGAATAGACAAGAAAGAACAGGTCCCCGCTAGCGGGCCAGCGCATGAAGGAGATTTAGGGCATGTCGAAATTCAATAAGAAGGCGGATGTCGTGATCATCGGGCTCGGAGGCATCGTCGGGGCATCGGTCGTGCATCATCTCATTGAGCGGGGCTGGGACAACATCATCGGCATCGACAAGTCAGGCATCCCGACCGATATCGGTTCTACCGGACATGCGTCGGATTTTTGCTTCATGACCGCACATGATCAGATGACCATCTTCACGACAAAATACTCCATCGACTTTTTCGAAAAGCGCGGTCGGTATTCACGGATCGGCGGTATTGAGGTCGCCCGGAAAGGCGATGATGAACGCATGCGCGAGCTGGAGCGCCGAGTCAGTTCCGGTCGTGCCTTTGGCAGCCGCGTCTCGCTGATCACGCCCAAAGAGGTGAAAGAGCGGATGCCGCTGGTCGAAGAAGACATGATCCAGGGCGCATTGTGGGACCCGGATGCAGGCTTGGTCATTCCGCGCTCTCAGGTCGTCGCCGGGGAAATGATCCAAGAAGCCGAAGCGACCGGCAAGCTGGAAATCATGCCAAACACACCTGCTACGGGCCTCGACATTGAGGACGGTCGCATTAAAGGTGTCGAGACATCGCGTGGTTATATTGAAACACCACAGGTCGTCGTTTGTGCTGGTCTCTGGGGTCGTCTGATCGCTGAAATGGCTGGTGAAGATTTGCCGGTCATGCCGGTCGACCATCCGCTTACCTTCTTTGGACCGTACAACGAATTCGAAGGAACTGGCAAAGAGATCGGCTATCCGCTGCTGCGCGACCAGGGCAACTCCGCCTACCTGCGTGACACCGGCGATCCGGAATCTGCGGAGGGCGGCCAAATCGAATGGGGCTACTACGAAGAAACAGAGCCGCGCATGGTGCATCCGCGCGACCTTCTGGAAAAAGAAGAAGCCCGCCTGTCGCCATCCCAGCGCGATCTTGAGATGGAACAGGTCATTGAACCGTTAGAACGCGCCATAGAGCTAACCCCGATCCTGGGTGAACTGGGCTATAACGAGAAGCATTCCTTCAACGGTCTGTTGCAAGTCACGGCCGATGGTGGCCCATCGATCGGTGAATCGCCCAACGTGCGCGGTCTGTGGTACGGCGTTTCAGTCTGGATTAAAGATGGTCCCGGAACCGGAAAATTGATCGCTGACTGGATGACGGACGGTCGCACAGAGATCGATCACGCCAGTATCGATTATGCGCGCTACCATCCGATTCAAACGTCTGAGACCTACATCCACGATCGCTGCTATGAGACGGCCTTCAAGATCTACAATCCACCGGTTCACAACCGCGAACCCTACTCCAAGGGCCGAAACATCCGCACATCGCCTTATTATCTCCGAGAAAAGGAAATGGGCGGCTATTTCATGGAAATCGCCGGTTGGGAGCGCGCGCATGGTTACGCCGCAAATGAAGAGACTTTGCTGGAAAAATATGCCGACCGCGTGCCGGAACGCCTGAACGAATGGGACAATCGCCACTTCTGGCGGGTCTCCAATGCTGAGCATCTGGAACTCTCAGAAAACGTCGGCATGGTCAACCTATGTCATTTCGCGATCTACGATGTTTCTGGCCGTGATGCAGAACAACTTGTGGAGTATGTGTCCTCAAGCAAGGTCGCCGGTGATACGCCGTTGGGCAAAGGTGTCTATACCAACTTCCTTGATGCAAAAGGCGGCGTGCAGGCGGATCTGACTATATTGCGTCTCGCCGAGGATCGTTTCCGGGTCATTGATGGTGCTGACGCCGGCAACCGCGACAGCACCTACCTGCGCCGCATGGCCCAAGACAAGGAGTGGTCGGTGTATGTCGAGGACCGGACCAGCCAATTCGGATGCATCGGTGTCTGGGGACCCAATGCGCGGGCCAGTCTCAAAAAACTGGCTGACAATCCAGCCGGTCTTGATCCGGAACATTTCCCTTTTGCAGCGTGCCAGGATTTCACTTTACGCGGCGTGCCGGTGAAGGGATTCCGTATCTCCTATGTTGGCGAGCAAGGGTGGGAACTGCACTTCCCGCTCAGCTATGGCCTTGCCCTTTGGGATATGTTCCGCGACGTCGGCATCACCCCGATTGGAATCGAGACCTATGCCAACAGCCGCCGGCTGGAAAAAAGCCTGCGCCTACAGAATGCGGATTTGCTGACCGAGTATAATCTGCTCGAAGCCGGGCTTGCCCGACCGAAGGTAAAGGCAGCCGACTTCCGCGGCAAAGCTGCCAATATCCAGCAACGCGCACGGGCCAACCAACCAGCCTATCTGTGCACCATGACCATGGTCGACAACGTTGATAAGGACGGCGTCCCAAGATTCCCCATGGGCAACTGCCCGATCATCCATCCGGCCACCAATGAGGTGCTGATTGATGAACTGGGGCGACGCTCTTACACCACGTCGTTTGCCTACGGCCCGACGCTCGGTAAGAACATCGCGCTTGGCTATCTACCGTTTGAACATTGCGAAAATGGCCGTCGACTGGAGATCGAGTACTTCAATCAGAAGTTCCCGATCGAAGTCGCTGCCGTCGGTTACAAGCCACTCTACGATCCAATGAACGAGCGGCCCAAATCGTAACTTTCGTCATCAACCAGATTGATTTTCTGGTCGTCGCTGGACCAAAAGCACGCACGGTCCGAAATTCGAGAGACAGCGGGCTTGAGTAGCTCCGTCATTGATGCTTCATTGCGTGCATGATTAATGACATAAACTTGCCCCTCATCCTCGCCGCTGCATTCGTTGCCACCGTAAGTCCCGGTCCCGCGACGCTGGCTATTGCGGGGACTTCGATGAACTCGGGACGGCGCTATGGACTGGCGCTTGCATCGGGCGTTACATCCGGGTCCCTGATGTGGTCGACTGCCGCAGCCTTCGGGCTTGGTGCTGTGATGCTGGCCAATGCCTGGGCATTTGAGGTCGTGCGCTATTTCGGCGCCTGTTACCTGATGTTTCTGGCATACAAGTCCGCGCGCTCGGCGCTGACGCCAACAACGGACAAGGCGCAGGACATTTCCGTTTCTTCGGCCCGCAGCGCATATGCAAAAGGCCTGGCACTGCATCTGACCAACCCGAAAGCCATCCTCTTTTTCGGCTCTCTTTTCTCCATCGGACTCCCTGCAAACGCCTCACTGGAATCTCTTGCCATTGTGATCGCTGCCGTTGGAGTGCAAAGCTTCCTGCTCTTTCACGGATATGCAGTTTTGTTTTCAAGCTCAACAGTAACCGCAGCTTATACGAAGCTTCGCCGCTGGTTTGAAGCCGTATTTTCCTTGGCTTTTGGCGCTGCCGATTTGAAAATCCTGACCGCGCGTCTTGATTAGGCATCCGAATTTTCCTTTATAAAAAAAAGCGACAAAAAGTGCAGGTACGCTATATCGGTGACTAAACGCCTGATTTTTCCTTTTCTCTCGCAATATCAACGCACTAGCTGACATTAAGATAAATTTTCCGAAGCATTTAGCTGCTTTTTGCTTATACCCGCCAATTTGATGTCGCAAAAACCTCAGAAAATGTCCTCAGTTGAACAGACCGGGGAGGGTTTTGAATTTACGTGGAGCATATGGTATGCGCGGGATTCGCGCATGATCGGGTGTTAAACAGCAGGCGAGTACCTGCTTTTCAGGAGTAGCGTAATGGCTGAAGACCAGGAAGAAGATATCATCCTCTCGGAATTATCTGACGACGAGCTTGTTGAGCAAATGCACGACGACCTCTATGACGGCCTCGCTGATGAGGTCGTTGAAGGCACCAATATTCTTCTCGAACGAGGTTGGATGCCCTATGACGTTCTGACCAAGGCGCTGGTTGAAGGTATGCGGATTGTCGGTATCGATTTTCGCGACGGCATCCTATTCGTCCCGGAAGTTCTGATGGCTGCGAATTCCATGAAATCCGGAATGGGCATTCTTCGTCCCCTGCTGATCGAAACCGGCGCGCCAAAAATGGGCAAGATGGTGATCGGCACGGTTAAGGGCGACATTCATGATATCGGCAAAAATCTTGTCGGCATGATGATGGAAGGTGCCGGGTTCGAAGTGATTGATCTGGGTATCAACAACCCGGTTGAAGATTACCTCGCTGCCCTTGACGAACATCAGCCAGATATTCTTGGCATGTCCGCCCTGCTGACAACCACCATGCCCTATATGAAAGTCGTCATCGATACCATGAAAGAAAAAGGTATTCGCAACGACTATGTGGTTCTCGTCGGCGGTGCGCCATTGAATGAAGCTTTCGCTGATAGCATTGGTGCTGACTCATACTGCCGTGATGCGGCAGTAGCGGTCGAAATCGCCAAAGATTTCATGTCCCGTCGTCAGGGCTCTGCCCAGGCACAAATGGCAGGCTAAGGCTAAGGCGAGGGCGCAGGCAAGATGGAGGGCGGTTATGACCGTCCCGAAACCAACATTATTGATCGCCTGCGGCGCGTTGGCGCTGGAGATCACGCAGCTTATTGAAATCAATAACTGGCGTGCCTTTGAGGTTACCTGCCTTCCAGCCAAACTGCACAACACCCCGGATCAGATTGTTCCCGCCATGCGCGAAAAAATCAGCGCCGCCAAAGCATCTGGAAAGTATGATGGCATCCTCGCCCTTTACGGAGATTGCGGTACCGGCGGGATGCTCGACGAATTGCTTAATGCCGAGGGTGTGGAACGAATCCCCGGCGCGCATTGCTATGAGTTCTATACCGGCTCTAACGCATTCGAGGCACTGGTCGAAGAAGAGATCGGCACCTTTTACCTGACAGACTATTTGGCCCGATTTTTCGAGCGCCTGATCATGGAAGGCATGGGCATCAACAAACACCCCGAATTGCTGCCCATGTATTTCGGCAACTACAAACGCCTGGTTTATCTGGCGCAGACCGATAATCCCGAAATCGACAAACTGGCCGAAGCTGCAGCCGATAGGCTGGGGTTAGCTTACGAGAAAAGAAAAACTGAATACGGCGAACTATCGACGTTTATGGCCGCCCATGCTGACAAGGAACCGACATGGCAAAAGTAACGATTATGTATTGGCGTGATATTCCATCCCAGGTGATCGTCAAAGCTGGCCGCAAATCAGCAAAACGATTATTGGGTGAGCGATTCCAGGAAGCTATTGATTTCGCTGCGATGCGTTCGAAAGCTCACGAGACCGACGCTTATCTCGAAGAATGGCGGCGCGGCGTACCTGCGGACTGCGGAGATGATCTGGAACAGGAAGCGGATAGCGCTGCCAAGGCTCTTGAAAGCGAATTTGATGACGGGCGCCTTGACGCACTCGTTAAAAACGGAGGCCACGCCATTGGCTGAGGCAACAAAACCCGCCCCCGCAACCGCTTATGTCCCGGCCGGGATCAACCCGGTCCGCCGCATTGGTGCGAAGTATACGATCCGTTTGTGGTCGGTTCGCAACGCCCGTTTTCTCGAGTGGGTCTATTCGACCTTCGCCGAAACGCTGCTGCGTCTGCACTGGTTGTGGAACATGATCGGTTACAGCCGCGTCGAACGTCCCGTCGTCTTCGTTGAGAAGCGGGTTAAAGGGTTCCTTTTTGACTGCCGGATGTGCGGTCAGTGCGTGTTGTCACAAACCGGCATGTCGTGCCCCATGAACTGCCCGAAAACGCTCCGCAATGGCCCGTGTGGTGGTGTGCGGGCAAACGGAAACTGTGAGGTCGAACCGGATATGCCCTGCGTTTGGGTTCAGGCCTGGCAAGGCAACCAACGAATGCGCAATAGCCACAATATCCTGAACGTTCAAGCACCTGTTGATCAAAGCCTCAGGGGATCATCTGCCTGGCTTCGCGAAACCGCAAAAAAGGCGTTGCTGCGTGAGCAGGAAAAGGCAGAGGGAACGTCATGACCCACGAACCCGATGAGGACCTCAACGATCCGGAGAAACAACTGGCACAGCTGCCGGGTCACAGTTCAAGAAGCCGCCTTGAGCGCATATTACGCCGCGGCGAGTTTGCCGTCACAGCGGAACTGAACCCACCCGACTCTGCCGACCCCTACGAAGTTTACGAACGCGGCGCAATTTTCGATGGCTGGGTTGACGGCATTAACGCAACCGACGGGTCTGGCGCTAATTGTCATATGTCCAGCGTTGGCATTTGCGCTCTGCTGACCCGTGTCGGCTACGCACCTATTATGCAAATCAGCTGCCGGGATCGAAATCGTATCGCCATTCAGGGTGATGTCCTCGGTGCTGCCGCGATTGGCGTGAACAATATTCTTTGCCTGACCGGTGATGGTGTTCAGGCGGGTGATCAACCGGGCGCCAAACCTGTATTTGATCTGGATTGCATGTCGCTCCTGGAAACCATTCGAAGCATGCGTGACGACGGGAAATTTCTATCTGGTCGCAAGATTACAAATCCGCCGAAACTGTTCCTGGGCGCGGCCATAAACCCCTTTGCGCCACCGCACGAATTTCGTGCTCTTCGGCTTAAGAAAAAGATAGAGGCCGGCGCACAGTTCGTGCAAAGCCAGTATTGCTACGACATAGACATGTTGAAGGAATACATGAAACCAGTAATCGATATGGGGCTGCATGAACAATGCTTCATCATGATTGGCGTTGGCCCGCTGGCGTCGGCACGGACGGCCCGCTGGATGCGATCGAACGTGCCGGGCGTACACATCCCCGACACCGTTATTGAACGCATAGAAGGGGCTGAAAACCAGAAGGAAGAAGGCAAGAAAATCTGTATTGAACTGATGAGAGAGATTAAGGAAATCCCGGGCATCTCAGGCATTCATGTGATGGCCTATCGCCAGGAAGAATTCGTGTCCGAAATCGTCCACGAATCAGGCGTATTGGCCGGTCGTAAACCCTGGCGGCGCGAGCCTGACCTTGGGGATGGCGCAATTATCGAGGCTGCTGAGAAGAAGGCTGAAATCCTGGCTGCCGCAAATGACGATACGGGTGTCGCAACCGAAACAGTGAAAACCCCGTAACGGGTCTATTGAGCAACAAGATATAACGTTCGCCCCAGACGAGGCGAAATATGGAGAGAAGACGAAATGACCAGAACCATCATCAGTTCAGCCACGAAAGAGGTTGTCATCGGGTTTGACGAACCTTTTGTCATCATCGGCGAACGCATCAATCCCACGGGACGCAAACTATTAGCCGCCGAAATGGCCGAAGGCGATTACAGCCGGGTTGAAAGCGACGCTTTGGCCCAGGTTCAGGCGGGTGCCCATATGCTTGATGTCAATGCGGGCATCCCGTTGGCTGATGAGCCGAAAATTCTGGCTGAATGTGTACAACTGGTACAGGGGCTGACGGACGTGCCGTTATCGATTGATTCTTCCATCGTCGACGCACTGGAGGCTGGCCTCGCCGTCTATCAGGGCAAACCGTTGGTCAATTCTGTGACCGGCGAAGAAGAGCGCCTTGAAGTTGTTTTGCCGCTTATTAAAAAATACGGCGCTGCCGTTGTCGCCATCTCAAATGATGAAACCGGCATTTCGGAAGACCCGGATGTGCGTTTTGACGTCGCCAAAAAGATTGTTGAGCGTGCCGAAGATTACGGTATCCCGAGGGAAGATGTCATCATTGACCCGCTTGTAATGCCGGTTGGTGCCATCAACGACGCTGGCAATCAGGTCGCCCATATCCTGCGCCGCCTTCGTGAAGAGTTGAAGGTGAATTCGACCTGCGGTGCTTCGAACTTCAGCTTCGGGCTTCCCAACCGCCATGGCATTAATGCCGCTTTCCTGTCGATGTCGATTGGCGCCGGTTTGACATCGGCAATTACCAACCCGCTGCATGATCCGGAAATGCAGGCCATCAAAGGTGCCGATGTGTTTATGGGCAAAGATCCCAACTGTAAAAAGTGGATCAGCAAGTACCGCGAACCTGCACCCGAGGGAGCCGAAGGTGCGGGCGGGCGCCGCGAAGGTCGCCGCCGTCGCAGGGCCACGGCATAAAGGATTAATTGGTGAGTGAAGAACCCCTAGTTGTCTTCCAACCCTCTGGTAAGCGAGGCCGGTTTCCAGTCGGCACGCCCATCCTTGAATGCGCGCGCAAGCTTGGCGTCGATATTGATTCCGTCTGCGGCGGGCGCGGCATATGTGGCCGTTGCCAGGTCAATATCGGGGATGGTGAATTTGCCAAGTTCGGTATCACCAGCCGCCCGGAAAACCTAACCCCCTTCAGCGCACCTGAAGAAAAATATCAGGAACGCCGCGGCCTCAAGGAAGGTCGGCGGTTGAGCTGTCATGCTCAACTTGATGGTGACATCGTCATTGATGTGCCGCCGGAAAGTCAGGTTCACAAACAGGTCGTCCGAAAACGCGCCGAGGTTCGCGACATTGAAATGGACCCGGCCATTCGCCTTCACTATGTCGAAGTCGAAGAACCGAACATGCACAAACCTAGCGGCGACCTTGAACGCCTACGCACTGCACTGGCCGAACAATGGGACCTGCATGACCTTGAAGAGATCGATATCCGGTCTTTGCACAAGCTTCAGAAGGCGCTTCGTGATGGGGACTGGAAAGTTACCGTCGCCGTGCACCGCAGCCAACGCATAACCGCCATCTGGCCGGGCTTTCAGGACCGCGCTTTTGGCCTCGCGTTTGACATTGGCACAACCACAGTCGCTGTTCATCTTTGCGACCTCGCCAGTGGAGATGTCGTCGCCTCTGACGGCATTATGAATCCGCAAATCCGCTTTGGTGAAGACCTGATGAGCCGTGTTTCTTACATCATGATGAACCCCGGAAGCGATACCGAGATCACCGCGACCATTCGCGAGGGCATTAATGAACTGATCCGCCGTGTCCGTACTGAGGCTGGCGTTAAACAAGAGGAAATTCTGAACGCCACATTTGTTGGCAACCCGGTTATGCACCACCTTCTGCTTGGTATCGATCCTACCGAACTTGGTGGCGCACCATTTGCTCTGGCGACCAATAGCGGCATGACAGTATGGGCCGAAGAACTGGACATCACAGAAACCAGCCCGGATGCCCGCGTTTACATCCTGCCCTGCATCGCCGGACACGTCGGTGCGGATACGGCTGGCGTCGTTCTGTCAGAGGCCCCGCATATGACCGACGAGATGACGCTGATTGTAGATGTCGGCACGAATGCTGAAATCGTCCTCGGTAACAAAAACCGACTACTTGCTGCCTCATCACCAACAGGACCGGCATTTGAAGGCGCGCAGATATCATGCGGACAACGCGCAGCCCCCGGCGCCATTGAGCGGGTTCGGATTAACCCGGAAACCTATGAGCCGCGTTTTCAGGTGATTGGTAGCGACCTTTGGTCCGATGACCCGGCCTTTGCTGATGTTATTGCAACAACGGGTGTCACGGGGATATGCGGGTCCGGCATTATTGAAGTGATGGCGGAAATGTATCTAGCCGGGTTGTTGAGCACCGATGGGGTCATCAATGGCGCAATGGCCGAGAAAACCCACCGCATTCAGCAGGTCGACAGAACATATCGGTATCTGCTGCATGTGGGCGAGGTTGAGATCGCGATTTATCAAACCGATATCCGTGCTATCCAGCTTGCGAAATCAGCCCTTTATGCCGGAGCACGGTTGCTGATGGACAAGATGGAGATTGATAGTATCGATCGCATCGTGCTAGCGGGTGCATTTGGCAGTCACATTGATACCAAATACGCCATGATCCTCGGCATGATCCCGGATTGTGATCTGAAAAAAGTCTATGCCGCCGGAAATGCCGCCGGAACCGGGGCGCGGATCGCCCTTCTCAACCAGCGAGCCCGTGATGAGATTCAGGACCTAGTCAAAAAGATCGAGAAAATCGAAACCGCGGTTGAACCCAAGTTCCAGGATCACTTTATCGAAGCCATGGCGATCCCCCATAAGACGGCCCTGTCCACACATCTTGAAAAAGTTGTGACCTTGCCAGCGCCAATTGCCGAACCCGCAACCTCCGCTGATAACAACGGCCGTCCCCAGCGCAGAAGACGGCGTAATCGCGGCTGAATAAACCTCGCTGGTGCGAGTGGGGTATTCGTGCCATTGTCCGCTTCGTTATCTCTAATAGATTCTTGGACATTCCCGAATGGCTGTCAGCCTGATCGTCGGCAAACTGCTGACAACAATCTTTATCGTTCTGGGGTTATCATGGGTTGCCGAACGGGTCGACACCCGGATCGCCGGCCTGTTATCAGGAATGCCGTTAGGTGCGTTGCTGGTTCTCACATTCGTTGGTCATGACCTGGGTCCTGAATTCGCAGCCGAAAGTGCGTTATATGCAATCCCCTCAGTTGCTGGCACGCTGACCTTCGCCAGCCTCTATTATTTGCTGTCCAAAAGGGATTACCCCTTAAGTCTGGTGATCACAGCCATTGGTTCTCTGCTTGGGTATTTCTGTGTTGTCTTTCCACTTAGCCATTTCTCGTTCAATTTGCTCAGCGCATTGGGCCTTGGCATTGCGTCTATCGTGATTGCAGGACATATCCTGAAAGGCATTTCCGATACCCAGATTTCCGCCCACGTGCACTTGACGATCCGGCATCTGGTTTTCCGTGCAGGCACAGCAGCTTTTTTTGTTATCGTTATTACCGGCATCGCAGAGGCCGTTGGCCCGAGGTGGTCTGGTTTGCTGATTGGGTTCCCAATTACGTTCCTGCCTTTATTGCTGATCATTCAGCTGACCTATTCCAAGCATCAGGCGCATACAGTCATTCGCAATTTCCCGCTTGGATTGGGCGGTTTGCTGACATACCTGACAATCGCTACACAGGTTCTCCCCTCGTTCGGAACGAACTTCGGTATCCTGATATCCCTTTTTGGTTCCTTGGTGTATCTCGCATTGATCGGTTATATCTTTAGCCGGAGAAACCTGCGCCGTTCGGAGCGCGCGGGAAATGCTGGAGAGCCTTAAGTGAAACTAACGGCGTGGGATCATCGCACCTGGCGGTTTGCGACACCTGTCATCATCTCAAACATTTCTGTCCCGCTGTTGGGGGCTGTGGATATAGCCGTTGTCGGGCATTTGCCCGGCCCGCATTATCTGGGTGGTGTGGCTGTCGCGGCACTGATCTTCAGCATGATCTACGCCAGCATGAATTTCCTGCGCATGGGGACTACAGGTCTTGCATCACAGTCGCTCGGCGCTGGTGATGCGGATGAAGTGTTGGCCTGGCTTTCGCGTGCGACCGTTGTCAGCATCGGGATCGGGCTGCTGCTGGTTACCTTACAGGTCCCGATTGGCGCAATTGCCCTTGATCTGATTGCACCTAGTGATGAAGTCCGGCCTTTGGCGGAAAGTTATTTTATAATTCGCATATGGGGCGCACCTGCTGCGCTTCTCAATTTCGCTATTCTGGGATGGTTCTTTGCCATTCAGAATACGCGGGCGGCTCTTGCCACTCAGATATTCATGAACGGCGTAAATATTGCGCTCGATTTCTGGTTTGTCATTGGGCTTGAGTGGGGCGTCGATGGGGTCGCAATTGCCACATTGATATCCGAAGTCAGCGCTGCCGTTCTGGGGTTTTGGCTGGTCGTTCGAAATGCCCGTAGATTGGGCGGGAAATGGAAACTCAGCGCCGCTTTCGAAAGCCATCGTATGGCCCAGATGTTTCGGGTAAACCGCGATATCTTTTTCCGCTCTGTCTGCCTGCAGGGGACCTTTGCCGTTTTCACCTCTTTGGGCGCGCGCCATGGTGATGTCATCCTGGCCGCGAACGCCATATTGCTGAATTTGCTGACCCTCGTCGCTTATGCCCTGGACGGTTTCGCTCATGCCGCAGAAGCCCTTGCCGGGGAAGCGTTTGGAGGCAGGGACCGCAAAAACTTCAGGGCCGCCGTCGCCGCCAGCAGTCGCTGGGCTTTAGTTTTATCCGTTGTCATTTCAGGGCTCCTGTTCATCGTTGGGCCATCTATCATAGATACGTTGAGCAGTGTTGAATCTGTGCGCCAGACCGCGCGAACCTATCTTCCCTGGGCCGCCATCTCACCCGTAATTTCTGTCTGGTGCTTTCAGCTGGATGGCATATTCATCGGCACAACTCATACCCGCGAAATGCGCAATGGCATGGCGATTTCACTTGTTATCTATATCGCCTGCCTGGCGGGACTGGTCCCGATTATGGGCAATCATGGTATATGGCTGGCGTTGCTGATCTTCATGGCAGTCCGGGGAATTACGCTGGCGTTGTGGTACCCGAGAATCGAGCGTGCCATTCAGGCCAGGTAATCACGACAAATAATCAGGTGACCTGTCTGCGCTCTTCTGACGGGGTTCGTTTGAAATGCTCGCGGTAGCATTTCGAAAAATGCGAAGCCGAGACAAACCCTGCCGCCAGAGCAACGGATAACACCGGCAGGCTGGTCTGACGCAATAGAAAGCGGGCCCTGTTCAGGCGAAGGTCCAGGTAATAGCGGGTCGGCGCGTGGTTCAGGTACTTGCTGAACAGGCGTTCCAGTTGGCGGGTTGAAAGGCCAACCTGTATTGCCAGTTCGGCGCAACTGAGCGGCTCTTCCAGATTGGCTTCCATATGCTCGATTACATCCAGAAGCTTAGGATGCGCGATGCCAAGACGGGACCGCAATCCCATACGCTGGGCTTCATGACCATCACGGATACGATGGTGCAGCATCATGTCAGCGACCTCAGCTGCCAGCCGTGTGCCTTCCTGAAGGCCGATGATGGTCAGCATCATATCAAGCGCTGCGGTGCCGCCAGCACAGGTATAGCGGTTGCGATCAATCTCGAATAGTTCTGATGTTACATCAATATCGGGGAAGTCTTCAGTAAAGGCCGCGAGGTTCTCCCAATGCACTGTACAGCGATGATCATCAAGCAAGCCTGCCTTTGCAAGGATATAGGACCCAGTGCAAATACCGCCAACGTCCGTGCCATGGGTCGCCATCCGCCGGAGTACTGTCAGATACGGTTTTTCAAGGTACCGGCGAACTCTGATGCCGGAACAGACGAACATAATATGAAGGCCGGTTGCTTCCGACAGCGGCGCATCGACAACCACAGGAATCCCGTTCGACGCTGTTACCGGTTCCCCATCAAGGGAATACGTGTAGCCGGAATAGACGGTTTCGGTCTTTGTTCGGTTTGAAAGGCGTAACGGCTCAACGGCAGATGCAAAGCCGATCATTGAGAAATCAGGGATCAGCAGAAAGCCGATCCGATGTGTGTCTTTGTCTTCATCGGTTCCGAACACAGTTACCCGAATCCTTACCTGCCGGTTCGATCCCTCACCCACCAAGGGGAGCGATTATTCGGATGTTCTGATGAAAACAGGGACAATACAATCCCAAAATTTCAGGTGACGGAAATTAACCCGGGCTCATCCCGCGAAGGCGTTCACTGCGCCGTCTCAGGATTTCAACTGTCGCCAGAAGCATGATCGAGATACAGATCAATACGGTTGCCACAGCAAGGATTGTCGGGCTGATTTGTTCTCGAATTCCAGCCCACATCTGCCTTGGAATTGTCTGTTGCTCAACACTTGCGACAAACAGCACCACGACAACCTCATCAAAGGAGGTGACGAAGGCAAACAAGGCCCCGGAAATAACACCCGGCAGGATCAGCGGCATGATGACTTTGAAGAACACCGTCGTCGGATCAGCACCCATCATAGCCCCCGCACGGGTCAGGGAATGGTCAAACCCGGTCAGGGTCGCCGTCACCGTAATCACCACAAAAGGTGTGCCAAGAACCGTATGGGCAAGGATAATGCCGAGGTAGCTGCCCGTAAGCTGAATGTAGTCGTTCAGGGTCGAATAGAAGAAGAAAATACCGGCAGCCGTAATGATCAACGGAACGATCATCGGCGAGATCAGCAGTCCCATGATAATCCCTTTGTAGGGCATTTCAGGGCGGCTCAAACCGAGCGCGGCAAGCGTTCCCAGGGTTGTTGCCAATATTGTCGATGCAAAAGCGATGAAAATGGAATTCCAGATTGAAGATCGCCAAACTTCTTTTGAGAGGAAGTCTTCATACCATCTGAGGGAATAAGCTTCCGGCTTCAATGCCAGCATATCCTCATTAAAGGTAAAATATGGTTCAGCATTAAAGCTGAGCGGGATAATCACCAGAATTGGCGCAATCAGAAACAGGAACACAAACGCACAAATCAAGATGAAAATATAATGCCAGATAATTTCAGCTGGTCCGGCGTGGTCAGGAAGTCCAATCATCTTTTTTATCCCAGCTTCATGTTGTCGATACCGACAATCTTATTGTAAAGCCAATAGAGCGCGATAACGCCCACCAGCAAAATTCCACCAAGTGCTGCGGCCATGCCCCAGTTCAGGGATTTCTGCATATGGTATGCGATCAGGTTCGAGATCATCTGGCCGTCCTGCCCACCAACCAGAGCCGGCGTGATGTAGTAGCCAACCGCCAGAATGAACACGAGAAGCGACCCGGCCCCAATCCCCGGAAGCGTGTTCGGCAAATAAATCCGGTAATAGGCCAGGAACCTGTGAGCGCCAAGAGATTGCGCTGCGCGCATATAGCTTGGTGGAATGGTCTTCATCACACTGTAAAGCGGCAGCACCATAAACGGCAGCAGGATTTGCGTCATTGCAATCACCGTGCCCTGCGCGTTGAAGATAAGCTGTATTCGATCCTCATCCCCAAACAGCCCTATCCAGACCATGATGTCGTTCAACACCCCCTGCGTTTGCAGCAACACAATCCACGATGTCGTTCGCACAAGTAACGATGTCCAAAAAGGAAGCAGCACAAGTATCATCAGCAAGTTGGAATAGCGCATCGGCAGGTTAGCGAGCAAATACGCAATCGGGAAGCCAAGCAGCAGGCAAAAGACGGTAACAGCGATACTCATCCACATGGTTCGCTTGAACAACGTCACATAAATCTGGCGTTCCTCGGTTTGAATAACGAGTTCATCGTGCTCATTGTAGTGGCGATCAACGGCAGCCAGGTAATTCACCCCGGTATAGCGATTTCCCATACGTTTGATCGTCGCCCAGGTGCTAAGTTCCCCCCAGGCTGAGTTGACTTTCACAAGCGACTCTTTGAAAGGCGGCTTCAGTTTTTTCGCTTTTCGCGCGCTTTTTGTCATAACGCTGCGCAGGCCGGACGTCTCGAAATTCAACCGGGTCGCAACCTTACCAATTTGGCGGGTTTCACGTGCTATTTTCAAATCCTGAACGACGGCGGCAAATACAGCTTCGTCGGGAACGCTCCTGCCATCCCAATCTTCCAGAGCCGCTGTCACTTTCGGCATGTTGTCTGCAACCAGCGGATTTTCGATGGACCGGAACATCATCAACCCGATCGGATAAAGGAAAGACAAGGTGATGAATATCAACAGCGGCATGACCAGAAGTACGGCACGAATGCGTTTTTTCCGTTCCGCCAGTTGAAGTGCCGCCATAAGGGGCATTCCGTTGGCTGCGGTCAGCGGTTGGTCTATGGCTGGGCTTGCGGCTGTTTGGTTCATCGTCGATCCATTATCTGCGACAATAAATTCTTAAAAAAATAATCGTCTGAACAAATATTACAGGTATCAATAAAGATGAGGGCGACCCGATAACGAGCCGCCCTCAGTTTTCTTTATTTGGTCAGCCAGGAGTTGAAGCGCTCGTTCAACTCATCCTGGTGATCAGCCCACCATTCAGGATCGTTCTGAACGGCGTTCTTGAAGTTTTCCGGTGCCGTTGGCATATGCGGCTTCATGTCGACGCCGGTTTCCAGATGGTTAGCAACCAAAGCAGCGGATGATTTGCGTACCGGACCATATGAGATGTACTTGGCCTGATCCGCCAGACGCTGCGTATCGGTTGAGAAAGCAACGAATTGCAGAGCTTCTTTCAGATTCTTCGAACCTTTCGGAATACCCCACAGATCAAGATCGAAGACCTGACCGTCCCATACGATCTCAAACGGCTTTTTCTCGGAAACCTGAGCCCCGAAAATACGACCGTTGTAAGCCGTGGTCATGGCAACTTCGCCATCGGCCAGCAACTGCGGAGGCTGTGCGCCAGCTTCCCAAAACACCGTCATGGATTTAATGGTATCGAGTTTTTTAAAGGCACGATCAATACCGGCTTTGGTATCGAGAACCTTGTAAACGTCTTTGGCAGCAACGCCGTCGCCCATCAACGCCATTTCGAGGTTGGCTTTTGGTGTTTTCCGCAAACCACGCTTGCCGGGGAATTTCTCTGGATTAAAGAAATCGGCCATGGTTTTCGGGCCACCGTTCGGGAATTTGGTTTTGTCATAGGCATAGATGGTCGACCAAACGATTTCGCCAATGGCGCATTCATGAAGCGAGCCATCGATGAAATCATCCTTCGCCGGCGTTCCATCGGGAGCCGGTGGCAGAATGCTGTGGTCGATTTGTTCGAGAAGACCTTCGTCGCAGCCACGAATGGCGTCAGACATTTCGATATCGACCAGATCCCATTTAACGTTTCCGGCTTCCACTTGCGCTTTCACTTCAGCCAGACCGCCTGAGTAGTTTTCAGACAGAATTTTGATACCGGTCTTTTTGGTGAACGGTTTGTGGTAGGCTTCAACTTGGCTTTTTGTATAAGCACCACCCCATGAAACAACCGTGATATCAGCTTTCGCAGCACCGACGCTCAATGCGAGCGCACCAACGGCGGCAAAAGTTGCAAATTTAAGTCCTTTAGTCATAGTATTTCTCTCCCTGTTAAATAGAAAAATTACGCGCCTTCCTGCAGCAAACTTTCTGTTGAAAGACATTTCCTTCTTTACGAACCGCGGCTCAAGCCGAAGTTCGCTACCGCCACCCGATTATGCGTCGAGCGCCCGGCAATCCTCCATCGTCCACCCAAAGGTGGTTTCATGGCCCTCAATCAGGGTTTTATGCCCCGAAGCGTTGGCCACTTTCACAATAAAGTCATCATGTCCGCAAACGCTGGCGCGTGTGCGGATGTGATCTCCCAGATAAATCAGTTCCTCGATCTTGGCCGCGAAGACATTTGGATATTTACCTTCCGGCGGATCAACTTCGACCCGTTCCGGGCGCAAGGATAAGGTTGTCCGGTCGCCAACATTGGAAATGTTCACGGCCAGAGCCTGAACAACACCGCCGCCGTCAACTTCGACGACACAGCTATCACCGTTGATTTCCTTAATCGTGCCCATCAGCGTGTTGTTTTCGCCAATAAACTGGGCAACGAAGGCATTGTCCGGTTTTTCATACAGCGCATCTGGTGGTGCCAGTTGCTGAATTACCCCATCATTAAACACTGCAATCCGGTTCGACATGGTCAGGGCTTCGGATTGATCGTGGGTCACATAGACAACGGTGACACCAAGGCTTTCGTGAATATGTTTGATTTCATACTGCATCTGCTCGCGAAGCTGCTTATCAAGAGCGCCCAGAGGCTCATCCATCAACACAAGCTCGGGATCAAACACGAGAGAGCGGGCAACGGCGACGCGCTGCTGCTGGCCGCCGGACAACTGTGCCGGTCGACGATCCCCAAAGACGCCAAGCTGCACCATATCGAGCGCCTTTTTAACGCGCGTCTCAATTTCCGATTTGTCCAATTTCCGCACTTCCAGGGGGAAGGCCAGATTTTCGGCAACCGTCATATGGGGGAACAGGGCATAATTCTGAAACACCATGCCGATACCGCGTTTATGGGGCGGCACATCGTTAATTGGCGTATTATCCAGATAAATCTCACCGTGCGTGGCGGGCTCGAAGCCGGCTAACATCATCAGGCAAGTTGTTTTTCCGGAGCCAGAGGGCCCAAGCATGGTGAGGAATTCACCGCGTGCTACGTCAAGATTTAGGTCCTTAACGACGAGTATTTTGCCGTCATAGCTTTTTTGAACTGACTCAAACCGCACGAGGGCGTCGGTCTTTTCAGACATATTATCTCACCATCCCTGTTTGCATTAACGTCCAACTTATCTGTTGGTACGCATTTCTTAAACGTCCAGCTTATGGCGCTGGTAAATATTTCTTCATCTTGATCGAAACGTTAACACGGTTTTTCTCAAGTTTAAAACCGCTTTATTTCAATCCCGCAAACATTTTACCGGTTTTGGGATATTTTTTGTCCTGAAATCGACACTATTCATCCCGGCAAACCGCATATTCGGATATGATCTCAACTTAATGTTTTTCGCGCTTGCGACGTTTTGGATCTATCGCCCCTCCCCGCTAGGCAGGCCAGCGCTGCTATGCAGTTTCTGCAGGTCAATATTGCAATAATCACGCATTAAGTTTTCACGAAACTGTCGTACATGATCCTCACAATATGGTTTTGGATTTTGGTTCTGAAGGAGAACGCACATGTCCGGCACAAATTACAACGTAACGACAGCTCCGTATTCCGGACTGGTCATGATCATCGGCGAAATTATTGCTCCGATGGTTTCCGCTTTTACAAGTTTACTGCTTGCAGGCGTTGCAAAACTGACCGCACCAAGCGCACCCAAAAATGTTCGAACACATTCCGCACCAGCCCCGCATGTCGCGATGGTTCTGGTCCCCGGTAATTTCATGGCAGGCCCGTTCACCTACCGTTAAAAAATGAACGATTTGATCTCTCCGAAAGCCCGCCTTTATGGCGGGCTTTTTTGGTTGGTGTGAGGGTTTCGGTGACGCGACCTAATCTCAACGGATCATGTTGTCTAATTACGCCAGAGAGAATTGTATTGCAGAATTTTAGGGTAAGTATGGTGTTCTAGTTTATGACAAGTATGGTGTCCTCGAAATTTCCGAAACTCTGGAAACCCTTATTGCCAACTGACCCTAGTCTGATATCGCCCCATTTCTAACGCCATATTTTATGTGAACTGAGAAAACCCAAATAATGATCAACATTTTGCACGTCCATCTCAAAAAATTTCTACTCCTGTCCGGTATCTTGTTGATCTCTAGCTGTGCCCCTAAGCCAATAACAGTTGGCGGGATGACGGCAGGGTATTTCAATCAACCAGAATCAAAGTTCAAAAGTTCGATTGATTACGAGATTGCAAAAGGCCAAGAAACAATTTTTAATTTTTCCGAAGCCATTAGTGAGTCGCTTTCAAAGAACCATTTGCTATCCAATCAATCTTCGTCGGCAAAATATAGATTATTAGTTAAACTTGGAGAGCAAAAAGTCTCCATAAATGGGGAGGATATTCGGGCGCATTCCAATGTCGCTTACAAGTTGACAGAATTGCGGACAGACGTTGTTTTGATAGATAAGAATGTCGAAACAATCGTAGATCGCCGATTAGCCCCTGGCCCAAAAGCTTCAGAACAAATATCAAGAAACACGGCATCTGTAGTGGGTGCACTCGCACTTAATTATTTTCTTGGCACACAGGTGACTGCGGAATCTCAAGGGCTAAAATTTGAACTGCATGAAAAAAAGGCGTTACGACAAGCACACCAATCAGCAATCGCTGAAAATTTCAATGAATTCTTGAGAACTCTTTATGAATTGTAGTGAAACACGCCGATTCATGGGATGTTCCGGAATTCCGGGGAGGAATTCGGGCGGAAATAACTAAGGGGACACCTTGCTTACCTCTTTAATCTGAACCTGTGACATGCCTTCCCAACTTCTTCCGATTTAGGGGACACGATCCCACTCCCTCTGGGATCACGTCATGTCCCCATAAATTTACATCCCGCTATCATTTCACAACCCTTACGCGATCACCATCGGAAACCTTGCTTAACGTCACCGCCCATAAATAAACCACATTTGCACCCTAGGTCACGCATACGTCAGGCGGGTTCAGGTGATTGAAAACTCGACCCCGAACGTTGTGAAGAAGTAGGGATATCGGTTGGGATATGTAGGGATCATGTTGTGAAGTGTTAGGGTAATGTTGTGATTTTTGACGAGGTCCGTTTTACAAAAATGGCGGAATTCCGGTCTTTGGCTTCATCAAATGGCCTGAAAACCGAAAAATGTAGGGATTTGTTGTGAAATGTTGTGTTTTCGGGTTTGGCAATCACTGGACAGCGCGGATCAATTCCGCCAAACCTGTGCAACTGAAATTCACACGGTTGACCAGCCTATGCGAAATTCCTCGACACCATTTAAGAGAGCGCTGACATGTGCGGCATAGCCGGGCTGTTCAGGTCTGAGACTGCGCTGGCCAGTGGTGCGGCACTGGGTGCTGCATTGGACGATATGAACCGGGCCATGGCGCATCGGGGGCCGGACGGGGACGGGGTCTGGGTATCTAACGATGAGCGCATTGGGCTGGCGCACCGGCGCCTGGCGATTGTTGATCTGTCACCGGATGCGGCGCAGCCGATGTCGGATGCGGATGGCGCCATTCAGCTGACGTTTAATGGTGAGATTTATAATCATCTGGTGCTGCGCCAAGAACTTCAGGCCAAAGGCCATATCTTCAAGACCGATCACTCTGATACCGAGGTTCTGATCCATGGGTATAAGGAATGGGGTGTGGAGGGGCTGGTCACGCGGCTCGAGGGCATGTTCGCCTTCGCGATCTGGGACACCAAACGCCGGGTTCTGACGCTGGCCCGTGACCGCATCGGGATCAAACCGATTTATTTTTCAAAGAGCGGCGGAACCTTTCGTTTTGCGTCCGAGATCAAAGCTATTCTGTGTGATCCGTCAGTCGAGCGAAAAATCGATACCCATGCGCTCAACCATTACCTGAGCTTCATGATCGCCCCGGCGCCTCTGACCATGTTTCAGGGCATCTACAAGTTGCCCGCCGCCCATATCATGGAAGTGTCCGAAGCTGGAGATCTGAAGGCGTGGCGTTATTGGGACGCGAAGCCTGGTCAGGGCATCAAGCCAGATGACATTTCGGGGTTATCCGAAGAAGCGCGGGAGCAGTTCTATGTGGATGGCATTCGCTCGCGCCTCGAGCTGGCAATCGAGAAACGCATGATGTCGGATGTGCCGTTCGGTGTGTTCCTGTCTGGCGGGATTGATTCCTCCGCCAATGTCGCCCTGATGAGCCGCCTCACCGACCGGCCCGTTGAAACCTTCACCGTCGGCTTTAAAGATCACACCCATTTGAACGAGCTCGATTACGCGAGACGCATCGCGGATGAGTTTAAGACCAATCATCATGAAATCCTGATCGATGAAGCGGACATGATGGGCTACCTGGATGATCTGGTTCATCATCAGGACGAACCCATCGCCGACTGGGTCTGCATCCCGCTCTACTTTGTCTCCAAACTGGCGAAGGACAATGGCGTCACGGTTGTGCAGGTTGGCGAGGGCGCGGATGAGCAGTTTTGTGGTTACGACAGCTGGATGACATACCTCAGGTTCTTCAACAAATTCTGGGACCCGTACACAAAAGCCATGCCGTCGCCTTTCAAAAGACTGCTCGGTGGGATCGCCAGATCACTCGCCCCAGCGACACGCGGCAAGGCCGGCCAGATCGCCGAAGCCCTGCACCGGGCCGCGACCGGGCAGGAGTTGTTTTTCAGCGGCGCCAATGCGTTCTGGAACATTCATAAATCGAGATTGCTCGGCCGGGCGACAAACCCGTCCCCCGTTTTCGATGACCTGGGAGGTTCCGGCATCGACTTAACGGGCATCGGAGAGCGTGAAAGCGGCGACGTCATCAACGGCTACTTCAAGGCGCTCGGCAAAGGGTTTGATCATCTGACCCGCATGGCGTTCAGCGAGTTCCGCCTGCGCCTGCCCGAATTACTGCTCATGCGGGTTGATAAAATCAGCATGTCCACCTCCATCGAAGGGCGTGTACCGTTTCTCGATCATGATCTGGTCGAGTTCACCATGGACATTCCGCAATCCATGAAAGTCAAAGGTGGGGGTAAAAAACATCTGCTGAAAAAGGCGGTGGCCGATTTGCTACCGGACGAGATTATCAACCGCCCGAAAATGGGCTTCGCCGCCCCGGTCGAGCAATGGCTGCGCGGAGATTTCGGCAAAGCGGCGGAGGAAAAGGTTCTCGGATCAAAACTTCTGGAACAGGGCCTGCTGGACCGCGAATATATTAAGAAGCGGTTTCAGGAACATCGCAGTGGAGAGGCCGATCACGCGCTCCATCTCTGGACGCTGTTTAATCTGACGTCCTGGCATGATCACTGGATGAATTAAATGATCCGTTGGTAATTTATGATCGCGCGCTCAACGTAATCATCCCAGCCACAACCGCTTGCCACTTTCAGCCGGGCCGCCTCGCCCATGGACCGGCGCCGCTCCGGATCATCAACCAGTTCAGCCAGCGCCTCACCCAGCGCCGCGTCATCCATCGCCGGAACGATCAGACCATCCTGCCCCTCCGTGATCAGATCACCAGCCCCGACCGCGTCAGAAATCACCACCGGCAAGCCAGACGCCATGGCTTGAGCAACGACAAGGCCGAAGCCCTCTTCAATGGACGGCAGGCAGAAGATGTCGGCTTTAGCGTATTCATCGGCGAGAGTGCCTGCTGGAACCGGGCCATGAACGATCACGCCCTCCCCTGTCAGCCGATTATCGAACCCGGGCTCAAGACGCCCGAAGATATGAAGCTCCGCTTTGCCGGAAAGACTTGCAAAGGCACTGAGCAATTGGGGAACCCCTTTGCGCACCCCGACGCCCCCGGCAAAGATGATTCTGGGTTTGGAATTTATCGGCCGATCAGCAGGGGCGCTGAACTGGCTGAGATCAACGCCCAGCGAATTGACCAATACCTTCTGCTCGGCAACCCCTTCCGAGACAAATGTCTGAGCGGCGTGGGTGGACGGCACGGATATCATATCGGCTCGCTCATACTCTTCGACCTCGCGGGCGATCACCCGCGGATCAATCCCGCCAAATTTGAGGCCACTGGCCTGATAGGCCTCTCCCAATACCCGCGCCTGATGAACGATATGGGTAGAGCCCCGCTCAATGATGACTTTGGTCCCCATGGCCTGAGCCGGGGCAATCGCTTCCAGCGTTGCCGAACTCCAGCCGATCAACAGGCCCGCATGGGGTGCCAGATTCCGCGCGGTGAACTTCGCGAAGGCTTCCGCAATGGCAAAGTCCGGCGCCTCGCCAAATCCGAACCTGCCATGCAACCGTCTCCTGAGTTCCAGCAGCGGTGCGGAAGATACCGGCAGGTTAGCTCCCGTCACCTTCTTAACAGCAAAGGCCGGGTAAGTTGTCAGCAGCCGATCGAGATGCCCATGCGCGTGCAACCCTCGCGCCAGTTCAAACGCGTGATATCTTCCGTGGACGGCAACCGTGATTTTCATGAACCACCTCGCGCCGCGTCCAGAACGCCCTCGAGAATTTCCGCCTGCCCCTGCCAGGAATACCTCTCCATCTTCTCACCCATCGGCTTCGCCTCAGCAGACGGCGCAAGGCTGCCCAGATATCGCGCGACCTCTTCAGCGGTCCGGCAGGTTTGCAGATCACCGTTCACATCCTCAGCTATCTTCATAACTTCGGGGCTTTCACCGGGGCAGGCGAGGATCGGGCGGCCAGCGGCCAGCAGCTCAATGGGCTTGTGCTGAAACAATGCGCGTTCGCTATACATATAGGCATTGACCCAGGCCCCGGCCTGCAAGGCCCGCAACTGCTCCAAGGGAAGAAACCCATTGATCATCACAGTGCAAAGATCGCCTAACGGCGCGGACAATTCCTTAGCCCGTTCGCTGTCGGCTCCGGCGTAACGAAACTCCACGGCTGGTGCGCCCGCCTCTCGCCGGACCAACCAAAGGGCGATGCCCTGGATCAGTTCTTTTGCCCACCCAGCATCATAAAGGCTGCCGGTCAGAAGTATTCGGTGCCCGTCTGCCATGACATCGGGCTCAACCGCTCCCGCATCGAACCCACTGTAGACAACCGTCGCATCCTCCAGAAACCACTGGCGGGTATGCGCCTGATGGCTTTCGGAAAACGTCGTCATTCTGGCCGCGTCCTGAAACCGCATCGCGATCACGCCCCGAAACCCAGTTGGCAGAAACGCCTTCCAGTTATCTTTCACATCCGCCACCCAGGGGCAGCTGGAAAGTTTTGACAAATATTTGGCGATGTTCCAGGAATCCGTATTGCCGAAAGTCGCCCAGACAACATCCGGTTTGAAGTCGCGGGCAAGAGACGGAAGATAGGCCGCCGCCCCTTCCTGCCAGTCGCCGAAGACACCGGACTGGCGCTGGTATCTCATGGCAATCGTCAGTTGGCGAATACCGAAGGGAAGCTTGCCCTGACGCAGACGGGACAATGTTTCATCATGCTCCGGGCGCGCGGCCAGTCGGTACGGTTCAGACCAGTCATGGGACGTCAGGTCATCCGGCAACTGCGACCAATCCTGCCCGGCGTCATCCATGTTCAGGGTTTCCGTCAGCAGTACAATCTGATGCCCGCGCGCCGCCATGGCTTCAGCGAAACTCCGCAATCGAAGCGCGCAGACATGGGGCGTATCCGGGTGGCAATGATTGATAAAGACGGCGCGCATACCCGGTCCCCCGCCGTCACTCAAAAACCGGAACGCGGGGCATGTTCCGCGCACGGTCAACGAAATGGGTTTGCCAGGCTTCTGCGATTATCGGTCGCCACATCATCCAGGAAAGATGTTCCTCGCCGCCCAGCAAACGAGACGACAGCTTTCGCCACCAATCCGCCTGCCAATAGCCGCGATTGGAAAATGCGGAACTGTTCAGGGTTTCACGGGTCAGTTCGCGCAAACCTTTGCCGAACCACAGTTGTTGCGGCGGCAGGAAGCCCTGCTTGTTCCAGCGGTTGCGAATTTGTTCGGGTAGAACGTTGGACATGGCGGCGCGCAGGAGATGTTTGGTTTCTGTTGATCCCATAAGAATTTCCGGCGACAGCGACAGCACAAACTCGGCCAATCGATGATCACAAAACGGCAGGCGCACCTCACGCGAATGGGCCATGGAATTGCGGTCCCCATATCGCAACAGACTCGGCAAATGAGCATGCAGGCTGTCGTCTTTCAGAACCCGGCTGAGCGCATTGAAACGCGTATCCAGATCTCGCGTGTTCGCCTTTGAAATGGCCCCCGCCATATCGCTTGAAATACCAAACAGGAAATCACTGCCCTTGCCCGACAGATTGGCGAGACGCCAGCGCAGGCCACCCGGCAGCCAGCTTTTCAATCCGCCCCCGGCATTGCCAAAGGCCATCGGATAACGCGCCTCGATCCGTGCTCGCTCCGCCGCGACCGCTTCGGCGTCATTGGCCTCAGCAAAGGCCTCCAGATAGCTGACAAAATACTGCTCATACCCGCCCAGCAATTCGTCCGCCCCCTGCCCGTCCAGCAGCACGGTGACGCCGGTTTCCTTGGCCAATTTGAAGACAGACCATTGCGCGTACTGACTGCTGGACCCAACAGGCAATTCATTGAACCAGATGAAGTCGGGCAGGTCCGCCATGAACCCTTCCGCCGTCGGTTCCGTCACATGCCCGGTCACACCTGTTGCTTCACGGGCGATGCTGGCAAATTCCTCTTCGTCTGATTCGGTGCCGGGAAAGCTGCCGGTGAAGGTGTGATAGGTCGGACCATCCCCGAGTATTCGACGGTTCAGGCAAACGATGGAACTGGAATCGAGCCCACCCGACAGGCACGAGCCGACCTCAACATCGCTCCGCATGCGCAGGCGAACGGAATCTTCCAGCAGATCCCGAAACTGCTCAATCGCGCTCGCCTCATCCAGACCGGCAACATCCGCGTCCGGATTCACATCCCAGTAGCGGCGTACATTCGTCTCGAGAGACTTTGTTTGAAGCACCAGCGATTCGCCGGGCAACAATTGGCTGATGCCCTTAAAGACCGTCGAGCGTGTATCATCCAGTCCCTGACGCGGCTGATGCAGAAACCGCAGCAGCGCCACATCATCGGTTTCAACCTCAACACCCTCAAGCGCGAACAGGGCTTTGTATTCGGACGCGAAGGCGAAATAGTCCGGGGTCTGGATATAGAGCAATGGCTTCTCGCCGAAGCGGTCGCGGGCAAAGAACACTTGCGCCTTATCCGCGTCATAAATCGCAAAGGCAAACATGCCATTCATCTCGGCAAGGCAGGCCTCGCCCCAGAACTTGTAGGCTTCCAGCAGAACTTCCGTATCGCTTTTCGATTGGAACGTCACCCCTTCCGCTTCAAGGCGTTCGGCGATTTCGATGTAGTTGTAAATCTCGCCATTGAAGGTAATCACGAAGCGCCCCGACGGATCGACCATCGGCTGCGCGCCCGCCGGTGTCGGGTCGATGATGGCTAAGCGGCGATGACCGAAAACCACGCAATCGTCATCGCTCGACCAGATGCCATCGCCGTCCGGCCCACGGTGCGCCAGCCGCGCCGTCATTTCCACGACGGCGGCTCTGTTCACAGCCCGATTTCCGATGACCCCGGCGATGCCGCACATACTGACGCTTCCTACCCCAAACGATAAATCTGGAATACAGCATCCGCGCCGGGAAGTCATTAAAAGCAGTCGTTGACAATATGAGGTGTAAACCCGTTCATTAGACAACAGACGAACGAACCGATTGGCAGCACCGCATGAACGACCCGATCCAGGCCCTTTTCGTTGGCGATCTGAATTATTACGCCAAGGGATCATCGCGCCTGAACGCCATGCGCCAATTGGGGCTCGACGTGACGGCCATGTCCCACACCGCAATCGGCGGTGACGATCACGGCCACGCGCCTTTGAGCTTCGGTTTTAAGATCGCCTGGAAGCTCGGCATTCATCTCGATACAGAAGGCGTCAATCAGCAGATCATTTCCGCCACTGAAATCTCGAAGCCGGATATTCTGTGGATCGAAAAAGGCAATATGATCAGGCCCTCAACGCTGGCCGCTGTGCATACCCAATCACCAAATACCGTCATCGCGTCCTATACGGATGATGACATGTTCAACAAACTGAACCGCACCCACGCCTACACGGGCGGGCTCAAACAGTACGACGTCGTCTTCGTCACCAAGTCTTTCAACATGAACCCGGACGAGCTGCCGAGCCTCGGCGCTAAACGCTGCGTCATGGTCGACAAGGCGTACGATCCGGACCAGCACATGCCAATTGAGGTCAGCGAAGAAGACCGCGTGGCCTACGGTGCCGACGTTGGTTTCATCGGTAGCTACGCACCGGAACGCGGCGAGACCATCAACTTCCTTGCCAATAATGGAATAGAGGTTCGCGTCTGGGGCAACGGCTGGGAAACCTTCACGCCCGCATCCGAAAACCTCAAAGTCGAGCGCCGCCCGCTGGTCAACACGCCAAATGATCTCAAATTCACCAAAGGCACCGCCGCCACGAAAATCAACTTAGGATTCTTGCGCAAAATTAACCGCGACCTGCAAACCGACCGCAGCATAGAAATCCCCGCCTGCGGCGGCTTCATGCTCGCCGAACGCTCAACCGAGCACGAGCGGTTGTTCGAGGACAGTAAAGAGGCTGTGTTTTTTGAGGGGGAAGATGAGTTGCTGGCGAAGGTGAGGTATTACCTTGAGCATGCGGAGGGGCGGAAGGTGATTGCGGCTGCGGGGCGGGCGCGGTGCGAGAATGGTGGGTACAGTCATTTGGAGCGGATGCGGGAGATGGTGCGGGAGGCAAAAAAATCAATGATTTTCGAAGATAGATAATATGGTTTCAAAGTTTATTGCCGCAAAACCAGCAACGAAAACAACAACCGAAGTTGACGAAAGTGCCCAGTTTTGTCTCCTAGACAGAATGAAGTTCGCTTAATCGAAGTAATTTTGCGCTCGGCAATCCCCAAATCAGATTACCCTCCATGAAATTTTGACAATCCATAACCTACTAATCCCAGAAGAACAGAGAGGAAAACTAACAGCCATAACCCATTCATAGACAACTGTTCTTTACTTTCAGGAGGAATTTCCTGTTCGGAAACAATCATAGCATTGGTCAGCAGGACTCCATTTCCGTACATTCCAAAAATAAGCGATAGACAGACCGAAAAAACACCTGCAATAAACCCGAACAACATTAGTCCATCAACATTTGCCATGAGTTTTAAAACAATAGATACACTCCACAATATCCATGCAATTTTTTGCTTCCGGTAAACTCCCCAACTCTCAGCAAAAAAGAAACCCGCCCAGTTCCACGAAACAGTTTCCCGAATTTTTCTGATCGCTTGTCTATCATCGATATTCCGATCGCCAACTCCCGCTTTCTGAACGAGAAGGGAAAATTTTTTGCGGTAAAGTGAGCTGTTCGTTACGATTGTTTCTTCAAGCTTCTGCCCGGAAATAAACTCCGATATTGTCGTCATGTTTTCACTTCTCAATTTAGCGGGACTCGATCCCGATAATTTTGAGATCGCATTACATCCTTTTTTATCTACGTTCACGCATCATTTCACAACCCAAACGGGACGACCAATCTAATTTAAGAAATAGTCCTCACACCCATAGAAAAACCACATTTACAGGCTATATCATACCTACGCTGGCGCTTCTCCGGCGGAATGTGTTGATTGCGATTTTGAGTATCAAATGCGGCGTTGTGGATAATGTTTCCTGCTGCGAGGCTCCAATGACGGAAACATCTGAATTCATCTGTTTTTATCTGTTTTTATCTGATTTCGGCAAAATCTGAGCAAGGGCCTGCTTTAGCCCACCGACACCCTCCGCCAGCCCCCAAGTTGATATGCGCCGGGCTGCGTTTTCGCCCATGGTGGTGAGGGCTGTTGGGTCACTTAAGACATCCGCCAATGCATGGCGAAGGGCCGGGGCGTCATCGGCGGGGATGATCCGCCCGCAGGTATCGTCGATCAGGTCAGCGGCGCATCCGCATTGATCAGAGACGATAACGGCCGCCTCGCCATTCATGGCCTCGTTCACCGCCAGCCCCCAGGGTTCGCGATCCGACGCCAGGACGAAGACGTCGGCGAGGTCGTAAAGGGCGGGCAGTTCGGTCTGGTTTCTAAACCCCAGTACGCGGACCCGATCGCCCATGTCCCGGCTTTGGGTTTCCAGGATCGTGCGTTGCTCGCCGTCGCCGACATAAAGAAGATACGGATGCCGCGCACTTTCCATGTCCAGTTCGCGAAAGGCGGCGAGAAGGGTCAGGGGGTGCTTGCGGCTTTGCAGCTTGCCGGCGAACAGGATGACCGGGCGGTCCGACTCCAGCCCCAGTTCAGCGCGAAAGGCGTCGCGGTTTGGCTTCGCTGCGGCAACTCTACCCCGGAAGAACTGGTTATCGACGGCGTACGGCATGGAGAAAAGTTTCGCCTCATCGATACCGTGTTCCTGATAGTAGCGACGGTTGTCTGAGCCGATGCAGAGGAAGCCCGTGCAGTGGCGGAAGATGCGGTTCAGATACCAGCGTTTGAGCATGCCGTTTAGTCCCGAGCCATCCGGCATGGAGACCTGATTGTTCTCACCCCGCATCAGAACCGGAACGCCCTTCTCGCTCGCCAGCTTAAGGGCGCGTTTCTTCAGGGGGCTTGCCCAGCCATGCACCCAGAGCACATCGGCCTTCTCAAGCTCAATGGCGATATCCTCTTTGAACTTGGCGAAGCCATGGGCATAGCCGTCTGTTAACGGCACATCCCATTCCACCGTTTGCCCAAACCCCGGATCATCATAGGCTTCTGCAGTTCTCATGTCCTCAAACAGCACGAACAGATCAATATCCGCCTCCGCACCGATCAGGCGCAGCATGGGGGCCTGATACTGGATCGGGTGGCTGACGAGGTAAAGCAGGCGAACGGTCACGGGCGGTAATTTCCTGGTGATGGTGTTGACGGGTAACAATGCCCTGATTTACACGGGCTTTCCACCCGGAAACGTTGTTCTTGACGCCTCGGCGCGATATACACTGCACAATCTAGGCTGACGTAAAGTATTGAAGCAGAAACGAGAAAGAATTGCCCCTGACGTTCCGCGCCATCCGCCGCTCGATTGGAAACTTTGCGATTACGACGCTCAATCGTTTGCGTGGCCGCACATTCGTTCCCCATCCACGCGAAGGGATTTGCATTGAGACGTCCGGGCGCTGCAATCTCGCCTGCCGGTTCTGCGCCTATCCCAAACGAGGGCCCGGTGATTTTCTGGCGATGGACGCATTTGCATCAGGCGTTCGGCAGGCAACGCAACTCGGGATCGGGACAATTTGGCTGACGCCGATGCTGGGCGACGTTTTCGCCGACCCTGCATTTGAAGATAAGTTTAACCATCTAGAGAATGCACTCGGCGTTGAACGTTTCGCCTTTTACACAAACTTCATCCTGCCGCGGCCGGAAGCAATTACCCGTTTGGGGGAGCTAAAAAAACTGGCGGCCATTCACATCAGTATTTACGGCCATGATCAAAAATCGTTTGAACTGGTCACGCGTAAACCAGCCGCCCAGTACGAGAAGCTGCTGAAAAACCTTACATCTCTGGAAGCGGCTCTCGAAAAACGTATGCCGCCGGGCGGGGTGCATTTTTCCATCCGCACACTTGGCGGGATCAATACATCGAACCTCCCCGACACCGAACTCACACGTTTGCTAAGACGACTAAAAGACAAATTTGGCACCAATCTTATGGTCGCCGAAGAATACGATAACTGGAGCGGCACAATTTCCGATGAAGATGTCAAACCGCTCGGGATCGAATTGCTGGATGGAAAAAGTGTCTATAAGTCCGGTGCCTGCACCTTATTGTTTTCGGGCGTTCGTATTGCATCGGACAGAAGCGTTCATGCCTGCGCGTGCCGCGATACGGACGGCTCGCTTTTGATCGGGCATTTGGATGAACAGCCCCTATCCGAAATCATGTCATCCGATAATTCTGCATTAAGGAAAATCATTGAAGATCAGGAGTGCGGGGAATTTAGCGAGAACTGTCAGTCGTGCTCAATGTATCGCAGTATTTATGATCACCGCGCGAGCACACAGGACGGATCTGTTGTTGATGTCCCACTCAAACGTGCACTTGACCTCATGCGATCCTAATTAAATTAATCAGGAGTTTCCCATCTTTTTTCCGCGATCTTCAGGATGATAAATACGACGACAAAGCCAAGCAGATAGGAAATGCTTAATCCCATGGAAAGCGCCATATCGCCGGCGATCAACCCTTTATAGGCAGCTGCGGCAGGAAGCAGACATCCAACATATAGCGCGACCCTTCCGAACAATAACCAGCGAACATGGCGCGTCACCCAGCAATAGGTCCGCAGCAGTTCAAACAGGTTGATAAAGACAACCAGGCCGCACATTGCTGCGAGCAAATCGGCAGACCGTTGCCAGTTTTCACCAAACAACCAGGGGACGACCGGGTCGGCATAGAAATAGCAAAGCACGCCCAGAATACTTAAGGGCACGGCCAGCAGCATCAGTAATTTGTCCCGACCATCACGCCGCGCGGTTCGCTCCTCCGTCCGTCCAAACCAGTTTGTGGCAACACGGATTATTACGGGCCCAATTAGTTGGCCAGGCACCATGGAAAGCCGTTGGGCCTGAAAGAAAAAACCAGCCGCCCGTTCACCGCCCAGCAAACCGACCAGCAATATAACAATCCGGTTGAAACTGTTTTCGAGGACACCGTCCAACCAGATGCCCCTGACCTCATGCAGAAGCTCTTTCCAGTCAGCCAGGTTCAGCAAAACGAAGCGCCGCAGGGTAAGCCCGCCGATCCACCAAAGCCCCAGTAACCCAGCCGCACTCAGATAAAATTCACGAATATAGAGGGAGTGCATCCCCAATCCCGATAGTACGGATACCAAAGCGACGACGCTGCCACTTAACGCAATCGAAGTTTCCAGAACGGCCAGTTTCCGATACGGCATTTCACGCTCGAAGAAACCCTTATTGTACTGAACCCAATGGCGAACACCCAATGCCGCAACCAGCCCAATTTCCCACGCGCCAATTCCCTCAAAAACGAGCAACCAGCCGACAAGGATTGAAGAGGACAGAAATGTCTCAAAAATTGCCGCACTGAAATACCGGTCCTGGCGGTGTTCCGTAAAATGTTCATCCGACGACCGGATGATCAGCGCATCAAACCGCAGCGAGAATATGGCGTAAACCAAAATTGCCCCGGCCATTACCAGAGCAAACCGACCGAACTCCTCCGGCAGCAGGTAGCGGACGAGAACAAGATTCACACCAAACCCGACAAGGGCCTGAAGAACCTGCCCAACGAACAGGAACCCAGTTCCTTTCTTCAATTCATGAAAATCGATTTTTCCCATGATGGCCTTTGTGCGGTCCTTTTTAGGTTAATGACGAATGAGGTGACGGAATTTCTTCAACGTAATATCAAATCACGAAAGCGCCGAAGATAAGGCCCAAGTAGTCTTATATGATGACCAAATTCGCGGCGCGTAACAATGCGGCCATAACGCCGCGAACATGCAGCCAATGTATCCTGTGGTGCCAGGCACCCGGCCTTTGCAAGCTGCGCTGCGACATCACTTTTTGCCAAAATTTCAGAAGCGAAATCAAAAAACCCGAAGCTCATCGCAATAAATGCCAGTTTCAAATTTTGCGCAGCGCTCAATTTAGTTCTATTTATTTCAGCATTCGGATCTCGGAAAAAAAGATAATCACCTTGAACCAATTGCCCTCTTGAATACGGGATGGTTTCCTCGCTCAAATGCGGATGGATTACATACCCATCACGTCGCCAGTGTGCCGGACTAATAATATCCATTAAAGAAAATCCGGCCTCCCTCATGAAGGTTTCGATTTCAGAAGAAATTCCCTGTGCGTCGCGCAGATGAACAAAGAAAACCTCAACCTTTACCGCCAGCAGATTATCCATCATCCGCGGGCTACTGTGAAACACCCTTAGCTCGATTCCTTCGATATCAATTTTCAGATAGTCCGGGGGAGTTAAATCGAATTCCGAGAACACGTGATCCAATGTTACCGTATCTACATCTACAGTCTGCTTGATCTCGGAATACTGTTTTTTATTGAGGTGTTCAGGGAGGTTTTCGAGTGGGGCCAAAAGCGAAGCACCTTCGGGCTCCGCTGGAATATGAAGCGTACCGTTGCCAATTTCATCACCAATTGCCACAGGTAAAATTTTTGATGAATGCCATGCGCCGGATACTTTGCGATTTAAGCGCTCATACTCTTCCGGGTCAGGCTCAAACCCAACAGCATCGACACCAAAAGCTATCGGCCATAGATCCTGATCAAAACCTCCACGCGCGCCAATATCATAAAACGCAATCGGATCAGCCAATAAAGCGGGGGCGAAATCAGTATTTCGAAACAGATTTTTCAAGCCCATAAAACCGCCTTACGATTTGGTACCACAGCCCATAGTGCAGGCAATATATTCGAAAGCCCGGGGTGATGCCACGGCTAACACGCGGGTCAATAATCGCCCTACACGGGCGGTCCAGGCGCATCTGAAATGAGGGTTCCGTCACGTTCTGCGAACAACCAATCAACAAACCCACCGATGACCGGGCAATCAGAACGGGACTTGTGGGTGACCACATAAAAAGCGAATTCGGCTTCGATTTCTAAATCGAAGGGCGCGACCAGTCGACCGGACTCCAAATCACCCTGGGCCAGCACCTTGCGACCGAGCACGACGCCGCCGCCAGCCACGGCCGCATCCTGCGCGTGGTCCGCCACGTTGAACCGCAACCCGCGTTCCAGATCCACCCCTTTTACGCCGGCCATATTCAGCCAGTCTTGCCAGTTTCCCAATTCAAACACCCCCATGTGGGTATTGTCATGAATGAGCGTATGGTTGATCAGGTCTTCCGGTTGTTTCAGAGGAAACTTCCCGCTCATCAGGGACGGGCTGCAAAGTGGCGTCACAAATTCATCTGCAAATTTGAGTGACTGACATCCGGGATAATTCCCCGATCCAAAACGAATGGCGATATCCACATCGTCGGTCGCCAAATCAACCAGTTTCAGGCTAGCCGAAATACGGGTGTCCACTTCTGGGTGTAGAGACATATAGCGATATAATCGAGGGGCAAGCCACTTCGCTGTGAAGGCAGGGCCGGCAGATATGACAAGAATATTGCCATCTCTCTTTCGGTTCAGCTGCTTCATCGTGTCAGATAATCGCCCAAACCCGTCCCTCAGTCCCGGCGCGATCAATCGCCCCTGATCCGTCAACTTTATAGCGCGGTTCAGGCGATGAAAAAGCTTGAGGCCCAAATGATCCTCAAGCTGGCGGATCTGATAACTGAGCGCAGCCGGTGTAACAAACAGCTCTGCCGCAGCTTTCTGAAAGCTCATATGACGCGCCACGGCATCAAACGCGCGGAGTGAGTTCAACGGAGGCAGGCGATCAACAGGCATGTTTTTCACATAAGTTTTTTTTAACTGAATGGTTAAGATAACTCGTTTGTCGTGGTCAATGCAAATGCATATGTTCAATTCAACGAAGCAAAACAAAAACCATGAACTGGTTCTGATGAAAGATCAGGCCAAACTAGCAAAAAGGAACAAATTATGGTTCATTCTATTACGTCACAGCACGAGATTGACCGTCACATCAATCGAATATTGTCACCAGATCAAATGCAGCACCACCTCGAACGTGCCAGATACGAGCGCTCCCGGGCATTTTCCGGATTTATCTCAGGTATGGGATTTGAGATAAAGAAGTTTTTTGTGGGTACAGGAAAATAACACACAATTCCCCAGGGGTGCGCTGTAACAATCGCATCCCTGCACACCCCTCAATGTATCTCAGATTTAGCAACTTTGATCATGCGGCCGATCACTTCAGGCATGGAAACTGTAGCCTGCCACCCCAGCACTGACGCCGCTTTTTTCGGATTTCCCCTACTTTGTGCAATATCGGTCGGACGCATAAACTTTTCGTCTGTTTCGACATAATTACCCCAATCCAAGCCAACCTGATCAAACGCAGTTTCTACGACTTCACGTAGTGAACAGCTTTGCCCCGTCGCGACAATAAAATCATCCGGCTTGTCGTGCTGCAAAATACGCCACATCGCCTCGGTATATTCAGGTGCCCAGCCCCAATCCCGGATCACATCAAGGTTTCCAAGAACCAACTTGTCCTGCTGCCCCGTCGCTATCGAGACCACCCCATTGATAATTTTGCGGGTCACGAAACTGACAGGGCGCAATGGGCTTTCGTGATTAAAGAGAATGCCGGAATATGCCAATACGCCGTACTGCTCGCGATATTTCCGGACCAATGAGAAGGCTTCCGCCTTTGCAGAAGCGTAAGGACTAACAGGATTAAACGGCGTGTTTTCAGACGCTGGCGTGGGTGTGTTTCCGTAACACTCGCTGGATGCTGTGTTAAATAACCGGACCGGCTTTTCCACCGCCCTCAAACAATCAAGTATATTTTTTGTCCCTACAACGATGGCCCTCTGCGTTTCCTCTGGGAATTCGAATGACCTCCCAACTGATGATGGGCCTGAAAGATTGTACACCTCATCTGGATTGCATTCATCTAACCCCGATTGCACGCTCTGCCTGTCCAACGGTGACATGGGTAAAAGATCAATACCCTCGGCAATACCCACTGTCTGTAAGTTTTCAAATTGTTGATCAAGGTGGTTTCGTGAAGTGCCGAAAACACGATACCCTTTTCCCAGCAAATGCTTCGCCAGGTAGGGTCCATCCTGCCCGGATATTCCGATAATTAATGCGCGCTTCACCGACATCACTTTAGCGAAGCTTCCAATTTACAAATCCACATTCCAGATATCATGCCATTCCTGCTTCACTGTATCCTCAAACTTTTGAAACCCGTACTCATTTGCAACGGATGACCGTGCGGTGACAGAAAGCTTTCGATGTAATTCGGAATTGGTACAGATAGCACTAACCTTTTCCGCCATCTCATTTACATCAAACCCCGTCAGATACCCATTTTCACCATCACCAATAAACGCTTCGGGGCCACCGCAACGGGTTGATACCACTGGCACACCAGTGGCCATTGCCTCAATCCCGACAATCGACAATCCCTCTTGATGAGACGGAATGATGAAAGCAGTGAGCCCCTGATAAAACTCTCGCAATTTTTCTCTGCTCAATATGCCTGTGAACGTGATGACATCGCTCAATCCGTGCCGCATGATTTCAGCATCTAGTTCCGGGTTCGTTTCCCCAGTTACTCGTAATGTGGCCTCGACACCATTTTTACGAATCTGGGAAAAAACTTCAAACAACAAAGACGCATTCTTCCTCGGGTCGCTTAAGCGGCCAGCAAAACCAATCGTGACGGCATCGGATGGCTTCTCTGGAGGCACGAAATAATTCATATCCGTCGGGATCGAAAGCAACCCAAGATTGCCACTTTTCGCTGACTTCAAAGCGCCTAAGCAGTCAAAAGTGAACGGACTAATCGCAAGTATTCGTCCGCGCCCATTGAGAACCTGCTGTTCCTGACGTTGCAAACCGGGCGTCACAACTGTTTGATCAAATATCCTACGCGCTGATGACATTGCAGCCTGCCGGTCAGCGCGGTCGCCATATACATCACTGGCGCACCAAACCAGATGAGGAATCTCGGCGTTCGCCAATGGCGCAGCAACCGCTACGGTCCCACCAGCTGCAACGTGATGATCATGACGATCAATCAGATCCTGCCACAAAGGAGATGGTCGGGTGTAGGAAAACTCCAGCTCTGGCAAGCTACATCCGACGGCAATACAGTGATGGCCTGAAAAATGTGTTTCGCTTCGTAACTGAGGTTGCCTTAGCAACGGGAGACCATTGAGCTCCGGGCGATGACTACGCGTCGCATAATAGGCAATTGTCACGTCATGCCCCTGATCGCGAAGAAAATCGGCAAGAATTCTGGTCATCGCCCCAACGCCGCCAAAAATCTCCGGCGGTAACGAGACAATCAATGTCCGCTTTTTTTCGGAAATTTCAGTGTGTTTGGTCGAATTCTTCAACACTTACGTTCCTTCACATCCGGCCCAATAAACCTTTATCGGACCACGTCCTTATGCATTTCAGTCCCCGGCTTGCTTCAGAGCTTCGATTGTTTGTCGGTTCGTTTCCATCCACGAATATTGGCCGGCCCGTATTGTTGCTTTATCCATGAATTCCTGACGAAGATCACTATCACCTAAAAGCCGGTCTAGGACTGCGGCAATTTCGTCGACATTGCCGGGGTCAAAATACAAGCCCGCCTCACCAAGAACCTCGGGCATCGCTGCGGCATTGGAGCATGCAATCGGCGCCCCACAAGCCATCGCTTCAACCAGGGGATTACCAAATGTTTCAACTGTTGAAGGAAAGACAAACACCGAACATTTTTGGTAATTCTCACGAAGCTCCGATACGTTCAAATGTCCAAGAAACTCAACATTCTGATCGAGTTTTTGTTCAATGATGATGTCTTTCAAGAGTTCCAGATACTCCTGATCAATCGGTCGTCCGGCAATCTTCAGTTTAAGGTTTGGGTATTGGATGGTAAGTTTTACCATTGCATTCAATAGGTTAACGAAGTTTTTTTGAACATAAATATCAGAAACAGCAAGGATGAAGTTTTCTTCACGGGCTGTATTTCTAGCGGGCATAAATGCTTTATCAACGCCATGGGGGACGACGCGGATACGTTGACGTAAACTGCCCGATAAGATGCCTGTCCCGATGCGACGCGCGTAATCAGAAACAGCGATTGCGCCTTTTCCCGTTCCAATTGACAATATTGTTGCCAAATAAAGCAACGCCCAGTAAGCAAGCTTTAAAGGCCGACGCTCAACAAACCCCACGCTGACAGCATTCCGGACCATGACAACCGGATTTTTTGCAAACACCGGACCATAGTTTGCTGGCGAAAATGTGACATCTGCTCCAATAGAGCGGGCCAGTAGAGGAAGGTCGATTTGTTCACGCCACAGCACATTCCAAAATCCTCTGCGGAAGTTCAGGAAATGATAGTTTATATTTTCAATACCTGTGGGCAAAACATCCTTCTGATCTTCATGGGCGCAAAGATGAATCTCTACATCCCTTTCATTCGCCATTAACGGCAGCATATTTCGAAGATACGTCACCCCGCCTCCGGTTCGTGCATGTAGCCCGTTTATCAGCAATCTAAAGGGACCGGATGAAGAAACTGACGTGACGATTTGCTCAAACTGGGAAATATGGCGTTCCCAAGTGAACATGCTTTCAGCTCGCACGCGCCCAGTATTCACGAGATTTTGCCGTAGCTCCGAATTACCATCAAGTTCCGTAATCTTCGCCACCAGGTCTTTTGGATTACTGAGTTCAAAATAGAGCGCAGCGTCGCCACAGATTTCACGATGAACAGGAATATCTGATACGATTAGCGGAATACCGGCCCGCATCGCTTCAACCATCGGAAACCCAAAAGTTTCAGCCATTGATGGAAAAACAAACGCATCAAAATCCTTCAACGCAACATTAAGTTCATCATGATTGATGCGCCCAAGGGTCAGGCAATTTGCATATCCGGGAGATTTCAGCGCATTCAGCTCATCACGATTCGACGGCCAAGGATCAAAGTCATGCCCCTCCATGGTGATACGTGCCTTCGTTGGCACACCTGAATCGTTTAATAACAATGCAGCTTCCGCCAGTGTAACCGGATCCTTATGGGGGTAGAAAACTGAGACGTAGAGAAGCTTGATCTCCCCATCAGATTTCCATTTTCTCTCCGACGTGTCCGGGACAAATCGCGAATTCACACCGAGGTAATTAACGACGGATCTGTTTTTAATATCTGCCCCATAATCAAGGGCTGCCTGCAAGGCAACTTCAGACGGGAACACCGCAACTTTTGAATGGCGCGCAGAATACAGCATCAGATTTCGGCGCATGAAGGCCGATATGCGTTCCCCCAGGCTCAATTGAGGCAGAACCTTCTCACGATACACGGGGTTCAGATAAATCTCGCCCTGAACCAACAGGATTTGTGGTATTGGCGGAAACAAGACTCCATAATTAGCCGAAGAATAGAGAACGTCCGCCCCGCTTTCTTTGACAATTTTTCGCCAGGCAACCTGCTCCCAAAGGAATCGGTGGAGTGCTCCGTAAAATTTTTTCACAGGCACAGGTTTAACGGTGACATTTTGGTGCTCAAATTGGTCAATTTCGAAGGCACGGGGCACATAAACGATCACTTCCAGATCGTCGTGCCCCAAATATTCAATCAGGTTCGACGTATAGGTGACAATTCCGCCCGTGTTCGCAGATATAGCGTTGATGATAACCCGCATATTTTGGCTAACCTGCCCCATTCAAATTAAAAAAACAAACCGCTTACCTTGAATTGATGAGCGCGAAGCTAGGCCACCAATTAGGTTGGTTCAACATGTAACTATTGATGCAATTTGCCTTCTGGCTATTCGCAACCGACATAAGCAGGGTATAACATTCCCAATAGCGGATCACGACCTCTATACAAACTTACGGATAAAGCACTGCATGAGCCTCACGCACCTTACAAAATACGCACTAACGTTAAAGCCAGAAGCAGCAGCAGCAGGGGCTTGGCGTTTGATGAAACGCACAGTGAGCGGTGTGTTCATTTCATCGGTAAAACAGCAGGAATGCGCGTTCCTGGACCCCGACCCTGAAACCACAGTCCCGGCAATATTTGCTAGCAATCTCGACTATTCAGTAGGCTTAGAACTCACCTCAACGTTTGCAGCGCTGTGCGAACATATTCTGGAACACCGCGTCAACCTTTTGGGATCGGGCTGGGTAAAGGTCTCATATGGGATGACCACAACCGGATTCGGCGCCGATCAATATCCACCACTCGACAACTCCGAATCAATCGCAGCCTTGCATAATCGATTAAACCCGGGAAACCGGGAACGCGCAAAGTCGATTCGCGAATTAATCAGCGCCGATTACTGCCCCATTGACTGGCAACTGGACTTCATATCCGGACACAGGTGGCGCGAAGACCAGATTTCAGAAACCATAAAATATGGCCATGAGGCAGGCGCAGACATCAAGGTTCCATGGGAATTGGCGAGACTCCAGCATCTTCCCCAGCTTGCTTATGCTCACAAAATGGCGGACATCAACAGCCAGGATAAATATGTTAAGGAATTTCAGAATCAGGCTCTTGATTTCATTGCAGCCAATCCACCCGGTTGGGGGGTAAACTGGGCCTGCACAATGGATGTGGCAATCCGCGCCGCCAACATGATTTTGGCATTTGATCTGTTCAGAACCCAGGGCGCTGTGTTCAACGGAAAATTTACTGGTGAATTCATGGCTGCAATTCGTGCTCACGGACACCATGTCGCGGAGAATCTGGAATGGCATCCCGAACACCGGGGAAACCACTATCTCGCCAACATTACAGGCTTGCTGTTTATTGCGCGTTTTTTGCCAAGCTCAATCGAGACCGACACATGGCTTGCATTTGGCATTCAGGAACTGACCCGGGAATGCGAGTATCAGTTTCTTGACGATGGTGCCAACTTTGAAGCGTCCACTAGCTATCACCGACTGTCGGCTGAAATGATCGCTTATGGGACTGCACTGATATTGGGAATACCCGAAGACAGAAGCCAAACGGTACGGAACATAGCCCCTTCATCCTGGCCGTATCAGCCTCCCCTTCGCAAAACCTCATGGGACCGGGACCAGAATTACGGCCCCTTCCCGCCCACGCATTTCTCCCGCCTGTCGAAAATGGCTGAATTCACAATCCAGGTCACCAAACAAAATGGGCGGATTGTGCAAATCGGGGATAACGACAACGGACGGTTTTTTAAAATTTGCCCGGTAAATTCCATAAACGATCTCGACGAGAACCATCTCGATCATCGCGGATTGGTTGCAGCGATTAACGGGCTGATTGACCGACCTGACTTTGCGGCATTTGCCACACCTTCCTTCGCACCTGAGACTGAGGTTGTCAGGTCTCTTTCCGATGGTTATCGACTTAATAACATAGAATTCGCTGCATCATTGCAATTCAGCCCCCCCTCTTTCCAGGAACGCCCAGCTGATCAAGTTACCGAAATCAATATCGAACTTCCGGACCCGGTTCTTGCCGAAGGATTGTCAACTCACGCTTATCCTGATTTCGGCCTGTTTATCTGGCGCTCTGATCGCCTGTTTTTGTCTGTACGTTGTGGCCCTGTCGGTCAGAACGGTCGGGGTGGCCATGCTCATAATGACCAATTGGCGATTGAGTTGCAGATTGACGGAGAAGACTGGATCGCTGACCCTGGGTCATTCGTCTACACAGCCGATGCAAAATGCCGTGACGCCTATCGTTCGGCCTTTGCCCATACCACCCCTCGGTTTGGAAAGGGTGAACCTTCAAGTCTAGGCCTTGGTATGTTTCGACTCGAAGATAATGCAGACGCCAAATGCCTTCGGTTCGACGAAAACGGATTTCACGGGACCCACAATGCGTTTGGCGATACCGTGTTTCGGCAGATCAGTTTTTCAGACGGGCGCATCATTTTGCTTGATGGATTTGGCGGAAATATACCCGGTGATACGCAACCTCAAGTCCTGTCCGCAAAATCGCCAGATGAACTCCGCCAGATATTCAACCTGACGCTTCCTTTTTCGCGTGGATACGGGATTCAGGGAGGTGAGACTTAATCCTCATCCATTTTTTTGCTCAACAAATCAGCCAGGACAAAACTCAAAAGTTCCGTCGAACGGCGCAAGTCATCCAGCGACAAAACTTCATCTGGCCCTCCAATATTAGCAGTGCTCAGATCAGCCGGGCCGGTTCCGAACAACACGGTCGGAATTCCGGCGTTGGCATAATGACGCCCGTCCGTATCAAGTGGCGTACCACGAAGTACCAATTCGCATCCTAAAACCTCTTCTGCGTGACGCTGAAACGTATTGATCAATACATCCGCATCCCCTTCAGGCACCATGGCTTTTGACAATCCACGACGGCGCACTTTACATAATACGCCCGGCACCTTTGTTACACTGGTGCCGATAAGCGTCGTTAATGTGTTTTCCACTTTGGTCGGTTTTTCCTCAGGAATCATTCGCCGGTCGATTCGCAATACTACCCGCCCGGCAACGCTTCGCGGGCTTTCTCCACCCTGAACTTCAGATACGATCAGCGTGGGAGACTCAATCCCCGAAACTTTTGAGGTGATTTTTGAATAGGTTTCGCGATGTTCATAGATCGCCGTCATTACCCGTGCTGCGGCTTCCACCGCATCAATACCAGAGTCCGGCAAGGATGCCGGCGCGCCTCGCCCCCTGATCTCGACCTCCAGCTGAAGGTAACCATTGGCCGTAGTGATCAGGTTATAGGTTGTGCCGGACGCAATCGCCAAATCGGGGGCAACAGTTTTATTCGACAGCAACCAACTTGCGCCAAGATCGCCACCTGTCTCACCATCGAAGGTAATGTGCAATTCGACACTGCCTTGTAATCCGCTACCCAGTTCACGTAACGCCAGTAGCGCATATACGTAGGCAGCGATATCTCCCTTACCCGACGCCACCCCACGGCCGAATATGTTGCCATCAATTATTTCACCACCAAAAGGATCGTGTGCCCAATCCGCTCCAGCAACCGCAGTATCCCCATGTGCAACAAGCGCAATTGTCGGCCCCGGGCCAAATTCATGGCGCACGACCAGATTGCTCAATCCACCTTTTGACTCATTGTCTGATGGTTCCGGATGACGTGCGACGTCAAACCCGAGGGCTTCTAACCTGGATGAAATAAGCGCTGAAATTTCAGCACAACCACCCGGCGGATTCTCCGAAGGTGTCCGCACCAGATCGCTCAGAAAACCAAACTGTTCTGCGCGTCGGGTCACAAATAAATCGCGAAACTGGCGTTTAAATTCTTTGTCCATGTATGGAAGCTTGCAAACTGTGAGCAATCCGTCAATTTTGTTGTTCATTTTACCTGACCAACCTGCTGGAGTCCCCATGGCTGACGCTAAGTGCATTGAACTGATTGAGAAGCTGATTTCCTTCGATACAACGAGCCGGGAATCAAATCTGGAATTGATTGCTTTTATTCAGGGGTACTTGTCGGACCTCAATATTGAAAGCACCCTCGTTCATAACGAAGAAGGCACCAAAGCCAATCTTTATGCAACCTTGGGCGATCCGAAAACGCCGGGTATCATGTTGTCCGGGCATACAGATGTGGTTCCGGTCGATGGTCAGGACTGGGATACCAACCCCTTTGAAGTTACCCAAAAGGGATCGAGGCTTTATGGGCGTGGCACGTCAGACATGAAAGGTTTCATCGCAATCACTCTGGCAATGTTGCCAAAGTTTCAGGCTAGAGGCTTGAAAACCCCAATTCATCTGGCGTTTTCCTATGATGAAGAAATTGGCTGTATTGGGGTGCGCCGGATGATCGACATGATCAACACCCTGCCAGTCAAACCCGCAATGGCTATTATTGGCGAGCCAACCAGCATGCAGGTGATTGTCGGGCATAAGGGCAAACGCTCGTATCGGGCGCGCGTTCGTGGTTTCGAAGCTCATTCAAGTCTGGCACCAACCGGCGTTAATTCCATCGAATTTGCTGCCGAAATGATTGCACACTTGAAATCAATGGCCCGCCGTATTGCCGCGAGCGGCCCTTATGATGATCTTTATGATGTTACCCACACAACCGTTCATACCGGGACCATACAGGGCGGAACGGCGTTGAATATCGTGCCGAAAGATTGCACCTTTGATTTTGAATTCCGCTACATCGGCGATGATGATCCGGATGTGATTGAAACGGAAATTCGCGATTTTGCATCGAATGTACTGGAACCGGAGATGCACAAGATAAACAAAGACACGGGCATAGATATCGAGTGTACCAATGACATGCCAAGCCTTGATCTGGGTGCGGACGAAGAAGTTGTGACGTTTGTTAAAGCCCTTGCCGGACGCAATGATCACGCGAAAGTGGCGTTCGGAACAGAAGCCGGGTTATTTCAGAAACGTGCAGGAATTCCGGCTGTTGTCTGTGGCCCTGGTGACATTGCCCAAGCCCACAAGCCCAACGAATTTATCGAGATCAGCCAGATCGAAGAATGTGAGCTCTTTATGGAACGCCTGATGGATAGGGTTTGCGAAAGATAAAGATGCGATTTGTCGATTACGATGAACACCTTTTTTTTTAAATCGACCTATTACCATGCAGTAAACATGAAATAACCAAAATCAATTACTATCCAACGGACGCCTCTAAAATAGCACGCAATTATAGTAGTGCGGGTCGTCAGCCGTGGAAACCCGACAGAATGCAGATCAAATTCTAAGCGCAGCAGACAATCTGTCTCAGCAATCACAATCGCTGCAAGATCAGGTGCGCAATTTCCTGAACGAAGTTCGGACCTAGAACAATTTGCAATTCAGGGGCTGGCGGCTGGTCATTGCGACCGGCCTCTTTTTTTGCCCGAGGCATCTCTGAAAGTCAAAATTTTTTAGTTTTCCACACAACAACTTGTTGACTTTTTATCCCCACCGAATACCATATCTTGTGCCTTATGATAGCCGGTCGCAACTAATAAAAGTCTCGGATGGAGAGCTGTTAAAGACCGAAAATTACTGGGCAGCTTGAGGAAATTTCAAATTCAGGCGGATATCGGACGCATAGGCTAGCGGCCCTGATCTTCGCACAGGGATCGTGCGCTCAAATTCTATGGCGGGTTGGCGCAGGGCATTAAATAAGGGGGAAACTGGGTGTTTAATCAAGCTATCAATGCCGTACAACTTGAAGATCGGGGCCGTGTAGAAACCAACCCGGAACGTGATTCCTTATTGACCGATTTCGGCAAACGAACACTCGAAGATCGTTACCTGATGCCGGGCGAATCCTTTCAAGACATGTTTGCCCGCGTCGCCAGCGCTTATTCAGACGACACCGCCCATGCCCAGCGCCTGTATGATTACATCAGCCGCCTCTGGTTCATGCCCTCAACACCTGTGTTATCGAACGGTGGCACCAACCGCGGCCTGCCCATTTCCTGCTTCCTGAATGAAGCTGAGGACAGCCTTGATGGAATAGTTGACCTATGGAACGAAAACGTCTGGTTGGCAGCCCGTGGTGGCGGTATTGGCAGCTATTGGGGTAATCTGCGCTCAATTGGCGAGCAGGTCAGCACCAACGGTAAAACGTCCGGCATTGTGCCTTTTATTCGCGTCATGGACAGCCTGACGCTGGCGATCAGTCAGGGCTCGCTTCGCCGTGGGAGTGCTGCTTGTTACCTTCCGGTTGATCACCCGGAAATCGAAGAGTTTATTGAGATCAGACGCCCCACGGGCGGAGATCCGAATCGCAAGGCGCTCAACCTGCACCACGGCATTCTTATTTCGGACGCTTTCATGCGGGCCGTTGAGAATGATGAAGAATGGGCGCTGGTCAGTCCACATGATGGTGCTGTCATGCGCAAATTGTCGGCCCGCAGTCTGTGGATTCGTATCCTGACGGCGCGTATCGAAACCGGTGAGCCCTATGTAATTTATATCGATCATGTAAATCGCGCCCTTCCCGAACACCAGAAACTGGCCGGACTGGCGGTGAAGACATCAAATCTCTGCGCTGAAATCACCTTACCAACTGGCAAAGATCATCTCGGCAACCAGCGAACGGCGGTCTGTTGCCTCTCGTCTCTAAATCTTGAGCAGTATCATGCCTGGAAAACCGAACCGATGTTCATCGAGGACATCATGCGGTTCCTGGATAACGTGTTGCAGGACTTCATTGACCGGGCACCGGATTCCATGTCGCGGGCCAAATATGCCGCCATGCGTGAACGCAGTGTCGGCCTAGGTGCTATGGGGTTCCATTCTTTCCTGCAGGCCAGCTCCATTCCGTTCGAATCCGTGATGGCGAAAGTCTGGAACAATAAAATGTTCGAACACATCCAGGTTGGCGTAGACGCCGCATCCGAAACTCTGGCAACGGAGCGCGGCGCCTGCCCGGATGCTGCCGACTATGGCATTAACCAGAGGTTCTCTAACAAGACCGCAGTCGCTCCAACAGCTTCAATTTCAATTATATGCGGCGGCGCGAGCGCCGGGATCGAACCCATTGCTGCAAACAGCTACACCCACAAAACCCTGTCAGGCTCGTTCACGGTAAAGAACCGACATCTTGAACAACTGCTCGAAGAGCTTGGGCAGAATACACAGGACGTCTGGTCATCGATCAGCATGAACGGTGGCTCTGTCCAACACCTGGATTTCCTTAGCGAGGATCAGAAAGACATCTTCAAGACCGCGTTTGAATTGGACCAGCGCTGGGTTGTCGAACACGCGGCAGATCGGGCGCCAAAAGTCGATCAGGCGCAGTCGGTTAATCTGTTCCTGCCTGCTGACGTTCATAAGCGTGATTTACACCAGTTGCATTTCCAGGCCTGGAAGAAGGGACTCAAGTCGCTTTATTACTGCCGCTCATTGTCTATCCAGCGAGCCGAAAAAGCCGAGCCGGTGCCGGCTCCGGTGACGGCTGAGAAGATTACGACGATCCCCCTCTACAAAATTGGCGATCTGGCGGCGCAGGCCTCAGCCCAAAAACAGAATCCGGCAGAACAAACCGATTTTGATGAATGCCTCTCGTGCCAATAAGACGGAACCTATTAGGACGATAACCATGTCGCTGTTAAAAGAACGCCAGTTTTATAAACCCTTTCAATACCCATGGGCCTATGACGCCTGGTTAACCCAGCAGCGCATTCACTGGCTGCCCGAAGAGGTGCCGCTAGCTGATGACGTCAAGGACTGGCACAAGAACCTGTCCGAGTCCGAGCGTAATCTGTTGACCCAGATTTTCAGGTTTTTCGTGCAGGCCGATGTTGAGGTCAACAACTGCTACATGAAACACTATTCCCAGGTCTTCAAACCGACCGAAGTGCAAATGATGCTGGCTGCATTTTCCAATATGGAAACCATTCACATTGCCGCCTACAGCCACCTTCTCGATACCATCGGTATTCCTGAAGCCGAATACGAAGCCTTCCTCAAATACAAAGAGATGAAGGACAAGTATGATTACATGCAGGAATGGGGCACCGAAACAAAAGCTGATATCGCGAAAACACTTGCCGTCTTCGGTGCTTTTACAGAAGGCCTGCAACTGTTTGCCAGTTTCGCCATTCTCATGAATTTCCCGCGCTTCAACAAAATGAAAGGCATGGGCCAAATCGTTACCTGGTCGGTTCGCGACGAAAGCCTGCATACGAATTCAGCCATTCGTCTGTTCAGGACCTTCATTGATGAGAATCCGGAACTGTGGACTGATGATTTGCAACGCGAGCTCACACTCGCCTGCTCTACCGTTGTCGAGCACGAAGACGCTTTCATTGATCTTGCATTCGAGATGGGCGGTGTTGAAGGCATTGGGCCGGACGATGTCAAATCCTATATCCGTTATATCGGGGACCGACGTCTGATGCAGTTGGAGTTACAGCCAATATACCGCACCACAAGTAATCCCCTGCCCTGGATGGATGAGATTCTGAACGGGATTGAGCACACGAACTTCTTCGAGAACCGCGCGACCGAATACGCAAAAGCGGCAACCCAGGGAACCTGGGATGAAGCGTTCGATTGAAACGTTGAGGCAGACTTAGTTCAGCTTGGCGCGCGCGACGAAACGACCGTCGATCATGTCTTCGAAATAGTCATCCATTTCTGGATGAGAGATCGGCTCGTCATCCTCGTCATCAAGCACAAGATTCTGTTCCGACACATAGGCTTCATAGGGCGCCTTGTCCGGCGTTTCGGCCAGCAAATGGTAAAACGGCTGGTCTTTTCGTGGCCGGACATCCTCGGGGATGCTCTGATACCATTCTTCGGAATTACTGAATGCCGGGTCGACATCAAAGATCACGCCACGAAATCCAAAGATCCGGTGCTTGACCTGTGTGCCTATGGTGAATTTTGCAGCGCCTCGAACCCTCGGGAAGGGGTCGTCCGCAACAACTTCACCGAACTGATTTGTTATATCCATAGTCACCGATGTAGTCGCAGATTCCAGAAACGTCAATAGGGAGCGAAGGCTCCCTATTAGAAACGTCGATCATTCGACAAACCCCAAAGGGGCTCAGCAAGATCGAAAATGATCAGGCAGCAATCCCGCCGGACCGCCAAACGGTGGTCTCTTTGCAGGACGGGCAAACCCGTTCACCAATATGATGAGATACAAAATCGCTGGAGCACATCAGGCATTTACGTTTTTTCTGAATGTGTTCGCGGTCAGATTCCGGCTTTTTAGTGTCAACGCGTCTTGAAGACATTACGCTGCCTCCTTTATCAATTCAGTCTCGAGTGGACGGTGCGCAATTAGGCTAGCACCGAGAAGCAAAAGCTCTTCAGCTTCATCTAGATAATCTTTAGCCGTCTCCGGCGTCACTTTCTCAGCTTTTTCTAGCAGCGATCCTGCTGTTTCTGCAAGGTATTTTATCAAATCTACGTTTTTCATGTTCTATCCTTGGTCATAATTTACCCATTATATACATGAAATCGTTTCGCAGTGCACCAATTATTTTTGTGCACTGCAATATTTTTTTCGATTTTGTAGATTATACACCAAAAAACTGACGCCTACCTGACATTTCAGGGGAGGTGAAATGCCAAGCAGGCGTTTTATCCAGGGGTTTTGGATAATTCAGGAGCGGGATTGGGGAATCCCGGTAGAATCCATCATTTCGCTGGTCAGAACGTCCAGATATGATTCCTTCTCCATTTTAGAGCCAAAGAGCTCTTCTGGAGGATTTAAATAGGCAGCCGATACTGAGTTGCCTACCTCATCCTTGGTTGCGCTTAATAAACGCGTTTTTCCGTCCCGGGTCATGGACCGGTACTCCTTCGTCCATATGTTTATTGACCCAAGTGTAGACTGCGAGTCGTTAATTGAATCTGAATCGCATTGGTTAATATTCGCCCTCCATCAGAATCGCACAAATTGTGCCCGAACTCTAAAGGTTCCACCGAATATTGGGGCGCCTTGACGGGCAATTCCGTGCCTCGTTCTGAATCGCGCATTTTCTGTTAACCCTTAATCCTTACTTTTGCCCGCGATCCACGCACCGAATTGCACGCGCTGACGATTGCTTTCGAATCAATTCGGTATTTCTCATACAGATCAATCAGGTCCCCAGACTGCCCAAAATGTTCAACCCCCAGGCTTTCCATTCGCTGCCCCCGAACCGCACCTAACCAGGACAAGGTCGCCGGATGGCCATCTATGACGCTCACCAGGGCCGCCTGACGGGCCAAAGGCTCCAGCAGGTCTTCAATATGCGACCATGCCTGCCCGTCGCCACTCTGGCGCGCCCGTTGGGCTGCGTTCCATCCGGCATTCAAACGATCTGCTGAAGTTACACAAAGCAACCCGGCACCGGGAACCTGTTCACGTATCTGTTCCCACGCGGCAATCGCTTCCGGCGCAATTGCACCCGTGAAGACAATTGCCAAATCACTATTGGTCATCGGGCGCTCTAACCAGTAACCACCAGCCAGCACGCCGTTCTTGACCTCATCATCAAAAACCCGATCCGGCTGCTCAAGCGGACGGGTGGACAGGCGCAGATACACGGCTCCGCCCTCCTTGTCGCGCAACCACTGGATTTCAGACGAGCCCTGCCCGTCACGCTGAATGTAATCGAAGCTCCATTCCATGATCGCCAGCAATTCATCTGCAAATGCAGGCTCAAATGTTGCCAAACCATCCTGCGCCATGCCGATCAACGGTGTCGCGATAGACTGATGCGCGCCGCCTTCCGGGGCCAGCGTGATCCCCGACGGAGTGCCGACCAGAATAAACCGTGCATCCTGATAGCAGGCGTAATTCAGGGCATCCAGCCCACGTGAGATAAACGGATCATAAAGCGTGCCGACCGGCAATACGCGCTCACCAAACAATTGTTCGGACAGGCCCATAGCCGAGAGCATCAAAAACAAATTGTTCTCGGCAATGCCCAGCTCAATATGCTGCCCCTTCGGCGACTTCTCCCACTTGATCGGGGACGCGACCTTTTCTTCGCGGAAGGCATCTGCATGTTCTTCGCGTTTAAACAGCCCGCGTGAGTTCACCCAACCCGACAGGTTGGTCGATACGGTTACATCCGGAGACGTGGTGACTATACGTGCGGAAAGCTCATCATCGCGTTTCGCCAGCGCATGCATGATTTTACCAAAAGCAACCTGGGTCGAAGTTTTCGCGTCCCTGCCCGGGTCAATAGGCGCTACCGCAACAGCAGGTGCACGGTATTGGTGCTTGCGACGTGAGCGGAACGGTACCGCGTCCAGAAACTCCGTCAGCAGATCAGGCTCGATATCCAGCCCCGCAAACGGGGCCCATTCTTCGCCTTCTTCCACATTATTGGCACGCTTGAACATCGCCATCTGTTCGGGCGTCATCAGGCCCGCATGGTTATCTTTATGCCCGGCCAGCGGCAATCCATACCCCTTGATCGTATAAGCAACAAAGCAGGTGGGCGTATCATCGCCTTCGGCTTCGCGGAACGCCTCAAGCACGGCTTCCATATCGTGTCCGCCAAGGTTGGTCATCACGTCATGCAGGGCCGCGTCGTCATGCGCCCCCAGGAACGTGCTCACCCCCTTCACACCTTTCAGGTCGACCGCCAGCCGCTCGCGCCATGCAGCACCTCCCTTGAAAGTTATCGCCGAATAAAGATCATTAGGGCAATCATCGATCCATTGACGGATCGCGTTGCCACCGGGGCCTTTGAACGCGCGTTGCTGGAGCTTGCCGTATTTGAGATTTACGACCTTCCAGCCGACGGTTTCAAAAAAGCTTTTGATCTTCTGAAACAGAAAGTCATTCACCACCCCATCCAGACTTTGACGGTTGTAATCGACAATCCACCAGAGGTTTCGAACATCATGTTTCCAACCTTCGAGCAGAGCTTCGTAAATATTGCCCTCGTCCAGCTCCGCATCACCCATTACAGATATCATTCGGGATTTCGGGCGCGTGTTGGGACCAAGCTGCTGACGATGTACGTAATCCTGAATCAAGGACGCAAACAACGTCACCCCGACGCCGAGGCCAACTGATCCTGTCGAGAAATCAACATCATCGATGTCCTTGGTTCTTGAGGGATAAGATTGTGCTCCACCAAGTGCCCGGAAGCTCTTCATCTGATCAAGTGACTGATTGCCGAGCAGATATTGCAGAGCATGAAAGATCGGCGACGCGTGGGGCTTCACCGCGACGCGGTCATCCGGTTTCAGGATATGAAGGTACAGCGCCGACATTAAAGTCGAAACCGATGCACATGACGACTGATGCCCGCCGACCTTCAAGCCGTCGCGCGCGTCCCTGAGATGGTTGGCGTTATGGATCATCCAGCTCGACAGCCAGAGAACCTTCTTGTTCAGTTCGTTCAGCATCGCCAGTTCCTGCGGACTGACGACATTTCCGGAAATTGAGCTGTCTTTTGTATTGATGGAAGCCATGGGTGTCACCTAATCGGACTATTCAATTATGTTCGCATCGTAACGTTTAAGACCCGGCGAGTCCTTGCGTTCTGCCCGGATTTTTGACAAGAATACGCAACCTTCTTAACTTTTTCTGCCAATTACAGGTGATTCATGCCAATTTCCGAATTAAATAAGATAGATCACAATATATTACGCCAGCTCCAGGAAAACGCCCGTTTGAGTAATGTTGAATTGGCGGAGCGCATTAATCTATCGCAATCCCCTTGCCTGCGCCGGGTCCGAAAGCTCGAAGCCGAAGGAATCATTAAAGGTTACGTAACTCTGGTCGATCAAAACGCCGTCGGCCTGCCGGTCAGCGTCTTTGTCAGTGTCTCGCTGGAAAAACAGGTCGAAACCGCGCTTGAGCAATTTGAAACGTCGATCCGCGAACGCCCCGAGGTGATGGAATGCTACCTGATGACCGGAGACGCAGACTACCTGCTACGCGTGGTCACCGCAGACCTTGCCGCATACGAGCGCTTCCTCTTGGACCACCTCACCCGCATTCCCGGCGTCGCCTCCATAAAATCCAGCTTCGCGCTTAAACAGGTTACTTATAAAACGGCGTTGCCAATTGCATAAAACAGACAAAAACAGATGTTTTCAGATCAATTCAGATGCTTCCTCTCAACTCTCCCTTGTTGCAAACCCGACCAGGAAACATCCTGAACTGCCATCATGGTTTTTTTATGGCGTTACAGGACAAATCGAAGAATAAAAAGGGGAAGAAATCGGAGCCACGATGGAGTAGGCGGATGTTTTTCAATTAAAATCCATAATAACGAGAACCTCGTTGATCTCGCCATTTCGTCTTAGCGGCATCTTGATCTCATACCAGTTCACGTGATCTCGGTTTTGAAAATTGAAGGTGCCGCTGTCTGCCAGACGTTGGTTACCACCGCTTATAAGGCCCATGTTCACGTTGTAGATGGTCTCATAACCTTTCCCAAATCCGGAGTCCTTGACCAACAGACCCGACCAGTCCTTTTCATAATTCGTGGCCACTTTGGTGCCAAAAAGTAGAATCCGAAAATCTCGAGCATCTGGTTCATGGCGATAAATGACCAGGTTTGGCCAGAACCGTATGAACGGTTGGGTTTGCAGTACAGCAAAATCTGCCACACCGTCATCCGACACTTGATCAATCAGTTTTGTAAACTGTTCAAGTAGTGGTCGCTCAAGCGCGAGCTGGCCCATAGATTAATCCAACATCCTCAACTTACATTTAAATCTGAATTAACTGTACACAACCCCAACGATTTACGGAACCATTAACGCCCAATAGTAGGTTTTTATTGGCGACCGGCGCTTTTCTTGAAAAGATGTCGCGAAAACATAAAGGAGAGTCAAATCGATGTCCTCAATTGAAACACTCGCTCGCGAAACCAAAGTTCTGGTGTTCGACCAATACGGTACCGTTGTCGACATGCAAGGGGATTTGACGGCTGCGGTCACACCATTCCTGAAAGGCAAAGGCTGGGACGGTGAGGCGCATCGGTTTGTGACTTGGTGGCGGCGCACACATTTTGAAAATTCGATGATTGACGCGCTTTGTGATCGTGGGCATACGCCGTACCGGGAAATTGGGCATCGCGCCGTGTCGTTTGTTATGGATCGGTGCGGCATTTCATACGAGCAGAGTGATGTGCGCTGGCTGGTCAGTCAGATCGAGGTGCTAAAACCGTTCCCGGATGTGCTGGATGCGCTGGCGGCGTTGCGGGGTGCCGGCTACAAACTCGCCATTCTCTCCAACGGTGACCGCGATATGCTGGAAGCGGCGAAGCCCCATATCGGGTTTCCGTTTGATTATGTGATCTCGGTTCAGGAAGCTGGATACTTCAAGCCGCATTGGAAGACCTACGCAACGGCAGCTGAAATCATTGGAGAAGATCGATCAAGTTGCCTGTTTGTCGCTAATCACGCGTTTGATTGCATCGGTGCCAAGTCCTACGGCATGCGCAGCGCCTTCATCGACCGCCGCAAACGCCCGTTCGGAGAAACACCGCACCAGCCGGACATGATTGTGGCTGATTTCAAAGAGTTGGCAGTCGCATTGATTGAGTTTTAGATCTGAAAAACTCCTATAAATTCACCCGTCAATTAACGAAATAAAATAAGACTCGCTCGCCATCCACCCCGGCGCATACCACCTTGGATTATATAGTTCAAATTACTTCCCTTTTAAATCGCCGTTCGTTATGGTTATTTATAATAATAATCCAATAAATATTACATCTTAAGGGGGAGCCTATTATGAGTAACATCAGCAAATCATCAAATACATTCCTGAGACAAACGGCCCGTATTTCAATGGTTGCGGTTCTTGCCGGTGGAGTCAGCGGGTGTATCACTTTGTTCGGCCCGTCGATGACTGATTACGGTAGCTCTGAACAATCCAAATTTCCTGCGAGCGGGAATGAAGCAACACAACGGACTGCTGCCAACACCCTTGCTGATGCGACAAAGACCAAATTTGAGGATTGGCGGGCGGAATACGTTCAATTGAACCGTGGCGCGGCGGGAGCGTTATCAATATTGGGGTATGGCGGCGCGATTGCTGCTGGGTACGACGCATCGAAGGATGTTCTAAAGGCGTTTGGCTTTGGTGCCGCCGGGGTCATTACCTTCGAAGACTTTATGCAAACGAAAAACGGGGCTGATATTCTAATACAGGGAAGGAAAGCGGTCGAATGTGCTATAGACATCGCCAACGGAAAAATTGCGACGAATACAAACGGTTTGAAACTTGCACGCGCCGGTGTCCGTAATACGTCTGAAAGCTTGAATTCCATCGATTTACTGATCGAATTACAAGACCCAAGTAAACTCGCGTATGCGGAACTGAAGGCTTTAGCGCGTTATCAGGCACTGACGGAAATCGCCAAAACAAAAGCATTGCGAACGGTAAAGCGCCTTGATGCCGCAATTACCGCGATAGACGTTGCCAAAGATGGCGTCGGGCATGAACTGTGGTTAACAGTTAAAGGCATACGTGGCGAAGTGGTTAGCCAGTTGCAAAAGGACGCTGTTGATTTAGCAGGCGTTTTCAAGTCAGTCAGAGCCAGCAGCACGAAACTTCAAACAGATTTGCTAGCGGACCTGAACGAAGCAAAAAATGCAGCAAAAAATCAAGATACCGAGGGTCTGCAAAAAGCTTCCGTACTGGTTCCACAAATCGCCAACTTCCTCCAAATTGGCGATGGCAATTCTGCCTTTCTATCTGACACCCAAAGCGGTGTGAAACAAATGGCCCTTACAGCGTCAAACGGACAAACTAAAAGCATTGACGCTCAGGCTGCGGACGCCAGCAACGATGCCGCAACTGCGGCTGGACAAGAAGCGACCAAACTGGAACGGATTATCAAAAAATGTGAAACACCGAGCGCCTGATCCTCTGAATCCAGAAAATACCCTCCATCGAGACAACAGGCTTCCATAACATTTTGGAAGCTTGTTCGTTCTGAAGCTCTCCGACGTTTTCCGGGTGTGACATCGTTTCCCTAAGACCTGAACTCGCGCAGAATGATCCGGAAATGACTAGAATGGCCGAGCCAATTTTTCTATTCTGAGTTTTCATTACAGGATCATCGCTTCAATGAACGATTTCAAAGCCACCCCTCTGAATTCCAATTTCGGCGCTCGTGTCAACGGCATCGATCTGACCTCGCCGCTAACAGATGATGAGGTTAGGCAAATACGCGACGCCATCGACACCTATTCAGTACTTTGCCTTCCAGGCCAGAACATGACGGACGCGACGCAGCTTGCCTTCACCCGCCAATTGGGCGAACCGGAAGCGGAGCATGTAACCTTCGGAAAGACGGGCGAAGTTGAATACTTCGGCACGGTCGGAAATGTGGGTGAGGACGGCATCAAAAAAGACAACGCCAATGCCAATACAAAATATCAGTCCGGTAACCAGCTCTGGCATTCGGACTCCTCATTTCGTGAAACCCCATCCTATGTTTCAATCCTTCATGCCTATGAAGTGCCTGAGGACGAAGGCAATACTGAATTCGCCAGCATGCGCGCCACCTATGAAAACCTGCCGGACGATTTGCGTAAAAAGATCGATCCCCTTTATGTGCTTCACGATTACGTCTTCTCACGAAGCCAGGTTGCCCCGGTCGATCCGAACCACGCGGCCTCCCTGCCGCCGGTCAAGCATCCGCTGGTGAAGGTAAATCCGAACAATGGTAAGAAGAACATTTTTGTTGGCTCTCACGCCCGCTCAATCCCCGGCTGGTCGGGCATCGACAGCCGTCTTCTCATTGATGACCTGAATAAACGCGCCACCGAACCAGATTGTATTTACAGCCACCCCTGGCAGGTCGGCGATACGGTGATCTGGGATAATCGCTGTGTGCTGCACAGAGGGACCGGTTATGACGCGGACCGTTGGCGCAGGCGCCTGCGTCAGACCCGCGTTGGCGGGGTCGAAAAAGGTGAAGTGCCTAGCGCGTAAGCACAAATACTTCGTCAGTATAATCGGCACATTTTACCGACAATGTGCTGCTGGATTTTAAAACCCCGAAGTACAACTTACCTGATTTGGGCGCTCGCATAAGCGCTAAGCACTTTGATAAGCTCACCCATATGAGCTTCGATTTGCCCGAAATTATCGCTGCGCCATCCTGCGTCCTCATCCATATAGAGGCCTCTGTTAATCTCAATTTGCAGGCTGTGGCGATTGCTTGCGGGGTCGGAAAATGCACTGATCAACTCGACACCTTTGAAAAATTTATTAACCTGAACATCATAACCAAACCCGGCCAGGGTCTCACGGATCAGCTCCGTATATTCGGCCCCTGCGGTCTGGCCATCGATCGTGCCGATATAGAAGTCTGACCGTCTGATGCCGCCCTCTCCTTCCGGTGCACGCGGGGTGCTGATTGCTGGCATGGAATGGCAATTGACGTGCCAAACAGCCTTATGAACCTCATACGCTCGGTCCAGTTCGGCTTTTAGCTTGGCCTGATAGGGGATCAGGTAAGTATCGATGCGATGGCGCACCTCCGCGACCGTCAGTTTTCGATCATAAAGATTGGCATCGTTCGGCGCTTTCGTCCAGATCAGGCCAGTTCCACTCGACGTTTTCTTGCTCGGGCTCAATGGATCTGGCCAGTCGCCATCAATCTGGTTCGGGTCCAGATCAACTGTACTTCTGTTCGGGTCGAGATAGATACGTGGGAATAAGGCGCGAAGCAGAACGGCACCAGAGTCAGGCGCGGTGCCGTGGATTTCATCGATGAATGAATCCTCCGGCTCCCTGACATCGGCAAGAGATGCAATTGATCTGAAGTCCGTCGGGAACTCGGTTCCGCTATGGGGAGAATCAAAAACCAATGGCACACCGGGATCGTCAGATGCGCGCAGATGCCACACCCCTTCACTGCGTTCTTCGCGCATTTGAACCTCTTAAACTGTTAATTGATAGGAGATGGCGTTTTTGTTGTTGGGGCCATTGTGAATTGAAACATCAATACGGTTTTCGGACATTTCAAACACCCCGGTCGCCAGCGTGCGCCCATAATCATCGCCGCCATCATTTGGCGTGCGGTGGATCTCATGGCCCGCCTGGGCATCAAACAGCACAGCTTCTGCGCCGCCTGTCTTATGCGTCTCTCTTTTTAGATGTTCTGCAGCCTTGATCTGACGGACGCTGGACGAGTTTGTGATCGTTTGCGGAATGTCCTTCATCTCATCCATCACCAAATGATTGGCATGAGCGGACGGGGTATCAGTGATTTCAACCACCTGACAACCACTTGCCGGGGCCTCAACAGATGCAAGCCGCCCTTCTCTGGCTGAACCAAGATTATGGTGAAACCCGCTGGCCCGGTCGGTGCGTTGGAGCAGTCCAAGGGCATCATCCATGGTTTCGCAATCCAGGATACCCCGGCAGACAAAATGCCGAGGCAATCCCGGTTTCAGATCATGGACCCGCATGTTGTTGATTGTCTGCACAAGCCCTGCCCCGTTCACGGCCATGGTGTGGCCGGGCATCATGCCGGGGTAGAGGAAGCTGTCGAATCCCGGACCATCGTCTGGTTTTGCTGAAACCCAGAAGCATTGCTCATGAAAATCCTGCGCGCCATCTTCGTTATGGGCAATCAGGGATAGCTTGCCCCCGCCGGCGGGGATAATCAGCGTCGTGCACCCCTCGCTCAATCCCGCGGCGACTTCTGGCGAAATATCATCTGGCCAGCGAAGATCGCCGCGGCAATTCCACAAAAATGCCCTCGCAAAGGAAACGCCCATGCCATCCGCCATGCCTTCCAATTCGCGAACGTACTGGGGAAACACGCTCCGCGCAGCGGCGGCCAGTTGATCAATATATTGCGACCCTGCCCAGCGGGCCTCGGCAGCGGCAAATTCCGCGTTGTGAACGGAAATACGGTGCACAGTTTCACCGACGGCCTCACCAATGGTTCTACCGATACTGTACGCATCGCCATTGGCGCTGATCCGTCTGATCGTGCTATTTGGTATCGTATCCAAGGGAGCCTCTTGCAGTCGTCGTTTTTGCGTTCGAACGATAGTACGTCTTCACGCCGAATAAAACATCGCGTTTTCGAAAATCACATATGTTCGCAGCGGTCATTTTATCGCAAACTCATAGACACTCGATATATTCAGCAGGAAACGCACCATGGCCGATACACCCGAATTATCACCACAAACCAAAATCGCACAACTCTGCCATTATATCGACAAGGTCACGGGCGCAGTTACCCCACCGCTCCATATGGCGACAACGTTTGCGCGGGACGAAGATTACGAACTTATTGGCGATCACATATACGGACGAAACGGATCACCCACTTGCGATCATGTTGAACACATTGCCCGTGAACTGGATGGCGGTGCGGATGCGCTTCTGTTCGGGTCTGGCATGGCAGCGATCACCAGCGTGTTCGAAACCCTGAATACCGGTCAGCACATCGTCGCGCCCCGAATTATGTACTACAATGCCCTGCAATGGTTTCGCCGTCTTGCAGAGAAGCGCGGCATTGGCCTGACCTTGTTCGACGCCAATGACCCTGACGGCCTCAAAAACGCTGTCCGCCCTGGCGAAACCGCCATTGTCTGGATCGAATCTCCGTTGAATCCCACATGGGATATTATTGATATTGAGGCGGCTGCAACCATCGCCCATGACGCCGGGGCAATCTTGGCCGTTGACTGTACCGTTGCCCCACCCGTGACCACCCGCGCCCTTGATCTTGGCGCTGACGTCGTTTTTCACTCAGCCACCAAATACCTAAACGGGCATAGCGATGTAACGGCGGGCATTCTGGTAACGCGTGAAGACAACGTCCTTTGGCAGGAGATCCGGTTCGTGCGTACCCATCTGGGTGGAACAGCGGGGCCGTTCGAAGCGTGGCTATTGTTACGCGGTATGCGCACATTGTTCGTGCGCTTCGACAAGGCATCAGAAAATGCCCTTAAGATCGCCAGACATTTTGAGAATCATGATGCGGTCGAAAAAGTTCTTTATCCGGGGCTGGAGTCTCATCCCCGCCATGACATCGCCAAACGCCAGATGACCAATGGCTATGGTGGTATGATGTCAATTCTGGTGAAAGGTGGCTGGGAGCAAGCGAAACAAGTGGCAACAAGCACGAACCTGTTTATCCCGGCAACATCTCTCGGCGGTGTCGAAAGCCTGATTGAGCACCGCGCCGCCGTCGAAGGGCCGAACAGTGAAGTTCCGCCAAACCTGTTGCGCCTATCTATCGGCATAGAAGACCCAGATGACCTGATTCGGGATTTAGAGCAGGCGCTTGCCTAAAACACCTCCCTATTCGCGATGCCCAGCCATTCCCTGCCACAAAAGCTCGTAACCAAGTTCTTTAGTTTCAGTGCACATTTCGCCAAGGGCTGAGAATTTTTCCAAAAATATGCTGTCGGCATGGCTGCGCTCATGCTGATCAAAACTTTTCCAGTAGGTGACAATGGCAAGATGCTCGCCTTCCTGACCATACTCACCAACTGAGCCCTGCTCACTGATAAACCCGGCATATTTAAAGACCTGGCCAGCAATAAACCCGCCGTCTTCATCACCGTAATTCTCTTTCACAACGCTGCACATCTCCGCCATCGCCATTTCAACATCATCGAAATCAACACCGGGTTTTAACTTAACCACATTGAAAAGCATCACGGATTCAAACGGTATTTGCACGGGATCATACATAGATCATCTCCATATTTACTGCTGCTTCAGTTCATATTGGAGACATATTCGAAAAAGTGAAAGTATTTTTCAGCAGGTCACTCAAAATGCATTTTTTACAATGAAGATAGCGTCATTCCTCATGGATATGTATATTCCATGTGAAATATTCTAAACAACCAAATCCGGGGGTACAAATGGGCCGCAAGCACGACAACATTCTGGGAACAGTGGGCAATACGCCTGTGGTAAAGATCAACAAACTGGCACCGGCGGGCATCAATCTTTACGTCAAAATCGAAGCTTTCAACCCTCTGGGATCGGTGAAAGACCGCTTGGCACTGGGTGTAATCGAGGAAGCTGAAAAATCCGGTGCGTTGAAACCGGGTCAAACTGTTATTGAGGCGACCAGTGGCAACACCGGTATCGGCCTTGCCATGGTTTGTGCGCAAAAGGGCTATCCGCTTGTCCTGACAATGGCCGAAAGCTTTAGTGTGGAGCGCCGTAAACTGATGCGGTTTCTGGGCGCCAAGGTTGTCCTGACACCAGCACCCGCAAAAGGCACAGGCATGGTCGCCAAGGCCCGTGAACTGGCCGAAGCCAACCGCTGGTTTTTGACGCACCAGTTTGAGAATGAAGCCAACCCCGACATGCATTCACGCACCACAGCGCGCGAAATCGTCGATGACTTTGAAGGTGAAAATCTGGACTACTGGGTCACCGGGTTCGGGACAGGCGGCACATTGAAAGGTGTCGCACGTGTTCTGGCCGCTGAAAAACCGGAAACCAAAATCGTCGTTTGCGAGCCAGAAGATGCGCCAATGCTAACCAGTGGAACCGCGCAAGAACGAAACGCTGACGACACCCCCGCCGCCAGTCACCCATCGTTCAAACCACACCCTTTGCAGGGCTGGAGCCCAGACTTCATTCCGAAATTGACCAGCGATGCCGTGGATACGGGCATCATTGATCGTGTTTTGACGATCCCCGGCCCGGAGGCCATTCACTGGAGTCAGCAACTGGCAAAACAGGAAGGCATTTTTGTCGGTATCAGTGCTGGCGGCACCTTCGCAGGTGCGCTTAAGGTTTGTGAAGATGCCCCGGAAGATTCAACCGTGCTTTGCATGTTGCCGGACACGGGAGAGCGTTACCTGAGCACGCCACTGTTTGGGGATATCCCTGTTGAAATGACTGATGATGAGCAGGAAATTTCATTGTCCACACCAGGTTTCCACGTCGAACCACCGGCTTAAGCAATAACTAGGTCGCTGCCGCCGCATAATCCGCGGCGGCGGTGATCAGTTTGCTCATATGGTTCTTTAGCGTTTCAAAATTATCACTTTTCTCGAAATTCGACTCATCCATGTAATGACGGCGGTTAATCTCGATTTGCAAGCTGTGACGATTATCTGCGGGATCTGAATAGCGGCGGATAAGATCGGCACCCTTCATGGGATCATTAATTTTGACGTCGTCATAGCCAAGTCCCGTCAGCACACCGACGACCAGATCAACAAACTCCCGACCACAAGACGTTCCTTCACGATCACTGATGACGAAGTCCGGTCTTGGCACGGCACCGCCCGCATCCTTGTCATTGCCCATGGATCGCATGGAATGACAATTAATGTGATAAGCGCGCCCAAAAATCGCACGCCTGTTCTGAACGGCTTCTGCCAGCGCTTCGTGATAAGGCTTCCAGCAGGTGTCGATACGCACACCGATCTCCTCGGCCGTTAGTTGGCGATCATAGATCGGGAATTTGCCATGCATTTCAGTCCAGATCAGGCCGGTACCGCGTGCACTCCGTGGGCCCGGCTCAGCTGCTCGCGTCCAGTCCCCGTCCAGCCTTGCCGGATCAACATCCGTATCGCGCCGGTTCGGATCGATGTAGGAGCGTGGGAAGTTGGCGGCGATCAAAACCGCACCAAGTTCAGGTGCCGCGCTGAACAGTTCATCGACATAGGCGTCTTCGGCCCGGCGAAGCTGATTCATCTCCATACTGGGACGAAAATCATCCGGATAAACATTACCACTATGCGGGCTGTCTAGAATGAGCGGAACGGCATTTGCACTGTCTGGATAACCAATCCGAACCGGCATCAAGCTTCATCGTTCAGATGACATGCCGACAGACGTCCCGGCGCAATCTCTCGAAGCAAAGGTCGCTCAACCTTGCAGCGCTCACTGGCGTGCGGGCAGCGCGGGTGGAAATGACACCCCGGCGGCGGGTCCAACGGCGATGGGATTTCACCAGATACCGGTTGATAATCAAGACCGCGCATATCCAACCTCGGGACTTCGTTCAAAAGCGCGTGGGTATAAGGATGGTTCGGTTTGTCATCAAACAGCTCGTTCGTCGGTGCAACCTCAACAACCCGGCCGAGATACATGATCACCACCCGATCAGAAATATGCTCGACCACGGATAAATCATGGCTGATGAACAAATAGGTCAAGTTCAGGTCTTTGCGAAGATCCATGAACAGATTAATCACCTGCGCCTGAATGGATACATCAAGAGCAGCAATGGCTTCATCACACACAAGGAACTCAGGTTTGACCGCCAACGCACGCGCGATGCCGATGCGCTGGCGCTGGCCACCTGAGAACTGATGCGGGTAACGGCGCGCGTACCCCGGATCAAGACCAACCCGTCCCATTACCTCGGCAACGTAGGGTCTTATGTCCTTGGCCGATATCATGTTGTGAAAAACCGCCGCTTCACCAATGATATCTTCGACCCGCATACGTGGGTTGAGAGAAGACATCGGATCCTGAAAAATCATCTGGATTTGCAGAGCCGCAAGATCGCCGTCTTCCGTGCCTTTTGCAGCGATAGCCTTGCCTTTATAAGCAATTTCACCGTCTGTTGGCTCCAGAATCCCGGCAACCATACGCCCGAGGGTCGATTTGCCGCATCCTGACTCACCAACCAGACCAAGTACTTCACCATGCGCAATTGAGATCGAAACGCCATCGACGGCATGAACAACCTCTTCTCTGGCGTTTGCGCCGAGCTTCACTGCAATCTTCGCCGCCAGATCGAGGCGTTTAACGAACTGCTTTGAGACATCTCTGATTTCCAGCATCGGGCTCATGACGAAGCCCCGTTCATTTGCGGATTACAGCAACGTACATTTCGCCCTGCAACAGGTTGGGTAATTTCAATCGTCTGGTTGCAGGCATCACTGGCAAAAGTACAGCGATCCTGAAATGCGCAGCCATTTGGCAAGTCGAGCAAGGAAGGTGCCATACCGGGAATCTGATACAATCGATGGCCGCGGGTGTTATGACCAGGAACAGAACCTAGCAGACCGATAGAATAAGGGTGCACAGGATGGTCCAGAACATCATCAATCGCGCCCTGCTCAACAATGCGCCCAGCGTACATGACGCTGATTTTGTCGGCCAGCCCGGCGATCACGGCAAGATCATGGGTAATCCAGATCAGCGCCGTTCCGGTTTCCCGGCAAAGCTTCTGCGCTTCATAGAGGATTTGCCCTTGAATGGTTACATCCAGCGCCGTTGTCGGCTCATCAGCGATAATCAGATCGGGTTTGTTCAATAGCGCAATCGCGATCGCGACGCGTTGGCGCATACCGCCGGAAAACTGATGCGGATAGGCCTTCAGACGTTCTTCGGCAGCCGGAATGCCAACCTGTCCCAAGGCATCACGGGAGCGTTGGCGGGCCGTTTCCACGTCTACGTTCTCGTGAGCAAGCACGGTCTCGATCATTTGCGTGTCGATCCGGAGCACCGGATTAAGCGTCATCATCGGGTCCTGGAAGATCATTGCGATCCGGTTACCGCGCAATTTTGACATGCGTTCTTCAGACGCACCAACAAGGTTTTCACCCTGAAACATGATCCGCCCGCCGACGACCTTTCCGGGTGGATCGACCAGATCGATCAGGGAAAACCCGGTGACGGATTTACCGGAACCGGACTCGCCCACCAGCCCCATAATTTCGCCCCTACCGACGCTAAAACTGATACCATCCACGGCCTTGGCGACGCCAGCTTTGGTCATAAAGTGCGTTTGCAGGTTATCGACTTCGAGGGTCATTGCATCAGACATATCCAGCACCCTACTTCTGAAGCCGTGGGTTAAGTACTTCGCGAAGCTGATCCCCAACCAAATTTATAGTGAAAATGGTGATCAACAGGGCGATGCCCGGATAAAAACTGATCCAGTGCTTACCACTCAGCATGTAGTCGAACCCGTTAGAAATCAAAAGGCCAAGCGACGGTTCGCTAGTCGGCAGACCGACACCAAGGAAGCTCAATGTTGCCTCAAGGGAAATGGCATGGGCGGTCTGGATCGTTCCAACGACAATGAGTGATGGCAAGCAGTTTGGCAGCAAGTGACGAAACACAACGCGTTTGTGGCTGAGGGCGAGACAGGTGGCAGCTTCAATGTATTCCTTGTTGCGCTCAATCAATGCGGAACTGCGTACCGTCCGTGCGTAATAGGCCCATTGCACAACAACCAGAGCAACTATGATTTTATCAACTCCTTTGCCAATAACAGTCACAAAGATCAGGGCGACCAAAATGGCAGGAAAGGACAACTGGATGTCCACGAGGCGCATGATCAGGGTGTCAGTACGCCCGCCATAATAGGCGGCAGCCAGACCGACTGACGCGCCGATGCACATGGCGATCATCCCGGACATCACTCCAACGCCCAAGCTAGTTCGCAATCCATAGAATATAGCGCTCAACAAATCGCGCCCGGCACCATCGGTACCAAGCCAGAAGGTCACACCTTCAAAGTTTTTCGAGCCCGGCGGCATTTTCGAATCAAGGACACTGACAACGGCCAGATCAAAGGGATCAGTAGGCGATATAAGTGGGGCAAAAATTGCGATAAATACAATGATACCCAAGACAATCATTGCACCAACAGCAATTTTGTTATCACAGAAATCAGAAACAAAACGCTGAAATGGCGTCTCAACGCCGACAGCATTATCCATCACAACATCCGCGGTATTTTGTTTTGTTGAAATGTTCATCCTTTGGCATCCTGCAAGCGCACGCGGGGGTCGAGGACCGAATAGAGGATATCGACCACCAGATTAATAACGACAAAAATCAAAACGATGATCATCAAGTAAGCGACAACCACTGGGCGGTCCAGATTCTGAATAGAATCGATAAGCAACTTGCCCATGCCGGGCCAGGCAAAGACGGTTTCAGTGACCACGGAAAACGCGATCAACCCGCCGAATTCAAGCCCAAGAACCGTAACAACGGGGATTAGGATATTTTTCATCAAATGTACGAAAATCACCCGGTTTTGACTAAGCCCCTTGGCGCGGGCAAATTTGATGTAATCTTGATGCACAACCTCGCGGGTTCCGGCACGCGACAGGCGGGTGATTAATGAAATTTTAAAAAGCGCCAAATTTAGGGCTGGCAGCATCATATGGCGCAAGCCATCAACGGTCAGAAAGCTGAGTTCCAGCCCCAGAAAGGCCACGGTGTCTCCACGACCCGTACTCGGCAACCAGCCGAGCTCGACGGCAAAAACCATCATGAACATCAGGCCAACCCAGAAGGTTGGCAAAGAAAACCCGAGAATTGACCCGGCCATAATCGTTTTTGACATTTTGGTATCAGGCTTCAGCCCAGCATAAACACCACATGGGATACCGATGATAATCGCCAACAGCAGAGCGACCAAGGCCAGCTCGAAAGTCGCCGGTATACGGTGAACGATAATTTGAAGGGCGGGCTCACCGTATATAAACGAATTACCCAGGTCGCCCTTAAAGGCATTCACGAGGAAAATTCCATATTGAACATACCAGGGCTTATCGAGGCCCATGGATTTCATGACCCGATCAATTTCCGCCTGATCGGATTCAGGATTGATCAGCATTTCAACAGGATCACCGACGAGGTTTACGCCGACGAACACCAGAAATGACATCAGCAGAACAACCGCAGCGCTCTGCATCAACCGGCGGATAATGAAAACGGTCATTTTATTTTTTCAACCAATTAGAAATCGAACAGGGCGGCATGCCCGAAGACATGCCGCCTGCATTTCGATAATCCAGATTACTCTGGAAGCACCCCGTAAGCGACCGTACGTTCGTCCGTACGTGCTTTATACTTGAGGCCTTTTTTAGCTGCCCAGGTGTTTACCTGATAGTGAAGTGGAATGATGCCGACGTCCTCGCCGATACCAATTTCCGTAGCTTTGGCGAGCAGTTTTGCGCGCTTGGCATCATCAACGGTAGCGAGGGCTTCGAACAGAATCTTATCCATTTTCGGGTTAGAATGGAGACCACGGTTGGAAGAACCGAGACCCGCAGATTTGTCGTAAGTTGCAAGCAACGAACGGAGCGGTGAAGACGGCTCGCCCGTGCCGGAACCCCAACCAACCAACACGAAGTTGAACTCGGGCGGCTTCTTGGGACCTTTGTTCTTGGCGCGTTTGAAGTAAACGCTTTTCGGCATGGTATCCGGGGTCGTTTTGATCCCGATGCGTGTCAGCATCTGAGCAATCGCCTCGACGATTTTAGCATCGTTGATGTAACGATTGTTCGGACCATGAAGCGTTGTCGTGAACCCGTTCGGATATCCGGCTTCGTCCAGCAATGCCTTCGCACCCTTCGGATTGAAAGGCTCAACTTTCAGCTTGTCGGAACGCCCGAAGAAACCTTCAGGAAGAAGCTGACCGGCTTTAACAGCGACACCTTCCATCACACGCTCAACAATGGCATCACGGTTGATTGCCATGGAGACCGCCCGACGAACCAGAACATTCTTGAACGGGTTTTTGATTTTAGAACCGTCATTGCCTGTCACGTATTGCGCATCGTCACGGTGCTGATCCATATGCAGATAGATAACGCGGTTTGAAATTCCCTGGCTCAAGGAAACTTTAGGCTCCTTCTTGAGGCGCTGGATATCAACGGTCGGGACCTGATCAATGAAGTCCACATCACCGGCCAGCAAAGCTGCCAGACGAGAAGGAGCTGATTTGATCGGGCGGATGATAACTTTTGCCCAATGAGGCTTGTCACCGAAATAATTGTCGTTGCGGTCAAGCTCAAGAACTTCACCTTTAACCCATTTGACAAATTTGTAAGGCCCGGTACCCGCAGCAGCGTTACCGTTATTGAATTCACCTTCCCATTTGCCTTCGGCTTTTTTGGAAATGATCGGAACATTCGACAAATCAACCGGCATCAACGGATAGGGTTTCGGCGTTGTCACCTGGAACGTGTAATCATCGATCCGTTTATATGTCTTACCGCCGCCGTTGGTATACAACGCAAAGCTTGATTTTGCATTCGGATGCGCCGGCGCGCGTTTAAATGTGAACAGTACATCATCGACATTGAAGGATGAACCATCATGGAACTTCACACCTTTACGGAGCTTGAACTCCCAGGTGAGATCACTGATTGGTTTCCAAGATGTGGCCAGCCCCGGCATCAGGCGCTGTTTTTCATCCTGCTCGATCAGACGCGAAAAGATATGCTGCGCGATCTGATTGTTGGGACCCAGATTGTGGTAATGCGGGTCAATCGAGGTTGGCTCTGTCCCCAACCCTACTTTTAACGTTTGCGCCATGGCGCCGCTCATCGGCAGCGACATTGCGGCAGCCACTGAAATGGCCGCAATTGTTTTGCGTAAATGCATGGAACACTATCTCCCTGTGTTTGTTAACTGGCACACCGAGGTGATCTTGCGCCACCCCCGTCGCCAAGCGGTGATAATCTTGCATGATTTTTGATATTGCAACACCCCTGTTCCATCTTCTTTTTATTATTTTCGTTTTTCCGCCTTTTCGTGAAGCCATCCGGTCTGCTATGAACGGCGACAATCATTACCTTTTTCGTTTCAGGAGCCAACTTTATGGGCAACGGAATCACCGGCATAAAAAACATTTACCCCGTCGAATTAGAGCCCGTCGATATAACGCCGTATAAGGTAGGGAATACTGGTGTCGACTATGTAACCACTCTGGACAGCGGCGAATCCGGACCGCATGTGATGATATCCGCTGTTGTCCATGGCAATGAACTATGCGGGGCAATTGCGCTTGATTTTCTGTTTGAAAATGATGTTCGGCCGGAATTCGGCAAACTGACCCTGGCGTTTGCCAATCATGAAGCCTATCACACGTTTGATCTGGAAAATCCGGTTGCCTCGCGTTTTATTGATGAAGATTTCAATCGGACCTGGGGCACGGACGTTTTGGATGGAGACCGTAACACGGTTGAAACCCGCAGAGCGCGGGAGCTTCGCCCTGTTGTTGATCAAGCAGATTTCCTGCTCGATATTCATTCCATGCAACATAAGACCGAAGCTTTGATGATTTGTGGTCCGTTGGCAAAAGGTCAGCAATTCGCCAAGGACCTCAGCACGCCAGAATACATCGTCAGCGATGAAGGTCACGCTGCAGGCAAAAGAATGCGCGATTATGGTGGATTCGGTGACCCGGAAAGTGACAAAAATGCCCTTTTACTGGAATGCGGCCAGCATTGGGAAGCAGCCAGCGCTGATGTGGCAATCGATTCGGCCCTTCGGTTCCTGAAATTGATAGGAACTGTTGATCTTGAATTCTGTGGCGATCATCACCTGGAACTGCCTGACGAGCAGAAATTGATTGAAGTTTCCGGACCAGTTACCATCAAAACGGATACATTCCGCTTCGCTGAAGATTTCACCGGATTCGAGATTTTGGAAGACCAGGGCTCACTGATAGGCTGGGATGGAGATGAGGAAGTCAGAACACCTTATGATGATTGCATCCTGATCATGCCATCGCGGCGTCTGGTAAAAGGGCAATCTGCAGTCCGATTGGGTCGCATCGTTGGCTGAAATGGCAAATCATGACATCTGAAATTATTCTACACCATTACCCGCAATCCCCGGTCTCGGAGAAGGTTCGGATCATTTTTGGCATGAAAGAGTTGCATTGGCGCTCTGTCATCATTCCCCGCCTACCCCCAAAACCAAACTTGCTGCCTTTAACCGGTGGATATCGACTAACACCGGTCATGCAGATTGGTGCTGATATTTTTTGTGATACCCATTGCATCATTCGTGAACTGGAACGCCGCCACCCAACCCCCACGCTGTTCCCTGGAGGCGCACATGGTATGGCCTGGGGTGTCGCAGAATGGACTGATGGGCCGTTGTTCAAGGACGTTGTTGCCGTCGCTCTTGCGGCAATGGACGACACTATGCCACCTGAATTCATTGCCGACCGGGGCCCGTTGTACTTCGGTCCGGATTTTGATCGTAATGATTTGAGAACAAACAATTTGAACAATCTAGCTGCAGTCCGCGCCCAACTGGGATGGATGGATGCGCGGTTGTCGAGCCGGGATTTCATGCTTGGGAAAGAACCCGGGTTACCAGATGCGCTGGCGTATTATCTTGTCTGGTTCTTGAAAGATCGCAAGGCGACGCCTGATAAGTTTTTTGCTGAGTTCCCTAACCTGAATGAATGGGAAGAACGGGTGCGTGCGCTTGGACATGGCTACCCTGGCGACATGTCCGATACCGCTGCCCTTGAAGTCGCAGCGGCAGCAACGCCGAAAACCGAAACCAAAGCCGATCCACATGACCCTATGGGATTGGCGCCTGGAGATCTCGTCACCATAGCCCCTAAACCCGATGGTGTCGGTGTTGAAGGCACTGTTATTGCCCTTGATGCAGATGAAATTGCGATTCGCCGGACCGACCCACAGGTTGGCGAATTATGTGTTCATTTCCCACGCGTCGGATTTCGGATAACGCGTCGTTAATAGAAATAAGTGCCTTAGCCTTTTGCCTGCTTGGCCTTTTCTTTCGCCCACACATCACGAAGCGTCGCGGTTCGGTTGAAAACCGGTGCTTCGCTGGTGCTGTCAGGATCAGCGCAGAAATACCCCAAACGCTCGAACTGAACAGCTTGCCCAGCCGCCGCATTCGCGAGCGCTGGCTCCAGTTTGCAGTCTTTCAACACTTCGAGTGAGTCTGCATTCAAATCGTCAATGAAATCTTCTTTGCCCGCACCTGGGTCAATCTCGCTGAACAGATGATCATACAAGCGAACTTCGGCAGATACCGCATCAGCAGCAGAAACCCAGTGGAGTGTCGCCTTAACCTTACGCCCGTCTGGAGAATTTCCGCCACGAGAGGCGGGATCATACGTGCAGCGGAGTTCAGTTACCTCTCCCGCATCATTTTTGACGAATCCTGTGCAGGTTACGAAATATGCATAACGCAGCCGCACTTCGCGGCCAGGCCCAAGGCGGAAGAATTTCTTCGGTGGGTCTTCCATGAAATCATCTTGTTCGATGTATAGTTCGCGCGAGAATGGAACCTTGCGGATCCCTGCATTTTCATCTTCAGGATTGTTCACAGCATCCAGTTCTTCGCTCTGACCCTCTGGGTAGTTTTCAATAACGACTTTCAAGGGCCGTAGCACGGCCATTCGGCGTTCCGCCTTCTTATTGAGAAATTCCCGCACACAAGACTCAAGGTACGCATATTCGATAACGCCATCAGTTTTCGTAACACCAATTCGACCGGCGAAATCACGAATTGCTTCAGGCGGCGTGCCGCGCCGACGCATCCCGGATAATGTCGGCATACGCGGGTCATCCCATCCATTCACGTGGCCTTCGCTGACCAGACGCATCAGACGCCTTTTGGACAACACGGTTGATGTCATATTGAGGCGCGAAAATTCATACTGTCGCGGACGTGACGGCACCGGCAGGTGCTCGATGAACCAGTCGTAAAGCGGGCGATGGTCTTCGAATTCAAGCGTACAGATGGAATGCGTGACGCCTTCGATAGCGTCCGATTGCCCATGGGCGAAATCGTAATTGGGATAAATGCACCAGTCATCGCCAGTACGCGGATGTGTCGCGCGAAGTATCCGATATATCACCGGATCACGCATGTTGATATTCCCTGACGCCATATCGATTTTAGCACGCAAAACCCGGGCACCATCCTCAAACTCGCCGCTTCGCATGCGGCGAAACAGATCAAGGTTTTCATCCACACTACGGGACCGGTGGGGACTGTCTTTGCCGGGCGCTGTCAGGGTGCCGCGATATTCGCGCATTTCCTCAGCGCTCAGGTCATCCACATAGGCTTTTCCCTCAGTAATCAGATGTTCGGCCCATTGATACAACTGCTCGAAGTTGTCTGAGGCAAAATACATATGCTCGCCCCACTCAAACCCGAGCCAGCGCACGTCTTCCTGAATGCTTTCAATATATTCGTGTTCTTCCTTAACCGGGTTGGTGTCATCAAAGCGGAGATTACACCGACCACCAACTTCCGACGCAATGCCGAAGTTCAGGCAAATCGACTTGGCATGCCCCATATGCAGATAACCGTTGGGCTCTGGCGGAAAGCGGGTAACAACAGACGGAACTCGGCCTGCCTCTACGTCGCTATGAACGATCTCACGAATAAAATCGCGCCCACCGTCTTCTGTGTCAGTCGCCGCTTCTGTATCACTCATAGTCTTCATTCCTCTGCCTGTAACCCGTGTTCCAATCAACAAGAGAGTTCGGCAATCAATATTGGTGCCCTTGTCTCTTAGAAAAACACGGCGCCGTCAAGTCTCTGCACGTTATTGGGTGGCACTCTGGCCAATAGACGAATAAGGTCAACGGAAGCGTTTACTCTGGAACGGCAATTTTGATTTGTTCGATACGATAATTTCTGACCCTTTGTTTTATGCAATGGCCGTCCCAGCGATTTTGCTGTCCGGCATTTCCAAAGGCGGTTTCGGCGGCGGTGTGGTGACCATGAGTGTGCCGTTAATGTCACTCGCTGTTTCTGTTCCGGTCGCTGTTGCCGTCATGCTTCCAATTCTGATGAGCATGGATTTTATGAACATCTGGATTTATCGCGGGCAGTGGAACCGACGACATCTGGGTGTTCTGGTTCTGGGTGCCGTAGTTGGCACGCTGGTCGGTTGGGAATTGTTCCAGACCCTGAGTGCCGCCGGGATCAAACTCCTGATTGGCCTGGTTGCCTTGCTGTTTACCCTGAACCACATCCTCAATCATTTGAGGCATACCAAAACGAACACCCCTGGCCCGGCAAAAGGCGTTTTCTGGGGCGCTGTTTCCGGCATCACCAGCTTCGTCGCACATGCGGGTGGACCGCCGGCCAATTTTTATGTGCTACCTTTGCGCCTTGAGAAAATCGCCTTCATCGGCACCATGGCCTACTTCTTCTGGATCGTGAACCTGATGAAAGTGTTTCCTTATTATCACCTCGGGCAATTGACGGTTGGAAACCTGGTGACATCACTTATATTGTCGCCGCTTGCACCAATCGGCATGTGGATGGGGGTCAAATTGCAGGGCCGTATATCTGATGTTTGGTTTTACCGTCTGTGTTATGGATTGCTGTTCGCAACGGGCATTAAACTGACTTATGATGGTGTCATGGGAATGTAGGAAAGCTCAAGAGGAGAATGGGGATATGTCATCACGTGATAACGCCATAGAAGCGGCACTCATTGAAGCAGAAAGCATTCGAAACCGGGTTTACGTCTTCGCGGATGGCGAGGGCGAGGGCGGTTATTTTGCAGTTAACGAACAAGAATGCGACCCGCAGGATTTTCCAGGCTCATTGGGCTTTGCAGAGTATGACGAAAAGTGCAAAAAAAGCGTTTGGAAAGAAATGTAATATTGTGACCGCTATTATATCACGCCCATAAGACTTAATTAATATTCATAGTACCCCAATGGGTACCGCAACGTATCACCACCATACAATAATGGGCTTGGGTCTTTGAAACAGAGCAAACTGCAAACGTCGCCGAAAACTACAGAGATGGAACTTCGTCTTCTCCTCGACTCGAGCCCTATCGGAATAGCCATTGTTTCAAAAAAGACAAATAAACGCATTTTCGTCAACCGAAGAATGCTTGAGTTGTTTGGCGTCAATTCAAATGAAGAACTTCTGGCGCAATCCATCTCCGACACCTGGGTTGATATGGCCCGGCTGGAAATGTCTCGGGAAATAGCCAGCCGTAACGAAAACCTGGTGGACTTTGAAGCTGAACGAAAGCGGGCAGACGGCTCAACATGGTGGGTACTTCTAAACTCCCAGACAATTGAGTTTGAAGGCGAGCCTGCCCGGATCGTTTGGCACAATGATATAACGGAACGTAAACTCGCCGTTCAGGAAGTTCAGAAGCTGAATCAAGACCTTGAGAAGAGAGTTGAAGAACGAACGCGAAATTTGAACAAAAGTGAAGAATTATTCAGAACCATTATCAATCACTCGCCTGCAAAAATTCATTTAAAAGATAAAGAGGGACGATACACACTTATCAACAAACATGCCGCAAAGCTCTACGGGGTTACCGAAAAAACCGGGTTGGGACAAACAATTCACGATGTCTTTTCTGAAAGATATGCAGCTGAATATCGAGACCATGATCAAGAAGCCATAGCGACGGAAAGCGCCGTTGTCAGGGAAGAGAGATTTGATATAAACGGTGAGATTTATACTTACCAGACCACCAAATTCCCAATTTTTGAAGAAGGCGTCCTAACGGGTACCGGCGCGATTGGAACCGATATAACGGACCGAATTCAAATAGAAAAACACCTTCAGGATGCACTCGTCAGCACCGAACAGGCGAGCCATTCAAAGACCGAATTTCTGGCAACCATGAGCCACGAACTACGCACTCCCCTGAACGCCATACTTGGCTTTAGTGACATGCTGCGTGGTCAATACTTCGGGCCTCTGGGCCAGAACAGATATATGGAATACGCAGAAGATATACATTTCAGCGGCGAACATCTGCTGACCTTGATAAATGATATTCTTGATATTTCAGCTATTGAGGCTGGCAAGCGACCACTCGTCAAAGAAACTATCAATCTCAACCTGATAATTTCAGAAAGCATAAAGGTTGTCGCACCAGCAGCTCAAACTGCCGATATCACAATCTCGGTCGAAATCGCTGACGAATTGCCGATCATTTTCGCCGATGCTCGCGCGATCAAACAGATCATAATCAACCTGCTCGCCAACGCCGTTAAATTCTCTATCAGCGGCAATGAGGTCATCATCTCGGCAGCAACCGAGGGAAATGATATGATTATCCAGGTAATCGACTCTGGATCCGGCATCGCTTCGGATATTCTACCAACCATTATTGAGCCGTTTGCGCGGGGGGATGCAAGTGCCCACGTGGCCCAGGAAGGTACCGGCCTTGGACTCGCGATCGTGAATTTGCTGGTTCAAGCCCACAATGGCAACCTCGCGATCACCAGTGAAGTTTCTAAAGGAACAACGGTAACGATTACCATGCCACTCGGTGAAGAGTGATCGTGTACATAAAAAACCTCCAGCGCATTGATGGTGGTATTCCATTTTGAGACTTGGTGTACAGTTGCTATTATCTGGTTGTTCAGATGTATTCAGCTACGTGAATTGAATTAGATAGGTAGCAAAATTTGCCAGATAAAAATGATTCAACGGTTTGTGTTGAAGTAAGGCAGCAACGCATGAACGACAATAAAAGACACTATCCGACTCAAACACCCGGTCATGGGATGGCGGGTATGCTGGACGGTGTCATAATAGAACCTTGCAATGCGTATACTACCGACACTTTGGCTCACCTATATGACTACTGGGTTGGCCTACAAGAGACGTATGGGCGGAAACATATTCGTTGGTCCGATGTCGATTTGATGGATCTCTACAAGATTGCCCCCAACCTGATGGTTAAAGACATTATCGATAACGGTGTTGAATTTCAGAACCGATATTGGGGAACCAAGCTCCGTGAGTTCTTTGGCATGGATGCGACAGGAGCAATGGTAGCTGATTACTACGAGGGTGAGCATTTAGAGCAAGTGTTGACGGCATTGCGGTTCTTTATGGAGGATAACCGTGCAGTCCGGGTCGCAGGAAAATCGAGGTTCTTCATAACACGTGAACATGTGTCCGTCGAAGCATGTTACATCCCATTATATGACGCGCAGAACGTTCCATCACATTTGCTCGTTGTCTTTGAATTTGAAAGTTTGGACTGAAGCCAAGTATCTTCACTGTTACGCAGTGAGTTCGCCAAGTTCCTGATGAACCAACCCAATTCCCCCAAGCAACCACCGCCGCGCCTCTTCCGTGATTGTCTAGCATTGGACATATCATCACCCATAATGTGTAAGGTTGGCATCCACACTCTTACACGCACACAGGTGATAGGTTATTGAGAATAACAGTTTTATAGGATTGGCTGGGGTACCAGGACTCGAACCTGGAATGACAGAATCAGAATCTGCTGTGTTGCCAATTACACCATACCCCAAGGGGACCACAGTCTTCGTATTTTCGACTGGGAAGCGGCCTTCTAACATACACTGTCGGCAAGGTTAAGCGGTTTCTTTCGGAAACTTCCAAAATCGCTACGCTTTCTTATTCGGTGATGAGGTTTTACACTCTGAAACACACTGAGGGGTCGCAGTGAAGATCGGGAGACTGGAGTGGTTCGCAACATATACAGACGAAATACGAGAGCCCCTGATAGTAAGAATAAGGGCCATAGGCAAAGGGGTCCCAAGGGTCCCGTATATGGCGCAATTGACCTCGGTACAAACAATTGCCGCCTTCTGCTGGCCGAACCTTCGGAATCCGGTTTTCGCGTTGTTGACGGATTCTCCCGCATCGTCCGCCTCGGCGAAGAATTGGCAAAAACCGGCCGCTTGAATGATCGCGCAATGGCACGAACCCTGGATGCGCTTCGAATTTGTGCCAACAAAATTAAAAACCTTGGCGCGCGACAAGTCCGCTGTATAGCGACCGAAGCCTGCCGACGCGCTTCTAACGGGCAGGAATTCCTTGACCATGTTGAAGCAGAAACAGGACTGTCATTTGAAATCGTCACGGCGGAAATAGAAGCGGAGCTGACGGTTTCAGGATGCTCTCCATTGCTGAATACGGGCCATGAAAAAGCCTTGTTGTTTGATATTGGTGGCGGCAGCACGGAAATTATCTGGATCGAAACACCGCGAGGAAAGGCACCGGAAACTCGGGCTGTGCTCTCTTTTCCCATGGGGGTCGTTACATTGGCTGAAACCTATGGCCACGGCTCAATCGAACCCGAGACTTATTCAAAAATCAGGGCCAGCATTGATGAATTGCTACTCCCTTTTTGCAAGGCCCATGGAATAAGCACCGCTATACAGGAAAATCAGGTACAGATGCTGGGCACGTCAGGCACCGTCACAACACTTGGCGCAATCTATCTGGGTCTGGGGCGTTATGACCGCTCACGCGTTGATGGATTGACCATTCCGCTTGCCAATATCCGTGCGATTTCAGCTCGTCTTGCCGGAATGGATATGGATGCCCGGAATCAGATCCCCTGCGTTGGTGCGGACCGCGCTGATCTGATGCTGATGGGCTGTGCAATCCTTGGTGCTGTCTGCGAACGCTGGCCGCTGGAAACCCTTCGTGCGGCGGACCGTGGCATTCGCGAAGGCTTGCTTATGGGCATGATCAATGCAAACCGAACTCCATCAACGGGCGCAAACGCCCAAGTAAACGTAGGCTAATCATGACGACTTCACGAGTGCCCGGGAAATCAGGTAAGGGGAAAGGCCGTTCAGCCCGGGTTTCCGGGCGCAATTTGACGACCCGGGTAAAAACTGCAAAAGGCAGGAAAACTTCATCAACGCGCTGGCTGCAGCGCCAACTAAACGATCCTTATGTTGCCGAAGCCAGTCGTTTGGGGTTTCGTTCCCGGGCTGCATTCAAAATTCTGGAATTGGATAATCAGTTCGGTTTTTTTAAGCCAGGTTTACGCGTCGTAGATCTTGGCGCAGCTCCTGGTGGTTGGGCCCAGGTTGCCGTTGATCGGGTCAATGCGTTAGGTGAACGTAAAGGTCCGGTGGGCAAAATTATCGGCATGGATTTACAGGAAATGGAAGCCATCCCGGGCACGATCCTGCTCACTCATGACTTTATGGATAACGATGCGCCCGATATCCTCAAAAAAGCTCTCGGCGGACCCGCTGATATCGTCATGTCTGATATGGCTGCGGCCTCAACAGGTCACTCAGCAACCGACCATATGCGAATAATGGGTTTGCTTGAAGTCGCCCTCGACTTTGCCCGCGACGTCCTTTCCCCTGGAGGTGTCTTCCTTGGAAAAGTTCTCAAGGGAGGTACGGAAAACCAGCTTCTCGCAGAAATGAAACGTGAATATGCGGTCGTGAAACACGCCAAACCCCCGTCTTCCCGTCAGGACTCCAGTGAAACCTACGTCATCGCTAAAGGTTTTCGGGGGAATAAAGAGAAGTAGGCAGGGTTTTCATTTGCATTCACCTCGAAATGTGTATGATGCGGCGTCAACTCTAACAGCGACAGTCGCCGGAGATTGACATGCCAGATATCCTAGAAGCCCTTACCTTTGACGACGTCCTGCTGGTGCCCGCAGCATCTGAAGTATTGCCGAACGGCGTCAGCACAAAAACCCGCCTGACGCGCTCCATTGAGCTTGGGATTCCCTTACTGTCAGCCGCTATGGACACGGTCACCGAGAGCGCACTGGCGATCGCTATGGCACAAGCCGGTGGAATTGGCGTGATCCACAAAAACCTCACACCTGAAGAACAAGCAGAAGAAGTCCGCAAGGTCAAAAAATACGAAAGCGGCATGGTCATTAATCCACTGACCATTGGCCCCGACGCGACCCTCGCCGATGCCATTCACATGAAAGAAACTCGGGGATTTTCCGGCATTCCGGTAATTGAGCCGAGTGATGGAAAGTTGGTTGGGATTTTGACCAACCGTGATATTCGCTTTGCAGAAAACCTTGATGCTCCCATACGTGAAATGATGACGGCTCATTCTACCGACACACCATTGATAACGGTCAAGGAAGGAATTGACCCTGATGAAGCGCGCCGACTGTTACACAAGCATCGCATTGAACGCTTGCTTGTGGTTGATGATGCGTTTCGTTGCGTTGGCCTGATTACCGTTAAGGATATGGAAAAAGAGCGCGCGCATCCGAATGCGTGCAAGGATGATAAAGGCCAGCTTCGGGTCGCAGCGGCAACCGGTGTCGGGGAAGTATCTGTGGAGCGGGCGGAAGCCCTGCTTGAGGCCGGTGTTGATGTGATTGTTGTCGATACCGCGCACGGCCATTCAAAAGGCGTTCTGGATACTGTTGAACGCATCAAAAATCTTTCGAACTATGCGCAGGTCATTGGTGGCAATATTGCGACCCCGCAGGCGGCAGAAGCCCTGATCGGGGCCGGTGCCGACTGCGTTAAGGTCGGTATTGGTCCTGGCACCATCTGCACCACACGGATGATTGCAGGTGTCGGAATGCCGCAACTCTCCGCGATTATGGAAGTCTCGGAAGTTTGTCGGAAGAATGACATTCCACTGATCGCCGATGGCGGCATTAAATATTCGGGCGATGTGGCAAAAGCCATCGCAGCCGGGGCCGAATCCGTAATGATCGGTTCTCTGTTTGCCGGAACAGATGAAAGCCCCGGCGAAGTGTTTCTCTATCAAGGGCGGTCCTATAAATCGTACCGCGGCATGGGTTCACTAGGCGCCATGGCACGCGGGTCAGCTGACCGGTATTTCCAGGCTGAGGTTTCCGACAATTTGAAACTGGTACCGGAAGGTGTGGAAGGTCGTGTACCGTATAAAGGCCCGATCAGCACGATCATCCACCAGCTGGTCGGCGGATTACGCTCCTCAATGGGCTATACGGGAAGTGCTGCGATAACTAACCTGCGCAATGATACAGAGTTTCGCCGTATTACGTCGTCGGGTCTGCGCGAAAGCCACGTCCATGACATTACAATCACCCGTGAAGCGCCAAACTATGGCGGCACCGGCTGAGTACGAAAAGCCCGCGGAAAAATCAGTAAAAACGCCCTTCGAAAATTTCAAAGGGCGTTTATGTTAAATATAACTCAAGGCGTTACGCCGGGTGTTTGAGCTGTTAGAATTGTTGTTCAATTTCTGACGGATAACCGACAATGACACCAGGCGCGCGACTGCAAGCGACAATTGAGTTGCTGGAACAAATCTGGAGCGGCAACGTACCAGCGGATCAAGTAGCCGATTCGTATTTCAAACGACGTCGTTATGCCGGTTCATCCGACCGGCGCTCCATCAACGAACGGCTGTTCCATATAATCCGACATCGCGCACGCCTCGACTGGTGGATTGAACGCACTGGCGGGCAGGTAACGATCAACCCAAGATCCCGCGTAATTGCCGATCTGGCGCTTTCCGATAAGTTCTCCCCCGAGCAAACCCAAGGTTTATTTACCGGTGCAGGCCATTGCCCTGCGCCGATGGTCGCCGACGAGCTTGAGCTTGCTGACCAGCTCTACGGACGACCCCTTAACCACCAAGACATGCCGAACCCCGTTGCCTTTGAATACCCTGAATGGCTGGACAGGTCTTTGGCCGCGTTGTGGGGCAATCGCCTTGAAACGGAGATTACAGCACTCAACCAAACGGCACCTCTGGACTTGCGGGTCAATTCCATAAAGGCAACCCGCGAGCAGGCACAAGCCTCTCTGGCGGCCGAATTTATAGAAACAGAACCAACTGCGCTGTCGCCCTTGGGGTTACGCGTTTCCGGCAAACTCCGTCTTGGTGGAACCCGGGCATTCAAACAGGGACTGGTCGAAGTTCAGGATGAAGGGTCACAGATCCTGGCACTGTTGTGTGGGGCAGAACCGGGAATGGGCGTTGTCGATTTTTGTGCCGGAGCCGGCGGCAAGACGCTGGCCCTTGCTGCCGCGATGACGACCGAGGACCGGTTTCAGGGACGTTTGACCGCCTGCGATATCTCACGGGTCCGTATGGACCGTATGGAGCAGCGCCTGAAGCGTGCGGGCGCAAATACTGTTAAACGTCAGGTTCTATCCGCTAAAGATGACCCGTGGGTTGCCCGCAATTCAGCGCGATGGGACCGTGTTCTCTGTGATGTCCCATGTACGGGGACAGGTGCGTGGCGGCGCGATCCCGATGCCAAATGGCGCTTCACACCAAACGATCTCGAAAGCATTATTGATACTCAACGTCACGTCCTTCAGCAGGCTGCGACACTTGTAAAACCAGGCGGTCGACTGATTTATGCAAGCTGCTCACTTTTGCAGGAAGAAAACGAGCAGCAACTGGCATGGTTCTTTGAAAACATCCAGGGATTTGAGGTTTTATCTATTGATCAAGTCTGGCGTGATACCATCGGCGGGCCACCACCCCCTGCTGGGCCGTGTTTGCGTTTAAGCCCGGCCAGTACGGGCACAGATGGCTTTTTCTGCGCGATCCTGGAACGGCATTAACCGTCATACGTTGAAAATCGTCTTTTTTTTCGGCACTTTAAGACATTGATAATAAATATGTTTTATGGTCGCCTCTTGTCGCCCACTTGCACAGATTCGCAACTGGGGTTATATCCATTACGCTGATGTACTATAAATGTCAGTTCGCCTAACAGGGCCAAAAATAATATTTTACAAAGGGAAGGAACGCACTGATGTCTTCGGACAAGTCACATACCAGCAAACCAGAACCAGACGAGCCTCCTTTAGTTAAAGAACGTAGCTGCCTGATGTGCGCACGACCGTTCACCTCTCAGCATGTCGGCGAGCGGGTATGCAACAACTGCAAAAGCACGTCTGCGTGGCGCGAAGGTGGTTATTTCGCCGCCTAGTTTCCGGCGAATATCCCCCTAAACAACCCCAACATTTTTAAACTTTTATGCACGAACGCGTTGGTTGCGAGTTTTCGCTAATCCTTATAGTGTCATCTATTCGGAATGCCTTATGATGCTGTTTTCGTGACACGTTAAGGATACCCGTTTCCATGACCCATATCGACTGCTTCGACACACTTGAACATGATGGTCGGGCGTACGGATATTACAGCCTCCCTAAAGCAGCAAGCGCATTAAATCTGGGGGGGTTGGCGCAAATTCCCTATTCACTTCGGGTGATCCTGGAAAACATGCTCCGTCATCAAGGCGAAGATGGCTGTTCCCCAGATGAGATCGCTGCCATATTTCAGGGCAAGGGCAAAACCTATCCCTATCGGCCAGCCCGGGTTTTGCTGCAAGACCTCCTCGGTGTCCCTTTACTAATTGATTTCGCGGCGATGCGCGACACCGCAAAACGCGATGGCATCGATCCGGCCACGATCAACCCGTCCATACCCGTCGATTTTATCATCGACCACTCGCTAAAGGTTGTTCACGCAGGCACATCCGAAGCGCGCCAGCAAAATGAAGACATCCAATTTGCCCAGAATGATGAAAGATTTCGTTTTTTGCGATGGTGCCAGCAAGCATTTGACAACCTGACTGTCTACCCACCCGATTGCGGCATCATGCATCAGATCAATATCGAGCATCTAGCCCGCGTCGTGTGGTGCGATGAAACCGGCGATGGTCCGATCTTATACCCGGACACCATGATCGGCACCGACAGCCACACCCCTATGGTCAATTCTCTGGGTGTCGTCGGATGGGGTGTTGGCGGGTTGGATGCGGAAGGTGCCATGCTGGGCCTGCCGTTGGTCTACCCAGTTCCCGAAGTTGTTGGTCTTCGCCTTGATGGTGAACTGCGTGAAGGCGTAACAGCTACAGACCTTGTTCTGAAAATCACAGAGCAACTGCGTTCTTTTGGTGTGGTCGGAAAGTTTGTTGAGTTCTTTGGCCCCGGCCTCAGCCATCTCAGCCTTGCTGACCGGGCGACGATCTCGAACATGGCACCGGAATACGGGGCGACCTGTGTTTATTTCCCAGTTGACCAGAGAACCGCTGACTACTTGCGCATGTCAGGCCGCGACGAAAAACATGTTAGACGGATTGAAGCGTATCTACGCGTTCAGGGATTGTGGCGCGATGATGAAAGCGAGCCCCCTGTTTACACGTCTGAAATTTCCCTAGATTTAAATGACGTTACGCCCTGCATTGCGGGACCATGCCGCCCGCAGGACCGCATTGAATTAGGCAATGCATCGCAGGCCTTTCAATCCATTGCCCAATCCTACTTTGGACGCCCCGAAACAGCTTTGGACGAACGCCACCCTGTTCCCGGTCGTGACCATGACCTCGGCGATGGTGATGTGGTTATTGCCGCGATTACCAGCTGCACCAACACGTCCAACCCGGCCAACATGATTACTGCCGGTTTGCTAGCTAAGAATGCCGTTGCCAAAGGATTGAATACAAAACCCTGGGTCAAAACGTCTTTTGCCCCCGGATCCAAGGTCGTCGCGGACTACCTGCAAACCGCTGACCTGCAAGCACCACTTGATCAACTAGGCTTCCAAATCGCCGGGTTTGGATGCACCACATGTGGCGGCATGTCAGGCCCCCTCGCTGATGAAATTCGCGATACAATAGAGGCCAAGGATCTTGTTTCCGCCGCCGTACTGTCCGGAAACAGAAACTTCGAAGGCCGTATCCATCCCCATTGCCGGGCAAGCTACCTCGCTTCTCCGCCACTGGTCGTCGCTTACGCATTGGCTGGTTCTCTTCATTGCGATCTGACAACAGAACCGCTGGGACTGGATGATGCAGGGAATCCCGTTCATCTCTCGGATATCTGGCCAACAGGTGATGAGATTGCGAACGCCGTTCACCAACATCTGAAACCGGAAATGTTTCATCGTCGCTATGCCAATATTCTGGAAGGCTCCAAAGCCTGGCAGGCTCTTGATGGTGGAGACGGCGTGACATTTCCCTGGGACGAACAAAGTACTTATATTCGCCGACCACCATATTTCGACAACACAGCTACAGCCGGAAACGAAAACATCGAAAATCCCGGGCTGCGCCCGCTTGTCATGTTAGGCGCATCAATCACGACCGATCACATCTCGCCCTCCAGCGCGATCCTTGCCGATAGCGCCGCCGGGAAATACTTGATGGAACGCCAGACCCGTGAAGACGATTTCAATTCCTACGGAACCCGGCGCGGGAATTTTGAGGTCGTCGCACGAGCTTCTTTCGCTAACCTCAGGCTTCGCAACCAGATGATGGATGGGCAGGATGGCAGCTTTACCAAAGTCATGCCTGAAGGCAACACACAGCGCATATTTGACGCTGCAGAAATCTACAAACAGCGTAACATTGGAACAATTGTTATTGCCGGCAGCGAGTACGGTTGTGGGTCGTCACGTGATACGGCGGCCAAAGGACCTTGGCTTCTAGGGGTCCGCGCTGTTGTTGCGGAAAGTTTTGAGCGTATCCACCGTTCCAACCTGGTCGCTATGGGGATTTTGCCACTTCAGTTTGAAGATGGGGTAACATCAAAATCTCTGGGGCTTGATGGCAGCGAAACCTATGATATTTCCGCCGACAATGTAGAGCCGGGCGTCCAAATGAATGCCAGCCTTTCGATACATCGCAATGGATCACTGGAGACGGTTACACCTGTACGGGTTCGTTTGGACACCGAAGAGGAAGTTCATCATTTTCGCCATGGCGGTATTCTGCCCCGTATATACAGACGAGTGGCAGAAGCGAATCATTAGCTGCTTTCCGGCGGGTACATCCAGCCCGTGATGATATACTTATTGCCCTTTGTCACAACTGCCCCCAAGTGGGCATGGGTCCATTCTGCTGGCCATATCAGGGTTTTGCCTTTTTCCGGCTTTACCTTCAGGCCAAACATCGGGAATTCCGTCTCTCCACCTTCCGGAACATCATTCAGGTAACTCATCCAGACATGAGCTCTGTGTAGTGCATTCATGGAGGTACGTTCGGAATGCAAATTGCTGAAGTGACCACCAACGTCATACTTCTGAAGATTAAACTGACCGATATGGACGTCTGGCATAAATGATTTCAAAAACTCCCATTGCTCCAGATAATCCAGATAACAGACTTTCAAGTGCTCAATGTAAGAAGCAACATCGCGAAATTTTTCATCATTCAGATCGAACGGCTTGACCGTGATATCCGTCGATTTTTTAACCGCTTCACGCAATTTTCCGCTGCCCGCGACGCCGGGGTTTTGAAGATCTTTGTTTGCTTCAAAAAATTCAACCAGACGGTCACAAACCGATGTATCGTGCATCGTCCAGCAACCAAAGAAATTGGGTTGTTTCGACCCTGCTACATCAACTCGATCCATCATTGTATCCATCTCTTCAACTCCCACCTCGCACGGTGTATTTGGCGCTATTGTCATTTTTGAATTCTATTACCCCGAAACCCGAACGTTGGAACCTGAGCCCCTCCTCATGACGCCCAGCAACCAGAAGCGCCGCCCCTAGTCCATACTTCGCATCGCCAGATTCAGGGTCGATTTCGATAGCGCGCTGGTAACTGTTTGCTGAGTCATCTATCTGACCAAGATCATAGTAACTGCTGCCAAGATTACAGAGCGCGTCAACAAAATCGGGTTGGATGGTTAGGGCCTTGTTATAATATTCAATGGCCTCTGCGGGCCTGCCCAGTTCATGTAAAACGCCGCCAAGATTATTACAGGCTTCCGCGTAGTCAGGCTTAATGCGGATTGCGGTCATGTAATTCTCAATGGCTTTGTCCGCTTCCCCCAATTTGGAATGCACGAGACCAAGGTTGTAATACGCCTCGGCATAATCAGGCTTGAGCGCCAGAGACTGCTGAAAGCTGGTAAACGCCTCTCCATAATTTCTCTGCTTATAGAACAATGACCCGAGCATGATGTGGGTTGGCGCAAAGTCGGGCATTAACTTGATTGACTGGCGAAAACACGAAGCAGCATCTTCCATCCGCCCAAGTTTTTGGAGCAAATGGCCAAGATCATTGAAACCATCATAACTTGGCTGGATCGTGAGCGCTTTGTCATAATTTGCAGCAGCCTCTTCCAACTGCCCAAGATCAATAAGCACATTACCCAGATTATAGAACGTATCTACATCTGGCTTGAGAGCAACCGCCTGCTGATAACTTGCAACGGCCTCCCCTAACCGCCCGAGCTTTCTGAGGGCAAGACCAAGATTGTTATGCGCTTCGGCATAGTCAGGTTGGATTGAGATGGCTTTTGTAATGAGCTCAACAGTAACTTCGAATTGTTCTGCCTGAAGTGCGATCACGCCAAGGAGTTGCAATGCAACCGGGTGGTCTGGGGACACATTCAGGATTTGCCGATAAATCTCCTCTGCCTCCCGCAGGCGACCGACAGAATGATGCTGAACGGCCAGTTCCAAACCGTGCTGAATATCGTGTGATTGTTGTTCAGGGCCTGGGTTTAACGGCTGCCCCTTATTCGCACGGCGCGCAGCTCTCTCGGCCCGTTTTTGCTGACGACGCTGCTCCGCCCTACTCATTTACACGCCCTCATCCAGAAACCGCTTTCGCCAAATCTAAACAGTTGCTTCTGCAAAAGAAAGCGCCCGTCAGCGGTCCTTGAAGACGGAAAGCCTGCCTTGTTTACACTTTGGTAAGCGCAGAGAGATATGCTTAAAGCCAAGGTAGCTATCGCACCAACCAAAAACCTGTTAGTATTATTGCGTGCAGAAAGCACCTAACGAGTAGGAGAAGACTATGACCTATCAAATGAAAACAGGCGACTTCGAACATCCGACGGACGGCCCGCATCCTACAGATTGAGGATGTTAGCCTAAACTCGAGATCGGGAGCCGTAGATTTCGTGAGCCTTGATCAGCCCCGCCCCTGGATAAGCCCTGAGGCGGGGTTGTGTTGAACACGCCTTTGCCCGAGAATTTACTATATGTCCGACAGTACCCAGAATTCATCTCTCATCGACTCTCCAGAAACTAAAATTCAAGCCCTTCAAGACCAAGCAACCCGTCTTGAAAGCCCGTGCGGCGAAGGCGTTATGGTCTGGCACCGCTGGGAAGGTCCATCTGAGCAACACGACCGGCCACCGCTCGTGTTGCTGCATGGCGGGTTCGGGTCCTGGACACATTGGGCACGCGCGATCCCTCTACTGAGAGAACATGTTACTGTTATTGCAGCTGACTCGCCCGGCCTTGGAGATTCCGCTGATGCACCATTGCCACATACATCAAGTGGGCTCGCTGAGATCATTTCTAACGGCCTGAACCACATTTTACCCAGCGCGCAGAGGTTTCATCTTACCGGGTTTTCATTTGGCGGCATGCTGGGCAGCGTTGTTGCAGCCAGGCAAGGTAATCGCTGCTTGAGCTTCACCGCCGTTGGGGCAAGTGGCTTTGGCGATCTCCATTATATCGTTGAAGGTATCCGCATGCCGGAACCAGAAATGACAGATGCTGAAATCAACAATCTGCATCGGGATAATCTAAACGTCCTGATGTTTGACGACCCGAGCAGCGCCGACAGTTTGGCAATTTACATTCACCGCACAAATGTTAATCGCGCCCGGGTCCGAAGCCGGCGCCTGTCCGTTTCCAGCGCATTAGTCGATGCCCTTCCTTTAATCACAGCGCGAATTGGCGGAATTTGGGGAGAATTGGATGTGACCGGAGGCGGCATTCAAAAAATCAGAGCTCGCAGTGACATGTTTCGAAGCATTCAGTCTGACGCCTGTTTCGATGTAATTTCGGGCGCAGGGCACTGGGTAATGTATGAAGCAGCCGAAATTTTTTCTGAGAAACTTATTCAGCAAATTCAAACGAGCGATGCATCTGAATAGATGTGAGTTTATCAACATATCCGGTGGACGTTTTGCAAACCTCAAGTACAATCACATTCTCGCAACCGACTCGTTTTAATCTGGTGCTCAAGTTATGAATGCTGAGAATACTGATTACGGAAAATTAGGTGTACTGGTTATAGATGACGACAAGCCGATTCGATCGTTAATCAAAATGACACTGATGCGCACCGGTGTTAACGATATAGAATTGGCATCCAATGGCCAAGAAGCTTTAAATCAGGTGAACTCAGCCAATCGCCTGGCGGCGCCCTTTGATGTCATCGTCTGCGACTGGGACATGCCCGTCATGAATGGCATTACTTTCATTGAAAAATACCGGGAAATCAGCCAAAAATCGACCCTCATCATGTTGACCGCACGCACAGATACCAGTGATTTCTCGCAAGCTAAACGCCTCGGCGTTGATTATTTCTTCATGAAGCCATTGGAAGGCGACATGCTGCGGATACGCCTGAAAGGGGCCATGGACTCGGCTCTGGATAAGAAATAGCCCCCGCCAAATCAGATTATTACGCCTTCCTCTTCTTCCTCATCATCAGACAATTCCGGCGCTGAAACTGAAAGCGCGCCAGCCGTCAGCAATTTGATCCCGGAAGAACGAAGGGCTTTCAATACAGCTTCGTTGATCCGGTACCTCGTCTGGAAATACTGCCTACTCGGAACCCAGAAGCGAACCCCCAGAATAATCCCGCCATAAGTAAAATCATGAACACCTATTTGCGCTTTAGGGCCCTCTTCCGCGTCTTGAATCTCATCCAATGCGCTCCGAATTGCCACGAGGGCACGTTCCCAGTCTTCGCCCTCAGCAATACAAACCTTGGTCTGTACAACACGCTTTGTTTCTGAATTGACAATCACCCGCCCAACGATTTCCTTATTGGGGATAGTGATTTTCTCTCCATCTTCGCCAAGCAGAATTGTGTGCGCCAGCGTAATCACATCGACGACACCGGAAACATTTCGGTTCACGGTAATTGTGTTCCCGACAAGGAAAGGCCGGGTCAATATAATTGATACACCCGCTCCATAATTTGACAGAGGTCCCTGAATAGCCATCGTCGCGCCAAATGCTGACGCACCAGCCAAGGCAATTAACGGGGCTGTTGAAATACCAAAATTCCCAAGCGTGATGATCACCAGAAAAACGATAATCACGACTTTGACGACGTTGCCAATGAAGCGGGCCAACGTCTCATCAATATTTTTAGTACCAAGAATTTTATCGACACGCAGCCCTGCCCATTTAGCCAGTTTTAGGCCGATCAACAGGAATATCAGCGCACCAACAATCTGGAATCCATAGGTAACCGCGAATTCAATTAAGGAATCGACCACACGACTGACATTTTCAACCTGCTGGTCAACGGTCTGGTTAAGGCTCGCCCCAACCGTCTCGACCGAGCTTGATTCGTTATTTTCCGCCATCACTCGATCCCTTTATCAACTCAGTTTTTTGTCACCTGACACGCTGTACCGCTAGCCACCAGAAACAACATGGACTTCCCATCGCCGGAAATTTCGCTGTAATCAAGATCAACAGCAACAATTGCATTGGCACCAACGATCAGGGCTTCACGGCGAAGTTCCGTCAGGCAGGTATGGCGGGCGTCACGCAACACTTTTTGTGATGCCTTGGAGCGGCCACCAAAGACATCGCGCATGCCTGCAAAAAAATCCTTGAAGATGTTCATTCCAAATACGCATTCCGCCGAAATCACTTCAATCCTCTCGTCAATGGTATAACCTGACAATCCGGTTTCCGTCGTCACGACCAGATCTTTGGCCAGTTCGTCAATTACTTCGGTCGGTAATTCATCGAATTGTTTATTGTCGATAAGTTCCTGAACCTGCTCTTCGCTTTTACCGAACAAACCAAACATCGCGGCCTCCTAATCTGCTGAATGAGTAAGGCAGCGTACTTGCCTCTGCTCAACGGTCAAGTCCGCGTATACGTTTTTTGCTTTTCAGTCGCTATTCTCGTGTTATCGTTTTCGCATATGCAATATCGCAGGTGCGGCAGAAAACAGTCGACGACCTGTATTCACGAGGATAGTTCACTTTGCTATATCACACTTACGAACTCACCCATGCCGCCCTGTCGCCACTGAAAGCTTTCACACAGACCGCACAATACCTGAATTCCAGCATTTATAACCCACTCGCCTACACGCCAATGGGAAAGTCTGTAGCCGCAGCCTGTGAGGTCTTTAACCGTACAACGCGGCGTTATGGCAAACCCGAATGGGGAATAGAGTCGACAACCCAAGACGGGGAAGTGATTCCCCTGAGTCGTGAAATCCAGCTTTGCACGCCGTTTTGCGACCTTCTGCATTTCCGCCGTGACCAGGGTCATGGCATGGAAGCATTACCAAAAGTTCTCATCGTTGCCCCCTTATCCGGCCATTACCCGACACTTTTGCGTGGAACTGTTGCGGCAATGCTTCCAGAACATGATGTTTACATCACCGATTGGCGCGACGCCCGCATGGTGCCTGCATCGCTCGGTCCCTGGGGGCTTGATGACTGTATTGACACAATTTCCGATCTGATCCGCTTCATGGGCGAAGGCGTGCACGTGATTGCCGTTTGCCAACCCTCAGTGCCGGTGCTTGCCGCCTGTGCGATAATGGCTGAGGACAATGACCCATGCCAGCCCGCATCAATGATTCTTATGGGTGGTCCCATCGATACGCGGAAAAACCCGACGTCTGTTAACCGCCACGCCAAAACCAAGGATATTTCCTGGTTTGAAAACACCGTCATCAGCCGTGTTCCTTTCCCGCACCCCGGCATGATGCGCTCTGTTTATCCGGGGTTTATTCAACTGACAGGGTTCATGACCATGAACCTCAATCGCCACATGAAAGCTCACGTCAGCCTATACAACGACTTGGTAAAAGGTGATGGTGATTCCGCCGACCAGCATCGGGATTTTTATGACGAGTACATGTCGGTAATGGATTTGCCGGCAGAATTTTACCTGGACACTGTTAAAACCGTATTTCAGGATCATACTTTAGCCGACGGCAAAATGATTTACCGGGACCGCGTCGTAACCCCGAAAGCGATCACCAAAACCGCGCTGATGACGGTTGAGGGTGCCAAGGATGATATCTGCGGCCTTGGTCAAACTGCGGCGGCTCATGAAATCTGCGAAAATATCCCGACAACGATGAAACTGGAATTCGTCAACCAGAACGTTGGTCACTACGGTGTGTTTAATGGAAAACGCTGGCGTACGGAAACCCAGCCTGAAATTGCAAAATTCATCCGCGCTCATAATCTCGAATGACTTCCAACCAGCGCCAATCCCCTGAAGTTCGAGCCCCCCAAATGCTATGGCGACCCGCTTGGTAGTGTCACGGTAACAACTGTTCCTTTGCCGACTTCACTCTCGATCAAGAGGGTACCATCATGCAGTTCAACCAGTGAGTTACAAATTGCGAGCCCAAGCCCTACCCCGTCCTGGGGTTTATGCGGATCGGGATCATGCCGAGTGAAAGGAACTGTCAGCAATGGAATTTTTTCTTGAGGAATGCCAATGCCCGTATCGCGCACAACAAACTTATGATGCGCTCCGGTCTCACTCACGGCGAGTTCAACCTGTCCACCTTCTGGGGTGAATTTGACTGAATTGGTAACCAGGTTGACCAAAATCTGCAAAAGCGTGCGCCAGTCTGCCTGGAGAGGTGACAAGTTCTCAGAAATCGACACATCAACAGAAACGCCTTCCTGTCGCGATCTTGGGCCTAGTAACTTCACACATTCATCAGTTAGTTCTCGGACATCAACGCTCGTTTTATTGATGTCATATTTACCAGCCTCAATTCTTTCGATATCAAGAATATCATTGACCATATTGAGAAGATGCAGGCCGCTGCTCCCAATATCATTCGCGTACTCCGCATATCGTTCATTTCCAAGCGGCCCCAGGAATTGATTGCCGATCATTTCCGAAAACCCGAGAATTGCATTTAGCGGAGTACGAAGTTCGTGACTCATATTCGCCATAAAGTCCGACTTGATCTGATTGGCCCTGATCACATTTTCCATAGCCAATTGCAGCTTTTCCTCAGCCTGCTTACGTTCTGTGATATCATTGAAAACACCAACGACCCCACCATCCGGCATTGGTGAGCGAACCAACTCTATAAACCGACCATTGGGTGTCCAATCTTCCACGATTAATGGTTCTCTAACTCGATACCCATCCAATCTTTCAGCAATCAGTTCATTGAGGTCTCCGGGCCCGTAGTCCCCCCGTTCAGCCCGCAGTTTTACCAAATTGGCTAGCGGCATACCTGGCTCGGTCGTGCCGTCTGGAAATTGGTAGAATTCCTGAAAACTGGGACTGGCAAATTGAAACATTTGGTCCTTATCAATCATAAAAATGCCGCCTGCCATATTGTCCAAAGCTGTGCGTAACCTGCCTTCTTGCACTGACAATGCGGTTTCAACATCTCTAAGTCGCGTGATATCAGTCGCAATTGTGCCGATGCCGACGATTTTTTCATCCGTATTGATTACCGGGAATTTTATAACTAACTCCTGGCGGGTTTTGCCGTTGGTATCTGTATAGGCGCGCTCAATGCTGATGATTTCACGCGTTTTTTTAATTTCCAGATCTTGGGCTATAACTTCATTTGCGTACTCAGGGGTGATGTTATTGATTTCCTCAATTGTTTTTCCAAGGACATCTTCGCGCCGCAATCCAAATCGTTTTTCAAATTCAGAATTTACGAGTTCATATTTTCCATCTACTCCCTTGATTACCAATTCGACAGGCAGGTTGGTGACGATTGACGACAGCCTTGTTTCGCTTTCATGAGCAGCGATCTCTGCATACTTCATTTCCGAAATATCAGTTAGAATGCTGGATATTGCGGTGACTTTGTTATCAGGCCCAAAAATCGGGCATTTATGAACGAGTATGTGCCGAACTTTTCCATCAGGAAACAACCGGCTAAGCTCAAATGCATTTATCTCCTCACTATCGACAACCTGCCGATTCCTCTCGCAGATTCTGTCAGCTTCTTCGCCCGGGTATAATTCATAGATAGTTTTGCCCTTAATATCTGTCTGATCACATGCCATCCATTTTTCATAAGTCTTGTTTACAACAAGAAAGCGATGGTCCATATCCGTCAAAGTAATGGCCGCTGGTGAACCGCTAACAATAGCATTAAACCTTTCCTGAGCCTGAAGGCGGGCAGCCTCCAGCTCCACATTCTCGCTCACATCGCGAAGCATGACGGTGAACAGAGTCTCGTTTTCAATATCCATTTTGGACAAAGCGACTTCTGCAGGAAACTCGGTTCCATCTTTCCGTATTCCGAATACGGCACTGCGGTCTTTCAAATTAAGATATGTTTCCTTCGACACCTTGAACTGATCCAAATGTTGGTTGTGCTCATCGCGTAAGCGGTCTGGAAGCAATCTGACAAAGGGTTGACCGATCATCTCCTGAGCGTCATATCCAAAAATGCGCTCTGCGCCTTTATTGAAAATCTGAACGACACGATTTCCGTCAGTTGTGATCACAGCTTCCGGCGCGAGATTGAGGACAGTGGAAAGTCGATTTTCAGATTCCTGCAGTTCTTCAGTCCGCTCGGCAACGCGGGCTTCTAGCTCTTCGTTAGCCTGTTTTAACGCTTCTTCAGCCTGCTTGAGTTTTGTGATGTCTGCCGCGGTTCCCCGGTACCCATCAAACTTGCCATCTTCACCAAACAGTGGCTTGCCCGTAACTGACAGCCAGATTGTCTCGCCATTCTTGACCTGGCGTGATTGAATAAGGTTTCGAAATGGCCGATGCGCCGTCAGGCAATCGATATGATTATCCCATACCGCAGCGCTCATGCCATCAGGCTTCATGTCAGGCCTTCGCCTACCCAAATAATCGCCTATTGGGTAATTTAAATTATCTGCTGTTGACACGGAAAGAAGCGTATAGGCCAGGTCCTCATCAAGTTCCCAATACCACTCCAGCCCGATATCGCAAAAGTCCTTTAAGCGATCTTCACTTTCGCGAAGTTTGTTTCCGACTGCGACAAATTCGCTGACATCCGAACCAGTCCCCCGATATCCCTCAAAATTCCCAGTCTCGTCGAATAAAGGGAATCCACTCACCCTCCGGCCCGAAATCTGGCCATCGGCTTCGATAAAATCATACTGAAAATTTCGAAATTCCTGATGCGCATCCAGGCAGGCCAGGTGCTCTTGCCAATGGGGCTTTTCGAGTTCTTCCGGTGATGAAATCTCCCACCGGGCTTTACCAATGACCTCTTCAGGGGCAATGCCTGTTATCCGCTTGAGGCCATCGGAAAAATAGGAGAACCGTAGGTCGGCATCCATTTCCCAAATCCAGTCTGACGAAATGTCGGCAATCTGGCGTAGCCGCTCTTCGCTTTCCCTAAGCGCCTTATCTGCTTCAATCTTCTCCTGATGCTCCGCAGCACGTCGCAACGCCGACTCTATAACATTGGGTAGAATATCAACGTAGGAGTTTTGGCTGTCTTTAATAACGTAATTATAGACACCCAACCTAAATGCCTCAGCAGCGACTTGCTCGTTGCCACGACCGATAACAATAATGATCGGTAAATCTGGGTATGTCGCCAGAAGTTTTTGCGCGACATCAAGCCCGGTCATATCCGAAAGCTGATCATCCACGGCGATCAGATTGTATGGTTCCGCATTGTGTAACGCTAATCCTGAAACCCCGTTCCCGCATAGATCAACATGATACCCGGCAGCCTCAACCACCGATTTAAAATCCACCCCAAGCGAATGATCTTCTTCTATGTAAAGGAGGCGATTTCCATTAGGCTGCAGCATCAAAAATCCAAAATACAATATGGTTTGTGCGATTCTGCGTCAAAAATCAGGTCAATCTTAATATTAGGTTCGTCCTCTATTGTTATCAATAGCGGGCCTCAATGGTTACCCAGTCAAATTGTTACTTGCCTCACCGCTCATGAAATTTTCAATATTATCAACAAGCTGGTCTGCCAAAGTTTGCATGGCTTCCGTACTGGCCCATGCAACATGTGGCGTCAGGATGAAATTGGGGCGTTTCATCAATTCCTGAAATGGATGGTCATCCGTCAATGGCTCTGCTGACACAACATCAATACCGGCACCCGCGATCATGCCTTCAGAGATCGCTGTCGCCAGATCGTTTTCTTCAATCAAACCGCCGCGCGCCGTATTGATAATTATGGCGCTGTCTTTCATACGTTTGAATTCATCAATCCCGATCATGTTGCGAGTCCCCGGCGTTAGCGGGCAATGAAGGGTTAAGACATCAGCTGTTTCGATCACTTCGTCAAACGGCGTATACAGCGGGCCTAACCCGTCGACGCCTTTATGCGCTGCGAAAACTGGTTCCATGCCAAACCCGCGCGCGATCTGAGCAACCGACTGACCAATAACACCCTCACCAAAAATTCCCAAACGGGCTCCGGCCAAGTCATTGATCTTGTGATTGAAGAAACAGAACTGATCGGCCTTCTTCCATTCACCGGCCATAACATCATTGTGGTAAGCCATAATCGCCCGACGTAAGGACAAGATCAGGCCAAAGGTGTGCTCGGGGACCGTGTTGATCGCATACCCACGAATGTTCGAAACAACGATTCCACGTTCGCGACAGGCTGCCAGATCAACGACATCACTGCCGGTAGCCGCAATGGCAATCATCTTGAGGTCGGGCAGCTGATCGATCGTTTCTTTTCTGATCGGGGCCTTGTTGGTAATCGCTATGCTCGCACCAGCCAGACGCTCGGCAACCTGGTCTGCCGGCGTGCGGTCATGACTGACCCATTCATGATCAAAATCCGGGCGGCGAAGATTGATGTGTGGCGCAATAGTGTCGCGATCTAGGATGACGATACGTTCGGTCATAGAATTATTCCCAAGTTTTCTATATTTTTAAAATGGTCGACAGACTAAAGATTGAGGGGTCAATCCGATTTCGTCAATATGGACGCCTGTTTAGGGGGTTGAATGACTGTAGTAAACCAACTTTTTGACCTAACAGGCATGTCGGCACTGGTTACCGGTGCAGGACGCGGTCTGGGTTGGGAAGTCGCCAAGGCGCTGGCCCAGTCTGGCGCGACGGTATTTGCAAATGGCCGAAATGCAAACCCGCTGGACGCCAAAATAGCGTCTGGTTCCCCCGGTGTTGGCAAGATCACCACAGCGATTTTTGACGTAACCGACGCAGACGCCGTTGAAGACTGGATGGCAAGCACAGGAAAAGGCCTGAATATTCTGGTCAATAACGTTGGCCTGCGCCATCGCCAACCTGTTGAAAGTTGCCCCCCCGAAGACTTCCAGGCCATGCTTGATGTCAACCTGACAGCGCCCTACAGACTGGCTCGCACCGCCGCGCGGATAATGGGCACAGATCACAATGCCGGAAACAATATTATCAACATCACCTCCATTGCCGGTCCCCGGGCTCGCTCTAATGATGCGGCCTATACGGCAGCGAAAGGGGGATTGGAGGCGCTAACTCGCGCCCTGGCCATGGAACTTGCCCCGAATGGCATTCGGGTTAACGCCATCGCACCGGGCTTTTTCGCCACGGAAACCAATCAGAAAATGGTTGATGACCCCGACATTCAGAAATTCGTCGCAGCGCGCATCCCCGTCAAACGCTGGGGCCAACCCGCTGAAATTGGTGGCGCAGCTGTGTTCCTGGCATCACGTGGCGCGTCTTATGTTAATGGGCATGTGCTAACAGTCGATGCCGGATTATCGGTCAACTTTTAAAGCGCGATGGTGATAGCTGGGCCGCGGTTATCCCATAAGCGGCGATGTCTTCGGGGATGTCTTTTCGATTTGCCAACGCCGCAACTATTCTCGCCATCGCGGGAGCCGTCTGGATTCCATAACCTCCCTGCCCGGCCAGCCAGAAAAATCCCTCACAGTCTTCGGCAAAACCAACAACAGGGGATTTGTCAGATGCAAACGTCCGCAACCCGGCCCGTTTGCTGATAATCCGACCAACTTTCATTGTTGTCACAGTTTCGATGCGATCAATACAAAGAGCGACATCCATCTCGTCCGGTTGTGCGTCGCAGGGCGGAGATGGCGTTTCGTCGGCGGGCGATATCATCAGATCACCGCCTTCAGGTTTAAAATACCACGACTCGTCAGCACCAATGGTCAATGGCCATTTGGAGATATCAAGACCGGGATCGAATGTCAGTGCGGTGCGCCGTTTCGGGGTTATGCCAACACTCCCGGCACCCGCCATATCGGCGATCTGATCTGCCCAGGCTCCCGCAGCATTCACGATAACAGGCGCAGCATAAGTCCCGGCCCGTGTTTCGATCTGCCAGTGATCATCGCTCCGCGTCAGGTTAAGGATTTCCGCATCTGTCACCAACTCACCACCCGCACCTCGAAAGCCGCGGATAAACCCCTGAAGCAAGGCGGCCACGTCAATGTCAGACGCCACAGCATCCCAGCCGCCACGAACACTGCTTTCCGGGCGAAGGGCCGGAGAAACCTCCAGCAACTGAGCCGTTTCAAGTAGCGTCATTTTGGCTGCGCCCTTTGACGCGCTGATCACCTCATCAAGCGAGGCCGCGTTCTTTTCATCTGCAACGAACAGTTCGCCGCGTTTGGACAATAACGGGTGCTGGCAAAACCCTTCTGGGGGGTTCTCAAAGAAATCCCGGCTGGCTGAGGTAATGCCACGAAAAACATCATTGCCATAGTTTTCGGTAAACAATGCAGCGCTTCGTCCGGTGGTATGATAGCCGGGCTGGTCTTCCATTTCACAAACAAGGACACGTCTGCCACCACGGGCCAGTTCATAGGCAGCTGACGCGCCTGCGATACCGGCACCGATTACCAGAAAATCATATGATTTTATTGTCTCTGTCATGATCACAGACCTTTAAACATGATGCGCCCATACCGTCAACAATGTGCTACATTAAAGCCTTCTGACAAAATCAGGCAAAGCCGTTCGAAGCAATTCTGAGAGTTATTGACATAGATCAATGTTCGGAGCGATTATTTGACCTAAGTCAATATTTAACAAAACGAAACTAGCAATGGATCGCAAGCATGAGCACCGATCAAGCGAACTCCAAAGGACAGGAACTTAAAGGGTTTCTGTTCCTGACCGTGGTTCTGGCCCCCGTCCTGTCTGTCGCACTGGTCGGCGGATACGGATTTGCCATTTGGATGTATCAGATTTTAATCGGCCCACCCGGTGCGCCTTAAGCGCCCATTTCAATATTGAAAACTCTTATTGATTTTAGGAGACATACCATCATGAAGGACCAGCGAGAAGCGATGAGTAACCCGTCGCGCCGCGACCTGATCACCGCCCGGTTTTCAAAACCCGTAGGGCATATTGCCAGCCTAATGGTTCAGGCCTGGCCTGAGTTCATGACTGAACTAACGCCAACGCTGAACGCCATACCCGGTGTCGAGGTTCACGCCAGCGAAACGAACGGACGCATGGTTGTCACCGTCGAAGCCGACAGCGACGCCCATCTGCTTGACACAATTTCCCATATTGAGCGCACGGATCACGTTATCACGGCCTCTCTTGTCTACCACCAGATTGAGGACTGAGGCGATGAGCAGCAACAAACCCAAATCAGGCCTTACACGGCGCGAATACATAAAAGCCAACGCCGTTGCGATTGCAGCGACCGCCGCCGGCATTGCCGCCCCCGCATCCGCCGCCAATCTGGTCACCGCAAAAGATAAAACCGCGATCAAGTGGTCAAAAGCGCCCTGTCGTTTCTGCGGCACCGGTTGCAGCGTCATGGTCGGCACCAAACAAGGCAAGGTAGTCGCCACCCATGGCGACACCAAGTCCGAAGTCAACCGCGGCCTCAACTGCGTCAAAGGCTACTTCCTGTCCAAAATCATGTACGGCAAGGACCGCCTGATGAAACCGCTGCTTCGCATGACCAACGGAAAGTACGACAAAAATGGTGAATTCACACCAATCACCTGGGACGATGCCTTCGACATTATGGCCGTCAAATTCAAGGACGCCATCAAGAAGAACGGCCCAACTTCAATTGGTATGTTTGGTTCCGGTCAATGGACTGTCTGGGAAGGGTACGCTGCTTCCAAGTTGATGAAAGCCGGGTTCCGCTCCAACAACATCGACCCCAACGCGCGCCACTGCATGGCCTCTGCCGTTGGTGGTTTCATGCGCACTTTTGGCATTGATGAGCCAATGGGTTGCTACGATGACATGGAAGCGGCTGATGCTTTTGTGCTTTGGGGCTCCAACATGGCGGAAATGCACCCGATCCTCTGGACCCGGATCACGGATCGCCGCCTCAGCAACCCGCACGTCAATGTCACCGTGCTCTCAACCTTTGAGCATCGCTGCTTTGACTTGGCCGATAGCGGCATCATTTTTACCCCGCAGACAGATCTGGCGATCCTCAATTTCATCGCCAATTACATCATCGAAACTGGCAAGGTCGATTATGATTTTGTCGAAAAGCACGCCAACTTCCGCGTTGGCAATACGGACATCGGTTATGGCCTGCGCCCGGACCATCCGTTGCAGAAAAAAGCAAAGAACGCGAAAAAAGCAGGCGGTTCCAAACCAATTACTTTTAATGAATACGCAGCTTTCGTGAAAAGCTACGACGTCGAATACGCATCCAAAATTTCGGGTGTTTCGAAAGAAAAACTGATTGCCCTGGCTGAACTATATGCGGATCGCCAGACCAAGGTCATGTCGCTCTGGACGATGGGCTTCAACCAGCACACTCGCGGCGTCTGGGCCAACAATCTGGTTTACAACATCCACCTTCTGACCGGCAAGATCTCGGAACCCGGCAACAGCCCGTTCTCGCTAACCGGCCAGCCATCGGCTTGCGGCACAGCGCGCGAAGTCGGCACGTTCTCACACCGCCTGCCCGCCGATTTGGTCGTCAAAAATCCGAAACATCGGGCGATCGCGGAAAAAATCTGGAAACTGCCCACGGGTACAATCCCGGCAAAACCCGGCCTTCACGCAGTCCAGCATAACCGTGCCCTGAAAGACGGCAAGCTCAACGCGTACTGGGTGCAGGTGAATAACAATGTGCAGGCAGCGGCCAACCTGAACGAGGAAACGCTTCCAGGGTATCGCAACCCGGACAACTTCATCGTTGTTTCCGATGCTTACCCAACCGTCACCGCGCAGGCCGCTGATCTGATCCTGCCGACTGCCATGTGGGTGGAAAAAGAAGGTGCCTATGGCAATGCAGAACGGCGCACCCAGTTCTGGCATCAACTGGTCGATGCGCCGGGTGAATCCAAATCCGATCTCTGGCAACTGGTTGAATTTTCCAAGCGCTTCAAGACCGATGAGGTTTGGCCGAAAGAGCTTCTCGACAAGAACCCTGAATTCAGGAAAAAGACCCTGTATGAAGTTCTTTATAAAAACGGCAACGTCGACAAATTCCCGCTCGCCGAAACCTCCAAAGACAATGCCAACCCGGAAGCAGAGGCCTTCGGTTTCTATATCCAGAAAGGTTTGTTTGAGGAATACGCCGCCTTCGGTCGTGGACACGGCCATGACCTGGCCCCGTTCGACACCTATCACGAGGTTCGCGGTCTGCGCTGGCCGGTTGTTGACGGAAAAGAAACCCGCTGGCGATACCGCGAAGGGGCTGACCCTTATGTCAAAGCCGGGACCGAGGTGGAGTTTTACGGAAAGAAAGACGGCAAGGCGAATATCTTTGCCCTGCCTTATGAGCCCGCAGCCGAAGAACCCGATAACGAATATGATCTCTGGCTCTCGACCGGTCGCGTTATCGAGCACTGGCATTCAGGGTCCATGACCCAACGGGTGCCGGAACTTTACCGGGCGTTCCCGGATGCGGTTGTCTACATGCACCCGGACGACGCAGCAAAACGCGGCCTCAAACGCGGCAGCGAGGCCCGGATCGTCTCAAGGCGCGGCGAGATTAAAACCCGTGTTGAAACCCGTGGACGTAATAAACCGCCCAAGGGACTGGTTTTCGTTCCCTGGTTTGACGCCAGCCAGTTGATCAACAAAGTCACCCTTGATGCTACAGATCCCATCTCAAAACAGACGGATTACAAAAAATGTGCAGTCAAAATCATAGCCGTTTAAGCCGCACGCTCCGCTTCGCTCAGATACTGGGCGTCTCGGCGCTGCTTGCATTGTCTCTGAACACAGTCGTTCAGGCGGATCCGATTGCAACCCTTCGCGGGGCCGAAATCAATCTGGAACCAACTTCTCCGATGATGACCCGCCAGGATAATTCGGATATGCGCCGCATGCGCAACTACCCGGAACAACCGCCGACCATCCCGCATAAAATCCGCGGCTACATGATCGATCTGAAAGCCAATAAATGCCTGAGCTGCCACAGCCGCCGCGCAACCGCGGATTCCCAGGCACCAATGGTCAGCATCACTCACTTCATGGACCGCGACAATCAGGTTCTGGCGACGGTTACACCGCGCAGATATTTCTGCACCCAGTGTCACGTGCCGCAACTTCAAACCAAACCGCTAGTCGGCAATGACTTTGTCGATGCGGACACCTTGATCAATACAAAAGGAAACTAGGTCGTGTCTGTGTTTTCAAGAGCCCTTGGGCTGTTGCGCTTACTGAGCAAGCCGAGCCGCCATTACAGCCTTGCCTTCCTGACGATGGGCGGGTTTATCGCCGGGATCGTTTTCTGGGGTGGTTTCAACACAGCGCTCGAAGTAACCAACACGGAAGCTTTCTGCGTCAGTTGTCATGAAATGCGCGAGAACGTCTATCAGGAGTTGCGGACAACCATTCACTATTCCAACCGCTCTGGTGTACGTGCCACCTGCCCGGATTGCCATGTACCACATGAATGGACCGACAAAATCGCCCGGAAAATGGCCGCCTCGAAAGAGGTCTGGGGAAAACTGTTCGGGACCATCAGCACGCGTGAGAAATTTCAGGCAAAACGTCTGGAACTGGCAAAGCACGAATGGGCACGTTTTAAGGCCAACGACTCGCTCGAATGCCGAAACTGCCATGCCTTTGAATCCATGGACATCACCCAACAAAGCAAACGCGCCGCCAAACAACACCAGACCCGCCTCGCCAAGGGCGAGAAAACCTGCATCGATTGTCACAAAGGCATCGCACACGAACTACCGGACATGTCGGGGGTTACAGGCTGGAATTGAGTAGGGCTTGACAGAAACCGCATCGAAGCTGGTAATTGCCGAACGGACCGTCGTTTGAGAAAGCCACTTCGATGCCTCAGAGCTTTGCTGATTTTATTGTTAATACCGCTTACGAAGATATCCCCGAAGATGTACTGAGTGTCATGCGTCGCAGTCTGCTTGATACCATTGGTGTTGCCATCATCGGCTCGACAACGGATATCTCGCGTATCGTCCGCCGCTATGCCGATGACTTCTGGAACGCCCCGACCGGGAAACCGGGAGCACGAATGATGGTCGATGGCCGCCGGGTATCCCCGGCTGGAGCGGCGTTCGCCGGCGCTTTCACCATCGATTCCATCGACGCCCACGATGGCTTTTCCGCCGTTAAAGGCCATGCCGGTTCGGCCGTTCTTCCGGCCATGCTGGCGGTTTGTGATGAAAGACGTGAGGCCGGCAATCCACTCGGCGCAAAAGACTTCATGCTCGGGCAAATTCTGGCCTATGAAGTCGGGTATCGATCCGGATTGACCATGCATGGCACGGTGTCTGATTACCACACATCCGGCGCATGGAACGCCGTCGGTGTTGCATCTGCCGCGGCCAGGCTTGTTGGCCTTGACGCCGAAGGTATTCGTCACGCTGCCGGGATCGCCGAATATCACGGTCCCAGAAGCCAGATGATGCGCTGCATCGATTTCCCATCCATGGTCCGCGATGGCGTTGGTTGGGGGTCACCAACCGGCGTTGCGGCGGCTTATATGGCCGGGCTTGGGTTTACAGGTGCACCTGCCATCACCATTGAAGGAGACGAGGCCGCCCCCTGGTGGGATGATCTCGGGACACGCTGGGAAATTGGCGGGACCCATTACAAGCGATATCCGGTTTGCCGCTGGGCGCATCCGTCTCTGGATGCCATATCGGAATTGATGACTGAGCATAACCTGAACCATCATGACATCGAGAAAATGCGGATACAGACATTCCACTACGCAACCCGCCTTGCCGGGGCCGAGCCGAAAAACCTTGATGATCTGTCCTATTCCATCGTTTACCCGGCTGCGATCATGGCCGTTCGAGGCAAAGTTGGTCGCGAGGAACTTCTGGATGAGGTTCTCCATGACCCAGACATTCAGAGAATCGCTCAGGCAACTGATCTGGTTGAGACGGACCATTACACGAAAATCTCAACGCGCCAGCGCTGGGCCGATGTGACGATTTACCTGAAAGACGGGCGGAGCGTCATGTCTGAGCCAAAAACGCCAAAAGGTGACCCGGAAGACCCGCTTTCCGATCAGGAGATTTTGGATAAATTCCGCCTGCTGACGGATGGTTTGATCGATAAAACAAGGGCGCGGGAAATCGAGCAGGCCTGCCCTGAATTTGACAAGCTCTCCGCCGTTGATTTTAATCACCTGCAGGACAATATTTTCAACGCAATATCTGGCACGTCATGACCGCCCATTCCCCACTCAAAGGCCCGTCCGTCTGGCTGGGTAACGAAATAGAAAATGACCCGCGCTGGCGGTATCACCTGAGCGGCTCTCATATTGCTGAGATTGATGCGGCTCTTGCAGGCGTCCGGCAGGCCGGACTAGCGTGGTACGACCTGACGATACATTCCTTCCCGCTTCCCAACCTCAAGGACCTGCTGGCAGATATTGGACAGGAGCTGGAACAAGGCGTTGGGTTCGCGTTGCTCAGGGGATTACCCATAGAACGTTATGATGAAGCCCAGCGCCGGGCCCTGTGGTATGGCATGGGATGTCATCTGGGTCAGCCGGTTCATCAGGATTGCCACGGGTTGCTAATGCGCGATATCACCGATGCCCAGCAAGATACGGACAGTGTATTTGGTCACCATCTGCAAACCCGCGACGGACAGGCATTTGCCTCATCAAAAGCCCGCACTCTGTCAAACGGCCCGCTCCGTTTCCACACGGACCGCACGGATGTGGTGGCTCTTCTGTGCGCCGCCACATCATCGAGCGGCGGTGCCAGCCGTATCGCCAGTTCGCCTGCCGTTCACAACCAAATTCTGGCGGAACGACCGGATCTATTGGAGGTCCTGTTTGCCCCTTACCAGCGCTCACGCTTGGGTGAAGAAATCGGTGGCGAGAACATGACCTACCCCTTGCCTGTATTCGGCATTCAGGACGGCTATTTCACCAGTCACTATTCCAGGACTTATATTGAAGCGGCTGAAGAAATGGACGGCGTCGCGAAGTTAACCATCGAACAGGTTGAGGCGATTGAAATGCTTCACGACGCTGCCGATGCGCTGTGCTTTGGGATGCAACTTGAGGCTGGCGACATGCAGTTTCTAAACTCGCATGTCACCTATCATGCCAGAGACGCCTTCGAAGATAACCCGGGCCAGAACGCCCCCGGTCGCTGCCTGCACCGTTTATGGCTGACCACACCGAACAACCGCCCCCTGCCGGAAGACCACAAAATCCTGTGGCGCTCCGTCAAGGCAGGGACACCCAGAGGCGGGATTACTTTGAAGTAAGCTAACTGTGCCTGACGGCTACATCTTCATGTTTGCATAAATAATTTTGGTGAAGAAATCAGGTTTCATGAAGCCATTGCCCCAGGTCGCGTTCAGGTCTGCCAAAGGTTGGGCCGCCAGCACGTCCTCTTCAGACTTCCCGGCATCGACCAGTTTTTTCACATTATCCCGGGCCGTGATCAGCATCTCACGATAGGCAGCCAGTTCAGTTTTGTTGCTCATCGGTCCGTGGCCTGGAATGATTTTGGTTTTGTCATCAGCCAACGCGATCATTTCCGCCGCCGCTTTGATGACACCATCAATCGTACCGCCGTGCTGAGCGTCAATGAATGGGTACATGCCGCTAAAATACAGGTCACCGGTATGGATGACATTGGCTTCCTTGAAATGAACGTATGAATCACCATTGGTATGGGCCGGGTTCACATGCTGGATGCGCATGGTCTGTCCGTTCAGATGAAAGGTTGAGCTGTCACTAAACGTGATGCTCGGCAGGGCAACGTAAGGGGCTGCCGGGATTTTTTTATTAAAGGCTTTCAGGAACTGGTCCTTGCTCATCAGTTCGCGGACATTGTCATGGGCGACAATAACCGCGCCCGCCTTGCCAAGGTTTTCATTGCCGCCACTGTGGTCGAAATGCCAATGGGTGTTGAGCACAAAGCGAACCGCCTTGTTACTGACTTTCGTGATCGCTGCCTGAATTTTTTCGGTTAACGGAGCAAACTGGTCATCAACCATGAAGACGCCATCGTCTCCGACCGACAGGCCAATATTCCCGCCAGCGCCCTTCAGCATATAAATACCAGACCCGAGATCGGTTGTGGTGATCTCGACTTTCGACATATCCTGCTGGGCATCAGATGAATTTGTCATGCCGACACTGAATAACATACCGAGCGCCAGCGAAGCCCGCAAACGCCCAAATCGCCGAATTCGTTTTCCCGAATTACTCATACTTCACTCCCTGTTTTTTTTTATGTGTGACACAATAGAGTGAATATAAGCCTGTCGAAAAATTATGCGAGGCCTGGGCAGTAAATATACTGTGATGCGATTTGATTCCTGCCCGGCGATTGCTCACCAATTCAACCTGCGCTAGGGTCCAATATCTGAACAATTTGATGATTATAAAAAGGTCAGAACGATGAAAATGCGCGCCGCTGTCCTCGTAGAAGCCCAACGCCCAAAACCCTATGCCGAGTCAACGCCAGTCCTGGTGACCGAGGTTGATCTTTCCCCACCGGGTCCCGGCGAAGTACTGGTTCAGATCAAGGCTGCGGGCATTTGCCATTCGGATTTATCCGTCGTCACTGGCACACGCAAACGCCCGGTCCCGATGGTGCTCGGCCATGAAGCGTCAGGCATCGTCGCCGAAGTGGGCCCTGGCGTCACCCGCTTGAAAGCAGGAGACCATGTTGTCTTTGCCTTTGTTGCCGCCTGTGGGCATTGCGAACCCTGCATGTCGGGGCGACCCGGCATTTGTGAGCCAGGCACGGCAGCGAATGGCGCTGGCACACTGATTAACGGATCAAGACACCTGTCTCTGAATGGGCAGCCGATCAATCACCAAAGCGGCGTATCGTGTTTCGCCGAATATTCCGTGGCATCAGAACATTCGCTGGTCAAGATCGATCCGACCCTGCCGCTTGATGAAGCAGCATTGTTCAGCTGTGCCGTGATTACCGGAGTTGGTGCGGTTCTCAACACAGCGAAAGTCCCGCCCGGGGCCACGGTCACCGTGGTTGGTCTCGGTGGAGTTGGGCTGAACGCCTTGCTGGCCGCAAAAATGCTGGGGGCGGAAAAGATTGTCGCTATTGACCTGCTCGACAGCAAACTAGCCCTCGCCCGGCAATTGGGAGCGACACATGCGTTTAACGCCAATGACCCGGATTGTGTTGAAGCGGCCCGCGAAGCGACAAGTGGCGGCACCGAATACACCTTTGAGGCGGCGGGCACTGTAGAAGCCATGTCGATTGCCTACCAAGTGACCCGGCGCGGCGGCACCACCTGCTCCTCCGGCCTTAGCCATCCGGATCACAACTTTCCAATTCAGCACCTCAGCATGGTCGCCGAAGAACGCACGATCAAGGGCAGCTATATGGGGTCTTGCGTACCAATACGCGATATCCCGCGCTACATCGGGCTTTATCAACGCGGCCACCTACCGGTCGACCGGTTGCTCTCAGAGCGTATAAAACTGGATGATATCAACTCAGCTTTCGACAAACTGGACCGTGGCGAGACGATTCGGCAAATCATCGTCTTTTGACTTGAGCGCACTTCAATTATGCCCCCGAGGAAGCTATCTGTTGAATTTTTGCCGCGAATCGTCGTAAACTGGCATTTAGGTGCCACAAGTCACGGTGTATCGAGGGAGCTTGCGCCCAAAAGGCTTTTGCTGAACGATGTTCTAAACGACCTGTGAGCCTAAAGTAACGTGCATGGGAATGTACGTCTATTAGCCAGGGAGAGTAAAGAAGATGCCTAAAGGTAAAGTTAAATGGTTTAATGCAACCAAAGGATACGGGTTCATCGAACCCGACGAAGGGGGTAGCGATGCCTTTGTTCACATTACGGCTGTAGAGAAAGCTGGTCTAAATGGCTTGCGCGAAGGTCAGGCCGTTGAATACGAACTGGTCTCCGGTCGGAATGGCAAAGAAGCCGCAGACGAACTTGTTGCTCTAGACTAATCAGGAATACCCGTCACATGACGGAACATGAGGGAGGCCTGCCGGTTTATTTCGGCGGGCCTCTTTTTTTTCCACTTTCCATACCCCATCATGGCCCTCACCAAAAATCATTCCGAAAGCAAATGAGACAACATGACCGGATTGCTGATTTACGTATGGTGCGCGCTGGGACTTGGCGGGCTTCTTAAGCCTTTACCCATTGGTCATATCCCATGGGCGGGTCTCAGGACATTTATCGGATTTTGCCTGATCCAGACACTTTTCTATCTTCTTCATATCCTTTTCGGCGTTGGATTCCAGATGTCCGCCTTTGTTGTTCTGGGATTAAGTTCGATTGGCGTCTGCAAACTCATCCTCGAATTCAAAACGGCACCTTCATCATCTGACTGGCCAATATCACCACCCTTTATCGTCATTGTCCTGGTTGGTGCGGTGGTGGGCGTGATTATCGGCGGAATGGCGTATATTCCCTATTCTGGAGATGAATTTGCGCAATGGATCGGGGCCGCGAGGTATATTTTTATCGCCGGAGGTTTTCCTGAAGCCTTGACGACGCTCCCCTACCCCGGATTTACACCGGGTTGGGCACTGACCTTGACATTCCCAATGGCATTTAGCGGCCAATTCGATGAAAGTCTGGCAGCACCTGCTGCTTTTGTGTTTCATGCAGCACTTATCGGGATGATATTTGACCTGGTCAGGGCCTTAATCAAAACAAGGTCGGCTCTAACGCCATTTCAAGTTAGTTTGTACGCATGGGGTTTCATCCTTCTGTTTATGGCGGCAGAAGTAAATGGTCAGCTTGTTGCCGTAAATTTACTAATCGAATCAGCGCAGGTTTATCTGGGCACCGCATTATTGTTATTACTGGTCTGCTGGTCTGATCCTGATGACAGGGGACTCACGACGGCAACCTATATTGGTCTCCTGTTCGCCGCAGCATACCTTTATAAAACAGCATTCATCGCAATGGCTCCGGCGCTCTTATGCGCCTGCTTGATAGTCGAATATACCAAATGGCAAAGAGCTGCACCTTCATCACTGTCAGCACTTATTCGCAATACCTTTATCAGTGTGCTGATCATCATTGGGCCGATGGTACTGATCTATATATCCTGGAAATTAAACGCTAATACCAAAGGGTGTATGGCTTCACCTTTTTCGTTACTGCAACAAGACAACCTGACAACCGTTCTCAATGATGAAACCATCGCTTATGCGGGGCGCTTTACAGACAAGCTCTGGGCCTATCTATCGACGTATAAACTCCCGCTTACAGTATTTACGGTTTTTGCTCTGGCTGCGGGACTGTCATCTAAACAACACCGCGCGGCGATAATAGCAGTCTCTGTCTATTTCATCGCTTTCCAGACCGCTTTCTTCCTCTATATGGCAACCTGCTCAAGTGAACAATACACGACGACCGAACGCTATACGCGCGTCATTTTGCAACCCGCTCATGCTCTGGCAACGTTGATCGCCTTATACTTATTGATGTCGAACACATGGGAAAAAACCTGGTTTAATCTAAATATCGTTCTCAAATCCCGTTATACCATTAGATTATCCATCGGAATGGTCGCCATTCTGGGCGTTCTCCAGTTCAATCTGATTTATCAGAAATTCGAAGACCTGAAAATACGGGACAGGCAGGCAATTGATCCGCAAATTCCTGTGATTTCGAAACACATCCCCAAAATCAAATCACTGCTGGGGTCTGAAAACCGGCAAGAAACCAGGGTTCTTGTTCTGGATGATCACTGGTCCGATGGTCATTCTGGGATGCTCGGGTATTTTTCAATGGGAAATAAACTTGGTGAAGGTCCGGACAATTTTGAAACGACCCTGTGGAACGTCGCCACGAGGGGTGAGATCAATACCGATCAAGAGACCTTCTTTAGGAAAGTTGAAACTGTGGATGCGATCTGGCCTTTAAAATTCCGCGAAGCAGATCGCCCACACATTTTGAAACTTGTACAACCACTCGCAGCCACCGAACGTCTTGATCAATGTTTATTGATCCGTGTAGCACCGGCCCTCCCGATGTTTCGATGTCAAATTTTGAAGACGAATAATTAGGTAAATACATGTATAGATGAGAATCTATAATTCACTTCAAATCATCAACACACCTGTCCTTCATTCATTTGATCGATAGGGTAACGTACAAAGGCCATGATGGATAATTTCGACAGAGCCCGTCTCCTTAAGTCAAAAGGCAGGAGTAATGTGAGTGTGGCGTTGGTGCGCGGGCCGATCGTGTCTACCCTGAATGCGTTAAATAATGAGGCTACGCCGGCAATCGCGCTCGCATATTTGTCAGGATACCTGGAAAAATATGGCTACAACGCGAAGATGGTTGATGCGATTGGCGAAGGCTTAAGCCAAATGTGGCCAATCGAAAATTGGCCGGGCTACCAATGTCAGGGTCTGACATTTGATGAAATCGTCGCACGAATTCCGGGCGACGTTGACGTCATCGGGATCAGTGCAATGTTTTCCGGGGAATGGCCTATCACTAGAGAACTAATTGAATATATTCGGTGCAAATTCCCAAATTCCGTAATTGTTGCAGGCGGCGAACACATTACGGCCTTAACTGAATACAGCCTGCGTGAATGCCCGGCCATTGATTTCTGTATCCGCGGTGAAGGTGAGTCGGGGATTCATACCCTGCTTGAAAAATTTATCTCCGGCGAAACAATCGACGACGTACCGGGGATCTCGCACTTCAGGAATGGTGAATATATTGCCAATACGGAATTGCCACGTGTTCGGGATATCAATTCAATTCCCTGGCCGAAATGGCCGGATGGTTATATGGAGACTTTCTGGCAGGCCGGGAAATCGTATGGCCCACAAACTGGCCGGGACATGCCGATGATGCTGTCACGGGGCTGCCCTTATCGATGCACGTTTTGTTCAAACCCGGAAATGTGGACGACGCGCTATATCCTTCGTGATGTCGATGATGTCGTAGCCGAAGTAAAATCATATATCGAAAAACACGATATCACAGCCGTGCAACTTTATGATCTGACGGCTATCACGAAGAAAAAATGGACCGTCGAATTTCTCCGCAAGCTCCTCGACAACAACATCGACGTGAAATGGGCATTGCCATCGGGAACCCGAAGTGAGGTTCTGGACAAGGAAACTTTGATTTTGCTGAATCAGGTTGGCTGCAACTATCTGGTCTATGCGCCGGAAAGTGGGTCGCCGGAAATGCTCGAGCGACTAAATAAGAAACTGAACTTGAAAAACTTGAACGGTTCAATCAAAGAGGCTCTGGCGCTCAAAATGGTCGTTCGGGCAAATATCATTCTGGGGTTCCCCGGAGAAACCCGACTGGATTTGTATAAAACACTCGTTTACGGGATAGGTTTATCCATTCGCGGTGTAGACGAGGTCCAACCTAATCTCTATTCACCCTATCCCGGGTCACAATTATTTCACGAACTGCTGGAAACAAGGCAAATCACACTGGGAGACTCCTATTTCCTGTCTTTAACCTCCCTGAACAGTGACCTCTCGATCTTCCAGCCTCTGACTTTTAACGAATATATGGGGGCCGCTGAACTGGCATTCTACCGCTTGGTGTTTACAGCTTTGAATTATGGACTGGGTTATTTGTTTCATCCGCGACGGATCATTCGCACGTGGCGAAATTTGTTTGGTTCCGGAGATGCCGCGACAGTTTTCGAACATCGGCTGAAGGACGCGCTTCATCGCCGTCGGGCGGCCAATAGCATCGAAACCGGGATAAATTGACAATATGATCCATTACGTCATTGGGGGATGCGGATTCACAGGAACCAAACTCGTTGACCGGTTGCTCGAGCAGGGACAAACGGTCACTTGCGTTGACATCATTGAAAGTGATCGACCAACATCTACGGCCTATACCCATTTTCAGATTGATATCTGCAATCCGGAGCAGTTGTCCACGCTCCCATTAGCGCCTGATGATATCATTTATCATCTTGGGGCGAGACAGTATCATCTGGCGGTCCCCAACCGTCAGCGACGTCAGTTTTTTGACCAGGTAAACTATCTCGGCACAAGAAATATCCTTGAGCTTATGAAGCACAGGGAAATCAGAAAACTGATCTATTTTAGCTCAGACATGGTTTATGGATATCCGCAATCCCTGCCTGTCAAAGTCTCTCACCCCATGCACCCCATCGGGCCATATGGTGAAAGCAAAAAGCGTTCAGAAACACTATGTGCGCAATATCGTGAATATGGAATCAACATTACCATCATGCGCCCGCGTATGATCATTGGCCCCGGGCGTATTGGGATTCTGGCAAAACTGTTCAAATTGATCGACTTGAATTTACCTGTCCCGATGATCGGCAATGGAAGCAATCATTACCAGATGATTTCCGTATTCGATTGTGTCGAGGCGATCATGGCTGCGGTTGATAGAGGTATCCCGAACGGCATTGTAAACTTGGGTTCTATTGATCCGCCAAGCGTCAAAACGTTATTGGGAAATTTGGTTCGCCATGCGGATTCAAAATCGATCGTCATGCCGACGCCGGGATATTTGGTCAAAAAGACCTTAGCTGCTATGAATTTCATTGGCTTGCCAATCATGTATCCTGAACAATACCTGATTGCTGATAAGGATTGCTTGTTGGATATATCCGAAACGACAGAACTGCTGGGCTGGAAACCTGCCCATACTGATCAACAGATGATGAATGAAGCATATGACTGGTATAATACAAACACCTCTTGAAATACGTGATCACACCTAATGAACCGACTATCCGATCTCGTGAAACTGATACGGCCCCATCAATGGATCAAAAATGCATTCGTTGTATTTCCTCTCGTCTTCACCCCGGCCGCTGTAAATTCTAATGTCGTCACCTCAATGGCTTTGGCTTTCGCATGTTTTTGCGCTGTCGCTAGCGCCATGTATTGCCTGAATGATATTCTGGATCGCAACCGGGACCGGCTTCATCCGGCCAAAAAAAACCGCCCTCTCGCGGCCAATAATGTGTCGCTGAGCGCCGCCGTAATCATGCTGATTTTGCTTGGTGGAGCAGGCTTGGTTGGCTCATTTTCGCTAAACCAGGATTTTGCAGTCATCATCAGTTTCTACATCCTTCTCAATTTTTCTTACTCGCTTGTCCTTAAACATATTTCGATTGTGGATGTCATCACCATCGCCCTTGGATTTGTGCTCAGGATATATGCTGGTTCTGCCATTATCGGTCAGCCACCCAGTATTTGGATTGTCGTCTGCACAGGGCTGTTGGCCATATTCGTCGCATTATCGAAACGCCGTGATGACCTGCATAAAAGCCTGGGGGGAGATCACCGGAAAAGTATTGACGGGTATAGTTTGAATTTCATTGATGCTGCGATGATGATTACAACGTCCGCATTGCTGGTGTCTTATATCGTTTACACAACAAATGAAGATGTGATCGCAAAACTTCATACGGAAAATCTTTTTGCGACGATACCTATGGTGATTTTTGGTATCCTCAGGTACTTGCAAATCACCATTGTCGAACAACGATCAGAATCTCCGACTCTCATCATATTATCCGACTGGCGAATGATTGTTGCGGTTGGCCTTTGGCTGATAACAATCCTTTATCTAATTTACGGCTGACTATTGAGCGCTATAAACAGTTTATTCGGGCCACAGTTCCCAACCAATGGCAACACATCTGCATGAATATCAGTTAAAAAGACTCTCTTCACTTGACCCTGCCGACGACTCCACCCACATTAAAGACTGTTCCACGGGGGGCTTCGTTAAGAAGCTGAGATTCCGACGGCGCGGCCAAATTCAGGCCAAAAAAGCGCAACGCGGTAACCCGTCGAACCTGATCCGGGTTGTACCGGCGTAGGGATCGGAACGTGTTGGGCCAGGATATTTTTTTACATTTAGCCCTTCCGCCCGAAAAACCAGCGCTTCTTCCCGGATCTCCTAAAGTTTTTTTTAGCAGGAGATCCCCAGATGAACGTTATCCGCAAACCAGATAATTCCAACGTCACCCGAGGCGCTTTGCCCGCCAGTCGCAAGATTTACGCGGAAGGTGAAGTATTCCCCGACATCCGCGTCCCCATGCGCGAAATTTCTCTTGAGCCCAGCGCCGGTGACCCACCCGTCATCGTCTATGACACATCGGGCATTTATACAGACCCGAACATGGACATTGATCTGGAGAAAGGCTTGCCGCGCCTGCGTGATCCGTGGGTCCGGGCCCGTGGAGATGTTGAGGAATACGCCGGTCGCGAAGTCAAACCGGAAGACAACGGCAATATCGGCGCTGACAAGCTGGTATCTGAATTCCCCAACAAACAAAACCCGCTCCGTGCCATCGGCGGCAAGCCGGTTAGCCAGTACCATTACGCAAAGGAAGGCATCATTACGGCGGAGATGGAATACATCTCAATCCGTGAAAACATGATGCGCGAACATAACCCGGAAGAGGCCAAGCGCGTCATGGAAGATGCCGAAAGCTTTGGTGCTGAAATCCCGGCTTTCGTCACGCCAGAGTTTGTGCGCTCCGAAATTGCACGAGGTCGCGCCGTTATCCCCAGCAATATCAATCACCCAGAATCAGAACCGATGATCATCGGGCGCAATTTCCTGGTCAAGATCAACGCCAACATCGGCAATTCACCGGTTACGTCTTCAGTTGCCGAGGAAGTCGAGAAAATGGTCTGGGCGACACGTTGGGGTGCCGATACGGTGATGGACCTCTCGACCGGTCGCAACATCCACAACATCCGCGAATGGATGATCCGCAATTCACCGACGCCAATCGGTACGGTGCCAATCTATCAGGCACTGGAGAAAGTTGACCGGGCTGAGGACCTGACCTGGGAAATTTATCGCGATACTATCATCGAGCAGTGCGAACAGGGTGTGGATTACTTCACCATTCATGCCGGTGTGCGCCTCAAACATGTTCACCTGACGGCAGACCGGCTGACCGGAATTGTGTCACGCGGCGGTTCGATCATGGCGCAATGGTGCCTTGCGCATCACAAGGAAAGCTTCCTCTGGGACAATTTCGAGGAATTGGCCGAGATCATGGCGGCTTACGATGTTGCTTTCTCGCTGGGCGACGGGTTCCGGCCGGGTTGCACCAAAGATGCTAACGATGCGGCACAGTTCGCAGAGTTGGAAAACATCGGCGAGCTTGCCCATGTTGCCTGGGAGAAAAATTGCCAGGTCTTCATCGAAGGCCCTGGCCACGTTCCCATGCACAAGATCAAGATGAACATGGAAAAGCAGTTGGATTGCTGCTCGGAAGCGCCGTTCTACACACTTGGACCGCTCGTTACCGATATCGCGCCGGGCTACGACCACATCACGTCCGGCATCGGGGCCGCGATGATCGGCTGGTACGGTTGTGCCATGCTCTGTTACGTAACACCGAAAGAACATCTCGGCCTGCCTGACAAAAACGATGTCCGCGAAGGTGTGATCACCTACAAAATTGCCGCCCATGCGGCCGACATGGCGAAGGGGCATCCGGGTGCAGCGGCACGCGATGATGCATTATCGAAAGCACGGTTTGAGTTTCGTTGGGAAGACCAGTTCAACCTGGGCCTCGACCCAGACCGGGCCAAGGACTTCCATGACCGGACCCTGCCCAAAGAAGCCCATAAGACAGCTCACTTCTGCTCCATGTGCGGGCCGAAATTCTGTGCTATGGAAATCACCAACCTTGTTCGCGACTATGCCGAAGGTGGCATGAAAGACATGTCGAACCGCTTCAACGATGAAGGCGGTGAACTTTACAAGGAAGACTACATCGACAAGAAGGTCGAAACCGACAGCCCGAGTGAAGCTGCGGAATAACCTAATAATCCGAAGTCAGGTTCAGGCTCTCCCTTTTACCAGGGAGGGCCTTTTCTGTTTTCAGTCTGCGTCCTGGAATTTCTTTTTCAGTAATGGGGCCAGGGGTGTCACATTCTCGTAGCCCTCAACACGGGCGCGGGGGAATGTAACAATAATTTTTGTGCCAACCCCAAGTTCACTCTGAATATCCAGACGCGCATCATGCATCTCAACCAGTTCCGAGACAATATGCAATCCGAGGCCGACACCACCGTGCGATCGCTTCATGGCACCCTCGACTTGCTGGAACGGCTCGATGACACGCTTCATATCTTCCTGAGCAATCCCGATGCCATTATCTGCAACAGTTAGTGACAGATTACCGTTCTCATCAAAATGGGCCAGTACCCGCACAGAACCACCCTCTGGCGTGAATTTGATTGCGTTGCCCAAAAGGTTGAGCAGTATCTGCCTGACCCCCATGGGATCGCCATAGAGTCGTGGCAGATTTTTGGGGAAATCTGTTTCCATCATAATCGGTTTGGCGTCACGTGACCCGCTGATAAGGTTCCAGCAGTCACCAACAAGAACGGTAAGATCAATGTACTCTTCTGAAACTTCATAGTTTCCGGAACCAATTCTGGACACCGTCAGAACATTGTTCACCAGTTCCAGGAGATGTTCCCCACTGAACAGAATATCTTTTGTGTATTCCCGGTATTTTTCATCGCCCAGCTCGCCGAAAAGTTCCGTATCCATAATGCTTGAAAATCCGATTATGGCGTTCAGTGGGGTTCTTAATTCATGACTGACGTTGGCCAATAGATCAGACTTGGCCTGATCCGCCGCGATTGCTTTACTCGCTGCATCGCGTAAAGCTTCTTCAGCTTTCTGACTCTCGCGGATATCGCGGAAGGTGTAGATATAAATAGACCTTGTCTCCGTCCGGCGTTCCAACGGATTCGCCCCCGGTGCAAGCGAAGTAATCATGGTCGAATATTCAACTAATATTTGCTCACCGCTTTTGGTCTCGATTTCTGAAATGTTTGCTTTTGCCAGGATATCGGCTTTAGTCTCTGAGCGGACAGGCTTTGGGCCATCATGCATATCGGTGCGCAAAAACCGTGAGATATTAAGCCCCGTCAGTTCATTATCACTCATTTCCAGCAATTGGCAGGCGGATGGGTTGGCAAATTTGATGCTGCCGTCTGCTGCTGTAATCACGATCCCTTCAAAACTCTGATCAACAACTGAATTCATGAGCACACGTTTATGCTCTGCGGCCATGTGCTGCTTGAACAAACGGATTGACTGGAGATCCAGTTGCCGGACCAGACTCCAGGCATAGGACATGATGAGAGCCAGCATGGGGGCGGCAATATCGACACTGACAGGCATCCGGGCTTGCACCCAAACGGCACCACCAAATGCAAACACAACGACACCAACCGTCGCGGCAAGACCGCCTTGCCAGGACCAGGTCGTAAAACAGGGACCAAGCAGCATCACCAGCAATAGAGCCGCGATAAAGCTCCAGGCCGGTTCGCTTCGCACAATCGTCCGACCCATCTTCACGGACTCGTAAGCCAGAATCTGCAATACCGGGCCGGGAAGCGCACCGTAGGTTGGAACCGCCAGCATGTCGCCCAGTTCGATAGCCATTGCGCCGACAAAAACAGTTCTTCCATTGATCGACACCGGCGGAACCTGATCACGAAGCACATCTACATAAGAGAAAAAAGAAATGCTGTCGGCACGAATGCCATAATCAATATAGAACGGATCAAGCCTGTCCGGCAGCGTCCCGGCAAGCTGGATTGCTATGGATGGCACGACGTGCCCTTGCCAGGGCTCAACGCGGTTGTAGCGCCGAACAAGACTGTCACCTTCGGGCCGGACATTGATTGAGGCCGTCTGGGCATATTCCAGGAACATTGGTAGAGGTTTTGTATAAACCAGCGTATCCAGCGAATTAGCCGAGCGTTGCTTGAATACGGGCAGGATAACCTTTCCTGCTGCTTCCTTAATGGCGGCTGCCAGGTCCGCATCCTCAGCGGGTGATGAAGAAGAACTCAAGTCAATATCAAGGACAATGCGTTTGGCACCTGCCGCATTGAGGTGCCTAATCAGAGAGGCATGATAACGGCGCGGCCATGGCCATGTCTCGAGTTCCTGGATGCTTCGGCTATCGACGCCGATAAGAACGACGTCACTGGATGTCTGTCTCTCAACCAGACCAAACCGGGACTCCATGAGTTTATGCTCAACCCCGTCAAGACCGCCCATGGCGTAAATCAAGGCGACAACCGCAAACACGACAATATGCGCCGATAGGCGTCGCCACCCCCGGTTTTGCATAGTGCTCATATCGACCGGTCGGTCCAGATCCACGTTCGTGATCTCCGATTTCAGATTTATGGGCGCTCGCCCGCTCTTCAAAACCCCTTAGTAAACTGCCCCTGCTCAGCACCCCGGCTTATTTCCGTTGCCATTGCAGCCATTGTTTCCGTTGTTTCCGTTGTTTCCGTTGTTTCCGCCGCCTCCGCCATTTCCGCCGGCATTGCTAACGCTTGCAGAAATCGAATTGCCTTTCGGCAGCACGCCAGGAACCGATCTCGCCCCAATTTGGGATGCAAGCTGGCCTGGCGCGGTTGCTTTACCATTCACCGAACCGTTTTGTTTTCCCGGAACTTTTTGCCCCGCTGCCAAGGCCCGGTGACCTTTGTCCAGGGCCCGCAACAACCCCTTGGTCGTTTTCACAACGTCCATAACACCGTTACTGATCGCGACCCTTAAACCGCGCAGGCCGTTATTACCTTTTGGCGCCGCACTTTGGCCTTTGGCCGCCCTGGCATTCGGTCCTTTGCCAGCACCGGCATTGGTATTGTTGTCGTTCTTCCCGCCGGAATTCGCTGCCTCATCACTTCCGCTACTCCTGCCTTTAGCCTTCCCCCGAACCTTGCCACCGTGACTGATGCTCAGCCCGGCACCTGGGAGCGAGGAAACCCGCGCCGTTTGCCCCGGATGCACAAGACCGCGTTCACCCGTTGCCTGAGAAATGGCTTCGACCAATCCTTCAGTAACATGCAATGCCGATCCCTGGGCAGAGGCATTGATTGAGAATACAGTGCCCTTGATGATGGCAGCCAGATAAGGCGTATTAACCCGAAAGGCCTTGTCCTCTGGCTTGACATTGACGTTATGCAGCAGGGTTTCTCCACGTTTCCTGATCTTGTAGAGTAAGGTGCCCAGCTTTTGCAGGATACTGGGGCTGTCAGCGCTGTTCCCGACAGGAAATTTCATGTGGCTGTTGGGAGACAATGTAACGACGTCGCCAAATTTCATTAGGACGGCACGACCGCCAACACCGACTTTGATTTCTGCGCCAGGGACAAGCTTGGTATCATCTCCAAGCGCCTGCCATACGCCATCCGGCACAAGGACCTGCGCATTGTCACTTGTCGCAACAACCCATTGCCCGTTCTCGGCCCGGGCCTCAGTGATGCCAAGGCTCAAAATAATCAGGGCCGTCTTGAAGGCTAGAAGAACTGGGCGGAGGAAGTAAGCTCGTTTGATCTTTCGACCTAAAAGGTGCTTTTTCATTTTCGAGGCAACACTCTCAGCGACTGAAACGATTTATTCCCAGCTATGAAATTATACTGCCCTCAACAAAACTACTTCACTTATATTTTGTTAATTTTTATATCCTTTTTCATGGAAAAATACGAGTCTTAAGTTTAATTGAAAAATTAATATTCTATCCTGTGGAATGAAAACATCCTATTGTATTTATCGAATGAAACCATTTTATTGTGTGGGCTAAAGGTGGATGCGGTAAAAGATCGTATTGGGCAAGAAAGCCGAGAACAAATGGCCGACTGAGTGGTGCAATGTTTAGGGCATGTGCAAAACACAGGTTCAAATTAACACACGGACGTATGATCCGATATTTTGGACTGCCTGCGGCGACTATGCTACTAACGATTGCTTTTCTTAGCACTTCTCACGCGCAGTCGACAGATTCGTCAAAAGTCACTCCGGGCAAAATTGAAGACCGCATTCAGAAACCCGCCGCGCACCCACCACGTGAGAAAGAAACTGAAATCCCGGAGCTTCCCATCCCCTATGTTCAACCCGATGGGATGGACGACAAATTTGTTCTGGCAGGTGTCGAGGTTACCGGTGCGAGCGCCTATCCCGTTGATGCTTTTAGCCCGTTATATGAAAGCATGCTGGCCAGCGAAATCAAGGTCATGGACATTCAAACGCTGGTCAAGGCGATCACAAAAAAATACCGCGATGATGGATTTTTCCTGACCAGTGCCATGGCTGAGCCACAGGACATGGACCTCGGCATTTTGCGTATCAAGATTATCGAGGGGGTCATCAGCAAAGTATCCTTTGTTGGTGACGTGGGCAAACGCGGCGCGTTGCTAGAACGGTTCGGCACAAAGCTGAAAGCTGGCAAACCGGCGCGCATTGAGCGGCTTGAGCGCTATATGATGCTGATTGATGACCTGCCGGGCGCGACCGTCGATGGGTCACTGAAACCAATCGACAAGGATAAGGGAGAGTTTGAACTTGTCCTGAATGTTACCCATCAAACCGTTGACGGATACGCCAGCATCGACAACCGCGGAACACGTGCCGTCGGCAAATATCAGGCGCTGCTTAGCGGCAACCTCAACAAAGGCCTGACAGACAGTGAACGCACCGGATTGACGATTTTCACCATTCCGCGCTCGCCCAAGGAACTGACCTACGGCGAACTGATGCACGAACAACACTTCGGCACTGAAGGCTTCAAGATCTGGTTCTCGGCCTCACACAGCAGAGTCGATGCTGGCAGCACCTATTCCGAAAGTGACCTTGGCAGTATGAGTTCACGTGGCGTTCTCGGGACCAGCTATCCCCTGATCCGGTCACGCGATCACAATCTTGTTCTGAGCGCCAAAATTGACGTCGGCAACCAGAGCCAGGATGAGAATAAGGCACCCGTATTCGATGATCGCCTGCGACTTCTGCGCCTTGGCGCCGACTACAACCTGAATGATGAACTCGGCGGCCAGAATTCCCTATCCGTAGGCGTGACCCGGGGTTTTGATATACTGGGCGCATCCAGCGGCAGCCACCCCGGGCAATCCCGCGCCCCTTCACGCACGGACGGTCATGTTGAATTCACCAAAGTCACGGCAGCCGCCAGCCGTCGCCAGAAAATCGGAAACGACTGGGCCGTGCAGCTTTCAGCATCCGGCCAGAAATCGGATGAGCGCCTACTTTCCGCCGAGACCTTCTATCTTGGCGGTGCCCAATTCGGACGCGCCTACGATTCTGGAGAAATTTCCGGTGACGACGGCGCGGCGGTATCCGCCGAAATTCAGTACGGACAGTTTCTATCGAAACCCTATCTGGATTCCTACCAACTTTACGGCTTTTATGATTTCGGCGTGGCCTGGGAAACAGAAACAACCGATTTCGATGGCCACGCCACGCTCGCTTCGGCAGGTGGCGGAGTCCGGGTCGGGTTCACGAAATCGATCTTTGGTGGCCTTGAGGTCGCAAAACCCCTCACCCGCGCTGTCTTCAATGAAGGAGACCAGGGGCCTCGCGTGTTTTTCTATTTCCTGGTCAGTAAGTAACCCACCGCAATAGTTACGCAATCATCGCCCTGTTGCTTGGCAGCTTTCTTGTTATCTCCGTTCCGATTAGGCGTCATATTGGTTGGTGCACTGTTCTTCTTCAGCCAGGACTTCGCGGGAACGTGAGTTGAAATTGCTCTGAGAGCTTCATACATTTACCCTTCAGATACCTGTTGGAGCTGCAAACCATGAAACTGAACCGCCTTTTTGCAATCATCGTGCTGCCGGTCTACCTTCTGATCACCCTGCCCGCCCTTGGTGCCGGAACGGTGTATTCAAGTGGTGGCAAAGCCATTGAGGGATATGACCCGGTCGCCTATTTCAACGAGCAGAAAGCCGTAGAAGGCAACAGCCGGTTTACGATAAACTGGCGCGGTGCCAACTGGCAGTTCGCAAATGCTGACAATCGTGACAAGTTTAAGGCCCAGCCTGAAAAATACGCGCCTCAGTATGGTGGCTATTGCGCATGGGCCGTCAGTCAGGGGTATACGGCCTCTACCGACCCTGACGCCTGGAAGATTGTCGACGGCAAGCTCTATCTCAATTACTCGAAGTCCGTGCAGGCGCGCTGGAGCCAGAACATCCCAACAAACATCACCGCCAGCGAGGCTAACTGGCCAGGCCTGAAAAAAGGGCTGGATTCAGCACAATGAATAATGATGAGCGCTACGCCCGTCTGTTCGCCGGAGAGGACGGCAGCGTTCTTGGCGATTTTTCAAACCCCATCGTCGAGAGCAAGACGAAAAGAGCTGAAACAAAACAGGGACTTACCGGCGCACCCGATCCGGAACGCAAACGAAGACTGCCACCGGGGCAACGCCTAACGAAAGAATGGCCGGTGCTGGACCTAGGTCAAAAACCGCTCATCCCGCTCGATCAGTGGGAATTGACCATCGCTGGTGCGGTCGAAAACAAAATACGCTGGGACTGGGCAACGTTCCTGGAGCATGGGCAATCGAAATCCATCTCTGATATCCATTGCGTCACTCAATGGTCGCGCTACGACAACCATTGGCAGGGCGTCTCAGCCCTTGATCTGATCAAGGCCGTCAAACCGAAACCCGAAGTCCGCCACGTCATCTTTCATAGCCACGACGGATACAGAACCAATGTGCGCATGGAACAGTTCGCCCGCGACGGCGTTCTGCTCGCCCATAAATGGGAAGGCGAAGACATCCCCCGCGAACACGGCGGCCCCGTCCGCATCGTAATCCCGGAGCTATACTTCTGGAAAAGTGCCAAATGGGTGCGCCACATCGTGTTTCTGGAACATGATGCCAAAGGCTATTGGGAAGCGTCGGGTTACCATAACAATGGCGATCCGTGGAAAGAAGAACGCTACGGATAGAAATTTGGCCCGATTGATCTAGATTAATGCGGGCTTCCCCATTCCCTGTCAGAATGTTAAATCGCGCGGATAGGTATCGCTAAACCTCGACGCGGCCTCCTGTTCCGCGTGTGTTCGATACATCAATCTGTTGGAGCGGAGGGAAATCGATGTTCAGCATTTTTCGCCGACCGTATCCGCGCGCAATGACTATTTTTGCCATGGCGGTTTTTGTGAGCCTTTCACCTGGATCTTTACAAGCAGCCGAGACAATCAGCTTCAGTGAAGACATTGCCCCGATCATCCAGATCCGCTGCCTTGAATGTCACAAGCCTGGCGGTGAAGGATTCATCAAAAGCGGGTTCGATCTCAGCACCTATGAGGGGGTAATGAAAGGAACAAAATTCGGTGCCATGGTGATTCCGGGGAACGCCTTCATGAGCAATCTGATGGTAATGATTGACGGCAGGATCGCCCCTGAGTTTCGTATGCCCCATAACAAAAAGAAACTGAGCATTTGCGAGCAAAAACTGTTCAGGCGATGGATTAATCAGGGCGCCAAGGACAACTGAGCAGGACGCCTCAATCGAATTCCATCTCGATAAAAACAGCCTGCGCGTTGCGCCGTGCCAGTTGCTCGAAATTGAACAGATCCTTGAACGCGTTCTGGTCGACGGCTGTGCCATCGGCGATCAGGCCGCCGCGATCCAGAACGGCGCGTACTTTGGTTCGTACGTTCACCAGATAATCGAGCGTCTGCTTCTTTGCCTTGGCGAGATCGTTCGGATGACCATGCCCCGCTACAATGACCTTCGGCTCATAGGCAGCTATGGCGTTGAACGCGTCGACCCAGGCGGCGCTGTCTGAAACGTCGAGCACGGCAAGCATACGTTCCAGATAAACGATGTCGCCTGTGAACATAACGCCGCGGTCCGCCAGCCAGACGAAGGCATCGCCCGGTGTATGCGCACCGCCGCTGGCATGCAATTCAAACCGCACTCCGCCCCAGTCGAGATCAAGTTTTTCATCGAAGATCTGGTCAGCATAAACTGCCTCTGTTCCCGTCAGGTTTTCTTTTCCAATCAGGAACTCCAGTCCCTGGAACTGGATATCTGATCGATCCCGCTGATCCTCAACGGCTGCGGTTGAGGCGATGATCTTTGCGCCCTTTGCCTTGAAATATCCATTGCCAAGCCAGCGATGATCCTGCCCGCCAGTGTTGATAACGAGCTTTACCGGCTTGTCGGTGACGGATTTGAGCGCCGTTTCGATCTGGGCCGCCCCCTTGGCACTTCCGCCTGGATCAATCAGAACGACGCCATCATTGGTGAGCACCGCACCGAAAGTTGCGTTGTTGCCGAAGTTGCTGGGTGAGCGCTGGCTCAGATCGCCGACGATGGCATAAACATCATTGGCAACCCGTACCATTTCGAGAGCGGATGCGGGGATGGCCCAGGCCAGAGCCATCAGGAAAATCAAAACACGCATGGGCCTACCTTTTTTTGTTTTGTTGATTAGACTGAGACAAACCTTAACCGAACGCAGACAGGCATGAAACCATGACGGACCAACAAACTGACGACAAAATCCTGGCGGTGGTCGAAGACAGCATTGGCCGCTTCACCATCAACAATGCTGCCAAACGTAATGCCATGTCGAAAGCCATGTGGGCCCGAATGGGGGACGTGTTTGACGAATGGGCAACGAACCCGGACGTCAGGGCCGTGATTGTGCGCGGCGACGGTGACAAATGCTTCTGCGCCGGTAATGACATTTCGGAATTTGCGACACTTCGGAACTCGAAGGAAAGCATTGCTGAGTATCACCGTATTACCGACCACGCCTACGCCGCACTCAAGAACATCCCGAAACCGACAATTGCCCGGATTGAGGGCTTCTGCATCGGCGGCGGGCTTGAGCTTGCCATGTTGTGCGACCTGCAATTCGCAGCGTCCAGCGCGACCTTCGGCGTTACCCCGGCCAAACTGGGGTTGGGGTATAAACTCGAAGACGTCAGTCTGCTGGTCGAAAACGTCTCGCCGAAGGCCGCCAAGGAATTGCTGTTCACCGGGGCGAAGTATTCAAGTGATGATGCTATGCGCTGGGGGTTGATCAACCGCGTTGCACCTGCTGAAGAGCTAGACGAACTGGTTGAAAACACCGTTCGTGACATCGCCCAGAATGCGCCACTGTCCGTCAAGGCCGCCAAGATGATCATTGGCGAGGCGATCAAACCCCCATCTGTGCGCGACACCGTTCTCTGCCAGGAGGTGGTCGATGCCTGCCATGACAGCGCCGACTATCAGGAAGGACAACGCGCCTTTGCTGAGAAACGAAAACCCATCTTTACAGGCGCCTGAACGTCACGCCTCTGATGATGCGGCTTTAAGCCCATATGCCCGGAACTGCTGCAAAAACACAGGCGCTGCCAAACAAAGACCGAATGCACCTGACGGCAGCCCCGGCGCAAAAACGAATAGCGATGCGATTCCCAGCAACCAACGCTGCCAGGTTGCCATATTGCTAAAAAAGTAACCGGTAAACGCGGCACCAATCATGGTGATTCCAATGACGCAGCCGGAAAGCGCAATTGCAAATTCACTCCAGGTGAACCCTTCAACAACCAGCAACAACGATGGCGCATAAACGAATACGATTGGCACCAGCGCCTTGGCATTGCCCAGCATGAACGCCGTGTTACCTGCTTTGAACGGATTAGCACCAGCAATTCCGGCGCCCGCATAGGCGGCGACGGCAACAGGCGGCGTGATATCCGCCAGTACGCCGTAGAAAAACACATAAAAATGTGCAACCAGCGGAACAATGCCAAGAACCGAAAGGGCGGGAGCAGCCATGGTCACGAGAACAATATAGGTTGCCGTCGTCGGCAGGCCCGCGCCCATCATGATGCAGGCCATGGCAACAAAAATCAGGGTCAGGAAAAGTGTCACGCTTTGGGTCGAGAGCAGGTCACCCGGCGCCATAGCTGAAATTTGCGCCCCCAGTTGTGCAGCGAAGTCGGTCACGACAAACGACACCTTGAACCCCATACCGCTGATGGTAATTACGCCAACAACGATGCCGACTGCCGCTGCCGCGGCTCCAACCGCGAGGGCATATTTCGCACCAAGCTGGAAGCTGTCGAGCAGGTCTGGGATTGTCAGGCGATTGCGCGGATTTATGAATCCAACGATGATCGAAGCCGTGATCCCCCAGAATGCGGCCAGATAAGGCGTGTAGCCATTCATGATCAGGGTCACCAGAAGGACCATCGGGATAACTGCCATCCAGCCTTCGCGGATAACTTTCAGGAACACCGGAAGCTCTTCTGGTTTCAGGCCGCGTAATCCAAGGCGTTTGGCTTCCAGATGTACGATGATGATGACGGCGAAGAAGTGAAGGGCCGCAGGAATGACAGCTGCCAACAGGATGGTGCGAAGAGGTAATTCGAGGTATTCAATCATGATGAATGCGGCGGCGCCCATGATCGGTGGCGTGATTTGCCCGCCCGTGCTCGCAGCAGCCTCAACTGCAGCCGCAAAATGCGGCTTGTAGCCGATCCGCTTCATTGCCGGGATCGTCAATGATCCAGTGGTTACCGTATTGGCGATGGAAGAGCCCGAAATCATCCCGAACATCGCAGATGACAGAACACTAACCTTTGCCGGTCCACCGGAATAACGCCCAGCGACACAATAGGCGATATCAATAAACAACTGCCCGAGGCCAATGCGCGTCGCGATCACACCGAACAGAACAAAATGAAAGACGTAAGTCGCGACCACATGAACAGGTGTGCCGAATATGCCTTCACCGGTCAGATAGAGATGATCGATCAAGCCTGCCCATGTGCTGCCCGGAAACAGAAACGGTCCTGGTGCGTAATTTCCCCAAAGACCATAGGCGATAAAGGCCAGGCAGATGATCGGCAAGGCATTGCCCATAGTTCGGCGTGTCGTTTCAATGACAACGACGATCATGATCGTACCCATAATCACATCAGCCATCTCAGGATCACCAATGCGGAAAGTGATCTGTCCGACAACGCCTTCGATCCCGTCATATGACGCAGCAACCCAAAGGGATGCAACCACTGTCCCTGCGAACAGCAGCCAGTCATAGATTGGCACCCCGCCCGGGGTCAGAATACCGGGCGTATAGGCTTTTCCTGCCATTGCGCGATTGCCGGAAAAAACAATAAAGATCAATCCGAGGACGAAAGAAAGATGCACACCGGTATGCCAGTGGTGCTCCATAATGCCAAAGCCGGATGTGTAGTAGTGGAAAGCGGAAAGGGTGATCAGCAACCCGGAAACAAGCCACTTTGCAACACCCTGAATTGGCCGGAACTGAACTTCCGGATCATAGCGTTCTTCCAGTTCTTTTGCGGCTTTAAAGTCAATCTGGGTCATGGCCGAAATCCAGTCTCAAAAATGCATAAAATAAAAGGCCGGGACAAACAGGCCCCGGCCTTAATTTAATCAGGAACAGCGCTTATTTGATAACGCCAGCTTCCTTGTAGAACTTCGCAGCGCCTTCGCAAAGCGGGATCGGAACACCGTCCTGCGAGGTTTCCAAATTAATGGCTTTACCTTTTGCATGGCCATGTTTCAGGAGTTTTTTTGCTTTCTTGTTGTCGAACAGGCCTTTGACAACACCATAATGCAGGTCCGCGCCAAGTTTGGAGTTTGAAACCCAAAGAGCACTAACGGCGACTGTTTGTGTGTCGCTGTCGTTACCTTTGTAGGTGCCGCCAGGAATTGCCGATTTGGAGTAGAAGCGAACTTCGCTAAGCAGTTTGTCACGCTCGGCACCATCGACAGGAACCAGATTGGCACCCTGAACCGAAGACATTTCGGTGATTGCGGCATTCGGGTAACCGGTCACGGTGATGAACGCATCTGCATGACCATCTCGGATCATGTCTGCGCCGGATTTACTTTTCACATATTCAGGTTTGAAGTCTTTCTTTTCTTCCAATCCGTATGCGCCGACAACCAGACGGGCGCCAACCAGAGCACCGGAGGCCGGGAGCCCCATGCCAATTGTTTTGCCCTTGAAGTCTTTAACAGAACCAATGCCAGTCTTAATGCCAGAAACAACATGAACATGCTCAGAGAACAGGCTACCAAGCACGCAAAGGTTTTTGATCGGGTCTTTACCCTTGAACGGGCCGGTGCCGGTATAGGCCCAGTACGTCACGTCGGATTGAGCGAAACCGGACTCGACCTGACCGGATTTGATTGAATTCACGTTGGCAACGGAACCATGTGCAGATTGCGCAATCGCAACCAGACCATCCATGCCGCAGTTACCACCTTTTGCACAGGTACGCGCACCCGGAGGGTTGGCAATAACCTGAGCGATCAAGCCAGCCATCGGATAATAGGTGCCGCCGGCGCTACCGCTGGCGATACGGAAAAACTTCATCTGCTCTGCACTGACGGGAAGCGCCGCCATTGCGATGCCAGCGGCCACAATGGCGCCGACAGCAATTTTCTCAATTTTCATAATCTAAAACCTCCTGTCTAGAATGTGCCTTGCTATTAAATCTCAAGGCTTATTTCTGAACCTTAGTACATGTTTCACATGATTGTATACAATTATCACCTCTACTAACCAATTTCTTCAATCTCCAGATTGAACCGGGTAACCGGCAGAATGCCCGCTTTGGTGTCCGCATTGGTGGCATTTTCCTGCTCTATTTTTTCCAAAGATGCGGCCAAGACCTCGGCCTGACGTTCCAGCGGAATGACCGCAACACCGTCATCGTCCCCGATCACGATGTCACCCGGCTTGACCGGACACCCCGCGCACGAAATTGGACCATCGATAATACCGCCGAAACCTTTGCTCGGACCCGCCGGGCAAATACCGACGCTGAATGTTGGGAAACCAAACTCGCGAATTTCGGACGCGTCACGGACAGCGCCGTCAAGAACCAGCCCGCCGATCCCTTTTTCCATCGCAGCACGGGTCATAATACCGCCCCAAACTGCAGTTTCAGTATGCCCACGTCCATCGACCACCAGAATATCGCCCGGCTCAACCAGCCCGATTGCCGCATGGGCTGCGCCATTGTCACCAACCATTCCGGTGACGGTACGGGCCTGCCCACAGACCGTCATTCCCGGTGCCAGCGGGGACATTTTTGCTGACATGACATAACTCCTGTTCATGCAATCTGACGCGATCGCCGGAGGGATGCCCTTCCACTTTGCCAAGTCCTCATCTGAAAGGCGTTCGAATGTGGGGAGATATCTTTGTACAGCCATTGTCTGCTCCTGGGTTCTGGTTAGGGTTTAGCGATTTTGGGGAAATCACCATGTTCAAGTAGATATGCGGTTAATCCGCCAGCCTGTAGAATGGCTATCACCATGGGTGACAGGTCGGGCGCGGTGATTTCGGTTTTTCGCGTATGATTGTGGATAGCGAGGGTTCCGCCTGAATTGAAGATGCCAAGCTGATCACCGTCTGAAATGTCATCAGTATCGCAAATCACGGGCAGAAGCCCGTTGTTGATGGCGTTGCGGTAATAGGATCGCGAGAAGCTTTTCGCCATTACACATCTGATCCCAGATGCCAGAACAACGGTCACAGCGACTTCCATCGCGGAACCACAACCGAAGTTTTTTCCGGCGACAAGAATATCACCCTCCTCAACCGTGTCAGCAAATCCGTTCTGATAATCTTCCAGCAGGTATTGCTTGAGCAGGTCAGGATCAATTGTCACACGTTTGCGCCGCGACGATATAATATAATCCGTATTGATGTCGTCGGGCAAAAGCCGGGCGCGGCCCTGAATGCTCATCTCAGTCATTTCATGGCCTTTCCGAGAATGCTTCGGGGGTCCGTGATCACGCCGGTCAATGCCGCTGCAGCGCAGGCCTCCGGCGACGCCAGATATATATCCGCCTTGGCATTGCCCATACGTCCCGTGAAATTTCGATTGGCAGCGGAGAGCACAATCTTGCCGTCGCCGGGAATGCCGCCACAGGTCCCGCAACATGCCCCGCAACCCGGCGTCATGACCAACGCGCCGAACTTGATAAACTCGCTCAGCATACCGCTGGTGCCAAGATCTGAAAATATCCGGTCTGAGGCTGGTGTGATGATCAGTTGCACACGCGGGTCCTTGGCCCCGCCCTGTCGAATGACATTCAGGGCTTTTTCAAAATCTGACGATCGCCCGCCGGTGCAGGTCCCAAGATAGACCATATCAACCGGCTGCCCGACGGATTTCTCTATTTCCACAATTTCCGCCGCCGCACCGTTTCTGGGCGGCAAAGCCAGCCTGGGACTTAAGGCACTGAGATCAATCTGTTCAGTTGCCGCATAGATCGCGCCCGGGTCGGCGACGACTGCTGTATCTGTTTTTTCGAAACCTGAATGTTGGCGCAGATAGGCGAAGGTTTTTTCATCGGCTTCAAAAACGCCTGCCTTGGCGCCAGCTTCCGTTGACATATTGGCGAGCACCATACGCTCTTCCAGACTGAGTGATGTGACGCCGTCACCGGCAAACTCAAGCGTCTTATACGAAGTAAAATCCGAATCAAGGCGGCGATTAAGTTCAAGGGCAATGTCTTTGGCATCAACCCCAACCGACAGCTTCCCGCTCAGATGAATGTGGATGGATTCCGGGACCTTCAGCCATAGTTTCCCAGTCAGCATCACGGCAGCCAGATCGGATGAACCAATCCCTGTAGAAAAAGCATTCAAAGACCCATAGGCCACCGCATGACTGTCGGCGCCCAGCACCAACCCGCCCGGCAGAACGTGGCCATGCTCCACCATCAGCTGATGCCCGACACCGGCACCGATTTCATAAAGCACATTGCCCTGCGCTTTGGTGAAGTCACGAATGGAATCCTGCAACGCTACAGTCGCCGGATTGTCCGGCGGCGCATAATGATCCAGTGCAAAGACAACCTTTTCCGGTTCTCGTAAAACCTTGCCACCCATTTTCCGAAAGTAGTCGATGGCCATCGGGGCAGAACCATCGGTCGCCATGGCACTGTCGACGCGGCAAACCACGCTATCTCCGGCGCGGCAAATCCCCTTGCTATGGGCAGAGAGGATTTTTTCGCTGATTGTTAATCCCGGAGGTGGCTGCGGTGTCATTTCCCTACCGAAGCCAGATACGAATCCCGGAACCGGAGTCTGCATTCCGCCAGATCCATATTCCGTTTATAGCTAGTCGGCGCGCCATCCAAGACCCGTACATGCACAAACCTTGGCCCCGGCGCATCATTAAGGAAAGCCGCTGCCTTCGCCAGATCGCCTTCGGTTTCGACAACCATTGTCGAGGCGATGCCAGCACCTTTGGCCATCATTTCGAGATTGGTCTTGTTGGATGTATGCCCCGTCTGGCCACCTGTCTCGCCGTGGCATCCGTTATCAATACAGACAATTGAAAGGTTCGCCGGTGCGACGGTGGCGACTGTGGCAAGTGATCCGACATTCATCAACAATTCACCATCGCCGGTTACGACAGCAACTTTGCGATCAGGTGCCGACATGGCGACGCCCAATCCCATGGACGTTGCCGCCCCCATGGCGCCGGCCATGGTGAAAAGATTTACCCCGTCCTCAGTCAAACCAGCAGAATCGCGGGCAGATCCGGCGAGGCCGGTGATGAAAAGATATTCCTCCTGATTGGGAAAAATGACAGGAAGAACTTCGCGTCGGTCCAAAGTTGCGGGAGTCATGATTTTGCTCTCCTCAATCAAAATGCTTTAGCGCCAAGGAAGCGCTGAGTGAGAATAATGGCGGCAGATTGCCCGCCCTTGAAAGTTGCTGACAATGCGGCCTGGGTCGCCGGGCCAAGATCATCAGGGCTTTCAACATAAAACGTCAGCACGCCCATGGCTTTCATAATCGGCTCAACTGCTTGACCCATGGGATATTGCCAGGGGTTCTGTTCACCATAATCACCACGCATGGAAACCATCATCAGGATCGGAAAACGACCACCATTCACAAACGACAGAAAATTCGGAATGTTCCCGACACCGGAGGACTGCATGCAAAGCACGGCTTTTTCACCCACCAGATCGGCACCAGCACAAACGGCAACGCCTTCTTCTTCTGCGGTCAATAGGACCGGGCGCACGCCATTGTGTTCTTCTGCATATTCGATCAGGCGTTTGTTACCTGCATCAGGCACGTAGGGAAACAGGGTTATTCCTGCGTTCACAAAATCATCGAAAAGCTGCTTTGGCCAATCGGCTGCATCTTGAGGGCTCATAGTTTTCACGTCTCCTGATTCAATATTCTTGTTACGGCTTCTGTTCCCTGCCCGCTTGTAACCGGGTAATTCAATTGGCTGAATGTCTGCTCAAGATAGTCGATATCAGTCAGTATATCTGCTTCTGACAAACTCCCCATTGTGCCAACACGTATCACTTTTCCAGCCAGCCAGTTGCGCGCGCCCGCAATGACGGTATTGTGGTTTTCGTACATACGATTAACCACGTCATTCCCGTCCAAACCATCCGGCATGGTAAACACCGTCACAGTATTCGACTTGATCTCGGCCTCGGTGAAAATTTTCAGGCCAAGCGCTTCCCCGCCGGCGCGAAACGCATCGGCCAGTCGCTGGTGGCGGGATAGAACGTTATCCAACCCTTCTTCGTCAATCATCGTCAGGGCTTCGTGTAGTCCGGCCATCAAGGTTACAGGCGTTGTAAATGTTGTCTGGTCTTTCGCCGCCCATTCCCGCGCTTTTCTGAAATCCCAATAATAGCGTGGCTTGGCATTATCTTTTTCAATCACCCGCCACGCTTTGGCACTGACACTCGCAAGCCCCAATCCCGGCGGACACATCAATGCCTTTTGCGAGGCCGACACCAGAACATCGACACCCCAAGCATCCTGGCGCATCTCAATCCCGCCAAGGCCGCTAACCGAGTCAACAATCAGGATCGCGTCGGTTTCACCAACGACTTTCCCAAGCGCACTTAAATCGGTAACTGCACCGGTTGAGCTTTCATTATGAACAACGACAACAGCCTGATAATCAGCCTCCCGCAGTTTTTCCCGAACAGCGTCAGCATCAACCGTTTCACCCCATGGGGCCTCAATAACGTCCACTTCTATTCGAAGCGCTTTGGCGATAGAGGTAAAGCGTTCACCGAATTGTCCGTTCGAAACGACCAAAGCCCGATCCCCCTCTCCAAGCGAATTGATCAGGCTGGCTTCCATCACACCGGTGCCGGAACTGGCAAAAAACATGATATCGTTTTCTGTGCCTAAGACCGGCTTCGCAAGTGCAGCCGTCGCGTTCACAACTTCTTTAAATTCCGGGCCACGGTGGTTTAAAACCTGCCTGCTGATCGCATTTTGTATCCGTTCTGGAACGGCAGTAGGTCCGGGTAAACGGAGCCTGTAAGGAAACGAAGATTGGTTTGTCATTGGGTTTCTTAATCTGTTGAGCAGATTATTGTATACAATTTGTCAACATCGTTGACAAGGGACCTCAATCGGGTTGGTGGACTGCTTACCCACGCTTTGGCGATCTCTTCTTCGGCTTGAGTGGTGTCGCCAGTTCAGCCTGAAAATGATCTGCCAGCATTCGAAACTCATCTGCCCGTGGTGACGATTTACGCCAGGCGAAGCCAATTTGTCGTGACGTTCCCTTGCCATAAAGCGGGCGTAATTGAACCTTCGTGCCGCGCGCGATGCCACCATCAATGGCCATTTTCGGCAAGATGGTTGCGCCCAGGTCGTTATCGACCATCTGCACCAAAGTGTTCAGGCTGGTCCCCTGGACCAGATTGTCCCCCGCTTGCCCCTTTGTGCCAAACCCCGCCAGAGCGTGATCACGCAGGCAGTTGCCATCTTCCAGCAGAAGAAGGGAACCTCGGTCTACATCCTTGATGGCGATCTGCTCCCGCTCCTCCATCCGATTGCCGCGCTCGAATGCCAGCCACAATGGGTCGTCAGCAAATATCAGGGCGTCCAAATTTCCGGTTGGGTAAGGAAAGGCGAGAAGGGTCAGATCAAGCGCGCCCTTTCTCAAATCATTCAGCACCACAGCCGTCTGTGCTTCACGCAGGTAAAGCTTGAGATCAGGAAACGCCCGGCGCAGGGCTGGCAACACCCTCGGCAGGAGAAACGGTGCAATGGTCGGGATAACGCCAAGACGCAAGATACCGCTCAGTGGCCGTTCATGGCTGGCGACCAAATCGACAATATCCTCAACCTCGACAATGACACCCCGCGCACGCTCAATCACCTGAAGGGCGAGTGGAGTCATTTTGACACTACGCTTGGTGCGCTCCACCAGTATCCGCCCGAAAATCAGCTCAAGCTCCTTGATGCTGGCACTCAGGCTGGCCTGGGTAATCAGACAGGCCTCGGCCGCCTTACCGAAATGTTCAAACTCAGCCAGCGCCACCAGATGACGCAATTGTTTCAGTGTGGGGATCGATTTGACCAGTGCCATTCTGGAGCATCCGATTAATAGATTTTTTCTATGTTATTAACAATATTAACAAATTTTACAATGTTTGTGAACCCTCTATTCTGCTTCTTGCAAACGGAATTCAACTGATAACCCAACTGGCCCCTAACAGGAGAACTAAAATGACAAACCCGATTTCCAAAACTGTACCCATGGCAACTTTCCAGACTCGTCAGCGCAATGATGCGCTGGAAGGGCCGAACCCGTTCGAATGGAAAGAGCTGACCTCTGACGACATCTTCAAAGGCAAGAAGGTTGTTCTGTTCTCGTTACCGGGCGCTTTCACGCCAACATGCTCAACCAGCCACCTGCCCCGATATGAAGAACTTTTTGAAGACTTCAAGGCCGCAGACGTTGATGCAATTGTCTGCATCTCGGTCAATGATGCATTCGTGATGTATCAATGGGGCCTTGCCCAGGGTGCGAAAAACGTTTTCCTGCTGCCGGATGGTAATGGTGAATTCACCCGAAAAATGGGCATGTTGGTCGATAAGTCCAATCTCGGCTTCGGCATGAGAAGCTGGCGCTATTCGATGCTGGTGGATAATGGTGAAATTACACAACAGTTCTGTGAGGCAGGATATGATGACAATTGCCCAACCGATCCGTTTGAAGTTTCCGACGCCGATACAATGCTCAACTACTTAAAACATTCATCAGCGCAGGCCGCGTAACTGTTCTAAAACTTCAAAGGTGCTGCCATTTCCGGCAGCACCTTTTCCGCGTTTGAAACAATCTGTTATCTTCGGTTACATCTTGAAACGCCCCGTAACCTGATTCTTATGGAAAAAAAACCAGTCTGGCCGCAATATTATCCTGATAGGAACTGCAAAACCGAGTTCGACTATATGATACCAGATTTAAAAAATTGGCTTCAGATGGTGACTTTCGGGGCAACACTCACCGGCGTCTTTGCATTGACGTTGATATGGGTGTTTGGCTTGCAGCCGATGTTCGGGGCGGACACTGTTTACAGCAGCGGCGATAAATGGTTGCAGGTTTTTGGCGTCCTTATAATTTCCACGATCGCCCTGATCGTTCCCATGGCAGCCATGTCAGAGCGATCCGCCAAAGAAAGCCGCCAGCAGATCATTGAAGACTATCTGCGAATATCACGCGACATGGCCGGGATTAGTGAAGCAACCTTGATCGAGGCCCTGGATACAATTCCCGCCGGGTTCGTTGTCTATGATTCCGATGACCGGCTGATCCGATGTAATTCCAAGTTTCGCGAGATTTACGGATATAGCCTGGCGGAAACCACACCTGGCGTCACCCAGGTGCAACTGGCGCAGCTCGACGAAAAGCGTGGTGTTCGTATTCTCGGCGAAAGCACCGACACATTTATTAGAAGCCGCCTTGAATACCGGTCACAGTTTGTTGGTGAGCAGCTGATCGAGCTGCCGGACGGGCGATTGATTTCAGCCAATGAACGACGGCTCGCCCGAGGAGGATTTGTCAGCATCCAGACCGATATCACAGAACTGACAGAAACCCGGAGCCGCCTTCAAAAAAGTGAGCAGATATTGCTGGATGCCATCGAAGGGCTGGATGAAGGCTTCGTATTCTACGACGAAAATGATCAGCTGGTGATAGCCAACTCAACCTACAAGAGAATGTACCCAGCCCAGAACGAAATCTCCCCCGGCATAAGCTTTGAAGATGCCATCAAATTGTCGGTATATAGCGGCGAGGTTCCAGCCGCATTTGGGCGAGAAGATGAATGGATTGCCGAACGCCTGGCCCAACATCACAGCAAAGGTGGTATCAGCGAGCAAATTTTGTCTGATGGCCGCTGGGTCAAGGTCAGTGAGCGGGAAACAGCTGATGGCGGGCGGGTTGGCATTCGCACGGATATTTCGGAGCTCAAGGAAAGCCAAACCCGAGCGGAAGCGGCGAACCGCGCAAAATCGTCTTTCCTCGCCCATATGAGCCACGAACTTCGCACGCCTTTGAACTCAGTCATTGGCTATTCCGACATGATACGCCAAGAAACTTTTGGACCGGTTGGAGATCCCGTCTATGGCGAATACCTGGATAATATCTACAATTCCGGGGCTCTCCTACTGGCGTTGATCAATGATATTCTGGACATCTCCCGCGTTGAAATCGGGGAAATGGAAGCTAATCCGGAAAAGGTCGATCCTCGCCAGGCGATTGCAACTTGCGTCGATATGATAAAGCCAAAAGCAAGCGCCAAAAACCTGGAAATTGAAGTCGTTCCGGCAACCTTCAATGCGCGTCTGTATATTGATGCCCGCCATCTGCAGCAAATTCTGGTTAACCTTCTCAATAACGCGGTTAAGTTTACAGGACCGAATGGAAAAATATCCATTCACCTGAATGATCATGGCGAAGATGGCGTGAAACTCCAGATTGTGGATACAGGTTGTGGAATTTCAGAAGACGAGATATCCAAGGTATTCAAACCATTTTCCCAGGTCGGCGATGCATTTTCAAATTCAAATGAGGGAACGGGCCTTGGTCTCTATCTGGTCAAAAATCTGGCCAGCCTGAACGATGCCCACGTTCATCTGGAAAGCGAGCTTGACGTCGGGACATCCGTCACCATTACCATTCCCACGATCCGCATCATCTACTGATCCCCGAAAATTCTGCCCCGCGCCCGGCCCGTCCCCCCGCCCGACCCTTGCTTGTTTAAAGCGCTTCTCGTTTTCGAAATACCATATTGGAAAACCCCCGGAAACGACGCTATAGTCTGGCGGTATACATATGTGCAGTTGAAGTCCGGACGGCATGATCAGTTAAATTGTAGGCCCAGGAGAAAATTCAATGGCGTTGACGGAATTTCAGGAGTCCAAACATATCCGCTGGTTTGAGATCATGGATAAGAATATGGACGGCGTTCTGAGTCGCCAGGACTGGGATTTACTGGGTCAGAATTTTTGTGCTGTCACAGGCGTATCAAGCCGCGCAACAGAGTATTCTGATATTCTAGGTATCTTCTCGGCTCAATGGCGGGCGATTTGCCGGCTTACTGAAATAGAAGATAATTCTGAAATCACATTGGTCGAATTCCTTCGGTTCTCTGATCAGGTTCTGGTTTCATCCACTGACGAAGATTACACCGCAACGATGCACGATCACCTGCGCGCCATCTTCGACGTATTTGATCAAAATTCTGATAATCGCTGGTCGTTAGCTGAATGGGGCCAGGCTTATGCGGTCTGGGGCGTTCACCCGTTTCTGGCCGATCAGGCCTTTCAGGTCATCGACGCCGATGGTGATGGTTTTATTGATTTCAGCGAGTTTTGTAACGCGGTGCGCGAATACCAGCGTTCCAACGACCCGCAAGTATCTGGAAACCGACTATTCGGCGCCCGCCATCCGGTCTGAAGTATCAGGCATGGCCCTGCCTTAAGCTGGGTCGACCTCCTACAGCTGAAACACCACCATTTCGGCGTTCTCTGCCGCGGTTTTTAAGCGCCAAGGTCTGCCGGCGGCGGCAGGGGCCGGCATAGGTTTCCCTGCAAATGAATGCTCGCGGTGTACTCAGGCACGACGTGATCTTTTTCAATAACCCGGCGACGGCAAAAGGTTTGGCCAGATACTCATGGACACCTACATCTAGCGCTTTCTTGACCTCGTTCATTTCCGTGCAGCTTGAGATCATCAGGATGGGAACACTTCGGTTGGGTGAGCTATTCATTGCACGCAGTTGCTTGGTGAACTCTGTGCCGGACAGGCCTGGCATGTTGTTGTCGAGCAAAATTAGATCAAACTTTTCTTTCCCAAGCTGTTTGAACCCATCTACGGCATTGACGCAGGCTTCCGTCTTCCAGATCCCCAGCGCCTGCAAAACATTGCGCAGCAAGGATATGGCAAACCAGTTGTCGTCAACGACAAGTACACGTAAATCCGCAAATTGCCGTTCGGTGACAGGCTTTGTGCTGGCCGACCAGACCTTGCGGTCCGATCTGACAACCTGTGGTGCGGAATCTGTAGAAATATGTGTCACAAGGCCCCCCGGCATATCAATGTAAAACGCGCGTTTCAATGATCGGATATTAGGCCGGGTGGATCGCAAAACTGTGATGGATGTCACACCTTTACTGTATTCCTGAATTTTTCACGGAAATTTCACGGAGCGCTGCAGTTATGAGCTCAAAACCCCGTGACAGGATGCATTTGTTGGATTTTCAGGCTGAGTACAAGGTATACACTGCGCTGGGCGGACTGACGTATTTCGGCATCAATCTGGACCGATACATTCTGCTCATAGACCTGCACGGCGGGCAGCCCACCACAGATAGCGAAGTCGGCAAATGAGCTGTGATCACCGCAATTCTGCCGAACGCTCATCTCTGAACTTCCGTTTATTTGGGCTCGAAAAACCGACAGTTTCCAGAACATGCGAACATTGATACGATGCGCCAGCTTAAGACGATCCGAAGTATTTAATATATCAACCAAGAGGCTCAATTGAAATTTCAGGTTTCCATTACCAAACCTGTTGTCGGTGACATCTGGGAACGCCTATCCGATGTTCTGGAATACTGGCAGAATATAAAAAAGGACGAGGCCCTGCCGAGTTGGCATCGCCTGTCGTTTAACATCGCCGATCTCAATCCGCAGGCGATCCCCTACGTGGCCGCATTTGATGTTCTGGAGTCCGGATTCCGAATTCGATTTTTTGGAACACAGCGGGTATGGCTTCAGGGCCGGGATTATACAGGTTGCCTGCTGTCCGATTACAAACCGGAAATGATTGCGCTTAAAATTGATGAAGAACTGAAGATGGTTCTTCAGTCGAAAGAGCCAATGCTGGTCACCACCAAACGCACCGATCCCGACTCCGACGAAATTCTAACCTATGAATTCCTCTATCTTCCACTCGCCAAAAACGGTGAGGATATCGATATTATTTTCACGCTGGGCCTTAATGAACGTGACCTCAAAACCCTGCACAAAGAATATGACCAGGCCCGGCGACAAGACGGTTGGGAACCCTACTTCTGAACAGAGTCACGTTATAAGGTCTTTTTTACATTGCTCTGGCTTTGGCTGCGCAAACGTCCCAGAAGCGCACTCAGGATCACACGGACAACCGCATCCGTTTTCCCAAGGATTTTATCAAATACATCTTTGTGGATCACAATCAGGGTCGAAGGCTTGGCAGCCCGCGCCGTCGCCATTCGGGGGGTTTTGTCGATCAATGCCATCTCCCCGATCACCTCGCCTGGCTCCACGATACTGAGCACCAGTTCCGCGGTGCCGGACTTCTTGGCGATCTCAACCGCGCCCTGTTCAATAATATAGGCTTCATCCCCGACATCGCCCTCGGCAAAAATCACTTCACCAGGGCGAAACGTCTTTTTGATCAGCCCGTCATCGGTCATCACAGAAACTCCAACACTTCCCAATATTTTCCAACATTGTATAGTATGTTCGCCTGGGGAAAAACACGCTAAAGGAGCGGTTGGTGAGATTTTCTTCCAGTGTGGCAATATTGACCTCGGTTTTTCTGTTCAGCACGCCTCAGGCTTACGGCGATGATGCGAACGACGGGCGGAACCTGTTCCTCAAGAGATGTCTGGGCTGTCACGCATTTGCCTGCAACAAGCAGGGCCCGAGACTTGCCGGGCTGGTCGGCCGGACAGTCGGCAGCATCAAGGACTACGCCCACTATTCAGAAGGGCTCAAGGACGCCAGTTTCGTCTGGACGGAAACAAAACTTGATACTTTCTTCGCAGACCCCGGAAAACTTTTCCCGAAAAGCGTCATGGCGCTTAACGGCAAAATTGAAGATCCTGCGCAGCGCCGACAGATCATCACTTTTCTCAAAACCGAGGACCCGACGATCAACATTTGCCCACAGTAATAAAACGGTACTCAGAACACCAACTCATCTTCTTCGCCGCCAGCCGATATAATGATTTCACCGGCATCAGCGAGGGCCTTCGCGGTCTGGACGATACCTGATTGAGCCTCATCGACATCTTTCAGACGAACCGCGCCCAAGGCCTCCATATCTTCCTGCATCATCTTGCCGGCACGTTCCGACATGTTGGCGAAGAACAACTCCCGGACATCATCAGACCCGCCCTTCAAAGCCAACCCCAACTGATCTTTTTCGACTTGTCTTAAAAGCATCTGAACGCCCGCACCATCAAGACGAGACAAATCATCGAAGGTGAACATCAGGCTTCTGATGCGCTCGGCCGATTCGCGATTGCGTTCATCCAATGCCGTCATGAAGCGGTTTTCCGTATTACGATCCAGATTGTTGAAGATATCAGCCATGGCTTCATGGCTATCCTGCCGGGCTGTACTTGCAAGGTTGGTCATAAATTCGGAGCGTAACGTACGCTCAACCTGATCGATGATTTCTTTCTGTACGGGTTCCATACGTAGCATCCGCATTATGCATTCCATGGAAAAATTCTCTGGCAGAATAGCCAGTACCCGTGAAGCACGGTCAGGACTGATTTTGGTCAACACCACGGCAACAGTCTGCGGATACTCATTTTTCAGATAATTTGCCAGAACCGATTCGTTTACATTGTTGAGCTTGTCCCACATCGTACGCCCGGCTGGGCCACGCATCTCTTCCATGATTTGGCTGACGCGTTCTTCGGGGAGGGCATTCATCAGTAATCGTTCAGTCGAGGAAAAAGATCCAACCAGCCCGCCCGCTGATGACAGTTGATCCGCGAACTCGACAAATAGACGCTCAACAATCGATGAATTAATCGACCCTAATGACGACATTGCCATGGACAAATCACGAATCTCTTCGTCGTCCATTTTTTCAAACAGCCTGGCCGATAGATGATCGCCAATAGCGAGCATGAAGATCGCTGCTTTCTGCTGCCCAGATAGGCTGCGGATATCGTCTTTAACGCGGGCCAAAACTTGATCCGATCTGTTGGTTGTTGTCAGGCCGACATTTCTCAGAGGATCACTGTATTAGCGACAATCATCATCACATTGCGCCACTGTTGCAACGGAATTCCGTCACCAGCCAACCAATTGCGCAATTTTCGTGGTGTATCGTATTTTGACATCGCCTGTTAAGGGTCATATAGAGACCATTTCACGATTGTCATTTCACTTCCGATTAGCACCCACACCGAGGACGAATTTGGAGGCCGCCGTTATAATCTCAAAATAGTTGAGGCGGACATTCAGTCAATCTACCGACGGCGAAACGCCTGGAATTAGTGCTTGATGCCGAGGCGATCCAAGGCATCGTGCAGGACCTTGATCGCCTCCCCGTGTTTGCCGGACTTGTGGAGCGCCAGCCCCTTGGCGGCCGCGTCCTTAGCCATGGACATCTTGCTCTTATCGAGCGTCGATATGGCGGCTTGGATTTTCTTGACGTCCAAGGGGCAATGTGAGGCGAATGCGGGTGAGGCGAATGCGCCCAGGGTGAAAACGGAGAAGACGGCGGTAATTATGCTTTTTCTGATCATGGTTACCTCCAAGTTTTTTGAATGATTCTAAGTTTATTCCAAATGGTGAATAAAGGCATCCTTTAAATCACACATTGAACAGCGGAATGGACGCCAACGGCAGCAACTGAATGTCCGGGTCGGGTCAAAATGAGAAGTTTTCGCGAAAATCTTCCGGGATGCTTATTGTTTCAAGTCGCAAAATGCATACATTAATATTCATCCGTGCTTGTATTTTTTTTTCGGTCGGTGACAATGCTTGAATGCGATTGAAAGAACTGTTTCTTCGGCTCATGCATCGCCCAAGGGCGAAAGCAGAACAGAAAGATCTTCATGATTTAATGTTCAGCACTACTCGTGATGCCAATGAATCTGCAACCCTGGAAGAAGCAGTTCGCAAAACACTATCCAACGTATGTGAATTTAAGGATTGGCCGGTTGGGCACGCTTACGTCCTATCAGACAAATTACCCAACACACTTGTCTCGAGCAGTATTTGGTATGTCACTGACCCTGAAAAGTTCCGCACTTTCCAGCAAATAACCGAACAATCCAGTTTTGAGCACGGCATCGGATTGCCAGGGCGCGTGATGGCCAGTGGCAAACCGGACTGGATTGTAGATGTTACGCTAGATCCGAATTTTCCTCGTGCCCAGCTTGCTCGCGATATTGGTGTCAAAGCTGGATTCGCCTGCCCCGTGTTTGCCAACGACAAAGTCATCGCCGTTCTCGAATTTTTTGCTCCAGTTTCCGTTCAGCCCGACCGGGCATTGCTCAACACTTTGATTCATGTCGGCATCCAAATTGGTCGAGTTGCCGAGCGGGTTCAGGCTATTGCAACACTCAGCGAAAGTGAAACTCGCAATAGACTGATCACGAATTCAGCGCTCGATGGCATTGTCACGATTGACGACGACGGAATAATTGTTGCCTGGAATCCCGCGGCTGAAAAAATCTTCGGATTCACTTCCGACGAGATTACTGGAAAGTCGTTGGCGGATAAAATTATTCCGCCAAACCTCCGTCACCAACATCATGCCGGCTTGCAACGCTATGCTGAGACGGGAGAGCACAACATACTCGGCCAACGGATTGAAATCACAGCTATCCGAAAAAATGGCGAAGAATTTCCTGTTGAGTTGACCGTGACCCCATACACCATTGGGGGAGGACAATTTTTTACTGGGTTCTTACGAGATATTAGCGAACGAAAATCCGCTGAGAAAATTATCCTGGCGTCCAAGGAAGAAGCGGAAATTGCCAACCGGACCAAATCCGAGTTTCTGGCCAATATGAGCCACGAGCTTCGCACGCCCTTGAACGCTATTCTTGGGTTTTCCCAAATGCTTGAGATAGAGATGTTCGGCCCCCATGGAGACAAAAGGTATTCGGATTACGCGACTGCGATCAATACATCGGGAACCCACCTCCTCCAAATCATCAATGACATCCTCGATATATCGAAAATCGAGGCCGGCGAAACAACGGTGGAAGAAACAGATATTGATATCAGGAAAACCATGGGCATTTGCGCCGCCATGGTAGAGGGCCGAGCCAAAGATGCAGAAAACAGGGTGAGTATTGTCGTATCCGAAAATATTCCAGCTCTGCGCGCGGATGAGCGCCACGTGAAGCAAATCGTCATTAATCTTCTTTCCAACGCCATAAAGTTCACGCCGGCGGGTGGCCAGGTTACGGTTGATGCGCGACTAAATGAAAATTCGTGTATGGAAATTGTTGTCGCGGATACAGGGATTGGCATTGCCGCCAAGGATATCCAGAAGGTCCTGCAACCGTTCTGGCAAGTAGCGGAAAGCCAAAATCGTAGACATAGCGGCACGGGACTTGGCTTGCCGATCTGCAAGTCCCTGGTGGAACTTCACAGTGGCGACCTGACCATCGATAGTGAAATTGGCAAAGGCACCACGGTAACGGTGAGCTTCCCACTGGAGCGGACGATCCAATTGTAGAACCGCAATGAATTGATGATTACTATGAGGCATGGGACAAATGATTAGGCAAATCAGATCAGTATTGTTTGTCTTGGCGGGGATGTCGCTGTTTATACCCATGATGGACGCAAAAGCGGACCCCACACGTGACGTTGTTCTTTCCTGCACAAATTTCCCGCCTTCCAAAATTGAAACCCCAAAAGATGGCCTGCCAGGATTTGCCATTGAGTTTTTGCGAACGGCTTTTTTAAGGAGCGGCACTCATGTCGAGATCAAATTCTACCCCTGGAAAAGGGCTTTAATGCACGTTATGCGGGGGGCTGTTGATGGGTTGTGCTCTTGCTCTTACGACCCCAGCAGGAATGATAAATTGATATATTCTGACCCTCTTGGTGAAAATGGCGTTGTTGTGTTTTACAATAGATCAAACAAACCAGCGCCAATTAAATCATTAGATGGTCTTTCCGAGCGAAAAGTAGGTGTCGTAAGAGGTTACAGCCTTCAACAGGAATTGGTCGACCGCAATGTAAAACCGACCCTTGTAAATGATGAAGTCTCAGGCATCAAATTGCTGATCGGCGGTCGGATTGAATTCTTTTATTCGTTTAAGGACCCGGCCTTATATGCGTTGGCCAATCATTTTGAGGAAAGGGATATCGGATATTTCGAAATAAAAAAAGATAACTACTACGCCTGTTTCAACAAGTTCGCTCCAGATGTCGCGAACACTGTCAAAAACCTGAATGCGGGTTTGGCCGCAATCAGGGCCGATGGCACTTACGACAGAATTCTTGAAAAATACCGCTAGTCTTGATCGACTTGGCGACGTTTACGATGCTCGATTGTTTAAATAAGATCAAAATTCGCAAGTTCACGCCTGATAGGCGGATGTGATCTGAGCGTGTGTTTATCGACAGAATGCTGACACAAACGGAAGTTTCAGCATCTAGATGTTCCTGAGACAGTAAAAATTTGATGTGCTATGGTGACGCATGAATTCTTCAGACTCGAAAAAGACCAAAGCAAAGTTAATCGAAGAGATTTCGACGTTGCGGAGCGCCTTGGACTCCATCTCAGATGGCTTTATTTTGTTCGACGCAGATGACCGCGTCCTTGCCTTCAACTCCAAACACGCCGATCTCTTTCCCTCAGTTGCAAATATTCTCGAAGTCGGTTTACCTTTTCGGAAAATCATAGAGACCCAGGTTGGTCTAGGGTTGTTCGACGCTGCGCGCGGTAACGAGGAAGCATATATCGAAGCTCGGGTAAATCGTCATCAAAATGTAGATGGCCCGCCAGAAGACCAAATCTTCGCCAACGGAAAAATCATTCGACTTAGCGAACACAGAACGCCATCCGGAGGTACTGTCGCCGTTCGCACTGACATCACTGACCTAAAGTTAGTGCAGCAGCAATTGCAGGAGAGTGAGCAGAAATTTCGAGATTTTGCCGAGATGGCTTCCGACTGGTTATGGGAAATGGACGAAAAACTCAGGTTCACCAGTTTCTCAGGACACTTTTCGGACGTCTTTAACCTGGATGTAAAAACATTCATTGGGAAGACCCGAAGGGAACTTTCCGTTGATGGTGGAGATGATGAACGCTGGCAAAAGCATCTAGAAGACCTTGATAATCATTTCTCATTCGATAACTTCGCTTACCAAATCAAAATTCCAAATAGTGAACCTCGCTTTATTTCTGTTAGTGGGCGGGCATTATTTGATGACGATGGAACATTCGTTGGTTATCGGGGAACCGGGAGCGACATTACCGAACGCAAACGTGCGGAGAAAGAGATTGCGGCGCAGCGTGACGAACTGCAGAAACTAAACGCCCAGAAGGACAAATTCTTCTCGATCATCGCCCACGACCTGAGAGGGCCGTTTACTGCCCTGCTCGGGTTTTCGAGTTTGTTGTCCAGCGGCATTGGGAAATTCGATCAGGCCAAAGTGGAGGAATACGGTGGCGCCGTGCACGAGTCCGCTGAACGAATGCTCAAACTGTTGGAAAATCTGCTTGAGTGGTCGCGCCTGCAGATGGGACAGCTGGAGTTTGTGCCAGGCACCGTCAACCTGAAGGAAATCATTGATACAAACCTGGGATTGTTTGCACCGACCGCCAAGGAAAAGGCCATCCAGCTCATCGGTAAGACGGTGAAACCACTTAACGTTTTTGCCGACGCTCACATGGTGGATGCCATCGTCCGAAACCTGGTTAACAACGCCATCAAGTTCACGCCTGAACAGGGCCACGTTGCCGTCAGCGCCCGGCGTAGCGGCAATTGGGGTGAGGTCGAGGTATTAGACACAGGGGTCGGCATGTCAGCCGACAAAGCGGCTCGTCTGTTTCAGTTGGACCAGAAGACCTCGACCGCGGGCACCGCCGGCGAGACCGGGACAGGACTGGGCCTTCTCTTGTGTAAGGAACTGGTCGAAAGGCAGGGCGGCCGTATCCATGTCGAGAGCACCGAAGGCGAAGGATCGTCATTCCGCGTTACGCTGCCTCTGAATAGCGCGTAAGTCTCAGATGAGGTAGGGCAAAATCGTTGCTCGCGATTGGAGGTCGAAATTAGCCCACTAGAGGTTTTGTTGTCCCCAAGATGTCTCCCCTAGGAGTTGCCTTCAGTGAAAAATACAGTTGAACCCCAAAAACTAGGTATCTGCGACTACGCCCCTAAATCGCTGTCACTTGCTTTGGTCGTGGTATTAGGGGGATGCGCCTCGCATTATTATCATGACGCTATTACAAAAGTCAGAGAAAACGATGATGGCTGGTACCAAATATCCGCCAAAGGGGATATTCATGCATCACCCGAAAAAGTGCTAAATACACTTGTGATGCGGGCGGCCGAAACTACTCTTGAAAAAGGAAAGCCGTTTTTTGCACTCTCTAAGATCAAAGAGCAATCTAATCATAAGTACAAACATCAGAACCCATACAATGACGTGGGTGGACAATATTTAGGTCTTTCACACCAAGCCTATGCTAAGTTCTATCCCATTGCAAAGGAAGAGAGAGCCCAGTGGAAGGGAGACAATATTCATTCCGCTGAGAAAGTCTGCGAAAATTTCAAAAATTTGCGGCGAACGTATTTTAGTCCTGAAACTCCTAAAGTCATGTGCGTTTCTAAATGAGTAATCTGAGTCTATCACGAACTCACAAGTTTTAGCGCTCACTTAGGGTCACCCAGAGCCAAAATGGCGCCCTGAAAATGTGGGCTGCAAACCGTACGACACCAGTCGAAAATTCTGAAAACTTCGATTGTGGGTTAAGGATGGCCACTATTACCCTTGGTTACGTGGAAAACGTCGGCTCAAGTAAGACCATGACACATACGGAAACTCTCTTCTGGACTTTGGACCGCATTAACTATAATTGCACCATCAAATCACTTTTAAGGGCGCCGTATCAGAATGTTTAAAATTTTCCTCTCGTTCATATCAATTTTATTGATCTCAGGGTGCTCAATCACTGCTGCTCCCAGACCCGAAAAAATCTCCGTCGTACCACCAACAACACAAGAGATAGTTAATAAAAATTATACTGCACATATCGATTTCGGATCACTAGATATTCACGCAGATACTATTGACGTTTGCCCGTACACTCTGAAAGCATCCGCTCAAGCGGATCTGGCTCTCAGAATCCTTTTGGCCCAGTCATTTAAAAAAATCGAGTTCTCAGATTCGCCCAAGTATTCATCGGCGCCGAAAAATGAGGATGGTTTAATATCTGTTCGTAGCGGAAAGCCAACGTATTTCGGTTCATGCACACCCGCTACTCATAGCTGCAACACCAGTATTGAAGTGCCGTTGACGATTAGCATTTCGGGCACAAATAAGCCTCCGATTGAAAAATCGTTCAAACTAATCAAATTAACAAATACCACTAACTTTCTCATCGGTGTATGTGGAGCGCTAAACGAAGGACTGCAAATTCAAGCGGAGAAAGTCATTAACGAAATTTTGCTTATATCAACGCATACAATAAAATCTAACCGCGAGTCGTTCTGACTTATGCTTCTGCCGATAAGTTGGTTAGAACCCTAATCAACTTGGCGCATACGACTAATCTGACTTCAAATATGTGAAGTTGGTCGGTCAGAGTGGTGGCATTTTCTAAAACAGGAAGATTTACGAATGCCCCCGGAAGTTAGTTGTGCTTCCACCTTATTACTGCCCGCCCTCCTACACCTTACATCTGATCTGAAGATCTGTGATCCTATGTCTACTCAGTAGGGTGTTGCGGTTTTCCATTGAGAACTATTTTAGAATTGCAGATACCGGCATCGCGATGCCAGCGGGTGGGCGCCGCCCACGGCATCAAGAACGAAGTAAGATTTCATAGATTTTTTTAGCGACCTTGGGGTGAATAAAGAGAATGTCTGGTTCTGAAAGAATAAGTTTCTGACGCCACTGTCATGGAACCGGTAAGTTCGCATCAAGCACGTCTTCACTTGATATTCTATTGTTTGGCACCCTCTGAGCTTTCACCTCAAGGCCAACTAAATTATACCGCAGAGTAAGGTTCACTGTCCATGAAAAGGCGTAAAACAGAAGCCTGCTTGAGGTCCGTTTCCTCCCTCTCCCCGAGCGTAGCCAAAAGACCGTTTTCTCTTTATGCTTGTGCAGGGCCCGCCTTCTACGGTGCCCGATTTTCAATGTCGCAGCCAAGCTTTGTAAAATGACCATGGAAGAACCAAAAAATCAGTCTGAACGAGGGGCCGAAATACGAAAAGCCCTTTGTTTGTTTGAGGAGATTGATGGACACAGAAATTTGCATAGAAGTATGGCGATTATTATCTTTGCTGTCTCCGGTGGCATTAGCATTCAAGTATTCTTTTTTGTAAGTGATTTATCCCTATGGGGTGACGTGAGCCATTTTATTGCGGTCGGGATTACCTCTTTAACGTGGGTCATGCTTTTTCCGATATGGATTATATTTTTTCTATCCATCATGTGTTTGTTAAATGCATTCAAAATCGTGGACCTGCAAGGCGTTGCCAGGGGCCGATTGTCAAACATGACGCTTGGTTCAGATGCATTGGGTGAATTAGGCGACATGGTTGCATCCCAGAATTTCCATCATGGGCCGCTTTATGAGCGCGTAATATCTGATCTTTCCAAAAAACTTCCAGATTGATGATCTGAGATACCACCTCGGACGCATAGAGCGGAAATTTCCGCAACAGGTCAAAAGCGGCTGTGTTCGACGGTCTGAGTTCGTGTCCGCTTACCCCACCTTGTGAGCAATCTGGCCACTCCCTTCAGGAAGCATGAATTCCATTTCGGTATTTTGCGTTCTAATACTCGGGTTGCCGCTGCATAAACGACTTACGCCAGTCTCAATGCAATTGGTGGTTCGCCCCGATTCATTTTTCGAAGGATCACTAAAGACTTTTTGCAGGGTATTAACATGTTTACAACGAAGTATTGCGAATGATAATCATTCGCAATGATTTCTGACGATGAGAGTAAATTCAAAATTCTACAGGTTGATAAATTCCATGGCGAAAAGGATAGACACGATGATCCCCGCCGAGTTTGCTGATCTTCCATTTGGCGAAAAACTATTATTATGGGCGATTAGGCTTTGGGCGACCGATGCCAGAGAGGCGACGAACGAACAGAAAACCTTACGCCGCGGATTTAATCTTGCCGGTGTCCCTGATGCCTATCTGGCGCTCGATGGCTATCTGAGCCTAATTGCAGCAACAGCAACGGTTCAAATTGATGTCAGATGTTCAAAATGCACAGAAATTAGTAACGACGAGCATCTGTTGTTGGGTGTAATTGCCGCTTGGCAGCAGGGTCACGGCAAAGACCACGGCACAGCGCTTCTCGGCACATGGCTTCCTCAGGCGGCGATCCGCATTTCCCAGGATCCAGCGTCAAAACTTGCGAGTGTTTTAAAACGCAGTGGCTTGTTCATCCGGCCCAGATGCTGGAGACAATCAGATAAAATGAGTGACAGACGCGGTACGGCAATGGCGACCCAGCACAGGACTCTTCATTAACTCATTCTTGAGGGAGTTCTTGTGTATCGAAACCGTGTCGGAACACGCACTCATATCCACCGCCTGCTTCCAATATACAATTACCGCTACTTTTTACTTGGGGGAAAAAGGAACTGATTCTGTTTTGCGAAAATGACCGCCTTGGGTCAAAAGCAGCTGTGTTCGACGGTCTGAATTTATTTCCGCTTCGCGCCCGGGAACGGAAGTTTGGTCGCAGAATGTCCGGTTGTTGAACGGAACCGGACATAATTCGGTTTGGTTCAGAAAGTCTTTTTATCGCCAGGAGCAGACAACTGGAACATTGACCTCACAATGGACAACACCGCATTCGAGTTTGAGAGACCGCGAACAAGGCAGCGATTGCGCCAATCGTCAAAGTAACGCAGATCCAGGTATAAAGGCCTGTAGGGCCTTGATAGTCCATTGCCAACGCTGCACCCAATGGGCCGAAAAATGTTCCGATGTTGTAACCGATCAGCCCTGCTGTCGTTGCCGCAACTAATTCGTGACCACCATCCACAAGGCGACCATGACCCAATGCATAAAGCGGTTGGCTAAGCCCGGTAACAATCGCCGCCATTATCGTCACGCCTAAGAATGTACTCGGTAATTCTAGCGCCAGCGTCAGCGAGCAGACGATAGCCACCCCGGCGATCAGAACGCCTATTCGAGCACGGCCATAGAGGTCAGCAAGTGTTCCAATCGGTAACTGGCTAAGCGCAGGTGCAAGTAAAATAAATGACACAAACAACGCAATCTCAGCCGATGAAAAACCTAACTGTTTTGCGTAGATTGCACCAAGACCGTAAAATGAGCTGCTGAGAAAACCAGCTACGAGGGTGAGGGTAACGCTGCATGGGGAGCAAACAAAAATTTCAAGCGCGTCTCGCCAACTGGGGGTGTTTAGTTCGGCCGTTGGTGAGCCGGCAAGCATTGCCGGAAAAATTGCGATAACGAATAAGGCTCCCACCAATACAAATGCGGTGTGAGTCGATGCAATGATCAGCAAAATCGGGCCCAAAGCGACGGCACCGATCCGCAACGCTTCATAAATTGCCAGCATGCGGCCACGTGTGGATGAAGTTGCAAGACCGCTAACCCAACTTTCCATCAGTAGATAATAAACCCCAAGGCCAAATCCTCCCAAAAATCGAAGACTGAGCCACCAACCAGGAAAATTCGAAATACCAAGAGCCCAAACTGAGAACGCCGCTAAAATCGCAGTAAGAACAAACGTTCTGCGGTAGCCAAATTGACCAATTATATATCCCCCAAACACCGTGCCGAGAAAGGCACCGAGGTACCAGACCGACGTCATTATTCCGATCAGCGTGTTGCCATAGCCGATAGAAGAAAGCTCGAGGGCGATGAGGGGATAGAGTGCACCTGTACTGACCGCAAACAGCGGCACGGCACCGAACAGATGCCGGGCCTGCCAGACATGATTTAGGAAGCCGCTCGATCTATGGTCAGCCATTTCACGACGTCTCACGTGCATCAAGGCTGGCAAGGCGTTTGATAAACGTATGCCCCAATGCGATGAGCGCCTCATTATTCAAACAGTAACACGAGCTCGTGCCATCGATGGTGCCAGTGAGCAGGCCCGCTTCCTTGAGAACCTTTAGATGCTGCGACACGGTCGACTGCGACAAGGGCAACAGTCCAACAATTTCACCACAAACACATTCACCGCGCACGGAAAGCACATCAAGAATTTGAAGCCGTGCCGGATGCGCCAAGGCTTTAAGCTGAGATGCCAATCGTTCGTCTACCATTGGAAACGACATTTTGAGCTCCTTTTATCGTATATCGACGATAAACGATAAAAAGATTTGAATCAAGTGTCAGACTGAACACAGGTATGCCCAATCTTCATGTCTGCTTAGCGCACGGAACCGGACGTAATTTAGGCAGGTTCAGAAGGTCTCTTTATAGCCAATAACGGACATTGGAATATAACGGGAATTCGGGTTAATCTTTCTGAACTTACACTCTTTCGTTGTGTTGATGTATTGGTTAGTCTACCGGCCAGTATGAATTATAGGTTTTCTTGACGCTTCGATAGCGTGACGAAATGTAAATTATGGGATTTTATATATATTTTTTTGGCCCATCGATCGTCGGTTTTCTTCTCGGCCTGATTCTCGCAATTGAGCACCGGGGTAAATCAAACGACCATTATCAAATCGCGAAACGCGAATTTGCGGACTTAGTAAGTGGGCGTGAAAGCGAACTTCAATCAATGTCTGATGAGATCATTCATATTTTCTTGGAGCACAAGTTCGTAGTTGTCGAGAGATCAGACGAAGAGATCGTGTTCAAGCATCCAGCCTTGTGCGATGTAAAAGTTTTCTGGATGGTTTTTTGGATTGTTATAACCCTCGGAGGAGCCCTCGGAGCGATGATCGCAATACAATTTTTTGGTCGGACAGAAGAACGGGTTTCGGTGCGATTGGTTGCAGTTAGTTAGTGTGATCTCAATTGTCGGCCCCGGGCTACGAAGAGAAGTTTTCGCGGGTGTCATTTTACTTCCGCTTTCCGCCCAACAGCGGACCAAAACAGACCGGCTTGAGAACTTCCGAATCTAGCCAATATCGGCCATTGAGCAATTGTTGAATTATATCGCGAAATTGACTTTGACCGTACAAGACATAAGACTTTAGCCAACGACAGCGCTTCCTTCAAATTGACTTTATGAGAAATCCAAAATGAAACGACTTTTCCGCCTACCAATTCTTTTACTGGTGTTGGGGGGGCAAGCCCAAGCGGGTGAGGACGTTAAGCCTGGACATATTCGGTTCCCTAGCGGGGCCCAAGTTATCGTTGGGCCGGAGTCCGCAACTGGGTGGATCGCAAAGTTGGAAAAACAACTGAATAAGCATTTGAAACGCGATCCGAAGGATGTTTTCAAAAATCTTGGTAATGCATCGAAAAGTGCGACTTGGACGATACCGATTGTCGTCCCGTATTCAACATCACCGGATAAGATACCAGCCATTTGCGAAGATTACATTGCATATTTTTTTCTCCCGCGTGTGAGAGCTATACCTCCAAAGATTAAAAACCTTCAACTAAAAGTATCGCTCAAGGGTGGTGAGGTTGAAAGAACCTGCTCACACCGTGTGGAAGGGCAACGTGTTATTTCCGAAAACTCCGATACCCCGATAAATCCGGCACTCAATTTCCGGCGCCTTGACCTCGGAGATATAGGCTACGTTATGCTGGCTCAGACTTCAGTACTGCGACGTTTGGATATGGAAAAACCAATACTCGAGTACATTATGATTGTACCAAAACAGAAACATGATGGCATTGAAATCTCCCAGTATGTCGAACGATCAGCGAAATACCTCTATTCGAAAAGCAAAGGGACATCAAATTTTGCTTTCGTAATCGGCCAACAAGGCAGCACCCCTTCAGCTTTTAAACCAACCGGTTTGAGACGTATTGCAGTCCGCACTCAGGACAATTCGATTCTTCAGATAAACAACATTAAATTTGGCACTGGTCGAACAATCTCTCGCAGTGCTGTCAAGTTGTCGCCGAAAGACTTTAGTGTTCAGGTTTACGTCGACAACACATCACTCGCACGACACATGAAATCGAAAACGGTCGATGAATACGTGAAAGTTGGAATTTATGGTGACAGTCGTCTCTATATGAAATTGGTTGGTGAGTATGCCGCAAAACAATGGAATTCGAACAATGTTATCATCATTTCAAATGCCCGCACCGGCAAGCGGGGCATGAGAATGAGTTTTCCTGTGGTGTTTGCAAAACGGGGTGAAGAATGGATCGCTGAGCGCCCGAAGAAGTAGGCAGTATCTCCCTTGTATTTTCGTGTGCGGCATCATGGCCGTTATGGGTCAAACTGAGAAGTTTTGGTGGGGGTAGAATTTCGTCTGCTTAGCGCACAGAAGCAGACATAAATCGATAGGCGTCGGAACTTCCGAATCTAGCCAGAAACGGACATAGTTAATTTTGTTCACTTTCTATTTTTTATTCACCGTCTTAATCTCACACAAAACAACCATTGTGAGCTTTTCAAAATGAAACGACTGGCCTTCCTTCCTATTCTATTCATGACACTATTGGTTGGTTCGTGCGTCCCTACTGGCGAGTTGCAGACGGATGTTGAAGCACACGAAAAGGAAATCGATGCGACGGAAATTAAAATATTGATGAATCTCGCTAACGTGGGGGATGCAAATGCCCAGTACAAACTATGTTATTTATACGTTAATGGGTTTGGTGTTCCCAAAGATTACAAGCCCGCCTTGAAATGGTGCAAACTTGCTGCTGAGCATGGATTGATCGAAGCTCAATTTAGTTTGGGGATAATGTATTTGGAAGAGAAAGCTGTCCCACTAGATTTTGTTCGCGCCTATATGTGGTTTAAAATTGCAGAAATTCAGGGTCACGAAGAGGCATCGAAAAAGCGACTCCTCTTCGAGGCATCGAAAAGGCGACTCCTCATCGCACTCATATTATCCCCTGCTGATCATGTAACCGCAGAATTACTTGCTGACGAATGGTTGGAAAGAAATCAAAAGGAGTGGGTAAGAGAACAGAAGTTTCGGGGTCGTTCCGATCGAGAACTTTGCATCACCCTAAAATATGGCAACCCCGATTACCTGAAAGAAGCCGAAAGACGAGGACTAACAAATCGTAAATGCAAACAAATTTTGAGTGCTAAATAGATGCAAATTGCCCACTTAAAACCGTACACCATCGAGTAGGGAATATCTCAGGGTTGTTCTTCTGCGCATAACGTTTGCCCGTCTTTAATGTCTCCTTTGGGTCATTAACAGACCTCATGAAGCTTCCATATTCACGTCTGCTTAGCGCACAGAAGCAGACATAAATCGATAGGCACGGGAACTTCCGAGATTAGCCAGAAGCGGGAATTTCACTGTTCAACCGGTATTTTTTTCTGGGACGGTTGCGTCTAGGTCAACGCCCTCAATGTAGCGCTGTCCCCACTCGCACATCGCCCGCACCATAAGTTCAAGGTCGCGCCCCATCTCGGTCAATGAATACTCCACCCGAGGAGGAACCTGCGGGTATATTTCACGATGAACAATTCCGTCGGCTTCCAGTTCACGGAGTTGGTTCGTGAGCATGCGTTGAGTACAGCCCGGCAAGCTTCTCAGTAATTCGTTGAAACGCCATTCGCGTTCCAATAACCGAAGAAGTATAAGCCCCTTCCACTTACCGCCAATTCTATTCAGCGCCGCCTCAACAGGACACAAAACACTGTCTTGGTGCCGAGGTTTTCTCATCTTTAAGATCCTTACAGTATCCTTTTTGTTACTACTAGCGAAATTTGTGCGTACTTGTTGTTGACATCATTACTAATTATATCCGCATGTAGTGTCAATACTGCACCTTATAAACACCTGAAAGGAAATACGATGTTAAAACGCTATCTTTTGACGGGAATGCTTGCGACTGGCATGGCAGCAACGCCCGCCATTGCGGATGAAGTACCAATTCTGGGTCATGAGCTTTTTGGTTCGGGTCCCGAAAAAGTCATTGTTCTCCATGATTGGATGGGAGATTCGGAAAACTACCTGCCTGTTCGACCATGGCTCGACAGCACGGGTTTCTCCTATGCGTTCGTCGATGTGAGGGGCTATGGTCGATCAAAAGGACTAAAAGGTGAGTATTCGACTGATGAGGTCGCCGCCGATACGGCGAACCTTGCAGATCATCTTGGATGGGCAAAGTATCACCTTGTTGGGCATTCCATGAACGGCATGGCGGGTTTCAAGGCGGTGATGCTGGACTGGCACGACAAAAAACGGATCAAGAGCTTTGTAGCCGTCACGCCCGTCACACCGGATGGCTATCCGGCGTCAGAGGAAGACCGAAGCTTTCTCTCGGCCGCCATCACGGATGATGAAACCGCCGCGGCTGCATTTGGCGGCCTCACCGGCGGCAAACTAAACGCTGCATGGGCGTCGCGGAAGATGGCGCGGAACCGGGCCACATCTCATCCCGAAGCACTTAAAGGGTTCTATCAAATGTGGCTTGGAGAAGATTTCTCCATTGCACTGGCAAAAGCCGAAATCAAAACCCCCGTTCTTGTCATTGGCGGGCGGCAGGACTTTCCCGGGTTCCAGGAGGACTACTACACAAAAACAATCGCCCAGTGGGTTCCTACTGCCAAGTTCAGCTATATTGAAAATGCAGGCCACTATCCAATGCAGGAAACCCCGATTCTATTTGCCACGCTCATGGAAAATCATATGAGTTCGCATAATTGATCGCTGTAGCGTGCCCTTGGGAAATCGAGGGTACGCACTCAGCGTTGGAAACCGTTGGCCAAAACAGGCCGGCTTGAGAACTTCCGAAATTCGCCATGAGCCGACATTTGGAAAAAGCGGTCGCATTCATTCGTTGAAGTGAAAATTTCCCAACCGCAATTGGTTTGGGTCCTAATAATCGATATTGAGGCTTTCCGATATTTTTCCATGCCCACCTGCCATCAGGCTTTGAATTTTACCTTTTTCGACGGTTAGCTCGACCGTGATGAGGCTTGGTGACGCAGGCGTCATGAACTGACCTTGCTCGATGATCAATGTATCCTTTGTCACATTCAGATGATCGTGTAGTACACAGGCCAGCGGTCCAGCTGCCATGCCGGTTGCGGCCTCTTCCTCAATCGCATATCGCGGCGCGAACATTCGCGTCGTAGCATCCTTATCCGTCGCGTCATCGTCGGTCGTGAAAATATAATAACCAATAAGGTCTAGTTTTTCACTGATGTCAGAGATGAGATCAAACTTGGGCTTTAGATCGCGGAGCGTGCCACCGTCCTTCACGCTAACAACGATAAAATTATTGCCAGTGTTCACGAATATGGGGCCGACGTTTTCGTCCAGGTCGCTCTCGCCTATCCCGAGCGATACAAGAACATCGGCAATTGAGACACCGTCTTTCGCCCAATCACTCGGCATCCGATATTTGGGGGCCAGTTGTTCCATATAGGCGGCTCCCTTTTTGATTACTATTTTGCGGGGACCATCAACAGTTTCTTTTGACGTTTCCCCCTCGGAGACACGGCCCAGGTTCGCAAGATAGGAAAATGTCGCGATCGTCGCGTGGCCACAATGAGCAATCCGCCGGTTTGGCGTAAAGAAATCTAGCTTGAATCCCTCTGTTTCTGATGAGGAGACGAAGGCCGTTTCCGATAGACCAACGTTGGCAGCAATACGGAGCATTTCAGTTTCACTAAGCCCATCGGCATCGAGAACAACTGCAGCAGGATTGCCGCCATTGTCGCCAGTTACGAATGCGTTGACAACTTGGGCGGAAATCGATTGTGTGGTGACTTGAGAGTGTTTCATGTTATCCTCTAATATATCTGATGGTGATCTCGTGTAGGCGTTTATATATGGACATTTTTGTGATAAGGGAACTCATATATACATGAGTTAGGCTCACTAATATGGATCGAAATCAAATCATCGCAAAACTCGCTCAAGCTTCCCCAATGCTGGCAGCTATCGGCGAGGAGCTGAGTTTTACCAAAGCAGCTGAACGACTGAGCGTGGATCAGTCGGCCGTGAGCCATAGAGCAAAGTCTCTGGAAGATGCGCTTGGCCACACTCTATTTGATCGCACCACACGCACCCTCCGACTGACCGAAATCGGAGAGATTCTTTGTGATGCGGCAAAAGATACTGTGGCGAAGTGGGACACGGCCTTAGATAAACTTGAACGCAGCCGATCAACGAACTTAATCCATCTTTCAATGCCGTCCTCGCTGGCGATGAAATGGTTGATCCCAGCATTGCCGAATGCACGGGCGATGGACTTGAATATTTCCGTGGACGTGAATGAGGAAGCCATCGAGTTTCAGAAGAATGAAGCCGACGCCGCAATCCGGTTCGGGCATGGCCCTTATCCCGGTCTGCATTCATCCCATCTAACACACTGCTGGATACAGCCTGTTGCGAGTTCGAAATACCTTGAAACTAAAACCACAGACGTATCGCTTTTGAGTAATCCGGAAACCATCTACCTCGCTGACCGACGTGGCGAGAATGATAATTCCGAATTTAGCTGGAGTTATTACTTATCGAATACCGGATTAGAAAAGAACAGCGTCAAACCTGATTTTCAGTTTGATCGGGCCGACTTGATGCTTCAGGCAGTAATCGGCGGTATGGGTGTGGGTCTGGGTCGGACGCTACTCGTGGAAAGTGATGTTGAGGATGGGTTCCTCGAAACAATTGGCCCACCGGTCCGCATGCAATCCGCTTATTGGCTGGTCTGCACGCCTGGCTTTGCCGAAACGAGCCGGTTTGAGAGACTGCGCGAATGGCTCAAGAATGAAGTTCGAACAACCTTACAACAATCGACGGACAGATCGGGACCATCCGTTAACTTTTGACGAACGCCGAGATCGTGACTCCGTCTCCTTTGGGTCAAGCTGGGAAGTTTTCACAGGCGGCAATTCGGTTAGGTCCAGAAGGTCTCTTTATAGCCACAAGCAGACATCGATTTCGCCCGTGGGGAAATTGGCGGTAATCATGAGTATTCACACCTGCGAAACAATATGTTCACACCAATTCAAATTCAATCCATTAGTTTCAAGCTGGTTTCCTATAATAGTCGTTGAGAACCAACTCATGAAACTGAGATACCTGCTCTTTATCGTTCTGTTGGCTGTCGCAATTATACCTACGATCTTGTTTGAGGCTGTACCGCATTCTGGTGCGTATCAAAAAGAGGTTGCGGATGTATCTGAGCGTCACCTTTTACTTGCTCAAAACATCGGCTTTGCCCTGGAACGGTATGACCAGGATGTAAAAAGCCTGTTTAAATCTCTTGCTGTGAACATGTTAGCTGGCAACAAACTCTCGGATACAAAAAATTTACTTGCTGGGTTGAGTTTTCGTCATATTTGCATTGCCACGGCTTCCACGGGGGAAGTTATTCACGCTTTGAATGAAGAGGTAGCTCCGTGCCCAAAAATAATACCGGGAAAAAGACTAAAAGAATTTCTAAAAACAGCAACTAAGGACAAAGCTAATTTTACATCCGTTCTTCCTGGTCCCGATGGTCGGCCATTTCTATACGTGGTTTGGCTAGTGGGCGACAATCTATCCGTCGGTGCGATTTATACAGATTATATTGTGGAGCTCGGAAAGACCATCAGCTTTGGCAAGCGAGGTCATGCGGCGATTGTCGACCATACAGGACGAGTAATCGCGCACCCGTTGCCAAAGTGGCGAGCGGAGATGAAAGATATATCCAAAATTCTACCAGTCAAAAATATGTTAGCTCGGAAAACAGGCGTCGAGATATTCTATTCGCCTGCGCTAAAAGATGACATGATCGCCGGATATACTTGGGTTAAAGGAACAAACTGGGGCGTGATGGTCCCTCAGCCTGTTTCTGAGTTGCACGCGAGAGCGAAAGAAAGCCAGCAACATGCGATAAGTGGTATTGCAACCGGAATTTTTCTAGCTGCATTGTTGAGCTGGCTGTTTGCGGGCTTCCTAACAAAACCGATTTTGGCGGTTATTGAGACTGCCAAACAGCTCGCTTCAGGCAACCAAGTTAAGCGCGTGGAAACGAAAGATGCATTTCTGCCAAGAGAGCTCAACGAATTAGGCACCACGTTTAATTCGATGTCGAACTCGGTGGACATTGCCTATCGCAGACTGTCTCGTATTGCAGAATCTGTCTCGACCCCTTCAAGCGGCAATATTTACTCCGTCATGGTTAAAGATCTTTCGGAAATTCTTTCCGCTGATTTTACCTTTTTCGGCGAATTAAGCAGCGGGAGTAATACTCACATACGAACAATTTCATTTTATAAAAATGGATTGGAGCAGGAAAATTTTGAATATGATCTTGCTGATACGCCGTGCGAAAATATTGTTGGGCAACGGGCCTGCGTTTTTAATGGCGACGTTCAACAAAAGTTCCCTAATGATACGGGGCTCAGGGTCATGGGTATTAAAAGCTATATTGGAGTGCCAGTTTTCACGTCCCAACAAGTCCCTATTGGTCTTCTCGTGGTGATGAACAAGGTACCCATATCAAACGTTTCAGCAATCCTGGATTCTCTCCATATCTACGCCAATCGATTATCTTCGGAGTGGCAACATGCTCAAAATGAGAATCGACTTCAAAACGCTGTATCGGTAGCCAATCAAGCGAACCACTCAAAGACCGAGTTTCTGAGTAACATGAGCCATGAACTACGCACGCCTTTAAACGCCATTATTGGTTTTTCCGCGATATTGGCGGGGCAGCTATATGGCCCCCTGAATAACGCGTCCTACAGAGAATATGCTTCCGATATTCAGCACGCCGGGCAGCATCTATTGACTTTAATCGGAGATCTTCTTGATATTTCCAAAATTGAAGCCGGGGAACTGGATATAGACAGAAAAGAAGTGGAAATCGGTAGCGCAATCAAAGAGAGCGTTCGCATGATTGAAGCGAAACTGAATAAACGGCATATTGATATCAAAATTGACGTACCCGCATTTCTTCCAACAGTTTATGTAGATGCCCTTCATCTGCGCCAAATACTGATAAATTTGCTATCTAATGCCGTCAAATTTACTGATGATAATGGCAAGATAAGCGTATCGGCAAAAGCGTTCAACCCGCTAGAAGTGTCAATTTCTGTAACAGACAATGGTGTTGGGATCCCCGTTGCTGACCAAGAAAAAGTTTTTGAACCTTTTGGGCAGGTCGCCAATAGCATGACAAGAAACCACGATGGGGTGGGGCTTGGATTGCCAATTGTAAAATCTCTTGTTGGTCTCAATGGCGGAAAAATTGATTTGCACAGCAAACCGGGATCAGGCACCACAGTTGAAATTTTTCTGCCTGTTCATCAAAATCAATCGAGCAATAAGTTAGAAATCTCAATAACTAGCTGATTTTTCTGAGTCCGCTTTGGGTCATTAAGAGAAGGTTTCGCGGGTGTCATTTTACTTCCGCTATGCCCCCCAAATAACGGACATCGATAAAGATTCACAATTAGAATTTCTATATCTACCGAACCTCCGCTCGGGGCGGAACGAATTCCGGCATCTATGATCGAAAACAAACCCCTGCTGCGCACAATACGGCCATCGCGCCCGCACCATGACTACAGCGGTTCATCCATACCGTTTGGCAGAGAAATCCAAAGAACGAGTTGAGAGTCTGGCGAATGACGCGAGAGATGGCCTTTGCCATGTGTGTCCTCGACGAGAGCGAACTCGCCAGCAGCTGAGCGCCACCGCCGTCTTGATGAATGTGTCCGCCTTGGGCCATCAGCGGCCCTTATCATCCACTCGAAATGAAGTCCGCTCACGCCTGCATTGCGGAAGTTGAACGACGTTGATGTGTGGTGATTTAAGTCGGCCTTGAACCCAGGAGAATGATCCCCGCACCAACCAGACATACGACCGCACCAATTATGTCCCATCGGTCCGGTTGGGCACCCTCAACGATCCAAAGCCATAAAAGCGAGGCCAAGATATAAACCCCGCCATATGCGGCGTAGGCGCGCCCCGCAAAAACGGCATCGATGCGGGTTAGCAACACGGCAAATAGGACGAGCGCGACGAGGCCCGGCAATACCCAAAAGACACTCTTTCCCAACCGCAACCATGCCCAAAATGCGAAGCATCCGGAAATTTCGGCCACGGCGGCTAAAACATAAAAAGCAAGTGAGCTCATTTGCCCGACTTTACAGCCCGCGCCCTATGAGGTCTACCTGGGTTGTGGTCGACTGGCGTATAACGTCACAATCACCTCTAGCCTTTGCGCCAAACGGTCGCAAGCCACGGCTGTTGGTGGTGTGGAACGCCTGCGGGGCGAAAGTAATGTTCAACCTCAAAGAACCCGGTTGAGGTGACGTATTCGCGCCAGGTGCCGAGATCAAAGAAGCAGCTATAGCGGTTATTGCTTAAACCCTCCTGATTGTTTCCTCGCGGGTTTGAACAGAACAGAACGCCTCCAGGCTTTAAGGTTACAAACAGTTCACGTAATACCCGTGGCAACTCCTGGCTCGGCACGTGGAATAGCGACGCGTTTGCAAACACTCCGTCAAAGTGGCTCCCCGGCAAATCCATTTCAAGGAAATCCTGATGGAGAACCTCGCACCCGGAAATTGCGTGTGCCATTGCCACAAATTCCTTCGAACCGTCCAAGCCCGTGGCGTCATGGCCCAAGGACCGGAAATAACGTAGGTCGCGCCCTGGGCCACAGCCCAAGTCGAGGATTGAATAGGGAGGCTTGCCCTCTATGGCTTTCAAGAGCGCCTCATAGTTTTGGAGGACATCGTGATTTTGTGTGCCGACCCGGAAATCTTCTGCTGCCCGATCATAGTGCCCGATGGTTATTTCCGAAATACGCCGCAACTGTGCGCCATCGAGTGCGTTGGGTGGCTTGTCTGGACCATCAGTCGGCTTCACGGTACGCCTCGCTGTTTAATTCTGAGCAACATATACCGGAATACGAAATGAGATAACCCTTGTCCAACACCATTGCCCAACTCAGTGTTGTTATAATCACCACTGATGGTGAAACGATGTCATTCAAATGGGAAGTTATGAAGGTGCAAATTGGCGAATATTCTGGTTCATGGATGACGACCTCAGTCTCACCACCACTCTTAGCAAGAGATGCTTTTTAATCAGAAGTACGGCAGTTCAGTCGCCTGCCGCACTGAGTCAAAAGCGGCTGTATTCGACTGTCAGAATTCATTTCCGCTTTGCAACTAGGAACGGAAGTTTGGTCGCGAAATGTCCGGTTGCCGCATGGAACCGGACCGCCTGATTTGCGCCGGGGCTCACAATAAACGGCCACGCCCCCACCCTCACTCACGCCTTGAACGTCTCGTCACGATGATAACCAAGGAAGGCGGGATGGGGATGAAGGACGGGATTATCCGGCAGGATTAGGTAGCCATCCCGGTTGATCAGTTCCTCCGCATCTCCCAACGGGTAGCTGGTCGATTTCAGGATTTTCATATCGTCGGCGACGGAGATCAGCCCGCGATCAAACATCCAGTGGGCGGTCCTAGAAAGCGCGATACCGTTTTGCACGGCATCCGGTCCTTTGTTTTCGACGGGCTTGATATGCGCTGCCTCAATCTCCGGCCTGCCGCCACCGTTGCGTATCCGCAATCCGGTCACGGCACAGCGATCATCATAGGCGTCGCGAATTTGCTGACGAAACGCTTTGTCGCGAAACGGGCGATTTAGAACGGTGCTGACCATGGGCCGCTCGAACACCGTCTGAACATCGCTCAATCCCGACTGTGCAACATCAAACTCATCCACCACCAAACTGGCAGAGAACCCGGCAGCAAGGATCATCTCAAATTCCTGATCGGGCACTAGCCGCACGGCGCGCCCAAACGCACCTCTATTGGTGCTGCCATCCGCCTTCTGCAAACCGCTCTCGAAGTAATCCCCATCGCCCTGAAACCCGACGGCATGATCAAAGCGCAGATAATCCTTCACCCAGGCATAATAGTGCCCGCTCCGATTCCGGTCTTCGGTGATATGGGTGACCATCGCCGTGGCGAAATAGGCCGTCCGGCCACCGCTACTGGAGCGATCTGTCGAAGTACGCCGAGGCTCATAATAAACAATCAAATCCCCAACTGCCTGCTCGGCATAATTCAGATACGTTCTCGGGAAATGATAATACTCCCAGGGCCTGTCATCGTATGACGAGCTTTCCTTGGTGGTGAAGACTGCTTTGGTCATTTTTTCCTATATGTTTATATTGGTTTCGGGCCAAAACGGTAGAACTGGAACTAATGCCTTTATAATCAGAACTGGCTTGTATTTTAAATTGATGTAATTCAGAAACCACGGTAAAAAAGCCGCCAAATCATTTAGAATAATTCTCTACTTCCTTTATTAGTTTCTTTGCCTTCCGTGAAAAGTCGGCAGTCAATTTGACCCTTTTACCCGATGCTAAATGCTCTTGCATTACGGTGAGGATGTCCTTCTTGGTGGTTTTAGAACTTTTCGCCAAAATTTTAGAAATTCTTTTTCTATCCTCATCGTTAAAAAGATCTTCGATCTCCTTCAAATTCGAACTCAGGTCCCGAAGGGTCGTAACTTCGATCTCCGATAAAAAATAGTCTGTTTGATACCTTTCCTTTTCTTTGTTCCCTGCTTTGTCGGCATCCAGCAAAATTCGAACTGGTAGTCCCCACCCCTTCATTAAACCTATCATCGTGCCCATAGTTCCAGCGCCCGTGACAGGAAAAATATTCAGTTTGCCGCCAAAATAATTAGCGTTCAAATACTGCAAAATATAATAATCTGATTTTCCTTCTACAATAACGCCTCCTGCGTTTAGGTCGAACTTCGACGGCACAACAGACAACCGATCTAAAATAGGTTGAAAATAGCTAACCAAATTCGGGTTCTGATCAACAAATTGGCGATAAGGAGTAACTTTAACATCAACCGATGCGTCATCAATCACCGCAGAATCAAAAAGTGAATCATCGCTCGCCATAATTTCATTTTGCACTATGTACGCTTGTTCTAACCACATAGGCTCAACCATATAATGACTATGTGTTGAGTAGATTAGGGTGTGTGGATCTTGGGCGATTTCTGGAAAGCTCTCGATTAGCTTCTGCTGTGCTGCCGCATGGAGATTTGACGCTGGCTCATCGAAAAGGAAAACCAACGGCCTGTCCGTATCTCGACCGGCCCGAAATTGTGTGAACAATAAAAAGGAAAAAAAACCAACGGAAACCTAACGATCTTGTTTTAATGGGAAATCTATCTGTTCCGTCTTTAACTTGAAATCGGACATATATATCGTGCTCATCAGCCTCAGCCTCTGTTCCATCTTCTTGACTTGTTTTCAGCCCCTCTTCTACATCCCAATTTATCTGTATTTCCTTTTTTCCTGTGTTTTCATGAAAAATTTCATTCCATCGTTTGTAAACTACCTGCGTCACTATTTGTGAGGCTAAATCAATGACTTGGTCAATTTTTTCGCCTTCAGTTGACCGCCTAAATACCGGCAGAAAACCAACCCATTCCATTTTATACTCCGGCTTTCGAATTCTTTTTGTTATGTGCTCTTCAATCGTATGTCCGCGACCTGCATAATCCAGGATATCTTGGAATAATTGCCGGTAAAAAGGATTGGTTTTTGTGCTTTCCCGTGACGTTAAATATATTTTTTCAGGGAAATCAAAGACGAATGTTGGAAAATACGCGATCACTGGCATCATGGATTTCATCACACTAGAGAAAGTTCTCGATTCCTCAAATGTGACACTGCGAAATTTTCTCTGTTGTTTTGTTCTAACTTTAATATCTAAACTGACGTTGAAAAAATCTCCTAAGTACTCTCCTCCTTTATATCGGCTAAATCTCTCATAGGTGAAAATTTCTACAATCGAATCAGGGTCCAATTTCAGGCCACAATCTTCAAATTGTTTTATGAGTTTTTCCTTATCTCCTTCATCGAGCATGATGGTGGCCTTCACAGAGACATTGCCGCTAAAGTCCGAGATTTTATTTCGCGGAACCCTCTGTTGCCGTTGTTGATCTAAGTTTTTGCCCCCCCCCAACAATTTCAGTATCGCTATCCGGTGAAAAACTGTGAATCGCCTCAAGTAGTGTCGTTTTCCCGCATTCGTTCAACCCCACTAAAGTGTAAACGCCAGCGGTATTTGATTTACTGAAACTGAGTTCAGCATGACGAATACCTTTAAAGTTTTTGATTTCAAATTTAAGGAACCGCATTTTGAGATGCCCTTTTTGAGATGCCCTTTAGATTTGTCGATATTGTTAAGATAACCCCAAGTTGTAAAAAACAATAGTTTAGATTACTTGCCAATGCAATATCAGGAGCAGTGTGGCGGTCTACGACGCCATCAAGCGAATAGCGTAATTGTAACAAGAAGCTTCCTGGTTCTGTTACCGTGACTTTCCTTTAGCCTGCTTTTGCCAAAATACGATTTTCAAATTACCATCTAGTAGACTTATTAATTCCTATTTTTGCCACATATACATACAATAATCCTTGACTTTAAACGTTTAGCGGATTATATTCTTATTATCGCAATAAACAACCGGAAAACCTCCCCATGCCTCATACCCCCTCCTCCACCCAGTGCGAAGACGTTTCAGGAAATGCGGAAGGGCGCGAGTTGTCTTCGCGTCAGAAGTCGTTTTGCGTATTTTACGCTCAGCATGGCAATGCGGCAGAGGCAGCGCGGGCGGCGGGGTATTCATCCGCGAATGCCGCCGACACGGGGTGGCGGATTTTGCAGAACCCACAAGTTGCTGACCACATTGAAGCGTTGCAACTGGCCGGATTGAGCGAGGCGGAGCGTATTCATGACGAGCTGATCGGCAAGCTTGAGCATGTTTATCAGCTTGCCCTTGAGAACGGCAATCTGGCGGCTGCCGTGCGCTCCATTGAGGCGGAGGGGCGCTTGCGGTTGCAGGCGGCGCGTTATGATGCATTGAAGATGAAAAACCGCGACATGGTAGCCCAGGTGGAACTGGCCGAAGCGGAAGCGGCGGAACACCACCAACGGACAACACCATCCATGAAATGGTTCGCAAGCGAGCTGACGCTGACGCCTGAGCTCAAGGCCCGCCCCTTCCCTGCAAAAACCGGCCGGGATCGCAGACCAATTAAAACCTGGAAAGACTATCTGGAAGTTAAACTCAGCAAGACGGAAAGCCTGGAGAGAGACCAGTTTATGCTGCAACAAATTCGTGACGGGGGCGTCATCCTACAGGCCAGCGCCGCCAGTGATGATCCCGCTTCGCCTGAAATCAGCTGAGGCTTTGGGGAGACAAAAACATCTGAAATGATCTGTTTTTATCTGAAAACATCTGTATTGAGGCGATGGGAAGGTTAAATGCCAGTGACACGTTCACCTCTGCGTGACTCTTTCAGCCAAATTGAGTAGAAGCTTTTCATGACAAATACACCTTCTCACGATCTCCATGCAGATCGCATTCTGATCATCGACTTTGGCTCACAGGTGACGCAGCTGATTGCCCGGCGCGTCAGGGAGTCAGGGGTCTATTGTGAAATCCATCCGTTCAATGCGGTCACCGTCGACAGCATCACCGCCTTCGCACCGAAGGGCGTGATTTTGTCCGGCGGTCCGGCCTCCGTGCACGAAGCGGAAACGCCCCGTGCGCCGGATGGCCTGTTCGATATGGGCCTCCCGGTGATGGGCATATGCTACGGCGAGCAGACCATGGTCGCCGAGATGGGCGGCAATGTAACGCCCAGCAATCACCGAGAATTTGGCCGCGCCATGATTGACGTGACAGATACCTGCCCACTGACCGACGGCGTCTGGAACCCGGGTGAAAGCCATCAGGTATGGATGAGCCATGGTGACAAGATCGACGGCCTGCCCGATGGTTTTCGCGTCATCGCGACCACGGACAGCTCGCCCTACGCCGTCATCGCGCATGACGACAAACGCTTCTACGCCGTGCAGTTTCACCCGGAAGTCGTGCATACACCGGACGGGGCCAAGCTGCTGGCCAATTTCACCCATAAGGTCTGCGGTGCCGGTGGCGACTGGACGATGGCGGCGTTCAAGGATGAAGCCATCGCCAAAGTACGCGAACAGGTTGGTTCCGGGCGCGTGATCTGCGGGCTATCAGGTGGTGTCGACAGCTCGGTTGTTGCTGTTCTTTTGCATGAAGCGATTGGCGATCAGCTGACCTGCGTATTTGTCGATCATGGCCTGATGCGCAAGGACGAGGGCGAGGAAGTGGTCAATCTGTTCCGCGATCACTACAACATCCCGTTGGTTCACAAGGATGCGTCAGATATGTTCCTGGGCGCGCTTGAGGGTGTTTCTGACCCGGAAAAGAAACGTAAGATCATCGGCGGCCTGTTCATCGATGTTTTTGAAGCCGAAGCCAAAGCCGTTGGTGGCGCCGATTTCCTGGCCCAGGGCACACTATATCCAGACGTGATCGAAAGCGTGTCGTTCACCGGCGGGCCATCAGTGACCATTAAGTCGCACCACAACGTCGGCGGTTTGCCGGAACGCATGAACATGAAACTGGTCGAGCCGCTTCGTGAACTGTTCAAGGACGAGGTTCGCGACCTCGGACGTGAACTTGGCCTGCCTGATACATTTGTAGGACGCCACCCCTTCCCGGGACCGGGCCTCGCCATTCGCATGCCGGGCGCAATCAACCGCGACAAACTCGACGTGCTCCGCCAGGCCGACGCGATCTATCTGGAAGAAATCAAAAACGCCGGATTGTACGACGCCATCTGGCAGGCCTTCGCCGTGCTGCTACCGGTGCAGACCGTCGGCGTCATGGGCGATGCACGCACCTACGACAACGTTTGCGCTCTTCGCGCCGTCAATTCAACGGACGGCATGACAGCGGACTTCTACCCGTTTGATCACGCCTTCCTGGGCCGTGTATCGAACCGTATCATCAATGAGGTAAAAGGCATCAACCGGGTGGTCTACGACGTGACCAGCAAGCCACCGGGGACTATTGAATGGGAGTGACCCCAAACCCCCCGGTGAATGGGAGCAGCTTATTTATTAAGTTCAAATAAGTATTTCTGGTCGCTTTCCAGTCGGCATCGGTAAACTGCAAGCTTGTCGATCTGCCCGTCCTCATCAATCAGTGGCATGATTAGCCGCTCCTGAATTCCGCGCGCATCCCGTGCGTCGAAGTTCTGGATGAAATGAAAAGGCGTACAGTTGCCCGCTGCTTCACACATGGCGCCATAGATGACCGTGAAGTCGTACTGATATTCAACGTCTTTGTGATGCATGCCGGTAAAATCCGGTTTCGCCATCCGCGCCCGGGAGTTGACAATTTCGGTGCCAACAAAACGATAGACAAAATCAAATTCGTCACCGTTCATCGAAACGTCACAAACCTGAAATGAAGGCGCTTCTCTGAAGAGGTCCAGCAGTTCGAAATCACGCCAAGTCGGCGCTACTGAACTGCTCCGTTTATCGCACCAGTATTCCCAGACATGACGCGTTGACAGGTCAATAATATTTGCGGAAACACTTTCGATATCCATGCCTGTACTTTAAAGCACCGAATCGAATTGGGCAATTTCGTTACTTCTTAACGACCAGCCAGAGCGCGTGGATCATGCCCGGCACAAAGAAGCATAGCGTCAAAACGAGATTGATCCAGAAATGCAGCCCAATACCGACGGTCAGAAAGGCGGCCAGCGGCGGGATGAAAATAGCAATAATGATACGAAGAATGTCCATGATGACTCCATGCAAATTAACTCGCGGTCTACCCGTAAGCCGCGACGGGCAAAGTTACCCCATTCCCCTCTGGCCCGGCAAGCCAAGCCTCAGGGACAAATGAATTTCTGCAGGGATTCCGGCGCCGGGTCATGGGAGAAAATCAGGCAAACTTCATCGGTAATCCGGTTGTGGTGTATCTGGAACGACAAACCGGCTGCCGACTCGTAGCTCACGACATACGTCCTCGGCGCTTTGGTTACCGGGACCCCGAAGAAAATGACGGGGGCCAGCAGGATCACAACCATCCGCCAGGCCAATGCTTTGTTGGCGGGGCACAAAAACGCCGCTGGAATTCGCCATATCCCCATCGGGAGCTTCCTCGTAAGATGTCGTCACCAAAGCCTGCATACACGAAAGGGATTAACATTCCATGAGCACAGCCGAACAACGGATTATCGATCTCGAAACCAGATCCGCTGAACAACAGCAAACCATCGACGAGCTAAGCGACATGATCGCTGAGCAGTGGCGGACGATTGACGAGGTGAAAAACCTTGTAACCGGAATACGGGGTCGCATTGTCAGTCTGGAAGAGAAACTCTCACCCGATGAAGAGGAAGCGCCACCACCGCATTACTGATCGGTCGCAGAGGACCTCAGGTTTACCTTGTTGCGCAGCGCCTGAAGCAACTCGCTCAGCGTCTCCGCCATTTCCGGCTGCGGGCCCTTAAGACCCTGCTTGAATACCGCCTTCATCGCAAGAATATGAACTTTAATAACATCCAGTTCCATCGCCTTCAAAGTCTCATGACCATCGAGAAACTTGCATAACGAATCACCGATCCGGGAAATCAGGGCATAGCCGAAGCTGCCTCCCTGCCCGCGAATCTCATGGGAGATGTCGTACATAGCATCGATATCTTCCTTGGAGACTCCCTGCTCTTCCATTTTCTGAAACTTCTGCCAAAGCTCAGCCAGATCATCAACCGCCCAGCCCTGATACGCATCCAACAACCCTTCCGCTGCGTTCAGGGCACGCATGATTGCACGCTCCGGACTAAGGCCGCCGGATTTGGGCACTTTTTGAGAGATATGGCGTTCGGGCTGAATGAACGAGGACTTACTCATTAACTACTGCTTCAATTTCAGCCGACGCTACGCCGTTCTTCCTTGGGGGCATCGTCGCTCCGATTGGTCCGCCGATCCGGACCAAAAAACTGTTCATTACGCACGAACGGCCGACGGTCATCAACAATGGACATCATCCTTTTATAAAGCGACATGGCGCTCAGAGGCTTGGCGAGAAATGCCGTGATCCCGGCATCGCGGGCCTGCTTGACGCGATGAAGTTCAGTGTAACCGGTCAACATGATGATTGGAACATACGGATTTAATGTCTCTTCGCTCAAGCGAACACGTTTGACGAAATCAAGCCCGCTGGTCGGCGGCATATTCCAGTCAGTAATGATCAGATCAGGATCAAAGGAATTCAATTCCTCAAATGCCCGGTCCGAGTCGCCAGCTTCGGCAACTTTCTTGACGCCAAACCCGTTTAAAAAGGTTTTTAGCAATGATCTGATCTGATGACTGTCATCACAAATCAGAACACTCAGGTTTTCAAAATCATATCCACTCATAATAAAACCTCGCTTTTGAGCACCTCTACCCGCTCATCCCAAACCGGAATAGCATCACTCTGCATTTATCTCAATAGACAGAGTGTGAACACTTATGAACGCCTATATCCAGAGGATATATTGAGAAATTCTCTGGCGGGTGCAAATCCTCTTCAACGTACCTATATTCATAACCACACCTACGTCACCGAACGGAACCTTTATGCGCCCAAGCTCTCATTCACCAGCCCCTACGGGCCCTGGAAACGAAATACAAACCCTCAAAACTCTGCTCCCCTACCTCTGGCCTGCTGGCGAGTTCGGATTGAAGGTTCGGGTATTGATCGCCCTTTCGTTTCTGGCTGCGGCCAAGGCTACGAACGTTGCAGTGCCTATTTTCTATAAAAAAGCTGTCGATAACCTGACAACACCCGATATATCGCTAATTGCGGTGCCTTTTGCCTTGCTGTTTGCCTACGGTGGATCACGAATACTGGCCCAGGCTTTTGGCGAGATTCGCGATGCCGTCTTCAGCCGTGTTGCCCAGCGTGCGATCCGCCTCGCGGGGTTGAAAACCTTTCGTCACCTGCACCGCCTATCATTGCGGTTTCATCTCGGGCGGAAAACCGGCGGCATCAGCCGTGCTGTAGAACGCGGCACCAAGGGAATCGAGTTCCTGCTGCGTTTCATGCTGTTCAATATCCTGCCAACTTTGCTGGAAATTCTACTGGTTTGTGGGGTGCTTTGGCATCTCTACGGGATCACTTTTGCGTTGGTGACCCTCTCAACCCTTGTTACATACATCGCCTGGACCCTAGCCATCACCGAAAAGCGGCTAGCTTATCGCCGTGTGATGAACGAATCAGACAGCGAAGCGCATACCAAAGCCGTGGACAGCCTGCTGAATTTCGAAACCGTCAAATACTTCGGCAACGAAGACCATGAAGCGAATCGCTTCGATCAGGCGCTTCGCGGGTATGAGCGCGCGGCGGTCAAAAGTGATATATCGCTGGCCTATCTGAATATCGGTCAGGGCTCGATCATTGCCACTGGCGTTACCGTATCCATGATCATGGCCGGTCACGGTGTCGTTGACGGCACCATGACCATTGGCGATTTCGTTCTGGTCAATTCATATCTGATCCAGTTGTTCCTGCCCTTGAATTTCCTGGGCTTTGTCTACCGCGAAATCAAACGCTCACTTACCGATATGGAAGCCATGTTCACCATCCTGAAAGAGGAGGCAGAAGTCAGCGATCAAGACGATGCGAAATCACTTATGATCAAAGGTGGTGCAGTCAGTTTTGAAAACGTTTCTTTCCATTACGACAATCGCCGGGCCATCCTGAAAGATGTCTCGTTCAAGGTTGCATCGGGAAAGAAGGTCGCCCTTGTTGGTCCCAGCGGTTCAGGGAAGTCGACAGTTTCACGATTGTTGTTTCGTTTTTACGATGCTGTAGAAGGTTGCATTAAAATCGACGATCAGGACATTCGGGACGTCACCCAGAGCTCGCTTCGCGCTGCAATTGGTATGGTTCCCCAGGATACGGTTCTGTTTAACGACACCATCTACTATAACATCGCCTACGGTCGCCCGGATGCAACGCCCTCGGAAGTTGAAGACGCCGCGCGATTGGCGAAAATCCACGACTTCATCATGAGCTTGCCGGACAAGTACCAGAGCAAGGTTGGTGAGCGCGGTCTCAAGCTATCCGGCGGTGAAAAACAGCGCGTCGCCATAGCGCGGACCATCATCAAGCGCCCGCATATTCTGATTTTCGATGAAGCCACATCAGCTCTCGATAGCGAGACGGAACAGGAGATGCTAGCATCCCTTCGTGAAGTCTCCGCCGATCACACAACATTGACCATCGCGCACCGCCTCTCAACAGTCATTGAGGCAGATGAAATTCTGGTGCTTGAAGAAGGTGTTGTCGTTGAGCGCGGCACCCATGATGAACTTCTGAAGCTCGGCAACAGATATGCCGACATGTGGCAACGCCAGCTCCAGGCTGCAAAGGCCCGCGAAACGCTTGCCAAAACCGGAGAAGATATTGAACTTGCCGCATTTGTTGCGACAGCAGAAGTTGGAGATTAGATTGCAGGTTGTTCCGGAGAGATTTAGCTCGCCCCCCTCCGGAACTTACCCACAGTACCATCGCTGGCAGAAAACTGCCCCAAATGGTGTAAGCCAAGCCTTAGAACATAATTTTTGTTCCGACGACTGCCCGCCAGCCTTCGATATCTTCGCCTTCATCGATGGCGAAGTCGGCTGTTCGCCCAAGCTTTCGCTCATAGACGAAACCGAGATATGGTGAAAGCGCTCTATCGATAAGGTCATAACTCAGCCGCATTCCCGCCTCGATGTCATTAACCCCGGTTCCAATTCCAATTGCCAGGTCATCGGAAAATGCAACGTTGATCCCTGCCGATGGCGTCAGAATCAGACGGTTGGTGATGAGAAATTCATACTCGACATCAAGCCGGGCTGATGTATCTCCATTTTCGCTAACAAACAAATCGGCATCCACCTCAAACCATTGAGGCGCCAGTCCTGTCACACCAAAGGTGCCATACCATCGATCCGGTCCTTTTGGGGTATCAAGTCGTACGCCCCCCTTTACATCGAAGAAGGTCGAAATCGGTGTCTGAAGAACGAGACGGTTCTCAAGTGTTTCAAACGCTGTTGAATTCGTGTCGTATTCACCTTCACCGAGCCAACGGAGCTTTAACTTATCTGTGCCAATGAAAGCGTCGCCGTTCCAGACGAGAAGGTCCTCACTTTCGTCACCCCGGCGATATTCCAACTCCTCCAGTTGCAGGCCGTAAGTGACCAGGTCTTTTGTTTGTGCCGACGCTGGCGTCGCAAGGGATACCATGGCCACCATAGCGGCCCAGGCAAAAGCAATAATCTGACTTTTCATTATAGCTTCCCCTTAATCCGTTTTCTCGAGTTGAGCCAAATTCGGGCTACCTTCGACGACGACCCTGCGAAACATGCCGCTGGCGGCGTGATAGGACAGATGACAATGGAATGCCCACTGCCCCGGTGCATCAACTTCGGTTTCTGTATAAACGGTGGTTCCCGGTGCGATGCTGACTGTATGTTTGATCGGGTTCCATTTGCCCGCCCCGGTGTCGAGAATGGACCACATCCCGTGCAGATGCATGGGGTGGGTCATCATGGTTTCATTGACAAATTTGAAGCGGACCCGTTCGCCGAATTTCAAGCGAACTTCTTCTTCGTCCTCGTACTTCTTGCCATTGATCGACCATATATAACGCTCCATATTGCCAGTTAATCGCAGTTCTATTTCCCGCGTCGCCTTGCGAAATTTATAGAGCGGTTTTTGAGCCTTCAGGTCGGCATACGAGAGAAACTTCCCGCCATTTTCGGCCTTTGGCATGAGTCCGCTTCCAGGTGCGTAAAACGGATCAGGTTTTGCGCCCATCCCCGCCATCTTGGAATGGTCCATCCCGGCCATCTTGGGATCGTCCATACCCGTCATTTTGGAATGATCCATGCCCGCCATACTTCCGTGATCCATGCCCATATCGGCCATCGTCAACAAAGGCCGCTTTCCGAGCTCAGGGACATCAGCTGCCATGTCTTCAGCTGGAGCCAATGTCGCCCGGCCATAGGCGGAACGTCCCATGGAGGCGGCAAAGATGGTGTAAGCCTTGTCTTCCTCCGGCTGGATGATGACATCATATGTCTCGGCAACGGCGATCCGGAATTCATCAACCTTAACGGGTTGAACATTGTTACCGTCTGCGTTGACGACCGTCATCTTCAATCCGGGAATGCGGATGTCAAAATAGGCCATGGCAGACGAGTTGATAAAGCGCAGTCGAACACGCTCCCCGGGCTTGAACAACCCGGTCCAATTCTGCTCAACCGCTTTACCGTTAATCAGCGGTGTGAACCCCTGAAGGTCTTCGACATCGGCAGGCATCATTCTCATGTCGCCCCATGCCATACGATCATTGAGTGTTGCCCCGATGCCATTTTTGTCCGCATCATCGAAAAAATCACCAAGCGTCTGCTGCTGACGACTATAGTAATCCGGCATGGTTTTAAGGTTTCGCATGATGCGTGCACCCGCATGCGGATGTTTGTCGGTCAATTGCACGACGTAGTCGCGGGCATAACGGAACGGTTCGCGTTTTTTCGACTTGATTACAATAGCCCCATAAGCGCCGTCCGGCTCCTGGAAACCGGAATGACTGTGAAACCAGTACGTCCCGGATTGGACGATGGGAAAATTATAGGTGAACGTTTCACCCGGTTTAATACCGTCGTAGCTAATTGTTGGTACACCGTCCTGTTGGTAGGGAAGAACCAACCCGTGCCAATGGATGGATGTTTTTTCATCGAGGTTGTTGGTTACGTTGATGGTCACGTCTTCGCCTTCTGTGAAGCGCAGAACCGGGCCTGGAGACGCCCCGTTATAGCCAATCCCTTTTTTCTGGAAGGCGCCAGTATCGATGATGACATTGTCTACCGTCAGGTCATAGACACCCGCCTGTGACCCGAGCGGCATCATTAAGATGGAGAACGCGGCGGCAGCGCAGCCGCGTCTCCCCTGTGAAAACAGATTTATCATGAAGATTTCCTTAGTTTGAAAAGCGATGCGCGGCTTCAGGAGCCTGTGCCAAGCTGCCCTTTGAAACGAACATGACCCATCATGCCTGCCTCATAATGCCCCGGAACATTGCAGGCGAATTCAATGGCGTTTGCTTTCGAAAACTTCCAGATGACCTCTCCTGATTTTCCGGGTTCCAGCAGAACGCTGTTCGGATCGCTATGCCCCATCATCTTGCCGCCGCCCATATCCATCTTCATCATTTTATGATTGATCTTGTCGGCCTCCAGGGCGCCGTGCTCCATCATCATCATCATTTCCTTCTGGTGAGCGGCATGTGATGCGGTCGTGCCAATACCAAATTCATGCACAAATTCACCGTCATTTTTCACGACAAACCGAATTGTTTCACCTTCTTTGACGGCAAAACTTTCTGGTTCGAAATAGTTATCGAACATTTTGACTTCGATTGTGCGTGTCGCCTTACCAGCCTTGCCCGGTTCGCCAATAGAGGCCTTGGCACCATGGCTTCCACTATGTGATCCAGCGGCCCAGGTTTGTGTTGCTCCCAACATAATTACTGTTGAAAAGGCCGAAATGCTGATGGCTTTGGCCAGTTTGTTCATATTGATCATTTTTTGTATCTCCAATTACCGCCACTGTCATAAATCCGCGCGAGTTCATTGCCCACGCGAACCGGGCGGTTAGTTAGTTCATCTAGTTATGATTGAATATTGTGGTAGGCGCCGACTACAGATCACTCGCAAGCAAAATGGGTGAACGCCTAGAAATTAGAGAACAGACCGTGGAGGACGGTATGGTAACGCCAGCAAAGCTTTGGTTCGTTGATTGATGTTGCCGTCGGGAAACGCACATACATCAAGTGCGGTGGATATTGGGAATTTGATAGTCGAAAAATATAAATTACACGATGGGCCATGACACTCCTGGGCAAGGGCATGGTCATGATCAGGATGACCGTCTGTCGTGCTGCCAGCAGGTGGATGCAAAACTGTGTTGGCTGATATATCGATGCGATCACTGTTATCATGGAGGTCGCTCACAGATGCGCCTGCCACTGACATAACGTTTAGAGTCAAAAGCACCACGGCAAGCATACCGCTCACATATCGTCCAAGATTTTTGTTAAATAAACGCATGGGTCTTTTTTATTCTTGCTCTTGCCAGCGGATAGTTTCGTGAGGCACATATATGGTGTTAACCGATCAATAAATCAAGGCTTCTCCAAAATTTTTCAATCGCATGACTGTATTCAGTCGCATATGCCTCCCGATTTCTTCGTACCAGTCCATCGTTTGGTATAATCGCGCTAACCGAGCCCAGCCAGGTTGCTAAGTCAAACTCTGCCGGACCAGCGTCGCCCAGAATTCGATGCCCAGCGGGATGATCTTGTCGTTGAAGTCGTAGTGCGGGTTGTGGACCATGCACCCTCCTTCGCCATCACCGTTACCGATGAAGATGTAAGCGCCCGGCTTTTTCAGCAGCATGAAGGAAAAGTCTTCGCCGCCCAGCTGTGGCAGTCCACGTGACGTCACATTTTCTTCCCCAACAACGGCTGCGGCTGCAGCTGCGGCGATTTTTGTTTCGGCAGCATGGTTTACAGTCGGTGGATAGCGTCGGATGAAGTTGAAATCAGCTGTCGCGCCATGGGCCATGCAAATCCCGTCGATGATACGCTTCATGCGGGCTTCAACGTGGTTCTGCATATCCGTGCTGAAGGTACGCACCGTGCCTCTCAGCTTCGCCTCATCAGGGATAACGTTATCCGCTGAACCGGCATGAATTTGCGAAACCCCGACGACAACAGATTCAGTTGGATCAATGGTACGGCTGACGATGCTCTGCAATGCAACGATAATCTCACCTGCGACCAGCACCGGATCAACACTTTCATGAGGCCAGGCACCGTGACCTCCCACCCCCTGAATTGTGAGAGAGAAACCGTCAGAAGACGCCATCATCGGGCCTGGCTTGATGGCGAACTGCCCGACCGGATAGCCCGGCATGTTGTGCATGCCATAAACACTTTCCATGGGGAAAAGGTCGAACAAACCTTCATTGACCATTTCACGTCCACCGCCAAGGCCTTCTTCGGCAGGTTGGAAAATGAAGTGAACCGTACCGTCGAAATCACGTGTTTCAGCTAAGTGACGCGCCGCACCCAGCAGCATTGCGGTGTGGCCATCATGACCGCAGGCATGCATGCATCCGTCGTGGGTGGATTTATGGGCGAAGTCGTTCAGTTCATCCATGACCAGACAATCGAGATCAGCACGAAGCCCGATGGCACGATCCGACGTACCGCATTTCAGGCTGCCAACGACACCGGTTTTTGCCAACCCGCGGTGAATTTCGATACCATAAGACTCAAGCTTTTCCGCAACCAGATCCGCCGTTCGGGTTTCCTTAAACCCCGGTTCCGGATGCGCATGAATGTCATGTCGGATCGCGGTTATGTCCGCATGGATCGCGTGAATTCGTTGATCAACCTGCATGGCCAGTTTCCCCCAAGTTTTTTAAGCAGCAGCAGAAGCGTCGCCCTGTCTGACGATCCAGCCGCCGCCCAATACGCGGGCACCATCATAAAACACGCAGGCCTGCCCGGGGGCAACGCCGGAGGCTGGTTCATCAGGGACGACTTTCGCCGTTCCGTCGGAATTTATAAACACTTTGGCCGATGTTGGCTTGGATGCAGAGCGGATTTTGATCTGCACGGTTTTTCCGTCATCACCGAAATCAGTGGGGCACAGCCAGTTGATGTCAGATACGTAAATTGCATCGATCAGCAAGGCACTTGCCGGACCAACAACAACGTGGCGAGATTCCGGCTCAATGCGCACAACATAAAGCGGTTCGGGCGCTGAAATGCCAAGCCCGCGGCGCTGACCGACGGTGAAACTGATAATGCCATCGTGCTGGCCCAGTACATTTCCATCCAGGTCAACAAAGTCACCAGGATCACACGCGCCCGGTCGCAGGCGTTCCACAACGCTTGCGTAGGAGCCATCAGGGACGAAACAGATGTCTTGGCTTTCCGCTTTTGCCGCAACGGCCAGTTCGAACCGTTCCGCTTGGCGCCGGGTTTCGGCCTTGTCCATATCACCTAGCGGGAAGCGTAGAAAGTCCAGCTGCTCGCGGGTGGTGGCGAATAAAAAATAGCTCTGGTCCTTGCCATCATCCTGCCCGCGATGGAGCTCAGGACCATCATCTCCAATTACGCGCTGAACATAATGCCCGGTCACCAGTGCATCTGCGCCCAAGTCCTGTGCGGTTTTTAGCAGGTCGCGAAATTTGACCGTCTGATTGCAGCGCACACAGGGGATAGGTGTTTCGCCGCGCAAATAGGTATCAACAAAATCATCGATCACGTTTTCCTTGAAGCGGCTTTCGTAATCGAGAACGTAATGAGGAATACCGATTTGATCCGCAACGCGGCGCGCATCATGAATATCCTGCCCGGCGCAACACGCTCCCTTGCGCTGCACGGCGGCACCGTGATCATAAAGCTGCAAAGTGACGCCGATGACCTCATAGCCCTGCTCTGCCATCAAGGCTGCAGCAGTTGACGAATCGACACCTCCCGACATGGCGACGACAACGCGGGTTTCGGCAGGGGTTTTATCTATGCCAAGGCTGTTCATGGCGGGAATATAGGAACTTCGCTCTGATAAACAAGGTTAGATACGTTCCGCAGGCGATAACGCTTGCAGTGTTTGCGAACGATAGTCCCTGCGGTACAGAACCAGAATCACCCAGATCGCGCTCAGCGCCAGTAACCAGGGCTGGATGAACCATGTCAGTGACGCCAGACCGAAGTAGTAGGCGCGTAGGCCACGATTGAAGGTATTGGCTGCGCGCGTGAGCACGCTTGCCGCCCGAACGGAGTAATCAGCGATGATCGCTTCATCACAATCTTTTGTTTGTGGGGCGGCACCAATCAGGATCAGGGAATTGTTATATTGGCGCAAACACCATGCGTATTTGAAAAAGGCGTACACGAAAATACCGATCAAAACGAATACCTTGAGTTCCAGCATTTCCGGCAAAGGTTCGGCAGCAAAGGAGAGTTGGGAAATTACAATCCGCAACCGGTCAATGTTACCAAGAACGGCCACCGTGCCGGCGAGAATTAGGATCGAGGTAGAGGCAAACAGAGTGCCGCTTCGAATATGGGCGGTAATGATGTTGACATCGGGCATCCTGTTTTCCCGTTCCAGCATCTTTTCCATCCATGTCACGCGGTGATGGTACATAACCCGCGCCACCTCGCGCTTGTTCAGTGCAAAACGGTCCGTCACAAACGCATAGCCACCCCAGCAGGCCAGCATCCAGATCAGGGCTGCGATATCTTCAAGCGGTAGAAGAATGGGTTGCTCAGACATTATTTGCACTCTGGCTCAAAACGGAGGCTCAATTATTATCCCACCCTGATGCATAAGGATAGCCCGATTTCCGTATAGCAGCCCTGCGCCAACCGGCTATTGAACAGGGAACGTTCCTGTGCTCTAACCTCAATCAAATGCTGGAGAACTGAAGTGAACACCAAAAAACCCGGACTATTATCGGTCTTGTTTCGTGGCATACGGCGACGTTGCCCCAGTTGCGGCCATGGTCGTGTTCTTCATTCCTATCTGAAAGTTATGCCGACCTGCAGGTCCTGCGACGAGCCGCTTGGCCATATTCGCGCTGATGATTTTCCTCCCTATATCACGATTGTCATCGTCGGCCACATTGTTGTGCCGCTTATCTTGATGTCAGAGCGCAATTACAGCCTGCCAACCTGGATACATTTGTCCATATGGCCAACCTTGTCGCTTTTATTGCTGCTTCTGATCCTACCGTTGGCAAAAGGGGCCTGTGTGGGTCTGATGTGGCATCTGGGCCTGCAGGGCGACGAGCGTTAATCCCATCCTCATCAATCACGATCAAGCAATGTGCGGACCTTTTCCAGCAACTCAGCCCGGCGGTGTGGCTTGTTGATCAAATTGACATCGGAGCCCATTTTACTCTGATCAATATCGGCATTCTCGGCATAACCGGTTGTGAACAGAACCTTGATATCGGGCTGAAAATGCATGGCCTGATTGGCGATTTCAACGCCATTCATACCTCCCGGTAACACCAAATCTGTGAGTAAAAGGTCAAACGGCGGATCATCCAGCAAGTGCTTCATGGCTCCTTTTCCATCTTCAACTTTGGTAACGCTATAGCCTTGCTTGCGAAGAATTGCGTCGGAAACTTCCCGTACGCCATGATCATCCTCAACCAGCAATATGCGCTCTGACCCTCGTGCAAGGCTGGCTGCACCGACTGCAATACATTCTTCTTCTGCAATATGGCTTGAAGCCGGGAGATAGAGGTTGACCATCGTACCGACGCCAATCTCGCTATCTATTGTTATGTGCCCGCCCGACTGTTTAACAAAACCGTATACCATACTGAGGCCAAGTCCGCTGCCATCACCGACGCCTTTGGTTGTAAAAAACGGTTCAAACACTTTTGCTGCAGTGTTCGGAGACATCCCAACACCCGAATCACCTACCGCCACTCTAATATATTCGCCGGGTGTCACTTCTTCCTGTTGTTCAGCGTAAGCTTCATCAAGGGTGACATTCGCCGTATCAATGGTCAGGACCCCACCAGCGGGCATTGCATCACGTGCATTGATCGCCAGATTAAGTAAGGCGTTCTCAAACTGATGCGGGTCAATCATTGCATCACAGGTTCCAGGCCCGAGATTCGTCTGCAACTCAATTGTCTCGCCAAGAGAGCGCTGGAACATTTCTTCAAGCCCCAGAACAAGACCGTTAATGGTAATAGATTTCGATGCCAAATTTTGTTGGCGCGAGAATGCCAGAAGCCGGTCAGTAAGTGACGCAGCACGGTCAATTGCGCGCTTCATTGAAAGCAAATGCGCGGCGGCGCGCTTGTCTTCGCCAATCCGGTCTTCAAGCATTTCGGAATTACCAATCATAACGGCAAGCAGGTTATTAAAATCATGGGCAACGCCACCCGTCAGCTGACCAACAGCTTCCATACGCTGCGAGCGTCGCGCCTGCTCTTCAAGATTTCTTTGATCTGTAACATCGGTGATGATTGAGCCAATTCCGATCGGGCGTTCGTCCCCGCCAAGAATGGGAAATTTCTGGGACAAAACGTGGCGGGTTTTCCCGTCTGGAAACAACAACTCCCTGTTGCGTTCGACGGGCACAAGGTTTTCCAGGACAATTCGATCCTGAGCAGTAATATCTTCCGCCAGTTCGGGCGGGAACAGGTCAAAAGTTGTTTTACCGAGCGATGCTTCACTTTCCTGCGCGAACCAGTCATTCCACTGCCGGTTTGCAACAACAATTTTACCATCGAGGTCTTTGACCACAATGGCGGCGGGCGAGTTATCGATCAGGGCCCGGAATTTTTCGTCAGAATTTCGGAGCTCCACTTCAGCCGACTTGCGCGCGGTGATATCCGTGCCTATTCCCCGGTACCCCTTGAATTCTCCCGTCTCATCAAATACGGGAACCCCGCTAACCGAAACATGATGGGCGTCAAAGGTTGTGGCATTTGATGCAAATTCGAAGTTCTTAAACGGGCGCCTGGCGTCCAGATCGGCCTGATGTGCATCCCATTTTTCTGCGTTTTCGCTTAACTCCTCCTCGCTGACAAAATCCATACGATGCGTGCCAATTCGCTCTTCAGGGTCAAAATTCGTAATCTCGCCATAACGGCCTGAGAAATAGGTGAACCTAAGGTTTTCATCCATTTCCCAGAACCAGTCAGAGGACGATTCAGCGAAGTCACGAAACCTTTGTTCGCTTTCCTTCATCGCCTTTACGGCAAGAACCCGCTCGGTGACATCGACGCGAACACATACGGTGCCACCTGATGAGGTCGTTCGCTCTTCGGACCGTATCCATCGCCCACGTTTTTGAACATGTTCAACAGGGCCTTTTGGATGGCGAAACCTTTGAACCCTTTCGGCGATATATTCCTCGGACCTTCCCTCCGCGACCGCAACCAGGTTCCGGTCCACACCAGCCCGCACAAACTCCTCGAAGCTCATGCCTGGTACGAGAAGACCGGGAACTTTTGAAAGGGTTGGAAACAACTCAATATACTTATCATTGCATATGATCATCCGTTCTTCCGCGTCATAAAGCGCAAACCCGTCTGATATTGCGTCGATCGTGTCTTTCAGCCTGGCTTCACTGTCCTCCAGAGCTTTGTCTGCATCTGTGATCTTCCGCCAGGCCCCTATTGCTCCGGAACATTCACCCTGTTCATCGACAATGGGCCCGCTAAAACAGGTACAGGGAATATTGGCCCCATCGGCATTCAGCAGTGAAATTTCAAATGATCGCACAGGTGCCTGAGCGCGAATTATATCTTGGCGTTCAAAAATCTTCCTGTTTGCGGCATCCAGGAAATCGATAACAGGACGACCGATCGCATCCTCGCGCACAAGCCCGAGCAATTCGCACATTTTTTCATCAAGGTCCCCGACCCTGCTTTCAGTATCAATATACCAGGTGCCTTCTTGCAGAACTTCCAATAATTGTTGGAACATCGGGGTATTTTTGCCAGAAAACTCGACCATACGTTTTACTCAAAATTTAAGATCACGTCTGAATAGTCGATTGAAGTACCCCAATACTTCAACCTGACATCTAAGGTTGTATATCACCTTTCATGATTCAACAATCAAAACTGAAAAGGCGATCTTTTAACTGTTACTCCAGAGGCGGAGCGATGGCCTTAGATAACCTGCATGTTCTCGGTTTCGACCGGCAACGACACCACCAGTCCATCGAGTTCCGGCGTCATCGTAATCTGACAGCCGAGCCGTGACCGTGATGTCAGGCCGTAGGCAAGATCAAGGATGTCCTCTTCTTCCTCACAAGCCGGTTCCAGTTTGGTGAACCACGCCGCATCAACAATCACATGGCAAGTCGAGCATGCCATTGAGCCTTCACAGGCCCCTTCGATATCGAGGCCGTGTTTCTGGGCAATATGCAAGACGGTTTCACCCGCAAGCGTTTCCACCTCAAGCGCGGTTCCATCAGCTTTGACGAAGGTAATTTTCAACAAGGGCCGCAAGCTCCCAGCGATACGTTAGACGGAGAAGCTTTCGCCACAGCCGCAAACATTTTTGGCATTGGGATTGTTAAAGACAAACTTGCTTTCCAGCTGCTCTTCGACGTAATCCATTTCGCTACCGAGGATAAACATGATTGCCGCGGCATCAATAAATATCTTCACACCTTTGGTACTGACTTCTTCTTCAAGCTTCTTCTTCTCTTCTGCGTATTCAAAGACATAGGACATGCCCGAGCAACCTCGTGAATTAACTCCCACACGAAGGCCCGCGACGGGCTTGTCACTTGCCTCGATCAAGGTCTTGATCCGGTCCGCCGCAGCGTCAGTAATGGTTACAAGTTGAGGTGCGTTCATGGTTCCAGCTTTCCCAATTCCGTCTTATGTAAATAGTTCTAGAACATGCCGAGCGCAAGTTTGGCATCTTCACTCATCAGTTCAGGCGTCCAGGGCGGGTCCCATACGAGGGCGACCACAACCTCACCAGCACCTTCAACTTTGGCAATGGCATCTGCGACCCAACCCGGCAAATCACCGGCGACAGGGCATCCCGGCGCCGTCAGCGTCATGTCAACATTGACCGCGCCGATGTCCGAAATTTCGTATTTGACAATCAAGCCGAGGTCGAAAATGTTGACCGGAATTTCCGGGTCATACACGGTGCGCATCGCTTCGATAATCTCTTCTTCCGAAGCGACTTTAACGCCGTCAGCCAAAGGCTCGCCTGCATTGGCCTTGAAGTCTTCCGGGATGTCCACAGGGGCCCCATGGGACGGCATGTAACCGTAATCCATTTTTTCTTCTCCGTTTTAGCCGGCGCCAGCCAGCGCATTAACGCTCTGGCGGCCCAATTTCTTTAAATGTTCAAGCATCGCCAACATGCCAACCTGACGCTGTGTCGTCAGGGCACCAAGGTTCAGCTTTGTGATCTGCTCAACAGTCAAACCCGCGAGTTCTTCTGCTGTCAGGCCGCTAAATGATTCCGTCATCATCGTCACAAGGCCTTTCACGATGATCGCATCGCTGTCGCCTCTGAAATAATGACGTCCGTCACTCGGTTCATCTACAATCCAGACCCGGGACATGCAACCATGCATCAGGTTCGCATCTACCTGCCAGCTTGCCGGAAACTCTACTGCTTTCGCGCGCTTGCCAACATCAATGATGTATTCGAAGCGCATGTCTTCGTCGTCGATGATTTCAAGGGCTTCAACAAAATCGTCGTATTTTTCGAGATCAAGACTCACTTAAGCATCCTCTTGGCTTTTTCAATGGCCTGAACCAGCGCATCAACATCAGCGCGATTATTATAAAGCCCGAACGAGGCACGCACCGTACCTTCGACCCCCAAGCGGTCCATCAATGGCTCCGCGCAATGCTGCCCGACCCGAACGGCAACACCAGCGCGGTCCAGAATGGCCGCGACATCAAAGGGGTGCGTTCCGTCAACAATGAAGGACATAATCGCAGCCTTCTCCGGCGCTTCACCGAACAGCTTCAGACCTTCGATCGCCTTCATCTGCTCTGTTGCATAAGCCAGAATACCCTGCTCATGGGCCGAGATATTATCCATCCCGAGAGTTGACACATAGCGAACTGCCGCACCTAAACCGATGGCCTGGGCAATGGGCGGGGTACCTGCTTCAAACCGATGCGGTGGTTCCTTGAATGTGGTGCCGGCAAAGCTGACGCGTTCAATCATATCGCCGCCGCCCTGATAAGGTGGCATGGTGTTCAGGATGTCCCATTTACCATACAGCACGCCAATACCGCTCGGCCCATAAAGCTTATGACCGGTGAAGGCATAAAAGTCACAATCCAGCGCCTGCACATCAACGCCGTGATGGACAATTCCCTGCGCCCCATCAAGCAGAACTGGCACACCGCGATCATGGGCCAGATCAATAACCTTCTTGACCGGAACCATAGTGCCCAGAACGTTGGAGCATTCTGTGATCGCAACAAGCTTGGTGCGATCACTCAGTAATGGCTCAAAATTCTCAACCAGAAATTCACCGCTGTCCGTGATTGGCACCACTTTAAGAACGATACCTTTTTCAGCTTCCAGCATCTGCCAGGGCACGATATTGGCATGGTGTTCCATTTCGGTGACGATAACCTCATCACCTTTTTCCAAAAATTTCCGGCCCCAGGTGGCGGCAACCAGATTAATCGATTCCGTCACGCTTGAGGTGAAGATAACCTCGTTTTCAGTTTTCGCATTGATGAAGTTCGCAATCGTAACGCGAGCTTCCTCAAACGCATCGGTCGAGCGTTGGCTCAGGTAATGCGCACCACGATGTACGTTGGCGTAATAGGTCTCGTAACATTCACGAATGGAATCAATAACGACGCGCGGTTTTTGTGCGCTGGCACCACTGTCCAGAAAGACCAGCGGCTTACCGTAAATTTCCTGCGACAGGATCGGAAAATCACGACGCACCCGCTCCACATCGAAAGCAGCCATCGAATTATCGCCGGCCGCAGGCTGGACGAGTTTTGAAACACCGCTCATTCCTGTCTCCATTCTTCTGCTAGATAACAATGCGCGGGGAGCCAATGAACGATCCGGTCCATGATGGCTTCACGAACGGCCAAATTAGAAATTTCCGCCAAGGATTCGCCCAGAAATGACTGGATCAACAAGTTCCGCGCCAGTGCTTCCGGAATTCCACGCGAGCGCAGGTAAAACAGGGACGTTTCATCCAATTGCCCGGTCGTCGCACCATGGCTGCATTTAACATCATCAGCGTAAATTTCCAGTTCCGGCTTGGCATCCATCTCAGCGCCATCGGAAATCAGCAACGCTTTGGAAAGTTGATGACCATCTGTTCGCTGCGCATCCTTATGAACAACGATGCGGCCTTGAAAGACGCCACGTGCTTCATCATCCAGAACGCCCATGAACACTTCGCGGCTGGTCGTATCGGGCATCAGATGATCTATAACGGTCGTATTGTCGCAATGCTCGCGCCCACGCATCAGATAAGACCCACTCAGGTTGCAATGTCCGCCTTGCCCGGCAAGGCGCACATTTGATTCCGTCCGGCACAACCGCCCACCAATGGCGAGCGAGAAGGATTCATACGTCGCATCCTGTCCGACGGTAACATTAAACGCCGCCAAATGAATCGCATCCATGCTCTCGTTCTGAATCGTGTAATGGCGAAGAATCGCGCCGTTGCTGACATGGACATCCGTCACCGCATTGGTCAGATACCCACCGGCCCCCAGCCCAGTATGGCTTTTTACCAGAGTCGCCTGCGCCCCCTCTTCCACCACAATCAGGTTGCGTGGATGGCGAACAACGGGTGATCCCACCCGTCCGTTCAGACGGATAATTTCGATTGGGTTTTCAACTAAAACGCCGCGCCCGATGCGAATAACAACGCCGCTATCCATAAAGGCGGAGTTCAGGGCGTATAGCGCTTCACCATCTTTGGCGCCGCTGTCGCTGATGTATTTTTCAACAAAATCCGGGTCACGTTCCAATGCGACTTTCAGAGGCTCAATACTGACACCTATTGGAAGGCCTTCTGCCGATGACAGGTCTTCGCGGTAGATGCCGTTGACGAAGACCAGTCTGTGGACATTGCTATCGCCTTTAAACAGGCTGGGGACGTCATCAATGTAAAACTCACCATCGCGGCCTTCTACTGAGCGGAATTTGTCGGCAGAAATAGTTGGCAGGCGGGTATATTTCCAGGATTCCAGTTTGTGGGTCGGCAGGCCGAGATCGGAATATTCCTTGATCGATGATTCCCGCCGCGCATCAAGCCATGCAAGACCATTGCCCGGCAAGGAGCCTTTGGCGGATTCGAACTGTTCGGTGAAGGGTGCACTGCTCATTTACTCATACGCTCCCTTATTCCGCAGCCACGCCGTATTCAGCGTAACCTTTTTCTTCAAGCTCAAGCGCCAGTTCCTTGCCACCCGAACGGCGGATTTTGCCATGGGCCAGCACATGCACGAAATCAGGCACGATATGATCAAGAAGGCGCTGGTAATGGGTAATTACAAGAATTGCACGATCTGGCGAACGCAGATGATTGACCCCATCTGAGACAACTTTCAGGGCGTCAATATCAAGACCGGAGTCTGTCTCATCAAGAACGGCCAGCTTTGGATTCAGCACCGCCATTTGAAGTATTTCGTTACGCTTTTTTTCACCACCCGAGAAGCCGACATTGACGGCGCGTTTTAGCATGTCATCAGCAATGCCCAGTTCCTTGGTTTTCGCACGAAGCATTTTCACGAACTGAAGCGCGTCCAATTCTTCTTCATTGTGATACCGGCGAACCGCATTGACAGCTTCCTTGAGGAAGGTTGTATTCGGCACACCGGGAATTTCGACCGGGTACTGGAATGCCAGAAACACGCCTTCGGCGGCGCGGTCTTCCGGTGCCATGTCCGTCAGGTCCATACCGTTATAAAGAATTTGACCATCAGTGATTTCATAACCGTCACGTCCGGCAATCAGATAGGACAGCGTACTTTTACCGGATCCATTCGGCCCCATGATGGCGTGAACTTCACCAGCGTTGATCGACAGGTCAACACCTTTAAGAATTTCTTTGCCTTCAACGGAAGCGTGGAGGTTTTTAATTTCAAGCATTTAACCAAGTCGCCTTTTCAAAATCTCTAAATTTGGATTAGCCAACACTGCCCTCAAGGCTGATGCCGACCAGTTTCTGCGCTTCGACCGCAAACTCCATGGGGAGTTGCTGCAACACCTCGCGACAGAAGCCGTTGACCACCAGAGCCACCGCTTCTTCCTCGCCGATGCCGCGCTGGCGCAGGTAAAAAAGTTGATCTTCACTAATCTTCGACGTCGTCGCTTCATGCTCGACGATGGCCGATTTATTCTTGCTCTCAATATAAGGAACCGTATGCGCGCCGCATTGATCGCCAATCAGAAGAGAATCACATTGCGTATAATTTCGCGACCCGACCGCTTTCGGCCCCATTCGTACAAGCCCGCGATAAGTCTGATCCGCTCGCCCGGCCGAAATCCCTTTCGAGATGATTTTCGATGTGGTGTTCTTGCCAAGATGGATCATCTTGGTGCCGGTGTCGGCCTGCTGGCAATTATTGGTGATCGCGATGGAATAGAACTCACCAACGGAATTGTCGCCCAGCAAAATGCAACTCGGGTATTTCCAGGTGACGGCAGAACCTGTTTCGACCTGGGTCCAGGAGACTTTGGAATTCACGCCCCGGCACGCGGCGCGCTTGGTAACGAAATTATAGATACCGCCCTTGCCATCTTCATCCCCGGGGTACCAGTTCTGCACCGTTGAATATTTGATTTCAGCATTATCCATGGTGATCAGTTCAACGACAGCCGCGTGAAGCTGATTGTCGTCACGCTGTGGTGCTGTGCAGCCTTCAAGATAACTTACGTAACTGTCATCATCAGCAATAATCAGCGTGCGCTCAAACTGTCCGGTATTTTCGGCATTAATGCGGAAATAGGTCGATAATTCCATCGGGCAACGCGTGCCTTTCGGAATGTAGACGAAGGACCCGTCCGTAAACACAGCAGCATTCAGGCAGGCATGTTTGTTATCTGTATAGGGGACGACACTGCCAAGATACTTTTTGACCATGTCCGGCACACGCTGGATGGCTTCTGAAATCGGACAGAAAATCACACCGACTTCTTCAAGTTTGTGCTTGAAGGTGGTCGCAACGGAAACGGAATCAAACACCGCATCAACAGCAACACCAGCCAGCATTTCCTGCTCGTGTAGCGGGATGCCCAGTTTTTCGTAGGTTCTCAAAAGTTCCGGGTCAACTTCGTCCAGGCTTTGCGGTTTATCGCCAGCACCTTTCGGTGCCGCGTAATAATAGGCGTCCTGGTAATCCATGGCCGGAAAGTCGGGCTTCAACCATTCAGGTTCGGGCATGGTCAACCAGTGACGATAGGCCTTGAGGCGCAATTCCAACATCCATTCCGGCTCATTTTTCTTGGCCGAAATAAAGCGGACGATATCTTCACTCAAGCCTTTTGGAGCGGACTCCATTTCGATGTCGGTGACAAATCCGTACTTGTACTTGTCATCCGTCAGTTCGTTGACCTGTTCGATAGTTTGAGCTTTCGCCGACATTCACATTTACTTTCTTTTTCGCCGTTACGCGGCAGGTTCTATATGGTTCTGGCGGTCTGTTCCATCCAATTGATGAGTAACACCGTTGACAATCAAATCCGCAGCCTGGACAATTTCGTCTTCCGTTGTGAAACGCCCGAACCCTATCCGTACGGACGCGCCCGCATCTTCTTCTGACAATCCCATTGCACGGAGAACATAAGAGGGTTCAACAGACGCAGATGTGCACGCCGACCCCGTGGAAATGGCGACGCCTCTCAGGCCTGTCAAGAGGTCCTCCGCCCGCATTCCCGGAAAACAGAGATTCAAATTTCCAGGGACACGTTTGACCAGGTCCCCATTCACCCGAACCGCAGGAATGGCTTTCTGGATTTGCGCCAGAAACTGTCCCCGAAGCCGCTCCAAGCGCGTCGCTTCTTCTGCCATTTCACGACCTGAAATTTCGCAAGCTTCCCCCATCCCGACACAAAGTGGTGCTGGTAAGGTGCCAGAACGAAAACCCCGTTCCTGCCCGCCGCCGTCAATCATCGCCTGCAGGCGCACACGCGGGCGGCGGCGAATATAGAGCGCGCCGATACCCATGGGACCGTAGAGCTTGTGGCCTGAAATGCTCATCAGATCGATTTTCATGTCGCTAACATCAAGCGGAATTTTGCCGACTGCCTGGGCGCAATCTGAATGGAAATAGATGCCCTTCTCGCGGCAGATGGCACCGATCGCGGCCAGCGGCTGAATGACACCGGTTTCGTTGTTCACACCCATGATCGAAACCATCAGCGTCTCATCCCTAATCGCCGCTTCCAGGTCCGCCAAATCGATTAACCCGTTTTCATCAACGTCCAGATAAGTAACGTCGAACCCTTCATCTTCAAGGCGCTTGCAGGTTTCCAGCACGCATTTGTGCTCGACCAAGCTGGCGATGATGTGACGGCCGCGGTGGTTCTCAAAATGTGCAGCGCCCTTGATCGCGAGGTTATTGGATTCTGTGGCACCCGACGTGAAAACAATTTCGCGCGGCTCCGCCCCGATCAGATTGGCAATTTTTGCGCGTGCCGCCTCAACCGCGTCTTCTGCTTCCCAGCCATAGGCATGGCCACTGGAATGGGGGTTGCCGAATTTTTGGTTAAAGTAAGGCAGCATGGCCGCTACCACACGCTCATCAGTCGGCGTCGTCGCCTGATAATCCAGATAGATTGGACCTTTGCGGTTGTTCTCAGGGCTTTTAGCTAGCATTTCATTCACCCTGCCATTGCCTGTGAGTTGGAATTGTTTCCTGCGTGGCTGTAAAGACTGCCCCATGCGTCAACAAACCGGTCCACATCGTTTTCATGACTGTCCCAGCCGAAACTGACGCGGAGCGCAGAACCGGCCTCGGCCTCATCAACATCCATGGCGCGAAGCACGTGGCTTGGTTCCACTTTCCCCGACGAACACGCGGACCCGGCACTGACAGCCAAGCCTGCAATATCCAGCCCCATGACCTGGGTTTCTGAATTGACGCCCGGCATCGTGAAGCAACTAGTGTTGACCAGCCTTCGAACATCACGCCCGAAAACCTGTACAGGGGCGAGATCACTTATCCGTTGCTCCAACCGGTCGCGGAGTTCGGCCAGACGGGCAAATGAGGACAGTTCCGCCTGCGCCTCATTCGCGGCGGCGGCAAAGCCAGCGATACCCGGCAAGTTTTCCGTACCCGCGCGGCGGCGCAATTCCTGCCCGCCGCCACAGATGAGCGGTTTCAACCCAAGACCTTCACGTACAATCAATGCGCCGACACCCTGCGGCCCGCCAAACTTATGCGCAGACAAGCTCAGGAGATCAGCACCGATGGCTTTCATATCAAGTGGCTCTTTCCCGGCCGCCTGAATGGCGTCGCAATGCAAAAGGCCACCATGGGCATGAACAATTTCGGAAATCGCAGCAAGCGGCTGGATCACACCTGTTTCATTGTTTGCCAGCATCACAGAGACAAGGGCAGAAGACGATGCGCTATCAAGTGCTGCGACAAGGCCTTCAAGATCGAGCAACCCGTTACCATCAACAGATAATTGCTGAACGTCGTTCCGCGCGCTTAAAACGGAGACGTGTTCGATGGCAGATACCAGAACTGTCTCGTTGGCCACCCCACGAAGGGCCAGATTGTTGGCTTCCGTACCGCCACTGGTAAAGATAACTTCCGGCGTCGCACATCCAACCAAAGTCGCCACTGCATCACGTGCATCTTCCAGCACCCGATGTGCCAACCGACCGAAGCGATGGACTGACGAAGCATTTCCGCCCATCAGTAAAGCCTCACGCACCGCATCTGCAGCTTTCGGCCGCACGGTCGTAGTCGCATTGTGGTCTAGGTAAATGGCCTCAGTCATTGGCGGTAACCCGGCGTTCGGAAAAAGGTGGTTATTGGGCTGCAAAATACGACAAGTCAGGTTCATCGTTTTGCGGTTCCATATAAACCCGTCCGCTGGCACCCAGAACCCGCTTTTCGACAATATCCGCAAGCGTTACCGAATTCAGGAACAGATGGATATGATTGGTTAGCTCCTGCCAAAGATCATGTGTAAGGCAGCGGCTTTTATTAGTTTTACAGCCGGCGGGTGAGCCCGGTGAGCATCGCGTTGCATTGAGCGGCTCATCGACAGCCATGATGATATCGGAAATCCGCATTTCGGTGGGGTCATGGGCAACCATGTAGCCGCCACCTGGCCCACGGACACTCTTGACCAGCCCGCCCTTACGCAGCTTCCCGAACAGCTGCTCTAGATAAGACAGGGAAATCTCCTGACGTTCAGCAACCTCAGCCAACGTCACTGGTTTTCCAGACGACGATTGGATCGCCAGATCGACCATCGCCATGACAGCGTAGCGGCCTTTGGTACTTAGTTTCATTTTCGTCTCCTAAACAAAGTTCTCCACGCATACCTCGTTTTCACAAGGCAGCAGTTTGCACCAAACAGTCATCCCGAAACTGTAGTTTGCCCCCTGCCCCCTCTGGGAATTCTGGGGCTTTGCCGATCAGGGTTTCTGTCCCGCTGACCGCTGGCCTTCCGCCTCATCTCGCTCCCCAGCGAGTGCTACGGCACCACCGTCTTCCAACTCTTCAACCCGCTCCTTTAGCGCCGTAATCTGCTGGCGCAGGCTTTCGATCGTTTGCAAAACAGGATCAGGCTGGCCTTCCGACGTCGTTGCATAAGCCTGAAACTCTCTCGCCTTTTCCTTATTTTTCGGCATGATTACACGGGCCGGAATACCGACTGCCGTGACGCCCGGCGGAATATCTTTACTGGCGACGGCGTTTGATCCGACACGCGCGCATTCACCAATGGTTACCGGCCCCAGAATTTGTGCACCGGAACCAACAATCACGTTATCCTCCAGCGTTGGATGACGTTTCGTGCCGACCTGCGTATGAGAATCAACTGACGGCGCAACCCCGCCAAGCGTCACATCGTGATAAAGCGTCACATCATCGCCGATATGGGAGGTTTCACCGATGACCACACCCGAGCCGTGATCGATGACAAACCGCCGCCCGATAATCGCACCTGGATGAATTTCAATGCCGGTAAACAGGCGACCGATCTGCGAAACAAAACGTCCGAGGAACTTGAAACCACGGGTCCAGAGGCCATGACTGATGTGATAGATCATCAGCGCGTGGAACCCCTGATACAGAAAAGCAACCTCCCACGCCGAGCGCGCAGCCGGGTCACGTTCCTGATAAGCCTGGATATCTTCCTGAATTCTCTTGAAAACCATGTCGTCTGCTATATCTTTCATAAACACTAGAACACACTCACGCGTGTCGGCAACGCGTGCATTATGCACGATGTTGACGCCAACTGCGATGAATTGAATATATGATCCCCCACCTGGGTTATCAAGTATATCAGGTGAGATTTATTAATTACGTGAGAAAACCAAGAGTTACTATCCCGAGTAATTTAGTTGGTTTATTGGAATAATTCTACAATAGGAACGATCACAAACCATGCCCGAAGTCATATTTAACGGCGCAGAAGGCCGTATTGAAGGTCGCTATCACCACAGCAAAGACCCGAATGCCCCCGTAGCGCTCCTGCTTCACCCGCATCCTCAGCACGGCGGAACCATGAATAATAAAGTGGTTTACGCGCTTTATCAGAGTTTCATGCGGCGTGGGTTCTCGACACTTCGGTTCAATTTCCGTGGCGTTGGCCGCTCGCAGGGGCAGTTCGACAGCGGCACTGGCGAGTTAAGCGACGCAGCGTCAGCACTCGACTGGGCTCAGACCTATAACCCGAACGCGCAGACCTGCTGGATCGCCGGTTTCTCTTTCGGTGCCTGGGTTGCCATGCAGTTGATGATGCGACGCCCGGAAATTTCCGGCTTCATCTCCATCGCACCGCCCGCCAGCATCCACGATTTTTCGTTCCTCGCCCCCTGCCCGGCTTCCGGCCTGATCCTGCACGGCGACAAGGACGATGTTGTGCCGCAGTCCTCCGTCGACAAACTGACGCAGAAGTTGCAAAAACAGAAAAACATTGAAATCGATTACCGCACCATCAAAGGCTGCGACCATTTCTTCCAGAACCATCTCGAAGAAATGACAGAGAACGTTGAAGAGTACCTGAACAAGAATCTCAATCTGGCTGCTTAAACCCGCATCCATACAGGCAAATAACGGCCGCCCGGTGTTACTTACCGGGCGGCCTCTTTTTTATCTGCAACGAGAGAGCCGTCGCAGGGTGCAGAAAGATTATGCCGCGGCCATGCTTTCTGTTTCAGCTCTGGCATTTCTACGTTGGGAGAAAATCAACAGGGCAAACAAACCAATGTCAGCGGCCAAAACCGGTAATTGCACGGATGAAGGCCAGTCCTTACCGAATATGCCGTAAGCAAAACCAACGATCATAGCAGCAGCTGCAATCGCTATTTCAGCCCCTGTAAACCGCAACAACCAGGCTCGGTAAACCAGCACTGTGCAGGCCACCAGGGCAATCGGAATTGCGACCATTGACCCGATCCCCCAGAGACTGAATTCCCCTGAGAGTAAAATGACCGGATTATATACAATGAGGTAGGGGATAATGAATCCAGAAAGCGACAGCACGAACGCCCGAAAAGCTGTGGCGAAATAAGGCGCCCCGGCGATACCGGCACCGGCCAGCGCCCCCAGAGCAACCGGCGGTGTGACGGCTGAAATAATGGCGAAGTAAAAGCAGAAGAAGTGAGCCGACAGGACAGGCACGCCCATTTTGACAAGGGTCGGGGCGACGACGATGGCGACCAGACTATAAGCCGCCGCTGGTGGCACACCGCATCCAAGAATAATTGCAACAATCATCGTCATGATAAGTGCCAAGTGCACATTTCCCATGGATAACAGCTCAACAAGCCCAGCAATCTTACCGCCAAGACCGGTGGTGATGAGGCTTTGTGAAATCATCCCTACAATCGCCAGCGAGACCCCGATTTTTGCCCCAACAACGGCTCCTTCCATAATCCGAACCAGAAGCTCATACGGCGTAGGACGATCACTCCGGATGTAGGCAATAATCAGACACGATACAATTGCCCAGAACGCGGCAACGCTGGTCGAATAATGCTGCAAAAGCAAAACTGCAATCAGACCAACCGGGATAAAAAACGATGGGATACCAAGATATACAACCCGCTTGTCCGCCGTTTCCTTAGGCGCCTTGATATCCGAAACCACAGAAACTGCCTGCACACCGAAGAATACACATATGTAAAACAATACGGCAGGAATGATGCCGGCGATCATGATGTCGGCATAGGGAACGCCCACGAAAAATGCCATCAGGAAGGCCGCGGCCCCCATCACAGGCGGCATTAACTGCCCGCCGGTAGAAGCGGTTGCTTCAATAGCCCCTGCAAGGGCGGGTTTGTAGCCGACTTTTTTCATATAGGGAATTGTGAAAGCACCGGTTATTGCCACATTGGCAACCGATGCACCCGTAACCATTCCAATCATTGAGCTGGAGATAACAGATGCCAATCCAGGGCCACCGCGCATTTGGCCACTGACCATTTTTGAGAGCTCATTCAGAAAATCGCTGATTTTGAGTAATCCCATTAATGACCCAAAAAGCACAAACAGAAATATCTGGTTCGCCGAGATTGCCAGAAAATTCCCGTAAAGCCCGGTCAACCCGATTGATAGATAAGAGACCACATAATCAAGATTAAACTCGCGGTGCGTCAGCGGACCGGAAATTTGATGCCCCACTAAGAAATACATAATGAACACCGCACAAACAATTGGCAGCGTCCAGCCCCAGGCCTGTCGCGTTGCTTCAATACAAATACCGATGGCGATCAAACCGACAACGACATCCGTTGGTTCCGGGAAACCGATGTCTTCTTCAAGGCGCCCCAGATTAATACCAACATATGTGGTCACGCCGAGCGCTGCCAAAATCAGCCCCCCTTGCAGGACCCTTGCTGCAGTGGTCTTCGCAACGACCAACCGATCCAGAAAAACAATAACAAGAAGAAACGCCAGATGAAGGTTCTGGTGTTCAAAGTTACCAAGGACAACACCGTACACAGTAAACAAATGGTATGCGACCATGCTTACCGCAGCGATTGCCAACACCTTGCGAACAGAGCGCTGAAATGGTGTGAGCGTCAATTCTGAGGAGCTTGAAGAAACCATAAGATGCCACCTTGATAGAAGAACCGACCTTCCCAATTCATACCAGGAAGGCCGGTGCTTTTATTTTTTTTTGAGGAAAGACTTATTCGATCAATCCTGCTTCCTTATAGGCTTTCAACGCACCGGGATGAATGTTCTCAGACTTCCAACCATAAGCCAGAGTACCAGGCGCCATCAGCTTACCGAGCGCATGATAGTCTTTGAATTCACCAACATGTTCGATAATCATTTTGGTTAATTTATAGGCAGTAGAATCCGCAAGTTCCGGATAGGCAACCCAGGCGATGGCGTCGAAGAAACCATCCATTGGGGCATTCATGCCAGTGACCGCACCTTTTGGTACTGCCAGATGATTAACGCCAACACCGGAGTCCATTGTTTTCTGGACCGCCACTTTTCCCCACGGAATGTGATAGAGAGTACGTCCAGATGCCATCAGCTCCGCCGTTTGCGGACTTGGCTTGAATTCACCACTGGCAACGTTTGCATATCCACCGATAATCGCGGCATCAACTTTTCCATCGAGAAGAGCCTGTGCGGCCGGTTTGGTACCAAGGCGTTCAATCTTGATTTTGTCGTGTAGACCCCAACCTTTTTTCAAAATCAGCTCAGGCTCAACCGTCCATAAAATCTGTGGTGGGCGACCCAATGCAACTCGCTTGCCGACAAGATCCTTAACGCTTTTAATTTTCGGATCAAAGGTTGCCAGCCATACAGAACCCAGCAGGTAATTGGCAATCAGCTTGGCCGGCGGATTCTTCTTTTTAAATGGCTTCATGCCGTTAACGGCAAGATATCCAAGACCCGTCGTATAAGGCGTGAACGTTGTTGCTTTCAATTCAGGCTCTTTACCGAGCATGCGGACATTGTAAACCAGGCCAGGGGATTCAGATGCAACAACATTTACGCCTGCATCGGCTTTTTTCGATATCTGCTCTATCGCATTACCAAGAGCATAACTGCCGGTACCGAACGGTCCTGCAAGAAGGGCCAAATTATCAGCGGCGGGAACTGGAGCCGCTGTGAGCCAAATGGCTGCAGACGCGGCGAGGGGTGTCAAAATACGGTATTTCAAAATGAAGTCTCCTTTTCATTAACTCTGATATGTACCGGGCCAGACTCTCACTGTCCCGTCTGAGGTAACGTACGCACCAATAAACATGACACTCCCGTTACGATTTCATTAGTTTGGTAATATTGATTTGTTTCATATAATGAAACTTAATTTCTTATATTGAAACTTTATCGATAATTGCGTATAACTGTCAATAGGAAAACAACAACCCGTATTTTCGAGACGAATTTTGATCTGGGAATTCATCGAGATTGATCACAACGATAAGGAGGCAGTATATATTTCAATAATCGTCATTTGATTTCATTATTTGAAATATATTTATGCTGTTGTGAAAGGTAATTTCGATATGACACAGGAAACCACATTACAAACCGTCAGCCGCGCAGTTGCAGTTTTGCGATGCTTTGAGGGCGGCGCCCTGGACCTATCCCTGAAAGAGCTGACCGATCGCATGGGGCTCAATAAAGTAACGGTTTTGCGGTTGGCGCGAACCTTGGTCAAAGAAGGCCTACTGGTACACGATTCCCGAACATCTCTTTACCGGATGTCATTCGGTTGTATCGGGCTTGCCCGGAAACTGCTTGCCCGCGACGGCCTTTCCGATTGCGCATTGCCTTTCATGGAAGAAGCACGCAAGCAGACAAATGAAACCGTCTGCCTGATTGTTCGCGAAGAAAACGATCGGGTAGCGATACATACACTGCCCAGCTTTCAGTCTGTTCGTTTTGTTCTTGAAGTTGGCGACCGTCGCCCGGTTTATTTGGGGGCTGGTGGGCAATGTCTGGTATCGGGGCTATCAGAAGACCAGTTGGCAGCTATCCTGGAGCAGGCTGACGATGAGGCGGATATGAGAACCTTCGGCACGACGGGAGCCGAAAGCTGCCGACGCCTGGGCCTGGTTCGCGAACGGGGCTGGGCTGTTGGCCGTGGTGAATGGTCGAGCGAAGCGGCTGGTGCCGCAGCGCCGATTCATGACAGCGATGGCATCATCCGAGGCGCAATCAGCGTCGTCATGCCAGTCACCCGAGCGACAGACGAATATATGGAAACCTGCGCCCAACAGGCAAAGGCAGCGGCTATCAAGACAACGAAAGAATTATCACGACAATATCAATAGGAAAACGAAGACATGAACTCAGCCCACATCACCGACAGCGATCAGAACCAGCCCCTGCACGGACTGCGCATCCTCGACATCTCGACAATGATCGCCGCACCGGTTGCTAGCACACTACTCGCCGATTTTGGGGCTGAGGTCATCAAAGTTGAACTACCCGGTGTCGGAGATGTCATGCGCCAGCTCCCACCTCACAAGGACGGTAAGCCTTTGTGGTGGAAAGTAACAAACCGCAATAAAAAAGGGATGACACTCGATCTTCGCAAGGAAGAAGGTAAGGAAGTATTCCGCCGGATGATCCCCAAATTTGATGTTTTGACTGAAAATTTCAGGCCTGGAACTCTGGATCGGTACGGATTCAGCCGCGACGTTCTGAAAGAGCTGAACCCGGACTTGATCATTCTCAGAATTACCGGATATGGGCAGACTGGACCAATGTCTTCCCGACCCGGTTTCGCCCGCATCGCAGAAGCCTACTCTGGTTTCACAGCTCTTTGTGGCACACCAGACCGCCCGCCTATGCACATCGGCTACCCGGTTGCCGACGGGATCACTGGCATGTTTGGCGCCATTGGCATTCTGATCGCCTGCTTTCGCCAAAAAACCCGTAAAGATGCTCATGGCGAAGAAATAGATCTCTCCCTCGTCGACTCGATGCTCCGCATGCTCGAATTTTCAGTAATCGAATACGACCAGCTCGGCACCATCCGCGAGCGCTCAGGCAATCGCAGTCAATATGCGGGGCCAAGCAACGTCTACCTGACCAAAGATGAGAAATGGTTCTCCATGAGTGCTTCTGCGCAACCGGTGTTTGAACGATTTGCGCACACCATGGAACGCCCGGACCTAATTGAGGACCCGAAATTCTCAACCAATTCAGCAAGGGTAAAAAATGCCGAAGCCCTAGATCAAATAATTTCACCCTGGGTCGCCACACATACCATGGACGAGATTATGGCGATTTTCGACCGGGATGGCATATCGGGCGGGCCGATTAATGACGCGCGGGATGTGCTTGAATCCGATCATCTTCAACATCGTAAATCATTCGTTGAGGTCGAAGACAGTGAACTTGGCACCGTCACAATGCAAAATGTCATACCCTTGATGAGTGAGGCTCCTGGGAAAGTTCACAGTACGGGACCAACGCTTGGCCAGGACAACGACGAAATCCTGTCCTCTATGCTTGGCCTTTCCGCAGAGGAAATAACAGATTTGCGTATTAAGAAAGTCATTTAGCTCTCGCCAAGGACTTTCGGGTTTTTGAGATACTTGGGGCGTCGGCCCTCAAGTATCTCATGCACCCGTTTAAGGGTCTTATCCTCGCAACGCTGATAGGCTTCAACCGTCCACCAGGCAAGATGTGGAGTGAGGATGACGTTATCCCGCCCGAGTAATGGGTGGGTTTTATCAAGCGGTTCATCGGCAAAAACATCAATTCCCGCCCCCGCGATCCAGCCTTCATCCAACGCCTTGATCAATGCCTCTTCCTGGGCAATGGCCCCTCTGGAAACGTTTATATAAAACGCGCCTGGTTTCATGGCCCGAAACTCGGCCTCACCCAGCATGCCGTGGGTTTCAGGTGTGCGCACGCAATGAACCGCAAAATAGTCTGAGCGTGCCAGCAGGTCCGCGAACGACACTGGTGTGACGCCCATTTCCGCCAGAACCGCGTCCTCCACGTACGGATCATACGAAATCACCTCCATGGAAAAGCCGAGCCCACGCCTGGCCACCGCACTTCCGATCAATCCGCAACCGAGTAAACCCAGCGTTTTGTTCGAGACATCAACACCCTTGTTCTCATGCGTCGGCCAATACCAGCCGCTGTTTTGCATCTCGCGATCAAGTTCCGGTATCCGACGCCCCAAGGCCATCAACAAGGCAAAGGAATGATCGGCGACAGTGTCAGTGCCATAATCAGGGCAGTTCACGACCACCACCCCCCGTGCCGTCGCGGATTCAATATCAATGGCGTCCGTTCCGACACCGTATTTGATGATGCCCTTAAGTTTCGGCGCAGCCTCAATCACCGCTTTGGTAATGAAGCCATAGCAGGTCAAAATGATATCTGCCTCCGTCGCCATACTGACCAGCGTTGCCTCGTCATCAGAAGGTGCCGTGATCACATCAGCAATGCCAAGAAGTTCGTCCATGTACTGCTCAAGAATGAACAGTTCAGCATCGGTTCTTAGAATGGTCGGCTTCATGATTGGTCTTTCGAAAGGGCAATTAGAAAACACAATTTAATGGTTTCCCGGGCAATCGTCATTCTTATTCACAGCTGTTTCGTACTCAGCACACACCGCACGCCCAAATGAAAACCTGAAGGACGCAAAACTCTGATCGGTGACGAAGACTGACGCCTTACTCAAGATCCTGTGCGCGTTTCAATAAGCGCAGCGCGTTCGCGTAAATAGGTGTTTCAATCAGGGAGCCGTCAACGACCACCCGCCCCTCTCCAGCCTGTTGCGCCGCTTCAAATGCATCAACAATTTTTTGTGCTTTTCCAACCTCATCATCTGACGGCGTCAAAACGTCATTGATGATCCGCGCGTGTTCGTTCTTCACCAGACTTTTTGCTTTATAGCCTAACTGGCGGGCCTTTCTGGTTTCGGCAATCAATCCCTCTTCATCCGTCCAGGTATAGGGATAGTCAATCGCCGGAATACCTGCGGCGACGCATTCGGTAAGGAAATTTGCACGGATGTATTGCAGCTCTTCCCCACCTTGGCTCCGCTCTGCCCCCAGATCAGCGGCCATGTCTTCTGACGCCACCAGACATCCCGTCACCCGCTCACTGGCGCGACAGATATCAAAGGTATTACGTAAACCAAGCGCACCTTCGACATTGGGTACGATTTCAGTCGAGCCCGGCGCGAGGCCATACTCTCGCTCATGCCCTGCAATCGCCTGATCAAGTTCCTGAATGTGTTCAGGCCCCGTTACTTTCGGCAGCAAAACCACGTGAGGTGCGGCTTTCATGACAGCTGCCAGATCCTTTCGGCCATCACCCGCCAACGGGTTGACCCGCACCGCCGCAACGGCCCCGGTCTGTTTCCAGGAAGCCAATAGATTTTCGCAAATTAGACGCGCTTCAGGGCGCGACTGGGGCGGCGTGAAATCCTCGAACTCCTGAATGATAACATCAGCGCCGGACCCTGCCGCAGAACCCAAAGCGGTCCCATCAACGCCGCCGACAAACAGCCAGGATCTTCTGAGCACGGGTGGGCGGAGGGGATTCATTTTGTTAGCCGCCTCAAACCCAACGAAAGACAACATACCCGAATGCAAGGGAGATAATCAGGCCGCCCCAAAGCGGGGTACCGAACAGAGCCAGCCAGCCGAGATGGATAAAAGCACTGCCGAGAATGGTGATGAAAAGCCGGTCACCTCGTGTGGTATCGAGCTTCAGAATGCCGTGCCTTGGCGCACCACCGGGGCTGCGCCATTCGAGGTATCCCATGCTGGCGATGGCGCAGAATATGAAGACAAAGAACGCGGCCGTCGGCCAAGTCCAGGCCATCCAGGTTAATCCCATGTCCTGATCCTCCCTTTCAGCCGGTTATACACGCCCAAGGGCAAAGCCCTTGGCGATGTAGTTGCGGACAAAGTAAATCACAAAAGCGCCCGGAATTATCGTCAATGTCCCTGCTGCCGCCAGCAGGCCCAGTTCGTACCCTGACGTGCTGGCCGTTCTGGTCATGGTCGCGGCAATGGGTTTGGCGGCGACTGACGTCAAGGTTTTCGCCAATAGAAGTTCAACCCAAGAAAACATAAAGCAGAAGAAACACGCGACACCGATCCCGGCGGCAATGGTCGGAATGAAAATGCGGACGAAAAAGCGCGGGAAGGAATAGCCGTCTACATAGGCCGTCTCATCCAGTTCCTTCGGCACTCCGGACATGAAACCTTCCAGAATCCAGACGGCCAATGGAATATTGAACAGGCAATGCGCCAACGCCACAGCAAGCGGCGTATCGAACAGGTTCACAGCGGAATAGAGCTGGAAAAACGGCAGGGCAAAAACCGCGGGCGGCGCCATGCGGTTGGTTAGCAGCCAGAAAAAAAGATGTTTGTCACCAACAAAGCGGTAGCGCGAGAAGGCATAGGCCGCAGGCAATGCCGCACTCACGGAAATCACCGTATTGATACCAACATAGGTAAGGGAATTGAAGTACCCGTTATACCAGGTGGGGTCGGTGAAAATCGTGATGTAATTGTCCAGCGTAAATTCATGAGGATACAATGAAAACGTTCCAAGAATTTCATTTGTCGTCTTGAACGACATATTGACCAGCCAATAAATTGGTAGCATCAGAAACAGGATATAAAGAATCGGAACGGCGGCTATTTTTTTCATCACTGATCCTCGTCTTTCATCATCAGGGTATAGAACACCCAGCTCACCAGCAGAACGATCAGGAAATAGATCAGCGACATGGCAGCGGCCGGCCCAAGATCAAACTGGCCAAGGGCGACCTTGACAAGATCAATGGATAGGAACGTCGTTGAGTTCCCCGGCCCACCACCGGTCAGCACAAAGGGTTCCGTGTAAATCATGAAGCTATCCATGAAGCGAAGCAGGATCGCGATGGTCAGAACCCGTTTCATTTTCGGCAACTGGATATAACGGAACACCGCCCAGGGCTTCGCACCATCAATTTTCGCAGCCTGATAATAAGCATCCGGGATCGAGCGCAACCCGGCGTATGCCAGCAACACAACCAGCGACGTCCAATGCCAGACATCCATCAGTATAGTGGTGAACCACGCGGCAAAAGGTTGGCGAGTGAAGTTGTAGTCAATACCAAGGGCATTGATTGAATGGCCCAGCAGGCCGATATCTGGCAATGCGAAGATGTTCCACATGGCGCCGACAACGTTCCACGGAATCAGAAGCGGCATCGCCATGAGCACCAGACAGACAGACACCCAAACGCCCTTTTTCGGCATGGTTAGCGCGATGGCGACGCCTAGCGGCACTTCGATGGCCAGGATGATGCTGGTGAAAATCAACTGACGCCCGAGTGAAGCATGGAACCGCTCAGAATTCAGCACCGTCTCAAACCATTTGACGCCTTCCCAGAAAAAGATGTTGTCGCCGAATGTTTCCTGCACGGAATAGTTCACGACCGTCATCAGCGGGATAACGGCATTAAAGGCAACCAGCACAACGACCGGCAGAACAAAGAACCAGGCTTTTGGATTTGTTGTCTTGTTATCCATAAGCCCCTCGCGTCACAACCCAGTCATTGGCGTAGACATGTGTATGATCAGGATCAAAGGTGAGGAATGCCTGATCAGACGGGAACGCACCACCGTCCGGCACCAGCAGCTTAATTACGTCATCACCGTGGCGGGTTTCAACGATACTGAAACGGCCAGCGTCACTGATTTTCTCGATTTGCACCGGAATCCCCTGATCGGCGAAGCTGATGAATTCAGGGCGAATACCAATTTCGAGGCGGGCATTCGCATCATAGGCACCAATTTTTTTACTCATTGCGACCGGTGCTCCGCCGAAAACTGGCTGGCCCTGATCAACGCTGCATCCCAAAACATTCATGCCAGGGGAGCCGATGAAGTGGCCAACAAAAGTGTGCTGCGGGCGTTCGAACAAATCGACCGGCGTGCCGATCTGAACAACTTCGCCTTCCTGCATAACGACAACCTGATCGGCGAACGTCAGCGCTTCCGTCTGATCATGGGTCACATAAATCATGGTGGTGCCGATTTTCTGGTGCAGCTCCTTCAACTTCGAGCGCAACACCCATTTAAGATGAGGATCAATCACCGTCAGCGGCTCATCAAACATGATCACGTTAACGTCTGAACGCACTAACCCACGCCCTAACGAGATTTTCTGTTTGCCATCCGCGGTCAACCCGGACGCCCGTGTCATTAGCGTTTCAGCAAGATCAAGCATATCGGCAATTTCACGAACTTTGCCATCAATCTCAGGCTCGCTAAGTCCGCGATTGCGAAGCGGGAACGCAAGATTGTCATAAACCGTCATGGTGTCGTAAACGACGGGGAACTGGAACACCTGGGCGATGTTGCGTTGGTCCGGCGGCATTTCGGAAACTTCTTCATCACCAAACCAGACCTCGCCCTCGGTCGGCGTCAGAAGGCCGGAAATGATGTTGAGCAAGGTGGTTTTGCCACAGCCCGACGGGCCGAGAAGCGCGTAGGCCCCACCATCTGACCAATCCACGCTCATTTCCTTGAGCGCCCAGTCAGCATCGGTTTTGGGTTCTGTCAGATAACTGTGGCGAACATTTGTCAGGCTGATTTTTGACATTCCCCGCCCCTCACGCCGCCATCAGCACATTGTTGTCGCCAAAATACAGGCATTGGCTCGTATCAAGAAAAAATGTCGCAATTTTGCCCAACTCAAGTGCGTGAATTCCGTGTGATTGAGATACCCAGGGGCGAGCATCCAGATCGAAATGGATAACACTCTCCGACCCGCTAAGTTCAGCAACCTGTACCTGGCCTTTCAATTTAATGCTGTCCGGAGATACCTGGTCAAGGGTAACGAAATGCGGTCGCACCGCCATGCGGTATGGGCCATCCGAAAGACCTGCGTTGCCCGCGGCCCAACTCACCTGATCATTAAGAACAAAACGACCGTTCGCCAAAGTCACATCGGCGACATTGATCGGTGGGTCAGAAAACACCTGCGCCGTTAGCAAATCAAGAGGCTTGCGATAGACATCTGCCGTCCGTCCAAACTGCGTGACGCGGCCTTCGTGCAATGTCGCGCAATGCCCCCCCAGCAACAACGCTTCGGTAGGTTCCGTGGTCGCGTAAACCACTGTACAACCGCGATCCTGAAAAAGCTTTGGCAATTCATCACGCAGCTCTTCGCGCAATTTGTAATCAAGGTTCGCCAACGGCTCATCAAGCAGTACTAAATCCGCATCCTTGACCAGAGCACGCGCCAGCGCCGTGCGCTGTTGCTGACCACCGGATAATTCGCTTGGATTCCGACCAAGCATCGGGGTGAGCTTCAGCAAGTCCGCAACCTGTCCTACACGCGCCTCCAGATCTTTTTTGGAAAACCCGGCAACGCGCAGAGGCGAAGCGATATTTTCAAAGACATTAAAATGCGGGTAATTGATAAACTGCTGATGAACAAACGAAACGTTGCGCTTCTGCACAGGAACGCCAGTAACGCTTTTTCCTTCAAACCAGACTTCTCCGGATGTCGGAGCCTGCAATCCGGCCATCACCTGCATCAGGGTTGTTTTGCCAGCCAGCGTCGTGCCCAGAAGAATGTTGAACTCATTGGCGGCCAGTTCGACATTGGTCTCATGGATATGGGTTTCCGCCCCGACCCGTTTGACAATATTCTTGAGCGCTAGTGTCATTCCTGATGGTCCCCTCCACCGATCCTGTCCGGATGTGGAGTTGCAAAATTATATAATTAATCGATAAATGAAATAACTATGTTTTGAAAATCCCCGGAGGACGATTTTGCCCCCAGGGAATTCCAAGCTTTCGCCAGACTTCAGCTTGCGCCTCAGCCTTTTTTCCATCGCTTGACGAGCTCATCATAATTGATGGTTTCGCCTTTTGGTTTTTCGTTACGTTTGGATTTTGGTGAGCCTGCTTTCTTGAGCCAGACCGACGGGTCGGATTCCTTATTCAGGCGCGGACCACAACCACCGTAGATTTTGGCCTTTTCGTCGGCAGCCTGCATACGCGACATGACCAGATCCATTTCTGAAGCCAGACGGTCCATTGCCTGCTGCGGGGTGAAGGCTCCGGAGTTCACATCACCGATTTGCTGCCACCAAATCTGCGCCAGTTTCGGATAATCCGGAACATTGACGCCCGTCGGAGACCAGAGAACGCGGTCAGGTGAGCGGTAGAATTCCACCAGACCGCCAAGGTTCGGTGCGCGGTCGGTGAAGGATTTGTGGTTGATCGTGGTATCGCGGATGAAGGTCAGGCCAACATGGCTTTTCTTCACATCAACTGTTTTTGAAACCACGAACTGTGCGTAAAGCCAGGCAGCCTTGCGACGCTCAACCGGAGTCGATTTCATGATCGTCCAAGAACCAGCATCCTGATAACCGAGCTTCTGCCCTTTTTCCCAGTACGGTCCATGCGGTGATGGTGCCATACGCCACAACGGCTTACCGGCATCATCAACAGTGTTGTTGCCTGATGACTTCGGCGCAACCATGGAAGCGGTAAAGGCCGTGTACCAGAAAATCTGCTGGGCAACGTTGCCTTGGGAAAGCGCTGGCAATGACTGATAGAAGTCATAGCTGGCCGCACCCGGAGGCGCATATTTCCGAAGCCATTCATCCCATTTACGAATGGCGTAAACAGCAGCCGGTCCGTTGGCTGCACCACCGCGTGAGACAGATGCACCAACCGGATTGCACGATCCGGCTTCCATGCGAATACCCCATTCATCAACCGGAATACCGTTTGGCTCACCTTTTGATCCGGCACCAGCCATAGACAACCATGCATCGGTCATACGCCAGCCAAGATCAGGGGCGCGTTTGCCGTAATCCATGTGGCCATAGATTTTCTTGCCGTCAATTTCCTTGACGTGAACCGAGAAGAACTCGGCAATGTCTTCGTAAGCCGACCAGTTAACTGGAACGCCCAGAGCATAGCCGTAACGGTCCTTGAACTGTTTTTGCAGATCCGCGCGATCGAACCAGTCTTTGCGGAACCAGTAAAGATTGGCGAACTGCTGATCAGGCAACTGATACAACTTGCCGTCGGGACCCGTGGTAAAGGACTTGCCGACAAAGTCGTCAACATCCAGCATCGGATTGGTCACACCTTTGCCTTCGCCCGCCATCCAGTCAGACAGATTAACGGCCAACTGCAAACGTGAGTGAGTACCGATCAGATCCGAATCGTTAATATAGGCATCGTAAAGATTACGCTTGGTCTGCATCTGGGTCTGCACCGCCTGGACAACTTCCCCTTCGCCCAGGAGCTGGTGGTTGACTTTGATACCAGTGATTTCCTCAAACGCCTTGGTCAGGGTTTTTGACTCATAAACATGAGTCGGAATGGTTTCTGACAAAACGTTGATTTCCATGCCTTTGAACGGAGCGGCGGCTTTGATAAACCATTCCATCTCCTTCATCTGGTCGGCTTTTGAGATTGCGGAGGGCTGGAATTCTGAATCCACCCATTTTTTCGCCTCCGCCTGGCCCGCCTGAGCGAGACCAGCTGATAACACAAAAGCAGCACCAGTCACTGCAGCTAACAATCGCGTTTTCATTTTGACTTCTCCCTGTGGTTTGTGAGTTTCGTCGTTTACTTTTTTGCAAGTCTACATGACCTAGCAATGGAATTGTATTAACCGTAGAACGGGCAAATTCGAAAGTAAACGAAAGAAAGTGAAAGCAAACGAAAATCACTCCCTCTGAAACAGTACATTTCATCTCAGTTTTTCTATAGAAATCAGAAGCTAAGTGGAAAGGGCTTTACATCTCGCCTCGTGGAAAAATTTTGCCAAAAGAGAATAGGAGAATATCATAAGTTAGTTGGAAAAAGTGCAAATGTTTGTTGGAATATGTCCGCTTAGATGCAGAGAACGGACGAAAACAGAGAACCTCAAACACTTCCGACTTTGGCCATGACCGGACAGCTTGTGAAATCGCGATATGAGAAAATTCACGGGGCGTGTGCTTCGCCTGATTGTTCTGTTCCGGTCCGATCTTTAGGAAACCGTAGCTTAACGCAGGTGCCTTTGCCGAGTTCACTCTGTAGTGTGATCTCACCATTGTGCAGTCGCATGAGCTTCTGGCAAAGATGGAGTCCTAGCCCGGTTCCATCCTTCGCCTCAAGGCTCATAGAATTACTTTGCTCGAACGGCGCGAATACCCTCTCGGTGTCTGCTTCACAGATGCCGATTCCGGAATCTGATACCGAGATGGTAATGTCACCGTCATCTTTCGTGGCTGAAACTGTGATGGTTCCGCCTCGCGGCGTGAATTTTGCGGCATTGGAAAGTAGATTGTTGAGAATTTGCGTCATTGCGCGTTCGTCAGAGAGTAAAGATGGCAGATTGGCAGCGACGGTCGTTTCGACCTGTAGGCCCTTCGCATTCGTCATCGTCGAGAGCATCTTAATCGATGCATCAATAAGGGCCGCGACATCAAGCTGTTCTTCGTCTATCACGTACTTACCAGCTTCAATCTTGGAGACATCGAGAATGTCATTGATCAGATTGGTCAGGAAATGGCCGCTGTTAAGGATATCGTTGGCGTATTCTTCATAGCGGTGGTCGCCGAGAGGGCCGAAGGTTTTGGATTCCATCATCTGAGTGAAACCTAAGATGGCGTTTAACGGAGTGCGCAGGTCGTGGCTCATATTGGCGAGAAATTCCGATTTGGCCTTATTGGCCCTTACCGCTTCGGACTTTGCCCTGTTGGATTCAAGCTCCGCCATTTTGCGTTTGGATATATCAACCGAGGAGGCAATCACATACTCCACCTTTCCTTGCGTGTTTCTCGCCGGAACGAAGGTCGTGTGCAACCACACCTCGTCTCCTTCTGTGCTGTATAAGGGGCATTCAACGTCAGTGGTTTCACCGGCTTTCGCCCGTTCCAAATGTTGGACCAATGGTGCCCGCACCGAAACGTCGTAAAATTCGGGAGGATAAATTGCCCCGTAGTGATCACGGATATCTGGAATCTTCAGCATCTTTATGCCTGCTGAGCTCATGTACAAAAGTCGAGAATCAAGGTCGATAATCTTGTTACATACTGGCGATCCTTCTAATAGTGCGCGGCTCGTCGATTCCGAATTCATTATGATGGCATCGCTCTTAGCTTGTTCATTGAGCTCTGCCTTGAGATCAGCTGTATGTTTCTTCATATCACCCAGATCGCCCAGCAGGGCGTCTTCGGCAAGCTTGCGTTTAGATATCTCCGCGGACATTTGCCCCATTGTCGGGCCCCATCGGATCACGCCGAAGGAAATGAGCAAGAACCCGCCGAGATAACCGATAATTTTTTCAAGAAAAGCTTCTGTTGAAGTATTGCCAATAACAACGAACCTGTTCAAAGCTTCGAAATTATCTGTTAAGTCCAACAATGATCCGAACAGCACCAAGGCAAATCCGAGCTTGATGAATTGCCAGCCACGAGGTTCAACAAAACCCCAGTTCCTGCAAGCATTCCACAAATATCCCACGAGGACCAACACAATGAGAAAACGGATGCTCTCAAATAAGACATCGCCCAAAAGCATGAACGGCTTCCCCCTCCGCTTCTTTTAGCCGCGTTATCAGCAGTGAGCGTGCGTTTCCTGAATATGGTTTTTTACTACACCTTTAACAAAGCCCACCCGTCACTCGAAATTGGCGTGGAGTGTACTCTAGTATGCGTTCGCAGAGAAGGAAGAAAAAATGCTAGGCCATCTTCCCGCCATGTATAGGCGCAATTGCCGCGGCAGGATTGAGACTTACCATGAGGGCACGATGTGTTTAGCCCCAAACAAGTGAAATGTCTCTTGAGAGTCAAAAACGGCCCTTCCCTACCACAGAAATCATGGTCCGTTATGTGTTCAATTGCGGAAGTTGAGATATGGATGAGACATTCAGTGATTTTAAAGTCGAATTGATCTTTGTTCCGGAAAACAGGCTGTTTTTCCAGCGAATTTAGGAAAACGACAGTTACGCAGCCCGAGTTTGAATATTGGCTGAAAGATTGTCACACGTCATGCCGCACACCGCCACTCACCGGATGTTTGACACCTGTGGTTTGCGGGAAGCTCAAGGGTAGTCCGCGAAGAGATCGAACAGCGAGATAAGCAAAGGCCTGGGCCTCCAGCGCATCCCCGTCCCAGCCTTCGACCTCGACCGGTTCAACCGGAACCAAAAGAGCGCGGCGCAGCGCGGCCATGGTTGTGCTATTGTGGCGCCCGCCACCCGTAACCAGCCATTTCAGCGGCGGTGCGGGTAACATCTTTGCGGCGGTCGCGACGGCAGCGGCCGTAAAAGCGGTTAGCGTAGCCGCCCCATCTTCAGGGGACAGACCTTCGATTGGGGCTACTGAAAAGTCGTCCCGGTCCAGTGATTTGGGATAGTCACGCGCAAAATACGGATGGTCCATCAGCGCTGCCAACGCGACCTCATCGATTGTCCCCGCGCGGGCCAGTTTGCCGCCTTCGTCCATTGGCAGGCCGGTTTTTTTCAAAACCCAGTCATCGATCAACGCATTGCCGGGGCCTGTGTCACAGGCGATGGCTCCACCGTCCGGGCTAATCCAGGTGAGATTGGCGACGCCACCGATATTGAGAAATGCTACCGGACGCTCAAGTGTGCGGGCAAGAGCAACGTGATAAACCGGCGCCAGCGGCGCGCCCTCCCCGCCATGGTCGACATCATTACTTCTGAAATCATTGACCACCGTGATACCGGTTTCGCGCGCCAGGACTTCACCGTCGCCCAACTGACACGTAATGCCATTGCCCGGGTCGTGAAAAACCGTCTGACCGTGAAAGCCAATAACGTCAATATCATCCGCCGCCATCCCCGCTTGATCAAGAAGCTGGTTCACTGCTTCCGCATGACGCAATGTCAGATCGTGGACAAGATTGCTCACCTGCGACGCCCCATCCAGCTTGCGACCGAGCAACCCGCGAAGCGCATCACGAAAGCTTTCCGGGTAAGGTAAACTCATCGTCGGACCAAAGGCAGAAACGCCGTCGCCATCAGTTTCAATGATCGCAATATCAACGCCATCGAGTGATGTGCCGCTCATCAAACCAATCGCCCTCAGGGTTTTTCCAGAATCCGAAATCGCTAATTCTCCTCTTTGCGACAACCCAGGCATTGCACTTGGGCGCATAATTTATCATAACCTGCTACGAAATCTTTGTTGGAGCAATCATGACGACCCCTAAATCCGAATTTGTCCGTAGCGTTCAGGAACGCGGCTACATGCACCAGTGTACGGATCTGGACGCATTGGACGCTCAACTGAGCAGTTCTGTTGTCAGCGCGTATACTGGTTTTGATTGCACGGCAACCAGCCTGCATGCCGGAAGCCTGGTTCCGATCATGCTGCTTCGCCTGCTGCAAAAAAGCGGGCATAAGCCGATTGTCCTGATGGGTGGCGGCACGACCAAAGTCGGTGATCCATCTGGCAAAGACGAATCCAGAAGACTTCTGGATGACGCCGCCATCGCCGCCAATATGGCAGGCATCAAGGAAGTCTTCGCCAAGTTCCTGACTTTCGGCGACGGGCCAACGGACGCGGTTATGGTCAATAATGACGACTGGCTGAAAGACATTCAGTACATCCCGTTCCTGCGTGATTTCGGGCGGCACTTTTCGATCAACCGCATGCTCGGGTTTGATTCGGTTAAACTGCGCCTTGAGCGCGAACAGAATTTAAGCTTCCTCGAGTTCAATTACATGATCTTGCAAGCATACGATTTCTATCATCTTCACAAAGAAAACGGATGCGTGCTGCAGATGGGTGGGTCGGATCAATGGGGCAATATCGTCAATGGCGTTGAATTGATCCGCCGTGTGGCTGGCGAAGAAAAATCTGGGCAGGCATTTGGGTTAACAACCCCTCTGCTAACCACATCGTCAGGTGCCAAAATGGGTAAGACGGCAGATGGTGCGGTCTGGCTAAACGAAGATATGCTCTCGCCCTATGATTACTGGCAATACTGGCGCAACACTGAAGACGCCGACGTCGGACGGTTCCTGCGCCTGTTTACGGATTTACCATTAAATGAAATTTCACGCCTAGAAACGCTAGCGGGTGCTGAGATCAATGACGCCAAGAAGGTTTTAGCTGATGAGATCACCCGCCTTTGCCACGGCGACGCGGCAGCTGAAACGGCTCGAACGACAGCAGAGACGACGTTTGAGCAGGGTGGTGCTGGGGATGACCTGCCAACGTTTGATATCGAACGCTCGCGGCTTGAAGTCGGTATCCCTGCGTTTCAACTGTTCCGCGAGATTGAACTCGCCGCATCAGGTGGTGAAGCGCGCCGCCTGATCAAGGGTGGTGGAGCAAAGGTAAATGACAGCGCCATATCGTCAGAAACCCACGAGATCACAAGCGCGGATCTGAACGATTTGGGGATGATCAAACTCTCAGCCGGCAAGAAACGTCACGCCCTCGTCCGCGCCGTATAAATCCCTTTACTGAAGCTGAAATTGAAACTGCTCGTTTTGCGGCTGGATAGGTGGCCGGTTGGCTGCGGGATCTCCTTTATCAAATACGCCAAATACATTGCGCAGGAACCCCGGCGTCAGGGCTGATAATGGGTTGACCTTGATTTCCGGGTCTTCCATTGAGCCGGTCATTGAAAAATTGGCAGCAAACACTCCGCCACCTTTTTCGCCGCCAGTCAGGATGTCCCCCAAAAGCGGGATATTCCCAAGTGCCGAATTTAGTGCATATGCAGGGACCACTGTCCCCTCCACATCCAGAACGTCAGCATGGGTGTAAACCCGCCCAGACGCCGTGAACCCTAAAGAAACACCACTGGCACGCGCCTCTTCCAGTGTGAATGTGCCTTCATGTAAGGTGAACGGTGCGTTCAGGGTATCAAACGAAAGCCCGTCACCGCTCAATGCTTCAAGAATTCCGGTCAGGGCCAGTATACTGATTGCCTGTGTTAATGCTGGCGCGTTAATGATGCGATAATCCTTAACGTCGACAATCCCTTTCAGGGGCTCCCCATTAACCGCATCATCATAAGCCCCGGTGATATTGAGGGTACCACCTGACATGTTGTCATAGACATCCAGGAACCGTAGCGCCTTACCCGCATTGCTGGACCGCATGGAAAACTGCCGGTTGCCGTCATTACCCGGATGGATCGCCAGTTCAAAGGTGGTGTCATTATCTATGGTGCTGGTCAGCAAGACAGTATTCCAGAGCTCGTTTTCGTAATCGAATGTGCCGGAGACCTTCTGCAGGTATTCTTTATCCGTTATCCAGACTTTCTCAATTTCCGTAGCGAGAGTAAGTTTCGGCAGGACGAATTTTTCACCAGCGACCCTGGTGTCGCCCGACGAAATATCTTCCCAGAACGGTGACAGATCGAAACTTTTTCCATGGAAACCGGCTTCCCAGCCACCATCATTTTTGGGAATCAACGCACCTTTCAAATCTGTGCGGCCATAAGCAAGGCGACTGAATTCGATGCGGTTTAAGCCGGTGCCATCAGCTGCATACTTGATTACCCCTTTGACCTGCAAATCCGCCGCTTTGACAGAGAAACGCGGGATATCAACAACGACGTCACGCTCGAGATCAAAAACAATCTCCGCCCGCCCCGGCACACCAACCTCTTTGCCCCATCCTAATGAAGGTGCGGAAAGGCTGGCATCCGTGATATCCGCACTCACCTCGAGGCGGCGGTCAACATCATCAAACACCGTAAAGCGGATATTCGCGCCAAGAGCACCCTGAACGTAATCACCGGAGAACGGTTCCATATCCAGGCCAAGGTCTTCAATGCGTGCGACGTCAGAAATTACGGCGGAAAGGTCATAGCGCCTGCGATAAATCTGTTTCTTGCCAAAGTTTTCGCGCCAGACCAGCTGGGCCGGAATTGACTCAAATTTAACGTCGCCCGTGACCGTCATGCCTTTGGTATCGGCTTTCAGGTTAAGCGTACTGTCATGAATATCGCGCCCGAGGAACACGTTGGACAAAGTGACGTTTTCGATTTTTGATTCCGCAAGGACATTTACCTTTTCCCTGGTCAACGCATGTTCGAGCATAAAGGCGAGCTTCAGATCTGTATGGGCCTCGCCTTTGGCATTTTTCGGATCAAACCCAAGTTTTGCGGCAAACCCCAAGGGCTTGTGATCGATATAGGCCAGTTTTGATTTGAGGTCTCCATTAATCAGCAAGTGAATGTCCGCGTATTGATCAACCTGATCGAGACCAGTGAAATTAATTGTTCCCTCGCTGATACTAAGGTTCTGCGATTTGCCGCCGTGAACGGAAATATTGAACGATTTTTTATCAAATGCCATGTCGGCAACATCAACACGGACCTTCGGCATAGGAGGTAGATAATCGACCAGCCCACCTTCTACTTTAATGCCACCATTAACAGACTCAAAGACAAAGGCCCCCTCCTTGTTTACGGAAAGGCGTGCCTTCGCACTTGCCTTGCGAACGGTGCCTTCGGAAATATGCTTGGATATCCAGTCGTGAGCATCTGTCCCCATGGACCGTGGCCAGTAACGACCGATATCGCTAACCGGCACTTCCGACAATTCACCGCCAATATCTACAACAATTCCACTATCACCCCCAATCCCGGCCACTGACCCGACCATTGAGACAGCGGGCCCTTGCAAGTCACCATTGAATTCGAAAACATTAAAGACACCTGCAACACCATCAAAAGCTGCTTTCATCGAAAACTTACGAAGCGGCATCTTGTGATCAACGGGAGAGGGCAGTTGAATTGACCAGTTTGCTCCCAACTCAACTTGCAAATTTTCAATTTCCGTCAATTGCGTGTCGCCCGTATAACTGCCCTTGAACACAACGCTTTCAATAGGTACCCGCTCACCAAACGGCTGAGGCAGTTCCAATTCGCCCTTGCCGCCTTTCAAGTCAAAGCGTATGGATTCCGGGCCGCCACCGAGGGGGATAGAAACGGCGATACTTCCATGGAGCGGCAGGTGAAACCCGCGAAGGGGTGCCAGATCCTGCAAGACAGATGCAAAGGGCCCGAGCGAAACCTTGTCCAGATCAGCGGTCAGATCGAGGCGTCTGTCCCCTGCGTGATACCGGCCCAGAACTTCGAGCTCCGTTTGTTTGCCTTCAAGGTCAAGAACCAGCGATACACGCCCCTGCACACCCAGGCTATCACGGCTCAAATGAATATCGGTTGCTGGTGCACGCCAGTCTTTGTGCAAGACCTGATCGTTCAGGATCACATCTGCGCTGACAATGTCCATTCGTGCCAGGTAATGGAGCGGGTGATCTTCAGACGTACCATCAAGAAACTCTTTAACCAGTCCAAGGGTTGGTGCATTGCCCATAGCCCCGGCTTCGCCGAAACCTACATCAAACCCACCGTCGCGCGTTCGCCGGACCTTGAGTTGTGGGCCCAGCAATTCAATAGAACGTGGCGCCAACTGACCGCGATATAGAGCTTCGCCGCTCAGCGAGAATGAAACCTCAGGAATGGTTCCAATAACATTATTGCCGGGTCCGACAATTGCGACATCAATCACGCGAATGTCCAATGTCTTGTCCCAACCAGCCCAGGACACCGTGGTCTCTTTCATTTTGAATTTGAAATCACGTTGCGATGCGTTGATCGCTTTTTCGATATAGGGAGATAGAAAGCCCAGCGATACGGGACCTTTCGAAAGTTGCCAGGAAGCAAGGAACACCAATATGGCGAGCCCCGCACCAAGCCCACCTATCACATGCACTACGCCACGGAAGGTCTTTTTAATCACCGCTGCCTCTTTAATTCCTGCGGATGTCTTGACCGTCCGTTTCGGTTCGCCCAGTCTCCGTATATTCGGAGCGCCCCATTATGCATCATACGAACTTCCTCGACAGCCTTGGCACACTTCCCAAACCGGCCGACCCTGAGCTCGCGCTCCGGGGCCGTGAAGATTTTTCCAATGCAATCAATACTTTCATATCCAGTTCCGACACCGACAAAGACATCACGACACAGGCAAAAGACCTGTTGAACCACTCATCTGCGCCAACGTTACTTGATGCTGTCTTCGGCAACAGCCCTTTTCTTACGTGGTGTGCACTTGGCGATCCAGCATTCACCCTGAATTTACTCTCAAAAGGCCCGGATTGGGGCTTCGAATCGACCCTCAAAACTTTAACTGACAAGCGCAAAGAAACTCTTAACGACGCAAGTGCTGCCCGGGAACTCCGCATTGCAAAACGCCGCGTTGCGTTATCAATCGCAATCGCCGACATTTCAAATACCTGGGAACTCGAAAAAGTCATCCAATCCATTTCCGAATTCGCTGACACCGCCCTGTCGCTAGCCGCGACGCATGTGTTGAAACAGGCTGCGGAAAGTGGTGCTTTCGAGCTCAAAAATCGAGACAACCCCGAACAAGGTTCCGGCCTTGTAATTCTCGGCATGGGGAAACTGGGTGCTCGGGAGCTCAATTATTCCAGCGATATCGATTTGATCATTTTGTTCAATCCCGATGACATCGTTACAGACAAACCAGACCGCCTTCAGAACAACTTTGTTCGCCTGACCCGCGCTCTGGTCAAGCTTATGGAAGAGCGCACAGGCGATGGGTATGTGTTTCGGACTGATTTACGCCTACGCCCTGACCCCGGCGCGACCCCCATCGCAATTTCCACTTATGCCGCCGAAACCTATTATGAAAGCCTAGGCCAAAACTGGGAACGTGCTGCAATGATTAAGGCGCGCCCGGTTGCGGGAGATTTAGATGCCGGGAACAGGTTTCTCAGATGGTTGACGCCGTTTGTATGGCGGAAAAGCCTCGACTTCGCCGCAATCCAGGACATTCAGTCGATCAAGCGCCAGATCAATGCCCATAAAGGTGGTGAAACCATGAGCGTGCCGGGACATAACATCAAACTTGGCCGCGGCGGCATCCGCGAAATCGAATTTTTTGCCCAGACCCAGCAGTTGATATGGGGCGGGCGAGAGCCTGGGCTGCGCTCACGAGTGACACTGGAATCCCTCTCCGCCCTCGCCGGATTTGGAACATGCGAGGCCGAAACCGCCGACGAGTTATCCCGGTCTTACCGATTTTTAAGAACCCTCGAGCACCGCCTTCAAATGATCAACGACGAGCAAACTCAAACGCTGCCTACCGATGGAGAGAGCTTGCGGCATCTGGCAGTTTTTTCGGGGTATTCTGATGCCACGGAATTTTTGATGGATGTTCTGGGCCACTTACGATCCGTCCATGATCATTACGCGAATTTGTTTAAAGACACTTCAGATAGTGAAGAAAAATACGATGATCGGGGCAATCTGGTTTTCACCGGCAGCGACGCCGACCCGGATACATTGAAGACACTGGAAGGCCTTGGTTATAGAAATGCAGATACGGTTGATGCGACCGTGCGCGCATGGCACCACGGTCGTTATCGCTCAGTTCGCAGTACCCGCGCCCAGGAAATTCTGACAGAATTAATGCCCGCCCTGCTGAGTGCAATTGGCAAAAGCCCGGATCCTGACACGACGTTCCTGCGGTTCGATGAATTTCTGCGTGGCCTGCCTGCCGGCGTTCAATTGTTTTCTATGTTTCAAACCCACCCCCGGCTTTTTGATCTGGTCGCGGAGATTATGGGAAAGGCACCGCGACTGGCCCGCCACCTCGCCGGTCGGCCTTCCGTACTTGATGGCGTTCTCGCCCCTGACTTTTTCAACCCCCCGCCTGACAAGGTTGCGATGCTGGAAGATCTCTCCGTCCTCCTGGACCGGGCTGAATATGAAGAGGACATATTGAATTTCAGCCGTCGATGGGCCAATGATCGACGCTTTCAAATTGGTGTGCAACGTCTTCAGGGGCTTATTGATCCGCCGACAGCTTCCGGCGCGTTAAGTGATATCGCAGAAACGTCACTGACATGCCTGTACCCGCACATAGAAGCCAAATTCGCACAGAAACACGGACGCATTAAAGACGCTTCAATGGTGGTTTTGGCACTCGGTAAACTTGGCAGCCGCGAAATGAATGCGTCATCGGACCTTGATCTTGTATTCATATGCGCCGCTCCGGATTTCGACACACCTTCGGATGGTGACAAACCACTACATCCGACGCAGTATTTCGCCAGACTTGGCCAGCGCTACATTAACGCAATTTCGGCAATGACACCGGAAGGCACACTTTATGAAGTCGACATGCGCTTGCGACCATCGGGAAATTCAGGCCCCATCGCGACAACCCTTGAGGCCTTCAAAAAGTACCAGATAGAAAGTGCCTGGACATGGGAGCATATGGCGCTGACACGGGCGCGCGTTGTATCTGGACCATCTAAACTAAAGGTGCTAACCGAAGAAACGATCCGATCCATCCTCACAGAGCTACGCGACAATGACAAGCTGCTGCGCGATGTGTCAGATATGAGAAACCGATTGCTTCGTGAGAAACCTGGAGATGAATTATGGTCGCTCAAACACCTTCGCGGAGGCATCGTCGATATTGAATTTATCACCCAATACCTCAGTCTACGCCATGCAAACGCGCATCCCGATATCTTATGCTCAAGCACAACGAAAACTCTGAATGCCCTTGGGCAGCACAACGTGTTGGCACCGGAAGACATCAATCAGTTAGTCAGCACCCTCAAGCTGTGGCACGGACTACAAGGCATGTTGAGCCTGACCATTGAGGAGGAAATGACAACATCGCGAGAAGCTGAAATGTCTGAGGCACTGAAAGCAGATCTGGCTACGATTGGGCGGGTTGATAACTTCACGCAGCTCGAGGATAAAGTGCGTGAACAGGCGGCGCAAATATATGGCATATACCAACGCCTGATCGAAGAGCCAGCTTCGGCCCTCCAAGAGTCAGACGCGTAAAATCCTAAAGCGCTTTGCCGAGCGATTTAATCAAAAGATAAATTTGATCCTTAACGTCGCCATCCGGCATATCATTAAGCATTCGCGCAACGCGCATCACCCGATCCGGCAGTTCGTTGACTTCCGGTTCGAAATCCGGGCCACCAAGTTCATCAAAAAAATATGTAATCGGAACGCTTAATGTCCCGACAACCACCAACAATCGTGAAGAACTGATCCGGTTTGACCCATTCTCATATTTCTGGATTTGCTGGAAACTGATCCCAACCTTTTTGGCTAATGCCTGTTGGGTTAACCCTTTTGACAATCGGGCGCGGCGTAAACGCTGGCCAATCTCAATATCCAATTCGCTGGTAACACCCATAATGGTTATAATCCTCGGTTCTAACTTGCTCCAGATTTCGCCAATGACCAAATTTATCGAAGGGAGCCTGTTTAGTATTCAACACGACACCAGCAATATTTTGTGTGAACAGCAACGTTTTAAATCCGACCTACCGGAATGCGTGTTCTTTACATTTATAAGGCGTGATTTTCCCGGTAAACTATCAAAATTGTGACCAAACTGGAAATGCCTTCGTCGTGCATTAGTCTGGCCTAGATACAAAATCACCAGATTCGAAATCTGAGGGTTTGCACATCGTTGAATGCCAAGGATACTGAAATGTTATACAATACTTCTCACGGAAATATTGACTGAATACGGGGTAACATCCGCAACCCCACCGAAATGCGAAAGGACGGTCCCGCGCTATGACAATGGCGAAACCAATTGGAAATCGTATTCGATTGCAACGAAGCATAGTCCGGTTAAGTCAGGAAGCGTTGGGCGTCATGATGACACCTCCGTTAAAACAGCAGGTCATATCTAAAATGGAACGCGGACAAAAAGAGCCATCAGCATCTCAACTGTTTCAAATATCCCATCACCTGGACGTCCCCATATCATTTTTCTTTGAAGATATCGAAGCACCGAAACCATTAACTGTCGCAAATGCAGAATACAATCCACCAACGGGCAGTACTACAGCTCTACAAAAAACAAAACTCGGAACTCGGAACACCTAATGCACGACAACACATTATCCCGATGGCTTCAGCATGATACTTTTGGCTCATGGTGGATAGATGAAAGTGGTATTGTCTGCCCAGCCAATCGGATGCCCACACAGTTTGATGCACTCTCTTATCGGCATTTCGGGCTCGTCAAAATTCAGATTGCAAGGGATGGCTTCGAAGTCTGCTGGGATGTCCACAACGTTAATGATCACGCACTTGATAAGACAATCAAATGGATACTGTCCGCCCAGGACGATATTCGGCTGAAACTGACTTATTATTATTTTGGTTGGGCGAGCGAACTGTCAGATAAAACCTCTGCTCTTCCACGCATAGCTACTATCCAGTCCCATCAGGGTCTTCAAATCAACAGCCCCGTTTTTATGCGCCGCCATGATGTCTCAAATCTTCCTGCGAAATGCCATCTGCTGCAAAAATGCCTTGCCGACTGGCACCACCCTCAAATGCATATTGACCAAACTGAGTTGCCGCAATCGAGCAACCGCTTCCTCGTCTTTCAACAAAATGAAACCAGTTCACAGTTCGCCTACAAACACGTCGGCCTGAATACGCCGATGGCCTGGATAATGGGAAAGGATTGGGCGATATCTACTGTCGGCGCAATGCGCGGGGGGCGAATTTTTTCAAAACCGCATCGGAAACTCTTTAATAAACCTTATGAAACTGTCATGGCAGACTTCGAGCCAAGATACGATCAGACTCTGACAGCTATTCAAGGCCCCGGCGCTGAGCCACACTGGATTTCATACCACCGGCTATTACTGCCATTACGAGACAGAGACGGGCGGCCAATTTTGATAAGTGTATCGGAATATGGGGATGTGGGTTTCAAGCTTACCGGGTAGTGGCTCAATAATGGGTCACAGACAATAGCGCCTTACAAAGTTACGAAAACCAACTATAGTGGTGCTGCTATTTCTTTAATAAAAATACTTCTCTGTGTTTATTTAAGTCGAAAGGCCAAAATCACAATGTCCATGGCAAAACTTATTGGAAACAGAATTCGCGTGCGAAGAAGTGTTCAGCGTTTGAGTCAGGAAGCGTTGGGAATGCTGCTAACACCACCCGTTAAGCAACAAGTCATGTCAAAGATGGAACGCGGGCAGAAAGAGCCGTCCGCATCCCAGATGTTTCAAATATCCAAACATCTGGGTGTCCCCATTTCGTTTTTCTTTGAAGATCTAGAAGCGCCGAAACCTGCAACGACTGCAGATATGGTAGGCGACTCGCGATTGAGCGATGTTGCAACCTCTTCAATAGCAATGAACATAAAATCAGGCACCTGATGCCAACACTTTCAATGTTCAAATGGATGCGACATGACGTTTTCAGCGCTTGGTGGGTTGATGACGGCGGCGCAATTCGTCCCGCTGTCCGGCACGTCAGCGAGTTCGATTCGTTTGCCTATCGAAAATTTGGGCTCGTCAAAATCCTAATCGGACAGCATGGCTTCGAAATCTCCTGGGATGTTCAGAAGGTCAATGATGATGTGCTGGATAGAACGGCCCTATGGTTATTTTCCACTCAGGACAATATCCAGGTAAAGCTGACCTATTATTATTTTGGCTGGTTTTCGGAGACTGTGGACAAGGACAAAGCACTTTCCCGCCTTTCCGCAATCCGATCCTATCGCCACATAAACATGAACAAATCAGTGTTTATGCATAAGCACGACCTTTCAAATATCCCATGTACAGACAATCTATTTCAGCGAAGCCTTGCTGCTTGGAATAACAGCCAAAACCAATTTCATCATTCCGAGTTGTTACAGTTGCGTCGGGACTACATTATTTTCACCCCACATGAGTCTGAACCCATATTTGAGTACAGCCATGTTGGCACGAATGCGCCCATGGCCCGAGTAATGGGCACACAATGGAGAAAATCTGCCATTGGGGCAATTCGCGGTTCATCAGGAATAACCGAATCCTATCGTAACATCGCCAATCGCCCATATGAGGAAGTGATGGCTACAGGTGAAGCGCGGTACGATAAAATTCTTGCCACAATCCAACCACCAAATGGGGACCCAATTTGGACATCGTATCACCGCCTTCTCTTGCCTGGCCGGGATTTGCGAGGACGCCCTAATTTGATTTGCGCTTCGGTATTTCATGACGTCAACTTTCAGCTTCTGGAAGTTGGCCAACAAGACGATGCATATCTTCTGCCGCCATCCAAACAAGCCATTTTCGGATAATCGGCATCTCAGGGATGTTCAAAACAAATCCATTGGGCTCGATATGAAAGTATCCGTATTGCGTGCCGATCCCGCAATTCGCTAGTTTTTCTGGGATAAGACCAAAAATATAACTGGGCGACCATTTCACAAACGCCAATGCCATTAGCAATCGTGGCAAGTACTTTGATAGTCCTTTCCCACGATATTTCGAATCCAGCCAAATCTCACCGTGATAACAAACAAGTCCCTGAATTCGCTCATGCATCATCGGACAATCCGCATCCGAGCAAGTTTTGTCAGTGCCTTCGAGACGCATGAAGTTTAGCGCCATATTTTCATAAAACTGCTGAGCCATGGATTCGCTATCAATATCGAAATATCGAGCCGCCTGAGTATGAACTATCTTACCTTTTGAATCGGAGCCTTGAATCCAGAAGCTATTATGGGCATCAACATCCGCATAAGCCGGATCAAACATCACTGTCACCGGCCCACGTCCCGGTTGGTCCTCGCGAACAGGCCCGTAATTCTCAATGTCAGTTCTGACCTCAAGTGAAATCCCTTCTGCCCGAGCCATTTGTTCAACTGCCGAAATCAGGCTTGCTGCTCTAAACGCGCTGGTTATCGAATTCATTGCATTCTCCTTTAGTTTTACGGGTTAAATTGGAAATTTCGTCGCGTAAAACTAAAGATTGTGGCAGATTCTCACTACTATTACGTGAAGTTCCTCTTTGTTTTAACGATAATACCGCCTTTGAGAATGGCAGTTGACTTTCCACCAGCCAACAATATCTATTGCACATTATTTGACCGCATTCTGGAGAAAAAGCAGATGGATATTGGCGATAGCGCACCTGACTTCAACTTGCCAACAAATGGCGGCAATATGCTTAACCTTGCTGACCTTAAAGGGAAAACCGTTGTCCTTTATTTTTACCCAAAAGATATGACCCCCGGTTGCACCACTGAATCACAGGACTTTCGGGATGCGCACAAAGCTTTTGAGGACGCAGGGGCCATCATTGTTGGCGCATCGAAAGACAGTGTAACCCGCCACGATAAGTTCGTCGCCAAGCATGACCTGCCATTCGCTTTGGTATCGGATGAAGAAGGAACGCTGTGTGAGGATTACGGCGTCTGGAAGTTCAAAAAGCTTTATGGTCGCGAATACCTGGGCATTGAGCGCACGACCTTCGTCATTGATGGAAACGGAACAATCAAGAACGTCTGGCGAAAGGTCAAAGTCAAAGGCCATGTAGAAGACGTTCTACAGACCGTTCGTGCTGGTTGATCGAAACGACGGTCATGACGTCCCTTCCTGGAACACTATGTGACGCAGCCTATTTGGTCCTTACGGAGCCCGACCCAGTTGGTAAAGTCGCACGTTCAAGAGCGTATTGTCTGGGCTGGGAAACAGGTAAAATAACCACCATCGGGAAAACCTCGCCACCGGACCGACCGGCAAGGCCGGAACGCCCTGTGTTGAAATCGGCACAGGATATGCCGAGACGACGCCACAAGGGCCCGACCGGGCGCTTTGCTTTTGTTCATGCGATTGCCCATATCGAATTTAACGCCATTGATCTCGCATGGGATATCGTATCGCGCTTCGCCGCCGAGAATATGCCGAAATCCTTCTATGATGACTGGGTCCAGGTGGCCTTGGATGAAGCTGAGCATTTTCAACTTCTGCAAACCCGTCTGGAAGAATTGGGCGGGAAATACGGTGATTTGCCCGCCCACGATGGGTTGTGGGAAGCCGCCTCGTCAACAACTGATGACCTGCTCGTCCGCCTCGCCATCGTTCCCATGATTCTGGAGGCACGCGGGCTGGATACAACGCCAGGTGCTGTCATTAAATTGCGCCAAGCCGGAGATGAGAAAACCGCGGATATTCTTGAGCATATCGCGCACGAAGAAATCCCGCACGTCCAGGCCGGCGTCTACTGGTTCGAATATCTTTGCGACCGACGCGGGCTGGAACCCGTCTCTACATTCCATCATCTGGTTTCAACGCGCCGCAAAATCGCCCCGAAGCCGCCCTTTAATGTACACGCCCGCGCAAAAGCAAGAATGGCGGCGGGTTATTATCAGCCATTTGCGGAAATCTCTTAACAAATATAGACCACAGACATCTTTCCACTTTTGACTTACGACGCTGTTAGATTATCCTTATCAAATTCGAAAGAGTTTAACTCCAATTTGCGAGGACTCCCCATATGAGTGCGCCTGCTGATGATGAAGCACCTGATCTTGATGAAGACGGTTCAGAGGAAGACGAAGCCCAAGGTAAAAAGAAGACCAAAAAGCAAAGGAAGGCCGCTCAGAAGAAGCTCATACTTTTAGGTGCCGGGGTCTTAGTCGTCCTTCTCCTCATCGGTGGCGGCGTATCCTACTTTATGGGGTGGCTGAACCCTCTGCTTGGCATTCAGGAACAAACCAAAACGGCGGAGCTTGAGTTAGGCAATCCCGTAACCCATGAATTGCCACAAATCAAAGCCGACCTTAAGACATCAAGCTGCAAATCGCCTTTCCTTCGCGCGACTGTATCTGTTCAGTTGTCGGAGCATGATCTTGAGCGAATTCAAAAAGTTCAGGACAGGATCATGGATCAATTGATCGTCCATCTTCGCGATCAGGAACGCCAGGACCTGGTGGGCAAGGCAGGTTCAGACCAACTGCGATTTGATATCGTCAATATCATCAACAATGTCATAAAGCCCGCGCGTGTCCACGGCATCATCTTCAAAGAATTCGTCCTCCAATAATAATTATCGGAACGGATATGCTAAACGGGAAATACGCTATTATAACCGGTGCCGCAGCGGCGCAGGGTATTTATACACTAAGTTGACATGCGGCAATAAAACCTTCCACAATTTATTCCTGTGGAAGAACACTCTACTCCGCTATAATGCTCCAAAATATGAATATGAGAGCTGCCATAATCTCTAACGAGAACACATACAGGATTAGGAAAGTGCTGAATACGTCCTGGTTTGTCGAGCTGCGCTTGGTCCTAGCCATGGCATTAGCCTTGATCTATTCAGCAGACTCCCACGCTGGTGTACCGCTTCAACTTGAAACGCTGAGCATTGTCGTGCCAAACCCAGATGGCGGCACCACGGCGACTGCAATGACGGTCTATCTTGACGTCAAAGACGAGAAAAAGGTTCGATCAGTCTGTCAGTCTCTTCAGCACCTGAAAGAGGCTTTTTTTGTTTCACTGCAGGAACACCCGATAAAATCCCACAACCGGATGCTGCAGATGCAACCCGCCGGTGGGCTCCTGGAAGAGGCCGCAGCCAAAGTACTTGGCCCAGAAGTGGTTGAAAAAATTTATGTCATGCCGGGGAGGCGTAAGTTCGGGGAAGGTACGGCACCCCGCAGCGTCTCAGGCGCAACACGCCATTGCATTGCATTGCAGAAAGTCCCGACATTTGCAGTCCTGTATGATCGCTCACTTCACAAGGATGAAAAGACGACTGTTACAGCAGTTGCAAAAACCCCCACATCTGATGGCACCAGCCAGCCGCCTATACAATACCCAACGGATCAGGGACAAAGCATTTTCGCCGTCCCCAAGACATCAGAAGCAGAACCCGAGGAAAACGCGCAAGCATCGCCCGAAGCCGCACCAACGATTGAAAGCAGTACGGACATCAATAGCGAACAGCCGCTCAAGTACGAGTTGGAGCCAAAATCACCCACCGGTTCCGACACTCAAATTGCCGCCCCTACATTTCAATCAGGCACCACAGCAACAATTCCACCTGATCCCCTCTCGGCGCTCAGCAAACCGGATCTTGCGGCTGAGTATGATCGGAATGCTAAGTCCAAAATCCTGAAACACGCTGACAAAAACGTTGATACGGGAGCCGCCACGAGCACCTGGGTCATGCTCGGAATTTTCGGAGCTGTGGTTCTTGCAGGAGGAGCTTTTTTAGGGTTCGGCATCATGCGGTTCCGTTCCGATCGGCGGCAAAAAAAACGGCGCGATAAGGAACGTCGACGAAACTTCGAACCTTATACAGGCGAGGAGCGGCGCGTTGACAGCAGACGGAACAAGACTGACCAACGCGGCAATGCCTAATGTCGAAAACACTGAAAACAAGAATTTTATCTTAACGAAATCAGCAGGCAAAAGACCTATCAATCACGCGGGCGACCCGTTCAGCAGTATGAGATTTAAACGCCTGCCACCACTCGCCCAATCGCAAGCGCTGTTCGTCAGCTTTATCGAGTACAGCATCGTCACCGCCCTCCAGATAAGGCCCCAACATCTCGCCCGCTTCCTGCCAACTTTTCAGAAGGACGAGGGGCGGCTCACCAATTGCCGCCAACCCGTCTTTTGCATGTATCCATTCGCGGTCCAGGACAACCGGCAGAGCCCCCAGTTCAAGGGCGTCATATAAACGGATCGTTTCTGGTGAATTTCCGCCGGGTACAGCTGCGAAGCGGGCATTCCCCATATGGGCGGCAAATGCCGACGGTCCCAGTCCCTGGCCGAACCCACCCGTCAAACTTACCATGGCCGGAATTCTCTGTTCTCTGAGAGCCACCAGCATTTCCTCACGTTCGTCAATTTTGCGATCTTCATTTCTGACAAACCCGGAAAAAAATATCATCAAGCGGCGATCTCTAAATGAAAGCTGACGAGCCGCATCATCGGGGCCGATTCCTCTGCCCCAACCATTTGGCACCCATAATACCTCCGGACTTTTGCCATCCGTCATAGACGACAAATGATCTGCAAAATAGTAATGGCGAAGCACATAATCTGCATGTTGATAGGACTGGCAGGTATTTTTCCCGATCTCGTCCCCCAACTGGAAAAACCCGATATTTTTCAAACCACGAGCCCGCGCCGCTTCAAAATACTCAACTGGATCCCCAAAACTGACGATCAACATGTCATCAATCATCGGAAGATCTTCACCATCCTCCAGTGAAATCCAGCGCTGTGGACGCTTCAGGTTACGGAGCAAAACGTTTCGAATGAACGATGTTTCGAGAACACTATCGAGAGCCTTTCGACGCCAGACAAGATTTAGAGGACGGTTCGCCATGAACAGACCCTATCAGGGTCAGGCATTGACAGAAAGTGGTAGTATGCCACCTTGCTCAAAAGCTTCATCGCAGGTAAAAGACGAGCCAATCAACAACAATCAAATTTTGAAAGCCCCCTCCAACATGCGTGCAGAAACAGAAGCCGTTACCGCCCAGATCAAGCAGTCGCTGGAACTGCTGAGGAGGCATCTTTGACTACGATCAGGCCAAACTCCGCCTTGAAGAGCTAAACGCTCTCGCCGAGGATCCGAACCTTTGGAACGATCAGGACCGCGCTCAAACAGTGATGCGCGAACGTACCCAGTTGGAAAGTGGGTTGAAGAGCATTGATGAAATGGCGCTGGAAATGGCGGACAACATCGAGCTTATCGAACTTGGCGAGATGGAAGAAGACGAAGACGTCATCACCGAGGCCGAAGCGGCGCTTGAAGGGTTGAAGGTACGAACAGACAAAGCCGAACTGCAAACCCTGTTATCCGGCGAAGCTGATGCCAATGATTGTTTTATAGAAGTCCACGCCGGTGCAGGCGGAACGGAAGCCCAAGACTGGGCTGAGATGCTGCTTAGGATGTATACACGCTGGGCCGACGCACATGGCTATAAAACAGAATGGCTTGAAGAAAGCCCCGGTGAAGAAGCCGGAATAAAATCGGCGACGCTTAAGATCACGGGACATAACGCCTATGGCTGGCTAAAAACGGAATCAGGTGTTCACCGCCTGGTTCGCATTTCACCCTACGATTCTTCTGCCCGCCGTCATACCAGTTTTTCATCGACTTGGGTCTTTCCTGTTATCGATGACAACATCGAGATCGAGATCGAAGACAAGGACTTACGCGTCGATACCTACCGTGCCTCAGGAGCAGGCGGCCAGCATGTCAACAAGACCGACAGCGCCATTCGCCTGACCCACCTTCCATCCGGTATCGTCGTGCAATGCCAGAATGATCGCTCCCAACACAAAAACCGGGCCCAGGCGATGTCGATGTTGAAAGCGCGGCTTTACGAAGCTGAACTGCAACGCCGTGAAGAAGAATCACAGGCCGAGCACGATGCCAAAACTGATATCGGTTGGGGGCATCAAATCCGCTCCTATGTGTTACAGCCCTATCAAATGGTTAAAGATTTGCGCACCAACTATGAAACCTCAAACACTCAGGGCGTTTTAGACGGAAACCTTGACCCGTTCATGGAAGCGGCATTGGCTCAACGCGTGAAAGGGGATGATGGTCAGTCTGTATAATAAAATACCCAAACCGCCTTTGGCTTCTCTGGAACTATTCGCAAATTGGGTCTAGAGTATAATATAAGCAAGAAGATAGAGGAAAAGCTCATGAGTTTTAATCAAAAACGTGTGTTTTCCGCCGAACGCAGCACAAAGGCAGCTCGTGAAGACAACGCAACCTTGGGTGACGTGCTGGATAGCTTATCCTCTCTCGAAAATAGCATTCACAATAAAATTTCCGACCAGTTCAAATATTTGTCAGAAAAACTGGACGTCGCCGTAGAGGATAAAACAACGACCTCTGTTGACGAAATCATGGCTGAGATACATGCCATGAATGACCACATTGCGACAACAAAATCAGAAATTGCCGCCTTGAAACCGGTTGATGAAGCCAATACCAGCATTTCAGTGGCTACAGGAGAGCTTGCTGAAGTTGTTAAAGCGACTGAGGACGCGGCAAACACCATTCTGGAAAACACCGAAAAGATTGATTTTATCTGCTCTCAAATACGCAATAGTATCCCGGAGAATGACCCGGATAATATTGAACCTCAAGTCGATCAGCTTGAGTTTATCGGCATGGAACTTCTGACCGCATGCAGTTTTCAGGATATTACCGGGCAGCGGATCAACAAAGTCGTTAATTCATTAAATTATATTGAAGAACGCCTGCAAAAAATGATCGATATCTGGCGCATCGAACATGGCACTGGAGATGCGCATGATATGACGTTTGCTAAAGATGATGATCGTTCGGACAAAGGCCTGCTCCACGGCCCACAAAACGAAAATGCCGGAATGGGCCAGGACGATATTGACGCGTTGTTTGACTAGTTTGTATTTGTTCCGGCCTGAACTGACGAAACATCGTTGTTAATGACAATTTCAATCCGCTCTTTTCCTTTGCCAGGATTCTTCCGCTTTAGGGTTACCTTGCCAATTTCCCCTGTTTTCCGCACATGAGTGCCGCCGCAGGGAACTTCCGAAAAATTTTCAATCTTCCAATATCTGCGCTCATTCGCTTCATCGCTAAACCCGCAAATGATTGGCTGATCGGCACCCACAATACCCCGAACCTCTGCCTCCAGTTCAGCCAACAGGCCTGAGATATTTTCTGGCCATTCAAAATCAATCCGGGCTTTGTCTTCAGCAATATGCGCGCCGACTTTGGTTACGCCGCCCAGCCTCTGATAGGCCAGTTCCAGAACCAGCTCCGCCGCGAAATGTAATCGCATTAGCTTGTAGCGACGTGACCAGTCTATGCTGATGTTTACCGCATCACCCGCAGCAAGGCCGTGATCCGGCTCAAGTGTGTAAATGATCTCCAGATCATGCTTTCGCGCGCTGACAACTCTATGCCCGCCAATTGTCCCCTGATCACCTTCCTGCCCACCGGAAAAGGCAAAGAATATGGTTTCAGCGACGGTCACTTCATCCCCCTTGACAGATGTCAGATGCGTATCCAGCTCCGCCAAATATGGATCCTGCCAGAATATTTTGGAAACCATGAACTCACCTTCTATGAGCACCAACTGCACGAGGGTTGAATTGAATTTGTTAACTCATTCAAGGTAGGGTATCTATAGGAAACGAACAAACTAGATTAGCGAATTGGCCTTCCAGCTTATGAAAAATTGCGTTCGCACAGTCCATGGGGCCTCCATCAATAGCGCAGGATATACTTCCAAAGCCTACCTGGACGCCCCGCTACGGGTATCGATTTAGGGCCTAGATGTCAGATCATTTAAAAGGCCTCCTCATCACTATAACGGGTATTCTGGCGCTTTGTCCTGACAGCCTGATTGTGCGCCTGATCGAGGCTGATCAATGGACGTTGCTATTCTGGCGCGGCATTTTCACAGGCACCGGAATTGCTCTGTTCAGCGCGCTTTACCATGGTCGCAATGCGTCCGCCGCCTTTCAGAAAATTGGCATGCCCGGCGTGTTGATGGCCTTCATCTTTACTGGCAGCACAATATTCTTTGTTACCGCCCTCCATTACACAAGCGTCGCCAACACCCTGGTCATCACGGGTACTGCGCCTATTTTTGCTGCCCTATTGAGCCGTGTGTTTTTGTCCGAGCCGGTTTCTCTGCGAACATGGGTGACGATTGTGGTTGTGATCTGCGCGGTCAGCTTGATCGTTTATGAAAGCTTTGGCGGCGGCACACTTTGGGGAGATATTTGCGCCCTCATCACCGCTATATCCGTCGCTGGCACGTTTGTGATTACACGCCAATCCAAGGGCCACGATATGACACCCGCAATGGCATTAAGCGGTCTGGTCACAGCACTTTGTGTGCTGCCTTTTGCAACCCCGTTTGAAGTTTCCGCTGACACCATGAAATTACTGCTGCTGCTGGGCTTTTTCCTGACCGCTGCCTTCGGTCTTCTGACAATCGGCCCACGCTTCATTCCAGCCCCGGAAGTCACCATGTTATTGTCACTTGAAACAGTGTTCGGTGTATTCCTTGTCTGGTATTTTCTGGGTGAAGAACCGACCATCAACGCAATCATCGGCGGAACGATTGTCGTTCTGACCCTTAGTGTTCATTCGGCAATGGCGTTGCGAAAACAATAAAGAGAACATATTACTCAGGTGCATTTAATACGCTCGCCAGACGGTCACAGTCTCGGGCAGAAACGCAAATACTATCGAGCACACGAGGATGCGACATTGGCCACGGCCTAATGCGATGAAACGCCGCCAGATGCATGGGTCAATACAACCCACCCGTCCCCGTCGATGGATTGACAACGCTGCCACCAGTCGGCGACCAGCTTTCACCTTCCAGAACTTCAGATTGCCCTGTCGGTTCTGACCCTGGCTTAAACGCTTCAAGGATCACATGTTTATCGCCAGGTCGCGCGAGACGCCCTGTTCGCGAGTTAATCCGCACCATTCGCACATCCGTCGGAATACGGAATGGAATGGCTGGCTTGTCCGCCAGAGCCGCCGCCATGAAATCACGGAATATAGGGGCAGCAACAGAAGACCCGGTTTCCCGTTTGCCTAGCGGAATCGGGTTATCAAACGCGGCAAATACACCAACGGCAAGATCAGGCGCAAACCCGACAAACCATGTATCGCGCTCCTGATTGGTTGTGCCGGTTTTTCCAGCCAACGGTTTGCCAACAGCGCGAATACGCCGCCCGGTGCCCCGTTCAACCACGCCTTCAAGCATTCCGACCACCTGATAGGCACTGGCGGGTTCGGTTAGCTGTTTGCGCGTATCGGGAACCTGCGGCGGCAACTGATTTGTCCAGAACCCGGCGCGACAATTTTCACATCTCCGGCGATCATGTCGGAAAATCGTGCGCCCGTGGCGATCCTGAATTCGATCAATAAAGGACGGAAATATCTCTTTGCCGCCGTTGACCATCATGGCGTAGCCCCTGGTGATTCGCATTAACGTCGTCTCGCCAGCACCCAGCGCCATCGCCAGTGTTTGCGGCAGATTTTCAACAACACCCATACGTCTTGCATATTCAGCGACGCTATCCATTCCGATCGTTTGCGCAAGCCTGACAGTCATCAGGTTACGGGATTTTTCGATCCCAAGGCGCATGGTCGAGGGCCCGTAGAACTTTTTGGTATAGTTCGCGGGTCGCCATTTCGGCAACCCTGGCCCCTGATCAATCACAAATGGCGCATCCAGAATCAGAGTGGACGGGGTATAACCGGCTTCAAGCGCCGCGAGATAAACAAAAGGCTTAAAGGCGGAACCCGGTTGACGCCTCGCCTGTGTTACCCGGTTGAACTCGCTGGCTTCACGTGCATATCCACCCGACATGGCAAGAATGCGCCCTGTATGCGGGTCCATGGCAATTAGGCCACCATTGATTCCAGGGATCTGACGCAGTCCGAAAAATCCGGACGGGTATGGGTTCCCTTTGCTGTCTTTCTCAATCGCCTCGACGGCTATCACCTCACCACGCGTCAGCGCATCCGCCGGCTTTTTGATTTTCGAACCGCGCTTCTGGCCTTTAAGCCAGGCCCGCGCCCAGGTCAGTTCGCTAAACGGGATTTTACCGCGGCTTCCATCTTCCAAACCAATATGGGCGTTTTCCGCATCCGTTCCGAGAACAACCGCCAACGACCAGTCGAGCAGCCCTTTGGGGCGGTCGAGGGTTTGAATAGCGCGTTTCCAGTCACCCGGAAGGTCAAGGCGGGCCTCTACCGGTAACGTCGCAAACGGGCCACGCCAGCCATGACGCCGGTCATAGGCATAAAGCCCGTCCCGGAGCGCCTTGTCCGCCATCTTTTGAAGCTTTGGATCAAGCGTCGTGCGCACGGATAACCCGCCCTTATACAGCTTTGTCTCACCATAGCGTTCCGCCAGTTCACGGCGCGCCTCTTCAGCAAAGTAAGGGGCGGAGACAAATTCAGTTTCGGCTCTCGAATATATTAGCAAAGGTTTTGATTTGGCATCTTCAGCGTCAGCTGCGCTGATGGAACCATCAATACGAAGCCGGTTAATCACCCAGTCGCGCCGGATTTTGGCTGCTTTCGGTTTTTTGATCGGATGATAGTTATTGGGCGCTTTCGGCAGTGCGGCAAGAAAGGCGGTCTCTTCAATCGACAGTTCGTTCAATGACTTGTTGAAATAGTTCAAGGCCGCAGCGGCAACGCCGTATGATCCGAAGCCCAGGTAAATTTCGTTCAGATAAAGCTCAAGAATCCGGTCTTTGGTCAGTGCTTTCTCAATTCGGAGCGCCAGCATCGCTTCCTTGATTTTACGGGTCCAGGACACTTCGTTTGTCAGCAGAAAATTTTTGGCGACCTGCTGGGTGATTGTCGACGCCCCGACCTTCCGCCTGCTTTTCCCGATATTCTTGATGTTGATCAGAATGGCGCGTGCGACACCCATAGGGTCAACGCCAAAATGCGTGTAAAAGTTCTTATCTTCCGCAGCCAGAAACGCATTGATCGTCAAACGCGGCATCGCCCTGATTGGCACAAACACCCTCTTTTCGACAGCGTATTCAGCGAGCAGGCGGCCATCCCCCGCATGCACCCGCGTCATCACCGCAGGTTCGTAATCGGCCAGTTGGCGGTGTTCAGGCAAATCACGACCGTATTTATGAAATATAAACAGGGTCCCGCCGATGCCTATCAAAGCAAGAAAGAATAGCATCCCGAAAGTAACGAATAGCGCGCGAATCATTTTGCGAAAAACCGATATCTTACTATTAAAATTTCTTCACCGTAACGTGCCATAGCTTCCTTACCACATCATGTCGGACCAGCAGAGTCTATTAACCGACAAATTTGGCAAAGTGATGGCAGATGAGGGCGGGGTGGGCAACTGAATGATGGGCGACGGAATTCAGTTGGGTCGTCCGCAAAATTAGGTCGATTACATCATTTTTAATTGGCAACTCTTCATGTTTAATCCACGTCGCTTGGCTTCTTTATCATAGTCTGGGCTGCCAAATTTTAACGCATCGCAAATGTCGTGATCCGATCTTCCTCTCATTAGAGCATCGGTCCTGAACTCGCTTTCGGAAGGTCGCGCGCTAGCCAGTATTTCATTGCACTTGGAATTGGGTGAATTTCTTACTTCAGATCATACATAGTTTTAACAATGATGGAGAAATGTTGTGTTTTGTAGGGATTTACTGATGATTTCGAAGAACGCCTGATGAGCCTAGTTGCTCCGCGCCTCTTCGACGCGGGAGAAGTAGTTGTCGATGCCGCGGCGTAAGGCGTTGGCAAATTTCTGGCGATAACTGCGTGAGCGCAGGTTGCGCTCGTCTCTCGAGTTGGAGAGGAAGCCCATTTCGAGGAGCACGGACGGGACGTCAGGTGCCTTCAGGACGGCAAACCCAGCAAAGCGGTGTGTGTTTCGGAGCACTTTTATGTCGCGTTTGATTTCCTTGACCAGATGTTCAGCGAAGATCGCCGACTGGTTCATTGATTCGCGCTGGGCGAGATCAATCAGGATGTTGGTCACTTCCCGGCTCTCGTGGGTAAGATCAATCCCTGCAATCAGGTCCGACTTGTTTTCCTTATGCGCGAGGGCAGCAGCTTCCTTATCGGAAGCATTTTCAGAAAGTGTGTAGACGGCTGGGCCGCTGATTCTTCTGTCTTTCACCGAATCCGCGTGCAGAGAGATGAATAAATCGGCGCCCGCATCGCGGGATTTCCGCACCCGCTCGCGAAGGCGGATGAATACATCGCGTTTGCGGGTTAAAGCCACTTTATAACGCCCGGTTCCTTCCAACTGCTTCTTGAGCTCCCGCGCCATCGCCAATGTAATGTGTTTTTCATAAATCCCCGAGGGCCCGATGGTACCGGGATCCGGCCCGCCATGACCCGCGTCAACAACAATAAGCCGCCTTTCATTACGCGGGCGAAGGGCTGGTTTTCGTGGGGCCAGTTGAAACGAAGACGGGTATGCAACGTTTTGCGGTGCCGCCGCAGGGGTAGCTTTTCGCTGCCCCCCTTGAATTGACACAACTTGTTGCGGGAATACCCCGGTTTTTGATTTTTCAGGGCCTGCGATATCTACTGTCGGTTTTTTTGGTGCCTGGGCAACGGGAACAGCGGTTCGCGGTGCTGTCGGCTTGGTGATCAGGGAGCGGCCGACCGCAGCGACCCTTATCGGGCCGGACTTCTTCTGGCGCTGGAACTTCGCCTGGGTTGCAGGGATCAAATCAACGACAATCCGGTAAGGATGCGTACCACTGGGCGCCATTATGAACGCCTTTTTGACGATCGCTGGTTTGCGAAGATCCACAACAACCCGTGAATTACCAGGTTTATACAACCCATAACGCAACGTCTCGAATACGCCAACGCGACCAGGCAACGGACGCGGCGGCAGACGCCAGCCAACTTCCGGCATATCGATGACAATTCGGTAGGGATTGCTCAGGATAAAGACATTAAATGGCAATTGATTCGTCAAATCAAACACAACACGCGTTGCATTTGCTTGCGGACCAACACGAACATCCGTAACAACGGCTTCGGCCGCATTAACGCCGCGAAGCGGTATCAGCGCCCCAATACACGCAGCAGCGACTAAAATAAGGATGCCTTTAAACCGCATTATCCCCAACATATTGCGTGATCCACAGTCTTCGTCTCCAAATATACGGCTAACACCCCCCCTGCTTCAATGACCATTATAGCCAATTGAAGAGAGGTTGTTTTTTTGCCCGCAGAGGCCATCTAATAATAAAGTGCATTGTGGAACCAAATTCCTACAGTTATGTTAACAGAGTGGTGTTTCTGGAATTGCCTGGAAAAGGGAGATATTCTCCCGCCAGACGATCGACGACCACCACCGAACAAAATTACGCCGCTTGTAGATGCTTCTATTGCTGATCAGCAGCTTTGGGTAATCAAGCGGAGTTACAAGTCACTCGAGGATATTCCTCAGGAGTTTTACTTAATGCCGGATAGAGCAGCTCAAACTACCCCATCGACAACAGCGTCACACAGCTACGTGATGCCTGGGGTTTTCCCATGCGCCGCCGGTATCAATCAAACACGCGCCCTGGCTGGCGAGAACACAAACATCCCCAGCCCGTTTGCGCATTGGAGTTTAAAATTTAATGGCAACCAAACGCATGCTAATAGACGCATCGCATCCGGAAGAGACCCGGGTCGTGATCGTCAACGGAAACAGGCTGGAAGACTTCGACGTCGAGGTTGAGTCAAGAAAACAGCTCAAGGGAAACATTTATCTAGCGAAAGTGACCAGGGTCGAACCGTCCCTGCAGGCTGCTTTTGTCGATTATGGCGGAAACCGCCATGGCTTCCTCGCCTTCAGTGAAATTCACCCCGATTACTATCAGATACCGGTAGCTGATCGCGAAGCACTTCTCGCCCAGGATGAGGCCGAGGATGCTGAAAACAACGATGATGACGCCGTCAGCGAAGAAGATGTTGTCGAAACGTTAGGCGGTGATGATTCGGAAGAAGTTGAATCGCGTCGCCCGCATCATATGCGCCGCAATTACAAAATTCAGGAAGTCATCAAACGCCGCCAGGTTTTATTGATCCAAGTGGTCAAGGAAGAGCGCGGCGGCAAAGGCGCTGCACTGACAACCTATCTTTCATTGGCAGGGCGCTATTGCGTCCTGATGCCCAATACCGCTCGTGGTGGCGGTATTTCGCGGAAAATCAGCAATGGTGCCGACCGCAAACGCCTCAAGACCATCGTCAATGACCTGGGCATTCCCCAGGGTGTCGCTGTTATTGTGCGAACGGCTGGTGCTAAACGCTCGAAAGCTGAAATTAACCGCGATTATGAATACATGACGCGCCTGTGGAGTAAGGTTCGCGAAACAACTCTCGAATCAACAGCCCCGAATGTCGTTCATGAAGAAGGAGACCTGATCAAACGCTCGATCCGCGATCTTTACAGTAAGGAAGTCGACGAAGTTATTGTTGCCGGTGAAGATGGCTACCGGGTCGCGAAAGACTTCATGAAGCTTCTGATCCCAAGCCACGCCAAGAAAGTCCAGCGTTATACGGAAGACAGTATTCCGTTGATGCAGCACTATCAGGTGGAAGACCAGTTGGGTGTCATTCATTCGCCTGAAGTTCATTTGAAATCAGGTGGCTACATCGTCATCAACCCAACGGAAGCTCTGGTTTCCATTGATGTTAACTCTGGCAAAGCGACCAAAGAGCGTAATATTGAAGAAACCGCACTCAAAACAAATATGGAAGCGGCTGAAGAAATTGCCCGGCAGTTAAAACTGCGTGATCTTGCTGGTCTGATCGTTATTGATTTCATTGATATGGAAATTTCGCGCAACCAAACAAAGGTTGAGCGCCAGATTAAAGACGCCATGCGCACAGATCGCGCCCGCATTCAAATTGGCCGCATCAGCCCGTTTGGTTTGCTGGAACTTTCCCGACAACGGCTTCGTCCAAGTCTGATCGAAACAAGTTCCGAGCCCTGCCCGCATTGCGAAGGCACCGGCGTTCGGCGTTCTACTGATTCAACAGCCCTGCATATGCTGCGGGCCATTGAAGAAGAATGCATGAGCAAAACCGCAAGTTCGCACACGATTTATGTGCCAACAGCCGTTGCGCTTTATCTGCTCAATCATAAACGCCCTGCATTAGCAGATATTGAAGCCCGCTATCAAACCGTTATTTTCCTGGAAAATGACGACACGCTTATCCCGCCGGCGCATCGTACGGAAAGCAGTGAAGATGTAAAAGCAGTCGCACGCCCGGCAAACCGTCCCGTTTCGAAAGAAGACTCGAGCGAACAAGATAATTCAGAGGATGGCAGCAAACGCCGTCGTCGTCGCCGTCGCGGCAAACGCAAGAACACCGACGGGGATACGGTTGATGCCGAGAACCAAGATGAGACCGCTGCGAAAGCGAATTCGTCTGCGAATGGCAACAGCTCTCAGGAAACCAGTGATTCTGACGAAGAACAGCCGGCTAAATCACGCCGCCGTGGTCGTCGTGGTGGTCGCCGCAGAGGCAAGAAAACTGAAGAGACGGCAACAGAAGTAACAGCTGAGGACAATGCCAACGAAGAGCCCCAGCTACTGGAAGCACCAGCGGATAAAGAATTGCTGATGCCACCGACCAGTGACGCTGAAGACGCTATCGCATTGCCAGATGAAAGTGCACCTTCAGAAGAAGCCGCCAAAAAAGAAAAACCGAAACGCGGGCGTCGTCGCAAGGCAAAAACTGAAGATAAAGCCCCACCAGCTTCCGAAGAGAAAACTGAAACTGCTGAAGCTGCGACACCAGACGCCGAAACGCCTGAAGTCGTGGCAGAAGAGAAGAAACCAGTTCGCCGTCGTCGGCGCAGAGTGGCGAAAGACAAAGCCGAAAAAACCAAATCTGACGATAAAGCCGACGTGGCCGAGAACGCTGAACCAGAAGCAGCCCCCGAAGCCGAAAAACCGGCCGAAGAGGCGCCTGCACCTGAGCCAGTTCGCGCGCCCGAAGAACCGGTTGTCGCTATCGTGGCAGAAGCGCCCGAGGCCCCTGTTGAAGACGAGCAGGCTGTCCGCGAAGCCGCAAAAACCACCGTCATTAATATTGGCGAGGCGGCAGCTGAACCGGAAGCCGCACCTGCACGCAAAGGGTGGTGGCGACGTTAAGCCAGATGCGTCTCATAATTTTGAAAAGGGTGGCTTCAATGCCGCCCTTTTTTTATCGCCTTAACGCAACCAGTCTTGCAGGCGTTTTGCTGCTTCGGCAATAACATCGAATTCACGTGCAAACGAGAACCGCACATAACGATGACCGCGCGTGGGGTCGAAATCAGTTCCTGGGGTTGCCGCAACTCCCGTTTCATCCAGCATCCGCCGGCAAAAATCGGGACTGTCGTTGGTTAACTCGCCAACGTCAGCGTAGATGTAGAAAGCCCCGTCCGCAGAGGCCAGTTTATCAAACCCGGCTTTCGGTAATTCTGCCAGTAAAAGGGCACGGTTTTCTGCGTAGCGTTCTACATTTGCATCGAGTTCAGCCCGGCAGTCAAACGCTGCTACTCCCGCGATTTGTGAGACCGTGGGTGGCGAAATAAACAAATTTTGGGCGAGACATTCGATTGAGCGCGACAGGTCTTCTGGAACAACCATCCAGCCAAGCCGCCAGCCTGTCATCGAAAAATACTTTGAAAAACTATTGATGATAATAGCATCAGAGCTGAAATTCGCGACTGTTTCTGCGCGTACCCCATAGGTTATGCCGTGATAAATCTCGTCAGAAACAATTCGGATGCCATTATCTGCACAAAAAGACACAAGATCGTGCAGATCATCCGGTGTGATCATTGTCCCAGTCGGGTTCGACGGGCTTGCGATGATCAACCCCTCCAGCTTTCCGTTTGCAGCGATTTCACGTTCCAGAATTTCGGGCGTCGGCTGAAAATTGGTTTCTGGCCCTGTCAGTAAATCGACCACATCAGCACCAACAGCACTGAGAATATTGCGGTACGCCGGGTACCCGGGGCTCGCAAGGGCGACCCGATCGCCCGGATCAAAGGCCGCCAAAAAAGACAAAACAAACGCGCCCGATGACCCTGTCGTAACGGCGATCCGATCCATTGGCACATCACAGTTATAAATATTTTGATAATGTCGGGATATCTGAGAACGGAGCTGGGGTAATCCGAATGCCAAGGTATAGCCCATTCGATCCGTATCAAGCGCGGTCTTGAGTGTATCCAGCACACCGCCAGGGGCGCCAGTAGCGGGCTGGCCAACTTCCATATGTAGAACATCTTTACCGCTGGCTTCGCGCTCACTTGCGGCCTGCATGACGTCCATTACAATAAACGGTGGTATGTTCCCGCGCTCGGCAGCTTTTAAAACCATGGGAAAACTTCCTGTCTTATTCGGTACTTGTCGCCATACCGAATCCTCTGGGGTCTGTTCGTGCGGAACAGTCGATATTGTCATGAGGGATTCCATTGACGCAAAGAACGGCGTTTACAATTCCCATTGAATTCACAAAAGCTGTTTTATGGCCGCGTTTGGAGAGACCCGAGACGACGTTTTTTCGTATACCCGTTTCCATATAGGTAATACCGTCCGCACCACCGTGGTGGACACGCTTTCGGTTCATCGCGCTTTCCAACGTCCCCTCATCATCAACAAGGCCATAGGCTGCAACATTCATCATCGCGGTACTGGCAAGGGCCCCACCTGAGGCTGAAGAGACATAGTACATTGTGTTCCTGAGTGTATTCACCAACATCATGGTGGCGAAGGAATCACTGTTATCATTTGCCTCCGGGGCAATGATAACCCCGGTACCACGGGGTATTCGGCCAATACCGAACGGTTTGTTCATGCTCAACGAACAGGCAACAGCAGATCCTTCAAAATCCATAACTGAAAAAGATGAACCGCTGGATTGGCTTGTCGGATCCAGTCCGGCAGATGCAGCCCCGGGTGAAACAACACGGCGATCCCTTTTATAGGTATCCAGAAGCCTCTCGGCGCGCCCAAGCGAAGCCAGTTGATCAAGAGCAACGCTCTTGCCACGCCAGTTAGCCCGATCCGCCAGAGACCGCTCAATCACTTCGGCCATTAAATGAGCGCGTTGCCCGTCATCCTCATCCTCAAACAAATTGCCATAAGTCAGCATCGAAGCCATTTGCGCAGCCATGACGCCAGCGCCACCTGGTGGTGAGGGGAAATGTAAGGCACTTCCTTTAATGAAGCCGACAGTTATCGTCGGTCGCCATTGAGGCCTGAATTTACGAAGTTCCTCATAATCGAGATCGCCACCGACGGCATTCACAGCATTTACAAATTCACGGGCAAAAGGCCCCGAATACAATTGTCCTCCGCCATGGGCTCTGATGCGTGCTAAAGTTCCGGAAAGTTCAGTTTGTTTGAGAAAGTCACCTTCGCGGTGAAGCGCCTGCCCATCTTCCCGACCGAAAAGCCGTCTTCCTTCTGGGTCAGATAACAATTTCTGCCCGGCTAGAATGAAATCCTGCCCAAGGGCGCGTGAAATCTGATTGCCAAACCGGGCCAGATTTTCGGATGGTCGGATCAATTCGGCCCATTTCAAACGACCGTATTTTGCATGCAGGGCAAAGAAGCCAAGTGGATTGCCAGGAATGGCAACAGAGAACTTCCCGTCGGCAATCCGACGCCTGGAGGCCAAAGCCCGGAAATCAAGTGTTTCAACCTTTTCCGTTTTCTGATCCCGGACCAGACAAACCCCACCGCCACCAAGGCTGGCAGAGGAAGGCCGCGTTACTGACATCGCAAAATATACCGCCACCGCCGCATCCGCTGCTGAGCCTCCGGCTGCTAGAACGTCACGCCCGATCAAAACAGCGCGCGGCTCGTCAGCAGCTACACCACCAATAAAGCCCTTAACAAACCCAACCGTCCCCCGTGGTATGGCGTTTTTGTCATCCTCACCAAATGGTGAACAGGCGGCAATCGTACTCACCGTTAAACCAAGTGCGAATTGACGCCACCAGATACGGCGTTTAGGCTTGATTTTGACGTGATTTTTCTTATCGATCGCCTGTTTGGAAACTGGAACTCTATTGAAACGCATAGCTATCCTTCTGGTGTTAGTCGTCTTTGCTGTCGGCCTTGTTATTGCGCCCCGCAATTCTGAGGCGCAAGGGTTCTCCATGATCCGCGATGCGGAGATTGAAAATACCATCCGCGCCTACGCGACGCCAGTATTCCTCGCAGCGGGGCTGGAACCAAGCTCAATTAATATTTATCTGGTCAAGGACCCGTCCCTGAATGCGTTTGTCGCTGGCGGACAAAATCTCTTTATCAATACGGGATTGCTGACCAAAAGCGCCAATCCGGGTCAAATTATTGGCGTCATCGCCCACGAAGTCGGACATATTGCAGGAGGGCATCTGTCGCGCACTCATGCAGCCCTATCCAAAAGCTCAGCCCCGGCAATTCTGGCTTATATTCTAGCTGGTGCTGCAACACTGGCAACCGGTCGTGCTGATGTTGGGTCAGCAATCGCCTTGGGTGGACAATCGGCATCATTGCGTAATTTTCTAAGCTACAGCCGCGGACAAGAAGCATCCGCCGATCACGCTGCCCTAAAGTACTTGGACAGCACAAAACAATCTGCACAAGGTCTGGTCGAGTTCATGAGGCTGCTCGAAGATCAGGAACTTCTGAGCACGGCAAGTCAGGACCCATATATTCGCTCCCATCCACTATCCAGGGACCGGATCGCGACATTAGAGAACCATGTAAAAAATTCGCCCTATTCCAACATTCCACCGACTGATGTGCAGGTTGAAACCCATGCCAGGTTGAGAGCCAAACTGTCCGCATTCCTGGACTCACCTAGTCGTTCGTTACGGTTATTCAAAGCTTCAGATAAAAGCGTCGCAACGCGTTATGCGAGGGCTATCGCATATTACAGAAAATCTCAAATTGACGACGCTTTGGCACTTATGAATGAATTGATTTCCGATTTCCCAAATGACCCTTATTTTCATGAATTAAAAGGACAAGCTCTGTTTGAGAATGGCCGCATCAAGGAAGCCCTTGTTTCCTATCAGAAATCCGTCGATATTTTGGCCGATGCATTTCTGATTAGACGGGAACTGGCCCGCGTCCAACTGGAATCACATGACCCATCCCTGATTGACCCTGCAATTTCCAATCTGCGCATTGCATTGCCCAAGGAACCACGATCCTCGTATACATGGCATCTTCTTGCTATTGCCTATGGCCGCAAGGGAGATGTTGGACGGAGTTCCCTTGCATTAGCAGAAGAAGCCTTGTTGCAAGGCAAACCTTCAGTTGCCACCTATCAAGCAGGGCGGGCGGAACGCTTGTTCGATAAGGGAACGCGGGAGTGGCTTCAGTCACAGGACATCCTGATTGCGGCACGTGAAATCGAAAAGAAGCAAAATAGTAAATAGGATCTGCCTGAATGAGTCGAAAACCGGGCCTCTTTAAACAACTCATTATTGGCCTGTTCCTGTTTGCCGGGTTGAGCGCATGTACACCGCCTAATGTGGTTACTGGGCCTGATGGAGGATTAAATATACTCACCCTCCCTCTCAACTTTAATGTCGATGATTTACCAGATGGTTGGTTTCTTGCCGGAAGTGCGGAAGCCCGTCAACTCGCGCCCGACCGCAAAAACCCCTATACAGAATTGCGCGTCAGTAGTGGGCAGGAAGGATTTGCTGTAGGGCGGCGAACAGATGCAAGTTTACTCACCACCCCGTACCTGAGTTGGCGTTGGAACCCGCAACCTGGAAAATGGCGTCATCATCCGGTTCGGATACTCATAGGATTTAACAATGGTGGACCTAAACCAGCAAAACGTCAGGGAATTGCCCGTGTATTCCCGAATCTCGGGCAGCCCCCTCATGACCGGGGGTTGTCGATCGTCTGGGGGCCTTCCGCTTTGATGCGGGGCACTTTGATTCATCTTAACGCGCCGGACAGCACCCGCAAAGAGGCCTACTATACAGTACGAGGCGGTCAGGAAAATGCCGGGGTATGGTGGAAAGAAACAATTGATCTCTCAAGCCTTTATGCGAAAGCCTGGCCTGAAGATGATCCAAGCCAGGCTCAAATCGTATTCATTGGCATTGGTACGGCAAAGTCAAACCAGCCAGAAACCAGCTATATCGGGGACATTCGTCTTTCCAGATAACCTCGGAAACAGTCAAATTTTCGTGACTGCATTGATTTCCAATCTGATTAACTTGAGTTACGTGGCGTTCTGTCAGATCATGCCGCGCGCATGGATATATAAACAAAGGGTTTTCACAATGGTTTCTTTATCAGCACGTATCTGCATCATCAGCCTTCTGGTTTTGGGTGTAATGATCACTGCTCCGAAACAGGTTTTCGCTGGAGAAGGATTATCGGCCAGCCAAAAGCTGGAAATTGAAAAGCTGGTTCATAAATATATTCTAGAACACCCGGAAGTCATCATTGAAACCATTGACCGCATGCAGGCCCGCGAAGAGCTTGCAAAAAAAGAACGCGCAAAACATACGCTGGCGGCATCAAAAGACATGTTGCTCAATAATCCTGACGACCCGATAGGCGGGAACCCGGAAGGTGATGTGACGGTCGTAGAGTTTTTTGATTATCGGTGCGGCTATTGCAAACGGGTATTCCCGTCGGTTATGAAAATCATCAACGACGACAAGAACGTTCGCTATGTCTATAAGGAATTCCCGATCTTGGGGCCAGAATCCGTCGTTGCCTCAAAAGCTGCTCTCGCCGCCTGGCGACTGGATAAAACCAAATACCATGACTTCCACAGCGCGATGATGGGTGGCAAGGGGAGCCTAACCAAAGAAAAAGTCTTTAAAATGGCTGGGGATGCAGGATTGAACATTGTCGCTCTGGCAAGTGAGATGGAATCGCCCGAAGTAGAAAGAACCCTACGCAATAACTATGAGCTTGCAAAATCCCTGAATATTAACGGAACGCCTGCTTTTGTGATCGGGAACGAATTGATTCCGGGCGCGGTTGACCTAGGCACATTAAAGCGCCTGATCACTGAAGCCCGTGGAAGTTAAGGCTTATTTTGGTTTTTTTACGGGCAGCAACATGAACTGAAAGTCACCCATACGCTCAATCAAAATGAGTAGGCTTTCACGCCCGTCTTTCTGGGCACGGCGATATTTGGCTTCAAATTGCTTTGGCGTCCAGATGCCTTTCTGATTAATCTGAACGACAACATCACCGCGCTCCATTGGTGTGCTCTGAGCAAATGCCGGATCAATCAATGTAACAAGCACGCCAAGCGCGCCCCATCGAAGGTCAAAGCGTTCGCGAATTTTTGGCGTCAGGGACGCAAGTGTGAGGCCGATTTCCGGAATGGCAACGATCTCACCGTTCCTCACTTTCCAAGCGCCGGAACGTTTGGAAAGCTTCATCTTAAATGTTTTGTCACGACCTCTTCTCAGGACCTGGACTTCAACAACTTGCCCTGGTTTCGTTTTAGCGGCGACGGCGACCAGTTTTTTGAAAGTATCGATCTCTTGTTCTGCAAATTCAACAATCAGATCACCACGCTCCAGACCCGCCAAGTCCGCGGGTTCCCCCAACGCAATATCACGTATCAGAACACCCTTCGGTTCTTTCAAGCCAATCGCAGTGGCAATGCGCGGGTTGATGCCCTGCAAGTACATTCCAGAGAAACCGGATTCGGCCCGGGCAAAATCCGACGCAAAAATCGACAATGTTATGACGATTGCTGAGAAGGCTATTCGATTCAAGGCTTTAAACCCGAATAAGGTCAACAAACCCCCCTATTATGCATTTACGATTATTGATAATAGTCAGATCATCAAATCGTGACAACTAGTGCCTTATAAACCCAAATTACTAATAAAGATTAACATACGGGCTCAGGCAGTTCATTTATCTGTTTTAATGTTTGTTTCACCGTAAAACCTGAGAACTCAAGCAAAGCTTCCGCCATAACGCCATTCTCAAGAATTACCGCATCATAAGCGTAGGCAGGCTCTGACGTTTTTTGTCCTTCGGCGAACGCAGCAAACCGCATTTTCCATCCGCTGGATGTTAAAAGTTCATTGCGCACAACACCTAAGTCATACACAGGCTCGCCCTTTCCATTAATAAACACCGTCATTAGTTCCGCACCAGCAGTATCAGTGCCGTCGAACGAATGCGATTTAATCCGCTTCTCACCCGACTTTGCCTGATCAACAATCCAGGCCAGCAGGGATATGGGAAAACGTGTGTCCGACGGAACCGGGAACTTTTTACCCTTGGGTCGGTCAAAATTGATTTCTCCTTTGCCATCACGCATCTTCCCGCTGCCCAAAATATCAAGATCCGCAGTCGGAGAAACGCCCTTGGCGGCAAACCGATAGGTCGAGCCATCAAGGGTTTCCCATCCAGTAAAACGTAGCTCCTGAGAAAGCAAAGCTCCCTCTCGCGTCATCAACTCCATACGCAATCGCTCGACCATCGTCCAACCATCACAGGATTTCTCATGGTTGACTTCAACGATACCTCGCACGCCGATTATCGGTTGCTCCTGGTGGGCGGTGCCAACCGGCTCAAGTGTGTAAAATGCTCGATGCGGCACCAGTTCGGCGGCCAAAGCGGACTTAAGAGTAAAGCCAACTCCTGTCAGTATCAGCAAAATTAAGGCTAAATGACGGCAAACCGCACGCATGTAAACGTTCCCCCTGGGTATTAATCTAACACAGGGGTTTGGTGCATACAGCAAAACCTCGTCTTGCCCTTTGGGCAGGGTCGCGATATCCCTCTATCGGGCATTATCATCGACCTTTGATATAGCGGAACCGCGATGCGGATATTAAGTGTATTTGGAACCCGACCAGAAGCCATCAAGATGGCACCGGTCGTCAGGGCCTTGGCAAATCATCCGGCGATTGATGCGCGCGTCTGTGTGACCGCCCAACACCGCGAAATGCTCGATCAGGTTCTTGATCTTTTCAACATCACACCCGACTACGATCTGGACATTATGAAAGCCAATCAGGATCTGGCGCATATCACACAAGCAGTACTGATCGGCATGCTCGATGTGCTTGATGACTTCAAGCCGGACCGAATTCTGGTCCATGGCGATACAACGACGACATTCGCCAGCGCGCTGGCTGCTTTTTACCGAAAAGTTCCGGTAGGCCATGTGGAAGCGGGTTTAAGAACCGGGGACAGATACGCCCCTTATCCCGAAGAAATTAACCGTAAACTGGCAGATGGTATTTGTGATCTTCATTTTGCCCCAACTGACGGATCCGCCCAGAATTTGCGGGACGAAAATACCAATGAAGCTGGGATTGTAGTAACTGGAAACACGGTTATCGATGCCTTACTCGATGTTGCCGGGCGGGTACAAGCTGATAGTGAACTGCGTCGCAAGCTGGAAAATCTATTTCCATTTATCGATTTAGAGAAACGCATCATCCTGGTCACAGGCCATCGCCGCGAAAACTTCGGTGACGGGTTTGAGCGCATTTGCTCTGGATTGGCTGAAATCGCGAAACGTCCGGACGTTCAGGTTATTTATCCAGTTCACCTCAATCCGAATGTGCGCGAACCAGTCAACAGGATATTGGGGGGCCACGCAAACGTTCACCTGATCGAACCCCAAGATTATCTGCCATTTGTCTATCTGATGGAACGCTGTCATCTGGTGGTTACCGATTCTGGTGGGATTCAGGAAGAAGCCCCATCTCTCGGCAAACCCGTTCTAGTGATGCGCGATGTTACCGAGCGGCCTGAGGCTGTTGAGGCAGGAACGGTACGTCTGGTCGGCACGGATGCGAACAAGCTGGTTCAGGAAGCTGAACGTCTGCTTGACGATACGGCACATTATGAAACCATGAGCCGGGCACATAATCCTTACGGTGACGGGAACGCCGCAACGCGAATCGTCACGGCATTATTGCGAGATTTAGATGACTGAACGGGATTTCAAAACTGTCTGTGTAATCGGGATGGGCTACGTTGGATTACCAACCGCAGCCGTGCTTGCAAGCCGTGGCGTGCCGGTATTGGGTGTTGATATTGATGAAAACGCCGTATCGCTGATCAATGACGGTAAAATCCATATTGTCGAGCCGGACCTCGACATTCTGGTTAATGGCGCTGTGGCGACTGGCAAGCTTCGGGCCAGCACAACTCCGGAGCCTGCGGATGCGTTCATCATTGCCGTCCCGACCCCGTTTACCGCTGATCGCAAGCCGGACCTCAGTTATGTTGAGGCCGCGGTTAGAAGTCTGGCGGATGTTCTCAAAAAAGGTGATCTGGTCATTATCGAGTCAACCTGCCCTGTCGGCACCACGGAGATGGCGTCCGTCTGGCTGGCAGATGCGCGGCCCGATCTGACCTTTCCCCATAACGTTGGTGATGCTGCAGACATCAATATTTCGCACAGCCCGGAGCGTGTGTTACCCGGCCGCGTGCTGATTGAGCTCGTTAGAAACGACCGGGTCATTGGCGGTGTTAGCCCGCGTTGCGCGGAACGTACCGCCGCACTCTATCGGATCGCTGTTGAGGGCAAATGCCTGCTGACCAATGCGCGTACGGCGGAATTGGTGAAACTCACGGAAAATGCCTATCGGGATGTGAATATTGCCTTTGCAAATGAACTCTCGCTGGTTTGCGACGATCTGGAAATTGATGTCTGGGAAGCGGTTGAACTGGCAAATCACCACCCGCGCGTGAACATCCTAAATCCCGGCCCCGGTGTCGGCGGGCACTGCATCGCTGTTGATCCGTGGTTTATTGTTGATTCGGCGCCAGGATCGACAACGTTGATTAAAGCGGCACGTAGCGTTAATGATGGCAAGCCACAGAAAATAATTACAAAGGTCCTCGCCGAAGTCAGCAATCATGATAACCCGGCAATTGCCTGTCTGGGGCTTGCCTACAAAGCCGATATTGATGACCTACGCGAAAGCCCGGCGCTCGACATCGCTGTCTCTCTCGCCGAATCTACGAATGCAACAATCAAGGTCGTTGAACCTCATATTCAGGCCTTGCCAAACCGTTTGAGCGGCTTTTCCCATGTTGAACTTTCTGATCTGACAAACGCGCTTGAGGATGCGAATATCATAGTCCTGCTCACCGATCATAAAGCGTTCCGGGATGTTGATCTGGGCAGGCTCACCAGCAAGAAAATTTTCGATACCCGTGGCATATGGCGCTCATAGCGCGAACACGTTAAAACGACGTATGGATCAATCAACAATTTTCGTCAATATCGCGAGCTATCGCGATTCAGAGTGCCAGTGGACAGTGAAAGACCTGTTCGACAAAGCTCTGTATCCGGACCGCATCTTCGTCGGCATTTGCTGGCAATTTGTCCCCGGTGAAGACGATGACTGTTTCGAGATTGAAACACGCCCTGAACAATGCCGCGTTATGGAAGTTCACGCCAAAGACAGCAAAGGAGCATGCTGGGCTCGCCATCAGACGCAAAAGCTGTGGCAGGGTGAGGAGTATAGTTTTCAGATCGATAGCCATATGCGCTTTGCTCCGGAATGGGATCGGCTATTAATCGATATGACCGACGAATGCCCGTCTGATCACCCGGTCATTTCAACTTACCCGATTTCATACGAGCCACCAGATAAGCTGGGAGCCGATGGTATCATTAGCATTCATGCCAAACATTTTGACGGCCATGGGATTTTGATGTTCGGATCAAATGCGAAAGCACCAAAAGATCCACCACCGCCCTCTCAATCATCCGCCTTTTGTGCGGCTGGCATGTTGTTCGCAGATTCAAAGATCATTTCAGACGTCCCCTACGACCCTTTCATATATTTCCAGGGCGAGGAGATCACACTCGCCGCGCGCCTGTTTACTCATGGCTGGGATATCTTTTCGCCCAACCGTGTTGTTGCCTATCATGACTATACCAAACGCGCTGCCCGCGCACGGCACTGGGATGACCGCCGTGACTGGGGGAAACTGAACAACCTGTCGATGACACGCGTACGTCATCTTTTGGGTATGGAAGTCAGCAAGGACCCCGAAGTTTTACAGGAATTGGACAAGTATGGACTCGGGGCAATCAGGACGCTCGACGACTATCAAGCCTTCAGCAAGGTCAATTTTTCAAAAAAGACAATCAACGGCAAATTCTCGGTACAAAGCGCAGAGCTAACGTCCAACAGAGAACAGCGCTCAAAAACATTCAGTGCCATATGGGAGCAAAATGGGTGGAACTGCGAGCAAACCCGTAGTGGGCATGGCGCGACTATGGGCCAGACAAAAATCGTACGCGAGCAACTACCTGAAATCTTCAAAGCGCTTAACATCAGGATTCTTGGTGATGCGGGTTGTGGTGAACTGAATTGGGTTAAAAGCATTTCGGACGATCTGCAACTTTACCTGGGCTTTGATATCGTCGAAGGATTGATCGATCAGCTCCGCGCGGACTTCGCAGAAAGAACGTCTCACTTTTTTTCCGCTTTGGATATCGTTAGCCAGCAAATGCCCGAATGCGATGCGATTTTATGCAGAGACTGCCTGACCCATTTGACATCACAGGATGTGCGCTCGACCCTTCAACGTTTCATCAACAGCGGCTCACGATACCTGATCGCCACAACCCACCCGGAGGGAAATAACACGAGCATTAAGACCGGCGGTTGGCATCCAATCAACCTTGAAGCTGATCCGTTCTGTCTAGGGCCACCGGAAAAGTTACTCAGCGAAGGGCTTCAGAATTCAAAAAAATCCCTTGGCGTCTGGAATTTGAAAAAACTATCCCTCTGATCCGTACCCAAACTTTAGAAGGATTTCCTCAGCAATCTTGATTACGTACTTCCGGGTTTCTTCATCCAAATGATCACGCCAGGTTTTGCGGTTGCCGGAACGGTAAAAACCATTGTCGCGAACATCGACACCCTGTTCTCGTTGCCGCAATTTTTCAAAGTTTGTTGCATCCCACATATTTGACAGGTTCTCAGCATCAAATGAAACTTCCAGAAAATTCAGCGTAGTCGAGAGTGTGCTGTCACGTCCAATATCAATCAAATCTTCATAGCGGACCATCGTCACCCGCCCGGGGTTTTTATTATCAAATTTCTCAATGGCGCCAATGTGGTCTTTCCAGGCATTTATAATACCACGCACGGTAGGGCCGACAGGCGGGTTCTGGCGGGCGAAATCTGCCTCATTGCGCAAACGGTGATGCCAGAGCGAGATCGCAACATCACGTGGGTCACGGATAATAAAAACAAACTTCGCATCGGGAAGGATTTCAGCAAACAGATCCGCCTTTTCAATTAAAGAATTATCGTTCAATCCACTGTGTGTGGTGTTGTCGTCGATACCGTATTGCATCAGTTCCATGACCATGGCGCTAAACACGTTATGCGTGAAGGCGTTTTCATCAAAATGGATGCCCTGATTTGCTGTAAGCCGGTCAAATGACTGAAGCCCAATTCGATATCCCATACTCAGTTTCTTCAATTCATCAAGCAGGGTGAAGAAATGTTGTTCGCTACGGCAATTGATCGTCGGATGAGCATTCAACAGCATTTGCAGGAATGTGGTTCCTGATTTATTCAGGCCACTGACAAAAAAATTTTTCATGTCTGCTGTTTTCAATCGTCAGGCGTTAAAGTATTTAGAGATAATCTGTATTTCGCTTTATGGAAACCATTATGCCGTACGAGAATAAGCGCACTTGGGACTTTCCGCCACAATTCCATGTTCTGCCCAAGGTTTTTGATAAGACTGAATGCGACACGGCAATTTCCTATCATGAAGACCGTGAACATATGGAAGCCCTCGCAAAAACAGGAGGAGAAAGTTATAGAAACACGGATCTTTTCTGGCTGAACTATAATCACCCCCCCTATCACTGGCTGTATGATCGATTGTATGACGTCAGTATGGAATTTAATGAAAAGCATTATCAGTTCGATATCGAGGAATGCTCGGACCTGCAATTGGCCAGATATGGGTCCAATCAACACTACGATTGGCATACAGATATCGGCGCGGACGGGTATAGCCGACGCAAACTTTCGATCGCAGTCATGATGAGTGACCCGAAAGAGTTCGACGGTGGGGCTCTTCAATTTGGTGGTGGAAAATTCACCCACTCCGCCCCTGTCACACAAGGCGATGGCGTCCTGTTCCCGTCATGGATACGTCACAGGGTCGAACCAGTGACGAGAGGCGAACGTTGGACCCTGGTCGGCTGGTGGCTAGGTCCTCCGTTCCGATGAACATATCCAAACGCCTTTTGATTGTCGCTCACGCTCCCTCGCCAAATACCCAGGCGCTACTGGATGCTGTCGCCTCTGGTGCCCAAAATCACGACATTGAGAATGTTGATGTCAGTGTCTGCACGCCGTTCGAAGCGGGACCTGATGACGTATTGGCGGCAAATGCAATTATCCTTGGGACTACCGAAAACCTCGGATACATGAGTGGTGCCCTCAAGGACTTTTTTGACCGCATCTACTATCCCTGTTTGGAAGAAACACAGGGCCTTCCCTATGCCCTTTATATCCGCGCCGGACATGACGGGACCGGGACCAAACGCGGCGTCGAAACAATCACCACCGGACTTCGTTGGCGATCTGTACAAGATACGCTGCTCTGTCGTGGCACTTATGACATTGCATTTGAAAGCGATTGTCGAGAGCTTGGAATGTTGATGGCGGCAGGGCTGGAAACTGGAATATTTTAGCTACTTCCTGCAAATACATATAGGAATAACAAAGGGCTGAAAAATAATATAGGGTATATCTGGTACTCGGTTCTATAAATCCGTTCTTGATCCAGGTCATTTATAAAATGTTTTATAAAACAGTAATTTAGATGACTTACAGGCTTAATTGATAAACTTCGAAAAGACATAGCGTTGCCAGCAGACAAAATATTTCAAAAACGGAACGTTGCCTCTGGTTCAGTTGCACGGCGCCTAACGCTGGCGATCATGCTTCTAGGAATTGCGGCCACACTCGTCACAACGGGTGTACAGACTTTTCGAGACTATCAAGCCGAAATCGCGCTGATTGACGAGCGAATTCTAAACGTTCGTGCAACCCACGGCCCCAGCCTTGCCGCCAGCGTCTGGCATATTTCAGGACGTCAGATTCAGATTGAATTGCAGGGTCTACTAAACACCCCGGGCATTGAATACGTGGAAATCAAGACAGCAGACCTCGACATTTGGAAAGAAGGCCACCTTAACTCATCGGACATGATTGTGAACGAAATCCCGTTAGTTTATTCCAGCAACGGCACGAATAAGGAGGTCGGCACACTAACCGTCGTTGCGGGTAAACAGAATATTTACAACCGTCTCAAATCAAAAGCATTTGAAACACTTATATATTTCGGCATGTGGACCTTTGTTCTCGCAGGGTCGATATTTTTAATCTTCCGACTCCTAGTCACCCGCCATCTCGATTCCTTGGCCAACTACACGTCGTCCATATCGCTCGATACAGAAGCGCCACCACTGGTTTTAAATCGAACCACCCCGCATTTCGGCAAAATGGATGAACTTGAGCAGGTCGCGTATGCAATCAACAGCATGCGTACCCAATTGGCCGACTCGGTTCTAGAACTTAAAGACAGTGAAGAACGTTTCCGGGGATTCGCAGAATCATCCTCCGACTTTTTTTGGGAGATGGGGCCAGATTTCAAATTCACTTATGTTACTCAAGGCCAGCGGGGCCAGGGAAACTTTGACCCAAACCTTCGAACCGGCAAAACGAGGCCGGAAATGGCACGGGAGGATGTAAATAACGAAAAATGGGAACGCCATTTGAATGATATGGAAAATCACCGACCATTTCGCGATTTTAGTTTTGAAACAGAAGGAATTGATGGGAAACGCTTGCACGTTCGTGTGAACGGTAGCCCAAAATTTGATCAAGTCGGTAACTTCTGTGGATATAGGGGGACAGGAACCGATATTACCGAATTAAAAGACCTGGAAAATAGACTGCTTCGATCCCAAAGAATGGAAGCCATTGGAAAATTGACTGGCGGCGTCGCCCATGATTTCAATAATCTTCTTGGGATTATGATCGGCAATACGGAAATGCTGGGGGATAAAGTAATTGGTGATGAAAAATCCGAACGCCACATCAATGCATTAACCCGCTCGATAGAACGTGCAGCGGCATTAACGAACCGGCTTCTGGCGTTTTCCCGACAACAACCTTTGGCTCCCAAACCCACCGACATTTCGATGCTTATATCCGATATCGAAGATATGCTTCACCGCACTTTGGGAGAGGCGGTAGATGTAAAAGTCATACCAAAACAGAACCTCGCACCTGCACAGGTTGATCCATTTCAGCTTGAAAATGCTTTAATCAACCTTGCGATCAATGCCCGTGATGCGATGCCTTCTGGTGGGCGGCTTACAATCGAAACCACGAACATCATTCTGGATGAAAAATTTGCGGCACAAAACGAAGAAGTAACACCAGGTGATTACATTAAGATTTCCGTCAGTGACACAGGTTTCGGTATGCCCCCGAACGTGTTGGAAAGGGCGTTCGAGCCATTTTTCACAACCAAAGAATTTGGCGAAGGCAGCGGGCTCGGTTTGAGCATGGTTTACGGGTTTATAAAACAATCCAATGGTCATATTTCAATTGAAAGCCAGGTTCAGGGTGGCACAACGATCAAGCTCTATTTACCAAAAAGTGCGGACGTACTTGCACGCCCAAGAACCAATTATCCTGAGCCGGAGTTTGCGGTAGGAACAGAGCGCATTCTGGTTGTAGAGGACGACCGGAATGTCCGAGAGTTCCCGGTAACCGCGCTCAAAAATCACGGTTATAATGTTGTAGAAGCAGAAGACGGGGAAACGGCAATTGAACATCTGAAAAATGGCCCGCCGTTCGCCTTGTTGTTTACGGATATCATTTTGCCCGGTGGCATGAATGGTATTGAAATCGCATCAAAGGCTAGAGAAATCCAACCACGCATAAAAATTCTATACACGACCGGATATACCGACGATGCCGTAGTGCCTGATGATCAACTCAACTTGGATGTAACGCTGCTCAACAAACCATACCGGCGGGCAGAACTTCTTGAGATAGTTCGTACGGTCCTCGACAAGACCACATGAGACCGCTTGACTTTACGTAGCTGTTCACCCGAAATTGCCATCTTCATCAATAAGTTTTCGGCACCCAAACTTTTATGTCCTTTAATTTGAACACGCTCGTCTGCCAGACCTCAACGCCGCCCATTGCCGAAGTGCAATCCTGGATTTCCGATTATGATGGTGCCTACGGGCCTGTTTTGGATGTCGCACAAGCGGTCCCGAGTTTTCCTCCTGCGGAAGCTTTGAGAGAACATTTAGCCAAAACCGTAATAGACGGAGACAGTGCATTTTACACCGACATTGAAGGCTTGATGGAATTGCGTCAGGCGTTGGCTGATCACATGAGCACCGACTATCAGGGCGTTGTCACGCCCGGCCAGGTCAGCATCACGTCCGGATGCAATCAGGCGTTCTGTGTTGTGATGACGGCGTTGGCAACGCCGGGCGACGAGGTTATCCTACCTGCACCCTATTATTTCAACCATCAAATGTGGCTGGAAATGCAGGGTGTAAGACCTGTGTATTTGCCGTTTTCTGAAAACGCGGCGGGTATCCCCGCCCCTGAAACCCTAGCCTCATTGATAACCGATCGAACCCGCGCGATTGCCTTGGTTTCGCCCAACAACCCAACCGGGGCCGAATACCCGCCTGATGTTATTGATGCGTTTTATGAAATCGCGAAAGCCGCCAACATCGCCTTAGTCATCGATGAAACATACAAAGATTTTCGAAGCGTCGATGAGCCACCGCATCGCCTTTTCCAGAAATCTGACTGGCAAGATACGTTCGTGCATCTCTACAGTTTCTCTAAGGCCTACAGCCTGACGGGATATCGTGTTGGGTCTGTTATTGCCGGGCCGGCATTGCAAACTGAAGTAGGAAAATTGCTTGATTGCATGTCCATATGTGCATCACAAATTGGTCAGCACGCGGCCCTTTACGGGCTGGAACACTTAAGCGATTGGCGGCGCGGCATGTGCACGGATATGGCTGAACGTGTTCACACAATGCGCAAGGTCTTCGCGACTGCTGGGCTCGACTATCGATTGATAAGTTCTGGTGCGTTTTTCGCTTACGTCCGCCACCCATTTATTGGCGAAGACTCAAATACCGTATCGCAACGGCTGGCTAAAAAATACGGCATACTAACCCTGCCCGGTTCCATGTTTGGTCCCGAACAGGATGATTACCTGCGTTTTGCCTTCGCCAATTTGGAATCCAATGATATTCCAGCCTTGGCGGAACGGTTGATTCAAACCCAGTAAGTGAACTTACTTCACGGACGAGAAACTGGTCGCCTGCAGGAACGAATTACTGATTGTTGCAACGATAGCGCCGTCCCTTTCAGTCTCTGCCCGCTTGGTTTGCCATTCCGGGTCCGCCTGGAAAGCATCCCATTTAGCTTCCCGGTCCGCCATGCTTTCCCATTCCAGAAGGTAATAGAGATCATGGTTCGACTCGCCGACGACGACTGTCCAGAAACCAGCCTGACGGATACCATGCCTTTCCCATATCCCGAGCGTAATGGTTTCAAACCGTTTCAACAACGCGGGCAGGCGCCCAGGCATACAGTGATAAACGCGTAATTCATGGATCATTTGACATGGTCTCCGTTAAAAATACATTCGCATCATCATAAACCGAACATTTACAAAACCGCATCGATTACATCAGCGTTATCAGGCATAAGTCCTGATAACTTCCGGCAAGGATAACCCATGGCGCTGGTGCACGATTGTAAAAACTGAGGCCCAAATACTTTCCCCGATCGTTCAGGGTCGAGCGTCCAGCCGAGGCCATCTCAACATTGGCTGCGATTATCAGAGATGAAGCAGTGAAGCAGATGTAAGTTTGGTTATGTAAATGTAAGAAAGTTTACATTCTTGAAATCCATCGCTATTGTACATGACAAGACGAAACCCGTTATGCACATTCGAGGTCACGGTGGCAGATCAAAAACGCTTAGGCATCAACACCCGTCAAGACCAGATCATCGATCTTGTTCGCGAGCAAGGGTATGCATCCATTGAAATGATGGCGGACAGATTTGGTGTTTCGCAGCAAACCGTGCGCCGCGATATCATCTTCCTGAGTGATAAAAACCTCCTGCAACGCCACCATGGTGGAGCCGGATTACCCCCTGGCATTGATCGCCTAGCCTATTCCAATCGGAAAGTTCGAAATGCCCATGAGAAATCCCTGATTGGCAAAGCCATTGCGGCTCAAATTCCAAACGGCGCCTCATTGTTTATCGATATTGGAACGACGATGGAAGCCGTTGCCGAGGCTTTGCTGGGACACGAAGGATTGAGGGTTATCACCAATCATATAGGCGTTGTATCAATACTTTGCGAGCACACAGATTTCGAAATCATCCTGTCAGGCGGACTCGTCCGCAACCGTGACCGCGCTGTTACTGGTGAGACCACAACCGAGTTTCTGCGAAAATTCCGGGTTGGGTACGGAATATTCGGGATTGGCTCCCTGACCGACGACGGTCAGATGCTTGATTATGATTATCGTGACGCCCAGGCATCGCGTGCAGCGCTTGAAATATCACGCCTCAAGTTTGCGGCGGCAGACCATTCCAAATTCAACGCTGATGCGATGATGCCGTTCGCGCATGTATCCGAAATTGACGGCATATACACGAACCTTCAGCCCCCTCCAGCAATTGTGAATGTGATCAAACAAGGCGGAACAGACTTAATTGTTGCCTCCGACACGACCGAAGCAAAACGGGCTTAACTAGATAATTTAATATGGACGTGAATAATCATGGAATATTTTTGCCACTTAATGTAAACTTTATTACATTGCTGTCACATATCGTACACATAAAGAATGCACAGTGACCAAAAACAGCTCCTCGCAGCAATGACTGTGAAGAGCAAAAAAGGGAAAGGCTTACACTCATATGTCGGCTATTGAATTAAGCGGCATTACCAAACGGTGGGGTGACTCCGTTGCCGTCGATAATGTTTCCTTCAGGGTTGAAGAAGGCAGCTTCGCGATCTTGCTTGGGCCGTCAGGTTGCGGCAAGTCAACCACGCTGCGTATGATTGCCGGGCTGGAGGACGTCAGCGAAGGCACGCTGACCATTGGCAATAACGACATGACAACTGCAGCTCCAGCCGAGCGCAATCTCTCCATGGTTTTTCAGTCCTATGCCCTCTTCCCGCACTTAAACGTTGAAGAAAATATCCTTTTTGGGCTGAAAATTCGCAAGATTTCCACTACCGACCAGAATACGCGACTCGCGAAAGTCGCTGATCTGGTCGGTCTCTCCAACCTTCTGGATCGCAAACCCTCCCAGCTTTCCGGTGGGCAACGACAACGGGTTGCCCTCGCCCGTGCCATCATTGCCGAAAACTCTATTTGTTTGATGGATGAACCCTTATCGAATTTGGATGCCAAGCTACGCCACGACATGCGGATTGAAATTCGGGCGTTGCAGCAGCGTCTCAAAATGACGGTTGTATATGTCACCCATGATCAAGCCGAAGCCATGAGTATGGCGGACAAAGTTATTTTGATTCGAGAAGGTAAGGTCGAACAGGAAGGCACCCCAGACGTCCTTTATGATACACCAGCGACCGCTTTTTCCGCCGCCTTTATCGGCACCCCACCCATGAATTTGTTGAACACATTAGCTTCTGACAAAGGCGTGGTCATCGAGAGTGAAAACCAGACGCCGGTGCTCGAATCAACACACCACCCCGTATTACTTGGCATTCGCCCAGAACATATAACCATTTCAGACAGTCAGGGGATCGCTGCCGAATTGATTTCAGCGGACTATCTGGGCGCTGAAACCATCGTCATCGCACGCATCGGAAGTCAGGATGTTCTGGTACGTGCCACCGGTCGGGTCAGTGTTCCCCGCCCGATCCCGGCGCGCCTGACATGGCGGGCTGAGGACGTACATGTTTTTGATGCCGATACCGGCAAACGAGATGACAGCGTCAAAGCTTTCGATATTTGAAGTTTTGACATGGAAATGCCTGCGACTACCTGGATGGTGGCGTGGGAACAGGGAGGAAGCCGGGGTTCGGCTTTCCTCATTAACAGGAGGAGCAAACGATGCTTACCACACTAAAACGCTCAGCCGGGAAACTGGCTTTAGCCGCTACATTGGGCCTCGGCCTGACGTCGGCCGCCTCAGCGGTCGAACTGACAATGTATTACCCCGTCGCCGTTGGCGGAAAACTCACAAAAATCGTTGACGGTCTGGTTGGGGATTTCATGAAAGAAAACCCGGACATCAAAGTGAATGCCATTTACGCTGGTAATTACAATGACGCCCGCATTAAGGCTCTGGCTGCACTCAAAAGCGGAAAACCAGCGCAAACATCTGTAATGTTCTCGATCGATATCTACGAGCTGATCGAACAGGGCGCCATCGTTGCCTTCGATGACGTTGTTAAAACAGCTGATGAAAAGAAATGGCTGAAAAGCTTCTACCCAGCGCTGATGGAAAACGGCAAAACCCAGGGTAAAACATGGGGCATTCCATTTCAGCGTTCTACCATCGTCATGTATTACAACAAAGACGCCTTCCGCGCTGCCGGACTTGATCCGGAAAACCCACCCGCAACCTGGGATGATTTGATTTCGGCTGGCAAAAAGTTGACTAAAAAGAGCAGTGGAAATGTTGATCAATGGGGTGCAATGATCCCATCAACCGGGTATCCCTACTGGATGTTCGGGGCGCTCGCCATGCAGAACGGCCAGACCCTGATGAACGGTGACGGCAACAAAACCCATTTTGATGCCCCGGCTACTGTCGAAGCGTTACAGTTCTGGAAAGATCTAGGCAACAAACACGGCATCATGCCATCCGGTACCATTGAATGGGGAACGCTTCGCCAGAACTTCCTGGAAGGCAAAACCGCCATCATGTGGCACTCAACCGGCAACCTGACAACCGTCAAAAATAAAGCCAAATTTGATTTTGGTGTCGCCATGCTTCCGGCCAAGAAACGTCGCGGCACGCCTACAGGTGGCGGCAATTTCTACATTTTCAAGAAAAGTTCGCCGGAAGAGCGTGCGGCTTCTCTGAAGCTGATCAGGTTCCTGACACAGCCGTCACGCACGGCGGAATGGAGCATGAAAACAGGCTACCTCGGCACACGTCCGGACGCCTATGCAACACCGAAGCTGATGCAGTATGTCAAAGAATTCCCGCCGGCAGCGGTTGCCCGCGACCAGTTGGAATTCGCCACGGCTGAACTGTCGACCTATCAGACAGGTCGTATTCGCAAAATGCTGGATGATGCCATTCAATCGGCATTGATCGGCAGCAAGTCACCTGCCGACGCCTTGGGCGGCGCGCAGAAACAGGCTGATCGCCTTTTGAAGCGTTATCGCTAGTCGATAGATCTCAACCATCCCGGAAGCGTTCGGCACAACGCTTCCGGGGCTCCCTACTTATTCAGGACGTTCAATCAAATGACGAGACGGCTTTCACAATCGCAAATATACGGCTGGTTACTGTTGATGCCGGCGGCTGTCTTTTTGATCGCGTTTACCTATTACCCAGCCATCGCCACGCTGGCGAAAAGCTTTTTCTCACAGGGCACGGCGCTAAGACCATCTGAATTCGTTGGACTGGAAAATTTCGAATCCATGCTCGAAGACGACATCTTCTGGAAAGTTGCCTGGAACAATGTTGTCTACGCCGTTGGCACAATCCCGATTTCGATTGCGCTCGCCCTCTTAATGGCGATCTGGGTTAACGGTCGCCTGCCACTGAAATCACTAGCGCGCATGAGTTATTTCACACCGACCATCCTTCCCATGATTGCGGTCGCCAATATCTGGTTGTTTTTCTACACCCCTGATATCGGCTTGCTTGATCAGGTCTCCAGGAACTTCGGCTTTGCCAGCCACAACTGGCTAGGTGATCCGGACACGGTGCTTGGTTGCATCATCGCCATTACAATCTGGAAAGAAGCCGGGTTTTTTATGATTTTCTATCTGGCTGCCCTGCAAACCCTGCCGCCGGAACTGGAAGAAGCAGCACGCCTGGAAGGGGCCAGCCGGTGGTATTATTTCCGCCGGGTGATGTTCCCGCTTCTGATGCCGACAACGCTGTTCGTTCTTATCAACGCGGTTATTAATTCCTTCAAGCTGGTTGACCAGTTGTTCATCCTGACCAAGGGCGGGCCAGACAACGCAAGCTCTCTCCTGCTTTATTATATTTACGAAGTTGCCTTCAGCTTCCTCGATCAGGCTTACGCCTCGACCCTGACGGTCGTGCTGTTGAGTGCGCTCGCCTTGATTGCCATCGGTCAGTTCGTTTTCCTTGATAAAAAGGTACATTACCAGTGAGCACAATGAACCAAAATCGGGGTTTTGGATTTCACCTTGAAACAGGTGCCGCATGGTTGTTGGCGTTCTTGTGGATGCTGCCGCTGATCTACGCTTTCTGGAGCGCCTTTCATCCCCCTGAATTTGCAACACGGTTCGAATTATTCGCACCATTGTCGCTGGAAAATTTCCGGGTCGCCTGGGATCAAGCCCCGTTCGCGCGATACTTCCTCAACACCTTCATTCTGGTAACATCCATTCTCATCGCGCAGTTCATTCTCTGCACCCTCGCCGCCTATTCCTTCGCCCGCTATGAATTCCCCGGTAAATCAATTGCCTTCGCATTTGTGCTTTTGCAGTTGATGATCATGCCAGAAGTTCTGATCGTCGAAAACTATGTGACCATGAGCAAGCTCAACCTCGTTGATACGATCGCGGCGATTGGCCTGCCCTATATGGCCAGCGCCTTTGGCATATTCTTATTGCGTCAAACCTTTAAGACGATACCCAAAGAACTGGAAGACGCCGCCCGTGTTGAAGGTTGCACGCCGCTGCAAATCCTATGGAAAGTTTATGTTCCTCTGGCGCGACCCACCTACGTTGCTTATGGGTTGGTCTCTGTCAGTTACCACTGGAACAATTTCCTCTGGCCGCTGGTCATTACAAACTCCGTCAACACTCGCCCGCTAACTGTCGGGCTGGCAATCTTCGGCGCACCTGAATCGGGTGTTGACTGGTCGATCATAACCGCAGGCACCCTGCTGGCCGTAGCACCCTTGCTCATTGCGTTCTTGTTGTTCCAACGCCAATTCGTTCAGTCCTTCATGCATGCAGGTATCAAGTGACCAGTATCATCACTTGGAACATTCAGTGCGGTCGCGGTGTCGATGGCCGGGTCGATCTGATGCGCACAGCCGATGTGATTAAGAACATGGCAGACGCCGATGTCATTTGCCTGCAGGAAGTTGCGCGTTTTGATCCGGAACTGGACGGTGGCAAGGGTGCAGATCAGGTCACAGTTTTGTCGACCTTTTTCCCGGATCACGAAGCGGTATTCGGACCGGCATTCGACAGGAAAAATGGAGATTCCCGCCATCGACGGCAGTTCGGCAACCTGATTATGTCACGCCTCCCGATCATCCAGGTTTTTTACCACCAGCTTCCGCAACCCGCTCCGCCGCCCCCCTGCAAACATATGCCCCGCCAGGCGCTCGAGGTTGTCGTTGAGGCCAATGACGGCCCGCTTCGCGTCACCACCACCCACCTGGAATTTCACTCAGTTGAGCAACGCCTGTCTCAGGCAGGCCGTCTGTGCGAAATTCAAACAGAAACCTTATCGAACCTTCTCTACGCCCAGACAGCCCCGTCATCCGGCCCCTACGCCGCGGTTCCCAGACCCGCACGGGGCATCCTATGCGGCGATTTCAACTCAGCCCCTGATGACACTGTCTACCAAACCCTCACAGCCCCGATCAGCACGCCATACAGCTATCAGGATGCCTGGCAAACAATTCACGGCGAAACCCCACACGCCCCAACCTGTGGCATCTTTGACCACAAACAATGGCCACAGGGTCCCCATTGTCGGGATTACTTTTTTGTGACCGACGAAGTGGCTGGAATTGTGAGTGATGTTCAGGTTCAGGAAGAAACCGATGCGTCAGATCATCAGCCGGTTTTGCTAAACCTCGAAAGTTAATAGAAAATCAGATAAATGGCGAAAAGTCAGCCCACCATACTGTGGTTACGGTGGCCCGAGCTTCAGCCAGTCGTAGCGGTCACGGGATTTGACGCTGACGCTCTGAATTTCAAGATTGCCCGTTTCCGGGGAAAGAACATCAACGGACACATCGGAACCCGCCGGGCCGACGGCCCAGAGCTTACGATAGAAATCGGCGACGTTGGCGACCCGCCTGCCCTTAACGCCCATCACAATGTCGCCCGCCTTGATGCCGGCCTGCTGAGCCGGTCCACCCGCAGCGACCCGGGTGACAATGACCCGCCCCCCTCGCTCCGCCGGGTAAATACCCAGCCACGGGCGCGCAGGAGCATTGCTGCGGCCATTGGCCAGCAATTCGGGCAATATGGGTTTCAGGGCATCGATGGGAACGAACATGTTCCCGGGCAGAGGAACATCCGCCGGAAAGGCATCGTTAACGATCAAAGAGCCCACACCAATCAATTTCCCCTCCCCGTTAAGCAGCGCCGCGCCACCAAAATGCGGGTGGGGCGGCACCGTGAACAAGGCACCTTCAAGCAGGTATTCCCAATATCCAGCGAAGTCGCGGCGCGAAACCAGCTTGACCGGCGTCGCCGAACGCGGGCCTCCCCTGGAAATCACCAGCGCACGTCCACCGACTTCAAGATTTGCCGATATACCAATCTCAACGGGCTCGATACCCAGTGCGCGCTTGGCCTTTATCAAACCGAAGCCGGTATTATGATCATAAGCTACAATATCAGCTGGAACCGCATGGCTATTGGCGTCGTTGACCTGAACCTTGCTGGCCTCAAGAATTATATAGCCGATGGTCAGAATGAGGCCCTGATCATCAATAACAATACCGTTGCCGAGGCGCTCCATACCGAGGCTTTGGGCGGTTCGCGCATTGGCTGGAATCTCCGCATGCACGGTAACGATACTCTGGACAATTTCGTCAAACGAACGTTCGTCGGCGTTTGCACCCGGCATTAAGGTGAACACAAATAGACCACCCGCCGTCAGCAGGCGCAGAAATTGCCTGTGCAAGCCAATAATTCCTTGAGGTGTTTGATTGACCATTACGCCCTCTCGTTTGCGCAAGAGTCTAGCACGGGTGGACGCGGGCCGTTGGTAAAATATCAGTGAGCCTGGCAGACCCATGGGGCCAATTTTGCCGTCATCCAGGCGCGCCTATCCCGCCATTATTACCCGCCTTAAATGATTTCGAAATGGCACTCGGCAATAGTGCCCGTCCGACCGTTAACCGGAAGAATGTCCTGCGGGCAGGCGGAAAACGCGATGATCAGGTCCATCTCGGCCTTGAGCACCACGTATTCACCCGGGCTGCTCACGGTTTCCTCAAAACTGAGCGCACCCTCCGGGGTCCACGGGATGTTCATAAACAGGTTCAACGGACTGGGCGTTTCCGGCTCCTTGAGGCCCAACTCGGCCATCGCGGCGCTCAGATTGTCGGTGCAGTTGTCGTGGTATTCCTTACAACCGAGTAACTCGTAGCGGTACCTGTCGCAGGCGGCGAGGAGGGTATCGTGAATGCCCGGTGTTGTGTCCTCAGTCAGGGTCAGGATCGGGCGGCGGTTATTGGAGAAAAGGGAATCCCCCACCGCCGGCATCAGTTTCAGGATCGTCGCCCGGGTCGCTTCCATAGACATGAACTCGCTCACGTCGGCGGCGTTGAAGGCCCAGGTATCGACAACCTGAGTGCCATGCGTATTGATTACCTTTACCGACTGGCCTGCCTGGACGCGGGCGGCCTTGCCCCGACGAGCCGGAATCTCCATCGCGCTTTCAACCATCATTTCCTCCCAAACTATAATCAACTTATACCCTACCCAGGTTGAGCCGACATTGTATAGGAGTATGGTTCGCTGTCTGGGAAGGCCAAGCGCAACAATGGCGTATTCTTAACTTTCGCCAGATACTACAAACGCGTCACGTAACCACAAACGATATCGTTTCCGTCGTCTGATCACCGTTGTCGTCGGTTATCGTCACGTTGAAGCTGTCGTCGGTTGTATTGCCGTTATTCGTGTTAGAATATTCATACGTATTCCCGGTAAATGTCAGGGTGCCGGTGCCGTTTGCGAGAGCTGATGCCGCGTAACTCAGGCCATCGCCATCGGCATCTTCGCCGAGGATCATGCCTTTATATGAAGTTCCTTCGGCGACGGCTACTGTTGTCAGGTTTTTATACGTCGATGCTACGACCGCACCATCGTTGCTATTTCCGCTTTCATCTTCGGCAACGTTTCCTGATCCGTCATCAAAACTCCAATACCCGGACAGCCCCGTCTCATCACCGTTCAACTGGCGATCAAAATTGGTCGCAATTTCATTTGCCGTACGGGCAGTCGACCACATGCGGACCTCATTAACGTCGCCACCAAAGAAATTGCCCGCAACGCCGCTGCCCGTATCCACGGCACCGACCATCACCTGTAATGCGTTATCAAGCGTGCCGACCGCGCCAAGTGATCCTCCAATTGTTGAATGATCTGCCCAGTTGGTGTTTGTGCCGTCCAAATAACCCTTGATCGTCCCCGCGGTCCGGTCAACAACCATGGCAACATGATGCCAGCCGTCCGCAACACCCGATGTGGTGATGTCCTGTATGGCGCGGTTTCCGGCACCGTCACTAACCCGGACCTCAATGCCATCGGTTCGGGTGCGAATACTCCAGCCAATGTCCGTGCTGCCGTTATTACCCTTTGAAATAATATTGTCGTCCGGCGCATGGCTGCCGTTAATTCGTACCCATGCCTCGACAGTGAAGCTTGTGGTCCCGGGATCATTGATATCGCCAAGATCGACAAAACTGCTGGTCCCGTTCAGGGTAAGGCCATAATCCGTCGTCGCTACCGGATCGGCACCGACCTTCACCGAAATCGTCTCATCATCCACACCCGACGTGGCGCCTGTGGCGCGGAGCGTAAAGCTATCGACACCCTGATAATCCGTGTTCGGCGTATAAGTCCATTCCCCAGTCGCGCTGTCGATATCGACATTTCCGTTCTGCGGGCTGCCGATGGTAGTGAAGGTCGCCGTGCCGGAAATATCCGTTGCCGTCATCTTGCCGGATGCCGCTGTGTCTTCGGCGATGTTGACAAAGCTGCCCTCAAGGGTCGGCGCATTCGCGACCCAAGCAGTCCCGCTTGTGTTTCCGGTATTGTTGTTCGCAGACGAATCCTTGATCGCGCCTGCACCCGATCCGGCGCCCTCATCCAGCTTCCAATAGCCGACCAGATTGGCCTCGTCTCCATCCAGAGATTTGGTCATGTAATCGTTGATCTGCGCCGTTGTCAGTGCTTTGTCCCAGGCGCTGACTTCCGACATATCACCAACAAAGTTACCACCCAGTTTGAGGTCCGTGCCGGCAGTTGTATTAATTGCAGTTGTCGGGGCGGAAGCATTGATAATTGCCGTCAACAACACACCGTCCTGATAAATCTTGACGTCATTCAATTGCAGATTGCTGTCGGCAAGCGAACTTTCCGGCGGCAGAACCAGCGCATAATGATGCCATTGACCATCAGCTGTTGGCGTTACGGGCGCAAACACAATGGATCCGGTGTCAATATCGAGCCGCACACCGTTCGCCGGGCTTCTGTTCAAACCGAAATGAATTTCCGTACCTGCACTGGAGCCGGTCGGGCCGTGATTCAGGAAATTGTAGGCAGCGGTGCCATCCGTCTTGGCCCAGAGCATGAAGGTACGCTCCGCCGCAAGCGTGGGAATATCGCCCCCGCCGATGGTAACCGTGTCCGTGCTGTCAAACCGCAACGCATTGCCGAGATGATTAACGAACATCGCATCGCCGCTGCCGGAATCGGTGATTGTGGCACCATTGTTCAGGGTTCCGTTTTGCTGACTGCCTGTATTGTCACGTACGGTGGAACCGGAAACATCGTCAAAGGTATACTGAACCGCCAGACCGGCTTCCGAATAATCATATGACTGCGTCATGCCTTCGCGAATTTCAGCCGCTGTGCGCACATCGCTCCAGACGCGGGCGTTATCCATCTGGCCATCAAAGGGGAATCCGCCGCTATCTGTTCCAACCGTGAGCGCCTGGGTTAAACCCGTGTTCAATGAGAAACCTGTGTGTGCCTGGCTGACAACCTCGGCGCCATCCACGTAGATTTTGATAAAGTTATCTCCATAACTCATGGCTATATGATGCCAGACCCCGGTTTCGGCGATCCCGGTCGCCGTCGTCAAAGCAACACCACTACCAACATCATCGCTGGCGAAGAAGGATAATGATCCATTGGCGAGTTTTGACATGACATAACGCGGGTTATTGCCGCTAGGTGTAAGCAGGGCCATGAAATTTTCCTGCACGCCGGAGCGATCAAAATTCACCCAACTCTCCATGGTTATGGTGCCGGTAGCCGTGCTGTCCGCCAGTGTTGCCGTCACGTCGTCGCGCGTCGTCACGCCATTGCCATCCACGATGTTCAGCACATTGCCGGTCGGGCCGCTGACTGCACTGGCGATCACACCGTCGTTGTTGCTCTCACCAACACTGGCCCCTCCGACCCTAGTTGCGTCGCGGTCAGTCGCCGTCGCCTGGTCATTGTTGATACTTTTGGCGAGGCTTGTGCTTCCTGGGGTATCATCCTGGAACGAGTAAGCCGCAACCAAATTGGCTTGGGCGCCCGTGATACTGCTTTCCATATCGGATTGTATCTCAGAAGCCGATCGAACATCCGACCACACCCGAACCTCGTCCATCTGGCCCTTGAAGTAGTCGCCTCCCGGGCCGTCGTTGGCACCCATGTAAAGGACCTGCGTATCGCCACCTTCAAAGGCGAACGTCACATTTGCCTGATGCACCAGTTCGCCGTCCATATACATCTTCAGATTATTGCTGCCTAGAGTACCATCATATGAAATTGCGAGATGGGTCCATTCACCAAGCGGCACTGTCGTCGTTGTGATTGTTTCGCCATTCATCCAGACGTGAAAAGTACCATTTTCCAGGATCTGAATGGCCGCTTCATGTGCAGTTCCACTGTTTCCCGTACCGTCCGAAATGTCCATAACCACAGCGACGGTCGGCGTACGGGCATCCTGCCGAACCCAGGTTTCCATGGTGAATTTATTTGTTATCCCGCTTGACGTTCCAGTGCCGAGGCTGGCCGTCAGGTAATCGTCGACCCCGTCGAGGGTAAGGAATTTCGACGGGTCGCCACCGGTGTGGCTGTAGGTCGCTGAATTCTGAACGACACTGCCTTTAACATCATCAAAACGGTAATTGGCAACCAGACTGGTGGAGGCGGGGTCAACCTGCTCATTATAATTATCAGCAATTTCCGCCGCCGTGCGAGCATCACTCCAGAAACGCAATTCGTCAACCTGGCCTTTGAGATTGGTGAACGCCGTCCCGGAAGCAGACGATTCGCCGCCGACCTGGATATCCAGTGTCCCGACGGTACCCGATTCGCCTGATATGGAGACGGTCGTGCCATCGGCAGCCCCGTTTACATAAAGAGTCGCATTACCGTCGCGATCAAAGGTGGCGGCCACGTGATACCAGGTATCCACCGCCAGCGTGGCCGAGCCAGCGTGGGTTATCGTTGTCCCATCCGCGCCATCGCTGAAACCGATTTGAAACTTGTTCGACGCATTAACCGAAAGCAAGTAGCCCTGGAAATTGGTCGCTCCCCGATTATCGACAATCGCCTGATTAACCCCGACCTGGTTGAGCTTGACCCACGTCTCAACGGAAAAATCCCCGCTACCGAAATTCAGGCCACCCGCCGCCGGCAGAGCAACAACATCATTGACCCCGTCAAACTGCAACGCCCCGCCATGAACGGCGCTTTCGGCGTCGGCGGTGACGGCGACGGTAATGGTCTCCGTATCGGTGCCGGATGTCGCACCGGTTGCTACCACATTAAACGTAGCGGTTCCGGCGTAATTTTCGGGCGGGGTATAAGTCCACTGGCCGGAACTGGCATCGATGGAAACGCTACCCTTACCCGCCGCCGGCGCCGTATTGGAGTAGGTCACAGTGCCCTGAACATCCGAATTGGCCATGACACCAGTCGCCGTTTCGCCTTCAGTGATTGTCAGCTTGGTGCCGTAAACGGTGGGCGCGACATCGACAATGGTTGGATTGCCGCTAGTGGTTCCGTTACTGGCCGTTCCAGCCTCGTCCTCAAGCGATGTGCCCGTTAATTCATCCATCACATAATTGGCGATAAGGTCGCCGCCTTCGTTCCCGGTCAGGGTGTGGTTGTAATTCTGCTCGACCTCCGCCCCCGTGCGCGCAGTGTTCCAGATGCGGAAATCGGAAAGTTGGGCGTCGAGAAAACGGCCAGCCCCGTTTGCGGCACCGATTTGAGCATCGTCAAAGGTGACCGTGCTCTCCGACGTGTAGGAAATGGTCTCGGTCAGGTCACCATTCAGATAAAGCTGGAGTTTATTGGCGGACGCATCACGGACCACGCTGATGTGCATCCAGTCGCCAATATCGGACGCAAAGTCATGACTGAAGACGGAAGAGTTTCCGCGCTCGCCCCAGACCAGTTTTTTGACGTCACCGAACCCCTGAAACTCGAGATGTAAATCGCCGTCAGCCGAGTGAACCGCGTTTCCAAGAATCATATGAAATTGATCATTCGCAGGTAGGGAATTCAGATTAATCCAGGTTTCAATGGTCATGTCTTTGAAGTTCACGCCAAGGTCCGGCACCGTGATGAAATCATTCGTCCCGTCCGTCTGATCAAGTTTCAGCGCCTTGTTTGGCAGGTGCAGGATATCGGGGCCGGAATTTACGGGGGTGTCTTTGGTCGCTGTGACCGCCGCATCGCCGTTCCGCGAGCCGCTGAGTGTCGTGCCTGCACCGGCGACATCGGAGATGGTTAAGGTATCACCATCATCGTCGAAGGTGTAATATGCGACCAGATTGGATGACCCTGCAGCTACACCTTTATGCATGTCTTCTTGAATCTCCGCCTGGGTGCGGGCGTCCGACCAGACCCGAACCTCATCGATAGAGCCGTTGAAGAACTGCGCAGCCCCGGTACCATCATTGTAGGTGCCAATATTCATGGTTTTGACTTCATTGACGACGGGCGTGCTGCCAACGGTGGACGTCTGCTTCAACTGACCATCGACATAGAGTTTCAAGGTCGTGCCGTCATAAACCCCGGCCGCATGGTGCCATTGGCCATCGTTGTAGGTATTCGTCGTGTTGATGCTGTTCCCGCTGGTCGCATTGGTATTGGTGAAAATCTTGCCCTCTTTAATATAGAGCGAGAAATGGTTGCCACCGGTGCCCTGTGCTTTCGAGATAATCCGCCCGATGTTCGAATCTCCGGCCGCCGTATGCGACGTGGTCTGGAACCAGCCCTCGACCGTCCAGTTGGCAACATCCAGCGCGGTGTTATGGGCGATCGCAACATAATCTCCGGCGCCATCCAGCGTTAGCACCTTGCCATTGGCCGACGACATATGACGGTTGTTGCCGGTATAGTCGGTGACAGTATCCGAGCCATCATCATCGAAGCGGTAGTAGGCCTGCAGGCCAACTTCAGAGCCCGTCAATTGCTGGTCCAGATTGTCGCGGATTTCCTCATCCGTGCGGACATCGTTCCAGACGCGCACTTCGTCGATCATGCCATCGAAGTCGACCGAGGTGCCGGTGCCGGCAGTGGCCAACGGATTGCCGCCGATCACCAGTTTCGCCATTTGCGAGCTGTTATTGATATCGACCGTTGCCGTGCCCTGCGCCTGCAGGTTGCCGTCAACGTAAAGCTTTACCGTAGTCCCATCGTAAGTCATGGCGACGTGATACCAGGTGTCTGCGGCGGTGGTTACGCCACTGACCAGTGATGCGTCCGCGGAGCCGTCGGCAGAGACCTTGAGAACTTTGTCACCGCCTCTGTAAATCTGGAACAGGTGGTTATTAGTAACACCCAGCAGATTTAGGAAATTATGCTGGCCACCGCTCTGGTCGTTGAACTGAACCATGGCCTCGATGGTCAACTGATTGGTAAATGTGCTCGTCCCCAGATCGGCCGTCAAGCGGTCAGGGTTGCCATAGCTGACGGCGGCTGAATTGGCAGGCGTGCGGGTGAACTGCGCAACGCCACCCGAAACGTTCACCGAATCCTGCGCTTCATTCGCCACCGTCACCGTAATCGTTTCCGACCCGGCACCACCGGCCAGCAGGGTGAAGGTGTCCGTGCCGAAGAAGTTGGCGTTTGGGGTATAGACCCAAGCCCCGGAGGTGGCATCAATAACGGCGGTGCCATTGTTGGCGGCGGTCGAGACGGAGAATGCAGCCGAGTCCGCCTCGAACTGCCCGGACGCGCTGTCATTTTCCTGAATGGTCATCGTGGTGCCATAGACACTCGGGGCCGTATCAACATAAGTCGCGCCGGTAATGGTCGCGTTATTGGAGCCAGCGCTGTCGATAGCTGTACTTCCCGAGCCTTCATCAAGCGAGTAATGCGCGATGAGCGATCCGCCTTGATTACCGGTTATGGACTGGTTGAAGTTGTCGGCAATCTCGGCGTCCGTACGTGCGACATTCCAAACCCGCACGTCGCTGATCTGGCCGTCCGTATATTGCGCGCGAAGGGAATCGCGACCGATGGTTAGCGTCTGGGCAGTGGCATTGAGGGTCATGCCGCTGACTGCCTGGGACTTGACCAAGGCACCATCGAGAAAAACCTTGGCAATTGAGCCATCATAACTGACGGCGATATCGTACCAGGTGTTGGTGGAAAGATTGACGCCCGAATCTATGTCTGTCACGCTGTTGGCAGAGGTCTTCATATAGAAAAATAGCGAGCCGTCAGTGGTAACGTAGGGAATGTATTCGGCTTTGGAACCGGTGGCGTCGGTGAGGGCGGCCAGGCTTTGCAAGGTGCTGAAATCATCCAGATTAACCTGGAGTTCCAGGGTGAACTTGTTGGTGATGGTGCCTGTGCCGAGGTTCGCCGTAGCGACGTTGCTGGCGCCCTCGGCGAATTTAAGCGCAGAGCCCAGCGTGTTGAGGAAATCAGGCCCGCCGTCCGGAACTGCCGGGGTACTGGTGCTGGCGGAAACGGCGGCTGTTCCGTTCAGCGTGCCGTTGTCTGCGGTGCCGACGGATGTTTTGTCATCCACTGAGCCCGTGGTGTCGCGGTCGAAATCGTAATAGCGGTTCAGTCCCTGTTCGTTACCTTCCAACGATTTCCGCATATTGGCCTGGATTTCCGCTTGGCTTCGCACATCGGACCAGATACGAACGTCGTCAATCTGGCCATTGAAGAAATCAAAACCATTCGCAAGCGTGCCGATTTTTACTTCGTGTCCTACATCGTCGGCAGTGCGGGCAAAGGTCGCAGATGTGCCGCCAACGCCGGTGCCCGATGAAATAGTTTCCAACACCCCGTCGACATACATTTTGAGAATTCCATTAGTGCCGCTTTCCTCAAGAGATATGGCAACATGATGCCACTGGCCATCACCAATCGCCGTCGTGCCGACAATCTGGCTGGCTTCCTGACGGTGGTACAGAATCTTTCCGCCACCCGACAGCCCAAACTGCTTGGCATTCGCCCCCCAACCCCCTGCGGCAGTTTTTCCGATGACCGTATGTGGGGACCCGCCGACAGTCGTCAGTTTGACCCAGGCTTCAAGGGTGAACGCGGAGTCGAGACTTATCCCAGTTGGGTTCCCAAGTGTTACAAAATCACTATCACCATCCAGCGTCAGCACCTTCGCCGCGAAGGATGTCGTCCCGTTCTGCGTCCCACCGGTGGTCGCGGAATCGGTGATTATGCTGCCCGACGGATTGTCATCGAAATGATAATTGAGGATCAGGTCATCGCCCGTTGACGTGATCTTCTGATCGTAATTGTCGGCAATTTCTTCCGCCGTGCGCGCATCGCTCCAGACCCTAACTTCGTCAATCGAACCCTTGAAGAAAGCATCCTGCGAAAAGTTGCTTTTGCCGATGAAGTTTGATGTCAGGGTCGCCCCGCCACCGGCGCTGATCGCCGAACTGTTCATCGCCTGCTCTACGCCGTTGAAGTAGATAGCGCCGGTGCCGTCTCCATTGTTCACCGCCGCCACATGAACCCATTCGTTCAAGGGCAACTGGGACGATGTTTCGAGATGACCGGCGACACCACCAACCCTGTTTCCAAGCGTAATGCGGCCCGTGGTTCCGGCAAACGAAAGGAACATGTTTTCATTGGTATCAACACCCAGATCAACAAACCGGGCCCAGGAGCCGGCTTCAGCCGCATTGACCCAGGCTTCCATCGTATAGGCACCTGTGATACCGGGGACATCTACAATATCGACATGATCGTCAACACCGTTAAACTGTAATGCCCGGCCATGCACATTGACCAGATCGTCATCATTGACCTTGACTGTGATCACCTCGTCATCGGTGCGCGTGCCGTCGGATGCGCGGAGTGTGAAGGTGTCGGAACCGATGAAATTCGCATCCGGTTTGTAAATCCAGACGCCGGAGGACGCATCGATTGTCACCGTGCCGTTGCCTACGTCGAACGTCGACTTCTGGGTCGTGCCGTCCATGATGTAAAAGTTTATCGTCGAACCGGAAACATCATTCGATGTCATGGTCCCCGATATATTCTGGTTCTGCACCGTTTCCATTTCGGTGCCGAAGGCCGGAATGGTGTTGGTGATAAGCGTCGGATCGTCCGTACCGGTCGCGCTCGCCGCACCCAACGTCCCGTTCTGTGCAGTTCCGGCGCTGTCGAGTATCTGGCCGTTCACCACTTCGTCCATGGTGTAATTGGCAAGCAACCCGGTTTCCGTGCCATCCAGGCTGTCTTTATAATTGGCAGCGATCTCCGTTGCGCTGCGGGCCGTTGACCAGATGCGGATATCAGACATGGAGCCCTGGAATTTGGCACTTGAGCCGTCATTGTTCATGCCGATGTAGGCGGTGGTGCCGGTTATGTTCGGCGAGAAACCCGTGCCCGAATTGTTGGCGGCACCATCCACATAGAGCTGTAACTTGCCGCCCGTATAAGTCACCGCCACGTGATGCCATGTACCGTCGGCAACAACCATTGTGGAAACCGGGCCGTCACCGCCAAAGAGATCAATTTCCAGTTTTCCGGTTTCGTTGACATGGAGAAATGCGCTGTTGTTGGTCGTGCGATCCCCAATCGAAAAAATCTGCTGGCGCGCGTTGGCGACGGAAGTGTTGATCCAGCCTTCGTAGGTGAACGTCCCCGTGCCCGTCGCAAATGTGCTGGAGCCACCGATATTGACGAAATCACCGCCGTCGAAGCTCAATGCCTTGGGGTGCGCACCGTAGACCGTGGGAGAAGCATCGTTGCGGGTTGGTTCATCCGTGCCTGCGTTGCCATCAGCGCCCAGTGTTCCCGTATGGGTACCGGTTGAACTGTCGGTAATCGACTGTCCTGACGTCTCGTCCAGTTTCCAGTAACCGATCAAATTGGCCTCAGAAGCACCATCGACCTGTTGGTTGTAACTATCCGCGATCTCCGCATCTGTGCGCAGATCATTCCAGGCACGGACCTCACCGATCTCGCCGTTAAAGAACTGTCCGAACACGCTCTTGCCGATGGTCGCCGCACCGCTGGTGATGTTGAAGGATGATGTCCCTGTGGCTTCGAGCGCTCCATCGACGTAAACCTTCACAGCCCCGCCGCTATGCGTTGCGGCAACATGATGCCAGATGCCGTCATTCACGCTCGTTGTGCTGTTTACGCCATTGGAAGCTGGGTTGTGAAGGGCAATTTTCCCGGCGCTGGTTACGAAGAAAAGGCTACTGCCAGTGCTTCCATTATTGTTTTCACCAACGGCAAAAACATACCCGTTGGAGGTCTGGGTCGTCTTGATCCATGCTTCGTAAGTAAACGCACCTGTAGTTGTATATAAGTTACCGGGCGCACCGAGATCGACAAAATCGTTGGTACCATCAAATGTCAACGACTTGCCCTGATTGGGGGTCAAGTCCGCACCATTGGTCAGGGTGCCGTCATTGTTGTTGCCGCTGAGGTCGCGAACGGTCGTTAGTGCCGCGTCATCGTCAAAACGGTAATAGGCTTTAAGGTTGGTTTCCGTACCCGTCATCTGCTGATCATAATTGTCACGAATCTGCTCAGCCGTTCGGGTCGTATTCCAGAGGCGGACCTCATCAACCTCGGCCTTGAGAAAAGAGTCCGCCAGGCCCCGACGCCCGATCAGCATATTCGTTGAGAGGTCCGATGGTGTGGTGACATTCCCCGACGCAACGAGATTACCGTCCGCATATATACTGAGTCTGGGTGTCGCCGAACTGTCGTAACTGACAGCCACATGATGCCATTCGCCAAACGTAATCGCCCCTGGCGCGTCGATTGATGTCGGGGTAAAGACAGCTTCGTTGTTGGTTTCATAAGAAACCAGCCCCGAACTGCCAATAGCGATATTAAATGCTCCGGTGGTATCGACGAGAAGTTGATCTCGGCTAATCAGTGTACCAGCCGCCGCCGCATTCACCCAGGTCTCAATTGTCCAGTTGGTGGTGAGATCGAGGTCGCTAGAATCCGGGATCACAACATAATCATTGGTGCCGTCCAGCTGTAGCGCTCCGCCAGCAACGTTTACGGACGCCTGATCTTCGCGATTTATGGTAACGGTGATCGTCTCATCATGGGTTCCTGAGTCCGCATCCGTAGCGCGGAGCGTGAAGGTGTCGGTGCCGTAGAAATTGGCGTTTGGTTTGTAGGTCCAGAGCCCGGTTGTCGTGTCGATGAACGCGGAGCCGTTGGTGGCGGCGGTCTGGACGACAAATGCAGTTGCCCCGTATGCCTCATACACCCCCGACGCGGTGTCATTTTCCTGAATGTTCAGGGTTGAGCCGTAAATATCGGGAGCTGTATCGACGCGGATAGCTTCTGATATGGCGCCGTCCGGAGTCTTGTTGGCGCTGGTCGCGTTGTTCGTCGCCGCCGTCCCAGAGGCTTCGTCGAACTGATACAACCCAACCAGCCCGGTGGCGTTCGGAAGGGTTGTCTGGTTATAGGAGTCAACGGCTTCCTGATCAGTGAACTGGCGGTCATAAATCTGCACATCCGCGATCTCACCCTTGAATTCCTCAAAGAAAGTATCCGTAGAATCAGCGATCAGGAGATTCTGGGGCTGGACGCCGCTGGTGGTTTGGGTGCCAAAGTCCCAGGCATTGGTGACGGTCGTGCTACCGAGCAACACGCCGTCAACGTAGAGCTTGATCTGATCACCAACCGCCTTGCCGAAAGTTGCGGTCACGTGATGCCATTGGTTATCCGTAAATCCAGACCCTTGATCCACAAGATCGTTCGACGCGGAGCCGTTTTTTACCTGCAAAGACACCTTGCCGTCAGTAGTCAATTGAAGGGTCGCGCCGTTAAACGAAGTTGTTGTATCGGCCTTGGTCATCAGCACTGACGTGCCCACCGCGCCACCGCCTGAGCTTCCATCAGAACCCCAGTTGCCGTCGGATTTGAACCACATGGACCAGGTACCGAACCCCGACGGCGCGTTCAGGTTGGCGTCATGGTTGATGGTGACGACATCATTGACGCCATCAAATGTGAGCGCGCGGTCCGGAACATTTTTGATATTCGCGCCATTGGTCATCGTGCCGTCATTCACATCACCGGATGAGCCGAGGTTCTGTACCCTACCGCTGTCAGACTGGTCATCGAAACGATAATAGGCTTTCAGTTCGGTCGGAATGGTGCCGGTAATCTGCTGATCGTAGTTGTCCTTGATCTCGGTTGCAGTGCGCGCCGAGTTCCAGACCCTGACTTCATCGATCTGACCGTCCATGTGTTCATCGGCAGACCAGTTCGATTTACCGATAAAACTGGATGTCCGTGAAACGGCGGTTGCTCCGGCTACTGTTCCAGAGGTGGACCCGGGGTTCGTTGGTGTTCCGGAATTTATGACTTGAGCTTCAAGATTCTGGGCAACACCGTTGATATAAATTGCGGCACCTCCCGAGGTGCCATCGGTGACACCGGCCACATGCACCCATTCGTCGGTAGCAAGAACCGTTGACGTGCGAATAGAGTGGCTTGCCGCACCATTGTAGGTCTGAAACGAAAGCTTTCCTGTCGTCCCATCAATGGCGAGCATGATATTATCATTACCCTCACCCTCGCCGAGATCAACGATCCGCATCCAGCCTTGACCGCTTCCGAAGCTGTCAAAATTCACCCAGGCCTCTACGGTGATTGCGCCAGACAGACCCTCAACAGTGCCGATATTCACATGATCATTGGTGCCATCTAGTTGCAGCGCCCCGTCATGCACATTGACCCGGTTGCCGGACTTCACCGAAACCGTAATCACTTCGTCATCATTGCGCGTGCCATCACTGGCGCGGAGCGTGAAGGTGTTGGTGCCAGTGAACCCGGCGGTTGGCGTATACGTCCACTCGCCGGTGTTGGTATCAATGGTGACCGTTCCATTGGCAGGCGCCGCACCCGTAGTCGAGAATGCGATGGTACCGGAAATATCATCAGACAGCATGATTCCGCTGGCGGCGGTGCCTTCGGTCGTCGTCAGCAACGTGCCGCCGATTTCCGGCCCTTCGATGGGGGCCGTTGAATTGACTTTGGTGGCCCCGGTGATGGTTCCGTTGTTGGCGCTGCCTGCCAAATTAGTAACAGCCGTTGTTGACGGATCATCAAACGTGTAATGGCCGACAAGATTATCCGTGCTTGGCGATAACGGTGTCTGGTAATTGGCCTTGATCTCATCGGCTGTTCTTGCATCTGTGAAGATGCGGAGATCAGCAATATCTCCGTTCCAGCTTTGCGGATCGGTAAACGCCGATGCACCGATAAAGGCGTTGCCGCCAGCGATGTTCGAAGCAATTGTGCCGGGAGTGCCGTTCACCTCGCCATCTATATAGAGCGTGATGGTATTGCCTGTGCGTACGGCGGCGACGTGATGCCAGGCGTTGTCCGTGATCGTATCCGTACTGACGACGGTATTGCCGCCGTTGTCGCCCAGTTGCAGCTTGCCCGCCGGGTTAATCACAAAATAGGCTGCCTGATTACCCGTCGTGATATCGCCGGTGGAAAAGATCACAGCATTCTCGCCGGTCGGCGCGGTCGAGGTCTTGACCCAGCCTTCGTAGGTAAACTCACTGGTGCCGGTCGCCATGGCACCGGATGCCCCGAGGTCAACCTTGTCATCATTTCCGTCAAAGCGGAGCGCCTTGCCCGTCTGCGATGACGAGAGAGCCCCGTTGGTCAGTATGCCGTTGTAATTGTTTGACGTCTGATCCGTCGCCTCGGTGCCGATGGTGTTTTCATCGAAGCGGTAATAGGCATTGAGATTCGCTTCGGTGCCAACAAGCTGCTGATCATAATTGTCACGGATTTCCTCGGCCGTGCGCACATCGTTCCAGATGCGCACATCATCCATCTTGCCGTCGAAGGGAAGTTCAGCCACACCATCTTTTAACCAGGTGCCCAGCGTTCCTGTCGCGGTTGACTGATTGGCGACATCATGTCTGCCTGAACTGTCGATGCTATCAAGATTTCCATCTATATAGAAACGGGCTTCAGTACTGGTAAAACTTACCGCCACATGATGCCACTCGCCTGTGGAAATGGTTCCAGCACTCTCTGCTATGCCGTTGCCATCGTTGGTTGACCCCTGGAAGTAAAGTTTCCCCGCGGTTCCGTCAGTCGAAACCTGCCCGGTATTACTCATGTATTGTCCAACGGAGAAACCGGCGTAGGAGCCTGTGCCATTCAACTGATTGGCAGTGATCATTTCACCCGTGTTAGAATCAAGGAATATCCAGGCCTCAATCGTTCCGGTGCTCAGGTTGTTGAGCGCGCCGTTCGGGATGGAAACGTAATCGTTCGTTCCATCCAGCGACAAGACATTCCCCGATACATCAACAGATTTATGGTCTTCCTGCTTGACGGTGACGGTAATGGTTTCACTGTCCTTGATGGCGGTATTGCCATCACCCGTCGCGGTCAGATCGAACGTGTCCGTGCCGTAGAAATTCAGTGCAGGTGTATAGGTATATTCGCCGCTGGCCTGATCGACCCGTACGGTGCCGCCGTTGGTCGTGGTGACCGTGACGAAGCCGTCCGCATCTGCCGCACTGGTGGTTTTTCCGGTAACGGCGACGGAGAAGACGGTGCCGTCGTTGGTCAGCGGCAGGACGGGAGCGGTCGGGATATTGGTGACGAAGCCAGTACTGGCTTCTTCGTAAGTGCCGTTGTGATTCCCGGTTTTGTCGACGGCCGTCGTGCCGCCACCTTCGTTCAGTTGCCAGTTGGCAACCAGCCCGACTTCAGTCCCGGCCAGTTCTTTGTTGTAGTTGGTGGAAATCTCATTGGCCGTACGTACATCGCCCCAGACGCGGACTTCCGCCATTTGTCCGTCATAAGCATCGGCGTCCTGAAACCCTCCGGCTAGTGAGTCTTGATCCAGGCCCAGATAGAACGTACCCGCCGTATCAATTGCCGCCGTCGACTGCGTTTTGGTTTGTACCAGCGTTCCATCCTGATAGACATTGACGGCACCGCTGGCCTGATCCCAACTGACGGCGATGTGGCTCCATTCACCAATTTTTAGATTGACCTGATCATAATTCAGCCCAGAACCGTTCAGAACAACACTTAAACTGCCGTCACTATTTGCCGTAAAATAAATCTCATTTGATTCAGCCGTGACCGCATAAGACAGGAATTCGTCACCAAGCGCATCCGGGTTCAACCAAGCCTCGATTGTAAGTGCCGTTGTGGGGAAACTTGTAAAATCTGCCCGCATACCCGAAGCGACATCGTCGACACCTGGTTTACTAAAATCAAGAACCGCGTGCACGATGTCACTGGCTTCCATGACGCCCGACACAGACTGATTTTCCTGAACGGTCAGTGTGGTCCCGAAAATATCAGGATCGGTATCGACGTAGGTCGCATTACCCTTGATAGTTCCGCTGTTCGCCCCGGCGCTATCGGTAACCGTGATCCCCTGCTCGTCCTCGAACTTGTAGTTAAGCACCAGCGCATTGCCCTGATCACCGGTCAGCGGTTCGTTGTAGTTGTCGGCGATCTCGGCGTCCGTGCGAGCCGTATTCCAGATGCGGACATCAGCCACATCACCGTCAAGATAAGCGTCTGTACCGTTATTCTTGAACCCGACATACAATTTGCTTTCGGTGCCGCCGTTCGGGACATTTGTATAGGATTGAACGCCAATCGCCTGCCCATCGACCAGCATCTTGATCGTCTTGGCAGTTGCATCACGAACAACGCTGATATGATACCATTGCCCGGTGATTAGGCCCGCCGAGAAACTCAAAGTCGTATCATTGCCAGTTCCGTTCTCGTGGAAATACTGCAAGTTTCCATTTGACTCGGGGCGAACTGAATACAAGACATTGGCGGCCAATCTTTCAGGCAAGCCGCCATCCTCAGCCGTGAAATAAATCAGTGGCTTGGTGCCCAAGGCATCAAACTTGGCCCAAGCCTCGATGGTCAGATCACCCGTAATCGCCAATTCATTATTTGTTCCGCGCCCGGCGTCAATGTAATCGTTCGTGCCGTCGAACCTCATCGCCGTGGTTGGCAGATTAACGGTCTTCGCGCCACCGCTGATGACACCATCCGCCGACGAACCAAGCCCACCGTTCCCGGTTGTTGTCGCCAGGTTCGGCAATTTCGCCGGGTCTGCTTCGTTATCGAACCGGTAGTAGGCGGCAAGCCCCGCTTCTGTGCCGCTCAGTTGGTGGTCATAGTTGACGCGGACTTCGTCCGCCGTGCGCACATCGTTCCAGACGCGGACATCGTCGAGCATGCCATGAAAAGCTTCGGCCGCATTACCCAGGAATTGACCGAGCACCAGAGTTCCGGTGCCGGCATAATCCACACCCGATGTATCCTGTGCGACGAGATCGCCATTTTTATAGATACTTCGTACGTTCGTTATTGCATCATAAGTCGCCGACCAGTGACTCCATTCGCCAACGCCAGTGGTCGAGTCCGTGAAATTCAGATCGTTGCCATGGAACGCAAAGGTGAAAATCTTGTTCGACTCGGCGCCACCGCGCCAGCCTATATGCAAACCCTGATTGGTCGCCCCAGTGCCTTGGGCGACGGCAATATCGAAATTGGTGGCGCTGGAGCGATGGGCCCAGAACTCAACGGAGAAAGACTTGTTGGCGAGATCAACGCCGCCAATGGTGACCTTATCGTCGCCCCCGTCAAAAACACCAATCCCGTCGCTGACATTGATTGAATCATGGGTAACGTCGTTCACAGTCACCGTAAACGTCTCGCGGTCATCGCCAAAGATCGAGCCGACGGCTTTCAGCGTGAAGGTATCGGTGCCGTGGAAATTTTCCTTCGGCGTGTAATGCCAGATGCCGTTGGCATCAATTTCAACGGTGCCGTTATTGGCCGCTGTCTGCACTGAATAGGTCGCCGTGCCGCTAATGTCGTTGGCCGTCATCACGCCTTCGGCGTTCTGGTTTTCCTGCACCGTCACTTCCGTGCCGCGTACAGTCGGCCCGGTCTCAACGAAGTTGGCTCCGCCGTCGAGCGTACCGTTAATGGCACCAGCGCCGTCGGTAACCGTGGTCCCGGAGGTTTCGTCAAAATTATAATGCAGTTTCAGATCAGCGTGCTGAGTGGGGTCAATCATCTCGTTGTAGTTATCGGCAATTTCCTGATCCGTCCGCGCCGTGCCCCAGATACGCAGCTCCCCCATCCGGCCGTCGAATTTCCCAGGCGCGACATTGGAATGCCCGGCCGGACCGACCTGATAACGGTCGCCATCGGCCCAGACAGCGGGAACGCCGGTTTTGATGACGTCAAGCTGCCCATTGACATAAAGCTTCAAGGTATCCGTGGCATCATCATATACGGAGACCAGATGGTACCACTGCCCCGTTTGAGCTGTAACCGTCCCGACAAGTTTTTGCTCCCCATTCGCAAAGGTATATGTAGACAATTTTCCGGACCCATCAACGTAGAGAGCATGGGAATAATTGTTTTCGAAGCCGGTGCTCAACGTACGCCCGATGATCGTCTGGCTATTAATGGCATCAAGCTGGACCCAAGTCTCAATGGTGTAGCTGGTGGTGTCGAGGTTACCTGTCGTCGTGCTGCCTAGAGTATTGGTGTCCTCAATAGTCAGAACGTCATCGGCGCCATCAAAATTCAGCGCCCGGCCAAGGGTATTGACGATCTCTGGATCAGACAGCGCCCTGTCGGCCCCTGTCACAATCTTTGCGTTGCCCTGCAGGGTGCCGTTATCAGCGGCATTAGTTGAAGCCTTGTCGTCAACGGCTGTTGTGTCACGGTCGAAATCGAAATAGCGGTTCAGATCGTTTTCGCTGCCGGTCAGCTCAACAAACATATTGGATTCGATTTCATGCTGAGTGCGGACAGCCGACCAAACCCGGACCTCACCGATCTGACCAGTGAAATGCTCCTGCCCGGGATACTGAGCGCCGATCTTGACGAGGTGGTTGGCGTCGTCTTGCGCTAGATTGACGGTGGAAACCTGTGTGCCAACACCGTTACCAGCCGAAGAAATGGTTTCCAGATTACCATCAACGTAAAACCTGACCTGATCCGCGGCGCCGCCTTCGGTAACCGTCATGGCGACATGATGCCACTGACCATCGTTAACAGCTGTCGTGGCGATAATATTTGTGGTCCCGTTGGGGCCAAAAAGCAGCTTGCCGTTCCCGTCCACGTCAAAAACCTTGCCGCCGGTCGCCCACGCGCCGCTCGCTGTTTTCCCCACGAGGGTTTGCAGGGTGCCGCTGGACGACGTCTTGATCCAGGCCTCGATTGTTATGTTAGCGGCGAAATTGATGCCCGTCGGGTTTCCAACCTCCACATAATCACCAATACCGTCCAGCGACAACGCGCGCTGATTGGCGATCACCAACGGATCAAAAGACCCATCCAGGGTATTGCCGCCAGCACCGAGGTTCTGAACCTTCCCGGCCTCACTCTCGTCGTCGAAACGGTAATAAGCCTTGAGCGTGCCGCCATCGACAGTAGACGGACTGCTGATCTGTTTCTGATAGTTCTCCTGGATTTCGGTCGATGTGCGGACATCGCTCCAGACCCGCACCTCGTCGATCTGGCCCTCGGCATAGCCCGTCTGCCCCCGCTCCACACCGATCTGTAACTTGTCGGTGACGCTGAACCCTGTTTGAGTGTTATCAAGGGTTTTGGTGACGGAAGTGTCTTCAACGCCATCGACATAAAGTTTTAGCGTTCCGTTTCCAGTTGTATCGTAGGTATAGGCAATGTGATGCCATTCACCATCATTGATGACCTTGCTGGAGCTGTAGGTCTTGAACGTACCCGAACCACCGGGAGCATTCGGGCTGACCTCAACTCGCCAGGTTCCATCACCATTCGACAGCATCTGCGCCACGTCGCCGGTCGAATCATCGGTCCCGAGGTACCCGCGGTCGGCCTGCGTTTCGGTTGTATTGACCCAAAGCTCCATGGAGTGACTGGTCAGGGTGATGTTATTTGCCGAAACGACCTTATCATTAATGCCGTCAAGCTGAAGAACCCCGCCCGGGTGCCCGATCGAGTTCTGCGGATCGTCGCGGACCGTAATTGTAATCGTCTCGTCATCAGTCCCCGACGTTGCCCCTTTGGCGCGGAGCGTGAAAGTGGCCGTGCCGTGGTATTTATCGGTCGGCGTGAAGGTCCAGAAACCGGTGTCGGCATCGATGCTGAGCGTGCCTGCGCCGTTGCTATTCGGATAGGAGGAAGCTTCTGCGTTCGATGCGTTCAGCACATGATAGGTAACGGTCCCGGATAGAGTTTCGTTGTAAACCATCTGGCCGCTGGTTGACTGGTTCTCGTTGACCTTGACGCTCAACCCGAAAATGTCCGGCGTCTTGCCGTCAGGGCTGCCATTAACAACACTGGCCCCACTGGTCAGGGTACCGTTGTTGGACCCGGCGGAATCACCCGCAGTCCCGTCATCAAAGGTATAATGACCAACCAGCGCACCCGACTGGTTGCCGGTCAGGGTTTGCTGGTAATTCTGGGAAACCTCGGTCGCGGTGCGCGCCGTATTCCACACCCTGACGTCATCGATCTGGCCGTCAAAATGATCCGGTGGCGAGCGGTGGTCGCGGCCGATCAAAACGTTCTGGCTATTGGTAAGATTTGCGTTTGCGGCGATGGTACCATTGGTGGCGACAACACCCGAATCAACGCCGTTGACATAAAGCTTGATGGCGCCGCTCGAAACATCACGCACACCAGCGAGGTGTATCCACTGACCGGCCTGAACACCGGCGGACGCGGTCTGGTAGTTCGACTGGCCTGTCTGAACAAAGAACTGGGCATTGCCGTCGGCGACCCGGAGCGACCAGCCCGCCGCCGAGGCGCCGCCCGCGCCCTCGTCAATAATCTTCGAGATGATCTCGCGTTCATTGGTGGTGGAATCCAGGTATACCCAGGCCTCAACGGAGAAATCGCCGGTGGTGAAATTCATCGCGCCCGGATTGCCGAGAGAGACATGATCATCGGCGCCATCGAGTTTCAGGACCTTGCCTTCCGGGAAGGCGTCAACAACCGCAACAGCACCGCTGACCGTCCCGTGGTTGAACCCGGCGCTGTCGTTGGCCGTGCCATCATCGAAAGTATAATGCGCAACCAGGTTCCCGCCCTGACTGCCGGTCAGGGTATCCTGGTAATTGTCGCGGATTTCCGCATCCGAACGCGCCGTTTTCCATACACGAATGTCATCCATCTGGCCGTTGAAATACTGGGCAGCCTGACTCGAGATACCGCCGATTGAAAGCGCCTCGGTCCCCTGTACGGGGTCGACGGTGACAGCGGTGGTTGCTGCAAGCTGGCCGTCGACAAAAATCTTGAGGGTGTTGGCGGTGTTGTCGAAAACACCGGCAATATGATGCCACGTCCCGTCATTAACACTTGCGGTGCTCTCCGCCTGATGGGCGCCACCGCCAGCCTGGTCAAAGCGCACGTGCGCCATGCCGTTATTGATCGCCAGAGAGTAGGACTGTCCGCCACCGACTGGTTTAATGAGGACTCGCTGGAAGGCTCCCGAGGCCGTGGTATTGACCCAGCCCTCAACCGTGAACGACCCGCTGGCGCCGAAATTCAACGCCGAAGCGTTGGGCACGGTGATAATGTCGTTGGTGCCATCGAACTTCATCGCCTTGCCGGAGGTTCCAGTGACGGTCGGCTCGGCTGAATCATTTACAGTATTGGCGTCGCCAAGCGAGCCGTCGTTGTTGGAGCCGACGGAATTGAGAACCACGCCGTCGACGACCTCATCGAAGCGGTAATAGCCAACCAGCCCGGTTTCCGAACCGCTCGCCTGCTGGTCGTAATTGAGGCGGATGTCGTCGGCGGAGCGCTGGATGTTCCAGATGCGGACTTCATCCATTTTGCCGTTGAAACTGGCGGCACCGGCAACCGTCTGGCCCAGTCGGGCCGCGCCACTGCCGACGTTAATGGTCAGCGCGCCTTCGGCCACTTCCACACCATCGACAAACAGATGCGTATAACCTGCACCGTCATAAGTGACGGCCACATGATGCCACTGACCATCATTGACGACGGTGCCTGAATTGACGCTTGTCAGGGCGCCGCCGGATTTGCCGTTGATCCGTAGCGTTCCATCCGCGTTGATATGGAAATCAGAACTGTTGTTATTGGCCGTATCCCCGATGTTCAGCAGTTCCTGCGCCGCCGATGAGGAGGTGTTGATCCATAACTCATGGGTAAACGCACCGGTGCCGGTGGCAACATTGGTGGTGTTCAGGTTGACATAATCGTCGGCGCCATCGAACTGCATCGCCGCCCCACTGACATCCACATCCGTATCGGCGTTCACATTAACGCGAATGGTCTTGGTATCGAGGTTCCCATTGGTGCCCGTAACCTGATAGCGGATTGTGTCGGCGCCATGGAAACCGGTATTCGGCGTGTAAGTGAATGCCCCTGTTGCGGAGTTGGTAATGCTGAAAGTACCGTTCGTCGCCGCGTTGGTGGAAACCGCGCTATAGGTCAGTGTGCCGGTCGCCGTCCCCGCATGAAGCGTGCCGGAAAGAGCGGAGCCTTCATTGGTGATGAAACCATGATCCAGCTGCAGGTCATCGACTTTAAGCGTGTGGTTTTCGCTGACCCCGTTGCGGTTGGTGACGACCACATAATTGGCCGATGGATTCAGCGAAGAAGTCGCGGTAATTGAACCGCTGTTTTCCGCATTACCGACCTCGGTGACTATAAAGCGCAGGTTGGAGCCGTTATCGAAAACTTCAAACGAATATTCCGTACCAACAAACAGGTTTACCCCGGCATCACCGCTCGTCGTCAGGGTCGTCGCCGTGGCACTATTATTATAGCTTCTGAGCCCGATTGAATTGCCGTTCAGGTCGGCCTTGAATTCAATCCCCGTCAGCGGCAGGCCGTTGTTGGTTGAAGAGCCCGTGCCCGTCGAGCGCGTCATCACATGGAAGAAATCGCTGGTGCCTTCAAAGGTGAAGCGCCCGCTCAGGTGAACCGGATTACCCGTCGTCGGATCGAACTGATTGGCCGAGCGCAGCAACTCAGCATTGGTAATCGCCGCCTCACCGCCCTGAATGACGATGGAGTCCTTGCCCTCGGTCGCCACGCCCTCAACCACGGTCCAGTCGGCAGAGTTGGGGGTTACTAGAGAAACCGTCGGCTCCGTCGGGTTGCCATTATGGGTCGCGGGATTGCCCGCCGTCGAAATAGACGAATCAGCAACCGACGTCCCATTGGCATCCTTCATATTCCAGTAACCGACCAGATTGGCCACCGTTTCGGAACTGGCCAGATTGGGTCCGAAGTTATCGGCAATCTCGGTATCCGACATGACCTTGTCCCAGACCCGGACCTCGGCCAATTGACCGGTGAAGGCGTCCGTCGTGCCGGTCGATGATTTTCCAATAAAGGCGTTGCCGGAAATCATTTCCTTGGTAACGCCAGTCTGGGTGCTGACCAGCAGGCCATCCACATACATCTTCAGAGTGGAGTTACCATCATGGCTCATCGACACATGATGCCAGTTGCCGTCGGCGACGGTGGCGCCGGAGCCGGTGATTGTGGTGCCGGACTGCTCCGTTGTCTTGAACGCCAGCTCGCCATTTTCAACAACCAGCGCATTGGCGGTGCCGACCGTGGTCGCATTGATCACAAGGTCATCAATGACATGTTGGTCGCCAGCGCTTTTGCCGGTTGCGCCGATGATAAACTCGTGACCAGTCTCGGGGCTGAAACCGGACCCAAGCTGGTAATTACTGATTCTGGTGGAGCCGTCATAAATGACATCCAGGCCGTTAGCGTCGTTACGAATGGTGACATCAACGAAGGTCGCATTGTCGGTTTTAGCGGTAGGCTCACCCCTGATGTAACTCGCATTACCCTGCAAGGCCCCCGGGTTGTTGCCCCCGGCAGAATCCACACCACTCCCATCAAATTTGTAGCTGGCCACAAGGCCCGAAGTGGAAGCCGGGCTTTCTGTTCGATAATTTGCCGATATCTCCGCAGCAATGCGTTGGGTGTTCCAGATTCTTACATCATCTATCTGCCCATCGAACTCATTTTTCGGGCCGTTTCCATCGGCATCAGAAGCCTGGCGCGCGCCGATCCGTACCGTTGAATTTGACCCGCCAGCCGGGTTAACAGAATAACTTTCTGAGCCGACAAAACTTCCATCGAGATACAGGTGGTACGATTTCGCGCTGGCATCCCGTGATACGGCCACATGCTTCCACTGACCACCAACCAGTGCCGTATTGTTAAAGATTACCGAGACATCATCTGTCCCAGAGCCAGTACCCGCTTCGTGATAAACCCGTATTTTCCCGTCACCATCGACAACCACTTCCATGACGTAGTTCTCGGCCGCATTACCATCTCCATTCGGGCCGCCGATCAGAACGATGGACTGACGATCATCCGCAGCCGTGTCCTGTATAATGTCGGGTTTGATCCAGGCCTCAATGGTAATATCCTGAGTATCCCCCACTCGGACCAAGCCCGTATTATTTGTGATATTGACAAAATCTCCGCTCCCGTCGAGGTTCAACACCTGATCATCATCAGTGCGGAAGTTGGGGGTCGATGAAGGTGCAGTACCCGTCGTTTTGGTCGCACCATCAAGCCTGACCGTGACGGTGCCAGCGCCTGTGCCATATGTATCAAACATAATCGACAGGCCGTCCGTGACGCCGTTAAGGAGTGTGCCGTTGTAGGTTCCGTAGTTGAAGTTAAAACCTTCCCCGCCAATCGTGCCGTCACCGACTTTAACCCTGAATGTGGTTTCGAAATATTTTGTCTGTTCTGCAACTCCGGTGGGATTAACTCTCAAAGCGCCGCCGGTAGTTACTTCGTCTGCATTCAACTGAAGCGCATTGCTGACGCGGGTCGCCTGTGTCAATGAGAGCCCATCTGTGTTTGTATTAAAATTCTGAGATACAACGGTAGAATCCCCCAGCGCACCCATCCCCAGAATCGTCTGCGTGCCAGTCATGTCCGACGTATTGATCCAGCCTTCCCAGGTTGTCGCGTTTCCATTGACCAGTGTTGATGAACTGCCGAGCGACAGATAATCCCCGTTGCCATCAAGGGCGAGAACTTTCTGCGACGGCGCGCTGGTCGAAAAGGCCTCGGATGTCTGATCAATGCTGACCGTGCGCGTGACCGACGCGGACGTGTTGGCGTTCGCATCTTTTGCATCAAAAGTAATCGTGCGGTTACCGACTATCGGGTCGCTACTGACATTATTGTACTGAATGGCCCGGCCGAGCGCCTGTACACCTGCGTTGGTCGCAGCTGTATTAAGCGTAATCGTCAGCGGCTGCCCGCTGCTTCCATTCTGGGTGCCGTCGATGGTCCCGATCTGGGTTGTTGTACCGCTCGCTGTATAGGAAACGGCAGTGCCGGAAACCGAAATCTGCCCATTGGCCGTGCCCTGATTTTCGACGCTCAGGCGGTCATTGGCATCCGAGGTGCCACCCAGCGTCGCTTTCAGGAAACCCGTATTAAAGGCGCCGGTTGCGTTAGCGTCGCCCTGCGGGTCTTCGATGACAACACCCGGATCAACCGTGATCGCGCCGTCACTTGGCAGGAAGGCGCTGACGCCACTCTTTGTCGCAACGGCGGGGTTGGCTCCGCCGGTCGGGATGTTGACCGTGCGGTTGAACGCCGCCGATGTCGCCCCGTCGCCATCATTCAGGGTAAAGGCAACAACCGGATCATTGACCGAACTGGCGTTGGCGTCGTCCTTGTGCTCGTAGGCGACTTTGCGGGCCAGCGCGTCGACCGCCGCCTTGTTCGCCTTGTCATTCAAGACAATCTTCAGCGCCTTGCCGCCGGTTCCGTCTTCCGTGCCGTCAATAACGCCGATGACGTCTGTTGTGGTTCCGTTATTGTAGGACACGTCCGAACCGGCAATCGTGACTGCACCTGTGGTATCAATTGTCAGTTCATCATCAGATGTGTTGTTCTGCGACACGACGATCCGCAAGATACCCGTATCAAAATCGGTCGAGTCAATGTCCGTGAAGGCGACCGCACTATCGACGATGACCGCCCCACCGCCCCGCGTGTAGGAGACAGCTGATGCTGTCACGGTTGCTGTGGACGCGTCATTGACGGCAGCAACGGTAATCGTCGCGATCTGTGGTGTTGTTATAAACGTTCCGCCGGCGCCCTTCGCCGTAAAGCCGAAGGTGAAGGTTGAGCCAGCAGCATCGCCTGAATGTAGATCGGAGGCAGGCGTAAATTTCAGTTCTCCGGCATCGAGTTGGGCTTTTGTGAAAACCCTCTGGTCAACCGTCACTGTCGATAAATCAGTCGTGCCGCGCTTGAGAACGCCATTGAGGCCGGCAAGGTTCTCAATCCGAATTGAGATCAGGGCTCCGCCATCGTTTTGACTATAGCCACTCGCAAAATTTTCGTACGTCAGGGTCTGTTCAGTGTCTTCTGACCGGGAGACGCTAAACGCCTTAATTGATGAAGGTACCTTTTTCACGATGGTGGTGGTTGTTGTACTGTCATCGCCACCTTCAGCGGCTGCTTGATCCGCTGCCGCCTGATCCGCTGCCGCCTGATCCGCTGCTGCCTGATCCGCTGCCGCCTGATCTGCCGCCGCCTGATCTGCCGCCGCCTGATCCGCTGCTGCCTGATCCGCTGCTGCCTGATCCGCTGCCGCCTGATCCGCTGCCGCCTGATCCACTGCGGCCTGATCCGCTGCGGCCTGGTCCGCTGCCGCCTGGTCCGCTGCCGCCTGGTCCGCTGCCGCCTGGTCCGCTGCCGCCTGATCCGCTGCTGCCTGCTGGGCTGCAGCATCCGCTGCGGCTTGTTGGGCCGCTGCATCCGCTGCTGCCTGTTGGGCTGCTGCATCTGTTGCTGCCTGTTGGGCCGCTGCATCCACTGCCGCCTGTTGGGCCGCTGCATCTGTTGCTGCCTGTTGAGCCGCTGCATCCGCTGCTGCTTGCTGGGCCGCTGTATCCGCCGCGGCTTGCTGGGCCGCTGCATTCGCTGCTGCTTGCTGCGCCGCTGTATCCGCCGCCGCTTGCTGGGCCGCTGCATTCGCTGCTGCTTGCTGCGCCGCCGTATCCGCCGCTGCTTGCTGGGCCGCTGCATTCGCAGCTGCTTGCTGGGCCGCTGTATCCGCCGCCGCTTGCTGGGCCGCTGCATTCGCTGCTGCTTGCTGCGCCGCCGCCTCTGCCGCAGCAGTATCGGTCACCTCCGCAGTTGTCGTTTCCGTTGTTACGGCTTCGGTCGTCGTCGTCTCGGTTGTTGTGGTCGCCGCCACTTCCGTCGTGGATTCTGCGACCGCCGCTTCCTGCGCATCCGCTGTCGATTGAACTTCACTCACCGCATCCGACGCCGAGGTACCTGCGGCCAGCGCGTCGGCCAGAGCTTCCGCACCGCCAGCTGTTGATGCGGTATCGCCAACGGCTTCGGCAACGTTTTCGCCCGACGCCAGAGCGGCAAGAACAGGATCACCGCCGCCAGTATCTGTTTCCGCTGTCGCCTGTTCAACCGCCGCCGCCTGTTCGGATGCCGATTGCGCGGCTTCCGTCGCATCGCCACCACCGGCAAGAGCTGCGTTCAGGGCTTCGGCGAAGGCAGCTGAATCGCCGACCGCTTCCCCCACACCTTCGCCCGATGCAAGTGCGGCCAACAACGGATCAGCGCTGTCCGGGTCATTTGACGCCTCTTCCGCCGCATTCACGCTGCTTTCGGCGGCATTCGCCTGGGCTAACGCGTCATCCGTGGATTGACCGCTTTGCAGGGCCTGGACCAGCGCATCCTGAAAATTCGCTGAATCCCCGACGACAGCATCGACATTTTCGCCCGATGCCAGAGCCGCCAGCAAGGGATCGGCAGCGTTCGGGTCATCCTGCGCCGCCGCCGCCGCGGCAACAGCGGCCTGAGTTGTCGCAACTTCGTTCATCGCCTCGACCATCGACTGGCCGGATTGCATGGCTTGAACAAGATTTTCAGAAAATGCCGCCGCACCGGCACCAGCGCCCGGCGCACCGACACCAGCCAATGCCTGCTCCGTATTTTGTCCGGACGCCAGCGCATTGAGCAAAGCATCGGCCGAGTTTCCCGCCCCGGGTAACGGCTGGGCCGCCTCGGCCGCCGCATTGGCCGCCAGATTAGCCTGCGCGATGGCGTTGGCCGGCAACACACCCTCGGCCAAGCCCTGCTGCAGGGCATCCATGAAGGCTTGTTGGGCGGCCGTAACCTGTGGCGCCGTCAGACTGCCCGTCGCCTGTCCCTGCGGTGACACCGCGGCAATCGCGGCACCGACCCCCTGCCCGCTCGCCAGTGCATCGGTCAAGGCGGCTGCTCCGGTCTGAACTTCCACATTGGTCTCGGCAATTGCCGCGAATACGGATTTGGCTTCGGCCAGCGCATCAGCCGCCGTTGCGCCCTCGGCAACACCGGCAATCAGGGTATCTATAAATGCTTGTTCGGCAACAGCGGCAAGTTCAGGCGACAAGCCTTCCTCAACCGCTTCACGCGCCGCCTGCTGAAACACCTCCAGCATTTTTGCATCGATTTCAGCGCCATTTGATATCGCCACCAACAGGGCTTCTAGGGAACTTAGCTGGGGCTCCCCTCCTGCGGCACCTGCTGTCTGGGGTTGTTGGCCACCGGGCTGTCCGGTCAGGTCCTGAACCAGGTCAGCGGGAAGGTTTCCAAGCGGAGCACCGGGTGTATCGGGAACGTTTTGCGCGACCAGCACAGGCGCGCCAGCTTCCAGACGCACAACAACCCCTTCGCCGGAGATTTCCTCTCCAGTGAAAGTAACAAGTGTCGGCATCACGTCGTTCGCAAAAAATTCGGAAACGAGCAGTACCTGACCGTCCGGGCCTGTTATTATTAAATCATTACCCGAGCGCTCAAACTCGCCATGGCGAACCCAATCGGGAACAAATACTTCGGCTCCCATTCCTTCGATAACAATGGGATCGCCACTAACCTTAACTTCCTCATCTCGCGCCAACGGGCCGATGGTTCTTCCATCAACGGCCATCTTCGACTTCGACAAGTTAACGTTGTATGCAGCCGAGCTTACCCCAGAATCATCAGTAAACGAAGCGGATTTATTACTGCTCTAAACTATTGACATCCCAATAATTGTCGAGTTTCCGTGGACGGTGACTAAACGTGGAACGATAACCATGCGTAGTAGTATCTCCGCGCACCATTCGTTTAAATAATCTCAGAAAGGCCATATTTGATATAGGGCGCTCAGGGTTCATACCGAGGGGGAATGTAGTGGGTAACAGGAGGTAGCCGCGGTAAAGAAAAAAAATGGGGAAATGGCGGAGAGTGAGGGATTCGAACCCTCGATACAGTTTCCCGTATACTCCCTTAGCAGGGGAGCGCCTTCAGCCACTCGGCCAACTCTCCGGGTATCCATTTTCCAGTGAGGATATACCCTTCCCCTTCGGTTCAATCAAGCGGGTTCGGCAGCCTTTTATGAGGTCTTTGCTTCCTCGGCCATTTTGGTGAAGGTTTTGGACCTGGGAAGGGGTTCAGCATCGATGCTTTGATCAAGCGGTTCGGCAATGTTCCATGAAACAATACCCCCCGTCAGGCGCTTGAGATCACTAATATTTGTCCTAAACACACAATGCGGGTGACCGGCAGCGGCGAAGATATCGTCGAAACGTTTCAGGGAACGGTCGATAACAACGGGCAAGCTGTGAAGCATGCCAATGGGGGCGACACCACCGATGGAGAATCCAGTGGCACCCTTCACTTCCGAAGCCTGCGGACGACGGACGTCACCTGTCAGATTAAGAGCGGCGGCAAGATTGCCTTCCAGACATTGATGATCGCCCGCGACCAGCGCCATCACCAGCCTGTCGCCGACGGCAAAAACCAGGGATTTTACGATTGCACCCAATTCACACCCGGCGGAAGCCGCCGCGTCTTCGGCACTACGCGCTGTTTCCGCCAGTTCGATTACGGTGTCTTCCAACCCGGCATCAACGAGTGTTTTGCGTACCCGCTGCACGGAATCCTTCTCCAGATAGCTCATATCGCCCTCGCTATATTTGCCCGTCAATTCAAGAACGGAACGGCGTAGCCTTTTTTGACAGCATCACGTGCCGACAACAGATCAAACCATCGCTTCACATTGGGGAACTCAGCCAGATCAACCTTATGCCATTCATGGCGTGCAACCCAGGGATAGGTCGCGATATCGGCGATGGTGTAGTCTTCCCCAGCCAGATAGGTATTGTCAGCCAGTTGACGGTCCATCACGCCGTAAAGACGCAGGGCTTCGTTGTGATAGCGCTCCTGCCCATAGGGCACGACTTCTTTAGGATTGCGCATAAAGTGATGGGCTTGTCCAAACATCGGACCGACGCCACCCATCTGGAACATCAGCCACTCCATACAGGCCGCTCGTTTACGCGGATCTGTCGGAAGGAGGTTGCTACCTGTTTTTTCGGCCAGATAGACAAGAATCGCGCCGGATTCAAATACGGATAGCGGCTCACCACCAGGGCCATCCTGATCAACAATGGCGGGTATACGATTGTTCGGGCTGATTTTCAGGAAATCCGGTGCGAACTGCTCTTTTTGTCCGATGTTGATCTCATGAACAGTGTAGTCCATTCCGAGCTCTTCAAGCATGATCGAGGCCTTACGTCCGTTCGGCGTGCCCCATGTGTATAAATCAATCATTCGTTTTCCCGTTCACCCGATCAAATTGGTATAAATTCTGTTAAGAGTTAGTGTCTAATATATGGTGATTGCCAACAAGCGCAATCTCTGGAAGGCTTTCACAGCCAGCAATTACCGGCTCCTGATTGGCTCGCACCTGAAAATGAGGCTCACAATGCGTTTTACGATTATTCTATTGATATCCACTCTTTGGGTGGGAATGGCACCGACCAAGGCCAAAAGTGGCGAATTAGAAGTGGCAGCCGCTCAATCTGTAATGCAATGTATGACCAACTGCATCAAGCATGAGGGCAATTCTGCATCGGCTAAAAGCACCTGCAAGTTGCGCTGCGCAAATGTTCCCATGCCAAACGCTGGCGGAGCGCCTAAAAAGGATTGCATGGCGGTTTATAAGAAGTGTAATCGCAGCTGCCCGAAGAATGGCAAAGCCTGCAAGAAACAGTGCAAAGCGGGACTGATGAGCTGTGGATAGCGCCCGCACTGTTAACGCGGCATGTCGCCCTTCAGGGTAATACGGTGAAGAAGCCTTCGCTGCCCATGATAATCATTTACCGGGTAATGCTGGGCACAGCGATTGTCCCAAATGGCGACGGCACCGTCTGACCAGCGAAACCGACATGTGAATTCTTCGCGGGTTTGGTGGGCGAACAGAAATTTGAGAATTGGCGCGCTTTCTTCCACCGTCATCCCATCAAAGCAAACCGTATGAGCAATATTAACGTATAGAGCTTTTCGGCCTGTTTCCGGATGTACTCGAATGACCGGATGTACAGAGTCTGTCTGCATATTCGTCGCATCCTTCCCAGAATCGCGAATACGGTCCTGGCGTGTATCAGAAACACGTTTGTTGCCAGCGGAATTCAAGGCGCGCAGGTGGGCAAGCATTTCCTTCATGCCATCGGACAGAGCATCATAGGCAGCGTACATGTTTGCAAATACAGTATCGCCACCGGATTCTGGCAGCTCTTTAGCGTGAAGAATCGTCGCCATCGGTGGTTCCGGCAGATAAGCCGTATCGCTATGCCATATACCGCCAAAGTTAACCGTCTCGTCCTCAAGCTTGAGGATCGGCGTGACCATCGGGAAGTCATCCAACCCCTTAACGAACGGATACGCTGCCGGTTCACCAAAATATTCAGCAAATCGCATCTGCTGTTCCGGGGTCATATTCTGGCCTCGAAAGAAGATAACACTGTGGTCAAGAAACGCCTGGCGAAGAGTACTAATCTGTTTAGAATCAAGCGGTTCTGTGAGATCGACCCCTGAGATTTCAGCGCCAATAACCGGCCCCAGACGTCTTACACTGGGTGCATTTTCATTCATCGGTAACCTCAATTTCACAACTGTTCACATGTCCAACATACAGCGTACATACCCCCGACATATCAACCTGCTTAATTGGTCACATCAAAAGTAGGGAGCCGTATTGGCTGGTTCCTATATTTCATGGTTCAGGCGACAGGGGCAACAGATGTCTAGAAATAAGAGAGTAATGATTGTCGAAGACGATCATCTCAATATGAAGCTTTTTACCGACTTGCTGAGCTTAAACGGTTTCGACACCATTCAGAAAAGAGACGGAACCGGAGCAGTGGAAACTGCACGAGAGCATCAACCCGATCTGGTGTTGATGGACATCCAACTACCGGGACGCTCTGGTCTTGATATTGCGCAGGACTTGAAATCCCACGACGATTTAAAACATATCCCGATCATTGCGATCACCGCCTTCGCCCATAAAAAAGCCGAGGCTGTTTGCCTTAACCATGGATGTGACGGCTATATCTCAAAACCGGTTTCCATTCATTATTTCAATGAGATGATTGCTGAGTTCGTAAAGTCGACGCGCCCGCAACTCAGACTCGTTCATTAAGACTGGCATGATGGCGTTGCTAGCTTCTCTTTGATCAGGCCAAAAAAAGCCCCTGCCCGTCCTCTCGAGATATAGCGCCACCCGAGATGCCCGTTGCATTCCCGACACAATGAAATCTGCCATCTATACCCAGGAAACCATGTAAATTCACTTGTTGGTTCCCCCGTTAAACCTGCCCCCGGTGCATCCTCAAAACACAACACATTAAATACATGCCCAGCCGGATTTATCAGCCTGTGTTCATGTCCGTCCATACTGATGCGCCATCGCTCGCGGGTAATCAATTGAGCACAGGCGGCACAATTTATGGCATCGTCGGTTTTCTTTTCCGTCGAATTTACCTGATCCAGTTCGGGCGCTATCTGGAGAATAGGTGTCCTCCATTTGCAATTAAGTCGAATTAGTCGGACGACAGCTTATCACGTAGCATCTGATTCACAGCACCAGGGTTTGCCTTGCCCCCAGTCGCCTTCATGATCTGACCGACGAACCAACCGATTGCCTTGCCGTTCCCGTCCCGAACCTGCTGGGCCTGCTCCGGGTTGGATGCAATCGCTTCGTCAACTGCAGCCTCGATTGCGCCGGTGTCTGTGATTTGTTTCAGGCCTTTTTCTTCGACAATTTTTTCAGGGTCATCGCCAGTGTCCAACATGATTTCAAACACATCCTTGGCGATCCGGCCGGAAATGGTGTCATCGGCCTGCAAATCCAGGAGCTTACCCAAGTTCGCAGCACTTACCGGACTTTCGGTAATTGACAATCCCAGCTTGTTCAGCGCACCGAACAGATTTGTCGTTACCCAATTCGCTGCCTGCTTTCCATCGCGCCCGCTGGCAGCCACTTCAAAATAAGCGGCCGTCTCGCGTTCCTGCACCAGAACGTGCGCGTCATAGGCACTCAGGCCAAATTCCGCGATGAAGCGCTCCTTCTTCTGATCCGGCAATTCCGGCAGCGACGCCTTTAACGCCGCTACGTAATCTTCGCTCAGCTTCAGCGGCAACAGATCCGGGTCCGGGAAGTAACGGTAATCATGTGCGAATTCTTTTGAGCGCATGGCGCGGGTTTCATTCCGCGCCACATCGAACAGGCGGGTTTCCTGAACAACTTCACCACCGCTTTCCCAAACTTCCACCTGGCGCTCTGCTTCAATCTCAATCACCTGCATGATGAAGCGGATCGAGTTGACGTTTTTGGTTTCTGTCCGTGTCTTCAATTCATCAGAACCGACTTTGCGCACCGATACATTAACGTCGGCGCGCATGGAACCTTCTTCCATGTTGCCATCGCAGGTTCCCAAATAGCGCAGGATTGAGCGTAACTTCCGCACGAACTCACCCGCTTCTTCCGGCGAACGGATATCGGGTTTGGAAACAATCTCCATAAGACAGACACCAGCCCGGTTCAGATCAATAAAGGATCGCTTGGGGTCCTGATCGTGCATCGATTTCCCGGCGTCTTGCTCCATATGCAGGCGCTCGATCCCGATATAGCGCTGGCTGCCGTCTTCCATATCGAGCGTCACGGTGCCTTCGCCAACAACCGGGTGCTGGAACTGCGATATCTGATAGCCCTGCGGAAGATCAGCATAGAAATAGTTTTTACGCTCAAATACCGAATGCAGATTGATCTCTGCTTCAATACCCAATCCGGTTTTAACGGCCTGCTCAACACAGTATTCGTTGATCACCGGCAACATGCCCGGCATCGCTGCATCAACCAGCGACACATGAGTATTCGGCTTGCCACCGAAATCCGCCGACGCCCCTGAAAACAGTTTGGCTTTCGATGAGACCTGGGCATGAACCTCCAGTCCGACCACAACTTCCCAGTCACCGGTTTCGCCCTGAATAAGATAAGTCATCGGCTCAGCCCCCCATTCCGGTAGGCTTGGCACTAAATGCCGCCTGACGTTCCAGAACATGCGACGCGCGGAACATGGTTTCTTCATCAAAAGGCCGGCCAATGACTTGCAACCCCAACGGCAAGCCTTCCGCACTTAAACCAGCGGGCACGGAAATCCCTGGTAAGCCTGCCAGAGATGCAGGAACCGTAAAGACGTCGTTCAGATACATGGCAATGGGATCATCCATTTTTTCACCAATCGCAAAGGCTGGGCTTGGTGCCGTCGGCGTCAGAACCACATCAACATCGTTAAACGCTTTAGTGAAATCCTCTGCAATTCGGGACCGGACCTTCTGCGCTTTCACGTAATAGGCATCGTAATAACCAGCTGAGAGCACATAGGTGCCGATCATGATCCGGCGACGGACCTCCGTTCCGAAGCCTTCAGCACGGGTTTTGGCATACATGTCATCAAGACTGTCACCATTGACCCGAAGGCCGTAACGAACCCCGTCATAGCGCGCCAGATTGGATGACGCTTCGGCGGGCGAAATGATATAATAGGTCGGCAGGGCATAGGTAGTATGCGGCAGCGAGATATCGACGATCTCTGCACCAGCATCACGAAACATTTCCGCCCCGCGTTTCCACAGCGTATCAATCTCACCTGGCATGCCATCGATGACATATTCTTTTGGAATCCCAACCTTGAGGCCGCGCACATCGCCAGTAAGTGCCGCTTGGAAATCCGGCAGTTCAATTGGGGCGGATGTTGTGTCCTTGGGATCGTGGCCTGCCATGGATTGCAACATGATCGCCGCATCCTCAACAGATTTCGTCATCGGCCCAGCCTGATCAAGGGACGATGCATAAGCGACTAATCCCCATCGCGAACAGCGACCATACGTTGGCTTCATCCCGACAATGCCAGAGAACGAAGCAGGTTGGCGAATTGACCCTCCGGTATCGGTCCCTGTTGCGGCCAGACCAAGATGTCCGGCAACTGCAGTTGCAGAACCGCCAGAAGACCCACCCGGCACACGATCCTTACCATCATCAAGCTTCCACGGGTTCTTCGTTGAACCGTGATAGGAGGTGACAGTGGCCGAACCCATGGCAAATTCGTCCATGTTGGTCTTACCCAACATCACCGCACCCGCGTCGCGAAGGTTCGCAGAAACGGTCGACTCATAAGGCGGCACGAAGCCGTCAAGAATATGCGAACCTGCCATGGTCAACACGCCTTCAGTGCAGTACAAATCCTTGAGCGCAATCGGAATACCATCCAGCGGTCCGACCGTATTACCACTGGCACGGCGTGTATCCGAAGCCCCGGCCCGCTCCAGCGCAATTTCCGGCGTCTCCGTGACGAAAGCATTTAGATCGCGCGCCGCTGCCATGGCATCCAAGCACGACTGCGTCAGTTCTACAGCGCTGATCTCGCCAGAGGAGAGTTTTTGGTATGCATCCGTTATGGTCAGTTCATTCAACATTGTCATTTTATTCCACCACTTTCGGCACGGTGTAGAATGCATCGTTCCCGTCCGGCGCATTGGCCAGAACCGCATCCCGGCAATCCCCATCAGTGACAGCATCTTTGCGCTGGTACATGCTCATATCGGCGACGCTGGTCATCGGCTCAACATCATCGGTATTTACCTCTGACAACTGCTCGATCCAGCCCAGGATATTATTCAATTCGCCCGCCAGCGGCTCGAGTTCGGCTTCGGGGATATTAACCCGCGCCAGATAGGCAATTCGACGGACAGTTTCCGTATCCAATGACATGACCGGACCTCATAAAAAGGGGAAGATAAAACGCTCAGTTCAGGGCGCGGAAATTAACACCCACCATAGTTAACCGCAAGCGTAGGGAAACATGGCCAGTATTGTCCCCCAAAAGCATCAGGGGGCTTGAGACGTCCTTTCCGGCGGGAATTTAATGCTGACTGTTGTTCCTTTGCCGACTTCGCTTTCGATATCCAGGGTGCCGCCAAACATTTTCATAAATTTATCACAAAGATGCAGGCCGAGGCCGGTTCCTTCATGTGCTCGCGCGTGCATACTGTCAGCTTGTTCAAAAGGAGTGAGAGATCTTAGGAGATCCCTCTGCGACATTCCGATTCCTGTATCCTCAACACAGAGAGATATCCGCTCATCCTGTTCCAGTTGGGCAATAACATCTATTTTGCCGCCTGTTGGCGTAAACTTTACAGCATTGGAAAGAAGATTGTTGAGTATCTGAGTTAATACTCGCTCGTCACCCTTCAAAGCCGGCAGGTCAGCAGGCACATGTACGGATACTTCCTGGTCATCTTTCTCGGCCATGGTCGACACTAGCTCAACACTGGACTGAATAACGGAACCGAAATCCAGGTACTCCTCAGTCAGCTCATATCCACCCGCTTCAATTTTGGAAATATCCAAAAGGTCATTAATAAGATTAAGGAGAAACGAACCGCTTCCATGGATGTGGTCTGCATATTCTTCGTAACGACGGCTGCCAAGGGGCCCGAAGGTTTGCGTATTCATGATCTCGCTAAATCCCAAAATTGCATTGAGAGGAGTGCGCAACTCGTGACTCATGGACGCCAGAAACTCTGACTTTGCCCTGTTGGCAATTTCTGCTTGATCTTTAGCTTCCTGCAATTGTTGTTCGGCTTGCAAGCGTTTGGCTGCGTTTATTTTAAACGCCACCAGGGTTTCAGCCATATCGCCAATTTCGTCGCTACGTTCCAATTTTGGTATCTCGACATCCAGGTCCCGATCCGCCAAGCGTTTCATCACTTTTGTCATCGAGACAATTGGACCGGAAAGCCCACTGGCGAACCACACTCCGATAAAAGTGACTGTAATGGCAATGATCAATCCGGCAACAATCATGAACCGTTGCATTTCTTTCACAGGGCCAAGAATCTCAGAAAGCTCAATTTCCGCAACGATTGCCCAAGCTTCACCGGCGAAATTTATCGGTGTGTAAGCGGCCAGCACTTCGATGCCTTTGTCGTTTATTGTTACCAAGGCGCCGGACTGACCTTCGAATGCAAATTGCACGATATCTTTTGGTTTTTTTGTTTTCAGAATTTCGGATGCTGTTGAAAAACGCGTGTCGCTTCGAACAAGAAAATCCTGGCCCACAAGATAGGTTAATCCAGTTTTCCCCATGCCCGCAGATACTTGCATAATTTTATTGATTTGCCCGATGGGCATTTGAAAAGCCATTACACCAATAAATTTTCCAGACTGGTCAAAAACTGGCGTCGAAATGAAGCTGGCTGGCACGCCTCCGCTCGGCTCATACGGCTTGAAATCGAAGAAGCGTTGAAAACCAGGCGTCGCATTGAATGCTGTCGTACGAAATGCACGGCTCAAATCCGTAAATCGCCATGGTCCGTTCACCATGCTGGTCGCGAAGTCGGCTTCTTTAAAAACTGTATAGATCAAATTCCCGGCGGTATCGAACAAGAAGATATCATAGTAACCGCGTTGTTGGAGAAAGTTACGAATCCAAGGGTGATACTTAGCATGTATTTCACTGTATTCAGAGCCGTCTTCTGCCCGGTCTAAACTTTCCTTTTCCCCGTTCGGAAATGGATTGTCATGGATATAAAGATCTTGAAGAATTTCCTGCGGATTACCATCAAATTTCGACCAGGCAACGGTGAAACTGACCAAAGCTTCCTGCACTGTCAAATTTGCGGCCATCAAGGATAAATCTTGCTTGATAGAGTTCAAATATTGGACAAGCGCGGCTTTTCGGCTTTTAAGGATTTCGACAGATTGTCGCTCCGCCGCCGACTGCAGTTCTATCTTCGATTTATGATAGGCGACAACGCCTGTCACCAACGCAGAAACCAATGCTACGGTAACAATAGTTAGAGGATACTTGGTGGTCAGCCGCACGCTTGGATCCTAATACTTGCCAAAAAGAAACTAATGTCATTTTGAGGCGGTGAGGTAGATTACCCATAGCGAAACTATACGAAAACCATCGTATCACAATCTGATATCCAATTTGTGTTTCAAGTTATTTCAACTGAGAAACCGTCAAAATACTTCATCGATGTATAGTATTGAGGTTCAATTGCTGTTGCCCGGTCCATTGGTTCATGAATACCCGTTTGGAAACTTTGCCAGGACCGCTACTCGAACTCTTTCATCAAAATCTTCCAGACCGGTTTGGTCCAGGCTTCGTAGGTCATGTTGACGGCCCCTTCGAGGGCCTTCGGGACGGTTTGGGCGAAAACTTCCAGCACATCGGGTTTGCTAGAAAACCGTTTAACCGAAATGCCATCGAAGCTGAGCGTATGGTTGTCGAGGTTATAAAAGGTTGTTGTCGAGACGACTTCGTCGAAATTTCCGCCAGCGTCAACGATGTCGATGGTGACCTGATGGATCATCTTTTTGCCGCTTCTGTAGGGTCCTTCCGTCATGAACATGGGTGTCATGAATTCTCGCGGGCCATCGCTGCTGTCGCATTTCCAGTGGACATCGTAATCGGCAATTTTGAAGAACTGTCCTTCGGCCTCACTTTTGCCCACGAAACGAATTGAATAGTCACATGCTGGGTGACCGGATTTACTAACCTTACCGGATACGGGCGCATCCAGTTCTCCATTAATGACCGAGACCAACATGGGTGCATAAACGAAACCCACATCCGTTTCTCCATCGCGCACCGCAACCCAGGTCCCCGGCGCCTTTCCAACCGTTTGAATGCGTTGGTGTTTTTTCAACTTGCCGATCCGCTTGCTTTTTATCATCGGCTTGGCACGGATATTTACAGCCTTTGTCACCACATATGTTCTAAGGTGGCGTGTGACCTCTGTTCCCATAAACTTGAATTTATCAGGTAAGGCGGAGGCGGGTTTTTTTGAATGTTCGGCATAGACAGCCGGGGCACCCGTTAGAACAACAAGAACCGACAGCCCGGCAACCGCCAAAATTGCGTATTGTTTCAAACCTGCAATCATCCCCCGCCTCTGAAAGGGCAAAAATTACAAAATCAGCGACTCACCTATACTACTCCAGGACGAACGCACCACACAGCTTTTTTGCCAGACTTTCTTTCAGGTTCTGGAAGCGGTAGAAATTCATATGCCTGTTATCGATATAACTTCTTTGAAATCAGCACTCCAACCAGGGCAATGCCTTCTCGGTCTTGATCTTGGCTCGAAAACCATCGGTCTGGCCGTATCAGACCCCGGCTTCATCGTTGCCAGCCCCATCGACACCATCAGACGAACCAAGTTCACCAAGGACCTTGGCGTCCTGAAAGAGATTATCACGACGCGTAATGTCGGAGGTCTTGTTCTCGGCCTGCCCGTCAGTATGGACGGTAGCGAAGGACCGCGTTGCCAGTCGACCCGCCAGTTCGCAACTAATGTTCTGGGCGATATGGACATCTCTATCGCACTTTGGGATGAACGCTTAAGCACATCGGCAATTCAGCGCATATTGATCGACGAAGCCGACATGACTCGCAGACGACGCGCCGAAGTTGTTGATAAAATGGCGGCCGCGTACATATTGCAGGGCGCGCTTGATGTGATGACCCAATGATTGAAACGGTTCTTCATATCCTGCCGATCTTTCTGCTCATCGGGCTTGGGCACCTGTTAAGAATTCGCGGGCTTTTCAGCCTTAATTTCTGGGCAGATGTAGAGCGTTTGACGTTCTATTTCCTGTTCCCCGCGTTACTGGTTTATTCCATCGGGGGAGCTGATATTGGCGGGTTAAATGTCATGCCTATGGCGTCAGGTTTGATTGTCGCAGCCCTGATTGTCGCAGCCGTAATTTTGCGTTTTCGCACCCAGCTTTCCGAACCGCCACTCAATCTTGATGGCCCTGCTTTCTGCTCAGTATTTCAGGGCGTCACCCGGCCCAATACATACCTCGGGCTTGCAGCAGCCTTTGCCTTGTTTGGCGACGCCGGATTGGCGCTTATGGCGGTTTCGGTGGTTGCCATTATCCCGCTCGTCAATGTATTGGCCGTTGTCGTCCATCAACGTTGGGCATCCGCCCCTGCAACAGCCACACAATCCTGGCCCGGCATTGCCCTTCAGGCGCTGAAAAACCCGGTCATCGGGGCGTGTTTGATAGGGGCCGCGCTTAACATCACCAATCTCGGGCTGCCTCCTGTTGTTGGCCCTGTACTTGGCATATTGGGAAAAGGGGCGCTGCCCTTGGGGTTGATGGCGGTTGGTGCGGGGCTTGATTTTCGCACCCTGTCGCAAAATCACCGACTCCTCGGCATGATTTCCGGCATCAAACTGATCGTCCTACCCGCCGTCACCTGGAGCGTTTTGGTGATGTTGGGCGTTGAAGGCATGAGCATGACTCTGGCCCTAATTTTTGCAGCCCTCCCAGTTTCGGCCACGTCTTATGTCATGTCGCGCCAGATGGGCGGCGATGGTCCGTTGATGGCGGGCATCGTCACTGCAACCACAGCCGGATCACTCATCACCCTGCCGGTTATTATTTCGGCTCTTTCCTGAATAAGTGATCATATACGTAAAAGGTTGAGTAATTTCTCGATACATGCAAAAGTTGCTTATTTCATGTAGTGCAACATTTACGGGCATGTTGGGAGATCAAAATGACGCCTGAAATCAACCATCTGGAGCTGGTCCGTTATATTTCCGAACTCGAAACCGAGATCAAAAAGAGTGGAATCACACTAGAACTGCGGACGGATTTTGGGTATTTGGTCAGAATTTGCCAGGGCCTCCCGAACAAACCACCACCCACAGCAATGTTTAACCCTCTCCATCATCATATTGGCCCGGAGAATGGTTTCTGGATTAAAGGCACAAATGATGCGGGGGAAGTTGTCCATGTACAAGCCGTTCGTAACGATGACCTTACCGGGTCTAATCTGGCTAGCCAGCTAACATCCTTAAAAGCATTCTATTTTGACCCAGCGATCAGTGCGGGCGAAAATGAGGTTTGCCAAACCTTTACACCGGCAACCCACCAAATTACTGGTAGTGTCTGCTATCATGGTGAGTTGTGGATACGAAGTGGCGATACTGGTTTCTGCGGCAAAGGATTGTCACCCTTACTGGCGCGGATTGCACATGCTATCGCACTGCTTCGATGGGCTCCGGATTTCATCTATGGCTTTGGATATGACCCACTGGTCAAAAACGGCGTTATCGTAAACTACGGGTTTTATCATATGCAGCCGGGGGCAGTTCTCTGGAATCTGCCGGACCGGGATGAGCCGCTGGATATGTGGCTGGTCTGGTTAACTTTGCAAGACCTTATTGATTTGATTGGGCACTCCCCAGAAATGAAATCATATTATCTTGAGAAAGGTAAGACAGGCAACCTAAAGCCCGAGAGCCATCGGAAAGCGAAAGTAGAAACGATAGCCATTGATAAGGAACCCAACCAAGCTCCCCATCTACTCGAGGCATAACGGCACGGATATGATCGATTTACATCGGAAACCTCAACACGAGAAGCACTCAGGCGGAAATCAAGGCCCCGGGAAACAATAGCTGACGCACCCGTAGCCCAAATTCTCTCAACGGGCTGCCGCTCTCCACGGCCGTCGACCCAATTGACACCATTACGTGTCTGGCCACGCCCCAGAAAGACGCCACTGTTTCCAACCTTGAACTTCACCTGCATCCGGCCCCCCTCAGCATATGCTTAACTGGCTTTTGAGAAAGCCTTGATCAAGCCAAACACCTTATCCTTAACATCTCCGTCTGGCATTTCGTTAAGCATCCGCGCAACGCGAATGGTACGGTCCGGCAAAGAGTTTTCGTCATCCAGGGGCACACCTGGGGTGATATCAGTTTGGTCCAGATCCTCAAAGAAGTAAGTAATCGGAATGCCCAGTGAATTGGCAACCGCCCACAACCTGGAAGAACTGACCCGGTTGGTACCATTTTCGTATTTCTGAACCTGCTGAAAGCTGATACCCAGCCGTTGAGCAAGGCCATCTTGCGTAAGGTTTTCAACCAGCCGCGCCTGACGTAAGCGACGACCAATTTCCGCATCAAGATTATTCGTAACGCCCATGATTCCTCCTAACGTTATCTGATATGAAATTTTACTCTTTATCTGATATGAAATTTTACTCTTTTCTAAATGAAGTTAGCAACAACAGCACTGTTCACACGTGTGAACACGCATCAAAATTCATCCGACAGTAAAACCCGCCTAAAGAGTATGAGGCCAGTTTCTATCAGGATAGTTCAGGAACTTACAGCGCCAACTTAGCAATTCTTACTTACATTAAATTGATCAGTTTTTCCCTAATCCTCGTACCCTAACAACCTCAACAACTCACCACTTTTCCGCCGGAATGTTCGATGGGCAGCATCGTCAAATGTCGAATACCAGATACCAGGCTCTATATCGACCGGTGCTGTATCCCAGGCCGCATCCATGCACGTGCGCATGCTGTCATTTGACCCATCAACTTTTGCGGCTCGTAAAACCCCTGACACCTGATGGGCTGTATCCGTAATTAGGTCCTCACAACGAATTTCCAGATACCTATCCGGATGTTCACGCCCAAATTGACGAGCTGCGCCAACGGCGCGCCCCCAAGCTTCCGCAAAGACATCCGCAAAACTATTAAAGTCCGGAAACTTGCGTGGAAAATCACCTCGGCTGATACCCAGGTTAAACTCCCAGGCGGAAACAGCTTCGTCACGCCCGTCACGAACAACATGGATAACTTGTGCGTCAGGTAGAATGCGCTGCATAAGATCGAGCGACAGAACATGTTCCGGTGTTTTCTCGGCAATACAGGTCACTTCGGGATCAGTCAGCCACCGATTAAAAGCAAGGCCAATGGCCGTTCTCAGCAAGTGATCGACATCTTCAAATGTATGCCCGGCCGCATTTCCCGGAAGCCCGGCAAGCTGCAGACGATTGCCGATCTTTTCACTTTCAGCATTGTATTCATTGATTGCGGTGGCAATTTTCGGAAACAAAATGTCCGTAAAATGCCCCTCTCCCTTGGCACAAACATTGGGATGGGCATCCAGGCATTGCTGGACCCAGGCCGTACCCCAGCGCGTCGCCCCGACAATCAGAACGATTCGTTTGCTGAAAACGTTATCAAGTTGCTTCTGGAGATCGTCAAATACATCCATACCCGATTTTGTCTTTCGCCTTTAGGGTCTCCATTTGGGAGCTTGTGCCGATCACTTTACCCAGTGTGCGCCTGACAAAAAAGGGGAACAAAACAGATCATTTAAAAGTCCTCAAATTATCTCTCATTTTCGACTATTCACGCACTTGCGAAGAGCATGTCAGATACCTATAGTGCGCACTCATGAACACAGATGACACGGCAGCAACTAAATTCCTGCAACGCCATATTCTCGGCATCGAAGGCCTTTTGCCCCACGAGATCACTGTTCTTCTGGACCGTTCCGAATCATACGTCGAACAAAACCGCCAGCGCGATAAGAAAAAGTCGGTCCTGCGCGGTCGCACAATCATCAATCTGTTTTTCGAAGACTCGACCCGCACCCGCACCTCGTTCGAGCTGGCCGGGAAACGTCTTGGCGGTGATGTGATCAACATGTCGGTATCAACTAGCTCCGTCAAAAAAGGTGAAACGCTGGTCGATACGTCGATGACCTTAAACGCCATGCACCCGGATGTTCTGGTTGTACGCCATCCACAATCAGGCGCAGTCAAACTGCTGTCCGAAAAAGTCAATTGTGCGGTTATCAATGGTGGCGACGGAGCCCACGAGCATCCGACGCAAGCCCTGCTGGACGCCCTGACGATCCGTCGCCGTCGCGGTCATCTGGACGGGCTGGTTGTCGCCATTTGTGGCGATATTCTGCATTCGCGTGTGGCGCGCTCAAACATTCACTTGCTCAATACAATGGGCGCGCGTGTTCGTCTGATCGCGCCGGAAACATTGTTGCCCGCCGATGTTGGGCGCCTGGGAGCCGAGATTTTCCATGACATGACCGAAGGCCTGAAAGATGTTGATATCGTCATGATGCTTCGCCTTCAGCGCGAGCGCATGCATGGCAACTTCTTTCCGTCAATCCGCGAATATTTCCACTTCTTCGGCCTTGATTATGAAAAACTGAGCAACGCCAAGGACGATGCCTTGATCATGCATCCCGGCCCCATGAACCGAGGCGTTGAAATCGATTCGGAAGTCGCAGATGATTTCGGGCGAAGCGTTATTCGCGAGCAGGTGGAAATGGGCGTGGCTGTTCGCATGGCCTGCCTGGAAATCCTGACGGAGAATCTGGATGACCAGGATTTGAGGAATCTGTAATGGCGACAGCCCCCGCCCCATCACAACGCAAAGCCTTCACAAATGCGCGCCTGATTGATCCCGCCACAGGTCTGGATCAGGAAGGCGGAGTTTTGGTTGACGGCGAAACCATTGCCGATGTTGGTGCCGAATTATTTGAAGACGGCGTCCCGGAAGGTATTGAAGCCATCGACTGCAATGGGCAATGCCTTATTCCCGGTCTTGTTGATACCCGGGCACATCTGGGCGAACCCGGGGATGAGCAGAAAGAAACACTGGCGACAGCTGGTCGTGCCGCAGTCGCTGGCGGAGTCACAACAATTGTCTGCCTGCCGAATACAAACCCGGTCATAGATGACATGTCCGGCGTTGAGTTTGTCGCCCGGCGGGCACGGAAACTTGGGCTGGCAAAAGTCTATCCTTACGGCGCGATCACCAAAAAACTTAAAGGCGAGGAAATCGCAGAGCTGGGGATGCTAGCAGATGCTGGCGCAGTTGCCTTCACAGATGGCTACAAAACAATTGCTGATGCCCAGTTATTGCGCCGCGCACTCAGTTACGCCAAAACCTTTGACCTGCTTCTGGCCCAGCACCCGGAAGAACCCTCGCTTGCCAAGGGTGGCGTTATGAATGCCGGGGAAACGGCGACGCGCTTAGGCCTTATGGGCAACCCGTCTCAATCTGAGGTCATCATGGTTGAGCGTGATATCCGGATTGTTGAACTGACCGGCGGACGACTTCACTTTGCCCACCTGTCAACGGCCGATTCCATTGATGCGGTGCGCAAGGCAAAAGCAAGCGGCCTGCGCGTTACCTGCGATACGTCACCGCCCTATTTTGCGCTCAACGAACTGGCGGTCGGCGATTACCGGACCTTCGCCAAACTCTCGCCTCCGCTCCGCACCGAAAGCGACCGCCAAGCGGTCATTGAAGGTTTGAAAGACGGTACTATTGATACCATTGCGTCTGATCATTTGCCTCAGGATGAAGAAGCCAAACGCCTTCCCTTCGCAGAAGCCGCACCGGGTGGTGTCGGGTTGCAAACCCTGCTGCCGATCACAATGGAGCTATATCACAATGGCCATATGGACCTGATCGATGCGCTTGATTTGATCACCCGCAAACCGGCCGATCTTTTCAAACTTCCGGCGGGCCGGCTGGAAAAGGGCGCAGCAGCAGATTTTGCCATCATTGATCCAAGCCGGGGATGGCAGGTATCACAGACGACGCTGTTATCGAAATCCAAGAATTCGCCTTTCGATGCCCGCCCCGTACAAGGGCAGGCGCTGACGACTGTTATCGATGGCCGTGTCGTCCATAGCGTCGAAAGCTAAGTTATGGAATCCCCAATTGACGCCAACATCCTATATCTGATTGCCGCCGTATCGGGCTATCTGCTGGGCTCTGTCCCGTTTGGTTTGGTCCTGACCCGCATGGCCGGGTTGGGGGACATTCGTGACATTGGGTCGGGAAATATCGGCGCGACCAATGTCCTTCGCACAGGGAACAAGTTTCTCGCTTTCCTGACCCTGCTTCTGGATTCAGGCAAGGGCGCTGCGGCTGCCCTATTACTTTTTTATATGTATGGCCCCGACGCCGGGTTAATTGCCGGGTTCATGGCTGTACTAGGACACAATTTCCCGGTCTGGCTAAAATTCAAAGGTGGCAAAGGAGTGGCAACAACGCTTGGCGTGCTCATGGTCACCGCATGGCCTGTCGGGGTTGGCGCTTGTGCTGCCTGGCTATTGGCGGCGGGAACGTTCCGCTACTCCTCACTTGCCGCACTCATCGCACTTTCCGCATCACCCGTGATCGCATGGTGGATGGGGCTTGAACACGTTACCATCATGGCCGCCGGTCTGGCTGCCCTGAGCATCATCCGGCACCACGAAAACATTCGCCGCATTCTCAAGGGCGAAGAAAGCAAGATTGGTAAGAAATCCTAACATCAAAGAAGCGGCCTCAGTCTCAGGCTTCCCCAATTTAGGCCCCCAACACTCCATTTACTGTTTCACTTAATCGCTCCACCGTAAACGGTTTCGCCAGAACCTCATCCGCTCCGATTTTCTTGGCAGCACGAAGGGCCATCTCGCGTGGCATGCCAGCACACCCGCCTGATATGGCAATGATTGGAACGTCTGGTTTGCGTTTGCGCATCAGCTGGATCCCCTCAATCCCGCCGAGACCCTTCATAAACAGGTCCGTAATGACCAGATCATAGTTAGCTGGCGTAAAGCCGACGAGGGCAAGCTCAACGCTATGGCAAGCTGTCACCATAAAACCCAGGTGTTGCATAGTTAAGACAATGATATCTCGCATTGATTGATCATCTTCAATGACCAGCACATTTTTCTTTTTCACGTTCTCGCCAACTATCACCAATGTAGGGCAATGATGAGCGTTGACCGTGAGAGGTCAGCGCATCGAAGAATTGAGGTGGTTATCTCGCGCTGACGACCACTTCTTTGAGGCGACCAAAATGAACCCGGGGAGACCTGCGCCGCTCGAGCTTTACGGCTTCGTCGGTATCTTTGGACGTGTCTGTATTGTTGAATTGTTTCTCGATTAATTGACTGGCTGACGACATGTTCGCTTCCTCTATTTACACACTTGAGCACAATTCGTTATCGCATCGCGACATATCGGGAATGTGAACGCTTTGTTTCCTGAATGTGAACGCCTGTATAAATATGTATGCAGGTAAAAAAATTTGAATGTGCACAAATTCACGCCTTGACGGGGTCATCAATTGTATTCAATATACACTTTATGCGCGATGATAGTGGCACATACTGCACTTTTAACGACACTATAAACTGGCTGCGTTTGATTCGCTCCGCCAATGTCGGTCCACAAACTTTCTATAAACTACTCTCAAGATTTGGCAGCGCCGGGGCCGCATTAGAGGCTTTGCCGGAAATGGCACGGCGCGGTGGAATGAAGATGACAGCGCTGGTTTGTCCGAGGCAGGATGCGGAACGCGAAATCGATCACCACCACAGACTCGGGGCAAAACTAATTTCCCGTGACGAAGCCCTCTACCCTCCCCGGTTACGCCACATCGGCGATGCCCCTCCGTTGATAAGTGTGCTCGGTCAGATCGACTTATTAAGGAAACGTGCTGTCGCCGTCGTCGGGGCGCGAAATTCATCAGTCAACGGATTACGAATCGCTGAACAACTCGCCCGCGACCTCGGTGACAGCGGTATGCTGGTCGTATCCGGGCTGGCCCGTGGCATTGATGCAGCGGCGCATCGGGGGTCGCTACCAACCGGGACCCTGGCTGCATTGGGTGGCGGCGTTGACGTTATATACCCTCGTGAAAACGCGGAAATTTATGATGCCATCAAAGAACATGGCGTATTGGTAACTGAATTTGCCCCCGGCACACGCCCGCGCGCGCAAAACTTTCCCCGCCGCAACAGGATCATCGCCGGGATATCCCGAGGGATTGTCGTGGTGGAAGCAGCCCCGCGCTCCGGTTCCTTGATTACCGCACGCCTGGCGCTGGAACAGGGGCGTGAAGTTTTTGCAGTGCCCGGATCGGCGATTGATCCACGTGCACGCGGGACCAATGACCTGATTCGCCAGGGCGCCATTCTGACCGAAACCGCCAACGATGTTCTTGAAGTTATCAGTCCTGAACGGCAAATCAATTTAAGCGTCTCCATACCATCGGACGAAGCCGGTTCTGAGCAACCCGACAAACCAATCGACAACCAGGACACTGATGAGGCGCGGAAGTTGATTGAAAGGTTCATCGGCCCAACGCCGACCCATGTCGACACAATCATAAGAGAATGCGCAATTTCCTCACCAGCCTTGTCCGCTGCCCTTCTTGAACTGGAATTAGCCGGACGACTGGAACGCCATCCGGGCAATCTGATTTCGCTCAGTGATGGCGCATAACCGCTCTTTCTGTGCATTCACGGCCTCGCAACTCACGCCCAAATCGGAATATAAAACACATAAGAATTGAAGCGAATTCGCATTTTTTTTACTTTTGACAAATAAAAAAAACACACCCTAAATGCGTTCAGGAGTTGACGAACCGGCTTTCAGTTGCCAATTCTCCCTACCAGCGCCTTCGATTAAGAACGCTGTGGGTAGAAATTGAAACTGGGTTTTGGACCAACCATGAGCAATGTCGTTGTCGTCGAATCGCCCTCAAAAGCGAAAACAATCAACAAATACCTTGGAAGCGAATACACGGTTTTAGCCAGTTATGGCCATATCCGGGATTTGCCTGCCAAGGATGGATCCGTGCGACCGGACGACGATTTTGATATGGATTGGGAAGTCGACGCGAAAGCACAGAAGCATTTAAACGAGATCACAAAAGCCCTTAAAGGTGCGGATCGTCTGTTTCTCGCGACTGACCCTGACCGTGAAGGTGAGGCAATTTCCTGGCATGTGCGTGAAGTTCTCGGGCGGGGCAAGGCGCTTGATAATGTCGACGTCAAACGCGTTGTCTTTAATGAAATTACCAAAGACGCCATTCTTGAAGCTTTTGAGCACCCGCGCGAACTTGATGATGAACTGGTTGAAGCTTATCTTGCCAGACGCGCCCTGGATTATCTGGTCGGGTTTACATTATCTCCTGTACTCTGGCGAAAACTGCCCGGCAGTCGCTCCGCCGGGCGGGTGCAGTCCGTTGCGCTTCGACTGATCTGTGAGCGCGAAACCGATATTGAAAATTTCATCGCCCAGGAATTCTGGACCGTCCAGGCTGATTTCAAAACCGACGACGGCAAGACGATTACAGCGACGCTGACCCATCTGGACGGTGAAAGGCTCAAGAAGTTCGACCTGCCGGATGAAGCCAAGGCAACGGCCGCCGTTGCAGCGGTGACAAGTCAGGATTTCAAGGTTAAAGAGATCGAGCGCAAGCAGGCGCGCCGTAACCCGGCCCCGCCGTTCACCACATCAACCCTTCAGCAGGAAGCATCACGTAAACTCAGGATGAGTGCAAAGCGCACCATGCAGGTGGCGCAGCGTTTGTATGAAGGCGTAAACCTTGATGGTGAGACCGTTGGCCTGATCACCTATATGCGTACCGATGGTGTGCAGATGGCAAACGAAGCCATTAATGCGGCTCGCAGCCTGATTGGTGATGAATACGGCAATGCCTACGTCCCGGACGAGCCGCGCATATATAAGTCAAAGGCCAAGAACGCGCAGGAGGCCCACGAAGCCATCCGGCCAACTGACATGTCCCGGCGTCCGAAAGATGTCGCCAGTGTTCTGGATGCAGAACAGCTTAAGCTTTACACCCTGATCTGGAAACGCACGGTCGCCAGTCAAATGGCATCCGCCATCATTGATCAGGTTGCGGTCAATATTGCTTCGGGTGATCAGCAAACAATCCTCCGCGCAACCGGCTCGGTTGTTGCCTTCGACGGGTTCTTCAAACTCTACACCGAAGGCCAGGACGATGGGGATTCGTCAGAGCTGGGCGGCGGCAAAGACGGCGATGATCGTTTGCTTCCTCCGCTCACAGAAAATCAGCCCATGAACAAAGAGAAGGTCACACCGGACCAGCACTTCACCCAGCCGCCACCGCGTTTCTCTGAAGCAAGCCTTGTCAAAACGTTGGAAGAATATGGCATTGGCCGCCCATCGACCTACGCCAATATCCTCTCGGTTCTGCAGGAACGGGATTATGTTATTCTCGACAAACGCCGGTTCACACCAGAAGACCGCGGGCGTGTCGTTACAGCGTTTCTGGAAAGTTTCTTTACGCAATATGTCGCCTATGACTTCACGGCTGATCTTGAAAACAAGCTTGATGAAATTTCCGGCGGCCGCATCAACTGGAAAAATGTGCTTCGTGATTTCTGGGGTGATTTTGAGGCCGCCGTTGGCGAAACCCGTGACCTGCGAGTCTCGGAAGTTCTGGATACTCTGGACGAATTGCTTGGTCCTCACTTCTTCCGCCCCGGCGAAGATGGCAGCGATCCCCGGAAATGCCCAACCTGCGATGATGGTCGCCTGAACCTGAAGCTTGGTAAATTTGGCGCTTTCATTGGCTGCTCCAACTACCCCGATTGCCGCTTCACCCGCCCGCTTGCTGTTACCAATGGCGCTGATAATGGTGATGCCGGCATGACTGGCCCGCAGGAATTGGGCATGCACCCGGAAAACGGCAAACCGATTACGCTGCGCAAAGGTCCTTACGGGTTTTATGTACAGCTCGGCGAAGAAGAATCCATAGAGGTTGAACCGCCATTGCTGAAATCCGGCAAGAAGTCCAAGAAAAAGGCGACGATCAAAAAGATCAAACCAAAACGCTCGTCCCTTCCGAAAACCATGCCGCCCGACTCCGTCGATCTGGAGCGCGCTATTGGTCTTTTGGGGCTGCCACGCGAAGTTGGCCTTGATCCTGAAACCAATGACATGATTACCGCCGCAGTTGGCCGCTTTGGTCCCTATATCAAACGCGGTGGAACCTATGTGTCGCTCAAGGGCGATGATGATGTTTTGACTATTGGCCTAAACCGGGCGGCGATTTTGATGGAAAACGCGCCCAAGAAAGATCCGCCGAAAGAAATTGGCCTGCACCCCAAAGGCAAGAAGCTGATCACGTTACGCAAAGGGCGTTGGGGACCGTATGTGCAGGTCGGGCGAACAATGGCGACTTTACCTAAAGGCACGGAAGAGGATTCCGTAACGCTGGAGATGGCGATTGAACTGCTTGATGCCAAAACCGGTAAAAAAGCAGCTGCAAAAAAGAAAAAGGCGCCTGCCAAAAAAGACAGCGAGAACTGATCCGATTGTATCGTTCTCAACCCCGGAGGCCTGATCGTGGCACCCCGTAAGAAGAAAGTTTCAACGCTACCCGATCCCGAAAAAATCCTGGAATTTATTCGTGAGAACCCGCACGCCTCAGGCAAACGCGAGATTGCCCGCGCCTTTGGTCTGAATTCCGAACAGAAACGCCAGCTTAAAAAAATGCTGCGCGATATGCAGGAAGAAGGAACCCTGCAAAAGGGGCGTGGGCGGAAATTTACGGAAGCCGGGAAACTGCCAAGCGTTAGCGTGCTGGAAGTCATTGGCCCCGATGCCGATGGAGAACTTTTGGCAAAGCCCCTGAACTGGGACGAAAATCACGCCCCACCCATCATTTATATGGCACCTGAACGCAGTGGGCAGCCCGCCCTTGGCAAAGGTGATCGTACACTTGCCAAATGCGAAGAATCAGAAGACGGAACCTATCAGGCAAAAACCATACGCCGCATCACCAACGATGCCGCCCGCGTCCTTGGTGTTATTGAAGTTTTCGGCGAGGAAACCCGTATTCGCCCAACCGACAAACGCAACAAAAGTGATCTCATTGTCCGCCCGGAAGATCTTGATGGGGCAAAGCCCGGCGATATTGTGCGTGCGGAAATCACGCAGGGACGTCGCGCCGGGCTCCGCCAAGCGCGGGTGATTGAAGTTCTTGATACGCTGGAAGGTGATGGCTCCATCAGCCTGATCGCGCTTCACCATCATGACATCCCGACCGAATTCCCGCTGCCAGCCCTCGATCTTGCTCAGAACGCGAAAGCGACAATTCTGGGCAAACGTGAAGATTTGCGGGACGTCCCGCTGGTCACCATTGATGGCGCAGACGCGCGAGACTTCGATGACGCAGTCTGGGCGGAACCTGACTCGGACGCCGGCAACAAAGGCGGCTGGCACATCATGGTCGCGATTGCCGATGTCGCCTCATATGTGCGCCCGGATGATGCCCTTGACCGCGAAGCCCGCAAACGAGGAAATTCAGTTTATTTCCCAGATCGTGTTGTGCCGATGCTGCCCGAAGCTCTGTCCAATGGCTGGTGTTCGCTGGTCCCGAATGAGGACCGCCCGTGCCTTGCTGTTGAAATGTGGATCAATGCTGCGGGACAGTTACAGCGCCACCGATTCCTGCGCGGCCTGATGCGCTCCGCTGCGCGCCTGACCTATACGCAGGTACAGGCCGCGAGAGACGGCTTTGGCGACGACACCACTGCTTCCCTCGTCGAACATGTGATCGCGCCTCTTTATGGCGCTTACACGGCTCTGGCAGATGCCCGGGCAGCACGGAATGCACTGGAACTTGATCTCCCCGAAATGCGGATCGAACTCGCGAAAGACGGTTCCGTCGCCAATATTGCAGAACGTGAACGTCTCGATAGCCATAGACTGATCGAAGAATTCATGATCACGGCCAATGTCGCTGCCGCAATCGCATTAGAGAAAAAACAACAACCCTGCATGTATCGTATTCACGATCAGCCATCGTTCGAAAAGCTGGACGCCCTGTCGCAGTTCCTCGAGTCGATCAATTTCAAGTTCTCCAAAGGCCAGGTGATCAAACCAATCCAGTTCAATCAGATATTAAAGACTGCCGCGGACACGCCGGAATCCCATATGGTCAGCCAGATCATCCTTCGGACCCAGGCCCAAGCTGAATATAACCCGAACAACATCGGCCACTTCGGCTTGGGGCTTCCAAAATACTGCCATTTCACGTCCCCCATCCGTCGGTATTCTGACCTGTTGGTGCACCGGGCACTGATAACAGGCTATCGGCTTGGTGAAGGGGGGCTGGCCGCCGACGATGACGAATTCGAAGCCCTTGGCGAACATATCTCTAACACCGAACGCCGCGCGGCAGCCGCGGAACGCGATGCTGTTGATCGTTATGTCGCCAAATACCTCTCAACGCGCGTCGGCGCCACGTTCCAGGGCCGGGTGAACGGTGTTACCCGGTTTGGTTTGTTCGTAACCCTGAACGAAACCGGCGCGGACGGTCTTGTCCCCATTGGCACACTACCGGGCGATTATTATGATCTGGACGAGGCACGCCATGCTTTGGTCGGTCGGCAAAGCGGAACAGAATTTCACCTTGGCCAACAGGTTGAAGTCAGATTACAGGAAGCCACACCATTAACCGGCGGCCTGATTTTCGGCATTATGGATTCGGGTGGCAATATCCGAAAACCGATGCAAAGACCAAAACATAGTCATTCTCGGCCAACTCGTCACAAAAGCAAGGCGCGAGGGAAAGCCCGAAATAAGCGGCGTTAGGCAAATTAATTAAAAATTCATAGGCCTTAAGTTAAGAGAATTGATGACGCGGGCTCAAAAATCATCGAAAATCATACCCATGAACAATTTTCTACCCTGCTTGCGCAAAATAACGCTCACCGCAGTGTTGATTGTTGTTGCCGCTTGCGCTGCACCGTATACGCCACCACCGCCTCTCATCCGTGCAGACCGCGATGACATGCTGGAGGTGTTTTCTGCTGGCTACCGTAATATCACAGAAAAATATATCGACGTGGTTTCCACCGAATCAATCGCCGTCAGCGGGCTTCGCGGTATTGCTTCAATTGACCCCGCAATCAGAATTGAAAAACAGGGCAACGAAGTCATTCTGACTTACGCCGGGAATTACGTTTTTCAAACCGCTGCGCCAAAATCCAGTGATATTGTTGGCTGGTCGATGGCGACGCTGGATATGATCAAAAGTGCAGTTCATGTCTCCGCAGATATGAAAATGGCCAGCAAAGAAAAAATCTACGAAGCCGTATTTGATGGCGTATTGTCCGGCCTGGATATCTTTTCACGATACGCCGGATCAGAAGAAGCCAAACGGAACCGCGCGCGCCGCGATGGTTTTGGTGGGATCGGCATCAAGTTCACTGTCAAAAATGATGTTGTTCTGATTACCACCGTCTTGCCGGGAACTCCTGCCGACGATGCAAATCTCCAATCTGGGGATCAGATCATCGAAATTGATGGCGAAAGCACCAACGGGCTAAGCACCAACAATGTGGTGTCACGCTTACATGGGGCAACACAAACTTCGGTGAACTTGAAAATCAGACGTTCTGGGGATGAAATTCCTCTCGGGTTTGAGCTGACCCGGACCCACATCGTTCCCAATACCGTCACCGAAAAACGAAACGACGGCATTCTGTATTTCAAGATTTCCAGCTTTAATCAGGACACAGCCCGCACGGTTGCTGAAAAACTGAACGCTGCCAAATCTGATATGGGACATGAACTCATCGGAGTTATCCTTGATCTTCGCGGCAACCCGGGCGGTTTGCTAAAACAATCTGTGAAGGTAGCTGATCTGTTTTTGGCACAAGGCAGAATCGTCTCAACCAAAGGCCGCCACCTCGACAGTCTGCATCAATATGAAGCAGGTGGGCGTGATCTTGCTGACGGATTGCCGGTGTTTGTATTGATTGACGGAAAATCCGCCTCAGCCGCTGAAATTGTCGCAGCGGCCCTGCAGGACCGTAACCGTGCGGTATTGATCGGAACCTCATCATACGGAAAGGGGACAGTTCAAACGGTCATACGTCTCCCTAACGATGGTGAAATTACATTGACATGGTCGAGGTTTATGGCTCCATCCGGCTACCCTCTGCATGGCCTGGGCGTCCGTCCCGTTGTCTGTACAAGCCTGAACGAGAACACTGTTGCTAAGATCATTAACCACGCCATCGATTCTGCACCACAAACAAAAGCCACGTTTGAAGCCTGGAGAATACCCGGCCTACAGGACAAAAAGCGACGTGTTGCGCTTCGTAGATCGTGCCCGGCGGAAAAACATAAAACCGGGCTCGAATATGCAATAGCCCAGAAAATACTCAGCGATTCCGCCATTTATGAGAAAGCTCAGGAGCTTTCCACGCGTACAAGCCAGGCTCAAAAGTAACAGAGCCTACCCTTCATTAAATCATAGCCTTGACACCTTCGCGTCGCGTTGTATTGTGCGCCGCTCAGAGCTTAATTTCTATTACCGATGGAAGCGTAATCATGGCCAAGCCAACCATCCAACTTATCAAACTCGTCAGCACTGCTGACACCGGGTACTACTACGTAACCAAGAAAAACCCGCGCAACTCGACTGAGAAGTTTGAGTTCCGCAAGTACGACCCTGTTGTACGCAAGCACGTGATCTTCAAGGAAGCCAAGATTAAATAATTCTGGTGGAATGAAGGATTAAGTGATCCGGGTTCGTTCTTGAGTAGCATTAAAAAAAGGCCGGGGAAATTCCTCGGCCTTTTTCTTGATCGCGGCAATGGGACATCACCGTTATATAGTTAAAATGAAAACTAGGTCAAAAACTGTGCCACTGTGTCCAGGAAGGTCGGCACGGAAATCGGTTTGGCGATATACCCTTCGCAACCGCCTTCTCTGATTTTTTCCTCATCACCCTTCATCGCGAACGCTGTAACGGCGACCACAGGGATTGATTTCAAATCATCATCAGCCTTCAGCATCTTGGTGACTTCCAAGCCAGAAATCTCCGGTAACTGGATATCCATAAGGATGAGATCTGGTTTGTGTTCATGGGCGAGGCTCATAACATCGCGTCCATCCATAGTCTGAATGGTGTCATAACCATGCGCTTGAAGCAGGTCGTTAAATAATTTCATATTGAGGTCGTTATCTTCAACGATGAGGATAGTTTTCGCCATTATATGCCCTTAACCTCCACGACGCGACCGCCGCAATTTTATATTCTTCACCACTAAGGGAACTCACAGCCCCTAAGGAGAAATTAATCTTATTCAGGGCGACCCCCCTGATCAACCCTAATTGGATAAATCATGTATCATTCATTGCGCCAAGTCAAACGACAGCGTTGAAAACCTTAAAAAAAATTGCCCGCAATCGGCATTCGAATATGGTACTTCAATTAGATTTCTAGCGTATTTTCAAACAATACCCCTTTATTCACCCCGAACCTCTTCAACCATCTCTTCCAGCCGCTCAATGTCATCAATTACAAGTGAATTCTTCAATCTCTCGACAATGCCTTGGCGTGCGAGATCATTCATCACTCTGGCGACAGTCTCACGCGTCGTGCTAACACGGCTTGCAATATCACCATGCACCGGAATTGGCGATATTATCGCGCGGTCGTTTTCGTCCATATACTCGCGCGCCTGTCGCAAAACTTCCGCCTGAACTCTGTTGTTCGCAGCCAGTGTACTCAGATCCATAATTCGATCGGTTGACATGCGCACCATACTCGCAAGGTCTTCCATCAGGCGAAGCGCCATTGCTGGATTTCGTTCAAGAAGTCCTTTGAACCGTTCCTGCGAAATAGACGCAATGCGGCTGTTAACCAATGCCAGAACACCTGCGGACCGCGGCTGGCTATCAATCGCCGCAAGTTCGCCAAAATGCCCGCCTTTGTTAACCTCTGCGAATGTAATTTCCCGCCCGGAAAGTGAATAATTGACAATCCGGACCCGGCCTTCAGTCACAAAAAACACATCTGAGGTATCACTCTGACGATCAAGAATCTGCTCCTGAGAGCTATAGTGACGCCAACTACATTGCTGCTCGATTTCTGCACGCTCGTCATCCGACAAATCGCTCAGAAGATTTATTTCGGAAAGGCTACCCCGGTCATTTTCAGACACTTTTTCTTCCCCCTGATGGCACTAGATAATTCGGTATTGGCTTTTTTTGTATAGTAAACATGAATCACGTTGTTGGCGAGAGCTCGATTTCTTGTTTATTCGAACGATCTAAATGAATGCTGTCCCACCATAACTTGCTCCGCCAACCCACCAGGGTTAAAGTCACGGAATTCATACTTTCATAGTGCGGGCAGCAGATGCCGAAATCTTCAAAAAATTCCGATAAAAATGAAGTCCAGCCACCGAATCTCGCTGTGGTTATCCCATGCTATCGCGAGCGCGCCCATATCCTCGATGTATTGGCCGAAATCGGGTCGGAAGTGACGGCCATCTTTGTCATTGATGACGCCTGCCCGGAACAGACTGGTGAATTTGTTGACCAAAACTGCAGTGACACACGCGTATCTGTGACCGTACATAGCGCTAATACGGGTGTCGGCGGTGCCACCCTTACCGGCTACAAAAAGGCGCTTGAAGCCGGGTTTGAAATTATTGTTAAACTGGACGGGGACGGTCAGATGGACCCGACCCTGATCTCCAAAATAGCGGCCCCCATCATTGATGGGCGGGCCGACTATGCGAAAGGAAACCGATTCCATCGGGCTGACGCCGTCTCAAAAATGCCTGCAGCCCGAATTGTCGGCAATATCTGCTTATCGCTGATGTCAAAACTTTCCAGCGGATACTGGGATATCTTTGATCCGACCAACGGCTTTACAGCCATTCACGCAACTGCCGTCAGCAGCCTGCCGTTTGATAAGATATCAAACGGTTATTTCTTTGAATCTGAAATGCTGTTTCGGCTGGGCATGATGCGCGCCGTTGTTGAAGATGTTCCGATGACCGCACAATACGCCAATGAAACCAGCGGCATCAGTATTCCTAAAGTCATTCCTGAATTTATCGCCAAGCATTATCTGAACACGTGCAAGCGGGTTTACTTCAACTACTTCCTTCGCGACCCAGGCGTTGCTACCTTACAACTTGTATTCGGGAAATTGTTTCTGGCGTTTGGTCTAATTTTCGGATCATGGCATTGGTACGACAGCATGCAAACTGGGATTACGGCAACGGCAGGGACTGTTGTCCTAGCCGCTTTGCCGATCATTGTCGGCACGCAACTTTTATTCGCCTTCTTTGGCCAGGATACGCGCAATATTCCTAATGATCCGCTGCAATCCCGCGATAATGATCTTACACGGAAACCGGCAGACAATTTCTAAATGACGAGAGCGCTGCCACCCCGGCGAAAATCTCCAACCGCATCGAAATTGTCCAGCTTAGCGCCAAGACGAACCGCGTGAACGCCGCCAAAAAACAGGTTCTTTTCACCCCATAGTTTGGCATCATCAAATTTGCTGGCAAACGTGCGGCGCGTATCTTCATCGAACCCATTTTCAATGTTCAGTTTATTGGACTCAAAATGCAGACGAGGTGCGCTCACCGCACCTTCAATCGGCATCTCGAAATCAAGAAGATTAATCAGCACTTGCAGAATTGCAGTTCTAATTCTGTTAGATCCGCCAGAACCGAGTGCAAATAATTCTCCATCCGGTCGAATAGCGATAGTTGGGGCCATCATCGAACACATTCGTTTGTCGGTCGGCCAATGATGGAACCCATGCGGGTTAATGTCTTCTTCTCCCAGCATATTGTTCAACATTATTCCTGTATCCGGGACGACATACCCGGCCCCTTCTCCATTAGACAAAGTCAGTGATGCGGCGTTTCCATGGCTATCAACAACGCTGATATGTGTCGTCCCGCGTTGCGCACGGGGATGACCGAGAACTTTCTTGCGGTATTTATCCAGCAAATCGGAATTCAGCAAAATCTCTTCTGAATCAGCTTCATCCTGGTCATGAACGCAGCTTTCAACCCGTGCCAGATTGGTCAATTCCATGATAGCCGTCAGCAATCCCAAATGCTCGGCTGAACCAAAACCCATCCGCCCTACATCGATGTCATCCAGTAAGGCGAGCGCAAAACCGATAAGAATTCCGCCGCTGGACGGTGGCGGATTGGTATAAAGGCGTGTCCCGTGATAATCACGAACCAGAGGAAAGCGCCGCCTGACCTCATAAGACTCCAGATCGGCCCGCGTTAATGTCCCGCCGCCACTCTCACAATCAGCCGCAATTTTGGCAGCGATCTCGCCGCGGTAAAAAAGCTCTTCACCTTCATGGATGATGTTTTCAAGCGCATCCGCGAAAGCTTGATTTGACATCATCTCCCCTTCCCCGATCAGACGTTTCGGGTCTTCAGGCGACGCAAAAATTGCGCGACTGGGGCCTGTCGACATATAAATTCCGCCGACCACCTCAAATATGTATGCCTGCAAGGCATTCATCAGAAATCCGTCACGCGCCAGTGCAAGAGCCGGTTCAATAACCCGGGCCAATGGCATGCGGCCAAGTTCCTGACTTACCTGAAACAGTCCCTTTACTGCCCCAGGCGTTGCGATTGAGGCCATGCCAATATGGAATTCCTGCTGAACGGTGCCGAAATCACAAAGTATCGGATGGAAGTCACAATTATCTAGATCGGGGCGTACTTTGGGCGTTTGCGCAAAAAAATCATAAAGCATAGGCGCCCGACCCGCCGGACGGGCCATCAGAAACCCGCCGCCGCCCATTGAGGACAGAACCGGTTCCGTCACACAGCTTGCCGCCATCGCGCCAAGAACCGCATCAAATGCATTTCCCCCTTCTTCGAGGATAGTCCGTGCGGCAATTGCTGTTTCCGGATGGCCGGCGGCGATAGCACCTGATTTCATCGGCATGTCTTTACTAAAAATCAAAATCTGCGCTGACTGAACGCGGCGGATTATCATGAATTCGGGGATGAATTGCAAACAGGCTGTAGCTCCTGTCGAAAATGTGATGACTTCCCGAAACTTAATGATTCCCCTCAGTGACTCTCTCGGATATGCTGGGCGTTCACACTCAGAAGAATGTGATGTCCTAAAGAATATAGAGGTAAGTATTATGCGACGTTTAATTGGCCTGATGAGCGGATTATTCCTGATATTTGGTATAGCGGGTTCGGCGCAAGCCGAGGACGGGACAATGAACGCGATTTCATTTCAGCCAATATCGGGAAATGCAAAAATTCAAGTTCAACCACTTGATAATTCGGATGCCAATTTGGCCTTACAAACTAAGTTTGAAGATGCACTTCGCCAGCGTGGTTATACCATATCCCCTGATGCGAAGTTAATTCTGACGTTCGAAACCCGCGATGAAATTGGTGCCTGGTCTTCGACCGACCGTCGTCACGTTCTTTCCCTGGAAGCCAAAGGTGGTCGCGAAGGCGGCGAGAATGCCAAGGCAATCGTTAATTTTTATAACAGTCAATCGGGCGGCGTCTTCAATAAAGGAAGTGGCGGCACCAGCATTACAACGCCCAGTGAATACCGTATTGACGCCACAGTTGAAGATCGCACGACAGGAAAACGGCTATGGCAGGGCTGGTCGGTTGCGAAACTCGGCGCCTGGGATGGGCGGACCCTGACTGAGAAAATGATTCCGGTCATTGTCAAAGGGGTTGGAAAAACCGTTCGCCGGGAACCCTTCGACATTCGCTAATTCGATAAGATTTTTGACCTGAAATCAGTAGTCGTTTTTATTTTATTTCGAAATTTCTAGAAATATAGTTGACATATTAAAAGCATCAGTTTATTTCTACATCATGGAACATGAACAAGCTGCGAAATGTTTAAGCGAACTCGGCAACCCGACACGGCTTTCGGTATATCGATTGCTGGTGCGCGCAGGGCCGGACGGAATGACGGTTGGTGATATCCAGCGCCGTCTTGATGTACCTGCATCAACGCTGTCGCATCATATCGCGCATCTGGTCTGGGCCGGGTTAATTGACCAGGACCGCGAAGGCCGGATGCTTCATTGTCGGACGAAAGAGGGCGTGATGGACGACTTGATTTCATTTTTATCAGCAGAATGCTGCACCGGCTTTGGTGAGGATGATGAGACGATTAAGAAAACTGGTGCGTAGCATCAGCTTTTTTTTCAATATACATTTCGAATATTCTGGAATTAACGTAGGGACAGGACAAAAACGATGAACGAGATAGTAGCCAAACTCCGCCTTCCGCTGGTTCAGATTGATCGCGTGCTGCTGGCCTTCATCGCGATCATGGTCGTGCTTGTGGTAATTGATCCTCCGCAAGTGCCGGAGAGCCTCAGGTTTATGGGCGGCTCAATTGCCTGGATCACGCCGTTCTTCCTGCTCTCCATCGGGATTGCCGCCTATGCCAAAGCGACCGGGGCCGAGCATCTCATCGCCCGCGTATTTTCCGGCAATCCGGTACGGATGATTACAGCAGCAGCCTTTTTCGGTGCGCTTTCGCCATTTTGTTCGTGCGGCGTTATCCCGATCATCGCCGGGCTTTTGGGTGCTGGTGTGCCGCTGGCACCGGTGATGGCGTTCTGGTTGAGCTCGCCTTTGATGGATCCTGAAATTTTCATCATCAGCATCGCCGAACTGGGTGTTCAGTTCACGGTTGCCAAGACCCTGTTTGCCATTGGCATCGGATTGCTGGGCGGCATGGCGACGCTGGTGGCGCAGCGGAGCGGCTGGTTTTCGGATGCTCTTCTGGAAGGTGCGTTTTCCAGCGGGTGTAGCTCGGCGAAAAAGGTGGAGCCGACTGTCAACTGGAAATACTGGACCGAGCAGCCGCGGCGTGAGGAATTTAATGCGACCATGAAAAGTAACGGCTGGTTCCTGGGCAAATGGCTGGCCTTCGCCTTTATGATCGAAAGCCTGATGGTTGCTTACATCCCGGCTTCAGTGATTTCGGACTGGCTCGGGCAGGATGTCTGGTGGACCCTGCCGCTCTCCGTCTTCGTTGGTATTCCGGCCTATCTAAATGGCTTTGCCGCGGTTCCCCTGATGGCCGAACTGATTGAAATGGGCATGATGCCCGGCGCCGCGATGGCCTTCATGATTGCCGGTGGGGTGACCAGTATCCCGGCGGCGATAGCTGTCTTCGCGCTCGTCAAGCGCCCGGTGTTTGTCTGGTACATCATCCTTGCACTGGTGAGTGCGCTGCTGAGTGGTGCTATTTTCCAGATGGTCGCGAGTTAGGAGCGTCCCATCAGCGCTTCGCCACGCTTGATCAGGTCGAGCGACGCCATTGCCCATTCTGCCATGGCATTGAGATCTTCCTGATCGAAACTGAAGGTCGCGGCGACATCGCCAATCAGACTCGATTCGGCTTCGTGCAGGTAGTTGTCGGCGTAAACGATGGACAGCAGTTCGAGCAGGATAATCACTTGCGACTGGCGCGTATCAAAGGCCGAGAGGTCGAGCTCGCCGAGAACCGCCGCCATGTCCGGTGGGGCCGTGATGTTCAGGCGTTTTTTCAGATCCTCGATATGATCAAGCTCGCTCATGCTGTCTTCGCCATCGGCCATGCTGATGCGCTGGGCGAGGACAAGGAACGCGGTTTTCTGAGGCTCCGTCAAAAGGTGTAGAAACATAATTGCGCTCTTCCTGATCAATTCACTCTGATAGTACAACTGGGGCACTACAACCGGGGCAGTGTAGCTGTTGCGCCCAGTGACGCCAATGGAAACTCCCCGTTTAGGATATAAATGAGTCGTTGCGTGCTTGCCCATCGGGCCAATTTTCGCTACGAAAGTTCCGGCTTTTGCCACCCCGATGATGATCCGAGAACCTGCTCCAATGAACGACAACGAAAACCAAGCCCTGCTGCCTGCCGGGATGTCCGACACCCTGCCCCCCAATGCAGCTTTTGAAGCGGCTGCTCTCGATCGGCTGATGGCGGCGTTCGCTACGCATGGCTACAGTCAGGTGAAGCCGCCGTTGATCGAGTTCGAGGAAGGGCTTCTCGCCGGTCTCGGCACAGCAACAGCTTCGCAAATGTTTCGCGTCATGGACCCCGTATCGCAGCGCATGATGGGGGTACGCGCCGATATGACGCCGCAGGTCGCGCGCATTGCCGCGACCCGGATGAAGAACGCGCCCCGTCCGCTGCGTCTCAGTTACGCCGGACAGGTGCTGCGCATCAAAGGATCCCAGCTGCGCCCCGAGCGCCAGTTCTCGCAAGTCGGTGCCGAGCTGATCGGTGTTGCCCATGCCGCCGCCGATGCCGAGGTTATCGTCATGGCCGCCGCCGCCTTGCAATCCATGGGCGTTGAGGGGCTGTCCGTGGATATCGGCATGCCGACGCTGGTGCCGGCGTTGTGCCGCGAGCTGAACGCCTCGGCAGAGGCCGAAAACACGCTCCGTCTGGCCCTTGATCGCAAGGACGCGGCCGGGGTTGCGGCGCTCAAGGGTCAGCTCGGCGACAAAGGCTGCGAGATTCTGGGTGCGATGCTGGCCGCTGCCGGTCCGGCCCGGAAAACCCTCGATCTGCTGAATGCCCTGGACCTCGGACCGGAGGCCGCAAAGGAACGCAGCGCGCTTGGTGAAATCACCGATATGGTGAGCGCCGCCATGCCGGACCTGACCCTGACCATCGACCCGGTCGAGAACCGCGGCTTTGAATATCACACCGGCGTCACCTTCACCTTTTTCAGCAAAGGCGGACGCGGTGAGCTTGGCAGGGGTGGGCGCTATATCGCCAATAGTGGTGATGGCCGGGAGCATTCGACCGGCTTCACGCTGTTCATGGATACCGTGCTCCGCGTCCTGCCTGAAACCGCCCCTCAGAAACGCATTTACCTGCCGCCGGGCACGCCCGTGGACGCCGCGCAAAGTCTCCGCGATGACGGCTGGGCCGCTGTTACCGGGCTTGATACCAGTGACGGTGTCAACGATGTGGCGGAAGCAAAGCGTCTTCAATGTTCGCATGTGTTCCTCAATAATAGCGTCACTAAACTCTAACTCGAGATAGAAGGTTAAGACATATGGCCAACGTAGTTGTCGTCGGTTCCCAATGGGGCGACGAAGGAAAAGGTAAGATTGTCGATCTGCTCTCCGAGCGCGCCGACGTTGTTGTTCGTTTTCAGGGCGGACATAACGCGGGGCATACCCTGGTCATTGATGGCGTCACCTACAAGCTGAGCATGCTGCCCTCCGGCATCGTGCGCCCGAACAAACTGTCGCTGGTCGGCAACGGTGTCGTCTTGGACCCCTGGGCGTTCATCAAGGAAGTCGAGAACATCCGCAAACAGGGCGTCGCCGTCAGCCCCGACAACCTGCACATTTCCGAACAGGCAACTCTGATTCTGCCGCTCCACGTCAATCTGGACCAGGCCCGCGAGAAAGCCGCCGGCAAAGGCAAGATCGGCACCACCGGTCGCGGCATCGGCCCGGCCTACGAAGACAAGACCGGTCGCCGCTCGATCCGTGCGGGTGACCTTGCTGATCTCGACGTCCTGCCAGCCAAGATCGAACGCCTGCTCAGCCATCACAACGCGATCTTGCGCGGCCTCGGCATGGAAGAGGTTTCCGCCGATGGCCTGCTCAACGAGCTGACCGAAATCGCCCCCAAACTTCTCCCGTACGTCACCGCCGTCTGGCAGGAGCTTGACGACATCCGCTCGAAGGGCAAACGCATCCTGTATGAAGGCGCGCAGGGCACCATGCTCGACGTCGATCACGGCACCTACCCCTTCGTCACCTCCTCAAACGTCGTCGCCGCCATGGCCGCCGTTGGTTCCGGGCAGGGCCCCGGCGCCATCGACTACGTCTTGGGCATCACCAAGGCCTATACAACCCGCGTCGGCGAAGGCCCGTTCCCGACCGAACTCCATGACGATGTCGGCAAGGGCCTGGGCGAGCGGGGCCGCGAATTTGGCACCGTCACCGGACGCGAGCGCCGGTGTGGGTGGTTCGACGCCGTGCTGGTCAGACAGGCCGTTAAGGTCAACGGCATCAACGGCATCGCGCTCACCAAGCTTGATGTCCTGGACGGCGTTGAAGAGCTTAAAGTCTGCACCGGTTATCGGATCGACGGCGAGGCGTACGATCATCTGCCCGCCTCGACCGTGCGCCAGGCCAAGGTCGAGCCGATCTACGAGACCATCGAAGGCTGGACCGAGAGCACATACGGCGCCAGAACCTGGGCCGACCTGCCCGCCACCTGCATCAAATACGTGCGCCGCATCGAAGAACTCATCGGCGCCCCGGTGGCCCTGCTGTCAACCAGCCCCGAACGCGACGATACGATACAAGTGCAAGACCCCTTTGCGGATTAAAAGCAAATCCCGAGCGAATGACTTCATTTGCGACGACGTATTTGCGGCTAAATATAAGAATATCCCGAGCGAATGACTTCATTCGCGACGACGCATTTACGGCAAAAATTCCCCGCCTCAGTTCTCCCCCTTGATGGGGGACGATTGAGGTGGGAGCTGCCCGAAAACAGATGTTTTCAGATGAAAACAGATCAATTCAGATACTTCTGAAAACCAGAATCACAACATTTCACAACACATCACAACATTTTCCACCCCGCACGACACACCGCTCATAACAAAGACCGGGTTTCTGCCGTTCTCCACCAAAACCCAGCGTCAGAAATCACAACATTACCCCAACATTTCACAACATCGCCCCAACATATCCAGGCGAATGTAGGGGATATGTTGGGGATCGGGCGACCGGGAACCAAAAACCATACCCGAATATAAGGGAGTCAGAATCTTCCGTGTTTATGGGAACGGTCACTCTCCGGGGGATGCCATCGGCTTACGCCGCCCACAGATTTTTTTACGCTACGCGTGGGGGCGACGGTCCTCAGTCATTATTCAAAATCGCAAACAATAAACAGTCCGCTGAGGTGAGTTTCACCGGAAACGGAATATTTACTTATTATTTGTGATTTGTCAAGATTAATAGGAACTAAGACCTTTTTATGACAAGATTAAAATGATGACAATTCAATTTTGCCTCACCATTAATCACTAGTGCGAGAATGAGATATCTAACTACACCACTGTACACGTCCCTGACGAAGCCAAAAATGGGAATTACAATCTTTCTTTCGCCAAACGGAAGGATGTAATGATGCTGTATTGTTGTTGTGTATTGTAATTTTCCAACAAGGACGCTCATCTGCAAGCAAGTTCATCTGCAAGACACGTTTACAGCCACACGGACATATCATTGCCGCCTGCTCCTGAAATCCGTCTTCCTCGACAACGTACAATGTTTTCGTTGCCAACTTTGGCGGAAGAATCTCTTGAACGATCTGGATTTTGTATGGACGGGCAAACCAACCAAGAGCCCAACGCCAAAAGGTTCTACAATACTTGAGTACAGTTTTGACAATCATGCCACCCGCCGTTCAGCCAATTCGACAAGATCTAGAAGCGGAGTTCGATCACCGAAGCCGACACGGTTTGAGAGGACATCACAAGTACCATCCTCGGGCTCAGAAAAGAGTTCCATGCTTGCCAAACTAAATGTAACGCTCGCATGCATGCAATTTGGTTCCTCTCTGTACGGGTGAATACGAGCAAGGAATTCGTTCACAGCTAACGAGGCCGCGAACATGTTCACACTAATGACGGCTGGTCGTTGTTCATCGATGCCAGCGATATAACCCGCATGGCGCTGGCCCAGGTACGCATCTCGGTCTTTACGAAATAGACCAGCAGCTGCAACTTGCTCCATACTGAACAAGTCACGACTGATAAGACTAGAGCGCCCCGGTTGCAGGTAGTGAACGGTTCCACAAATTTCTCGAATCACGCCCTGCCCATTTTCGTCGGGTATGGCATCGAGACGTACGCCAATATCGAAATACGGGATGCAGTAATATGTAGCGAGAGTGTTCAGCAAATACCTACCATCAACGGTGTCCATGCAGCCAAAAACGACATCAGATTGCGCAACCTGTTCGACCACTTTAGGATTCCACAGACTAAATGGAAGCGCGATTACGCGAGTGCCGAGGCCCGCGCCAATGACTGCATCCGTTGCGACGGCGACCTTTTGGCGCTGGCCATCTGCATCGGCCATTGTGGAGTTGAGAATGCGGTTTACATTCCGATCCAGCATACGATCATCATCCACAACTACAATTTCGCCGACACCAAGGCGCATAAGTTGCTCAATGACCGGACTTCCTGTGCCCGAGCATCCGATTACAGCAACAGATAAACGTCGTAGCTGCTCTGTCGTGCCCTCACCAAATGCCTGTTTGTGAGAAGCGACAAAACTTGGGTTTCCGATCGAACCTGTATCCGGATACCAAAATTTGAGATCGTCACCGGCAACGTTGATTGCCGAAATTGCCTCAAATAGTCCGTTTCCGTTTAACACGCGACCGAACATTGTTCCGTCCGGCAATATAACTGCGCTGCCATGCGGAATATCAGCTTCCACCCAACCTCGGATCATCGGGATTAACCTTTGGTCCCCGGCGTCATCGGTTGGTGAAAATTCCGGATAACCCGATGGGTGATTGTGCACTTTGATAAGCGTAAGACGTTCCGTTTCGGCTTGATTGAGAACCAGCTCAATTAGTTCCGGGCGCCACGTTACCAGAGTTTCTGTACGAACTGAGCAGGACTCATACGGCACCTCAAAGACCTCTCGGACTGTCAGGCGGTGTCGTCGATCACCTTCACGCCTTCCGCAAACCAAAACAGTAACGGCCTCCCTTCCATCTCCCGGAAACGAAAAGTTGAGAATTTGGCGATGTTGATCGCCAGTCATGCTCAAAGTTGTCGGAATCGTCATTTTTCAAATTCTCTTTCAAGCCAGTCTTCAACAAGAATGATATGTGTACCGAGGTTATCTACTCCGGCACGCCATGGGTTTTGTGTTGTGCGATGTCGCGACCACTGCTGAAAATCATTACCGTCGATTTTTTGGGTTCCAGTAGTTGCGCCGATAGGTTTTCCATCGACGCGGACCAGCCTTGGGAAAAAATAGACCATGTCCAATGCTGCATTTGGATACCCGGTAGTTAGTCGGATTGCAGCGAATGCCTTATTTTCGGTATATCCTTCCGAGGTAGGAAAGTCGTGAATGAGCAGCCATTGGTCTCCATCTGCAACCGTTTCCCAAGGCAGCCCATAGTCCTGAAGGAATGCCTCATCCACAGGCAAAAGATCAAAGTCGCGCCGGAGCCCCATCATCACCCCTCCGTTTGATCTCGAGGTAGCGCCTTGAACTTTTCGACCCCCCGGCGACGGAGATCGACACGTTCATCTAAGTCGACCTTACGAGGGCGCTCCCCTGCCGCCTTCAGACGCAGGGTGTAGCTTTCGACCGGAAGCAAACCTGCAGTTTCCAAAACCTCACGGCCAGTGACTCTAGGGTGATCGAAAACGAATGGATCGCCGTTGATCTTCACCCGATACCCGCGAGCCTTCGGTGCACGGATGCCTTGTTGGGCGCAGGTTTCGATATCCACGATTTCATCCACTTCAAAGTTGTCCTGTGTATGTTTAAGCATGGTTAGGTACCTCATAATTTCATCAAGAGTTACAAACAATATAACCAGAGCTTGTAATATGACTCTGGTGAACTATCATCGCTGAGCCTGTTTCAGTCGGCCCTTGACTATATAGGCTGGACAAAATCGTCAGCTCAGACATTCGCAGATTTATTTTCTTAAATGCGTCTGATTCCATCAGGGCCGATAGCCTATAAATGTGAGGAAAGGAAAACCGACGTGGACGAAAATGACCGCCAAATAGGTCAACACCTTACAGTCAGCGAAGTGTCGGCAGCTTTGCAGCATTTGAGCTGTGAAGACCATCTTCGGCTGGTGAAAATTGGGGCAAAATATTCAGCTGGGACTTTGATGACGGCAGAAGAATTATTGAATGAGGCGATATTGAGGTCTCTTGATGGAACCCGAAAATGTCCTCAAAGCGTTGAGTTTATTAAATTTCTTGCCGGTGTTATTAAGAGTCTTGCGTGGGCCGAACGCCAAAGAGAAAAGGCTGATCCGTTGACGGGGGCGGTTGACATTAACGATCCAGATGGGCACGGACCACGTATAGCTGCGGATGACGCCCCAGCGGACGATCGTCTAGAAGCGCAAAGGGAATATAAGCGAATCCAGCAGTCACTCTTGGACTTATTTGAGGACGATGAGGAGGTGCAATATCTGATGCTTTGTCGGTTTGAAGAAATGCCAGCCGACGAAATCAAACAACAATTGGATATGGATGATCGCAAATTTGCGACTGTTCAGCGTAGAATGCGAAGACGCATCGATAAGGCATTTCCGGAAGGATGGCAGCAATGACAAATAAGAAGCACGACCCCCGCGAAGAGTTGCTTCGGCTTGCTGATTCCCTCGTCGAAGACATTTTGAATACAGATGACGAGACAATACTTGCCGAAGCGATTGAGGACAATGTCAACATAGACAAGGTTGTTGAACGAAATTTCCAGTTGATCGAGAACGCCATTGTTCAGGGTGGTAAAGAACGAATGGCCATTGCTAAAAAAGGTGTTCAACGGTCAAAGCTAAAACCTTTGGGGAAAATTAAACTTTTCCCAACTGAGAGAAAACACGAGATCATTCGTCAAGTTTCAAGACAACGTAGTGGTCAATTCACAATGGCAGCCCGCAAAGAGGATGAACTAACTGAGGGCGATATTGACTCAATGTTGGAGGTGATGCTGGAACTCGGAATTATAACTGACGAAGGCGAGTTATCTTAATTATGTTGTCGGCAGCCGAGCACCTTCTCCAGGAACTTGGAGTGACCAAGCCTCAGGAAATTGATCTTGAGGCAATAGCTTACCATTGCGGAGTTCAGGTTCGTTACAAGAGCATGCAGGGATGTGAGGCTCAAATTATTGGCACCCACGACAAAGCCGTTGCACTGATAAATGAAAACTCAATTCCACAGCGGCGAAGGTTTTCTGTTGCCCATGAACTAGGTCATTGGCATTTCCATCGTGGTAAGATTCTCAACTGCCGTACTTTGGGTGACCAGCAAGGTGAACGTGGTGCCAACGGACCTGAACGAGCAGCAGATAGATATGCAGCAGATTTACTATTACCTAAGTTTATTTTTGAGCCGATGGCGATGGACGCGAAAAGGGCCTCGTTTGAGACTGTTGACAAGTTAAGGGAAGAATTCAATACGAGTAGAATGGCGACATCGATCCGCTTGGTTGAATTTAGCCCAGAGCCAGCGATGCTGATTTGTCATGGGCCAAATGGTAGAAAGTGGTTCACGCGGCCAAGCCATATTCCAGACCACTGGTTTCCATCTGATGAATTGGACCCTGATGGTTACGCGATGGATGTATTGCATGGTCAGGAAGAACGTTCGCAAAGACGATTAATGCCTGCAGATGCGTGGTTCGACAGGCTTTCAGCGAAGAAGTACGAGCTTTTTGAGCAATCTATAAAGATTTCGAACAAAGAAATCCTTACACTTCTCGTTTTTAAGGATGATGAGATGCTGGAAGAAGAGAGTTAAAGCTGACGTTCCGAAATCTACACTGAATTCCTAGTTCCGGGTAGTTCTGGGGACACTCTATTTATCTCCGAATAACGAGGACACGATCACGATCCCTCGGAGATCACGTCATGTCCCTGGTACTCTCACAACACCTTCCCAACCCCAAACCGTGGATAACCCGATCAAGCCCGGTCATGACGATATGGGCGCCCAACCTTCACGAAGAGGAGCCCTCTTCCCCAAACCCCACATTCAATGCTACCTCTAGGCCTCCTCCCCAGCCAAAGGCCCGATGTCGCATGATCAAAAACTACCTCTCTTCGCCAAAACAAACCCAACCGACGTCGCACGGTGGCACCGGCCCGGTTGATTTTTACAAAATCTGGCCCCATTCAGATTTCCAGAGCAAGGTCGATTACATGAACCGGTTTGTCATCCCGCCGGGTTGATGGGTCGCACGCATTCGCATGACTGTCGGCCCTCATCGCCACGGCAATAATGAGGAGATGTATATCGTGCTGTCGGGCGGGGGCACGATGACAATTGAGGGCGAGGTGCAGCAAATCAAGGCGGGGGACATGATCCTGAATGCGGCCTTTGCGGAGCACGGATTGGTCAGTGATACGGATGCGCCGCTTGATCTGCTGGTGATCCAGGTGGGCATGGATTAGAAAGACAAGCTATAGAACTCTTCCCCACGCTCGCCTTCCGGCCCCGGGTCGATGCGCTATGCTCTGACCCGTATGAAAAAGCAACGACCCTGGCGGGCCGATAGGCTCGCCAAAATAGCTGAACACAAGATCAATCGAATTGATGAGCTGGTGGCATGGCATTACGCTCTGACCAGAGCGCAATGGTTAGTTGGGACGCCAAGGTCAGGATCACCCCACGCTCACAGAAAACCGAGGGTTTCATGCGGACGGAGGGGGTGACCCTTAAGCGGACCTCTATTCCAGTTTATCTATACTAATTCCGACGGAGACCGCACCGATTGCTTTGCCGGAAGCCGGGTCAACGATCGTTGCATTTGCTTGCGATTGATAGGACTCGGTCGATCCATCGAACTCAAGTTCGTCAACAAATACAGCGTCCGGTGCCACCAGAAACGACTTTTTATATTTTGATTCATCGCCCTGCCAAATATCGCTGTTTTGATCCGTCTGCGCGATACTCAGTCCTTTAGCGTCCATCAAATTTATTTCGGAAATCACGCCGCCGGAACCCTTCAAGACTGTACGCAGATGGTCCGCAACAGGGTTTTTAACAATAGTATCAATCAGGGGTCGTGCCGGCGCTTTTCGTTCTGACTGCCATGTTTTTTCAAGTTCGTCGATCTGTGCCTGAGACATATCAGCCCGACTTGAATTAGATGCCATCAACGCCTTGATGACAAGATCACTATTTAACTGGGACAAAATGCCCGGCAGTACTTTTTTTATCGGGGCGACGTGACTATCAGCATATGCCATAGGGGTCAAAATGAATAACCCGAGCACTAAGGGTACGATATTTTTCAAAATAAAATTCATCAGTTCCTCCGCCTGTCCATTATGTGTGCAATAAATCAGGGAGAACCTACAATAATTACGTATCTGAATTATTGCTAAAGTGTTCCAGTTTATTCCAGTTTGTTTCAGCTTGTTTCGGCTTAACTTCGGGTTGTAAGTCCCGGGGAAATACTGGCCGTCTGAAACGGCGATTGTAGGTCTAGGAATGGTTTTGGGGACATCGTATTTATCTCCATCTCCATCTCCATCCCCCTTCCCCAACCCCCACAATCAATGCTACCTCTAGGCCTCCTCCCCCAGCCGAAGGCCCGACGCCCCATGATCAAAAATTTCCTCACCACCCCAAAACAAACCCAACCCACGTCGCACGGTGGCACCGGCCCCGTTGAACTTTATGAGATCTGGGGGAAGGATGATTTTCAGAGCAATGTGGATTTCATCGACCGCGTGGTCATTCCGCCGGGCACAGTTGTCGGCACCCATAAACATGGCAATAATGAGGAGATGTATATCGTGCTGTCGGGCGCGGGCACGATGACAATTGAGGGCGAGGTACGGCAAATCAAGGCCGGCGACATGATCCTGAATACAGCATTTGGGGAGCATGGATTGGTCAATGATACCAGCGCGCCGCTTGACCTGCTGGTGATCCAGGTGGGCATGGATTAGGCGCGGGCTAGGCGCGGATTTGCTGGACTTTTTGAGCAAATTTCAGGCCATCGACATGCCATACCCTTGTATGTTGTGGCATGATCCAGCGCTGCAATCGGTAATATACCGAAATATTTGTGAAATATGTTGAAATCCTATTTCCGGTTTTTCTCCTGTACAACTACACCTCGATTGAGTTGAAGGTTCAGCTCGCACAGACCCAATTTAGGAGAAAAAAGTGATTAAAACTGTTAAAACGATTATTGCGAGTTTGATGTTAATCGCGCTTGCATCACCTTCCCTTGCCGCTGGCGTTTCGCCGACCGAAGTTGCCGGGGCCAAGACGGTGACCGCAGCTCAAGCCAAAGAATTATTCGATAAAGGTGTTATGTTCCTCGATGTCCGCAAGGGTTCAGACTGGGACGCAGGCCGGGTTCCGGAAGCCGAGCACCTGGAACTGAAAAAGGTTTTCACCGCCGATTCGTTTGGCAAAGTTGCCAAAAAAGGCGATCCCGTTGTCATTTACTGCAACGGTGAGAAATGCCTGCGCTCTTCCGCTGCCTGCGCCAAGGCCGTCGCTTGGGGTTACACCAACCTCTACTATTTCCGCGATGGTTTCCCTGCCTGGAAAGCGGCCGGTTACCCGACGGAATAAACCTCTTCCAACTGTTGTAATGGGGCGGCGGCCCGTCTAAACATGCGGTCGCCTCCCCACAACTTGTTCAAAATGGTGAAATTCATAAAATGTTGCTTCGTACTCGTATTAATATTGGCGCCGTCGCGGCCATGGTTTTGGTTGGCGTCAGCATTGAAATCGTCGGCAGCATTTCTTTGTCGAATTCCGAACGCCGCGGCACGGATGCGGCTGTTACCCTGCAACGTGCGCTTTTCCAGAAAGGCATCATAACCAGTCTGGAAGGGTTTGCGTCTGAGTTTACAGGCCTGACCCGCAATCGGGAATTACGAAAATCCCTTAAATCCGGCGATACGACAAACTTGCCGGAAATTATGAAACCCACCTACAATCGCCTAAGCACCGGCGGCACCCTCGATCACCTGCGGGTGACCGACAAGGCGGGGAAAGTTGTGTCCTCTCACCCGGACCCGTTTTCCCAGAAATCCGGCCAGGCCAACATCGTTGGCGCCTTGGCGGAAAACAAACTCAAACAGGGTCTCGTGCTTGATGATCAGGGACGCATTGTTATTTCAGCCGCCATGCCATTGGTTTCGCGCGGCAAGCTGATCGGCGCCGGGGTTTATTCAAAAAACCTTGATGGCCTGCTTCTTGATTTCAAAACCAACGCCGCCATGGAAGTGTTTTTCACGGACAATAGTGGCACCCTTGCGTCGGGTACAACGCCTGAGCTTTGGCAGCGGATCAGTGGCGATCTGCCGAAACTGGAGACAGCCTTTCGCTCCGTTGCCGTTATCGATGAAGTCGCCTATGAGATTATTTCCCAATCCATCGTCGGCATGACGGGCGACACTATCGGACGCCTGGTGACCGCCAAAGTGTTCACGGAAGCCTATAATACCCAACGCTTCATTGATTTCGCCTCCTACGGGGGATTGGCCGCGGCGTTGATTTTCCTGATCATGGGCATTTCGTTTTATCTACGCCGAAATTTCAGGCCCCTCAGGCTCATCGTTGAAGTCTTGGAAGCCTTGACCAAAGGGGATCGCGAAGTTGAGGTCCCGGAAGTCAAACAACAAGATGAGATCGGCTCAATTACTAGTGCTGTGCAGATATTCAAAGATAATCTGATCAGAATAGATGCCTTGGCTGAACGCGAAAATGAAGAGCGAAAACGCCGCGAAGAACTGGCTGATCGCCGCGCCCAGCTTGCCAAGGATTTCGAGAGCTCGATCTCGAAAGTTTTGGAGAACGTATCGAGCTCCGTTGACGGCCTCTACACGTCCTCGACCGAAATGTCCGAGATGGCTGAAGCGGCAAACGAACGCACACATGTTGTTGCCGATGCATCCGTATCAACCTCCATGAACGTGCAGACGGTATCCGCCGCAGCGGAGGAACTCACGAGCGCAATTTCTGAAATCAGCCGCCAGATGGCGCATACTCAAGAAGTGACGTTGCAGGCCGAACAGGAAGCCAAGGCGACCAACCAAACCATTGAAGATCTGGCCGAAGTTGCCGAAAAAATCGGCAGCGTGGTCGCATTGATTAACGATATTGCGGAACAAACCAACTTGCTGGCCCTGAACGCAACGATCGAAGCGGCGCGCGCCGGCGATGCGGGCAAAGGGTTCGCGGTTGTTGCTTCTGAAGTGAAAAACCTGGCGACACAAACGACCAAGGCGACGGAAGATATTGCAAGTCAGGTGGTCGATGTCCAGAGTGCAACCGCAAGTGCTGTCACCTCAATCGCTGAGATATCAAAAACCATCGGCGAAATTAATGAAGTGACTACTGGTGTTGCGGCGGCGGTTGAGGAACAGGGCTCTGCAACCAATGAAATCGCACGAAATATTGAAGAAGCCGCGGTATCAACCGACAAGATCTCATCAAACATTGATGACGTAAAAGAGGTCGCGGTCAGAACCGGGACCCTGGCTTCCGGTGTGCTCGACGAATCCGGAAAAATGGCTGTTCAATCAGAGGTCTTGCAGACAACCATTGAAAAGTTTTTGGCCGATTTCTCAAAATCTTAGAAGAGAGAACAGGGCGCGCGATTTCGGAACTGCTGTCTTCAGGCGCCACCCGCTTCCAGCCGCTTGTCGCGCCACTCGATAGCCGCCCGCAGGCCCTTATTTCTGACAATTTCCAGAAACAGGTGCTTGGTTTCCGTGCCCTGCCCTTCGATCTCCAGATCAATTTCAAGCGCCGCTTCCAACGCTTCGCCGAGCCCCATCAGATCATAACTCCGGTTGATGGCGCGCTTGGTGTCGCGGGTCAGCGGGCGGTCCATGGCGGCGATGCGCGCCGCGGTCTCAAGCGCCGCCGTCAGATGATCACCGGTGGCGACGACGCGGTTGATCATGCCGATTTCGTAAGCCCGTCTGGCGGGCAGCGCGTCTTCGCCGGTCAGGATGATTTCCTTGGCGATTTTCGGTCCAACGACCCAGGGCAGCAGCATGACAACGATCCCGGCGCCGAACTTAAGCTCGGGCTCGCCAAAGGTCGCGTCTTCGCTGGCAATGGTCAGATCACAGGCCATGGCAAGCTCACACGCCCCCGCCAGCGCCGGGCCATGAACGGCGGCGATGGTCGGTTTCGGTGAGTCCCAGAAGCGCATGACGGTATCGAAATCGCGGCGCAGCACGGGTCGCCATTCCTCCGTCCCGTTCGGCGTGTTCGCAGCCTGCGATTTCAGATCAAACCCCGACGAGAACGCCTTGCCCGCCCCGGTGACGACAATGGCCCCGGTATCGGCGTCATTCTCCGCCTGATCCAGCGCCCGGCCGAGATCAACCAGCATCGCCTGATCCATGGCGTTCAGGCGCGCCGGACGATTGAGGGTTATCAGACCGACCGGGCCGCGGCGATCATAGAGGACGGACGGGATATCTGGATCTAATTCTGGCATGACGGCTCTCGCTTTTGAATGGGGTTGACGATAGGGTAACGGAACACGGTTGCAGGTCAACAGGGTACCCGGTAGTTACGCATGACGGAGACGATTGAGCAGAAATTCCGCGCAGTTGCCCGGGCCGAGGCTTCAAGGCTGGCGGTATCGGATGGACAGACAAGCCTGAGCTTTGCCGAGGTTGAAAAGCGCGCCGATCAGGGGGCGCGGAAACTGGCCGAAGCGGGATTGCTGGGCTGGGAGCCGGTTGTCGTGCCCGTTTCCAACATCGCCGCCGACATCCCGGCGTTTCTGGCGGTCTGGCGGGCGGGCGGTGTTGTGGTGCCCGTTCATCGCTCAACCCCGAAAGCAGCACTCAAAATCTTAACCGACAGGCTGGGCAGCCGGTTTACGCTTGAAGGTGAAGTTCAAACGCATTCATCGACGCCGCCACCCGAGCGCGATCTGCTGCGTGAAGCGGGGACCATCATTTTCACGTCGGGCTCAACCGGCGAGCCGAAGGGCGTTGTCCTGTCGGCGACGCGCGCGTCGGCCAAGCTGGAGATGATCCAGGCGATGTGCGGCTGGGGGGCCGGGGAAAATGCGCTGATCGGTCTGCAACTGACCTTCAGCTTCGGACAATGGGCGACCTGGCTGACCCTGCTGAACGGAGGTGCGGTCCTTTTACGCGGGCGCTTTGATGTGGCGGAGGTGGCGGGGATGCTCGACTCCGGTGGCACCCAGCGCTTCCCGGCGGTACCGACCATGCTGCGTCATTTGTTGGAACAAGATGGGATACGAGACTTTGCGGGGCAGATCATGGCTGGCGGGGAACCCCTGCCCGCTGCCCTCGGACATCGCGTCCGCGCCGCATATCCTCATGCTGGTCTTGGCGATATTTACGGGTTAACTGAAACCGGGACCTGCGACTTTTTTGTTCAGGCAGCGAAATACGCAAAATTCGCAGGCACGCTTGGGTTTGCTGGCGATGGCATTGATTGGCGCATAGACGACGCAACGAAAGAGCTAGAAATCCGGAGCCCGTGGCAGATGCTGGGGTATCTTGATGCACCGGAGTTGACCCGGGCTGCCATGAACGGGGACCGGTTTCGCACCGGCGATTTGGCGGACGTTGCGCCATCCGGGGCCGTGCGCCTGATCGGCCGGTCGAAGGACCTGATCGTGCGCTCCGGCAACAAGATATCGCCACTTGAAATCGAGGCGGCGTTTCTTCAATCGGAGCATGTAACGGCGGCATTGGTGACCGGCGCACCAGACCCTGAGCGGGGCGAGGCGATCCATCTGGCCATTGTTCTGCGCGTCGGCAGAGAGGCGACGGCTGAGGTTTTGCGCGATCAGGCGGCGGATCATCTGGAGCGCTACAAGTTGCCCGATCACATTCACATCGTTGACGAATTACCCGCTGGCAGCACCGGCAAAGCCGACAGAGGCGCCTTTCGCCGCCTGATTGAAGCGAATCAGGCGCAAGGATAGCACCGAGCGGCATACAGCCACACCCCCCGAGATCGGCATAATTCCCTTGTCCCGTGAGGTTAAGCGGACTAGAATCCTTTTTAGCTATGCTATGAAGGGTACAGAAGAATGCTGTTGCCCACATAAGCGTTGGGAAAAGTGACCATGGCAGAAGAGCCCTTGGAAGCGGATAACGCCGCTGGCACCGTTCCTCCGTTAGACCCGGACGATGCCGAACAGTTTGAAACGGACGGTATTTCCCCACAGGCCTCTTCTGGTGGCCCGGTGGTTATTCGTGACCGCTATCTGGTGGATTCCGCCTCCCCGATGCCTGAACTGGATTCCCCCTCTGCACGTGCTTTCAGGGCGGAAGACCGTCGTGAGCTTGGCCGCCAGTTGTTTGGCTTAATCTGCACGCCTGATCTGCCCGTCCGTGTTGACACCATGCAGTTCCTGAAAACCGATGCCCCGCTCGGTCTTGTTCATTTTGTTGATTGGGACGTCGCGTTCTGGCCACCACTTGGGCAAAACACCATGATCGTGGTTTATGAACAACCGCTTGGCGGACGGGTCATGGACCGTCTGGCGCGCAAGGATGTTCGCATCACCGAATACGATGTCCCGCGCCAAATTGCCGAACCCCTGCTCGGGCCGCTTCAACACCTTGCAACCCATGACGCGCCGCACCGGGCCATTCGGGCTGAGAACATTTTTTTTCTGGATGAGGAAATGAGCGAAATCGGATTTGGCGAGCATGTCACATCGCCACCGGGTTTCACGCAGCCAATCGCGTACGAAACGCTGGAACGCGCCATGTGTCGCCCGGACGCCCGTGGCCTCGGAACCAGCGCCGAGGATATATTTGCGTTCGGCGTCGCCATCGGAATGATGATCCTGGGGCACAACCCAGTCGCCAAGATAAAAGATGAAGACCAGATCATTGCCCGCCTGCAACATGGTAGCTATAACGCGATTTTCGGCGATACTCGAGTTCCCCTGCCGCTGCTCGAACCCCTTCGCGGCATGATGAATGATGATGCAGCGGAGCGTTGGGACTTCACTGCGATCTCAAACTGGTTAACCGGACAACGTAACCCGACAATCAAAAAGATGGCGGTCAGCAGGGCCGATACACCATTCACATTTCGCGGAAAGGATTATCGAAATCCACGCATTCTGTCCCTTCAGTTTGTTAATCACATTTCAGAAGCGGCACGCACCATCAAGGATGATTCCTTTGCTGCCTGGCTGAAGCGTGGATTTGGTGATGCGGCCAAGGAATCCGCCGTCAAAGGTGTTGTCCAGAACGCACAGTTTCACAAAGACGGCTTTCAGGGCACGGATGACTATCTGGTCAGCAAGGTCGCAACGATCCTCGATCCAGCAGCCCCCATTCGCTACAAGGGCTTTAATTTCATGCCCGATGGTTATGGCACCATGGTCGCCCTTGAAGCCGTGCGCAACAACAACACAGCAATTGCTGCGGAGATTCTGACCCATGACATACCAGCCGTGTGGCTGGCCCTGCAGGAACCTTCCTACCCCGGGACATCGGATTTGAACCTGACATTTGCCAAGCTGAAAAGTTTTCTGGCGATCAAGGATCCAGGGTACGGGATTGAGAGGCTGCTCTACGAATCTTGCCAGAGCCTGCCCTGCCAGAGCCCTATACTCGACAAGAAATATGTGATGGCGATTGAGCACCTGCTGCCCGCATTGGACGCAGCATCGAACCTGGCCGATACACAACAATCACCACTCGATCGCCATATGACCGCTTTCGTCGCAGCGCGCTTTAGCGAGGATATTCATCCCCATTTAAAAGCCCTTGCCTCGGCAAAGGAAGAAACCTCGCTTGTCGGTATGCTCAGCCTGCTTGCCTTCTTGCAATGGAAACTTCGCCAACCGGCGATGCTCGGGTTATCCAGTTGGGTCGGCGGACTTCTGGGCCCGAGCATCAACAGCTATCATAACCGCATCACCCGTAGAGACATCGAGAAGGACATTCCAGGACTGGTGCGCAAAGGCAGCCTGCCGGAACTGTTTGAACTTGTCGATAACGCCGAGCGCCGCCAGGAAGATCGCGACGGATATGCTGAAGCGCAAATCGACTGGTTGGCCGCTGAAGAGGAGATCATCGATATTGAGGGCGCAGGCGATGAGCGTTTGACAAAAGCCGAGCGCGCCGGACAACAAGCCGCCGCCATGATATCAATTGTGATGACAATGACAGCTGTAACAGTGCTGTTATTGATCGAAGCGTGGTAAGATGATTTCCATGGGACACATTCATCATGGCTAGAGCCGCGCAACGCGCACCGGGAAACACAGCCGGCAGGATCGGCAACTGGATCTGGGCGGTTTCCATCCTTGTGGTCTTGTTCCTGATCTCGGCGCCAACGGTCATCATTGCGGCCCTGGGCATGCTGCCGACAACCGTTGCCTATCTTGTTGATCGCGGCGAAGAGAAATTTGCGACTTTTTGCGTCGGCGGCTTGAATGTCTGTGGGGTTTTTCCTTATTTGCTGCAGGTCTGGTTTGACGACCATTCGATCTCAATGGCCCTGGATATCATCTCCGATGTATTCGCGTTGGTCGTCATGTATGCAGCCGCCGGGTTTGGCTGGGCATTGTTTATTTCTATACCGCCTGTGATCTCAGCGTTCCTTAACGTTATCGCGCAGCACCGCGTACAGTTCCTACGCGCGACCCAGAAAGATATCGTCGATGAGTGGGGACAGTCCGTAACAGATCAGCCAGACGCACCGGAGATCGAGTTCGACCACGAACCCCAGCCGTCAGGACAATCGGACGGTTAAGCGATCAACAGGCGAATTGATGTTTAATTGCAGCGTTTTTTACTGATTTCTGAAGCTTCTCAAAAGCCCGCACCTCAATCTGGCGAACCCGTTCTCTAGAAATGCCGAACTGCTGGCTCAGGTGTTGCAACGTCGCCGGAGAATCTTTCAGGCGCCGCTCCGCGATTATATGGCGTTCGCGATCTGACAACCGATCCATGGCACCAACCAGGAGTGTGTGGCGATTGGCGAACTCTTCGCTGTGGCCGATCACGGTTTCCTGATCGTCGCGGGTATCAACCAGCCAATCCTGCCATTCCCCTTCCATGTCTTCACGCAGCGGCGTATTCAGGGAATGATCAGGCCCCGAAAGGCGCTGGTTCATGGAAATCACGTCCTTTTCAGGCACATTCAACTGATCGGCAATTTTCTGAACATTTTCAGGCTTAAGATCACCCGCTTCAAAGGCCTGCATCGCGCCCTTCAGTTTACGAAGATTAAAGAACAGCTTTTTCTGAGACGCCGTGGTGCCAATTTTCACAAGTGACCAGGAATGAAGAATGTATTCATGAATGGCAGCTCGGATCCACCACATGGCATAGGTCGACAGCCGAAACCCGCGATCCGGATCAAAGCGACTGATCGCTTGCATTAACCCAACATTTCCTTCGGAAATAAGGTCCGCCAGCGGCAATCCGTAACCGCGAAACCCCATCGCAATTTTTGCAACCAGCCGAAGGTGGCTTGTCACCATACGTTCGGCGGCCTTCTCATCCTGCTTTTCCTGCCAGCGGCGCGACAGCGCGACCTCTTCATCTGCGTCAAGCATCGGATAGGTGCGGATTTTCTGCAGATAACGCGTAAGGTTATGTTCCGGCGAGAGGCCAAGCTTACCAATTTCGAGTGCCATCGGGCTTCCTTTATTCAAGTCCCGATGAACAAACACTCTGGTCATTCGCACCGGGGTATCGGGTAATGCGCGATAATAACCAAGGAAATTAGTATAGTATATACCTTATTTTAGACCTGTTCCAATTTAGAAATCAGCTCAATAATTTCACTTTCCATATCCCATTGAAATTGCACATGTTTTTTTGTAACAGGATGAATAAACCCTAATGTGAATGCGTGTAAAGCCTGATGGTCAAATGCCCGTATTTGGTCACGAATGTCACTATCAACCAAGCGCAGACGTTTGTGATTTCCGCCCCCATATAACGGATCACCAACGACCGCATGGCCGATATTTGCCATATGCACCCTGATTTGATGCGTTCGGCCAGTCTGCAGTCTGCATTCAACAAGACTGGCGGCACTCCCAAGAACCCGCTCAACCTTATAGTTTGTCAGTGCAGTCTTCCCACCCGACCTGACAACCGCCATTTTCTTCCGGTTGGCCGGGTTCCGCCCAATATTTCCTTCAATCTTCCCCTGACGTGGTTTTGGCACTCCCCAGACAACGGCCATATAAGCGCGCTCCAGCGTATGCGCAGCGAATTGCTCGGATAAAAACCGATGTGCCTGGTCGGTCTTTGCGACAACCATCAACCCGCTGGTGTCTTTATCAAGGCGGTGAACAATACCCGGGCGCGAAACGCCACCAATCCCCGACAGACTGCTCCCGCAATGCGCAAGAAGCGCATTAACCAAAGTCCCATCCGGGTTCCCTGCAGCCGGATGAACAACCATTCCGCAGGATTTATTGATCACAATCAAATGCTCATCTTCAAATGCCACACTTAATGGGATGTCCTGCGCCTCTGGCTCAGCGGCGGCAGCGGGCGGCACGTCAACTTGGTAACTCATCCCCGCCAATACCTTCGCTGATGGGTTACTCAGGGTTAAATCGTTCCCACGCACATGGCCGCCATCAATTAATGCCTTCACACGAACCCGCGACATGTCCTCCAGGGCATCGGTCAGAAAACGATCCAATCGCAGGCCAGCCTTGTCTTCATCGGCAAGCACGGTGTATGTGGTAGGCTTATTCACGGAACAGTTCATCCTCAAGCGGTTATAAAAGATAGGGACAATAACATGCGCTGGCTCAAACACCTTGTCATCGTTTTGGGACTTCTCATAGTCGGCGGCGTCGCCCTTCTTGGTTACGGATTCTACAAGAAAACGTCCGATCCGGGTTGGAAGCTGATTGGTGGCACACCACCAGCACCATCGTCAACGCCCTCCCCTGCTTTGGCGCCTATGCCAACTGGCCCGAAACCCCCGCTTCCTGTATTTGGCAATATTTCCCTGGACCTACCGCCAGGCTGTTTCATCAACCGTGTGCGCCCCGAAGGCCGTCGCCTCTATATTACAACCGGCCCGAAGGACGTTTGCCGGGATGTGATTGTTGTTGATGTGACTGACGGGCGAATCCTTGGCACCATAAAAGCAAGACCGTGATCTCCCTTCCCCTGCCTTTTCTGAAAGCAATCACGGATGCCGCCGAGGGCGCGTATCCTCGCGAATCTTGCGGCCTTCTGATTGGACGAGATAACGGTGCTGGCACGCTGGTGGTAACCCGCGTAGTCGAAAGTGAAAATCTGGCAGAAGGTGATAAGTCTGACCGATTCGAAATCGACCCGCAGCTGCGGTTCAACGTCATGCGGGAACTGGACCAGAACGCCAAAGATGACACCTCACACCACCGCATCATCGGCCATTATCACTCGCACCCCGACCATCCGGCGCAACCATCCAAAACGGATCTGGCACTTGCATATGAACCCGACATGGTCTGGCTTATTACGTCCGTGCTGGATGGACAGGCTGTTCATACCACGGCTCACGTGGTGGATGTGGAAGGGCTGCAATTTCGCGAAATTCCATTGCGAACCACGGATTGGCAGCCTTATCCTGTCCGCGACCCCGATTAAACCCATAAAAGGATTTCCCCCGTGAATTTTGCCAGCGACAACACCACCGGCGCTTCGCCCGAAATGCTTGAGGCCCTCCAGAAAGCAAACGAAGGCCAGACCATACCTTATGGCGATGATGAATATACCAAGCGTGCCGGAGACGCTATCCGCGACATATTTGAGACGGACGCCGAGGTTTTCCTGGTCGCTACGGGCTCCGCCGCCAATGCTTTGTCCTTGTCCACCATGACGACAAGTTACGGTGCCGTTCTCTGTCACTGGCTCAGCCATATATACGAAGACGAATGTGGCGCGCCGGAATTCTACAGCGGCGCCAAACTCATCCCGCTTGAAGGGGTTCACGCCAAAATCAACCCAACTCAGTTGGAGCACCACGCCGGGCGCGGGGTCGGCGATGTCCATATGGTACAGCCGATGGCCGCCAGTGTGACCCAGGTAACAGAAGTCGGGAGCGTTTATTCCGTAAACGAGGTTGAGGCGATTTCTGAAATTTGTAAACGCAACAAGCTGAAGCTGCATATGGATGGGGCGCGATTTGCCAACGCTCTTGTTTCCCTGAATTGCAGCCCGGCGGACATCACCTGGAAGGCGGGCGTCGATGTTCTGTCCTTCGGTGCATCCAAAAATGGGGCGCTGGCTTCTGAAGCAGTGGTGTTTTTTGACAAGTCCATGGCGCGCGAGTTTGAATTCCGGCGCAAGCGCGGAGGCCATCTGTTTTCCAAAATGCGCCTGTTGGCCTGTCAAATGGAAGCCTATCTCCAGGACGACCTCTGGCTTAAAAACGCGCGACATGCGAACGCTATGGCCATGCGATTATATGACGGCCTTGGGAAAATTGATGGCATCGACTTCACAACTCCCGTTGATGCCAACATGATGTTTCCACGCATCCCGAAAGCTGTGATTGATGCTCTCCATTCAGACGGGTTTCATTTTTATGACGACCGGTGGGGTGAAAACGTGATCCGTCTGGTCACCGCCTTTAACACCCTCGAAGCCGACGTCGATGCCTTTATCGCGGCTGCCGCCCGCCACGCCAGCGCATAAAAACTTATTGGTGACAGACAAAAAAAAGCCCCGCTTAATAAAGCAGGGCGAGTTTGACAGGGAGGCGTTCAGAGAAAAAAGTGATGTTTGAACATGATTGTATTATACGCATCCTGCTCACCTGATCATTGATTTATGTCAAATCGTCCAAGATTCCGAGACGTATCAAAACGGGGATAAGACTTGTTTTAAATGGCGTGAAGTTTTCTTCGAGAGCTGAACGTTGGTCGTCCAGATTAAAAACTTTCTTCCCATCAACACGTAGCGGCATTTTGGTTTCGCCAAGCATCGTTAGCGCCCGCTCGATCGCATCAGCGAAACCTACGTCTACGACTGCTTGTAGCAACAATCCGGAATTTTGATCGATTTCGATCCCGTCCCCGCTTACTGGTGACGCCAGCCAGCACCCATTCCCGGACGCCAGATAGTCCGCAAGTACCACCTGATTGAATTGTGCGGGCATACGAAGCCCGGTTTCTGACACCCTGGCGTTTTGTTTGAGGGCTGTCATTGAAAGGGGACGCATCCAGCCAAGACCGACCAAATTACACACCTCGGCAAACAATGCCTCGGGTTCGTAACTTTTTAATTCGGGTAAAGCTAAACAGTCCGACAATGTATTATCTCCGTTGCTCAGGGCATCAATTAACACCTTTCTGACCGGAGGCTCTGCCTTAAACGGAATATCCTTACGCAATCGCTGAGACCGTGCATTTCCAAATACCATTGATGACAGCTGTTCAGCCGGGTGATTATTCTGCGCATCATCCGAACCTGAATAAACATCGCGGCGAAACCGCATGTTTAACAAAATGCTTTTCATCGCGCCTCGTTTAACCCGGCCATGCTGGGATGCGAGAAGATCTGCAAACTCTTCAAATATCTTCTCATCGGCCGCATAAACCCGCAGTTGCGAGAGGCAGCAATATGACAGCCCAACAGAGGCCATTTCCGACGCGACATCAGAGAAATATCGAGGTTGCCAATGGTCATTCAAAAATTCGTGCGCTAAGTAACGCCGACCTGAATTTCCAGTTCGCTTGATCTCCTGCCTGATTCTCGCCGACGACGCAGTATAGGGTGCCTTTTTCTCGACCATCATGTTGAGGATTTTCACCCCTTCCTCAGCCCGTTCAAGTAACGGAATGTCCAGTTCCTGGGTGAACGTGCGCATGATTTCGCGAATTGGCAAATAAGGTGCCCAGCCGGGCAACGCGTTATAGCTGACGTAAACGATACCGTCGGGTTTAAGGAAGGTTTTGATGAATGCCCGAGTGTCGGCCTGCACGTCGGGACTGACCCAACTGTAAATCCCGTGCATTGTAATATAGTCAAAGCGGGCCAGGTCATCGCCACCAAAATCGCTGAATGAGCCTTCAATAAAATGAACATTGGTCAGGCCTGCCCGTCCGGCCAACCGGTTGGCATTTTCGATATGCTGGGGATTAAAATCGATACCGTAAAACGTACTGTTTGGGTTCGCGGCCGCCAAAGTGTTGCATGTTAAACCGTTCCCGCAACCAAGATCACAATAGACAAAAGGTTGACCCAAAGGCCGCCCCTTGGCGCCGTTTAATTTTGCCAGAAAATTCAGAACCGTCGGGCTTTGCTCAGCATAGTAATAGGTCGTATAGGGAATGTCGGCGATATAAGGCGTGATCTTTTCCGCCACTGTTTATACCGCTTCTTCAAGAATTCCGAGACGAAGAAGTGCCGGGATGAACTTGTCCTGAAACAGAGCAAAGCTGTCTTCAAGGGCGGATCGTTGAGCTTCCGGCTCCGTAACCCGTTTCCCGTCAACGCGGAACCGGATATTGCTTTCGCCCAGGATTTCAAAAGCCCGCGCAACAGCTCCTTCAACCCCGACATCAACAACCGCAAGCAAGAGAAGGCGCGATGCCGGGTCAATTTCAAGCCCGTCCCCCGTCACAGGAGATGCCAGCCGAACGTCGCCAGTCCCGCCCGGTGACAGGTTTTCCTCGAGCACCACCTGATTAAACTGGTTGGATAAGCGCACCCCCCTTGGCGGCGCACCCGCACCCAGTTCATAAGCCGGTCGCGCGAAGGGACGCATTGTTCCTTTGTTGATGAGATGACATACCGCATCGAAAATGTCGTCGCGTGAATAATCCTTCAGTTCAGGCAAAGCAGCCAGTTCGGACAATGTATGGTGACCATCATACAGAGCATTAACCACATCCGTGGCCCCGGCAAACATTCCGCTGGTTTTGACCTTTCTGTGCAGGCGTTGGACGCGAGCATTGCCAATAACCACGGGAGATAAATTTTCAAACGCATCGAACCCCAGAAGGCGCTCCGCATTGACATAGATATCGCGCCTAAACCGCTCGTTTAAAACCATACTTTTTGCGGCTTCATAAGTTTCCGGGCTTTGCTGTGCCGACAGAAAATCTGAAAGCTGGTCCAGTATCTCCTGCTTGGATGAACTGAGTTGCAGTTTCGCGAGGCAGCAGAAACTGAGACCAATGGTTGCCATCTCTGCCGCGACTTCGGAAAAGAACCGGGGCTGCCAATAAACGTTAAGAAATTCGTGGGTAAGTTGGCGGCGCCCCTCACGACTGATACGCCTGATTTCTTTACGGACGTTCGAGGAAGCGTTGGTGTAAGGCACCTTTTTTTCGACAAGCATTTGAAGGATTTTGACGGCTTCGTCAGCCCGCTCCAATGGTCCCAGTTCCATGTCCTCAGTGAACGTCTTCATGATTTCGCGGATCGGTAGAAACGGGGCCCAGCCCGGAAGGGTGTTATAGCTGACGTAAACGATGCCGCCGGGTTTCAGGAACATTTGCAGAAAATTACGGACTTCGGCCTGCACATCCGGGCTTACCCAGCTATAAACGCCGTGCAGGGTGATATAATCAAACTGCGGCAAATCGTTTTCTGAAAAGTCCGAGAAAGAGCCTTTCAGGAAATGTGAATTTTTAAGGCCTGCCCGATTTGCCAACGCGTTTGCGTAATCAATATGCTCGGGGTTCAGGTCAATTCCGTAAAACTGGCTATCGGGGTTCGCCGCCGCCAGGGTGTTCCCCGTCAAGCCCTTGCCGCAGCCGAGATCACAATAAGCATAGGGCTGATCTACCGGACGCCCTTTGGCGCCATTTAGTCTGGTAAGAAAGTTCAGGACGCTCGGGCTTTGCTGGGGGATGTAGCGCGCCGAATAGGGTATGTCGACGATATAAGGTGTGGCTTCGTCTGTTTCTTGCTCTGGCATAGTATGATAACTTTTGTCTTCAGCATTAGGCAGGGCCAGCATACAAAACCATCGCAGCCCGATACAGGTATTCTGCAAGAAAGATCAACTCATGGGAAACCAAAAAATCTGGGGCCGACGAGAGTTCGGCAAACTGGCGCTGGCATCGACTGGCGTTTTGATGGCGCCTGCTGTCCTGGCTGGTGGGGGGAAATCACGCGTTGTTGTTGTTGGCGGTGGCGTAAGTGGCGCAACGGCGGCTCGTCAACTGGCGAGCATTAACCCGGATATTGAAATCAGCCTGATTGAGCCCAATGTCGGTTACGTTACCCCCTTCTTTTCCAATCGTGCCCTGGTCGGCATTGCGCCGCTGGATACCTTTACGCACGACTACAAAAAGCTGGATGCGGCGAGCCGGGTTTCAGTTATCCACGACAAGGTTGTCGCCGGCGACCCGGCGAAAAAACAGGTTCAATTGAGCACTGGCAAAACCCTTCCCTATGACCGCCTGATCGTCGCACCGGGCACGGAACTGATTACAGACGGAATTAGTGGGTACGGGCCGGGTACCGAAAATATCTTTCCTCATGCTTATAACGGAACCGGGCCGGGCCAGTGGCAACTTCTTCAGGGCCAACTGCAATCTCTGGACAATGGCGGGCTGGTTATTATGACAGTACCCAAGCGCCCTTATCGCTGCACACCGGCCCCATATGAGCGCGCATCCCTGATCGGTGATTTTCTTAAACAGCATAAACCGCGTTCAAAATTGCTGGTGCTGGATGCCAAGAACGAATTCCCGCTAAGCGACCTGATGCTTGAGATTTGGGAAGCAAAGTTTGGTGAAAATGTGGAATGGGTATCTGCGGACTTTGGCGGGGCGCTGGACAGCGTTGACGATAGAAAACGCACAGTGACGGCGGATGGTGAGAACCACAAACCCGCCATCGCCAACATCATCCCCCCACAACGCGCCGGAAAGATTGCAACGGACCTTGGCCTCGCTGATGAAAGTGGCTGGTGCCCGGTTGATCCGCTTACGTTCGAATCCAGATTGCACGCGGGCGTTCATGTGCTTGGTGATGCGATTGAGGGCGGCGACATGCCGAAGTCTGCGGCGGCGGCACATAGTCAGGCCGTAACTGCCGCGGTTGCCATTTCCAACGCGTTGAGTGGCGGCACACTAGCTATCCCGGATTTGGAAAACAGATGTTATTTCCTGACCGAAAAGGGCAAGGCACTGGTCATCGGCGGGCGATACCGGATCGGGGAAGACAAAATTATCGGGATTGAAGGTTATTCAAGCGCCATTGATGAAGATGATGCGACACGGCGCAAAACTGCCGCAACATCCGATCAATGGTATCGCGATATTACGCAGGCGATGTTTGGGTAACTTCGGTTCCGAAACCGGCTTCTTTCCATGCGAGCAGACCGCCCGTCATATTGACGACTGAACCGTAACCGGTTTTTACCAATTGCTTGGCGGCGGCGGCGGAGCGTTTGCCGACGGCGCAGGCAAATACAATCCGTTTACCCGGAAAGGCCGGAAACACATCCGCATCGAACATGGAAAGTGGGCTCAGGACGGAGCCGGGAATATGCTCTCGAGCATACTCATCGGTTTCGCGCACATCGACGAGGATGATTTCCCCGCTGTTCAACCATTCGAACACAGCGGCAACATCAGCCTCGGCAATTTCAACAGCTTCTGCACTCATGACACCGTTCACTCTTCAACTTCAAAACCGGCTGCGGACCAGGCGGTGATCCCACCGTCCAGGGCATAGACGTTCTCAAATCCGTCGGCGATCAGATCATCCCTCACCAGGGGCGCCAAAAACCCATTCTGGCAAACAACAACAGTTTTCATTGCAGGCACGCGCGGAAACGCCGCTGTAATGAAGCGTGACATTGACACCAGAAACGCACTGGAAATACGTGATTCTTCATATTCAGACGGCTCGCGAACATCAACGAGGAAAACTTCACCATCCGCCAACCAATCTTTCAGTGCAGCCGCATCGACTTTCGACACCTGATGGCTGACGCCTAAACTGACGACGTGTTGTTCGGCGGGGCTGACTTTGTGCAGCGTATTCATCGTTTATTCCCTTAATTCCACAAAAACCGTGGATCAGACTACTTGTAGGAATTATATTTAATATACTTTTTAAATTTGTCAAATTAATTTTTTATACAGTTTTTTTATGGATAATTATATTCAACCCAAAAAACCTATGCAAATCGCCGCTTTTTGGCGAGACAGACATATTCGTTTTTGCTAAACTATTAAAAATGGCAATTGCGGTGGTATTTCTTGGCACTGCATTTGCCTTTATTTGGGGAAAATGTATGCGCGCGATTAGCATAGTCATTCTGACATTTATTTTCGGCATGCAGAGTGCCCCGGCGGCTGAATTGCTGATGTTTGAGTCCGCTGGCTGCGAATGGTGTGAAATCTGGGACGAGGAAGTCGGGATCATATATCCGAAAACCTCAGAAGCACGCGCGGCCCCCCTTCGTCGCCTCGACATTGATACGCCTCGCGAGGGTAAATTGTCAGGTCTTCGGCCTGTGATGTTTACGCCGACTTTTATCTTGATGGACAAAGGTAAAGAGGTTGGTCGGATTCTCGGCTATCCCGGCGAAAGTAATTTCTGGGGGTTGCTCGACGAAATGATCGCAAGGTTACCCGATGATATCAGCGCATGTTCAAAAACAACCCGGAAATTGGCGCAGGTTTCGACAACGAGTGAGGGACTGAGATGCTGAAAAAACTGATTTGTGGTGGCGCGGTATGCCTTCTCACCAGCTTGCCGGTTCAGGCCGATGAGGGGGAGGCTCTGGTATCCTTTAAAGTGATGGCACTGGAAACCGCGCTTGAACTGGCGGAAGCCACTTTGGCCTCTTGCCGCAACGAAGGCTTTCAGGTCGCCGTTTCCGTTGTTGACCGCTTCGGCAACTCGCAAGTGTTGCTGCGCGACCGTTTTGCCGGTGCTCACACATCGGAAACCGCTCGTCGAAAAGCCTGGACCGCAGTCAGCTTTCGGACCGATACTCTGGCCCTGTCAGATTTGACAAAATCCGGTGCCGCGCAATCCGGTGTCCGCTTTATTGAAGGCGCGTTAATGGCAGGTGGCGGTGTTCCGGTCGAGGCCGGAGGGGCCATGGTCGGCGGCGTCGGCGTTTCCGGCGCACCGGGCGGGGCCGAGGATGATGCTTGTGCCCGCGCCGGTATAGAGGTAATTACCGACAAGCTAGAATTTTAATATTTTTAAGTAATATCAATCTAAACCCTAGTGATCGAAAACAATGGATGAAATTTCTTTAGAAGACCCAAAAAAGACCAGCAGCTTTTTGAAGTCATTAGCCAACGATAACCGGCTGGTTATTGTCTGCACGCTTGCCAATGGCGAACATAACGTTAGCGAGCTGGAAGAAATTCTTGGCATCCGTCAGCCTACCCTTTCACAGCAACTTGCCCGTCTGCGTGCCGACGGCATCGTCGCGACACGGCGCGAATCAAAACAGATTTTCTATAGCCTTGCCAGCAAGGAAGCGGAACGGGTGATCAGAATGCTTTGCCTGCCCCGTAAGGCACAGGCCCCAAACCAGGGTGATGATTAATTAGCCTACCGTCCCCAATGAGGGAAACGCCTCAAGCATCCAGTAGGCCACTTCGGAAAATGTTCCGGTCAGGAACATAACACCAGTGATAACCAACAATACCCCGATCACGCGCTCGGTCGTCTGCATGTGCTGACGAAACCGTTTCATGAAATTCATAAACGGCTTAACGGCCAGCGCAGCCACCAGGAACGGAACCCCCAAACCAGCCGAATATACGCCGAGCAGGCTGACGCCGTAGGTTATTGAATCCTCACTCCCGGCAACAAACAAAATCGCCGCCAGAACCGGCCCGACGCATGGTGTCCAGCCAAACGCAAAGGCGAGGCCAATGATATAGGCACCAATCAGGCTGGCAGGTTTTGAGTCAGCCTGAAACCGGGTATCGCGATACAGCAGTGGGATTTTGACGATCCCGATAAAATGAACGCCAAGAATGATAATCACGACACCGGCCGCTTTCGCCAGGTAATCCAGATAGTCAGCAACCAGTTGCCCCAGCGCAGATGCCGTTGCCCCCAGGGCGATAAACACTGTTGAGAAGCCGAGTACGAAAAAGATGGCGGCTGTAAACACACGGCGCGTCAGTGCGGACGACGCCCCTTCTTCATCAGTGAACTGATCAATCGTCGTGCCGCCCAGATAACAGAGATAGGGAGGCACCAGCGGCAAAACACAAGGCGACAGGAAGCTTAATATTCCGGCCCCCAGCGCCCCTGCATATGAAACCTCAAACCCATCCATATTAACCGCCTATGACCTTAATACCGGCATTCTCAGGAACCTCGACCACTTTCTTGCGCTCAATATACTTGCTGACAAGGTCATAAACCGGAGGTCCCTCAGTTCCTTCATTCACTGAAGCCCAGCCGGATACAACATAGTTCTTCGCAGGGTCAATGAGGGCACCTGTCTTGAGGTGGGTCATATTGGAAATCCGCTGGCCGACCGGTTTGGCGATATCCACCTGATACCCCATTCCGCCGACACGAACCATGTCCCCGCCCTGCTGGTAATAAGGGTCCGGATTGAAAAGATTATCCGCCACGTCTTCCAGAATATCTTTCAGTAACTGACCATTCATTTCAGAGCGATAAGCGTTGGGGTAAGTAATTGCCGTCTGATTAAAAACATCCTCGACAGTAATATCCTGACCCGGCAGCAGGCTTGATCCCCAACGGAAACCTGGAGACAGCGCAATTTCCGCATCGCGTTCCGCCAGCAATGCCTGACAAATCAGATCATCAAAGGTGCCGTTAAAATTACCGCGGCGATACAACAGGGAATTCGTCTTGCCGAGAACCCGACCCAGTTCCGCTTTATGGGGTTCGCGAATTTTCTCGATAACCGCGGCCATTTCGGGATCCGGTGTTATCACGTCAGAAAATACCGGGATCAGGCGGAAGGAATAGTCCGTCACCTTGCCACCATCAACCTGCAGATCAAGGCGGGCCAGGAATTTACCGTGCGACCCTGAGGCCACCAGAAGGGTGTTATTGACTTTAATCGCATCCGGGATCGCATCATGAGTATGGCCGGTCAGAATGACATCAATTCCGTCCACACGTGAGGCCAGCTTGCGGTCAACGTCGAAGCCGTTATGACTGAGCAGAACCACCAGCTCAGCCCCTGCCGCACGCACGGCTTCAACCCGTTTGCGGATCAGTTTTTCCTTAATGCCGAACGACCAGGTGGGGATTTTGTAACGCGGGTTGGCAACCGGCGTATAAGGGAAGGCCTGTCCAATAACAGCAATTTTAACACCGCCACGCTCGAACGTTGCGGTCGATTCAAAAACTTCTTCTTCCCACTCGGTATCTTGCACATTGCCCGCAAGGAATGGAAAATTAAGCTCATCTTTCAGCTCGCTCACCCGGTCTGCACCGTAGGTAAATTCCCAATGCGCGGTCATCGCATCAACGCCCAAGGCGTTCATGGCATCGACCATGTCCTTACCATCTGTCTTCAAAGAAGTGTATGACCCCTGCCAGGTGTCACCGCCATCAAGCAGCAGCGTTTTGCCCGGACGTTCGGCCTTGATGGCTTTAACAAGCGTCGCCATCCTGTCCATGCCACCGATGCGGCCATAGGTTTTAGCCAAAGCACCGAAATCCTCACTGCTAAAGGCGTAGGCTTCGGGCGAGGCGGCTTTCAGGTCAAAGTGTTTGAGTATTTCCTTACCGGTCAAATGAGGCGGCAGGCCATGAACATCTCCAACGCCCAAATTGACCGAGGGTTCCCGGAAATACAAAGGGGCGAGCTGCGCATGGCAATCTGTAAAATTGAGCAGTGTGACCTGACCTTTAGGCTCAAACGCCAACAGGTCTTTTTGTGAAATGCTTTGTTTAGCTGCGGCTCGGGAAATATTCCCGCCTGCGGCTGTTAATGCTGCGGTGGCAGCGGCTACCTGAAGAAATTGACGCCGGTCGAGCAAGGTGCGGCCCTCCTAAAAAGAAGGGGATGCGACCGTAACCGCATCCCCCATATTTGCCTTAACCAGTTCCGTTAGTTACGAACGGCTGGCGTCTCAACCGGCAATCCCCGGCCACGCCATGCAACATACAGTTCCAGGTTATTGTATTCGTCGGAACCATAAGCGAACGGTTTCGCACGAACGTTTTTGTTACAACCGCGGAAGCGACGATGGATCGATCCCGGCTTCTGCCATTTCAGACGATACGTCGGGAAACCGTTTCCTTGTCCCTCGGACAGCAGGTTGGCACGTGCCATATTTCCCGGGTTGTCCTCATGACAATTCTTGCACGACATGTCCAGTTGACCACGACGTTCCTCAAAGAATTCTTTTCCTTTAGCAAAGAACGGTGCCGCATTGCCGTCAATTGCGACATTCATCTTCATGTCTCTTGACTGCGCACGTACAAAGATTGTCATCGATAGCAACTGAGATGATTCATACTTGTAAGGTTTCGCTTTCATACGATCCTTACGGCATGTGTTGATCTGCTGCTCCAAGTTTATCAGTTTCTTGGTTTTGAAGTCGTACTTCGGATAGCGTGTTCCAACACCAGCCATGGAATCAGCACCCTTGTGACATGATGCACAGGACTTGCCTGCTTCACCATCGACTTTGCTCCAAAGCGTTTCGCCCTGATCGAGCCAGATACTGGCCGGATTTGCAAAGTCATCATCCTGGATGTTACGTGTTTCCTTCGCGGCGTAGGTATACCCGCTACGCCGGTCTCCGTTCTGATACTTGCCCCAATTCGTTTCGTCAGCTGACGAAGTGGTGGGAAGGATCATCAGCGAGACCGCCAACCCCACGAGGCCCAATACTCCATATTTTGCTTTTCGCATGATTTTCCCCTGTTTAGGTGACGGTTATCTTAGCCGACTTTTTAACGACCTTACCGGCGTCGTCTGTCCAGGACATATCCAGTGTGCCACTCGCAACAGCCTTTACATAGAAAGACATATACGGGTTAGCAGACACAGCAGGATGCCAGTCGCTGGTGAAGACTTCTTTGCCGTTATAGGTGCAGGCGAACTTATTGATGATCAACCGTGGGATTTTCTTACCGGTCTTTTTATTTTTCCGTTGGCCGGTTTCCATTTTGTGAGAAATCAGGCTTTTGACCTGGAAAATCTCCCCAGCTTTCACTTTCTTCGGCGCTTTCACGCGTGCTTTTGCTGCCATTTTAACTCTCCCTTACCCAATCAACCGCCGCAGCCGCCGATGGTGACTTTGACTTCAGTTTTTGCCATATAGACCGAACCGTCGCTCATTTCGGCAACAGCAACGATGTTCTGAGTTTTCGCCATCCGCATACGCGTTGAGGCGCTAGCTTTCCCGGAACCCGGGGTAAACCGGAATACGGCAACATCAGGGCTTGGGTTTTTATCGGCGAAAATATGAACAGCCTTGACGTAATCACTGTCAGTCATCGGGCTATCAACAGAAACTCCGATTGGCACAGTGTTACCGTTTTCGGCAATTTGTGGCAGTTCGAGAGTGATTTTTCCGTCCATCGGCTTTTTACCACCAGCCGCTTTCTGGATCGCAGCCGCAGTTTTTGCCGCATCCGCTTTCGCCAGATTAGGCAGAAGCGTAGTCATCAAACCGGCGACGGCACCTACACCCGCGAACTTAAGAACATCGCGGCGGTGAACCGGTTGCATTTCGATTTTCCTTACCATGGAAATCTCCTAGACGTTTGTTTTGTTGTTTTTCTGTCGGGTCGTCACGCGCTTGGCGGACAAACGACAGGACGATTACTTCAAGGTCATCAAATAGGCGACAATATCTTCGACATCCTGCGCGCTGATAATGGTCTTGCCCTTAAATTTCTTGAGCACCCGGTTAAACCCGGCGTTATGATAAAATGCCGGCATAATCGTATCGGGATTAAATACTTTGGGATTGACCACACGCAACCGAATCTCACCTTCCGAATAACGTCCGGCCACACCCGCAAGGTCTGGACCGATATTGCCATGGAAAGCCTGTTCGGGGATCGGCATCACATGACACGCAAGGCAGTTGCCCTTCTTGCGGTGGATTGCAAGTGTCCGACCCTTTTTCGCGTCACCAGCTTTTCCGGTTAGGGATTTACTGATACTCGAACCGTCTGTGATTTGATATTTAACGAGTTTCGCCCCATCAGCGATAGCGGAGCCACTTATGGCTAACCCGACCATTGCCCCCAGCGCGGATACCGCTAAGATTCTCTTTTTCAAAGCCTTCTCCTCCTTCTCCCATAGGAGCCTTCCGCTGCGCTTTCCCCTGAACGTTTGTCGTCCAGATATCTCCAGTGCGCTTTTTTTAGCGAAAAAACTTCCTGCGCATTCATCATATTCAGGAATTGTAAAATATCAAGTATGAATATGCTAGAAGGTTATTACACCTTTTGGGGAAACATGCATTCATGCGTGCACGCGACATAAACCAAACCTCAACTCGCGCTAAAGGCGATATCCTGCGCGCCCTCCCACAGCACAGTTCGACCAAAGGCCGCAAAGTTTTCCTGCCCTTCGACAACGCTCAGGAAATGGTTTCCAGCCAGATCACCCATCTTGCTGGCGAAGCTGGAACTGCCATAGGCGAATAGAATCTCTGTTTCGCTGAAGCCGCCTGGATAGAGCAGAATATCGCCGCGCGACGGGTGGACGGTATGATTCTCAAACTCCAAGCTGGTTTCAAAGTCTCCCATCGGAACCCAGACCGCCTCACCGCTCCAGCGCGAATGGATGACCTTGTTCTCGTAGGGCAGCATCTCAAGGAACCGCGCGCAGGTCTTGGGTGCGGCTTCAAGCTCGAGTTTCGCCTTAAACAGAAAAGGTCCGGCCTGAATGTTCAGAAATTTCATATCGCGCTAATCCTAGGTTTATTCAAAAGGTCTTTCAGGTGAGTATGCTCATTCGATATTGAAAAAGGAAACAGCTAATGAGCAACACCGTCAACCGCCAAATCCTGCTGGCATCACGCCCGGTCGGCGAACCTGCCCCCGAAAACTTCACCCTGACCAGTTCCGCCATCCCGGAAGCTGGCGACGGAGAGCTTCTGTGTCGGACCATCTATCTCTCGCTCGACCCCTATATGCGTGGGCGCATGAACGATGCCAAATCCTATGCCGCCCCGGTTGGGCTCGGCGAGGTAATGACCGGCGGTACGGTCAGCGAGGTTATCACATCCAATGCAGACGGTTTTGCGCCCGGCGACATCGTCATGGGCTACGGTGGCTGGCAGGAATATTCCATCGCCACTAAACAATCGGGTTTGCGCAAAATCGATCCCACCCTCGCCCCCATCTCTACCGCCGTCGGCGTATTGGGCATGCCGGGAATGACCGCATATACGGGCCTGCTCAATATCGGCCAGCCGAAAGAAGGTGAAACCGTTGTCGTCGCTGCCGCTGCCGGACCGGTCGGATCTCTGGTCGGCCAGATCGCCAAACTGAAAGGCTGCCACGTTGTCGGCATCGCCGGATCACCTGAAAAATGCAAATACGTAAAAGACGAGCTTGGCTTTGACGCCTGCATCAGCCACCGCGATGAAAACCTCTACATTTCCCTCAAACAGGCCTGCCCCGACGGCATTGATGTTTATTTCGAAAATGTCGCCGGCAAAGTGCTGGAAGCCGTCATCCCGCAACTCAACATGTTTGCCCGCATGCCGGTCTGTGGCCTGGTGTCGCAATACAACATGACCGAGCTTCCCATCGGCAAAAACATGCTCCCCGCCCTGATGCGGACCGTGCTCACAAACCGCGTCAATATCCGCGGCTTCATTGTCTGGGACTTCCAGAGCCAGGAGCAGGAGTTCCTTACCGAGGTCTCAAGCTGGCTGAAAGACGGTAAGGTGAAGTTTCTGGAGGATAGAGTTCAGGGCCTGGAGAACGCGCCGGAAGCATTTATGGGGGTGTTGCAGGGGAAGAATTTCGGCAAGATGGTGGTGCAGGTTGGAGAGGATGTGACAAGGTAATTCGTCCCCTACTCCCCCGCCCCATACCACTGCAGCGTATCGGCCAGTTCAACCACACTGCCGACGACAATCAGTGCTGGTCCCGGCAGTTCGGCTTCTTCGATACGGGTTGCAAGATTGGCGATGGTTCCGGTGACGACGCGCTGATTAATCCGGGTTCCGTTGTCGATGGCGGCGGCCGGGGTGTCGGTGGGGACGCCGTGCTCGGCCATGGATCGAGTGAATTCTGCGACTGAATTCAAGCCCATGTAGACGACGACGGTCTGGTTCGGCTGGCTGAGCATGATCCAGTTAAGATCAAGCTTGTCGTCTTTGGTGTGGCCGGTGACGAAGACGCAGGCCTGCGCGTGATCGCGGTGTGTGAGCGGAATTCCGGCGTAGGCGGCGCAGCCGCTTGCGGCCGTGATGCCGGGCACGATCTGAAACGGAACGCCCTCGGCAGCCAGCAGTTCGATCTCTTCGCCGCCGCGCCCGAAGGTGAAAGGGTCACCGCCTTTAAGGCGCAGCACGCGTTTGCCCTGTTTTGCGAGGTTGGCCAGGGTCTGGCTGATTTCTTCCTGCGGCATGGCATGATCACCACGCGCCTTGCCGACAAATATGCGTTCCGCATCACGGCGGACAAGGTCCAGAATATCATCATGAACAAGACGGTCATGAAGCACGACGTCAGCCTGTTGCATCAGGCGAAGGGCGCGAAAGGTTAGCAGATCCGGATCGCCCGGACCGCTGCCAACCAGATAGACCTCGCCCATTGGCGGTGAGGCGCCGTCTTTTTCCGCGGCTTTGATGTCGCCCAGGATCATACGTTTGGCGCCGTCCATCTCGCCCGACAGAACCCGTTCACCAATCGCACCTGTCGCCACGTTTTCCCAGAACCGGCGGCGGCGGTCCGCATCGGGAATCGCGGCCATGACCTGAGATTTATAATTGCCTGCGAAATCCGCCAGACGACCAAGAGCGTTGGGCACCAAACTTTCCAGTTTTTCACGGAGCAGGCGGGCCAGAATAGGGGCCTGCCCGCCACTGGATATGCCGACGACGATGGGTGAACGGTCAACGATGGAAGGCATGACAAAGTTTGAGATGTCAAAGCGGTCAACCACATTAACCAGAACATTGGCCGCGTCCGCCACTTTCGAAACCTGCTCTTCCAGCGCCGGATCATCCGCGGCGGCGACCAGCACCATGCGCATACCATCAACATCACCCGCATTGAATGCCCGTTTGATGTGCTCAAACCCGCTCAGTTCGTCAAACGCCGGGCAAAGTTCCGGGGCAACAACACGAACACGCGCGCGCGCCCGAAGCGCCATGGACGCGCGCTTGGCTGCCATCTGCCCGCCGCCAACGACCAGAACCGGTCGATCCACCAGATCGAGAAATGCCGGAAAATGTTTCATTCAATGGCGCCCTCAGGATCGAAATAAGACGTCGCCCAGGACGACATCAGATTGCCCCAGTGAAGCGCCGTTGACGGGTCCAGTTCGAGGTCTGTGAAGCGGCTGCCTTCCTTGATGCGGATGCGCAGCAACTGGACATCGTTTTCTGCCAGAACTTCGATAACTTCAATTTCCTGGCCGAACGGGGCTTGGAACTGATCAAGCGTGCGGGTTTCTCCGTTTATCATCTTGCACCCCACGTGAAAGCGGTTTCGACCATTGTTTCCCAGTTTCTCGGCGTGTCCGCGAAATCAGGCTTGATATCAACCTGAAGCATTGTCGCGCCCTGCTTGCCGTGATTGCCAATGGCTTCCAGCAAAGCCGTGAAGGTCATGATGTCCGGATTGCGCACGATGAAATCGCTCAGGCGGGTCAAATTGTCAGGCACAGCATTAAACCTCTCGATTATATATGGTTAGACCGAAACACGATCCAGAAAGCGTGCTCTATAGAGCAACCGGCCTTCGGTTCTGTCATCCGTAAACGCGTTTCGGGTATGTAATACATTATTGCAGATCAGACCCTGGCCCGCAGCAAGCTTGTGCTGGATTACAGGTCCGTTTTCGTCATCCAGCATTTCTTGCAGGCGCGCGCGTGCCAATTCAAGAATAGCATCCTGTTTCCACTCAACATAACGTTTGCGCGCCGTGAAGCGCATGTGAAGCTCGCCGTCCATGATCGAGAATACGGGCCCGAGAGAATCCGGGCGAATCAAGACACCCTTTTCGATATTCGCCGGAATGGTCAGGACCTCAGGGTCCATGAGGGCAGAAATGAAATCCGGGTTTTCGTCACGCAACCGTATATAGGCGATTTCCGGATCAAGCAGCGATGACAGCCCGCCTTCTGGGGCCGGGCGGACACAATGCAAGAGCATGCCGCGAACCTGACGCGATTTCGTATTATAATAGCCATCCGTATGCCAGCTGAGGGAGCGGTCCGTATAGGGTGCGTATTCGCCCTGACGGCCTTCACCGATTTTGGTGATCTCGGTCACACCCGGCTCGTCTGTATATAAAGGGATATCAAGATCTGACAGGCCAAAAGTGCCCGTCAGTTCGAGTGCATCTTCTTTGCTAAGGTCGGACGCCACTGAATACACAGCCATATTGGCTTTTGTGCAAAGTGACGAAATTTTCTGACACTCGGCCTCTGTTGGTGATGTCCAATCAGCAACCTCAACCACCAAATCAGCCGCCGTGACGGGGTAACCATCCAGCTTGTCATCGCGCCAACGACGATAGGCGTCGGTGTTGGCAAGATCGAACCATCCCGGCACACCTGAGGTGTCGGGAACTGAAGCAGTTCTGTATTCGGTTTTTGCCATTTTGTTCATACCCAGAAAGATAGGGAGCTTTCTGTTTTGCTCAACAGAAAACCGGTGTTTTGTCGCAAAATTTCAAGAATCACTATTCTCACTCTTGATATTATACAAAAAACGAATATGATAACTTTTATCGGTTAAGTCCAGAGGGATGCCGTGTGGCGAAAAGATGGGTTTAACACCATGTCGCCGATAATTGGGTTGCTGCAAATTGATTCTGGAGCGTAACCGCGAACAGCTGGAGAAGTGGAGGACGTCGTGACCAAAAAACAACATGACACAAAACTACTTGATGAACTCGAAGATGGCCCCTGGCCGAGTTTTGTTACCGGCCTGAAGCGCCTTGCCGAAGATGACAGCATGCCAAATTCCGGCATGGTGACCGACTTGCTCGGGCAACTTGAGCATTCCTATGAAACCCGTCGCGGCTACTGGAAAGGCGGCACTGTCAGCGTTTACGGTTATGGCGGCGGCATTATTCCGCGGTTCTCTGAAGTTGCCGAGGAATACCCCGAATCATCAGAATTTCATACCCTTCGTGTACAGCCCCCGGCCGGCATGCATTATTCAACCGATGTGCTGCGTCAGATGTGTGACATCTGGGAAGAGCACGGTTCCGGCCTGATCGCTTTTCATGGCCAGAGCGGTGACATCATGTTCCAGGGTTGCACCACGGAAAACACCCAGAAAGCTTTTGATGCGCTGAACGAAATCGGCTTTGATCTTGGTGGTGCCGGCCCGGCACTTCGCACCTCGATGAGCTGTGTCGGGCACGCACGTTGTGAGCAGTCCTGCTACGATGAAGTGAAGGCTCATCGCACAGTGATCAATGCGTTCCTTGACGAAATGCATCGCCCTGCACTGCCCTACAAGTTCAAGTTCAAATTCTCAGGATGTGCAAACGATTGCGTAAATGCGATTCACCGCGCTGATTTCGCCGTTATCGGCACATGGCGCGACGACATAAAGGTCAATCAGGACGAAGTTAAGAAGTACGTCGCTGAAGCCGGTCGTAAATATACCATCGACAACGTCATTACCCGGTGCCCAACGAACGCACTGAGCCTGAATGACGATGACACGCTTGATATTGATAACCGCAGCTGCGTGCGTTGCATGCACTGCATCAACGTGATGACGAAAGCCCTGTCCCCTGGCGATGACCGGGGCGCCAGCATCCTTATGGGTGGCAAACGTTCACTCAAAATCGGTGATCAGATGGGGTCCATGATCGTTCCGTTCATGAAACTCGATACTGAAGAAGATTTTGAGAAACTGGAAGAAATTGCTGAAACGGTCATCGAATTCTTCGCGGAAAACGCGCTTGAGCACGAACGCGTCGGTGAGACCATTGACCGCATCGGCCTGCCCGCCTTCCTGGAAGGCGTTGGCCTGGATATTGATCCAAACATGATCGCCCATCCACGTACCAATTCCTATGTCCGAACGGATAACTGGAATGAAGAAGCGGACAAATGGCGTGAACGAACAGCACCCGAAGCTGCGGAATAGGGAGAGAGATCATGGTTGAAGCAAAAATAACACCGCGCCGCGCAATCGAGACTGGCGTTCCTGACCCTTTCCCGTATATGCACCCGGTAATGGTGAAAAATTACGGCAACTGGGACTGGCATGACCGTCCACGCCCCGGCGTCCTCCATCACGTGTCCAAAAGCGGCGACGAGATTTGGACTGTTCGCGCTGGCACCCAGCGCCAGATGGATGTTTTCACCATTCGCAAACTTTGTGACATTGGTGACAATTTCGCAGAAGGCCATGTCCGCTTCACAACACGAAGCAACATCGAATACATGATCAGCACAAAGGCACAGATTGCGCCACTGATCGAAGCACTTGAAGACGAGGGCTTCCCGGTCGGCGGCACCGGCAACTCGGTTTCCATGATTTCCCACACGCAAGGCTGGCTGCATTGCGATATTCCGGGCACCGATGCCTCGGGTGTTGTTAAATCCTTGATGGACAGACTTCATCAGGAATTCGTTACCGAAGAAATGCCGAACCGTGTTCGCATCACCACGTCATGCTGTCAGATCAACTGCGGCGGACAGGGCGATATTGCGATCAATGTTCAATATACCAAGCCGCCGGTCATCAATCATGATCTGGTCGCTAACGTATGTGAGCGTCCGGCTGTTGTTGCGCGTTGCCCGGTTGCTGCCATTCGCCCTGCCATGGTCGACGGCAAGGCAACGCTTGAGGTTGACGAGAAGAAATGCATTTGCTGCGGGGCCTGTTATCCGCCCTGCCCGCCGATGCAGATCAATTCCGACGATTCGACCAAACTCGCGATCTGGGTTGGCGGCAAACACTCAAACGCCAGAAGCAAACCGGCGTTCCACAAATTGGTCGTCGCCAACTTGCCGAACAATCCGCCACGTTGGCCGGAAGTCGAAGAAGTCGTGATGAAAATTCTCTACGCTTACAAAGAAGACGCGCGTCACTTCGAACGTGTCGGCGAATGGATTGACCGTATTGGCTGGCCTCGGTTCTTTGAGATGATCGACAACCCCTTCACCTATCATCATATCGATGATTTCCGGGGCGGACGGGCATCGCTCAATCAATCAACCCACGTACATTTCTAGAATATCGGCTGCGTGTTTAGGAAGCGATTATGAAATTCGGTTTACTTGTCAACGAAGGACCGTTCACGCATCAGGCGTCTGATTCGGCCTATCAATTCGCTAAAGCAGCGATTGAAAAAGGTCATCAGGTGCCGCGTGTATTCTTCTATTTTGATGGCGTCAATAATGCCAACAAGCTATCTGAACCCCAATCCGATGACCGTAATCTGGTCAAGCTATGGGGCGAACTGGCGACCGCGCATGGCATTGACCTGGTTGTCTGCGTTGCGGCTGCACTGCGCCGCGGTATTAAAGATGAAATTCTGGCAGAAGGTTTTCGCATTTCCGGTCTCGGCCAATTGGTCGAACTTGGCATGGCGATGGACCGCACTCTGACCTTTGGAGATTGAGCGATGAGTGACGTCCAAACTGATTTCGATATCGCCGGAGTCAAAAAACGCTTTGCCTTCATTAACCGCAAAGCCCCCTACGGCAGTATCTATGCGCTGGAAATCCTGGAAATGGTCCTGATTTCCGCCGCTTTCGAGCAGCACGCCGTGATCGCCTTTATCGACGACGGGGTCTTCCAGATCAAAAAAGGCCAGAACGCCAAAGTTCTCGGCATGAAGAACTTCGCGCCTACGTATCGGATCATCGAAGACGAAAAAGAAGACGCCGACGAAGATGATGATATCGATATGGAATGGCGGATTGTTGTCGAGGAAGAATCAATGACCGCGCGCGGCCTGACGGCGGATGACTTCATCGTTGGCGTCGAAGTATTACCGAGTGCTGAACTTACCGACCTGCTGGATCAGCAGGACGTGGTTCTGTCGGCTTAAAAAGAGGGATAGAGAATGCTACACACCGTTAACAAATCCCCCTTCGAGCGCAACGCCCTCTACACCTGCCTGCGTCTTGCCAAAAAGGGCAGCGCTATTCTTCTGATTGAAGATGGTGTCTACGCCGCACTTGCAGACACAGGCATGTCGGAGAAGGTTTCTTCGCGCATGGATGATTTCAAATTTTATGTACTGGGCCCCGATGTGGAAACACGCGGCCTTGGTGATTCAACGCTAATCGATGGAGTTACGGTCGTCGATTACAATGGTTTTGTAGATTTGGCGGCGGAACACAGCGCCGTCCACTCATGGCTTTAAAGGAGACAAATCATGGCATACGAACTTAACGGAAATACGTTTGAAGCAGACGAAGAGGGCTACCTCGTTGACCTCGCATCCTGGAACGAGGAATTGGCAGACCTGATCGCCAAAGACGAAGACATCGACATGGGCGATGATCACTGGGAAGTGGTGAATTTCCTGCGTAATTACTACGAAGAATACCAGGTTGCTCCAGCGATCCGCGTTCTGACCAAGGCTGTCAAAAAGTCTTTGGGTGCCGAAAAAGGCAACAGCGGGTACCTCTATGAGCTGTTCCCCTACGGCCCGGCCAAGCAAGCCTGCAAAATCGCCGGTCTGCCGAAACCAACCGGCTGCATCTAATTTGAAGCCGAAGACGTGAACCGCCGGGAGAACCCTTCCGGCGGACGGATGAAATAACGTCGGAACGGGAGGTGCGCTCACGTGGCAACAGTTTTCGCGATCCTGCTATACGCCGCATCGGCGGTTCTGGTCGTTGGCCTTGGCTTTAAAATTCGCCAATACGCGCGCACCCCTGCCCGCCTCAAAATCCCGACTACGCCCGCACCGACAACACGCGCCGGCGTTGTCTTTCGCATGTTCAAGGAAGTCGCCTTTTTCGACAGCCTGTTCAAGGCCAGTAAGTGGACCTGGCTGTTCGGTTATCTGTTTCATGCGGCGTTGCTGCTGGTCGTGCTACGCCACCTTCGCTATTTCACCGACCCGGTCTGGAGTTGGGTTGTCCTGATCCAGCCGTTCGGCGCCTACGCTGGTTTCGCCATGGTTGCGGGGCTGGGCGGCTTGTGGCTGCGGCGGTTTCTGGTTGATAGGGTTCGCTATATCAGCGGACCGTCCGACCATCTGATGCTGGCCCTGTTGATCGCAATTGCGATCAGTGGGTTGGCGATGAAGCATGTGGCCCACACGGACATCGTACAGCTCAAAGCCTTTGCACTTGGACTGCTGTATTTCGATCTGCAACCATTGCCAAACCATCCCTTACTGCTTCTACACCTTGGCCTTGTCGCATTGCTGATGTTCATTTTCCCATTCAGCAAACTGCTTCACGCACCCGGCGTGTTCTTCAGCCCGACCCGTTATCAGGTTGATAACCCGCGCGAAAAACGCCACTTCGTCACACCCCTGACCGAGGGGGACTGATCATGGCCGATTACGACGTCCCCGAGCTTAAGGGCTACATCGAAACGCCCGCCTTGAAACCGGGTGCCATGGCGCATAGCAAACCTTATGTCGCCGCACCTGCGCACCAGGAGGCGTTGGGCTTTCCGAGTGAACTGGTTGATAACTGGCAGGAAAAGGCCATTGAGAAATTTGGTGAACTGCTGACAAACACCAAGTCGCTTCAGGTCTATATGGACAGCTGCGTTAAATGCGGCGCGTGCTCGGATAAGTGCCACTATTTCTTAGGCACGGGTGATCCCATCAACATGCCGGTCGCGCGTCAGGATTTGATGCGCAAGGTTTACCGCCGTAACTTCACATGGGCTGGCAAAGTCGTGCCGTGGCTGGTCGGGGCCGAAGACCTTACCGAAGAAGTTCTGGACGACTGGTACAGCTATTTCCACCAATGCTCACAATGTCGACGCTGCTCCGTCGCCTGCCCTTACGGCATCGACACCGCAGAGATTTCCATGGCCGCACGCGAGATCATGGATCACGTCGGCAAGGGCCAGAAATACTGTAACGAAATCATCGGCAAGGTTCACACCATCGGCAATAACCTGGGCCTTCCACCCAAGGCATTGAAGGCGACGCTGGTCGATCTTGAAGAAGAGATTGAAGAAGATACGGAAGTTCCCGTTCGTCTGCCGCTCGATGAAAAGGGTGCCGACGTTCTGCTGATCACGCCGAGCGCGGATTTTTTTGCTGAACCCCATGTCGACAGCCTGATTGGATATGCGAAGGTATTTCACGCATCTGGCACCAGCTGGACGCTGAGCACGCACGCATCCGAAGCCGCCAACTTTGCCATGTTCATCGGGTCGTACGAGCAGATGGGCGAGATTTGCGAGCGCATCCGTCAGGCCGCTGAGGACCTGGGCGTTAAACGTATCGTCGTCGGTGAATGTGGGCACGCGTGGCGGGTTGCTTATAACTTCTGGAACACATTGTCCGGACCATTTGATTTCCTTGATCCGAACTACCCTGTACCGCAGCACATTTGCGAGTTCACTAACGATCTCATTCAGGAAGGTCGGCTCAAGTTCGACAAGTCCGAGAACGATCACATGACGCTGACGTTCCATGATTCGTGTAACGTCGCGCGTGCATCGCGCATGGGCAACGATCCGGGCGGACAGTTCAAATACCCGCGCGAGGTTATCAAGGCGGTTTGCAACAACTTCGTTGATATGGCTGAAGATACCATCCACGAAAACACCTACTGCTGTGGCGGTGGTGGCGGGCTGCTGACCGATGATTTGATGGAACTTCGGGTCAAGGGCGCGAAGCCTCGTATGGAGGCGTTGAAGGATGTCGTCGACAACCATGGCGTCACCCATATGGCCGCTATCTGCGCCATCTGCAAAACCCAATTCTCCAAGGTCTTCCCGATGTACGGCTTTGGCATGGACAAGATCGTCGGCGTTCACCAGCTGGTGAGCAACGCGATTATTTTGGAACACGAAGAAAAAAACGAGCCCGAGCAGGAAGAAACCGAAGAAGCCCCGGAGGGAACTGAAGATGAATGACATGGCAGAAACCAAAGGCCTGACGTGGCGGAAATTCAAGGACGGTGACGCAACCCCCTATGAGGGCGAAGAGAAAATCCTGACCGCCGATCATTCGCACAAGTGCCCGACCTATGTTCATCGCACACCGCCGTGCCAGGGCAGTTGCCCGTCCGGTCATGACATTCGCGGCTGGCTGGCGATTGCGCGTGGCATGGACAAGCCACCACGCGACGACATGACATGGCAGGAATATGCATTCGAGCGCATGGTTGAAGCCAATCCCTTCCCGGCCTCCATGGGACGCGTATGCCCGGCCCCTTGTGAAGATGGCTGCAACCGCAACGAAGTGGAAGATTTCGTCGGCATCAATGCGGTCGAGCAATACGTCGGCGACTGGGCAATAGAAAACAACAAGAAGCTGCCAGCGCCCGCCGATGATACCGGCAAAAAGGTTGCTGTTATCGGCGGTGGACCGGCTGGCCTGACGGCGGCTTATGAGCTGCGTCGCCGTGGACATGCGGTCACCGTCTTTGAAGCGCACGATCATCTTGGCGGCATGATGCGCTATGGCATCCCCGGCTACCGCACGCCACGTGACATGGTTGACGCAGAAGTTCAGCGTATCCTCGATATGGGTGTCACCGCCAAAACCGGCACCAGGATCGGTGAAGACATCACCGTTGAAGAACTGGAAGATCAGTTCGATGCCCTGTTCTGGGGTATCGGCGCACAAAACGGTCGCCCGCTCCCGGTGCCAGGGTTTGATGCCCCAAACTGTCTGAGTGGCGTTGCCTTCCTTGAAGCTTTCAACAAAGGGCATCTTCAGTTCACGACCAAAAAGATCGTCGTCGTCGGCGGTGGTGATACGTCTATTGATGTTGCCTCGGTCGCGCGTCGTCTTGGCCATATCGAAACAGTTAACGAAAAAGACATGACAGAAAGTGTCGTTCTGGGCTTCACCGCACACGACGTCGCAGGCACCATGAAACGCGAAGGCGTTGACGCGGTCCTGACGTCACTTTTCCCGATTGAAGAAATGACCGCCGCCGAACATGAACGCGAAGATGCCAAACGCGAAGGTGTCGAATTGCGCGGTAGTGTCATGCCCCTTGAAGTCATCAAAGACGAAGACGGTCGCGCCAAAGCGCTTCGTATGTGCGAATGCGACATGGACGGCATGAAGCCTGTCGCCAGAGAGGGTACAGAGTTTGAAATCGAATGTGACCTGATTGTTTCCGCCATTGGACAATCTGGTGATTTCACCGGACTGGATGGCCTTGATAGCGGCAACGGCTACATCAAGACCAACAAGGTTTATGCCGTTGCAGACAAAGCCAAACACTTTGCCGGCGGTGATATTATTCGCCCGCATCTTCTGACCACGGCTATCGGTCAGGGCCGGATTGCGGCGGAAGGCATTGATGAGTTCCTGAACGGGGTCGCAAATGACCGCCGCCCGAAAATCGACGCCCATCATTTCAGTCTGCTCGAGGAACTGACCCAACGTGAACTCGAACCCGGTACGTTTGATCATGCGCCGACCCGTGGCACATCTGATGAAAACTTCGCCATTCATAATTACGAAGACCGTGCGCGCACACACGTCATCCCGCATGACGAGTTATTCCTCGGGCACTTTGGATATGAAGAACGCGCCAAGCGCACAAACCTCGAAATTTCGAGAGACAGTGTTCTTGGAAACTTCGATGAACGCACCGAAGGGCTGACGGAGGAACAGGCGATCAACGAAGGCAATCGCTGCATGAGTTGCGGCATGTGTTTTGAGTGCAACAACTGCGTCGTTTATTGCCCGCAGGATGCTGTCTTCAAAGTGAAGAAAGATAAATATGCTGTCGGGCGTTTCGTTGATACGGATTATTCCCGCTGCATTGGATGCCATATCTGCATGGATGTCTGCCCGACCGGCTATATCCAGATGGGGCTTGGGGAGTAACGCTTCCGATGAAGACGCTGTTTTCCATTTTGGCCGTGATCGTCCTGGTTAGCGGCACGGCCTGGGCAGAGAGCAGAGTGCCTTTCCCGAAAATCCCGAAGGGGCAAGGCGACGAGTCGGTTCATGACGGGGTCGATATTCGCGTCGATCATATGAAGTTCCTGCTCCATCAGCGCGACGAGACCATGTACAAGGGCATACGAACGAAAAACGAGCAGATAGAAGCCTGCGTCAGCTGTCATGCGGTTAAGGATACGGCTGGACATGCGGTCAGCTATGAAGACCCAAAGCATTTCTGTCGGACATGTCATGATTATACCGCCGTCAAGGTCGACTGTTTCGAATGTCATTCATCAAAACCGGACCCTGAATTTGCCGTTGGAGGGACAAGCCAATGACGTCCTGCCCCAAATCAGATATGGCCCCGGCCTCAAGCAGCCGCCGTGCGTTTTTGAATGCGGCAACGGTTCTGGGTGCAGGATTGATCATTGCGCCCGGCGTTACGCTTCATGGCGTATCGAAAGCAAACGCCGCCGCCTCATCAAAGGTTCGCTGGGGATTGCTGGTAGATGCCAACAAATGCACCACCGATTGCACAGCCTGCGTTTCGGCGTGTAACACCGAACACGGCCTTGGCGGACACGGTCGCCCGGCGACGGATGCCCAATGGATCCGGAAGGTTGAACTGCGTGATCGTGGAACCGGGCATACCAAGTCCCTGCCCGTCATGTGCCAGCATTGTGACGAGCCGCCCTGTGTTGATGTCTGCCCAACGGGTGCGTCGTTCAAACGCAAAGACGGCATTGTTCTGGTCGACAAACATACCTGCATCGGGTGTCGCTATTGCATGATGGCCTGCCCCTACAAAGCGCGCTCGTTTGTTCATGAGGCCACCAAAGACCAAAAGCCACATTCACCACGCGGCAAGGGCACAGTTGAGAGTTGCACCTTCTGTGTTCATCGAATTGATGCAGGCAAACAAACCGCCTGTGTCGAGGCCTGCCATAAGGATGGCAAGGGTGCCATGACATTTGGTGACATCAACGATCCGAACAGCGACATTTCCAGACAACTCGCCAAACATGGCGGGGCGCGTATTCGCGGCGACCTCGGGCTTGATCCCGGTGTGCGTTATCAGGGACTGGGGGGCTGAGATCATGAAAAGCGTTAGATACGAACGCCTGACGGCACCCAGTTCATTGTTTTATACCCGACTGATAGCTGTTTTGGCTGTTGTTGCGGCAGGCCTCGGTTCAGCCTGGTTCATGGAGCATAACGGCCACTGGGTCACCGGTATGGATAACCAGACCGTTTGGGGCATGCCTCATGTATTTGCGGTCTTTTTGATTGTCGCCGCGTCCGGTGCCTTGAACGTTGCTTCGATCGGTTCCGTCTTCGGGCGCTCTGCCTATAAGCCGTTGGGTCGGTTATCAGGTCTTCTCGCAATTGCGTTGCTGGCAGGTGGGTTATCCGTTTTGGTCCTTGATCTCGGGCGACCGGATCGCCTGATCGTTGCCATGACCAACTATAATTTCTCATCCATCTTTGCCTGGAACATCTTTCTCTATACCGGTCTGTTCGGCGTCGTCGCGCTTTATCTCTGGACTTTGATGGACCGATCCATGGCGCGCCACAGCAAGCGCGCAGGGTTGCTTGCCTTTGTCTGGCGTCTTGCTCTGACGACGGGTACAGGCCTGATCTTCGGATTTCTGGTTGCACGTGAAGCCTATGACGCAGCTGTTCTGGCCCCCTTGTTTATCGCCATGTCCTTCGCCTTTGGCCTGGCAATTTTTATTCTGGTTCTCGGCATCCTTTATGACCGTAGCGGTCAACCCGTTGGTGGTTATCTGGTGCGTCGTATGGGGCGCCTATTGGCGTTGTTCGTCGCCGCTGTTCAGTACTTCGTCATTGTCCAGCACCTGACCGGGCTCTACGCCGCCGAACATACGGGTGTTGAGCGGTTTATCCTGATGGATGGCGGCATGATCACAACTCTGTTCTGGGTTGGGCAGGTTATTCTCGGTGGGTTACTTCCCATGGCATTGTTGCTGGGTTCCGCCGACAGTCTGACCATGAAACGCATCAGCACGGCGTCTGTTCTGGTGATTATCGGTGGCCTTGTTCAGGTCTACGTTATCATCATTGGTGGACAGGCCTATCCGCTGGAACTGTTCCCCGGCATGGATGTCTCAAGCAGTTTCTATGATGGGATTGTACAGTCTTACAGCCCATCGTTGCCGGAAATTGGTTTGGGTATTGGTGGGTTTGCCATCGCAGCCGCGATTTCAATCGTCGGCATGCGGGTTCTTGAATTCATCCCCGAAAGTCTGGGGGACGCGGCCGTCGATCTTCATCACGTTAAGGATTGAGGCCAGACACTATAACGAGCGATTGGTTTTACGATGAACTCTGTCCTGATTTCAGCGGTCCATAAGTCTTCTGGAAAGACCACCGTAACGCTTGGCCTGGCAGCCGCGCTGGCGCGCCGTGATGCACGTATCCAGACCTTCAAGAAAGGTCCGGATTATATTGACCCCATGTGGCTTAGCCGGGCGTCCCGCAACCCATGCCGTAATCTTGATTTTCAGTTCATGGACAAAGACGAAGTCGTCAATGAATTCGTGACCCACGGCTCTAATGCCGATCTTTGCATGGTTGAAGGCAACAAAGGGCTGTTCGATGGTGTTGATGTGGAAGGTTCTGACAGCAATGCAGCCCTTGGTGAATTGCTGGGCACACCGATCATTCTTGTTCTCGACACGACCGGTATGACGCGGGGCATTGCGCCGCTGATCAAGGGCTATTGCGAATTTGGTGAAAATATCAAAATTGCCGGCATTATCCTGAACAAAGTCGGTGGCCCCCGGCATGAACAGAAACTGTGTTCTGCTCTTGAGCGCTATACGGATGTGCCCGTCGTAGGTTCCATTGGCCGCCACCCGGAAATGGAAATTGCCGAACGCCATCTGGGCCTGATTCCAGCCAACGAATCCGATCATGCTGATCAGAAAATCGAAACGATCGCTAATATCATTGAGGGCAACGTCGACCTTGGCATTTTCGGCGCATTGGCCTGCACAACTCACACACCTAAAACCGTCCCCTTCCCGCTCACGCCGCCGCGTTCATCAGCGCCGGATCTGCGGATCGCCATCGCACGGGACGCGGCGTTTGGATTTTACTACCCGGGCGACCTTGAAGCCCTTGCCAATGCCGGCGCTGAATTGACCTCGTTTGATACCCTGAGCGACACTCACTTACCTGACGTGGATGCCTTGTTCATCGGCGGCGGGTTCCCGGAAACACAAGCTGCGGGGCTTGCCGCCAATACTGCCCTGCGTAGCGATATCCGAAAACATCTGGAAGCGGGCCTCCCGGCTTATGCGGAATGTGCCGGATTGATGTATCTGTCAAACAGCCTGACCTGGAATGGTGCACGCCATGAAATGGTCGGCTTTGTTCCCGGTGACGCGGTGATGCACGAAAAACCGGTTGGTCGCGGGTATGTAACCCTGAAAGAAACTCCGGACGCCCCCTGGCCATTATCATCAATTTCAGGCAACCACACCCCGGCCCATGAATTTCATTATGCATCTCTCGAAAACCTGCCGGACGGCTTGCGCTACGCTTATGAAATAAAGCGCGGCTATGGTATCGACGGGAAGAATGACGGGCTGATTGTCGGCAATCTTCTGGCCGGGTTTGCGCATCATCGGAACATGAGACAAAACGGCTGGGCGGAACGGTTCGTTAATTTCGTTCGCAACCATAAACGATCCGGCTCCTCGCGAAACCGTGATGTGGTGCAAGCGCTGGGTTAGTGGATAGACGCGAAATAAAGACTAATATAGTGTAAATTCAAGACGGCTAAGAAAGGGTTGAGTTATGATGAAACGGCTAGTTACGGGACTATTTGTCCTCTTCCTCGGATTTTCAATCGCAACACCTGCAATCTCGTCAGAACCCAAACTTCTGCCGGAATCCGAAGTCAATGAAGAAGGCATGCATGTTCAACCCTGGTTTACGGACTCATTTCTTGATCTTCGCGAAGACATGGCTGATGCAAAGGAAGCTGGTAAACAACTGGTCATCATGTGGGAGCAACGCGGCTGCCCGTATTGCCGGGAAATGCACCGGGTGAATTTGCGCATTCCTGAGATCGTTGACTACATCAAAGCCAACTTTGTTGTCATTCAGCTCAACCTATGGGGTGACAGGGAAGTCACCGACCTTGATGGCGAGGTGACGACGGAAAAGAAACTGGGGCGGAAATACCGCGTTCAGTTCACGCCAACCATTCAGTTTTTCCCGAAAGACCTGCCAGCCGACTCGAAAAAACCCGGCCACGATGTCGAGGTATGGCGCCTGCTTGGATACTGGAAACCTTTCCACTTCCTGAATTCTTTCGTTTACGCACGAGACGAAGGATACAAAACAGAGCCCAATTTCCAACGCTGGCTGCAAGCCCTGGCGCAGAAAATGGAAGCGGAAGGTAAAGAGGTCAAACTCTGGTAGGGCTTATTTAGCCGCAAGTTCGCCGCTGCAAACGTAACCGTTTGCTCAGGCTTTTGCTTACTCTCTCTCAAATAATGCCCCGACGGCACCTTTAAACGTGCCTTCTTCAAGGTACTTCATCCCGAATAGCCCGCCGCCGATGATCGATAGCAATGCGATCACGGACCCAAGGGCTAGTGTCGACATGCCCGTGATCCCCTGGCCAATCGTGCAGCCCAGCGCCATCACACCACCGACCCCCATCAACGCGCCACCGGTCAGGTGACGAAGCATATCTGACGCGTCGTTGAAAGATTCAATACGGAATTCGCGGGCGATTTTCGCAGACAGGAAAGAGCCCGAAATTATTCCGCCAACAACGGCAATGCCAAAATTGATGGTGGCACCTGTAAATGTCATCAAATACTGAACACTTTCACCGACAGGAGCGACAAAGCTGAAGGAAGCCAGTGGCGTTGGTTCAAAATCATCAAAGCCGACAACGCCTGTGACCGCCCATGCGGCTGTAACCAGCAGCCCTATGATCAATCCAGCGAACAAATCTGGCTTGGAGTTTCTGAACTCAGGACTTTTCAGGCAGAAGACCATGACACCACCGGCGATAACGACCGTCGCCAGCAAGCGGGCCATTTCTTCACCAAGGCCCAAACGCGACAGAAACTCCGGAATGCCCTGTGTTGTCATTTCCATTGCCGTGAGATCGATGACGGTCGAAGCTTCAAGCTCCACCCGTCCAAGGCCGATCAACCCGCGCAATGTCATATAGGCAAAAATCCCGATCACGAGAGCTACGACAAGCGACTTCAAATTACCGCCGCCTAAACGAACCAATGTTTTATTGCCGCAGCCACCACCCAAAGTCATACCAAATCCGAACAGTAGGCCACCAATAACCGCACCGGCCCAACCGAGGTTCGGCGACAGATAGATTGAGGAGGAGAGATCAAGAATACCCAACATATGCAGTGTCTGACTGCTGGCCATCGCGACGGCCATTGCCAGCATCCAGGACCGAAAGCGGTTCCAGTCACCGATGAAGTAAATATCGGAGATCGCACCGAGGGTACAAAAATGCGTCCGTTGCGCCGTAACCCCAAAAGCAATCCCGAGGACAAACCCCAGAGTTGTCACCACATAAAGGATCGGGAAGTCTTCCATTTTGTTCTCCATCCTGGCCCAAGGGAAATATCCCCTGAAACCTAGCCAATCTATTTTATTTTGCCGTAGTTTAACCCGAGGCAGATAAATATCATATTCATATTTTGTAAAATAACAATATAGTGATTTTACGCTGTTTTTCTGCCGTTTTTACCCAAACCAAGGTTGCTCAAACGGATTTATCTTTTTTTATAGTTTATATTTTCATATACTGTCCGCAGACATTAAATAACATTTTCACATGGGGGTTTTGATGGCAACCGAAACACTAGATGCTAAAGGACTAAATTGTCCGCTTCCGATCATGAAGGCAAAAAAAGGCATCAAAGCGCTCCAGTCTGGAGACACACTTGAAGTCCTGTCTACAGACCCAGGCGCAGTCAGGGATTTTGATTCATTCTGCAATGCGACTGGAAACAAACTCCTTGAATCCGATGAGCAAGGCGACGGCGTATACCGCTTCCTGATCGAAAAAGGCTAATCGGGCTTCCATTGTCAGTTAAGAAATAGATTCTTTACCTGATTTAAGTTTATTCAAGCTGAGGCTCCACATATAACGTGTGGGGCCTCAGCTTGTTTTTTTGCTCTTTAATGCAATAGCGCTAAAATCATCCCTGTTATAAAACCCGGAGAGAATATGAACCCGACAGTCGCATTCATTGGTTTAGGTGTCATGGGGCAGCGCATGCTGACCAACATGAACACCTTTGGCGGATTTACCCTTGGCGGCGGTTGGGACCCAAGCGCGGACGCCTGCCAACAGGCGCGTGAAATTATTCCCGACTTCCATATTGTTGAGAACCCGCATGATATCATCAAAGCGGAAGCAACGGACGTCGTCTACATCGCCTGCCCACCCGCCCATCACAAGGAATACGCGCTGGCGGCTATTGAAGCCGGAAAAGTTGTCTATTGCGAGAAACCACTTGGCATTAATCTGGCCGAGAGCCGAGAGCTTGTTGAAATTATCGAAGCCAAGGGCACCGTCCATACCGTCAACTTCTCCCTCGCGTCCGCGGCCGCCGTCGCCTATATCGAAGAAGGCCTGAATGACGGATCTATCGGTGACGTTAAAGGCGTCGATATCAATCTGCATTTTGCCAAATGGCCGAGAGATTGGCAGGTTCCGGCAGCATGGTTATCCGAGCGCGCGGAGGGCGGGTTCGTGCGCGAAACCTTTTCCCATTACGCCTATCTGGCGAACCGCCTGTTCGGCCCGGCAAAGCTGGTAAATGCCTACACCCGTTATCCAGACGATGGTATTTCAGCTGAATTTCAGTCGATGGCAGCACTGGATTGCACGGGAATTCCGATTAATTTTTCTGGCGGCACCGGCGGCATCCTAGCCAGTGGCGCGGATCGCATCGAATTTACCATCTGGGGCACCAACAGCGTCTTTCGCCTGTATGACTGGAACCGCATCCGAACCAGCACCGGAGATGGATGGACGGAACAACTCACCGACGTTGCCGACCTTCGCCAGGAAGGATACCGACGCGCACTTGGTAATCTTGGAAAGTTGATACGCGGGGAGCCAAATACCTTGCCAACGTTTCGTGATGCGCTTCGAGTTCAGGAAATTGTTGAAGGCATTCTCGGGAATGATACTTAACTTTTCACCGGGAGCTGGGTATTGAGCCTGTTCGCTAACTCCTCCACGTTCGTCATCGCCAATCGCCGGTTCCTCGGCTTTGGGCTGTTAATGACCTTGGGCTCAAGTTTCGGGCAGACTTTTTTCATTTCGCTGTTCAGTGCCGATATTAGAAACCGGTTTGGTTTGTCCCATGGTGATTTCGGGAACATCTATGCCATCGCCACCCTGTCCAGCGCCATCAGTCTGATCTGGCTTGGGCGCAAGATTGACGATCTTGATCTGCGTGCTTTCTGCTTCTTTATCACCCTGGGCCTGGGCGTTGCCTGCCTCACGATGGCCTGGGCTCCGAGCGTGCTTTTTCTGGGCATCGCCATTTATCTGCTGCGCCTGTTTGGTCAGGGTCTGATGGGGCATGCATCGTCAACCAGTATGGCGCGGTACTATGAACGATCCCGCGGGCTGGCGCTCAGTGTCTCCATACTTGGTTATCCGCTGGGCGAGGCGACCTTGCCGCTTGTCACGGTAACCCTGTTAACATTCATTGGAACCAGCAAGGCTTGGTATATTTTTGCCGCAATCGTTTTCTGCATTCTCACACCGCTGGTTCAGGCCCTATTGATTGGGCATGGTGAACGTCACCGGAACCATCAGGAAAGAATGTTGGCAACTCCGACCACTGACGTCTCAGATCGACAATGGTCACGCCGTGATGTTCTGAGCGATCCTAAATTCTACGTCATCCTGCTCGTCGTCCTGGCCCCGTCTTTCATCGCAACCGGTTTATTTTTTCACCAGGTTCATCTGGTTGAGGTCAAGGGCTGGGAACTGTCCTGGCTTGCAACCTGCTTCATTGCCTTCGCCGCATCTCAACTGGCGGCCGGCCTGGTCGCAGGAGGTTTGGTTGACCGGGCGAATGCAACCCGCCTGCTTCCCTGGTTCCTGTTGCCAATGACATGTGCACTGGTTGTTCTGGGGTCTTTTGATCACCCACTTTCGGCGCTCGCATATATGATATTGATGGGGATCACATCTGGTGCTGCAGCGACCATAACCGCAGCCCTTTGGGCCGAGATCTACGGTGTCTCTCACCTGGGCTCAATTCGGGCCATGGCAACGGCTTTGATGGTATGCTCAACAGCCCTCTCACCAGCAACCCTCGGCTGGTTTATCGATGGCGGTGTCAGCATGAATACACTTGCTCTATACATGGCAGCCTACACTGCCGCAGCAAGTATTTTCACAGGGATCTGGTTCAGAAAATAAGATGCTAAATATAACCCCATCCATCAGCATCGACGAAAACGAAATTGAAGAGACATTTACCCGCGCCCCCGGCCCTGGTGGGCAACGCGTCAACAAGGTCGAGACGGCAGTGCAACTGCGTTTCAACGCGCGCCGATGCCGGGCTTTGCCAAACGCCGTCTTTCTACGACTGCAACGCCTGGCCGGGCAGCGTATGACGCAGGACGGCATCATTATCATTTCCGCAAACCAGTTCCGTTCGCAGGAGCGTAACCGGAAAGATGCAAGGGAGCGCCTGATTGACTTGATCAGGCAAGCCACGACACCACCTAAGTTCCGCCGCAGCACGAAGCCAACGAAGGGATCGAAAGAGCGACGGCTGCAAGGTAAACGCCAACGTTCAGATATCAAGAAGCACCGGGGAAAACTTCAAAATCCTGATTGATCGGAACTATTGTATAGATGAAAACTATTTTCCCTTAACAAGGTTATTCTGATGCCATTCACGAATGTCAGATCCGGGCATACAGCATTATCTATGAATGCCTCTAGAGCGTGGGGCGGATTTTCTCTGCCCCACGGAACAGGACTTTGCGGGTAGCCTCCGTCGCCCGCTCGTGGAAGTCGACACAAGCGGGGTCGAAATCCGTCTCTGGGCGGGGTGGCAGCGCGAAATTCCCATAGGTATCCTGACCACGAACCAGTGCTGCTGTGTCCCACTCGCCGATAACTTGCTTGGTGCGGGTCGGCATATAATGAAACGAGATCCCAATGCGCCTGTCTGCAGAAGTGTTTGGCCCCGAGGTATGGGCAATTCGAATATTGTGAAACGAGACCTGCCCTGGCTTAAGGGGCATCGATACGGTTTTTGCAACATCGACCTCAACAGCAATCTCCTGCCCGCGTGTGAGCATGTTGTCATCATGATAGGTATCGCGGTGTGGTAAGGCTTCTTCTTTATGGCTGCCCGGCAGCACCCACATGCATCCGCTTTCTTCCGTTGCGGGTGAAAGCGCTAACCAGACTGTAACCAGATCATCGGTATCCAGCCCCCAATAATTACTGTCCTGGTGCCAGGAAACGAAGCTCTCGCTCTGTTTTTCCTTGATCCAGAAAATTGTATTCCAGCAAAGAATATCGGGCCCGATCAAATCTTCAACGCCGTCAAGTATTCGGGGATGACGCATCAGCTCATCAACCCATTTAAACAGCAAATATGATTTGTTGCGCTGAGCGCCTTCTACCGGATGTCCCTGCTTTTCTTCAAACTCCTCAAGCGCCCTACGCGAAACGGCGACTTCATCATCCTTCAGCACGTTCATTGGATAGTGGTATCCGTCCCGGCGGTAATTCTTGACGGCGTCGGTGCTCAATACTTTCAACATTTATGCCCTCCGGGAAAATGGAACGATTTGTTAACCATAGTTCATCAGAATGCGGTTGTGAACTTGGAACCTGTTAACGGGGCTCATCATGGCAGATTTAAAACCTGGAAATACTATTCCAACAACTAATGTGACTAAAGAAGCGTTATCGGGCGAGGGTATGTGTAACGCCATGATATACGTCTGCTTCGAAAGCAATTATGAAGGGCATCATATTTATCAGGAAGGTTCGCAAGAGGCCGTGAAGAAATCTCGTGGATGTATCCACGACACCCAACCCTGGATACTGGAATAAACCGACAACTTTCGCGGCCACATTTATGCCCTTAAGGCTACCTGCACTGCACTCTCCAAAGCTGACAGAAATCGCGATCGGTCTTGTTTGGAAAAACTTGGGCCCCCACCCTTAATCTCTCCCGTATCCCGAAGATGGGACATTAGATCACGCATCGCCAGTGCCATACCAATACTGTCTTCCGTAAACGGTTTCCCGGTCGGGCCGATGGCGGCTGCTCCATTTTTTATACATCGTGATGCGAGCGGAATATCGGCGGTGATTGCAATATCACCAACACCGATGTGTTCGGCAATCCAATCATCAGCCACGTCCGGACCTTCGGCAACAACAACACGATGAATGAGCGGGCTATCCGCGAGACGCATCCAGCTGTTTGAAACCATATGAACCGTCAATTTGTGGCGAGTGGCAACGCGGAGCACTTCATCCTTAACCGGGCAGGCATCGCCATCAACGAATATTTCAGTCACAGTTCCCCCAAATGAAAAAGGTATAATCAGCGCCAAATCTTCAAGCATTCATCTGCGCAAAGTTGACTTATATCAACGATTGCTACGGCTAGCCATGTTACATCTTGTGAACAAATACGATTTGAGCTTGGCCATCATCCAGCCAACTCAAAACAGCCTTGATTATGGATTTGTCATCTTGGAAACACTTTATACCACCGAAGATCTGCGGTTCATCAAACGGTCCGTTTTGTTCCAGGGAACATTGCCACAGGAACGTGAACGAATGCTTGCAGAATGCCGGCTCGAGGAGTTTGAGGCGGACCGCCCTCTGTTTCAATCCGGAAGCCCTGTACATCGTGTATTCTTGATCCTTGAAGGGGTTGTGCAACTCTTCCGGGGCGCTGAGGAAGGGAAACACGCGATCATCGGGCTACGGGAAGTTGGTGAGGTTGCTGGTATTACCGCATCCCTTTCTGGAAACAGGCATTATTCAACAGCGCAATCGATCGGAAAATGCCGCGCTCTTGAGGTCCCGTCGTCGGTATTTTCTGAATTGCTTGAACGCGATGCCGACCTTAGCCCTCGATTGGTTGAAAGGCTGGCTGACAATCTTCAGAATCTTTCAATGCATATTGAGCGTCTGCAATTGATGCAGACGACCGAACGCCTGGCGTCTTACCTTTTAGCGATTATGCCTGACAAGCCCCAGACATGTGGAAAAAATGACGTAACGGATATTTTGCTCCCCTGTGATAAAGGAGTGATCGCAACTTATCTCGGGATGGAGCGTGAAAGTTTCTCGCGGTCTCTCAAAAAGCTGCGCTCTGTCGGCGTTGTCAGCAAAGGCCGGCGCATTCAGATAACCGATCCCGCCGCTTTGAAAGAATTATGCAATTAATTTCGTCTGCTTCAAAAGCATCCCGCACTCCCCCACCCTCAATCGAACCAGCAGAGAAACGTGACCTGGCCATATAAAGGATTCCGCATACTGTTGCGTTAATTCCATTTTTCGAGCATTCTTTCTCCAAACAAATATAAAATTGAATTCACCAGGGATTTCATCAGGGAGACTTAACCATGGCACATACTAAAGAACTTGATCATCTTCTAAAATCCGCAAACGTAACCCGTCGTGATTTTATGGGACGTGCAGCTGCACTTGGGGTATCAGCTACAATCGCGTCATCCATGTGGAGCAGCTCAGCGCATGCGGCTGCACCGAAAAAAGGCGGTCGTCTTCGCTTAGGCCTCGGCGGCGGATCAACAACTGATTCATTGGACACCGCCACATTGCCAGATTTCATGGCCCAGCAACTTTCCATGGGCCAACTACGCAATTGCCTTGTCGAAATTGATGCCGACGGCAAGCCTATTCCTGAATTGGCTGAAAGTTGGGAGTCAACACCAGACGCGGCTGAATGGACTTTCAAATTGCGCAAGGGCGTAGAATTTCACAACGGTAAAACCATGGATGCCGATGATGTCATTCATTCAATCAACCATCACCGTGGCGATAAATCGAAATCTGCCGCCAAATCGATCGTAAAGTCCATTGTTGAGCTTAAAGCCGATGGTAAGGATCGCGTGGTCTTTAAACTTAATGCTGGCAGCGCCGATTTCCCGTTTGTCGCCAGTGATTACCATTTGGGTATTGTCCCAGCCGGAACGACCGGTAAGGACATGGAAAAAGGTATGGGCACAGGCGCCTATGTCCTGGAAAGTCATGAGCCAGGCGTTCGCGCTTTTGCCAAACGCAACCCAAATTACTGGAAAGCGGGACGGGCGCATTTTGACGAAGTGGAAACCATCAGCATTGCGGACGTCAACGCCAGAACCAATGCGTTGAAAACCGGTGAAGTTGATTTCATCAACCGGGCAGAAGCAAAAACGTTCCATCTATTGAAACGTCTGCCAGGTGTCGTTGCCATTAAAACCACGGGCACCAAGCATTACACCATCCCGATGCATTCCGATCTGGCGCCCTACAACAACAACGACGTACGTATGGCACTTAAGCACGGGATTGATCGTGAAGCCATCGTAAAGACCGTTCTCCGTGGGCACGGGTTAATCGGTAACGATCATCCGATTGCACCGTCCAACCAGTACTTCAACAAAGACCTGAAAATCCGCAAATTTGATGCAGATAAAGCCAAGCACTACCTGAAAAAAGCCGGAATGGAAGGCCACACCTTCAATCTTCATGCTTCTGATGCGGCCTTTGGCGGTGCTGTTGATACTGCTGTTCTCTATCAGGAACAGGCAGCTAAGGCTGGCATCAAGATCAAGGTTATCCGCGAGCCAAAGGATGGCTACTGGGATAACGTCTGGATGAAGAAAGAATGGACCTTCAGCTTCTGGAGTGGCCGTCCGACTGAAGACTGGATGTTTACCATTGGTTATGCCGCCGGCGGGTCCTGGAATGAATCCTTCTGGTCCAACAAGCGGTTCAACGAACTTTTGGTCGCCGCTCGAGCCGAGCTGGATACAAACAAGCGTCGTGAAATGTACTACGAAATGCAACAGCTCTGTCGCGATGACGGCGGCAGCGTTATCCCGATGTTCGCCAGCGATCTGGCCGGGGCGACGTATAAATTGAAACACGACAAAATTGCCGCCAACTGGGAAGGCGATGGCATGAAGATTTCTGAGCGCTGGTGGTTCGGCTGATCCAGACCACGTCAGTTCAGGATAAACATAAATGAGCAGTATCCTCAGGATCGTGGCCCAGCGCCTGGCGCTGGGCCTGCTCACCCTTGTTGCTATTTCACTTATTATATTTTTGGGCGTTGAAGCCCTGCCCGGCGATTTGGCTGAATCAATTCTTGGTCAGGCCGCCTTGCCTGAAACTGTCGCCGCGTTTCGCAAGGAACTACGTCTCGATCTACCACCACATACCCGCTACTTCGAATGGTTAAGCGCCTTTTTCCAGGGTGACCTGGGTAAATCGCTGGCCAACGGACGAGAAATTTCAGAACTCATCGGGACCCGTCTTGCCAATACTTTATTTCTTGCTCTGTTTGCTGCGGTCATTGCCGTTCCGCTGGCTGTGACTCTTGGCATCATGGCCGCTCTTTACCGCGAAACATGGTTCGATAAATCAATTTCAATGGCGACCCTCAGTACGATTTCCTTCCCCGAATTTTTTATCGGCTACATCATGATCGCGCTATTGGCCGTGCAGATTAGTATTTTTCCCAGCATCTCGAACGTAACGCCAGAAATGGATTTCTGGAAACGGGTTTATGCGTCAGCCCTTCCCGCCATTACACTGACTTTTGTCGTTATGGCCCATATGATGCGCATGACCCGTGCGGCTATCGTTAATTTGCTGATGAGCCCTTATATTGAAATGGCGACCCTTAAAGGTCTTTCACGCTCGCGCGTCATTATCAAACACGCGCTTCCCAATGCCCTGTCACCGATCATCAATGTGATTATCATCAATATGGCTTTCCTTGTCGTTGGCGTCGTCGTGGTTGAGGTGGTCTTTGTTTATCCGGGCTTGGGCCAGTTACTCGTTGACTCCGTTTCCAAGCGTGACCTTCCCGTGGTTCAGGCCAGCTGCCTGATATTTGCAGGAACCTATGTTCTCCTTAATCTGACAGCAGACATCCTGGCGATTATCACCAATCCCAGAATGTTGCATCCGAAATAGGGGACAGGCATGGCTCAGTCTATCGCCAGGGAAATAAAAAACACACCGATCGCCGCAAAGGCGGGTATCCTAATCATATTCGTTTATCTGTTTGCGGCCATATTTGCGCCGGTTATCACCCCTTATAGCGAAACCGAAGTTATGGGTGATGTCTGGGACCCGATGAGCACCCACTCCATACTGGGCACCGATCACATCGGACGCGACCTGTTCACCCGTCTGATTTATGGTGCGCGGAATACCATTTCAATCGCATTTGTTACGACCATCCTGTCGTTCTCCATAGGTATCTGCGCTGGCTTTCTGGCCGCTGTTGTCGGCGGATGGATTGATCAGGGGCTGAGCCGTCTCGTCGATATCATGATGGCAATTCCCATTCTGATTTTTGCCCTGATGCTTCTTTCTATCCTCGGCACGTCAACACCCGTTCTGATCGGGGTTATTGCCGTTCTGGACTCGACGCGTGTGTATCGCTTGTCTCGCGCCGTTGCGATGGATGTCGAAGTCATGGATTTCGTCGAAGTTGCTCGCCTGCGTGGTGAAGGCATTTGGTATTTGATGCGCCACGAAGTCCTGCCGAACACACTGGCACCTTTGGTTGCCGAATTCGGGTTGCGCTTTTGTTTTGTCTTCCTGTTCATCAGCTCACTCAGCTTCCTCGGCCTAGGCATCCAACCGCCGTTAGCGGACTGGGGCAGCATGGTACGCGAGAATGCCGGCGCGATTACGTTCGGGATCATGACTCCGCTGGTGCCAGCCGCTGCCATTGCGATCCTGACTATCGGCGTCAATTTGGTGGTTGACTGGTTCCTTCACAAAACAGCGGGGCTTAAAGATGACTGATGCCTCAATGAAACGAGACGGTGATGACCGCCTGCTGACAATGACCGGCCTTCGCATTGAAGGTAAGGCTGATGAAACATGGAACGAAATCGTCAAAGGCGTCGACGTTCATCTCAACCGCGGAGAAGTGCTTGGACTGATCGGGGAGTCTGGTGCCGGGAAATCAACAATCGGGCTTGCTGCTATGGGTTATGCCCGTCCGGGATGTCGCATATCCGGTGGCACGCTGGTGTTTGATGGCATCGATTTACGGGCCGCATCCGATAGCCAGCTTCGTGACCTGCATGGACGGCGGATCGCATATGTCGCCCAAAGTGCGGCAGCGTCCTTCAATCCAGCCCATCGTCTGATCAAACAGTTTGCGGAAGGCCCGGTTCAACACGGTGTTTCCAGCCAGGCACAGGCTGAAGACGAAGGAAAGATTCTGTTCAAGGCCCTTGATCTCCCAGATCCGGAGACCATCGGTTATCGTTACCCGCATCAGGTTTCGGGTGGTCAGTTGCAGCGTGCTATGACGGCAATGGCGATGGCTTGTAAACCGGATTTGATCATTTTTGATGAACCGACAACGGCGCTCGATGTTACCACCCAGATTGAGGTTTTGGCCGCGATCAAGGATATCGTCAAAAAATTCAATACGGCGGCAATCTATGTCACCCATGACCTTGCCGTGGTTGCACAAATGGCGGACCGGATCATGGTTTTGCGCCATGGGCTTTTGGTCGAGGAAAATAGTGCCCGCAACATGCTGAGCGATCCAAAGGAAGACTACACACGCCAGTTGTTGGAAGTACGCACCTTCCGTAAACCATCCACACCCATGGATGAGACTGAGCGCCCAATTCTGGAAGTCAAAGGTCTGCACGCATACTACGGCGACTTTCATGTCCTTAAAAACATCAGCGTCAATGTGCGCCGCGCCACAACCATGGCTGTTGTTGGTGAATCAGGCAGCGGGAAAAGTACTCTTGCCCGCGCCATAATGGGACTGCTACCGCCGAGCGAGGGCAGCGTTACTTACGATGGCGAAAACCTGCCACCATCATATCAGTCAAGAAGCCGTGATCAGCTTCGACGCATGCAGATGATCTATCAGATGCCGGATACAGCTCTAAACCCACGCCAGCGAATTCGTGAAATCATTGGTCGGCCTTTATCGTTTTACCTTGGCATTCATGGTGAAGCCCGGACGCGAAAAATCGCCGAACTTCTGGATATGATCGAATTGCCTGCGAATTATGCAGACCGTTTACCGTCCGAACTTTCTGGGGGGCAGAAACAACGAATTTGCATCGCGCGTGCCTTGGCTGCGGAGCCGGAGCTGATAATTTGTGATGAGGTCACCTCCGCTCTTGACGAGCTCGTGTCGGAAGAAATCTTAAAGCTGCTGCAACGTCTTCAAGACGACCTTCATGTCTCTTACCTGTTCATTACTCACGACCTTGCGACCGTCAAAGCGATTTCCGATGAGATTGTCGTCATGCTTCAGGGGAAAATTGTTGAGCAGGGACTGAAGGAAGACGTACTAACCCCACCGCATCATGATTATACAGAACTTTTGCTGTCGTCAGTCCCGGAAATGGACCCTGACTGGCTGGACAGCGTCCTGGCAAAAAGACACGCCCAGCATAAATAAAGCCTTCTGCGAAAATCTGCCGAAAGTTTACATATCATGAAAACAGAACTTATTATGACGCCACGCATCCGCAAATCGCCATACTTCGACGCTGCGTTGAACGCAGGGGCAACCGGGTTCAGTGTTTACAACAAAACCTATCTGCCGTTCGGATACGACACACCGGAAAACGAGTTTTGGGCGATCGTAAATGATGTGACGATGTGGGATGTCGCAGCCCAACGAATTGTCGAAATCACCGGCGCCGATGCTTTCGAATTCACCAATATGCTGACCCCACGCAATCTGGGGAAATGCAAAGTCGGCCAGTGCCGCTACGTTTTCATCACCGACCAAAACGGCGGCATTTTGAACGACCCGGTATTGCTTCGGCTGGCTGAAAACCATTTCTGGCTGTCGCGCGGTGATGGCGACATTCTTATGTGGGCGATGGGTGTTGCGATCAATTCAGGACTGGACGTCAGCATCTGCGAGCCCGATGTTTCGCCGATGCAGGTGCAGGGGCCAAAGTCACGCGGCGTAATGGACGCCCTGTTCGGATCACAGGTTAGCGACCTCGCGTATTACACTTGCACGGAAACCGAATTGGACGGCATTCCTGTTGTTGTTTCACGAACTGGGTTTAGTGCTGAGCTCGGGTTTGAGATTTATCTGCGCGACGGGTCACGCGGAACCGAACTCTGGGACAAGGTCGCAGCAGCCGGTGAACCTTTTGATATTGTGCCAGCTGGACCGTCTCGAATTCGCCGTATTGAGGCTGGCATACTGGATTACGGAACTGATATCGATATCAGCGTCAACCCGCTTGAACTTGGCATGGACCGTCTGCTGGACCTGGAAAGCCCTGAAGATTTCATAGGTAAAACGGCGCTTAAAAACATCGCTGCCGTGGGAGTAAAACGCCGGTTTGCTGGAATAGAAATTTCTGGCTCACCAGTTGCGTATAATGAGTGCTCTATTCCTATTTATCAGGGCGTGAAGCTGGTCGGCAAAGCGACATCTGTCATCTATTCACCACGACTCGATAAAAGCATAGGCCTTGCTATCCTCGGCATCCCTGAAACAGAAATCGGCACTGTTCTGCAACTGGATGCCCCTGACGGAATGCGAGAAATTACGGTTTGCGGATTGCCCTTTTATGACCCTAAACGGGAAAAATCGAAAAAATAGGCAAATTATTCAACCAATCCCCCTAAACATATGTGTGTATTCTTCCTATATATCATAAACGACCAATTGGTTGTGTGAAGGAAACCCGCAATGAAGGATGTCGCACAGATATCAACTTCGTACGCACGCAACGACCCCTATGCGTGCGACTCTCCATACATTTTACAATGTCTGGAGTATTGGCACGGTCTTAAGGGTGAGCGTTTTGCACCTGCGTGGCAGGATTTTGAATGGAAAATGCTACCGGCAAAAATCATCCGGTACTGTGGTGTCGTCGATGTAAAAACAAACCCGATGGACTTCGTTTATCGCTTTTGGGGTACCGCCCATGCGACTGTTCACGGTGTCGAAATGACCGGAAAATCCGTAATGGACATAGGATCGATTTCAGAAAGCCGGTCTGTTTTTGATCAATACCGTGAAACGCTGGAAGCGAAAACCCCACAGTTATTCACGAACTCGATAACATCCGGGCAGGGGCAAAATCCGATGGAGGAAACCTCTCTTCGTTTGCCGTTCTCCGATGGTGGCGAGACGGTAAACCATCTGTTCGCCTATTCGGATATCAGCCAGCACATGAAAAAATTGGAGGAAGCATTTAACGCGGAAATAGCTGATAGCTTTGCCGGGTAAGTGTTCTCAGCCTTATTTAACCAACAATCCGCATTTCTCAATTAACGTCAGGTTCTGGCGCAGGAACGATACCAAGTGGTCTTGCTGAAGCTGGCGCAAATCCGGGCGCTCGAACATCTTGAACCAGCCAGGTAAAACCTGATCCCCAATGGGATAACGTATTTCATTTTCAATATGATGGCGTTGCTGTTCGGATGTCGCATGCAGGATTAGTGGCGCTTGTTCTTCACTAATAGAAATATCTGCCAGCAAATCTCCGTGAACATTCCAGATCTCAGCATCAAGTAAAAGCTTCTGACCTGCCAGCGCATTAAAGGTGTTTTGTTCAAACAACAACCATTCACGTCCGGCTAACACCTCGTCTCTCCACAACCGTGCGAACGCCATGTCGCCAAGGATAAAAAAGCCAGTGTTCATATAAGGTGCGGTTATGTCCGTGCCATGTTTCTGAACCAAATCAGAGAACGGACCAACATCCGCGCCGACAGCCGAGAAATCCTGGATAAACCCGGCTACAGTTCTGCCACTGGCATCTGGGCAAGCTGCCGCCGGGATGTTGTCACGCTGCATCTCCGACGCAGTTTCCTGGACCCGTTCATGGATCGAGCCCAGTAGAAGCATATCCGCATCCAACCAGACTAACGTAGCACCATCCCGGTCATCGAAATAATCGATAAGCGAAGCCTTGCGTGACCAAGGATGCGTGTGACCGAACAAGGAATTCGGAACCGGGCGCAACACACCAAGCGCCTGCCAAATTCCGCGCTCCCGCTCATCGAAACCAAAATCACAAATATGCAATTTCTCGTCCGGCATGAACTGCTGAAACGAGTCGAGCAAAATGCCCGTATTCAGCATGCGGTTCCCATCGCTTCCGGTGACGTAGACAATCTCGTTCACAAGGGCATTTCCTGATCACTGCTTTCCGTTTTAAACCTATCTGATAATATTTAATATACTATGCCTGTTTGAAGGCGAACCTTGGGGAACTCATAGGATGGATATCGGAATCCTGTTGAAACGACACGCGCGTTATCGCGCCGAGCACACGGCGTTGATGATTGGAAGTGAAAGGTTTTCCTACCATAATTTGAATGCACGAGTGAACCAGCTGGCGAACGCGGTTCTGGCCGCAGGGCTCGTCAAAGGTGACAAGATCGCGAGCGTGCTCCCCAACTGTTTCGAACTGGTTGCACTTTACTGGATGGCGGCGAAAACCGGCCTGGTTTTTGTCCCCGCGAGTCCCATGCTGCAAGGCTCAGGACTCGCCACATTGCTCAACAATTCAGATTCAAAAATGGTCATCGCCGACGCCGCGTTTGCCGATGTGCTGAACGACATAAAGGATCAGACACCACTGATAGCAGATACCAACCGTATTCTGATCGGTGGCGACGTTAACGGGTTTCAGTCCTACGACAGCTTTGTTAAAGCTGCCTCCACCGAGAACCCGCCAGATGCGCAACTCACCGACGATGATCCGTATAACATCATGTATACGTCGGGAACCACAGGTGCGCCAAAAGGGATCGTACACACCCATTATATCCGCTCCAACTACTGTACCCAGTTCGCCACCGCCTTTCGCATGATGCCGGAAAGCGTTGTTCTTCATGCGGGATCAATTGTCTTCAACGGGGCCATGCTCGACTTCATGCCCTGGATGTTCGTTGGCTGTAGCTACATCCTTCATGAGGCGTTCGATGCAGAAGCAGTGATGAAAACCATCAAGGCCGAGAACGTGACCCATATGGTCATGGTACCATCGCAAATCGTCGCCCTTCTCAACCACACCGCCTTCGACCCCGATGATCTCATGTCATTGGAGATGATCCTGAGCGTCGGTGCGCCGCTGCATCTTGAATACAAACAGAAACTCAACGCAGCCCTGCCGGACCGTTTTTATGAACTGTACGGTTTGACCGAAGGTTTTATGACGGTGCTCGATCGCAAGGATTCAACACGGAAAGCCGGTTCCGTTGGTGTGCCGACCGCGTTTTACGAAATGAAAATTGTTAATGAAAACGGCGACGAATGCGAGGTTGGTGAGATCGGTGAAATTTGCGGGCGCGGCCCGATGCTGATGACCGGTTATTACAAGCAGGATGACCTGACGGACAAGGCGGTTATCGATGGCTGGCTCCATTCCGGGGATGCGGGATATGTGGACGACGAAGGCTTCCTCTATCTGGTTGATCGCATCAAGGACATGATCATCACCGGCGGCGTCAACGTTTACCCGAAAGACATTGAAGAAATCATTGTCCAGTACCCAAACATCGCCGAAGCCTCCGTATTTGGCGCGGCGGATGAAAAATGGGGCGAGATACCGGTTGCCGCCGTGACGCTTCTACCTGATACCCAAATTGATCCAAACGACCTGATGGACTGGACCAACAGCCGCGTCGGCGCGAAATTCCAGCGCATCAAGGACGTCGTTATACTGGACACCATGCCACGCAACGTAGCCGGCAAAACCCTGAAACGCGAAATCAGCGACGACTATTCAAAAGGAAAAACTTAAACATGAGCGGAAAACTGGATGGCCGCAGCGCCCTCGTATCTGGATCAGGGCGCGGCATCGGTCGCGCCATCGCCCTTAAACTCGCCAGCGAAGGTGCATCAGTTGTCATTAATGATATTGATGAAAAACCTGCGGCAGATGTTGTCAAAGAAATTGAAGCTGCAGGCGGGCAGGCTGTCGCCTCCGTCGGCGACGTCACAAAATCCGATTTTGCCGATCGCTTTGTAAACACCGCCATCGATACCTTCGGCGGGCTCGACATCATCGTCAATAACGCAGGCTATACTTGGGATTCCGTCATTCATAAAATGACCGATGAGCAATGGCAGGCCATACTCGATGTGCACCTGACCGCGCCTTTTAAAATCCTGCGCGCCGCATCAGAATTCATCCGCGAACGCGCCAAAGCCGAAATTGCGGCGGGCACATCGCACCATCGAAAAGTCGTCAACATCTCCTCAATCTCTGGTCTTTACGGTAACGCAGGGCAAGTCAACTACGGCGCAGCCAAGTCCGCCGTCGTCGGCCTGACGCGTACACTTTGCAAGGAATGGGGGCGCTACAATGTCAACGTCAACTGCGTCGCCTTCGGCCTGATTCAGACCCGCATGACCCAGGCATTGGACAAAGGCACGCCCGAAATCGTCGCGGTCGGCGACAACGATGTCAAAATGGGTATCCTGCCGGAAAACATAAAAAACATTGAAAGCCTGACCCCCTTAGGCAGGGCCGGAACCCCGGAAGAAGCCGCCGGTGCGGTCTACCTCTTCTGCGCACCAGAGTCCGATTTCATCAGCGGTCAAGTGATTGTCGCCGGGGGTGGGTTGTTGATTTAGCTACTCCGTCGCCTCCGCATCTGCCTCCAGCTCACGAACCAACCATTCGCGAAACCGCACAATCCGAGGGTCCGTTTCCATCCCCTCAACACAAGCCAGGCACCATGGCCCGTGTTGCGGGATGGCGATATCGAAGGGTTTGACCAGTCGGCCTGCTTTCAGGTCTTCGCGCACAAACATGGTATTGGCGAGCGCGATGCCCTGCCCGCCCATAGCGGCTTCCAGTGACAGGATAAAGCTGTCGTAGGTGGCACCCGGCGGGGGGACACGGGCGCGGACACCTGCGGCTTCGAACCAGCGGTCCCAGTCGTAGGGAGCGGGGTGGATGTGGAGCAAGGGGTAACGGAGAAAGTCTTCGGGGTTTTCAAGTTCACCGCCTTCGGCCAGCAACGCTGGACTACACACCGGGAAAACCTTGGTCTCAAATAACGGGTGATAATGAATGCCGGGCTGACGGTCGGCGGCGATGACGATACCGACGTCTACATTGCCACGGTCAAATGACCAGTCGAGATATGAGGTATTCAGGCGAACGGGAATATCGCTGTTGTCACGCCTGAAATTCCCGAACCTCGGGATCAGCCAGCGAAGTGCCATGGTGACATAAACCTGAATAGACAGCACGTTCGGCTCGTCAATGGATTTCACCAGTTGCACACCACGCCCCATACGCTCAAACGCATCGTGCAGTATTGGTGAAAATACCTCACCTGCTTCCGTCAGGTGCACACTCCGAGTCTTGCGCTCAAACAGCTTAACCTCAAGGGCTTCTTCCAGCGATTTAATCTGATGACTAACCGCAGAATGGGTGACGTTAAGCTCTTCTGCTGCGTGACGAAAGCTTAAATGCCGCGCCGCCACTTCAAACGCCCGCAACGCATTCAAAGGCGGCAATCTCATAACCATATCTCATCTTCCTATTGGTTAGTTTTTTTCAACTATGGTTGAAGATCAATCGTTTGTCACAAAGTTTTTTTGAGCGCATTAGTGATTTCGGTGCAGTTGATATGGAGGACTTGGGTATGACAGCAGTACGAAAAGCCCGTCGCGGCGGGCGCAGTGCACGTCACGAGTTGCGTTCGGCCCCTTTGGCCAAAGACTTACGCCCCATTCGCCCCGGCATGGAAGGCGGTCGCTATCAGCCATTAACAGCCGATAATATGGACAAAATTCATGAAGTTATTCTTGAATCCCTCTCGACCATCGGCTTCTCAGACGCCATCCCGTCCTGCATCGAACTGGTCACCAAAGCAGGCGGCACACTAACGGACGAGGGTCGCCTGTTGTTCCCGCGCGAACTGATCGAACATACCCTCAAGATCGCTGCCAGAAACTTCACATTACACGCACAAAACCCCGAACATGACTTGAAGCCCTATGGAAACAATGTGCATTTCGGCACGGCGGGCGCCGCCGTTCATATGGTCGATATCGAAACCGGTGAATACAGCGAGCCGGGTATCCGTGACCTCTATGACATCGCGCGTCTTGTAGACCACCTCGACAATATTCATTTTTTCCAACGCTCCGTCATCGCCCGCGATCTGGAGAATTCCCGCGATCTGGATATCAATACGCTTTATGCCTGCGTGTCAGGCACAGAAAAACATGTCGGTTCAGCCTGGACCAAACCGGAACATGTTGAAGAATCCTTGAAGATGCTGCACATGATCGCTGGCAGTGAAGAGGCCTGGCGTGCGCGACCTTTCGTCAGCATGTCATGCTGCTTCGTCGTGCCGCCGTTCAAGTTTGCAGAAGACGCCTGCCTTACGCTGGAGGCGGCTGTCCGCGGTGGCATGCCGGTCCTTCTGCTCGCCGCGGGTCAGGCAGGCGCGACCAGCCCGGCGGCCCTCGCGGGCGCCGTTGCACAGGAAATGGCTGAAGTGATCGCGGCGCTGGCTTATGTCAATCTGATCGCGCCCGGCCACCCTTGCATTCTGGGCCCCTGGCCGTTCGTGTCAGACTTGCGTACTGGTGCCATGAGTGGCGGCAGTGGAGAGCAGGCGCTGTTAAGTTCAGCCTGTGCCCAGATGTGTCGGTATTATGATCTGCCGGGTGGGGTTTGTGCAGGCATGTCCGACTCGAAAGTCGTTGATGCGCAGTCCGGCGCAGAAAAAGGCTACACCGAAGCACTGGTTGGAAACTCAGGCGCCAATATGGTGTACGAATCAGCCGGAATGCACGCTAGTCTTCTTGGCTGCTGTCTGGAAAGTTTCGTCATTGATAACGACACCATCGGCGGCGTTATGCGCGCTGTGCGTGGCATTGAGGTCAATGATGAAACCCTGTCTCTCGACGCCATACGTCAGGTCTGCCTGGAAGGGCCCGGCCATTTTCTGGGACATGATCAGACCATGCAACTGATGGAAACGGAGTACGTTTACCCGTTGGTCGGGGATCGCACGAGCCCGAAAGAATGGCAGGAAAATGGATCACCCAGCTTCAACGCCCGGGCACGTGATAAAACCCGTGAAATCCTGGGAACCCACTACCCAGCTCATATTGACGTGGAGCTTGACGGGGCGATCAGAGAGGGTTTCGATATCAAACTGGACCGGCAGCATATGCTAAATAAAGACTAAGAAAAGGAACACCTTATGAAATCACATGCACGGGTCGTCATCATCGGCGGCGGAATGATGGGTGCAGGCCTGCTCTACCACCTCGCGGAAGAGGGCTGGACGGACAGCATGTTGATTGAAAAGGGAGAGCTGACCTCCGGCTCCACATGGCATGCTGCTGGACAATGCCCGAGTGTGGCGGGTAGCTACAACCTTGCCAAAATTCACAACTACGGTGTCGATCTTTACCCCAAACTGGAAGCAATCACCGGTCAATACGTCAGCTGGCACGGCTGCGGCGGCATTCGTCTGGCCTATACCGATGAAGAAGTTGACTGGTTTCGTCACGTCAATGGCACACGCGATCTGATCGGCTTTGACGTTGAAGTCATTGGCCCGAACGAGATCAAAACCATTCTGCCGCATATTGATGTGACTGGTGTCAAAGCCGGGGCCTACACCAAAAACGACGGGCATATTGACCCGGCTGGTGGCTGCAATGCATTGGCCGCCGGCGCCAAACAGATGGGGGCTGAAATCGTCCGCCATACCCGCGTCACCGGGATCAATGCGCTGCCCAGCGGGGAATGGGAAGTTGTTACGGAAAACGGCAACGTGACCTGCGAACATGTGGTCAATGCCGCTGGTTGCTATGCGCGCAAAGTCGCTGGATGGGTCGGGGCAGACGTTCCGATTACCAATATGCTGCATCAGTATTTTGTGACGGAACCGATTAAAGAATTTCTCGAATCCGATATCGAGATGCCGGTTATTCGCGACCCGCAAGCATCTGCCTATTATCGCCAGGAACAAAAATCAGGCCTGATCGGTATATATGAAACAGCGCCTGAATGGGCGGAAGAAGCCTGGGCGGAGCGCGGCGGCGCGCCTGAGTGGGAATCTGAGAACGAGCTGTTTGAAGGCAGTTTCGATAAATCGATGACCCATCTTGAGATGGTCCTGAACCGTATGCCGATCTGGGCTGAGGCCGGGATCAAACGCATTGTTCACGGTGCCATCCCACATACACCGGATGCCAACCCATTGCTCGGGCCAACGAGCGGCGTGAAAAACTTCTGGATGTGCAATGGCGCGTCTATTGGTATCGCGCAGGGCGCCGGTGCCGGCAAGTATCTGGCACAATGGATGGTGCATGGTGCCGCAGACATCAATATGGCAGAGTTCGACCCGCGTCGCTTCGGTGACTGGACAACGGAAGACTATGTACGGGAAAAATCTTTTGAAGATTATAACCGCATGTATGCCTGCCCATTACCGGGGGAAGAACTGGATACGGGCCGCCCGAAACGGGTGACACCGCTTTATGATAAACTGAAGGACAAAGGTTGCGTCTACACTGCTGCATTCGGGTGGGAGCGCCCGAAATGGTTCTCGCTAGATGGCCGTGAAGAGCACTATGCATATCGTCGAAACAATGTCTTTGACGTCGTCGCCGAAGAATGCCGCGCCGTTCGCGAACGCGTTGGCGTTCTTGATCTTTCAAGCTTCGCCAAATTTGAAGTTAGTGGCGGCGATGCGGAAAGCTTCCTTAATCGCATTACCGCCAACCGCATGCCGAAACGGGACGGCGGGATTGTGTTATCGCATGTTCTCACGGATACGGGCCGAATCGAAAACGAGTTCACAATCACACGCCTTGCGGAAAATCACTTCTACCTGCTTTCAGCTGCCGTTGCCGAACTTCGAGATTTCGACTTCCTCACTCAGCTTCAATTGGATGGGGAAACAGTTAACGTCACTAACATCACCGACGACTGGGGCGTGCTGGTTCTGGCCGGGCCGAAATCCCGGGATGTATTATCTGGCCTGACGGATAGCGACCTCAGCAATGGCAGTTTCAAATGGTTGAACGCACAGACGATCAACGTCGCCGGTATTTCCCTTCGCGCGCTCCGCATTAACTATGTTGGCGAACTTGGCTGGGAACTTCATGCGCCAATGGACAAACTGGCTGAACTATATGATGCCGTCTGGGTGGCAGGTGAGGCGCACGGCATTGCTGACTTCGGGGTTTATGCAGTCAACAGCCTACGCATGGAAAAAGCCTACAAGGGCTTTGGTGTGGAACTGACCAACGAAATCACCATGATTGAGGCCGATATGGAACGCTTTGTTAATTTCAACAAGGATGATTTTGTTGGCAAAGCAGCAACTGAGGCGCGCCAGTCAGAACTCCTTGAGATGAAGCTGGTCTATCTGGATGTTGATGCAAATGACACCGATGCCAGAGGTGGTGAGTGTATCTACAGCGATGGTCGCGCCATCGGTATCTCCACGTCGGGTGGCTACGGTCATGTGACTGGGAAAAGCCTGGCATTTGCTTATGTGGAACCGGTGTTCGCTGAAGCTGGGTCAACGTTTGATATTGAAATTCTGGGCGAATTGCAAAAAGCCACGGTTCTGGCCGAGCCTGTGTGGGATCCATCGAACGAACGCATGAGAGCCTGATACAGTTTACCCTTCCGTTCTTCACAATCCGCGCTAACCTGTGAGAATGAATGAGGGCCCACAACCTAAAACCGCGCGCCGCTGGCTAAGATGGTTTCTGATTCTCGTGCTGATCCTTATCGTCGGCATTGGAGGCGCAATTTCCCTTGCGATACGTGACCGTCTAGCGCTGGCCGACTGGGCGCTGACAGAGGGCGCTGTATATTTCGGCTTCCCCGAAGCGACATTTAAATTTTCGGCACTGGAGCACAACCATCTTCAGATCGATCAAATCAATATGGGCGACGATCTGAGCGTCGCCTCGGTCCGGCTGTCCTACTCATCGACAACCTTGATGAACGGGCAAATTGACCGCGTGGCGATATCTGGACTGAAACTGGATGCGACCCATCTTGGTTCCGGGGTGCTAGGAAAAATCCAAAAAATGATCGCCGACAACTCAGGCGCCCCTTCTACCGGATCACCTACGCCCCTACCTGCGGTCTCGCTTCGTGATGCCTTTGTTCACGGACGACAGGCTGGCATCGATTTCAGCTTTACCATCAATGCGGATATGAACCCCGATCAGAGCGGGACATTCAACGCCACAGGAAATGTACAGTCCGAACAGTTGGAACATCACCTGAAAGCAGACGAGGTCAGGGTCGGTGGCGAGTTCAATGCGGCGGCCAAAACAGTGAAACTGAAATTGGATGACATAGCTGTCTCGGATAACGCTAAAAACATCTGGTTTTCGCCCCTGATAATTTCCGGGAAAGCAGACTTTGATGGCGCAAAGGGCTCATATATTTTTTCTGTGAAAGACAGCAAACAGCAGGCACTGTCGCAAATTTCAGGAAGCTTCGACCCAGCCTCGGAAAGCACGAGCGCCAATGTACTGATTCCCGAACTGGTCTTCTCAAAAAATAGCCTGCAACCGCAACATCTCTCCCCTCTCGCCCGCCTACCCTTCCTGTTCGATGGCGTCGTATCGGGCTCCGCGAACATAGACTGGGCAGATGGAAAGCTTCAGACCAAGGCAGATCTTCGCCTTACAAAGCTCGGCTTCAATGTCGATAAAACCTCCATTAAAAATGGTGAGGCCAGGTTCACTGTACGATGGCCGAGTGCAAATAACAAAGCGGATCTATCGGTTCATTTGCCAACCGCGCTAGTCACGCAAGACGGCATACCGCTCAAGCTCAGTTCAGCAATGACTCACGTTGTGATTGATCCGCTCAGCAAAACCATCGACTACAACCTGACATCTGTTGATCTTCAGCATATGGCTGACCCGCCAATGGTCGAGCCCGTGAAGATACAGGCTGAGGGGCAACTCACTCAAAAAACAGTGACCCTCGACGCCAAGGTCTTTGATAAACAAAAATCAGTTTCTCTCGTGACCTTCAAGGGTAAACACACCCTCGCCATTGGCGAAGGGTCGGCAGATGTGATGATCGGCCCGCTGACATTTGCACCAGGCATATTCCAGCCTGCTGAACTGGCTTCACAGCTTGGTCTTCTTCAGGACGTAAACGGAGAAATAGCCGGACAATCAAAACTGTTTTGGTCGAAGGCGGGGCTTAAGGGGGTTGTTGAAACCCGGATTGATCAACTGGCATTTCGGACGGACACCATTTCGGTTGATGGGCTTCAGGGTCGTATTATGCTTTCTGAAATATGGCCTCCCCGAACCATGGGGCCTCAGTTGGTCCGCGCCAATAACATTTCAACAGCGGCTTCCCTGAACACGCCAGAAATCAGCTTTTCAATTCGCCCGGGCAACGAAACCAGCAGTCCCAGATTGACCATTCATCACCTAAAATCAGGCATTGTCGGAGGGCAAATGTTCATCCGGGGGATGACCATAGACCCGAGCGATACCACCCATTCCTTTGATCTGCACTTGCAGGAACTTGACCTGGAGCGAGTTTTTTCCCTGATTGAACTGGAAGGCGTGTCTGGAAATGGCAAACTGAGCGGCAGCATTCCCCTGTCTGTTACTGGTGATGACGTGGTTATCAGCGACGCCCAACTTGCCAGCGTGGCACCTGGAATCTTGAGATTTCAATCCGAACAGGCGAAACAAGCACTTGGTGGCGGTGGTGAGCAGGTCGAGTTACTGCTCAACGTCCTTACCGATTTCCGCTATGATGAGCTTTCCCTTGGTATCGGTCGGCAAAGCGGTGGGGCGGCTAATTTCGCGTTGCACCTGAAAGGCCATAATCCTGCCGTAATGGACGGGCATCCTTTCAATCTGAACATTAATCTTGAAGGAAATGTTGATCGTTTGTTGGCGGCTGTGCTTGAAGGGTACCGATTGTCGGACCGCGCCATCCGCGCTACACTCAACCCCAGATAAACTATTAACCGGGAGATGATGTGAAAACCTACAAACCCCTGATTTCCCTTGCCGCCGCCGCTCTGGTTTTGGGCTGTTCTCCGACCGTCAAAGTCGAGGCACCGAAGGAGCCGATTACAATCAACCTCAACATCAAACTGGATGCGGATGTCCGGCTGAAGTTAGAGAAATCCGCTGATACCGATATTCAGAAAAACCCGGGGGTCTTTTGATGATGCCAGCCGTATATTCACTCAAGTCGATCACCCGAGCGACTTTCATAGCCTTTAGCATTGTAGCAGCGCTACTGATCGTCTCAGTTCCACCCGCTCAGGCACAATCCTTAAATGACCTGCGTGCATCAGGAAAAGTCGGCGAAGCCTTCGACGGCTTTGCCCGGGCCCGCGACGGCTCCGTGCAATCAGTTGTCAGTTCCGTAAATGCCAAGCGCCGGGCTATTTATGAGCAACGTGCCAAGGAACAAGGCATAACATCGGCGCAGGTCGGACAGGTCTACGCCGGACAAATCACCGCGAAATCTCCGGCGGGAACATGGATTCTCATGAAATCAGGAACCTGGAAGCAGAAGTAATCCTGACGGATTACGATGCCTTTAAGGTTTCTTCATGGGTATTGATTGTGCCGCCTGCGCCGCTGCCGGATTTCTTCAATGCGCGCATCATCCCTACCAGATTATCATCGCGCAGGCGCTCAAGTTCACGGATTGACATATGGCCGGACTGGGCATCTGATTGCGCCGCAATCTCATTGATCAGTTCATCCGTCAGTTCCGGCACGTCCATCAACTTCGTCCACGGCCATTTCAGCGCCGGGCCAAACTGGCTGATGAAGTGCTTCATTCCAGCCTCACCACCAGCAATCCGATAAGTCTCGAACAAACCCATCTGTGCCCAACGCAGGCCAAATCCATAACGGATGGCGTCATCAATCTCTTCTGTCGTGGCGATGCCGTCTTTAATCATCCAAAGCCCTTCCCGCCAGACAGCCTCCAGAAAGCGATCTGCGATATGCGCGTCAATTTCCTTGCGTACGACCAGCGGCTTCATCCCTACGGATCTGAGAATTTCAGACGCACGAGTGGTCGTCTCGGATGTGTTTTCCGATGAAGGTACAAGCTCAACCAATGGCAGCAGGTAAACCGGATTAAATGGATGGGCGACAAAAACCTGTCCGGGATGGCGAAGAGTGGATTGTAGTTCAGACGGCTTGAAGCCTGACGTGGAAGAACCGATGATCGCGTCAGCTGGTGCATGTTCCTGAACATCGGCAAGGGTAATATGCTTGATGTCCAGACGCTCGGGCACGCTTTCCTGAACCCACACGGCACTGTCGACGGCTGTCGCAATTGTATCGCAGAAACTCAACCTTCCTTCATCCGGCATTTCCCGGTCATACAATGACGGCAGGCTACGGCGCGCATTTTCCAGCACTTCACCAATTTTCCGTTCTGCTTCCGGGTCCGGGTCATAAACCGCCACATCCCAGCCATTCAGCAAGAACCGGGCAACCCAGCCCCCACCAATAACACCGCCACCGATGATTGCCGCCTTCATTGTCATGGTCATTTCGGGGCTCTTTTTACCAGACCCAGTTTTTCGCGCACAGCGGCGGGACCGATGACCTTGGCACCGATGCCTTCAATCACGCCAACAGCGCGTTCCGTCAGTTGGGCATTGGTCGCAAGCACACCTTTTTCGAGGAACAGGTTATCTTCAAGCCCGACACGAACATTTCCGCCCGCCAAAATTGCTGCCGCCACATAGGGCATCTGATCACGGCCCAATGAAAACCCTGACCATGGCCAACCGGATGGCACGTTGTTTACCATGGCCATAAAGGTATTCAGATCATTTGGCGCGCCCCATGGAACGCCCATGCAAAGCTGGACCAATACCGGAGATGTCAGCACACCTTCCTTGGCAAGCTGGGACGCAAACCACAGATGACCGGTATCAAAAGCCTCGACTTCAACCTTTACACCGAGATCAGTCATCATCCGCCCCATGGCGCGCAACATGCCAGGCGTATTCGTCATAACGTAATCCGCTTCCGCGAAATTCATGGTTCCGCAATCGAGCGTGCAGATTTCAGGCAGGCATTCAGCAACATGGGCCAAACGTTCGGTTGCGCCGACCATGTCGGTCCCAGCATCGTTAAGCGGCAAAGGTGATTCAGTCGGGCCAAAAACCATGTCTCCACCCATCCCCGCGGTCAGGTTCAGCACAACGTCCACTTCGGCATCGCGAATACGATCCGTCACCTCCCGGTAAAGTGCGACATCACGCGAGGGGGCTCCAGTTTCCGGGTCGCGGACATGACAATGCACGACCGCGGCACCAGCCTTTGCCGCATCAATGGCACTGGCTGCAATCTGTTCCGGGGACCGTGGAACATGTGGTGATTTGTCCTGCGTTCCACCGGAACCGGTCACGGCACAGGTAATGAAAACTTCTCTGTTCATATTAAGTGGCATTTTGGCGGCCCTATTCCGTCTATTGCATAGCAACTGAGTTTGATGATTAAGGAATTTTAGTCGAAAGAAGCATTTTGTATTCTACATATACTGCCATATATTACCCCTATCATGCCAAATTCGCCCCTTTCCTTCTGCTTTTTGTTATTTGACGGGTATTCAAACATGGTGCTCGCCAGCGCGCTCGAACCCCTGCGCGCGGCGAAAAACCTTCCTGGTGGCCCAGAGATCATCTGGAACATTGCGACCATAACGGACACATCTGTCAAAAGTTCCAGTGGCCTTGTTGTTTCTCCCGGCATGTTAATGAATGAGGTTGGCGACATTGACTATCTGATGATCATCAGTGGCTACGGCGTCAGGGAACACGCTGTTCAAGCAACCTTTACCAAGCTCCAACGGCTTAGAAGACATGCCCGCCATATTGTCGGCGTTGATACGGGCTCATGGCTTATGGCAGCCGCCGGTATGCTCGATAATGATAAGGCCACGATACACTGGCAGGAATTTGAGGCCTTTGCCGAAGCTTTTCCCGAAGTGACCGTTTGTGAAGATAATTACGTCAAAACCGGGCGCTATCTAACTTGTGGCGGCGCCTCATCTGCACTTGATATGATCATGATTATCATACGCGAACGCTTTGGACCTGCCGTAGAATTCGATGTGTCGAACATGTTCATCTACAGCGCCAGATGGCAGCGCCAAAGCGGGGGAAACAGCGGACGGTTCAAAGGTGCGGGTTCCCCCTCATTGCGCACAGCAACTAATGCCATGGTCGAAAATATTGAAAGCCCGATTTCCTTAGCTGAAATTGCGGCAACAATCTCAACATCCGTTCGCAGCCTGAACCGATTGTTCTTAAACGAACTCAATATGAGCCCGGGAAAATATTACCAAATTCTCCGCCTGACCTATGCACGCAACATGGCGGCTGAAACCAGCTTCCCCTTAAATCAGATCGCCATCAAAACCGGTTTCTCATCCGCATCAGCACTCAGTCGCGCATTTTCAGCACTGTATGGCATGCCAATCAGTCGAGTCAGGAAAACCCGAGTATCCTGAAAAATCACGAATTACCTAAAGCACATTCCTGCTGGTCAGATCATCAATATCTGCATCCGAGAACCCGAACTCACCCAAAATCTCACTGGTATGTTCCCCGCGTTCCGGGGTCGGTGCACCCATGCGCGGCTCAAACCGGCTGAGGTTAACCGCCTGGCCGACGAGATTGATTTTCCCCTGTGTCGGGTGATCAACGGGATGGGTCATATCCACATGCTTGACCTGCGGATCATCAAACATCTGGTCAATGGAATAGATCGGGCCACATGGCACACCAATACCGGCAAGAAGATCGATCCACTCGGCCGATGTTCTGCTCACTGTAACAGCTTCAATCCCGGAATTGACCCCATCACGATTAGCAGAGCGCAATTCACCCGTTGCAAAATCCGGATTGTTCTTCATGTCCGGTGCGTCCAGAGCATCGCAAAGGCGCAGCCACATATTGTCACCGGAAGCGGCGATATTGATGTAGCCGTCGCTGGTTTTGAAAACCCCGGTCGGGATACTGGTCGGATGATTATTACCCGCCTGCGGTGCCACCTCGCCTTTGACCAGCCAGCGTGCCGCCTGGAAATCAAGCATGGCGATCTGCGCCTGCAAAAGAGACGTCTGCACCCATTGCCCAACACCCGATTCGTTACGCTCAAGAAGGGCGACCATGATTCCCATGGCGCAATACATGCCCGCCGTCAAATCCGCAATTGGAAGTCCGGCGCGAACCGGCCCCTGCCCCGGCAGGCCGGTAATCGACATAATACCGCCCATGCCCTGTGCGATCTGATCAAAACCCGGACGCTTTGCGTAAGGCCCGTCCTGTCCGAAGCCGGAAATGCTGCCGAGCACGATTCTCGGGTTAACGGCTTTCAAAGATTCATAATCGATGCCAAGACGATCTTTCACATCCGGGCGGAAGTTCTCGACAACCACATCAGCTTTTTCAACCAACCGCTTGAACACCGCAATCCCATCCGGGTCTTTGAGGTTCAGCGTCATCGCGCGTTTGTTACGGTGCAAATTCTGAAAATCCGGCCCGGACCGCGCGCCGCCCATACCTTTCGCCTGATCAATAGCCTCAGGAGCCTCAATTTTGATAACGTTGGCACCCCAGTCAGCAAGTTGGCGCACGGCCGTCGGACCAGAGCGCACGCGGGTCAGGTCAAGAACGGTAAAATGAGACAAGGGACCTTGATAATCGGACATGGTGAACTTCCTAAATATTGGATATTGAGCAAAACGAGGCGCACCGTATCACGTGAATTTGCAATGGGCAAAAAATAGCCGGGCTGCTGATGCCAGCGCCCGGCGAAGGAGAGTTTGTGAATATCGGGATTATATATATGGCCCCTGTAGCTGATTTGCAGTGACTAGCGTCACAGGTAGCGTTTTATTTCAATAGAGTATGGTATCGTGACCGATACACGAAAAACTGATTAGAGGGACGCGAAATGCCAACGGAAGCTGCGATAGCTGATTCTATGAAAATGATGAAACTCGGAAACTACAGCGTCGCTAATGGCAGTTTCGGGTTCGCATATGCCTGAGCAGACGAAACTCCTGATCATACTTGCCACCTACAATGAAGCAGGCAACATCAAGGTCGTTTATTCACTATTGCGCCAAACCGTTCCCCATGCAGATATTCTTTTTGTCGATGACAATTCGCCCGATGGCACAGGCGAAATGATTGATCAGATTATTGAAGACGACAGCCGTGTACATGTGATTCATCGACCGAGCAAAATGGGGGTTGGTGGTGCTCACCGTGACGGGCTCAGCTGGGCCTATGAAAATAATTATACGACAGCCATGACCATGGATTGTGACCTGCTGCATTCGCCGGAATATGTGCCGGAGTTCCTTGCCGTTGATCCGGATGCAACCATCGTCGTCGGCTCCCGGTTTCTTGTCGCCAACAGCTTACACGGCTGGGAATTGCACCGCCGCCTTCTCACACATACAGGGCGCGTTCTGGCGAAATATTGTCTGGGGATGGATTACGATTCTACCGGCTCTTTCAGGCGCTATGACCTCACTACCATTCCCAGGCGGTATCTGGATCTGGTCGAAACAAACGGGTATTCCTTTTTCTTTGAAAGCCTGCATGTTCTTCATATGAATGGATTTCGCATTGACCAGGTGCCGGTTATCCTCTTGGCGAGAACAAAAGGTAAATCCAAAATGACATTGCGGGATGTATTCATTGGCTTTCGCGTGCTGCTTCGTCAGATTTACAAAATGCGTTTTCAAAAGGAACGTCTTTTGCTGAACTCGGATACAATTTAATGAGTCGACCCGGTGATCCTCGAGCGAAAGTTTTCGCCTTTTTGGGACTTTGCCTTCTTTTGCATATGGTGACATCCGGGCTGGTTATGACGACCGCCGACTATCCAACATCCAACGATGAATACGAGCATTTATCATACGTGTTCCGTGTCGACAGAGAACATTTCATATTTCCCAATCATGTTGAGCAGCATGTGGTGGTACCTGAAACGCCGGGCGTCGCTTCACCTGACCGGGCCCGGACGACCCATCCGTCTTTTTTTTACTGGCTAATGACGCCTTTTGCCGACACAGAGCAGTCTGCCGCAGAAAATGCGACACGATTTCGCATCATAAATTATCTCTTGTCCGTCTGCGTCGTCGGGCTTCTGTTATTTGCAAGCACCCAACTGCTAAAATCACAAATTGCTCAGGTGGCATTTGGCCTGATCGTGGTTGCATATCCCTACCTCACAATTGTCAGCGGCACTTTCAACAATGACGTGATGGCGCTGCTGGGTGGCGCATTGGCTTTGCTTGGCGCCATCCGATTTACAAAAGGAATGATCGGCACCAGCCCTGGCGTGCTGATGGGTGCAGGGCTGGCGATCGCCGGTTTATCGAAATTGCCTGCAGCCATCACCGTCGGTTTTTTTATCCTTTTCGCACATATTCTCATGCGTGACTTCTGGATCAGACGCCCTGCGGGCTGGCGGTTGCATATATTCACCGTACTTCTTGGCGGATTAATTGGTGCAACGCCTTATCTGGCGACAATCATACTCTATGGATATCTGTTCCCCACAGGGGATCCGTTCTTCCTTCAATTCGGACTGATGTATGAAACTGTCGATGTTCTTTCTTACCTGTTTCATTACGTCACCGCAATTGGGGTCACCTGGGGTATGTATGGGCCGAGTATTCCCTCAACATTGGCCGAACTGGCGGCACTAGCGTTCGCTACCTTGGCACTGTTTGGCACGGTAAGATCCACCAGAATGCAAAACCTTGAACCTGTTCAGGTCATCGGCCTGGCAGGATTGCTCGCGTTTTTTATGACCATTGTGGTGAACATTGGATTTGGATACTACTCCCATCTCGTCACCGGTGTACTTGCTGCTATGGGGGGGGCTAAATACTTCATGCCCATCTGGCCAATGGTTGCTCTCGCTGCCGTTTATGGTGCAACGAATATGGCCTCCCGGCGAGCAAACCAAATAGCACCGCTAATCCTCGTTGGCCTGATTTTGACTGCCCATTTGCACCCCTTCGTCGCAGGCGTCTTCACACCGCAAAGCGCTCCGGCATTTAGCTCATATCTTCCGGACCTCAAGCTCCGGAAAACGCCCTGACAAATCTTCCCAGGAAATTCAGGGCCGCACCCTCAGGCAAAGCAAAAAAATAGCCGGACCGCTGCTGCCAGCGTCCGGCGAAGGAGAGTTTGTGAATATCGAGATTATATATACCCACTCGGCGCAAGTTAGGCAGTGATCTATGTCACAGGTCGCAAATTTCTATTCTCGACGGGTATCAGTTAAAGGCCGCGTGCTGACGGATTAAGGAAAACGTCACTCTGCAATGATGCGAAGCGCCTGCTCATGGACGCCTGGATCGCCACTGGCCAGTACACCCCTGGCACGCGTATCGGGCCCGGCCCGCAAGCTGAGTGCTTCGCCGTGCCAATCCGTAATCCGCCCACCTGCCCCCTCAATCACCGGAACGTAGGCGCAAAAATCAAAAGGACTTAGATTGCTGCCCTCCAGACATATATCGACAAAGCCTCTTGCCAGCGACGCGTAGGCGACACAACCACCGCCGTAGACATTCCATTCCGATTGCGGCCAAAGCCGCTCGAACCCGGGGCGTGGCGCCGTCTCTTTGTAAAATTCCGGGCCACTGAGGGACATCACGCATTCAGATAAGCTCGTGCGTGGGCGACAGTGCACGGGTTTGCCGTTAAATGTGGTTGGCTGTCCCACCACACCAACGCATCGTTGTTCCGCGACAGGCAGTTCTACAATGCCTATTACGGGTACATTGTTATGGCATAGAGAGATCAGGCAGCCGAAAGTTGGCAGCCCGGTTGCAAAACTTTTGGTGCCGTCGATGGGATCGATAACCCATACGAATTCGCTGTCGAGATCACTATTTCCGTATTCTTCCCCAAGTATACCGTGTTCGGGGAACCTGTCGGAAATAACCTTCCGCATTGCTTTTTCGATGGCCTGATCAACTTCGGTGACCGGGCTTCCATCCGATTTTGTTTGGAACGCTGCACCATCTACGAAGGCAGCACGGGCCATCTTACGCCCAATATCTGCTAACTCATGGCCGACCTTAACGAATAAGGCTAAATCGTGCATTGTCTACATTTCCCAGGAAGGATACATCGGAATCAAGTCACAAGTTAACCTTGGTTGAGGACGCGCAAGGCTTCGGTATGAACTCTCTTATCACCTGCGGCAACAAACCTGTCACCTGAGGTAACCCCAAGCGGACCACCATTCCAGTCCGAAACAACACCACCCGCCCCCTGGATAACCGGAACGAGGGCAAGGTAGTCGTGAATATCGAACTGCACATCAAATCCGACGTCGATGCGCCCTGTCGCGAGCTGTGCATATGACATGCAACTGCCGCCATAAACAGCCAAGCGGGTAGCCTCTTTCATACGGGTCAGCGCGCCGATATCATCGGGTCCGTAAAAATCCTGATTACTGGTCGACATCAAGGCGGAAGACAAATCACTGCAGGCCCGCGTTCGAACAGGCACGCCATTACGCAACGTTTCTTTCCCATGCTGCCCGACCCATCGCTCCCCGGTCATTGGCATATCGACGACACCAAGCAACGGGGTATCCCCCTGCACCAATGCGATCAGGGTGCCGAATACCGGGATTCCAGCCAAAAACGGCAACGTGCCATCAATGGGGTCAATGATCCAAACGAACTCGGCATCTGGCGACACCGGGGCGCGTTCTTCACCAAGAATGCCATGATCAGGATGACGCTCGGCGATGATGGCGCGAATACAGTCCTCAGTCGCTTTGTCGACATCGGTAACCGGGCTGCCATCGCCTTTAATCTCGGTTTCAAACGGGCGCTCTGCGGCGTCGCGAATAAGATCGCCGGCAGCGGCAGCCATCATTTCTGCGCTTTCGGCGAAAACGGAAAGGTGAGAGTCGGGCATATTCGGTTCTCTTGATTAGTGTTGAATGATCTGGCTGAGAAACAGTTTGGTCCGGTCGTTCTTGGGGTTGTCGAAAAACTCTGCTGGCGGGTTCATTTCGACAATTTCGCCCTGATCCATGAATACCACCCTGTCGGCAACGGAACGGGCAAATCCCATTTCATGCGTCACACAAATCATCGTCATGCCTTCGTGGGCAAGATCGGTCATAACTTCAAGAACTTCGTTGATCATTTCCGGGTCGAGTGCAGACGTTGGTTCATCAAATAGCATGATTTCCGGATTCATGCACAAAGCGCGGGCAATAGCGACCCGCTGTTGCTGACCGCCTGACAACTGTACTGGGTATTTGTCAGCCTGCTCGGGGATGCGCACCCTCTCGAGCAGGCGCATGGCATGCTCTCGGGCTTCCGCTTTTGACGTCTTGCGTACCAGGCGGGGGGCGAGCATCAGATTATCGATGATGGTACGATGCGGGAACAAATTAAAGCTTTGAAATACCATGCCGACTTCGCGCCGAACGGCGTCAATATCCTTGACCTCATCAGTCAGTTCATGGCCATCAACAATTATTTTTCCGGCACTATGTTCTTCCAGACGGTTGATGCAGCGAATCATGGTTGATTTGCCCGATCCTGACGGGCCGCAAACGACAATCTTTTCACCTTTTTGGACTTCCAGATTGATGTCACGAAGCGCCTGGAAATTGCCGAAAAACTTATCTACGCCCTGCAATTGGATAATTGCATCGGTCATGCTGCCGTCTCCTGTTTTACGTGCCGACTCATGCGCCGTTCGAACGCGCCGAAGCTTTTCTGGATTCCCCAGGTGATGATCAGATAGACGATCGCAAGGGAGAGAAAAATCTCATACGGCGCATATGTTTCAGCAACAATGGTCCTGGCAATGCCTGTCATATCTACGACGGTGATGGTGCTCACTAATGCTGTTGATTTCATCAACGAGATAACATCATTACTATACGCCGGCGTTGCCAACCTGACGGCAATGGGTGTGGTGATGTAGATGAAGCGCTGACGGACCGATAGCCCCAGTGCGGAACCTGCTTCCAACAGTCCGCGTTCTACACCAAGTACGCCACCCCGCAGAATTTCCGAGACATAAGCACCAGTGTTCAACGTCAATGCAACGACGGCACAGCCGAAAGGATCACGAAGTATCGGCCAGAAAATACTCTCGCGAACGAATTCCAGCCCCGGCAAGCCGTGATAAATTATAAAAACTTGGACCAATATAGGCGTTCCGCGAAAGACATAAATGTAGACCATCGACGGCACTGATAGATACCATCTACCACTGATTCTCATGAGCAGTAGAACGATCGCCAGCGCTGTACCTAAACCCAACGTAATGAACAGCAATTGGAACGTTACGCCAATGCCCATGAGCATCTTGGGAATGCTTTCCAGAGTGAGGGCGATATCAATGCTCATCGTGAGCCCTCCAGATGCCGGTTCGCACGTTTCTCAAGCATCATGGCGGTCAGCGTAATGACCGTCGAAAAGGCCAGATAAATTCCACCGACGGCAAAGAAGAAGGGGAAGGGTTTCGCTGTCGCACCCATTCCTTGTTCTGCAACAAACAGTAATTCGTCAAGCCCGATGATTGAGATCAACGCTGTGTCTTTAATGACCGAAAGCATGTGGTTGCCGAACGGCGGAAGTGCCAACCGCCACATTTCAGGTACGCGGACATAGAAAAATGTTTTTAAATTTGAAATCCCGAGCGCACGCGATGCCTCTATTAATCCCGGATCGACGCCAAGAAAGGCGCCCCGGAAGGTTTCTGTTGCATAGGCACCGACAATGAGTGAAATGCCAAAAGACCCTGCCCAGAATGGTGGAATATCGACAAATTTTATGGTTGGGTCAAAAAATTGGAAGATGGATGTCAGCGTGATCGCCGAGCCGTAGTAGATTATAAACAGGACCAGGATTTCGGGTGTTCCACGAAAAAAGATCGTATATCCGCTGGCAATTTTTTGGGCGGTTCGACTTTTGGAAAGCTTCGCGGCAGCGCCCATCAAGCCCAACGCAACCGTGCCGACCATGGCGACGAAAAACACCTGAATCACTTCAAGCCCGGCCCAGAAAAAATCGTCCCACCATCCAATTGTTGCGTCCACAGACCCTGCTCCGTTAGAGGATGATGAGACAATGCTGGGTGGGGTTCATTTCTGAAACCCCACCACATTGTGTTCTACGCGTCTTTACTGAGTCCACTTTTCGTTGTGGATGGCAAACGGGAAGTATTTGTGCGCGTACTTCTCAAGTGAGCCGTTCGTAGACAGGGTCTTGACCGCTTTGTCGAGTTTCGCCTTCAGCGCGTCATTACCCTTGCGCATGCCAATACCGACGCCAACACCAAAGAATTTTTTCTCGTCGATCTGCGGGCTGACAAACTTGAAGCCTTTGCCATTCGGTTTACTCAGGAACTTCAGAAACGCTTTCATCGGGTTGGTCATGATCATATCAACGCGACCATTTTCCAGATCGAGATACATGGCTTCTGACGAATCATACAAAATCACCTTGGCGCTTGGCATTTTCGCCTCAAACCAACTTGAATAGGTCGTAGCGCGGCCCGTGCCAATCTTGAGTCCCGCGAAATTCTCCGCAATGGGTTTTCCAGCATCATCAAACAGAGGCGTGGTCATGCTGTTGCTGCCGACAAGACGGCCAACCGAAATCCGGTACGGTGCTGAAAAATCGATCTTCTTCATGCGCTTTTCAGTAATCGACATGGACGCGACAATCAGATCGAACTTGTTGGCAAGCAGGGCCGGGATCATGCCGTCCCATTTCTGGCAAACGAACTCTAACTCCGCGCCAACAAGTTTTGCGGCGCCCTTGGCCACATCAACATCGTAGCCATCAAGATCGCCACTGGCATTTTTGAAGTTAAACGGTGCATAGGTGCATTCCATGCCAACACGCAGCTTTTCCGCTGATGCCGACTGCATAAATCCGGCGACCAGAACTGTGGCTGCCAAAGTCGCGATTTTAAAAACCTTGATCATTGTACTCCGCCTCTCTTTTGCTGTTTAGATTATTTAGTTTATTTTTCTGATTTTTAATTTTGTTCGGTCAATTCTGTAAATAATCAGTCCCGGTGTACATCCCCCCTGAGGAGGACAACCGCTTGCTGTAAGATTATGCGCCAAGATGAGCAGCAACGGCGGCAACAGTCATATCGACTTCTTCCTGAGTATTGTAATGCGCCAAGCCGACACGAACGATACCACCGCCTTCCATCAGGCCCAAATGGTTTACGGGTTCTACCGCATAGTTGTGACCGTCCCAGACTTGAATGCCATATTCCGCCAGCGCTTCTGAAATTGCTTTCGGGTGATGCCCTTCCGCAGTGAAAGATACGGTCGGGACCCGTGAACTTATGGCATTCGGATTAGTGATGCCGTGAACTTTAACGCCCGGCAAGGCAACCAACCCTTCAATCAAACTTCGCGTTAGCGGAATTTCATAGTCCGTGAGATAATCCAGCGCGGCACACAAATTCCGCCGCCTATCACCGAAATGATCATATCGACTACGATAATTTTCATCTGCCAGATCGCGCCCAATGGATGCAAAATAGTCAACCGTAGCGGTAATACCGGCCATGCCTTCGTGGCTGAGCGTGCCGGTTTCGAAGCGATCAGGCAGATCGTCTCCAGCCGGCCGGACTTTGTAAGGGTCCAGCTCCATCAACAAGCTTTCACGCCCCCACAAGACCCCCATATGAGGTCCGAAAAACTTATACGGAGAACAGGCCAGAAAATCACACCCAAGGTCCTGCACGTCGATAACGCCATGCGGGGCATATTGGACTGAATCAACATAAACCAGAGCACCGACGCGGTGTGCCCGCTCAACAGCACCTTTAACATCGTTAATCGTTCCGGTCATATTACTGGCGTGACTAAAAGCAACCAGCTTGGTGCGCGGACTTAACAAACGGTCAAGCTCGTCCATATCAAATTCGTAGGTTTCAGGATCAAAGGGCAGGAACTTCACTTCCAACCCATGATCACGCGCCATCAATAGCCAGGGTGATACATTGGCATCATGTTCCATTCTGGTGATAATGATCTCATCACCCTTCGAGAACTGTCGACCAATAGAGCGTGAAATATGAAACGTCAGGGTCGTCATGTTCTGACCGATGATAATTTCACGCGGCGAGTTTGCATTGACGAAATCCGCCATCGCCACATGTGCCGCATCAACGATAGCGTCCGCGCGTTTTGACGTAGCAAACGGCCCACCCAGATTTGCGTTTGAATGAATGAGGCAATCCACCATCGCATCGATAACGACCTGCGGAACCTGCGTGCCGCCCGGGTTATCCATAAATACGGGAGCAGCGGAACCGTTTGCTGCTGACAACGCGGGAAACTGTGAACGGATAAAATTGATATTTAAAGCTGACATCTGTCTAATAGACCTGATTGTGATTTCCAATGGTAATAGCGGTATTTGTGTAGAGACTATCCACTTTCCATTGAGCGGGTATATCCTCCCGGAGAAGGACACGACAGGTTCGCTCATATGGCGATAGGCTGATGGAGTTAAAATGACGATCGGGCCCGCAGAATGGATCTTGGAAACTGAAAAGCTGATCGATTGCGTAGATTGTGATGATCTGCCGAAACAGATGCTGGAAAGCCTGTCGCAATTGGTTCCATTCACCATGGCCACGTTTTTTATCAATCGCGGCCGATCACGCCCGATTTCGCTTTATGATACCTTTCCCGACGCCAGATCGAAATCCGGAATCGAAAACTACATCAACGGAACCTATGTCCTGAACCCGTTCTATCTAGCTCACCTGAAAGGCCTGGAGCTTGGTGTATACCGGATCCGGGATTTGGCTCCCGACGCTTTTTTTGAAAACGCCTATTACAAATCCCTCAAAATCACACCTTCGGCTGAAGAAGAAATCGGTTACGTCACAAAGAACTGGCCTGCCGGTCACGAAGAAATTGAGATTGCTGTTCCCCTTGGTGCCAAAGAAGACAGGACCACAGCAGAAATTGGCCTTTACTGCCCGCTTGAAGAGCACACATTCGACGAGAACCAGCTGACAAGTCTGAAAACTCACTTACCGGTTATCGGTGCCATCACACGGAAGTTCTGGGATCTGCATAAAGACAATCTGGAAAACCCTCCACTTGATAACCGGATTGATGAGTTATTCGACAATTTCGGCAAACCGGAGTTATCAGACCGCGAGCAACAGGTCATCCAGCATGTTCTGCGTGGGCATTCGTCGGAATCCATCAGTTTCAATCTGGATATTTCCATCACCACTGTGAAAACCCATCGCAAACGGGCGTACGGAAAACTGAACATCTCATCACAGTCGGAACTGCTTTCCGTATTTCTGCAGTCGATAGAGCCATTTTTGGGTGCGAGATAAAGACAAAAAAATAGCCGGACTGCTGCTGCCAGCGTCCGGCGAAGGAGAGACTTTGTGAATATCGAGATTATAAATACCCGCTCGGCATCTGTTTGGCAGTGATCGCGATCACACCCGGGTATTTATTTTGATCTTGTGTACAACAGGTAAATTTACGACATTTGCCTCAGGATGAATTTTCTTGGCCTGCGGATCTGTTAGCGAAAGTCTTATGAAACGCTTTTTCCAGAAAACGATCAAAAACATCACCGATTGGATTGAAGAAGACGAAGACGACGCGGAAACATCCAAGCCCGCCAAAAAAACCGCTGCCAATCCTGAAAGCCCTAAACGCCCTTTAGACGCCAAGGCCCGGACGAAAGATGTTGGAGAGACATTTGATCGTCTCTCGAAAGACGGTGCGGTGCCGATTGCCGGAAAAGTACAGCTTATTCGGTTCGATCAGATCCGCAAAACGCTCGGCGATAAATGGCCGCGTTATGAAGAGCGCATTGAACAGATCGTCCAAAAAGCCATTCAAAAACATCTGACGAAACAGGACAGCCATTGGTCGTTCGGCGACTGTGCCTATCTGATGACATTCAATACGGTGTCCATCGAAGAAGCGGAAAGAAAATGCGAACTTATTCGCGAAGAGGTCAATAAGTTCTTTCACGGCGTTCCGGCATTGCAGAACAAGATTGAAATCACTGCCGAGGTTACCGAAGTTTCTAAAAACCCAAAGCTTGATAGTTCAAATCGCCTAGATGAAATCTATAACAAGCTCAGTAAAGGCAGCGCGGCAGCTGCCAAGAACCCCACAATAAAATCAGACCCGGGAAGCGCACCTAAAGAGAGTGGCTGGAAGGATACTCAGAGCGACAAGGTCCGTAAGGAAAAGGAAAAAGAGTGGGAGCTGAATTCCATCGGCCAGGACGCAGTAAACGCGGCATTGAAAGGAATGGAATTTGCCTACCGCCCCCTATGGCGCATGAAAGATCAACAATTGTCGGCGCGAATCATCACGCCTATACGCGAAATATCGAAAGGGTTAGCCTATGGGACGGACGTTCTTGCCCGCAGTGCCCATGGGGATGTTGGGTTTGAGCTTGATATCTGGGCACTGGAACGCGTGATCAGCGACGATGAAACTTTCCCGAGTGAAGATATAATTATGATCCCCGTGCATCATGAAACTCTGGTTTCGCTTCGTTATCGCAATTTATTTGTCACCGCCTGCAACAAAATTCCAGCCCCCTTGCGCGAAAGATTGCAATTTGAAATAACGGCCCTGCCAACCAATCCGCACCCCTCAGGCATTCAGGACGGGGCGCGGACTTTAATGCCCTACGCCCACAGCATTTGCGTCCGCTATGATCTGAGAAGCCCGAACTTTAATGAACTCTATTCCGCTGGTATTCGTATGGTTGGTTTTCAGATGCAAGGCTGGAAGGAGGCCGAAGAGACAACGATGGATTTGATCAGTGAGTTCATCCGCGCTGCTGAGCAGGCAGGACTAGACGTTTATGCAAAATCGGTTCCCGAAAAGCATTTGTCGCTAACCGCAATTGGTCTCGGTGTCGGGTATATTGCCGGCAACATCAATTCCCGCTTTACCCTTGATGGCCAACCGCCCGCATTCCGTCAGGACGACTTATACACCAATCCCTCTTAGTTTGATTTCCGCCAATCCCAGGGCGGCATAACCTCCCCTTTCCAGAGACCGCGCTTCGCCTGCCTGGATTTTGCTTCCAACTGATGAAAACCAGCACTTGCCGATGGCAGCGCCATCGCCCAGCCGGTGTATATCATCTGGCGGCTTAAATCGAAGCCTTCCGGATCAAGGCATCGCGCAACAGTCACGCCGTCCGGACCTACACCCTGTTTTTCACAAGTGACTGTTTTTACCCCTGCCGTTAAATCCATCAAACCCGTCGCTGCGATGCGTCCGCAATTGTACTCACGTTTCGGACCCTTACAGGTCTGTGCCAGTTCAGGTGCATCAATTCCGTATAAACGGAACACCTGCTCGCCGACTTTCAGAATATCCCCTTCCATCACCTGAGGTTGACCAGACGTTTTTTCCGATCCTGCGGCGGCCTGGGATGCCATTGCAAGTGACAAACCGATAACAGAGCACATAAACCGAATGTGAGACATTGCGCGAATTCTCCTTCATTTTGACTTTTCCAGCCTATGATAATTCGTACCCTGACAGAAGAACCTCGCGGAATTCTCACGAACATTTGAGAAGGCTGGAAAAATCTGTGCTGGCGGATGACAATGCGCGCCATAACGAGTATGGCTAGGCTTTAACAAAATATCCCGGAGTAGACCCCCGAAGATGAATACGACAGAAACACGGACAGGCGCACAGCTGCTTGTCGATGCGCTGACAGCTAACGATGTGGATTTGGCCTTCGGGGTTCCGGGTGAAAGCTATCTCGCCGTCCTAGATGCATTATATGCAACTAACCAGATCGACTTTGTAACCTGCCGCCAGGAAGGCGGGGCGGCGATGATGGCGGACGCGTATGGCAAGCTGACCGGCAGGCCGGGAATTTGTTTCGTTACTCGCGCACCCGGTGCCACCAACGCCAGCGCCGGGGTTCATATTGCCTATCAAGATTCGACCCCGATGATCCTGTTCATTGGTCAGGTCGCGCGTAACATGATGGACCGCGAAGCCTTTCAGGAAGTTGACTACCGCCGGATGTTTGGCGAGATGAGCAAATGGACCGCGCAGATCGATGATCCGGCCCGCATGCAGGAATATGTCAGTCACGCCTTTCATGTCGCCATGTCCGGACGACCGGGTCCTGTTGTACTGGCCTTGCCAGAAGACATGCTTCGCGAACACGCTGACCCGTCGTTCATTTTCGCAGCTGCCCGCATTGAAGCCCACCCGGGGCCAGATGACATGGCAAAGTTTCGCGAGATCCTGTCCGAAGCCGAACGCCCGGTCGCCATTCTCGGCGGCAGCGGGTGGGACGAACAGGCGTGTCTGAATTTCAGGTCTTTTGCCGAAGCCAACCATCTGCCTGTCGCCTGCGCGTTTCGCTTCCAGCATTTATTCGATAATCGCCACGAACAATACGTCGGCGATGTCGGGATCGGACTGAACCCGAAACTTGCCAAACTGGTACAGGACGCAGACGTGATCATCGCCGCAGGGCCACGCCTTGGGGAAATGACCACCGGTGGATATTCACTGATCGATATCCCGACGCCGAAACAGAAGCTCGTTCATATTCATTCCGGTGCTGAAGAACTTGGTCGCGTTTACCAGCCAACCCTTGCCATAAATGCAAGCCCCCGCGCATTCGCCAAGGCAGCGTCCGAGTTGGCTAGCGTTCATTCAACTTCACAAGCCCGCACAAAAACCGCACGTGCAGATTATCTGGCCTGGACAGAGCCCACGGATGTGCCGGGCGATGTCAACCTAGGGGAGGTGATGGTCTGGCTTCGCGATAATCTGCCTGATGATGCGATCATGTGTAATGGTGCTGGCAACTATTCCGCCTGGGTCCACCGCTTTTTTCGTTACCCCGGTTTCGGCAGTGGCCTCGCACCGACCAGCGGTTCCATGGGCTACGGCACCCCTGCCGCCATCGGCGCCAAACGGCATTATCCGAACCGCACGGTCGTCGCATTTGCTGGAGATGGTTGTTTTCTGATGCATGGACAGGAACTGGCGACCGCTGTTCAGCATGGCATCAATGTCATCATCATTGTTGTTAACAATAGCATGTACGGCACCATTCGCATGCATCAGGAACGCGATTACCCGGACCGTGTTATTGCAACCGAACTGAACAACCCGGATTTCGTTGCCCTTGCAATAGCCTATGGGGCGCATGGCGAACTGGTTGAGAAGACGGATGATTTTGCAGATGCGTTCAGCCGCGCACTTGATGCGGGAAAACCGGCATTGATCGAACTCCGGACATCACCGGAAGCGATCACCCCGTCAACGACACTGTCGGCAATTCGCGATGCTGCTCAGGCAAAGGCCTGAACGGCCGGGACCCGAAGGCGTTCGATCACCGTGTCAACTTCGTCCTCGGCGTAAGGTTTTGGTGGATGTGCGCCCCAGACCGGACCCGGCCATGCCGGATCGCTCGTAAAGCGGCCCAGAACGTGGATGTGCAATTGTGGAACAAGGTTCCCGAGTGCACCGATGTTGATTTTGTCGGGTGAATAGAGTTCGTCAATGATCAGGGATGCAGCGTTGATCTCCAGCATTACCTGGGCTTGATCACCTTCAGAAAGTTGGTGTAATTCAGAAACTTCGCCCAACCGCGGCACCAGAACCAGCCAGGGGTAGGTTGCATCATTCAGCAGGCGCAGAGATGACAGAGGCCAGTTGGTTATGGCCAAAGTATCTGCTTTTAGCCTTTCATGCAGGACGAACATCAAAACCTCCGTTATTGTCATCACTATAAATCATCAGGAACGACAACGCATGACCGAACCGGCGATAAAGGCAAACATCTGGGTAAAGGCGCAAATCCGCATTTGTGACGCGAATTTTATCCCCGCCGTGGTAGCTCGGCGAGGCGACCCGGATGCGGGCAGCATATTGCTGAAACTAAACCGCATGAATGAGGGCGTTGAAGTGCTCAGTCAGGTCCGCACAGCAGAGGGCGAACGTGCCTGGATGCGCGGAACCGGCGACAACCTGGTCAATGAAGAGCAGGCCGACGCCTATATCGACAAACAATTAAACTTCGACCCTGACATCTGGGTCCTCGAAATTGAGGACCCGGAGCGCCGTTATGAGATCGAAGGGCAGATAATTTAAGCCGTGCGGTGGATCAGGTGATAACCGAAATCGGTTTCAACCGGGCCACTGATTTCGCCGTTTTCCAGACCGAACGCAGCTTCATCAAACGTCGGAACCATAACGCCACGACCAAACGGGCCAAGGTCACCACCGCTGCTCCCGGACGGGCATTCAGAATGTTCACGGGCGAGCTCAGCAAAATCGGCACCGCCGTCAATTTGTTCTTTCAGCTCTTTGATTTGTGCGAGCGCATCTTCTTTGGACCGACCTTCAACGCCGAGCAAAATGTGGGAAGCTTGAATTTCATCAGACATAGTCATCTCATTTCGGGAAATACAGGTTGGCCCAGTGCCATCCGTTTGGCGTGTTAAACCAGTGGACATCGGCCCGTGCAAGCCGAAAACAGCCTAAACCGTACTGAGACAAAACAAGACATTTCAGGTTAATAGCGTTTTAACCCGTTGCTGGTAGTGGATAGACTCTGGTAATTGGTGATTTCAGCGTTACATTTTGATGCAAGGCAGCATAACGGCAAAGGATATTCCGGCGTGAAGCGGGTACTGTTCATCTTGATCGCAATAGTAGGGCTAGGTGTGCTTGGCGCAATGGGCGCTGGTCTCACCATGTCAGATCGCGATCTTGCAACCTTGCTGAAATCCGTGCCGGGTGCCGGTCCTTACACAGACACCATTGTGGAGAAAAAGAAATCTCTGCGTGATGGTATCGACTACATGTTCGAGGATACCGTTTATGCGGTCAAATCGACATACCGGGACATCGTCGGTTTTTCACCAGCGGACCGCACACCCCGCGTTGTCATCGAACTGGAACCGGTTCGCCAGCCAAAGATGAAAAAAGCACCAATGGCGGAAGCGCCAAAGGAAGCCCAGACAGAGCCCATGGCAAAACCCATGAAGCTAATGCCCGCCGGCGCCCCGGAACCAAAGGCACCTGAGGCTGAGCCACCCAAAGAAGTCGAGCAGATGGCGGCTGAGAAACACGCCCCTGCGCCGGAACCCGTAGCCCCTGAAGTGAAACCGGAACCTGAAAAAATCGTTGAGAAAATGCCCGAAGAGGCTAAAGCTCCTGCGCCTCCTCCCGCTCCTGCCCCGGCTCCGGGTAAAAAACCAGAAAAAATCGCTAAAGTCGAACCGGCAAAAGCACCTGCGCCACCACCGAGCGCGCCAGAACCTGGCAATGGTGATGCTGAGCACAAGCAGGGCTTGATGCATTACAAAGGTTTGGGCGTTCCGAAAAACTTCAAAACCGCGCGGAAACTCTTTGTTGACGCCGCGGGCAAAGGTCACCCGGCAGCGCAATACAATCTCGGTATCATGTCTTATCTCGGGCAAGGCATAGAGCAGGATTACCTGAAGGCCTCTGATTGGTTCCGCATGGCCGCCGATCAGGATCATGCGTTGGCACAATATAATCTCGGCTTCCTTTATTACGGCGGCAAAGGCGTGAAAAAAGATGACCTGCAGGCCTTCATGTGGATCGACCGTGCAGCTGGGTTAGGCGATGAAAAAGCCATAAAAGCGCGTGATACGTTAAAGAAGATATTGCCAAAAGACATCTTCAAGGACCAATAACCCACATCATCTAGTATGTGGCGTAAAATTTTAACTCAATATTTACCATAAAAAGTTACTTTTCCCAGACTAACCAAGGGGCCTGGCCCCGTATATCTGGGAATAAGTATAATGGGCAGAACGTTTCACGCGGTCGTATTGGGCACATTCGGCATCGGTATTTCCGCTAGTGCCCTGGCATCCGAGCCGGTTCTGATTGATCTACATACACCTGCACAGCAGTATATTGAGCTTTCAGGGGCTGACGAACCGGACAGGGCAACGAAAGAGCAGTTGCGTAATGCGGGAACAGAAATGATCCCTGCCGAGACCCTGAAAAAACCCGAACCCGTTCAGCCCATGCCTGGCGCTATGAAGTCGGCGGGCGAAAGCCTGCAACAGGCCCCGGCCGCGGAACCGAAAATGGCCAAGCCGGTCAAAATGGAGCCCAAGCCGGCACCGGAGCCTGAAATTACAAACCCGATGAAAGTCGATCACACTGTCGCGGGCGCGTACTTGCGCGCTGATGCAGGGTATGGCTTCAATATGGATTCTGATGGCACGCAAACTGCGGGCGATTTCACTTCTGAATCCGTGGATAACGCCGCCGTCATCGGCCTTGGGGTTGGTTATAAACACAACGACAGCTTTCGCGGTGATGTAACCTTCAGTTACCGCCCGGACGCCGATGTCAGCGCAACAACGGCAGCAGGCAATACCGCCAGCACCGAAGTTGGCGCCATGAGCGCTTTGGTCAACGGCTACTGGGACATCGCCAAAGCCAATGCCTTCACCCCGTACGTCGGTGCCGGTGTCGGCATGTCCCGTCTGAGCACTTCTGATCAGACCACAACCGGTGGCGTCGCAACGGAATCGGGTGATTCAACCAATAACTTCGCCTGGGCCCTGATGGCCGGCACAGCCGTCGGTATTACAGACAATCTGGCCGCTGATGTTGGATATCGTTACATGAACCTCGGTGACTTCAAATTACAGGGCACCACTTCATATGATGACCTTCAAGTCCACGAAGTCCGCGCCGGATTACGGTTCGGATTTTAAGATACCATGCAAATTTCGAGAACCGGGATCATTCTGAATACTGAAAAGTTTGATGACTGCGTCACTTTTTATAGAACCTTGTTTGGCCTGCCAGTTATGTTTCATGAGTCCGACGGCGACTTCCGGCTGACCTGTCTTGAATTCGGCGGCTCTTATCTGATGATCGAGACCGGTGGCATAGCAAAAAGCGGCGAGAAATCGATCTCTGAAAATTCTACAAAACTACGGTTTAACGTCGCCGACATTGACGCGGCGTTGGCAAAGGTTACCGCCTTTGGGATTGCGGCAAATGTTCAGAAAACAGATTGGGGATCAACCATCGATATTCATGACCCCGATGGGAACAGAATTGGCATTAGAGACGAGCCTTCGTTTGTTAAGCAATTCAATAGCTAACAGAAGCCCTATCCCCCCTTTGCCCGAAACTCAGCAATCTCTTTCTTTAAATCATCGTATTCTTTGCACCCGAACAAACAGGCGTCATCAAGGCGCTGGAGTAATTTTTCCGCTTCCTTGAGCCGATTGGTTTCCAAAAAGAGTTCGCCAAGGTACTCAAGCGCACCCCGATGTTTTGGGTCAATTTCAAGCGAGCGGTTATAGGCAACTTCAGCCGCTTCAAGTTGGTTTGTTTTCCGAAGTGAGTATCCCAGCAAATTATGTGCATCGGCATTTTTCGGCGACGTCTGAGCGACAAATTTCAGTATCGGAATCGCTTCACCATAGCGTTTCGCTTCGAGCAGTTTCTGGGCATCCAAAATTTTAGGTGACTGTGTGGTTGCCGGGGTTGTATCCGACCCAGCAGCCATGACCGACCCGGCCCATGCGAGCAATCCGACAATCATTAATGCGCTCAGAAACTTCATTATTACGCCTCCCACGGATAATCAGATATGGATGCGTGTAATATACCACTGGCCGGTATTAATGGTGTTCACTTTTTGATGAGGCCGGGCGGCGTAGTTTTTCGCGTTGCAGAATGTAAAGCCCGCTCAAGACAACAACACCAACACCAATCAGGGTCCAACGATCCGGGACATCCCCCCAGACAATAAACCCGAGCCCCATGGCCCAGATGATGCTTGAGTATTTGAACGGTGTCACAAGCGCCGCTTCGGCGTAGCGGAAGGTTTCGATCAGCACAAAATGTGCGCTACCGATGAGGATTCCGCCGAGCGCAAACAAGCCGATATCAAAAAGGTTCAGCGGCTGCCATTCAACAAACAGAGATGTCGCCAGTCCGGCCAGAACAACTGCCGTAGTGGTTAGCGTCAGGATTGCAACCGACGAGTCCCGAAACGCCAATCGGCGCGTCAGGATATCGCGAAGTGCTCCGGTCAGGCTGGCGCAAAGTGGAAACAATGCCGCCCATTGCATGGCTTCACCTGTCGGCCGGATGATAATCAACACTCCGCAAAACCCGACAAGCACAGCGGCCCAGCGTCGCCAGCCAACAATTTCCCCCAGCAACCATGGCGCAAGTGCCGTTACAAACAGGGGACCCGCGAAGCTGATGGCGATGGCATCAGCGATTGGCAGATAAAAAAGGCCTGTGACAAACAAGAAGGTGCCGGTAACAACCAGGCATCCGCGAATGCTTTGCCCTTTGATGTCAGTGATCCTGAGTGACCTTAAGCCACCCCCATGCCAGACCAGAATGGCAATTGGGATGTAGACGAATATACCGCGCGTGAACATTAACTGCCCCACAGGATACCCGCCAGTCAGCCATTTCAGCACAGCATCGTTTCCCGTCAGCAAGGCACTGCCGACGAGCATATATATGATCCCCTTGAGCGGTGCTGCCGAAGATGAAACCGGCCTTGTTGATGCCACTTTGGTATTACCTAGCCATAAAGCGCGTTAACGATAAACACGGCGGCGCTAATCCCCATAAGATCCGCGCATAAAGCTGCGATCAGGGCATGACGAATACGCCGCACCTGCACCGCGCCAAAATAGACGGCCAGTACATAAAATGTGGTTTCTGTTGAACCCTGGAAAGTTGACACCAAATAACCCGTCAGGCTATCGGGACCAATTGCCGGGTCTTGAATGATTGAGGCCATGATTCCATAAGCCCCCGAACCCGAGAGCGGGCGCAGCAATGCCATCGGCAATGCGTCTGGCGGCATACCGAATAACACTGTCATTGCGCCCAAAGGCTCAATGATCAGATCCATAGCACCCGAGGCACGAAACATGCCAACAGCCACCAGAATTGCGACCAGATAGGGGATGATACGAAGGGCGACGTCGAAACCATCTTTGGCCCCTTCAACAAAGCATTCGTATACCAGCACCCCCTTCATGACACCGAAGCCAAGCAAGGCGATCATCAGTCCAGGAATGATCCAGGGCGATATGGCGCGGCCATATATAACTGTCAGCGGCACCATCGCGATGATGACGCCAAGTGCTGTTATGGAAACCCACAACGGATAGGCGCGGCCATCGTCTTCGGGCAGATCGTCATCAGCAGCACTCCCGACAGCATCGGGGGCCTCATCACCTGATGACGTTATTTCCGTCCCTTCAACCGGCCCGGAATCCACGGAGGGTCCATAGGGGAAATAACGTTGCAGCATCTTTGCCATGAAGATGGCGATGGCCGTGGAGCAGATGGTTGCAAACAGAGTGGTCGGAACGATCCCCGCTGGATCAACGGACCCGGCAGCGGCACGAATGGCAATAACACCCGTCGGCAACAAGGTGACGCTTGAGGTGTTGATCGCGAGGAACAGAACCATCGCATTGGTCGCTGTGCCTTTGTGTTTGTTCAGCGTATCAAGCTGCTGCATGGCACGGATGCCGAACGGCGTCGCAGCATTTCCCAAGCCAAGCGCATTGGCTGACATGTTCAGAATGATCGCCCCCATGGCCGGATGATCGGCAGGAACATCCGGGAACAGGCGAACCATCAATGGGCGTAGCAGTCTGGCAATGATGACCAGCAAGCCGCCCTGCTCGGCAACTTTCATCAGCCCGAGAAACAAGGCCATCACACCGACTAGGCCGATCGCCAGCGTGACCGACCCGGACGCGGCATCGATCATTGCACCGCCAAGGGCATCCATGGGGCCTTTGTCGCCGGACCCGTCCCAGGTGAACTGGCGATAACCGGCAATGACAAACGAGATGCTGACGAGGGCGAAAAATATTGCGTTCATGATGACATCCAGAAGACCCCGAATGAATGTTGAACGCAACCCTCAATCGATCATGAATCGCTCTGGATGATCTGTAATAATGCTTTCCACACCCCAACTGAACAACCGATCCCCAATGAGAGGATTGTTCACCGTATAACAGCGAAGCTGATAACCACTGGAGATGACGGCCCGCGCCTGGGTCAGGGTGAGATGTTGCCAGCCACAATGCACAGCACTACATCCGAGGGCGTGAACACGTCTGCGCCAATCAGGTGTCAGACGATGACTGAGCAAGGCCCGGTCATACTCGGGAGCCGCTTCCAGCATCACACCAAGTGTTTCATCATTAAAGGAAGAGATAACCGGGCTTGGTAAATACTCAGGCCAGTCTTTGGACAATACTGAAGCAACGACCCTCGCCGTCTCTACTTCCCGCCCCGGGCTAGGCTTCAGTTCCAGATTGGCGCCCAGATTTAGTTCGCCAAGCAAATTGAGGGCTTCTTTCAGGCTGGGTATCTGCTCGCCTCGAAACCGTGGACGGAACGGAGTTCCTGCATCCAGAGACTCAAGGTCGCTCAAACTCCGTTCATGAACTGGCCCCTGCCCATTGGTCGTCCGTTCCAGATCATCATCATGAAAAACGATCGCTTCGCCATCACAGGTCAATTTGACGTCAAACTCGACCCAGCGCAGCCCGCAATCCGCAGCGGCTCGGATCGCGGCCATGGTGTTTTCAGGCGCGATACCGGCTGCCCCCCGATGACCGATGACAGATGGTAGGTTGAATTCGCGTTGGTTTTTAATTGTACTTTTCCTCATCATCCTGAGGGCTGTTGGGGCAGAATCACAATTGGGCATCAAGAATATTTGTTGCTCTTGCGCTTATTAACGATCACCCTTTCTAATAACAACAAGTTTTCAAACCAAAAAACATTGAGGCGACGATGGCAGACGACAACCTGAAAAAGATGGCGCTTGAATATCACCGGTTACCGGTGCCCGGAAAACTCGCCATTTCGGCGACCAAGCCCCTTGTCAATCAACGCGACCTCGCTCTCGCCTATTCGCCCGGTGTCGCCGCAGCTTGCGAAGCGATTGTCGATGATCCGGCGGAAGCCGCTACTCTGACAGCAAGGCAAAATCTGGTCGCCGTCGTCACCAACGGGACGGCCGTTCTCGGGCTTGGCTCGATCGGTCCGCTGGCATCAAAACCCGTAATGGAGGGCAAGGCTGTCCTGTTCAAGAAGTTCGCTGGCATCGATGTTTTCGATATCGAACTTGATGCGTCCGATCCTGATAAAATCGTCGACATTGTCGCCGCACTCGAGCCGACCTTCGGGGCGATCAATCTGGAAGATATCAAAGCACCGGAGTGCTTTATCATTGAGCAAAAGTGCCGCGAACGTATGAATATTCCGGTTTTTCATGATGACCAGCACGGCACGGCAATTGTCGCGGGTGCCGCCATTTTAAATGGCATGCGGGTTGTTGGTAAAAACCTGGAAGACATTAAACTTGTCTCGACCGGTGGCGGTGCAGCTGGGATCGCGTGTCTCAACCTATTGCTGAGCATGGGCGTTAAACGCGAAAACGTCACCCTGGTTGATCAGGTCGGCGTTATCTACAAAGGCCGCACGGAAGAGATGAACCCGCATAAGGAAGAATATGCGCAGGATACGGATGCCCGGAAACTGGGTGACGTAATTGATGATGCGGATGTTTTCTTAGGGCTTTCAGCACCCGGCATACTGACCGAGGAAATGGTCTCCAGAATGGCCGACAAGCCGTTCATTCTCGCGCTTGCCAACCCGGTCCCTGAAATCCTTCCCGAGATTGCCAAACGTGCCAAACCGGATGCGGTGATTGCAACCGGACGGTCTGATTATCCCAATCAGGTCAATAACGTCCTCTGTTTCCCGTTCATTTTCCGTGGTGCTCTTGATGTGGGTGCGACGACCATCAACGAAGAAATGAAAATTGCCACCGTCAAAGCCATCGCTGATCTGGCGATGGCAGAAAGTTCGGAAGTTGTTGCCAATGCCTATCAGGGTGAAGAACTGAACTTCGGGCCGGATTATCTGATTCCGAAACCCTTTGATTTGCGCCTGATCGTTGAAATCGCACCTGCAGTCGCCAAGGCGGCAATGGATTCAGGCGTCGCGACCAAACCTATTGAGGATTTCAGTGTTTACCGTGAACGGTTAAGCCGCTTCGTCTTCCGCTCCGGTATGTTGATGAAACCAGTTATCGATCGCGCACGGCAACTGCCGAAACGCCTTGTTTTCGCTGAAGGAGAGGACGAACGCGTATTGCGCGCCGTGCAGGTTCTGGTCGATGACGGTATCGCCCAACCCATTCTTGTCGGCCGTCCGGACGTGATTTCCAACCGGATTGACAAACTGGGCCTTCGGCTCAAGCAGGATCAGGATTTCAGCCTGACCAATCCGGAAAGCGACCCCAGGTATGAGGATTACTGGCGCGGCTATCATTCAATTATGGAACGTGACGGCGTATCACCAGAACTGGCACGCACGATTATCCGGACCAACACGACCGCCATTGCGGCCATGATGCTGCACCGGGGCGAAGCCGATGCGATGATTTGCGGCACCTACGGTCACTACCCCTGGCACCTCAAACATGTTCTGGATATCATCGGCAGAGCCGATGGCGTGAAGGATGTATCGGCCATGGGCACGGTGATTATGGATAAAGGGTCATTCTTCCTATGTGATACCCATGTTACCCACGACCCGAGCGTCGAGGAAATTGTTGAAATGACGCTGTTGAGCGTGGAAGCGGTACGCCGTTTTGGGGTCACCCCAAAAGTTGCCCTTCTGTCGCATTCGAATTTTGGATCACGCGGCACGGTCACAGCCCAGAAAATGCGCGAAGCGACGATCATCCTCAGTGAAAAGGTGCCGGACCTGGAAATTGACGGTGAAATGCAGGCCGATGCGGCGCTAAATGCTGCCATACGTCAGGATGCATTTCCGAATTCCCGCTTAAGCGGCAAGGCAAACCTGCTGGTGTTTCCAAATGTTGAGGCGGCGAATATTGCCTACAACCTGCTGATTTCGCTGGGAAATGGCCTTCCGGTCGGGCCGATGCTGGTGGGGGCGGCAAAACCTGCACATATCCTCACCCCGTCTGTTTCGGCGCGCGGGATCGTTAATATGAGTGCGCTCGCCGTCGTTCATGCCCAATCAGGTGAGGGCGTCGCGCCCAAACTTATATAAAACCGGGAAATACTTGCCGATGCAAAGTATTCGCGCCAGACATTATTAACCATATGCTCAGTCCGCAATGCACACCAAAGTCTGTGCGAACGGGGTGGTTGATCTCTTTAAGATATTGAAAAACCGGTATTTAACCAAGCTCTTCAAGATCAAGAATGGAATCCTCAAGCGCGATATCCATTGCCAGTATGTTAACCACTCTGTAACCAGCATCGTAATAGTCTTCACCCTGTCGCGCCCGCACCTGGGGACCGGATTCAAACTCGGAAGCCAGCAGGGCTTCAAAATTTTCAACTTGGTCAAAATTCGCATGCATTGTTTTGTCTCCTATCTTTCTACAGTTGCTCAGACGCCCAAAAAGGCCGTCACAGGTAACAAAGCAATGTTCATGCCAGTTTCAACAAACTCCTCTGCCAGACCTGTGGATAGGTTATCCGGTTTAGCCCGGAACCTGTTATCCAGAGGGTATTCACAGGTCATCCACAATAAATCGTTGAAATTACAATATATAGTGGACAGGGGTATGAAATTCGGGCAAATATTGAAAGAATATATTTATGGTTTATGGAGACTTCTTCCATTAAACTGCGCGCATCTGGGGAATTCGTGGATGCGGCTAAGTAACGAGAGTTGGATTAGGGTGGGAAAAATAATCCGCGGCTTAGGGGTAGCAGCTCTGGCACTTGTTGTGCTTGGATCGACGCCTCTTGAGGTTCGGGCCGAACCTTTAAAGGAATCTCTCGAATTATTGCTCAAAACGCACAAGCGATTGCTCGCCGCGGACGCGGATCAGAAAAAAGCTGAAGAAGAGGCAGAAGCCGCGTGGAAAGACTGGTTCCCGAACTTCTCCGCAACAGCCAATTACGGGTATGAAAAACAGGACAAGCCCACCGGCACTGTCGATACAAGTTTGCATCCTCGCAATTTGGAATTCTCACTCACTCAGAAAGTATGGGATTTTGGCGAAACCAATGCCAATATTCGCAGAGCCAAGCTGGCCCATGACAAGGCGACATTAACAAGAAAATCATCGGAGCAAGCCGTCCTTCTTGAAGGCATTCAAGCACATCTCGGCATTATCCGTGACCAGAAACTACTGGAATTCGCCGAAAGCTCCGCCGCCAATATCAAGCGCCAGGCAGATCTTGAAAACGAACGGGTTTTGCGCGGGTCCGGTTTATCAACTGACGTTCTGCAGGCGAAAACCCAGCTGGCCGGTGCCAATGCCCGCGCTATTGGCATTAAAGGCGCATTGAAACGTTCCTTCAATCGCTACGTTGCTGTTTTCGGGCATAAGCCAGAAGATCCGGAAACCATGCGTGAGCCGAAGTTGCCGCTTGAGTTGCTGCCGACATCGGTCGGCTCAGCCATTTCCATGGCGCTCAAGGGAAACCCGCAACTGGCCGCCACACAATTAGATTCCCATATCGCCCGGGAGACAACCAAAGCGACACGCGCGTCAGAATTTTTCCCATCCTTTGAAGCCTCCGCTGAAAATAATTATATTGAAGATGGTGCCGGAACGATCGGGCGCAAACAGGAACGCCTCATTAAACTTGAAGCCACCTACGAGCTTAGCCTTGGCCTGACCGCCATCAACACCCTTCGCGCGGCCAAACTGGGCCATCTATCAGCCAACAACACGTACGCAAATACCCGCGACCTGGTCGAAGAGCAGGCCCACAACACATGGGACGATCTTGAAACCCAGCGTATAACGGCGGAGCTTAAACATAATCAGGCAAATATTGCTGCTGAGTTCCTGACCTTAGCCCGCAAGGAACGCCAATTGGGCAACCGTTCGCTTAATGATGTTCTGGCTGCTGAAACCGCACTGATCAACGCCTCAAGCGATGCCGCCCAGGCCGATACAGATGTCGCGATTTCCGTTTACAGACTGCTCTCGGTTTTGGGCAAGCTTGCCCCCTCTATTATCAATTAATGGGCAACAAAAAAATGGTCGCCCTGTGATGGCCGTCATAGCTTGTTGTTGTTTGAAAATGTAAAATACCGAGGAATTGAACTTTTTGTAACGGCAGTGGTGTTGCATTTTCTAATGAAAATCCCCCGAATTGCGGTTATTCTTGGATGTTGCCCTATGTGGCGTAAGGAAGCGTTTCGATGAATAGTGGCCCATTACCGACTGAGATGTTAGGCACCGCCGGAAATGACGAGCTGCTGCGCGATTTTACGGGCAGTGACACACAAGCCATTGATGCTGCGGGTAGCAACACACAAGCCTTTGAATCTGCGGGTAGTAACACACAGGTCATCGAAGTTAATTCAAGTGATGCCATTACCATTTTCGACCAGCCCTGGTTCCTGCGTGCCGACTTTTCCCGCAGCGGCCCGGACCTTCACCTCATTGGCCCCGATGGCCAGGACCTGCTGATCCGCGATTATTTCAACCAGTCCCCTCCCCCCGATTTAACGACGGCTAATGGTGTCACTCTTCATGGCACGATTGCGACGCGTCTGGCGGGGCCCGTTGCCCCCGGTCAATATGCGCAAGCCACGCCCGGGGCGGCGACTGAGCCGATCGGGCGGGTTGAAACCATTGAAGGCGAAGCGACGGCAACCCGTGCTGACGGCTCCCAGGTCATATTGACCCAGGGCGACCCGGTATTCGCCGGTGACATTCTGGAAACCAATGCAGAAGGTTCCGTCGGTATCATTTTCGCTGATGAAAGCACCTTCTCGCTCGGTGAAGACGGCCGCATGACGCTGGATGAGATGATTTACGACCCGGGCAGCCAGGAAGGCTCGATGTCGGTTAACCTGCTGCAAGGCGCCTTCACGTTTGTTTCAGGCCAGATCGCCAAAACCGATGTCGATGCCATGACGATCACAACCCCGACATCAACCATCGGTATTCGCGGCACGGCTGGGGCCGGCGACGTCAATCTGCAAGGCCAGACAACCGGCGCATTATTACCCGAAGCCAACGCCTTCGTCGGTGAAATGACCTTTCAGACGGATGCCGGGACCGTCGTAATTAGCAAAGCCATGGATGCTGTTTTCATCCCAAGTGATGGCAGCCCACCGTCAGAACCCTTCCAGATGACCGCCCAACAGATGGGGCAGGCTTTCGGCCCCGCCATGAACGCAATGCCGAATGCCAGTGCCTCGATTGCCGGGAACGTTGTCTCTGGCGCCAAACAAGGCCAGGTCGAGCAACAGGCTGCCGAACAGGCCGCTGAAGATGCGGCTGTCAAACAGGAAGAAGCAGAAGCAAATTCAGCCGCTGCAGAAGAAGCCGAGCTGGCTGCGCAGGCCGAAGTTGAAGCTGCCGCTGCCGCCGAGGCCGCCGCTGCCGCCGAAGCAGAAGCCGCTGCAGCCGAGGTTGCCGCTGCCGAGGCCGCAGCAGTCGAAGCCGCCGCAATTGAAGCGCAGGCCGCCGAGGAAGCAGCACTCGCCGCAGAACAGGCCGCAACCCTTGAAGCCGCTGCCGCAGAGGCCCTTGCCGCCGCTGAAGCGGCAGGTGCCACCGAAGCCGAGCAGGCTGCTGCCGAAGCCGCTGCTGCCGAAGCCGAAGCCGCCATTGCCGAAGCAGAAGCTGCACAAGGTCTCGCCGAACAAGCCGCTGCCGAAGTAGCTGCCGCAACCGTTGCTCAGGCACAAGCTACCGCCGAAGCCGCCCAACAGGCGGCAGAAGCGCAGGTCGCTGCCGCTGCCACCGCACAAGCCGAGGCTGGAGCCGCTGCCGCTGCTGCTAACACCGCTGCCGCTGCTGCAGAATTCGCCGCTGCTGCGGCAGACGTTGCCGTTGCCCAGGCAGGCGTATTCGCGACCAGTTCCACGGGAGCCGTTGCCTCTGCTGCGGTAAGCGCGGGCGTTGATGTGCCGGGAGCAGATGAACTCGAAGCCGTTCAGGAAGCCGTGCAAGCTGCGCAGGGCGCCGCAACCGAAGCCGAGGCGCGGGTTGTCGAGGCCGAAACACAGGCGGCCGAAGCTGAAGCACAAGCCGATGCTGCCGCCGAACAAGCCGCAGTTGCGGAAGCCGAAGCCGAAGTTGCAGCAGAACAAGCCGCCGCTGTCGAAGCCGAGATCGAAGCCGAAATCGCCCAGGCTCAGGCCGAGGCGGAAGCGCAAGTGGAGGCAGAGACACAAGCTGAGGCTGAGGCTGAGGCTGAGGCTGATGCAAATGCCCAGGCTCAGGCCGAAGCGGACGCCGCCGCAGAAGCCGAAGCCCAATTTCAGGCTGAGATTGAAGCGAATATTCAGGCCGAGATTGAAGCGGATATTCAGGCCCAGATCGAAGCGGACATTCAGGCCCAGATCGAAGCGGACATTCAGGCCCAGATCGAAGCGGACATTCAGGCCGAGATTGAAGCGAATATTCAGGCCCAGATCGAGGCAGAACAAGCGGCTGATGACGATGACGATGACGATGTAATACCAGATGGCGGCGGTTTCAACCGAATAGTTGACTCAACCACCGGGCCTGACACTCTTCTGGATGATGAAACCGCAACCCAATTCCGGATGATTCAGGGTTCAACACTTGGTGATCTTGATGTCATCAACGGCGGCGCCGGAACAGACGAACTCTATCTGGAAAACCTGCATAATTTTGAAGGCGTCTACGACATCGGCGCCGACATTATGACCTATACCGCTGAAAGCGGCACGATAAACGGCGAGATCGCCTTAACCAATGTTGAACAGCTATGGGCCAATGATGCCGCAGAAGATGACGTGCGTCTGGACATTACAGGCGGAACGGCCGGGCAGTACGGCTATATTCTGGCCGGCGGTACGGGCAACGACACAATTTCCGCCGCCGCCGGGCAATCCTTCAGTTTCAGTGTTGGAACCTTGCCGAGCCACTCCATTTCAGCATCGAACACCGCTGGCACAATCCTGTTTGGCGGTGCCGGCAATGATCACATCACCGGGTCCGACGGCGAAGATGTGATGTTCGGCGGCGCTGGCAACGATACGCTGATCGGCGGTGCGAACAACGACGCCATGTACGGCGGCGCTGGCAACGACCAGATCAATACCGAAGGCACAGACTATATTGATGGCGGTGCCGGCGATGACATATTAACCATGTCTAGCGGCAACGACACGATCACGGTCTTAAACGTCGAAACCGTCAATGGCGGTTCCGGCACGGATATTGTCGTGATGGACGGTGTTGCAGGATCTAGCAATATCATCGAATCCATTTACGCCGTCGAGCATATCGAGGCCAGCGATGGCGATGACAGCCTGACGTTTGCGAATTCAACAAACACGTTCGGCATGTCCGGCACGTTCGAGACCATCATTGGCGGTAGTGGTAGTGATACGATTAGTCTTGCTGATGGTGGCAATACTCTTTCTGATGTTTCCGACGTTGAAACCATCATCGGCGGCAGCGGTGTTGATAAGGTAACTGTAACCGGCTCAACCGCAGCCCTTATTGAAGCGGGAGCAGGCGACGACACTTTGATCGGCGGCAGCGGGTCGGACACGATCGAAGGTGAAGACGGTGCCGATACCCTGACCGGTGGTGGGGGCAGTGACCGCTTCGATTATGACGCTGTCACGGATTCAACCGCGGCTTCAAAGGATGTCATCACCGATTTTGATGCAACAGATGATGCGGAACAAATCTTTCTGGACGGCCTCAAAACCGGAACATTCTCGTTCCTCGGCGCGCATTCTGTCGCTTTTACCGGAGCCGCCGGCGGCAACAATACGGAAGCGCGGTTTAACGACACGACGAAAGTCCTTGAAATCGATACCGGCGGCACCGGCACGGCCGACATGGAAATTGTGCTGGAGGGCGTAAGCCTCGCCGATCTGGCCGCAGGTGATTTCCTGGTTACCGGCTCTGGTGACGTGGTCTTCAATTACGAAACTTCTGACAGTTACGCGTTTACGGCGAATAATGATTTGATCTTTGGCTCAGCAGGAGATGATACACTGAGCACGTCCGGTACTGCAGCTTCTGGGGACACTATTAACGGGGGCGATGGCACTGACCACATCGGCACCATGACCGGAACCGTGGCTTTGGTAAGTATTGAATCCGTCACCTGGGGCGACAGTACGCTGACGGTGACGACCAATCTGTCCGGGCAGGCGATGCGTGGCGGTGGCGGGAGTTCCGCTGTCCTTAATCTGGCCGATGGGGGAAATACTTTCTCCGCCTGGGAGGATATTGACTATATCAATGGCGGGACTGGCGATGATGTCATTACGGCCAGTTCTGAATTCAACATCGGCATTTCACAGTTCGGCGGTGGTCGCGTAAGGCAATATGACCTGGGCGACGGAACCGACAGCGTCACCATGTTGGGGACCAACGATGATCTCGCTATCGCCAACGTGGAAACAGTTGACGGCGGCGGTGGAACAGATCGTATCGCGATTATTGACTCCGGGACGACGACACACTTCCTCAACACGGAAACCATCAAGGGCGGATCCGGGGACGACGTTGTCATTCTGGACACAGTCCTGACGTCCGGCGACATTGACCTGGCTGTGGGCAGCGCCGACAGCCTGACGCTGGCCAGCGGAGCCAACACCATGACGGTCTCCAACACGGAAACCATTATCGGCAGCACGACAGGCACGGACACCATCACCATGGGAGCAGCCGGCACAATAACAGTCAAGGATATCGACGTAATCATAGGCAATGGTGCCGCTGATGAAATTATTCTTGCTGATGGAACCGGTGAAACGGCAACCATTTCCGCCGTCCAAACCATTACCGGCGGCAGTGGAAATGATTCAATTACATTAGGCTCCGATGCGGATCTGATTTTCTCCCTCGATTTGGGCGGCGGCACTGCCGATCATCTGACCCTGGCGACAGTCACCGAGCAGGCACTAAGTGTCTCCAACACGGAAACCATCACCGGCGGCGGCGGAAACGACAATGTTACTTTGGGCACCGTGATAACGTCCGGCGTCATCAATCTGAACGGGGGCTCAGATAGCATTGTATTCGCAGGTGGCGAAAACAGCGCAACAGTTACAAACACCGAAACCATCACCGGCGGCACCGGCAACGATGACATCACAATCGGCTCAGCACAGTCGTCCGGCACGATCGACCTGAACGGGGGGACCGCCGACAAGCTTACGCTGGCGAACGGGACCAACATCCTGACCGTAACGAATACGGAAACCATCATCGGCGGCAGCGGAGATGACACCCTGACTATGACCACTGCCGCAATTAATTCCGCCATAACCGTTCAAATGAACGGACAGGCGACCAACGATACAATCAAACTATCCGACGGCGGCACGATTGCTGATGCGAATTTTGCCAACGTGACCGGCCTTGAAATTCTGTCATTGGCGGATGCGGTGACCAGCGTTACCCTTGGAAGCAATGCCGATGCCGCCTTCGGTTCGACATCCGGGGAAATCACGTCGCCCTCATCATCAAATATCCACACCATTGACGCGAGCGCCTCGACTATCGACTGGACGATTGGTCTTGCCACGACTGGCGTTGCCGACACGATAACCACTGGTTCCGGCAATGACACAATTACCACCGGCACTGGCGATGATACGATAACCGCCGGCGCCGGGGCGGACTGGGTTTTCGGAGGAGCCGGTGCAGATGACATAGACCTGGGGGCGAGTGATACTGCGGCAGACATCGTTCGCTATGAGGCGCCCGACGAGGGGGCAGTAGTGTCTGCGAATTCCGGCTATGATATAATTTCCAATTTCGAATCAGGGACCGATAAAATCCAGTTTTATCTCGCTGGCGCTTTCGACGATTTTGATGACGCCACGCCCGACGACGCCGCGCAACTTGCCGCTTTTGCAACCGGTGGCTCGGATCTGTCAAGCAACGAGGTCATATTTATCACTTCAAATGTCGGCACTGGCAATTTGGTAGAAAATGGATTTACGGATGTGATCGCCAAAATCGGCGCCGTCACAGCCGGCACAGCAACCGCGGCAACGACACAGAATGATGCCATATTTGTCATGTATGACGGGACTGATTCCGGTGTATACATGTATACAAATGCGGACGGGGCTGGCGCCGGAAACACGACCGTTGAGGCAGACGAGCTAACCTTGCTGGCAGTTGTCGAGAACACTCAATTGACTGTTGGGAATGTTGACGTCGAATTCTCTGCGACATGAGCGCGCAACCTTTTCCGAACGCCAAACTGTTCTGATTGGATAGAATTCTGTGCTGCTGCCTCTGACCAAATTGCTTGATGAGAAAGCGCTTGAAACCATAGATGAAGTGCTGGCCGATGCGCCATTTCAGGATGGCGCCAAAACGGCTGGTGCGGTGGCGGCTCCGCTCAAGAACAACCTGCAGCTGGACCGCGCCAACACCAAAGACATCGCCAAACTTGATGCAATCATCATGGAGGCGCTTTCCAGCAATTCGACCTTTCGCGCGGGCACCATCCCAAAGCGCATTCTGCCGCCCTATTTCAGCAAATACACCGAAGGCATGAGCTACGGTTCACACGTCGACAATCCGGTTATTGCAGACGGGACAACGACGCTCCGCACCGATTTATCGATGACCCTGTTTCTCAGTGACCCCGACAGTTATGAGGGCGGCGAGTTGATGGTTAAAACCGATACCGGCGACACCCGTATCAAGCTGCCGAGAGGTGATGCGATCATCTACCCGACCGGCGCCTATCATGCGGTCAATACCGTCACCAAAGGCGTGCGCGTTGCCGCCGTCACCTGGATCGAAAGCATGATCGCGGACCCGTATCAGCGTAAACTTGTCTACGAGCTGGATCTGGTCAATCAGTCGATCCGCACAAAAATGCCGGATTCTGAAGAAGCCCGTATGCTGCATAAAATCTACGGCAATCTGTTTCGGTTATGGGGAAACCTATAGAGCCATTATTGGCCGCAAATACGCCTTCGCAAACTGCGTTTGCTCGGGATTCCTTATGCGCAAATACGTCGTCGCAAACTTCGTTTGCTCGGGATTTCTTTAATCGCAAATACGTCGTCGCAAACTTTGTTTGCTCGGGATTTGCTATACCCCATTTTTAAACCGCCAATCTTGTGCTAGGTTGTAGAGCGTTGATTCCTTTTAACGATTCGCCGTGTGCAGGAGATAATTTTCACGTATGAGAGAGCTGTTCGCACGTCTGTTCTCGCGCCCCGTTCTTGCGGCTGAAATGCTGGCGGCGACCCTGCTCGCCAACATCCTTGTTCTTGCCTCGCCCATTTTCGTCATGCAGGTCCTGAACCGCTACGTCGCCCACGGTGTTGATGCCACGTTGGCGACGCTGGTTGCCGGGGTGACGCTGGCGATCATCATGGAGCTCAGCTTTCGCCAGATTAGAATGCGCCTCGCCAATTGCATCAATTCGAATTATGACCGCGCCGTCGCCCATGGTGCCTTCTCAACGCTAACGACAACTCGGTCCGGGGCAATCGAGCAACTGCCCACGGGTCTCCGTCAGGAGATGATTTCAGGCGCTGAAAAGCTTCAGGCCGCCTACAGTGCAACGAACATGTCGACCTTCCTTGACGTTCCATTTGCCATTTTTTTCATCGGCGTCCTGTTCCTGCTCAATCCGACGATCGCCGCCGTCGTCACCGGCTTTGTCGCTGCCGGTTTTATAATTTCCATGATTTCGCTCGGTCTTCTGCGCCGCCCAATACGCGATATGCAGGGCGCCGGTGGACTTCGGAGCGGCTTGATCGGATCCGCCATTCAGGCTGGTGATACGGTACGCGCCTTTAATGGAGGCAGCTTTATCCGCCGGCATTGGCAGGCACAAACCGATAATTTTCACGGCCTATTTCGTAAAATTTCCAGTCGCCAAGGGTTTCTGCAATCGCTCGGCATGAGCCTGCAGGCGTTGATGGGCGCTGCCGTCATTTCCGTCGGCGGTTTGCAGGTGGTTGCCGGAACCATGGATGTCGGCGCGATGATCGGCGCAAACATTCTCGCCGCCCGCGCCCTCGGCCCCATCCTAAAATTCGCCATGATGACCGAACAGATTGCAAAAGCCCGTCAGGCATTGAAGATGTTCGCGGAATTTTCCAGGCTGCCGCGCGAACGCGCTGAAGGCAGTGCTCTGTCGACTTATACCGGCTCCATAACGTTTGAGGATATGGCCTTTTCCTATCCCGGTTCCAAAGCGCCATTGTTTGAATCCGTAAATCTGAAACTCGAAGCTGGCAGCACATTGGTGTTTAGCGGGTCTAACGGATCCGGCAAATCGACCATGTCGCGCATCCTTGCCGGTCTGCTGGAACCGACACGGGGTAAAATTCTGGTTGATGGCGTTGATCTGGCCCAGATTTCGCCGGAATGGTGGCGCAAACAGATCATGTATATGCCACAGGAACCAAAGTTCCTTGATGCTTCGCTGGCCGAGAACATAACGCTGGCCGCACCGGATACAACCTCGAAACGCTTGAACGAACTGATCAACATGGCGGGCCTCAGAGCATTTGTTGACCAATCTTCAGATGGAACAGACACGCCGATCATTGGCGGGGGCAAGAACCTGGCTCTTGGCATCAGGCGGCGAATTGCCTTCGCCCGTGCGCTGGCAACAGACGGCAAGGTCATGATCATTGACGAGCCAACCGAGGGGCTGGATACCCAAGGATGTCAATGCATTCTGGAATCCATAAACGCCATGACCGCCAGAGGGGCGACGGTACTCATCTTTACACATGATCCGAACCTGCTTCAGAAAGTACCTCAGTATGTTGACCTGAATTCGAAACCGGTTCCGGCACTGGTCCGCAAGCCGACACCAGTTCCCGCAGCCAATTCTGATGAGGCCGATCCGCAACGGAACACATCACCATGAACACGATGCCTGACCATACTGAAGAAGAGAATATCGAAGAAGAACGCATCACGCATCTGTTCTTCATGCTCTGCGTCATCCTTGTCGCGGCAATCACCACCTGGGCTTATTTTGGTCGCCTTGATGTGGTTAGCACCGCTGTTGGCGAAGTGATCCCGTCAACCCAGGTTAAAAGTGTGCAGCATCTGGAAGGCGGCATTGTTCGCGAAATTATGGTTCGTGAAGGGGACAAAGTCACCAAAGGCCAACCGCTGCTCAATCTGGAGCCTCTGCAACGCGGTGCTGACGTTGAGGAACTGCGCGCCCGGACGACCGCCCTGACTGCAGATATCGCCAGACTTGAAGCAGAAGCTGGCGGTCACGAAACGCCAACTTTCCCGGAAGAGCTGCTTATAAATCACGCTGACCTTGTCGCTGAGACCACGGCCTTTTTCGATACCCGCCAACGACGCGCCAAAAACCAGTTGGACACCCAGAAAGACAAAATCACCGAAACCAAGGAACGGATTGAGGAAGTCACGTCGCGGATCAAAAACGCGAGACAGCGGATCAAACTGGTTGATGAGCAGATATCGATCAGCACATCGTTGATGAAATCTCAACTGACCAACCGCATGCGTCATCTGGATCTGTTAAAAGAGGCTTCGACCATCAACGGTCATATCAGTGAAGACAAAGCGACCTTGCGAAAGGTCGAAGCGGCGCATAAAGGCGCGGTGAACCGCCTTGAAGCGATCCGCAATACGATCGATGAAAAAATCCGCGAGGAGTTGGAAAGCAAACGCCGTTCGCTTGAAGAATTCACCAGCCGCATGCGCAAGTTTGAGGACTCACTGCGCCGTACAGTCTTACGCTCGCCTGTCGATGGTGTCATCAAGACGTTGCATGTGGTCACCGTCGGCGGCGTTGTCTCGCCCGGCGGCACAGTCGTTGACGTCGTTCCGGGCGGGGATCGCCTGATCATCGAAGCCAAACTGCCGCCACAGGACATCGGCTATGTGCACCCCGGACAAACTGCGCTCGTCACCCTTGCGTCCGCAGATGCCAACCGGTTCGGCAATCTTATTGGCGAAGTTGTGCAGGTCAGTCCGGACACCATCGAAACATCCGACGGGCAGGTTTTTTACAAGGTTCGCATCGAAACGGAAAAAGACTTCTTTGCCCGCGATCAACTGACCTACCGCCTCGTTCCCGGTGTGCAGGTGACAACGTCAATTCGTACCGGCGAGCGTTCGGTTCTGGCATATGTGACAGACCCGCTGATGAATTCTGCCCGCACAGCCATGCGGGAGCGCTAGGATGCGTACAGTAACCATCCTCGCCCTCATGGCCTTGTTGCTCCCTGGTGCCCCGCTGTTTGCCGGGGTTCAGGAAACGGCGGATGGCACGAAGCAAAAGGATGCCCCGGTTAACCCCATTTCCATCGATATCCCGGCTCCTGAAACCATCCCCGGTGTCAGTCGGCCGCCGCTTCAGGGGATCTCTCTGGATATGGGCGAAAACCTGCGCCTTGATCGCCCTTATCGCGCCCAGGAACAGGCCCCCGAAGGCTGCATTGAACGCCCTGGTCTGACCGCGCGGTTTTGTCTTGATCCCGTGCAATGGCCTACCACTCTTAGTCAGGCATTTGATGGCACTGATGTTGTCTACAAAGGCAGCAAAGCAATCATTCGCTATGATCAGGACCACGCTACTCAGGCTCATATCCTGTTTCCAGCCAAGCAGTTCATTGATGTTGTTGAACATTTAAAGGACCGTTTTGGCCCACCGACGGAAGAAGAGATGGTCATCATCCCGGTTCCGGAAGCTGACGACGTGATCAACACTGCCGTTCGCTGGCGAAGTGTCATGGATGATCAGACAAGCGACCTTATTCTCGAAATACGGGCCTATGATGATATCCGCCGTCCGTTCCCCGATTCCGATCACGGCTTCATCTGGCTGTATCGCAAGGGTGCGACACCCGTGTTTCACCATCTCTCGGCGGTCGATTTGATGGTTTTGCGCAAGCGGCACATCGGGCAATGGCCCTATAAGTAAAAACCCCGTGAAATTCTTTGTTTTCCCCAGTTTTTGGCTGGACTGAACAAGGGATTCCTGCGACCTTCGCGCCAAGCGCCCCGCATTTTGGGCGCCATGATTATATGTTGATCTCAAGGAGACTATTGATGGGCTGGCAAGGCAAAGTTTTACGCGTAGATCTGAGCGCAGGCACGGCAGAGAGCGAGCCGTTGAACATGGACTGGGCAAAGGATTTTCTTGGCTCGCGCGGGCTTGCCAGTCGTTATCTGCTCGACGAAATGGACCCGGCTGCTGATTCACTTGATCCTGAAAATCGCCTGATCTTTGCAACCGGCCCGCTGACCGGTACCATGGCCTCGACCGGCGGGCGTTATACCGTCGTCACCAAAGGGGCGCTGACCAATGCCATCGCGTGTTCCAACTCCGGTGGGTATTTCGGTGCAGAGCTTAAATTCGCCGGTTATGACATAATTATCGTTCAGGGCAAGGCGGCCCATCCTGTCTATCTGATGATCACCGATGACAAAGCCGAGATTCTGGACGCCCGTGACTTCATTTGGGGGGAAACGGTTTGGGTGACCGAAGAAAGTATCAAGAAGCGTCACCAGGATCCGCTGATCAAGATCGCGTCTATCGGTAAAGCAGGCGAAGAACTTGTGCGTTACGCCTGTATCGTCAACGACCGTGACCGCGCGGCCGGGCGCTCCGGCGTTGGAACCGTGATGGGATCGAAAATGCTGAAAGCCATTGGCATTCGTGGTACCTTGGGCGTGCAGCCTGACAAGCCAAAAGAATTCATGGACGCCGTTCGTCTCGGTCGTGAAAAACTTGACCCGCATCCTGCCAGGCACCGCCTGATGAACCACGGCACCATGCCGATGATGGACGCGACCAATGCTTATGGATCATTGCCGACACGCAATTGCCGCGATGTGCAGTTTGATGGCATTGCAACAACCAACGTCCGCGCCATGCAGACCAAGCGACGCTCAGACGGCCAAGCCAACCTGATCAGCAATAAAGCCTGCTTTGGCTGCTCGATCGGTTGCGGACGCGTGTCTAAAATGGACCCGAGTCACTTCTCTATCCAAGACCCGGATAAAAAGAAACGCTACAGCGGCGCCATTGGCGGCCTTGAATATGAAAGCGGGTTCTCACTTGCATCCATGTGTGGCGTGACCGACATCGAAGCCGCGACCTATGCCAACATGCTATGCAACGAACACGGCATGGACCCGATTTCGTTTGGCGTTACGGTTTCAGCTGCGATGGAGCTTTATGACACAGGTGCAATTACCACCGAAGATACCGACGGCATTGAACTTAACTTCGGCAATGCTGAAGCCATGTGCACATTGGCGGAATTGGCCGGAACCGGCGAAGGCTTTGGCAAGGAAATCGGCCTTGGCTCAAAACGCCTTTGTGAAAAGTACGGCCATCCGGAATACGCCATGGTCGTCAAAGGGCAAGAATTCCCGGGCTACGACACCCGCGCCATGCAGGGTATGGGCCTCGCTTACGCAACATCACCACGCGGTGCATGTCATATGAAAGCAAGCCCGTTTGTTGATGACTTCACCCATGTCCGCCCCGATGGCAAAGCCCAGATCGTCATGACCACACAAAACAAAAGTGCGGCTGTCGATTCAACCGGTTGCTGCGCGTTCGCGGGCAATGCCTGGGGCCTGGATGATTATGCAGCACAAGTTCACGGTGCCTGCGAAGGGAATTGGGACGAAGATCGCCTGATGGAAATCGGCGAGCGTATCTTCAATGTCGAGCGCCTGTTCAATCTGGCCGCCGGCATGACCAAAGCAGACGATACCCTGCCCCAGCGCATGCTCAAGGAAGCGGCTAAATCCGGTGCCGGCAAAGGGCATGTGACGGAACTTGATCAGATGCTGCCGGAATACTACGAACTGAGAGGCTGGGACGCGGAAGGTAATATCCCGCAGCAAACCCGCCAGCGTCTCAATCTCAAATGAAAGCCACACGGATATGAAAGTTCGGGTAAAGCTCGTCTCCATGGAAGGACAGCACCCGAAAGGCTTCGATAATTACGGCGAGGCTGACATCAATCTCGCCGATAAGGCCACCCTCGCCAATCTGCTGTCCCAGATCGGACTTCCCGGCGGGGAAACCTATATGGTCCTCATCAACGGCGACACCGCGCCCCCATCAGAACGCGACAGCCAAGCCTTAAGCGACGGCGACGACATCGCCATCTTCCCGCCAATTCAGGGCGGGCATACATAACGCACCAAAATCACAACATTTTCCCTATACGTTTTGTCGAAATCAGAAGTTAAATGGATTAACTTTTTTCAATTCTCTTTGAGACGTTTTTCGAGGCGTAGTTAAACGATGGGCAAATGTCCTGTGTACACATTCACGGTAATGTTTCCGGCGGTAAATTTGAGATCGAGTATGAGTCACTGGGGAACTCCGGGGCATACTTCGCAAAAAGGATTTTGTTCGATTCCGCGTATGTGGCGAGAAACTCTGATCTATAGTCATCACTGAAAAAACTGAACGCCGAACCAGGAGGTTTGGCGCATCCCTGGGCAAGGGCCTGATTGACCTGGTACGCTTGGTAAAATTCGAGCGTTCGGTTTGCATGAAGAGCAACCGGAATAGCAAAGGGTGCGATACTTGGGTTGACGACCGGGAGAACGCCATAATTGACATTGGAACTGACGCCGCAGGCCTTCATAAAGCAAGATGCAATATTTTCGTTTGCGTATTGCTCAAGCAGTGGTTTTTCGAAAGGAAAGACACTGACTTCATCGGCCTCAAGGGTCTCGGCAAAATATGAGATGAGCCTGTCCCAATGCATGTGTTGGCAGGGGAACATGTCGATAAATTCGTCAAAATCACCGGAATACCCCTGCCTGACGGAATGCGAGTAGAATGATTCGGCAAAATGATCCTGACGACGCACCAGAGCAACGACTTTGATATCGAAAAACTCTTTCAATATGCTCAGGAATTCGGTCAGCTGTTTTTCCTCATTGTGCTGGGCCAGGTACATATAAATATCTGCAAGTCCCTCTTGCGAAGCAACAAACTGAGGCGTTTGTGAAAAATCCTGTGCTGACAAATAGGCATGAAACTGTTCGTACATCTCTGTCGTGATCGAGAACGAGCCCGATTTAATGAGATTGCCAAGGTTCAGGTGGCGAATATCTGCCGAACTCGGATCAATCTTGAAGACCTCCTGCCAAATTTCATACCCAAGTGGTGAGAACGTCAGACCGTCGTTTGCCAGCGCCTGTTCCATACCCTCATGCTTCAGCAAACCTTGAATCAATGTTGATCCGGTTTTCGAAATCCCGATGTGGAGAACAAGCTTGGGCTTCATATGCATGGGTTGATCTTTCTCGCACCCGAACAACGAACAAAAAAGAGAATAGATAGAAAATTTGTGTTATTTCCTATCTATTCATTACAATTGCGGTACAAAGATTTATAACAATCTCATATTTGTTTTTCAGCGAGATATGATCGGTGATTTCACGTACTTCTGCAATCCTGAGTTTGCTGCGCGTTCATACAAGCAGAATGCTGGGTGATGGAAAGGGCTCCTTGTGGTCAAAAGTGGCCCTTCCCCACCAATGAAAATTTGGTCCGTTATTTGTTCACTTGCAGAAGTTGCGATCTGAGTGAGAAATTCAGTGATTTTAAAGTCGAATTGGTCTTTGTTCGGTGAAATAGGCTGTATTTCCGGCCGAATATGATTTCCCAATGGCGATCGCGCGCTTGATTTGAAATGATATCAAGGAAAGCGCGTGTCGATGATATCCCCTACAGCGCGGCCGTAAACTCCTCATATGCTCTTGCCAGTTCGCGGACCGAGGCTTCGAACAGTTGTTCACCAATTTCCGGTGTCGATAGCGTCGGGTCCGAGCCGATCCGGCCATCGGCGAAGCGGCGGCGGTAATCATCGGCGTCATAAATCGGGCCGACGGGTGCCACTTCAGGGGTCAGTTTGTCGCGCCTCACCCGCGCCCCGTCTTCGGGGTATCCGTAATAGGTCAGCGACACTTCCGATGCCGTCGCATGGCGACCTTCCCTGTCGCCAAACTCCTGTGCCGATATCTCCTTAACGGCATCACCAATCCACCAGTTTTCAATACAGCAACGCACGGACGGACGGTTTTGTCCGGCGGTGCCGAGGCTCGATTCCGAATAAATTTCCGAAAAAGCCGCCTGCATGGTCGCGATATTGCCGCCGTGGCCGTTCAGGAAAAAGAACCGGTCAAACCCCTGTCGTGTCAGCGAATTGACCATATCGCAAACCACCGCAATCAGCGTCGTCGGGCGCAGCGTGATCGAACCCGGAAACCCCAGGTGATGCTGGGCCATGCCGACACTGATTGTCGGGCCAACCATGACACCCAAGCGCTCTCCAATTTCGAAACTGATTAGTTCCGGACAAAGGGCATCTGTGCCAACGAAGCCCGTCGGGCCGTGTTGTTCCGTTGATCCAATGGGGATGATGATCCCGGATGAATCCTTCAGGTAATCTTCGACTTCCGGCCAGGTGCTGAGTTGCAGGCGCATGGGTTTCCTTTCTGTATTCGGGTTTCAGTTCAGTTGGGGTCAGCTTAACGTCGTTTCAAGTCGCGGGCCAGAAAACGTGCGGGATGAATGGCTTCAATAACCTGTTTTTCTGCCGGGATAGGCAGACCGAACATCTGCGCCACCAGAATTTCCGCAGCAAGGGTCGCGATGGCAAATCCGCGGGAGCCAAAAGCTGTACAGACGTAGAGCCCTTTCGGTCCATTTAGCTCAGACGCCGGCGGGTAACGGTGAATAGGCCGCCCGTGGCGAAGATCGCCATAAGTTTCCTCAAACGCCACATCATCAAACAAAGGCCCAATGACCGGCAGGTGATCCGCTGTTGTCGTGCGGAGCGACGCCCGCCCGCCGATAACCACATCCCCGAACAGGTTTGCCAGGGCGTCACTGCGCTGCCCCGGCAGGGCTAGATTTTCAGCATCGTCATCACCGCTCAGATCACGCCAAGACTGATCCTGCCAATTAGGGCAGATCTGATACGTGGCGCCCAGGACATGCGCCCCGTCAACTGCGGGCGTCGCGTACCCACCGTAAGACAGCCCGACCTTAAGACGCTTTGATTTGTCAGTTGCCGCAACAGAGGTGATCTGCCCGCGTTTGCCATGCAGTGCGAGAGTACAATTCGGCGTCAAACGTGTGACATCAACACCGTTTGCAAGGATCACCGCGTCAGCCTCTCCAATTACATGCCCGTCCCCGGACAATAGCTGCCAATTCCCATCATCCTGCCTGAGCTCCGCAATTTCGGCATTGAACCGGCAGGCTGTATCACCGAGCAAGGCGCGACAGACTTCGGCGGGGTCGATCGTACCGGCCTGTGGGAACAGAACACCGGAGCCGGGCAGATCAACACCCGTTGCCTCAGCCATCTCTCCTGCCCGAAGTACGCGGGCATGAGTGGATGGAAATGCATTGTCCTGAATCCAGTTTGTGTAACGCTCCAGGAACGCATCATCACGGGCCAGCGTGACAATGCCTTGTGGTCCTTTCCAGATGTCTTCAGAAATCTCGCCATAGGTCTGCAAAGCATGAAGATAGGCGTCGGTCTGAAACCGGGCAAATGGGGTGCGCGGATCGGCTGGGCGGGGTTGCAACAACCCAGCCGGATTACCGGAGGCCTCACCTGCGGGTTCGGGATGGCGCTCATACAGACAGACGTCGGCATTGCTGCGCCGGAGCGCGTTTGCCAAAGCAGCCCCTGCTACACCACCGCCGATGATTGCTATGCGCGCGGTTTGCGAAATTGGCGCAAGAAGTTCATACCAAGGCGCCAATCCTGACTTAATTTGCTTTCCTTTAAATTCGCCGCGCAGACATTCGCGTTTCCCGTCATAGCCCGGCGCCTTTTCCATATAAAACCCGAGTTCCTGCAAATCACGGCGCACCTGTCCGGCGGCAGTAAAAGTGGCAAGCCGGGTACCGGGGCGAGAGGTTCTTGCAACATGCCCCAGAACTTCCGGCGTCCACATGTCCGGGTTACGACTGGGCGCGAAACCGTCCAGATACCACGCATCCACGCGCCCGATCAGGCGTGCCGCCATGACTTGGGCTGGACCAAATAACAACGTCAATGTAACCCGACCGCCATCCAGTGAAACCTGATGAAACCCGGGGTGCAAGACCGGAAAATTGCCAATAAGCGCGGCGCTCAATTCAGCCAGCTCAGGAAACGACTGAAGGGCGCGGGCCATATCATCCGCAGCCATGGGGTAGCCTTCAATCGCGACGTAATTCAAGCGCGCACCGGCGGGAGATGATGTTCGCCAGTCGAGCCAGGATTTGAGGAAATTCAAACCACTCCCGAAGCCAAGCTCGCCAATCGTAAACTGCTCCGTCTCCGCCCAGATATCTGGTGCGCCAATGCCTTTGAGGAACACATAGTCTGTTTCAGCCAGTCCATCTTTCGGAGAAAAATAGACGTCATCAAAACGGCCAGACTTCGGTCCATTGCCAGCGTCATCAGACCAGGTAAGGTCCGGCTCATAAATGCGATTTTCAGTATCCGTACTCATCACCCGACCATAACAATATCCATCTTAAAAACTACACCTATGGAGAATACTGGAACCGAAACGCTGATCACGATAACCTCCAGGGAACGAAAAATCGACAACCCGAGGACGGAGGTTAAAATGGCGGATACATTAGGGGTAACGATTGATGGGTTTAACGAAGGCGAGCCGATCCCTGAAAAATTCGGGTTCTGCGCACCTTGCGCTGAAAACCACGTAAAAATGAGCACAAATATCAATCCCGCCATCAATTGGTCCGGCGCACCGGATGGAACCAAAAGCTTCGCTATTCTCTGCATTGATCCCGATGTCCCCTCAAAGCCCGATGACGTCAATCAGGAAGACCGCACCATCCCGGCTGACCTGCCGCGAATTGATTTCTTCCACTGGGTTCTTGTTGATATCGCAGACTCGTCCAGCGGCATTGCAGAAGGTGCGGATTCTGATGGTATCACGCCCAAGGGCAAGGATATGGGCACAACGGCGAACGGCGTTCGCGGCTACAACAACTTTACCGACTGGTTTGCTGGCGATGCCGACATGGGCGGCGAATACGGCGGCTACGATGGCCCCTGCCCGCCCTGGAACGACAGCATCATCCATCACTACCATTTCCATGTTTTTGCGCTGGATGTGGAAAGCCTGGGCCTATCCGGTCGTTTTGGTGGTGGCGAAGTTCAGGCGGCGATGGAAGGCCATATTCTGGCCGAAGGGTCGGTTATGGGGACGTATAATCAAAATCCTGATCTGGATTAGTCAGGGCGGTTCCGGCAGTAAAACCGGGCAAGGCTTGGGCGCAGATTCCGTCTCACCATGTACAGTCAGTGTAGCGGTCAGTTCCATTGACGTATCTATAACCCACCTCACTTGCTTCTCACCGTCACTGTTCCCGACGGCTACGACTTCCGGCAGGATATGCTGCTGAAGAAATCCGGCCAGTCCGGCTAATGCACGCCCGGTGACAGCGGTTTGATCGGCGGCCACTTCAAATTCAGATGACCGCTCCACAGCATCAGCAAAACAGACAAGCGCATCCATCATCGCCGATATTTCAGGTGTTGTCCGTTCTGTCCGGTTCGCGATGAAGCGGAGGTGTGAAATAAAAAAGGTGTACTCAGACATTCAACATATCCGACGGGATTAATGAGCTAGCGTTTGTTCTTCTCAAAGAACTTAGCTGCTTCATTAATACGCCCGGACGACATCAGCAAGGCATTCAGGTGTTTCGACATCACCAATGCGTCGCTGATGGGCATGCCTGCCGTGGCACGCTGGGTTTCCTTGGTCAGTTTAACTGCTGTCGGATCAAGCCATGTGAGGCCGGCAACAAACATTTCTTTACCCGCAGTCAAATCTTCCGCTGTGTCGAAAAGCTGATTGATCAGGCCTATACGGTAAAGATGGTCCGCATCAAACAGATCGGCGGATAACAGCAACTCCAGAGCCTGGCGGGGACCAAGAAGATGATTGAGGATAGCTGTGTTAACAGCCGCCGGAAACCCGCCCCGCATCTCTAACGCACCGAACTTTGCACTCCGGTCCGCAAGAACAAAGTCGCATCCCATGGAAAGCGTAAAACCGCCAGCTACCGCATATCCACGAACAACCGAGACCGTGGGTTTCGACATGCCCCGAAGTTTCGTGAAGATGCGGGTATAAGCCTCATCATTAGCAAGAGTTTCATCCAATGTGGCATTGGCATTTGCTTCTTCAAGATCACGCCCGGCGACGAAATGTTCGCCATCTCCCGTGATCACCAGACAACGGCAATCCGGGTTTGCTTCAGCATCATCGATGCCGTCAGCCAGTTGGCGAATGGTTGCCCAGTTGAGCGCATTTCGTTTTTCAGGTCGGCTGACGACCAGCGTGGTGACGTGATCTTCGTCGCTTTTCTTTATCATATTGACCTCAAATTATTCAATCAGCATGGCAGCTAGATCTTTGTCTTTCTTCAGCTTTATATTTCTGCGTACCACCACGTAGATTGAAAGAACGGTCATCGCCAGAAACGTCCAGCAGATGGGGTTTCGAACAAAGATTGAAAAATCACCACGTGTTAGCTGGAGTGATTGCCGGAAACTGTCTTCCAGCAATGGCCCCAGGATAAACGCGATCAGAAAGGGTGCCGCCGGGATATGAAACTTCAACATGAAGTAACCAACCATACCCATGACAATCATGACAACCAGATCGAACATGGTGTTGCCGACGGCGTAAGCACCGAACACGCAGAGCACAAGGACGATTGGATAAAGGAAACTGTTTGGGACTTCAGAAATTCGGGCGAACAACTTGATCCCGGCCTTGCCGACGATCAACAGGTAAACTGAGCTCAGCATAATGCCCATGAAAATCGCATAGACAATTGTGATGTTCTGTTCAAACAGGATCGGGCCCGGACGCAAACCGTGGATCATAAACGCGCCCAGAATAACGGCGGTAATGACATCACCTGGAACCCCCAGTGCCAGCAGCGGGATCATCGTTGATCCGCAAACACCGTTGTTGCCGGATTCTGCCGCTGCGATACCTTCCAGCTCACCTTTGCCAAAATTGTCAGCGACTTTCGATGTCCGTTTGGCTTCACTGTAGGAAAGAAACGCCGATGGAGCGCCGCCGATGCCAGGGATCGCCCCCATGACGACGCCAATCAGGCTGCCCCGGAAAACGCTTTTAAAGCAGCGTTTCCATTCCGCCATGGTCACACCTTCATCACCCAGACCGGCAAAGCGTTTTTTCTGCTCATATTTTCGCGTGTAATGATCAATGATTTCAGGGATGGCAAACAGGCCGATCAGAACCGGAATGAACTTAACCCCACCCATCAGTTCGGTTTCGCCGAATATCATGCGTTCGGTCCCATAAATCAAATCAAGCCCGATCGTCGCCAGAAGCAAACCGAAACAGGCCGAGATTAAACCACGTGCCAGATTATCCCCGGCGACACCGGCAATAATCGTCAGCGAAAACAGGATCAGCGCGAAGAACTCGGGCGGGCCAAACTTAAGGGCGAAGGACGCGATAAAACCGGTAAAGAAGATAAGGGCAATGTTGGACATGAAATCGGCAAAGCAGGATGAATACAGCGCCATATGCAGAGCTTTATTGGCCTGCCCCTTCTGCGCCAACGGGAATCCATCCAGCACGGTACAGGCCGCCGCCGGGGTCCCTGGTGTCTTGATCAGGATGGCCGGTATAGAACCGCCATAAATCCCACCTTTATAAACACCGATCAGCAGCAGAATGCCGGTGACAGGCTGAAGGTAGAATGTAAAAGGCAGCGTCAGAGCAACACCCATGGTCGCTGTCATGCCGGGAATGGCACCAACGGTGCACCCGATAACAACACCGACAAACAAGACGGCGACGTTATCAATGGTTGCGAATAGCTGAAATGCAACTGTTAGATTTTCAAGCATGATGGCTGCTCCTATCCAAAGATGCCAAGGGGCATCGGGATACTCGCCACCTTAAGAAAGAAATAATAGAGCCCCACCGGTAGCAGAGCCGCAATTGGAATAATGATTTTGTAGCGCCGTTCGCCGCAAAGCAGGGCGAAGGTCGCAACAGATATTGAAGACGCCAGGATCATTCCTAACCAATCAATAAGAAAATAATAAACGAATAGATTGGCGATTGCGATGAGCACCATAATGGTTGAACGGGACAATGAATGATGGTGCGCCTTCTGAAATTCAATGGCCTCAATCTGGTCTTCCGTCAATTCTTCGTTCGCCGTCTTAAGCCCCTGTATGAGCAAATATGCACCGATAAACAGGGCAAACCAGACGATGATCTTGATCCAAAAATCTGGTGATAGTGCCAAAACTTTATTGGATTTTGGGACCTGAACACTGATGGGAATGATGACAAACAACATCAGCAAAGAACCCGCCGATATCACAGCACCGAGAATTGCATCAGAAAAACGGGCAAAAAACATGACCAGCCTCACATTATTTTTTCGAATAGGGAAATGGCCGAAAGGAAATCACTTCCCCCCCGGCCATTTTGCTGCTTCCAGCGAGAGAACCCGTCTACTCGATACGCATACCCAGATCGGACACAAGAGTATTGAACGCATTGAACTGCGCATCGACAAATTTCTTGGTTTCCGGTCCATCAAGAATGTATGGAACCGACCCCAAAGCCTTGGTGAACTTGTTCCAGGCTTTGTCTTTTTTCACTTTTGCCAGAGCTTCGCGAATTTTGCCGGCAACTTTCGGATCCATGTTAGGCGGTCCATAAATTCCGCTCCAACCAACCAGAACCTCAATTTCCGGGAAGCCTAGTTCACGAGCTGTCGGCGCATCTTTTGCAACGGCCTGACGTTCTTTTGTGGTGATCATCAGAGGACGAAGCTTTCCACCAGCAATATGGCTGGCCAGTGCAGAAGAGTTGGTGCAAACCAGATCTACGTGTCCACCAACAGCAGCCGTAGCTGCGTTTCCGCCGCCTTTATACGGGATGTGGTTCATCGCTTCTTTCGGGTCTTTAACGCCCATAAGTTTCAGAACCAGCGGAACGGCAACATGCAGCATCGAGCCAACGCCGGCTGAGCTGAAGCTCATTTTTCCAGGGTTTGCTTTGACCGCTTCAACCAGCTCTTTCATCGACTTGTATGGTTTGCTGGATGCAGTTGCGCAAATCACAGGGTTCAGCTCGATAACCGCAAGCATGGTGAAATCATCATACTTGTAAGGGATATTGGCCTTCATCGCCGGAGACACGGATTGTGAGCCAATACGTGCCAGAAGGAGAGTGTATCCGTCCGGTTTTGATTTATTAACGTAAGTTGATCCGGTGACGCCACCGGCACCCGTACGGTTCACAACCATAACCGGTTGCCCAAGATAGCTTGGCAGAACTGATGCCATGGTTCTGGATGCCATATCAGAGGCACCGCCAGCACCATATGGCGCGACCAGGGTAATCGGTTTTGAGGGGTATTCAGCAGCATTTGCCGTGGCCAGCGAAACCGCGCCTGCAAACGCAAACGCCGCGGCTCCCGCGACCAGGGAAGTTTTAAACTTTGTACTAGGCATCATCTGAAGCATCTCCTGTGAAAAAACATTCTTGGATCGGGCCTCCCGATCCGGATCATTCAAGCGCCGGTTTTTCCAACGTCATTTTTATGAATTCCTATCGTGCCCGCATACTAAGCATGATTTCAGCTCGCCCGTCAACTAATCAAAACAGTGTTTCGCATAGCAAAATAGTGATCGTGCCATGAATTTTCTTACAATTATCCGATATCATCTCCATGGGCTCGCGACAGATGCTCTGTCATCAGGATCAGTTGCTCGCCCATGTTGTGGAGCTGATCAGCATCGAGGCGGTTCGCATACCCACCACAGTTAAAAGAAAGAATCGTTCCATCGTGTAACTTCAAAGGCACGCCGACTGCATTGTATTCCGGCACCCAATCCCCTGCTGATAATGTATATCCTTTGTCGGCATAGGACCGCAAAGCGTCATCAATTCCGCGCTCAATCTCACGCCACCTGCTCTCATCATCGGCACGAACTTCGGCCAACAGGGTATTTCGCTCTTGCTCCTCAAGCGCCACAATATAGGCACGCCCAATTGCCGTCGTCGCGATATCGCGGGCGACACCAATATCCAGGGGCCAGGTCGCCATTGTGCGGTGCCGGGCTCGTTCAATAATAATCATGCTCAGTCCGTCGCGCATTCCCAGCACAACAGCGCCACGTACCAGGTCGGCCAGTTCCTGCATGAGGGGACGTGCAAGTTCACGAATCGAGAGCTGACGTAATACCGGATAACCAAGCGTCAGGACATGAGGGTGCAAAAAATATCGTCCTGTATCGTCATCAAGATGTAGGTACCCCAATGACAGAAGCGTAAAAGTCAGTCTTGATACCGTTGGCTTTGGAAAGCCTGTACGCCGCGCAAGTTCGGCATTTGTAAGGCCGCGATCCTCAGCACGGAATGCCCGCAATACCTTAAATCCGCGGGCCAGTGATTTAACAAACTGTCGATCTTCAACCGCCTCAGAAGTTGCCGCTAACTCAGTATTTTTCCTAATTCCCAACATCGCCCCCTAAAACCCAAAATCCCAGGACTGAAAAAACCCGCCTCTTGACAACCTAGCACAGCATGGAGGATGTTTAATAGCTTTTTGCGAAATTTAATTTTGCATAGCAAAACTGTTAGGGATTCTAGCGGCGAATACAACATTCTTACATCGGCAGATTGCCAACGAGGTCTTCAAGTGTCAAACGTCTTACCCTTTCTAATTCGCCCGAAATCAATTGCCATCATTGGCGCTTCACCGGACGCTAACAAACTGAACGGGCGACCTTTTCACTTCCTTCGACGCGATGGTTATGCGGGAAAACTCTACCCTGTAAACCCGAAGTATACAGAAATTGACGGCGTCACCTGCTATCCTGACATCGCTTCCCTGCCGGAAACTCCGGATTTGGGGATTGTCGCCGTCTCCGTGAAACTTGCGAATGCCGCAGTGGCTGAATTTGGCAAAAAGGGCGTGCCGGTCGCTATCGTGTTCAGTTCGGGTTATTCGGAAATAGGCCCGCAAGGCGCAAAGCTTGAGCAAGAACTTTTGCAAACCGCCGGAGACAACAATATTCGAATTTGCGGCCCGAACAATCTCGGCCTGATCAATGCGTTTGAGAATATGACGGCGACATTTAGCCAATACGCAAATCTCCCCCCGATTGCGGGCCCGGTCGCCTTCGCCAGTCAATCCGGCGCCTTCGGAACCGGCATAGCAGCACTGGCAAGAAGCCGGGGAATTGGCCTGGGCTATTTCGTCAATACAGGGAATCAGGCTGACATTACGCTGGTCGACGTCTTGATGGAAATTGCAGATGACCCGCGCATTAACGTCCTGTCGGCTTATATCGAAGGCCTGCGCGATGGCGCGGAACTGATTGCGCTGACCCACAAAGCAATGGAAGTTAAAAAGCCGCTGATCATCACCAAAGTCGGACGCAAGGCCGCCGGTGCCCGGGCGGCAGCGTCGCATACGGGTTCACTGGCGGGACAGGACAAGGTATTCGATGGCGTTATCCGCCAACACGGCGTTATCCGCGCGCGCAACGAAGAACAGATGCTTGATATGGTTTCCGCCTTTACCTGTTGCCCCATACCTGCAGGAAATGGTGTCGCGCTGATTACGCAATCCGGCGGCTCCGGCGTTTTAATGGCCGACCGGGCCGAGGAACTGGGACTTGAAGTGCCTGTTCCGACCGCTAACACCCAGGAGAAGCTGAGCGAGGTCATCCCGTCATTCGGTTCAACCTCAAACCCGATTGATGTCACCGGGCAGTTTCTGGCCGAACCGAAAATCCTTACTGATTCGATTAAAATTGCACTGGATGACCCGAACATCGACAGTTGCATTGTCTGGCTACAACTGATGCATGAGCGTGTTGATATGTTGGTCGACATCTTCAAGAAAGTGAAAGCCAGCGTCACAAAACCATTTGTCGTATGCTGGATTGAAGCTCCTCAAGCCGCACGTGACCAGTTGAGCGAAGCTGGCATTTGCGTCATTGGTGCAACCGAACGATCCGTCGATGCCATTTCCGCTCTTGTTCAATATGGGCAGGCCCGGACGCGCTACGATGGCAAACCACCCCGCCTCCCGGCACCAAAAATTAGACAGAATAGCGAAACAGCCGTTGCTGTTCCCTCCCTCTCTGCGGCGAAAATGCTGACAGACATGCACATTCCCCTGGTCGCAGCTAAGCTGGCAATTAACCCGGGAGATGCGCGTAATATTGCTAAAACTTTGGGCTTCCCGGTTGCTGTCAAAATCGAATCGCCGGATATTCTTCATAAAACTGAAGCTGACGGAGTCCGCCTTGGGTTAATGGACGGTGACGAAGTTGAATTCGCTGCCCGGGAAATACTAAGCGCGGCACGCGCCTACAACCCCGATGCAAAAATTGAAGGCCTTGTCATTCAAAGCATGGCAGCGCCAGCCACGGAGTTAGTGCTTGGTTTGCGCCGTGACCCGGTGTTCGGCCCGGTTGTGATGGTTGGTCTTGGTGGTATCTTCGTTGAAATTCTGGAAGATGTTGCCTTTGGGGCTGCACCGATTTCACCGCCACAAGCGAAGCTGATGCTGGACGGTTTGCAAGGCCGGGCTATTCTCGATGGGGCACGGGGCAAACCGGCTGTTAATATGGATGCACTGATTAAAATGATCGGTGACCTGTCGGAATTTGCCCTTGCCCACCCCGACGTCGTAGAACTGGATTTAAACCCTGTGTTCGCCGATGACAAAGGGGTTGTTGCTGTTGACTGGATGATGATGCAGGACGCCGACGACGAATCAAACCGCGAGGCTGCTCAGTGACGGCGCGCCGTACTTTACTGATCATTCTGGTCGCATCATTTGCTGCGGCGGCATTCGCCTTGCCTGTTCCAGATGAGACCCCGGCCAATGTTCTGCCAGCACTTGCCCTGACCATCTTCACGGTCGGGCTATGGGCGACGGGCGCCTTGCCGGAATACGTTACCGCACTGGTTTTCTTTGCCATCGCACTGGCTTTTTCTATCGCACCTGCCGAAGCCATCTTCTCAGGCCTTGGCTCTGGCGCATTCTGGATGGTCGTAGGTGGCATGATCATCGGCGTTGCAGCTGATCGCACGGGCCTTGGGCGTTACCTTGCGCATTTTTTCACCCGCAGCCTTGATGCCTCCTACCCGCAAATCATTGCTGGCATCGTCATCGGCGCTGTCGTTCTCGCTTTTCTGATCCCCTCGTCCATGGGGCGCCTTGTTATCCTGATGCCCATTGTCCTCGGCCTGGCGGATAATCTGGGGTTTGGGCCCGGCACCAAAGGTCGGATCGGCATGGCGACAGCGACCAACTTTGCCACCTTTTTTGTGCCACTCACCATCCTGCCCGCCAATCTACCGAACATTGTTCTCGCCGGTATGGCCGATACGCTTTATGATATTTCGATAACCTATGGCGTCTATCTGCTTATGAATTTTCCGGTTTTGGGTGTCATCAAGGGTGCCATACTGATTGTGCTGATTTGCTACCTGTTTCCCGCAAAAATTCAGAAAACAAACGATCAAAATGAAGCACCATTGGGTTTGGATGCAGACGGCAAGCGGCTCGCGATAATTTTGTCAATCGCCCTTATCGCCTGGGCAACGGACTTCATCCATGGCATTTCACCGGGCAGTGTCGCTATGATCGCGGCATTATTCTGCTTTATTCCAGGCCTCTGCGTGATCGGGTATGACGATCTTAAAACCAGCATCGGGTATCAGACCCTGCTCTACGTCATCGCGATCCTGGGTGTCGGCGCGGTAATTTCATCGTCTGGTGCCGGATCCGTCATTGCCGACGAGATCCTAAAAATCGTCAAGTTCACACCTGACAATAGCGCCCATACATATGCCGCTTTTTCGGGGTTGAGCATGGGGTTTGCGATGTTCTCAACCCTTCCCGGAGCCATCACCATCGTTGCCCCCTTCGCCGGGCAGGTTGCCGAAAGCACAGGGCTTTCAGTGATTGTTGTCCTGATGATGATCGTCAACGGATTCTCGACCATATTCCTGCCTTATCAAAGTGCGCCGATTATGGTCGGTCTTCGTTTGGGCAACGTCAGTCTGGCGAACGGTGTGCGCTTGATTTTGCCGCTCGGCCTTATTTCACTGGTGTTCCTGCTGCCGCTTAATTTCCTGTGGTGGCGATTGCTGGGATACCTGCCATGAAAAACAACACCTGCCTAACCAAAGGAGACAGAATATGTCGTTAGTGCTTCTCGACCGCCCGGCCGAACATGTTGCCCTGCTACGCATGAACAGACCGGAAGCTCTGAACGCGCTCAACATGGCCACCCGCCTTGAGCTTGTTGAACGCTTTCATAGTGTGAGCGAAGACGATGATGTTCGCTGCGTTGTCATTACCGGAAACGAGAAAGCCTTTGTCGCTGGTGCAGACCTTAAGGAAATGTCAGATAAGCACACTGCCGAAATGACACTGAACAAAACACGGGAAATGTGGCGGGTTGTCGCCAACTGCCCGAAACCTGTCATTGCTGCCGTTAATGGTTTTGCCCTTGGGGGCGGATGTGAATTGGCCATGCATGCCGATATCATCATCGCCGGTGAAGGTGCCAAATTCGGCCAGCCGGAAGTCCGCGTCGGTATTATGGCGGGCGGCGGTGGCACCCAGCGCCTGCCCCGCGCCATAGGCAAATTCCAGGCCATGAAAATGTTGCTGACCGGTGAGCCGGTCTCAGCTCAGGAAGCTTACCAAATGGGCCTCGCCAGCGAAGTTGTTGCCGATGACAAGGTTCTTGAGCGCGCCCTTGAAATGGCAAATACCATTGCTGCCCTGCCGCCATTAGCCATTCGCCAGACCAAGGAAGTTGTGCTCGCGGGTGCCGATTGCTCTCTTGATACCGGCCTGACACTGGAACGCAAAGCCTTCGACATTCTGTTCGATACTGAAGATCAAAAGGAAGGCATGCGTGCCTTCATTGAAAAACGCAAACCTGTATTCAAAGGAAAATAGAGATGACCATTGATCCCATCCAAGACAATCTGATCGTCGGCGTCGTTGGCGCTGGTGCCATGGGCCGAGGGATTGCCCAGGTCGCCGCGACAGGCGGCTGCACCGTCAGACTGTTCGACACGCGCCCCGAATCCACAAAAGAAGCCTATGATTTCATTGATGGTATGTTGGGTCGAGCGGTCGACAAAAATCGCATGAGCGCAGATGACGCAAAAGCCGCCATGGCACGGATCGAAACCACCGACACCATGTCCGCCTTTCGGGACTGTCATGTCGTCATTGAGGCCGCAGTTGAAAATCTTGAAATCAAACGGGTGATTTTCGCTGAACTGGAAGGCATTGTCGGTGACGACGTTATTCTTGCGACTAACACTTCGTCCCTGTCCGTGACAACCATCGCATCCAGTTGCGAACGCCCGGAACGTGTCGCCGGTTTTCACTTCTTTAACCCTGTTCCCCTGATGAAACTTGTCGAAGTGATCGACGGGATGCGGACGGAACCCTGGGTTACCGATTTCCTTTTCGGCCTGGGTGAGCGCATGGGGCGTGAGCCGGTTCGTGTCGCTGATGCACCAGGCTTTCTGGTCAATCAGGTCGGGCGTGGTTACACCATCGAAGCCTCACACCTGAATGCAGAAGGTGTTGCCGGCTTTGTTGATGTGGATCGCATCATGCGCGAAGCCGCCGGCTTTCGCATGGGACCGTTTGAGTTGATGGACCTGACGGCCATCGACGTCACCCATCCGGCAACCACCATGATTTATGAACAGTTCTATCATGAGGCCCGCTACCGTCCCTCAAGCGTCATGAAAACACGCATGGAAGCTGGCCTTCTTGGGCGAAAGACGAAACAGGGCTATTACACTTATGATGAAGGCAAACAGCAGGTTCCGGATGAAACGCCTGCGCCTGAGTATGACGGTCGCGCCGTCTGGGTTAGCCCATCAAACCCTGAAACCCATGAATTGATTTCGGCCCTGCTGAACAAACTGGGGGCCAAAATTGATGATGGCGAAGACCCGCATGTTGACTCGATGATCATCGTTGCCCCGCTCGGTGCCGATGCGACGACAGCTTGCGTTGAGGATGGTTTGAACCCGGAAAACACCATCGCCCTGGATATCTTGCTTGATCTCGACAAGCGCCGGACAATTATGAAAACACCGGTTACGGACCCGGCGATCACCAAATCAGCGCATGGCCTGTTTGCCAGCGATGGTGTTCCCGTCACGGTAATCCGCGACAGCGCCGGTTTTGTTGCCCAGCGCATTCTGGCGATGGTCGTCAATATTGGTTGTTCGATTGCCCAATCCGGTGCGGCGACACCAACGGACATCGATAAAGCGGTCACTCTTGGTCTCGGCTATCCGCATGGCCCGCTCGCGTTTGGGGATTTCCTTGGCGCGGACCGGGTGTTTGAAATTCTGATCTCAATTTTTGAAATGACCGGAGACCCGAGGTATCGCCCGACACCGTGGTTACGTCGTCGGGCTTTGCTGGGCGAATCTCTTTTGACACCTGAAACGTGATCCCAACCACAGATTTATCTCTATGAGGAGTTTTTGAGAATGTTAGACGCTTATATCTATAACGGCCTGCGCACACCTTTCGGTCGCAACGCAGGCGCTTTATCCAAAGTTCGTCCGGACGACATGCTTGGTGGTGTTATCCGCGCTGTGGTCGACGCCTCTTCCTTCGCCGATGACAGTATTGATGATGTCATCGTCGGTTGCGGCAATCAGGCGGGCGAAGACAGCCGCTGTGTTGCCCGTCATGCCCTGTTGCGCGCTGGCCTGCCGATTGAAGTGCCGGGCGCGGTTATGCAGCGGAATTGCGGTAGTGGTATGAACGCGATCATTGGCGCTGCCCACGCCATTACCTGCGGCGAAGGAGACGTGATCGTCGCCGGTGGTGTTGAGAGCATGACGCGTGCGCCGTTTGTTGTTGGCAAAGCCGAGTCCCCTTATGCCAAGCAACTCGTCTCTTACGACTCGGCCCTTGGCGCCCGCTTCCCGAACCCAGCCATCGAAAAAGAATACGGTGCCCATAACATGCCGGAAACGGCTGACAATCTGGCGTCTGATTTCCAACTGAGCCGTGAGGATTGCGACAAGTTTGCTTTCGGATCGCAGGCGAAATACGCTGCCGCGAAAGCCGCCGGATTTTTTGATGATGAAATCCAGAGCGTAACCGTCCCCGGTGGGCGCAAGGCTCCTGATACTGTGGTTGATCAGGACGAATTCCCGCGCCCTGGCACACCGCTTGAGAAACTGGCCACCATGCGGACGTTGAACGAAGGTGGCGTCACGACAGCCGCCAATGCTTCAGGCCTTAATGACGGCGCAGCGGCTGTGATGGTTGCAAGTCTGGCTGCAGGTGAAAGTGCTGGTGCAAAGCCGATGGCACGTATTTTATCAAGTGGTGTCGCTGGCGTTGCCCCACGGATCATGGGATATGGCCCGGTCCCTGCTGCTGAAATTGCGCTTAAACGTGCTGGCCTGACGATGGCTGACATGGATGTGATCGAAATCAACGAAGCCTTCGCGGCCCAGGTTCTGGCCTGTCTCAAGGGAATGGACATCGCCTTCGATGACAGCCGGGTCAACCCGAACGGCGGGGCGATTACCATCGGCCATCCGCTTGGCGCTTCCGGCACCCGCATTTCCCTGACGGCAGCACGGCAATTGCACCGAACAGGCGGTCGCTATGCGCTGGTCAGCATGTGCATCGGCATTGGTCAGGGCATTGCCATGGTAATGGAACGCACCTGATCATGAGCCGTGCCACCCCCGCCTTCGACTGGCAAGACCCGTTGGTGCTGGAAACCCAGCTCGATGAGGAAGAACGTCTGATCCGTGACAGCGTGCACGATTTCGCCCAAGAGCGACTGATGCCGCTAATCGTTGACTGGAACCGCAATGAGATATTCGAGCGCGACCTGATGCTCGAGTTTGGCGAGATGGGTTTCCTTGGGGGGACATTGGAAGGTTACGGTTGCCCGGGCCTGAGCCATGTTTCTTATGGCCTGATGTGTCGTGAATTGGAACGAGTCGATACCGCGTTCCGCTCCGCCGTCGGGGTGCAGTCCGGTTTGGCCATGGGGGCCATTCACAACTACGGCAGCGAGGAGCAAAAGCAGCGCTTTCTTCCGGGCATGGCAAAAGGTGAATTGCTAGGTTGTTTCGGCCTGACGGAACCCGATCACGGCTCCGATCCGTCAGGGATGACAGCGCGGGCCAAAACTGTAGACGGCGGCTACAAGCTTTCCGGGACCAAGGTCTGGATCACCCATTCACCGATCGCGGACCTTTGTGTTGTCTGGGCCAAGGATGACGAAGGCAAAGTCGGTGGGTTTATTGTCGAGCGCAAGATGGAAGGGCTTGATACGCCCAAAATCAAAGGGAAATTTGGTGTCCGCGCCTCCTCAACTGGTGAGATCAGTCTGGCAGATGTCTTCGTGCCCGAAGAAAACCGCCTGACCGAAGCCAAAGGCCTGAACGCGCCCTTATCGTGCCTCAGCCGCGCCCGCTTCGGCATCAGCTGGGGGGCTATGGGAGCCGCAGAGTTCTGCTGGCAGGCGGCGCGTTCCTACACCCTTGATCGCAAACAGTTTGGCCGTCCGCTGGCCGCCAATCAATTGGTCCAGAAAAAACTCGCCGACATGCAGACGGAAATCACGCTTGGCCTGCAAGCCGTTCTCCGGATCAGCCGCCTGCAGGATGAAGGACGGGCGACTCCTGAAATGATTTCGCTGGTCAAACGCAACAATGCGGGGAAAGCATTGGAGATCGCCCGTGTCGCCCGCGACATGCACGGCGGCAACGGCATTTCAGACGAGTTTCATGTCATCCGTCATGTGATGAATATGGAAGTCATCAATACACTGGAAGGCACACATGATATTCATGCCCTGATCCTCGGTCGCGCGCAAACCGGGATTCAGGCGTTCACCAGCTAACAAAGGACGATTATGAGCAACGCAATCTGGATGATCCTTTACGATCTGCAACGTGAACGCGAAGCAGACTACATGGACTGGTTTCATGACATCCACATCCCGGAAAAACTGGCGCGACCCGGCTATACCTGGGCCGCGCATTATGCGGAAGAAGGCGGTAACGGGCTCAGCTGTATCGCACTTTTTGGTGGATCGAATACCAGCGTTTTCCTGAACCCGAGCCCGGCCCAGATCAAACCGACCCAGACGCCGGAGACCCGCGATATGATGGGTTGTCGATCGAACGGGCGGAGTTTGATCCTGGCGGGGGAATGGGCAAGTAATGGCGCGGGTGAGATCAGCGACCTTGACCCGGCCATTAATGCTAAGACCATATCCGTGACCCTCTGCGACACTGCCGGAAATGACGAGGATTTCGGTGCCTGGCTCATTCAGGAACATCTGAAATCTGCAGCAAAGGACGACGGATGCACATCGCTTCGAAAATATCTTGCCTCAGTAGGCGGTGCCAAACATGCAATTATTCATGAATATGCAGGTCCGGCTGGCCCCCAATTCGAGAAAAATTATGCAACCTACCCGATTGGTACGAGGCAGACAGGCAAAAGGCTCTGGCCCCTCTAGACCATCACATCGCGCTGCTCACATAGCCATTCACCAGCGGCCACAAGATCTGGTTCAACCCCGAGACCTAGCGCGGTCGGCATTGCAAAACGTCCATCCGAGATTTCCGGAAACGGTTGCGCCAGCGCTTCGCGAAGCGGGTTGGGATTGACGTCCACTTCCAGCATTCCGTCCCCGCCCGCGGCAGCAAGAATATGCGCTGATGCCACGAGACCAATACCACCACCCAGGTAATGCGGGCAGTAGCGAAGATCGGCCTCAAGCACCCAGCCAGCGATTTTCAAGCATTGGGTGATACCGCCCCATTTACACGCATCGGGTTGAACAACATCAAATATGGTTTCATCGATAGCTTCGCCAAACCCGTCTTCACCTCTGACGTTTTCCCCGCCCGCAATGGGAATACGGGTCGCTTCGCGGATCGCGTGCCAATCTCCCGGCGGAGAATCAGCACGGATTGGCTCTTCCATCCAGCCTGGTTGCCATGCGGGCGAGAAGTTCTCGACCCCGGACAAGACCTCGATCGCGGCTTCCACATCCCAGGCCTGATTGGCATCAAGCATCAGCGTCTCGCCTGCTTGAAGACTTTCACGCACGGCATTGATCGTCGCCAGATCGCGTTCCGTTCCAAAACCGATTTTTATTTTGAATGCTGAATAACCGCTCTCTTTACGGCACCGGTCAATCGCATCGACTGCGCCATCAGAATTGATGCCACTGGCATAAACTGGCACGTGGGACACGGTTTTCCCGGATAACATGGCATATAGAGGCTTGTTATTCTGCTTCGACAGCATGTCCCAGACGGCGATATCAATACCCGCGATGGCTTGCGCCAAGGGTCCCGCTTCGCCCGTTTGTATACCAAGCACATGGGTTTTTTCAGTCAGGAAGCTGAACACCTGCTCGGGTCGTTCAAACGAATGATCCCAAAGCAGCGGCGCAATCACTGTTTCAACCAGCCGGGCTCGGTGCTCAGCCCCGCAAGCCGGGAAATTACACCAGACTTCCCCCCACCCCGTCGCACCGTTGGCGTTGGTTATGCGGACCAATACGGCGGGCCGGTCATTCATCACACCAAAGGAGGTGATAACAGGTTCTTTGAGGGGAGCGCGAAATACGAAGGTTTCAAGACGTTCGATTTTGAATGAGTTTGACATGGCCCATTCGATAGCACGCGTCGAATTTGATGTCGATAACCCGCCCGCTTAAAACTAGCGAGGAACCTTTACACCTGATTAGCAACCGGCAGAGAGAACATAAAAACTGAACCCTTCCCAGGCTCGCTTTCGACAGAGATTTCACCGCCCTGTTTTTCGATTAGTTCCTTGCATAGCTGCAAACCAAGCCCGGTACCGGTTTCGCCATTTGTGCCCTTGGTCGATTTCTTTTCACCAAGTGTGAACAGGGTTGCAAGTTTGTCTTTCGGTATACCGACACCCGAATCAGAAATTCGCATTTCTACCCGGTCCTTGTTCTGAGATGAAGTGACGGTAACTGTGCCGCCATTCTGCGTAAACTTAATGGCATTACTGATCAGATTACGAACGACGGTATCCGCCATCTTATGATCCCCGATTGCCCACACTTCAGACGCATCACCGGCCTCCAGCTTTACATTCTTAGCCTCCGCGACAAGTTCATAACGTTTGACATTAAGCGATGTAAGTTCACCAATATTGAAAGGCCTAAATTCAATATCCATGCGCCCAAGTTGCAATCTCGACCAGTCGAGAAGGTCTTCCACCAGCTTCAGCGCTTCTTCTGCTGAACGGTGAATTAGTTTTCCATAATCGACAATCTCATTTGGTGCCATTCGATCTGAAGTGGTTGCCAGCACTTCGGAAAAACCGAGCAACGCATTGAAAGGGCTCCGGAGATCATGAGCAATGATCGCGAAAAAATTATCCTTTCGGGCATTGAGTTCGCTTAGTTGGTCACGTGCAGCCGAAAGGTCTTCAGCAAGCTCAATAAGTTCTTTTGCCTGTTTCTCCAACCGGTTTCCTCTGTCGTGCAGTTCGTGAACCTGCATTTGTAACCGCTCTTCGCTTTCAACAAGCATTCGCTCATTCTGTTTGCGCTCGGAAATGTCATTAAATACACCAACGTAGCCGCCATTTTTTTTCGGGGCACGGACCAGTTCCAGGATCATTTCACCCGGCACGACCTCTTCAACAATGTTTGTCTGATCGTCGTGGTAGCCTTCCAATCTCCGTTCAATCAACTCCTCTACATTGCCTTCGCCGAAATCGCCACGTTCGGCACGGTAGCGAATAATGTCGGATACGGGTCTTCCTTCCTGAACCAGCCCCTCGGGGAGTTGGTACATGCGAGCAAAACTCGGGCTGGCTATTTCAACTAAAAACTCTTTACTGAACATAAACATGCCACCAGACATGTTCTCAAGCGCTGTACGGAAACGGTTCTCACTATCCTGCAGTTCCTGAGTGCGCTCCCGAACCCGGTTTTCAAGCTCCGCATGTGCCTCAACCAAAGCCGCTTCCGCGCGTTTGCGTTCTGTAATTTCACCGAATGAAATGACATGCAGGTTTTCGCCCTCATTGCCGACGGTTGCCAGCGATATCGAAATCCAGATTGGTTTGCCAGACTTTCCAGCAATCTGGACTTCATGAGTATTAACTGAGTTTCGCTCGACCGTTCGTGCCGCAGTTTTACCGGCGTTTTTTGCCTCTTCGTCAATGGCCTTCAGTATTGCACCATAAACGGTATCAACTTTTGTACCGAGAATGTTAATCGCTTCTTCGTTGGCAAACAGAAGTTCACCATCATCCACCCGAAAGGCGACAATTCCGGCGGGGACAGTATTCGTGACGGTTTTCAGCCTGTCCGTACTGATACGCGCGTTTTTTTCAAATAAAACACGGGACGTAATGTCACGCCCGATTCCCCGATACCCTTTGAAATTCAGGTCAGCATCAAACACCGGACGGCCACTAATCGACAGCCATATTTCGCTTCCGTCTTCCCCAATCCTTGGATGCTCGAACCCTTTGAATGGATGGTGCGCCGCCAGGGTTTCCAGGTGCTCATTCCAGACGGCTTCGTCAACATTCGGAATACCAGTTTCCTGGCGCGTTTTCCCAAGCAGCAGTTCCGGCACAACCCCGGTAATTTCTTTGAATCGTTCGGAAAAATAGGAAAACCGCAAATTTTCGTCCATCTCCCAGAACCAGTCCGAGGCGGCCTCCGAAAAATCTTTAAACCGAATGGAGCTGTCTAGAGCTTCTTTTTCAGCACGCCGCCTTTCTTCAGCTTCCTGTTGCAATTCCAATGTCCGGGATTTGACGGTATCTTCAAGACCGGCGTTGGTTGTTGTCAGTTCCGCTCGGATCAGTTTGTTTTCGGCAAAGCTTGCCGCTGCGCGGCGCACCATATCCTGTAACTCAAAGGACATTCTTCCAATCTCGTCATCCGGACCTATCAGGGCCGTTCCTTCAAGGGTTGATGATTTTGCAAACTCGGTCTGCTCGAGCCAATCATGTAACGACTTCACGCGGGCAAGTACGACGCCATGTACGATCATCATGGTTGTGCCGCAGACAAACCCGGAAATCAGAAGCACAAGGCCGGTTATGCGGAGAACAAAATTCATCAGTTCCTCTTCGACAGAACTGGCGTTCAGGCGGGCAACAATTGTGTATGACAACCCGACATCAGAGGCATTCCAGATTACGTCGTAAAAAAGTTCGCGTGTCTTTGATGACCGTGATATTTGCGCCGGCTTGGCATGTGATGGTGTAATTTCGGGCAAATTCCCGAACGAGCCGACCTGGGTTGTCGATTTATCGTATAAAACGCCACCCAATATCCTATATTTGCCGATCAGACGTTTCGACAACACAAGCAATCTGTCGACACCCACATCAGAATGGCTATGGATGGTGGAGACCATCCCAGCTTGCCCAAGGTCATTGATGTTCTTTAGGAGGCCTGCCTTGAAGTTACTATAGGAAGGAACCAGGATCGCCGCTTCGATGATCACAATGCTCGCGAATATAAGTGCCGCAATTTTGGGGCCGAGTTTTCCGGGGATTTTATCAAACAAACTCGAAAGTCGCATTCAACAATCCTAAAGGCAACCACGCCCGGCCCCCCCAGAACCCTCATGGCATTTAACGGTATCGATACATATTTGAGTAAATCTCAACAATTTCCAATCACACTAGCGTGAAATTTGAATACTTCAAATAACAAAAAGCCCTGAATGTGATGTCATACGATCGCTTTTAATCCAGGCGCTTGCACAATCGCACTTTACGCATGTTTGCACCTGGTTTGTAGTTGGGCATCATCAACAAACAATCATCATGCGGCGTTTTAATTTTTTCCGCACCATCGTGGGCAAAAACCGTCCCGGCTTTGGCGATTACTTCCATGCCAATGTAGTCTTCGGCATATGTGAAATTATCGGTCTTTGAGTATATACCATCGACGACTTCCCATTTTTGTGCCTTTGGCGGGTTTTTAGCACCGTCCGAAAGGTGTTGCCCAATGAAGTCCGGGGATACGGCTTCGGTGGCGCGCAGGAAATGCAGCGCAGTATCCAGAGCAATCGTCCCGGCCTCTGCCGCCCAGTGCTGCCCGCATTCAACCAGAAGAGCTACTTTATCATTGGCCGTATCGTTGAACGGTGTGTATTCGATCAATCGGCGCCCGATGACATGCCCCGAACCACACATGATATAGCCCGGATAATTCACCTTCGTCGCAAACGTCTGTTCCTTGTCATGACCGTGACAGATCATGAGCGCCTCTGAATAAGTGCTGAGGGAATGAATATCGAGGAGGTAGTCGACAGTATCAAAAATTGGGCGTAAATCGCGGGCCCGGCGCAATTCAACACTATCTTCGTCGCTGTCGAGGCGCTCTTCCAACCAGACCCGATTGAAATCTTCATCGACCAGCCGGGATTCTTCGGGTTTGTTGATATCAAAGTTCAAAAAGGCCTGAAAATTGACGAACCCAAGCGTCAACTTTCCCCGGACGGGTTGCACATTTGCCTTGAACAGGTAGTCGAGCGCAATTGCTCCGCAAATTTCATTACCATGGGTAACGGCGTTGATCATCACATGCGGTCCCGCAACCCCGCTATCAAACGTGGTGACGAAATCAACGCCGGTATTGCCTTTGCGATAAGCCTCAACATCGGGCGCAGTCAGTTCAACGGGGTACGAATTCACGGTCATAATATGCGTTCCTGAGAGTAAATAAGGGGAATAATCACGGCCCTCAGGCTAGCTTGAAGGGCAGATCGGGTAAAGTGTTCGGGGGGGTATATTTTATTGAAAAAACTCGATTTTGGCGATTAGTCTACACTCTATCGCCTTGACCGGATTACTTGTAAGCTACGCGCATTCCAATCTGGAGGATAATCTATGCCCACCAAGTTTCATTTGATCAGTTCTGTTACCTGTCCGTGGGTCCAGCGGTCCGTCATCACCATGCGCGCGAAGGGCGTTGAGTTTGAAGTTACCTACATTAATCTCAAAGACAAACCGGACTGGTTTCTGAAAATTTCGCCGCACGGTAAAGTGCCGGTCCTCAAGGTGGATGATGTGGCATTGTTCGAGTCCAATGCCATCGCCGAGTTCCTCGACGAAACGTGCGAGCCACGGCTGCACCCAACTGACCCCGTCAAACGGGCTCAGAACCGCGCCTGGACTGATTTCCTGCCGACGTTCGGTTGGGGCCCTGGCCTGAACGATGTCACGTATTGCCGGTCTGCCGAAGCCCTGCCTGCAGCGCTTGACGGGGCACGCCAACGCCTCTCACGTCTCGAAGGTGCCATCGCCAGAGAACGGGGAAATGACGGCCCTTATTTTAATGGCACCAGCCTCTGCCTAGTCGATGCCGCCTATGGACCGTTTTTCCAGCGGTTTGCCATATCGGAAAAAGTTTTGCAAACCGGGTTATTGAAGGAATTTCCTCTTGTCAGTGCCTGGTGCGATGCGCTTCTCGCGAATGGGACGGTGGTCGGTGCGGTTGCTTCGAACTTTCTTGAGGAGTTTGATAAAAACCTTGAACGACGCGGCACCTACGCCTGGGCACTCATGTCGGATGCCGCAGCAGCTGAATAAAGATCGATAAACGAATGAGGAGGTTTAGAGAATGCATCAAATCACCCTGGAATTAGCGCTTAAAATTGTCGATGGCGCTTTAGCCAAGGGCGCAGAAATCAATTGCGACCCATTGACAGTCGCCGTGCTCGACTCGGGCGGCCATCTGGTTGCATTCAAGCGTCAGGATGGTTCCGGCATTCTGCGGGGTGAAATCGCCATCGGCAAAGCCTATGGAACGGTCGGTTTCGGTGTTGGCGGGCGGGCGCTTCTTGAGAAAAACCCGAAATTCATGGTCGGCGTTATATCCACCGCGCCCAATGGCATGGTTCCTGCCCCCGGCGGTGTCCTGATCAAAGACCCCGACTCTAGGGCAATCATCGGCGCCTGCGGGATATCGGGGGACACGGGCGCGCGCGACGAGATCGCTGCCGTTGCAGGAATTGAGGCCGCTGGTCTGCTCGCCGACCCAGGTGAAGATTGAGCACCAAACCCGGTAACAGAGGAGATTGAAAATGACGAACGATCATATTGACCCTAGGATTTTCGATTTATACGACGAGTATTGCCACAGCCAGATGACGCGGCGTGATTTTTTGAACAAAGCATCGGTGATCACCGTTGTCGGCGGCTCCGCTATCGCCATGGCGGAAGCGTTATTGCCACGTTATGCCGAGGCCCATACAATTTCCTTCACCGACAAGCGGATCAAGGCCAATTACGTCACCTATGTCTCGCCAGGCGGAACCTCCGGTAAGATGAGAGGATATCTGGTACAACCCGCAGGCAAAGGTCCGTTTCCAGCTGTATTAGTCGTTCATGAAAATCGGGGGTTGAACCCATATATTGAAGATGTTGCTCGTCGCGTAGCTGTCGAGGGGTTTGTTGCCCTCGCACCGGATGGCCTATGGCCGATCGGCGGCTATCCCGGCAATGACGATGAAGGCAAGATCATGCAAAAGTCCCTGGACAAGGGAAAGTTGTTTACGGACCTCCTGAACAGTGCAAAATTCCTGAAGAAACATGAGCTGTCTTCTGGCCAGCTTGGCGCCACCGGATTTTGCTTCGGCGGTTGGGCAGTCAATGCCCTCGCCGTCGCGCTTGGCACTGACCTGAACGCCGCAGTTCCCTTTTATGGTCGTGCCCCGTCGGCGGAGGATGCCGCAAAGGTCCGCACGCCGCTTTTGATGCATTACGCGAAAGACGACCCGCGTGTTAACGCGACCCAAGCGGGTTACAAAAAGGCGCTGGAAGCCAACAAGGTAGCGTTCGAAATGCATACCTACCCCGGAACCCGTCACGGCTTTCATAACAACTCAACACAGCGATTTAACGAAACCCAGGCCAAAATCGCATGGGAAAGAACCATCGCTTTCTTCAAGAAACATCTTTCCTGAAGAACCAGCTGAGGCCCCCGGTACGGGCGGGGGCCCGGTGGTGCGGCCGGTGATGCCATTGGCAGTTTCGCCTATCCGTCAGGTCGGGCAAATTTTGTGCTGGTCCTAATGCCGCATGCAAACGCAAACAGATTCATATGCAGCGTTGAATTCAAAAGATTTTCAGGAACACCGGTTTTCTTCAACAGCGTGACAGGCAACCATTGTATTGCCATCTTTCCGCAATTTCGGAGTTTCCTGTTTGCAGCGTTCATTTACCAGAGGGCAGCGCGGATGGAATGCGCAACCGCTGGGCGGGTCAATCGGGTTGGGGACCTCACCTTGGACCGGGGACCGTTCAACACCTGTCATATCCATATCCGGAATTGTATTGAGCAACAGCTGCGTATAAGGATGGCGCGGGTTCTTGAACAAATCACTCGCCGTTGCCACCTCACACAGTCTTCCCAGATACATGACACCAATGCGATCAGATACGTGATACACAACAGCCAGATTATGACTGATAAACAGATAGGTCAGTCCCAGGCGACGTTGCAGGTCTTTCATCAGATTGAGTATCTGGGCCTGCACGGATACATCAAGGGCAGAAGTCGGCTCATCACAAACCAGAAACTCTGGCTCGCTCGACAAAGCCCGTGCAATAGAAATCCGCTGGCGCTGCCCGCCGGAAAATTCATGCGGGAACTTGTCCCCATCAGCGGGTGACAAACCTACCTGGGTTAGCAATGCACCAACACGTTCAGTAATTTCTGCATTTGAATTCGCCAGTTTGAAAACACGGATAGGCTCGGAAACAATATCGCGGACCCGCCAGCGTGGATTTAGGCTGGCAAAAGGATCCTGAAAGATCATCTGCCAGCGACGGCGAACCAGATTTGAATCTTTTCTTTCAATGGCTTCATTCAGGTTCGCCCCATCAAAAAGGATCTCGCCGCGTGATGGGCCATGCAGACCGACAATTAGTTTGGCAACCGTTGACTTACCGCATCCTGACTCGCCAACCAGCGAAAACGTCTCGCCCCTTCCGATCTCAAATGACAGGCCATCTACAGCTTTGAGGATTTGCTTGGGCTGGTTTTCCAGAACACGCGCCAGCCAGGGTTTCGAGACGTCGAAGTGCTTGGCAAGATCATTGACTTCCAATAATGCAGCACCCGCATCAGTTTTATGAGCCCCATCAGACAACGGCTGTCTCCTTATCGAACTTCCAACAAGATGCCATGTTAGAACTTTCGGTTACCATCAGATTCGGCCGCTCGATAAAACATCGGTCTGTGGTTTCAGGGCAGCGCGGATTAAATGCGCACCCTTTCGGAATTTCCGTTAACCTCGGCATCGACCCATCAATTTGCTCCAACACATCAATATCATGTCCGACCACCGGAATGGAGCCCATTAATCCGTGTGTGTAAGGATGTTTCGCATGTTTGATCACATCACGCACATCACCAATTTCCGCAATTCGCCCGGCATACATAACAGCAACACGGTCCGCTGTTTCTGCGATAACCCCCATGTCATGGGTAATCAGCATGACTGCGGTTTGATGGTCTTTGCAAAGGCCTTTGAGCAGCGCAATAATTTGCGCCTGGATCGATACATCCAACGCCGTTGTTGGCTCATCAGCAACAATCAGTTTGGGGTTGGCGCAAAGGGCGAGCGCAATAACCACACGCTGGCGCATGCCGCCTGAAAACTCATGAGGGTATGAATCAATCCGCTTCGCAGCTGCCGGAATACCAACCTCTTCAAGCAATTCAATTGCCCGGTTTTTCGCCTGATCTTTTGAGATATCCATATGCACAAGAATGGTCTCAATCAGTTGCCTTCCCACTGTATACAGCGGATTGAGACTGGTCAGCGGGTCTTGAAAAATCGCACCAATTTTCTTGCCTCGAATTTTGCGCATTTCCTCGTACGGAAGATGATCAATACGGCTTCCCTCAAGGTAAATTTCGCCAGCCGTAACCTCTCCCGGAGGCTCAAGCAGTCCAATAATCGAAGCCCCGGTCAGGGATTTTCCTGCCCCTGACTCCCCCACAACGCCAAGGACTTCACCCGGCTCGATGGAAAATGACACGTCATCGATCGCAAGTAATGGCCCACGCCGGGTCGGGAATTCAACCCTCAAGTTTTTTACTTCTAAAAGGCTCATTGTTCGCTCCTAACGAAGTTTGGGGTTAAGAGCATCGCGGAGCCAGTCACCCAAAAGGTTGACCGCCAAAACCAGCGTTACCAGAGCAACACACGGGAACAGGGTGATCCACCATTCACCGGAAAACAGATAGTTGTTGCCGACCCGTATCAAAGTTCCAAGGGATGGTGTTGTCGGCGGCACACCAACGCCCAAAAATGACAAGGTCGCCTCGGTAATAACAGCGAGTGCCAGACCAAGTGTTGCGAACACCAATACAGGTCCCATGACATTGGGCAGCACGTGGCGGAGCATAATCAGAAGCGGGTGGACCCCGATCACCCGAGCCGCTGCAACATATTCCTTATTGCGCTCGACCATGGCAGAGCCTCTGGTCACCCTGGCATACTTTGGCCATTCAGAGACACCAATTGCCATGATCAATACGTAAATAGCCATATCAACCTGCATATCCCGTGGCAGCAGAATGGCAACAACACCATTAATCATAAGAGCGATCAGAATTGCCGGAATTGCCAGTTGAACATCAGCCATGCGCATAATCATTGCATCAATCCAGCCACCCATATATCCAGCGAGCAGCCCGGCACTAACTCCAACCACGACCGAGAACAGAACGGCAGAAAACCCAACGATCAAAGATACCCGGCTGCCAAACATGATCGTAGACAGAATATCGCGACCCTGATCGTCTGTGCCGAGCAGGAACTTGGACATTCCATCCTCAAGCCACACCGGCGGGGTCGATGCCTCCATCAAATCAAGAGAGGCCGCATCAAAAGGATTATGCGGTGCCAGCCATGGTGCGAACCCGGCGGCGATGAAAAAAAGCAATGTAACGATCGCCGATATGACGACGATCGGATTGCGGGTAAAGCTATAAAAGAGATCGCTGTCCAGGACTCGGTTCCAGAGGTCGTGCGGCCTGGTTACCCCTAATTGATTCTCAGCCAATTTCCATGCTCCTAATTACCCGCAGCCACTGTTTTATCTGCGCGCAATCGTGGATCGACAACAAAATACAGGATGTCGACAAACAGATTGATGGATACAAAGATGACAGCGACCAACACCAGATAAGCCGCCATCACTGGAATATCGGCAAACCCGACGGCCTGAATAAACAGGAACCCCATGCCCGGCCACTGAAACACGGTTTCCGTAATGATCGAAAACGCAATCAATGAACCGAGGTTCAGGCCAACAATTGTGATTACCGGCACCAGCGTATTTTTGAACGCATGACCGAAATTGATCATCCGGTCGGGCAAACCGCGCGCACGGGCAAATTTAATAAAATCAGTCCGCATTACTTCCAGCATTTCAGAGCGAACCAGACGAAGGATAATTGTCATCTGAAATAAGGCGAGGGTGACGGACGGCATAAGTATTGCCTTCCATCCTGACGCCGTCAGCAAGCCGGTAGACCACCAGCCCAGCATCACCGCCTCGCCCCGGCCGAATGACGGCAATACGCCCCATGCGACCGCAAAAATATAAATCAACAAAATACCGATAACGAATGTCGGAAGCGTAACCCCGACCAGAGACCCCACCAAAAAAGTACGGCTAAGCCACGAATTGGGTTTTATTCCCGTATACACGCCCATCGGAATACCGAGAAAGACTGATAATATGGCGGACGCAATAACCAGTTCCAGTGTCGCCGGCATGCGCTCGGCGATAAGATCAGCAACGGGTCGCTGGATCCGGTAAGATATTCCGAACTCACCCTGCGCAGCATTACCCATAAATCGTGCAAACTGGACCAAAAACGGATCGTTAAGACCCAAATTATCTCGCATGGCGACACGTTCTTCATACGACGCTTCCTGGCCGACCATGTTGTCCACAGGGTCACCAACGAAGTTAAACAGCATGAAAGAAACCAGAGAGACGACAACCATTACAGCCACCGCCTGCAACGCCCTTTGAATAACGTAAGCTATCATGATTTTTCCTGCATAAACTCAAGCTCCCCGAACACGAGATTATCTCGCATCCGGGGCAACCTGATTAAGTCTGCAGTCTATTTTTTGAACTTGGTGTAGATGAAGCGTACGCCATCATCAGCAACGATCGGGATATCGAGCTTGTCGCTCATTGCCCAAACGATAACCTGATGATGCAGCGGCAAATAGTTGACGTTGTCACGCAGCTTTTGCCAGACTTTTGCGATCATCTTGTCACGCTTCGGGAAATCGACTTCCTTTTCGATTGCCAGAATTGTGTTGTTGATGTCTTCATCATTGAAGCCGGTTCCGTTCCAACCTTTGTCCGCACCTTTAACCAGGTAGTTAAAGACATAGTGGGAATCCAAGGTCGAAACGCCCCATCCCAGCATGTAGAAATCCGTTTCCCGGTTTTTGATTTTTGGGAAATGGATGGTTTTCGGAATAGCCGACAATGTTACCTTGATGCCGATTTTTCCAAGCATGCCGACAACGGCCTGACAAATGCCCTCATCATTGATGTAGCGATTGTTCGGGCAATCGAGTTGGATCGAGAAACCATCCCCATATCCAGCATCAGCCAACAACTTCTTGGCGCCGGCAACATCATATGGACGGCGGGAGTTTAACTGCTCGGTGTAACCGTGAACGGCCGGTGGCGTAATCAGGCCAGCCGGAACGGAATAACCGCGCATAACTTTTTTCTTGATCGCCTCAATATTGATGGCTTGATACATGGCCTGACGGACACGCTGATCAGCCAGCGGGTTTTTGCCTTTGACGTTCGAAGACAACAACTCCTTAACGCCTTGGTTCATGCCAAGAAAGATCGTACGAACCTGAGCCGTCTGCACAAGATGCAGACCGGCTGTATTTTTGATCCGGTTCAGATCCTGGAGCGGCGGATCAAGGATGAAGTCAAGCTCACCTGACAGCAACGCAGCAACACGTGTCGCCTGATTAGCGATCGGTGTGTAGATGATTTTGTCGACCTCGTGCGGATTGTCTTTCAGACCCCACCAATCGTTATTCTTGACCAAGATCGTCTTCACGTCAGGCTCACGTAGCTCGAGCTTGAACGGCCCGGTGCCCATGGCATGGCGCACGGCATAGGTTTCTTCTTTGCCTGCACGGTCCTGCGGCTTAGTGACGTTATTTTTCTCGGACCAGGCCTTCGACATGATGAAGATGTTGGTCAGTTGGTTCCGCAAAATTGGGTTTGGTTCTTTTGTAATGATCTGAACCGTATGCGGACCGATAACCTTGACTTCCTCAATGGCACTAATATCGCCCTTCAAATCAGAGGTCGGTGATTTCGCCCGATCGATGGAAAACTTGACGTCATCGGCAGTGAAGTCAGATCCGTCGTGAAATCTGACACCTTTGCGCAAAGAAAGTTCCCATGTCGTCGCATTGATCAGTTTGTGACCGGTAGCGAGCCATGGCGTGTTCTTCATGTCTTTATCGTTGTAATAAAGAACGTCATAAATTTTACGCGATGCTGAGTGGGTCGGGGATTCGTTCGCCGCATGTGGATCCGAGGTCAGCGCATCGCCCTGACTTGCCCAGCGAATAACATTCTCCGCGAACACCGGTGATGCGGTTATGGCCACAGCCGTGGCAGCCGCAACAAATGTGGATAACAGTTTAATTTTCATGATTGTAATTCCTCCCTAGAATTCTTCGAAGCTTCGTCTGGTTAAACCAAACCAAATAGAAGCTACATTATTTCGAACCGAGTAAGAAATGTCTATTTTGATAACATTATTATTTGTAGACATCAATTTTGGTATCATGTTACTAAATTTGGTGTCAACATTTAATACACCGTTCCAAAATATTTGGCGTGAAGTGTAATCAATGTTATTAGAATTGTTCAAATGTATGTTGCGCACACATTTTCTGACGCATTCTAGAAACGGCAATTTTTGCAGGCCGTTGGTATTGGATCGATAATAACATGGGCCGTCGCGATACAAAGAACCTTATTCTTGATGCGAGTGAAACTTTATTCAGCAAGCGCAGTTACGTCGATGTGACATTTCGCCAAATCGCTGATCTGGCGAACGCTCACGTCAGCCAAATCACCTACCATTTTCAGAGCAAGGAAAATTTACTCAGACAGGTCGTTATTCGCAGGGCAACTGATCTAAACAAAGAACGCATGAGCTTATTGAAAACATATCGACGTGTTGTTGGCAAAAACGGCATGACCATTGAGCCCCTGGTCCGCGCGTTCTTTGATCCCTATTTCGACAGATTGATAAACGACGAAGATCGAACTTGGGGAAACTACGGCGCACTGATTGGCAGAATTGTATGGGACCCCACAGTTTTGCCGACCCTCAATGAGGCTTACAACGAAGTCGCAACGGAATACCTGGAAGCCTTTTCCCTGGCTGCCCCGGAAATTTCTGAAGAGCATATTCATCGTTCGTTTCAGTTTTTGCTCTCAACGATGTACAGCGCAGGCGCCGATAACCGGCGCATCGACAACCTGTCCGGCGGGAAATTTTCCAGCCGCGATTACGACCGTATTTACGACATCATTATTCCCTTCGTGAGCGCAGGATTTAAGGCATTGGCCAACAGAGATGCGTTCGCGCCGCCCATTGAGCTAGAGGAAGGAATGGAAGTTGACCATTCTGCCAATAACCTGAAGCACGATTGACCACTTCATCCGCCCGACTCAGGGGCACCAAGAAACTTTGATAGACAACACGCTAGGAGATTTCCACTATGCCAATCATCAACCGGGTCGCCGATTTTCATGAGCAAATGACGGAGTGGCGCCACGACATTCACGCCCATCCCGAAATCGCCTTCGAGGAACAACGCACTTCAGACATCGTCGCGCGAGAACTTGAATCCTTCGGCATTGAAGTTCATCGCGGTTTGGCCAAAACCGGCGTCGTCGGCGTTCTGACAAACGGTGACGGACCTTCGATTGGCCTGCGTGCCGATATGGATGCCCTGCCAATTCAGGAGACAAACGAGTTTGAACACCGCTCGACCATTGATGGTAAAATGCACGCGTGCGGTCATGATGGGCACACAGCCATGCTGTTGGGTGCGGCCAAATACCTGGCGGAAACTCGTCAGTTTAAAGGCACTATCAATTTTATCTTTCAACCTGCTGAAGAAGGGGAAGGCGGGGCGCGAGTGATGATTGAGGAAGGTTTGTTTGAGAAATTCCCGTGCCAATCCGTCTACGGCGTTCACAACATGCCCGCAAAAGAGACCGGAACATTTCATCTGCGCACAGGCCCGTTGATGGCGGCGTACGATACTTTCCAGATTAAGGTATCCGGACGCGGCGGCCATGCGGCGATGCCGCATCAGGCTATTGATCCGGTCGTCATTGCGTCTCAGATTGTTACGGCTCTGCAGAGCATTACTAGCCGGAACTTGGATCCCCTCGAATCAGCTGTGATAAGTGTGACGCAAATTCATGGCGGTGATACCAATAACGTTATTCCGGACAGTGTGTGGATGGAAGGTACGACGCGGTGTTTCAAGCCTGAAATTCGGGATTGGCTAAAACCCTCCATGCAGCGTGTTGTAGAGGGCGTCGCCGCCACCTACGGCGCAACGGTAGAGTTTGATTATCTGCGGCGTTATCCGCCAACGATAAATCATCCATCCGAGACGGAAATTGCAGCAAAAATTGCTGCCGAAGTGGCTGGCGAAATAAAGGTCGATACGGACACTGCACCCGTTATGGGTGGCGAAGATTTTTCCTTCATGCTGGAAAAAGTCCCGGGGTGTTACCTGTTCATCGGCAACGGAGAAGGCGAAGGAGCCTGCATGGTTCACAATCCAGGATACGACTTCAACGATGAAATCCTGCCCGTCGGCGCGACATATTTTTCACGCCTCGTTGAGACCGTTCTGCCGGCTTAATTGACGACGAGATTACTGGCCGGATTATCTGGCCAGTATTTCCTCTACAATTTCCTGAACGGAGAGAGCCGCACGCAACGGCGCCATTGTATGTGCATCTCCGTTCAGCATGGCCAGAAAATTATCCAAAACCCGCATGTACCCATCCTGACGCGCATCCTGGAGATTGGGGAGTTCGTCAGTCCAGTCTCCACCATCCGTTGATTTCAACTGATTCCAGTCCCAAAGGCGGTATGATTTCTTCGAGCCCCAGACCGTAAATTCCACCCTGTCCGGCCCGACACCGCCGGCACCGCCTGCAAACGAAATCGGAGTGCCATTGCAGTCCAGATGGGCCAGAAAATGGGTTTCGCAGAGCTTCTCATCTTCCTGATAACGCACCGAGGCGTCGATTAACTTCGCCGGGCCGAACAGCTTTTCTACAAGGAATACGTAATGAGAGCCGACCTCACGGACAAATCCGCCTTCTTTGCGTTCTGACAACCACGAAGCTGAATGTTGCCAGCCACGGGGCCAGCTTGAGAAATGAAGCCTCAGATCAACGCCGGAAACATCCCCAATTGACCCGTCTTGTATTCTATCCTCGATAATATTTACCGCCTGTGCATCAACAAAGGGGAAATTAACGACGTTCAGAACCCCCGTCGCTTCCACCTCTTCAACCAAGGAGCGGCTCTCCGCCACGTCAACACCCAACGGCTTTTCACAAAACACCGTTTTCCCGGCACGAGCAGCAGCCGTCGCATATTCCTTATGTGATTGCGGCGGGCTTGCGATATAGACGACATCGATTTCAGGGTCAGTAATGATTTGCTCAGCCGATGGGCCGATTTTGATTCCGCTATATTGTTGCTCAACAATTTTGCAGGATTCACCGCTCGGGTCCCATGCCCAAGACAAACTAAATCCGCCATGCGCTTCCATGTTGGTCAACATACGCTGCCCCATGACACCCAGCCCGATAAAGGCGATTGATGGTTTCATATCCTCACCCCTCTCCACTCGCGAGCAGGGCTTCGACCAATTTTTGCACGGCAAAACCATCCGCGGCATTCGCCATGTTTATTTCTCCGTCAGTCAAATAGGTGGCAACACCATCCAGTGTTCTCTGGCGATCATTGGCCCCAATATCCTCAAGGTCCGTAAATTCCTCAGCCCAGGCCCCACCGGAGCTGGAACTGATCCGACCACCACTGTGAAGGCGGAAAGATTTTTTGCTTCCCCAGACAGTGTATTCCGTTCCAACGGGCCCGACACCACCTGTCGCGACCCGGATAAATAAAGGAACGCCACCGAAATCCACTTCGGCCGTCATATGAGTTTCCGACGAAATCCCATCATCAGGATAAACCACCTGGGCTCGCGTAATATCGCCCTCGCCCAACAGACGGCGGGTCAGGTACAGCCAGTGAGAGATCATTTCACGTGTAAATCCACCCTGCTCTCGCCGCCCCAGCCAGGTTGCCGTTTTCTGAAATTCCCGCGGCCATGTGGTGAGATGAATAAAGACATCGGCTCCCGTGATGTCACCCATCAAACCAGCCTTCAGCTCTTTTTCAATATGCGTGCTTCCCAGGGCATTGCCGTGGTTAAAATTAATGATGTTGGGGTATTTGGCATCTTCAATCCGATGGACAAGATCGTCACTTTCGCCAATATCCACACCGAAGGGTTTCTCGCAAAACATCGGAAGACCGGCTTTAATGGCATTTAGAAAATACTCGCGATGTGAATTTGGCGGGCTGGCCACATAGACGAGGTTTATTGCGCTATCATTAATCACCGCCGCCGCACTGCTCGCAATACGGAGACCAGCATTTTGAGCTTGCGCAACCTCACACACCTCAGCATTAGGGTCCCACACGATACTCACCGCAAATTTTTCGTGCTTAAGCATATCGGCAAGCATCACCTGCCCCATGCCGCCGAGGCCAATGATTCCAACAGTGAACGGAGTCATAAAATTTCCCTGTTAACAGAAGCTGATGGTCATGCTGTCTTCCGCATTTGCACTACCTAGCCATGTTAACTGCCCGGTTTCAAGGCTGACCAGTATTTGCCGTTGAGACCAAGCATAATCTGATCATGATACTCTTCAAGACAACGGCGCATTGGCATGAAACGGGATCTTAACTGGCAATTCGTCACCAGCTGGCGTGCACTGCCCAATGATCCTGTCGTTAGCTTCGGTTCATGCTCAACCGCCAATTCCATCAATTTGTCAGATTGCTCCTTCGCCACATTGCCCGCCTTTGGCAATTCATTTCCAATCCGGGCTGCGATCCGTGCGATCGTCATATTGTCGACATTGATTTCGGCCCATGCCTTACCAAACCGATCAATGCCTGAGGACGCGCTGGTGATATCACCCTTTGTTTGTGGGGCTGTATCACCCTCTTCTTCTGCCGGAAGAAGCGCAATCATACGATAAAGGCCAACTGAAATTGATTTCAGGTGCCTTTGCTCAAGGACTTCTTCATTCAAAAAGAAACGAATGGATGTCTGGCTACGAAGACTTTCAATCTTGAGAATCGCGGCTGGTAAAGAAACAACCGTTCCGTTTGCAGTTAATCCTGTCAGTTTGAGATGCCCCATATCCTCTGCACGTACGTGATACGGGGTGTAGCTTGCAGGGGCCGACCGCTGCGGCTGCAGGCATATTGCCGAAAATTCGGCTGCGCACTTTCCGTCATGGCAGGCCAGTTGATACGGCTCCCCCATCGGCAACGCTGCGAGGATCTGTGGCGCGGCGGATGCTGCGCCGGTGTTCCCCAATACAAAAACAAAAGCGAACAAAACCAGTATTGGCAGACGTATCATGAAAAGCTCCCTTCCATTGACCAAGTGCGTCGGCGAAATTTTATTCAGTGCTTTCGAACAATCTCCGGTTTCGCTCGTATTCTAACACATCGTTCACGTAGAGCCGGAGGACTATTTTTATGTTTGGTCCATTGCACAACGACGCAGCATCGTGTGCATATTTCCAATTATAACATCAGCAAGGCTGCAGTTCGCGTATTGGAGGGCATCGGTATTGGATGGGTAGGCCATACAACCATAAAGTGAGTTTTGAGTTATTTGCGTAAAATTATTGCCTAGATTGTATAATTTGCATTATTTATACTACTACGTTAAATTTGTGATAATTTAGAACAATATGCCTCCCCCGCCAGACAATATACTAAACTTTATGCGGGTATTTTGCACACAATTAATATAACAGGTTTTAGTGTGTATATGTTTTTTAAATTTTTGAACTCTGAAACCTGAATAAAGAACAAGTTTTTCGCGAGTGCGACAAAATTTGTCGATTTCTCAATGAGTATGATTCGAGCTTTAAAAAGGTGGATAAAATGGCCGGTATAAATATTACTGAGGAAAACGGACTCTACACGATCACTTTAGACATCTGGGAATGGACCGGCTTAACGGTTAATGGAGAGCCTGTTGAAGCTAAAAATCAAGGAAATATACAGTTTCAATACAAACAAAAGGTACCAGGCCCTATTCACTTTATAGCAACAGCAAATCACTACATTGTAATTGTCAACCCCGATAACACCATGTTCATGCAAAATGCTGACAATACGAGAACATATTTGTGTGCTATTTCTTATCACGAAACAGCCAGCCCAAAAGTAGTTACATTACACGGTTTCATTTCTACGTTTGACTGCCAAGTTCCCGTTTCTAAAAAGAGCCCGCTTCTGTTTAGCCAAGGCCGAATGACGGGCGCATTCATGACTGTTCCAGTTCCAAAACCAAAACCACTTCCGAAGCCGACTATTTCTAAAGTGACCCCATATCCAAACAAAAATTGGATGGATGTTGTTTGGGGGGAAGATAAATTCCTTGCAGTTGGTTATTGGGGTGAGAGCATGACCAGCGCAAATGGCAGTGCTTGGACACTCAATACGCCTATTGGGCAGTCGGACTTTTTTTCGGCAGTTGTTTACAGCGGTGAGAAATTTGTCGCGATTTGTGATTACTACGGTACGGAAGCCGCAAAGGAAATTTATTACAGCACAGATGGCAAAACATGGACTGGAGTTTCAGCACCAGGTGCTTATTTCGGTTTAGCATGGGGGAATGGGACATTTGTGGCAACCGGCCAATCCAACGAAGAGAATAAGAAGGGAATTGATATTGCGACCAGTAGTGATGGTATTACCTGGAAAAAACAGATTATCATTACAGATGATTACGTAAATAAGGTTGTTTGGGGTAAAGACCAGTTTGTAGCTGTAGGTTATAACAACACCAGAACGAGTCCAGATGGTAAGACTTGGACAAAGCATGCCAATAAACTCAATCTAACTGACCTTTGCTGGTCAAAATCACTGGGCCTTTATGTCGCGGTCGGCGGCGCTTACGGTTCCAACCCGCTTGGCAAAATAGCTATCAGCAGTGATGGAATTAATTGGCAACTTCAAACTACGACTGCCAATGCAGGTCTATATGGGGTTTGTTGGGATGATAAAGTTGACCGATTTGTTGCAGTTGGCGGCCTTGGATTAATCATGACAAGTACGGATGGAGCTGATTGGACTGTTTTGGCATCGCAAACATCCAGCCCACCTTCACCCACCACTAGTGAACTCACTAATGTAACTTCTAATCAAGGAGAATTTGTTGCCGTTAGCGCACATGGTGTCGTTGTCAAAATTGACTACCGTTCTTAGGCCCTGTTTGCGAGATTATCTTGGCCAAATGATCGAGCTGATATAATGTTGGAATGCGAGAAATCGACGAATGGATCGACTTCTACAACTTCATACGCTCACGCGCACTCTAAGGCGCTTCGCCCGCTCAGGATCATCCTGAGCCAGTCTGATCGCCTAAACCAGTGGCCGACAAAGCACCCAATAGCAGCCATTCTGACGCGACCCAATGAGAAATCTTGGTCTTCATAAAGTGTCCTTCAATCCTTGCAACAATATGCGACCAGCCTTCCCCCCGTATCCAGACAACTCTTTTGCAACAATGAGAGACATTGCTTCGACATAATTCTTTAGGTTTTTAACATCCTCTGGTTTTAGCGGGTTTCTTTCACGAAGGAGCTTGTCGGCGTCAGCGGAAATAATTGTAATGAGTTGGTACCCAAATGTATCACCCTGACCGCTAAAAGAATGACACATATCGCTAATTACGCTTCTCGCATGTTCATTGAGCGGGTTTTCGTGTAATTCTGATAATGGGGATCGCATATTTTGACACCCCATGGCCACACTCTCTAAAAATTGATCGCCCAAGGAAGTCAGAATATCTATATCAGTGCTTTCTAAGTTAGAGTGATCTGGTTTTATTACCTCTTCTAGATCTGCTCTTTGGTCGGCCATGTTGGAAACGCGAGCCAGAATTTTCGCGAAACTGGCGGTATCAGATGCATCGTCTTTTTTTCTCGTATCATCCAGGACGGCCATCGTCGCCGGCGCATTTGGAATTGAGGTGTGTATTTTTTCACCAAGATGATGGTCGATGGCGGCAAGTAATACCGGCATATCTAACGGTTTGTAACAAATATCATTCAGGCCGCTGTTCAGGTATTTATTTACATTTTTGCCGCTGATATCTGCAGTAAGGCCAAAGATCGGAATGTCTGATTTCTCGCTATCCATTGACCGGATTAATGCGGTCGCCTGTAAACCGTCCATAATTGGCATTCGGACATCCATCAGGACCAAATCGAAATCACCAGTTTCAACATAGTCGACAGCAACCTTACCGTTGTTCGCAATTGTTACTTCATGGTTCAGATTACTGAAAATTGCACTTAACAGCTTTTGATTAATGAGGTTGTCATCTGCAACTAACACATGCAATGAACGAGACGCCACCCAGCGGTCCGGGGAATGCCTTTTCTCATCGATTGTGACTTCTTTATTGGCAGTTTGACAACGAACGGTAAACCAGAATGTGGACCCTTGCCTTGGGGCGCTCACGACACCCATTTGGCCACCCATCAGCTCCGCCAATTGTTTGGAGATTGACAACCCCAGGCCGGTTCCACCATACGTTCTAGAGGTAGAACTATCTGCCTGAGTAAAGGCAGAGAAGAGTTTTTTCTGTGTTGCTTTATCCAAATCGATACCGCTATCGGTCACACCTATGCGAAGCATAAAGCAGTTTCCTTGTTTTTCTTCTTGATGGGCATGAACGGTGATGGAGCCTGTTTCGGTGAACTTCACTGCATTACTGAGCAAGTTGGATAAAACCTGCCCGATCCGTAAACTGTCTGCATGGATGTTTTCAGGTAATGCCTGATCCAGGTTCACATTGAGTGTGAGCCCCTTTTCATCACACTTAGGGCTGAACCACTGGGTTTTATCCCGCACGAAGGAAGCCAGATGGAAATCAACGGGAGAAACTTCGAGTTTGCCAGCTTCCAGCTTTGATTGATCTAGAACTTCATTGAGGATATTCAGAAGATGCCCGCCAGAAGATTTGATGCTCGTCATCCAATCCAGTTGCTGGGGTGATAGATCCGTATCCAAAACAAGGTCGGCCATGCCAAGAACACCGGCCAAGGGGGTGCGGATCTCATGGCTCATGGCGGCAAGAAAATCAGATTTGGCCAAGCTGGCTTGCTCTGCCACTCTCCTGGCCTCGACCAGAATTTTCTCACTTTCCTTCAATTCAGTAAGATCATGTAAAGTGATCTGTGCCAATGGGATTCCACCCCAATCCAGTCGATAAACAGTTAGCGCAACGATCCGTTGCTTACCGTTTGCGCCCGTGAGAATTACTTCCGGAAGGTCAAAGTCAGTTACCCCCGAGTCATGAAAAATGCCGTTAAAAGCTTGAATCGCGTTTTTAAGATGTCGGGAGACGTCGACGAAATCCATAATATGGCGCCCATAAAGCAGGTTGTCGTCGACCTCAAACAAGCTGATTGCCGCTGGATTGGAATAGACAATACCGTGTTCTTGGTGAATCAGATACCCGGATGGAAGCTTTTTGAGAACACTAGCCAACTGAGTGGTGTGGTCGATAAGGGAAGCATTCGAGAGCTCGATATTGGTGCGCGTATCTTCATCATCTATGAAAAAGGGATCTTCGTTTAGTTCATCAACAGACAAAGAGGAAGTCGACATGGTTTCTACTATCCGAAATTGAATTTAGGTAACCGATTATCCTACACTTTATCAAATTATGTGCCGAATCACGGCAGCATCAGCCAGTATTAGTTGCGGCTGCCAGCAGGCTACATTGCGCAATGCCAGTCAGAGCGTAACGTAACTCTGATACTTTGCTTTACGACTTAATCAATGATCGATAATAGATCGCAATTAGTGCAACAGTATAAACAAGACGTCACAGACATGTTAATTCATGTTACAAGTGAAACGATGCCGTCCACTTATTAGTTTGCGATATCATTTCAAACATGGATTTATTGAGTTCGAACCACTCAGCGATGTCTCTTTTTGGCTACAAGCGGACTAGTTTCAATCTCGTCAAATAGGTCGGTTAAGAGACGGTAAGCGGACGCGGAATTACACGACTGGCCTTCCTGATTGCTCCGCACATGGCGTGCGTAAAGCGGCGGGAGCGATCATGGCGGAACGCGGTTGCTCGATCCGTAAAATCATGACCGAAAAACCGCTTTATAAACAACAGCCTTGAAAATGATGGTGCCCGGGGGCGGACTTGAACCACCGACACGCGGATTTTCAATCCGCTGCTCTACCACCTGAGCTACCCGGGCATCTTGTTTTTCGTTGCCGATCCCAGTTCCAGGAAACTGCCCGTAACCGTGACGACGAAGGCGCTTATAGAAGAATTCCGGGGGCCTGTCCAGCACTGGGAAAGCGTTTTTCCATAGCGCGTGGATATTCTTTTGTCAGGCCCCGGTTTTGCCTTTTAAAGCACCAATTTTTCAATCATTTCATTCATCCGGAAAGGCATCATCATCAAGCTCTCCGGTCTCTTCAGACGGGATACGGTATTCCTCGTTAAACCAGTGCCCGAGATCAAGATCAGCGCAGCGTTTGGAGCAAAAGGGACGAAACTTCTCGTCCCTGAGCTTGCCACACATCGGGCATTTGGCACCCTTTAGAGGAATAACGTTAGCGGGTGTATCCTCAGCCATTTGGCGGTTATTCCGATCCGGTTTTGACCACGTGGTAGCTTTCGCGTTTGAAGTCGGCTTCCGGGTGCAGGGTCAGGGATGATCCGAGACGTCCTTCAACCCCTTTCAAGCCGGCTTCTGCAGCCCCGCCCAGGGCCTCAATGACATCAGGTGCCGCATGAACCGTAAACGCCGCACTCGGTGATGCTGCGGCTTCGCGGAGGACACTGCGCAACACTTCTAGCGCCATGCTCTCGGCTGACTTGATCGGCCCGGCCATATCACCGGCCAGAATTTCCGACAAGGAAGGGCCACGACGACGACGGGTCATTTCCGCGAGGCCGAGTTTGGTGAACCCAACAACATGTGGGCGCAACGGGTCTGTACCCATGGCTTTGCGAAGCGTTTGATGGAGCTTTTCCTGATTGTCGCGACGGCGCATGGAGACAAAATCAACAATCAACAACCCGCTTAGGTTTCTCAGCTGGGTTTGATTGGCTAATTCAATCGCGGCTTCTTCGTTCGTGTTAAGCGCATTGTTCTCACGCCCGCCCCCGGTGTTCGCACCAGTATTAACGTCAATTGCGGTCAACGCCGGTGTTTCCGAGATAATGATATTGCCGCCAGACGGCAAGGGAACAACCGGGCTCAAGGCGGCGTCGATCATTTCTTCAACGCCATGGGCTTCAAACAACAGTGCAGGGCCCTCATGCAACTCAATCAGATCGACCAGGTCATGCATGTTTTCCGTGGCAAATTCCTGCAGGCGTTTAAACAGGTCCCCGTCATCAACCAGAACCTTTTCAAGATCAACACCGCCGAAATCCCGAAGTGCGGCAAATGCAGGTTCCAGTTCAGTCATAAGGCAGGCTGGGGCAGTGGCCGCTTCACGGGCAGCCGCAATTTCTTCCCAGCGTTTCATGATATGCAGCACTTCAGCTTCCAGATCCTCGTCTTCGGCTTCCTGAGCAGCGGTGCGCATCACAAACCCGCCTTTAGCGCCTTCGGGGACAGCGGTTTCCATCAGTTTCGAGAGGCGTTCGCGCTCGGCTGTATCGTTGATCCGGCGCGACAGCGTAACACCGCTTTGATCAGGGCCAAAAATCATATCGCGATCAGTCAGGGTAACCCGCGCTGTCAGCTTGGCCCCCTTGTCCTCTTCGGGATCACGCAAGACCTGAACCGTGATCGCATCTCCTTCGCTGACATAATTGGCAATCTGGTCACGACGCTTGTCGTCTCTCTTGTTGTTCTCACCCAATGGCCGAAGATCAGCCAGAGCAAGAAAACCGGCCCGTTCCATACCGATTTCGACGAATGCGGCCTGCAGGCCATCCAATACAGCCGTGACCCGCCCGAGATATATATTACCAACCAGGCTTTCCTGTCCGGCTCTGGAGAGAACCAGTCCGTTTAATCGATCTTTTTCCAGGAATGCGACACGTGTTTCACCCGGCGCGACATTGATTAGAATTTGCTCAGTCGTCATTTAAAGTTTTTCCTTCTGAATATCCGGCTCCGTTTAACAGGGCTGTCGTCTCGAATAAAGACAACCCCACAACGTTCGAATAGGAGCCATTGATGCGTTGAATGAATGCAGCAGCCCGACCCTGAATAGCATAGGCCCCTGCCTTACCATTCCATTCGCCACTACCTATGTAACCCGTGACCTCACCGTTCGACAACCGTTTGAATTGAACGACCGTTGTCACAACGCGTGAAACCACTTTCCTGCCTGGCGAAAATAAACAAATTCCACCATATACCCGATGTTTTTTACCCGATAATAAATCAAGGCAATCGCGTGCTTCCTGTTCTGTCTCGGCCTTTGGCAAAATCCTGCGACCACAGGCGACAACCGTGTCCGCACCGAGCACAAAGTGTTCGGGGAACCGATTTGCAACTGCCGCCGCTTTCAGGTTCGCCAGACGTGCCGCCAGTTGCCGGGGTAGCTCCCGTGCATCTGGTGTTTCGTCAACATCGGCGGGCTGAACATCATCAGGCACAAGCCCGATCTGAGCCAGCAGTTCTAAGCGACGAGGCGACGAGGATGCAAGTATCAGACCGCCGACCATTGGCGCGTCTCCGGCGTAATTATTTGAAGCGGAAAGTAATACGACCCTTACTCAGGTCGTAGGGAGTCATTTCCACGTTTACACGGTCCCCGGCAAGAACCCGGATTCTATGTTTGCGCATTTTGCCGGCCGTATGTGCCAGAATTTCGTGTTCGTTATCAAGAACGACGCGAAACATAGCGTTTGGCAACAATTCAGTAACGGTACCGCTAAACTCAAGAAGGTCTTCTTTAGCCATTCTCTGTTCTTCTATGGTTGAAAGTCGCACATAAAAGCCGCGCTAAGCCGCCCGGGTCAAGGTAATTCCGAGAATTATCGGGATTTAACCCGACCCGGTAACAGAAACTAGCGGTTTTTCAGGTATCCACTACACTTGATAAGGGGAATCTAGCCTTGATTTTCTCCATCAACTGATCGCGAACCATACGATAAGCATCAAGTTTCGCTTCGCGATTTTCCGACTCGACAATGCTGGGGTCAAAAGTGTTCCAAAACTCTATATCAACAGCCATCACCCGAGTCATTTCCACGGCCCGGTGCTGAGCCTCCGGCGATAAGGGGATTACCAGGTCAAAATAGGCATCTTCCAGGTCATCGAAGGTTTTGGCGTTATGCCGGGTCAAATCAATGCCGATCTCATCCATCACAGCGATTGCAAACCCGTCAATATCGATATTGCGGACCCCGACGGAGTCCACATAAATGCGGTGCCCGTGCAGAAATTTGAGAATCGATTCGGCCATCGGCGAGCGCACAGAGTTCATTGTGCAGCAAAAAAGTACAGCCGACGGCAAATCCCCCATGCGGCCCTACCCTCTTATATGAAGGACACAAACGAGGGTGAATAAACGCCGGGCCGTCATTTTATCAACAACGGCATGTTCGGCCAGACGCTCACGCAGGATATCGGCACCTTCGTCATGAAGGCCACGACGCCCCATATCAATGGCCTCAATCTGCGAAGGCGGTTTGGTTTTAATGGCGTCAAAGTAACTTTCGCAAATCAGGAAATAGTCCTTAACAATGCGGCGAAAATTTTTTGCCGGTAGCGAAAACTGCTCCAGCGCCTGATCACCTGCGGTTCGCACATCAAAAACCAGACGATTGTCACTAACACTCAAATGAAGATCGTATGGGCCGGCGGCGGCACTTTTCAGGGCAAACGCGTTTTCTTCCAGCAGGTCAAATATTGCAACCTGACGCTCATGCTCGATTTGCGGGCTGCGGCGGACAACTGTCTTTTCGTCGAGAAAGATATGGGCAATGTGTTCATTATCATCCGACACGGTTTGCTTCTTCCTTCCTTGAAATGCGCGGGGATTTTATCGGTTCAGCCGAATAGACACGGAAAGCGCATGTGCATCCAGCCCTTCCGCTTCGGCAAGCGTTATCGCAGCCGGTCCGATCTGATGCAGGCTATCGCTGTCGCACCGAATAAGCGAAGTGCGTTTCATGAAATCAAGAACCCCAAGCCCTGAAGAGAACCGCGCCGAACGCGCCGTTGGTAGAACATGGTTCGGGCCCGCTACATAGTCCCCGATGGCTTCCGGTGTATGCCGCCCGATGAAGATCGCTCCAGCATTTTGGACATGGGCGGCCTGCTCTTCCGCATCTTCAGTGGCAATCTCAAGATGTTCCGGGGCAAGGCGGTTAACCAGGGGAAATGCCTGGGAAAGTGTCTCCGTCACGATGATCGCGCCGAAATCACGCCAACTGGTGGAAGCGATATCTGCCTTCGAAAGGGTTTTAAGGTGCCCCTCAACTGCACGTTCAACGGCGCTCGCGAATTCAACGTCATCCGTAATCAGAATTGATTGCGCGACCGGGTCGTGTTCCGCCTGCGACAACAGATCTGCTGCAATCCATGCCGGATCGTTTTGCCCATCGGCAACAACCAGAATTTCAGAAGGTCCGGCGATACTATCGATGCCGACTGTGCCATAGACTTGACGTTTCGCCGCTGCAACAAAGGCGTTTCCGGGACCGACGATTTTATCGACCGGCGGGATGCTGTCCGTCCCATAGGCCATCGCCGCGACTGCCTGCGCGCCACCCAAGCGGTAAACTTCGTTAATGCCGCAAATTTTTGCAGCCGCCAGAACAAGCGGGTTAATGACCCCGTCCGGCGTCGGCACACACATCATGATCCGTTCCACCCCGGCAACACGGGCCGGAACGACGTTCATCAACAAGGATGACGGATAGGACGCAAGGCCGCCCGGCACATAAAGCCCGGCCGCACCAACCGCCGTCCAGCGTAAGCCTAGTGAGACCCCAGCGTCATCCGTATAGCGAACGTCTTCGGGCAGCTGACGTTCGTGGAAGCTCTTGATCCGCGTATGGGCAAGGCGAAGGGCTTCCAGTGTTTCCTCCGCGCAAGCCGCAAATCCGGCATCGATCTCGTCATTTGATATCCGTAGCGTCTCACAATTCAAATCAAAGCGATCAAACCGTTTGGTCAGTTCAAAAAGTGCTGCATCACCGCGTTCACGAACATCAGAAATAATATCAGCAACGGCGTCGCTGATGTCCTGATCGGTTTCGCGTTTCATTCCAAGTAGGCGCTGGAATTCAGTCTCGAAATCAGTCGCAGTGATATCAAGCCGCACGGGCATCAACGGCCTCCCTGAAGCGGTCAATCCAGCCGCCGATTTCGTCAGGGCGAGTTTTCCAGGCGGCCCGGTTTACAGCGAGACGTGACGTGATATCGATGATTTGTTCGATCTCAACCAATCCATTTGCTTTCAGCGTCGCGCCGGATGACACCAAATCAACAATACGACGGCAAAGGCCTAGTTGCGGAGCCAGTTCCATGGCGCCATTCAGCTTGATGCATTCCGCCTGCACGCCACGGGCCGCGAAATGTTTGCGCGTTAATTCTGGGTATTTGGTGGCAACACGAACGGAGCTCCATGTCGATGGGTCATCACTGTCGATCATCGATTCCGGCTCTGCTACAGAAATACGGCAATGCCCGATATGCAGATCGAGAGGCGCGTAAATCTCAGGGTAATCAAATTCCATCAGCACATCATTTCCGGCAACACCCAGATGCGCCGCCCCGAAGGCAACAAATGTCGCCACATCAAACGAACGAACACGAATGATGTCGAGATTGGGAATATTCGTTGAAAACCGCAATTGACGGGCACTATCATCATCAAAAGCCGCTTCCGGTTCGATCCCCGCATGGCGGACCATCGGCATCACTTCTTTTAGGATGCGGCCCTTTGGTAACGCCAGGACAAGTTTTTCATTTCTTTGCAACTATCGTCTCCTCACCGCCCCAAACGCATAAGCGGAAATTTTGCCGCATACATATAGGGTTTTCACCGAGCTTTCCAGACAATGGTTAAACACGGATCATGACATATTGATGACGTAATCTGGCCTAAGTGTGTCCTTTACGGATATATTCGCAGAGTGCGCTGAATTCTGTAAACCGGGACCTACAATCTTAATGAAATCCGACCCCATCTGGAAAAAAAGACTGACCCGGAAACTGCGCTCTGAAAAAAGCACGCGGGTTCAGAAACTGTTGAAAGGGTTCGGGCAATCTCAATGGTGGGAACCGAGTGACATTAAGGCCAAACAGTTCAAGCAGCTCTCCCAGCTTCTGGTTCATGCCCAGATGTCGATCTCCCACTACGCCAAAACTCTGGGCCATATCAATCCGCATGATATGAACTCTTTGCTTGCCGGGCGCTGGCTCGATCTACCCGTCTTGACACGTGATACGGTGAACAAACTCGGTGACAATCTGATCAGCCGCTCCATACCAAAATCTCACGGTAGCCTGGATCCCATTTACACCTCTGGAACTACCGGCAAGCCCGTGCGCGTGGTCCGGACCTCTCATGCCCTGACTTACTGGTCCGCTTTCACAAACCGTGATCATATCTGGCACAACAGACATATCAGAGGGACACTGGCGGCAATTCGATCATCTGAGAAAGGATTCGCCTTATACCCGGAAGGGGCCCTTCATGCCGCCTGGGGTGCCAAAGACGGCGTTTTCAGGACAGGTCCCTCACTCAGCTTGAACGTCAATACCCCCATACCCGATATGGCGGAGTGGATCGCGAGAACTCAGCCAGATCACCTGCTCAGTTTACCAAATATCATCAAACGACTGGCACCCTATTGCATTGAAAACCAGATCCGCTTTCCGGGGCTCCGGGAAATTCAGGCACATGGCGAAAACTGCGGCGAACTTCTGCGCCAGCAATGTGAAGAAGCCTGGGGCGTGCCTCTTCATGACATGTACACAAGTCGTGAAGTTGGCTACATGGCGCTGCAATGCCCTGAACATGATCATTATCACATCCAGAGCGAAGGCGTGTATCTCGAGGTCCTGGATGACGTGGGGCAGCCCTGTAAACCTGGCGAAATTGGCCGCGTGATCGTCACCACGATGCAGAATTACGCCATGCCATTAATCCGCTATCAGGTTGGCGATTATGCTGAAGTCGGCGAACCCTGTCCCTGCGGGCGCGGCCTGCCTGTACTGAACCGCATCATGGGGCGCGAGCAAGATATTCTGGTTCTGCCGACAGGCGAGCAGCGCTGGACGCTACTCGGTAGCCCGGATGTCAGGGATTTCATGAAAATGGCCCCGATACGCCAATACCAGTTTGCCCATATTGCTCCAGACAGAATGGAAATACGTCTGGCAACAAAACGCGAGCTGACACAGGAAGAAGAAGGCAATATCTCTGACTGGGCCTGCAAGAAATTCGGCTATCCCTTCAAAACCCAGTTCGCCTATTTCGATGAAATGCCGCTACAGAAAACTGGGAAATTTCAGGATTTTGTGAAGGACTTCACCTGAAAGCCGGAAACAAATCGCAATCCATCTGATCGCCCGGTTTCAGGGTGCAGTCCACGAACTCATTAAACGGTGGTGACATCACCCCTTTGCGAAGCGCGAACCTCGCATCATCGCCTGTCCATCGCCAGGCTATTGCGCGGCGACGCGTGGTGGCGGAACCGTTTCCAGGTGCGCCATGGACGGTGCGAAAATGAAAGGCGACGCAGTCTCCCGGCTCCAGGTCAAACGACAAAATATTGTGCTGGTCGCGTTCGTTGTCGAAATCTGGGATTGCCTCAAACCGTTCATCCGCGGCCTCATAATCGACACCAATGAACTTGGTTGGTGTAAACCAGCGGCCCCATTTGTGCGACCCCGCGATGAATTCCACGCCCCACTCTTTCGGCACCGGGTCGAGCGGCACCCACAGACTGACGCTGTCATCACCATCGACGCAATAATAAGGCTGGTCGTGATGCCAAGGAGTTTTCTCCAGAGTTCCGGGTTCTTTAACGATAACGTGTTCATGGAAGAAATTGGCTTTTTTACTACCCATCAAAGCCCGTGCGTAGTCTGAGATGGGAGAGTTTCGGGCAAAGTCTTCGTATTCGGCAATGCGTCGCCAGTTGCAGTAATCCCCAAAGAACCGCCCCGGCCCGTCATCTTTTGAATATCCACGGATATAGGTTCCGGGATTGGCAACATTCTCGTCCAGCCCCTTTGCCAGGGTTTCGATCCAGTCAGCGGAGAAAACGCCGCGCAGCACGACAGCACCGTCGCGGCGAAACGCTTCAATGTCTTCGTCTCTCAACGCAAAATCCGTCATGCTGTCCTCATTGCGCCAATCGTTCAATTTCAGCCCCACAGGCGCCGAGCTTTTCTTCCAGCCGCTCATAGCCGCGATCAAGATGATAGACCCGGTTGACGATGGTATCACCTTCCGCCGCCAGACCCGCCAGCACCAGTGAGACACTGGCCCGCAAGTCTGTCGCCATCACCGGCGCACCCGACAGTTTTTCGACGCCACGAACAATTGCGGAGGCCCCGTGAACATTTATATCCGCACCCATTCGGCACATTTCCGGCACATGCATGAAGCGATTCTCGAAAATTGTCTCGGTAATCATCGATGCACCGTTGGAGACCGCCATCAAAGCCATGAACTGGGCCTGCATATCGGTGGGGAAGCCGGGGTAAGGATCGGTCATCAGATCAACACCTCTCAACGCTCCGTTGGTTCGATTGACGTGGATTCCGCCGTCCGTATCCGTGACCTCAACCCCGGCGCTTTTCAAAGCATCAATCAGGGATTCAATCAAATCACTGCTGGTGCCGCTCAGAGTCAGTTCGCCGCCGGTGATCGCGGCCGCAATGGCGTAGGTTCCCGTTTCAATCCGGTCCGGCAGCACAGAATGTTCGGCACCGTGCAGTTTCTTAACGCCCTGCACTGTCAGAGTATCGGTTCCAATCCCGTCGATCTCGGCACCCATGGCTTGCAGGCAACGGACCAGATCGCCGATTTCCGGCTCGCGCGCAGCGTTGGAAATAACACTTTCGCCATCCGCCAGTGCTGCCGCCATCAATATGTTTTCTGTGCCACCAACAGTGACCATGGGAAAGACAACATGACCGCCCTTAAGACCGTTTTCGGCCCGTGCATCAACATAACCTTCCGCCAGTTCAATCTCGGCCCCCAATTGCTGCAGCGCTTTCAGGTGCAAATCGATCGGTCGGGTACCAATGGCACAACCGCCCGGCAGGGACACACGAGCATGGCCCTCTCTCGCCAGTGTGGGCCCGAGCACCAGAACCGAGGCGCGCATTTTGCGGACCAGATCATAGGGCGCTGTGGTTTCGCTGATGGTTTTGGCGTTCAGATCGACAACGCCACCCATAGCACCGCCCTCAGACTCGGACGTTATGTCGACGCCCAGTTCAGCCAGCAGGTTCGCCATGGTCGTGATGTCAGCAAGGTAAGGAAGGTTCGTCAGGCGCAGCGTCTCATCAGTGAGCAGGCTAGCCGCCATCAGGGGCAGCGCCGCATTCTTTGCTCCGCCGATTTGAATTTCACCCTTTAAGGGCGCGCCGCCGCGAATTCGTATTGTGTCCATAAATCCCCAAATTGGTAAGCCGTGTTACACTTGGCTTGTACGCCAACCCTGACGCTGTCTCAAGCCCTCTCGAGGTTCCATATGCCATTAGATTGTGGCGGAATTTAGGGCAATTGACTTAATCGTCTTTCGTACGCGATCTGATCTGGGTTTTTCGCTTTGCCAGATTGTCCCGAAGCGCCTTGGCAAGCCGTTGTTCACGCTCTTTGCGGGCCAGCTCTTTTTTGGCCTTTTGCCCTTCTTTCAGGGGCGGGTGCGTATTTTTTGACTGATCCGTCATCTTATCAAACCGTCTGTCGAGATGTGTTTTCTGGAGGCATGTTGGGAGCCCGTAAACGGGACGTCAAGAGACTCAATTTGGGTGCTTGCAGTGAGCCAAGGCCTATGGCATGTTCTGCCCGCCCAATTCAGGCATAGCCGCCGTAGCTCAGGGGTAGAGCGCGCCATTGGTAATGGCGAGGCCGACAGTTCAATTCTGTCCGGCGGCACCATCAAACCCTCAAGGGAAACCTTGAGGGTTTGTCCGTTTTGATCCGCTTATCTTACGCTTCGTCCAGAATCGGGTTTCTGAGGATACCCATTTCGCCGATTTCAATTTCGCAGATATCCCCGTCCTTCATCCAGACTGGCGGATTGCGGGCATGACCAACGCCTGATGGCGTGCCGGTGACGATGACGTCGCCGGGCTCCAAAGTCATGCATTCGGTCAGGATAGCGATGGTTTCCTTGACGTCGAAGAGCATGTTGGATGTGTTGTCATCCTGCATGACCTCGCCGTTCAGCCGGGTTTGGATGCTTAGGCCCGCGCCACCAGGTGGCAGTTCATCGGCGGTGATGAAGTCAGGACCGAAACCGCCTGTTTGATCGAAATTTTTGCCGATCGTCCACTGGCTGGTCTTGCGTTGATATTCACGCACTGACCCCTCATTAAAGATCGAATAACCGGCGATCACAGAAAGTCCGTCGGCCTCTGCCACATGGCGGCAACGCTGACCGACCACGGCGACCATTTCAGCTTCAAAATCCAACTGCTCGGACGCTTTCGGGCGGATGATTGGCTGCTCATGCCCGGTCAGTGACGCGGCGCCGCGCATGAAGATGGAGGGATATGTCGGCTTGTCGTGGCCCCCTTCGGCAGCATGGGCTGCGTAGTTGAGGCCGAGGCAAATTATTTTTCCGGGATTTGGGATAACCGGGCGAAATGTGATGTCTGCATAGCCAAGGCGTGCATCAGCACCGGCCTTGTCCGCCGCCGCCTTTGCCGCGGCCATCGCGTCTTCGCCGGCTCTAATCAGACCAACCAGATCACTGGGCAATTCAGGGTTGGCTTTCGCAAGGTCAATGACCTCATCGCCGGCTCGAAGGCCAAGCCGGTCTTCGCCGTTTGCATTAAATGTAACAAATCGCATCTTCTAATCCCCTGTTAAACGTTGCCTGTTTCAAGGCCAATAAGTTTATAAGTTGCCTGCATAAGCGGGCTGGTCGGATCGGCAAACTCTTCCGCGACCTGAAAATGGTTGAGGTCCGGCAGATCAATTTCCTGACAGCTATGGCCGAGGTCGCGCAGCGTTTTCGCAAAACTCTGCGACTGGCGGCGAAATTCAACATGTTCAGCGCCACCGTAAGCTATCAGCATTGGCGGCACGATGTTCGGAATCTGGCCAATCGCGCTGTTGCGTTTGACGGCGGCTTCGTCCAGATGCAGGTATTCATTACGCGAGCTAAGCCGCACGGGAGTGAGTTCATACATCCCGCTCGCAGCAACAACACCTTTCACAGTGTCTGCGGGCAAGCCCCATTCTGTCCAGTCCGTCACCGCGAGCAATCCTGCCACATGTGCACCTGATGATTGGCCGGCTACATAAACCTTGTCCGGATTAGCACCAAATTCCGTGGCATGTTCATATACCCATTGCACAGCCGCCCGGTTCTGGCGGACCAGTTCGTCGAGATCAACTTCCGGCAGCAGAGCGAAGTTTACGGAAACAAACGCGGCCCCCGCACTCACAAAGGCCGGCGCCTGATAGCTGTTGTGATCCTTGGTCCAGCGGGTCCAGGCACCACCATGGACAAAAACCACGACGGGTGTGCCTTTGGCTTTCGTGCCTGTTGCCGGGAAAATATCAAGAATTTCATCGGCCGACGGGCCATAGGGAACATCGAGCCGGCATTCAATCTCGCCACGAACCTTGGTGCTCAGTTCCAGGTTGCGGGCAAGATAGTCGTTGGCGTCGGGAACCAGTATGCGCTGGTTATATTGGTCATCCAGCGCCTTCTGATCGTAATCGAGCCAGACTTTGGGAGCAGACATGCGAGCAACTTTCCGATAAAAGATGGTTTGTTGTAATTGGCGCAGGCTTATTCGGCAAGTTCGGGTTGCTTAAGTTATTGAGGAATGAAAATTCGATGAAAGCCTATTGGTACGAGAGTGCTGGCGCCGCAGCTGATGTTCTGGAATATGGTGATATCGACACCCCGGAACCTGGTCGTGGCGAGGTTCGGGTAAAGATTGCCGTTTCCGCCATTAACCCAACGGACTGGAAACGCCGCCAGATCGGCCGCGAACTGGCGCAGTTTCCGCGTATCATCCCGAACAACGACGGTAGCGGAACCATTGACGCCATTGGCCCGGATGTTGACCCGGCTCGCATCGGTGAACGCGTCTGGATATTCGGGGCCCAGGCCATGCGCCCTATGGGTACGGCGGCGGAGCATTGCGTCCTGCCATCCCGGCAAGCTCTATATTTGCCAGACGCTCAATCATTTGAAGACGGGGCGTGCCTTGGTGTCCCCGTCGTAACAGCGCACCGCGGGCTGTTTGCCGACGGCGACATCTCAGGCAAAAGCATCCTGATTACTGGCGGTGCCGGGCGTGTCGGGCGATATGCAGTGCAGATGGCCAAACGCGCCGAGGCAATGGTTGTTGCAACGGCCAGTTCGACTGAAAAGCTCGACCATCTGCGCGATCTCGGTGCGGACCACACTCTTAACTACAAGACCGATGACATCATCGCAGCTGTTCGCGACATCACAGGTGGTAAAGGGGTTGATCGTATCCTCGACGTCGCTTTCGGTGCCAATGTTGGTGATGCACCCAAGCTGGTGCGCGATAACGGGGTCATCGCAAGCTACAGCTCAGACGGCATGCCAAAGCCGGAAATACCGTTTCAGGCACTGATGTATAAAAACGTTACAATCCGCCCTTTTGCCATTTTCGGCATGCCGAGGGAAGCGCAGGACTTGGCTTTTGCGGATATCGAAAAGCTGCTCGCTGAAAATGTGCTCGACCACCTTGTCGGAGCGCGCTTCACGTTTGATCAGATGATTGAGGCCCATGAGGCAGTTGAAACGGATGAGATATTCGGGGTTTGCATTGTTGGCGGTTCAGGCCCCGCTTAATCTACCGATGGCGGCAGGGCGCAAATCTGTTCGTACTGATAGCGCTCTTTCAGCAGGCCATTGTATTCAAACACATCCTGAGTCACTTCAAACGCAGGTTTGGTGATTTCAATATGTGGCGTCCAGTTGCCCAACTGCTGATATGTGGCAATACATTTAGCGAGGACATCTTCATCAATATTTGGGAAATATGATGCTTCCGCTCTGGCGATTTCCGCTGCTGGCGTTTCGATCATATAGAGGCGGGTTTTTTTGTAGGCCCGCACAAAAGCCTTCGCCATATCTGTTTCAAGCCATTCCGGCGTTGCCGCCAGACTGGAGAAACCACAAGGACCGATTTGCGGCCCAACCTGGGCGACAATATGTCCATGCCCATCGGCTTCCAATTGCTGTGGGAACGGTCCTTGCTGTTGAACGTACTGACCTTCTCCAGCACGATAAGCCGCATCAATATCAGACGCATTTCCCGGGTTGATTACCTTGATCTTGTCATAATCGATACCGGCCATGTGGCAGGCATATTTGAACATGGCAAGCGGCTGGCCGCCCTTGAACAGAACAACCTCTGCCCCTTCCAGTTTGCCCCAAGTGAAGTCTGGATCAGCATCACGACCAGTGATGAAGAATCCATCCATCTCGTTAACCTGGGCAAAGTGTTTCACCGCCGGGATTTCGCCTCGGCCAAGGACGGAAAACCCCTGACTCAAAGCCGATTGCGCGACATGAACAGACCCGTCCACCAATGCGTCAATAGCGGAGACACCGGGCGGCGAGACCGACCAATCAGGTTCCAGCCCTTCCGCTTCAAGGAACCCGCCGGACATGGTGGAAATCAGTGGCGAATAAAACGCGGAGAACAACGTGAACTGGATATTGATTTTGGTCATGGGCCTGCACCTGTTTCAAATTGGTTTTTTCAAATTTTTCAGTGATCTGATGGCGTTACGAAAAGATCACCCAATCCCGTATCATAAGATAACCCCTCAGCAGTCAGGGTAACACCGGGCGAAGCACTATCACGAACCAGCCCTTTGCGGGACAATGCTTTCCAGACAGCGGGATTGGCAAAACCGCTGGCATCTCTGGCCGATACACTAAACTTGCCGATGTGTACGTGATCGCCGTGTGGGCGAGGCAGCTGGTGGAGAGTAATCTCACCGGCTTTAACGTCGATGTTTCCCTGATCGGCGGCCAAAACCTGAGCCAGCGCCAAAGTACGAAGCTGTAACTTGTTCAATTTCAACGGATTCTTTCTGATCGTCATCTACATCCTCAGATAATCTGTTTAAGTATGCGCAAAGATAGCCGCAATCACTCGAAACATACAGAAATACAGATGACATAAACCATACATATACGGCCCTTATTATCTCTTACCACAGATTACCGCGGGTTTAGCCCAGAGTTAAATTTTTTAGGAGATATTTGACATGAGTGACGTCTGTTTAATTTCGCCTCGCGAAGAAGGCGCAATTGCTTTTTTTGAGGGAAAAGGCTTTTCCGACAATCCCTATTCACCGTTGGTGTGTGAACATGAAGAATGGCTCGACGGCTACGCAACCGAGGTCGAATTTGTCATCGACAATTTTGACGAATGCTACGGTCCTCCCCAGGGCACTGCTTAAACAAACCCTGAATTTCAAATACCGCAAGAACCGGGTGGCTCCTGTCTGGGAGTCATGGTTTTGTCATGCTCCACAATTAATAGGAGCCAGAAATGACCGAACTCAATATCACCGATACAGATCAGAGCATGTTATGCTCCGCCCCGGATACAGGGCAGCATGATGCAAGCCTGTATTTTGACGGAGCTGACGCCGTGCAGGTTAACGACAACACAAAAGATTATGCGCGGATCGCTGATGCTATTCGCTACATCACCGAAAACCAGCTTGATCAACCTGAACTCTCTGAGATCGCCCGCAAGATTGGACTTAGCGAATATCACTTCCAACGTCTTTTTAGCCGATGGGTCGGCATCAGCCCCAAAAAATTCCTTCAATACCTGACGCTGGAACACGCGAAGAGCTCTTTGCAACGCTCCGTCCCTGTGTTGGAGGCGGCTTTTGATTCAGGCCTTTCCGGCCCAGGGCGACTACACGACCTGTTCGTTAATTTTCAAGCCGTCACACCTGGCGAGTATAAGTCCAAAGGCGCGGGGTTAATGTTTCGCTACGGCGTACACCCGACCCGTTTTGGAGACTGTCTGGTGGTTGAGACAGACCGGGGCATCACTGGATTATCCTTCGTTGGTGAAGATGGCCTTGATATTGCGTTGTCAGAACAGCAAGCCGGTTGGGAAAACGCTTATTGGACCGCAGACCCGAAGGCTGGAGAGGATGTCATCTCCAAGGCCTTTGGGGATGGCGATCAAAATGAGCCAATTTCGCTTTTGGCACGCGGCAGCACCTATCAGGTGCGTGTCTGGGAAGCGTTGCTTCGTATTCCAGCTGGCACCACATCAACCTACGGCGAAATGGCCGAGAAAGCCGGTTTCGGGCGCAAAGCCGCACGGGCCTTCGGTAATGCCTGTGGGGCCAACCGGATCGGTGTATTAATCCCATGCCATAGGGTGATCCGCGAAACCGGGGTTATCAGCGGATATCGCTGGGGGGCGACACGCAAACGCGCCGTACTCGCATTTGAAGCCGCACAATTCGAGGATCAGGCCACAACCGCTTTCTGAATGGGTGCCCTCTCTGTAGTATGAGGTCATGAATTCATCCGAACAGCATCTGAACACAAGCCCTTTTGATTGCCTTTGCGCGCACCTTCGCGATCCAGCCACTGGCTGGAGCCTTGGGACGTTCGGAGCATTAGCCGAGTTCAGTCGGGCAGATAATGAGAAGGTGACTATAACCGAAAACCCTGAATATATTGAGGCGATTACGGATCTTGGTGGCATTCGCATCTTGAACCACCCCGAACTACGGATACTTCCTTATGAGATCCTCTCAAAGCTTGAGAACGCCTGGTCACAGGGCGCCGTTGTCTGTTTGCCTGAAGCCTCCGCAGGCGGTGCCGGGCGCGCATTGATCACGAACCTTGGTCCGGATACATCCTCTCTTGGCGAAATGCACGCCAGGGAAAATATGTATGATCTTGGCCTCAATGTGGCGCATATTGATTTTCACATTCGAACCAACGATCCTCATCTCGTCGGCATGCTGAACGCCAATACGAAGCGCCCTCTCTTCGCGGACCAAGACGACCTGAGCGAGGCCATTCGCCAAACCCATCCGACACGTGTCGTTGCATCACCTCTTGGCCGGATTGAAGTTTATCAAGACATCCCCTCAAATGAGGCGGAAACGCCGGAAGGGCCGCATAGTCATTTAATTCCTGAGTTGCTCGCGCATAACCGAACTCATGCGGCCAATCTTCCCGTTCCAGAAGGCTGGTTGCCAAGTCTCGCGTTCTATCCACCGAATGCTATTCGCACAATTGATGGCAACCTGCAATCTTTTGACGAGGCCGCCTATCTGCGATTTCAGGACCTGCTGGTCCGCTTTGCCGACCCTGAAATAGTTGCCATTAAGAAGATGACAATGGAGGCTCTGTCCAGCGGGCGGATGCCGGAAGATTGCTCACCTCCAAACTCAAGAGCCGAGCGCACAGCCTTGCGGGTTGCTCTTCGTCAATGGCACCATACGAACGGCGCTTCCGCGGTCCTTGATCGCTGGAAAGCGGTTTACGAACCTAACAAGCAGCAGTAACAATAATCTCAACCTTTAATTCCGGGCGGGCGAGCTTGGCTTCACCGCAAGCACGAGCTGGCGCATGACCTTCTGGTACCCATGCGTCCCAGACCTCATTCATTGCCGCAAAATCACTCATATCGGCAACCCAGATAACAGCCTGAAGGATTTGTTCCGGACTTGAACCCGCTTGTTCCAGCAAACCTTCAATCCGGCGAAGACATTCGCGAGTTTGGTCGGCTACAGATTCTTCAGCGTTCCCAACCTGCCCCGAAAGATAAGCAACCCCGTTGTTCTTGACGATTTTGCTCATGCGGGCGCCGGTTTCAATTCGTTCAATCATCGTGATTTTCCTTTTTGAGATTGGTGTTAAGTGAAAGTGAGAAAATGAATTATGGGTTGATTGGGCGGCAGTAGGTTTCACGAATCAGAGATGACAATACCATTCCGCAGATCCCGGCAACGACAAGGCACATCAGGGCCGATTCGTACGCGCCTTGCGAATATATCCGCGCGCCTGCGATAATCGTTCCATCCCAGTTCCGATCCAGTATCCAGCCAACTAGAGGCTGCAACAATGCTCCGGACATCATCACCCCCATATTAACGAACGCGACGGCGCCCCCCGCTGTATGGGACGGATTGTTTTCACGTGCGAGGGCAAAGCAGATCACCATACCAGAAGAGAACGCGCCGTTCAGGAACAACAAGATATTCGCAACTGCCAACGGCTGCTGCGGTCCATAGATCAATATGCTAATCGATGTTAAGGCCAGAGTGGAACACACCATCAAGGGTATTTTACGACGCCCGACCTTGTCAGAAGCCCAGCCAACGATAGGCGCCGCAACGGCCCAACCAATCATCATTAACGATGCGGAACCGGCGGCCGCGGGGCGGCTTAACCCGTAAACCTGCATCATGTAGGGTACGCACCACAATGAGCCGAATGCCAGCAGGGACGAGGACATGGTCATCCCGAGCGCCGAGAGCATCCAGGTTTGTTTACGCTTCAATGCGCCCGCTAACCCAGACAGAACGACCTGAAGCGAACTGGTTGTATCACCTGTTTTCACTTTTCCATCGGGATGATCACGCACCAGAAACCAGCATAGCAAGCCTAGAACAAGACCAACCACCGACCCTGCAATCATCGTGCCCCGCCAGCCGAATTCCTCAACAGCACTTGCCAAAGGTGCCTGACCACCGACGCCACCGCTTAACCCGACCATCATGGTCATACCACTGACAAAGGCGAAGCGTTCCGGCGGAAACCAAACGGAGGCCAGCTTCAGGGTCGAGACAAAAAAGAAACCCGCCCCGCCACCAATCAACAACCTACCGGCATAGGCAACAAATAGAGTGTCGGCGGTGGCAAGCATCAGACTGCCAATGGCACAAAGAAACCCTGCCGCACTCATCACCCGCCGTGGGCCCCAACGATCCGCCATGACACCAACCGGCACCTGCACAGCAGCATACGCATAAAAATAAAAGGCCGATAGATTGCCAAGAACGGCCGCATTTACGCCAAAATCACGCATCAGATCGCCAACCATTACGCTCGGCGATACACGGTGGAAAAATGCATAGAAAAACCCGACTGCTCCGAAAGACCAGACAAACCAGGGGAGAAATCGCGACGTTTTGGACATAATGTCTTATGGAGTTCCCGAGCCGGGAAGACAACTCAAATCGACGCCAGCATACAGGTATACGTAGATTTAAAATCTTTCCCACAACTAAACCGGTATAACCTTTGTCAAGGCGAAATTCATAATATATATAGTCTGCAATTGATCGCCGATCATACGCGAAGCTTCCAATAAAAAGAGGATTGATTTTGCCATCGACACGAATGACAAAATGCCGCTCCTCCATGCCGATAAGCGCACTATCCGCCAGATATTGATCAGCATCCTCTCAAACGCTGTAAAATTCACACCGGCAGGTGGGCGGGTTGAACCCAAGGCGACAACGTCACAGGGTCACCACACCTTCAAGGTCACGGACAAACATTCTGGAGTGAACCGGGCTGGAGTGAACCGCGACCATCACGTAAACTACCCGCCAACAACAATTTAAGGGCGGTTATCATGAGATTTTATCACACAATGGTTCGGGTTTCTGATCTTGACCAATCACTGGATTTTTACTGCAAGGCATTAGGCCTCCATGAAACCCGGCGTTTTGAGCGACCCGAGGGTCGCTACACCTTGGTTTTTCTGGCTGCAGACGAAACCCCGGATGCAGAAATTGAACTCACCTATAACTGGGACCCGGAAGACTACACAGGCGGGCGTAATTTCGGCCATCTCGCATTTCATGTTCCGGACATCTACGCAACGTGTCAGCAATTGATGGACCATGGCGTGACGATCAATCGCCCGCCACGAGACGGCCGTATGGCTTTTGTCAAATCACCGGATGGCATTTCCATTGAATTGCTCCAGCATGGCGAAGCCCTTGAAGCAGTTGAACCCTGGACCTCTATGGAAAACACCGGGTCCTGGTAGGCCCTAAGCCATTCGAGCATTAACAGGGAATTGGAGACGTTAGCGACAAATCGATCACGTTCTTGTTGATTGCCAGAGAAAATCCAGCATGGTTATCTAATATGCATAACGACGTATTAATGTCGGAGGTGCCAACAATGCCGAGATTTTCACCGAACCGATTTATCCGTTGGCCCCTAAGCTTGGGGGTTCTTTTGTTCCTAGTTCTGCCAACTTTGGGCCTTTCCGTTCAATCCTCCAACGCTGAGACCTATTCCGCAGAGGAGGCCGTATCCGGGTTGACCGACAAAGAAGTGCGCGCGATTCTTATTGACCGGATTGCTGCCGACCGGGAAACATCCAACCCGACAGAGGAAGAATTCAATCCTGCTCTGATCGTTTATCGCGCACAAAAATCGCTTGGCGAAATCCGCAGGAAACTGACTGCCATCGCCGCAGCCGTCGTCGACCTACCCGGCGTGTTCCCGACAGCCTGGTACCGATTGACAGATACCAAAGACGGACGATCATTTTCCGGCTTTCTGCTTACTGTTTTTGTTTCACTGATTGTAAGCGCTCTGGCCGAGTTCGTGTTTCAGCTAAAAACAAAAAAATCGTTTGATAAAAACATGAACGCCAAATCTGAAGGCGCGCGTAAAAAGGCGGCGAGACTGGGTGTATTGGGCGCCATTGGTCTTATTAGACTGGTGCTCTTTTCAACCACGGCCAGCGCCGTTTATCTGATCTTCTTCGATGACTCCGCGCAAGACCGGATTACATTTTTCTTTTACCTTTCAGCCCTAGTTATTTTCCGCCTCGCTTTGATCGCCTCCAGCAGTTTTTATGCGCCTGAAATGCCCAGGCATCGGTTGACAGCTTTCGGAGACGACGAATCCTGGTTTTTTCACAAGACTGTCGTCTGCACCATAGCACTTGGTGCCTTTGGGTTTTTCACCTGCGCATTGTTTGGAACCTTGGGTATTTCCGGCCACGTTCACGGATTATTGCTCATCATCGTCGGCACGGTGACCTGTGGGGGGCTGGTGCTGGCAAATATCAAAGGCCGTCACGCGATCCGCCATGATATGTGCCATGGACTCGAAAACCATACTGTCCGCCACGCAATAGCCCGCGCATTGCCATGGTTGAACGCCGTGATAATTGTTGCGATCTGGGTCGGTTTGGTAATCGCCGAACTCAGTGACCTCTACGTTCATTATGGCGCTGCATTGCTGACAATAGGTGCGTTGTTTGCGCTGCCGAGTCTGGATGCAATATTGGAGCGTGAAGCCCTTCGCCAGTTTGCTTTGAAGCATGATGTGGCAGCGGCTGTTCTCAGAACTTTACGCATTTGCGGTGTCTTTTTGGTCATGGTCGTTATTGTGCGAAGTTGGGGGATCGATCCGTTAATGTGGGCAGATCGGGGGCTGGGGGCGCGTGTCATCCATGGATTATTGCAAATCAGCATGACCGTATTGCTCACTTATATTGTCTGGCAATCCGTCAGGATTTCAATTGATCGCAAGATTGCGAAAGAAGATGAAGCAGCAGGAGGTAGTGAACATGGGGAAGAGATGGAAATTGGCGGTGAAGGATTATCACGCATCCGAACCCTGTTGCCGCTGCTGAAACGCACGATCCAGATCACCCTCTTTGCCATCGCAGGCATGATAGCCTTGGCCTCCGCAGGCATTGATATCGGCCCGATCCTGGCAGGTGCCGGCGTTGTCGGTCTGGCCATTGGTTTCGGATCACAAACGCTGGTTCGCGATATTGTTTCCGGCGTGTTTTTCCTGGTGGATGACGCGTTCCGTCTTGGTGAATACATTGATGTCGGAAAGGCCAAGGGGGCGGTTGAACAAATGTCAGTGCGGTCCCTTAGGTTGCGACATCACCGGGGTGCTATTCACACAATCCCCTTTGGTGAAATTTCAACACTCACCAATTATTCTCGTGACTGGGCCATCATGAAGCTCAAGTTCCGCGTGCCTTTTGATACTGATGTCAAAAAAGTAAAAAAAATATTCAAGAAAATTGGCAAAGAACTTCTTATGCATCCGGACATCGGTGAAGATTTTATCCAGCCGTTCAAGTCTCAGGGCGTTTTTGAAGTTGACGATTACGGACTGGTTCTTCGTGCCAAATTCACAGCAAAACCAGGCAAACAGTTTATGATACGCAAAGAAGCCTTCGTTGCAGTCCAGCAGGCCTTTGAAGAAAACGGAATTGAATTTGCCAAGCCAGTGATCCGGGTTGCGGTCGAAGATGACGACGACGAGGACGCGGTCAACAAAACTAGTTCAGCAATCGGTGCCGCCGCATCAACAGTCCTTTCGCCCAAAGGTGCATAAGAACTTTACCCCCGCAGCCGTTCTCCTTTCGGATCAAATGCTGGGTGTTTTAGTATGACGGCGCGGTGGGGCTTGCCAAGAATAGCAATATCGACTTCTGTACCGGGCGCGGCATGATCGGTCTGTACAAAACCAAGCGCCAGTGACGCCTCGACCGTGAAACCGAATGCCGCTGATGATACCCGGCCGACAGGTGTTCCGTTAGTCAGAAAAATCGGCTCGCCACCGACAGCATCTGCATTCTCGACCTCAACCTTCAGGCAAATCAGCTTTTCGCGTGGCTGATTATCCTTGATTTTCAAATAAGCATCACGGCCCAGAAATTCCGGTTTATCAAGCTTGATTAACCGATCAAGACCAACCTCGTGAGGCCAGTATTCCGGGCTGTATTCACGCCCCCAGGACCCATAACCCTTTTCAATTCTGAGAGCCCCCAACGCCCGGACACCAACCGGGCAAGCTCCCAAATCAGCACCCACCTCAAGCAAGGCATCATAAAGCTCAAGCTGCCCGGCTTCCGGCAGATGCAATTCCCAACCAAGATCACCGGTAAACGACACCCGAAGGGCTACGACTTCAAGACCTGCAATCGTGATCTGTTTTGAGCGCATAAAGGGGAAAGCCTCGGTTGATAGATCAGTGTTGGTCAGTCGCTGAAGCAGTTCACGCGACTTTGGCCCAGCCACATTGAAACCGCACCAGCTTTTCGTCAGCGAAGTAAACTCGACTGCCTCTGGGCGTTCGACAGCCTGGAAAAAGCGTTGATGATAGCGCTCGGCAATACCGGATCCGATCATCAGGAAATCGTCCGTATCCAGTTTGGTGATCGTGAAATCACCCGCAATGCCACCGCGCACACTGAGCAGCGGCGTCAGACACGACCGACCTGTTCCCGTTGGCACAACGTTAGCGACAACCCGGTTCAGCCAGTCCGCTGCCCCCTCGCCTTTGATGCTGTATTTCGCATAATTGGAAATATCGATCACACCAACGCTGTTACGCAGATTACGGCACTCCGCACCAACCGTTTCAAACCAGCTTTGGCGCTCAAACCCATACTCTTCTACTGCCATCATACTATCCCGGCGGAACCAGAGCGGATGTTCCCAGCCATAGTTCAAGCCAAACACCGCGCCCAGTTCTTTCTGGCGTTCATAGGCCGGGCGAGTGCGGACCGGACGCCCGGCGTCACGCTCTTCGGATGGGAAGTGAATCTTGAAACGATGGCTATAACAATCAAGCACGCGCGCCTTAGTGAATTTTTTATCGGCCCAGTCGCCATAACGTGCCAGATCCCAGGCAAACATGTCATATTCCGGCTCGCCATCAACAATCCATTGGGCCAATAGCAAACCTAACCCGCCGGACTGGGAAAATCCGGGGATGATTCCTGCGCAGCAGAAATAGTTTTTCAATTCAGGTACCGGGCCAAACAGGGCCGAAGAGTCCGGCGACCAGATCATCGGGCCATTTATCACGCGCTTGATCCCAGCGGATGCAAGTGCTGGCACGCGATCACATGCCCGCATGACATTTTCCTCAATCCGCTCTAGGTCATCGGGAAGGAGTTCATGGCCGAAATCCACTGGGGTTCCATCTTCCGACCAGAACCGGCCATCCTTCTCATAGGCCCCGACCAAAAGTCCATCGCCTTCCTGGCGCATATAGTATTCACCGTCACGATCTGCGACAGACGGCAGACGATCACTCAAAGCGGCAATATCAGGTATGCTCTCAGTCACAAAATACTGATGTTCCGTGGCCATCAGCGGTAACTCAAACCCCGCCATTTTTGCCACTTCTCGCCCCCACAACCCGGCGGCATTAATCACGACTTCTGTATGGATTGACCCTTTTGTCGTTTCCACATCCCAGGTCCCGTCCGGGCGCATGACGGTAGCCGTCACCGGGGTGAAGCGGTTTATTTCCGCCCCCATAGCCCGTGCACCATGGGCATAGGCATGGGTCACGCCGGACGGGTCAACACTACCGCCATCAGGTTCCAGCATGATGCAGCGAATGCCGTCATAATCGACCAGAGGGTGAAGTTTTTCGGCCTCTTCACGGCTGACCTCATAAAACCCGACGCCGAAATATTTTGCCTTGGCTTCCTGAATACGGAGTTGATGGACCCTGTCCTCTGTCTGCGCCAGGTAAAGCGATCCCGTCTTGAAAATGCCGCAGCTTTGCCCGGTTTCTTTTTCCAGCTCTTTATAGAGCTGCATCGTGTAATACTGGATTTTGGAAATATTGTTGTTGTCATGCAAGCCGTGAATATTAGCCGCTGCATGCCAGGTTGAGCCGGACGTCAACTCATCACGTTCAAGCAAAACAACATCCGTCCACCCAAGTTTCGCCAGATGATAAAGTATAGAGCATCCGACAAGGCCACCGCCGATAACAACTGCACGAGCGTGGGTCTTCATTGCAAGCATCTCCAAAAAAACCAGTTTTACGGATCAGATGATGCCTGCAAAATCATAGGCAGAAAACAATTCAGACGAATATAATTGTGTCAGGTGCGACGACGTTTGTTGCCGCGCCGCGTTTTCCGCCCTTCGGCTTCCGGCGCACCGGGCATAGGTGCTGCGACGGGGCCAAGGGCCTGCTCGATCTCATGGCGCTCCGGTGTCCCGCCCGGCACATAATCTTTAAGGGCATCAGCCATGGCGCGCACGTGTGCGGGCGTTGTCCCGCAGCAACCCCCAATGATCCGAGCCCCGGCTTCACGGGCCAAGCGCGCGTATTGTGCCATGATTTCAAGAGAGCCGGAATAAACAATCTCGCCGTCCTTATATTCAGGAATTCCGCAATTCCCCTTGGCGATCAGGATATCATCCGTCGTCGCCCCATGTTTTAAACCCAAAACCGTATCAACCAAGCCACCCGGTCCGACGCCGCAGTTTGCCCCGAATGCAACCAGACGCGTATCCAGACCATGGGCATGTTCAAGCGCGTGCTGAGGTGTAATTCCCATCATCGTGCGTCCGGCCGTATCAAACGTCATTGTCGCAACAACCGGCAATCCGGCTTCAGATGCACCGGCAACCGCAGCTGATATTTCTTCGACGCCGGAAATGGTTTCAATCCACAACACATCAACGCCGCCATCTGCCAACGCCTTTGCTTGCTCAGCGAAGGCCGCTTGACCTTGTTCAATACTCAACTCACCAACGGGCTGATAAATCTCGCCTGTTGGGCCCATAGATCCGGCAACTACCACCGGGCGTCCAGCCTTGTCAGCAACCTCGCGTGCAATTCTGGCCCCCGCCTCATTGATTTCCGCGACGCGATCTTGGTCGCCATGAAGTTTCAGGCGGTATGTGTTGGCGCCAAAGGTATTGGTCAGAATAATGTCGGAGCCGGCCTCAACAAATCCACTATGCAGCGCGGTCACCCGTTCAGGGTGATTAATATTCCAGATGTCCGGGGCATCACCGCTTTCAAGACCCATCGCAAAAAAATTGGTTCCTGTTGCGCCATCAGCCAGCAGATAATCACGTGTTGAGAGAAGTTCACTTAAAAGATCGGACATCGGCGTTGTTTTCCTTAACTCTTAAATTTCGCGCGGCGACGATTTGGGCGTCGTTGACGCAGCCCTGCCGCTACCTGGCGTTCTTTTAAATTCTCGAGAATCTGGCGTCGTTCTTCAGCATCAGCTGTCGCCCACCCAGCTATTTCCTCACGGGTCCGAAAGCACCCTTCACAGAGTTTTGTCTTCTCATTGAGGATACAGATACTAATACATGGCGATTCAACTTCAACACGGACCTGCATGAAAACGGCTCCTGCACTTTAATATAATCAGCCAATTAGGGGGATTGCGCGGTTAAATCAAGTTCTTATCAGGGGTCACCGGGAACACCGTAGCTGGGCGCGGCGTCCGGATTGACAGCACGTGCCGCATAATCGGCGGCTTGTGGCTCATATGCCTCCCACAACCCCCTAAGAACACTCAAGGGTGCAGTCTCATGCCAATCAACTCGTAAATCCACATAAGGCCAGGCCTGATCCTTGGCGATCAGAAGAACAGCGGAATGGATGTCCCCTTCTTCGCCACCGAGTTCCAGCCCCGCTTCCAGCGCACCAATCAGACGATGTGCCAGGGGCGATGCAAGACTTTGCTCAAATGCAACAACCATTGAGCTCGGCACCAGCGTAGAGGCCAGCATATTACCACCCGAAATCGCGTCGCGCCCTTCGCAGACTGCATGGCAGCCAAGAATTTTACCCCCGGAATATTGCCCCGTTTGTCCATGCTTATCGACAACCAGCAATTGACGGTAATCGATATGGGGTCGGTCTTCTGTCACCAGACTTAATGCTGATATCGGATCAAGCCCCGATTGCAGCAGATCAAGAACCGCATTGCCGAGCGCCGGATCCGTGACGTTCTGGGTCGCGACAGCACCAACACCCGCACGCACCCACGGGCAACGGCTACCAACCGCAATTGATGACGACGTAATCGCCACCCCGACCTCTCCGGTCTTGTCGCACCGGCCTGCTATGGAAAATGTCATTTGATGGTGATAAACCGAAGAAGGCGGAACTGCAAATCGGGAGTGAGTTTCGCTACTCTTTACCTACGCCCATGACATGGCCCAGCAGGCATGGTGGGCATTGGAGAAAATTCAGCGGTCCGCCGACAAGTGCTGTCCCAATCATCAAATCAGCCAACAACATTGCGAGCTGCTGAACAGATTACTTGTCGCGGTGAGGGCTCGCATTGGAGTCTCGACGGCACGAAATCTTACGCTATAGTCGAACCATGAACTCGCTCCCGAACACTGCCATTGAAACGCTCGCGCCACTCCTTGGCCCAGATGACCCGGCCCCGTATGAGATCATCAATCCAGACGGCACGGCGCAGACTTTGCTAATCTGTGATCATGCCAGCCGTCGCATACCGATCTCACTTGGTGATATGGGTCTCCCGACCGAAGAATTTAATCGCCACATCGCCTATGATATCGGCGCAGAGGCCATCACGCGCATTCTGTCAAAGTCGCTCGACGCTGTCGCCGTGATAGCAGGTTACTCAAGGCTGGTCCTTGACGTCAACCGCCCGCCCGGCCACCCGGAATCGATTCCCGAAGTAAGCGACGGAACCAGAGTTCCTGCCAACCAAGAACTTAGCGAGGCGGAAATGGACCGTAGGGTTTGTGCCCTTCACGACCCGTACCACGAAGGCGTTTCTCACGCACTAGGTCACCTCTGGAATCGTGGCGGTGCTCCGGCCCTCTTTTCCGTTCACAGTTTCACGCCGGATTACGCCGATGAAGATCGCCCCTGGGATGTCGGAGTTCTCTGGAAACATGACCCCCGACTCGCAGTTCCAATCATGGAAAAATTCAGGGCACGGGGCATGATTGTTGGAGACAACGAACCGTATTCAGCTCTTGATATGGCCTTTACCATTGATTCCCACGCTGGCTCAGCCGGGCTCGCTTCAATCGTTCTTGAAATTCGTCAGGACCAAGTCAATACGGACGAAGGGATCGAGCGGTGGGCTGACATTCTGCATGATGATTTAGGCTCAGTCATGCAAATGCCCGGTCTTTATGAAGCCAGGGAATTTTAGGTAAACTCACCGAGGGAGTGATTTTATGGAGCGCCCAAATCCCAGTTTTACTGTCGGTATTGAAGAAGAATACATGCTGGTGGATCAGGAGACACGGGCTCTCGCGGAAGACCCACCTGCGGCCATATTTGAGGAATGTGAGCTGCGTCTGCCAAACCTGGTTAAACCGGAATTCCTGAAAGCCCAGATCGAAAGCAATACGCCGGTTTGTAAATCGGTCCCTGAAGCGAGGGAAAAGCTCGGCGAATTACGCCGCACCGTTTCAGAGATAGCCGAATCCCACGGCTATGCCATCATCGCTGCTTCGACTCACCCCTTTGCAGAGTGGCAATCTCAGCATCATACAGACCGGGAACGCTACAACATCCTGGCACAGGACCTGCAAGCCGTAGTCCGCCGTTTGCTGATTTGCGGCATGCATGTACATGTGGGGATTGATGATGACGAACTACGGATCGACCTGCTCAATCAGGTCAGTTACTTTCTGCCCCATATACTTGCATTAAGCACATCCTCACCGTTCTGGCAGGGCGAAAATACCGGCCTCAAATCGTATCGCCTGAGCGTATTCGATGAATTGCCACGCACGGGGATTCCCAACGTTTTCGATAGCTACCCGGAATATGAACGCCATGTGAAGGTTATGGTTGATGCCGGCTTGATTGAAGATTCAACAAAACTATGGTGGGACGTGCGGCCTAGTCAGACCTATCCAACACTGGAAATGCGGATCAGTGACCTTTGCACCAATATCGATGATGCCGCATCAATTGCCGCGTTATTCAGTTGTCTATTGCGAATGCTCTATCGCCTGAAGTTGGAAAACAAACGCTGGCGGCAGTATGCGCCGATGCTGATTGCAGAAAACCGTTGGCGCGCGCAACGTTATGGGATTGACGAGGGAATGGTCGATTTTGGAATAGGCGAAATCGTCCCCTTCCCGGAACTGCTGAATGAAATGACATCCCTGATTGCAGAAGACGCCGATGCGCTAGGGTGTCAGGCGGAAATTGCAAACTTGCAAAATATCATCAAGCGCGGAACCAGTGCCCACCGCCAGCTCGAGACATATGAGCAGGCCACGGCTGAGGGCAAAGACAAAGAAGCTGCGCTCAAATCAGTTGTTGATTTTCTGATAGATGAGACGAAGGCGGGGTTATAGATCAGCCAACCGTATCAACCCCTTCAACGCTCTTGCGAAGCCCTTTAATGAGCTGGCGCCCAAGGTCGCCACCATCACCGGCCACTTTTTCACGTAAAATAGCGCGAAGAGAGTCAATGTGGCACTTGACGATTTCAACGGCTTTATCGTCTTCACGACACCCCTCACCGGTGCAATCATAAAGCATTTTGCCAACCGTCGTAATCAGCGGGTATCCAAAAGTTCCCCCCTGACCACGCAATTCGAGTGCCAGAGTATGAATTTGGTCGAAAAACACAGCCCGCCGCCCGGGCTCCATCAGCGCTTCAGTGCAGAGATCGGACAGCTTTGATACATACTCCAAAGCCCAATTGGCAAAGTCCAGCGAGGCCCGGTCCAGTTCTTCTTCCGCCTGCGCAATCAGGTCTTGCGGGAGCTCCCCCTTGACGTTTCCACCTGAAAATCCGCCAGCCACTTTTTCTTTTAGGTTATTTGGCAACTTCCAATACCACACGTCACTTGGCTTGTCGGGTTTGACGACTTTGTCCGCCGAGTAGACGACGATTACGTCTTTCTCTTCCTTTACGCGGCGATCACCAGTTGATGGCGCAGGTTCTTTTCTGCGACGCCGGTCGGGTCCGAAATAGGCCTGAGTGGTCACAAACTGGCGTGGGTAATCGACAATTTCCAGAATGCGCTCATATACAGAGGTCACAGAGAACGGTTTGGCGGCGAACTCGGTAACGCCCAAGTCCCGTGCTGAATTGACATAATCACGATCCGCCGCACCTGAAAGCATCATAAATGGCACCATGCGGTTCGGGCTCTCTTTGGAAACCCGGGTCCAGCGCAACAACAACAACCCGTTAATAGGGGCCATTGCGAGATCGGAGATAATTAAATCAAGCGCACCACCAGAACTGCCGCCCATGGTTTTCAGATAATCAATTGCCTCTTCACCGTTTGACGCGGTTGCGACCCGCCCGAACTGAAAATGACGAAGCGTATCTTCAAATGTATTTCGAACATAAACATTATCTTCAACAAGAAGAACATTACATCTTTCAAAGTTATACTGTGCCACGGGCGATCACCTTTTTATTAAATTTCTTAAATTAAAATATATTCAAGGTGCACCTACTAAGCAACCAAACGAATTATACTCTCACACGAACCGCTTGCGATAGCCGAACAGCCCGCTTATCTTCCGGCCTGATGCGAACATATTACGCGCATGCAGATCTTAAAAATTGATGACAGGGAGCAAGTAAATGGCGGATGTTGGCGGTGTTGCAGGGGATAGGCTTCGGGCGTTTATCGAGCGGGTCGAGCGTCTTGAAGAAGAGAAAAAAGCACTTTCAGATGATATCCGTGAAGTTTACTCAGAAGCAAAAGGAACCGGCTTCGACGTCAAAGTCATGCGCCAGATTATCAGGCTCCGTAAAATGGCCGAAAATGACCGCAGCGAAATGGAAGAAATTCTCGACGTATACAAACGTGTTCTCGATATGTAGAGGGCTGCCGAGTCACGCATCGTTCGCAAATGCGTGCACTACATGGGCACGTAAAACATCAATACATTTATCGATAGCCATGGTCTCAGTATTCAGCCGAATATCAGGATCAATTGGCTCTTCATAGGGTGCTGATATGCCGGTGAAGTCTGGAATTTCACCCGCCCGAGCTTTTTGATACAGACCTTTCGGATCGCGCGCTTCACAGGCATCCAGTCCCGGATCCAGAAACACTTCATAAAAATGACTGCCAGCTGCCTTGCGCGCCATCTCCCGGTCTGCCCTATAAGGTGAGATAAACGCGCTCAGAACAATCAATCCGGTGTTTGCGAAAAGTGCCGCCACTTCGCCAACACGGCGAATATTTTCTTCACGGTCTTCTGGCGAAAACCCAAGGTTTGAATTTAGGCCGTAACGAAGATTGTCTCCATCAAGCACAAATACTTCATAGCCATCATTAAAGAGCTGGCGCTCCAATGCCATTGCAAGAGTGGACTTTCCAGACCCAGAAAGCCCTGTAAACCACATGACACCGCCCACATGGCCATTTCGCTGCCAACGTTTTTTCAACATGGCCGGGCCCTGATCAATATCGGGGGAATTAATCATTCAGGTTTTTTCCACTTGAAGAAATTTATACCGATCAAAGGGCCGAAAGCGCGGCAAGAAAATCCGCATAAATAATCGACAACGCCGTATTCAGAGAGTCAACTGCTCCTGCGACATCCCCTCTACCAGCCGCATTTTCGACCCGGTATGTATCCAGAAACAGTATTTTTCCATCAGATGGGCGACGAAGCCCGAGTTCTACTTCAATCAGGGTTCTGGAATTCTCCTGCGCTTTAATCTGCTCCAGATGTTTGATTTTTCCGGTCAGGACGTAATCTGCGTTGGTCCGCATCTCCGGCGTAACAACCACATCCGAGATTTTCGCGGCCCGGAGGAATGACACCAGTTCATCACGCAGCATGACGGTCGGCGGCTTGATCCAGAAATGATAATGATATGCCTTTACCTGATTGGGTTTGCCAATCTGGGAATAGACGAGAGCACGCTCGGAGGTCAAACCATCCGCGACGAAGCGATCAACTTCAATCGTGCCGGAAAACACTTTGTTGGAAAGGGGTTCGGATGCATACACTGCCTGCAACCGATAGAAATGATCCTCTGGTACAGGAGGCGCAGACGCACATGCGCTTAGCAAAACGACACTAACCAAAAATAAACCGTTTCGAATTATGTTGATCAAAGGACCCTCTATTTAGTCGCCCAAATTTGTGTCAGTTTCCCTGAGTTCTACAATTTCCGCAAGTCGTGCTTCATTTACTGAGGTTGAGATGCATCGGATTGCGGCGTCCCCCCCAGAAGCAATCCAGGATTGGCTCGAATTTGGCGAGAAAACTCGTTCATGTTTCGACTCGCCGCTTCCATGTTCTGGTTGATCGAATCAATATGGCGCGATAGGGATTCGACAACGTACCGGCTCTCGCCGATGATAGTTTCCAGATCAGCTTTCGGGTCAACAACAAGACGATCCACGTCTTCAAGGACTTTGTCTGTGGTTATCAGTAAATCCCCCATACCGATCGCCACCTTATTCAACTCAGCAATTGTCTTTTCAATGGCATTGCGATTTTCAGGTGACATGGCGCGGCGCAGTTCGACACTAGCGATATTGATATTCTCACTGAAGCCCTGAATGTTTTCAGCAACCTCAGGGACACGTTCCGTTATATCCTTTATTAGTCCACTGACATCCTTGACCAAAGCATTCCCATCAGCCGAAATGAATTGTTTAACTTCCTTCACGGTTGCCGTGATCTCTCGAATTAGGGGTTTCACGTCCTTCTCAACAGTGACGGCCAGCTGCTCAGCAAGTGACGAAACCGTGCCAAATACGCTGGCGGCGACCCGTGAGTTTACCCGTTCGCCTGATTTATGGCTGTCCCGGCTGACACCTGCGTGAATTTGCAAGGCCACAGCGGATAACAGGCTCGGTGCGGCGATTTCAACCTGACTGTCTTCTGGGATACGCCAGTTCTGGGTCACGGCAAAATCAACCCGGAACTCCATACGCCCATCACGCTCCATCGGCGTGACTTTCTCGACCTGGCCAATGGGGTATCCTTCATAGATCACCTGGGTTCCGTATTTAACCCCCGTAACATTGTCATAAACGGTGTAATACGCATCCGTCGCACCGGTTCGCCCCGTCAGCATGGCAATACTAACAACCAAAACGGAGACCATGCCGCAAACGAATAGCCCGACAAGCAGGTAGTTGATTTTGGAACTTCTCATTAATTATGCTCCCCAGCAGCGACACCTTCACCTGTCAAACGCGCCAAATACTCATCTGGATCGAGGAGTTCACTATCCGGCACCCGATTAAGAAGGTTGTATATACGCTCGTTCGTTGAATTCTTAACTTCATCTACGGTCCCGACCATCAAAATATGGCCACGATCAAGAATAGTGATCCTGTCCGCAATCTTAAACGCGCTTTCAAGTTCATGGGTGACAACCACGATACTCATTCCCATGGCATCCCGAAGGCTCAGGATCAGATTATCAAGAGCGGATGCAACAGCAGGGTCAAGCCCGGCGGAAGGCTCATCACAAAACAAAATGCTGGGATCCATAACCACAGCGCGGGCAAAGGCGGCGCGCTTGATCATCCCGCCGGATAATTCCGCCGGCATAAGGTCTTCGAACCCGCCCAGCTCGACCACCTCCAGCTTCATTCGAACCATGATTTCCATGGTCAATCGATCCAGTTCTGTATGCTCATACAACGGAAGCATGATGTTTTCGCCAACGGTGAGTGAACTGAATAAAGCGCCGCTCTGAAAGGCGACACCCAATTTTTTCCGAAGTTCCGTAAATTCCCGCGTGCTGAGAGTATCAATATCCTGCCCGAGGATTGTCATGCGGCCTGAGGTTTTTTCCTCCAATGCCATTAAGTGGCGGAGCAGCGTCGACTTGCCGGACCCGGAGCCTCCCATGATCACCATGATCTCACCCTCACGGACGTCCAATGTGACACCTTTGAGAATCTGTCGGTCACCGTAGTGGGTTACCAGGTCTTCAACTTCAATCACCGAACGCGGGCCTGTATCGGGTTGCGGCGACTCTTCAAACTGGGGGTTTATATTGGGCATTCGGTCTATTCCGTTAACCCGTCGTCATGATCACGATGACCATGGCCGTAACGATGATTGCGGAAATTGCCTGAACAACTGAACGGGTTGTTGCTTTGCCAACGCCTTCCGCCCCACCGGTCACGCTGGCGCCGTTAACAACACCGATGATTGCAATTTCAACCGCGTAAATACAGCTTTTCCCAAGCCCCTGGGCAACATCTTTTACCTTCAGAATATCGATAATCTGATCAAGATAGGCCGAGAGCGAGATTCCAAGTTCAACATTGATGTACACACCGGCCAGGAACAACCCGACAACCGCACTCATGATGGAAAGGCAGGGCACCATAACCATCATTGCAATCAGCGGCGGGGCAACCAGATATCGGACGGGGCTTATCCCCATCACCTTTAGGGCATCAATTTCCTGATTGATTTTCATGGTCCCGATACGGGCCGCTAACGCGGAACCTGAACGTCCGGCAACCAAAATTCCGGTGATCATCGGTGCAAACTCTCTGACCACAACGAAAGCCAAGCCCGCCGTTACATGGCTTTCCGCGCCAAATATTCTGAGCGTATAAATCCCCTGAATGGCAAGCGTGACGCTGATCGCACCACCGAGCATGGCAATGATCGGAATGGCCGTGATGCCAATTTCCATCATCTGCTCGATTACGGCATTCATGCGCACCGGCTGTTTTGAGCGATACCCAAAAAACATCCAGTAAAGGCTTTCGGCTACCATGACGCCGCCGTTACCTATTTCCTCAATCCCGCTGACCGTTGTTCGGCCAACGTTCTCGAAGAATTTCACAACCGAGTTTGAATTGTTATCGGCAGCCATCGCGCCCTCAATCAACCGACCTCTGCAAGACCGTCTTCGAGGGTATCACAGATCGTAAAGACTTTATCCAGGCGCGCCAGTTTCAGGACACGAAGGGCACCATCACTGACCGATACCAGCACAAGATTCTGACCAGCTTTTCGGGCGTTCTGAAAGCTCTCGACAAGGGAAGCAACGCCAGATGAATCGATATATCCGACTTTGCTGAGATCAACCAGAATTGGCTGCCCCTTCGCGACACATTCCAGAAGAACCTTTCTTGCCTCCGGTGACGTCTGGAGATCAACATCACCCTCGAAGCCTACAACAACAGCACCACCTTGTTCTCTGATTTCATATTTCATTTTTTGCTCACGTGATCTGTTTCACCATTCTCAATAAATTTCCGCGCTCATTTGGGGTAGGTAAAAATTCCACTTCGTCCATAACTTCGTGAATGTAATGCGTTCCCAAACCGCCGGGCTTGACATCATCCAAGTCCCGGGGCTTCACCTTCTTGACGTTAATACTATCGGCATAATCAAGAATATGAACCACGAATTTCGTCTTTGTACGGCTAATCGTGATTTTAATCTCGCCATCCGGGCTATTGCCATAAGCATGACGGATAACATTCTGTAACGCCTCATCAATGGCAATGACCAGGTCGTAAACCACATCCTGATCGTATTCACACATCTCACCGACCTGAGTGACTGTGTTTCGGACCAGCTTCAGGCGATCTGGCCTTGACGGGATATCGACCTGAATGAGCTCTTCTTCCACCTCATCGTCGTCGACCACCACCTCACGTTCACCAGTCGCCTTGTCAGCACGGGCGGCGGCTTGCACCTTGTCATCTACGGCAAGGATCGTAATGTCATCGCGCAGCTTGGTACCATCCAGGTTTACCCGTTTCACGACCTCTGAAAGGCGTTCGCCAGTTGGTTGATCGGAATTATCGACCAGGATTTTCTGCAATCCTTCGACTTCCATCTCGCTTCCATCTTCGAGGTATCCTTCAGTAACGCCATCCGTAAAGATGTAGAACGTACCGCCATCAAGCGAGAGTTCCTCTTCCGGGTAACCTTCTTCCCCGACCAAGAATGGGGAAATTCCAACCGGTGGTGCTTCAGCTGGGAAAGATAAAATTTCGCCGGAGGTATCAAAAAACAACGGGGGTTCGTGGCCTGCATTGGCGGTTCGCACAATGCCCGTCCTCGGGTCATAAATACCACCAACCATAGTCACAAACATACCACGTGTAGCAGTTTCACAGATTTCTTCATTGATGCGCGCCATCAGGCGGCCAGGCTGATGAATGGTCTTGCCAAGACATCTGAACAAACTTGCCGTTTTTGCCATCAGCAATGCGGCGTTCATGCCCTTGCCGGAAACATCACCCAGATTGAAACAAATCCGACCGTCATCAAGCTCGAAGAAATCGAAGAAATCCCCCGATACCGTTCTTGCCGGAATGTTAATACCGTGCACCGCGTACTCGGGGCTATCGGCTTCAGGGAGCAGGGATCGTTGAATTTCAGCAGCCAGTTCCAGTTCGTGTGCAAATCGCTCCTGCTCCACCACGGCCTCGGCCATCCGTGCATTATGGATAGCCAGCGCTGCCGATGCGCTCATGAAGTTTAGGAGATTCAGGTCACTGTCATCGAATAAATGATCACCACCGCGCTTATTGATCAGTTCAATCGCGCCAATTTTCTCACCCTTAACACTCAGCGTTGCACATAGGATCGAGCGGGTCGTGTATCCAGTTTCCTCATCAAATTTTCCGTAAAAACTCGGATCATTTTGAACGTCACGAACAATTTCAGAGGTGTCATTTTGCACGCACCGACCAACGATGCCTTGGTCACTTGGCAAGGTCAGGCCGACAATATCTGTTGCCCCGACACAAGCATGACAGCGGAGTGTTTTGCCGCCGTCATCAAGCAGAAACAGGGCACCCCCCTCGGCCTTCACGTAATCCGTAATATGGGCGATGGCGCGTTCCAGAGAATCCTGAATATTCAGGGTCGTCGTGAAATCCCTGCTCATTTCGGCAAGCAGTTCCAGTTGATCATAAACCCGCAACTCGCCAACTGCCGCATCAGACGCAGGAGAATTTCCGGTCCCGTTTAGGCCGCCATTCTGATCAGTTTTATTCTGTGTAATGCTTTCGTTATTCATCAATCCGCATCTTCACGTATGAGCCAGGCGCGTCTTCCAGCGGTTTCAATTTCCCATCTCCGGGCACACGTTTAGCTACTTTTGTACCGCCATGCTTTTTGACCCACTTTTGCCAGTCGGTCCACCATGATCCTTCATGGGACTCGGCTTCACCGAACCATTCATCCGGGGTTTTCGGTAATTGGGTGTTGATCCAGTGACAATATTTCTTTGCCACCGGGGGATTGATAATACCTGCAATATGCCCGGACGCCGACAATACAAACCGGACGGCTCCTTTATAGAGCTGTGTCGCCTGATAGGTCGATTTCCAGGGCGCGATATGATCATCTTTCGTGGACACCTGATAAATCGGAACATCAATTTTTCGGATATCTATCGGCACACCAACAAGTTCTAATCCGCCAGGCTGGACAAGTCGATTTTCCAGATACATCTGACGAAGATAAACACTGTGCATCATTGGTGGCATGCGTGTTGAGTCAGAATTCCAGTAAAGCAGGTCAAAGGCCATGGGTTCGCGGCCCATCAGGTAGTTATTGATCACAAAAGACCAGATCAGATCATTGTCACGCAGCATGTTAAAAACCTGCGCCATTTGTGAACCGTCAAGATATCCCTGTTTTTCCATATGCTGATCAAGACGGTCTAGCTGCTCTTCATCAATGAAGACACCAAGTTCACCGGGGTCTTCAAAATCAACCATAGTTGTGAACAATGTTGCAGAATGAATACGTTTATCACCTTTCGCAGCCATATAAGCGAGGGTCGCTACCGTCAGGGTGCCGCCGATGCAATAGCCAATAATATTGATCGATTTTTCGCCTGTCGCTTTGGTAATGCAATCAATTGCACAAAGCGGGCCTTCAAGAAGGTAATCATCAAAACGTTTATGCGCGAGTTTTTCATCAGGGTTGATCCAGGAAATAACAAATACCGTATGACCCTGATCTGTCGCCCATTTGATAAACGAGTTTTTGGGTTGCAGGTCGAGGATATAGAACTTGTTGATCCATGGCGGCACAATCAACAACGGACGCTTAAAAACCTTCTCTGTTGTCGGATCAAATTGAAGAAGTTGCATCAAATCATTCTGGTAAATTACTTTGCCTTTTGAGGCAGCAATATTCTCACCCAGGGTAAAGGCGTCCTGATCCGACATGGAAATACGAAGCTGCCCTTTGCCTTTTTCCAGATCACTCAACAGATGATCCATCCCCTGAACTAGGTTTTCGCCTTTTGAGTCGAGCGTTGCCTTCAGGACTTTGGGATTGGTTGTCGCAAAATTTGTCGGCGACATCGCATCGACGAACTGACGTGTGTAAAATTCAATTTTTTCAGACGTCTTGTCATCCAGGCCATCAACATCGCGTACCGTCGACTGAACCCAGTTTGACGTCAGGAGATAGGATTGCTTGATGACATCGAACAGCGCCTCTTCTGTCCAGGCGTTATCCTTGAAGCGTCGATCACCTTTTGCAGGCTCAACAACTGGCTCAACCGCCTCACCCTGAACGCGTTTTGCCGTGTTTTCCCATAATTTTGCATAGCTTTGCCAAAGCTCATTTTGCGCCTGAATCACTTTCGCCGGATCGGCCATCATCTTGTTTGACAGTTCCATAAAGGCTTTGCCGATCACCACCGGGTCCGGAATTTGAAACCCGTCGCTGTCTTTCTGACGATCTATGAATGCCTGAACCACGCGTTGGCTACGTTCCGTCAGTTCCGTCATCAGCTTCGACATCTGCTCAGCATCAGGAACGCCAACGTTTTTCTCGCCGTCACTTGCCATCGCATCAATTCCCTGTTCAACCGACACTCCGTTTCAGGATACCCCGTGGTTTCTGACAAAGCCACTGCCAACACACCCCAATATAGCTAACGCAAAAGTGATTTTTAAAATGCAGGGATATCCAGGGTATAATACCGTCAATGGATACATGGGAGGCCATCAATGGCTGACAACAAGTTACTGAAAACCGGCGTAATTGGCGCAGCAACGATGATTGTTTGCTGCTTCACACCGGCGTTGGTAATCATAATGGGGGGGCTCGGGTTATCAGCATGGGTATCCGGGCTGGATTGGATTCTGCTCCCGTTGCTCGTAGTTTTCATCGCGATGACAGCATTTGCCTTGATAAAGAAGCAAAAAAGCCGGGAACAGAAAGCGTGAAGCAAACAGATGTCATCCTGCAATCCACCCTGACCTGCCCTGAATGCGGGCATAAAAAAACCGAAACCATGCCGACTGATGCCTGTCAGTACTTTTATGACTGCGCAGGTTGCAATACCGTACTTAAGCCGCAACCCGGGGACTGTTGTGTATTTTGCTCATATGGTGACGTTAAATGCCCGCCAATCCAGCTGGGCGGAGAGGACGCCTGCTGCGCCTGAAATTGATATCGCGCCTATTAATCCATCTTCATATCAGCAACCGACGATAGCCACGACAAACCGCGACAATAAGTGTTAGGGTGCTTTTAGGTCGCGACTTGGCATGAGTGATTATCGAATGGCTGATAAATTATTTGATCGTGAAACAGCTGTGATCAATGCTGCCAAAAGCGCGATTGATTCTGACAAAATTGACAAGGAAGCCTTTCAATCCTTACTTAGCGATTATCAAAAATTGTCCAAAACGACTCGCCGTCTGGTCAAGATTAGTGACCGAAGCGAAAAGGATCTGTTAGAGGCGCGTAAGCAGGCTGAAGCGGCCACGCGCGCCAAAGCTGCATTTCTTGCCACCATGAGCCATGAAATCCGCACCCCGATGAACGGTGTCATCGGCATGATTGATTTGTTGTGGCAAACCGATCTGAAAAATGACCAGAAAGAAATGATGAGCACCGTTCGCGACTCAGCATTTGCTCTGCTGACCATCATCAACGATATTCTTGATTCCTCCAAAATTGAAGCGGGAAAGATGCAGCTGGAAAGCATACCCGTTTCAATTCGTGATATTGTTGAAGGTGTCGCCGAATCGTTAGCTCCCAACGCCACCGCCAAAGAACTGGAGATGGCGACATTCGTTGATCCAGCCATCCCGGAGTCACTGCTGGGTGATCCCGTTCGCATTCGTCAAATTTTACTCAATCTGGCCAGCAATGCGGTCAAGTTCACAGCAAACACTCCGAATGACCCCAATGAAGATCAGAACCGCGTGATGATCCACGCATCATGCGTTGACGCTAGCGACACGCCCTCTGAAAACACCGTTCACGTTCGGATTGATGTCGTTGATCATGGCATTGGCATGACTGAAGAAGCCGTCACAGGATTATTCAAACCGTTTGCCCAAGCCGACAGTTCGACGACGCGGCGTTTTGGTGGAACAGGGCTTGGGTTGTCAATCTGCAAAAGCCTGACTGATATCATGGGTGGTAGCATAGGTGCGACGAGCACCGTAGGCGATGGTTCTGTTTTCAGTCTGTCAGTCACCTTTCCCGTCGATCCTGATGCTCCCCATACAGAACCTACGCCGGAACTAGCTGGTTTGCGTATATTGGCGACCTGTGCAGATGGGCGCACACGAGATACTCTGGCCGCGTATCTGGAAAATTGGGGTGCGGAAGTTGAGCCGACAGATAATCTGCCTGATGCAGAATTCCAGTTGATCAGCGGCGCGATGCTTGGAACACCGTTTGATCTGGTCGTGTTGGGGGACGACTGGCCCGACGAAGATCGTTTGGAAATGTGTCAGCGCTTGCTTGATGAAGACACCCCTTCCCCGTCCGTGATATTGCTGGCACGTCAACGCGCGCCTGGTGTCGCGATAGATGGTGTTTCGATGAAATGGGTACGCACGGCTCCATTGCGCCGAGCACATATCGTTAATGCGGTGGCAAACCTGGCCGGGCGGGCCGAGCCGGAAATGACGAGCCGGGAAGATGAACTGATCATCACCGCGCCAACGTCAGGTATTCTTTCAATAGAGGAAGCCGAAAGCAGCGGGCGCCTAATTTTGGTCGCTGATGACAACCCTACTAACCTGAACGTAATTTCGCGTCAATTGAAGCTGTTGGGTTACACCGCAGAAACAGTTAACGATGGGCAGGAAGCTTTCAACGCACTAGCGACAAAATCCTACGGTTTGTTGCTGACGGATTGCCACATGCCGAATATGGACGGCTATCAACTCAGTCGCGCCGTTCGCGCGAAGGAAGAAGAAGCGATCGAGGTCGATCCCTCAAACCAGATCAAACACAAACACCTGCCAATCGTCGCCATTACGGCCAGTGCATTGCAAGGGGAGGATCAGAAGTGTTTCGATGCCGGGATGGATGGCTATCTCACCAAACCGCTGGAATTGCCTAAACTTAAAGCGCTGTTGGAACAGTGGCTGGGAGAAACAGATGACACGGATCTACCAGAAACAATATCAACATCGCCCCCAACCCAAACGGCTGGTGCTGTGGACCCGAGCGTACTATCCAACATGTTCGGAGACGACCCAGCCACATTGCGCGAGATTCTTCAGGAGTTCGTAGATCCAGCCAAAAATATCGTTGCAGATATCAAAAACGGTTTTGAGGCGCGCAATGCAGGTGGAATTGGGGCCGCCGCCCACAAAATGAAGTCAGCGGCACGCAGCGTTGGTGCCAATGATCTTGCTGATCTTTGTGCAGAACTTGAAGAAGCAGGCAACCTTGAGGCGTGGGATCGAATTGACGCAGAAGTCCCGAGGATTGATGAAACGTTTACCGAGGTGCTCAATTATATTGAAAGCCTGTGATGGATCGGACACAATTCAACAGGTGAATGAATTCCGCCAGAGGTCCTAGAAAGATGTCAGCTCCCATCAATTTCCCGTCGCTATCTGTTCTTGTCATCGATGACGAGGCGTTCATGCGCCAACTCATCATCCGTGTATTGAACGAACTCGGCATAAATCATGTTTCCGCTGCACGTGATGGAGATGAAGGGCTGCAGAAAGTCGCCGAAGCCGGCAACCAGCTCGACCTTATCCTTTGCGATCTCGAAATGCCCGAAATGGATGGGTTTGAGTTTGTTCGCCAGCTTCGAAGTTCACAACATGTCAGAAACCCAAACATACCGGTGTTGATCATTACCGGTCACAGCGATCAGGATAACGTCAAAGAGGCAGTAAAGACTGGCATCAACGGTTTTCTGGTGAAACCAATATCCAAAACCAATCTAGAAAACCGCATCAAATTGGCGTTAAAAGGCCGCCAAATCGACCCGAGCGTATTGAAATAGCAAGTCAAACGCCACGCGCAAATATCAAGATTTTTCTACAGACCGCTCAGCGGGGAATATTACAGTCACGGCGGTCCCTTCTCCGATTGTACTTTCAATCGACATGATGCCGTCATGTAATTCGGCCAGTGATTTGGCAATAGATAAGCCCAGGCCGGTGCCTTGCTGGTGACCTCGGGTCATTGCCTGATTGTGGGCTTGAGTAAATGGCTTCGCGATTGTCGGTAGGTCCTCGGCTAAAATACCAACACCAGTGTCAGCAATTTCAATGACCATACAATTGCTGATGTCCCTATGCACACTAACTGTAACCGCGCCATCGGGTGGCGTAAATTTGATCGCATTCGACAATAGATTAAGCACAATTTGTTTAATACGTCGCTCATCGCCGCGCAAATTACCTACATTCTCGGCAACATTCGATGATAAATTAACTTTTGCCGTCTCAGCCCGTTCCTGAATAATCCGTGTGCAGTCATCCATGACTTTACGAATATCGACATCACTCTCATCAATCTCGCTTTCGCGAGCCTCAATTTTGGAAATATCCAGAATATCAGTAATGACCCCCAGAAGATGGGCACCAGACACTTTGATCGATTCGGCATAATCAGTATATCGGCTGTCTCCGACGGGGCCAATAATCTCGCCCTGAATCATTTCGGAAAACCCGATAATCGCATTGAGTGGTGTCCGCAGTTCATGGCTCATGTTGGCAAGAAATTCGGACTTCGCCCGGTTGGCAATTTCCGCCTCTTCTTTTGCCGACAACAATCGACTCTCGGATTTCTTCTGCTCGGTTATATCGTGAAGGACGACGGTAAATAGTTTTTCATTGCCCAACACCAGCTTGGAAACTGAGGCCTCAGCTGGAAATTCGAAACCATCTTTACGCAAGCCCGCAATCTCGCTCCGTTCGGTCATTGCTTTATATTCAACTGATGATTTGTCGAAATCAATAACATGGATATGATGTTGGCTTCGAAATCTCTCCGGCATCAGAATTTCCATGGATTGGCCGATCACCTCATCCGCCTTGTAACCGAATATACGTTCTGCCCCTTGGCTGAAAACCTTGATTTCACCATCACCGTTCGTTGTAATCACGCCCTCTGGAGCTAATCTCAGGATACCTGCCAGCCGCGCCTCAGAATCACGAACTTCTTTTTCAGCAGCCTTACGGGCTGATATATCGCTGATCAGTCCGGCCATACGCAAAGGCGTTCCGTCTTCATCCCAAATGGCCTGTCCCTTGGCATGAACCCAAACATAATGGCCACTTTTTTGTTGCAACCGGAATTCTTCGTCATAGGGGGTGCGCTTTTTCAGATGCATCTCTAATTCTGCCAAAACACGGCTTCGGTCTTCCGGATGGAGACTATCGGTAAAAGCATCCCGATTATCCATCAGTTCACTTTCTTCATATCCGAGAATTTCTTTCCAACGCGGTGATAAGTAACAATATCCTGTTATAATATTCCAATCCCATAGACCATCGTTAGCCGCAGATTTCATAAATGCAAAACGCTCCTCACTTTGCATCATGCGCGTCCACATCTCATTTATGGCATGTACAACATCATCAAGTTCATTTTCGCGATCTGATTTCTGTAATTTGAGTGGAGCATGCGATGTATCCCAATCCAGTGAACGTACGTATTCACTCATCCGGTCAAGATGGCGGGTTACCAGATAATGGAAAAAGAACAGCATGAAGCCGGAAACAAGAAACGTTTTCAGTGCGTTACTGGCAAGTACGATTAAGGCTTTATCCCAGAGCCGTTGATATACATCGTCCAGGCTTATATGGAGTTCCAGCTCGCCCAATCGCACGTTTCTGTTCTGATTATTGTGTATGATGGGGAAGGTATGAATCAGTACATTTTCAGCGCGCCGCTTCCCGCGAACAAGCTTATCTTCCCCATCTATTTTCAATTCAGCATACTCAACATCCGTCAAGCGCATCAAACTTCCCATTTGAAGTTCCAGCTGTTCATTGTCAAGGGTCCACAGGCTTTGAGTAAGAATTTCCAGATAGTTGCTTTCAACAAGAGCTAAGCTGCCTTCAATGTTCTTCAGATCCCGACGATAATCAGTAAATAACTGAAACGCTGTCGTGGACAGCGTGATCACCGAACTGAACAGAACCATTGCAAACACCAGTGTCCTTGCAATGCGGTTCTTTATCAAATTTGCGTGATTCAAAGCGTCCCAAACCTATTCATTCAATCAACAGCAAACAACGTTGGAATTACCAATATTGAAATTTGTGAATGAACGTAGGTCAGATGGTAAATCTTGAGGGTGAGAGACATCATAACAATTCATCTCCTGTCGAGGATAGGCTAAAATACCCGCTTTTTATACAGCACACCCAAAAAAAAACGCCCCAAAGAGTTAGGCAATTAAGTATGTTCTCAATCTGTAGTAACATTTTCTACATACCATAACAATTGCATCATTCTTAATCCGACCCAACTTACTGATACAAATAACATAAGTAGGGTTGTAAATCTTCCAGTATTTCTTTCCCTTCCCGCGATTAAAACCTTCCCAAATCCGCGGCTCCTGCTAAAGATAAAGAGCATCGCTAACCCCCTGTAGCTAAGGAAAATATACATGGCACACGACAAATATAACGTAATCATCATTGGCGCAGGCGTGATAGGAGCTGCTTGCGGTTTTGAATTAGCAAAAGCTGGGCGGAAGACGCTGAACATCGATGCTCTTCCGGCTGCCGGGTACGGATCAACCAGCAATTCCTGCGCAATTATTCGCGTCTACTATTCTACGGTCGACAGCACAGCCCTGGCGTATGAATCATACTTTCATTGGAAAGACTGGGCCGCTTACCTGGAAACTTCCGATGAACGTGGAATTGCCAAATTTCTTGAGACCGGCACATTGGTTATGAAAACAGAGCACAACGGGCATCTTGCGAGTTCGTGCAAGATTATGGACACCGTCGGCATTCCGTACGAACACTGGGATGCGGCTCAAATCAAAGCGCGTCTGAGCATTTTTGATCTGCAACGCTTTGCACCGGCTAAACTCCGAACCGACCCGACTTTTGGTGAACCGACTGGCGGAGAACTTGGGGGAGCGGTCCTGTTCCCGGCGGGCGGCTATATCAACGACCCACAGCTTTCCACTCATAACCTGCAACGCGCTGCAGAAGCCAAAGGCAGTGAGTTTCTGTTTGGCAAACGGGTTGTCGAAATCCTGAAATCGAACAACAGGGTTACAGGTGTGGTTCTTGATGATGGCCAAACAATCGAAACCGACGCTGTCATCAACGTCGCAGGGCCACATTCAAGCAAGGTCAACCAGATGGCTGGTGCAGATGGCGATATGAAAATTACGACACGTGCACTTAAGCAGGAAGTTGTCCATGTCCCATCCCCAGACGGGTTCAATTTCGAGACATCGGGGCTGGTAATTTCAGACAGTGATATATCATGTTACAGCCGCCCTGAGACCGGAAATCACATTCTGATTGGCAGCGAAGACCCGGAATGCGATCCACGTGAAGAAGTTGATCCTGACAGTTGGGACAACAATTTTTCCGAACAATGGACAACGCAGGCCTATCGTCAGGCCCAACGTATCCCGTCGCTTGGAATACCCAGTCAGATGAAAGGAGCTGTCGATCTCTACGACGTGACCGAAGACTGGGCCCCAATTTATGACCGTTCGTCAATTGACGGTTACTATATGGCTATTGGCTCCAGCGGCAATCAGTTCAAGAACGCACCGGTTGCGGGCAAAATGATGACGGCACTTTTGGAATACTGCGAAGGGGGTAACGACCATGATGCAACGCCGCTGCAATTTCGCCTTGAGCGGCTGAACAGAAACCTGGATATGTCATCCTTTTCAAGGCTCCGTGAAATCAACAAGGACAGCAGTTTTTCCGTTTTGGGGTGAGCCGCATTAACCTCATAGCTGCTCTTGTCCCAGCAGATTTCTGCAAAGTCTTGGGCTATGTCTATATAATTCCATGAGTGTCGCGATCAGACCAATTCACTTCGATTTGCGATAAATGCTAGGGTGTGCTTTGATCAGACTCTAACAAGAATACGTATAAAGAAAACTTTATTACAGCTTGCGTATCTGAGGAGTGTCCTCAGTGCCATACAAACGGGCTCATAAATCAGGGAGAACCCAACAATGTCTAAACAAACCGTACAAAAAGACCTCCATCCGGAAGTCGCCAATCTTAAAGATCAACTTGATAAAGGCCTTGTTGATCGCCGTGAATTCATCAGGACCGTTACCTTCCTGGGCGTATCCGCTGGCGCCGCCTATGCAATGGCTGGCACCGAATTTGTCTCTGACGCATCGGCCGCAATGGCGAAAAAAGGCGGCAAGATTCGCATGGCGATGGTTGTTCAGGACATGGCCGATCCGCATACCTACAGCTGGGTCGAGAAATCAAACGTTTGCCGCCAGATGTGCGAACACCTGACCATTACAGGCCCAGATAATGTTACCCGTCCAATGTTGGCGGAATCCTGGAAACCTTCGGATGATCTGAAAACCTGGACGATTAACCTGCGCAAAGGTGTTATGTTCGGCAACGGTGAAGAATTGACTGCCGATGATGTTGTCTGGAACGTCGAGCGTTGGCTAAACCCGGCTACCGGTTCGTCCATTCTTGGCCTGTTAAACTCCATGGTCGATACCAAGGACGGTAAAGACAAAGATGGCAAAGCCATCAAGATCAAAACCATGACACCGGGCGCAATCAAAAAAGTCGACAAGTATACGGTAGAATTCAGTCTGAACTCACCTGATCTGGCATTGCCTGAAAAACTGTATCACTACCCGGCAATGATTTTGCATCGCAGCTTTGAGAAAAAAGGCAAAGACATCACCAAAAACCCGGATCTCGGGACTGGCCCGTATACTCTGGCTGAATTCAAGCTTGGTGAAAAAGCCGTTCTCAAACGCCGCAAAACGAAATATTGGGGCGATGAGCCATATCTCGCGGAAATTCACTACTTCGACACGGGCGCTGATAAATCAGCCGCCATGGCTGCTTTGGCTTCCGGTCAGGTTGATGCAATTTATGATCTGCCGCTGGATGGCATTGAGGTTGCCGCAGCGGTCCCCGGCATTACGATCCACGAAGCAACAACGGCACAAACCGGTGTTATCCGTATGCATGTTGATGCCAAGCCGTTTGATGACATTCGGGTGCGTAAAGCTATTCAGTTAGCATCAGATAATGCCCAAAACCTCGCTACCGCGCACCGCGGTCGTGGTCAGGTGGCGGAAAATCACCATGTTTGCGCTTGCCAGCCGGATTACGCGGCGTTGCCGAAAATCAAACGTAACGTTGCCGAAGCGAAAAAACTGCTGGCAGAGGCGGGGCATGGCGGCGGACTTAAGATATCGTGCAACGTTGGCAACACCAACGGCACCTGGGAAACGGATTCACTTGTCGTTCTGAAGCAAAACCTCGCTGAAGTCGGCATTGATATGAACGTCAACGTTATGCCAGCTGCCCAGTATTGGGAAGTTTGGGCCAAAGCCCCGTTCAGTATCACCGTTTGGACCCACCGTCCGTTGGCAACCATGCTTCTTGGGCTGGCTTATCGTTCCGGTGTTCCGTGGAACGAAACCAACTATAGCAGCAAGGAATTTGACGATTTGCTGACAAAGGCCGAATCAACGGTTGATATCAACAAACGCCGTGCCGTAATGGCTAAGGTGGAAAAACGCCTCCAGGACGACGCCATCATGGTCCAACCGTTCTTCCGCTCCGTCATGCTGGCCGCCAGCGACAAGGTCAAAGACATCAAGATGCATCCAACCAATTATCACCAGTGGAATAAGGTGTGGATGGATAGCTAACGTCTAAAATGAATCACGGGGGACCAAAACAGGTTCCCCGTGAGTTCATATTTGTTACCCGATACCAAAACAAAAAGAGTGAATAAAACACCAAACGCGCAACGTTACAGGGGGCGTTTCAATTATGCTTATTTTGATCACCAAGCGCATCGGCATCATGGCGATAACGATGTTTGCGGTGTCTCTTCTTCTATTTTTGTTGCTGGAACTCTCTCCCGGCAGCGTCGCCACAAAAGTTCTCGGGCAGTTTTCATCGCAAGAGCAACGAAACATTTGGATGGAACAACACGGATACTTCGAACCACTGTGGTATCGATACGGTGTCTGGGCTGGGAACTTCCTGTCTGGTGATCTAGGTGAATCCCATCGCTATCGCATTCCCGTCGCGGACATAATGTGGCCACGTCTCTGGAATACGGCAATCCTCGGCTTCTGGACCTTCGCGTTACTCATTCCCGTATCTCTTGTCCTTGGTGTCCTGGCCGGGATGCAAGAGGGGTCGAAACTGGATCGCACGATCTCAGTCACCAGCATCCTGACCACTTCTGTGCCGGAATTTGCCAGCGCTGTGTTTTTTGCCGCTTTGTTCGTATTCACCCTTAAATGGCTGCCTGGTACTTCAGGTATGATTAACGGGTTTGAATTCAAACAACTAATTTTGCCTGTACTTGTCTTATTTGTTTACGATTTTGGTTATGTGGCACGTATGACGCGGGCATCGATGGCAGAAGTTATGACAACCCACTATATACGAACTGCTGTTCTTAAAGGGTTGCCATATCATCAGGTAATTTTGAAGCATGCGCTTCGCAATGCACTGATTGCCCCGTTCACGGTCATCATGTTGCAGATCAATTGGCTGCTTTCCGGTGTGATTGTTGTAGAATTTTTCTTCGCCTACAAAGGTTTCGGTGCGCTTCTGCTGGAAGCTTCTCTCAATCAGGACATTTTTGTGATTGAAGCTTGCTCTATGGTGGCAGTGTTTGTCGCCGTCACGACTCAAACTATAGCGGACATCGGTTATACCTATCTCAATCCACGAATTCGGTTCGGATGAGGGGGATATCATGGCAGACATTACAAAAACCACCACGCCGGCACTCTCTGGAGGATCCGCATTCATGCGTGCATTAAAATCTTTTGGTCTTCTTCGAGAAAGCTGGATTGGCATGATCGGTGCTGGAATTGTCCTGTTCTGGGTTTTGGTCGCAATATTCGCGCCATTAATAGCACCTCATGATCCGCTCTTAAGCATTCAGCCCTTTGCCAAACCGGGTACCGTAATTGCCAAAAGCGGGGCAACGTTGTGGTTAGGTGCCGATAATCTTGGTCGGGATATCCTTTCCAGAATCATCTGGGGATCGCGCACAGTGCTGTTTTATGCACCCTTGGCTACAATATCCGCTTATATAGTGGGAATCATGATGGGCTTGGCTGCGGGCTACTATCGCGGATGGTGGGACAATATATTATCCAGGGTCGGTGACATCATTCTCTCGTTCCCGGTTCTTGTCCTCTATATCATCGTTATTGCCACATTTGGCGCATCAGGCCTGAATATTGTTATCGCAATCACCTTCGCAAGTGCGCCTGGAATTATGCGTATTGTTCGTGGGTTGGTTTTGGATTTACGCAATCGGGATTACGTTGCAGCCGCGCAAACGCGCGGCGAATCAGGTCTCTATGTAATGTTGGTGGAAATTCTCCCCAATGCCCGTGGCCCGCTGATTGTGGATGCATGTGTACGCCTTGGCTATGTGATCATCACCATCGGGGTTCTCGGGTTCCTAGGTCTTGGTCTGCCGCCCCCCGACCCAGATTGGGGTGGAATGGTCAACGAGGGACGGAAAATGGCTATGATTTTCCCTCATATGACGATATTGCCATGCATCGCTATTTCATCTTTGGTTCTCGGCTTTAACCTATTGGCCGATGGACTGCGCGAAGTTGCACTTCGGGATTAAGGAGCCTGACTATGGGTGAACAAACGAATACCTACGATGGCCCGGTTCTTGAAATCGACGGGCTCTGTATTTCCTACTTCGTGCGCTCCGGAGAAATTCCTGCCGTGGTTGACTTCTCTGTGACGCTAGCTCCTGGCGAAAGCGTGGGGCTGGTAGGGGAATCAGGTTGCGGGAAATCTACCGTCGCTATGGCGATCATGCGCTACATGGGCCACAACGGCGGCATTGTCGGTGGAACTGTGAAGTTCAAAGGCCGGGATATGGCAGAAATGAGCGAAGAGGAGCTGCGTAGTCTGCGCGGTTCGCAAATCGCCATGATTTATCAGGAACCCATGGCCGCGCTCAATCCGTCATTGACCATCGGCACGCAGCTGATGGAAGTTCCAATTATCCATGAAAACGCCTCGAAAGAAGAAGCCTATAAGCTGGCGGTGCAGATGCTAAGCGATGTGCATTTGCCTGACCCGGAACGGGTCATGGACGCCTACCCACACCAAATTTCCGGGGGGCAGCAGCAACGCGTGGTCATTGCTATGGCATTGCTCGGCAAACCAGCTCTGCTGCTGCTGGATGAGCCAACAACTGCGCTTGATGTGACAGTTGAGGCCGGGATCGTCGAGTTGATTGCGGAGCTTAGCCGCAAGTTCAACACATCGCTCCTCTACATTTCCCATAACCTCGGGTTAATGCTGGAAGTCTGCGACCGGATTGGTGTTATGTATTCAGGCGAAGTGGTGGAAAGCGGCCATATCGACTCGATTTTTTCATGGCCCAAGCACCCTTATACCCATGGTCTGTTCGGTTGCATTCCCCTACCTCATGCGGACAAAAACGCCCGCCCACTGGTCGCCATTCCGGGGCAACTCCCGTTGCCGCATGAACGCCCAACAGGGTGTAACTTCGGCCCGCGCTGTAACTTCTTTGTGGAAGGCACATGCGATGTCGACCAGATAATGATGGAAGAAGTTCACACTGATGATGATTCTGCCCATTACACACGGTGTCGGCGCTGGAACGATATTGATCACGACGAAGCCATCCCGCAAGGACCGAAACACCCGCCTGTGGAACTGGGTGAATTCGTCCTCGAAATCGATGGCATGCAGAAATACTACGAAGTGCATGACACGTCCGTCAGTGCCTTGCTGAAGGGCGGCAACACCAAATACGTTAAAGCCAATGAAGAACTGACCTTCAAAGCGCGCGAAGGGGAAACTGTCGCTATCGTCGGGGAATCCGGCTGCGGTAAATCGACCTTCGCCAAAGTGCTGATGGGGCTTGAAACGGCAACTGACGGGGAAGTGCGCTTTGGCGGCACCAACATCGGTGATTTGCCGGTCCAGGAACGATCGCCCAAACAATTGGGTTCATTGCAAATGGTGTTCCAAAACCCCAATGATACTCTTAACCCGTCGCTAACCATCGGATCGCAAATTGGCCGCGTGATCCGTAAATTTGGCGTTGAAAGCGACCCGGTCAAAGTACGTGAGCTTGTTCTCAAACTTCTCGATACGGTCAAGCTGCCACGCGAATTCGAGTGGCGGAAACCGCGTCAATTATCGGGCGGGCAAAAACAGCGCGTCGGCATCGCCCGCGCCTTTGCAGGCAACCCGGCAACGGTTATTGCGGATGAACCGATTTCGGCGCTTGATGTGTCTGTTGCGGCTGCGGTTACTGAATTGCTGATGGATATCCAGCGCGAACACAAGACAACCTTGCTGTTCATCAGTCATGATCTGTCCGCAGTCCGCTATCTTGCGGATCGGGTTATCGTTATGTATCTGGGCCAGATTATGGAGCGCGGGACGACGGATGAGGTGTTCAGCCCGCCGTATCACCCCTATACAGAAGCGCTACTTTCCGCCGTTCCTATCGCGGACCCGGAGGTAGAGAAACGCCGGATCGTTCTGGAAGGCAACCTGCCGAGCGTCATGAACCCGCCCAAAGGCTGCCCATTCTCAACCCGATGCCCACGACACATGGGTGACATATGTGACAATGAGGTACCTGAACCGCAGTTTAATGCGGACCGGCATGGTATTTCTTGTCACATTCCGATGGATGAACTACGGGAAGTCGAGCCGGTTATTACAATGAAGGAAAATCATTCGCCACTCCCAGGAGAGGCCCCAACCTCGCCAGCGGAATAACGGCCTAATTTTACGGCATTGAAGACGTTGGGTTTGCACCAGTACGATAACGCGGTGCAAAAGTCGCGAACGCCCTGATCGCGTTCGCGGCGGCGCGACAGTGCATTCCAGGTCACAAAAATGCCTTCGTTTGTTAATCGCTTGGTGATTAGTCGTCCTTGCGCCTCATGGTCGCGAACCGCCCAGTGGCTAAGAACGGAAACCCCAAATCCTGCCTCAACAAGCGCCAAGACAGCATCGCTATTCCCTGCCTTGATCACTGCACCTGGATATAGATTGCCCGGGCGAAACAAACGGTCCCCCTCAAATCCGGTTTCGTGTTCCATGGAATAGGTGACGTAATCAATGCTCCTGAAATCCTCACCCTCCAGATAATCCTTGTCTGCATAAGGATGATCCGGCGGAATAACACCAACTAGTTCATCGGTGAAAAGCGGATAACTCTTTGCACTCCGCTCCGGGAACTCGCCGGCAACAAGAACAATATCCGATGTCCCGGCATCTAGCGTTCTGATCGGATTACCAGGAACGCTGGCGATTAATTCAACGCCCAAATGTTCTTTCTCTTCGCGAAATACCTTCAAAAAAGGTGCAAGCCAGTGGCAACAATTATAGGCGTGAGTACTGACGCGCAACGTATGTGTGATCCCTTTGCGCAGGCTCTCGACTTCAGTTTGCAGGCGTTGCAACTCCCCATTGATCACCTTGGCACTATCCAGCAATCTCTCACCAATTAGATTTAGCCGGTAGCGATTGTTGCGCCGTTCGACCACGGCAACGCCAACCCGGCGCTCCAACTCTTTCAATCGATAACTGACCGCAGGTTGGCTCAGCGCAAGGACATCGGCGACCCGGGACAAGGTTCCGTATTCAGCCAAAACGGAAAGCAGGCGAAAATGCCCGATTTCCAGATTGATGGGTTTTTGGATCATAAATTTACCTCCATATCTACTTCACACACTATAAGTATTTTTTATGAAAAACCGCATATAAATTCAAATATTCGAACTGCATTTCACATGATAGCATCCGATTATCGATATAGTTTTTCGGGGAGGAGAAAGCATGGCGAGACGTGGACGGGCGATGGGAAAAGGGCGGCTTCGCAAGGAAGCAAACGCCACATTCGAACAACTTCCTTTCCAGAACCTGAAAATCTCCTATCAGCCCTACAACATTATTTCTGATGATCAGGTTGAGGCTATTCACAATGCATCAATGGAAGTGCTGGAGACCATCGGCATAAACTTCCTGCTGGACGAAGCCAGAGACATTCTGAAAGACGCCGGAGCCGATGTCCGAGACGGGGAAACCCGAGTACGATTTGATCGGCATATGGTTGAGGAACTGGTGACGAAAGCACCATCAGAGTTCACCATGTACGCGCGCAACCCGGCCCATAACATTCATTATGGCGGCAACAATATGAACTTCGCTCTGGTTGCCAGCCCGCCCAATGCGAGCGATATGATTGGCGGACGACGACCGGGGAACTTTGAAGATTTTTGTAATTTCGTTCGCCTCGGACAGTCGCTGAACATTGTTCATCACATCGGCGGGTATCCGGTTGAGCCTGCGGATTTACCGGCCAACATCCGCCACTTGAAAGCAGAAAGCGAAGTTATCAAGATATCCGACAAGGTTGGCTTCGGTTATTCACTGGGGCGTGATCGCATTCATGATTCGATGGAAATGATCAGGATCGGACGCGGTGTCAGTTGGGATCAAATGACCGCAGAGCCCAGTATCATGACCACGGTCAACGCCAATTCCCCCTTACAATATGATATCCCCATGCTGATTGGCATGATCGAAATGGCGAAACTCGGCCAACCCGTGAGTGTTACACCGTTCACTCTGTCGGGGGCCATGGCACCGGTGACACTTGCTGGCGCATTGGCCCAGCAAAATGCAGAAGCACTTGCGGGGATATCTTTCATTCAGGCGGTCAACCCCGGCTCCCCCGTGTGGTACGGCGGCTTCACCTCAAACGTCGATATGAAAACCGGTGCCCCTGCTTTCGGCACCCCGGAATACGCCAAGGCGGTCCTGATTGGCGGGCAATTGACCCGGCGCTATGACGTCCCTTACCGGTCTTCTAATGTAAATGCATCGAACGCACCTGATGTTCAATCAGCCTACGAATCCCAAATGTCCATCTGGCCTTGCATGCTGGCGCATTGCAATCTGGTCAAACATGCCTTGGGCTGGATTGAAGGCGGGCTATGTGCTTCGTTTGAAAAAGTGATTATCGACGCGGAAATGCTGCAAATGATGGCGGAGATGCTGAAACCCGTTGAATTCAATGATGCGGAATTTGGCATTTCAGCAATGGAAGAAGTTGGCCCGGGCGGCCACTATTTCGGATGTGCGCACACAATGGAGCGATATGAGACCGCGTTCTATTCACCAATGCTGTCGGATTGGCGAAATTTCGAAACCTGGGAAGAATCCGGATCGCAAGACGCGACTACTCGGGCACACCACATTTACAAACAACTCCTCACGGACTTCGAACCACCTGCACTGGACCCATCCATAGAAGAAGAGCTAAATGAATATGTTGAACGACGGATTGCCGAGGGTGGGCAGGATCCGAACAGTTATGGGGAAAACCAATGAAATCACACGCTCAAGCCGTCGTCATCGGGGGCGGCGTTGTCGGGTGCAGCGTCCTTTATCATCTGACTAAGTTCGGCTGGAATGACGTTGTTCTGATTGAACGCTCAGAACTTACATCTGGGTCTACATGGCATGCAGCAGGCGGTTTCCATACGCTGAATTCCGATCCGAACATCGTCAAACTTCAGGGCTACACCATCCGCCTTTACAAAGAACTGGAGGAAATCAGTGGCCAGGCCTGCGGCCTTCATCATGTCGGAGGCGTTACGCTGGCGACTGATCAAGAGCGCATGGACCTGCTAACGGCGGAGCGTGCCAAGCACCGCTATATGGGGCTTGATACGCATCTTGTTGGCCCTAAAGAAATTGAGGAACTCTGCCCTGTTCTCAGCACAGAAGGTGTCGTTGGCGGCCTGTATGATCCATTGGACGGGCATCTTGACCCGTCGGGGACAACGCATGCCTACGCCAAAGCCGCGCGTATTCAGGGAGCTGAAATATATCTTCGTAACCGGGTGCTGGAGTTAAACCGGAAATCAGATGGAACTTGGGATGTCGTGACCGAACAAGGAACCATCAATACGGAAAACGTCGTAAACGCAGGTGGTCTATGGGCCCGCGAAGTCGGAGCCATGGTTGGTGTTTATCATCCGCTCCACCCAATGGAGCACCAGTATCTGGTTACCGACGATATCCCCGCTGTCTATGAACGCGATGAAGAACTTCCCCATATTATGGACCCCGGCGGCGAAACCTATTTCCGCCAGGAAGGCCGGGGGCTGGTTCTGGGTATTTATGAGCAAGATTGCGACCCTTGGGGCATTGACGGCACCCCATGGGATTTTGGGCACGAGTTATTGCCTGATAACCTTGACCGTATTTCAGGTGCACTTGAACATGCGTTTGATCGCTACCCCTGTTTACGTGATGCAGGGATCAAAACCGTAATCAATGGACCGTTCACCTTTGCCCCTGACGGCAACCCGCTGGTTGGGCCAATGCCCGGCGTTCCTGGCTACTGGTGTGCCTGCGCTGTGATGGCCGGTTTCAGTCAGGGTGGTGGTGTTGGCCTGACGATAGCGGAATGGATGATCGAAGGCGAACCCTCTTCCGATGTGTTCGCCATGGATGTGGCCCGCTTCGGTGACTACACAACCCAGACCTATACCCGAAACAAAGTCCGCGAAAACTATCAGCGAAGGTTCTCTATTTCCTACCCGAACGAAGAGCTTCCCGTTGGACGCCCACTGATGACAACCCCCGCCTACGGGATTTGGGACAAACAGAACGCCGTGTTCGGTTCTGGCTACGGGCTAGAGCATGTGAATTATTTCACCTCCGAAGGCACACCCCGATACGAAACGCCAACCTTTCGCCGCTCAAATTCCTTTGAAACAGTCGGTGAAGAATGCCGCGCTGTACGAAACGGGGTCGGGATTAATGAAATCCATAATTTCGGCAAATACGAGTTTACGGGTCCAGAGGCTGAAGACTATCTCGAATATATCATGGCCAATCGCATGCCAGCGGAGGGTCGAATTGCCCTCACCCCCATGCTATCCCCGAGCGGCAAGCTGATAGGAGACTTCACTGTATCCAGACTGGGGCCTGAGTGCTTTCAAGTCACTGGTTCCTTTGGCGCTCAGGCCTATCATATGCGATGGTTTGAATCCCATATACCGGATGACGGTGTAGAAATCCGAAATATCTCCCTGCAGCGCATCGGTTTTCAAATTGCCGGGCCTACTGCACGGGAACTCCTTTCCTGTGCAACTCGTGCCGATGTCTCTAACATGGCATTTCCGTTCCTGAGCGTCCGGCAGATGGAAGTCGGCGGCGTGCCCGCCATTGTTTGCCGGGTTTCTTACACCGGAGACCTTGGATATGAGATTTATGTTCCGGCGAATTATCAGGTTGCACTTTATGAGGCGCTTAACGAAGCTGGTGTCGGTCTGGGATTACGACCCTTTGGTATGCGCGCTATGATGTCGCTGCGCCTTGAGAAAGCGTTTGGGTCATGGCTTCGCGAATACAAACCCGATTATACACCCGCTGAAACCGGCCTTGATCGTTTTGTGCGGTTTCAGAAACCTGAATTCATTGGTCGGGATGCCGCCGTTGCGGCACGGGATAATCCACCAGCGCGGAAACTTGTAAGTATGATCGTCGATGCCGACGACGCTGATGTCTGGGGGGATGAACCAATATTTAGAGATGGCGAGGTGGTCGGCTTCGTTACCTCAGGCGGCTATGCTCACTTCACTGAAAAGAGTGTTGCGTTGGGATTTGTACCAACAGAAATGAATGAAGAAGGAACTGTTTTTGAGATAGAGATTCTCGGGAAAATGCGATCTGCTTCAATCATAAACGCACCTCTGTTCGACCCTAATGGCGAGCGCATGCGCGGATAAAACCTAACCGGAGACAAGCATTGAACCGATATTCCATCCCCGTTCAGGATGACTGGCTTGATCATTACGGTCACCTGAATGAAGGCTATTATTTGGTCGCATTCAGCCAGGCAACCTGGCCGCTGCAGGATTTCTTCAGTATCGGCACTGAGTATTTTGACAGCACTGGTGGTGCGCTTTACACGGTCGAATCCCATATCCGATACCTAAAGGAGGTCCGCGCACCAGCGATCTTAGACATAGACAGCCTGATCCTCGGGTCAGACGAAAAACGGCTACGGATTGCGCACGTAATGACCGTTGATGGAATTGAACGTGCAACCTTCGAATGCCTTCTATTGCATTTCGACACCAGGGCCGGAAAAACGGCCCCGATGCCCGATGACGTTCAGGTAGCACTGAAAGCGGCTGAAGTTAACCCGCTTCCCGATTGGGCGGGACGGTCCGTATCTATCCAAAAACGTTAGATGCCACAGTTTTGGCAAATTACACCTGCACCATCAGATTTAACTGATCTCGAATTTTAGCGATGCGACTGACATACCGTTCTGCCTTGAATTGAGCCGCGGCAACGATATTCTCGGAAGCCGTATTCTCTGCATAGGCCAGAAACAAGTCGACAGTTGACTCAAGCTCACGAAGAAGAGATTTCAGGGCTGAAAACAAATTATCATTCTCATGAATAATCCTGTCTTCAAGCGCCTCATGGTCCGCCCCTTCTAATTTGGCATCTGGAAAATCCTTAAAATCCTCGAGCAATCCGCCTAAAGCCTGTTCCGCGTAATCATTTAACTCAGCTTCCCAAGTGGATCGAACGACAAGTACCATGGTGCGTATGATCGCATGCACCGTCTCGACTGTTTTATTGAAGTTTTCGAGCTCAATGGGCGGCGTGCTGAGACCTGCCTTATCAATGGCCGTTTTAACCTCTGATCTTGATGCCCTACGCCGGCGGAGACGAAGTTCGGCGATTTCACTCAACTCGTCCTGAGCCAATGCCTCCGCATGATGGCGAATTTCATCATCATTTTGATTGGCTGCCAGTGTTGAGAGAATCTCGAATACCCGTTCTTTATTAATTGCCGCCAGCCGTAGAGAACGATATGGCGTCATCAGATAGGGGTTATCAGCAATTTCACTGGCCAGACCCTCCCTCAATTCCTGCTCAAGCCAATACCCATCTACTTCAATAGAGACGTCCGAGCCAGTTTGCGTCGCCAGATCACGAACCACTAAAACTCGCGCTCGCTCCCGCCTGGCAAGATCGTCGAAGACCTCGGCGGTATCTTCATTCTGACATGTCCTCGCTTCTTCCGATAATCGCTCGAAAAACTTTACGGTGTTCTGCCCAAGCAAAATAGCTATAGAAAAAATATCACCGAGAGACGTAACGGACGGCGCGTCCAGAAGAATAGGTGTGGGTTTTTTTGTCATTCGACAACTCTAACCAAAATATTCCCTCCTCAACTTGACTTCCATCAATTTCGCACCTGCACAAAATTGATAATGTCCGTCGTGAAATCCGCTGAAGCGCTTTGGTTTGAGCTAGCTGCAATGCAACACAAACCTTTGCCTGACTATAGCTGACTTCGAATTGTTAAAGGAATACCCCGTTGCATCACTTCATATTCAAAACCATTATCAAGCTGGCGTTGATTCTAGTCATGACCGGGTTTTCGGCTTCAGCTGAAGCCGCTTACCAAATCAATACATTCAAAGACAAATTCACTCTCACTAACATACTTCCCGGTGCTGACCGTCTGGGACCAGAAGAAGGTACTCCTCCTGCCGCTGCCGCGTTTCGCGGCGATGAAGTCATCGGGTACGTTTTCCTCAATTCGGCAATCGTAAATTCAACCGGGTATTCAGGAAAGCCAATTCATGTGGTGATTGGCATGGACATCAAAGGCGTCATCACCGGCGCCAAAATGGTCAAACATTATGAACCGATTGTTCTTGTCGGTATTCCCGTCCGAAAGATCGACAACTTTATCGGCAAATACAAAGGCCTCGACATCATCCAGATGCATAAGGGTGGCAAGGATGAACACGAAGTCGATATTGTCAGCGGCGCCACTGTTACGGTGATGATTATTGATGACACTATTATTCGCTCCGCGATCAAGGTTGCACGCAGTCGCTCAATTGGCGGGTTAAAGCCAAACGTTACAACCGGCCCGCGGGAGGTTGTTACAATAAAGGAAGGTCCGGCAGAATTGCAGGATTGGCAGACCGTATTGGGTGAAGGTTCTGTCCGGCGCCTGACCTTATCGGTTGGCGAAGTTACAGAGGCGTTCCAGAAAAACGGAAAAACTAAAGCTGCGGCCAAAATCGAGTCAGAAAACCCGGGCGAGCAGTTTATCGACCTCTACACCGCTTCCGCCGCGATCCCCAGCATCGCCAAAAGCCTGTTGGGTGATCAAGAATACACCAATCTTCAGAAAAAACTGAAACCCGGTGAGTCTGCAATCCTCATGGCCGGAAACGGGCTCTACTCATTCAAAGGTTCCGGCTACGTCCGAGGCGGTATTTTTGACCGCTTCCAGCTCATTCAAGGCGATATCAGCGTGCGGTTCCGTGATCGTGGACACAAGCGTCTTGGTGAATTTAGTGCCGATGGTGCACCGAAATTCAAAGATGTCGATCTGTTCATCACCCCAGCGGACAGCGGCTTTGACCCAGCGAAGCCGTGGCGAATTCAACTCCTTGTCCAACGCGCAATCGGTCCTATTAAAAAAGAATTCATCACCTTTGATCTCGGCTATATGCCACCTGAAAAATACATCACACGGAAAATCGTTGGCGCGTCCTCAAGCACGGGGATCGGCAGCACGAATTCAGATGGACCATCAGCCAATAAGTCAAATAACGGCCCTCTTTGGAAAAAAATTTGGGCGAAGAAAATTCCGGCTATCAGTATGCTGTTGACCGCCCTTGGCGTGCTAACGGTCATCTTCTTCTTCCAGGACTGGTTGGTGCAACGCCCAATCATAACGGATCAGATCAGGCTTGGCTTCCTGACATTCACTGTCGTCTGGATTGGCTTTTATCAACAAGCTCAGCTTTCCGTCGTTAACGTCCTGACTTTTGTTGGCGCCTTGATCAATGACTTCAGTTGGGATTTCTTTCTGATGGAGCCATTGATCTTCATTCTTTGGGGGTCCGTCGCAGCATCGCTTCTGTTTTGGGGGCGCGGAGTTTACTGCGGATGGCTCTGCCCGTTTGGCGCTTTGCAGGAATTGCTGAACCGCGTTGCCAAAGTGTTTAAGGTTCCGCAAATCCAGGTGCCCTGGGGCCTCCATGAACGTGCTTGGCCCATCAAGTACATCATCTTCCTCGGCTTGTTTGGTATGTCGTTGTATTCGTTCGAGATCGCCGAGCGTCTGGCCGAAGTCGAGCCCTTCAAGACATCCATTGTCCTGACTTTCCTGCGCACATGGCCCTACGTCCTTTACGCATTGATCTTGCTGGTTATCGGCCTGTTTATTGAACGGTTTTTCTGCCGCTACCTCTGTCCATTAGGTGGCGCGCTTGGAATACCCGGACGACTTCGCATGAACGAATGGCTGCGCCGGCACAAAGAATGCGGATCGCCGTGCCATCGGTGTGCCAAGGAATGCATGGTTCAGGCCATCCACCCCAACGGCCAGATCAACCCAAATGAATGCCTGCAATGCATGCATTGCCAAACCCTTTATTACGACACCCACCGCTGCCCGCCGATGATCCAGAAGCGGTTACGACGCGAGCGGCGGGCGGCGTTGTCATTAAAACCACAATCAGAGACAGGTACAGAAAGTTCATCACTTAGAGGAAAGGGAGACGGCACGACCGACGGCCGATCACAGACCCTTAATTCGCTTCATCAATTCGAAGCTGAGCCGGTCAAACGAATGTCAATATTGGAAAGGAACCAGAGACATGACTGAAAAAGAAACCGAAAAAACCGGTGTGTCCCGCCGTGAATTGTTCGGGACCACTGCTAAAGTCGCCACCCTGTCGGCAATTGGTGCCGCAGCAGGTATGGGCGCGCTTATAACGCCTGAACAGGTTCGTGCCGCATCAAAGAGCCGGGCGGAAGTCGCTCCAGGTGATCTTGACGAATACTATGGCATTTGGAGCGGCGGTCAGTCCGGCGAGCTCCGTATTCTGGGCATGCCTTCCATGCGTGAATTGATGCGTATCCCGGTGTTTAACCGGTGTAGCGCAACGGGGTGGGGCCAGACCAACGAAAGCCTGAAAATCCTTACCGAAAACCAGCTCCCGCATGAGAAAGCCTTTCTCGCGGACAAAGGCGGTATTCACCTGAACGGTGATACCCATCATCCGCATATGTCGTTTACCGATGGAACATATGATGGCCGTTATATTTTCGTGAACGATAAAGCCAATACCCGAGTAGCTCGTATTCGCTGCGATATCATGAAGGTCGACAAGATTATTACGGTACCGAACGCCGCTGATATTCACGGTCTACGCCCCCAAAAATACCCGCGCACCGGATACGTCTTCGCCAATGGCGAACACCGGGTTCCATTGCCGAATGATGGTCGCGACCTTGAAGATACATCCAAGTATCGCGCTGTGTTCTCCGGCATCGACGGCGACACCATGGAAGTCAAATGGCAGGTCATTGTTGATGGTAACCTGGATAATGTTGACGCCGACTACCAAGGCAAATACGCCATTGCCAGCTGCTACAACTCCGAAGAAGGCGTGACGCTGGCTGACATGACGTCTGCTGAGGCTGATTGGTGTGTGATCTTCGACATTGCCGCTATTGAGGCTGGTGTAAAAGCCGGTGACTTCAAAACATACGATGGTGACACACCGGTTCTGGATGGTCGTAAAGGGTCCAAATACACCCGTTACATCCCTATCCCGAATAGCCCACACGGTGTGAACGCATCACCTGATGGCAAGTACATGATGATCAACGGCAAACTGTCCCCGACAGTTTCCGTCATCGAATTGAGCCGTCTGCCGAAACTGTTCGCTGACAAAATCAAACCGCGTGATGCAATCGTCGCAGAGCCAGAATTGGGTCTTGGGCCGCTTCATACTGCTTTTGACAACCGTGGCAATGCCTATACAACCCTGTTCCTCGACAGCCAAGTCTGCAAATGGGACATTGAGAAGGCCGTCAAGGCTTATGCCGGTGAGAAAGTTGATCCAATTGTTGAGAAGATCGACGTTCAGTATCAGCCGGGCCATAACCACACGACCATGGGCGAAACCAAGAATGCCGACGGTCAGTGGCTGATCTCATTGAACAAGTTCTCAAAAGATCGGTTCATCAACGTTGGTCCGTTGAAACCTGAAAACGAGCAATTGATCGATATCTCCGGTGACAAGATGAAGATCGTCCATGATGGACCGACCTTTGCCGAGCCACATGATTGCATGATCGTTCACCGCTCCATTCTCAATCCCGACAGCGTCTACAAACGCGACGATCCGACCTGGGCCGATGCGGCCGCACAGGCAAAGAAGGATGGTGTTGATCTGGAAGAAGCTGAACACGTCATTCGCGATGGCAACAAAGTTCGTGTCTACATGCACTCTGTCGCACCGAGCTTTTCTCTGGAGCAGTTCAAAGTCAAACAAGGTGATGAAGTAACGCTCATCGTTACCAACATGGATGACCTTGATGATCTGACACACGGTCTGACCATGGCGAACTATGGTGTTTGCATGGAAATCGGCCCGCAGGCGACGGCTTCAGTCACCTTCAAGGCTGACCTTCCAGGCGTACACTGGTTCTATTGCCAGTGGTTCTGCCACGCGCTCCACATGGAAATGCGTGGCCGTATGCTGGTTGAAAAAGCCTAGCACCAGACAAGAGGAACAGAGATCGTGGGCATGTTGACACTTCATCAACGTAATTGGGGATTTGCCGGACTTATACTGTCCGGATGCCTAATGATGCGCGGTGGTGATGCGGCGGCTGCCACGATCCCTGTATCTCCGGGTGTGGACAACCTCAGCAAGGCAATTGCTGCGGCTGCACCCGGTGATACCCTCATGCTGTCATCAGGCACTCATAATGGTCCGGTAATCATCGATAAGACATTAAAACTGATTGGTGAAGCAGGTACTGTAGTAAAAGGCTCAGGTGAAGGATCGACAATAACCGTCGGCGCACCTGATGTTGTTCTTCGTGGTCTCACTGTAACCGGGTCAGGAACGGCCCTTAAAACCATGGATTCCGGGATATTTGTCAACAAGGCAGGAGATCGCGCTCTTGTTGAACAAAACCGGATAGAAGGTAATCTGTTCGGCGTCTACTTCTGGGGACCGAATGACGCAGTGATGCGAGGCAACAAAGTTTTCGGGTTGCAAACTCAACACGTTAATCAACGTGGTAACGGGATCAGCCTCTGGAATACACCGGGATCTATCGTTGAAAACAATGAGTTTCAATTTGGTCGCGATGGTATTTTCACGACGACCAGCCGCAAAAATATCTTCAGGAATAACCGTTTTCGCAATGTGCGGATCGCGGTTCATTACATGTATACCAATGACAGCGAAATCAGCGGCAACATCTCAGAAGGCAATCATGTTGGCTACGCGCTGATGTTTTCCAAAAAGCTGGTGGTCAGAGGGAATCGCTCGATCAATGACCGCGATCACGGGATTTTATTAAACTTCACAAATTCCTCCGTGATTGACAGCAATGTCGTTGCGGACGGAAAAACCAAATGCGTCTTTATATATAATTCGAACAAAAATGCCTTCACCCGAAACCGCTTCAAAGGTTGCGGTATTGGCATTCATTTTACTGCGGGATCTGAACGCAATACGTTCGCAGCCAACGCCTTCATCGCGAACCGCACACAAGTCAAATACGTTGGCACTCGAAACCTTGACTGGTCCGACAAGGGCAAGGGAAATTTCTGGAGCGATAACCCAGCGTTTGATCTGAACAGTGACGGTATATCCGATACAGCATATCGCCCAAACGACATGGTGGACCGGGTGGTCTGGGCGCATCCAACGGCCAAGCTGTTGTTAAACAGCCCTGCTGTGCAGGTCCTGCGCTGGGCTCAATCCCGCTTTCCGGCAGTACTGCCGGGCGGTGTGGTTGATACGGCTCCGCTGATGACTCCACCCCCAATTGAACTCTCGGCAAACTGGAAGGATAAACCATGACCATGGCGACCTTGCAATTTGAAGGCGCTGGAAAAGCCTACGACGGAAAGATCGCTCTCGATAACGTCTCGCTAGACGTTGATGAAGGGAGCGTTGTTGCCCTCGTCGGCCATAACGGTGCTGGAAAAACAACAATGATGAAACTTTTGCTCGGGTTGATCCGCCCGAGTAGTGGGCGGGTGAGCGTTCTTGGCATCGATCCGACGGGCCCGGACGGTGCTGAGGCGAAACGTAATCTCGGCTTCCTGCCTGAAACAGTTGCGTTTCAGCAAGCGATGACCGGTTTGGAAATTATGAATTTCTACGCCCGCCTTAAACACGCAGACCTTGCACGAAACCCGGACCTACTTAAACGCGTCGGTCTTGCTGACGCGGCCAAGCGCCGGGTCAAAACTTATTCCAAAGGCATGCGCCAAAGATTGGGCCTAGCCCAGGCTTTTCTCGGCTCTCCGAAAGTCATGCTGCTGGATGAACCAACAAGCGGCCTTGATCCAGCGCTTCGCCGAGAGTTCTACGACAACCTCTCAACCCTGAAACAGGACGGCACAACCATCTTGCTGTCATCACATGCCCTGACCGAACTTGAGCAGCGAATTGATAAAGTAGCGATCATGAGTGAGGGTAACCTGATGGCATGCGGCACTCTGAACGAACTTCGCGCAGAAGCACAGATCCCCGTTCGTATTCGCCTGCGCACGCAAGACGGTGTTGCCAGCGAAATTGCCAACCGGTTGAATGACGCCGATATCAACCAGGTAAATGGCCGCACGGTAGAATTTTCCTGCACTCCCGAAGACAAGATGATTTTGGTCCGGCAAGTATCCGAGCTTGGCGTCGCCATTGAGGACATGGAAATTGAGTTACCCACTCTCGACCAACTCTACAGCCATTACCGGAATGAAGGAGGTAAGCAATGAACGCAACATTGATCATTGCCGGACAGGAAATCCGTGACGGCTTCCGAAACCGCTGGATCATTGCGCTCACTCTGGTTCTGGTAGGGTTCGCCCTCAGCCTGACCTTGCTCGGCAGCGCCCCCGGGGGCACTGTCGGAGCGAGCCCACTGCTGGTAACCGTGGTTAGCCTGTCCAGCCTGACTATCTTTCTGCTGCCTCTTATTGGGTTAATGCTATCTTTTGACGCGGTTGTTGGTGAGGTTGAGCGAGGCACGATGCTTTTGCTCCTCTCCTATCCCGTCGCCCGCTGGCAGGTAATGACAGGGAAGTTCCTGGGCCATTTGGCAATTCTCGCTTTCGCCACCATCATCGGTTACGGCACTGCAGGTTGTGTCGCCGCATTCTCTGGCGAAAATGTTGATCCCGAAGCCTGGATTGCTTTTGCCACCATGACCGGGTCATCCATTGTTCTTGGCAGCGCATTTTTGGCTATCGGTTACCTGATCAGCACCTGTGTCCGCGAACGGGCGACGGCTGGCGGCATCGCCATCGGGGTCTGGTTGTTCTTCGTGCTGATCTACGACATGGCGCTACTCGGATTGCTGGTCGGCCAGGGCGAGGCCATTAGCGGCGGCATCTTTCATGCCCTGCTTCTCGCCAATCCGGCGGATGCGTACCGTCTGTTCAATCTAGGTGGTTTCGAAAACGTTGCTACCTTATCTGGTACAATTGGAATGATGGCGGATGTTAAGCTGCCTGCATGGGCTTTGGGAAGTGTACAGATCGCCTGGGTAATCGTGCCGCTTTGTATCGCAGGTTTCCTGTTCAAAAAGAAGGAAATATGACATGCGCTTCCTGACCTCGGCCGCCCTCGCAATCGTCTTCTCCATGTCTATGAGTGCCTGCATGGAAGAGGAAGTTACTGAACTCCCTCCACCGGCGCCGCTGACCCACGAGGCCATGGGCTATTACTGCAACATGACCGTCACAGAGCATCACGGGCCGAAAGGGCAAATCCGCCTGAAAAGCCAGGACAAACCGGTCTGGTTCTCTTCAGTTCGCGACACAATCGCCTTCACCCTGTTGCCAGAAGAACCGAAAGACATCAGCGCTATCTATGTCACTGATATGTCGAACCCCGAAGCTTGGGAGAACCCGGAAAATGGCGATTGGATCGAAGCAAAATCCGCGCATTATGTCACCGGAAGCGCAAAAAGCGGCGGCATGGGTGCGCCGGAACCGGTTCCGTTTGCGTCAAAAGAGAATGCAGAAAAATTTGTGGCCCAGCACGGCGGCATGATCGTCACATTTGCCGAGATTCCCCATAGTGCTATTCTGGGTCCGGTTGAGGTTACAAGCAGTCACGACAAAAAGGAACATGGCGGATGATCCAAACCCTCTCAAGGCGCCGTTTTATCAGCATAAGCGCCAGCGCAATTGCGGCCAGTGTTATCCCAGGCTCCGGGGCCTTCGCAAATACAGCCGCCGTTCGCTGGCAAGGGATCGCTATGGGAGCGAAGGCCGAATTGATACTTAATCATCCCGACCCCAGAAAAGCCGAGCAGGCTTTGGGACGCGTGCAGGATGAAATCCGCCGACTGGAGAAAATCTTCAGCCTGTTTGACCCTAGCTCGGCACTTAGCAAGCTTAACCAGACCGGCACGCTCAACCTGCCGCCCTTTGATCTGATCAGATGCTTAAGCGAAGCGACCGACATCAGCCGAGTCACCGACGGCGCTTTCGACGTCACAATCCAGCCACTTTGGGATCTCTATGCGCGGCACTTTTCCAACACCCCAAAGGACCGGCATGGGCCATCAGCCGAAGACATCGCATCAGCCCGACGGCTTGTCGGTTACACCGCCATACGGTTCGACGCCGAGCATGTGTCCTTCGAAATACCGGGCATGAAACTATCCCTGAACGGCATTGCCCAAGGTTACATCACGGACCGGGTCGCTGAACTGCTAAATGCCGAGGGTTTTAACAATGTCCTGATCGATCTCGGCGAGACCCGGGGCCTGGGGCAACATGAAGATGGCGGCGACTGGCAGGTCGGCATCAAGGCCCCGGATGGTTCGGGCAACTTGGTTCGCAAACTGGCACTTCGTAACAAAGCCATCGCCACCTCAGGCGGCTACGGCACCCGCTTCACCGCAGATGGCAAATACCACCACTTGTTTGACCCAAAATCCGGCGAGAGTGCCAACATCTGGCAATCCATCAGCGTCATCGCCAATGCTGCCACCCGCGCCGACGCCCTCTCTACTGCATTCTCCAGCATGGCAGAACAGGAAGTTCGAGAAATTGCGGCCAAGACAAAGGTTTCTGTTTTTGCCTATAACAGAGCAGGCGAGGCCTTGATCAATGTCGGGCTCTAAACACAAACCCCATTAATCCCCGTGTTTTTACACGAACTATGTGAGACCTCGTGAAAAAGCAGGTGAGGGTGGCTAGGTTGAACCACCGCCAGGACGACGGGCCTTTAAAAACGCGCCCATGTGAAATTGAGCCTGCTCAGGTTGGTAGCGGGCCACCTGACCTTCCGGACAGGCGCGCCGAGCCCGGCAACCCAATTCCATACAGTCAGCTCCGGCCGGATCGTCCAGGTGACGAACACAAACTGGTACATCGTAACCATCATCACTGAAAGCGTTGACCGGGCAGGTCGACAGGCAAGGTCGATCAGGGCAAGCATCGCATGGCGAAGGACGATTGTCCGTTGGTGGCAATTCAAACCGCGCCGCGAAGGCCAATGCACCGCGATACCCATGCCAAAGCCCGTGGTCCGGATGAATAAACATACCGAGTGGAGAGGCATAACAAGGTTCAGCTCTTTGTGCCCAGCGCTGAAAGGGCAAAAAAGGTTTCTGAAAAGGGTACAACGCGACCGCACCAAGTGCCTCTGCCAGTGGCTCAAAGACATCCCGTGACCAGTCGTCAAGAAGTACGCAAGTCGGGTCACTTTCGGTACTGAACCTTTCCCACATCGCTGGCCCCGCATTCCCGGCCAGCACCAAGGACTTGGCGGGTTGGTTTAGCGCGACATCCGGCACATTATCATCGGGCTCAGGATTGAAGGCACCGCGTGGAGTTAAACCAGCGTCTTGCAATGCACCCAAAACATCGGCCAATGCTGTCGTCATATCAACCTGCGGGGCTTTCATTTCAGAGGATTTCGAGGACATTTATTCTTTATCCAGATGCCAGTTTCGGCCCTTATATATCTGCTTTCGCTTCTCCACTAAAGTCGTGAATCCATTATGGACTCGAACCGTAAAAGTGAAGAGTTACCCTCCGGCTTAGCTTGCCATGTTTTCATACTTCACCGGGCTGAGTTTGCCCAGAAATGAATGACCCCCTGGTGGCGATTGGCGTAACGCAATTGCCCTTTTGAACGCTTCAATGGGCAGACCCCGTTTAAGCCTGTTACAAACGGCCCGGCGGAACGTAGAATATTCATTAAGGCCTCTTCCTCAAAACAACCCGCACCGAGTTCATCGGGTTGAAGACCGGGGGGTTCTGAACGGCATTTCTGGTGGTTGCTATGTTATTGCTAATCAATGACAGGGAATTGAAAATTCTCGTCTAACCCATTGAAAAGATTGGTGGGCCGTATAGGGCCCGAACCTACGAACTAGTGATTAAGAGGCGCAGTACAACAGATCCAAAAAAGTGAAATCAGACCTCACCGTCTTGATCTATCTCCATTCTCAGTCGGCAACACCCGCGAAGTGCGACATCTTTCGTGGTAATTGCGAAAGTTGGAATCTGTGAAGTCACTTTTCCCATCCTGCCTTTGTCGTCAAACCGTTGGCGAAAATCGCTGCGCTGCAGGAACGGAAACATGCGCGGCAAAATTCCACCGCCGAGATAGACGCCGCCATAGGCTTTTGATAAGAGGGCAATATCTCCTGCGTATGACCCGAAAACTGCGCAGAAGACTTTCAATGTTCTCTCGGCCAATTCATCAGTTTCCATAGAAATAGCCCGGTTCAGGATATCTGCCGCGCTAAGTCGGGGTATATACACGCCCTTACTCTCAATCTTGTTGAGAGCTAGATAAATGTTTTCAAGTCCATCCCCGGAAAGCAAACGCTCGTAGGATACCCTTCCAAACCGGTCTTTGAGTATTCGCCATATTTCATTCTCCTCATCTGTCGCCGGCGCGAACCCCATATGGCCGCCTTCGCCATCAATGATTACACTCCCTTTGTTGCGTGGCCCAATGATGGCCGTGCCTAGCCCTGTGCCCGGGCCCACTACACAAGTAGGGAAATCAGAGTCAGGACCTGAAAAGTCGGAACCAATCTGTAGGAGTTGATCTAGGCCAAGCGAAGGGACAGCGGCGGCTAGGGCTTTGAAGTCATTTACAATCAATAACGATGACAGGCCCAATCGCTGGCCCAATTCTGAAGCTGAAAATGACCACGAATTATTGGTGAGTTGAACTCGGTCACCCTGTATCGGACAGGCAACGGCAAAGCAGGCGTTGACGGGTGTTCGGCTCCCCGTGGATTCCAGATACTGTTCGACGGCTTGCTCGACAGTCTCAAAGTCGGCAACTTTGAAGGATTGAAAGTTTTCAAGGCTCGATCCAGCTCCAATTGCAAACCGGATGTTGGTTCCGCCAATATCTGCCAGCAAACATTCGCCGTTCCCGCGTCCCGACCTCATTTGGCTTCCTGACGGTTCACTATTTGGGTTTCGTCCAGCGTCCGCCGGCAGATGACGAACGGATCGCCGCATCAATGAAACTGATCCCTTTGACGCCATCATCGACGGTCGGATACAGAACCTCTGATGGGGCGGCTTTCCCGACCCGCGCTGCCCGAATGGCTTCGGCAGCTTCGCTGTAGATATTGGCGAACCCTTCGAGATATCCTTCCGGGTGCCCTGGCGGAATACGGGTCATCCGGCCAGCGGCGTCATTGGAACCGGCGCCTGCCCGCGTGATCAGCCGTTTCGGCTCACCAAAGGGCGTAAACCATAGATAGTTAGGGTCTTCCTGCGACCATTCGAAGCCGCCTTTGGTGCCGTAAACGCGAAGGCGAAGCGCATTTTCGTTTCCGGGTGCGACCTGACTGGCCCAGAGCATACCTTTTGCCCCGCCTTTAAAGCGCATCATGATATGAACGTTATCATCAAGCTGGCGTCCTTCGACAAATGTCTCGAGGTCGGCATTCAATTCTGAAAGTTCTAGTCCGGTGACAAAACAGGCGAGATTATAGGCGTGTGTTCCGATATCGCCGATGCAGCCGCCGGCGCCTGAACGTTTGGGGTCGGTGCGCCACTCAGCCTGTTTCTGGCCGGTGCTTTCCAGATTCTCGGTCAGCCAATCCTGAGGATACTCAGCCTGGATAACCCTGATCTCCCCTAACTCACCGCTTGCAACCATATCTCGCGCCTGTCGGATCATTGGGTAACCCGTATAATTGTGAGTCAGTGCAAACACACGGCCACTATCCGCCACCATTTTTTGTAACTGACGGGCTTCACGGAGGCTGGTCACCAAAGGCTTGTCGCAGATAACGTGGATACCAGCACGCAGGAAAGCCTTCGCCACTGGATAATGCATATAGTTGGGCGTGACGATGGCAACGGCCTCAATGCCATTGCTCAACCGTCGTTCCCTCGACGCCATTTTCTGAAAATCCGTATACGTGCGCTTGGGGTCGAGTCCCAGTTCGGCCCCCGATGCCATCGCCCTGTCCGGATCAGAAGCTAGCGCGCCCGCGACCAGTGAATAATGCCCGTCTATACGCGACGCAATACGATGCACACCGCCTATGAACGCGCCTTGTCCACCACCAACCATGCCCAATCGAATTGGATCAGCAGTCATAATCCGTCTCCTTAAGAAATACCGAGCATACGACGATTAGCCTCTTCGTCGGTTCCGCCATCAGCGAAATCATCGAAGGCTTTTTCCGTCACGCGAATGATGTGGTCGTGCACGAACTGAGCGCCTTCTCGGGCACCATCTTCAGGGTGTTTCAGGCAGCATTCCCACTCCACAACACCCCAACCCTCAAAGTCATACCCGGCCAATTTAGAGAAAATACCGACGAAATCGACTTGACCGTCTCCTAAGGAACGGAATCGTCCGGCACGGTCGACCCAGGGTTGGTAACCTGAATAAACGCCCTGGCGGCCCGTCGGGTTGAACTCTGCATCCTTTACATGGAACATCTTGATGCGCTCATGATAGATGTCGATAAAGTCGAGATAATCCAGCGCCTGCAGAACAAAGTGTGAGGGATCATAGAGAATGTTGCAACGCGGGTGATTGTTTACGCGTTCCAAAAACATCTCGAACGTAATACCATCATGCAGGTCTTCACCGGGATGAATTTCATAACAAACGTTCACGCCGCATTCGTCGAACTTGTTGAGAATGGGCGTCCAGCGCTTGGCCAGTTCATCAAAAGCGGTTTCAACCAGTCCAGCCGGACGTTGGGGCCAGGGATAAACATAGGGCCATGCCAAAGCACCAGAGAAACTGGCATGATCGGTCAGCCCAAGGTTTCGCGATGCATCGGCATTCATCATCATCTGATTGACCGCCCACTCCTGTCGGGCAGCCGGATTGCCACGGACTTCTGGTGCTGCAAATCCATCGAATGCGTCATCATAAGCCGGGTGAACGGCGACAAGTTGTCCCTGAAGATGAGTCGACAGCTCCGTAACCTCGATTCCGGCAGCAGCCGCAACCCCTTTGAATTCATCACAATAGTCTTTGGACCCGGCGGCGGTTTTCAGATCAAACAGATTGGCGTCCCAGCTTGGGACCTGCAATCCGTCGTATCCAATTTCCTTGGCCCATGCACAAACGCTATCCCATGAATTGAATGGCGGCTCATCGCCTCCAAACTGGGCTAAGAACAATGCTGCTCCTTTAAGTGTTTTCATGACTTGTTTTCCTGTTCCAAGTTAAGCATGAGAAATTCCATCAGCTTCAGGCTTTTAGATAAATTCCGTACAGCCATGCAGACGCAAGCGCCAGAATGACCACAACGACAAAAATGATGACGACGATCAGTCCGGTTTTCGTGACATTCCGAAAACTGTTCCCCGGGACACAATGAGGAACCAGATTAAACGCCAGTCCCCCGATAACGACACCGACGCAACCAATCGAAAATAGAGTCTGACTGAAAGGCTGGAAAATAAAGGCAAGCGCCAGCAGGCTCGCACCGATAATGATGAACTCAAGCCTTCGCGCCTGACGGGCGGACATCCCCTGTTCAACATTATTGCTCATGACGCGATCATCCTTTCATCGCTACCAAACACCAGCGTCTGTTCGGGTTTGCTGACAATATGAAGGTGGTCCCCTATGGCAACCTTATGGGAGCGATCAATCACCACCCGGATATCCGTGTTTCCGGCCTGAGCATGGATGAGGGTCTCAGCACCCATGGGTTCGATTAGATCAATCTCCACCGACAGCCCCTGCTCACTCGCCTCTCTTTGCAGCTTGAAGGACCTTGGCCGGATACCCACTGTCACCGCGGTGCCTATCGGAAGTTCCGAAACTAAAGGGCCAGCCTTAAGTAAAATCTGTTGACCACAAAGATCAAACCGCGAAATGCCATTTTCACTGGAGACAAACGTTGCTGAAAGAAGATTCATGGCAGGTGTGCCGATAAAACCTGCGACAAATAAATTGGCCGGTTTTGCAAAAATCTCATGCGGCGTGGCAATCTGCTCAATCGCTCCGGCCCGCATGACAGCAATCCGGTCTGCCATCGTCAGAGCTTCGAGCTGATCGTGGGTTACAATAACCGTGGCGCGCGAAAGACCGTTCAGGATTTCCTTAATTTCGCCACGCATGGTTTGACGGAGGGTTACATCCAGTCGGCTCAGTGGCTCATCAAACAGAAAACAGTTTGGATCACGGACAACTGCACGCGCGACCGCGACACGCTGCTTTTCCCCTTCACCCAATTGCCCCGGCGTACGGTCAATGACTTCTTCAAGCTGAAGCGCACGTGTAACCTCCCTTATGCGGCTTTCCACCTGCTCAGCAGACAGATTTTCCGAGCGAAGCGGAAAACCAATGTTTTCGCCAACAGTGAGCGTTGGATAGAGCGCATAGAACTGGAACACCATTGAAATATCGCGCTCCGACGGAGAGGCATCATTAACCAACTGATCGCCTATATAAATTTCCCCCTCACTTTCCTGCTCAAGACCCGCGATCATGCGAAGAGTCGTCGTTTTCCCGCAACCCGACGGGCCAAGAAGACAGAGGACCTCCCCTTCTTCGATTGACATATTAACCGCATCGACTGCGGTCAGGTTGCCGAAGCGCTTTGTCAGATTTTTAACACGTATCGCACCCATCGCTTGGCCTCCTATTTCTTGACAGTTCCGAAGGTGACACCACGTAGCAGATGGTTTTGCAGCATGTAGGTCACGATAAACACGGGGATGAGGAAAAGTGTAATAATTGCTGAAAGCAAGCCCCAGTCGACACCCAACTGCCCACCCATTGACCGAGCCATGGCGACCGGCACGGTTCGCGTATCATTTCCAGTCAATAGCAAGGCAAACAGAAATTCGTTCCATGTCAGGATCAGGGCGAACACGAATGTCGCTGCCAACCCAGCTTTTAACTGAGGTACGCAGATTTTAAAAAATACAGTGGAATCGCTGGCCCCTTCAAGGCGGGCGGCGTCTTCTACATCCGTCGATAATTCATCAAAAAAGCTTTTCATCATCCAGACGGAAAACGCCATATTAAACATCGCATAGAGCAGAATGATCCCGATATAACTTCCGCTCAGCCCGGTGACGCGGAACATCAGAAAAATCGGTACGATAACAACAATCGGCGGCAACATTCTCGTCGTAAGAATAATAAAAAGGTATGTGTCGTTGCCACGAAGCGGGTAGCGTGAGAATCCGTACGCAGCAAGGGTCCCGATAATGGTTGCCAGCAGGACGCCGGCTCCAGCAACGAATATGGAATTGAAAAAATAGAGCCCCATTCCCGTGGATAATTGCTCTCCATCGGTTGTCAGGCGATAAAACACCCGAACAAAATTATCGACAGTCGGGGTAAAGAATAACTTCGGCGGCGTCGCCAACGCATCCTGTCGTGACTTGAACGCGGTAAGGATCATCCACAGAACAGGTGAAAAATAGATAAGGCCGATAACCGTGCAAATTGCCGTGTATCCCCATCCGGCTTCCCGCAAGGCGCGTTTTTTTCTGGTCAGACCAAACATGCCCTAGGCCTCCTGCTCACGGCGGTTGACGAAATAGAGGTAGAGATTTGTCAGCACGATCACGACAAACAATAAAATATAGGAAAGCGCCGAGGACTGGCTCGTCTTGAAGAATTGAAAGGCGACACGGTAGACATAAACGGCAATCGTTTCCGTCGATGAACCAGGGCCCCCGGCCGTGATGATATAAACAACATCAAACAGCTTGAACGTCTCAATTGTTCGAAACAGAAGAGCCAGGAGCAGCAGCCCTTTGACGTAAGGGAAGGTAACGGTTTTAAACCGCTCCCACCCGGTCGCCCGATCCACCTCGGCGGCTTCATATAGATAGTCCGGCACACTGACCAGTCCAGCCAGAACCAGAAGCATCACAAAGGGTGACCACATCCAGGCGTCTGCAATAACAATCCCCAGGATCGCACCCCATTGTGTTGCTAGAAGGGCCAGTGGCTCGCCTGTGAAATACACAAACAACTGGCTAAGAATGCCAAAAGTTGGCTCATAAAATAACTTAAAGAATACGCCGACAGCGACGAACGACAACATCATCGGCGTCAAAATTAACATTAATATTTCGCGCCGGAGAGGGAATTTCTTGGCAAACAATAATGCCAGCCCAAATCCGATCAGCATTTGCATCAATACACTAGCCGAAACAATGGTTGCCGTCGTCTGAAACCGTTCCCAGACGACCGGATCGGCCAGGACTTTTTTATAGTAGTAGAGTCCGGCAAACCGAGGTGGCTTCATGGATGAGGCTTTGTAATGGAAAAAACTCAGGCCAAATGACCACATCAGCGGAAAAATGTTCATCACAAACAGCAGTACAACTGCTGGAGTGACAAGCATCGCCCCGCGCCTTTTAGGATCCATCAACCAGTTAAGAAAACCACTCATCACAACTGTTCCGGTTACTTTCGTTATGGCCGCCTGAGCAGCCCATTCGATCTACACACGTACTTTCTGAAGCGCCCTCGGGCGGGGTGGGGAAGGCTGTCGAAGCCTATACCCACCCCTGAGTGCCTCAGGACATTTTCAAAAACAGATGCATCAGTTGATGCGTCCGGCTTCCGTCAAAGTCTCCTGCTGGAATTTTGCAATTGCATCCAGCGCCTGTTTTGCGGAGACCTGACCGGTGATGGCCTTGTCAAACTGCTCTTGCTGTTGCGTCAGTAATTCGAAGAACTCAGGAACATGCCACACATCTTTCTGCCACTTGAGCAGATTGACATGTGCTTTGTTCCAAGGCTCAAACGAGTTGTATTCCGGCATTGCCATCACACTTTGCAGGGCTGAGCTTCCACCGTTTTTCGCAAAATTGAGCTGCGTCTCGGTAGAAAGCCACCACTTCACAATGTTCAAGGCTTCCATGACCACTTCATCACTGTTCCAAGTGGTCAGGACAAAAGGCTGGCCGCCAATGTTATCCCAACGGATGAGTTTGTTGGCTCCATCGGGCGTACCCGGCGTCAAGGCATAGGCGGTCTTGTCCGCAACCTTAGAAACCTTCGGATTAATGGCCGTCGCAGACACAGCATTCCAGTTAATGATCGCAGCAACTTTCCCCTGCATGTAGAGGTCGTTAATCTGGAAAATATCCATCTGGCCGGTTTTTGCGACAGGAGGTGCAAACTTCAGATAACTGAGATATTGCTCGAACCCGGCAACCGCTTCAGGAGAGTTCACAACACCTACAGCTTGGGCTTTTGGCTGATTGGATTCATCCCAGATGCCGCCACCGTTCTGCCAGATAAAGGCATTGATTTGCATTGAGGAGAAGTCGTATCCCTTACCCGCTTGATATGCGACGCCGTAAAAATCTCCATCGGTTGTTCCTGAACCAAGCTTGGAGCCGGCTTTACGTGTAAAGAATTCACCAATATTGCCCCAGGTCCCCCAGTCCACTTTTTCCCAATCTGCATAGGTACAGGGCAAGGATTTGTTATATTTTTCTTTAAATGCCGCCTGCTCCCCAGCATCACAGAAAAGGTCTTTTCTGTAGACTGAAACCTTTGTATCCGGCATCTGCGGGAACCCGTAGATGTTTTTGGATTTGTAGGGATAGGTTGCGTAAGCCTCTGTCAAAGAGGGATGCACATCCTTGAGGATCGCCTGCAGTTTAGGGTCCGAATCAATGTACTTGTTCAGCTTCATAAACTGTCCACCTTCGATGAAGGTGCCAATCCACTGGCTGTCAGATACGACGAGTTGATATTTCTTCTCGCCGGAAGCCATCGACGCCGCAACACGTTCGTAAAAGCTTGGCCACGGAATAAAATCGATCGCAAGTTTTACATTGTTGCCGCTTGGCGATTTGTAAGTTTTGTCGGCATGTTCCTGCATAAACCGGGTTGGGCCCCAATCCGGGGCAGCCATTTGGATGGTAATGTCTTTGGCCAGAGTCGGTGAACTCATTCCCAGCACTGAGGCAAAAGCAGCACCCATTGCAACTCCGCCTCCCATTTTCAATAACGTCTTCATGTCGGTCTCCATACTTTGGTTAAAAGATGTAGTAGGCATTTTTCTTTGCCCGGCACGCTTACCTGATCGCCGTGCCGGTTTCTCTTGCAAATACGTGTGTCGTTTCCAGGCCAAACCCGACGGTTAGACTTTCGCCTGGCCTGTAGGCAATCGCCCGCTCTTCTGGCAGGACCATTTTCAAACGCGAACCATTGGCGATAAGGTCAAGGATCACGACGTCACCAAGTGGTTCCGTCAGGTGAATCTTGGCGTCAAAGGTTGGCCCCTCAAACTCCGAAGGTTCTTTAACGGGAACAATTTCATGAGGGCGAATACCGAATACTAACGGCTCACCAACCACAAAAGATGCAAGCGACTCGGCCCATTCACCACCACTAAAATTACCGAACGACGCCGCGACAACCGGATCGTTGTCTGAGCCTTTTCGTTCAGCTTCAATCAAGTTCATCTGCGGCGAACCAACCATACCCGCAACGTAGGAATTGTCCGGCGCCTCGTAGAGTTCATCGGGTGTTCCCATCTGGATCATCCGTCCGTCCCGCAACACACCGATGCGTTCTCCCATAGTCAGGGCTTCCAATTCATCCGGCGTGGCATATACGATGGCAATGCCGCGTTCCCGATGAATGCGTTTGAATTCTGCTCGGGTGTCATGGCGCAACTTCGCGTCCAGATTGGTTAGCGGCTCATCAAGAAGGAGTAGTTCCGGGTCCCGGATTAACGCCCTGCCGATTGCTATGCGTTGCTGTTCGCCGCCACTCGCGGTTCCCGGTTTCCGGTCCAGTGTATGGGCAAGCTTTAAAAGCTCGGCGACTTCACCAATTCGCCTGCTAACTTCTTCATTACCCAACCCGCGCTGGCGCAGCGGGAACGCAAGATTGTCATAAATCGTGAGATGCGGATAAAGCGCAAATGTCTGGAACACCATTGCGATATTGCGCTCACGCATTGGGGCGGCGGTCATATCCTGACCATCCAGTTCAATCGTCCCCGCATCCGGTGTTTCAATGCCGCAGATCGCTCTAAATGATGTCGTTTTCCCGCTGGCACTCGGCCCCAAAAGAGCAAAGAACTCGCCTTTATTGACCTCGAAATCGAGGCCATCAACGGCGCGAACGTCGTCGAAATACTTGACCAGACCTGTGACTTTTAGCGCTGACATCATCTAAATCCATTTCCAGTTAAATGATTCCAAGTTAGCCATTACTCACCCCGCCTGTGTTGGTTCCGACCAGAGCTGTAAAGCTGGTTGTCATCCATAACGTTGACGAGAGCATCATCGAGAATATCTTGATCAATCTTGTCTTCCGGCCTGCTGGCGATCTCAACCAAATTCCCTGACGGATCACGCGAAAACATTTGCATTGACCCGCTATCAAGCCGACGAACCTTTCCCCAAGGCTCGACATCAATCACACCGGCTTTTTTCAAGCGCCGAAAGACATCGTTAAAATCATCAACAACAATGCAGAAATGAGCACGAAACGGCTTGGTATCGGCAAACTCGTTCATGTGAATTTGCGTGTTGTTGTCAAATTTGAAGAACTGCGACGGGAAGTCGTGATCGGGAGTATCGTCGAGCTCCAGCCCGATAACATCACGATAGAAAGCAACCCCTTCATCAAGGTTGTCCACCATCACGTTGACATGCTGTATAATTCTGCTTCCTACCATGTCCTTGCTCTCTTTATCTCCTAACGACAATCAGGGGTCTTATCCAATCAACGGCACGATATGTTCACAGGCACGTTTGACCATATCGTCATAAAACTCTTCGCTTAGAAGGCTGCTACCATGGTCTTCAATGAACTGCAGTTGTTCAGGTGATATATCGACCGGATTTGTTTCCACCTGATTTGACCATTTGGTGACGGGAGTGCGGTCAATAGGCGTCACAAACTCAAGTGTCATCGCGCCGTCGTAACCGATTTCCCTGAGCGTCTTGACGATTTCTGCCCAGTCCAGTTGCCCCATCCCGGGTGGCATGCGGTTATTGTCGGCGACATGGAAATCAAAGAGCATGTCGCCAGCCGTGCGGATCGATCCCAAAAAGTCCTCTTCTTCGATATTCATATGAAAAGCATCGAGGCATACACCACAGTTCGGTCCTACATCTTTGGCCAGGGCAACAGCTTGGTCAGCGCGGTTCAGAAAGTAGGTTTCAAAACGGTTCAGGGGTTCAATGGCGATCTTGATGCCGTACGATTCCGTGAGCTCATAAACCTCTTTCAAACCATCGACGACCCATTGCCACTCTTCTTCGGGCGTCCCGTCAGGTGAGACTTTGCCAACCGTTGCGGGAACCACCGTCAGTTCTGAGCCTTCAAGCTCATGAATCATGGTCGCGACATTTTTCATATACTGAACAGTCGCCGCTCGCTGCGCCTCGTCCTTGGCCGCAAGATTGCGATCCCCAAGGGTGAGCGTCACGGACCCCCAGCAAAACATACCGAGATCTTTCAGATGTCCTCGGACTTCCCTGGTATCGTATTGATCGGGCTCGCCGCTGATTTCGATACTTTGCAAACCCCACTGCTTTCCACGTTTGAGGGTCAGTTCGACGGGTTCAGCCCGCATCCAGTTATGAGTAGAAAGGTGCATTTTTATCTCCGTATACTGGCACCGTTTACAGGTATGAATTCAGGACACCTTCGAGGTATTCCTGACGCCCTGAAACAGGTAGCGGATTGATGTTTTCTGCTTCGACACGAGACGCAATATCTTCGAGAGTACGCCCACCGTTCAGCATGGCCTGGGCTTCGGACGCTTTCCAACCGGAATAGCGCGCGCCGAGTGCGTCCGCCAGTTTGCCATCATTGATCATGCGTTCCGCCATCAGAAGCGCTCTGGCGATGGCGTCCATGGAACCGACATGCCCGTACAGCAGATCATCGGGGTCTAGCGACTGCCGCCTGACCTTGGCATCGAAGTTCAGCCCGCCTGTGGTGAAGCCACCCGCCTTGATGATCTCATATAGCGCCAGACCCAGTTCCGGGACGTTCATGGCAAATTGATCCGTATCCCAGTCAGACTGATAGTCACCCCGGTTGACGTCGATGGACCCGAATATTCCAAGTGCTGCCGCTGTTGCGATTTCGTGCTCGAAACTATGCCCGGCCAAAATCGCATGGTTCTGTTCAATGTTAACCTTGATTTCGTTTTCAAGGCCGTAGGCTTTCAAAAACCCGTATACAGTTGCCGTATCGAAATCATACTGGTGCTTGGTTGGTTCCTGGGGTTTCGGCTCAATCAGAATTGCGCCCTTGAAACCCAGCTTGTGTTTGTGCTCGACGACCATGTTCATAAAACGGCCGATCTGATCGAGTTCCTGCTTCATGTCAGTATTCAGGAGGGTTTCGTATCCTTCACGTCCTCCCCAGAGGACGTAGTTGTGCCCACCAAGTTCGTAGGTGATATCCATGCAGTTTTTAACCTGGGCAGCTGCATAGGCAAACACATCGGGGTCTGGATTTGTCGCAGCCCCTCCCATGAACCTTCTATGGGAAAACAGATTGGCTGTTCCCCAAAGCAGCTCGACCTTGGCATTGCTCATTTTGCGCTGAAAAATGTCGGCAACCACACGAACATTTCTGTTTGATTCTGAGAGCGTCTCACCCTCGGGGGCGATGTCACGGTCATGAAAACAAAAGAAAGGGACGTTCAGCAGACGGAACATCTCGAAAGCGACTTCGGCCTTTTGAGGTGCGGCTTCCATGGGATCACCATCGAACCATGGGCGTTCAATGGTAGCACCACCAAACGGGTCGCCTCCCGGCCAACAGAAAGAATGCCAATAGCAGACCGCGAACCTGAGGTGGTCCTCCATTCGTTTGCCGAGCACCATGGCATCCGGGTCATACCATTTGAAGGAAAGCGGATTGTCGCTATCCGGCCCTTCGTATCTGATCGGATCATAAATACTGAAAAATTGTTCGGTCATATCGCGATTGCTTCCTTGAGTGCTGGATAGAAAGAACGAAAACGCTGAGCGGCATCCTGATAGGCGGAAATCCGCTGCGTGTCCGGTTCGATGATTTCTGCTATTTCTGGGGCCGCGCAAACGTCCATTGGGTCCGCTCCGGTTGCCGCAACAAGGCCCAACCGCGCGGCACCAAAGGCAGCTCCGAATTCACTGGCGACGGGAACCTGAATGGGCAGTTCCAATGCCGTGGCAATGGTTTTCAGCCAAATTGACGACCGCGAACCACCACCAACCGCGACAAGCTGATCTACGCTTGATCCCGCGCGCTGCAATGCCCCAAGGCAATCGCGAAACGCAAAAGCGATCCCCTGGAGAATTCCACGCGTCAGATCGTCACGGCCGGTATCATGATTGATTCCGTAAATATTTCCGCGAATATCAGCATTGTTGTGCGGGGTACGTTCGCCAGACAGGTAGGGAAGAAACTGTAGCAATCCCGGCTCGCCGATGTCATCTCCAAGGGCAGCAGTCAATTCATCTGGGGCAGAACCGATCATGGTTGCAAACCAGTCCAGGCTTGCTGTCGCCGATAAAATCACGCCCATTTGATGCCAGGTTTCAGGTACAGCGTGACAGAACGCGTGCACGGCTTCTTCCGTGTTTGGTGAATACCCGGAATTGGATACAAACAGGACGCCTGATGTGCCGATAGACAAAAATGCCGTTCCGGGCTTAACCACCCCAACCCCACAGGCACTGGCAGCATTGTCCCCTGCACCGCCTGCAATCACCGGACGTTTACTCATTCCCCATTTTTGCGCAAGCTCATCACGCAGGCGACCGGACATCGCGCTCCCTTCTACAAGGTTGGGCATATGCCGCTCATCCAGCCCACATGACGCCAACAGATCAGAAGACCAACGCCGCTTTTCGACATCCATCCACAATGTGCCAGCAGAATCCGACATGTCGGAAACCTTTTCACCACTCAGATGCAGGCGAACATAGTCTTTGGGGAGAAGAACGCTGGCAATTTCTCCATAAATCTCAGGCTCGTGATTTTTGACCCAAAGAATTTTCGGTGCCGTAAATCCGGGCATTGCGAGGTTCCCCGAAATGCTACGCGATTGTGGGCATAAGCGTTCCAGTTCGGCACATTCGTCGCCAGACCGGCCATCATTCCAGAGAATACATGGCCGCAAGGGTTGATCCGAATTGTCCAGTAAAGTCGCACCATGCATTTGTCCCGACAGCCCAATTCCTTCTACCGCTGCCATTTCTTCACGATGCGACTCCTTGAGCGCATCAATGGTTTGTTCTGTAGCCTGCCACCAATCCTCCGGGTTTTGCTCAGACCAGCCCTCGTGTGGGCGATCAACTTCAAGCTGGGCGGAATTGCTCGCCAAGATTTCCTGGCCTGAGTCCATCAGGACAGTTTTCACGGATGACGTGCCGATATCGATTCCGAGATAAGTGCTCATGGCAGGTTATCCCGGAGGAATATGTCAATGCGGATGCGTTCCTGATCTTCAAGAACCTCGGTCTCATCAATCAGCGACAACAGAACCCGAACGGCACTGCGAACCTCATGACCGACACTTTGATTAATTACGGCATCAATGGCACCAGTCGTTAAGGCTTGGCGCGAATAAGGCGTGAGTTCATGTGCGACAAAGACAACATCAGTTGCACGTCCGGCCGTCTCCAGCGCGGATACAATTCCCCGGTTGCCGGCACCCGTGTTGTATAGACCAACCAGAACAGGCGTGCTTTCAATCATTTCTGAGGCGATTGCCTCAACCTTAATGAAGTCATCGCGGCTTTCTTGAATGGGCAATAAGGTGAGCCCTGGATACTCATCGCGGAGCACCTGCTCAAACCCGTAGCGACGCTCGACATGATCGCGCAGTGACAGCGACCCCATCACTATGCCGACCGCCCCTTTTCGACCCCCAGCGAAGCGCCCCAGCAAACTGGCTGCCGTACGGCCCGCCGCTGCATTGTCGATGCCGACATAGTGCTGACGGCGCGAAGACGGCAGGTCAGATACCAGGGTCACGACCCTCACTCCCCGACTTTCAAGACCGTCAATCGCCTCTCGCACAAGCGGGTTATCCAACGCCACAACGGCAACACCATCGTACTGATCACCAAACCCTACAAGGGTTTGCGCCAAAGCTTCACCGACAAAAACATCTGTCTGTTCAATGTGAATTGAAATGCGTTCAGATGCACCACGCCTTACCGCTTCCTGCATCTGGGCATTGAGTTGCTCAAGAAAAGCACTGGTTCCGGCAGGAAGAACAAAAGCGAGTTTATATTCACGGGCTCGGGCAAGCCGCGCCGCCAAACGGTCAGGCTGATAGTTCAGGCGCGCCACCGTGCTCTCAACCCGCTCAACAGTCTGCTGGCGGACCCCCGGTCGCTTGTTCAATACCCTGTCAACCGTGGCAACACTGACCCCGGCCTCGCGTGCAACATCATGAATTGTTAGCTTTGTCATAGCCTCACCCATTTTCAGGTGAGTGTGTAACATCATTTTTTGAGGTACGCAACTCATTTATTGGTTAAATTACGTCAGCTTGTGAGATTTCACCTCAAAACGACAAAGAATTAATGATTGCACAGGCAATTGCTAAAATTGGGCTGCCCCATTTCTACCCTGCTCATTGCGGCTTCAATGCAGAAAAACCTATTGGATTCCTACAATTTTGGTCTGTTACCCCAATTGTTACCCATAACGAAAAAGGGCCTTAGTCGATTTTGACCAAGATCTGATTTTCATAACAACATCAATGAGTTAATTGGTGGGCCGTGTAGGGCTCGAACCTACGACCTAGTGATTAAGAGTCACCCGCTCTGCCAGCTGAGCTAACGGCCCCACCTGACTGCCCGTATAGCAAAGGCGGTGGGCTTTGTCGACATGCGGTTTCGGGAATGAACAAAGGTTATACTTCGTCCCCGCCGCGCCGCCCAATCATGACGTCGCGGTGCACCCAGACGCTCATCAATAAGCCAAAACCGATCAGCAAGGTCATCATCGCCGTCCCGCCATAAGAGATCAGCGGCAACGGCACACCAACCACCGGGATCAGGCCCATGACCATGGCGATGTTGATGAAGACATAGAGAAAAAAGGTTGCAGTAATACCCATCCCAACCAAGCGCCCGAACTGGTTACGGCAGCGAAGCGAAAGGGCGACCCCATAGACCAGGATCAAGGAATACAGGCCAAGCAAACCAATGCCGCCAACCATGCCAAATTCTTCTGCCAGCATGGTGAAGATGAAATCCGTCTGCATTTCGGGCAAAAAGCGAAGGTGGCCCTGGGTACCTTGCATGAACCCTTTGCCGAGAACGCCGCCGGAACCAAGGGCGATTTTCGACTGGATAATATGATATCCCGCACCCAACGGGTCACTCTCCGGATCAAGGAAGGTGAGAACGCGGCGTTTCTGGTATTCGTGCAGAAATTGCCACGCAACGGGCATTGCGGCGACGCCCGCCATTATGACAACGGCGAATTTCCACATTCTGACACCCGCAACAAAAAAGATCGCCCCGCTCGCCATCACCAACATCAAAGTGGTGCCAAGATCAGGCTGGCGCAAAACCAGAGCGGCCGGAAGCACAATCATGAAAAGCGGTATGATTAGAAATGTCGGTCGACCGACATCTTCAATATTGCCACCGTGAAAATACCGCGCCAGTGCCAGAACCAACGTAATCTTCATCAGTTCTGAAGGCTGAAGATTGAAATACCCCAAGCTGATCCAACGCTGCGCGCCCATGCCGATAAACCCGGATACTTCAACGAGAGCCAGCAGAACAAGCGTTACGGCATAAAGTGCATAGGCATAACGCATCCAGATTCTGATATCGATCAAAGCGACGCCAATCATCACCACCAGCCCGACGCCGAACCGGATGGCCTGACGTGATGCCCAGGGCTCCAGATTGCCGTTGGCAGCCGAATATAGCATCGTAATGCCGATCCCGGCTGTCAGGCAGAGCAGCAGCACGAAAAACCAATGGATATGGAGTAGCTTTTGGCCAAAACTTAAATCCGGTGGGTTAAGTGCGCCGTGGCTCATCCGGCCCCCCGGTCCTTCTGAGTGTTCTTGACCGGCCCGCTATCCTCGCTTGTGACGACGCCGGTTTCCGCAGAGTGTCGACGTTGCGCCTCTGACAGAATATCGCGAGCAATTGGCGCTGCGGTCGAAGACCCGCCGCCGCCATGCTCCACCACAACAGATACGGCGTAGCGCGGATCATGGGCGGGAGCGAAACCGACGAATAATGCATGGTCACGTTCTTTCCACGGAAGATCCTTGTTTTTTATAACTCCTTTTTCACGCTCAGCCTTGGAAATACGTCGCACCTGCACAGTACCGGTCTTCCCCGCCATCTCCCGCTCTGCTGTTTTGATCCGTGAGCGAAATGCCGTACCATAGGGAGAATTCACCACATCTGTCATCGCTTCTGTAACAAGTTTCAAATGCTGCTCCTGAATGCCCAGGCTCTTGAATGCTGACTCTGGTGTAGCAGTGCGCCCTTGCTCTTCACCCCCAATTGCTTTGGTCAATCTGGGTGTCGTCGCAAACCCACCATTCGCCAGGCGCGCCGTCATGACGGCAAGTTGAAGCGGGGTCACCAGCATGTACCCCTGCCCAATGCCCGCGATCAATGTCTCGCCCTGATGCCATGGCGCGTCCAAGGCGCCGCGTTTCCATTTCTTCGTCGGAACCAACCCGGATTTTTCACCCGGCAAATCAATTCCGGATCTTTCACCGAGCCCCAGTCGATTGGACATGGCAGCAATTCGGTCAATTCCTGTCCGTTTTGCAATTTCGTAAAAATAAACGTCACAGGACTGGGTAATTGCATCTTTTGCATCAACCAGCCCATGGCCATGTTTGCGCCAGCAATGGAATTTTGCATCCCCAAGTTCGGTCACCCCACTGCAGAATACCTTTGACGAGGGTGAAATCACCCCTTTCTCAAGGGCAGCTAACAGCACGACCATTTTAAAGGTTGATCCAGGAGAATAACGTCCGGCAATCGTCTTGTTCGTCAGCGGTGCCATTGGATTGGACACCAGATCATTCCACTCAGACGACTTTAGCCCACGATTAAACGCGTTCGGGTCAAATCCGGGGGTCGATGCCATCGCTAATACATCTCCCGAACGGACATCAATAACGACGGCAGCCGCACTTTGCCCTGCCAGTCTTTCACTAACCATCCTCTGGAGACCCAAGTCGATGGTTAAGGCGATCTCGGCACCCGGTTGCCCATCCTGGCGATTTAGTTCACGAATGACACGGCCAAAAGCGTTGACTTCAACCTGGGAGCTTCCCCCCGAACCTCGGAGCGCCAAGTCATGGACCTTTTCCACACCCGCCTTGCCGATCCGAAATCCGGGCAATTCAAGTAAGGGGTCGCCGGATATCTCGCCGGGTGACACCGCGGCGACATACCCCAGAATATGGGCCAGTTCCTCGCCATATAAATAGTTCCGGCTTTGCCCGACATCGATGAAGATTCCAGGCAGGTCCGGTGCATTGACTTCAATCTGTGCGACTTCCTGCCATTCCAAATTTTTCCGAACGGTCACAGGAACGAAATTTCGGTTGCGTTTCACCTCGCGGATAATTCGCCTGCGCTCTGACGGGCCAATCGGCATAATCTGATTCAACATATCGAGCGTATATTCAAGGTCACGCGTGTTTTCAGAAATTAGTAGCACACGGTAATTCTGCTGATTGTCAGCAAGTGCCGTGCCAAAACGATCAACGACCCTTCCCCTTGGAGGCGCCAGCAGCCTCAAGTTTATACGATTTTCATCTGCGAGCGTCCGGTAACGCTCAGCTTCGATCACCTGTAGGTAATACATCCGCCCGACCAGAGCCGATAACAACACAGCTTTACCACTTGCCAGCATAACGGCGCGGCGGCCAAACAGTTTATGACGTTCGGAATCACGATGCATCAGACTTGCCTCAGGAAGGCACGCTGCCAGCGCATGAATATCCAGGCGAGACCGGGAAACAGCCCAAACGTCAGCAGAAACTGGATGTATACGGCGCTCGGTTCAATGACAGCGAAATTCCACATAGACACCAACACCCAGGTCAAGGCAGAAGCAGCACCCGCAACCAGCCCAAACCCGATCCAGATAACAGAAAAAGATTTTCCGAAAAGAAAACGGTGTTGGGAAACGACGACCCCGTAAACCAGCAAGAACATAAGCGCATTTACCCCAATTGGCGCGCCGGTAAACACATCATGGAGCAGGCCGATTATAAATACGGCGTAAGCGGGGAAGAGTTCAGAGCGATATACCGCCCAGTGATAAATCGCCATCAATGGCAACAGCGGAACAACCCGCGAAAAGCCGGGAATATGAAGCGGAATAACGTTCAATAAAACCAGTGCCAGCGTCAAAAGAAACGGCGTCAGCTTACGGACCAGAATATCCAGACGCTGCCATAGACTTGGCTTCATTGACGAGCTCCGGGTTGGGGCCGCCTTTTCCCAGCAGCGGCAATGCCACTTTGAACGGGCGGAGTCTCAACAATACCGGCGAGGCCGTAATCCAGAAGACGCACATACCCTAACCGGGTCCGATCCACGAAAGGACGAACGGTAATACCCGGCTCATCCACTGAGGACACCCGTCCAACCGGCAATCCCGGTGGGAAAGCGCCACCATGACCTGAGGTCTCAACACGATCCCCATGGCTGACGATTGCACCCGGAGGCAAATGAATAAGCCGCGGCTGCTCGGAATTGTTGCCCGCCATAATAGCGCGAATTCCACCGGGTTGAACAATAACCGGAATGCGTGAGTTAAGATCGGTAATCAGCAATACCCGGGAAGAGCGTGCGCCAACCCCCGCAACCCGACCAACAAGACCGTTGCCAGTAATAGCAGCTTCCCCTTTGCGCGCACCTGCCTGCTCGCCAGCATTCAAAATAATGCTGTTGGCAAATGCACCACCTGTATCGGCGATAACCCGCGCGGTCACAAAACGTGCTTCCTTGTCAGGAACGAAACTCAAAATATTACGAAGTTCCTTGTTTTCTGCTTCAAGTTTTCTGGCGACAGTCTGCCACTGTAACAAACGGGAATTATCGATCTTGAGCTGCTCGTTAACATCACGAAGATCATAGAGGTCTCGCGCTTCTTCGATCAGTTGGTTAACGGTCTCGACGGGTTTGGAGATGACATCAAGGATAGGGGCTACAGTATCGGTTACGTTGACCCGCACGCGCTCCATCAGGGCACTATCAACTTTTCCCAAAATCATTAAAGCAAGAGCCGCCAGCAGCAGTGCCAGAAAGGCAAACCGTTGGGCTACACTTTTAATTGGCTGGGCAATGCCGCTTACGGAACGCGGACCATCCTTCAAGCCCATTTTTTGTATCCGTTAAATGTTATGACCCAAGAAATGCGAATTACTACAATTCACACCGAATAAGTAACTGAATCTATATTAGAAAAAGGTTTCCGACAAATTAATACCAACTTCAGTACATTGTTGTCAGAACATCCTTCAAACGCTTCATCTCTTCGAGAGCACGGCCAGTTCCCAGCACGACACAGGAAAGTGGGTCGTCTGCAATAGAAACAGGAAGTCCGGTTGCATGGCGAAGAACAAAATCAACATTGCCAAGCAATGCACCACCACCTGTCAACACGATCCCTTTATCAACAATATCAGCTGCCAGTTCCGGTGCTGTATGCTCAAGAGCAACTTTCACAGCTTCAATGATCGCGCCAACTGGTTCGGCCAGGCTTTCTGAAATCTGGCGTTCGGAAATAATCAGTTCCTTTGGCACGCCGTTCATCAGATCACGACCTTTGACTTCCATGGTCTGACCTTCTCCGTCATCCGGCGGACAGGCGGAACCAATGTCTTCCTTGATGCGCGCCGCACTCCCTTCGCCAACGAGAAGGTTATGGTTACGGCGAATATAGGCGATAATCGCCTCATCCATTTTATCGCCACCAACACGGACAGAGCGTGAATAAACAATGCCACCCAGTGACAGCACAGCAACCTCAGTCGTCCCACCACCAATATCAACGACCATCGACCCGGTTGGTTCCGTAACTGGCAACCCGGCGCCAATAGCGGCGGCCATGGGTTCTTCAATCAAGTAGACTTTGCGTGCGCCCGCACTTTCAGCCGATTCCTGAATAGCACGTCTCTCAACAGCAGTAGAGCCTGATGGCACGCAAACGACGACCAGAGGGCTCGCGAAACTGCGGCGGTTATGAACTTTGCGAATAAAATACTTGATCATCTCTTCGGCGACTTCGAAGTCGGCGATCACGCCGTCGCGCAGCGGGCGAATTGCTCGAATATTTCCGGGCGTTCGACCAAGCATCTGCTTGGCTTCTTCGCCAACCGCCAGAACCTGTTTTTTGCCTTTGACCTCGGCTATAGCGACAACCGAAGGTTCATTCAGGACAATTCCGCGACCTTTCACATAGACCAGCGTGTTCGCGGTCCCAAGGTCAATTGCCATATCAGCGGATAGAAATCCGAACAGTCGCGAAAACATAAACCCTCTCAGAAACAGACACGCATAAAATCTAGCGCACTCAATACTTTTCTCTCATTTATTCGCCAAACTCTCTGTGACAGTGATCACGCATGCCACATAAACTCAGACTTTATAAAACTTACACCCTTATAAAAACTTAAACCCGGAAGAGCTAGGCAGAAAGCGCATTTGGGTCGGTTTTTTCCCTTTTTACTAATAACTTATTTAAGGCGTTCAGATAGGCTTTTACGGAAGCCACCATGGTATCTGTTTCTGCACCAGCACCATTTACCGTTTTTCCGTTCTCATCCAAACGTACGGTGACTTCTGCCTGGGCGTCGGTGCCCTCAGTCACGGCATGTACCTGGTAGAGCTGCAAATTCACATCATGAGGGTAAAGTTGCTTCACACAGTTAAATGCTGCATCAACTGGACCATCGCCTATTGCCTTGCAGGATTTCACCTCACCATCAATTTCAAGTGCCATTTCGGCTTTTGGCGGACGATGTTCAGTACCGCAAAGAACTTCAAGTGAAACCAGTTTGATCCTGTCATTTACACGAACGACCTCGTCATCAACAAGTGCAATGATATCCTCGTCAAACACGTCTTTCTTCAAGTCAGCCAGATCTTTAAAACGTTTGAATGCATCCTGTATAGCATTGTCGCCAAGCTCGTAGCCAAGACCACGCAGCTTTTCTTTAAACGCGTGGCGACCGGAATGTTTGCCCATCACCAGATTGGACTGGGTCAGACCTACCGATTCTGGTGTCATAATTTCATAAGTTTCTGCATGCTTGAGCACGCCATCCTGGTGAATACCCGACTCGTGGGCAAACGCATTTTTGCCAACAATGGCTTTGTTTGGCTGAACGGCAAAGCCGGTGATCCCGGAAACCAAACGCGACGCTTTCATGATATCTTCGGTTTTGATACCCGTTGCAAATGGCATGGCATCCGCACGGGTACGGAGCGCCATAACGATCTCTTCCATCGCCGCATTTCCAGCTCGTTCGCCCAAGCCATTTATCGTGCATTCGACCTGACGGGCACCTGCGTTCACGGCAGCCAGGGAGTTTGCAACGGCCAACCCCAGATCATTGTGGCAATGAACGGAAATGATCGCCTGATCGATATTCGGCACCCGATTGTAAAGCATTTCGATCAGGGCTGCGAACTCGTCAGGCACAGCATATCCGACTGTATCAGGAATGTTAATAGTACCAGCACCGGCGCGGATCGCGCTTTCAACACACTTACAAAGAAAATCATGCTCGGTACGCGATCCATCTTCCGGTGACCATTCGACGTCATCAGTAAAGTTTCGCGCGTATGAGACGCTATCGATGACTGCATCATGAACGGCGTCCGGCTCCATCTGGAGTTTGTATTTCATATGAAGCGGGCTTGTCGAAAGAAAGGTGTGAATGCGTCTGCGTTCTGCCGGTTTCAAGGCATCGGCAGCACGATCGATATCCATATGGGTAGCGCGCGCAAGACCACAGACTGTTGAATTTTTGACAACTTTGGCGATTTCATTTACAGCCTCAAAATCCCCGTCCGATGCGATTGGAAACCCTGCTTCAATGACATCCACCCCCATGCCTTCAAGCACTGCCGCAATGCGTAATTTTTCATCCAGATTCATTGACGCGCCGGGCGATTGCTCGCCATCGCGAAGCGTCGTATCAAAAATTACGACCCGTTCAGAACCATCATTCGCGCTCATCAGTTCACCCTTCCACCAATCCGTGTGTCGATCCGGCGTCGCCGAATGCCTGAAAAAACATTGATCTACAGATGGTGTCAATCAACTTATGACCAACGTGGTTGATAAAGGATTAACACGGATCAGTCCTACAGGCCTGCCGGAACCAATTTGGGTGCTTAAATTTTGCTCACATGAACCCAAAACCGGTGATTATATTCACCAGACCTTCATAACCAAATTCATCATGCTGGAAGGTCGGTCTGGCGCAAGTACTGAGATGGTCGACTTCCTCTCTAACTGGCCGAAAATGCATATTTTCGAAGGTCGCATGATTTTCGTCGAACACGCCCATGAGCATAAAAGCGCAGCATGAGCACGAACCATCTGAAAACAAAACAGCAAAAAACCCCCGCCACCATGTTCTGGTGACGGGGGTTTATTTGTTTGTGACGCGTGTATCGTCTAGTTCTTGGACTTGTCGACCAAAGCGTTTTCAGCGATCCAGGGCATCATGGCGCGGAGCTTGGTACCGACCTGTTCGACACCGTGCTCGGCAGCGATGCGACGCTCAGCTTTAAAGCTCGGTAGACCAGCCTGATTTTCCAGCATCCACTGTTTAACGAACTCACCGGACTGAATGTCTTTAAGAACGCCTTTCATAGCGGCCTTGGTTTCATCCGTAACGATCTTCGGTCCGGTCACGTAATCGCCATATTCCGCCGTGTTGGATACAGAATAACGCATGTTGGCGATGCCGCCTTCGTAGATCAGGTCAACAATCAGTTTCACTTCGTGGCAGCATTCGAAATAGGCCATTTCCGGCGCATAACCGGCATCAACCAGAGTTTCGTAACCAGCCATAATCAACGCGCTCAAACCACCACAAAGAACAGCCTGCTCGCCGAACAGGTCGGTTTCACATTCCTCTTTAAAAGTGGTTTCAACAATCCCTGCGCGACCGGCACCCAGGCCAGCGGCATAGGAAAGTGCAATTTCCTGGGCGTTACCGCTGGAATCCTGGGCAATAGCGATCAAGCTCGGCACGCCGGCACCGCGCTGGTATTCGGAACGAACGGTATGGCCCGGGCCTTTTGGTGCGATCATGAAAACGTCAAGATCAGAGCGCGGCTCAATCAGACCAAAGTGAACATTCAGGCCGTGAGCAAACGCAATTGCGGCTCCCTGCTTGAGGTTGTCTTGAAGGTGATCACGGTAAAGCGCAGCCTGTCCTTCATCCGGTGTCAAAACCATAAAGACGTCAGCGTCTTTAGCGGCTTCCGCTGCGGTTTTGACGGTGAAGCCTTCGTTTTCAGCTTTAGCCGCACTGGCGGAGCCCTCGCGAAGGACGACAGTGATGTTCTTGGCGCCTGAGTCTTTCAGGTTAAGAGCGTGGGCATGGCCCTGGCTGCCGTAACCGGCAATGGCAATGTTCTTGTCTTTGATCAGATTGACGTCAGCGTCGCGATCATAATAAACGCGCATGGTTTCAGTTCCTTCAGTTCAGCGTTGGTATCAATGTTAAAACGTTACAGTAAAAAGCAATCCGTTCAGCTTTCGGATTCAAGAGAGTCCGGGCCACGCAAAATCGCAACGACCCCGGTACGGGAAATATCGGTCAGCCCCAAAGGACGCATCAGTTCGATAAATGCGTCAATTTTGCCTGAGTTCCCGACAATTTCAAAAACAAAAGATTCATGTGTTGAATCAACGGCACGGGCGCGGAAGATATCAGAAACCCTGAGGCTTTCCACCCTTGCATCACCAGTTCCCACCACTTTAACCAATGCAAGTTCCCGTTCAACGTGATCACCTTCAAGGGTAAGATCACTGACATTGTGAACAGGGATCAAACGGCCCAGCTGCGCCTTGATCTGCTCAATCACCATGGGTGTTCCCGTGGTAACAATAGTAATTCTGGACAGATGCCGGCCGCGGCGGGTTTCGGCAACGGTCAGACTTTCAATGTTATAGCCGCGCCCCGAAAATAGGCCGATGACACGGGCCAGAACACCGGGCTCGTTATCAACGAGAACGGCAATGGTATGCGTATTTTGTTGCTCGACCGGCGGATTCACTTGAACGTCTCCTTGAACGCAGGGGCTGCACATAACACAGCGCCAACTCTTATAGTTATCAGCGGCGTTTTTTCAATGCCTGTTCGCGAAATGCTTCCTTGAAAATTTTTCCCTAAACCAGAACCATGCCGTCTTCTGACACAGGCTTACTGACTTCGTCATTGGGGCCAAGCAACATATCGTTATGCGCTGCCCCTGACGGGATCATCGGGAAAACATTTTCTTTAGGGTCAACGTGAAGATCCAGAATAACAGGCCCATCCACTTTGATCATCTCACTCAACGCATCATCAACCTCCGATGCTTTAGTCGCTCTGAGCCCCGTCATACCGAACGATTCTGCCAATTTCACAAAGTCCGGCAGGCTTTCCATATAACTTTCGGAATAACGCGAGCCATGCAGAAGCTCCTGCCACTGGCGAACCATTCCCATATAGAAATTATTCAATATCAAACACTTAACTGGCAACCGGTACTGCTGGATCGTTGAAAGCTCCTGCATATTCATCATGAATGAAGCCTCTCCCGCAATTCCCACAACCAAGGCATTCGGATGCGCAACCTGTACCCCCATGGCGGCTGGAAGACCGTAACCCATAGTGCCAAGGCCTCCGGATGTCAGCCAGTGATTTGGTTTATCAAAACCGAAATGCTGGGCAGCCCACATCTGATGCTGGCCCACTTCTGTCGTGATAAATGTTTCTTTTTTGGATTTTTTCGTCAACTCATAAAGACACTGGACAGCGTACTGTGGCTTGATCACATCGCCGCTCTGGTCAAATTTCATGCACTCAACTGCGCGCCATTCGTCAACCTGCTTCCACCAGCTTTTCAGGCTTTTCTGATCGACCTTGGTCTGATTTGCCCGCATTGCCTTCATCAAGTCTTCAAGCACATGCCCGACGTCACCGACAATACCGACATCAACAACCACGTTCTTATTAATTGAAGACGGGTCAATGTCGATCTGGATTTTCTTTGAATTAGGTGAAAACGCATCCAGACGGCCTGTAATCCGGTCGTCAAACCGAGCACCCACTGCGATCATCAGATCGCAATCGTGCATTGCCATGTTTGATTCGTACGATCCGTGCATGCCAACCATACCGATAAACTGTTTGTCGGACGCCGGGTACGCGCCGAGCCCCATCAATGTTAGGGTGCAGGGAAAACCGGTCGCACGAACAAATTTTGTTAACAAAGTTGACGCTGCGGGGCCGGAATTGATAACACCACCACCTGCATAAATAATCGGCTTTTTAGCCTTCTTGATCAGTTCCGCAGCTTCCTTGATTTTAGCCAGATCGCCTTTGACCTGCGGTTGGTAGGTTTTGCGTTTCTTGGCTGTCTTGGACACATATTCACCCAAAGCCATCTGCACGTCTTTTGGTAGATCGACCACAACTGGGCCCGGTCGACCGCTCCGTGCCACGTCGAAGGCTTCATGAAGAATACGCGCCAGATCATTCACATCTTTGACCAGGTAATTATGCTTGGTGCAGGGCCGCGTGATGCCTGTCGTGTCCGCTTCCTGAAAAGCATCATTGCCGATCAGGTGTGTTGGCACCTGCCCGGTCAGGCAAACGATTGGAACACTATCCATCAATGCGTCAGTCAGGCCAGTAACTGCATTGGTCGCACCGGGGCCGGATGTCACCAGAACCACACCAACTTTACCGGTTGAGCGCGCATACCCTTCGGCAGCGTGAACGGCGCCACCTTCTTGACGCACAAGAACGTGACGAATCCTGTTTTGCTGAAACAATGCATCATAAATGGGAAGCACAGCACCACCTGGGTAGCCAAACACTTCGGTGACATCCTGCTCTCCAAGAGCCTTCAGGATGATTTCTGCGCCATTCATTTGATCCCTAGCCATGGGGAAATCCTCTACTTATTCGTTACTGGATTTAGCTCTTTTAAACGCCAAACCCCTGCAAAACACAAACCGACGGCCGGCTCCCGTCGGGTCCGGCCGCACATCCAAAACCCCGTTAAAAGGCCTGCAAAAACAAGCTCCAGATCAGGGAAGCGGCAACCTAATCCCTCGCACCCGAGGGGTCAAGCCACATGGCGAATAAATGGAAAGATTTTTAGCCTAATTGCGCAATTTTATTTCGCGGCAATTATCTTAAAAACTGCCGAACCGCGTGCATTGTACTTTTAACTACCTCCTCAGTCGCAAAGTCCTCAATCACCAGATCTGCCTGTGTTTGGTTCCTGAACCAGGTCAATTGGCGTTTGGCAAAGTTTCGTGTCGTTTGTTTGGCTTTCAGAACCGCCTCTTCTAGAGACGCACCTCCAGAAAGGTAACGACGAAACTCGGGCACGCCCAACGCCTTTAAAGCGGGCAAGGCCGGATCGAGTTCAAGACCATCCAGAACACGGACTTCGTCCAGCGCTCCTGCCTCTATCATCTGATCGAACCTGGCTTCTATCCGGGCATAAAGTTGATCACGCGGCGGGATCATTTCGATGCTCAGGAAGCGCGCTGGTATTGGTGGACCCTGGACTTGCCCGGCTTGCCATTCGCTCAACGTTTTCCCGGTTGTCCGTGCCACTGCAAAAGCCCGGATCAGGCGTTGGCGGTCACCCGCCTCCAGACGTCCGGCACCGTCCTTGTCCACCTCAGCCAGCCGCCCCCGGAACCCTTCGCCGCCAAGTTCATCATAAAGTACGCCGGCCTCATCAATTGCGCCACGTGGCACATCAGGAACAGGCGCAATACCTTCTGTCAGCACTTTCAAATATAACCCCGTCCCGCCACAAACGATGGGAAGTCGTCCGCGGAAATGAATATCCGTGATGCATGGTAACGCCATTTCAAGCCAAGCCCCGGCCGAACAGGTTTCCCCAATCGACATTGCCCCATAAAGGTGATGCGGTACGCTCGCCTCATCTTCCGGGCCGGGCCGGGCAGTCAGTATGCGGAGTTCACGGTAAACCTGCATACTGTCCGCATTGACAATTTCGCCACCAAATTCTTCGGCCAGAGACGACGCCAGTGACGATTTTCCGCTGGCCGTTGGTCCAGCGATGATGACAACCGGGATTAAATCAGGCAAGTTCTGATCCCTGCTCATTCAGGTTCACTCCAAATCTCAACCATCGTTTTACAGGATAATTCTTTGTGAACAACGTGCTCACTCTCATTACTGCAAGTCCGGGTGATCTTAGCGACGGATATGTAGATGATATTATCGCTAATCTTCGCGACCTCGGGGCTGAAACCGGGACCGTTGACTGGCTATCGCCATCGGAAGCCTGTGACATTCCGTTCGACGGACTGGTTCCTGAAGAAGCCGAGGCCGCTGTACGGTCCAAATTGCCTTTGGACAGGGCCGTGCAACCGATTAAAGGCAGGCGGAAAAAGCTGCTGCTGGCGGATATGGACTCAACCATCGTGACTTCTGAAACGTTGGATGAACTGGCCGACTATGCAGGCCTCAAGGACAAGATCGCGGCAATTACAGCCCGCGCCATGAACGGCGAGCTTGAATTTCAGGATGCACTTTATGAGCGCGTTGCCATGCTTAAAGGGCTGGATGCGGGTTATCTGGATAAAACCATGGGCCAAATCGCCTACACGCCCGGTGCGGCGACCCTCGTCCGCACCATGAACGCGAACGGCGCTCATACAGCCCTCGTCTCAGGCGGCTTTAGGTACTTCACTGGCAAGGTTCAGGATGCGCTCGGCTTTGACTTCGAGACGGGAAACCAACTGGAGGTGCAGGGTGGCAAAATCACCGGTCGGGTCATTGGTGAAATTGTCGACAAAACGACCAAGCTGAACACGCTCCATGCGCTGACAGCAGAACGTGGCATCACGTTGTTCGAAGCTCTGACTGTTGGGGATGGGGCAAATGATTTACCAATGCTTCAAGCCGCAGGCCTCGGTGTCGCTTTTCACGCCAAACCGGTGGTGATCAACGAAGCACGATTCCACGTAGAACACGCAGGGCTGGAGGCACTTTTATTCTTCCAGGGCTATCGACGGGGCGAATTCGTCTCTTAGCGCTACCCGCTGTTACGCAGACCTGCCGCAATTCCGTTAATCGTCAGTTGGACTCCACGCAAGACTTTCGGGTCATCCGAATGTTGTCGGTACAATTTCAGCATCTCCACCTGAATATGATTCAACGGATCAAGATAAGGAAATCGATTTTGAATGGAGCGTTCAAGAAGTGGATTTCTCTGCAACAATTTTTCGCTTCCCGAAATACCCATTAAGGCATCGATAGAAGCCCGCCATTCATCGCGAATGCGGCTAAATATTTTCGAGCGCAAGTGTTCATCTTCAACCAAGGCCGCATATCTAGACGCGATGGCAATGGAGCTTTTCGCCAGAACCATATCCATGTTGGAAAGCTGGGTTCGGAAAAATGGCCAGTCGTTATACATCTTCTGAAGGTGCGCCATGCCCTTGTCAGGATTGCCTTCCAGCCACTTTTCTACAGCCGAGCCAAAACCATACCATCCGGGCAGCATCAAACGGCATTGGGCCCAGCTAAACACCCAAGGGATCGCCCGCAAGTCCTTTATCTTGCTTGTCTTTTTTCGGGATGCTGGCCGCGACCCGATGTTCAGGCTTGATATTTCACTGATGACAGTTGCCGCCTGAAAATAGTCTTCAAACCCTTCGGTTTCATAGACTAGACCACGATAGGCCGCAAACGCATGGGCGGAAAGTTCCTCCATTGCATCAAGAAATCCATTGTCCGGCATTTTCTGCTCAGTCTGTAATAGCGTTGCCTCCAAAGTGGCCGCGGTCATGGCTTCAAGATTACGACGTCCAAGATCCGGGTTTGAATACTTACTGGAAATGATTTCGCCCTGCTCTGTTACACGAATTTGCCCCTGCACGGCGCCGGCAGGTTGCGCCAGAATAGCTTCATAACTGGGTCCGCCGCCACGTCCAACCGTCCCGCCCCGCCCGTGGAAAAGGCGCAATTTTACATCATGGGATTTAAAAAGATCGATCAATCCGATCTCCGCTTTGTATAACTCCCACCCGGACGTCACGAAGCCGCCATCTTTGTTGCTGTCCGAATATCCCAGCATCACTTCCTGAACACCCCCAAGGCTGTCGATGAGCGCACAATATTCCGGGATTGAGAATAGGCGATCCATTATGCCAACGCAGTTGCGTAAATCCTCTATGGTTTCGAACAGTGGCACGATATTGATGCTGCTTATGCCTTCTGGTTTGATGATACCCACTTGCTTGAGCAGAACGGCAAGCTCGAGAATATCGGATACATCTGTTGTGTTTGAAATAATGGCCGTCGGAATAGCGAGAGGCCCATACAAATCATGTGCCGTTGCTGCCGCTTCCAAAATGGCCAACTCACTGGCGGTCTCGCCTGAATATTCCCAGAACGGGCGTATCAATGGGCGAACTACTTTCAGTTCCCGAACAAGGAATTCAACACGCTCTTTCTCCGACCTTTTGCCATACATTACATCCGGCTCAACGGCGTCGAATAATTCAGCAATGCAGCGTTCGTGAACGTCCGAACCCTGACGAAGGTCAAGACTTGCCAGATGGAATCCAAAACAATCAATAGCTCGAAGCAGATGCCGCAATCGCCCTTCCGTTAAGGCGACAGATTTATTCTGGGTAAGAGACTCATGAATGATACCCAAGTCCGTCAACAGGTCTTTAGGTGAGCCATAAGGCTCAGCCTCGCTAATTGGATGCCGCGACAAAGCAGAGGACCCGAATTTCTGAGATGTTGCCGCCAGCCGCGCATAGATTCCGCTGATCGCGAGACGGTAGGGCTCAAACTCCCGATGCGGGGATTTATCCGGCGAATTGGTGGCTAGATCTCGCAAGGCTTCCGAGGCATTCACAACCCGCGCGGAAAGGGACAAATCCCCACCCAGTTCATGTAGTTCCTGCAAATAAAACGCAAAAGCCTGTGTAGACTGCATCTGCAATGTCTGGCGCAAAACATCCGCGGTGACAAATGGGTTGCCGTCCCGGTCGCCACCAATCCAGCTGCCGATCCGGAGGAACGAGTTGACTGAACCGCCCCCTTCATCAGGATCAAGATCTTTCAATCCATCTTCCAGGGCCGCATAAAATTTCGGCAGTTCACGAAGGAAGGTGTAGTCGTAATAGGATAATCCATTATCGACCTCATCTTGGACCGTTAGTTTGGACTGGCGCAGCAGGTTTGTCTGCCAAACCGTTAAGACGGCGCGGTGCAACTGCCCATTGATGGTGTCGATTTCCTCAGGCGTCCAGCGCCCTCGCTCCAGTTTATCAAGAAAACTGGCCACGTCCATCTCGTGACGCATCGTGCTTTTGCGGCGCACTTCTGTCGGATGAGCGGTCAAAACAGGGCTTATCAGGGCATCTCGAAAAAAAGTACGAAGAACAGTGTTCGATATACCGGCTTTTTTAACATGTTCGAGCGCATTTGCGATGGTTCCGGGTCGCGGTTTGGCTCCGGCCATATCATGAGCACGAGAGCGGCGGATATGATGCTGGTCTTCGGCAATATTCGCGAGGTGAGAAAAATAGCTGAAGGCCCGGACAACCTGGACGGCCTGTTCAGGATTTAGTGAATTTAATACAGTCTCAAGTTCCTGCTTTGCTGGATCGTCATCGTCACGGTAAAATCGAATAGAGGTTTGCCGGATGTTCTCGACAATATCAAAAATGTGATCTCCCTCCTGCTGACGCACGGTGTCACCCAGCAATCGTCCCAGCAGACGGATATCTTCAAGAAGCGGCAAGTCTTTGTCGCCCGCGTCACCGGGCGGAGAGCCGTCCGGGCGCGTATGTTTTTCACTGGTCATCTGATTTTGCATTTCCCGGATATTTCTCAATTTCAGACCATAATACCCAACTCTCACCGTCACTGATATAGTTTCAACCTGGACCTACCAACGCGCTAAAGCGCGTAACGTCGTTTTCGACGAAGAATTTTGCGGGGACATTTGAATGTATAGCGATGATAAATCCGGCAACCTCAACACACCACACAGCTTAGGCAGGTACCGCAAAAAGGGTCTGGTTACGACTAATGACTTACGCCGCTTTGTTGGCATCCCGACGTTTTTGAGGATGCCCTTGATGGGCGATGTCGATACACCGAAAATTGGTATCGTCGGGGTTCCCTATGACGGCGGCGTTGCCAGAACGCCTGGCACCCGGTTTGGCCCGCGCGGTATTCGCAATGCCTGCTGGCGTTCGCCAGAGTATCACGAGGGCCTTGATGTTGCCCTGTCTGAGCAAAATTCGGTGGTCGATTGTGGCGACATGCTAATCTCGCCCATGCTGGTGTCTGATGCGCTGACAACCATCGATACGGAAATTACGGATTTGATCGAGGCCGGAATAACGCCAGTATCCGTCGGCGGTGATCACGGCATCACCTATCCGATCCTGCATGCCATGCACCGGGCCCATGGCAAGGTTGCCGTCGTTCACTTTGATGCCCATTCTGACACGCTTGAAGGTGGCTATACCCACGGCACCATGTTCAGGCTGGCCGTCGAGGAGGGGTTAATTCACCCGGATAAATTCATTCAGGTTGGCATTCGCAAGACCTATAGCCGCACAGATTTTGATTTCCAAAAGAAACACGGCATTCAGGTGATCAGCGTTGAGGAAATGCAGGAACTGGGCGTAGCGGGATTGACTGAGCAGTTCCGTCGACTTGAAGGCTATAAAGTCTACGTCACCTTCGACATGGACTTCGTTGATCAGGCCTACGCGCCCGGCACCGGAAGCCCGGAACCCTGCGGGCCGACCAGCGCCGAAGCGCTCGCCTGTTTTGCCGCGCTCAAGGGGCTGGATATTGTCGGCTTCGATCTGACCGAAGTCTCGCCGCCCTATGATGTCCGTGACCTGACCTGCTATCTGGCCAATCTGGTTCTGTTTGAGATGGTGGCTCTTCTGGTCGCGGCCTTGCCCGAAAACAGATAAATTCAGATAAAATCAGATAAAATCAGATAAAATCAGATGTTTTCTGTTCCAGGCAGATCAGGCAGGGGCTGCCGAATAATCCGTCTCATCAACGGCTTCCTGCCAATCTGTAGCTGCCCCCTGGTCGTCAGATTCTGACAACGCCAAATGACACATCATCTGATCAGGTGCCGCGCCATGCCAGTGGCGTGAATTCGGCGGGATAACGACTGTGTCGCCGGCACAGATTTCCTGAACCGCCTCGCCTTCCAGCTGATAGCGGCCGACTCCGGAAATCACGTATAGAATTTGCCCCACTGCATGAGTATGCCAGTTGGTGCGCCCGCCCGGTGTAAACGTCACCCGGCTAACCCGTAAACGTGACGGGTCTTCCGGCACAAACACCTGATCATGCAACACCAGGCCGACAAATTTGTCGCCTGGTGCAACTTTCGTTGCACGTTCATTGGCCGTGATTATTCTTGCTTTCATAAGTTACCTCCCAACAAACCCCGCCACTATGGGCAGAGTTTGTCAATTTCAAACGCACACTGAAGAATGCCTGTTCAGTGTTTACGATTTCCCAATGCGGATAGCGACAAAGCGCAAACCGTTTTGGCCTTCTACCAACAGAAGAACCGTTTTTCGGCCTTCCTTTTTGGCTTCCTTGACCTTCTTTACGACGTCAGAAGGGGAAGAGACTTCTTCCTGGCTAACTTCGATGATCAGATCACCCGGGCGAACGCCTTTTTCACCAGCGGGACCACCGTCATCAACTTTACTGATGAGAACGCCTTTGGCTTCCGCGCCCAATTTGAAGTGTTCGCGTGACGCATCATTAAGCGCCATCAGCGTAACCCCCAGATCATCCAGATCGCGGGTCAGGCCCTTTTTGTTCTTGGACTTGGCGGCAACTTCCACTTTATCGTCCAGAACACCAACTGTGACACTCAAGGTTTTGCGCGATCCATTGCGCCAAACCTCAACCTCAACCGGCTTGCCAACAACGGTATCGGCAACGATTTTCGGCAGAGAGCGCATTTCACGAACGCGTTTTCCATCAAAGCGCAGGATGACATCACCAGCCTTGATTTTAGCATTCTCAGCCGGGCCCTCTTTAATGACATCAGCAACCAGCGCACCTTGCGCTTTTTTCAGACCAAGCGATTCAGCAATTTCTTCCGTAACCTGCTGAATATGAACACCCAACCAACCTCGTTTGACTTCGCCGTTGTCGATCAGTTGCTTTACAATTGGCTCCGCAGCAGAAGACGGGATCGCAAAGCCGATTCCGACACTGCCGCCTGATGGCGAATAGATGGCCGTATTGATACCGACGACTTCGCCGTCCAGATTAAACATCGGGCCGCCGGAGTTGCCACGATTGATGGAAGCGTCTGTTTGGATGAAATCATCATAAGGGCCAGCGTTAATGTCACGTCCGCGCGCCGAAATGATACCTGCCGTCACCGTACCGCCCAGGCCAAACGGATTACCAATTGCAACAATCCAGTCGCCAACGCGGGATTTATCGGAATTTCCAAACTCCACACCATCAATTTTGCGATCAGACTTAACTTTCAAGACGGCCAGGTCGGATTTTTGGTCACGTCCGATCAGTTCCGCTTTCAGGCGCGTATCGTCATGCAGGATCACGGTAATTTCGTCAGCGTCCTGAATAACGTGGTTGTTGGTGACCACATACCCCTTGTTGCCAATGAAAAATCCGGACCCGAGAGAGGTTGCCTTACGTGATCGATTGCCCTGCTGATTGCGATCAAAAAATTCCTTGAAGAAATCTTCAAACGGCGATCCCGGTGGCAGTTGGGGCATTTCCGGCCCAGTTTTACCTTCAATGGTTTGTGTTGTCGAAATATTGACAACCGATGGCAATAGCTTTTCGGCAAGATCAGCAAAACCAGCAGGCGCGGACCGCGCCTCAGCTGAGGGAGCTGACAATGTCAGAGCCACCAGCATAAGCAGGGCCGTAAAAAAGGCGGCGCCAGATTTAGGCAGCACGTGGCGAATAGTAAGGGTTTTCATTTCTATCCCATTTCCTGTCTGAGTACGGGCTATTTAAAGATACTGCCCAATAAAGTTAATCCTACGGGCCACGCCAAGCAATATCGCAGCGCCGTTCTTACGCGACTTTATGAATGAAAATTATGGCCGAACGATGGCCCCGGAAAGGCAGTTTCGGGGCAAAGCCACGGCTTTTTCCGGGCACCCGTCAATATCGGATCACCCAGACAAGACCAACACCGATCACCGCGGCCATAAGACCAGCGGCGCGAAGATTACTTGAGGGAAGTTCCAGCATACCCGCCATCATGCGTTTCATGGCGTCCGGGAACAGGGTGTAGGCAAAGCCTTCGATAGCGAGCGCCAGAGCTAGGGCGGTCAGGAAATCCGACATCCTGCCCCCCTTAGCACTGGCGCATCACCAATCGAACAAACATTACCTGCCTTTGACAGTCTTCGGCACGGAATTGAAGAACTGGAACAGTTCCGAATCCGGGCTGAGGACCATGGTCGTCCCTTCTTTAACCGAAGCAACCAACGCATCCATGGAGCGGTAGAAGTCGAAGAACTCGGCATCCTGACCATATGCATCGTTGAGGATTTTGGTTCTGAGACCATCACCCTCACCACGCAGAATTTCTGAAGTTTTCTTCGCTTCAGAAACAATGATCGTCCGGTCCTTGTCGGCTTCCGCCTGGATACGCAGTTTCTTCTGTTCCCCGTCAGCACGAAGCCCCGCCGCGTGAGCGACACGATCCGAGCGCATCCGGTTATAAACAGCCTGGGCTGTCGTATCGGGCAAATCAGTTCGACCGATCCGCACGTCAATGACTTCCGTTCCAAATTCTGCCGCCTGCGCCTTCATTTGTTCGGTAATCAATGCCATCACTTGGGCCCGTTTCTCGGTCAACATATCGCCCAACAGAATTTTACCGATTTCGGCACGAACGGCTGAATTCAGGCGGTTGCCAAACACATTGCGGAAGTTCAGATCCGTTTGCGCTTTTTTCCGAAATTCAAGTGGATCAACGATGCGATAGCGCGCAAAACTGTCAACGTTTACGCGCTTTTTGTCGGCAAGGATGATTTCCTGCATGGGCGGATCAAGATCAAGAATGCGTTTGTCGTAATATTCGACATTTTGAACAAACGGCAATTTGTAATTGAGGCCCGGGTCCTTGACAACCCGAACCGGGTTACCAAACTGCAGGATAAGTGCCTGTTCGGCCTGATGGACAGTAAACAAGGCACCGAAAACGGTAATGCCTGCCACTGCAACAATAATGCCTAGAACAGCTAAGGTTGCCTTCTTCATTGTGCCGCTCCTACGCTACGTTTTCTCAACTCAGGCAGCGGCAAGTAAGGCACGACCCCACCCCCCGCACTGTCGCCCTGATCGATAATGACCTTTTCGGTACCCGTGAGAACCTCTTGCATGCGCTCAAGATAGATGCGCCGCATGGTCACCAGTTTGTTCTCTTTGTAGGCGTTGTATACGGACAGGAAGCGCGCAGCCTCACCTTCGGCTTCATTGATCATCTGCTGACGATAAGCTTCAGCTTCCTGAATCATTTGCTGAGCCAGACCTTTGGCTCTTGGCACAATGTCATTCTTGTAGGTAATCGCTTCGTTGACCTTGCGCTCCTGATCCTGCTTCGCGCGCTGCACGTCGTTGAACGCATCAATTACCTCGCTCGGCGGATCGACCTTCTGCTGTTTGACGTCAGCAATATCAACACCAGCTTTGTAGCTGTCGAGAATTTGCTGAAGCAGAACTTTTGTTGCCTGATCACCCTGAGCACGATTTGTCGTCAAAGCATCATCAAGGCCTGTCTGCCCAATCACTTCACGCATTGCGCTTTCGGCAGCGATTTTGATGGTTGCTTCGGGGTTGCGAATATTGAACAGGAATTCAGCGGCGTTTTTGATGCGCCATTGAACAACAAAATCAATATCAATGATGTTCTGATCACCCGTCAGCATCAGGCTTTCCTGCGGAACGTCTCGCGCGGACACATTCCGGCCCTGCCCTGACCCACGGTAACCAACGTCAATCGTATTTGTGCGATCCACGTTGACCTTGATTACATCACCAATCGGTGATGGCGCCCAGAAATGCAGGCCCGGTCCGGTCCGTTTGACATATTCACCGAACAGCAACTCAACACCCTGCTCACCTGGTGTTACACGGTAAACGCCACTGAATGACCAAAACCCAATGGCCACAAGTACAATCAGCATGATGCCACGAATGCCGCCAGCACCGCCAGGCATGAACCGTTTAACATTTTCCTGGCTTTTCCGTATCATCTCTTCGATGTCTGGGGGCTGAGGGCCACGGGGTCCACCGCCGCCGCCATTTCCGCCACCACCGCTTCCGCCGCCCCACGGGCCGCCTCCCTGTGATTTCCAAGGCATATAAAATCGTTCCTTGTTCTCTAAAAAATTAAAACGTCGTGCAAATCTTGTAATTTCGAGTTTGTACGCTACTTCCTATTGGGAGCACGCTGCCTTATAAGACAGCAGCGTCGCCGCCGCAATGATGCGGTTACCATAATTTCCTGCCGTAATTGTGCGGCATAAGTTAAACCACGATATATATCGGCGTATAGGGCGGAGTTTGCAAGGCATGGCAGAGGTTAGTATTGAGCGGATCGAAGAAGTTCTCAGAAATGTGATCGATCCCGAAAGCGGCAAAGATATTGTCAGCGGCGGAATGATTAGCGGATTACAGACACGCGACGGGCATGTTGCCTTTGCAATTGAGGTTGATCCGACCAAGGGTACGGCTATGGAACCACTTCGTAAAGAAGCGGAAAAAGCGGTCTTTGACATGGATGGGGTTTTGACCGCAACCGTCGTATTAACCGCAGAAAAGAAGGCGAATGGCGGGAATTCGGCCCCTCCCCCGCCGCAAGGACAGCCAACACAGCCGGGCGCTCCGGTTGGCGGTCACAGCCACGGCCCGGCAGCTGCCCCGCAGCTGCTTGAGAACGTCAAAGCAATTATTGCAGTTGCGTCGGGCAAAGGTGGTGTTGGCAAATCAACCACTGCCGTCAATCTGGCCCTTGGTCTTGCGGCTGATGGTAAAAAAGTCGGTTTGCTTGATGCAGATATTTATGGACCGTCTATGCCACGTATGATGGGCATTACCGGTCAGCCGTCCTCATCTGACGGAAAAACTCTGGATGCCATGGAAAACTTTGGTGTCAAAGTAATGTCCATGGGTTTCCTGGTTGAAGAAGACACGCCGATGATCTGGCGCGGCCCAATGGTTCAGTCGGCGCTGGAACAGATGATGCGCGACGTCAACTGGGGTGAATTGGACGTGATGGTAATTGATATGCCGCCGGGAACCGGAGATGTGCAGTTGACAATGGCCCAGCGCGTTCCTCTGACCGGTGCCGTTATCGTATCCACACCACAGGACATTGCGCTTCTGGATGCACGCAAGGGCCTCAACATGTTCAAGAAAGTTAATGTCCCCGTATTCGGTGTCATTGAGAACATGAGCTATTTCCTGTGTCCGAAGTGCAATGAGAGATCGGATATCTTTAGCCACGGTGGCGCGCGAGAAGAAGCCAGCAAACTGGACATCGATTTCCTGGGCGAAGTGCCATTGCATATGGACATCCGCTCCACATCAGATAGTGGCCATCCGATTGTTGTGTCTCAGCCGGAAAGCGAACACGCCAAATCGTACCGCGGGATCGCCGCTAAGGTTTGGGGTCATGCAGAAACACAACTACAAGCAAGCGCAGCGGCTAAGCCTAAAATCGTGATGCAGTAAAAAATTGAATGAACCCGCCCGGTGATTGCTGGGCGGGCTTACTTCAAACGACTGGCGACAGGCCGCCGTCCACATTAATCGCCGTGCCATTAATGTATGATCCGGCATCGGAGGCCAGGAAGCAGGCCATGTTGGCGAACTCTTCCGCCTTGCCCAGACGTCCCATCGGCAACGCCTTACCATTCTTTGCATAAAATTCAGCCAGCGTTTCGCCGGTATCTTCCGCCGCATGGCGGCGTTCCCACTGATCACTTTCGATCTTGCCGACCAGAAGACTGTTGACCAACACGTTATGGGCGGCCCCTTCACCGGCCAGAACCTTACCAAGCGCCATACCGGCTGCACGACTGACAGCCGTTGGCGCACCGCCGCCCGGAGGTGCTTTCGCACCAGTGTTCAGGATATTGATGATCCGTCCCCAGCGCCGCTCTTTCATACCAGGCATGACAAGGCGGCTTAAGCGAATGGCGGCAAACAGTTTGAGGTCAAGATCAGCTTGCCAGTCCTCATCGGTAATATCTTCAAACGGCTGGCGATTCGAAGAACCGGCACCATTGACCAGAACATCAATGAAGCCCAATGCGGCTTCTGCTTCCTTGATCGCACGAGCGCATCCATCGACTTCACTGATATCGGCAGAGATTGCGACAATTTTGGTATCGGAAACTGACAAGATGTCCGCTCTGGTTTTCTCTAACGCCTCAGGACCACGCGCAACAATCGCAACATTGGCCCCGGATTTTGCAAATTCAGTCGCGATGGCCCGGCCAATGCCGAGGCTCCCGCCCGTAACTACGGCGTTGCGTCCATCCATTCTGGCGTCCACAGGTCAGTTTCCCTGTTTCTTTAAGCAGACCAGTTCGACACAGGCGCAGAACACTTCCATCGCCTGCTCAATCTCATAAATAGACGGCATGGTCGGGGCCAGACGGATGTTACGATCACGCGGGTCTTTTCCATAAGGATATGTAGCCCCAGCGGGGGTTAACTTAACACCAGCTTTTCCCGCCAGATCAATCACTTCCTGGGCACAGCCATCGAGCACATCAACACTGACAAAATAGCCGCCAGCGGGTTTTGTCCAGGTCGCGAGCCCTTTACCGCCGAGATTCTTTTCCAGGGCTGCATCGACAGCCGCGAATTTCGGCCCTACAGAAGCCGCCTGCTTTTCCATATGGGCCAATAAGCCCTTGAGATCACCGAAGAATTTCACGTGGCGAAGTTGGTTAATCTTGTCCGGGCCAATACTTGAGTACGATAGCTTCTTGGAGGCATCGGCAATATTCGTCACTGACCCTGCCAGGACGGCAACACCTGATCCAGCATGGGTGACTTTAGACGTCGACCCAAATAGTAACGGGCGATCCGGGTTTCCCGCCGCCTTACAGGTCTCGAGTATATTTTTGACCTTCGCCGGACCATTGCCCAGATGATGAACCGTATAAGCATTATCCCAGAATATCCTAAAGTCCGGTGCGGCTGTTTTCATGTTCGCCAACCGGTCCGTGACCTCATCAGAATAGGTCGCACCAGTCGGGTTTGAATATTTCGGCACGCACCATATGCCCTTTATCGCCGGATCATCGGCGACGAGCTTCTCAACGGCATCCATATCCGGTCCGTCATCGTTCATCTCGATATTGATCATCTCAAAACCGAGGCGTTCGCAGATGGCAAAATGACGATCATATCCCGGAACCGGGCAGAGAAATTTGATGCCTTTCTGTTCACGCCACGGCCCCTCGCCTCCCGGCATACCGAACAGAAGCCCGCCTGCCATCGTGTCATACATCAGGGTCAGGCTGGAATTACCGCCAACGATGATCTCATCAATACCGACATCCATAAACGCCGAAAATAAAGCTTTAGCTTCATCGATTCCGGTGCCGATGCCGTAATTGCGATAATCCGTTCCGTCTTCGCCAAAGCAATCATCTGGGCCGACGATGGTCAGTATCTGGTCACTTAGGTCGAGTTGCTCCGGCGATGGTTTGCCACGGGTCATATCGAGTTGCAGGTTACGCCGACTTAAGTCCTGATAACGTTGTTCGGCGTCCTGGGTCGCGTCGTTCATCACGTCTCTCCGTAAATAGCAGTGTTGCCTATTTCACGCCGGGATGAACCGGATCGAAGATAGGCGTAAACAGGTTGTTTTTAATAATTTCCGAGTAACCGTTCAGAATGTAGCCACCATTGCTTTGGATCAGTTCTTCACGATGCGCCCTGTAATAGGCGGGAATTTCATACCATGGCATGGACGGGTCCTGATGGTGGACCACATGCAGATTGTTGTAGAGAAACAACAGATTGAAGAACGGCCCGGATTCGACAATGGCCGTGCGATGTCCCGGCTGATCCGCGGCGCGGTGTTCGCAATACGAGCGCACCAGCGTTAACCCAAGTCCGGGATATGCAACGCAACCGAGATAGAGCCACCAAGGCATTCCCGCGATACCGGAAATGAAACCGAACAAAAGTGCCAGCGACACCACATGCAAAGTAATAGCCTTAATTGTACGCTGATCCTCGGCCAGCAGATTTTGCATCACTTCAGCGCTTAGGCGATAAATCACGATGAATGGCCCAAGCACAATGCGCCCGGCAAATGTCTGATTGGCAATCAGGATAGACTTCAGTAACCCGCTCATCCCCTGCCATTGGGTTTCCGTAAAATAATAGGATTCCGGGTCAAATTCAGGATCGGTCAGATCATCATCTTTGTGATGGATCGAATGCGCGCGCGCATATAATTGATATGGGTACCAGACACCGATTGGCGGCAACACTAGCGCCATTTTCATCCATTTAGGCGCGGTATTTATGTTGTGAACGGACTCGTGAACAAGCGAATTGTGCCAGGCGGCCAATATGCCACCGACAACAAAAATCACTGGCCACGGGAGGACCGCATGGTTCCAGACGAGTGCGAACCAGGCCGCGTAGATGGTTAGTCCAACACACCATGTCGGCCCTTCGTAGTGCGAAAAAGTTTTGGTTATCGTTTTCATCTTGCCCCATTTCACCCAATATCGGTATTTGGCGCTAAGATTTAGCAAACTTCAATCGGATTCTAATCGCCTGGTTGCGAATATTTTGGGAAAATTTCACCATAAGCCATTGATCCTCTTGGGATATGCGGAATTATCGCCTATCCTGCACGGTAATGAGACGGGGGCTTATCATCACAGCGCTGATAGCGCTGAGCGCCGCAACTGTTGTTGTGGGTGGACCAGTGCGCTCTGGCGTCCTCGATCAAACCGTCACTGCCCTGGCGCAATCCGAATGTGCTGATGTTCGAAATGCACTCGAAGACGGTATCCCGATTGAACCGGGATTCCGTCAGATGGAGTATGAATTCCCGACCAATGAACATGGCATCAAAGGGCGCCTTTGCCGCCTGCATTCCGTCGGGTCAGGAGCGCATATAGAAGGCGCGCAGATACGTTCTCTCGCCGACATGCATGCTTTTATCAAAGCTTCTCTTGAACACGCAGGTTGGCGCGAAACAGAAGAAACCAAACGCTTCATTGATCGCTCGCAATCGGGCAAGGATGTATTCGCACTTTACAAGAAAAACGCCATCTGCGTCGCCACCACGCTGATCAGCCCGGCACCCGGTTACATCCCTACAACGGATGTTGAATCAGACGGGCAAGTCTATCTCGGCTCACTTTTTCCGTATGAACGTGAATGGTGGATCGCCATAGACTGCTTCCATTTATGAGCCCGCATGACAGAACATTATGATGTTGTCATTATCGGCGGAGCTGCTATCGGCAGCTCAACAGCCTTTTTCCTGAGCCGCCAACCCGGCTTCGATGGACGCATTCTGGTCATTGAGCGTGATCCCACCTATTCGCGTTGCTCGACCACCCTGTCGGTCGCCTCAATCCGCCAACAGTTCTCTGCGCCAGTGAATATCCAGATGTCACAGTTTGGCGTCGAGTTTATTAAAAACCTTCCGATCGAATTTGGCCCGGATGCAGATATCGGGTTTCGCGAAAACGGGTATCTGTTGCTGGCGAGCGAAGAAGGCGAACCAATTCTTCGAAATAACTACGCCATCCAGAAGGAGCATGGTGCGAACACAGGTTGGCTTGAACCATCAGAAATCTCATCTCGCTTCCCCTGGCTTTCAACAGATGGCATCACTGCCGGATGTTTCGGCTTGTCTGATGAAGGCTGGTTTGACCCGAGCACATTGCTCAACACGTACAAAAAACAGGCCTGCCTGGCTGGGGTTGAATACGTTCACGGCGACGTCACTTCTATCGTGACCCGAAATGGCGCGGCGACGACTGTGCGGCTTGCTGACGGCCGGGAATTTGGCTGTGCAAATTTGGTCAATGCCGCTGGGCCAAATGCGCGCCGCGTTGCCGAGATGGCGGGACTAAGCATACCGGTCGAGGCACGCAAACGATTTGTTTATGTCATCGATTGTCGCGAGAAAGAAACGATTACAAATTGCCCGTTGCTGGTTGATCCGTCAGGAGTCTACGTCCGGCCGGAAGGCGACTATTTTATAACCGGGGTCTCACCGATGGCAGAAAATGACCCGGAATGTTTCGATCTGGACATCGAATATGATTTGTTTGAAGAGGTCGTCTGGCCCTCCCTGGCCGAACGTATCCCGGCGTTCGCGGCTATCAAAGTTATCAACGCGTGGGCCGGACATTACGCCTATAACACACTCGATCAAAATGCCGTGGTCGGGGCATCACCCGATATCCCCAACTTTTACTTCGCCAATGGCTTTTCGGGGCATGGCCTACAACAAAGCCCCGCCGTTGGCCGTGGCCTTGCTGAGTTGATTACGAGTGGGAAATTTACAACGCTCGACCTCTCGGAACTGGCCTATGAACGCATCCCTGCCAACAAGCCGTTTCGTGAAGCAAATATTATCTAGAGCAAATTGGGCCGCAAACCATTGCTTTTGAAAATGCCGCCGACCCCGACTGCAAGTGAGAGCATGCGATCACTTACCCATAATCAAAACACATATTAAGTTACACTTAATAGCATTTTACGTCATAGATAAATTGATAGATGTTACCTAACACTTTCCGCGACTTAATGGCGGAAGTTGGTGTTTTTCTAATTCAATCAATGAGAGAGGGTTTTCCTTATGGCGGTGCAAACCGAGGCAATTATCTATGATGGACCGGCAAACTGGAAAGGTGCGGATATTCGAGATTCGGACAATTGGAACTTCCGCCTAACAGGCGTCCACATTCAGGAAATAAAGGATGCCGTCAAAAAATCGATGGATGATGGAACCGATATCGTCGATCTCACCAACGAAAACTTTAAACTCCCAACTTTGGCGGGCGAACTCAAACGCCTATACGCAGATGTTATAAACGGCCGCGGCTTCTTTGTCGGGCACGGGATGCCGGTCGCGGATTTAGACCGCGAGGAAGTTATCCGTGCCTGGATTGGTATTGGAACACATTTAGGCGATCCCCTTCCACAAAACGCAAAAGGCCATATCATCGGCCACGTCAAAGATTTGCGCCGCGATGCATCGGACAAAAACCAACGCACGTTTGGCACCAATGAACGTCAGCCTTACCATACGGACAATTGTGATATTGTCGGCTTGTTATGCCTAAAGACGCCAAAATCTGGCGGATTATTCTCTCTGACCAGTTCCTATGCGGTCTACGAGGAAATGATGAAGCGGCGACCAGATCTGGTGAAGATTTTGGAGCAGCCCTACATTCAGGACCGCCGAGGCGAGGTGCCGGCCGGGAAGCAGGATACCTATGAAATGGCGGCGTATTATCAGCACAAAGGTCGCCTGCTGTCAGTCATTGACAGGAATTATGTAAAAGCCGCCCAAAACCATGATTACGTTCCACCGCTTAGTCAGGATCAGAACGATGCCCTCGACATGTTGGAGGCAATCGCCGAGGAAGACGGGTTTTATCTGGACCTTGAGTGGCAGCCTGGCGCTTTCGCGTTCGTTCACAATCATCAAATGTTTCATTCTCGGACGGCATATGAAGATTACGAGGATATCGACAAGATGCGACACAACCTTCGTTTGTGGCTATCGGCCCGAACGGGATGGGACCTGCATCCAAAATTCGAGGAACGTTACGGTGAAATCGAAGTTGGTAAAAAACGCGGCGGCATCATTCTGCCCGGTATTCAACTAACGACGCCAATGGAAGCCGAGTAAAATCATTTTCGGACAGGGCATCGTAATTGAACGATCACACCCTGCCTCCCATTCCATCTATCATTAGGAAATTTCATTATGAAGATGCTGATTGCCGGGGAGTGGATATCTACACCTGAAACCGTCGATGTCATCAACCCCTACACCGGCGAAGTCATTGATACGACGCCATCGGCGACCATCGAAGATGCCGAAAGGGCGATTACTTCCGCTCACCGGCACAAGAAAATCATGGCCAAGATGCCGCGGCATTTGCGGGCCGGTATACTCGATAAAGCAGCGAGCATTATTGAGGACCGTGCAGAAGAATTTGCAAGAAGGATCGTTTCCGAAACCGGAAAGACGATTACCGAAGGACGCCGGGAGACCGCCCGCTGCGTAAATACTCTGCATCTGTCTGCTTCTTCCGCGCGGGCGTTTCATGGTCAGGCCATACCGTTCGACAGCATGGAGTCGGGTGTTGGAAAAGTGGGTTACTATCGGCGCGAACCGCTCGGCGTTATTCTGTGTATTACGCCATTCAACGACCCGCTCAACTTGGTCGCCCACAAATTGGGACCCGCCATCGCGTCCGGCAATACCGTTGTGTTGAAACCGTCGGAAATGGCACCGTTGTCAGCCATCAGTTTGTGCGAAGTCCTGATTGAAGCCGGACTGCCACCACTTGCATTGAACGTTATCACCGGCTCAGGCAAGAAACTGAGCGATCCGCTAATCAAGAATGATGTCATCAAAATGATTTCCCTGACTGGCGGCGTCGTTGCCGGTAAGAATATCGCCGCTGCCGCGGGAATGGTCAGGATGGCTTTCGAACTTGGCGGCTGCGGCTCGTGCATCGTGATGGATGACGGTGACATTGATAAAGCGGTCAAGACCTGCGTTTCCGGCGCATTTGCCGCCGCCGGGGAAAATTGTGTCAGCGTCCAGCGGGTCTTGGTTCACGCTTCCATATTCGACGAGTTCGAGGAAAAATTCATCACCGCGGCCAAAAATGTGTCTTATGGCGACCCCATGCGCGAAGATACGGAAATGGGCACAATGATTTCTGCTGCGGCCGCCACCGCCGTACAGCAACGTGTAGAAGAAGCAGTTGTCGAGGGCGCTACCGTGCACGCGGGCAATGTCCGTGATGGTGCGTTGTATGCGCCGACGGTTTTAAGCGGAATCAAGAGAGATGCCTGGTTAAGTACGAATGAAATCTTCGGGCCCGTCGTCGCTTTGTACCCGTTTGAAGATTTCGATGACGCCAAAGAATTCAGTAACGCCCCTGGTGGCGCTATTCACATGGCAATTTTTACGTCGAATATAAATCACGCCTACGAAGCTTTTGGTGATCTCGAAGCGAGCATGGTCTTGATCAACGAATCAACTGATTTCCGTATAGATGCCATGCCTTTTGGCGGTGCTGGCTCGGCGGGACTGGGCCGTGAAGGAGTCAAGTTCTCAATGGAGGAAATGACCGAACCCAAGGCGATTTGCGTTTCATTGGGGTAATATAACCCAATCGCAATTTTGCAGAGCCCCGCTGAAGTCCTAGCCCAATACCAGAATTGCCGGAAACGCCCTAATGCCTAGGGATCGGGCTGGCTACATCCAAACCCCATTTGTTGTCGCTGAGCCTCCCCGTAAGAGTCTGTCCTTCAGCCCGATACGCTTCACCGTAACCGAAGAGCGCGGGGGATCCGCCAGTGTGAAACATTAACACATTCTTCTTATCCGCCTTGCCAGCGACCGCCCGATCAAGCATCGCTGCCATGGTCTTCCCCATGTAACACGGATCGAGCATTAGGGCTTCATGATGAGCGCCCAGGAAAATTGCCGCGAATGCGTCCTGACCGGAGTGGCCGTATCCAGGTGCCAAATAGTCGTCAACAAGATGAATGTCATCGTCTGTGACTCTAGAACACATATCCAGCAGGGCCGCAATCTGCTTGAACCGGGTTTGCATGCGCGGGTATTGATCCTGAATATTGCGCCGCACGCATACACCTGTCACCCGAATGTCTGAGCCCAAGGCCCGCAGCCCGAACAACAATCCGGCGTAAGTATTACCGGAACCCGCGGGGACGACGATTTCGTCTATCGATATGCCGTCTTCATCAATTTGCTGCAGCAACTCCTGCGCCGCGATGACATAACCGAGCGCGCCCAGCGGCTTGTGATCAGGTGACATGGGGACGATGTAGGGATGACGTCCGTTCTCCCTGAGCCCATTGGCAATCACGTGAAGATTGTGGTCTGCGCCAGCTTCGTCCTCACCATCCGGATAGGAATGTACGGTCGCGCCTAGTAAATGATTTAACAGCACATTGCCGTTTTCCCGGTATTCCATATCCTGTCTGTTTACCCGTTCTTCCAGCTGGGCATGGCAGTCCAGGCCAAGTTTCCGGCAGGCGGCAGCAGCGGTACGCACGAAGTTCGACTGCACAGCGCCAGTCATCATGATTGTATCGGCGCCTTCAGCCAATGCCTCGCCGAGATAGAATTCCAGTTGCCGGACCTTGTTACCACCGAACGCCAATCCGTTGCAGTCGTCCCGTTTGACATAAAGGGAGCCGCCACCAACAGCCCTGCTCAAGTTTTCCATGTATTCCAGCGGAGTCTGTCCGACGGACAATCTGGCCCGCGGGAAATCGTCCAGGCATCCAATATTCGCATTTGTATCCAGCATTATCGTCATCCTTAGTTTTCCTGATGAAAGAACGAGTTGAAAATTCACTGCCGGAGTATGAATTTTCTTTTCTATATTTAATAATTCTATTTACGCTTTATAATATGCATTTAAGTAATACATCATTCTTCACGGTATTGATTTTCATGCACCTAAATCCCCGCCTTCTAACGATCTTTCAAGCGGCCATGCGTTCAGGGTCGGCTTCGGCTGCGGCGCTGCAAATTAACATTACCCAACCCGCCATCAGTCGCGCGTTGAAAGAGCTCGAGGAAACTGTCGGGTTTTCCCTGTTTCAGCGTTCGCGATATGGTCTAACGCCAACTCCTGAAGCGCGGTTGCTGGCGGTTGAGGTCGAACGGGCGCATGCGGTTTTCGACCGGGTTGGCGAGACCGCACGTATGATCCGCGACAAGGAACAAGGCCAACTTCGCATTGCCGCATTGCCCGCCTATGCTGACGGATTTGCTTCGCGCATGGTTGCGGACTTTATTGATGGTTCCCCGGGCATTGCCGTTCACCTGGTAGCTGCGAACCGCAACGAGGTAAATGCCATGATTAAGAGCCATCAGGTGGATATCGGCGTCACCGCCAGTGAAGACGAAGGGCTGGACTGGGGAATCTATGGCCTGCGCGTCAACGCATCTATCGACCGCTCAGCCGTTTGTATCTTCGCCTCAGGAGACCAACTGGAAGACTGTGACACAATTTCGGCCGCCGACCTGCAGGATAAAAGAATGATTCAGCTGACGGAAGGAAGTTCACTTCGCACGTTAGCAGAGAGGCGAGGCTTGTCCCGGTCCGCCCAATCCTATGCGCCGATCGAAGTCGGAGCTCAGACAACGATAGTCTCTCTGGTTGCATCTGGTGTCGGCGTTGGCATTGTAGACCCTGAAGTTATTTCAGACTCTGTTACCGGGCAGGTTTCAATGCGAAAACTCGCGTCACCGATCACTTGGTCTACAGTATTGGTCACGCGCGAATCGCCCGCAATTCCACGCGTCGCCGAAAACTTTCTTGCCTGGGCCGAAGACCACATTCACAAGTACTTAACAACGTTCTAACCCACTCACATGAAAATTCGGTCGTTTACAAGTGGGGATGCGCCATCGAGCGTGTGTTTGACCTTAGCCGCCGAACATCTTCTTCAGATTATCAAAACCGGCCTGATAAATGCCCTGAATGGCTTCCATGGCGTCGCCTTCCGGTGCGCCAGCCGCGTCGAACTCACTCGACCAGTCGATTTTACAGTTATCGCCTTCACCAGTGACCTTGATGGTCGCTGTGTAATTGGCAATGGGTAATGGGCTTTCGATGATCGAATAGGTATAGGTCCGCGACCCGTCGTCCATACTTTCCAGCTTCTCGACGATCTTCCCTCCACCAGCGAGCGCCAACGTCCGTTCCTGCCCGGCTTCATTAAGTTCGCTGTTCTCCACGGCCGGATGCCAGTCCGGCAATGCGTTAAATCCACCAATCATTTGCCAGGCCTGATCTGCTGACACGTTCAACTGCTGTGACATGGATACTTTTGCCATAGGTACTGCCTCCCCTTCACTTTTGAATTTGTTAGATGAACAGCTTACACGATCCGGTCAAGAATCACGAAACTGAATCCGGGACCACCTACAGTTTCGGGATCGTGCGGGTCTCGGGACACTTCATGCCACTCATTCGGGCTAATTTCGGGGAACCATGTATCGCCGGGCGGGTTGGCATGAACTTCTGTCATATAAAGGCGATCCGCCGCAGAGAGTGCCAGCGCATAAATCTCCGCTCCGCCGATAACAAAAACCTCGTCCTTACCCTCAATCAGGGAGATGGCTTCGGCCTTGCGAATGGCGCCGTCGAGGTCGTGGACAACATCCACTCCGTCAGCAGAAAAAGCCGTATCGCGGGTGATCACAATATTCACGCGTCCCGGCAAAGGCCTGCCAATCGACTGATACGTTTTTCGCCCCATGATCACAGGCGCACCCATCGTCACTTGTTTGAAGTATTTAAGGTCAGCTGAAATATGCCAAGGCATGGCCCCGTCAAGGCCGATCATCCTATTTGCGGCCATAGCAACGATTAGAGAAAGGCGCATGATAATTATACCGCAATCGGGGCGGCAATATGGGGATGTGACTCGTATCCCGTCAGTTCCATATCCTCAAAACGGAAAGCAAACAGATCATCGATATCCGGGTTTAACTTCATTTGAGGCAGGGCCATTGGCGTTCTGGAAAGCTGCTCTTCCACCTGCTCCATATGATTGGAATACAAATGTGCGTCCCCGAAAGTATGGATGAAATCACCCGGTTCCAGCCCGGTTACCTGCGCGACCATCATCGTCAGCAATGCGTAGGACGCGATGTTGAATGGCACGCCCAGAAATATATCAGCACTTCTCTGATAGAGTTGGCATGACAAGCGACCTTCGGCCACATAGAACTGAAACAGGCAATGGCACGGCGGCAAGGCCATTTCGTCCACATTCGCTACATTCCACGCGCAGACGATATGGCGGCGTGAGTTGGGGTTGGTTTTGATATCGCGAACCAGATTGGCGATCTGATCGATTTTGCCGCCGTCCGGCGCCGGCCAGGATCGCCATTGGTAGCCATAAACCGGGCCTAGCTCACCATTTTCATCAGCCCACTCATCCCAGATGCGCACACCATTATCTTTCAGATATTTGATATTGGTGTCACCTGCCAGAAACCACAGTAATTCATGAATGATTGATTTCAAATGCAACTTCTTGGTCGTCAGCACAGGGAATCCTTCTGCAAGATCAAAACGCATCTGATAGCCAAACACACTTTGCGTCCCGACGCCTGTGCGGTCTCCGCGAAACACACCTGTGTCGCGAACGTGCCTTAATAGATCAAGATATTGCCGCATTAAAAACCCAAACACCTGTTACTTCGTTTCCAGCCTCATTCTAACGCGTCCTACCGCCCGGTCAAAAGGCAGCGAATTCAGGCCCGGTGAATGGGTTGATCAACGCTAAAAGCATCCGAATCGGCGGCAAACAAAACAATGTCTCAAGACAGACAAAATGATTCGCCAGCGATCTTGATAACTCATACTCAAAGCTATATCACTCCGGCACTGCATCTCAGAAACTGATCAGGCATCGTAGATCATGCACAAGAACATAGACGGGAAAGCCCTCGCTGGAAAAATTCTGGCTGAGGTTGCCGAAGATGTTACGGAACTGGCGACAACCGGATGGCCACCAAAACTGGTTGCCATCGTGGTTGGAGATTCCGCCCCCGTCGCCCTTTATGTCCGCAACCAGCGCCGAACTGCGGAACGGGTGGGCATTGAGTTCGAAGAGCGTAATTTTCCGGGCGACAGTACGGAAGAAGAGGTTCTTGCCGCCATCGCGTCCATGAACGCAGACCCTCGGGTCACTGGCATCATTCTTCAGCGCCCCGTTCCTGATCACATGAATATTCGCCGGCTGCAATCTGGTGTTCACCCGCTAAAAGATGTCGAAGGCATGCACCCGGCCTCCATCGGTGACATTGTCTACAATGACATTCGCCTGGGGCCGTGTACGGCGATGGCTTCAGTTGAGATGCTGAAGCAAACCGGACTGGAACTGGAAGGTCTTGAAGTCACAGTGATCGGCCATTCGGAAATTGTTGGGAAGCCGATTGCCTTTCTATTGATGGCTGAAGGTGCAACGGTCACCGTTTGCCACCACATGACCCGGAATGTTTCGGTCCATTCCAGAAGTTCAGATGCTGTCTTTATCGCCGTCGGCAAACCTAATCTTGTCACCGAAGACATGATCAAACCCGGTGCCGCCGTTATTGATATTGGCATCAACCAGATTACTGATGAAGACGGAAATACCAAGGTTGTCGGGGATGCAGATTACGAATCCTGCCAACAAACTGCAGGCTGGATCACACCAGTGCCCGGCGGTGTCGGGCCAGTAACGGTTGCTATTTTGATGCGCAACTCTGTAATCGCCGCGACTCGCCAGAAAGAACACTATGAAGGTAGGTTCGCAACCTAAATCCGTCTACGCCTTGGCTATCGTCACCACTGTATCCATCCAGCATTGTTGGCCGCTGACTGGTTCCGGGTTGTCGGGGATGATCCAGTTAGCGTGGGTGCCGCCAGATTCCCACCACTGATATTTGTCGTGATGCTCATCCTCAAGGGCGAACGGTGCCTTCTTACCAGACGCATAACGCCCACCCTGCCAACGCCCGAGATGCGTTGATATGGCGATCACCCCCGGCGCCACGGTCGGCGTAACCATCGCCGTTGCCGCGACCTTGTCGATTTCAGATTGAATGGTCAGCGCGTCGCCGTCTTTAATTCCCCGCGCTTCAGCCGTAACCGGGTTTATCCAGACGGGATTGTCGTGATGGATCTCGTTTAACCAACCACCGTTGCCCGTATTCGACAAGGCCAGCACATTGGTTTTGAATGTGGTCATGATCATTTCATCATCCTCCATCTTTTCATGACCCGGGATGGCGACATAAGATGGTAAGGCAGGCTGGCCTTTTGCGGCCAGGACCGTGGAGTAAACTTCGAACAGGCCCGACTTATTGAGCATGCCAGGCGCAAACCCTTCATAGGCATCGTCACCAATCTTTTGCCCAACGTAACCTTTATAGGCATCGGTCGTATCGGAATACCCCGCAGCCATGGCCGTGGCTTCATTCTCGACCCCGACCTTCTTCCAGTCCCAGTAAACGCCCGTTTTGGCATCTAGAATGACACCTTCCTCGGTCAACGCTTCTTCCTGAACTGTATTGCGATATGCGTTGTAGACGGGGACGGCATTTTTATCAGACCAGAGCCCCTTCTTCTTCATGCCCCTGAAACCACGTGCTTTTTTCTTCACCACCTTGGTCAGCTTACAGGCCTTTTTGATGAATTTTTCAGATGACGTGAAGCCAAGTCTGAGCCCCATTCGTTTCGCCAGATCACAGCAAACGTCCTTGAAATCCCGAGCCTCGCCCTGCGGTGCCACCATTGGCTGGCGCATGGCATATTCAGCGATCTGGTTTGCGGAAACAGCTTCTTCGATGTCATAGCGTTCCATATAGGTCGCATCGGGGAGGATCAGGTCAGCCAATTCTGCCGTTTCGTCATAGAACGGGGTGACGGCGACGGTGAAGGGAAGCAATGTTTCATCTTTCAGGATATCAATCATTGCCTGCGAGTCCCCGTTCGCATAAGCCGGGTTGTGGTGATACCACATGTAAACACCGGGACGTTCACTGCCGTCCTTGATTCGCCTCAAGGCAGAATGACCCGCGCCGAAGCCCGGCAACATAGCTGCGTCTTCAATAAAGGCCATTTTCCGGCCCTTAGGGGCTTTCTTTGCCACCGGATAGGTCCATTCAGGCGTCACAGCCCTGCAACGTCCCCCTTTGGTGTCGATGTTACCTGTGATCGCCGCAAGCATCTGGATCGCGCGTTCTGTTTCGACGCCGTTGAAATGGGCCGCCGTGCCGCGAGAACTGATGACACATGCTGGTTTTGTGGTCGCAAATTCGCGCGCAATACTAATGATTTGATCCGCAGGAACACCGCTAATGTCTGCCGCCCATTCCGCTGTGTACTGCTCAAGATGTTTTTTAAGGGCCGCGACCTTGTCATCTCTGGCGGCATTAATATCTTTACTAACCCGGCAGAAATCCAAAAACGCAGCGCCGCTGCCCATATACAGATCCTCGCTCATGATCACGTTACACATTGCGAGGGCAACAGCCAGGTCGGTGCCCGGTTTAACCGGTACCCAGCGATCCGAATTTGCCGCTGTGTTCGTCAGGCGAACATCAAAGGTTACCATCTTGAGACGGTTATCAACGGTGGATTTGGCAAGCCGTTTAGCCAGGGAGACAAAATTGGTACTTGCTTCAAGCACGTTTGACCCAAAATTCAGAACATAGCGTGCGTTATCGAAATCCCAATTGTCGATTTTACCACCCCATGTCAGTTCCTGTGCGGTCTTGCGCGCACTCTGCTGAAGGCAGGTCTGGCGAATGATTGACGCTGTGCCGTAGGTGGCGAGAAATACATCATCAATTAGTTTTTCAGCGCTTGTCGGAATCCATCCATGATGGAAAACGAATTTTTCTGGCGTGCCGTCATCACGCAGTTTTTTGAGACGTTCGGCCAGATCACCAAGCGCTGTATCCCAGGAAATTTTCTCCCATTTTCCCTCACCTCGTTTACCTGTCCGACGGAGCGGCGTGAGAATGCGGTCCGGGTCATAATTTTTCGTTGTGCCGGTTTGTCCTTTAGCACAAACCTTGCCCTCGTTCCTGATCGACGTCGGCTGACCTTCGATTTTGACCAGACGGTCATCTTCAAGATAGCCGATAATCGCACAACGACTGGGGCATTGGCCACAGATGCTGGGGATGGCTTTCAATTTATTGCCGCTAAGTTGCGAATATCCCTCGCCACCGTTCTTTAACGGATCGGCGGAAGCAATACCCGCAGGCAATAAAGGCGCACTTGCTGCGGCAACACCCAGTTTGAGAAAGTTTCTACGGTCGACCATAGGGTTCTCCATCAATATCTAGAGTGTGGCCGGGGCAGTGATCTGCCCGGCGGCGACGATGGTGTAACGCAGCGCAAAGCCACCAATAAGGATTGCCAGAGGTACAATCACTTCGATGGCAGCATGCGATTTGAATTTCCGCCCATGAATCAGTTTTGGGAATATCTGATAGATCTCAACGACAAACGGGATCGTCAACCCGACCAGCACGACCAGACCCCAAAACATTACGGCGAGATTCCCACCTGGCAAAATTGCCGACATTGCATACCGGACATCGCCAATGGTCAAATGGCCAAACAGAATAAACAGAAACACAACCATCAATTCTCCGGCCAACAGCAGGGCATCAGAGGAGATCAGCAGATAGCTGCTTTTTTCGTAATCTCCGCGAATTGCGATATCGTTGCTTTTGCGCCTAATGAAGACACCCGCCAGAATGATGACAGCAACCCCGGAAGAGAGCGCGGACAATGTAAACAGAGCGGAAAGGATCGGTGAATTCCAGAGTGGGCGGGCCGGCATTGCGCCCAACATGATGCCTGTATAAACAGCAACCCCAATCCCCAGGGGTACACAAATCCAGGCCAAAGCGCGCCGGAAAGGTGCCAGCTTGTCGCCCGGCCCCGCTGATGGCGGCAGGAAGGTCATCGCATAGAGAACGCTGAGCGTGATGAAGATGTTCAGGAACCAAGACCCTATCGACATCGGCGACAGATTGATCAGATGAAACAGATTGAGTGCCCGGAAGGGTTGGCCTAATTCAAACACGATCAGGAATGTGCCGAGCATGACCGGGAACGGCCCGATCAGGGCACCGCAACGCGCGATGGCAAACCTTGACGCACCAAACCCACCCTTGCGCAACAAGACAGAGCCGCTAACGACGACAGCACCTGCCCCCATTCCGGCGAGGAAGAAGTAGGAAATAACGGGTAAACCCCATGCTAATTCATGCATAACTACCTTCTCCCTTTTTCTTTGCGGTGCGTGGTAATACGGACGTCGTACCAGCCACGTTCATTCTCGTGCTCGTCTGAATGGTCCGCACCGATATAGTAGACTTGTGGTTCCGTCCCCTTACCCGGTCTCAGAACGGTTGTCGGATTGGTCGCCAGTTGACGGGAAATTTCGCTTTCTGGATCACTGAGATCACCGAAGATGCGTGCCCCGCCGATACATGAATTAACACATGCCGGATCGAGACCCTTGGACACCCGATGGATGCAGAAGTCACATTTTTCGGCAAATCCGGTAACCGGGTTCAGGAATCGCGCATCATAGGGGCAAGCCTGAATACAATATTTGCACCCAATGCACTGACCACTATCAACAACGACAATGCCGTCCTGCGGGCGTTTGTACGTAGCACCCGTCGGGCAGACATCAACGCATTGCGGATGGCGGCAATGGTTACAAAGCCTGGGCAGGAAGTTTCTAGAAACATTTGGGTACGTCCCTTTTTCCGTATATTCGACCCAGGACCGCGTCACACCCAACGGCACATCAAATTCTGACTTACACGAAACACTGCAGGTATGACACCCGATGCATTTTCGCGTATCGATCAACATACCGTAATGTTTTTGGCGCTGTTTGTTCGATTCCGGTGTCGCTTTTGCACCTGCCAGGACGGCACCCGCAGAGGCAACCGTAACTGCAGCGGCGCCACCGACGAGTTTCTTCATGAAACCCCGGCGCGCCGCTGTGATCTTATTTTTCATACTCATATCACGCTCCTCAATTGCCACTCGGCGCGGGTTTTTTGAACGCATTTTTACGTACATCAACAGACCGATGTACGAGGTTGTTATGGCATTCGATACAGGTTTTCTTTTCCTTCAGGGCCAGCTTGTGAGCATTGACCCCGCGGTCGCGGGTGAATTTGATTTCAGCCTCAATATGACAGTCCCGGCAGGTATTTCCGTCATATTCATACAACCGATCTCGAACCCGGTACGCCGTCGCAGCGCGTGGCGGAATCCAGTCCCCAGCACGCTCAGCATCCCGGTCGCGCATATGCCCAAACAAATCGGTGAAACTGACGAAATGGAAATAGGCGTAAGTTGTATTCCACCATCCTTTAGGAAGATGACAGTCAACGCAGGTCGCCTGAGTACCTTTTTGCCCGTGCTCGCGCTGGTGCGGCTTGCTCGCCGTCAGCCGCTCGTCCGGATTAAACTCCCACGGCAGATGGCAATAATTGCAAACCGCGTCCTGTGCCACAAATTTACGGGTGACGGGTTCGTAGGCAAATATCCAGGCGATGATCAGGACAACGAGAACCCCAATGGCGATATTGACGATACGCCGGTAGTCCAAGAGTTTAAAAAAGATGTTCACGCTAGCCCCCTGTCATCCAGAGAAATTGATAAAAAAATTGCCTTTTGGCCGATGTCCGGGGTCGTGCCCGGCCTTTTTACAGGGCCGGGCACTTCCTCAGAGCTTGGACTTAGCTCAGTTGAGCTTGGTTGCTTCGATGTCAGCCTTTGCGCCGAATCCGATTGTCATCGGGAAGGACACATGGTGACCACGAGTGGTGATATTGTCATCGTGGGTGCCGAAACTGAACGTATACACGCCACCTTCTTTAAGGGTCTTGTCGTCAGGGTTCGTCAGACCCAGTTTGCGTGCCCATTCAACTGTCCATACGCCATCTTTCCAGACGCCTTTGGAGCGGTTGTTATCAGCAGCAGAACCCTTGGAGTCTTCGCGACTGACCAGATATTTCGGGATCAAATCGCCTTCTTTCCATGCGACTTTCGGATCAAACTTGACCGCATTCTTTTCGCGGATAAGTGTGGTTTCCATCTTGCGGATATCTTCAAGCCGAACAGAATTTTTGCCAAATTTCTTCGCATCAAACATGTACTTGGGTTCATGCGTTTTCTTGTTCACATTTGATTTGAACGGATTAGGTCCAGCATCACTGTTGCGATACTCAAGAACATAGAAGTCATCAGACATCCCGACCGGGTTGGAGCGGTGACCGCGCCATTGCATCAAGTCAAGGAAGCCGCCAGCGGCTTTGACCTTGGCGATTTCTTCAGGGGTTTTACCCTTGTCCCAGGATGCATTTACGTCGGTACGCGATGACGGCAGGTACTTACGCACATCTTTTTTCTTCAGATATTTGAACAACGCATTGGCTTTTACGTCCTTCGTTTCAGGGCGGTCAGGGCTATCGCGTTGACCGTCGTGGCAGGTCAGCCAGCAACCCTGTTCTTTATACATCGGCACCGTGCCGTCATCGATCATCATCGACATACGATCTTCATAGATACCGGGCTGTTCGCCGTCCTGGACAACTTCGTCAAGTTTCGGGTAACCGTAGGCTTTCCACTCCTTACCATTGTAGCGAAGGTAGGGGTGGGCCGTACCGGCATAATTGTTCAGTGTTTTCCACTGGAAGCGGAAATAGGCGTCATCTTTGTCATACGCCACCTGGAATTTCAGATTAATAAGGCCGTTTTTGCCTTCAACGGGCATCGGTTCCAGATCATGTCCACCAACCAGTTTCTTGCCAATCTCAGCTTCTTCATTCAAATGGCAAGCAACGCAAGCCTGACCTTCCTTGGTTTGCAAATCGGCGCGTTTGTGTTCAGGGCTACGGAGCCACTGATATGTCGATTGTCCAGGCCAGAATAACTTGATTGTCTTGGTCGGAACATTTGACCAGTCAACAGCTGCCGGATCACCCGCGAGTGCGGGGGCTGCGATCAGAGCGGCAACTCCAAAAATTAATGCAGTACGTTTCATGAGACTTCTCCGAAGTGTGTAAAAAACGGTTACAAAAAATTCTGCTTTAAACCTTCACGTCTGATTGGTGTTTTTTTAAGATGGGCTCCTTAGAAGTTTCGATTGTGCGGATTGTACATATTTCGCCTGTTCAACGCTTTGACATACATCAAACGCTTTTGACTTTCTGAAACGCTTGCCAATTCGGGCAAGAGCACCAATCTAAATGACAATTAACACAGGAGACCCGACGATGACTGAACAGGAAAACCTAGCCGGAAAAACATGCGTCCCCTGCCAGGGCGGGGTACCAAGGCTTGATTTGGACGCGGCAAAGCAATTGATTAATCATCTTGGAAGCTGGGGCCTGAACGAAGATGCGACGCGTATTGAGCGAAATTTCGAATTTAGAAATTTTGCCGATGCCCAGGCCTTTTGCAATCAGGTCGGGGATCTGGCCGAGCAAGAAGGTCATCATCCCGACATTAACCTGGGATGGGGCTATTGCACCGTGACATTTCAAACTCACAAAATTCGTGGGCTTCACGAAAATGATTTCATCATGGCAGCCAAGGTTAACGAATTAACCTGATGATCGCGATTGCAGTTTCCGGCATTTACCCCCATATTAGGTATGCCGGTTTACCGGCTATGGCGATAAACGCTTGGCGGAATAAGCGTTACGGACCCGGGGGCAGTGCCCGGCGCCTCCACCAGTTTTACCCCTGGCCGCACAATTGGCAGGCCGGGGGTCTACGGGGGCGAAACAGGATCGACGTGCGTAGTAAAGGCTTGAGTTTTTGCTCGGTGGGGCTCCGCCGTTACCGGACCAAATATAGTAGTTGCAAATGACAACTATGCTCCGATGCGGGCTGCTGCGTAAGCGGTCGCCTAAATCAGCTTAAAGTCCTCTCGGTTAGCACCGTTGGGCGGGGTTCGGAGGGCGCCTGGCAACAGAAGCCCTCCACTTTCATAAAATCTCCGAAAATTCCCTTAACGAGTCTGGCATCACCCGTCCGATCAGGTTAAAACTTTGGTATGGAAATGGATGAAGATAGCCCGCTACGTTACGACTTGTGGATCGAAGATGCTTTACGCACCGTCATCCGCCGAACCCTCGCCTATGCCCAATCCAATGGCTTACCCGGCGAACATCATTTTTACATTACATTTCGTACCGCTGATGATGGAGTTGAAATACCGGATTTCCTGCGCAACGACCATCCGGAAGAAATGACAATTATTCTCCAGCATCAGTACGAAGACCTGAGTGTTGATGAAGAATTGTTTCGCGTGTCCCTGCGCTTCAACGGAAAACCGGCACATCTGGTAATTCCATTGTCCTCTATCATTTCCTTCGCTGATCCGTCCGTCAATTTTGGTCTGCAGTTGAAAATGGTGACGCTTGAAGAAGAAGAGAGCGAGATGGGGTATGGATATCCGTCTGATGATACATCCGTCTCGGATAACACCGACAGTGCCGATGAAAAAGTGGATGAACCTGTCCGAGGCGAGGTTATTGCGCTGGATGCTTTTCGCAAAAAAACCTGACGGTGTCTTCACGTTTTACCAAAGCGCTGACCGCCTGAGCTTTCCCTTATTTCAGAAAGAGAGATGTGAGTCATGAGTGAATATGTCCATCACACCATGTTCCCCCTCGGCGATGATCCGACGTCGTACAGAAAACTCTCTAGCGATTATGTAACCACGGCCGAGTTCGATGGCGAGACTGTTCTTAAAATTGATCCGGAAGCACTTAAGCTTCTGACATTCGAAGCTTTCAAGGATGTCTCCCACCTTCTCCGCCCGGCACATCTGGAAAAGCTCGCAGGTATTCTTGATGACCCGGAAGCGTCTGATAATGACCGCTTTGTCGCGCTTGATCTTCTAAAAAACTCGAACATTGCCGCCGGCGGGATTTTGCCCATGTGCCAGGATACCGGCACCGCCATTGTCATGGGCAAAAAAGGCCAGAACGTTTGGACGGGCGGCGGCGATGAAGCAGCAATTTCAGAAGGTGTGATGAAGACGTATCTGGAAACCAACCTTCGCTACAGCCAGGTTGCCCCTCTTGATCTGTTCAATGAAAAAAACACCGGTAACAACCTGCCCGCCCAAATAGATCTTTATGCAGACGAAGGCGATGCCTATAAATTTCTGTTCGTCGCCAAGGGCGGTGGTTCTGCCAACAAGACGTTCCTCTATCAGGAAACCAAAGCGCTACTGAACGAAGAGCGCCTGATGCAGTTTCTGGATGAGAAAATACGCACATTGGGCACCGCTGCCTGCCCACCATATCATCTGGCGATTGTTATCGGTGGCACATCAGCGGAACTTAATCTGAAAACCGTTAAACTGGCATCGACGGGATACCTGAACGAATTACCAACCAGCGGCAACGAACATGGTCAGGCCTTTCGTGATACGGAATGGGAAGAGCGGGTTCTTAAAATGACACAGTCGATGGGCATTGGCGCGCAGTTTGGCGGCAAGTATTTCTGCCACGATGTTCGCGTTGTTCGCCTGGCCCGTCACGGCGCCTCCTGCCCGGTCGGGATCGGGGTCTCTTGCTCGGCAGATCGACAGGTCAAAGGCAAGATCACCAAAGAAGGTGTTTTCCTGGAGCAGTTGGAAACCAACCCGGCGCGGTTTCTACCCGAAGTGACAGATGAGCATCTGGATGATGTCGTTGTCAAAATCAACCTCAACCAACCTATGACAGATATTCTTGCGGAGCTCAGCAAGCATCCAGTTAAAACACGAGTTTCTTTGACCGGATCGTTGATCGTTGCGCGCGATATCGCCCATGCAAAATTGAAGGAACGCCTTGATTCAGGCGAAGACCTTCCGCAGTATTTCAAAGACCATCCGGTCTATTACGCAGGCCCTGCGAAAACGCCTAAAGGATACGCATCCGGCTCTTTCGGGCCAACAACGGCAGGGCGCATGGACGCTTATGTTGAGCAATTCCAGGCCAATGGTGGTTCAATGATCATGCTGGCCAAGGGTAATAGATCGAAAGCCGTGACCAAGGCCTGTGAGACTTATGGCGGGTTTTATCTAGGCTCCATTGGTGGCCCGGCGGCGCGTCTAGCACTCGATTGCATCACGAAAATTGAAGTTATTGAATATGAAGAACTTGGCATGGAAGCGATCTGGAAAATCGAGATCGTAAATTTCCCGGCCTTCATTGTGGTTGATGACAAGGGCAACGACTTCTTCTCGGAATTTATGAAATAAGGTGGCCACATTATGAGTAGTTTAGGCAAACTCGAGAGTTTCCCGCGCGCCCATTTGGCCCGCACACCAACACCACTGGAAGCCATGCCTTCCTTAACGAAGGAACTTGGCGGACCAAGTCTTTATGTAAAACGCGATGACATGACCGGGCTAGCCTTTGGCGGCAACAAGGCGCGCCAATTGGAGTTTTATTTCGGTGAAGCGGTGACCGAAGGCGCCGACGCGGCCCTGATTACCGGTGCTGTACAATCGAACTTCGTGCGCTCGGTTGCGGCAGCAGCAGCAAAACTTGGTATGAGTTGCCACGCACAACTGGAAGAACGGGTTCCAGATACCGACTTCGCCCATCGTAACTCCGGCAATGTCCTGCTCGACAAACTTCTTGGCGCTATTATTTACAATTACGATGAAGGCGAAGATGAAGCGGGAGCGGATCGTCGGCTTCGTGAAATTGCTGACGGCCTGAAAGCCGAGGGGAAAACACCCTATATTATCCCGTTAATGCCTGGGCACCCTCCGTTGGGTGCGCTGGGTTATGTGGTAGCTGCGCAGGAAATTCTGGATGATCTCGAACAACAGAACCTTCAGATCGATGAAATCTTCGTCGCCTCCGGAAGCACATCGACACACGCAGGATTGGTGTTTGGGCTCCGTGCTTTGGGTTCAAAAATCGCGGTGATGGGAGTCTGTGTCCGCCGAACCCGCGAAGAGCAATTTCCCCGCGTCAAAAACCGCTGCCAAGAGATTGCCGAGTTACTGGAATGCGATAACCCGGTTTCCGATGCTGACATTCTCTGCATGGACGACACATTGGCACCGGGGTACGGACAATTGAATTCAAAGGCTCTGGAGGCGCTTCGTCTGGCTGCGTCAAAGGAGGGGCTAATCCTTGATCCCGTTTATACCGGCAAGGTTATGGCAGGCATGGTTCACCGAATTCGCGACGGTGCCTATGCTTCTGACTCCAATGTCCTTTTCTTGCACACGGGTGGTCACCCGGCCCTGTTCGCCTACGAGACCGAACTGACCAAGGCTTTGGATGGCAACACTTGACGCTTCCCCATATAATTTTCAACGGCCCGGACGATGCCTCCTTGACCATTGCACTGGCGCATGGTGCAGGGGCACCCATGGACAGCTTGTTCATGCAGACATTCGCCGAACGCCTTGGAGATAAAGGCTTTCGCGTCGCCCGGTTTGAGTTTCCATACATGGATGACCGCAGGCAGTCCGGCACAAAGAAACCGCCAAACCGTGCGCCTGTATTATTGGCGACCTGGAATGCTGTAATTGATCATCTGGGTCCAGGCAACCTGATCATCGGCGGGAAATCCATGGGCGGGCGTATCGCCAGCATGGTCGCAGCGGAACGCGAACAGGGCGATGTCCCGCCGAAAGGTGTAGTTTGTTTGGGTTATCCGTTTCACCCGCCTGGTAAACCGGAAAAACTCCGCACCGAACACTTGCACTCGCTTGCAACACCGACCCTGATCTGTCAGGGGACACGTGACAGTCTCGGGACCAAGGCCGAAGCTGAAACCTACCCACTATCAAAATCCATCCGGTTTCACTGGCTTGAAGATGGGGATCACGGCTTCAAACCACGTAAGAAGTCAGGATTGACGGAAGACGAGAACTGGAATTCAGCGATCACCGCCATGGCGGAATTCGCCATCACTCTTTGAAATTTCCCTAGACTACGTAATGCTCGTTCGGGTACTCGGCGAAATACCGATCTCTTCTGTCGACGATGACAGTAACAATATTTGAGCCTTTTTCCATCGTCTTGGCCATCTCAATGGCTGCGCAGACGTTGGCACCTGATGACATGCCGCAGTAAAGCCCCTCTTCGCTGCATAACCGGTCAGCCATGTTCTTGGCATCAGCGTTTTCAATTGTGATTTCGCGGTCCATGAGGTTGCTTTCAAGAACATCTTCGATCAAGAACCGCAACTTAGGCCCACCGAAATTTTCAAGTGCTTTGTGAACAGCCCGAGAGCGCACCCATTCAATTCGCGGATCATCCGTCGGCACCACACCGGCAACCTTGATGTCGGGGTGTTCCGTCTTCAAAGCTTGAGCAACGCCGAGAAGCGTCCCGCCTGTCCCGACGGACGCTACCCAGGCATCAACTTTTCCATCCATCTGCTCGACAATCTCTCTCCCCGTATGTTCTCGGTGGGCTTTTGTATTATCAACATTGCACAACTGATTAGCCCACCAGTTTGACGGGTCGTTCTGTTGCAGGTCGTAAGCTTGTTTCATGCGAATGGCGACAAAGGAAGCCGCGCGTTCCACGCCTTGTAACTGATCGGCATTTTCCATGAACTCACAGATATCGATTGGCGTTACTTCTGCACCATAGAGTCGGGCAATGCGGACCCGATCAGCAGAATTATAGGCGCTCGAGAGCTGAGCTGGTAAAAATATCTTAACTTCGTACCCTTTCACGTTCCCGACAAAAGACAAAGCTGGCCCTGTATTACCGGTCGATTGATCAACAATAGTTCCGCCCGGTTTGAGATCGCCACGCTTCTCAGCTTCCTCAATCATGCACAGCGCCATGCGGTCCTTGATACTGCCACCAGGGTTCGTGAATTCGCATTTGACGAATATGTCAACGTCAAGACCATCGGTTACATGATTCAGCTTAAGCAATGGTGTATTGCCGATATGATCCAAAATTGTCACGTGTTCAGCCATCTTTCTGTCCCCCTACCATCCCCACATAATCATATTCCCCAACACCTTGCAGGACGAGAAAAGTAGCCGACGTATCTCCTGCGTTGGTGACGAGATGCGGGCGCTTTGCTTCTGCCACGCAGCTTTCACCCGGGCCGAGATTGAATTCCTGCTTGGGGTTTTGCAGGAAAATTGTCAAATTTCCTTCAAGCACATAGAAGGTATCACTGACATTGTTATGAAAATGCCAGGGAACGGACTGGGTCGGCGATATCTGCAACTCGCTGATCCGAAAACCAGGACGTTCGAGATGGCGGGCGCGATGCTCAACCTCGTACAATCCACTTGCATCTTTTATCGGCTCCATTGAGCTCCCCCCTATACCTATTGGATACGAAATGCAGTTTTAGTCTTTGACCCTCGCGTCGCGCTTTTTCAACTCATCCAAAACTTCTTCATAAATACTAACAGCAACACCGGGTGGAATATCGCTACTTTCATCGGCCAACTTGGTTACAATTGGACCGGTGAGAATCGCTGCGATAATTTTATTTTCATCCATTTTATTTCCGATCAATTATCTGTTTGGTTTTATTCATATGTGATGATGAGTTTAACAAGTTGATGGGGCAAGTGAAATGACTGGTTCAGGCGGCGCCAAACTCAGAAAAAGGTCCGTACGTATCGCTGGGCACCTGACCAGCATTTCCCTGGAACAGGTTTTCTGGAATGGTCTCAAGAAGATTGCCGATTCTCGGAACCTGTCGGTAAACGCTCTAGTCACCGAGATTGACTTCGGGCGCGAGGGCAACCTTTCAAGCGCAATCCGGGTCTACGTATTCGAGAACGCTGAGCGCTAGCCTTACTTAAACAACTGCTTCAGCAGATCCTGTGGATTGATGATCGTTTTCTGCTGCTGTTGAGGCTGAGATTGCGTGCTCCGTGGCGGCGGAGGCGTATCGCCAGTTTGGCTGGTGGTGCCGCTCGATGGTTGTTGCTGCGTAGTCGTTCCGCCGCCGAGAATCCCTTTCAACAAACCGCCGATTCCCTTCGGTGCCTTGTTGAGCAGAAGATTAGCACCTGGGATTGGCACTTTCGACCCCAACGCAGCCCCCATATCGACATCAACCTTCGGTGCATCAAGTGGGCCTGAGATTGAGAACGGTACGGCGTTCGCTGTTTCACGGATTTTTGCCTGCAGTAATTGTGTCAGCGCGCTTTGAACCAACTCAATCTGGCCATCGACCTGCAGGTTCCAGTTCGGCAAATCAACGGTACCCGCCGCCGTGCCATTACCGATACCGGAAGCCAATGTCAGATCATTTGATACGGCCACACCCTTAGCCATTTTGAAGGAACCGGAAACATCCGCCCGCTCCCCTTTCTTACTGACACCAAACTGATTAAGCGCCGACACCAGGCCATAAATGCCTGAGAACACCGACCCTTCGGTCTTTTTGGAGACATCAACATCGTTCATTGCAAAGGTGCCGTTGCCAGCCAAAGCCGAGACAAAGTCTGCGATGCTCCGCCCGCTGGTTTGAAGACTGAGATCAACGCCCAGTTTCCCTTCAGCCGCCGCTTCGCCGATAACAGCCCGCAAGGCTTTTTCGATACGAATACCGGTTACTTTGATAACGCTGTCGATCTGGTTGGATGGACCCGCGCTAACGCGTGTGTTTATTGCCAATGCCCCGCCAAACAAATTCCCGGCAAAACGGCGTGTGTTTAAAACACCGTCCTTGATCACTGCAGATACATCAGCTTTCTCAACCAGATACTTGCCAATAATGATGACAGGTGACTGGAGAGAGATGTCCGCATCAAATTCCTTTAGCATGGAGAGATCAATCGGGTCTGCGTTCCACCGCCCACGCATAGCGGCAAGCTGAAATGTTGGGTTCTTGCCCCTAATTGCACTGCCAGGCCAGGCCACTGGTATCACCTGCACCCCACCCCAATTCAGATCATCCAGCCCCGCCTTCTTCGTCGCAGGCAGGAATGGATCAACAGTCAGGGCGCCCGTTTTCAAATTGGCGGTCAATTTCGGTTTTGCACCTTTGAGATCAAGCGCCGCATTGCCGCCCAAAGTGGCTGCCCCGATTCTCCCCTGAAGTCCGTCCAGCGATATGGATTTCGGGTTCCCCTTGGCACGGAAAGAAACATCAAGCCCGCCAATCTTGCCCGAAGGCCGGTAGGTAGTGCCAAATGCCCGGATGAGGCGCGCGGCATCCGTGTGCTTTGCTGATATCTTGAAGTCAAACATATCTGAGATTGGAAGGACCGATAGGTTTCCTACCGCATTGACACTGGCACCGGCAATTTTGATTAGGGATTTGATCTTTGGCTTCAACAAATTTCCATCGACCAGGCTGTCCATGGAAAAGGCCCCAAGCTTCTTCATATCGAGCCCTGTGTCAGCGCCGATAAATTTCATCAATGGTCCAAGGTTTTTACTGGACGATTTTATCCGCAATCCCGACGCGCTCGGCAGGCCCGTCAGGTTATTCAGCTTCCCCGTAACATTGGCAGTCGCCCCTGCAAAACGACCGACACTGAGGCGGCGTAGCTCCAGATTGCCGTTATAAAGCGTCCCATCAATGCGTGCATCGCGAATTTGCTCACCATGATAAACCAGTGATTTAACCTGGGCTTTCAAGTTCGCATCAAAGGCGCCTAACACTCCAAGGCTTTCGAAAGGAGACTGTGGATTTTCTTTTGGTTGAGCCGGTTTGGATTTGGTGGTTTTTGCTGTGGTTGGGGCAGGCTCAGCCTGGTTGGTTTTTTTAGGCAAACTTTTTGGTAGGTACGCATCAACATTGATCCGGTCTAGCGCCACGCTAACGCCCAATGACGGGCGCTTGCGAAGTGCTACCGTTGCCGCCCCGGTCAGGCGGGAACTGTCGAACCGCAAATCAAGCCCTGTCACCTGAACCTGCTTAGGCGTCGCGTTAACCGCACTTTTGAGGCTCAGCTTACGTAACCGATCTGATGGCACCCCCGCCAGATCTGTACCAAGCCAAGTGAGAACGCCACGGAGATCATTAACCGTCGTTTCCACTTCACCAACAAAATTAGGCTCCCCACCGGGTGCTGATACCGTTCCGAAAACGGCTATATCCGATCCCCCCGGGAACTGCGCCGACATCTGGCTCAGCGTCACCTGACTATTGGCAACATCCGCGTTGATCGCAAAATCACGAATTATGCCATCGCGATACTCAACGGTATCTACAGACAAGATAATCGAGCCATTCAAATCGGCCGGAATGATAAGTTTCGCAGGTTCGGAGACAGCAGGCGGCAGCTCAACTTTGGTTGACGCAACCTTCGCTTTCTTCGCCGGTTTGGACGCAGTTGACGATTTTGACACTTGCGCCGCGTTTGTATTTGCCGCCGCCAGCCATTTATCAATATCAAAACGCGTAGCTGATAGCCGTATGGCGAAATCTGTTTTAGCGGCGATCTCGACGGCGATATCGCCGGTTGCCTTCGAGTCGGCGATAGAGAGTAGTAAGTCTTTCACCTCGCCGCCGGCCGCCGATCCCGATATCTCTGCCTCAATACCGAAGGTCTGAGCAAGCAATTCAGGAGCCCGCTCACCGGATACAGCCGTGATAAGCGTCGCCAGGTTATTGCCACCGCCCTTTATATTGCCTTTGAAGCGTGGATCATCAGTCAGCCCGAGCAAAATGCCGACAATTTGAAAACTCGCCTGATCCGGCGCAACGCCAACGTTCACATTTATCGGTACGGTACGGTCCTGGATAACTGCACCAATGTTCAAATCATAGGTCAGCGGGATTTTACGCGCTGTCATCGTACCTCTGATCTCAAACGGACCCTTCAGAGAAGCCGCAGCAATTTGTGCATTGATAGCATCAACACGCTCATTAACCCCGGTAGTCAGGTCGCTGTATAACAAGGTTCCGCGTTCAATGGTGAAATTATCAAGAATGAACGCTGGGCCAGCATCAGACCCGTTCAAACTTGCTGAACTTTGGCCGCCCGAAGATGCATTTTCAGATGGGCTAGCTGCGGCTTCAGGGGCTTCGAAAACCCAGTTCTGTCGGCCATCCGGCAAAACCTCAAGCGCAATAACAGGTTCGACCAGTTTTACGGTTTGAATTTTGACCTGCCCACCCAATAAAGGAGCCAGGGCAATACGCACCTCGGCGGATTTCAGGCTAACCATCCGGGCTGCAGATGCGCCTTCCATGTTTGATATTGAAACGTCATGGACAACAACAGCGGGCGACGGAAGAACGGTAATCCGAATGTCGCCTTTGATCTCCAGATCGCGTCCAGTGAAGTTTTTAACCTGTTTGGTGATTTCGCTTTTGTAGTCATTCCAGTTGATCAACCCCGGACCGATCAAAACGGCCGCGACCAACAGAACAATTAGAGCAACTCCGCCCCACAGGACTTTTTTCACGTTTATTCTCCGCGTTTTATGTATTTTTGATCCCTGATGCTCCGGCGCGCCACCAGCATGATCAAAGAAGAAGTGTATTCTTAACTATAGATCAGGACAACACCAGTATCGCTCGAAAATCGTTGACGTTGGTGCAGGTTGGTCCAGTGATCACCAGTCCACCTGCACGCTCAAAAAACCCGTATGAATCATTATTTTCAAGATAGGCACTAGCATCCAGACCAAGTTTCCCTGCAGTTGCCAGTGTTTCTGGTGTCACCATGGCACCAGCATTATCCTCACTGCCATCAATTCCATCGGTATCGCAGGCCAGAACATGTATGTCCTTTGCCTCATTCAACGCAATGGCCATGGCAAGGGCATATTCCCCGTTCGGGCCACCGCCGCCATTCCCTTTCAGCGTCACCGTCGTCTCGCCACCCGACAACAAAACGGCAGGAGCCTTGATCGATGCTATTCCCCTTTGCACCTCAAGCGCCAACTCGGCATGTTTGAACCCGACGTCTCGCGCTTCCCCTTCCAGATCGTCACCCAAATTCAATACTGCCAGCCCAGCCTTCGCCGCCACATCTGCCACCGCAGCAAGGCTGACCTTCGGCAATCCGGCAAAACGAAGAGTGGTGTTGTCAAACACCGGCGTGCCCGGTTTCGGCGTTTCCTCCCTGGCGTCCGCCAGATATTTCTCGACTGCTGCGGGCAGCTTAATCCCATATTTTTCAATCACCGCCAGCGCTCCAGCAAATGTTGACTCATCGGGAACCGTCGGGCCCGACCCGATTACCGCTGGAACATCACCGGGCACATCAGATATCAGCAAGGTAACCAGTCGCGCCGGATATATTGCTTCGGCCAATCGGCCACCCTTGATCGCGGAAAGATGTTTTCGAACACAGTTCATTTCTGAAATATTGGCACCCGAAGCCAAAAGCAATTTGTTGACCTGCTGTTTGTCTTCTAGCGTCAGGCCATCTGCCGGGTAACTGAGCAAGGAAGAGGCTCCGCCAGATATTAGCGCAATACAGAGATCGTCCGACCCTAGACTTTTTGCCAATTCAACAATACGCCCGGCCGCTTCATGCCCGGCAGCATCAGGAACCGGGTGTGAGGCTTCAATGATTTCTATCCTGGAACATGGAACGCCAAAGCCATATCGGGTAACCACCAGCCCAGTCAGCTCACCCGGCCAATTGCCCTCAACCGCTTTTGCCATTGCCGCAGAAGCCTTCCCCGCACCAAGCACGACCGTTCGCCCAACTGGTGGTTCAGGTAAATGCGGCGGCACACAGACAAGCGGGTCCGCAGCGGCGACAGCCGCGTCAAATAGTGCCCGCAAGAACTTTTCCGGGTTCTCGATCATCTCTGTCGTCATCTGAGTTCCAGTCTTGTTTAAACACGCACCACTTTGCCGGGGTTCATAATATCATCCGGATCGAGCGCAATTTTCATGGCCCGCATGACGCTGATGGCTTCACCGTGTTCTGCTGTCAGGAATTCTACTTTCCCGTATCCAACACCATGTTCACCCGTGCAGGTCCCATCCATCGCTAACGCGCGCATAACCATGCGCTCATTCACTTCCGTGATCCGTGCCATTTCATCGGCATCATCCGGATCCATCAGAATGCAGAGATGGAAATTGCCGTCCCCGACATGACCGACGATAGGGGCCGTCAGCCCGAAATCATCAACGTCTTTGCGTGTCTCGAGTATGCATTCTGCGAGACGGGATATGGGCACGCAAACATCTGTCGCCATGCCCTTGCACCCCGGACGAAGCGCCATCGCCGCATAATAGGCATCGTGGCGGGCCTGCCAGAGTTTTGTTCGCTCTTCTGTCTGGGTTGCCCATTGGAAATCACCCGCACCAAATTCAGAGGCAATATCGGCAACATATGTTGCTTGCTCCTCAACACCGGCAGGAGTGCCGTGAAATTCAAAAAACAGTGTCGGGGACTTTGGATAATCAAGGTTGGAGTACTTGTTGATCGCATCCATTTGCACCTCATCCAGCAGTTCGATACGCGCAATGGGGATGCCGCATTGGATGGTTGAAATCACCGTATTCACAGCAGATTCCAGATCAGGGAATGGGCAAACGGCTGCCGAGATGGCTTCCGGGATGCCGAAAAGTTTCAACGTTATTTCGGTAATAACGCCGAGCGTTCCTTCGGAGCCGACAAACACACGAGTCAAATCGTATCCGGCAGCTGATTTTCGTGCGCGGCGTGACGTTCGGATAATGCGCCCGTCCGATAACACTACCGTCAACGAGAGAACATTTTCGCGCATCGTGCCATAACGGACCGCATTGGTCCCTGATGCGCGCGTCGCGGTCATGCCCCCAATACTGGCGTCAGCACCCGGATCGATTGGAAAGAACAGCCCCTGATCGCGCAGGTATTCATTGACCTGTTTGCGCCGGACACCTGCCTGAACGGTGATGTCCATGTCCGCTGCATTGAACTCAATCACCTCATTCATTTCGGAAAGATCAATACAGACACCGCCGCGAAGCGCCGCTATATGGCCTTCCAGCGACGTACCAGTTCCATAAGGAATAACTGGCACTTTATGACCTGCACAGATTTTAACAATCTCGCTGACTTCTTCCGTGGAGCGGGCAAAAACCACAGCGCCGGGCGATACTGACGGATGATACGACTCATCATGACCATGCTGTTCACGAACCGCTTCTGAGGTTGATAACCTTTGCTCGACGACGTTCCTCAACTCGCCAAGGAATTCATCACTCAATTCGACGGGATCAGCTTGCATACATTCACTCCTTATAAACCGGCGGCAGTTTACTCCAGATAAAGGGATTCAAATACGTATTTTTTCTGATTTTTATTCGCTTCAATTGTGCCGATATCTCACGATCCGAAGGCCGTACGCACTATCCTGTTTCCCAACTTCCATCAATCATGATATGGTCTTCTATGGCCAATATCGTATCCGCATACCTGAAACCGTATCATCCTTCCAGCGGGCTGCCGCCTGCCAAGGAAACTGGCACGTCTGATGAAAAGCTGACGGATGCAGAAATTCGCAAACGCACGGCCCATGATACTATTGAGATCAGCGAAGAAGGCCGCACCATCATTAACCTTCAGCGCAACGAGGACCTGGCAAAAAACCTGCCTGACGCCTATGAGGATCGTGATGCTTATGACAAGGCGTTAAAAAAGGCCCTTGAAGATGTTGAGCGCATCGGCACACTGTTCAGTGAAGTTTTATTTTCACTCCATGACAGCCCGCTTGCCGGCATAGAAGACGACAACGCTGAAAATCAAAATCTTGAAGGCGATCAGGCGATTAATACCCTGTCCCAGGTTGCCGATCTGGCGAAGCAATTTCGTGAAGGTGATCTTGACCAGAACTCCTTCGTCAGCAGTCTCGGCAGGGCCCTGAAAGAGAACAATGCGGCGACATCTCTGTTTGCCGATATCGTGAATTCACGCATCGACCGGGGCTGATGGAATTTGGCTCAGCCTAAATCGCCTTGCCTTTTAATTGGCGTTTTATGTCTTTTACCTGTGCGCGAATTCCCGGCATATGCGGATGGATGCTCAGCGCTTTTTCCCAGACTTTGAGCGCAGCTTCCGTATTACCGGTGGCATTGTAAATCAATCCCATTCCTGAAAGAGCTCCAAAGTGACGGGGTTCAAGGTCGAGCGTGCGCTGGATATCGCTTACCGATGCATCAAATTGTCCAAGCATGTAATAAACCGTCGCCCGCTTGTTCCAGCCTTCCGCAAAGTCGGGCGCTTTTGAGACGATCTGGTCAAAAATTTTGAGTGAACTGCCGAAAGCCCCCGCATTCATTGCCTGAATGCCATATGCCATGGCCTTGTCAATTTCCACAACGCCGCGCTCAGTCCAAATCTGCCAGATCAACTGCTCGATACTAAGCGCCTCATTGGTATCTTCTGTGGTTTGAAGACGCTGAAACAAGGTGTTCAATTTCGGATTATTTTGATCAGCATGAAGCGCTGGCGAAAAGCCAAGCCCTGACAGAAAGACAAGAACGCAAAGAATCCGTTTCATGGTTATAGCGTAATCGATTTTGAAAACTGTTCCTAGGTGAGCCAGACCATCGGTGGATCAAGATTGCGTGAGGTCAGTTCAACTTGGCTGGCTTCGGGCCACCGGTCGCCCAGTCAAGAAGTTCGACGGTATGAATGACTGGTGTACGGCCAATGCCCTGGCCGATGTGCATCAGGCACCCGATATTGCCGGTAGCCACCACATCGGCCCTCGCCGCCTTCAGGTTGGCGACTTTACGTTCCTGCAACTGGGTCGCCAGTTCGGGCTGCATGATATTGTAAGTACCTGCAGAGCCACAGCACAAATGGGATTCCTTCGGCTCACGCACCTCAAATCCTGCTGCACGTAGCAGGTTTTTCGGCAGATCCGTTATCTTTTGTCCGTGCTGCATAGAACACGCCGAATGATAGACAATAACTGGCTTATCATCATCAAAAACATCCGGGTCCAAAGCATCCAGACCAAGGTCGCTCATCAGTTCGGTGACGTCTTTCGCCATCGCCGAGATTACCGCCGCGCGTTCCGCCCATTCAGGGTCACTGCGAAGCATGAACCCGTAATCCTTCACCGTTGTTCCACATCCGGATGCATTGATGACAATCGCATCCAACCCACCGTTTGCTTTGGCTTTCTCCCAGGCCAAAATGTTGGCCTTGGCAGCAGCATGGGATTCATCTTCGCGTCCCATATGATGAACCAGCGCACCACAGCACCCTGCCCCTTCGGCGACAACAACCTCGCAGCCGTGGCGCGTCAACAGGCGCACCGTCGCTTCGTTGATAGAAGGTTCCAGAACCTGCTGGGCACAACCGTTCATCATGGCAACACGTTTTGTCTTTTCTGCCTTCGCTAGGAAAACCTGCGGGATATCAACAGACGAGGGATTGGCGATCTCAAGAGGCACGGCGCGAAGCATCCCACCCAACCGACCCGGTATAAATCTGGCGAACGGTTTGGTGAACCAACCCGCCAACAGGGACAGGCGAAAACGACCCGGGTGCGGAAGAATAAACGCCAGCATGCTCCGCAACAGCCGGTCACCTAGCGGCCGGGTATATGTTTTCTCCACATAAACCCGTGCGTAATCGATCAAATGCATGTAATTAACGGACGCCGGACAGGTGGTCATGCATGACAGACACGTCAGGCAACGGTCCACATGTTTGACCACTTCCTCACTTGCGGGACTGCTTGTCTCCAGCATTTCCTTGATCAGATAAATGCGCCCACGCGGACTGTCGAGTTCGTCACCGCGCAGAACATATGTTGGGCAGGTGGCCGTGCAAAACCCACAATGCACGCATTTCCGAAGCGCTTCGTTTGCGGACTGAATTCCCGGCTCGGATAACTGAGCATCAGTAAAATGAGTTTGCATCTAACTGTTAGACCCCTTCATACATTCGACCGGGATTTAGAATCCCGTTGGGATCGAACCCTTCTTTGACCCGCTTGGTGATTCCCGCCAAAGCTTCAGGCTGCGGATGAAAAACCGGAAGCCTTTGGCGAAACGCATCAGGGGCTCTGAACAGGGTCGCATGGCCGCCAACTTTCTCAACAGTTGCCCTGATGATCGCCTGACCAGCGTTGTTGCGCCTTTCGGCGGAAAGCCAAATCAGGCCACCACCCCAGTCATAGAACACCTCAGCCGATTGATCCTCAAGGATGGCCATCGCGACTTTCGACCCCGCATCCGGGGGGACAGACAGACGCCAGATCACCCGATCCTGGTCTTCCGCAAAATAAGAAACGTCACTAACTTCTTTCCAGAAGGTCATCGAGTTCTTGCTGTGCAGCTCTTCGATCTCACCATATTTCCCGAGCATGGATTTAAGCTCGTTCGCCCGGTGTTCAACCGACGGCCCGGGGCCTTCGACCCGTACTGCCGTTATGCTTCGCTCTACCGAACGGATATAATCAACGTTGGAGCGGCTGGTTAGCTTGGCCGGAATATAGGCGGCGGCCGAAACTTCATGGGAACTGCCAAGCGCATCTGTCATGGAATGCATACCAGCGTGATCATAAACCCCGTCCGTTGCCCACCGGACAAGAACGGTTCTGGTTTTTTCCGGTGCTGGCAGAACTTTTAACGTAGCCTCAGTCATTACGGCCAACGTGCCATAGGATCCGGCGATCAGTTTTGAGAGGTCAAACCCGGTGACGTTTTTAACAACCTTGCCGCCGGACTTGAACACCTCGCCCCGGCCACTGACGCCGTGAAAGCCCAGAAAATGATCCCGCGCGGCACCGGTCTTAATGCGCCTCGCACCTGCCAGATTGCAAGCGATCATGCCGCCGATGCTGCCCTGCCCGGCGCCGACCCCAAGTAATGGGCCAAAGTCCGGTGGTTCGAAATTCAACTGCTGACCCTGTTCAGCGACTGCATTCTCGATCACGGCCATAGGCGTTGCCGCCTTCGCCGTCAAAACCAGTTCACCTGGCGAATATTCGATGATTCCGTCAAGAGCGCTCAGATCAAGCGTGTGTTCGCCTTCGCCAACCCGGCCAAGCGCTTGTTTGGAACCACAACCCTGCACGTTCACAGACACACCTTCACCGCTTGCCCATTTAAGCGCCTCAAGGACCTGATCAGGATTTTCCGGTTTTAGGATGGTGGGCGCATCGGGCATCTAGAACCTCGGGATATCAGGGAACTTCATTTGTCCCTTGTGTACATGCATCCGACCAAGCTCGGCGCAGCGATGAAGAACCGGATAAACCTTGCCCGGGTTCAGCAACTGCTCCGGGTCAAAGGCGCATTTCAGGCGTTGTTGGTGTTTCAGATCGTCTTCGGTAAACATTTCACCCATAAGATCTCGTTTCTCGATCCCGACACCATGTTCGCCCGTGAGAACGCCACCCACTTCAACGCAAAGCCTGAGGATGTCCGCGCCGAATTTTTCGGCATTTTCAAATTCACCCGGCTTGGCTGCATCAAACAGGATCAATGGGTGCAAATTTCCGTCACCCGCATGAAATACGTTAGCCACGCGCAATTTGTATTTCGCGGACATTTCCGCCATCAGGGCCAGAACATGGGAAAGCTGGCCACGTGGAATGGTGCCGTCCATGCAGATGTAATCAGGCGACAGGCGGCCAACGGCTGGGAAAGCTGCCTTACGCCCCGACCAGAACCGCATCCGTTCTTCGTCAGAGCCACTAATTTTGACGTGCACTGCCCCCACGTCTTTAGCTATTTCGGCAACTATTTCAATCAGGTACTCGACCTCTACTTCCGGGCCGTCGAGTTCAATGATCAACAATGCTTCCACATCCAGCGGGTATCCCGCATGAACAAATTCTTCTGCGGCCTGAATGGCAAAAGTATCCATCATTTCCATACCGCCTGGTATGATCCCGGCGCCAATTACCTGACCAACGCAATCCCCGGCCTGCTCGCTGGTCTCAAATCCTAGCAGTAGCGCTTTTGCGACCTCCGGGCTTTTCAGGATGCGGACCGTCACTTCCGTAATTACACCCAGCAAGCCTTCAGAGCCGGTGATCACACCCAGTAAATCATAACCTTCGCTGTCGAGATGCTTGCCGCCAATCCGCACGACCTGACCGTCCATCAGCACCATTTCAACGCCGAGAACATTGTTGGTGGTCAAACCATATTTCAGACAATGCACGCCGCCTGAGTTTTCCGCTACATTTCCGCCAATGGAACACGCAATCTGGCTGGAGGGATCGGGTGCGTAGTAGAACCCTTCGTCTTCAACCTCTTTGGTAATGCCCAGATTGGTCACGCCCGGCTGCGTCACCACACAGCGGTTCGCGTAATCAATTTCAAGAATGTTATTGAACCGGCCAAGCCCCAACGTGATTCCATCCGCCAAGGGCAAAGCGCCGCCGGACAGACCTGTTCCGGCACCACGAGGCACAATTTTGACATCGTTTTCATGGCAGTATTTCAAAATCCGGGAAACCTGGTCCGTATTCTCAGGCAGCACGACGATCATCGGCAACTGCTTGTAAGCGCTCAGGCCATCACAGTCGTAAGCACGTAGTTCATCTTCATCAACAATTACGCCTTCGCCAGGAACAATAACCTGCATGGAACTGATGATTTCAGCCCGCCTCGCGATAATTCCGCTATCCGGCTTCGGCATTTTCATGTTTTAGCTCCTGACCTGACCAGTCCACCTATTTTGGCACAGCCCATCCGGCCCGTCACTCGCCGCTGTGCAAAAAACATTAAAGCTTATTCTGCCGGTGCTACCCGCAAAACGGTTTCATCATTGATGGGCCAATGAACCACGGCAGAAGCAATCCCAAGTGCAACACCCATCCACCAGACAGGCATATAGGTGCCGAACGCATCATAGAGATACCCGCCAAGCCAGATACCTAAGAAACTCCCGATCTGATGGCCTAAAAAGACAATCCCGAATAACGTCCCCATATAGCGGGTGCCGAAAATTTGGGCAACCAGCCCGGATGTCAGCGGCACCGTACTCAGCCAGAGAAGCCCCAGGAATACAGAGAAGATAACAACAGACACAATGCTGACCGGCATCAGGATGAAGATCAGGATGACAACAGAGCGTAACAGATATAGATAACTCAGCAGATTTTTTTTTCGAAACTTGTCGCCCAGCGTCCCTGCAACGTAAGCCCCGATCACGTTGAACAAACCAATAAGCGACAAAGACCATGCACCAGTTGTCTTGGGCAACCCCATGTCAGTGAGATAGGAAGGCAGATGCACCCCGACAAATGCGACGTGAAATCCACACACAAAAAACCCGAGGGTGAGCAACCAATATCCACGATGCGACAACGCTTCACGTAGCGCATCTGTTAGCGAAGACGCGTCGGCATTGGCCGTTCCATTGCTGCTTCCCGCCGCAGGGGCACGACCCTGTAAGGGAATCGCGCAGACGAGGATGATAATCGCCAATGTGGCCAGCAACAGATAGGACATTGACCAGCCATATTGACCGAGAAAAAACTGGCCCAGCGGCACAACACTGAATTGCCCGGCGGCGCCGACCGATGTCACAACGCCCAATCCCCAAGACCGTTTTTCCGGAGGCATGACGCGGCCAACTGCGCTCAGCACAACGGCCAGCGCACAGCCACTTTGGGCCATACCGATCATCAGACCAGCGCTGAACTGAAACGCCAGCGGATCAATGGAGATCGACATTAAATAGAGGCCGGACGCGTATAGCACACCGCCGAGGGCAATGATCCGACCGGTCCCCCAACGTTCGGCCGCCGCCGAGGCAAATGGCTGAAACGCCCCCCACAGGAGGTTCTGAATGGCGAGGGCAACAGCGAAGGTTTCACGCGCCCAGCCGAGATCAGAGGTCATTGGTGTGAGAAACAGGCCAAGACTTGCACGAAGCCCCATTGCGACAAGCACACAAAGCGATCCGGCGGCGAGGATAATCATCGGTGTGCGCCAGGTTGGCGGCGTGGTAGGACGCGTGGCACTTGCAGTGGTCATCATCTTATCCTGGCAAAAGAACTATTCGATTTTAAGCTTTATACGACTTTAGACTCTTATCCATATAAGGGGCAATCGCCCGTTCGGAAGGGCTTTTTCGCCTCGCAGGCACAAATCGCATGATATTAGCAACCAAACGCAAAAAACCGCGCTTGTTGCGCGGTTCCAGCTCAGAAATCGGGCGATCGGTTCGCCCGGTCGCTGCTCAGCCCTGGCGGGCTTTAAAACGTGGGTTTTTCTTGTTGATCACGTAAACCCGTCCGCGGCGGCGCACAATACGGCAGTCCTTATCACGGATTTTCGCTGATTTGAGCGAATTTAAAACTTTCATAGTCGTACCCTCGAATCCTAGGACCGCCCGGACCTTCCAAGCGTTGAGGCGCGGAACATAAGCGGAGTGCCGGGGGTTGTCAATGGCTGCAATGGCTGGAATTCACCAATTTATTCAGGTTTTCGACAGATGATCTGGATGGGCATGACGCGTTGTTCTTCAACGTTGTCGGCCATGTTGCGCATCATCACCTTGGCTCTCGGCCCCAAAATCAGATGCGTTCCCAGTTTGGGGGGGCCTTCTTTCTTGATTTTCTCACGGGATTGCTGGAAAAACTCTAGCGCCTCAGCGGTTAAATCACTGAAATCAACAATTTCGAACCCGACACCTTCAATCACATTTCGGGTTGCAGACGGTGTTGATAAAAAACTGTTTTCTGCCACTTCTGCCCAGGGAACGGGATAAGTCGGCGGCGCTTCTGGCCCCGCCGCCAGTTCATAGGCACCAAATATCCCGCCCGGCTTCAAAACCCGGTAAGCGGAGCGGAAAAATGCCTCTTTATCCGATATGTTCATGGAAACGTTCTGCGTATAGACGCGGTCAAACGTCTCGTTCTCAAACGGCAAATCAAGGGCATTGGCGCATTGAAAGTCGACCTGACCGTTTAACCCGGCACGACGCGTCAGTTCATCGGCAACTTCAATAAACGATTCCGTCAGATCAATGCCACTGACCCGACACCCAGCCACTTCCGCCATATGGCGCGCTGGTCCACCGATGCCACAACCCATATCAAGGACATAATGGTCTGCTTCGACATACAGGGCAGCAAGCAAATCCTCTGTCGCCGCCAGACCACGTCCGTGGAAATGATCAACCGGAGCTAAATCTTTAGTCGTCAGGGAATCCGGATTAATCCCGACGCTAAGGAATGCATCCGAAATGGCGTTTAGGATGCCATCTCTCGTATAATGCTCACTAATGTTTTCAAAATCGCTCATAAGACCTATTCTCCTGATCGCGCTGACACTACAATTTTAATATTCCCGACAACAGGTTATTTCCATGATTCCGAACCAACGCCATCGCTTTGATATTCCGTCTGATATCACCTTCCTGAACGCCGCCGCCTACACGCCGCTGATGAAATCCGTATATGAAGCCGGACAGGCCGGGCTTGAGCGAAAATACCATTCCTGGGCCCTTAAACCTGCTGGCGTCGTTGAAGAGGCAGAGACCTGCCGTGGTCTGTTTGCCAATCTGATTGGGGCAACTGCTGACGATATCGCGATTGTTCCCTCAACCGCTTACGGGATCGCAACTGCTGCAATAAACCTGCCGCTAGGGTCCGGGCGCAACGTGATTGTGCTTGAAGACCAGTTCCCGTCCAACGTTTTTTCCTGGCAGCAACTGGCTGAAGATAATTCAGCCAAACTGGTCACCGTTGCACGGCCTGATGACTGGAACTGGACCTCGGCCGTTCTTGAGCAAATTGATACCGAGACCGATATTGTCACCTTGCCAAACAATCATTGGATGGAAGGCAGCCGTCTTGATCTGGTCAGCATTGGCAAACGATGCCGCGAAGTGGGTGCAGCTTTTGTTATTGATGCGACCCAGTCCGTTGGCGCGATGGCACTGGACGTTGGCGAACTGCAACCCGATTTCCTCATATGTTCGGCTTATAAATGGTTGCTTTGCCCCTATACGTTGGGCTTTCTGTATGCATCTCCTGAACGCCAACAGGGTCGTCCCCTTGAATTGCACCGCCAAAACCATCGCCCTGATGAGAGCGCCGCCGGACAGCTTGATTATTCGGTGGACTTTACATCCGGTGCCCGCCGCTTCGATATGGGCGAGCGTAATAACTTCATCAACATGCCCATGGCCGTCGCTGCCTTAACACAATTAAACGAATGGGGGCCTGCAGCCATTCAGGAAACGCTGACACCCCTTACGGATCGTGTCGCCGAAGAAGCCATGGCGCGGGGCTGGCGAGTTCCGGGGAAAGACAAGCGAATCGGCCATTACATTGGGATCACTCCGCCCAATCCTCTGGCTGAAGACATGATTTCCAGGCTTGAAGGTGTAAACTTCTACCTGACACGCCGTGGCTCCGGCCTCAGAATTGCTCCGCATTTGTTTAATGATATCAATGATATTGAGCAATTATTTGCGGCTCTCGACAATATTACTTGAAAACCTTCAGAGAATTACCCTCTTTAATTTAACTTATTTCAATTCTGATTGATTTCAAGTATAGTCCACCACCGTGGGAAGAGCGCTTTTTGCGCTGTTGTTGTTTATGCACTGGGGGTGCTATGTCAACACGCCATGAAAACGGTTCCGAAAACGTAGTTCCGCTATCTTTATTGAGTGGCGGTGGCACAGATGTCTTCTCTAAGCTTTATGTAGAGGACTGGAAACTGCTGTTCGAACATGGCGAACTTCGCACCTATGACCACAACGATCTGATCCTGATGGAAGGCCAGACCAACGATTCCCTGTTCTTTATCAATGATGGCGAGGTCCAGATCTCCTTAAACAATAACGGCCAAAACGTCACACTGGCGACCCTGCAGGAAGGCAGTGTTTTTGGCGACATGTCATTGCTCGATAAAGCCGATGCCAGCGCCGATGTTGTCGCCATTGGTCGTGTGAAAGTCGTCCGCCTTGATGAGACTGTTATCAAACAGATTATGGCCGAAGACGCCGCATTCGGTGCTCGGTTCTATCACTCTCTCGCAACCACACTGTCACGTCGACTTCGGTCTACCAACCGCATCGCGTTAAACAGTGCTGCAACAACATCTTCGTGTCAGCCGAACGTTGAGTGGGATCGCCCGAGCGTTGACCTTGGCAAGGAAGCCAGCGATTTGACCCCGGCACTGGTTGATCTACTCGATCTGATTTCAGAGGCCACACACAAAAAAAGCCCCGGCGGCGTCAAATTTACCGAAGACGAAAAATGTCGTTATCAACGGATTCGTCAGAAGCTGAACAGGGAACTGGCCGAAGTCGACAATGCGGTCGCGCACAACCAGTTTCTACCCGTCGCGGCCTACTAGAACCTCTCTCAAAGATCACGACTATACGCTGGACGCAATCGCGTGTGCCCGGCTAATGCCGTTGCTACCTGATCACGAAGCCTGTCTCTATCTTTCGGGAGATTGCCAGCCAGCGGCAGGCAGTTCGATGCGTGGTTGGAGCGGAAAATGATTGGTTTCGGCGGGTCAAGCTGGCTCAGCAAAGCATCCTGTTCGGCCAGTATCCCCATATCATCCTGATATTCAAAGTCCGCATCCTGCGACGCCATAAATTCATCCACGACAATTTCGGCCAACCCCAACTGCAGGGTTGAGAGGTAATTGGGTGGGGCCGCGTTAATCAGTTCCGCTGTCGCTGAAATATGTTCTTTCCAGTCCTTTTGCCCGCCAAGCCCGAGGATCACCGTCGCTGAAACTTTCAACCCTGCCTCACGGGCACGCTCAAGCGCCATTTTATGGGTCCGTTGCGAGGCGCCTTTGATGATACGCTTGAGGATCAGCGTCGAGCCTGATTCGATCCCCATATAAACAAGGGTCAGCTTGCGATCTTTCAGCTCGACCAGTTCATCAATGGTCTTGTCGATCAGGTTCTTCGGTGTCGCATATGCGGACACCCGGGACAAACGAGGAAATGTTGTGGACAGTTTTTCAAGAATGGCCCGCAGACTTTCCATTGGCAACGTCAGTGCATCCCCATCCGCCAGAAATACCCGATGTGCATCAGGCCAATCCCGCGCCGCTGCTTCAATATCCACAAACACATCCTCAAGCGGACGCGCCTGATAGGACTTAGTCTTATACATGGAACAAAAGGTGCAGTGATTGGACGAGCAGCCCAGCGTCGCCTGAATAATCAGGTTCGGCCCTTCACTGGGCGGGCGATAAAGCGGCATATCATAGTGGACTGGAGACATGAGTTATCCGGTAAATGTTTTACAAAGCCTGAGCGCATCGTAAATGGCCGCGTGAATGTTGCGGCTGGCAACGGCATCGCCCACGCGGAAGAGTTGATAGGCGCCTTCGGGGTTATTATGCAAGGTTTGTGGTGTTCCTTTGATCAACGCGGTCAGATCGACCTCGCCCTGATTGGATGATCCGTCTTTCAAATCGAAATACAGCTCGTCCATGGGCAGCGTGCCATGTTCGACAATGACCTGATCAGCACGGCGCTCGGACGTTGACTTGTCGTACTCATTAAACAGCGTCGCAACCAGCTGATTGCCGTCCTTTTCAACTCCGGTCATGCGGAAGTTGCAGGTGAGCTGAACGCGCTTTTCATATAACGCCTTAAAATAAGCCGGATAGTTCAGGCCACCGGTTTCCTGCCCGATGGCGCGGTCCGGTGTGATGATTTCCAGTTTTGATCCAACTCCGGCAACAAACTCTGCCGTGGACAGCGCCTGGTGCTGACCATGATCATCGTACAGTAAAACATCGGATGCGGGAGTGACCTGACCCGAGAGAATATCCCAACTGCTGACGACCAGATCATCACCAGCGTTCAGAAACGATGCGTTCGGCAGGCCGCCTGTCGCAATGACAACGATGTCGGGGTTTTCCGCTTTCACATCGTTCGCTTCGGCGAACAAATTATAGCGCAGATCAACGCCGAGGTGATCAACTTCCGCCGCCAGCCAGTCAACAATCCCGATAATTTCGCGGCGGCGTGGCAGTTTGGAAGCGATGATGACCTGCCCACCGGCCCGGTCAGCGGCTTCAAACAGTGTCACCGAATGACCGAGTGAGGCTGAAACCCTCGCCGCCTCTAAACCTGCCGGGCCTGCGCCAACGACAACGATTTTTTTCTTCGGTCCATCTGTTGGCGCGATCACCTGCGGCATTGTTGCTTCACGGCCGGTCGCCGGATTATGGGTGCAAAGCGCGTCGCCCGCTTCATACAATCGATCAATACAGTACCCCGCGCCGACGCAGGGCCGGATGCGATCTTCCTCACCCCGGGCAAGTTTATTGACGATATGTGGGTCGGCGAAATGGGCGCGGGTCATCCCCACCATATCAAGAAGTCCTTCGGAAATAGCATGGCGCGCCGTGGCGATTTCGTTGATGCGGGCAGCATGGAAAATTGCAATGTCGTGTTCCGCTTTTAGCGCACCGGCAATTTCCAAATGCGGCGCTGCTGGTGTTCCCATATTGGGAATCACATGGGATAACGTTTCATCACTTTCAACGAGCCCTTTGATCACATTTATAAAATCAATCAATCCCGTTGCAACCAGACGGCGGGCGATCTCGAAACCTTCTTCGCGGGTGATCCCGTTTTTGGCATCTTCATCAACAACCATACGAATGCCCATGATGTAGTCATCACCGACCTGCATTCGCATTTCCTCCAGAACTTCCAGAGAGAACCGCATACGGTTTTCAAGGCTGCCGCCGTATCCATCAGTTCGGTTGTTGGTGCGGGGCGACCAGAAGGAGTCTGTTAAATGGCCGTAGGCTTCAAGTTCAACACCATCCAACCCACCTTCCTTGCAGCGCCGCGCGCCCGCTCCCAGGTCTTTGACGATGCGATTGATATCGAAGGTTTCGATTTCCTTGGGGAACCCGCGATGCGCCGGTTCACGAACCATTGATGGCGAAACAATGGGCAGCCAGTCGCCCGTGTTCCATGCCGTGCGCCGCCCAAGATGCGTGATCTGGCACATTACGGCAGCACCGTTGGCATGAACACCATCGGCAAGTTTCTGAAACCACGGCAGGATATCATCACTGCCCGCATCCAGGTTGCCGAACACTGCGGGTGAGTCGAGCGACACATTGGTCGAGCCGCCAATCGCCGTCAACGCAATCCCGCCTTTCGCCTTTTCCTCATGATACAGCCGGTAGCGGTCCTTCGGCATACCTTCTTCCGAATAAGCAGGCTCGTGCGCCGTGCTCATAATCCGGTTGCGAAGCGTGAGGTTTTTAAGCTGAAACGGTTGAAGAAGAGGATCGGAAGTGGTCATGGCAAATGTTCACACAGTCTATGGGGCTATGGATATCGAACCCTACAACGCCTGCATCAATTTCGTGAAGTCAAAAACCGCCCGGTTGTTTTCGAAAACCGACGCCGGACATTAAACACTTCCCTAACCCAGCGCCTGACAGGCCGATTGAATACGTGCGCAGGCTTCTTTCAATTCGTCCATACTGGCCGCCGTTGACAGACGGACATAGGGCGACAACCCGTAGGCTTCTCCGTGAACGGAGGCGACACCGACGGCGTCCAGAAGATACATGACTATATCCTTGTCGGATTGAATAACCTGCCCACTTTGCGTGCGCCGCCCGATCAGGCCGGAGCAATTGGGGAAAACATAAAAAGCCCCTTCCGGTTTGCGACACGTCAGACCCGCGGCATCGTTCAGCATATCGACAACCATATCACGCCGCGCCTGAAATTCGGCAGCGCGTTCCGGCACGAAATCCTGCGTTCCGGTCAGGGCTTCAATGGCGGCAGCCTGACTGATCGATGACGGATTGCCGGTGTTCTGGTTTTGCAGCTTAGTCATTGAGGCAATCAGTTCTTTCGGCCCACCGGCAAAGCCGATCCGCCAACCGGTCATGGAATAGGCTTTGGAAACACCGTTTACCGTCAACGTGCGCTCGTAAAGTTCCGGCACGACTTCGGCGATGGTGGTAAACTTGAGCCCGTCAAAAAGGATATGCTCATAAATATCATCGGTGATGATATGAACATGCGGATGACGCATCAGCACTTCACCCAGGGCCTTAAGGTCATCAACTGTATAAACGCCGCCGCAGGGGTTGTTGGGAGAGTTTAGAAACAGCCATTTGGTCCGGGGCGTGATCGCTGCTTCCAACTGCTCAGGCTTGATCTTGAATCCGTTCTCTTCATCGCAATTGACGATCACTGGCACGCCTTTGACAAATTTCACCAGATCAGGGTAGGCGACCCAGAAGGGTGCGGTGATGATCGCTTCATCGCCTTCCTCGATCGTCGCGACCATGGCGGCGAACAGAATTTGCTTGCCGCCAGTCCCGGCGATGACCTGATCGGCGCTGTAATCAAGGCTATTATCACGTTTGAACTTATGGATGATCGCGGCCTTCATCTCGTTGGTGCCACCGGTCGGTGTATACTTCGTCTCGTTACGCTCCATCGCGCGAATGACGGCTTCTTTGACATTGTCGGGCGTCGGAAAGTCGGGTTCACCCTGGGTCAGGGCGATGATGTCCTTGCCTTGCTCTTTGAGCTGGCGGGCATGCTGGGTGGCGACGGAACTGGCCGTCGGCTCAAACCGGCCCATACGTTCGGCAATGAATGTCATTTCAACTTCCTTTTCAGCATCTCGGTAATCGCTTACTCACTTACGCCACACGGCCCTGTTTCTCAAGCGTCTGGAACAGGTGTCAGGGCCGCGCGCCCGTCAAAATGGGCCTTAACGTTCTGACGAAACAGATCGATTTTGGCGGTAGAGGATTCGGGCGAGCGCCCGGCAATATGCGGCGTAAAAACAAGATTAGGGGCAGAAAGCAGGGCCGACGGGATTTCTGGCTCACCCTCAACCACATCCAGCCCCGCTCCGGCGATGACGCCATTTTCCAGCGCGTCGATAACGGCATTGCTGTCCACCACCGTTCCGCGCCCGACATTGACGAGGAAACTGTCCGCGCCAAGAGCGCTCAGAATATCTGCATTGACCGCATGATGGGTTTCCTTACCACCAGGACAGGTAACAATCAGGTAATCCGCCCAGGTCGCCAGGTCAGTCAGGTTCGAGAAATACTGAAAAGGTAAATCGCTTCGCTGGTTTCGATTGTGATACCCGACCTCGGCCCGAAAGCCCTGAGCCCGCGCGGCAATGGCTTCGCCAATACGCCCAAGCCCCAGAATACCAATACGTTTTTCCGTCAGAGTCGGCCAGTTGTATTCGGGTTTTGACCATTCGCCTTTGCGAACAGCAGCATCCATATCAATAAGCCGTCGGGCTAACGCGAACATCAGAGCGAAAGCATGATCGGCAACGGATTCTGTATTGGTACCGGGACCGTGGGTCACAACAATACCGCGCGCGTGCGCCGCATCGCGATCAACATTTTCAAACCCCGCCCCCATACAGGATATCAGTTTCAGCTTCGGCAAGGCATCTATCGTCCCGGCGTCAATGCCTCGCGATCCGTTGGTCAGAACAACATCAATCGATGCGCCGTGTTCCTGCAGGTATAACTCGCGTGGTTGCGGCTCCAGATAGTCATGAACAATAAAGTCCCGCACCAGTACGGAAACCATATCCGCGTTGAGTGGTTGCAGGAGCAAAACTTCTATCATCGGCTTTCCTAACTTTGGTTGTCCAGCAGGGCTGCGATCGCGCTGATGTCATCGATCACCACATCGGCGAGCGGGACCAGGTCATCGGTCGCACTTGTTCCGCTCAGCACACCTACAACCATACCCGCCCCGGCACTTTTACCCATTTCAAGGTCATGAAGGTTGTCGCCGACAACAAGCACTTCATTAGGCGTTAACCCTGCCGCCTCGCAAAACCCCAGCACCATTCCCGGTCCCGGTTTGGTTCCATGCCCGCTGTCATACCCGGCAATGAAATCAAACATCGGCACAACATCAAACGGCTCGAGCGTCGCCATAGCGCCTGCGCAGCTGTCGCTTGTTGCAATACCCAAAGCAAGACCGCGCTGTTTTAAGGCGCTGATCGTATCCGCCAATCCTTTTACAGGTACAGATGTCATCGCCCCTTCGCGCTGGAATATTTCATCCATCACCGCGACCAGATCGTCATGGCCATGATCAGGAACAAGCTTCGTCCAGGCATCCGCAATTTCGCGGGTGTTGCAGGCCGCCAGCAGCGAGCCCGGCTTGACGATACCCGCATCATCGTCCTGCCCGCCTTCTATCAACAAACGGTTCGCCATTGCCTCATCGCCACCGGCAACAACGATGGCAACGGCACGATTAATGGGGACCCAGGTGGCATTGAAATCCAGCAAGGTACCGTCTTTATCGAACAGAATTCCCCGTATGGTCATTTGTGGCACTCATTCCGCCTGCATTTGCAATAACTTTACCTGAGCAGATGCGACGTAGAATGGCAATATAATTTCATCACCATATCAGTAACATATTGATTTTATGATAATTAATGACTTTTATTGGTTGAGTGACCAATAATAATTGACGTGGAAGGGTTTTTGGTCCATTTTCCCCCCAGAAATTGCTGAGAATTTGATCCCGAAAGGCACCACAATGCCCAAAGTCGGAATGAAACCGGTCCGCCGCAACCAGTTGATCGGCGCGACCATCGCGACGATTGGTGAACTTGGCTTCGCCGATGCCAGCGTTGCCAAAATCGCGAAGCGGGCAGGCGTTTCAACGGGTATCGTGCATCATTATTTCGCTGACAAAAATGCCTTACTAGAAGCCGCCATGCGCGAAGTTCTTCGTCAGCTAAATAGGGCGGTCGTCAGACGCCTCAAAAATGCCACCGGACCGATGGAGCGAATCCACGCCGTGATTGATGGCAATTTCACACAGGAACAGTTTCACCCCACATCCGTATCCGCGTGGCTGGCATTCTGGGCACAGGCAGCGAAGAACCCATCTCTTCGTCGGTTACGAAACGTCAATGCAAACCGCCTGCGCGCCAACCTGCGCCACGGACTTAAAGGATTGATGCCTGCCAGGCTCGCGAGCGAAAGCGCGGACAGTCTTGCCGCCCTGATTGATGGATTATGGCTGAACGCCGCTTTGTCATCTGCCCCGGTTGATGCCACTGCCCTTTCATCTCTCGCAAAAGAACATGCAAACGCGCTTTTGCGCGTACAAAACAACTCATCCTTCAAGGGAGTATATCCATGGCAACGTTAAATGAATTTGATTACGTAATTGTAGGTGCCGGATCGGCGGGCTGCGTGCTTGCCAACCGCCTGACCGAAGACCCGGACGTTAAAGTTCTATTGCTGGAAGCGGGCCCCATGGATCGCTCCATCTTCATCCAGATGCCATCCGCATTCGCCTGGCCATTGTCTGATGACAAATACAACTGGTATTACGAAAGCGAGCCGGAGCCCTTTATGGATAACCGGAAAATGTACTGCCCACGTGGCCGGGTTCTGGGTGGCTCCAGCTCGATCAACGGTATGTGCTATGTGCGTGGACATGCGTTTGATTATGACCGCTGGGCCGGGAACAGTTTACCCGACTGGTCGTACGCCAACTGCCTGCCCTATTTCCGCAAAGCCGAAACCTGGGAACATGGCGAAGATGATTATCGTGGTGGCGAAGGGCCGCTCCATGTCACCGACGGCCCCTGTAAAAACCCGCTTTATGATGCCTTCATTCAGGCTGGTATTCAGGCAGGCTACCCGCATACCAACGACATGAACGGCTATCAGCAGGAAGGTTTCGGCCATATGCAGATGACCACTCACAAAGGCAAACGCGCAAGCACGGCAAATGCTTATCTGCGCCCGGTCCTGAACCGTCCGAACCTGGACGTTCGGGTCAAGACCTTCACCAACCGGATCATTTTCGAGAGCGGTCGTGCCGTCGGCGTTGAGATCGCAAAAGGTAATCAGAGCGAGATAATCCGCGCTGAGCGCGAAGTTATCCTGTCCGGCGGTTCCATCAATTCCCCGCAACTCCTGATGCTGTCTGGCATTGGCGATGGGGATCAGTTGAAGTCCCATGGAATCGATGTTGTTCAGGACCTCAAGGGCGTTGGGGAAAACCTTCAGGATCATCTGGAAATTTACGTTCAGATGGCCTGCACTCAGCCTATTACGCTTTATTCCGCCACCAACCCAATCAAACAGGCCTTGATCGGCATGGAATGGATTTTGAACAAAACCGGGCTAGGAGCGACCAATCATTTCGAAGCTGGCGGGTTTATTCGGAGTGAGCCCGGTGTTGAACACCCGGACCTGCAATATCACTTCCTGCCGATGGCGGTATCCTATGACGGCACATCATCAGCAACGTGCCATGGGTACCAAGCCCATGTCGGCCCCATGCGGGCGACTAGCCGGGGGCATGTGAAACTGCGCTCAAATGACCCACGTCAGCATCCGTCCATTTTGTTCAATTACATGGCGACGGAACAAGACCGAAAGGAAATGCGTGCCGCCGTTCGCCTGACCCGCGAAGTCATGGCCCAGGATGCGTTCAAGCCCTTCCGAGGCGAAGAGCTCGCGCCAGGCCCCGCCGCTCAATCCGATGACGAGATCGATGCCTTTATTCGCGAGATGGGCGAGAGTGCATATCATCCAACCGGGACCTGCAAAATGGGGATTGCCGAAGATCGCGAAGCTGTCGTTGATGGTGAATTGAAAGTCCATGGTGTTGACGGGTTGCGGGTTGTTGACTCATCGATCATGCCAAGCATCGTCAGCGGAAACCTGAACGCGCCAACGATTATGATTGCAGAGAAAGCAGCCGACGTGATCGCCGGACGCGAGACGTTAGCCTTGTCGACAGCACCGGTTTACCGGGCAGAAAACTGGCAAACGGCGCAACGCTAAAGTGATTCAGTCGGTTAGCAGATCGGCAACAAGGGCGCGGGCCTGCTCGAGATCGATACTTCGCGCAGGGTTGGCAATTGATTCCAGCGCTTCTGCGTCCGCCCCGCCCGCATTCAGAATTTCGACACAGCGGCGGACCACGGCCACTTTGCCGAGTGGCACCTCGACATCGACAACGACATAATCATCGGAACTGAATTCTTCTTCCGCTGGAATGTCATATTCTTCGATGTAAGGCCCTTTCAAATATGGTGCGTAGTCGCGGTCCGCGCCCAAAATATGACGGACCAGCCAACCGCGTAGAAATTCAACAAGTTCATATAGGTTGATGGAGCCGGGATTGTCCGCATGGATCAACTGCACCGCATAAACCTTCTGTGAAAACCGCCGGTGTTTATCGCGGTGCTCGGCGAAATCAGGATAAGCGCAATCTCGCATCAGGCGTTCTTCGCGCTGAAAGTGTTCATTCACGTAGCGAACCAGATAGGTAATGATCCGTTCCACCTGATCCGGGCTCCCCCCGGCTTCAGTTGCTGCTGATAATTCATCTACGGCCGCAAAAAGACCCCGGTGATCATTGTCTATTGTGCCATCGCCAACAGAATAGTCGTCAGTCCACGGAAACTCTTTCATTGCCTGCACTCCGTTCTATTGCCTGAATTGTAAGGGGCGGGCTGAACCACCTCATTGATATGGGTCAAAGCACGATTTTCTGGCAAATCAAAAAAACAATTCATGAGTGACGCCTATCACAGCGCGATTCATTTGGTCATGCAATATTATGTCTATGGTTGGGTTGATACCTCCCTTTTTCCCCGACCATCTCCCTGTCAAACTTGGCTGGGCCGGCAGGCCCAGCTTTTTTTTGCCCGCACCACCTTATCGCAGCGCCCTTACATCTCTGGCGACTTCAAAAAACGCATTTATCAATCGGGATTCTTTTCGTTCATTCAGGCAGTTTACATGTGCTGTTGTGTAAATTTCCGCATCCGATACTTCGACCATATGAATGTCGGGATGCGGAATAAACTCAATATCTGACACAACACTTATCCCGATTCCCCTCGCCACCGCCAGCCAGACGGCTTCGCGGCTGCCGATTTCCATAACCGCGGCAACGGAAACATCAGCCCGGCTGAGCGCCTCCTCAAAAGCAAGGCGCGTGGTTGATCCCTTTTCCCGCAAGACCATTCTCTGTCCCGATAACTCTGCAATCTGGACCTTTTTCCGTTTGGCGAACGGATGAGATTTATGAACAAAGACGCATACCGGATGACGGCTATACGGCATCGCATAAATTCGTGGATCATCCTCAACATGAGCGAGCACCGCGACATCGACAGAATAGTTCATCAGCAGATCGACCATCTCACGTGAATTGCCAACCGCAACGGACAATCGGATGTCAGGGTAAAGCTCACTGAAAGCGCTCAACATCTCGGTTGCATGGTAGGGGCCAACCGCGCCAACATGCAGCACCCCGGTCTGGAGCCCGCCAAAAGCATGAAGAAGTTCCCGGGCCTCGCCCTCCAGATTCATGATCCTCCGCGTGATCTGAAACAGTCCACGGCCAGCTTCCGTCAGCACAACACGCCGCCCCCGACGGTGGAACAGTTCTACATCAAAATAAAGTTCAAGCGCCTTGACCTGACTGGTCAGCGTCGGCTGCCCTACGTTCATAACCTTGGACGCAGCGGTAAAACCGTTCTCCGCCGCAACACCATGAAAAGCCCTGAGCTGCGTATAAAGCATATAGCACCTAACTCACCTATTTATAAAATCAATGAATTTTATCGATTATTTGCATTTGTTCAATAGTAGAGAATCATGTGATCATTCTATCGCTCAAAAGATAACACTCCTTAAGGAGGCCTGGGCGCTCCTGGTCACGGTCACATGATGACCTTCTGGCCCGAGCAAATAGATAAACATAGGCTTCAATACGTAACTGGAGACATCGAATGAAAACCCAATTTATGCACCATCAGAACAAAAGATCCGCTTGGCTAAATCGCACGGCATTGATCGCTGGCGCAGCGCTTTTGTCGGTTCCTTTTACACTCGGCAGTTCACAAACCGCCCAGGCGGCATCTTGTGAAAACCCGGATGCTTTGACATTTGCCATGATCCCGACGGAAGAATCAGTCGCTGAATTGCAGCTCTATAAACCCGTTACCGACCGCATGGCCAAACTGACTGGCAAAAAAATCCAGTTCTTCATGCCGACCTCTTATGCGTCGGTTGTCGAAGGATTACTCAGCAAGTTTGTAGATGTCGCAGTTCTTGGCCCCTACACTTACGTTATCGCCAATTCAAAAGATCCTAGCGTTGAAGTTTTCGCAACTTACGCAAAAAAACCGGGCCACATGCAGGAAGAAGGCCCAGGATATCGTGGCGTTCTGATTTCTAAAAAAGGTACCAAGTTTACAACGATCGATTCCCTCAAGGGTTCGACGGTTGGCCTTACCGACCCCGGAAGCACATCGGGCAATCTGATGCCGCGTGTCGTATTCGCGAAAAAAATCGGGACGGACCTTGAAAAATACTTCGGCAAGGTCGCATACACAGGCAGTCACGAGCTTTCCAGTGTTGCTGTCATGAAAGGCAAGGTTGATGCTGCGTTTGTTGCATCTCACCGCTTTGATAATGTTGTCGCCAAAGGTGAAGCCTCTCTGGAAGGTGTGAACATCCTCTGGAAATCCGACCCTATTCCTCAGGACCCGTTTGTTTATCGCAATACCCTTTGTGATGACATCAAGAAGAATATTGCAGACACCTTCCTGGGGCTAAAAGACGATCCAGCGGCGCAAAAATTCCTCGCCAACGTCAAGTCCAATACCTTTGTCCCCATGAATTCGTCTGATTACAACATCATCCGCGATCTCAAAAAGGCCAAAGACGCGCGCAAAAAGAAAAAGAAAAAGAGCTGACCTTTTAAGAATTCTCCGGCGGCCGGGAACTTCTCTCCCTGGTTTGGTAAATCTCGGCCGCCCTCCTTCCCTGATTTGTAGTACTGTTTCCCAACCGGCGAAACACGAGGAACTGCGGGCATGACAATTCTAAAAGTAACCGACCTTCACGCCAGCTACAGCACAAGTGGCCCCGAGATTTTAAAGGGAATCACTTTTGAAGTTGAAGACAACGACTTCTTCGCCATTATCGGCCCGAGTGGTGCCGGCAAGTCGACCCTGATCCGCTGCATCAACCGCCTTGTTGAGCCAAGCTCCGGCGAAATCATATTTGATGACCGTAACGTGACCACATTGCCACGCGGTGAACTTCGCATGCTAAGGCGCGACATCGGGGTCATTTTCCAGGAATTCAACCTGATCAACCGCATGAGTGTCATGGATAATGTTTTGTCCGGACGCCTTGGGTATACAGGCAATCTCAGAACCCTTTTCCGCGCTTTCCCACGCGAAGATATTGATCATGGTCTACGCCTTCTTGATCGTGTTGGACTAATCGATCACGTCGACAAACGAGCTGATGAGCTTTCCGGCGGCCAGCGCCAACGGGTCGGCATCGCCCGCGCCCTGATGCAAAACCCGAAGATGCTTTTACTTGATGAGCCAACATCTGCGCTTGATCCAAAAATTTCCCGCGAGGTCATGGGCCTAATCAAACAAATGGCCACAGAGCTTAAAGTCCCCTGCCTTTGCAATATCCACGACGTTCAGCTGGCAACAGAGTTTTGCAACAAGATCATTGGCCTGCAGGACGGGTACATGAAATTCAATGGCCCGACCGAAGACATGAACAAAGAGAAGCTTGATGAAATTTACGCCATGGAAGTGTTGTAGGAGGTTTGTATGACAGAAGAAGTACATCACTTGCCCCTCATGACGTCAGATATCATTCTGGAACGTCGGCGCAATAGCCGAATTGTTCAGACTGGTGTGTGTCTTGTCCTTGTCGCGTTAGTGGCCTGGAGCGTACAAGTCACCATTATTGACGATACCGATTGGGAACGTATGGGCAGTTTCGCCAACGTTCTTGAAGCGACCAATCGCTTTATCGGGATCGACTTTGCACTCTTTAAAGACCTGATCGTACCAACCATTGAAACGTTCATGATTGCCTGTCTGGGCACATTGCTTGGTGTAATCATATGTATTCCGGCGGCCTGGTTCGGGGCGATGAATATCACTCCCTTTAAACCTGTCACCTATCCGATAGCCCGTATGATGATGACCCTGAGCCGTTCCATTCATGAAATTGTATGGGCGTTGTTTTTCGTAGCCGTGGTTGGATTAGGTGCCTTGCCCGGCATTTTCGCAATCGCCGTTCGCTCTGTCGGCTTCATCGCCAAAATGTCAGCCGAAGCGATTGAAGATATCGACCCCGGCCCCGTCGAAGCGATCCGTTCTGTTGGCGGCAATAATCTTCAGGTTCTGATTTATGCCATCTTGCCGCAAATCCTGCCTCAGGTTCTGGGCGTCATCATTTTCGAATGGGAGATCAACATCCGTCGTTCCGCAATCCTCGGACTGGTCGGCGCGGGTGGCCTTGGTCTCGTGTTTTTCCGGCAAATGAATACCTTCAACTATCACGGCGTAATGACCGTTATCATCGCCGTTTTGGGTCTAATCCTGCTTGGTGAAGCTGTATCTCACCGGGTTCGGCGCTCGATTATATAGAGGAGGCTGGATCATGAACCCCAACGGTACATCCACCACAGAAGCACCTCTGGTCTGGAGCCGGTACAAATTTCCGGATACTTTCATTCGTTATGCGTCATGGATCACTGTTTTCGTTTTCCTGGCCTATTGCATCGAATATCTGAACATCCCGCTTGATCGTTTATTCGGCATGTTCGGGCGCATGGGCGACACGTTGGCTAATCGGTATTATCCGCCGGACATCGAATACATCATGGATGGCGAGTATATGGAATACGTCGTCGAAACCATCCAGATGGCCTATCTGGGCGCTTTGTTTGGCCTGATCATGACCGTGCCACTTGGCTGGTGCGCGTCGTATAACATGACCCCGTCACGGCGTTATGTTTATCCGGTAGCGAGATTGATCACCATGGGGTGCCGGGCCGTGCATGAGATGATCTGGGCAATTCTTTTTGTCAGCATTCTGGGCTTCGGCATGTTGCCGGGCGTCCTAGCCCTGACGTTCTTCTGTACCGGGTTTGCCGGAAAATTGTTTGCTGAAGAAATCGAAGCCGTTGATATGGGCCCCGTTGAAGCCATGCGCTCGACTGGCGCGAATTTGTTTCAAGCCATGGCTTTTGGTGTTTTCCCGCAAATCCGCGTCGCTTTCACCGGCATCGCCATCTACACCTGGGATGTCGCCTTCCGCGCCGCTACCGTCGTTGGTTTCTTCGGGGCTGGCGGCATGGGGTGGTACCTAAAGCGCAACGTTCTGCAGATTGAAACAGAACGGGTCGCCGCAATTCTAATCTCAATTCTGGTCCTTGTGATGATTTCCGAAGCGGTTTCTGCATGGGCCCGAAACAAAGCCATGGAAATGAAATAATGGATGGTCCAATGACAAAAACAGGCCGCGCCGCCGTATATGAGGCACCGAACGCCCCCTTTGAGATTCGCAAATATCCTGTTCGCGATGTTAAAGATGGTGAGGTTCTGGCACGTGTAACAATGGCAACCATCTGCCGCTCTGATATCCATTCCTATCAGGGTCACCGCCCGAACCCCTGCCCCGGTATACTGGGTCATGAGATCATCGGTATCGTCGAGCAGATTGGCGCCGACATCAGCAATGACATGCGAGGCGACCCTTTGTCTGTTGGCGACCGGGTAACCTGGACTGAATTTTTTCACCACGGCGAATCATACCCGCGCGACATCAAGGACATGCCACAAAAATCCCCCGGTCTTCGCAAGTATGGCCACGACCTGGCCGAAGACGACCCGCATTTCCTGGGTGGTTTTGCAGACTATTGCTACATCATGCCCGGCACCGGAATCCTTAAACTTCCGGATGAAATATCTGACGAGGAAGCAACGCCATTGAATTGCGGTGTAGCGACAATGATTTCAGTCATCGACGCTGCCGAAGTTGAAATGGGTGATTGTGTCGTCGTCCAGGGCCTTGGGTTATTAGGGCTATATGGTTGCGCCATCGCGAAAGCGCGCGGGGCCAGAAAAGTTATCGGCCTTGACGGCGTCGACTCACGCCTCGAAATGGCAAAATCGTTTGGTGCTGATGAAACCATTGATGTGACGTCGATGAGCGAAGACGAACTGATCGCCAAAGTCCGCACCCTTTGCCCGCCAGATGGTGCCAACGTTGCCATTGAAGTCTGTGGCCTTGCCTCTGTCGTGCCGACAGGTATTCATATGCTTGGCATTGGCGGGCGCTATATCGTCGCCGGGCTGGTTAACCCTGATGACGAATTCACAGTGGACGGAAACGAAATCCTCAGGAAATGGATCACTTTGAAGGGGGTGCACAATTACCATCCTCGCCACCTGATTCAGGCGCTTGATTTCGTCATGGCCAATCGCGAGCGTTTCCCGTTCAAAGATTTGGTTGATTCCAGATTTTCACTTGATCAGCTCGACGAAGCGTTCAGCAAAGCAGCTGATCGCTCCGTTCTACGCGCTGCGATTATTCCCTAAGCTGGCTTTTGTTTAGGCCTGAGCGGCTTTGATCTGACGGCGACGGGCGTGCAGGATCGGTTCTGTGTAACCGCTTGGCTGCTCGCGCCCCTTGAACACCAGATCACAGGCCGCTTCAAACGCGATGTTGCCTTCAAAATCTGTTGCCATTTTCTGGTATTCAGGATCGCTTGCGTTCTGTTCATCCACAACAGCGGCCATGCGCTTCATGGTTTCCATCACCTGCTCTTCTGTGCAAACACCATGGTGCAGCCAGTTGGCGATATGCTGACTTGAAATACGCAAGGTTGCACGGTCTTCCATCAGACCGACGTGATTGATGTCCGGCACTTTGGAACAGCCGACACCCTGGTCAACCCAGCGAACCACATACCCCAGAATACCCTGGGCATTGTTATCCAGTTCCTGGTGTATCTCTTCGTCCGACCAGTTCTTTCCGTCGGAAAGCGGAATGGTCAGAATAGCATCAAGACTGGCGCGTTCGCGGGTTTTCAGCTCCTGCTGGCGGGAGAATACATCAACCTTGTGATAGTGCACCGCATGCAGCGTCGCTGCCGTCGGGGACGGAACCCACGCCGTATTGGCACCCGCCTCTGGATGAGCAATTTTGATTTTAAGCATATCAGCCATCAAGTCCGGCATCGCCCACATACCTTTACCGATCTGAGCACGACCCTGCAGGCCGCAAGCCAAACCGTTATCAACATTCCAGTCTTCGTAAGCGTGAATCCAGGGTGTTTCCTTGACGGCGGCTTTGCGAACCATCGGGCCTGCTTCCATGGACGTGAAAATCTCATCCCCCGTGCGGTCAAGGAAACCGGTGTTGATAAAGGCGACACGTTCACTGGCGGCACGAATGCATTCCATCAGATTGACCGTGGTGCGACGCTCTTCATCCATGATGCCCATTTTGACGGTGTTTTTCTCAAGTCTCAGAACATCTTCTACCCGACCAAACAGTTCAGCTGCAAAGGCCGTTTCCTCCGGACCATGCATCTTCGGCTTGACGATATAAACGGACCCAGTGCGGCTGTTCGTTAACCGGCCGGTCCGCTTCAGATCATGCATCGCAATCAAGACTGTGACCATTGCATCCAGAATGCCTTCCGGAATATCGGTTCCGTTACTGTCCAGAATGGCATCACTGTCCATCAGGTGCCCGACGTTACGAACCAGCATCAGCGCCCGCCCGTGAAGGGTGAGGATGCCGCCGCCATCTACTGAATAGATACGGTCTTCATTCAGCTTGCGGACTTCAGATTGGCCACCTTTCTGGAATTCAGCTTCCAGCGTGCCTTTCATCAACCCGAGCCAGTTGCGATAGCAGTCAACTTTGTCGTCTGCATCAACGGCAGCGACTGAGTCTTCACAATCAACAATCGTTGTCAGTGCCGCTTCCATAACTACATCAGAAATACCGGCCGCATCATTTTTGCCAATATAATGACCATGGTCGATCTGGATTTCCACGTGCAGGCCGTTTTTACGGAGCAGCACGGCGGAGGGGGTTTCAGCCGCCCCCTGATATCCCTGAAATTCACCGGCGTCTTTCAATTGCGAAACAGTGCCATCAGCCAGCGTGACCCGTAGCTCCCCGCCGTTAACGGCGTAGCCTGTAGCATCCGCGTGCGAGCCGCTGACCAACGGGGAAACGTCATCCAGGAATTCTCTCACCCAGGCGATGACTTTGTCGGCACGCGTTTTGTTGAAACCACCTGAACGTTCCGCCCCACCGTCTTCAGAGATCGCATCGGTGCCATAAAGCGCATCATAAAGACTGCCCCAGCGCGCATTGGCAGCGTTCAGGGCGTAGCGCGCGTTGGTGACAGGAACCACCAGTTGCGGCCCGGCGATATGGGCAATTTCATCATCGACGTTGGCGGTCGTAACAGAAAACGGCGCGCCTTCCGGAACCAGATACCCGATCTCGGTCAAAAAGGCTTTATAGGCAGCCGCATCAAACTGCTGGCCCTGTCGTTCTTTATGCCACGCGCTGATTTTGGTCTGCAACGCGCCACGCTTTTCAAGCAACATTTTGTTCTTGGGCGAGAGGTCATGAACGAGTTTATCAAACCCGGACCAGAAAACCGATCTCTCAACGCCGGTACCCGGCAGAGCTTCTTCGTTGATGAAATTATAAAGAACTTTGGCGACTTGAAGTCCGCCTGCTTGAACGCGATCCGTCATTTCCATTTCCCGTATTTAAACGTGGTATTTCCAATGCATACGCTCGACCCCCGAAACATATGCGACCGGTATTGCTGCAATAGCCGCAACCTATGCAAATCGGGTCGAAAATTCCAGCAAATTCCCTATCTCAGTGTAGCTTGCGGGGAAAAACACTTTGTGTGGCATGCGGGGGAATACGCTTTGCCTATTTTTCACATGCTGCCATGATAAAATATTGAAAATACTGTTACACCAAAAAGGACCCACCATGATTTTCCTTCCGAACTCACTCCACGCGCGTGACATCGCAAGTTTTGTTCATTCGCAAACCGACCTGAAACTCCATGAAGAAATCGGGCCAACCCTGATCACGCGTGGCGAAGGTATTTATGTTTTTGACGAAGCGGGCAAACGCTACATTGAAGGTGTCGCCGGCTTGTGGTGCGCGTCTTTGGGTTTTGGTCAGGAACGCCTCGCCAAGGTCGCTTATGAGCAGATGATGAACATCGGTTACTATCATACCTACCGTCACACAACGAATACCGGCGCTATTGACCTGTCTGAAAAGCTGCTGTCCATCGCGCCCGTTCCCATGTCGAAAGTTCTGTTTCAGTGCTCGGGATCAGAAGCCAACGACACAGCGATCAAATTGATCTGGTATTATCACAATGCCATCGGCAAACCGGAGAAGATGAAAATCATCGGCCGCCAGCGTGGTTATCACGGCAATACAGCGGCTGCCGTCAGCCTGTCAGGCAAGCCGGACATGCACAAAGATTTCAACCTTCCCTTCGCGCCGTTCCGACATACCGACTTCCCCCATTACTATGGCTGTCATGCGGAAGGCGAAACCGAAGAGGAATTCGCAACCCGCATGGCCGCCAGTCTGGAATCCCTTATTCTGGAAGAAGGCCCCGAAACCGTTGCTGCCTTTTTCGCCGAACCCGTAATGGGTGCCGGTGGTGCCATTGTTCCGCCAAAAACCTATTTTGAGAAAATTCAAAAAGTACTTCGCGAGTACGACATTCTGTTCGTTGCTGACGAGGTTATCTGCGGTCTGGGTCGGACGGGAAATATGTGGGGGTGCGAAACCTTCAACCTGAAGCCTGATATGATCTCAAGCGCAAAAGCTCTGTCCGCTGGGTTCCAGCCGATCTCAGCCCTGATGATCAATGAAAAGATTTATAGCGCCATGGTTGACCAAAGTGAAAAGCTTGGCAGCTTCGCGCACGGTTATACTTTCGCAGGGCATCCCGTTACCACCGCCGTCGCCCATGAGGTACTGACCATTTATGACGAAATTGACATGCTCGGCCAGGTCCGCGCAACCGGACCTTATCTTGGTGACAAACTGAAAGCCTTTATTGATCATCCGCTTATTGGTGACGTCAACGGTGTCGGCCTGCTTTGGGGGCTTGAGGTGGTGGAAGATAAGAAAACCCGTAAATCTTTTGATCCTGCACTGAAAATCGGCCAACGCATCGGCGATCACGCCCACCGCCATGGATTGATAGTCCGCATCATCGGTGACCGTTTGGTTTTCGCTCCGCCGGTTGTCATTAGCAAAGCAGAAATTGATGCACTTGCCAGTGCTCTTGGCCAGGCGCTGGATGACACCTGGGCCGATCTTCAGAACGGGAATTGAAGACCTGAATGCATCCGACTGAGTCCCCAATAACCATTGCCCCCTAAGTTCTACACATATAAAGTGTAAAGTTGAATGGACTAGTGCCTTTCAAAATCTGGGGAACAAGCAAGAGAGTTACATGATGTTATACCGAACCGCGCTGGCGGCGTTGTTATCACTGCTTCTGTGGTCTCCCGCCCAGGCCGAATTTATGATCGAAAGCCTGGATGGCGATTTCCCCCAGGAAATTTCTGATGCCAAGCAAGAGAACAAACGCCTTGTTATCATGTTCCATCAACTGGGCTGCCCTTATTGCGACAAGATGCGTACCCGCGTTTTCCCGGATGCCAAGGTTGACGATTATTACAGCAAAAACTTCGTCATGATTGAATCCAACATCAAGGGCAACCTCGACATCGTGGCACCAGACGGCAAAGCGATGTCAGAGGTCAAGCTGGCGCGCAAATACCGTGTTCGGGCAACGCCTGTATTTCTGTTTCTCGACTCCGATGGCAGTACCGCGCTCCGCTTGACCGGCTTTCTTAATGCGGAGTTGTTCGTGCGTGCCGGGAAATTCGTTACTGACGGCGTCTATAAAACCAAGACTTCATTTTACCGTTATCTGAAAACCGCGAATTAGAGGCAGGGTTCGTTGTTTTCTCCCCAGTCAAAAAAACTCACCCGCACTCTTTGGCTCGCGTTTGCGCTGATGGTCACGAACGCCGGCATCGCAGCTGCGCAATCACCCCCGCTGACGCCAGCGACGTTCCTTGCGGAGGTGCTGGCAAAAGGCGAAATATATTTTGCCGAGGCCAACGCCGATCTCGCCACGGCCCGCGCACGTCTTGACCGCGCTCGCTCGAACCTGTTTCCGGTGGCATCACTCACCTACGAGGCCGAGCGTTACAAATCCACCTTAGGCAGCGAAAAAGACAAAGTAGATATTTTCGGCGGCGTTGAGGTCGTGCAGCGCATTTATGATTTCGGCGGCACCTACGATCAGATCAATGCAGCCCGCGCCGGAGAAGATGCAGCCAAACTGCATTACGAAGAAGCCCGCAATACTGTCCTCATGGAAGCACTGGCCCTTTTCTACGGCCTGCATACTTCCGACATCCGCGTGCAGGCCCTCAATCAGGATCACGCCTCAGCCTATGTTCGCTGGGACCGGGCGAAGGAGCGCATGGCGCTTGGTAAACGATCAAGCATCGATGTTGCTGAAAAGCTGGCACTGGTCGAGAAGTCGCGCCTCGACCTGCATCATGAACAACGCCGAAATGTTGACCTGCGCCTGCGCCTGAGCGACATGAGCGGCCTTCCTTTTGAAGCGGAGATGTTCAATTCACCCAAAGGCCCAAACAAACGCCCCCCCGCGATCGAGGTGGAGCATGTGCAAAAATTGGTGACCGGAAACAATCCGCAGCTAAAGCGGCTGGCGAAAAAACTTGATAGCCTGAAGTTGGAAGCTGGGGCCTCACAAAATCTCCCTTGGATCGAAGCTTACGGTGAGGTCAACCATTATAGCCGCCATACACGCACCCGTGACGAATGGGCCGGTGGGGCGCGCCTGAAATGGTCGTTTATGGACGGCGGCGTTAAATCCGCCGAACGTGCGCGGCTAAATGCTGAAGTTCGCCGCACGGGGGCAGAACTTGAACGCACACGCCGCGGCCTGATCCGGGAAGCACGTACCGTATTGATTGACCGCAACAACGCCTGGCAACAATTAATCGCGGCTCGCGCACAATTTGATTTCGCCCAAAAATCACTGCTCCAGCGCCAACGCCTTTATGAGCAGGACCGTGTTGCCGATCTCGGGCGCGCCATGCGGGACTTCACACATTCAGAAGTCGGCGTTGTACGTGCCGCTGGAAACCTGCAACTGGTTGATGCCCGACTTGCCGTTATGCTGGGTCAGGGGCTGGAAATCAGTTTGAATGAAAACTTTATTATCGACGTCCTGGGCAAGGAAGCTATTGATGATGAACGCTCCATCGAGACCAAGAAAGGAAGTGGTTTTGGACAGGAAGACCAGAATAAAATCAATCGCTAGGGCGCGGCGCGCACTGCTCAGCAGCCTTTGTGCATCGCTGATTGTGATTGCCTTTGCCGCCCCCGCAGCAGCTTTCGAACGTCGCCTTGCTTTTGCCGTTGAAGGCGTTGTCGAGGCTATCCTCGTGCGATCCGGGCAAAAGGTGGCGAAAGGAACGCCTTTGGCAAGACTGGATCTCCGCGTATTAAGCGCCCATGCTGATGCCGCCCTTGCCGCCGCCAAAGCGAGCGAACACGCCCTTGAACTGGCGAAGACCAACGCGGAACAAATCAGCCAGCTTTATGATGACCTCTCTACTTCAAAGGAAGAACTGAACCTTGCGCAAAGTCATCTTTTAACCGCTGAAGCTGATCACGCTACTGCCAGGGCGAAAAGTGAAGAGGCCGCCTGGCGGCTTGAACGCGGCACCCTGACAGCCCCCGTCAACGGTCGGGTTAACTCGGTCACAGGATACATCGGGCTGGTCGTTAATCCGGCAGCGCGCTTCACGCCCGTGATTGTGATGGATTAAAAACCCCAGAACCCAGAACCGACAAAACCCCAGCGTTTCCACTGAGATTTTGATGGTGGGCGCGGTTTAGTTCATCGCAATTGCACGCCCGACTCGCCCTCAAAGCTATTCAATGCCTTCTATAACACGCATATCCCGAACTGCACCGTCGCCAAGTGCTCTAAGTGCCTCTTGATAACCCGGTGAGTCATAATGCGCGACTGCGGCCTCGAAGCTATCAAACTCGATGATGACGGATCGCTCTTCGATTCCACCCTCCAAGGATTTGACCCGCCCACCCCGAGCTAGAAAACGTCCCCCATTGGCGATGAGCGCAGGACCAGCGAGCTTCGCATATGCTGCCAATGCATCGGGATTCATAACCTTGTTATAGAATGCGACTAGATAAGCCTTGCGCATTTCTTTTCTCCTGTTTTTTGTAATCTCACCCCAGACCCCAAGTCTCCCTGGAGAGCTTTCTCGCCCCGCTTGATTTCCCAGCATTTGAACAGTGTCAGCCGGTTATTTCCGGCAACTGGTTACTACGTCGATTGGGTTAGCCAGAAACAAGGGACTAATTTCTCTGTTGCATCATGTAGGTAGCGATTCATACTACCTTCAAAGTGGGTTAACAAATTTCACTCGGGTAAAAAAGAAGCCGCTATGAGAATTTCATCTTCAAAACGCTGGAAATACCTTGGGGCTGCGGTGTTTGCGATTGTGATCCTCACATCCGTAGCATACCCGTTTTTTCTGAGGGATCAGATTCGCGGAAACCCGCAATTGTTGATCAATCAGATCTTGTTATCGACTTCCAACAAATTCAGACATTATGAAGTCCGACACACCAGATATTTTCAGTACGGTCCGAACCAGGATGGTGAAGAAGCCGCACTGGAATCGGCACTTAGTACCGCACTCAATTATGAAGGAAATTTCTGTTACAGGGTAGTCACCAACCCGAGCCAGATGGTTTTTGCTGATCATAACAAACGCGCTTTTGAGATATGGGCGATCAAGCTGAAGAAACAACAGATGCCGGTTCAATCCAAAATCAAACCGGTACTATGTGTGCCGACAACATCAAAGGAACCCATGGGCGATTACTGGTCAGATATTGAATTCGGTCGAACCGTTGTATTGCATTTCCCATCTCCGAAGGATGGCCCTGATTCGAATGGATGGAAATGGGCGGGCGGAATCTCATACTCGGACATTTACAAATAATTGCTCTCACCCACAAGAAAAGGGCAGCGCCATTTTATGCCGATTTCGTAGCCCTAAACTGGGACGTTATGATAGTCGGGCAATTTAATCACCAACGAAAGATTACTGGGAAAAACATACCCAATTCGGTTCTCCAGGTGCCCTATAGGTGCTCCGCCGTCAATTTATCCGATTTCGGCAAACTTCAGAAAAAGAAAACCCCTTGGTTTCCCAAGGGGTTATCATGGTGGGCGCGGTAGGGTTTGAACCTACGACCCCCTCGATGTCACCGAGGTGCTCTCCCGCTGAGCTACGCGCCCTGATAAGAACGGTTTATATCGCGTCTTGTTTGAAATGCAAGCCTTTGCGACACAGCTTTTTGTGTTTGCATTAATTCCGCCAGCATCCTTAAGTTTTCAGACAGCGGGCAGCAAAACCGTTGCGCCGCGGGCGCGGGCGGGTTAACAAAATTATACGCCAAAGAATACGTTCAGTAATATAAAGGCAGATACATTGAATTCAGGTTCCCGACGACCACAGATCAAGAGCCCAAATGAGCTTGCCGCTGCCGGTATCGAGGTGCTGGCGCCAAAACAGCAAACCGCCCCCGTTGTATTTACCTCTCCCCATAGTGGCCGGAATTATCCGGACTCTTTTATTACCAATACACGCCTGGAGCTACGTACGCTGAGACGCTCCGAAGATGCATTTGTCGACGAGGCATTCACGTCAGCTCCTGAATTCGGGGCACCATTGCTGCGTGCCCATTTCCCACGCGCTTATGTTGATGCAAATCGCCAGGCCTGGGAACTTGACGCCAAAATGTTTAATGCCCCCCTGCCCGATTACGTAACGACGCGTTCGCCGCGCATCTCAGCGGGGCTCGGCACCATCCCCCGGATCGTCGCCAATGGTGAACAGATTTATGATAAGTTGCTCAACTTCGATGAGGTTCGAGAACGCATCGATATGCATTATCAGCCATACCATCAATCGTTGGCCTACCTGATCAGAAAGACAGTTGACGGTTTTGGTGGTTGCCTCATCGTCGATTGCCATTCAATGCCATCAGGCAACGGCTTCGATGGGTCCCGCAAAATCACTGGCCCGAAACTGGCGGATATTATTCTCGGCAGTTGCCATGGTAAATCCTGCGCGCCGGAAATCGTCGAACTGGCGACCAGTGTTTGCCGTAACATGGGATTATCCGTAACCCACAATAAACCCTACGCTGGTGGGTTCACCACGCGCCATTACGGAAAACCCGCTAATGGTGTGCACGCGTTACAAATTGAGATTAACCGCGCCCTTTATATGGATGAGCAACGTATTGAGCGCGGCCCCGGTCTGGCACAACTGGTTCGCCAATTCCGCCGCCTGATTGATGCCCTGACTTCAATTGACACCGCGCTACTGCAAAGTCATCAACTGAAAGCAGCCGAATGAATACCGTGTCCCCATCCGACATCATCATCCGCGATGTTAGCGACGCAGACATGCCTGCCATTCATGAAATATATGCTCATCAGGTATTACATGGCGTTTCCAGCTGGGAGGAAGAGCCCCCGTCGCTGGAGGAAATCATCCTGCGCCGTGACAACGTCATTCAGGGCGGATATCCCTACCGGGTGGCGGTTATGGACGGCGTGGTTGTTGGCTATTCTTACGCATCTGCCTATCGCCCGCGCCCAGGTTATCGTCACACTGTTGAAAACTCAATTTACATCGCCGAATCCGCGCAGCGCCTAGGACTGGGCAAACGCCTTCTTGAAGACCTGATCAGCATCTGCACAGACTTGAACTTTCGCCAGATGATTGCTGTAGTTGGCGACTCAGAGAATGTTATGTCGATCGATTTTCACACAAAAATGGGCTTTCGCCGCATCGGTACAATTGATTCCATCGGCTATAAATTTGGCCGTTGGCTCGACTCGGTGATTTTGCAGCTCAACCTCGGCGACGGCGACACCACACCGCCCGTTCGCTAAATCCTATTTTCCGGCTATACTTGGCACAGGCCTTGCTGTGTTCCTAAGGGAACGGAGGGTTAGCTATGTTCAGGCAGTTATTAGCAAGCATCGCAGTTATCGGCGGAATAGTACTTTCCGGCCCTGCGGGCGCGCTTGACGAAAATGCCCAAACATTTGAAAACAATAACAAAACCTGCAATCAGCAGGTCAAATCGCAGGAACGGGCAAAAGGCATCCCGAGACATCTTTTAAGCGCCATTTCGCTAGCAGAATCTGGTCGCTGGGACAAAAACAACAAGGCAAATGTTGCCTGGCCCTGGACGGTAACGTCCGGCGGCGAAGGTCGGTTCTTCGATACCAAGGAAGAAGCTATGGCCGAGGTTGAATTTTTACTGACCGACGGGACACGTAATATCGACGTTGGCTGCATGCAGATCAACCTGCATTACCACGCAGATGCGTTCGAAACCCTATCAGATGCGTTCGACCCGAAAACCAATACGGCTTACGCGGCCAAATTCCTGAGCACGTTGAAAAAGACGACCGGCAACTGGATTGATGCTGCGGGCAGGTATCATTCAACAACACCGAAAAAAAAGCAGCGTTACCTTAAAAAAGTACTGGCCTTTTGGAACGAAAAACGCGGCCTTAAGTCATATGCGAAAAAATCGACGAAACAAATCAAACAAGTCGCCCGTCTGTCCACACCCACCACGCCAACAAAATTTATAGACTACGCACGCACCAACCGCCTGAACGCCGCTTTCAAAAAACGCCGGGCAGCCGACCCAGCGTTGTCGACCCAGGCCCGTACCGTTACCGAGCGCGCCCAAAAGCGCCACAAGGAGTTGCAGTCGTGGCGTGAGGCCCAGACCAAGGGTCTCGACATGAAAGCCCTTCTGGCCATGCGCCGCGCACAGCAAAAACTTCAGCAACGTAAGAAGTTTGCGACAATGGGCACATCCAAATTCCCCGAAAAGCGCCAACAGCAACTGAAGAAATGGCGCGAAAAGGGTATCTGGTACGGCGGGTGAGCGGAAATCAACTCCCAAGACGACAAAAGGCCCAACGGTCCATTAAAATACGGACGCGATTGTGCCTTTCACTGCGGTATGATTGTCCGGAATAAAATGCCTTTTATGTGATATTTTACGCCGCGCCCGTAATTCATGGGCCTAAATAACGCCCTCAGCCTTCAATTGTTGGATCTCATCGGCGGATAATCCGAGCTCATCTCCATAGATTTTATCGTTCGCATCTCCAAGCCTCGGCCCCAGATTGCGGACCTTGGGTGGAGTTTCAGATAGTTTCGGGAAGGCTGCCGGGATCACAACTTCGCCTAAATCGTCCTCGAACATCCGTGTCAGATTTTCCCGTGCGGCAAAATGCGGATCGTTGAATATGTCGGCGATGGAATTGATGGCCCCTGCCGGCACCTCTTTTTCCACACAAACCGCAATAACATCATCGCGGTCCATGGAACGGGTCCAGTCCGTCACCTCGTTGATCACCTTATCGCGATTATCCAAGCGAATTTTCTGATCGCTATAGGAACTCAATAAATCAGGGCGCGCCATTGCCTGGGTCAGGCGCTCAAACATTTTATCTGTCGTGCAGGCAATTGCCATGAATTTCCCATCGCGCGTCGGGAAATGGCCATGCGGGCAGGCGTTTACCGTGCCGGTGCCTTCCGGTTCGCGAACGAAGCCGGTTTTTGCGAACCTTGGCGCAATTTCATCAAGGGCGCGGAATACGGATTCATAGAGCCCGATGTCAACCATCTGTCCGACACCGGTCGCTTCCTTATGGCGGATCGCCATCAGCACACCGATAGCGCCATACATCCCGGTCATGTAATCCGCCAGAGAAGTTGAGCCGGGCGTCACCGGCGTATCACCGGGCAGGCCGGAAAGATGCGTTAACCCGCCAACCGCATGTCCGATACGCGCAAAGCCCGGGCGGTCCTTATAAGGCCCGGTCTGGCCGTAGCCGGATACACGAAGCAGGACGATACCGGGATTAATCGCTTTCAGTTCATCCCAGCCAAGGCCCCAGCGCTCCAGCGTGCCGGGGCGAAAGTTTTCACAGATCACATCAGCTGTTTTGGCCAACTGCTTGAGCAATGCAACCCCCTGCTCGGTCCGTAAATTCAAGGTTATCGATTTCTTGTTGCGTGCTTCTGATAACCAGGCCAGCGACGAATCCTCACGCTCCGTCGCCGTCCCAAATCGCCGCCACGGGTCGCCAACACCAGGCTGTTCAATCTTGATCACATCAGCCCCAAACTCACCCAAAATGGAGGCCGCATAAGGGGCGGCGATGAAAGTCGCCAGATCAAGCACCCGCACACCGGCCATGGGACCAGACTGGGGCTCTGATGAATTGGTCATTGTTCCTCCACGAGATACCTTTTGATTTTTCCGGGATAGATTAGCCGCGCGACTGTTTCACGCAAAATCGCTACGAATGTATATGGCGTTGGTGAAAACGGGACTGCATTTCCGGAAACATCGATGCCAAGTGCCCGAAACGTATATAGTGAGCGCGGCATGTGATAGCCGTCAGTGACCAGAAGCGCCGTTCGCCACCCCTTGTCGACCATGATTTTCTGACACTCGATGGCATTTTCCAAAGTTCGGGTCGAGAACGCTTCCTGGTAAATTGTTTCCGGCGATAGGCCTTCCGATTGCGCCAGTTCGGCCATTGTCTCGCATTCCGGGACATCACTTGTTGTCCGCCCGCCAGCCATCAGCACGACACCCGCCCTACCTTGATTAAAACATTTAACACCATGGCGAACGCGGCGCGCCATCGCCGGGCCTGCTGTTCCATCAGATTTTTGCGCAGCACCCAATACAATAATGACATCGAAGGCAGGATTACTCATCACCCAGTTCAGCCTCAGCTTTCATAGCCAAATTCCCATCCGTATTGGCAATCCACAGGTCCGCTGTTGATCCGTCCTCGCCGGGTTTCCCATTGACCGTAAAGGGGCCCGTATCGAACACAGGCGAAACGGCGCGGTAGCTGAACTTTTTCAGAACCCGCTTGGCGTTTTCCCGACGACATAAATCCAAAAGCAGGGTCGCCATCAAGGGACCATGGACAATCAGGCCCGGATAACCTTCGACCTCAGTGACATATTTATGATCGTAATGAATACGGTGGCCGTTGAACGTCAGGGCAGAATAGCGAAACAACAATACCGGGTCTGGGTCTATCGCCCGCCGCCACACGCTACCTTCGGGTACGGTTTGCGCCATTGGCGGCGGCGCACCTGGAGGCGGATTATCACGATAAACAATGTCGTGCTCTTCACGTACCGCTAGCCCGTCAGGTCCCGAAACATCGTGCTGAACAACAACGAATAACAGTTCCCCGGATTTTCCCTGCCGTTGTTTGATATCTTTGATGGTCGAGACACGAGTGATCGCATCACCGACGCGAATAGGTTGCAAAAACTCTATCCGCCCACCAGCCCACATTCGGCGTGGCAGTTCAACAGGGGGAAGAAAACCACCGCGTTTGGCATGCCCATCGGGACCAAGTTCTGATTGCGGTGCCGCGGGCAAAAAATACAGCCAATGCCCGGCAGGTAGGATTTCGGCTCCTGCCGTGGAATAATCGTCATCCATGTCCAGCGTCGCAACAAGGCCGATCAAAGGGGCTGCGTTAACCGTATCCGTCTTTTTTTCACTTCGCCCGATCCACTGGCTCAGGTGGTCAATATCAATGCTCATGGCCTGTCCCTAAAATGACCGGGGCATTTCGAGCACATGTTCGGCGATGTAGGACAGGATCAGATTGGTTGAAATGGGCGCGATCTGATAAAGCCGGGTTTCGCGGAATTTGCGCTCCACATCATATTCCTCAGCAAAACCGAAGCCGCCATAGGTCTGGATGCAGGCATTCGCCGCCCCCCAGGAGGCTTCGGACGCCAGCATCTTTACCATATTGGCCTCAGCACCGCAGGGCTCGCCATTGTCGAAAAGCCCGATTGCTTTCTCCAACATCAGCGCTGCCGCCTCCGTTTCCGCATAACTTCTGGCGATGGGAAACTGGATGCCCTGATTTTGTCCGATGGGCCGATCAAACACTATACGCTCACACGCATAATTCGAGGCCTTCTTGATAAACCAGCGCGCGTCACCGATGCATTCCGCCGAGACAAGAATGCGTTCCGCATTCATGCCATCCAGAATATAGCGAAACCCTTTGCCTTCTTCGCCGATCAGTGTTGACGCCGGAATACGAAGGTTATCGAAAAAGACTTCCGTCGCTGAATGATTGACCATGGCGGGCAGCGGCTTGATGACCAGTCCGTTTCCAATAGCTTCACGCATATCAAGCAAGAAGACAGACATGCCATCATGGGGCTTCGGGCCAGCGTCGCGCGGTGCTGTCCGAGCGAGCAAAAGCATTAGATCAGAATGCTCGGCTCGTGAGGTCCAGACTTTTTGCCCGTTGATGACATATTCATTACCATCCCGGGTCGCAGTAGTGCGAATGCGGCTGGTATCGGTACCGGACGTTGGCTCTGTCACGCCAAATGCCTGCAAGCGTAATTCGCCACTGGCAATTTTTGGAAGATACATGTTCTTCTGTTCGTCACTGCCATGACGCAACACCGTTCCCATGGTATACATCTGCGCGTGACACGCCCCGCCATTGCAGCCTTGTTTATGGATTTCCTCCAGTATAGCTGCCGCTTCGCCAACACCGAGGCCACTGCCGCCAAATTCTTCCGGGATCAGAACAGCGAGAAACCCAGAAACCGTAAGAGCCTCAACAAATTCAGTGGGGTATGCACGTTCGCGGTCTTTGGCGCGCCAATATTCGCCAGGGAAATCTGCACAAAGAGCGCGCACGGAATCCCTGATATCCTGATGTGTTTCCATTAAATTACCATTCCTGGATGTTGCGTCGCCGCATCTCGTCGGGCGGACGATTGTATACAATAACAGCGAGTTGGGAAATTATTATTTCCAGTTCCTGGTCTGTCAAAGAGTTAATTTCAAGCATCAGGGATGTTGCCTCGTCGGGATGATCCTGAACAATGATCGCAGGATCCGCAGCAGCTAACGCTTCTCTGACTTCCGGCACTGATTTATCACAACTTTCGGCATCCAGATGAATTCTAACTCTTGAAAATGGATTTCCCACCGGGTCCGGCACCAATTCCGCATTTACAGGCGCCAAGCGGTTCAGTCCGACAACAAAACCCTCAGCTTTCCGACCTTGCTCGCCCTCCAAAGCCTTAGCATCTGCCTTGTGGCGCTGTTGCAACGCCACAACCGCACCAATGACAGCTTCCTTCCCGGCCTTCATTCCGCGCCCGATTCCGCCTTCCTGCAGATGAACGGCCTCAGCAAGAACACGCTTTCCAAGCACAAGGCCAGACGTTGGCGCGGCCAGATACTTTTGCGCGCTGAACAGGGACAAATCCGCACCAAGGGCCAGAATGTCAGCCATGATCAGGTCCTGCGCCGCGGCATCAATAATCACTGCGATCCCTTTCTCATGGGCCATTGCGATAGCGTCCTTCGCATCAACCGTATCACCGCGACAAAGACGCGATTGCACCAGCACAAGCCCGCAAACACCTTGATCAGACAATGCCGTTTCCAGCTCATTGGAGGAGCAACTATCTTCGCTACCAACAACAATGACACTGGCACCTGACAGACGAATTGCCTGCTCGATTGGCTGACCGTAATTTACACAATGTCCGGCCTGAATAACGACTTTTGAGTTCATGCCTGTGGTATCAGGTAATGCGCCAATTTTCGCACCATTATCACCCGTCATCAGCGCCGCCACGGAAAGCGAAATGGAAGCCGCCGTGCAATGCGTGACGACACCCCATTCAGCTCCCGTCAGTGTTGCGATATTTTGACCCGCAATTTCGTAGAGTTCACTCATGTCGAAAAACTGTCGAAGCGATTGAGCTACGGCCTCAATCACCGGTTCTGTCGAGCGTGAAACGCCAAGTGGCGTGTAGGTGCCGCGGGCATTTATAACCCGGCTAAGCCCCAGTTGATCATGAATACGGCGCATTTCAATCCTTTTTAGAAGACCAGCTTTCCAGAGCGCATCCGGATCGCTAAAACTTTAAACCGGACTGTACCCGAAAGTGTCTATTCAGGAAACCTCGCCATGTCAGAACTCCGTCGCAACAGCGACCTGATAAAAGAACTGCTCGATTTACCCGGAAAGCGCGTTCTGGACATTGGTTGCGGGGGTGGAAACCTGACCCGATTCATGAGCCGCCAGAGTGCCATTGTCACCGGCATTGAATGCAATCCGCGCCAAATGGAAAAGGCGATAGCAACTGAAACGACCGGATCAGAAAAATACGTCGAGGCCCGGGGTGAAGCCCTGCCGACAGATGACGCATCGAGTGATATCGTTATCTACTTCAATTCATTGCATCACGTGCCGGTCGAACATCAGGACAACGCACTTGGCGAAGCCGCGCGTGTTCTGGTGCCAAACGGTCAGCTTTACATCTGTGAACCCGTAGCCGAAGGCCCGCATTTCGAAATGATGCGCCCGATTGACGATGAAACCTATGTGCGTGCAGAGGCTTATAAATCAATTAAACGCTCCCTTGGCACTCTGTTTACTGAATACCGCGAAATCACTTATCTGCATATCGTCAAACATACAGACTTCGACGAATTTGAAGAGGAAATGTCCCGGATCAGCCCGGATCGTGATGCCCTGTTTCAAGTGAAGCGCGGCCAGATGCGCGATGCCTTTGTCCGGTTTGGTACAGAGCTACCCGACGGGCGAACGGCATTTGAGCAACCCATGCGCGTCAACTTACTGATGAAACTGGATCCCGCATCGTGAGTGCAGCTGTTGGTTATGCTCTGCTGAACCTGCTGTTCGCTGGCTGTATCGAATATTCTATTGGTCGAATGCCTGACACGCGTGATTAATCAATCATATCGCGAGATTGGCGGATCGACACTTTTCCGTCTTCGTGACCAACTCGCCGGACATCTAAACGATGCCACCGCGACGCAGGCGATTGAACGCGATGTCGGCGTGGGCCCGATCGATGATGATCACATTGCCGGAATGGATAAACCATTCGCGGAATACGCGAAAGGAAATGAAAAACTTATTCGCGAGGCACTGAAACAACACGCCGTGGCGATAGAACAGGCCAAACAGAAATAATGGAAAACTAGCCCCAAAGCCCTGGTTCTGGCGGGTGCACTTTGCCGCCAGCAAACACAAGCCCGTTGGCGCGGTCTTCCTTCAATAACAAAGGTCCATCCAAATCAACAAACTCGGCAAAGCCACCAAGCAAAACACCAGGGGCCATCGCCAAAGAAGTGCCGACCATGCAGCCAACCATGATGCTAAACCCGGCATCCCTGGCCGCCGTCGCCAATTTCAGGGCTTCTGTCAAACCACCGGTTTTATCGAGCTTGATGTTAACCATCTGATATTTCCCGGCCAGCGTAGGAAGGTCATCTGAAGTATGGCAAGCCTCGTCGGCGCATAGGGGGACCGGCGGCATATAATTCGCAAGCTCTGCGTCACTGCCGGCCGGTATTGGCTGCTCGATCATCTCAACCCCCAAGTCCGCAAGGCCGGGCGCCAGATTTTGAAGCTGCGGGAAATCCCACCCCTCATTCGGGTCGATTATCAAGCGTGATGACGGCGCATTGTCCCGAACGGCCTGCATCCGCGCCATCACGTCAACGCCGTCCAGTTTGACCTTGATAAGCGGCGCATCTTTCAATCGATCCGCCGACTGGGCCATCTCGCCAACCGTCCCGAGACCGATGGTTTCCGCCGTGATATAGGGCACTGGTGCGTCAATGCCAGCAAGTTCCCATGCGCGTTTTCCGGCCTGTTTTGATTTCAAGTCCCAGAGCGCATTATCAAGTGCATTTCGCGCCGCCCCTGCGTGCAATGCATCCTGCAAACCCACCCGGTCAAGCCCGTTCGAAATCGCCGAAGACAAGGCATCTATATCAGCCGCAACACCCTCAACCGTTTCATTGTAGCGCGGATAGGGAACGCATTCCCCCTGCCCAGTATGGGTGCCATCTGTGATCCGGACGACAACCACATCAGCTTTGGTTTTGACACCACGTGAAATGGCAAATGGTCGGGCCAGCGGCCACGCTTCGATCTCAACGCTTACCTTCATGACAACTGATCGACGATCCCGGCAACGCCGGTCCGGAACGGGTCAACACAAGGCAAACCATGCTGATCTGCTGTTTCATTCAACATTTTCTCAGCCGCCGCAGCCTCCAGCCCTTTGGTATTGATTGATATGCCGACAAAACGAGCATCAGAATTAGTCAATTGCGCAGCGCATAAATTCAATTCCATACATTCCGCCAAGCCTGGCAACGGATAATCCGGCAAGCCTCTCATGTGCGGGCGGGTCGGTTCATGACAGAGAACCAATGCATCCGGTTGCGCGCCATGAATGAGCCCCATGGTCACGCCGGCGTAGGACGCATGGAAAAGTGACCCCTGCCCCTCAACGATATCCCAGTGATCCGGGTCGTTGGCGGGGGCAAGGCTTTCCACGGCACCGGAAATAAAATCAGCGACGACGGCATCCACGGACACCCCTTCACCGACAATAAAGATACCGGTCTGACCGGTCGCTCGGAAGGATGCCTTCATACCCCGGTCTGTCATTTCCTTGGCAATCGCGAGCGCCGTATACATTTTCCCGACCGAGCAATCAGTTCCCACCGGGAGCAACCGTTTGCCAGAGCGCGTAATGCCATTGCCAACAGCAAAGCTCTCCGTCGGGTGGCGCACATCAAACAAGGCACATCGATGGGTTTGCGCAGATTTAGCAATAGCCGAGTTTTCTGTAATCTTATTATGAAGACCGCTGGCAACGTCATAACCCAACTCGATCGCTTCGATGATCGTTTTTTCCCAGGTTTCCGATATCAGACCACCTCGATTTGCGACACCCAGAATTAATGTACGCGCGCCCTTCTCACGTGCCTCTTGCAGGGTCATGTCTGGAAGACCCAGATCAGCATTACAATTATCCAACTTAATCTGCCCGATGCAGATGTCGGGGCGCCAATCGACAACGCCTTGCGCTGTTTTGGCCGCCAACTGATCCGGCGCATCGCCAAGAAACATGAGATAAGGTGCCTGCAACTTCATAATTATTCACTCCATACGATGGCTTAACGTCGGAAAATCAATACTGCTCCCGCGCAACATAACGAAAGGAATGACACCTGTCAGGACAAAAAGGCATTGAATCCCTGCGAATTTTTGCGATGTTATATTTTCAGTTCCTTGTATACTCGTAACGGTATAATTTAACCTGGATGATTTTGGGCATTATGAAGCACACCCTTACAAGCATATCCCTTGTCGCAACTCTTTTTCTGGTGTTTTCGTTTGCCGGTAGCGATATACTTCCACCTGCGAATGCAGGCTTCAATACCTATCAGGCCTGCTATAAAAAATGCACAAAGTCAGATAAACCCCTTGAGCAAAATTGTCGTGCACAAAGCTGTAAAAAATTAAAAGGTACCGCCAAATCAAGATGCAACAAGCTGTGCGGTATGAAAGAAGGTATATACGACTATTGCAAAGCGAGCTGCACGAAACGTGAAACCTGCCTGCGCTCGAAACCCGTCAAATCCTGCCTTAAGACATGCGGGCAGTACCGTGGGTCTCAAGTTCGCAAATATCAGAAATGCAAAAAAGAATGCGAACAAGTCTGCCCGGAATTTTGAGGCTTCGAAGCGATTAGCGCCCGCCGGGATTGTGGGCAATCACAAATAGAATAACCGCATGAAGCGATACTGCCAAAGCCCGCCCGGCATGTTTCGCCCGCGCCGCCCATACTGCTTGCTGTTCCACTCGCTCAGCCTTCACCTCTGATGCAGTTTCAAGGGCAACCTCATATCCTTCGCTATGCATTTCCATATAATCGTGGCGTTGCTCAAACGGAAATTCAGGATGGAAATGAAATACGCTGATGGCCGAATTGCGTTTTTGATAACTTGAGAATGTCATCACTTCATTTAAACCAATGTCGTATTTTTTCATAACCATCGGCGTCGCATCAAGGCCACGTTTTTCTACACTTAAGCCATTTATATAGTCCTGGTGAAACTCAATCATCCAGGGACAATAGTCATCCTCGGCATACTTGGCATAATCTGTTTGATTGGTCATGTATTCCTCCGCGTTTCCACGAACGATATTGTTAAAGGAAAGCGCGGTATTGCCTTCCTCCCCAGGGTAGGAGCAGACGTGCATCCGCCCAATTACGTTTGCTGTTATATACGGCGTAGACTTCTCATCGTCTGTGACATAAATCACCCGATGCAGATTTCTGCATCCCCAGTAATCACGAGATATAGACAGTCCGCCTGCTGCCGACAACGGGATTATGTTCTGCTTTCCGATCGTATATTAGACATATTCCTAAAAGTTAGCGGGGATACAAAAAACAACGCATAGCGCACCCTGAAATACCTAATATTTGGGAGTAAAGTCATCGATTTTTCGATTTTTGAAATTATGAAAACTTAATCCGTAGCGCCGGATTCGAGTATTTTATCCACATAAAAGCCCTGGAACATTGTAATGCCCAGATCATGGCCTGTTTTCAAACCAATCTCATCATCCAGCCTGGCCAGAACGAGAACCGTGCCAGCTTTTTGAATTTCCATAATTTCATTTCTGTATTTTGGAAGAATATCTTCCGCACCAGCGCGCCAAAATACTTTAGCAAGGTTCGCATTCAACCGGGTTAAATTAACAATACCAATGGTTTCTGGGAAAATGGCGTCTATGGCAATTGTTCCATTGTGGGATCGTATCAATTCTGACGCGACCATGAATTCTTCGAAGTTCTGAAGAATATTCGACTGGCGAAATTCAAACACAACGTTCGAGAACGTCGCGTCCCCTGTGCTTTCCAGAACCTTCTGAAAGGATTTTGAAAACACACTTTCAACATTCATATTGATCGAACATTTTGCCCGACCGGGGTTCAATTCATCGAATGCCTCAAGTAACAGAGTATCGAGTGTGAGGGTCAGCTGATTAAACAGGTTTCCAGCGCCGCGTAGCTCAACATTCTTGAACACATGATCTTTCAACGCCCCCATGGAGACAAAGTATTCGTTCATCACATCCGCTGGCGGTTGGTTGGGGTGTATAATCGCGACTTTCTGATGCTGGATAAAGGCACGGCAAAACTGAGATGCGCCCAGTTTCTTGCTGACGATCTCTACCTGATTGATATCATCTTCCTGCAGAGGGCGGAGAACATTACTCTGGACTTGGGCTTCTTTTGGTTTTGCGACCAGACGCTCCGTAAACCGGATGGCATTCCCAAGGCGAATACGCAGATCAACCATCCGCAACAAGCGGGATTGATCAATCATGCCGAAATTTTCAGGAAAATAACGCTGGATCAGTCGAAGCAGTTCGACCTTTAGATCCGGCATCAGGCGGACCTCGTTGAATTCATTCATTTTCACTAGAAACCCGCGCTCGTCCTGGGTGAGCGTATAATACTTGCCTTCATGGCGTTCCCGATATTGAGACATCGCACGATCAAATTCCTGCCAGAATTCATCCGTCGCGTTTTGCAAGGGAAGACCACTTAATGAAACCAGTATCAGCGAGTTGAAGGCACCCGGCTTTTCTTCCATGGCCTTCAAAGTGTTTAGCAATTCCGCCGGATTACCTGAAAGCCTCTGACTTGATTGATCGGACAATTCAGTGCCCCCTTCTACCCAGCATTAGCTCAACGAAACCTCCCCTGCCCCCATAGCAGCGAAAGTCTCAAAGCAGCATAATCCAACCGGGGCAGAAGGTGAAGGCCTGTTCAGACCTTTACCCGTTCGCTTTTCGGATCGTACATCGGGCGAAGTGATGCCGTCGCATCAACCATTATTCCTGAAACTTCAATCTGATAGGACCCTGAATTAACATAATCCGCATCGACACCTGCCTCATTTTCCACATAGCCAAGACCAACAGCACCGCCCAGGGTATGGCCATACATCCCCGAAGTGAGATATCCGACAATGTCACCATTACGGTAAATCGGTTCATTGTGATAAAGCTGCTTTTCCGGGTCCTTCAGCAGGAACTGGACCATCTTCTGTTTGACGCCATTTTCTTTCTGACGAAGCAGCGCTTCACGCCCGATAAATCCGCCCGGCTTATTCCACGCAACAGCAAAACCGAGCCCTGCCTCAATGGGTGTTTCCTCGTCAGTAATATCGTGGCCCCAGTGGCGATACGCTTTTTCCATACGTAATGAGTTCATGGCATGCATGCCCACATGTTTGAGGCCAAAGTCAGTACCTGCCTCAACGATGTTTTCATAGACGCCAAGCGCAAATTCAGTCGGCACGTACAGTTCCCACCCTAACTCGCCCATATAGGTAATCCTGGACGCGCGAACAAACGCGTATCCAAGGTCAATTTCCTGACTGGTGCCAAAAGCGAATGCATCGTTAGACATATCCACACGTGTAAGGCTTTGCAGGAAGGTTCTGGAATTCGGCCCCTGCACACCAAGCACGGCCATTGACGATGTCACATCGGTGAGCACGCAATGCTCACCATCCGGTATCCGGTTTTTCAGGTAATGAAACTCCCGGACCTGAGACGTGCTGGCTGTTACGATCAGGAATACATCGTCGCTCAACCGTGTCACCGTCAAATCAGCCTCAATGCCGCCGCGCTCGTTAAGCCACTGGGTATAGACCAGGCGCCCGGGTTTGACTGCAATATTATTGGCGCAGACTTGATTGAGCACTTGCTCTGCATCTCGTCCTTCAAGGCGAAATTTCGCAAAAGATGTCTGGTCGAACAATCCTATGTTTTCCCGAACCGCTTTATGTTCAGCGGCAGAATAATCAAGCCAGTTTTGTTTTGTGTAAGAATATTCATATACGGGTTCAACGCCTTCAGGGGCATACCAGTTCGGGCGCTCCCATCCAGCGGCTTCACCATAGCAGGCACCTTGCTCTTTCATGGCCGCATAGAATGGTGATTTCCGAACATTGCGGGCGGTCTTGTACTGATAGAAAGGCCAATGAACGGCATAAAGCAGCCCGAGAGTCTCAGTGACCCGGTCATGCAGGTAGTTCTGGTTCCCCTGGAACGGCATGTTGCGCCGTACGTCAACGCTGGCCAGATCACTTGGCGGATGTCCATCGCGCATCCATTCCGCCATCACTTTGCCGATGCCGCCAGCTGACTGAATCCCGATCGAGTTCAAACCCGCCGACACAAACAATCCTTTCAGATTGGGTGCTTCGCCGATATGATAGCGGTCATCTGGTGTGAAACTTTCCGGACCGCAGAAGAATTTTTGTATGCCCGCGTTTTCCAGTTTTGGAACGCGGTGGATGGCGCCTTCCAGAATTGGCATGAAGTGGTCGAAATCATCCGGCAGTTCATCGAAACAGAAGTCTTCTGAAATCCCGTCCATTCCCCAGGGCTTGGCAACGGGCTCAAATGCGCCGACCAAAAGCTTACCAGCATCTTCTTTATAATAAGCGCAGGCATCATAATCCCGAAACACTGGCAAATCAGATGTTACACCTTCGAACGGTTCCGTGATGATATAGAAATGTTCACAAGCATGAAGGGGCACTGTCACGCCAACCGTGGCAGCAAGATCACGTGTCCACATGCCACCGCAAAGAACAACAAAGTCAGCGTCAATATTTCCTTTTTCAGTTTCCACGCCGGTGGCCCGTTCACCATCGTGGCAAATTTTCGTAACTTTAGTATCTTCAAAAATCTGCGCGCCGCCCATACGGGCCCCTTTGGCGAGGCCTTGGGTAATATCAATTGGATTGGCCTGACCGTCAGACGGGATAAAAATACCGCCGATGACATCTTCGATATTCAGCAAGGGGTAGTGATCTTTGCAACCTTGCGGCCCGAGGGTATCAACCGCCAGATCGAAAACCTTGGCCATATCGGCGCGGCGTTTCAAATCTTCAAAGCGACCTTCGTTCGTTGCAACAGAAAGGGAGCCATTGACCTTGTAGCCATTCGCCTGCCCCGTTTCTTCTTCCAGACCGAGGTATAATTCCGCTGTGTATTTGGCCAACTTGGTCATGTTCTGGCTATCGCGCAACTGACCAATCAGGCCCGCCGCATGCCAGGTCGTGCCCGAAGTGAGTTGCTTACGTTCCAACAGAACGACATCCTGCCAGCCGATCTTGGTCAGATGATAAGCGATTGAACAGCCGATCACACCACCACCGACAATGACAACACGTGCTTTACTAGGTAGTTGTTTAGCCATTTTTCATTCTCCACATGGGCCCGCTACGCGGGTTACATTTTCAAAATCAATTAATACGAAGGTGGTGAGACCACCCACAGAACAACGGTTTCCTCATCACCCGGGTTCCAGCAGCGATGTGGCTCGGAACTCGGATAGGTGAATGCATCACCAGGGCGAAGCGAGAATTCTTCTTCGCCAATATCAAACTGAAGAATCCCCGACACAACAAACCCACCGATTTCACCGGGGCGGGCGTATTTTTCTTCACCAGTGGCCGCACCCGGGGCAAATGTACCGAGGATCATTTCGAACGGGCCCGTCAGATTAGGTGACATCAGCTCTTCGGTCATTCCTGTGCCGGTAAAATCCAGTCGCCGACGATTTTCCCGGCGCACGATATAATCGCGCTCCCTTGCGGGGGCATTGGCAGAACCCTGAAAAAACCAGTTGATTGAGACGCCAAGCGCTTCAGCAATTTCCTTCAAAATGGGTATGGAAATGATGGATAGGTTTCGCTCGATCTGGGATACATACCCAACAGAACGGTCGATGGAATCAGCTAGTGCCTGTAGCGTAATTCCCCGCGCCTTGCGCAAATCCCTGATTTGCTCGCCAACCGGAACGGACGCTTCCTGGCCATCTGCTACCTGCTTTTCCGCCATCAGGAACCCTACCGGTTGGGAAATGTAAAACTGATGGTTGGACGGTAAAATACTTAAATGAAATTATCAACAATTTTTTCATTTAAGTGAAATTTTATTCACTAGTGATGCTTACGGATCATCGGTCGCTCGAATCCATCCAGATCGTCACTGGCCCATCGTTGGTCAATTCAATCTGCATGTGGGATCGAAACCGCCCTGTTTCAACCGTAACGCCCTTTTCTTTCAAAGCGTCACGTAAATCGAGATACAGTTTTTCAGCCATTTCAGGATCAGCGGCGGCGGAAAAGCTTGGGCGGTTCCCCTTGCGCCATTCAGCTGCCAGCGTGAACTGGCTAACCAGTAAAATTGCTCCACCGACATCCAGGACGGAGCGGTTCATCTTACCCGCCTCGTCTTCGAACAATCGCATATTGGCTATTTTCCGGGCAAAGAAATCGACCTGTTCCGTCCCGTCATCTGGTTCGGTGCAGATCAGCACAGTTAAGCCAGAACAGATCTCGCCCAGAGTCTCGCCCGTATCAACCCATACAGCTTTTGCATGCGAGACTCTTTGTAGCAGAGCTTTCAACCCGAATGCCCACCTTATTAGAAGTCTTAATGGCCGGTATCGCTTCCTGCATGGAAGTTAAATACAGCGCCTTCCTTAATGCCAGAAGGCCAGCGCGCCGTCACAGTTTTGAGTTTGGTATAAAAGCGAACACCTTCCATGCCGTGGATAGAATGGTCTCCGAACAGAGACGCTTTCCAACCGCCGAAGCTATGGTAGGCAACAGGAACCGGGATCGGAACATTGACGCCGACCATGCCGATATTAACGTCCTGCGTGAAGTTTCTGGCCGTATCGCCATCACGTGTGAAGATGGCTGCACCGTTACCGTATTCATGATCAATGACCATCTGTTTGGCTTCTTCATAGGTCTTGGCGCGCACAACTGAGAGCACAGGGCCGAAAATTTCATCGCGGTAAATCGACATATCCGTGGTTACACGATCAAACAGCGTACCACCAACAAAGAAGCCGTTCTCATACCCCTGCAGGTTAACACCACGACCGTCAACGACAAGCTCTGCCCCATCGGCAACACCTTCATCGATATAGCGTTCAATCTTCTCTTTTGACTCTTTGGTGATAACCGGACCCATTTCGGCCGCACTGTCCGTATAGGGGCCAATTTTCAGGTTCTGAACAACCGGAGTCAGCTGCTTGACGAAAGCGTCCGCTGCCTCATCACCAACGGCAACGGCGACAGATACCGCCATGCAGCGCTCACCGGCTGAACCATATGCGGCCCCGATGGTTGCATCGACGGCCTGGTTCATATCCGCATCCGGCATGATAATCATATGGTTCTTTGCACCGCAAAGCGCCTGAACGCGTTTTCCGTTGGCCGCTCCAGTTTCATATATGTAACGACCAATTGCTGTTGAGCCGACGAAGCTGATGGCCCCGACGGCAGGATCAGACAACAACGTATCAACAGCTTCCTTGTCACCATTGACGACGTTCATAACGCCTTTCGGCAATCCGGCTTCAACCATCAGTTCTCCCAACCGCAAACCACAGGACGGGTCACGCTCGGATGGTTTCAGAATGAAAGTGTTGCCGCAGGCCAGAGCCATCGGGAACATCCACATCGGTACCATGGCCGGGAAGTTAAACGGTGTGATGCCGGCACAAACACCGACGGGTTGGCGCTGGGAGAAGCTGTCGACCCCGCCCGCAACGGAGGCTGAATAATCACCCTTGAGCAAATGCGGAATACCGCAGGCGAATTCGACGACTTCCAGACCACGGGTAACGGAACCCTTAGCATCGTCCAGTGTTTTGCCATGTTCCTCGGAAACCAATTGGGCCAGCTCATTCATGTTTTTGTGCAGCAAATCACGAAAATTAAACATCACCTGAGCGCGTTTCGCCGGTGGCGTTGCGGACCATGCAGGCAGGGCTTCAGCAGCAGAGGCAATTGCAGCACGAACTTCGTCAGCGCTCGCGAGCGGGGCCTGTTTCGTAACCTCGCCGGTCGCCGGGTTGTAAACATCGGCAAATCGTCCACTGGTACCCTTAACCCGCACACCATCGATAAAATGCATCAATTCTTCGCTCATCACTCGCTCCTTAGATTTCGCATTATTCCTGAACTCAGGATCTCGGATGCATAGTTGCAACATAGTAATAGAGATGCAAAGGCGGAAATTCAGACGACACGGGTCCAGAGCACCTCGCAACGACAATCAAGCAGAATTAAACTCCATTTTACTCTATAATTACAGGCACTTACCCTCTCACCATGCAAATATCTGGCTCCAGGCATTTCAGCAATTTGGCACCAGCATCCTTATGGCTTTATTCAACAATCAGCGTATATTAAATCATGCAACCATCGCTCTATGCGTAGGTAATATTAAATATGACACTTAATAGTAGGTCGACAGCAAAAGCCGCCAGAAACTTTAATCGGCGTACTTTGCTCAAACATGCACTTGGCGTAGGTGCCGTCGCGGTCACCGGTCCGTGGATTGTGCAAGATGCATTTTCGTCCTCCGGCGAGGTTAATATCCTTTGCTGGAGTGATTATCTGCCAGACGCATTTTTGAAGAACTTCGAAAAATCGACCGGCATTATTCCCAATTATACAGAAATGGGGTCCAACGGCGAGCTCATCAACAAGATGAAAGCTTCCAAAGGCCGGGGGTTCGATATTATTGCGCCGTCCGTTCATCGCAGAAGCCAGTGGGCCCATCTGAACCTGACACAGGCGTGGGATCTCAAGAAAATTCCCAATTTGAAAAATGTTCATAGCCGCTTTGTCATTGAAAGCGAATCTTGGATTTGGGGAGGCGGGCAACATCACCTGCCACATATCTGGGGAACGGAAGGGATCGCCTATAGAACCGACCTATTCCAAACTGAATATGGCAAATTGAGTTTTGGCGACCTGTGGCTTCCTGAAATGAAGGGCAGTGTGCAGGGACGCCCGCATTCGATGATGGCGGGCATTGGTCAATATCTGACAGGGGCCGGTAAATTACCCCCGTTAATGGCTTCCTACAAAGATGAAACCAGCATGCGCGAAATCTGGGATGAAATCACAAAATTCGCAATCGAACACAAACCCTGGATCAAATCGTTCTGGAACAATCACCAGACCCAGAAAACCAATTTCCTGCAAAACGATTGTATGATCGGACAAACCTGGGACGGCCCGGCGATTGAATTGATGAAAGACAAACGCCCGATCCAGTACTTGGCCCCAAAAGAAGGCGCGTTTGCTTGGCTTGATGGATTAAGCATGCCCATTGGTGCCAAAAACAAGGAGCAGGCTCATAAATTCGTGAATGCCATATATACGGCAAAATCTGGCGCGCAAATGGCCAATTCGACAGGATACAATGCTACCGTGATGGGCGTACGCGGCTTACTGGATAGTCAAACCAAAGCTGCATTCGATTCAGCCTATCCTGGCGATGCATTCGATAAGCTTTGGTGGTGGCCGGATGAACCTGACTGGTATGTGGATATTCGCAGCGCCTATCGCGACCAGTTTATCGCAGCCTGACTCTCTGGCACCATCTATTAATATCTATTGGCCCTGTTACAAAAGGAAGATTTTCGTGACCCTCTTTATATTGCGTAATTGGGTTGGAGAATTGCCGCAACAATTAATGGCAGGTTGATCGACCGTTGACGGGGTGTTGAATAAGGTTCCATACTCAGCAACGTAAAACGCTGTCAATAAACTGACACAATTAGGCGATACCTATTCAAGTGGAAAATCCACAAGTCGCTACGAATTCGATAGTCATAAACCAGGGAGAAACCATATGACAAAGAAATCAAACGAATCCTCTATTGCTACTCAGAAAGCAGCCAAGGCGTTTACCCGCCGTACCGTTCTGAAAAGCGCAGCCGCTGTCGGTGCCGTCGCCGCATCTAGCCCATGGATCGTCAAAGACGCATTCTCATCATCCGGGGAACTCAATATCCTAATGTGGTCGGATTACCTGCCAGAGAAATTCATTGCTGATTTCAAAAGCTCATCCGGCATCAAGATCAACTTCACCGGCATTGGCTCGAACGAAGAAATCATCAACAAGATGAAAGCTAATAAGGGTCAGGGCTTTGATCTCTGTTCCCCGACCAATAACCAGGGCCTCCAATGGGGGCCGCTGCAGCTGTTGCAGCCGTTTGATATGGGCAAGGTTCCAGTTGATAAGGTCAATCCGGCAATGTCTGCGATTGGCACCAAGGACTGGAGCTTTAATGGCAAGGGCATTCACTGGCTGCCGCATATCTGGGGTACAGAAGGCATTGCATGGCGTACCGACAAATGGGCACCTTCCGGAAGCGCGCCAAGCTATGGTGACGTCTGGGACGATGCGAACGCTGGCAAGACCATGGGTCGTCCGCACTCCACGATGCTGGGTGCCGGTCTTTACATGGAAACCATTGGCGAGCTCGAAAAAGGCGACGTCTGGAAAGCTTACCAATCAGAAGCCACCATGCGCCCGATTTGGGGTAAAATAACTTCCTGGTGCATTGCACGGAAGAAGAACCTCAAACTGCTCTGGAACGATGCCGATACGCAGAAAAACGGCCTGCTCAACGAAGGTGTTATCGTTGGCCAGACCTGGGACGGACCGCCGATGGCCCTTAAAACCGCCGGCGAGCCGATCATGTATCAGGCACCAAAAGAAGGTTCCATGGCCTGGGTTGACGGTATTGCCATGCCGATTGGCGCCACCAACAAAGCTCAGGTTTACGAGTTCATTAAATTTGCCTACGAAGCCAAACATGCTGGTGTTGCCATTGATTCACATGGCTACAACTCACCAGTTCTTGGTGCAGACCAGTTCGCAGGCGCGTCGTACAAGAAAAACTTCTCGGACGCCTATCCGGGTGATTCGCTGGCCAACCTCAACCCATGGCCTCCGCAAGCTCCGTGGTATAGCGATATTCGTACCGAATACGTTAATAAATTCAAGAGTGCATAACTCCTGAATTGGTGTTCCGGGCTCTCTTCGGAGAGCCCGGACGCTCCGTCTCCGCTGTTTTTCTGTTTGCTGCCGGCCAAGGCGGCAAACAAAAAAATATCGGGTTACAAAAAAATAAAAAATACGCCCTCAATGACCGCAAAGGCATCGAGGGGATATGCGCCAAACAAGGAGGGGTTCATGAGTAAAGGGGTTGATGTCAATCTGGAGAACGTCTGGATTAGGTTCGGGGATTTTGTCGCCGTTCGGGAAGCCAATGTAGATATCAAGGGTGGCGATTTCTTCTCTTTCCTTGGACCTTCGGGTTGTGGGAAAACCACCATATTACGCGCCGTTTCCGGGTTTCTTGAGCCAAGCGATGGCCGCGTATTAATTGGTGGAAACGATATGGCCGGTATCGGGCCGAACAAACGTCCGACCGCATTGATCTTCCAGAATCTGGCCCTTTTTCCGCTCATGAAGATTTGGGAAAACATTACGTTTTCTCTTGAGGTTCAAGGCGTAGGCGTTGCCGGCCGTCGCAAACGTGCTGACGAACTGCTGGAAATGATTGCTTTGCCAGATCAGGGCGAAAAACTTCCGTCTGAACTTTCCGGCGGCCAGAAACAACGAGTCGCCATTGCCCGCGCCCTTTGTGCTGAACCTGACGTGTTGTTGCTGGATGAGCCGCTTTCTGCACTGGATTTAAAACTTCGCCAGCATATGCGCACGGAGCTTCGTGAAATCCAGCAACGTGTCGGCATCACCTTCATCTACATCACCCACGATCAGGGTGAGGCCTTGACCATGTCCGACAGCGTCGCCGTCATGAAGGCTGGCGTTATTGACCAAATTTCTGATGGCCAATCCATTTATGACGATCCAGCAACACCGTTCGTTGCTTCCTTCGTTGGCGAAAACAACGTTTTCCGAGGAAAGGTTAAATCAATCGAGGGCGACACAGCGATCATTTCCACCAATAGAACAGGTGATCTTGCATCCAGAATAGCGTCGTCGGCGCAAGGGTCATTGAATGTCGGTGATGATGCCATGATGTTCATCCGCCCGGAAGCACTCAGTATTGCAACCGATACATCACCCGCCCGGAACCGTCTGACTGCGCTAGTTAAACACGAAGAATTTGAAGGCCAGATTTACAACGTCTTCCTGGAAGGTTCCGAAGCTAAAGAAATCAAGATGTCGCTGGTCAATGTTGGTCAGCATCGGGAATCCGCTGAAGGCAACGACATAACCCTGGAATACGCCCCGGATCAGGCTGTTGCCCTGCCGGTTGGCGATCTCGCCAGCGAATAGGATAGTCCAATGAATCCTGTACAGATATTGAGGGACTTTTATGACCGAAACGGGTTCGGGCTGGCGACGTTCCTGCTAACAGCCGTCTTCTTCTGGGTCGTCATATTAATCATCCTGCCGCAGTTGTCGATGCTCGACTTCTCATTCCGCCACCATCTGCCGCCCCCGGAAATGGGCGGCCCGAAAGACACCTATACGATTGAACACTATAAATATCTGGTGCTTGGCGCCCCAGGTGCGGAAGCGTCGTATAACGTTGTTGATCTGGGTGTGTTTATGCGCACGCTGCTTGCGGCATTATTTGTGACCATCCTTGATCTGCTGCTGTGCTATCCGCTGGCCTATTATCTGGGCCAGTCCACAGGTGGCGGTTTTACACGGGTTCTGGTCCTGTTGTTGATTATCCCCTACTGGATCAACGAGATTCTCAGGGCCTTTGCCTTCAGAATCATATTTGGCGAAAGCGGAGTGATCAACGAAATGCTGTTTGCGATGGGCGTGATTAATGACCCGATTGATTTCATTCGGGCCAATATCGCGCTCTATGCAGGATTGGGCTACGCCTACATCCTGCTGATGATCTTCCCGATTTACAATGTCATCGAAAGCCTGGATCGCAACCAGATCGAAGCCGCCCGTGATATGGGTGCTCCGTGGTGGCGCATTCATTGGCGTGTGGTTATCCCCTACGCCAAACCGGGTATTTCTTCGGGTTGCACCATGGTCTTCATGCTTTCAGCGGGCGCTTTGGCTGCTCCACAAATTCTGGGCGGGCCGTCCAGTCTGTGGTTTACCCAAATCATTTACCAATGGTTTAACCAAGGTGGTAACTGGCCGAGAGGGGCTGCTTTCGCCATCGTTCTTCTGGTGACCTGTGTGATCATCGTGTTGTCCACAATGCGATTATTCAAGGTCAAGATGGGGGATATTGGCAAATGAAAACCGAAAGCTTTCTCGTCAAATTCTTCCTTGCCGCCTATATGGTCGTTTTCTTTGGCTACCTGTTAGGCCCGCTTATCATCATGAGCTTCACCGCCTTCAACTCGCCGGGCTTCCCCAAGGTTGCGCCATGGGAATGCCTGACTTTTGAATGGTTTGATGTGCTCGCCAATGACAAGCGTATCCTGAACGGCATCAAAAACAGCCTGATCGTCGGCTTCGGTACGGTTATTCTATCCGTTGTCATGGGTCTGGCCGGCGCATTAATGCTGACCCAGATCTGGCCGAAACTTCGAGCCACCTATTATACGATCATCATCGCTCCGATCCTGGTGCCCGGTGTGGTCCTTGGTATCTCCACGCTGGTCTTCTGGGACCGCATTAACATTATGCTGGGGATGAGCAGTGACAGTTTCCTGCACAATGGAATTTTCCTGACCATTCTGGGCCAGTCGACCTTTATCGCTTCCTATTGCATGCTGGTATTTCTTGCCCGCCTGCAACGCTTCGATACAGGGCTGACAGAAGCCGCCCTTGATCTTGGTGCGTCGAACGTTCAGGCGTTTCGGAAGATTTTGTTGCCGTTCATGAAACCGGCAATCGCATCGGCAGCCGTACTCGCCTTTCTGGCGTCGTTTGAGAACTACAACACAACGACGTTCACGTTTGGCAAGTTCCCGACCCTGACCATCGAACTGGCACAGAAAGTTCGCTACGGCATTAACCCGTCGATTTCATCGCTGGCCTTTATTATCGTTGTTCTGACTGTCGTTGGGGCATTGGCGAACGAAATTTATAAACGCCGACAGCAACTGGCCATCGCGAACGGTGCTCCGGTATCGGCTGTTACCAGCGGCTTCAAGTTGCCACGGATTTTCCAGGGCAATCCGGCGGCCATTATCATGGTCCTCCTTGCGCTTGGTGGGTTTTCGACAATCTGGTTTGCCCAGGTTTACAGCCCGGCATCATGCAAGCTTGATGTGGCTACCCAAAAACGCGCCATTCAGGAAATGCGCATCAAAGCGGTCAAGCAGAAACTGATCGAGAAGAAACAGCAGAAATCCCTGAAAGGCCCCGACATCTTTGGCACCGAGAGCAGTAAAGTGCCGTCCGCGATGCCGCAGAGTCCCGGCAAGGGCAGCTTCGGCAGCGTGTTTGATCCGGGCAACCTGGATAAAGCTGGTCCTCAGGGCAGCGAAGTCCCGCCAGCTCAGTCACCAGGTAGAGGCGCCTTCGGCACCATCTTTGATCCGGGTAATCTGAAGAAGGTTCAACCTAAGTCAGAGTAAAAGTGCTCTACATTCTTAAACTGCTAACAATTCGGGCGACCTACGGGTCGCCCGTTTTATTTGCAATACCGTGCATTAATCACAAAAAAAACGGCACCCGAAGGTGCCGTTTCTGTATTCAGTTTTTCCGAGACGCTAGATCGCGGTTAGCATCTGGCGAAGCTTGTCGATCATTTCATCGACGTGGCCTTTGTCAGAGACAAACGGCGGCGCAACAATGCCGGAATCGCCTGTGAATTTCACATGCATTCCCTTTTTGAACAAATCAACCTGCGCACCACCACCGCGCAAGCCAGGGGCACCTTTCGGCTTCAGTTCAACGGCACCAATCAGGCCATATCCGCGGATATCACGAACACTGTCGATATCCTTCAAACTGAACAATCCATCCAGGAAATATTCGGAAAGATCATTAGCTTTCTCAAACAGGCTTTCGTTCTGGAAAATATCTTGCACGGCAATACCCGCAGCACATGCTGCCGGATGACCGGAATATGTGTAGCCGTGGAAAAACTCAATCGCGTTTTCCGGTGCAGCTTCGGTAATCGTTTCATAAACTTCATCACGAACAGCAACGGCACCCATTGGCTGCGCACCGTTGGTCAACGCTTTCGCCATGGTCATCAAATCCGGTATCACGCCAAATTCTTGGGATGCAAAAGCAGATCCCGTACGACCGAAGCCCGTAATGACTTCATCAAAGACCAGCAGAATACCATGCTCGTCGCAAATTTCGCGAAGACGCTCAAGATACCCCTTCGGCGGAACCAGACATCCGGTCGATCCGGCAATCGGTTCAACGAAAACAGCAGCAATGGTTGATCCGCCATAGGTTTCGCAGAAACGCTGCAGATCATCAGCAAGTTCTTTGCCGCCTTCGGGCTGTCCGCGGGTGAACAACTGGTCCTCATCGAAGGTGTGACGCATGCAGACAACATTTGGCATGACACCGCTGAATGTTTCACGGTTTTTGACCATGCCACTTAGGCTGACACCGCCGATGTTAACACCGTGATAAGCGCGGTCTCTGGATACAAAGCGCGTGCGTTGGCCTTCGCCACGTGCACGGTGGTACGCCATGCACATTTTAAGTGCGGTATCGATGGATTCAGAACCGGAATTCACAAAAAACACGTGATTGATCGGATCAGGCGTGATCCGCGCCACCTTCTGCGCCAGTTCAAATGCACCCGGCGTGGCGCTACCAAAAGGAGACGCGTAATCATTTTCAAGAAGCTGCTTATAAACAGCTTCGGCAATTTCCGTGCGGCCATGACCAATTGGGCAGCAAAACAGGCTTGATGATCCATCAATAATCTTTTGACCATGATGATCTGTGAAATAAACGCCCTCACCTTTAACGATGATACGAGGGTCGTTTTTGAAGGCTTTGTTTGCCGTAAACGGCATCCAGTGTTGTTCCAGGTTGTTCGCAGTAAATTGCATTGGGGTTCCTCCCGGCGAAAAACGCTATTCATAAGACTTGTTTATATATACGGAAAAGCCGTCCACACCCAAATATGATGCAGCGGGCCGCTTGTCCGCGTTGCCTAAACAAAGTAGTCTCTGCGTTGGACCCACCCTAGGGCCAATTTTTCCCATTTCGTAAGGCCAGCGCGTGCGGGACACACTATTTCATTTTGAGAAAACACAAAATACCAGCATACAGTCGCAGATCAGGGAAATGCTGGTCTCAGCAATACTGAATGGCCAACTACCATCGCGCATGCCACTACCGTCGAGCCGGAAGATGGCGAAAACCCTGCGCGTGTCCCGGAATACGGTGGTTCTTGCCTATCAGGGGCTTGTCGATGATGGCTATCTGACATCACGCGAACGTAGTGGTTTTTACGTTAATCCGGACATTCTGGAGGGCCGGGCTGTCTCAGGAACACTTCCCGAACGGACAAAGACCAATGATCTTGACTGGGAAAAACGTTTCAAACTGCATCCAACGACACATAAAACCATCCCGAAACCATTGGACTGGACGAACTATAAGTATCCGTTCATCTCCAATCAGGTTGATCCTGTATTATTCCCGATCGCCGCCTGGCGGGAATGCACGCGTCAGGCTATGGGCAAAAAGGGCATGGATGCCTGGACCAGCGATACCAGCGGAAATGACGACCCGCTCCTGGTTGAACAGATCAAAACCCGGCTCTTGCCGCGCCGGGGCATTTTGGCATCGAATGATGAAATCCTGATAACATTGGGTGCCCAGAACGCTCTTTATCTGCTGGCCAGCCTGCTGATACGCGACGAGGTCCAGGTCGGAATTGAAGACCCGGGCTATCCTGATGCACGCAACATCTTCCGCCTGAAAACCAGTAAGGTATTGCCAATTCCCGTCGACCGCGAGGGTTTACCGATAGATGAGCGACTGCATGACTGTGACTATGTTTATGTAACGCCAAGCCATCAGTCGCCGACCACCCGGACAATGCCGATGGAGCGACGCAAAGCGCTGCTGGACCGTGCCGAGGAAAGTGATTTCGTCGTCATCGAAGACGATTATGAAAGCGAAACCAATTACGCCAGTTCACCAACACCGGCACTAAAGTCATTGGATAACAATAATCGTGTCCTCTATGTCGGCAGCCTGTCGAAAACCCTGTTTCCCGGACTGCGCCTGGGCTACTTGGTCGGGCCAGCTGAACTTATTCGTGAACTTCGTGCACTCCGTTTGCTGATGCTGCGTCATACCCCAAACAACAATCAGCGAACCGTTGCCTATTTTCTGGCCCTCGGTCACCATGACACTCTCATCCATCGCCTTCACCGGGCGTATAGGGGGAGGTGGCAGGCATTAGCCGACGCGCTTGAGACTTACTTGCCTGGGTCAACGGAAGTACCGACATTCGGCGGCACCAGTTTCTGGGTTCGCGGAAACAAAAACCTGGACGGATTCGAACTCGCACGCAATGCGTTAAATGAAGGGGTGGTGATCGAACCAGGCACACCTAACTTCGCAAGTTCCAACCCACCGAAGAACTTTATTCGTCTTGGGTTATCATCGATTCAAGAGGATCGAATTGAGCCAGGCATCAAACTTCTGTCAGAAATTATGGCCCGCGCTTAAGCCTGGAATTTAGCGTAAATTAACTGGCCGAATCTGGCCCGGGGGAATACCCGAATCTGGTCCTACCCGCAATGCCCCGCAAGGTCCTATCTAGAGCTGTCTTCACGGCCCCTGGCGAATGAAAATTCGTTTTCAGGTGCCTTGGTATTTTCTTTCTTTCTTCGGAGTCCAGAGAAATGCTTATCGGCGTTCCCAAAGAGATCAAAAATCATGAGTACCGCGTCGGCATGACACCGACCAGCGTACGCGAAGCCGTCCACCACGGTCATCAAGTCGTCGTTGAAACCAGTGCCGGCGTCGGCATTGGTGCCAGCAACGAAGATTATGAGCAGGCCGGTGCGACAATCTACAACACTGCTGAACAGATTTTTGCTGAAGCAGAAATGATCGTGAAGGTCAAAGAGCCACAAGCGGTTGAGCGCAAAATGTTACGCAAAGGCCAGATTCTTTTCACCTACCTGCATCTGGCACCCGATCCCGAACAGACCAAAGATCTGGTTGAAAGCGGCGCTGTCTGTATCGCCTATGAAACCGTTACTGACCACGCAGGTGGTTTGCCACTGCTGGCCCCGATGTCGCAGGTTGCTGGCCGGATGTCGATCCAGGCGGGTGCACATTGTCTTGAAAAAGCGCAAGGCGGCTCTGGCGTTCTGCTGGGTGGTGTTCCTGGCGTGGCTCCGGCCAAAGTTGTCATCATTGGCGGTGGCGTCGTTGGAGAAAACGCGGCCTTTATGGCGATCGGTCTTGGTGCAGATGTGACCATTCTTGATCGCAACGTCGAAACCATGCGGGCCCTCGTTGTCCGCTTTGGGCAAGCGGTCAAAACTGTTTACTCAACCAACCTCGCCATTGAAGAACATGTTTTGGGTGCCGATCTGGTTATCGGCGGCGTCCTGTTGCCAGGTGCTGCGGCTCCCAAACTGGTTACCGCAGAACACGTTAAAGCCATGAAAGCTGGTTCTGTTCTGGTTGATGTGGCGATTGATCAGGGCGGTTGCTTTGAAACGTCACATGCCACTACGCACGCTGACCCGATTTATATCGTTGATGACGTTGTTCACTACTGCGTTGCCAATATGCCGGGCGCCGTTGCACGCACATCGACTTATGCCCTCAACAATATGACCCTTCCGTTCACGCTTGCGATTGCGGACAACGGGTACAAAAAGGCACTTCAGGATAATCCGCATCTCCTCAACGGACTAAACGTTCACCATGGTGATGTTACCTATAAAGCGGTTGCTGATGATCTTGGCTATGCCTTTGTTGATCCAATGACTGCGATCAGTAACTAGTTCGAAGACCGGAGCCATCGCGATATTTTTTGTCGCGGTGGCTGAAGGTCTTTGACTCATCGAGTAATTATTGTTAGAAAATCAACAATATTTATCGTTATTGATTTGTTTTGTCTCATTTTTGAGAAAATTGAAGGATAACCCATGACAAAGATGACAACCGAAGAGGCCTTCGTAAAGGTCTTGCAAATGCACGGTATCGAACACGGCTTTGGAATTATCGGTTCGGCGTTTATGCCAATTTCCGATCTTTTCCCAAAAGCTGGCATTAAATTCTGGGATGTAGCACATGAAACCAACGGCGGCCTGATCTGCGACGGGTACACGCGCGCGACTGGCAAAATGGCGATGGCCATTGCCCAGAACGGACCGGGGATCACCGGTTTCGTTACGCCGGTCAAAACTGCTTACTGGAACCACACACCGATGTTGCTGGTGACCCCACAGGCGGCCAACAAAACCATTGGTCAGGGTGGTTTCCAGGAAATTGAGCAGATGGCTCTTTTCCGGGATATGGTCTGCTATCAGGAAGAAGTTCGCGACGCTTCCCGTATGGCTGAAGTGCTCAACCGTGTAATTGAAAAAGCTATTCGTGGCTCTGCCCCCGCGCAGATCAACATTCCGCGTGATTTCTGGACCCAGGTCATTGACATTGAACTGCCGCAGATCGTTCGCCTGGAACGCCCGTCCGGTGGTGCTGAAGCCATCAAACAGGCTGCCGAGCTTCTTTCCAGTGCTAAATTCCCGGTCATCCTGTCCGGTGCCGGTGTTGTCATCGGTGGCGCGATCCCGGATTGTGTAGCTTTGGCTGAACGTCTCGACGCGCCGGTTTGCAGCGGCTATCAGCATAACGACAGTTTCCCGGGCAGCCACCCGCTGGCCGCTGGCCCCTTGGGCTACAACGGATCAAAAGCCGGTATGGAACTGATTTCCAAGGCTGACGTTGTTCTGGCACTCGGCACACGCCTCAACCCGTTCTCGACCCTGCCGGGTTACGGCATTGATTACTGGCCCAAGGATGCCAGCATAATCCAGGTCGATATTAATTCCGACCGCATCGGCCTGACCAAGAAAGTCACTGTCGGCATTCAAGGCGATGCAAAAATGGTTGCCCAGCAGATCCTTGAGCAACTTGCACCAACAGCTGGTGACGCAGGTCGCGAAGATCGCAAGGCACTCATCCATCAGACCAAATCTGCATGGATGCAGGAACTGAGCAGCCTTGATCATGAAGATGATGATCCCGGAACCACCTGGAATGCAGATTCCCGCGAACGCGATGCGGACCTGATGGCTCCACGTCAGGCTTGGCGCGCCATTCAGGCCGGCCTGCCGAAAGATGCTATTATCTCCAGTGACATTGGCAACAACTGCGCCATTGGTAACGCTTACCCGACTTTTGAAGATGGCCGCAAGTACTTGGCCCCTGGCCTGTTCGGCCCATGCGGTTACGGCTTCCCGGCCATCATCGGTGCCAAAATCGGCTGCCCGGATACGCCGGTTGTTGGTTTCGCAGGTGATGGTGCCTTCGGTATTTCCATGAACGAAATGGTCTCGATCGGTCGTGATGACTGGCCTGCCGTTACTATGGTGATTTTCCGTAACTTCCAGTGGGGTGCTGAAAAACGTAATACCATCCTCTGGTACGATGACAATTTTGTCGGCACCGAACTGAACCCCTATCTCAGCTACGCCAAAGTCGCCGAAGGTTGCAGCCTAAAGGGTGTTGAAGTGAAAACGCCGGAAGCACTGACGGAAGCGATCAAGACGTCTTGTGAAGATCAGAAAAAAGGTATCACCACCTTTATCGAGATCGTTCTTAACCAGGAACTGGGCGAGCCTTTCCGACGCGATGCCATGAAGGCACCGGTTGAGGTTGCAGGCATCGACCCGAACGACATGCGCCCGCAGAAGGGTGCCTGATCAGCCCGAAAGGGTTGTCAGATGACGAATAACCGGCTTTAGTTTCTCCCCGGTATTTGGGGCTGGGGTACCGATGGTTCCTCAGCCCTTTTTTTTATTTAAGGCATCCTCATGCTGAGCAAAGCCCCGTTTGAAGTTCCTCGTTACCTCCTGAACCTGTGCAAGGAGGTTCCTGCTGTGAAAACAGCTGTTGCAGGCGCCGATCATATAATCGCCATGGAAAGTGCACGTCAGGCGACAGAGGAAGGGTTAATTGATCCCATCCTGGTTGGAGATGGGGATCAGATTCGCAAACTTGCGCGCACCATTGAGTGGGACATCGCAGATCTGCGCGTTGTTGATGCGGGCGGTGAAGATCGAGCGCCTGCAGCAGCCGTCGCCTTAGCGCGCGGCAGTGAAGCAGCCGCGCTGATGAAAGGTCACGTTCATACTGACGCCTTGATGAGCGCAGTTGTTAACAGGGACACAGGCCTTCGAACTGATCGGCGATTAAGCCACATCTTTCACATGACCGTGGCGGGCGTAGATCGTCCGTTGATGATTTCAGACGGTGCGGTCAACATAGCACCCGACACGAAGACCAAAATTCATATTGTTAAAAACGCCGTAGACCTCGCCCACGCGCTCGGCAATAAAACGCCGAAGGTTGCCATGTTATCGGGTACGGAATCCGTCCTGCCCAACATGCCGTCCAGCGTAGACGCAGCTGAAATCGTAAAAATCGCTGCCAATGGTGAAATCAAAAATGCCCTCGTCGATGGCCCGTTTGCGTTTGATAACGCAGTTTCTCCGGAAGCCGCCAGGTTGAAAGGCGTTACCAGCCCGGTCGCTGGAAATGCAGATATTCTGGTCGTGCCTAATATTGAAACCGGAAATGGCTTGTTCAAGATGATGGTTTATTTCATGAGCGCCACGGCAGCTGGAATAGTCATGGGGGCAACTGTCCCTGTTATGCTCACATCACGCGCTGACCCGCCCCAGGCCCGTGTTGCCTCAGCCGCTCTCGCCTGTCTGGTTGCCAATCACCAGTCATAAGTCTGATGCCTAAACTTCCGCTATCGCCCTGAAATATATATTTCTATGATGCCGCTATACGATTATTGTTGGCGTCGATTTTCTGTTCTCAGGAGTTTTCAAGCCCGTGACCGAATTAAGATATGAATCCCCGGAAACAATAGAGGCGGCAGTCGCGCTATTGGCCGCAGAAGGACCAACCGCAAAGGTTTATGCTGGAGGGACAGACCTTCTGGTCCAAATTGGCGAAGACCTGATTGAACCGGGGCTACTTGTCGATATCAAAAATATCGCCGAGACCCGTCAGATAATAACTGACTCTGAACACATTCGCATTGGGGCTGCTGTCACCGGTGCTGAACTTGGAGAGCATGATCAGGTTCTGGCAATGTGGCCTGGCGTGGTAGAGGCGGTGGAATTAATTGGTTCCATGCAGGTTCAGGGCCGCGCCACAGTTGGCGGCAATCTCTGCAACGCTTCCCCAGCGGCGGACAGTGTTCCGGCATTGATTGCTGCTGATGCGCGGGTTGTGATTGCGGGACCTGAAGGAACGCGCGAAGTACCTGTTGGGGATATTCCAACAGCACCGGGCCAAACATCACTGGCGCCAGGCGAATTTGTCGTTTCCATTTTACTGCCCATCCGCCCCGAACGGGCCGGGGATGCGTATTTGCGGTTTATCCCACGGACAGAGATGGATATCGCTGTCGTCGGCGCAGGGGTATCCGTAGCCCTCAACCCTGACGGAACCTGCGCGTCTGCCCGATTGGCCCTTGGTGCCGTTTCGGCAACCCCGCGGATGGTTGACGCGGCGTCAGACATTCTCATTGGGAACAAGCTGGAAGAAGACGTTTTGGAGGCACTCGCAGGTGCGGCCAGTGACGCCTGCTCACCAATTGACGACAAACGCGGCACCATTGAATTTAGAACAAAAGTGGCTGGAGTACTGGCCTGCCGGGCGACAAAGATCGCCTGGGAAAGAGCGGAGAAAAACTGATGGCTAGGCATCTCATCACGACCACCATCAACGGTGACGAAGTGGAATTCACCTGTTCAACCGAACAAACCCTTTTGGATGTTTTGCGCAGTCAATTGAATATGACTGGTACCAAAAACGGTTGTGGGACCGGTGATTGCGGGGCGTGCACCGTCATCCTGAATGGCCGGGCGGTTAACTCATGTCTTGTTCTTGGTGTAGAGCTTGAAGGCGCCAACATCGAAACGGTTGAGGGCATGGCCAAGGGCAATGAATTGCATCCATTGCAGGAAAAATTTCTTGATCACGCCGCCCTGCAATGCGGCATCTGCACGCCGGGCATCCTCAACATGGCAAAGGCCCTGCTTGAGAAAAACCCGGACCCAACGGAAACCGAGGTCCGCTTCGGGTTGGCAGGTAATCTCTGTCGCTGCACCGGGTACGATAAAATTGTTCGCGCCGTTCTGGATGCAGCGGCGGAAATGAGGGCATCAGAATCATGAGCAACGATAGCGCAAATACGAACTTTAAATGGGTTGGCAAACGCACGCGTCGTCCCGATGGTCCCGATAAAGTCACCGGCCGGGCGCGTTATGGGGATGATATGATTGTGCCGGGGATGCTGTACGCGAAAATTCTACGCAGCCCGCATGCTCACGCAAAGATTATCTCTATTGATACCAGTAAGGCCAGCGCGCTTAAAGGTGTGAAAGCGGTTCTGACCCATGAAGCAATTCCCGATCACCCGCTACTTGAGCCACCTTATGGCCCTGTAATCGCCGACCTTCACGACATATCCCGTAACGTTATGGCGCGGGAAAAAGTGCTGTACGACGGTCATGCCGTTGCCGCCGTTGCTGCGACCAGCGAGCAAGTCGCCAAACAAGCAATCAAGCTGATCACGGTTGAGTACGAGACTCTTCCCTATGTTATGGATCCGCTGGAAGCCATCCAGCCGGGCGCCCCGATCCTTCATGAAGACCAGTTTACTCATGGTGCAGAGCCTGCACCGACTGAACCATCGAACCTGTTTCGGTTCGCCAGAAAAGAGCGCGGAGATATCGACAAAGGTTTCGCGGAGGCCGACGTTATTGTGGAGAGGGAGTTCACATCGAAACCCGTCCATCAAGGCTATATCGAACCCCAGGCCTGTATCGCAACGGCATCTGAAGACGACAGCGTGGAACTTTGGACCACCACACAGGGGCATTTCGTCATCCGGGCCTTTTGCGCCAGATTGTTGAATATGGAGATGGCAAAAATTCGCGTCACGGCGTCAGAAATCGGTGGCGGATTTGGTGGCAAGAACAACGTTTACGCCGAACCGGTCGCCATTCGCCTGTCGCAGATGACCGGTCGCCCGGTCCGCATCGTGATGACCCGCTCCGAAGTTTTCCGTGGCACCGGCCCCGCATCCGGAACCCGCACCCAGGTCAGAATGGGGGCCAAAAAGGACGGCACCATCGTCGCCGCGGAAATGCATATGTACTGCCAGAGCGGCGCCTTCAAGGGCGCGCCTGTTGGCCGCTCGGTCGACACCCCGTTCTCGGCCTATACGATCCCCAATGCGCAAGCTACCGTTTACGATGTCTGCGTCAACCGGCCAAAGGTTGCGGCCTACCGTGCGCCGGGCGCGCCGATGGCGACACTGGCGGCGGAAGGCACCATCAACGAACTCGCCAACCGCCTCAGCATGGACCCGATTGATATTCGCGCAAAGAACGCAGTTAGCGATAACGGCGAAAGCCTCGCTGGAACAAAATACGGCATCATCGGCCTTAGCAAGGTTCTTGAGAAAGCTAAAAACCACGATCATTACAAGTCGCCGCTTGGTCCCAACATGGGACGCGGATTTGCGCTTGGCTACTGGATGCACGGCGGAGGCCTCAGCAGTGTTGTCGCCAATCTGCTCGATGACGGCACTGTCGCCGTCGCCACCGGGAACCCCGATATTGGCGGGTCCCGCTCCTCCATGCGCGTCATGGCGGCGGAGGAACTGGGTGTTGACATCGAGATGATCAAACCCATCGTGGCGGATACGGGATCGATGGGGTACAGCCACTTGACCGCCGGAAGCCGCACGACATTCGCCACCGGTATGGCCGTGATCAACGCCGTTCGCGAGATCATTGAGAAGCTCCGCGAACTGGCGGCCCGGATCTGGGAAGTTTCCGCCGATGATGTGACCTGGGAAGCCGGGCAGGCGGTTACTTCATCTGGCGGCATTAAGTCGCTGAGCCTGAAAGAACTGGCGGGCAAGGCCACAAAAATGGGCGGCGCCATCGCCGGGCATTCCGAAATCAACGCAGGCGGTGCCGGTGCTGCCTTCAGTGCGCAGATCGTCGATGTCGAGGTTGATCCCGAAACTGGGTTCGTCTCACCCAAACGTTACACGGTTGTTCAGGACGTGGGCCGCGCAATCTCGCCTGACTATGTAGAAGGCCAGATTCAGGGTGGTGCCGTTCAGGGAATCGGTTGGGCCTTGAACGAAGAGTATTTCTACGACGATCAGGGACGCCTGCAAAACACAGGTTTCCTTGATTACCGGATGCCGGTTGCATCAGATGTGCCGATGATTGACGCCGTTCTGATTGAAGTGCCGAACCCCAATCACCCCTATGGAGTCCGGGGCGTCGGCGAGCCGCCACTGGTACCTGCGCCAGCTGCAGTTGCTAACGCGGTCGAGAACGCCATCGGCAAATCGATGAGTGATCTACCGCTGTCACCACCAAAAGTGTTGAAGGCGATTGAGCAGACGCAGGGTGGGGCTGATTGAGTCAGGATTTAAAGTACAAGGTTTTAAATGTTGGCGTTGCCGGACTTGCGATAGCTTCACTTGCCCCATTGCTCGGGGGAACAATCCCTGTGCTAGAACTGTTTTCTCATTTCAAAGTCCATTACGCTTTGATCTCAGTAGTTTTGGTATTCCTAGCGCTCAAATTGCAGCAATACAGAGCTGTAATGATGGCACTTGCCCTGATAGGGATGAATGCCGCCGCAGTCATTCCTTTTATTTCAATCACTGCAGTTGCCGGAAGCGACCCACAAATCAAGCTGATCAACCTTAACCTTCAGAAAACCAATCCGGTGCCAAGTAAGGCCATTGATTTTTTACGCAGTGAAAATGCTGATATCGTGGTTCTCGAGGAAATTACCCCAGAATGGGCGGCACAGCTAAAGACATTGTCAATCGCATATCCTCACATGCTGTTCTGTGATGACACTTCGACGTGTGACTTAGCTCTTCTCTCAAAAAAGCCATGGCAATCGGGCACAGTGCAAAAGTTCTCGGAAACCGGGCCCTACGTCATCACCGCCGAATTCAACTGGGACAATTCGCCGTTCACACTTGTCAGCACACATCTTGACCCGCCAACGCCGGCCATCGGCGAAGACCATCAACATTTTCATTCCGAAGAATCAGAGGCCTTTTCGATCCTTTTGCGTTCCATTGATGGGCCTCTTGTTGTTGCAGGTGATTTTAACGCAACACCTTGGTCGCCTTCTTTTGACAGGGTCACCGAAGGGACGGAACTCAAACGGGTAAACGGTGGACTGCTTCCCACATGGCCAGCCCAGTTCTCACTTGTCGGAATTCCCATAGACCAAATCCTCACCACGTCGGAGTTTTACGGCTCAACCATGACAACAGGGCCACAAGTTGGTTCGGACCACCTGCCCCTAATCGCTCATCTTAGAGTGCGGGGATAATCCGTTTTAACCAATGTGAACTTTCTCAATCGCCGAGGGTGCCAGATCTCGATGTCGACTCTCCAACAGTTCCCGCAATACACCCTTCGCTTCGGAGAGCGTTTCCGCTGCCAGCGTCTCATTAAAATTCGAGCGAACCAACATATATATGGCGCTGTGTAGAACTGGCGCGCTTAAGGGAAGCGCCTTAAGGCCTGAGTGTTTGGTATGGCCGTGGATCAGGCAAAGCGGTGTTGTAATCGCCCAGCCGATACCGCCCGTAGTCATGGCGAAGGCCGCTTCGGTGCCGTCGAATTCAAGGGATTGTTGCGGCACGGTTCCGGCCTGCTCCAAATTGGTTTCAATATCGGCACCAATTACGTGAATGAGTCACTAATTGTGGGAAAATTTTTGTGAGTATGATAGTATTCAAACAATGACTATATCGTTGGGGACTTGAAAACCAATTAACTTGGGGGACCAAAGATAGAGGTCCAGATGTCACTCGACACCATCTCAGTCAACATAATCCCCCCGGACGCCGGGCCATTCCGGTATTCATTTTTATCAGCCATTTCCTTTTCTAAGATAAATTTGCGATTTCATCAAAGCGCAAATTTTATGGCTCCAAAGACAGTTAATACTCATTCATGCGCGTGTAACGCCAAATTCATCGCCGCAAATTGTTTTCCGTTTAATGTTAATTCAAAGGGCATTTGAGGCGTTGGGATCTGATCCCGGCGAACGGTTGTTGAATCTTTTAGGATAACAAGTCTGAATAGGAGGATCACATGACTAAACTTGATCATTACAGTCAAACATTCCAGTGGACGTTAAGAATGCTTAGTGTCGTTTTCGTATTTGGCCTGTTCTATGGGTCAAATAGTACAGCGAAGGCAGCCACTGACGAAGAGGTTGCTGTCAGTCTTGCGACATTATTACGAGCTTCGCGGGCGGTAATTTCGAAAAACCAGAAGCATATCAACGATCCGAGCGTCGGAGATAAGGGCCTGAGCTCCGCAACGGTCGTTAAAACAGCCAAGGAAAACTACAAAAAGGCGACTGGTAGTAGTCTTGATGATATTGACCCAGGCTCCGTGCAGGGCAAATTGCTCCAGGCAGAGCTTCAGGCGATCACAGAGGTCATGGATACGGCTCAAGAAAACATTAACCGGAAAGATGTAGGCCTCAAAGGTTTCTTGCCAGCCGTCTTTGCCCGTTTGGTCACCCAGAAATTCAAGGCGTCATCCGCTGGCGTTGCGACGCTCAAATTAACGGCGCCTAAGGAATGGGTGCGAAACCGCGCCAATCGCCCGGACAAGTGGGAACACAACGTTATTGAAAAGACGTTCAAGTCTCCGGACCATCCGAGAAACAAACACGTCACGGAAGCAACCAAGGTCAAGGGCAAAGACGCGTTTCGATTAATCCTGCCGGAATACTACAAAAAATCCTGCCTTGGCTGTCATGGAGAACCGAAAGGTGAACTGGACATTACCGGCGGCAAAAAAGAGGGCGGAAAACTCGGTCAGCTTGGTGGTGCCATTAGCGTGGTAATATTTAAGTAAATTTTTCTACTGACCAAAAATATCAAGCGCGGGGATACCGTTTTGCGGTAGTCCCCGCCTCATGATCGACGTAATGGAGCGCAAGATGTCAAACCTGACAATTCGAACCAAATTACTGATCCTGTCTGGATCCCTACTCGTCCTCATGATCATATCCAGTTTCTATTTGCGCAGCCAGATTGTTGCTGGTAGCGACGCCTTGCAGATCAGCATGCAAACACTTGAATCCGGAAGTACGGCGTTACAGGTGAACAGCAAGACCCTGCAGACCGGAAGTAAAGCGCTGCAAGCAAATAGCGATACTCTCAAGGCCGGGAACACGACCTTGATACAGGATCAGCTTCTGTCGTCCCGCCTCGAATTGGCGAGCCAGGCACACGGGGCGTTCGGCGATATGAAATACTGGCTCACCGATTTGGCTGTTAGTTGGCAAAACGAATCGGAAGACAATGCTGTAAACGCCAACGAGCGATTGGCCGGAATTCTTGAAAAAATTGCAAAGTTTTCCCCGGAAACCGTCGCGTCTATCGTTGCGCTTCTCGAACCCATCAATGATAAAGCCCTTGAGGCTGTGGACGCGTATGTTGACGAGAACCGCATTCTTGGCAACAGCCTTCTCGCCGAAGCGCGCACAAGCATGATGGCCGTCGATCAGAATTTGACAAAACTGGCCGACGGCTTGCGCATTCAGGCGGAAAAGGCCAAGATCAAAGCGCTTGCAGATGCCGAAGCTGCATTGGCACCCGCGGCCGAAGCAGTTAATGACGCCCAGAAAGCAATTGCACCCGCCCAGAATGCTGTCGCCGGGGCAGAGGCTGCCGTGAAATCCGCCCGGTCGTCTGTTGACCAGGCCAATCAGGCAACCAAGTTATCGATCATCTTGATTATTGGCGCCATCATACTGGCCGTTGTTCTTACCTATCTTATCGTCCGCTCCATCACCGGGCCGATCGCCGGGTTAACGGGGGTCATGGGGCAATTGGCGGAGGGCGACAATGGTGTTGAAATTGTCGGAAACGAGAGAGGCGATGAAATTGGCGATATGTCCCGCGCTGTCCAGGTATTTAAGGTTAATGCGATCGAACGAATAAAGTTGGAAGCCGAAGAAGAGAAACGGAACGAACGCCGGGAACTACGGACCAAGAAAATTGAAGAATTGGCAGAAAGTTTCGACCAACAAGTTTCGGGGGTGATTGAAACCGTAGCTTCAGCAGCGGCTGATATGAAGGGTTCAGCAACGGCAATGTCCGCGACCGCAGATCAGACAAACACACAGGCCGAGAGCGTTGCCACCGCATCGGATCAGGCTGCCAACAACGTCCAGACCGTGGCTTCCGCCGCCGAAGAATTATCTTCGTCGATCAACGAAATTATTCGCCAGGTTAGCTCATCGTCAGAGATATCCGAACGCGCAGTCGTGGACGCGAAAGAAACCAATCGAGAAATAGAAAGCCTTGCAAAAGCCGCCGAGGAAATTGACGAAGTTGTACAGTTAATCACTGATATTGCCGAACAAACAAACCTGCTCGCACTCAATGCGACCATCGAGGCCGCACGGGCAGGTGACGCTGGAAAAGGTTTCGCGGTGGTGGCTTCAGAGGTTAAAAACCTTGCTACACAGACAGCGAAAGCCACGGAAAATATTGGAGCCAAAGTTAGTGACATTCAGAGCGCAACCAAAAGCTCCGTCGACGCGATTGAGAGGATCGGCGCGACCATATCAGAAATCAATAAAATTGCATCGACAATAGCCGCCTCGATGGAACAGCAGGGTTTGGCAACGAAAGAGATTGCGCGCAACGTCGATGAAGCTGCAGATGGGACTGAGCAAGTGACCTCCGCCATTTCAGGAGTTACCGAGGGTGCCGGACAAACTCGGGTCGCCTCTGGTCAGGTCGTCACTGCAGCGGACACACTCATGAGCCAGGCCGATAGCCTACGCAAAGATGTTCGTAATTTCCTGGAAACGGTTCGAGCAGTTTGATTGCCATGCAACACCCGGGCATCAAATCCAACGAACCATTAACCCTCTGAAGGGATATTGGCGATCTTATCGCTAAAACTGGATCAGCCGGCAAAATCTATTCTTACAGTTTGCAGGGAATTAAATGACGTTAAATGGTGTTGCAGATACGGTCTTTCACCCCACCCTCACCCGCTCCATCGCCCAGGGGGCTAGCTCTTGAAGCCCGCTGGTTATCAAGTCGGTGAGTACATTTTTGGCCTCGCTCCGAAGCTCGCTCGCCAATGCTTCGTCAAGATTTTCACTGGTCAGCAGATAGAGCGTGCGTAATGGGACCGGAGTTGGCAGTGGAGAGGCCGTGAGGCCGGATTCCCGAGTGTGACCGTGGATCAGGCAAAGCGGTGTTGTGATCGCCCAGCCGATGCCGCCCGTAATCATGGCGAAGGCCGCTTCGGTGCCGTCAAACTCAAGGGATTGTGGCGGCACGGTTCCAGCCTGCTCCAGATAGGTTTCGATATCAGCACCAATTTTTGAACGCATGGAGTAACGCACGAACGGATGGTTTTGGGCGAGATCACGGAGTTTAACCTCGCCCATGGTTTTTGCCATGCGGGTCGGCAGTACGATAAAATAGGGCTCTGACAATAGCGGCGTCGAGACGATGCCCTTCACTCCGGACATTGGTTTGCTACCAACCAGAACATCGAGTTTTCCGCTCAGCAACTCACCTTCCAAATTTCTCGAAATACCGGACCAAACAGACAAGCGCTCCGCATGGTTACGCAAGCGGCGGATCAGTTTCGGACCAACGGTGGCTGCAAAGGAATCGACCATACCAATTCTGACCATCGGCCGCCCTGCGGCACCGCGCTCACGAACAGAGGTTTCAAGTTTTTGCAACTCACTCAGAAGGTTCGGCAACCGCCCCGCCAGCTCATCCGCCGCCGGCGTTGCCTGTAACGGACGCCCGCGTTCAAACAGCGTCAGGCCCAGATTTGCCTCTAGCCGTGCAACGGACTGTGATACGGCAGACTGGGTCATTTCCAGTTGGCGCGCGGCTTCGGTCATACTCAGTGCTGCGTAGACCGCTTCAAATACATCTAAAGCCTTGAAATCAAAGGTTAAGGATTGAAAACCCGCCATCATGATACTCTTTATATTAATTTATATGATATTTGTCATAAGTTTTATTAATTTAATAGATTACTGGGTCCGACCCTCGTAAATTCTTTTTCAGATTTACCCGCACAGGAACATGCGCATCATGCGTTACTCAATTTTCAGCCTCGCCAGAAATGCACTCAGCTATCACAAGAAATGGCCACAGGCTTGGCGCAGTCCGGACCCGAAACCTGAATACGACGCGATCATCATCGGTGGTGGCGGGCATGGTCTCGGCACGGCTTATTACCTCGCAAAAGAACACGGGATGACGAACATTGCGGTTCTCGAAAAAGGCTGGCTCGGTGGTGGCAACACGGGGCGTAATACGACGATCGTGCGCTCCAATTATGAGCTCGATGGCAATGCATTGTTTTATGAAAAATCCATGCAGCTCTGGGAAGGTCTGAGCCAAGACTTGAACTACAACGTGATGTTCTCACAGCGCGGTGTACTCAATCTGATGCATACGGACGGTGCGGTTGATGCAGCGCAGCGACGCGGAAATGCACTGCGTTTGAACGGCATAGATTCGGAATGGTGGGATCAGGACAAAATCAGGTCGCGCGTGCCGCTTTTATCGGTAAAGAATGACGGTCATTTCCCGGTTCTTGGCGGCTTGATGCAGCCCCGTGCGGGCACGGCCCGCCATGACGCAGTCGCTTGGGGATACGCGCGCGGTGCTGATATGCGCGGCGTTGATATCATCCAGAATTGCGAAGTCACCGGCATTGATACGGAAAACGGTCGTGTCACCGGGGTGCAGACCAGCCGCGGTGCCATCAAGACCAAGAAAGTCGGAATCGCCGTTGCCGGGCATTCAAGCCAGGTCGCCGCCATGGCCGGGCTGCGCCTTCCAATCGAATCTCACGTTTTGCAGGCGATGGTGTCTGAGCCTCTGAAACCCTGCCTTGATACGGTCATCACATCCGGCGTTGCGCATTTGTATATCAGCCAGTCCGACAAGGGCGAACTGGTCTTCGGCGGCGATCTTGATTTTTACAATTCCTACGCCCAGCGCGGCAACTTCCCGCGTATTGAACATGTCGTTGCCTCGATCCTGTTTCTGTTCCCAACATTCAGCCGCCTGCGCCTGATGCGTTCGTGGGGTGGCATTATGGATATGTCCATGGACGGAAGCCCGATTATCGGTAAAACGCCCATTGAAGGCCTCTATCTTAACGGTGGCTGGTGTTATGGCGGGTTCAAAGCGACCCCAGGGTCCGGCTGGGTCTTTGCCCATACCATGGCTGAGGACCGGCCACACAAACTGAACGAAATGTTCACCCTTGGCCGGTTCCACAAGGGTTACACCATCGACGAACGGGGCTCTGGCCCTACGCCGAACGCGCATTAGGGGAAAGATAATGTTATTGATCAAATGTCCCTGGTGCGGCGAGCGGGCCGAAACGGAATTTACCTATGGCGGAGATGCGACCGTGCGTCGTCCTGATCCCGAAACCGCCAGCGAGACGGAGTGGCTCGATCATATCTACCTTCGTGATAACCCGATGGGACCGCATGATGAAATGTGGCAACACACATCGGGCTGCCGTCAATTCATAAAGGTGCGCCGCAACGTGCGTACCCATGAAATTCTGGCGACCGGGACACCCGATGACGTGCTGACGGGAGGCGAGACATGAACGCGCAACCCTATCGCACAAAAGAAGGCGGCAGCATTGATCGCTTGCAACCCCTGACCTTCACGTTCAACGGCAAGGCATACCAGGGTTTCAAGGGCGATACGCTAGCCTCTGCCCTGCTTGCCAATGGCGTGCGCCTAATCGGGCGCAGTTTCAAATACCATCGCCCGCGCGGCATTATGGGGGCCGGGTTTGAAGAAGCGAATGCACTGATCCAGCTTGAAGGTGGTGCACGTACGGAAGCCAATCTGCAAACGACGCGGATCGAGCTTTACGATGGGCTTAGCGCCACCAGTCAGAACTGCTGGCCCTCAGTAAAATTCGACATCAACGCCATCAACATGGCGTTCAGCCGTTTGATGCCTTCGGGGTTTTATTACAAAACCTTCATGTGGCCGAAAAAACTCTGGATGACCTATGAGCATGTCATTCGCAAAGCCGCTGGTATGGGCGTCACGCCAACGGAGCCCGATCCCGATCATTACGAGCATCGGTTCCAGCATTGCGATGTACTTGTTGCTGGTGGCGGGCCAGCCGGGATATCTGCCGCCCTTGCTGCCGGTCGCGCAGGGGCGCGGGTTATTCTTGTCGATGCCAAACCCCATCTTGGTGGAATGCTGCCAGGGCGACACGATCTGATTGACGGCAAACCGGCAATGGAGTGGGTTGCGGAGGCCCTGCATGAACTCCGTGCCCTCCCGGACGTCACAGTTCTCACGCGCACTATTGTGTCCGCCTACTACGATCACAACATGCTGGTCCTCTCCGAACATGTCAGCGATCACCAACCCGGGCATTCTGAATTCACCCCGAAACAATGCCTGTGGCAGGTTCGCGCCAAAGAAGTTGTGCTTGCGACCGGGGCCATGGAACGGCCCATTGTCTTTGCCGACAATGACCGGCCCGGCGTGATGCTGGCATCAGCCGCCCAAACATACGCCAATGAATATGGCGTGCGCGCGGGCGAACGTGCCGTGATCTTCACGAACAATGATTCCGCCTATGGCGCTGCGGCTGACCTTGTCGACGCAGGTATTGAGGTTCAGGCGATTGTTGACGCTCGCCACGAAATCCCATCGAAAGCCCTTAGCCTCGCCAAGGAAAAAGGAATTGGAACATTGGCAGGCCACGTCGTTGTCAAAGCCAATGGAAAAACATCGGTGAACTCCGTCATTATCTCACCAATCGACCTGGAAACTATGGCGCTGACAACAGGAGAGAGGGAAATTCTTTGTGATCTGGTTTGCATGGCTGGTGGCTGGACACCAACGGTTCACTTGCTGTCACAATCCAAAGGCAAGCTTCGGTATGACGACACACTAACCACATTTGTTCCCGACCAATCTACCCAGCGCGAACGCTCCGCCGGCGCATGTAATGGCGACTTCGCTCTGCAAGACTGCCTAGATGGCGGATATCAAGCTGGCATGGATGCGGCGCAGAACGCCGGGCTCGAGGTAACTTCTCAGTCGATACCTGCCTGCTCAAATGATTGGGAAATCAAACCCGAACCGATCTGGGCTGTACCCCATGCAGACCATGATCACGGCAAGCGATTTGTTGATTTCCAGGAAGATGTCACAGCCGAGGACGTCGCCCTGGCGCATCAGGAGAATTATATCTCGGTCGAACATCTCAAGCGTTATACAACGCTCGGCATGGGAACCGATCAGGGCCGCACCTCGAACGTCAACGGCCTTGCGATAATGGCAGGGCTTCGTGGCATCGATATCCCCGCCGTCGGCACCACAACTTTCCGCCCGCCTTTTTCGCCGATAACACTGGGCACCATAACGGGCACGGAAACGGGTGAACATTTCATTCCAATCCGGCGCTCTTCAATGCATGAAGCACACGAAGCTGCGGGAGCAACATTCGTTCGCGCTGGTCAATGGCTGCGCGCCCAGTATTACCAGAAACCGGGTGAAGGCATGTGGGAGGCGATCTGGCGCGAAACTACTCATGTGCGAAATAAAGTCGGGATCGTAGATGTATCGACTTTGGGAAAAATTGACCTGCAGGGCAAAGATGCCGCCGAATTTCTGAACCGTCTCTACATCAACGGCTTCAAAAAACTGGAAATCGGCAAGAGCCGCTACGGCGTAATGCTACGCGAAGACGGCATGGTATTCGATGATGGCACGGTCACACGCATTGATGAAAACCACTATCTGATCACAACGACCACCGTCCATGCCGGCCCGGTGCTTCAGCATATGGAACGCCTTGCTCAGGTAGAATGGCCAGAACTTGATCTTCATATGATTTCAGTGACGGAAGAATGGGCCGCGATAGCCATCGCAGGTCCTGATAGCCGAAATCTGCTGGCAAAGGTCGCATCAGATATTGATGTTTCCAATGAAGCCTGCCCATTCATGGCATTCCGTCAGGGGACGATTGCAGGCGCACCGGCGAGGCTATTCCGCATCAGTTTTTCAGGCGAACTGGCCTATGAAATCAATGTGCCAGCCGACTATGGGCAGGATGTCTGGAACCACCTCATGAAAGCCGGGCAGGAATATGATATCGCGCCTTATGGCACCGAAGCCATGGGCATTCTGCGTATCGAGAAAGGTCATGTGGTTGGCGGCGAACTTAACGGTCGCACCACGGCGGAAGACCTCGGGTTTGGCGGGATGATGAGTGGGGCTAAAGACTTTATCGGCAAGCGTGCCAGCACCCGCCCGGGCTTGTTGGACCCGGCCCGAACAGAGCTCGTCGGTCTGGTGCCGGTTGATCATAAAACAAAAATTCCACGTGGCGCGCGGATTGTTGATGACCCCAATCAAACGACGCCCGTACCGCTGCGGGGCGAAGTAACTTCAACCTGCTACAGTCCGAACCTTGCCCATCCTATTGCGCTGGCACTGGTCGCAGATGGACATAACCGGATTGGTGAAACGACCTATGCTGCCGCCCCATTGGATGGCCTGACTATTGAGGTCAAAATCACCAATCCTGTGTTTATTGATCCAAAAGGGGAATTGCTCCGTGGCTGAAACATCAACCCGACGCTCCGCACTTGAAAACATCTACCAGCAAGGATCATTCGGCGTTGAACGACCTAACGGTCCTGGCTTGATTATCCAGGAACGGCGACCTTTGAGCATGGTGCATATTGGGACGAATGCAGACACCTCAGAAAACCAATCTCTTGGTTGTGCACTACCGACCACCCCGAATACCGTGAGCACAAGTGACGGCCTGCGCTTTCTCTGGCTCGCTCCGAAGCGCTGGCTGGTCGTGTCCGATGAAAGTACCCATGGAGAGCTCGAAAAACGCGTAGCAACAGGCTTCAAAGATGCTGCCATTACGGATGTCAGCAATGGCCGGACCGTAATCCGGCTGCAAGGCCCTGATGTAAGAATTGTGCTTTCCAAAGGCTGCCCCATCGACCTGCATCCGAGCGTGTTTTCGCCTGGCAACTGCGCCCAAAGCCGTATTGGCGCCTTGAACGTGTTGCTTGATGTCATTGAAGACAACATTATTGATGTCTACGTAGCGCGGGGATTTGGGCGGGTATTGTGGGAATGGCTGACAGAAGCATCAGCTGAGTTCGGTTCTCAGGTAGACCGCCCAGGCCTCGAATAACGCTTTACTCTGAATATTACTTCCAGTCCTTTATCCTGCCTCCATTTGACCTTGGTTAAAGACGCCGCACTGGTTCTGTATAACCTGTGTCGACCCACGGATTGCCGTGACCCACTTTAATTGAGCCGGAAAAGGTCCTTACATGAAAATCACTGATGCACTCCTTGGCGAGCACGCCATGCTTTACGCTCTCTTTGCAAAAGCCAAACAATTCACCACAGAAGACCGCAGCACCGCGGAACTTCACATGCTGGTTTCCATTCTTGAAGATCAATTGGGAAGCCATGCGCAAATGGAAGAGAAACTTCTATTCCCGGCATTGGAGGCGCATATCGGGCAAATGGGACCATTGGCTGTGATGATGGCGGAGCATGTGGAAGTTGAGAACTATTTCGAAGAAGCCAATTCAGAAGAAGACCCGGAACGTTTAAAAATGCTGATCGATGACCTGATCGACCTCGCCATAAACCATTTTCAGAAAGAAGAAATGGTGCTTTTCGGGATGGCACGTGAATTCTTGAGTGAAGAAAAGCTTGAGCTCATCGGCAAAGATTGGGCAATCGACCGTAAAGTTGTCATTGATGGTGCCGGTTGCCCAAGCCGCAACGCAGCGATAGGCTGACCTTGCTTATTCGAGCAAGGTTTCACCGGGACTAACACGGGTAAAATCAACAGCCTTAGTAGTGATCGAGAGATCACCATCGGCAATCTTCACACGCGTATAGTGTGAATTTTCGACATCACGGATTTCCGGGAAATCCGTGCGAAAATGGGCACCGCGCGAATCTTCTCGTGTTATTGCCGCCTCAATAATCACCTTACTGACCAGCATCAAGTTGTTCAGGTTCATCCAGTCATGCCAGGTGAGATTATAGGACCGCGCATCTCCGGAGATGCCTGCCTCGGACAATTCATCGCTCAATGATGCGATGCTATCTCTGGCCCGTATCAGGCTGTCACCGTCGCGGATAATCCCCGCGTCATCCCACATTGCCGTATAGAGACGTTCGCGAATACCTGGCAAGTCTCCAACAGATTTTCCAAACGGATGAAGTGCAGCTTCAACCGCTGCGTTCATCGCGCCCATATCCGGGTCGCGGAAAACGCCATTTTCCGGAGTCCATTTGGCAATCGAGTCACCTGCCAATCCACCAAACACAGTTGAATTGGCAACGCCGTTGCCGCCCAATCTGTTGGCCCCATGGACACCACCCGTATCTTCACCAGCAGCAAACAGGCCGGGTACTTCGGTCGAACAATCGACTTCAAACTCAAGCCCACCCATCATGTAATGGGCGGTCGGCACAACCTCAACATTCCCGGACACCAGATCAAACCCGCAATCGGCACATCGTGTTACCATACCCTTGAAGCGCTTTCGCACCTCTTTCGGGTCAAGATGCGCCATCGAGATGTAGATGCCCCCATGCGGCGTCGTCACACCCTCCTGCATTTCCGTATACATGGCGCGACTAACAATATCGCGAGTCGCACGTTCGTTGCGGTCATCATATTTGTGCATGAAGCGCTCTTCATTACCGTCGAGAAGATACCCGCCGTATCCTCGCAACCCTTCCTCAATAATGGTTCCGGTAATACGGGTATCAGTCCCAGCGATCAGGCCAGTCGGATGGAACTGTACCATTTCCATATCGCGTAACGTCAATCCCGCACGCAACGACATCGCCATCCCGTCGCACGATTTATCACCCGACGGTGTGTGGTAGCGATACATAGATGGCCCGCCACCTGTCGCCAACAATACGGCCTTGGCCTGCACGAAACGAAAATCGCCGTTTCGCATATCAGTCATCAAGACGCCGGAAATTCCGGATCCATCTGCAGCCATGACAAATTCAAGAGCACGGTGATCCTCAAGCCTATTAATGCCACGCGCCCAGACCTGCTCAGACAAGCGGTTGATAATTTCAATTCCCGTCAAATCGCCTTTATGAACGGTGCGGTCATAGGTCTGCCCAGCAAAGGCTTTCTGATGAAGCGATCCGTCAGGGTTGCGGTCAAAAAAGCAGCCGAGTTCATTTTCCAGTTCACGAATTCGCACTGGTGCTTCATTGACCAGTGTCCAGGCCAGTTCCTGATGATTAAGCCATTTGCCGCCTTCAATTGTATCCATGTAATGGCGAATTTCGGAATCATCGGACGCCATCGCCGCGTTATACCCACCCTGCACCATTCGGGTGCATCCGGTTTTTCCCAGCAGGCCTTTGACGGCGATGGTGATATCAAGATCGGGAGCGAGCTTTGCAGCATGTAATGCAGCAAAAAGCCCCGCCCCGCCAGCACCTAGAATTAGAACGTCTGTTTCGAGATGCTCAATATTCGCACTCATAAAATCCTCGCAATCTATAAAACTAAAGTCACGCCCGACACGACCAAAAGGGCCAGAACGAACTGGCGAAATCGCTGTTCGTCCAAAAGATGGTAAACTTTGAGGCCGACCCATCCGCCAATGAGAATCGCCGGCAAACACCAAAGCAGGCGTATACCCGTATCCACAGTGACCAACCCTTTCCAGCCAAGCCAAGCCACCGATAGGCCATGCATGGCAAAAACAAATGGCTGAAATACGCCGCGCTGGCGGGCTTTCGACCAACCGCGCAGCCCCACCCAAAGAGTCGGTGTCACCCCGCTCAATCCGGCAAAACCACCAAGAATTCCACCAAAAAAGCCAACGATCGCATCCACAAATTTGCCGCCCCACTGAATAGCGGATTGTTGAGGCTTCAAGAATATGAACAGGCAATAGGTGATCAGAAATACCCCCGTTCCAAATCGAAACGGATCAGGCTCTGTATGGGCCAGAAACCAGGCGCCTACCGGAACCCCGAGAACGCCTGCAAGCAGAAACGGCGCCAATCGGTCATAAATGAGGACACTACGTAGTTTGTAGAGCGGCTGAAACTGCATGACGAAACCATTGGCGACGATCAAGGGCACTGCCTCAATGGGGTCCATGAAATGAAACCACACAGCACCCAGAACCAGCGCATCGCCAAACCCCGCGGCAGCGACCACAAAAGCCGCCAGGAATGCACCACCCGGGATAATGATTACTTCAAGAGGCATTGAGTAAAAACACCAATCCAACACAGAGACTGATACCAACAGAAAACGCGACCGCCGTTTTCTGCCAGTCGTACCAGCCGAGAAATTCAAGTACCAACAAACGAAGGCCACCGGTCAAATGAGCTGCCAGCATGACGACAAGCCCGGATTCCATCAATTTGACCATAGGCGTTTCCGTCCAACCCAATAACTGGTCCAGCATAGCCCCATCCGTTACCGCCAGGCTCAGGACATAAAGATGTACTGGGATGAAGACCGCCAACAGGACACCGGATAAACGATGCAGGACAAAGGCCCAATAGGTCGGGTGATTTCGATTTTGGCTCTTCATAACGACATCCCGTAAAGGCCGAAGATGGCGCGGAAACCAAGGACCAAAATAAACAGACCAAACAGCATGGCGAGTAAACCGACCCGCTTTTGCGGCAATTCAGTCGCTTCAAGCAGAACCGTTCTGACCCCGATGGGTGCATGGATCGACACAGCGGCAACAAAGGTTGTATAGAACCCCAGCCACATCAGATTGCCACTGATCCGAGCTGAGATCGCTGCCGTGCTTAACCCCTGCTGAACCGCATAGATCATGGTGGCAATGTGAACTATGACACAAACGGCTAGCACCATGGCACTCACACGTTGTGCCAACCATAACCAGGTTTCTGATCGGGCAACGTTCTCCATCACAGTTTCCCCTTAATCGCAGCCCTGATGGTTTCGCGTTTCAACCCGGCAATTGCCATGGTCGGGTTAAGCTTTTGCGGGCAACGCTCGACGCAGCCCTGTTGCGAATGACAACCCAGACAACCATCATCACCGGCAATGGCACGAATACGCTCCTCATTACCACCGTCACGAACATCGTTTACCAGTGTCCAGGATCGATTCATGGCGGCGGGGCCCAGATAATCGGGTTTCCATTTGACCACATCACAGGTCGCATAACAGACGCCGCAGCCAATACACTCAATACCCGCATCGGCCAGACGGCGCTGTTTATCACGCGGAGAAACTTCAGCCATTTCGTCATTCCGGGTTGCGGTCGGAACAAACGATCCTTTGGCCTTGGCCCATTTGTCGAAAAAATCAGTCATATCGACAACCAGGTCTTTAACCACCGGCAGCGATTCCAGCGGTCGAATTTCGATACGACCATCCTCAATCACATTGGATACATGGCTCCGGCAGGTCCAACGGGCCTTGCCGTTAACGGTCATCGCGCAAGACCCGCAAACACCGACGCGGCACGCAAAGCGATAACTTAGCGTTGGATCAACGTGGCGCTGAATATGGGTTACGACATCAAGCACCGTCTGGCTTTCCTGCCGTGGCACGTCGAATTCCACAAACTCGCCTTCCGCATCACCGCGCCATACGGAGACTTTAATCATTTCTTCTGCCATTACGCTGCCCCACCCCGTGATCGGGTTGAAAATTCAAGAATTGTCCCAGAAACCGACAGCGATAGACTGTCAGACTGATCTGAAAATTTAATACCGTTTGTTTCAAGGACGGATTTGGTCACCGCGATATCGCCAACCAGAACACGATACCCGGCAAAAGCCAAATCTCCTGTGAACGTGATTGGTTGACCAACGGGATAAGCTGCAACCAACTCTTTCGGCGTCATGATCACAAATCGCGAACCATCGCCTTGAATGACCATCTTCCCGCCTTCGTGCCTAACATTTTCTGATCCATACAGGCGATCGAAGAAATCTTTCGACTGTGATGGATCGTTCGCAACCATCATAACTTCATCAATCGCTGTCGCACCGTTCTCATGTTTCTGGAATGCTGGCTTGTAGAAATACTCTGGTGCGTGTTGATGATCGCAGGTGAAGAAAATCGCCTCAGGCGTTGCCGGATCAGGTACGAACGTGAGTTTAAAACCAACCGTCACATCACTGCCATCCGGCTGACGCGCCAGCCTCGAGAACTCAAACGGTGCAGAGAGATTCAAACCCGCATCACCAAACGTTTTACGGTCTTCCTCCCAACCATCGCTTTTAAGCGCAATCATCGACATGCCTTCACGAACATCCAGATAATCAAGGTTGAATGCTCCGAAGCTGACTACACCGTCCTGATGATCATTAATATCCTGCGGCTGCGTGACGGCCAGAAGTTCCAGAAAATCATGATCAAACTGCGCCAAACGGTTCCCGGTGCCAAACGGATGCTGGGCACGCGGCGTCAACGTAAATCCAAGACGTTCGTACTCAGCCGCTGCCGCATCTAAATCTTGAACGGCTAACACAAGATGATCAATTCCCCGACTCATCAATGTCACTCCCCGATAATTACTGTGCCAGCGGCGGGATCAACGTGGATCACGTCGCCGTTCTGTATGGACTGGGTGATGTCGCTCTCAAACCGGTCGACCAGCGTAAAGCCCGCAAACGCTGCCCCTTGCGCAATGATCGGATTGGCGTAATTCAGCAATAATGCCGCAGGTGCCATATTTCGAGACATCATTTCATGAAGCATCCATGCCGTCGCCACGCCACCTTTTGCGATATTCAATACCAGAACCTTGCCCACATAGTTCTCGCCGCAAAGAACATGAGCCGGTCGGGAAAACACGCCTTTGATCCGGTCCAGATCATAACGTGCGCTGAAATTATCCTGGGCAACCAGTGCTTCAGCGGTAACCGCTTTACCGATCCCGATATGACCTTGAAGGACGACTTTTGGCATTAGACGATCCTCCCGGCGATCGCGGAATTAACGCAGCGTTCCATATCGGCCAGAACCGGCTCATATCCATACCCACCAATAATATTTGAAAGTTTGGCCGAGTTTGTCATCAAGCGTGTCCAGCCGTTGGCCTCGCCTAGCTCACGTGCATGCATTTGATAAAAGCAGACCCCTTCGAGCAATATAGCACCCGACCCTTCTATGCTTGCCGTCAACCCCATGCGATCGGAAGCAGATTTGTTCTCAGGGTTTGTTGCGGCAATTAACGCAACAGAACCATCCAGTTTCTGCCCATCCAGCAGACCTGCCAGACGTTGTAATTCCAGCAACGACAATTGCGGGGCCGCAAAAACGACGACATCAAGATGATCATCGGCAACGCCGTAAGACGTCATAAAGTTTTCAATTGTCTGAGCATTAATGATTGTTGGCTCTGGAGGAGTCCCATCAATCACTGATTCCAGGTCAGGCGCTTCCGGTGTTACGCCCGGAATATGAAAAAGCGCGCTCGACCCAAAGCTGGCCATGGCAGCGCCGAAATGCTTGAGATCATCCGAAGTTGGCTTCAACCCCTCAAGCCCTTCAATCACCGGCACATCAAAGTAAGAGCGCATGGTGCGCCCGATGATGCCGCCCAGTATCCCCCAGTCGCACCAGTCGCCCGGTTGTTGTTCTACTACAAATCGAACCGTACCACGGCGATGTTGATCGAGATGAAATCCGTAACGTGCCGTGCGCCCGGTCATGGCCGCGGCCAAAGCCGATGGCCCACCTTCATAGTTGGTACGCGCACCTAACACAGCATTCGAGTAAATCACAACGCCCGTATCCCCCATGGCCAAATGCTCGCCCCTGACGGGTGCCATTACGGTCTGGTAGTTGATGCAGGTATCGGTCATCAAGACGCCCAAGGCACGAAACGCATCAACAGCCCGGCGTTCAAGTGCGACGTAGGCTGGGTCATGATTGATCCGCTGATAGGCATTGAAATCAGCGCCCCGCGGGTCGGTGATTGTCGGTATGCGAACTTTGCACTCTTCGTCTGAGCCGCTTGCAAGCTTTTCCAGAAAAGTTACTCCCGCTTCGCCAAGTGATTCTGTATCGGCCATGATATGGGCCTGCGCCACTTCGACGAAATCTTCCGCATCGAAAAATTCACCAATCTCGATTTGCTGGGCAAGAGCCCGGCGGCGTGGTTCGCCAAACTCACCCGCCAGCATGGCCTGTTCATAGTCGTTTAACTTCATGCCCCTAAACCCTTATTTGAACACATAGGTCGGACTCGACCAGATAAAGTGTCCATCTTCCTGGACAATGCAGACGTAAAACGCATTGTCGCGGCCATCCAGAAGCGGCAACCGCCTTTCCAACGTTACATGTTGTTTCGAATTTTCATCAGGCATCCGGAAAACACGGATACGGCGGCTGATACCGCCGTTCTCAAACACCAAATCGTCCAGACCAATATCGCTGATCTTGATCTCTTCTTTGACCAGCGCTGTATCAATTTTAAGCGTGCCCGCGTCGGCATCTTCCAGAACCGCATCGAACCCACCGAAACCACCGGTGGTTAAGGCTGCCCAGTCAACACGTTCCGGCGATGTCTGGTCAAATTTACGATCAATATTGTATCGGTTGATCGGCGATAGGATTTTGAATGTATTACCGGTGAGTTCCGCATGGCCATCCCAATAGGTTTCACGTCCCCTGCCCCGGTATTCAGACCCCTCCCAGATTACCCGAATGCGCGATCCGAGATCATTTTCGTTAAATGGCCGATAAGTTTCTAACGTATCGAGGCCATTTCTAATTTCAATCCGCTCGATCGGCGCTGAGCCATGTGCATCAATTTTAAACGTAATCTCTCTGTCGCCAGATTTCAAAATATCCCCCATCATGGCTTCAGGCACTTGCTCTGATGTCGTCGGCCCGAGGTTGGGGTCTTCCGCAAACAGTTCAGCGTCATTATCAAAAACGACTTTGGTATCCAGAACCATACGACATCCAGTTGTCCCGTAATGATGACGGCGGCGTAGTGAATCCATAATACCGGCACGACTGAACTCGGGTGATAAATTACACGTCAGACCACCGTATGACCCGAAACTGGTCGCGCCTGGATGGCTGGCACCTGGGCGACCTTTATGCCCATCGGAATTTGATACAATACCGACCCGATATCCCTGCTCAAACGCATCATGAATCAACCATTCAAATGTCCCCCAGGCCGAATGGACCTCAACGGCGCGTTCGATTTGGGCATCATGTGCCATCTTGATATCAGCGTATCGTCCGCCAATATGGGCAAAAACCGTACAGTCTTCGCCTTTCAGGTCCTTGAACAATTCAGCTGCCGTATGAGAATCCGTATCCTGATCTGACAGATCCTCAATCAGGGCATGAGATGAACGGTGGATCTGGCGGCCCTCTTCCATAAACAGGACATTACGGTCCCCGCCCATACCAGTGTTGCCAGACCATTCATAGCCGGGGAAGCTAATGTACTCATCATCCACATTGAACTCTGCCGTCAATTCGTTCAGTTGAGCCCAGAAACCCTTGGTGATCTGGAAGTCATTACCCTGATGGCAACAGACATCCAGAAACGCCTTATCACGACCAAATTCAAAAAACTCGCGTGCTGAATTGGTGCCGATGGTTTCTTCGGACTGACCATGCAGATCACCCCAGTACGGAAGCAAGTCTTTACTTGATGACAGACGAAGCGGATTTGAACGAGCGGCAATAACAGCATCATCGTCTAAAAGTTCAATCATCAAGTCGCCTTCTTCTGCCACCTTCAGCCCCGGCACAATGATCGAAAACTCTTCCTTTCGGAAAGTGACTTTCGCGGGCAATCCGCTGACGTCCATATTTGCGCGAAGCGAAAATGTCTGATCACATTGGTCAGACGGATTACCCCACCTGTCCTCACCTTTCAGGCAAAGCCGGAATGGATCGCCGACAGACCGCTCGGTCGGCAGGATCGCTTTCCAGAGAACTGGTGGGCCGGAGACAATTGAGATTATTGGCTGCTCAGGCAATTCAACATAGTTATATGTAGCAATGGCGTCGACAATAACGCGAAACTCAAATGTATCTTCGCAAAATGTCTGCATGCGGATACCGGGACTGCCCTGGCGCCGATCCCCAAAGCGGATGATGATCTGGTCACCTTTTCGCAAGAACCCGCGAACGACTTTGATATAAAGGGTCTTGTCCCATGGGCGGATGTTCTGCTTGCCGTCGTAATCAACGGCCAGGACAGCGCCGTTGGAGGCTTCTATAGTTATGTAATTTGGCGCGCTGGGATCGGTCATCTGCGGGCGGCCCATATCACTGGCAAAGCGATGAACCAGTTTGATAGAACCTGAATCATCAATCCCGAATTTGCCCGCCGTGTAGGTAACAGTGAATTCCTGATAGGACCCGGCCTCAAATGCGCCGGTTGGTGAAACCGTGGCTGTGCCCATGAGGTCGGGCAGATAAGTTGAGTGCGGCATTGTGGTTTTCCTCTATTTATACGCGCTTGGGGCCGAATTGCAGGCGCCGGGAGTTCGGGGGGATGTAGACAAGTTGATAGGATACGGGTTCGTCCTTGTAGCCAAATCCTTGCAGATGGCAGACCATTCCGATGCTGCCTGGATCTATTCCCATAAACCCGCAAATGTCACCGGGCATGGTTTCCGCCGCAATCTGTTCCGCCACCCGAACAGTCGAAACGCCATAGGATTCCCTGAGGAATGCGCGGAAATTGACGTTGTCCAACTTGGATTTATGCACAGAACTGAGTTTCGGGAAAATTTCCGCCAGCACCAGATATCGGGCGAAGCAGGAAAAGTCATGGTTCACATCGATCTTTCGCTCAATGCAAATGTATTCCTTATCGGCACCAAGAAAGTCAGACCAGGGTCCTCGTGATTGTATGGTGCCAATTTCTTCGACAGTGGCGAAAATGGGAAGCAGCGTATTACCATCATCCGCCAGAAACCGGAAATGCCAAAGATCATTTAGCTGCTGGCGCCCATCTGAAACAAACGTTCCGCTGCCGTGACGCCGGACAACCATGCCCTGATCGACCAAACGGTTCAGCGCTTTCTGGATTGTACCCAGGCTAGCGGGGAGAGCCGCCGCCATTTCAGCCTCACCAGGCAATTGCTGCCCCGATGCAAGTTTTCCGGATTCGATATCGCTGATGATTTGATCAGACAAAACGACGTATTTAGGCAACCGAGGTGCGTCCTCTGCACCACCTTCCCCCATCGCCTGCGCCAGCTTCTCTAATTCCAAAACCACCTCCATCATCTCACGCGAGGATGTTCGCACGAAACAACAATCAATTTCAAGTCCTATATAGCTCTATAGCATCCTAGTTCTATTTGCCATCCTGAAAGGGCATGCTTAGGATATAAAAACACGCCACCTGAAAGCCCCATTTATGTTCGGTTATGAATATTCGACTCTGGCTATCATTTCTGCTGCCATTTTTATCGGCGGCATTGTCAAAGGGGTTAGCGGCATCGGGTTGCCGATTGTTACGATTGCCGTGGTCGTGAATTTCGTTCCGGCTCCAGTAGCTCTGGCAATTGTCGTCATTCCAATTCTTGTCACCAATTTATGGCAGGCTGTCCGCGCCGGAAATCTGTTCGCGCCATTTCGCGAATTTGAGCCAATGATCCTGTGCTTCGTTGTTTGTCTGGTAATTACCGCACATCTGATCGTCAATTTGGACACAAAAACGATGTTCGGCGCATTGGGCATTTGCGTCACGATTTTTTCCCTGTCCAACTTCATCCGCCCCCCGGCAAAGCCCTTAAGCCTGGCGACCCGAACATGGGCGGCTCCATTGGCCGGTATTCTAGGTGGGATTCTGGGTGGTGTTTCAACCATTTGGGGGCCGCCGATGATGATGTATTTGGTGCTCCTTAAACTACCAAAAGACATCTGGGTTCGTGTCATCGGCATGGTGTGGTTCGTTGGCTCGGTCCCGCTCACGCTCTCCTACTGGGCCAACGGCATTCTCAACGAACAGACACTCCCGCTTTCCATTTACGCCTGTATTCCGGGCATGGCCGGGATTTTGGTTGGCGAAAGACTCCGAAACCTGATTGATCAGGAAACGTTCAGAAAATTTTTACTCGCTGCCTTGTTCTTCATCGGCATCAACCTGATCCGCCGATCGGTTTTTTAAGCGTAAACATAGCGGGCAGTACGCTTATAGTTTGCATTCGTGAAGTCGCAATTGTTGAATAACCGCAATGGCAAACCCCAGACCAGTGCGGTTTTGGAATGCTTCTCTTGTTTCTGTTTTACATTAGAACCCTGCGTGAAACCGTGCATGTCATCATCTGCCTAACTGCGTTCCGATGCCCACTGAAATGCAAGACTAACCGGCTTGAAACAATCAACCCTAATATCAATTTACTAGTTATAGGACTAAAGATTAGACGTTGTTTGCCGGAAACAAATGGAAATATTAGGAAACCCTAAACACACTAAATAGTGTATACTCTCTTTAGTTGCTAAGTGCCATCATTGACGAATTGCTTGATCAATTCTTCTGGTACTAAAAAAATTTGGTCACGCCTCATTATGAATAATAAGGGGTTTTAGATGACTATCGTTTTAAGCACAGTAACAGAGCTTGCGGAGAACCTCGCGTTTCTTGTCGGGTTGACATATGTCTACGGATTTATGATCCGACACAACAGCGCCCAGCTCGAAACCTTCAATCCTGTGCTAAATGGTTCATTGTTTGGTGCCATAGCCATTATCGGCATGCAGTTTCCGATTCATATTTCAGACGGGATTTTCATTGATGGCAGAACCGTATTGGTCATGCTCGCATCACCATTTGCCGGCCCTTTGGCTGGAGTGATCGCAACCATAATTGTCGCCGGGTATCGGTTTTATCTCGGGGGAGACGGAGCGATCGCAGGTGTTGGGGCAATCATAACCGCCGGCGCTGTCGGCATCGTGTTTGCTCACCGGTTTATCGGTCGACCAGGTGATATAAAAATTGAACACCTGCTATCCTATGCCATTCCTATGTCATTCATCAGTTTACTTTGGGTATTTGCTCTTCCGGGCGAAAACGTGGCACTCCCGATTTTACAAAAATTGATACTGCCTGTTGGTACTATGTATCCTGTTGGCACGGTGGCACTCGGCCTAATGCTCTCATATGAGTACCGACGCATAGAACTGATGGCCGCATTGGATCAAAGTGAAAAACGGTTTAGTGATTTCTCTGCCGCCGCTTCTGACTGGTTTTGGGAAATGGACAGAAATTTAAAGTTCACCCACCTTTCAGACCGGTTTTTCGAAATTTCCGGTTTTACACGGGAGGAAAAAATCGGAACCACGCGCGAAGAACTTTTTGATTTGGTGTACGAAAATGGCGAACCCGAAAAGATAACAGCTCATTTGCAAACATTGAAGGATAGGTATCCGTTCAAGGACTTTGAGTATTCAATTATTGCCAAGAATGGAAAACACTTGCGTCTGAGAACAAGCGGCGTGCCCGTATTTTCAGAAAGCGGGGAATTTTGCGGTTATCGAGGCACCGGAAGCGATATATCCGACCACAAGGAAATGGAGGAATTGAGAGATCGAACAGCTCTTATCAATCTCCTCAGACAGACCGCCCGAGATGCCAATATGGCGACGACATTTGATGAAGCCACTCACACATGTCTTGCAACCGTTAACGAATATACGGGATGGCCGATTGGGCATGTCTATCTGCTGTCCGAGGAAGAAGAAGACCTTCTTGTTCCGTCAAGCATCTGGTATCTGGAAGACCCCAAACGCTTCTCTGCCTTTGTTTCAGCAACAAACAGAGCAACATTCAAGAGAGGTATCGGATTGCCGGGCCGCGTATTGGAAAAAGGTGAGCCGGCCTGGATTGTCGATGTCGCGAAAGATGAAAACTTCCCTCGTGCCAAACTCGCGATCAATATTGGCGTACATGGCGCATTCGCATTCCCCGTCCTTGCTGAAGGCAAAGTTGTTGCGGTGTTGGAATTCTTCGATGAAAAAGCTGATGAGCCGGATGAATCCTTACTGGCAACAGTAGTTCATATCGGAAGCCAGCTGGGTCGGGTATTTGAGCGCAAACAAGCAGAAATAAAGCTGCGGCAGGCCTTCGATGAAATTGATCAGTCCAACCGGGGCCTCGAGCAGACTGTAAAAGAACGAACCCGCGAGTTGCATTTTGCGATTGAAGAGGCAGAAACCGCGAGCCTGACCAAAACCGAGTTTCTCGCAAATATGAGCCACGAATTGCGGACACCCTTGAATGCGATCATTGGGTTCTCTGAGATGATTAAATCTGCAATGTTCGGGCCGCTCGGAAGTCAGTATCAGGAGTACGCAAAGGACATCAATATTTCAGGGCAGCACCTGCTGGGCCTGATTTCGGACATTCTGGATATTTCCAAAATCGAAGCGGGAAAACTTGATATCGATGAAAAGCCGATTGTTTTGTCAGACTTGGTTTCCGACTGTGAAATGATGGTCCGCAGTCGTGTAGAAGAGGCCAAGATGACTTTAGCCTTCGATGTCGGCCAGCATCTACCAATACTTAATGCGGATCCCTTGCGCGTAAAACAGATTCTGTTGAATCTGATCAGCAATGCCCTGAAATTCACACCAGAAAACGGTCTGGTTACGGTGACGGGTAGCGTTGATGACACTGGCGCGATCGTATTGGCTGTCAAAGATACTGGAATTGGCATCGCCGCCAGCAACATCGATATAGTCCAGGAGAAGTTTGGTCAAATTCGCGATGGTCATACCCATGCTCACGAAGGTGCCGGGCTTGGTCTGGCTTTGGCAAAATTTCTTATGGAATTGCACGGGGGAACATTAACAATTGACAGTGTTATCGATCAGGGAACGACCATCGTCATTTGCTTTCCTCCCGGACGGACAAACAAACCACCTGACCAAAGAACGCCTGAACCCAATATCGGTAGACTCTCTAGCCCTTTAGGCGGGATTTGAGAAGCAGGCAAAGCGGCAATGTCAGAATAATACTTGCCGCCAGAATACTGAGCGTAATTTCCAACCCAAAGGCGTCACTAACCAGGCCGTAAACCAGAGGTGATATTGCCCCCATCCCGACAGCCAATGTATAAAACAGACCAAAGGCCCGGGCCTGACGATCAGCGTCGATAAAATCACCGACAGTTCCGTAAAGCACGGATGACGTACCATTCAGGGCAACGCCCAAAAAAGGCAACAGGAACATCGCGCCGCCAAGGGGCAGATCGATTAACAGAAATATTCCGGCCACTGAGGCGATTTCGGTGAGCACCACGGTTCGAAGTATTCCAGCCCGTTCAGCAATTAGTCCGCAAACCAGTTTCCCAGCCGCCCCACCGGCCAGGATCAAACCAAGGGCAAAGCCAAGCTCATCAACAGCCGCCCCTTTCTGGACCAGCAAAAACGGCATGAAAGTCAGAAACCCCAACCGCGCCATCGTATCGATCATGCCGATTGCTGACAAACTGGCGAACCCCGTCATATCCGTAATGCCCCAGCCTTTATCCTTCGATTGGGCCTTCTCTTCAGATGAAACGGTTTTGGGACGACCACCAATCTGTATCCGGCCAAGGGCAAAATAAATGGTACCGCCAGCAACGACACCGACAACGCCATAGGACATGGCTCCGGTTTTCCAGCCATAGGCCGCTGCAATTGATGCAACGGAAACAGAAATCGCCACCTTGCCGACATCACCCGCAAAATTGTAAATACCAAGCGCTGCCCGTCTGGCGCCACCATGATAGGCTTTGGAGACCAGCGCGGACGCAAGCGGGTGCTGGGTTGAGCAACCCAAACCGACAATGAACATGCAGATCAGTAACGTCGTGAAACCGCCGGCAAGGCCAAGCGCCAGAAAGCCAAGCCCGGCCAAAATGGTACCGAGGACCAAAACCGAACGTTCACCGATCTTTTCCGCTAGCAAACCGGACGGCACCTGAAACGACGCCAAGGCGCCCGAAGCCATCATTTTGAGTGCGCCGACCTGGGTATGGCTCAGGCCAAAGGCTTCCGCCCACAAGGGCAGCAGGATAAAAAGGGTATCGGTAAAGCCGTCGTGAATAAAATGCGCAAAACCGCCTGCCCCTAATACGGAGCGGCGGTGATTGCGATTTTTCTTCGAGGCGGCTAGATCAATTTCCAAGAGCGGCCTTAAGCCCGTCCCCCACGTGAGACGGCGTATCCAGAACTGTAACACCCGCGCCCTCAAGCGCGTCCCGTTTGGATTTGTACGTCCCTTTGTCGCCCATGACAATAGCTCCGGCATGGCCCATCTTTTTGCCAGCAGGTGCGGCACCGCCAGCGATGAAGGCAAAAACCGGTTTGTCCATGGTGGCAGCGTATTTCGCTGCCTCTTCTTCCATGGCCCCTCCGATTTCGCCAACCATCACAACCGCGTCCGTGCCCTCAAAATTATCCAGAGCCTCAAGCGCGTCTTTTGTCGTTGTGCCGATAACCGGATCGCCACCAATACCAACAAAGGCAGATTGGCCGAATCCTGCGGATACAATGTTCTGACACATCAAAGTGCCAAGGCTGCCGGAGCGTGACATCACACCGACGCTACCTTTCTTGAAAATGCGCTCGTTAAAGGCGGGCATGAAGCCAAGGAAACATTCGCCAACTGTCACAGAACCGGCCGTGTTCGGCCCGGTGATCATCGTGCCGCGTTCTTTTGCTGCCGCCATGAAATACATCACATCCTGAACCGGAATGTGTTCGGTCAGAATACAGATCCCCTTGGCGCCCGCTTCGATGGCGTCCATGGCGGCATCCTTTACGCCCAACGGTGGAATGAACAGGATTGACGCGTCGAACCCGTCGCCGTCCTGCATGGCTTCAACAGCAGATGCATAAACAGGTACATTGCAATGCTCAGTCCCGGCCTTTTTTGGGTTCACGCCACCCATAATCATGGTGCCGTATTCCTGCATGCGTTCGGTCCAGAAAGTGCCCTGTTTGCCGGTAATACCCTGCACAAGGACGCGGTGATGTTTCCGAACGATCCTCATGATGCGTCTCCTGCCTGGTTAGCCGCTTCGACGGCGGCCTGACTGGCCGCATCCATATTGGGATACGGATCCATACCCAGTCTTTCCTTAAGCATTTTGATTGCTTCCTCGTCTCCGGTTCCGGCGATAGAGAAAAACACCGGCAGCTCCGGCTTCAATTCTTCCCAGGCACTCAGCAAGCCATCCATCATCACATCGCAACGCGCAAACGCGCCGCAGAAATTCACAACCAGACTTTTAACACCCGGCTTTTCGAGAACCATTTCCAACGCAACTTTGCCCTTGGTATAGGCCTCTCCACCAATTTCACAGAAGTCAGCAGGCTGTCCGCCATGATGGCGAACCACGTCCATGGTCGTCATGGTTAGTCCCGCACCATTGGCGAGCACGGCGACATTTCCGTCCAGTTCGATATATTTGATGTTGTTGGCTTCACCAATCGCCTCAATGCCTGTCAACTTTTCAGGCGTACCTTTCGTCGCCAGTTCAGCCTGACGCTTGACCGCGGAGTCATCCATGGAAAATTTGCAATCAAGTGCAACCACATTGCCCTCATCCGTTAGGATTAATGGGTTAATTTCAAGGAGCTCTGCGTCATTGGTGCGATAGGCATCATAAAGTTTGACCAGAACTTCTGCGATGGCGTCGTTCTTGCCATCAAGCTCCAACCCGGCAACAAGCGCCTTGGCCTGCACTAGACTGAACCCAACCCGAATATCAACTTCCGCTTTGTTCAATTTCTCAGGTGTCTCGACGGCAATCTCTTCAATATCCATGCCGCCTTCCGTTGAGAACATAACGGCGGGACCTTTCGATGCCGGATCATTAAGGACAGCAGCGTAAAATTCACGTGCGATGTTTGAGCGTTCTTCGACCAGAACCTTCTCAACGGTCAACCCGCCAATTTCCATGCCAATGATTTTTTTTGCATGGACACGTGCCTCATCAGGAGTATCCGCCAACTGAATTCCGCCAGCTTTGCCGCGTTTGCCAACCGGCACTTGCGCCTTAATGACAACGCCACCCAGTTCTTCCGCTGCTTTCGCCGCAGCTTCCGGGTTGTTTGCCAGTATTCCCCTAGGCACGGCAATTCCTGCCAACGCCAAAACCGGTTTGGACGCATATTCCTCGAAATTCATAATTTTATTTCCCGTATTTCTGCCAATGTGACCCGAACAGTTCTTCTTCCGAAGGTTTGTCTTCAGGTATTTCACGAACCAGGTGGGTAATGTTGATGAAGTGGGTGTAGTTAAGGTTCTCGGAAATTGAATTCCCCGCCCAAGTTCCGCAGCCCATGGAGAGGGTGAACGGCAGACCATTGGTGAAACTGCCGCCATTTCCAAAGGTATGAGCCTGATTGACCAACACGCGTACAATTTTCATCTCTTCCGCCAGTTCACGAACGTGATCGTCATTCTTCGTGTGGATGCCAACCGAATGGCCCATACCGACAAAATCGAGAACTGTCTGAACATGCTCTTTGGCCGCCGTGAAATCTGCTGCGCGGTAAACGGTCAAGACGAGGGACAGTTTTTCATCGGATAAAGGATGATCTTTCCCGGCCTTGTTTTCGTCTTCGACAAGGAAGAATTTTGCTTTCTCAGCGTCTGGGCCGAGATCGCAGGTTTTAGCCAGGACATCCGGGTCCTTCGCAATAACGTGGCGGTTCAGGTGTCCGTCGACCCAAAGGGTATTCAGAATTTTCTGTTTTTCATCAGCATTACACAAATACCCGCCAGCCGCTATCAAGGCCGCAATGGCATCATCGTACACGTCATCAACAATGGTAACTGAGTTTTCTGACGAACATGACGTCGCATTATCAAAGCATTTCGAGGCCATGATTTTTTCAGCCGCATCCGACAGGTCAGCGGTCGAATCAATAATTACCGGAACATTTCCGGCACCGACTCCAATTGCCGGGGTCCCGGAGGAGTATGCCCGGCGCACATTGTTTTGTGATCCGGTGCAAACGATCAGATCAGACTGGTTCATCAGTTCCTGGGTCAATGCCTTGTTGACCGGGGATGGTAATACCTGAACCAAGTTTTCCGGCAATCCAATTTTTTTCAATTCGGCACGCATATAATCAACGGTTTTCGTAGTTGTCGACAGCCCGGCGGGTGACGGTGCGACAATAACCGCGTTACGTCCCTTGATCGCCATCATCGCTTTGTTGACGGGTGTCGCGGCAGGGTTGGTTGAAGGGGCGATGGCGGCAACGATACCAACCGGCTTCGCATATTTAACAAGCCCTTTCGCTGGATCATCTTCAATAATACCAACAGTTTTGGCCCGCAAGAGATCTCGCAAGGTGCCGAAGGTTTTTCGGGTGTTCTTGGTGATCTTGCTTTCCACATTACCGAGACCGGTATCAGCAACCGCCATTTCGGCCAGTTCTTTTGCACGCGTCGGCTCATAAATGGACCAAGCTAGTGCTGTTACCGCTTCATCGACCCGCGCCTGATCCGCGCTTTCAAACTTCGCCATGGCGACACGTCCACGGCTTATCAGCCCGCTAATGACGCTAGCGGCGTCTTCTTCTGGTGTTGTTGTGGCAGCTGCTGCTTGGTTCATGTCATTAGTCCTTATCATCTGCGATCATCATGTCGCGAATGCCGTCGCTGATCTGTTCAGCGGCAGCGCGGATTTTTGGTAAATGGGTTTCAATTTCTTCAATGTTCATGCGCGCACTTGGTGTGTGAACAGCAAGTCCGGCAATAACACGCCCTCTCTCACCGAGAACCGGAACGGCCAGCGCGATCATACCTTTCAGGTTTTCCTGATCATTGATGGCATATCCGGATTTTCGAATTTTCTTGAATTGTTTATCAAGCTCTTGAATTTCGGTAATCGTCGTGTCCGTGTATCTGGTAAGAGTTTGCGATTCCAGAATCCGCATCCGGGTACGACTAGGCAGATGGGCCAGCATCAGTTTGCCAATAGCTGTCGCGTGAACCGAAACCCGGCTGCCCGGTCCAAACTGCAGGCGAAGCGGCCAGTCACATTCAACACGCTCTATATAAACAACCTGATCGCGATCCAGCACACCAATATTACATGTCTCGCCGATCTGATCGACAAGATCCCGAAGCACACTGCGGACCGGCAGGGAGCGACTGGCAAGGCAAAGCCCGTTGAGACTGATATCAAGAAGCCTGGAGCCTACGCTGAACTGGTCCGCGCCCAGTTCCCGGCGAATTAAACCACTATCCTCAAGTTGGCGGGCTATTCTGTATACAGTTTGGCGTGGCATATCAATTTTCTGTGCAATTTCTGCCAAGCCGAGCGGGCGTTCACCGTCAAGCAAAGCTTCAAGGACGGCTAAAGACTTCTGTAACGCAGATGCGCCTTCATTTATTGAATCAGGCATTGTAGTTCCGTTAGCGGAAGAAATAGAATGACAGGAGTGATCATAGGAATTTTTCTTCAAAAATCAATTAAATTAATCATTTTGTACCATTTTTCGGTTTTTTGCATATTATTACAGCCCTAAATCCATGACCAGCAGGCCCTCCCGTGACTGAATTAACACCCGAATCGCCAGTTACCGAACCTCCGGTTCAAAATGGCAAAGCCTTTATGGCAGGAATTGTCGCAGGTATATCCATGCCATTCTGGATGGTTCTCGCCAGCATGATCGGATTCGGATCTATGGTACGCACCGCCGGGCTCAGCCTTGATATAGGTATCGGCTCGACTGTGGGTATCTGGGGACTGCCTGGTCAGGTGGCGATGCTTGAACTGTTCGCAATTGGCGCACCCCTGCTGGCCATTGTCACAGCGTCATCAATGGCCAACCTTCGCTTCATGCCGATGTCGGTCGTCATGATGCCAATGTTCAATGGCGACAAACGCGCCCACAGATGGCGATATGTCATAGCGCAGGTTATGTCGATCAACATCTGGAGCGTAACAATGAGCCGGTGTCCGGAAATGCCGCTGATGGAACGGTTCCCGTTCTACATGGGTGTTTCTCTCGCCTGTGGAATTGGTGGCGTGCTTGGTACGGCAGCGGGGTTCGTACTGGCAGGCACCATGCCGCTTTATGTGACGCTTAGCCTGGTTTTCCTTAATCCGGCATATTTCGTTTTTGTGTTCTCCAGCGTGCGCGCCCGAAACTGCATTATTGCCGTTGTCATCGGTGCCGTCACGGGCCCCTTGATACACCAGATCGCGCCAAACTGGGGCGTGCCGATTACCGGTCTTGTTGCGGGCACAGCGGCATTTTTTCTTGATCGCATGTTCAAGGCGCGCCCGAATGATTGAGCAGACACCCTGGCTGGTTCTCATCTGCTGCATCCTCGCGACGTTTTTCTGGCGGGCCCTGGGCGTTGCCGTCGCCAGTCACATCGACGCAAATGGCCCAGTCTTTCAATGGTTCAGCTGTGTCGCTTACGCAATGCTAGCCGGGTTGATCACACGCATCCTTCTGTTGCCGGTCGGAACCCTTGAGCAGACTCCCACGTTCGACCGGGTTGTTGCAATGGTTAGCGGGTTCGTCGTGTTTATCATTTTCAAACGCAACGTTGTTGCAGCCACGGTAACCGCATTTATGGTATTTCTCGCCCTGGCCGCACTTCGTCAGACGGGCAGCCTGTAAGATGGAGACTCGTAATGCCTACTGATAATCGAACATCTGTCCTGCGCTTTGTTGAGCGCAGCCTGACGGTTTTGGCCGACAGGATCGAAGCGCTCGACCCTGAAACGACTTTCGCCATCAGTCTGTTTCTGGCCGGTGCTGCTGACCGGTTTGCCGTGGCTTCGGAGCTGAACAACATCCAACGTTTCATCCTGATCCGTGAAACCGTCGGTGCGCTTGATACCCGTTCAGAAACCGTTGATGCGTTCACGCAGCAGTTTACCGATCACAGCAAGAATGCGAAATACAGCCCCCTCATTGAAGCCGGGCGACGGGTTATGGACAATCATCTTGCGGAAGACACTGACTGCTTTGCGAATTTGCCAGGTCTGATCAGTGACTGGCTACATTCCCACGCCGGAACAGAACTAGATGCTCCCGAGATCACCATTATGATCACCGATCTGGTGGATTTGCACGCGGCGCCTGAAATCGTGCGCACGCACAATTCGATCGTCAGAGCAGCGCTCGCCAAAACCCATGGCGAGGAAACCGAACACACCGGGGATGGCATCATTGCCAGTTTCAGCAATACCCTGGCTGCGGTTCGTGCTGGCATTCGTATTCAGCAGGCCGTAAATGTGTACAACAGCAAAAACCCGGAAAACACCATGGCGCTCAGGATTGGTATTCATGCAGGTGAAGCGCAAGGTGCCATCGATCTCCTTGCCAGCTCGACCGTGAAAATGACGGCTACGATCTGCGTCCAGGCTGAGGATGGTGAGATTCTTGTCTCCGGCGCAGTTCAGAAACAGTGCCAGGGGCAAGGGTTCGATCTCAAAGACGTCGATGGTGAACTTTACAAAGTCGTCATCTAGACAAATGTCTTTAACGCATCGTAGACCTGATTCGGACGTTCACTCATCATCATGTGACCGCAACGCTCAATCCGAACCGTCTTCGAATTCTCAATCGCATCAGCCAATGATCTCGCTTTGCGCGCTGGTGTCATCATGTCGTCTTTTCCAAGCACGAACAGCGTTTCGCATTTGACTTTTGAAGCCGCTTCCAGTGCTCCTTTGTAGGCATTGCATGCGCTCAAATCATTGAATAAGACGCCATCACCGGAAAGCTCCAACAGGGTTTGTGATGCATTGTGAACCCAAAGGCCGGGATGCGGGTGTCCACCGATCTTGGCCTTTTCACCAAGCCCCCAATAGACAATCAGCTCAGGAGCCAAGGGCTGGTTTTTCTCTGCTGCTTCCAGCAGATCAGGATGCACCGGCATCATTTCGGAAACGCCCATCAGGCAAAGTTTCTCAAACCGCGAAGGGTGACGCGCTGCAGCTTCAAGCGTTACCAGTGCGCCCATAGAATGACCGATCAGCTTAGCTGTCTTTATACCGGCGGCATCCATGAATTCAGGAATCCAGTCTGCGATGTCCTCGATTGAAGAGAGCAGTGCGCCACCGGAACGGCCATGCCCCGGCAGATCAACGGCTATTGCACGGCGCCTCATATAGGCGATGTTGCGGGTCTGCAATTGCCAGATAGTCCTATCCAGTCCGGCACCGTGAACAAGAATAACAGCTGGCTCGTCTTCGTTCCACGCTCGACCGCCCGTCGCGGCATGGACCGATTGGCCCTGAACAGTTACTTCCATCGTAAAGCCCTCAATCTTTCTGCGAGACGCGAAGCGCCTGTTTCAAGTCGTCAATTATGTCCCCGACATCTTCAATACCGACGGATAGGCGGATCATGCCTTCACCAATCCCCGCAGCGTCCAGGTCGGCGGCACTCATTTGTTGATGGGTGGTGCTGCCCGGATGAATGACAAGCGTCTTGGCGTCCCCGATGTTGGCAAGGTGCGACGCGAGACAGACGGACTCGATAAACTTCCGCCCGGCCGCACGGCCACCCTTGATGCCAAAACTGAGAATCGAACCCGCACCTTTCGGCAGCAGTTCTTTCGCCAACTCATGATCAGGGTGTGATTTAAGGCTTGGGTAGTTGACCCATTCGACTTCTTCACTACCATCCAGAAATTCAACAATGGCTTCAGCGTTCGAGACATGTTTCTGCATGCGGAGTGGCAGGGTCTCAATCCCTTGCAGGATATAAAACGCGTTGGCTGGGCTCAGGCACGCACCGAAATCCTTCATGCCTTCGGCCCGGGCACGCATGACGAATGCCTGGGTTCCGAACTCTTCCGCGAAATCGAGACCATGATAACCCGCGTAAGGCTCTGTCAGGGTCGGGAACTTGCCGCCACTGCCTTCCCAGTCAAACTTGCCGCTGTCCACAATGACACCACCAATAGCTGTGCCGTGCCCGCCCATAAACTTGGTCAGGGAATGCATGGCGAGATCAACACCATGCTCAAAAACCTTGATCAGGTAAGGCGTCGTGAAGGTCGCATCAATCATGAACGGCAAACCGGCTTCGTGCGCGATATCGGCAATCACAGGCAGGTTCATCACTTCGATCCCCGGGTTGCCAAGCGTTTCGCCGAACACCAGCCGGGTTTCCGGACGAATCGCATCCTTGAAGGCCTGCGGGTCACGCGGATTGACGAAAGTTGTCTCAATCCCGAAGCGCGGCAGGGTATAGGTGAAGAGGTTGTGTGAGCCACCATAAAGCGAGCCTGAGGAAACAATATGCCCACCCTTGTCCATCAGGGTAGCGACCGCCAGAAACAGGGCCGCCATGCCACTTGCCGTGGCAACAGCGCCGACACCGCCTTCTAGTGCAGCAACGCGTTCTTCGAGAACCGCCGTGGTCGGGTTTGAGAGCCGGGTATAGATATGACCGGGGCGTTCCAGGTTATAAAGAGACGCTGCATGGTCCGTATCATCGAACACATAGGATGTCGTCTGATAGATCGGCACGGCACGCGCACCAGTCGCCGGATCGGGCTGCTGGCCAGCGTGTAACGCTAATGTATCAAATTTCGCAAATTTCGGTTCAACCATTGACCTCTCCTGCTCCCATCCAATTGACTTCGGACGTCTTTACAAACACCTCTTCACTCTTTACGCAAGGCAAACTGTTCGATTAATTCGGGAGACATTAAAGATGACACGCGAAATCAACTCCGTCGCCGTTCTGGGCGCTGGGACCATGGGTACCGGAATCGCCGGTTTATGCGCTGAACGCGACCGCAAAGTGCTTCTTCTTGACGTCTCCATGGAAGCGGCTGAAAAAGCCATGGACCGAATCCTGAACGGCCGCCCACCGGCCATTGATACCCCTGAAAAAGCCTCCAACATCACGCTCGGCACCCTCGAAGACGACCTTGAAAAAATTGCCGACTATGACTGGATTTGCGAAGCCGTCATCGAAGACCTCGACACCAAACGCGCGCTGTTCGAACGCCTTGAGCCTTTGCGCAAAGATGGCTCCGTGATCAGCACCAATACCTCCGGGATTCCGCTGCACGATATTACTGAGGGCATGCCCGAGCGCCTCAGGAAAGACATCGTCGTCACCCACTTCTTCAACCCCGTTAAAGTCATGCGTCTCCTTGAAATTGTCCCGGATAGGGATACATCACACGACGTTGTCGACTGCCTGGCAGCCTTCTGTGGCGGCGTCCTTGGCAAAGGTGTTGTTCACGCCAAGGATACGGTCAACTTCATCGGCAACCGGATCGGATGTTACTGGATGCTGACCGGACTGCACCATGCAGGTGTCGGGCTTGATGAAGGGCTTAACATGGAAACCATTGATGCCCTGATGTCAGGCCCCGTTGGTCTGCCGCCAACCGGGCTTTATGGCCTGATTGACCTGATCGGCCTCGACGTCATGGACTTCGTCGGCAAGAACCTCGCTATCAACTTGCCTGCGGGCGACGTTGGTGCCGACTTCACAGCGTTCCCGAAACCCGAACATGCCATGCTTGAACGCGGCCAACTGGGCCGGAAATCCGGCGGGGGGTTCTATCGCATGCAGAAGTTGGATGACGGATCGAAGAAAAAAGAGACCTTCGATCTTAAATCCGGTGAGTGGCGTGATGCCCTCAATATTGAGCTCGACGAGGCGCACATGAGCGCCGATATGCTATTTGGTGATGACGCCGAAGGCCGTTTCGCCTGGCACACCATGGGCGGCACCCTAAGCTACGCCGCCGACCTGATCCCGCAAATTTCGGACGACGTCGTCAATATCGACCGCGCCATGCGCTGGGGCTTCGCTTGGGCCAAGGGACCGTTCGAACTGCTCGATCAACTCGGCCCGAAAAAGGTCATCGAAAAAATCAGATCAACCGGCCTGCACGTCCCGAAAATGCTGCTCGTTCTGGAAGAAGCTGGAGTTGACGCTTTTTATAGCGAGGACGGGTTGGAATACCTAGGCCTAGATGGCACCTACCACCCGGTGTCGGCGATCTAAGCCGCCCTAATCTCGGCATAAAGTAGCGTACCCAGCAAAGGATTCCGGCATTACTATGGGTAGCGTTTGCTTCATTTAATTCATCGTATTGTAATCAAGCCCCCCTCCATCTAACATTGTTCTACGGGTATATTTTTCGTTTTTAAGTGGGGGGAGGCAAAATGCGAAGGAACTCAAAGCTTGGGGCGCTCATTTTTACCGGTTTTCTGTCGATGGGGGTGGTAATTTCTCAAGGGAGCCAGGCATCTTCATTGACCAACCCAGATATGCCCGTGGTCAAAGCCTGGGACACCATCAAATCGAGTACTAATCCTGATGATTTTCGGAAATTCCTCAGCACTTACGCTATAAACGCTTTCTCGACTTACGCGCGCAATCATCTCATGCACCTTACATCCAACTCCGCACTAACCCATAATGACAGCGCCATTAACTCTATCTACAAAACTGAGGTCGATGGCGTTTGGTCTTTCAACGTAAACTGGACATTTGTGGATAATCCGTACTGTGAACTGGCTGATTACCGCCCCCTATCGCTTTCCGGGGGCATCCTTGAGGGACAACTTGAGCATTCCAACGATACCATCCCATTTGACGGTCACATTGATGGCAATGGAAAAGTAAAGTTTATCGGAGCGGGAATATTTGCAATTATTGAAGCACAGGGGAAATTCGGCGCACATCAGGGCGCAGGCAAAATTCACCTCACCTCTCCGATCGCGTCCGTTGACTGTTACGGCGACTGGAAGGCAACGCGAATTGTTGCCAATTGATATCCTTGAATAGTGTTCAGAAAACTACTTTCCCTTAAGCAACTTTACGACGTCGACCTCGGGCATTCCAGGTACGGGAGATGACCGTCTAAGTCATACAGGCCGCAGCTATTTGCGTGTTCCGCGCGGCTCCTGAATTGGCCGTTTTTATAGGAGTTATTGCCCTCAAATTCTGTATTATTTTGGGGCGGCGGGATATACACATGCCCGCCTAAAGTGGTAAGAAATCTATTAAGGCGACGCTGAAGGATATTGAATCATCCCAAATTTAAGACGTTCAAACACAGGAGTTTCCATTTTGCGCGATGCTCCCCCACTCAGATCTATCGAAATTGGCATTGATGACGTACAAATCGATCAGATTCGTACCTGTTTCCAGATATGGGAAAAATGGTGCGGTGATGGATCAATGCCCATATGGAAGGGTGGATCGTGTCTCATGGACTTACCTGCCAAGGTAATGCCCTTTACAATGATAGCAGATGTTGTTCAGTCTCCCCTTGATTTTGTTTACCGTTTCTGGGGTTCGGGCCTCAGCAGATTGCATGGCTACGACCTGACCGGCCAATCTGCCAGAATGCTTCACCCCCCTGAGTTTGCAGATCTTGTTTTCACTTCATATAAGAATGTCTGGGAACAAAAGGCCCCGACAGTTTACATTGGCGAAACCGTATCGAAAGGCAATGTCGTTACTGTCGAGCACGTACTACGTATGCCGCTAACGACAGATGGCGTGGCTGTCGACAAAATCATGGCGATCGCATGGATCGATATGAAAAACGCTGGATACTGGTCAAAAATTACAACTGATCACCGTGCTGAAATATTCGAACACCCACAATAATTATGCTATAATTGCTCATAAGTTTATTCCTCATTGAGCTCTTTCGGGAGCTGTTCGGCTCCCTAAGACTCTGAGAAAACTCGAGCAGAGGAGGAAGACGATGGGTGTCGCGATTACGCTTAAAGAATACCTCTCCAACAATAACATCAGCTATTTCGAATGCAGTCATGAGCATTCGGAAACCGCGCTTGAAAGTGCCCGGGCCACACATATCCCGAGCGACGTGGTGGTCAAGGCTGTGCTGTTGTCAGATGGCAAAGAATACCTTCTGGCTGCGCTGCCCGCCAACCGCAGATTGGCTATAGCGCGGCTATGCGATTACATGGACCAGGATTATGATCTGGCAAACGAAGATGAGATTGCCGATGTGTTCAGAGACTGTGAAGTCGGCGCAATCCCGCCTGCAGGAGAGGCATACGGGATTAAAGTTATTTGGGACGATGCATTAAACGAGCCAACCGGTGTTTATCTTGAGGCGGGCGATCATGAAACCCTGCTCCGTGTCGAGCACGATGATTTTCTGCGTCTGATGGGAGAAGCAAACCACACCACCATCACCCAGACGCCAGTCACGTTTTAATGGATTAACATTATCCCGGGTACCACGCGGCTTCGCGTTTTTCCTTGAAGCTGTTGAGGCCTTCTGTGGCTTCGGCGGTTTGGCGGCGCAGTGAATGCGCTTCAGCGATAGCGGGTGCGTGATCGTCATCAACCAGATGTCCGGCACATTCGAGGAGGAACGCCTTGGTGTCGGCAATTGCAGTAGGCCCGCATTTCAACAGGGCATCTATCACCGGCGCTGCGGCCTGTTCCAGCGCGCCGGTTTCACACACTTCATGAACAAGGCCGAGTTCCTTCGCCGTCCGCGTTGAAAACCGCTCCGCCGTCAACGCATACCGGCGCAAGGCGCGCATCCCCATAGCATCGCAAAGTTGTGGCAGGACCGGCCCCGCGACCAACCCCCAGCGCGCCTCTGTTATCGCGAACACCGCTTCTTCGGAAGCAATAACGATATCGCAAGCTGCCATGATCCCAAGCCCGCCGCCAAAGCAGCCGCCGTGGACCAGCGCCATGGTTGGTTTAGCGCAGGAATTGAGGTGGCGCGCCGCGTCCGTGGTCATTTGCGACATCGCCAAATTGGCTTCCGGCGACTGGCGTGACAGCCCGTCCAGAAACTCAAGATCGGCGCCCGCCTGAAAATATTTCCCGTTGCCACGCAGAACGATTACCCGCACGCGTTCATCGCTCACGAACTGCCCGACGCCATCCAGGAGACCCTGTATCATCTCATCGTTGTAGGCGTTATTGCGATGCGGGCGGTTCAGCGTCAACGTCGCAACGCCTCTTGCATCAACATCCATCAGTACGGCCTGCTCACTCATAATTGATTGGTCCTTCTATTCGTCTGCGCTCAGATATCTCGGGTTACTCTCGGCCACTTTAGCAACGGCCACGTCATGCAAGACTTTCCAGGTCGCCGGATTGCCCGCATCACCAAACCGGATGCGGTTGGCAAGTTCTCTGTTCAGGGTTTCAAGATCACCTTCCATACCAAGGATTCTTGACAATGCCTGTCGCTCGTCCTTTTGCCCCTGCTCGCCTGTCTCCATTTGACGCAAGACAATCGCCATGGCGTTGGCAACCATGAGCGCGTCATAACGGCGCTCCGGTGAAAGATCAGGTGTAATTTTATCTCTAAGAACTTCACGAGCAATATCAAGTAGTTCGGCTCCACTCGGTCGATCACGCATTGGTCCGCTCCGTCAATCTCAGAATTTCCAGTTCCAGTTCGGGGACAACATGGGCGGTCAGGGCCAGCTCAAGGGAGCGTTCCTCACCTGACACATGGCGCGCCGCCTGCTGGCATGCGATCACGGCCCAGCGCACATGGGCCATGACCTCCCAATAATAAATACCGTCCCGGTCAAGGGTATGTCCCGATTCTTCCTCATACCCTTGATAAAATTCTTCACGAGACGTCACCCCACCGCCTTCGCGTTCATTCGCCCCGAAACGCCAACATTTGGCGCAGAACCAGGCGATGTCCTCCGTGGGATCACTCCAGCCTGCAAATTCCCAATCCAGAACAGCCGTCAACTTGCCCGCGTCCACCATGTAATTTCCAGTCCGGTAGTCACGATGGCACAGCACAGGTTTAACAGGTTCAGGGGCATGGTCGCTCAGCCAGTTCAGTCCCCATTCGATGGCCGGGTGGGCCTGTTCAAGAACATCTAGATATTTGAAATAAGTGGTAATCGCGGACAACGCCGGGTATTCGGGTGGCTGACCCAGAAAGGCCAGACCATCCTGTAAGGGATCAATTGAATGAATGCGGGCGAGATTTTTTCCGAGCTCACGACCAAGGCCTTTTGAAATTTCCTGGCGAACCAGCTTATGGCCTGCGGCAATTCCGGAAACACGATGCATAATAAAAAACCGCCGACCGAGGACGTCAGTTTCTTCACAGACAAAACAGGGAATAGGCACCTCAACACCGACCTCATGGGCAGCTTTCAAAAGTGCGAATTCTTCGGCGCGGGTATGGCTGGTGGCAACGCCTGAAGGCGCATCGCAGCGCATGACCAGTTTATGCTGCCCGGCCCAATCACCGCTGCTAACATCCGCATCGACGGCCCAGTTTTCCTGAATAGCCCCGCCGGAAAGTTTCTGTGCATTGCCGACGTTGACGGAGCACCCGGCAACGCCAGAAAGATAGATGCTGAGCCGTTCGGTTATATCTTGTGCCGTCAGCCCCATGACCAAAAATCAAGCCCCTCTTTCTGAAACGTTCGGGCCAGGATCATCTTGTGAACTTCCGAAGCACCATCGACCAGACGGGCCTGGCGGGCATATCGGTACATCCATTCCAGCAAGGTATCCTTCGAATATCCGCGCGCTCCGCAAAGCTGGATTGACGTGTCTATCGCCTGATGAAGGGTGTCTGCGACATGAATTTTGGCAGCGGACACTTCGCGCTGGGCAAATTCGCCCTGATCCAGTTTCCAGGCGGCATGCATGACCAGCAAGCGCCCGGTCATGATGTTCATGGCTGCATCCCCCTGCAGCAGTTGCACGGATTCACGATCACAGAGTTTGATACCAAAGGCTTCACGCTCACTGGTATAGGCATCGGCGATTTCCAACGCCCGTTTCGCCATACCAAGCCAGCGCATGCAATGAGTTAACCGCGCGGTCCCAAGGCGTGTCTGCACAACTTTCATGCCACGCCCCACATCCAGTAAACGGTCTTCATCGGGGATTTCCAGTCCGTCGAATTCCATTTCGCAATGCCCGCCATGTTCCTCCGGCCCCATGATCGGGATACGCCGGATGATACGCCAGCCGGGCTGATCTTTATGAAACATGAAGGTCGTCAGTTCACGGCGCGGGTCCGTTGAGGTGCGCGCCAGGAGGAGAAAATGGCTGGCCCCTTCAGCTCCGGTGATGAACCATTTCCGGCCCTTGATAACCCATTTATCACCCTTCTTTTCCGCCGTCGTCTGCATCATGCCCGCAGGATCGGACCCGGCCCCCGGTTGTGGTTCGGTCATAACGATGGACGAGCGTACCTTGCCATTGATAATCGGTTGCAACCATTTGTCTTTCTGCTCTTCCGTCGCGACCTTCTCCAGCACCACCATATTGCCGTCATCGGGCGCAGCCGCGTTAAATACCGCAGGGCCAAAAATGGAACGGTTCATCTCCTCATAGCACGCCGCCATGCCAACAGTCCCAAACCCACCGCCACCACGCGCTTTCGGCATGGATAATGCCCAAAGCCCTTGTGATTTAGCCTGTTCGCGCAGGCCCGCCAGAACGTCTTCGCGGATGTTTTCATGCTCATCATAAGTCGCGGGGTCGGCTTCCAGCGGAATAATCGTCTCATTGACGAAGGCGCGAATTTTCAGGCGGGTCTCATCAACGTTGGTAGGTAGGGAAAAATCCATAATTAACGGCTCCGTTATTCGGTTTCTTGGCGAACACCCACACCTGCAAAAGGTTTGTCTGATATGGCGCGGGCAGGCCAAGCATCATGCTCAACCATGCTCAGGAAATCCGCAAGCATGCGGTTGAAATTAGCCGGGTCTTCAAGATTTAAAAGATGCCCTGATTTTGGAACGACGGCCAGACCGGCCCTGGCGATATTGCGCTTCAGAAACAGGTTTACTTCAAGGCAAGGATCGTCCTCATCGCCAACCATCAGCAACACGGCGCTCGTAAGCGCGTTGAAATCGTCTTTAAAGTCATAGAGGGACGGCCGTCCGGCCTGAATTTTGCGAAGGGTCAGCGCCGAACCAACTGGTGAATGTTCTGCCAGATGTTCGCGAAATTCCTGCCAGCCGCGGGGGTCTTTCGGTCTGAACTGAATGCGCGTCGGCCCACTTGCAAAACCATCGGCCGGAACACTGTTGTTCTTGATCATTTCATCAGCCATGCCATGGGCATCAGCCCGAAACGCCTCAAGACTTTCCGGGAACGATCCGGCACCGCCGCTGGCCGCGACAATTGACTTAACGCGTTCGGGATACTGCATCCCAACTTTAAGCGCCGTATACGCCCCCATGCTCAGGCCAACGATAACAGCGGCGTCTATGCTCAGATGATCCAGCACTGCAATCGCATCATCGGTCGCTATATTCTGGTTGTACTTCGTCTCGTCGTGGGGCACATCGGACGGTGGGTAGCCGCGCGACGACATGACGATGCAGCGGTGCGTGCGCGAAAAATGTCTCACCTGCGCTTCCCAGCTACGATGGTCGCCAGCGAACTCATGCAGGAACAGGATGGGCTCGCCCGATCCGGTGTCCTCATAATAAAGCTTTACCCCGGCACTATCAGCGAATGGCATCGCCGTTCCTCACTAGTTGCTAAATTTGCGGCTTTCGCTGCGTCGACTTCACAAGCGATAACTGTTCAAAATATCGATAATCCGTTCGGGCGGAAGCGCGAGTTTTCGAACAAACACGTTTGCGCTGAGGTCCCGCACTCCGATTTCTTCCCGTAAAGTTGTACCGGGGCGAATAATTGTAACCAAATCTCTCATCCTTTGTGATAATCGACAATTATCACTATCGCCAGAAAGCATTTTGCACTTACTTCTAGATTCTAATTTTTGTTCTGCACATTTCTTCGAGACAGGATAAATCCAACTGCGACCATCATAAGACCGATTGTCCCAACCGTCGATGAACCAACGGCCAGCCCAATCAAAATTAGGGCAAGTCCAATCCACACAACGCGCATCAATCTTTCTGATTTATGCGCGTTTAAGTTTCCTTCAGACTCCTTAATCCGCTCAACTGAATTTAGTGTCATATTTGGCGATTTCTTTTTCATATTCCCTACAATGAATTGACCAGATGCCCACCATCGGCAGCGATAGTTTCGCCAGTCATGAAACTGCCAGCGTCCGATACCAGCAACAAAAGCGGTGCGGCAATTTCGTCCAACTCACCGGTGCGGCGCATTGGGATGCGTTTGATCAGTTCCTGCCCGCGCTCACTTTGCAGCATATCGCGATTTAGGTCGGTTTCCACGTAACCAGGCGCGATGGCGTTAACGCGTATACCATAACGCGCCCATTCAAGCGCCAGCGCACGTGTCATCTGCACGACCGCGGCCTTAGAAACCGCATAGGTCAGGTTCGATGACATCACCCGGAAACTCAGGATTGAGGCCGTGTTACAGATATTGCCCTTCACCTCCGCAGCGATCATGCGTTTGGCTGCTTCCTGCGAGACCCGCCAGACGGCCTTCAGGTTAGTATCCAGAACCCGGTCCCATTCATCGGGCGTAAGGTCAAGGGAATTGAAGCGGGAAACAATACCGGCATTATTGAGCAGAACGTCAACAATGCCAAAGGCCGCCTCGGCCTGATCAAACGCCTTGGTGATGCTATCGTCATCAGCAACATCCATGGAAACTGCCGTGGCTTTGCCACCGTTCGACGTGATCTCTTCAACCAGTTCAGTCAGCTTGTCTTCACGCCGGGCACAGGCGACGACGCAGGCCCCGGCATCCGCCAGCAAAAGTGCAAAATGCCGCCCGAGACCACTGGAAGCCCCTGTAATCAGGACGGTTTTTCCATTCATCGAAAATCGGTCAAGTATGCTCATGACAACTTCTCCGCCTGTTCACGCAGATTGAACTTTTGAATTTTCCCGGTTGATGTTTTGGGAAGTGGACCGAACACCACCCGCTTCGGCGCTTTGAAGTGCGCCATGTGATCGCGACAAAACGAGATGATGTTGACCACATCCACTTCACCAGCATCAGGCTTGAGGGTCACAAAGGCGACGGGCACCTCTCCCCATTTTTCGTCCGGCGCCGCAACGACAGCGGCCTCCATGATATCCGGGTGCTTGAACAGAGTTTCCTCAATCTCAAGGCTGGAAATGTTCTCACCACCCGAAATGATGATGTCTTTGGAGCGGTCTTTGACTTCGACGTATCCATCCGGGTGCAGCACGGCCAGATCACCTGTATGATACCAACCTCCTTTAAATGCTTCTTGTGTCGCTTCCGGGTTTTTCAGGTACCCCTTCATGACCGTATTGGAGCGGATCATGATCTCGCCCATGGTTTCCCCGTCAGCAGAGACCTCTTCCATGGTTTCCGGATCGCGTACGGACTGGGCGAACAGGGAATGATTGCGCACGCCCTGACGCGCCATCATGGACGCACGGGCCTCCATATCAAGCTCATCCCATTCATCATGCCAGGCGCAGAAAGTTGACGGACCGTAAGTTTCCGTCAGGCCGTAGAGATGGGTGACATGGAAACCCATGCGCTCCATACCGACAATAACCGCAGAAGGTGGTGCCGCTCCTCCCGTGAACACTTCCACGGTTTGCGGAAATTTCATCTTCACCTCATCGGGTGCATGGATCAGCATGGTCAGGACAATGGGCGCGCCACACATATGGGTAACGTTATGTTCGGCGGTCAGGGCGAATACCTGCGCCGGGTCAACCTGACGCAGGCAAACGTGTGTGCCCCCCACTGCCGTCACCGCCCAAGTATAAGTCCAGCCGTTGCAGTGAAACATGGGCAGGGTCCAGAGATAGACGGCCTTCCGATTTAGGCCTGCGACCACCACATTGCCCATGGCGTTCTGATAGGCACCCCGGTGGTGATAGACGACCCCTTTCGGGTTTCCAGTCGTTCCAGACGTGTAGTTCAGACAAATCGCCTGCCATTCATCATCGGGCATCCGCCACTGAAAATCAGGATCACCGAAGGTCAGGAAGGTTTCATAATCGGTCTCCCCCAGGGCTTCACCCATAGTCCCCAAGGGGTCGTTGATGTCGATTACCAAAACATCCCGATCCACAGAGGCCAAAGCTTCCTTGATGACAGACGAAAACTCCCGATCTGTGATTAAAACCTTCGCTTCGCCGTGATTCAAAATGACGGCAATATTTTCTGCATCAAGGCGAAAGTTCAGGGCGTTCAGCACCCCACCGGTCATCGGCACACCGTAATGCGCCTCCAGCATGGGCGGGGAATTCGGAGCCATAACGGCAACCGTATCGCCTTTCGAGATGCCATGTTTGCTGAGCGCAGAAGCAAGACGCACGCAGCGTTCGCGAAATTCAGTATAGGTATAGGTTGTCTCGCCATGAATAACGGCGATTTTGTCCGGGTAAACATGAGCCGACCAGTCAAGAAATCCCAAAGGGGTCTGGGGCTGATAGTTTGCAGAATTCTGCCCCAAATTCTGCTCAAATATGTTCTCTCTCACCAGCAGCTTTCCTTCCCAATCAAGAGCTTGGCAATATTACGCTTTCCTTAGCATGATTGACGCTTATGAGAAACCGGACAGTTCTAGTTCCGTTTTGGCTGACGGCAATAATTTGCCCACATTTCACGGTACAAAGTCTCCAACTCTTTCGCTTTACCCTGAACGTTGAACAAGGTCGATGTCAGGTGTTCATGCGTGAGGCAACCTTGCAACCGTTTAAGGTCAGACGGGGAAGAAGCCAGATTGATGGATATGGACTTGTAGTGCTCAATATCCGAAGCAATAAGCTCCTCCAGGGAGATAGCGGTCAGAATACTCGCGGTCGCTCTTGAAGGGATATAATTACCCATCATGGTGACAACAGGAATACCGGCCCACAAAGCATCGGCTGTGGTGATGCTGCCGTTGTATACTCGGGTGTCCAAGGCCACATCGGCAAGCTTAAGTCGAGCAAGGTGGTGTCCTCTTGATACTTTGGGCGCGAAAATCAATCTGTCTGGAGAGACCCCTCTTAGCTCAGCCTCTTTTCTCAAGCTGACGCTCGCCAGGGCATTGTCTTCAATTAACCAAAGGGCCGAATTCGGAACCTCAATCAAGATGTCCATCCATGCTTGAAACATCAATGGTTCAATCTTATTGGCCCTGTTGAACGAACAAAATACAAAACCATCTTCCGGCAGACCTTCCTCTGCTCTGGCTACTTCATGCTGATCATTCTGCACTGGAAGACTGCTGATGACATAATAGGGATCAAGGTAGGTTATTGTCTCGCTAAAATACTTTGCCTGGTCCTCAGGTATCACGACCTTGTCCGCAATCAGATAGTCATAAATTGGGCTGCCAGAAGTCGATGGGAAACCCAGGTAACTAACCTGTACAGGAGCGGGGTGATAAGCCAGAATTTCAGGTCGCCCGCCTTTCGTATAGATGCTGAGATCAATCAGAATATCCACCTCATCCTCACGGATAAGCTTGGCTGCATCTCCGTCCGAAATGCTAGAAATATCACTAAATTTATCGCAACTACCTTTTATCGCCTCGAGCACAAAACTATTGTCATTCTCTCCATGGGAATAACATATGCATTTTATTGCCGCCCGATCATGATGTCTGAACAAATCATAAACCAGATGTCCTACGGCATGGTTTCTGAAATCATGCGAAATATATCCAACAGTTAGATGCTTTTCAGGATCGGGAGTTCCAGGCCATTCACGAAGTTTCTGAAGAGATGCAATCTCATTCAGGCCAACAATCGTGGCTTGAGATATATCATAAATCAACTCAGCATCATCAGAGCAAGTAATCACCGTCAGCAGGCATTCCGGTCCAGGAATTTTTGATCGCTTTGCATCGCATAATTTTTCAAGTTTGAGTTTTTCCAATGCAACTTTTTGCCAAGAACACACATCCATTAGTGCCGCAAGATTATTTATGAATGCCCCATAATCCTGAGAGTCAAGTTTCAACGCCTGCTCAAAATATGCCAATGCGCGCGCATAATCGCCAATTTCCCGACAGGCTAATCCCATGTTATTTGCAGCCTCACCGTTTTGCGGGTCCAGTTCGAGGCAGCGCTCAAAGCAGTCAACGGCTGCGGGCCAATCCTTTCGCTCCAGGAACACCAAACCTAAGTTATTGTGTGCCTTTGGAAATTCCGGGGCCTCATTCACGACTTGCCTAAGCTCCTGAATGCATCGCTCTGATTGGCCGAGCTTAAGATAGCAATATCCCAGATTATTGCGCGCTTCGAAATGTGATCGATTTTGATTTAGGACCTCCGTAAAGATTTCCTGGGCGACGCCAAAATTCTTGATCGCCAGAAATAGATTTCCCAAATTATATCGGGCGGGAATGTAGTCAGGAGCGGTTTGAATCGCTGAGCGATAACAGTCTTCGGCATCATCAAACTGCTCGCGCTCTGACAGCAAATTTCCCAGATTACTGAGTATTTCGTGAGAATTTGGTGCAAGAGTCAACGCCAACCGATACGTGCGCTCGGCATCTTCCGCTCGATCTGCTGAGCTATATATTTGCCCCAGATTGTTCAAGGCAATTGGATGGTTGCCACCAACCTGAAGAGCTTTTTCAATGTATTTGATTGCACCAGCCTTATCCCCGCAACCGTTCAAGGAAAGCCCCAGAAGGTTTAAGGATTGCGGATCGTTCGGCTCCAGTTTGACCGCATCACGAAACTTTTTCCTGGCTTTCTTATAATCGCCGGCATTGAAGAATTTCGTCCCGCTTTCGAGGAGACGGGAGAAGCTGTTGTTAGAGCTATTTTGCAAGTGAACCCGCCTGATAAATCAATTCTTTTTCATTTACCTGTATAGTCTACACAATCAACGACCACCAGCCGCAGGAACAACAGTTCCCGTAACATAAGAAGATTCGTTTGAGCACAACCAGTACACGGCTTCAGCGACTTCACGAACGGAACCGATTCTGCCCAATGGCACTTCATGGCGCATGGACTCGAACCGCGAAAGAATCTCTGTCTCCCTATTCGGGTCGGTCATAGTGTAGCCGGGCGATACTGCATTAACACGAATGCCCTCCTCCCCCACTTCACGCGCAAGTCCCTTGGTGAAGACATCAATGCCACCTTTCAATGCGGCGTAGTCGATCCATTGATTGGGGCTGCCTAAATGGGTAGCAGTGGAGGAAATATTGACAATCGCACCTCCTTTTCCACCCCGTTCCCGCGACATGCGCTTGACCGCTTCACGGGCCATTAACACCGGGCCCGTGAAATTAACGCGGCTAATCTCTTCCAAAATCTCCGGCGTCAGATCGAGTAGCCGTCGCTTGGGTCCAGTGATACCCGCATTATTGACCAGCGCATCAAGATACACGCCGTCCTGATCCAGCCCCTCGAAAAGCGATAGGATTTCAACTTCTTTACCAATATCGGAACGAAGTGCAACCGCTTCAGTTTCGGAGGAAAGGGCGTTTGCCGCATCGACGCTGGAAACATAGGTGAACAGAACACGCCATCCCCTCTCTGCAAACAAGCGAACTGTCCCGGCGCCAATTCCGCGACTCCCGCCCGTGATCAGAACTGTTTGCACCATCGGCTTATCTCATAATAAATGGATTTGGTGTTTCCGTTGCCGTAGAAATCCAGACGGTTTTCGTCTGCATGTATTCCTGAATCGTTTCCTGCCCGTTTTCCCGACCAAGGCCGGATTTCTTGAACCCACCGAAGGGGGCCATGAAACTGACAGCGCGGTATGTATTTACCCACACAGAACCGGCACGGATGCGTTTGGGGATTTCGATGGCGCGGCGAATGGATGACGTCCAAATACCAGCTGCAAGGCCGAACATAACGTCGTTAGCAATCTCAATGGCTTCTTCTTCGTCTTCAAAGGGAATGATCGACAGGACCGGGCCAAAAACCTCTTCCTGGGCAATCCGCATCTTGTTGTTGACGCCCATGAAGATCGTCGGCTCCACAAACCAGCCGTCACCACATTCCGGGCGCTCCGCCTTGCCGCCGCCAAGCACGCATTCCGCACCGTCTTCGCGGCCAACATCGATATAGCTCAGCACTTTTTCATACTGTGGCCGGGTCGTAACCGGGCCGACTTGCGTATCCAGCGACATTGGGTTCCCCATGCGCGCCGTTTTGGCAAAGGCGATCAGTTTGTCAGCGAACTCGTCATGGATTGATTTCTGCACCAGCAGGCGTGAACCAGCGATACAGGTTTGCCCGGTGGCGGCAAAAATCCCGGAGATCGCCCCTTTGACTGCATTTTCCATATCACAATCAGCAAACACAATGTTGGGTGATTTACCACCCAGTTCCAGACTGACCCGCTTCAATCCGGCAGCAGCTTTTTCGTATACCTTGGTGCCGCTCACCGGGCCGCCTGTGAAGGTGATTTTGGCGACGTCGTCGTGGGTAACCAGCGCTTCACCAGCTTCCGGGCCGAAGCCGGTAACGATATTGACGACACCTTTCGGGAATCCGGCTTGCTCGACCAATTTGACAAATTCGAGCGTCGATGACGAGGTGAATTCCGACGGCTTGATAACAACCGTATTGCCCGCTGCCAATGCCGGCGCCATTTTCCATGCGACTAAAAGCAATGGCGAATTCCAGGGAATGATCATACCGACAACGCCCAGCGGCTCATGTGTCGTGTAGGCGAAATGATCTGCTTTATCGATCGGCAGCACGGCACCTTCAATTTTATCGGCGAGACCCGCGAAATAGTAATACCACTGCGGAATATATTTGAGCTGCATCCCCATTTCAGCAATCAGCTTGCCGTTATCCCGAACTTCCATATTCGCCAAATGTTCGGCATTTTCGGCAACAAGGTCACCAAGGCGGCGCAACAGATGACCACGCGCGGTTGGTGTCAGTTTTGGCCACTCACCGGCATTAAACGCTTGTTTGGCGGCGCTAACGGCGCGATCAACATCTTCGGCCCCGCCACGCGGAACCAGAGCCCAAGGAAGGCCAGTGAACGGATTGAAGGATTCGAAGTAGTCGCCCGATGCCGGATCGGTCCACTCTCCATTGATATACATTTGAAGTTTTTCGAGTTCGGACATCGGTTCATCCTCAGTATTTTATATGTTAAATTATTAGGTCAAACAATCGCCGCATCCCCAAGCAAGGCCAAACGGAAGCGGTCTTTCAAATGGGCCCCATCTTTGGCTGGCAGGACAAATGGCAAGGATTCTGCGCGCACCTTGATCACAAAAACGGCTGGCCCCGGTTGCTCAAGAAGGCTAGAAATTGCGGCGTCCAGTTCGTCTTCAGTTCGGACCGTGCCGGTCACGGCGATGCCGCAGCCGGACGCGATTGCGGCAATATCAGCCTTATGCGCCGTTGCGGTCGTTTGCATGCCGGTTTCGCCGTAACGTTCGTTGTCAAATACTGCAATGCCAAGATTGACAGGCGCCTGAATACCGACAGTGGCGAGACTGCCCAATCCCATCAACATTTCCGCATCCCCGGTCGCCACCAGAACGCGGCGGTCGGGTTGTGCCAATGCAAGGCCGAGTGCCAGAGGGACGGCACCGCCCATTGCACCCCATAACGGGAAGATCAGATCCCGATCACCGGCGGCGGTGAAATCCCAGTTGGTTGACCCAAGACCGGTTACCATCAGCAGGTTTTCTCCACCAACTGCAGCAATTCGTTTCGCAACATCCCGACGCTGCAGGGAGAATTCTTCAGCGCGATTTAAAGTGCCCATATCCGCCTCATTTGCCAAAAGTTTTCACAGGCATCAGACGTTGATGCAACAGCAAGGCTGTCGACTGCTGGCCGACATATGCACGGTGCAGGATGGCGGCAGACTGCTTGCCAACATCTTCCGGGTCTTCAACACTTTCAACCAAAACATCCATGGCCTTTAGTGCAGGTTCAGTGCCCTGCCCCATCGGCATTTGCCACGGGTTAAATTCATGCCACTGGCCACGCATGGTAACGAAAGTCGCCAGCGGGAACCGGCATGTCCGCATGAGGCTGATCATGTTGATGCAGTTCCCGACGCCGGAAGATTGCATCAGCATAACACCGCGCTGACCACCAAGCCAGGCACCGGCAAGCATCGCAATACCTTCTTCTTCAGTCGTTAGCGGCACCGCTATGATGTCATTATCAGCCGTACAGGCATCAATCAGAGCGGCGTGGCCTGCATCAGGAACATAAACAACCTGCTTGACGTCGGCCTCTTTGATGGCCGCATAAATATCTTTCCACCAATCCATGATTAACCTTCCGAAATTGTCAATTCTTCTGCGGCATGCGGATCAAGTTTCCAACCGGATTTCCAGCGTTTCCAGAGCGTATAAGCGCCATAAACAACGACAATTGTCGCAATAACCGGACGCGGAATACCACCCATCATGTAGAGCGGGACTGAAGCCCCTAAGCAGGCGAGAGGCATATAGAAAAGTGTCCATTTTTTCTTTCCGCGATGTTGCTGAAAGAAAGGAAACGCCGCTGAGAATATGGCGATAATCAGGAAGAACAGAGACCATGGACGCGTAAAAAAGGGCGTCAGGTCTGGTGTGATTGCCATCGCGCGGGCCAGATTGAGTTCAGCGATATTCCCAAGCACCACACCCAAAATCATCGGAGCCAGCGGAAAGCCGAACTGGCGCATCAAGAATCCGATGATCCCGAACCAGAGCAAGGTCCAGAGATCAAACGTAATATTATGCAGCGCGAAAACGCCAATGCCAGCGCACCCGAGAATGATACTCGCCAGCATGTACATGCGAATACGCGTAATTTTCACGAAAATACGCAGCATGAATGACTGCATGAAGATCATCATAAACGTCGCCAGGAAAAACGAAGTAAAGATGGAATAGGCCAGGACCGGATTGTCGCTGATGAAATTGGGGCTCGGGACCACATCATGAATAAGCAACGCGCCCAGCATCACAGCTGCTGTCACATCGCCCGGAATGCCGAGCGCCATCAAGATAATCAATGCGCCACCTTCAACAGCATTATTGGAGCTTTCCGGTGCGATAATGCCTTCCGGCGTACCAGTGCCAAATTTTTCCGGCGTTTTTGAGGCTTTCTTCGCTTGATCGTAAGCAAGGATATTGGCCACCGAGCCCCCAGCGCCCGGTAAAATACCCGTGAACACCCCAATCGTTGACGATCGAATCGCAACGGTCCAATGCTTGAGGACAACCTTGATTGCTGCGACGTGTTCAATCTTTGCGTCAACCGCGCCTGCACCGGCAACGGATTCTCTCGCCCGTTTCGGGTCACGCACGTCGCTTAACAATTGAGAAAAGGCGAACAGGCCGATCAGGACGGCGATGAAGTCAAATCCGGACAGCAGCGCATCCGTACCAAAATCAAACCGCGCCATACCAACGGCTTCGTCTTCACCAATCGTGCGAACCAAAAGTCCAATTGCCCCTGCGATCAGTCCCTTGACCAGATTTTTACCAGCCAGACTGGCGGTGATGGTCAGCGCAAACATGACCAGCATGAAGTAATCCCAAGGATGGAATTCCAATCCAACACGGGCCAACTGCGGGGCCAGGGTCATCAGACAGATAGCGCTGAAGATCCCACCGAAAAACGACGACCATACGCCAATACCCAAAGCCAGACCCGGTCGTCCGTTCCGCGCCATGGGGAAGCCGTCGAAGGTCGTTGCCACGGACGATGGTGTTCCGGGGATACCGGTCAAGATACCGGCCATCAGGCCACCCGACAGGCCACCAACCAGCACACTGACCATGGTAGCCAGACCTTGTTCCGGCGGCATATTGAATGTGAATGGCAAGGTCAAGACCACAGCCATGGCGATGGTGAAACCGGGTATCGCACCCGCGATCAGACCACCAGCAACACCAACGGCCATAAGAAGAAGGGTTTTGCTGGCGAAGATGACGTCGAAGGCAGAGAGGACGTTTTCAATAATCATGACCCAGCCCTCAGTTCGCGTAAGGATTAAAAATTTCGCCCGTAGGCAACATCACACCAAGGCCGAAAGTAAACAGGCTCCACATGGAACCAACTGTGAGCAAAGCCACCACGGCATGCACAACGAGACGTTTTGGCTCCCACCCCCCAAGCAATGTCATCAGGGTGAAAACGAATGATACGCCACCAATTAACATGCCGAGCACGGGCAAAGTAATCAAAAAAGCAAAGAACATTCCAAAACAGATTAGCGGGTTTCGCCAATATGAAATGAATCCCATGAACCCCGGTTCACGATCAGGGTCAAACACAACCTCATCAGGTCCCGCACGTAATGATTGAAAAAGGTAAATGAACGACAATAAAGTCAATGCGCCAAGTATGACCCGGGGCCAGGCGGATGGCATCAACACACCATAATCAGGTTGACGAATATCAAAACTCGCCCAAATAAAAACGCCGCATACGAGCAACAGAAAAATGGCAATAATGGTATCTCTATTTAAGCGGGCCATGACGTAGATTTCCAAATTTTATAAACTAATTTCATGCACAGAATGAAGGTGGCCCGGAACGCAAACGAACCGGGCCTTTAACCTCCAAACGATTTGTCAGGGGTGGCGGCTTATTTGCCCCATCCCATTTCGTCGGCGATAACCTTGAACTCAGCGTAGGAATTCTGTGCCCAGGCTTCGTAACCTTCGGGGCCGACCCATGCAACGCCGGTACCTTTAGCGACCATCTGTTTTTTCAAATCAGCGTCTTCAGCCGCTTTTTTCAGAAGGTTAGCCCAGTAATCAATGACATCCTTAGGTGTGCCTTTTGGTGCCACAATACCGCGCTTGATGGAGAAGGACATATCGACGCCCAGTTCCTTCAAGGTTGGCAGGTTCGGGAGAGCAGGATCGCGCTTGTCTGCAGCGATCGCGTACGCTTTCAACTCGCCGGATTCGATGTATTTACGGCCGGAGGCGATGTTCAGGCCACCCAGCGTGATTGCACCGGAAAGAAGCGCTGTCATACGCTGGCGCGTGCCATCAAAAGGAACGAATTTGAACTTCATCCCGGTTTTCCGCTGCAGCTGCAACCATGTAAACTGGCTGGTTGAGCCGAAGGTTGCACCGGTTGCGACGGTCTCAGGCGCAGCCAAAACACCTTTCTGGAAGTCAGCATAATTATCCCACGGAGCTTTCGATGAAGCACCGACAATATCCGGGGTATCAGTCAATAATGCGACTTTGTCGAAAGCGTCGAAGTGGAAATCCACGCGGCCGTTCAGATAACTGGTCAAAGCGCTCTGGTGAATTGCAAATAGCGTGCAACCATCGGGCTTTGCCTTTTTAGCTTCCTTGGCGCCTTTATTGCCGCCCTGGCCGGGAATGGTCACAACTTTCAACTTCGGCGACACGTCCATGTTGGCGATCGTTTTTTCAAAAATTGAAAACAACACATGGGTTCCACCACCTGCTTTCCATGGCACGATCAATTTTGCCGTGCTGCACGGCATTTTCGGTGCCGCGTATGATGTTGTTGGCGTCATTAGGCCAGCCAAAGCCATCACCGAGACGGCGGATAGAATAACGGATTTGAGTTTCATGTTTCTCTCCCTAGTGGATTATTTTGTATTTAATTGGGCTTACTGCTCGGCATGATACCAAGCTGCATTCCCGGTCTATTATATAGGATGATCAATTTTCGTCTCGGATTGAATGCCATAAGCGGCAAAAAAACCAAATTTGATCATTTTCACTTCATAATGGTATATATTTTATATCATTATTGCACCCAAAGCATATTATCTATATCATTTAATTCTCACATAAGGAAGCACTCTCAGCATGGAATTTTCTCATTCATCCCTGTCGACAACGGAAAGCGGTGTCCAAACACCGCTTTATCAACAGATTTACCTGTTGATCCGCGATCGGATTATGAGTGGGGAACACCCTGATGGGTCGTTATTGCCCGGCGAACATGAAGCGGCAAGATTGTTTGGTGTATCTCGTATAACCGTAAAGCGGGCGTTGAACGAAATTGCGGCGGAAGGACTTTGCGTGCGCAAGCGGGGTCAGGGTTCCACAGTTACCTACAAACCCACAGAAAGCCCCCTTAAGGCAGATACCCAGGGGTTGCTTGACATCTTCATGGACATGAACCTGCGTACTGAAGGAAAGGTTCTTGAATTCGGCTACGGGCCCGCAGGCAAGCGAATCGCCAAGATAATGAATGTTGACGAGACGACTGAAGTTCAGCGATCCGTCCGAACTAGATATCTGGACGGCAAACCACTTTCATACCTGACAACTTACGTCCCGGCAGATCTCGGTCGGCGGTACGAACGCGAGCACCTTATCCGTCAGGCGCCCCTAACTTTGTTGGAAAATACCGGCGTAGAGGTTGCTAATGCGTCCCAGACAATTACATCAACGCTGGCCGAAGCCGTTGCCGCCGAGGCCCTTGAAATCAAACAAGGCTCACCACTGCTCAGGATCACACGAACGATTTATGATCAAAACGAGCGGGTTGTTGAGTACATCGTCGGGCTTTATCGCCCGGATCGTTTTCAATACAACATGTCCCTAACGCGGAAGAATGACGGTGATCGCAAGTCCTGGGCAGCGGGATAAAAACAACAGTTAAATCGAAAGTATTTGATTCAATAAAACCTAAAGAAAGACACTCATCTCATGCGAAATTTGGAACTTCCAGGCCGCTCAACTGTTCATTCACGAAATGGTATGGCCGCCACGTCACAAGTCCTGTCGTCCTCAACGGCAATCAATATCCTCCAGCGTGGGGGCAACGCCATGGACGCAGCCATTGCGGCCTGCGCCGTGCAATGCGTAATCGAGCCAGGATCGACAGGGATTGGTGGCGATAATTTCTGCCTCTATTCAAAAGGCGGCTCAGACGAGATCGTTGCCTTTAATGGATCCGGCAAGGCTCCGGCAGCCGCGACGGTCGAATGGTACCAAAACCAGGGCATTACGGAAATTCCCCGCCAATCACCGCATTCCGTGACCGTACCAGGCGTTATCGATGCCTGGGACCAACTGGTGCGCGCCCACGGCACCATGGAACTCGGCGAATTGCTGCAGCCCGCGATTGCTCTGGCGCGCGACGGTTATGTGGTATCACCGCGCATGGCATCGGACTGGCACGGCCAGATTAAAATGCTGTCGAATGAAGAAAACGCCAAAAAGCGGTTTCTTCCGAGCGGCACCTCACCCAAAGTTGGTGAAGTTCATCACCAGCCGGAACTGGCGGCAACATTAGAGAAAATCGCAAAGCACGGCCGCGATGCGTTTTATACTGGCGAAGTCGCAGAAGATATCGTTAGTTTCCTGCAAAGCCGGGGCGGCCTTCACACGATGGATGATTTCGCCTCTGTTCAGGGTGATTTCGTTACCCCGATCAAATCTGATTTCCGCGGCTACGATGTTTACGAATGCCCACCCAATGGCCAAGGCGTGATCGCGCTTTTGCTGTTAAACATCATGAAAGGTTTTGATTACGAAGGTGTTGACCCGGTTTCTGTCGAGCGACTGCATCTTGAAATCGAAGCCGGACGTCTGGCCTATCAGGACCGCAATGCTTTCCTAGCTGACCCGACCCAGGCTGATGTCCCCGTTGAGTGGCTATTGTCTGATGAACATGCGGCAGAACTTCGCAGTCAGATCGACCCGGATCGGGCCCTGGCTGAGCTGCCGCCTGTATCGACACCAAAACACGAAGACACAGTTTATATTTCCGTCGTTGATAAAGATCGCAACGCTGTTTCGTTCATCAACACGCTGTTCAATACTTTCGGCAGTGTCCAGCTGGCACCTAAATCTGGTGTCATGCTGCAAAACCGTGGTCAGGGTTTTGTCATTGATCCAATCCACCCGAACTGCATCGCGCCAAATAAACGCCCGCTTCACACAATCATCCCCGGCATGTTGGTGAAAGACGGTAAAGCGCAAATGCCGTTTGGTGTGATGGGCGGGCATTATCAATCCTTCGGCCACATGCACCTGCTGACGAAACATTTTGATTTCGGCAAAGATCTGCAGGAAGCCATGGACCTCCCCCGTGTGTTTCCGAAGCCCGGGAGCAGTGAGGTTGAAGTGGAAAGCGGCGTCCCGGAGGATGTCGTTGAGGGATTGCGAGCCAAAGGCCACAATATTGTTCGCCCGGCAAAACCAATTGGTGGCGCGCAGGCGATCAGTATTGATTGGGACAAAGGCACATTGACGGGTGCGTCTGAACCCCGAAAGGATGGCTCAGCCATCGGTTACTAGAAATACCACATAAAAGAACACCCGGGTATCTTGACAGGTACCCGGGTTTTTTTATTGAAAATTATACGGCCGAAATCAGTGTGCCATCAGGATCGGAATTTCCGCGTTCTCGATAATGTGTTGCGTAACACCACCCATGATCAATTCGCGCCGTCTTGAATGCCCATATCCACCCATCAGCAGGGTATCAGCACCTAATGTCTTGATGCTATTGAGAATGGCTGCACCGACGCCATTTTTCGATGAATCAAATTGATCAAGCGTGGCCTCGATGTGATGCCAGGCCAGATACTCAATTAACTGGCCCCCGCTCAATCGATCTGCCCCACCACGTTCAGCGCTTAAAACCGTTACCTTGTCTGCGTCTTCGAGCAAACTTAATGCAAGTGTGACCGCACGTGCCGCGCGTGAATCGCCATTCCAGGCGATGGCGATATGTTTGCCAACGGTGCTGGCTTTTGCAGGTGGTACCATGAGTACAAGTTTACCCGTTTCCAGAAGTGCTGCTTCCAGCGTATTCACACCGAGACTGGTATCCTTGTCCGGGCGAGCAACAATCGTCAGATCGGCAAGACGGCCCTGCATGGAGACTACGCTTGCCTGCGCTCCAACTTCTTCACGCCACGAAATACTGATCTGATCATCCGCAGTTGACGGCCGGTCGGTAACCATCAGGTTATGGCTCTCACAATATTCATCGAAAATTTTCCGCAGGCGACCTTCTTCTTCGGACGCATTTGCGGCAGCAGAGTTCAGAATACTTTTCTTCATCGCCGACGTCATCATCAGCGTCCCATAAGGTAGAATGTCCTTAGGCTGGGAATGCGAATGCACGACTTCAATGTGTGAACCTGTCCTGGTCGCCAAAGCCACGGCGTGATCCAGCAATCCTTCGCCTTTTCCGTCGCCGCGTACGGGAACCATGATTTTCTTAATTGCCATAACCAAATACTCCAATACTGATGACGCGATTATACGCGCCATCAGTATTCTTTAACTTGATCTAGAACAGACCTTCGATCTGTCCGTCTTTGTTGAGATATATATTATCCGCCGCAGGAACACGCGGCAGACCCGGCATCGTCATAATTTCACCAGTAACAACAACAACGAATTCGGCCCCAGCCGACAATCTCAGTTCACGAACCGGGATCGTATGCCCGCTCGGCGCGCCTTTTGCGGTCGGGTCGGTCGAGAAGCTGTATTGGGTTTTCGCCATACAAACTGGGAACTTGCCGTATCCGCCAGCTTCCAGGTCTTCGAACTGTTTCATGACTTTGGCATCGACCGAAATATCCTTGGCGCCATAAATCTGCTTGGCGATCGTGCGGACCTTCTCGATCAGCTTCATGTTGTCCGGGTAAAGCGGCTTGAACTTCGATTTGCCTTTGTCGCAAGTTTTGGCAACGTGCTTGGCAAGTTCTTCCGTACCGGCACCGCCATTGGCCCAATGTGAGCAAATGATCGCTTCAGCACCCAGTTTTTTGGCCGCAGCTTTAACCGCGTTCAATTCTTTTTTGGTATCCGTGATAAAGCTGTTGATTGCAACCACAGCCGGAACACCGAATTTCTTCAGGTTTTTAAGATGCCGCGCCATGTTGGTGCAGCCTGCTGTGACGGCTTTGACATTTTCCTTCCCAAGGTCATCTTTACCAACGCCGCCATGCATTTTAAGTGCGCGAACAGTTGCCACGAGGACGACTGCAGCTGGCTTAAGCCCAGCTTTACGACACTTGATATCGAAGAATTTCTCAGCCCCGAGGTCAGCGCCAAAGCCAGCTTCCGTTACAACATAGTCAGCCAGTTTGAGGGCTGTTTTTGTCGCGATAACAGAGTTGCAACCATGCGCGATATTGGCGAACGGTCCGCCGTGTATGAAGGCCGGGTTGTTTTCCAAAGTCTGCACCAGGTTCGGCATCAAGGCATCTTTCAGCAACACACCCATGGGGCCGGGGCCCTTGAGGTCTTTCGCCAAAATTGGTTTACGATCACGCGTGAACGCGACAACAATTTTACCAATACGCTTGGTCAGATCATTCAGGTCATTTGCCAGACAGAAAATCGCCATAATTTCCGACGCAACAACGATGTCATAGCCATCTTCACGCGGGAAGCCGTTAGCGATACCACCAAGGTTTGCTGTGATCTGGCGTAGGGCACGGTCATTCATATCAACAACGCGTTTAAAGCCGATGCGGCGCTGATCGATATTCAGCTTGTTACCCCAGTAGATGTGATTGTCGATAAGTGCCGACAAAAGATTGTGAGCAACACCGATAGCATGGAAATCACCTGTGAAATGAAGGTTGATGTCTTCCATGGGAACAACCTGCGCATAACCGCCACCAGCGGCACCACCCTTCATCCCAAAGCACGGCCCCAATGACGGCTCGCGAATGCAAATGGTAGCGTTCTTGCCGATGCGATTAAGACCATCACCGAGACCAACAGTTGTCGTCGTCTTGCCTTCGCCAGCCGGTGTCGGCGTGATCGCGGTGACGAGAATGAGCTTTCCGTCTTTTTTGTTTTTCAGTTTCTTGATGAAATCGTAAGAAATTTTGGCTTTGGTCGGTCCGTACTGCATCAACTCACTTGTAGGGATTCCCAACTTTTCAGCAACCTCTCCAATCGGCTGCATGGTCGCTTCGCGGGCAATTTCAATATCACTTTTGGGCATAAGACCCCTCCTTGGTTTCAATAAGGCTGTACCACGTTAACTTTTGATCGGGGCTTCAGCGTTGCCACTTTCAAATACCGGTCAGACCCCGCATATGCACATGCATATGCGTCAGATCGTGTCCCGGTTACGACGTTCTTCTCGTTTCTCAAGTACCCAGTTTGGTACCCACTTCAATTCCATTTTCTGTGGCAAATTCAGCGGCGGTAACTTTTTTCCCGCCAGCATATTTAACTCGCTTGACCAAAATGGCACCACGACCGGCTGTCACCAGCATGCCGTTGTCGTCAATCCTCGAAATCTGTCCGACCCGGCCACAGGCCTCATCAGTTTTTTCGCTATCAAAAATTTGCAGGGTTTCACCATTCAGTGTTGTCCATGCGCCCGGTTGCGGATTACAGCCTCGAATGTGGTTATAAACTTCACCAACGGAACGTTTCCAATCGATTTCAGCAACTTTCTTGTTGCACCAGCCTTCGTAGGTGGCCTTCGCGTGATCTTGCACGATCTTGGGCGGGTTTCCGGCACGCACCAGATCAATCGCTTCCAATGTCGCGGCGATCCCGATCGGGAACACCTGGTCGAAATAGATGCTGCCCAAGGTATCGTCGGGTCCAATTTCAACTTCTTTCTGAAGTAGGATTTCACCTTCATCCAAACCGTCATCTGGCCAGAAGTAGGACAAACCAGTTTTCGTAGCTCCCCACATGATTGGCCAGTTAATGGAACTCGGGCCACGATGCAGCGGCAGCAATGACGGGTGGAAGCAGATCGAGCCATGGGTCGGGATATCGCGTGCCTCTTCAGGTACGAAGATTATCACGTATGCCATCACACATAGATCAGCATTCAGTGCCCGCATCTCATCAAGGATATCCTTGTCCTTGAAATTATCCGGCTGATAAACAGGCAATCCTTTCTCAAGCGCAAAGTCCTTGATCGGATCAGGACGTGCCCCTTCTTTATCCGGCGCACAGTAAACGGCAACAACTTCGTCATCACCTTTCTCCAGAATGGCTTCCAGCGCCGACTTCCCAAAAGCCTGCTGGCCCATGACGATTAATCGCATAATAGTATCCTCCGGTTCGCTGCCTGTTAGCTCTAGACAGCGCCTTCTTCTTTGGCTGACGCAATTTCCTCAGCACTCATGCCAAGAACATCGCGTAAAATTTCGTCGGTATGCTCTCCCAAAAGAGGTGAGCGTTCGACATCGGAAGGCGAGTCGGAAAGCTTGATTGGATTACCAACCGACAGATATTTCCCGCGCCCAGGATGATCGACCTCAACCACGGTCTTGGTTTCGCGCAAAGATGGCTCTTCAGCAATTTCCTTCATGCTGAGGATCGGGCCAACCGGAATATTCAGCGGATTACAGATGTCCATAACCTCAAACTTGTTTTTGGTCATGGTCCAGTCTTCGATGACACCGAAAATTTCGTTGAGCCGCGTCAGGCGAGCTGGCGGCGTCGCGTAATTTGGGTCTTCTTTCCATTCAGGACGACCGATGACATCACAGACATTTTTCCAGGCAGCCGCCTGGGTAATGAAATATGTATAGGCGTCAGGATCGGTCTCCCAGCCTTTGCATTTCAAGATGCGACCCGGCTGCCCACCACCTGAATCATTCAACGCGCGTGGTGTAGCTTCACCGAAGGCAATGCCTTCGCCAAACTGTGAATACTCTTTCAATGGTCCGTGTGCGAGCCGCTGCTGGTCACGGAGTTTAACCCGGCATAGGTTCAACACGCTGTCCTGCATGGCGCATTCAACGCGTTGGCCCTTGCCTGATTGTCCGCGGTGGAAAAGCGCCGTGACAATTCCGAGTGCCAGATGGAGGCCCGTGCCGGAATCACCAATCTGTGCACCGGTCACCGTCGGCACACCGTCGCGCGCACCCGTTGTTGAGGCAGAACCACCCGCACATTGCGCAACGTTTTCGTAAACTTTGCAATCCGCATATTTTCCAGGCCCAAATCCTTTGACCGAAGCATAAATCATGCGCGGGTTAATTTCTTGAATGCGTTCCCAGGAGAACCCCATCCGATCCAGGGCACCAGGCGCGAAGTTCTCGACCATAACGTCGCATTCTTCGATCAATCTCACAAAAATTTCCTTACCCTTTTCCGATTTCGTATTCAGGGTAACGCTTCGCTTGTTGTGATTGAGCATGGTGAAATACAGGCTGTCTTCACCTGGAACATCCTGGAGCTGGCCACGCGTGGCGTCGCCGACGCCTGGGCGCTCAACTTTCAGGACATCAGCCCCGAACCAGGCCAGAAGCTGTGTGCAGGTAGGCCCCGATTGTACGTGTGTCATATCGAGAATTTTTACACCTTCGAGTGCTTTTCCCATTTTATCCTCTTAATTCGTTAGTGTGCTAATTTGTTGCCGCTTTGCTATTTCTTGGAGACGACACTTTGCGGGTTGAGATTACCGATATTTCCGCTCTCGCTTCCGGCACCCGGATCAATGACCGCGTTTACGAGAGTGGGCTTCCCTGAATCCATGGCTTCATTCACGGCACGGTTCAGTTCATCTGGGCTGGTCGCGTAGACACCTACACCACCAAACGCTTCCATCATCTTGTCATAACGGGCGTCCTTGACGAAGACGGTCGTCGCAACGTCCGAGCCGCCAGAAGCGTTGACATCGGTACCACGGTAAATTCCGTTGTTATTGAAGACAACCACACAGATTGGCAGGTTGTAGCGGCAGATCGTTTCGATCTCCATGCCTGAGAAACCAAAGGCACTGTCACCTTCAATCGCCAGAACAGGCTTGCCGGTTTCAATAGCCGCACCAATTGCGGACCCCATGCCAACGCCCATAACACCCCAGGTGCCGACATCCAAACGTTTGCGTGGCTGGTACATATCAATAATGGAGCGCGCTTTATCAAGTGTGTTGGCCCCTTCATTGACAAGGATTGCGTCTGGGCGATCCTTGATGATCGTGCGCAATGTGCCGAGTGCGCCTTCGTAATCCATCGGATTATTGTTGTTCTGCAACTTCGGCGCCATCCGGGTGATATTTGCCTCTTTTTTGTCCGTAAGCGCGCCAGTCCATTCGGCTGACGGTTTTTGCCAATTACCACCCATCGCTTCAATCAGGGCAGCAGCACAAGACCCAATATCGCCAACCAGAGGAGCGGCGATTTCAACGTTGCTATCCATCTCTTTGGGTTCGATATCGATCTGGACGAATTTCGTCGACCCGGCCTCGCCCCATTGCTTACCTTTACCATGTGAAAGCAGCCAGTTCAGCCGTGCGCCGACCATCAGGACAACATCAGATTCCTTTAAAGCCAGCGAGCGCGCCGCGGACATGCATTGCGGGTGATCATCCGGCAACAACCCTTTCGCCATGCTCATCGGCAAATACGGGAAGCCGGTTTTTTCAACAAGGGTGCGAACTTCGTCATCCGCCTGCGCATAGGCAGCGCCTTTGCCAAGAATGATCAGCGGCTTTTTAGCCCCTTTCATGACCTCGATTGCCCGCTGGACTGCATCTGCTGCGGGGATCTGAGCAGGGGCCGGATCGATGACTTTTACCAGAGATTTGGCCCCCTTGGCTTCGTTCATAACCTGACCGAGCAAAGAACCCGGGATATCAAGATAAACACCGCCCGGCCGGCCGGTAACGGCGGCACGGATGGCGCGTGCGACGCCAATGCCGATGTCTTCTGCATGCAAAATACGGTACGCCGCCTTACATAGCGGTTTGGCGATGGCCAACTGGTCCATCTCTTCATAGTCGCCCTGCATCAGGTCAACGACTTCACGCTCTGAAGAGCCACTGATCAGGATCATCGGCCAGCAGTTTGTTGTCGCGTGAGCTAGCGCGGTCAACCCGTTGAGGAATCCGGGCGCTGATACGGTCAGGCAAACACCCGGCTTTTTCGTAAGAAACCCGGCGATTGCTGCGGCGTTTCCCGCATTCTGTTCATGGCGGAATGACAATACCCGAATACCCGCCGCCTGTGCCATGCGGCCAAGGTCGGTAACCGGAATTCCAGGCACACCGTAGATCGTGTTCAGATCATTGAGCTTAAGGGCATCGATTAAAAGATGGAAACCGTCTGTTAGTGCCTCGGCTTCGGTATCAGCCATTATTTTGTTCCTTTGTCTTGCAACCTGAAGCAAGCGCCTCAGTCTAAATAATCCACATGCTTCTCGACATGAGCAGCAAGGTTGAGTGTATGTTCCCGGGCCAGACGCTCGGCTTTATCCGTATCGCGAGCCTCGAGGGCTTCAATGATCTGAAGATGATCCACAATCGAGCGGTTCGCTCGGTCACTTTCACCAATCGTTCGCGCCCGGATCGAACGCATATGAATAAACAGGTTTTCCGCGATTTCGCTGACCAGTTTATTACGGCTCATGGCCAGAATTGTTTGATGGAAATCGATGTTTTCTTCCGAATATTCATCGATATGAGCTTGGACCTCACCTTCTTCAAAGGTCGTAAAAATATCCCGCAGAGAGGCAATTTCTTCGCCCGTCGCCTGCAAGGTAATCAATCGCGCTGCCATGCCTTCAAGGGCGGCCCAAACCGTAATCATCTCCATAATTTCGGCTTTGGTTTTTCTGACAATATAAACACCACGCCTTGGCACAATCTGAACCAGGCCTTCCTGCTCAAGGCGGGCCAGCGCTTCGCGAACAGGTGTACGACTGATCGCCAGTTGTTCGGAAAGGCGGCGTTCGTCAAGACGCAATTCGGCCTGATCAGCATAGATATTCATTGATGTAATGGCCTGCTTGAGGGAGTCGTAGATTTTATCCTTCAAGCTGAAATTCGTCTCAATCGGAGCGACGACGAGATCGGCAGGCATTGCCCTTCCTTTCACGGTCATGTCATTTCCCCGAAGCATGCACGCAAGTCATTGATGTGCATGTGTCTGGCTTTTTTAGTCAATACTTCAAGCACCATTATTCGGCCTCCTTCTTTTTGCCGAACGGTAAGTATTTAAACGCGGGCATCAGCAACAGAAGAATAGCGATCACCATGATGGTCCCGGAAATTGGGCGGGTGAAGAAGACCATCACGTCGCCTTGTGCACCAATCAAGGATTGGCGCATGGCAGGTTCCGCAATTGGGCCCAAAACGATGGCCAGAACGGCAGGTGCCAACGGGTAATCAAGTTTGCGCATCAGATAGCCAACGAACCCGAAGATCAACATCAACCAGACATCATGCATATCCTGCGTCGGCACATATCCGCCAACCACGCAAAGCGTGAAAATAATTGGCGCCAGAATTGTGAAGGGCAGTTTCAAAACCGCTATAAACGCCGGGATGAAGGCAATGTTGATGAGCAGGGCAAAGAAATTCGCCGCATATAGACTGGCAATCAAGCCCCATACGAATTCAGTATGATCGACAAACAATAATGGTCCCGGCTCAAGCCCCCAGATCACCATACCGCCCAGCAAAATTGCCGTCGTCGGAGAACCGGGGATGCCCAAAGTTAGCATCGGCAGCATGGACCCGGTTGAGGCTGCATTATTGGCCGCTTCCGGGGCGACAACCCCAGCGACGTTACCCTTACCAAATGAATCACTGTCCTTAGACGTTGATTTCGCAATACCGTAAGCCATTAACGAACCCGGCGTCGCACCCGCAGCGGGAAGAATACCGACGAAATAGCCAAGGAACGATCCCATTACCATGGTCTTCCAGGTACGCATGATTTGCTTCAGAGCATCAATCGTCCGCGCAACGGTAACCGTCGCTTTCGACATGGAGACGTTGCCTCTGGACACTTCAATCGTCCAAAGCATTTCCCCAATACCGTAAATCCCGATGGCAAGAACAAGAAAGTTAATGCCGTGGAAGAAGCCTGGAAGATCCATAAAGATTAGGCGCGGCTCACCACTGATAATGTCCAGACCAACAGCACTGAAGACCAGCCCGATCATGATCGAGAAGAGGGTTTTCGGGATATCATCGCCACCAAGGCCGACAAATGTCGCAAACGCCATCATCATCAACGCAAACTCTTCCGGCGGTCCGAAAGCCAGCGCGACTTCGGCGAGAGGTGGTGCAAACGCGGTGAATAGAATAACTGAGATCGTGCCGCCAACAAATGAAGCAACCGCAGCCCCGACCAAAGCAAGATCGGCTTTGCCCTGTAGCGCCAATGGTCGACCATCAAAGGTGGTTGCAACGGCGGTCGAAGCACCGGGAATACCCAGCATGATCGAACTGATCGCACCGCCGTACATCGCGCCATAATAAATCGCGCCCAAGAAGATCACAGCTGATGTTGGCGGCACCAGAAAGGTCATTGGCAGAAGAATCGCAACGCCGTTCACTGACCCCAACCCCGGCATGGCGCCAATGAACAGGCCAACTGTCGCGCCAAAAATAACAAGGCCCAGATTCAGTGGCTCAAATGCGATACCAAAACCATTTCCAAGGAGGCTTAAAATTTCCATCGGTATTTCAACTCAATCCAAATTGGTTTCTATCAGATCTTCTGGCTCTTTTAATGTGGTATACCAGAAGCCAATGCAAAAAAAACGCAGGTCGCTTACATGAAAATATCATAAAGCGGGTAGAAGAACTCTTCTGTCACCCCTTTGGGCAACGTTTTCTTTAGCGCAATTTCAAAGAAGAAAAACGTTATGACCGGCGTAAGCACGACAAAACTGCTGATGAGCCGCCACGAGTGGCGGCCAAGATATCGCATGTAAAATGCCATAAATATGGGAACAGACACATAAACACCAACAAAGTGTATGGCCCCGATCATCACCGTCAGGGCTAATGTAACCGTACCAATGAGGGTAATCGTTTCGCTATCCATAAAAACGTCTTCAGATTGCGATGGCGGGCTCAGGCGACGAGCCCAATTGTAAAGAATGGCAATACAACACAGCAGCATGCCTGTTGCCAGCCAGAACGGGAAAGCGCCACCTCCCGGCCCTTCTTCCGGAATCCACCCGATGGGCAATTCCGCACTTTTCCACATAAGATAGACGGAGAAGACCGCCATTACCAAAGCCATGATTAATTCAGCTATCCGCACGGCAATTCTCCTCCGTCACACTTATTATCATTTCGTCAATTACTAACGAACTAGGTGATTACTTGATTTCGCCCATATCCATCAGCAATTTACGGTGTTTTTCACGCTCTTCAACGAAGTAACGCGTAAGGTCAACACCGGTTTTCCAACCAGGAAGAAGGCCTTTTTTCGCCATGTAGCCCTGCCATTCAGCAGAATCGTACACTTTCTTGAAAACGCCTTCATAGAACTTCTGTGCATCAACAGAGATTTTTGCCGGTGCGATAATAGAGCGCTGCATGTAGTAAACCATGTCATCGCCATATCCGAGCTCTCCAAAGGTCGGGATTTTGCCCCATTTGCCTTTGAGCTTGCCCTTAGGTGTGAAACTGGCCAACGGACGTGATTTTCCGGCATCCCAGAAACCAACCTGTTCGGAAGGGTTGTTAACGGTTGAATTGATGTGCTTTCCGATCAGTTCTTTCGCAACCTTCCCGCCACCTTTGTAGGGGATGTAGGTCACGGCAAAACCGAATTTTTTCTCAAGCATTGCGGTCACGAGTGAATCTTCAGCACCCTTACCGGTTCCGCCCATTTTCCAATTGGCTTTGCCTGCTGCTTTTACAGCTTTGACATAGTCATCAACGGATTTGATGGAAGTGTCGGAATGAACCCAAAGCTGGAAGGTATCTTCAGCCATGCGTGTAATCGGCGTAAATTCCTTAATGTCGATACCAAGCTTTGGTTGGCGCAGCGGAGTTGTGTAGTAGCTGTTCAGCGTTGCCATGATGACATGCGGATCACCGGATTTGGATTTCATGTACTGAAGCGCTTCAGCACCGGACCCGCCACCTTTGTTCACCGGGATAAACGGCTTCGGTGAAAACTTATGCTTTTCGATCAGGCCCTGGATCAGACGAGCAAGCTTGTCTGCGCCACCGCCTTTACCGGCCATAATCACAAACTCGACTGGCTTCCTGGGTTCCCAAGCAGCGTCTGCAGCAGTCGTTGCAACAGTGACACCGAGGCCCATACCGGCCGCGACACCAAAGCTCAACAGCGATGTAGTGAGTTTCTTCATGGATTCTCTCCCTAGTGGTTGCCTTGTTCGTTATGTCGCTTTTTTCGGCTGCGAATTCTTAAACGAACCCTGTTTAATAGGTTCAATTGATAAACCTGTTGTACCGAAACCACTCAACCAATTGATCAGTGGCATTTGGTATACCACCAAACTATAGACACAACCTGATTATCGATACAATCCCTTTTTATCAGTTTTTGCGAAGCGCGGCTATAGGATGAGGATGATTAGCGGCGACTGCAGGGAACAAATGATGTGATCGCAAATCAAACAAGAGGTGGCTTTCTTATTTCTCAGCGTTATCAGTTGCGCCGTCATCTTCATTCAAAATCCGCATGGCTGCTCCGTCCAGGTCCTCAAACTGACCAGAGCGAAGGGCCCAGAGAAAAGCACAAAGCCCAAGTCCACCAAGGAACAGAGCGACAGGGATCAAAATGATCAGGACTTCCACGTTCAGGCCCTCCCGACCAGTCGGAGACGTAACGCATTTAACGTCACCAACACCGACGACGACGACATGGCAACCGCCGCAACCAGGGGCGTCGCTAAACCGATAATGGCCAGCGGCACGGCAATCAGGTTGTAGGTCACGGCCATGGCAAAATTCTGTTTAACCAGTCGATTGGCACCGCGGGCAATTCGAATCGCCGAAAGAACCGGCTTCAAACTGTCACCCTGAAAAACAAGATCGGCGGCTGTCTGGCTGATATCTGGTGCACTGACCGGGGATATGGATGCAAACCCGGATGCCAGCGCTGGCGCATCGTTAAGTCCGTCACCAACCATCAACACCCGGTGTCCCGCTTCCTCAAGTTCGTGCAGGCGGCAGACTTTTTCATCAGGCAAACATCCGCTACGCCAAACATCAATCCCAAGCGCTTTTGCCGTCGCCCCGACAGCCCTCTCGCGATCACCAGAAAGCAATTCAAACTTCATCCCGAGATTTCGAAGGGAAGAAAGCACCAGTTCACCATCAGGCCGGACGACATCGGAAAACCGCAAGCAGGCAGGCTCTGCCCCCTCTTCCGACAACCAAAGCTCCAGCGTCGCATCATCTATTTCGGCTGGTGACACCGCCTGCGCAACCCCGCATAAGGCTCTGCTTCCCAGCATTACCCGACGACCAGCGACAAGCGCCGACAATCCCCTGCCCGCTTGTTCACTCACACTCTGCACATCAATCACATCAACCTCTCCGGCATCCGCGACCAAAGCTCGCGACAGAGGGTGGCGGCTGTTTCGGGCCAACGCAACGGCAACTGCTTTTTGACGCTGATCCAGCATTTCCGGGTTGAGCAACTGAGGCTGCCCGCGGGTCAGCGTTCCGGTTTTGTCAAAGACCACGTAATCACATTGAGCAATCCGCTCTAGCCCGTCAGGGGATTTAACCAGCACGCCCTTTTGCAGCAGCATCCCGCTCGCTACAACCTGCACGGCGGGAACGGCCAACCCCAGGGCGCAGGGGCAGGTAATAATAAGAACGGCAATTGCAGCCATGGCGGCAGGTTCCCAACCAGTGCCTGCAACAATCAGCCATCCAACAAACGTAAGAGCCGCCAGAATGTGAACCACCGGCGCATAAATCCTGGCGGCCTTTTCGGCTAGGCGCACGTATTTAGCCCGCCCCTGCTCCGCCGCCTCAACCAGACGCACAATTTCCGCCAGCAACGTATCTTCTGCTGCCGCCTCTACCATAATCTGCAACGGCGCATCGATATTAATGGTACCAGCGTAAACCCGCGCACCTTCGCTTATAGATGCTGGCATCGATTCTCCGGTCACAAGCGAGCTGTCAATTAACGAGCGTCCCCGTGAAACAAGACCGTCCGCTGATATCCGTTCTCCAACTGCAACCAGAACCGTCATGCCGGGCCGAAGCTGATTGATAGGCAAGGCGCGTTCTGAGCCGTCCTTATCCAATACGGTCGCAGCTTGCGAATTCAATGCCAACAAGTGCTCCGCCGTCGAGCGCGCCCGCGCCCGCGCCCTGTTGTCCAGGTATCTCCCGACCAGAAGAAAAAACAACAATGTGACGGAAGCATCAAAATAAGCATGTTCGCCGCCCTGCACGGTTTGATAGAGACTCATGCATGCTGCCAAAACCACGGCCAGCGAGATTGGAACATCCATATTCAACTGGCGCACCCCCAACGCCCGAATGGCGGATCGGAAGAACGGTTGCCCGGCGTAAGCTACAGCAGGCAGGGCGATCAATGCGGATACCCAATGAAACAAGCCACGTGTCGCCTCCCCCATATGGCTAAATGCACCGGCCCAGACAGCGACAGAAAGCAGCATGACATTGGCCGCCGCGAAACCAGCAACAGCCAGCGCCGCCAGCAAACGCCGGTTTTCGACATCATCAAGATGCTTCAGGGTTTCGGGATCGAACGGCGCAACAGGATAACCAAGTGCCGCGACACAGCGCATGATCTGCAATCCGTCCATCTGCTCGCCACGCCACGAAACCCGCAGGCGCCTTGTGCTCATGTTGACCCGCGCCGCGGTGATATCCTCCAACGCCATCAAACCGGTTTCAATTTTTCGGATACAGGCCGCGCAATGCAGATTTTCGACCATAAGATGAAGAGACCTACCCCCATCTTCCGACACATTAACGTAAGCTGAAGGGTCCGCCGTTGGCAGTGGCGGCGCAGGCTCTGAGGAGGCCGTGGATTGGCCATATCCTTCATGTGCGCCAAGGACGACCCCGGATGTCGGGCAACAACCAGGCCCGGCCAATTCGTCTGCAGTTGGGTCGACAACTATCACCGTCATTACTTCACCCGCAGTTCATGAACCATAAAATAAAGCGACTGTTCACCTTCTGTGACGCGGAGTTCAACCTTCCAGCGCCCGGGCAGAAGCGGAGATACGGGCCCCAGATAGTGGCCGGGCTGGAACTCTTTAAGCATAATCGTCTGATCAATACCCTCATGGGTCGGACGAACCAGACGAGCCGTTACAGTACCGCCTGAAACACCAGCACCACTTTTGTTAAGAAGCATTGCACTCAACTGCGCCCCGTTTTCAAGTCCAACTCGGCTCTGCCAACCAAGTTCACTCTGACGGGCAGCAGCCTCAAGCGTTTTGTTATAAGCCAGTCCATCCTCATACGCTTTGTCCGTACTGAGCCCCGGCCAGCTTTCCAGTGCAAAATAAACAAACAGCATATTGACTGCGATGATCACGCCGAAAAACGCCAGCATGCCAAACAGCACCGTGCGACCGGTAATCGGGCGTCCTGAATTTTGCTGTTCAGTCGTCATTTTTTCGGACCTTTAAACAAGCTGTCATAGGTGGCTTTAATGTTCGTATTGATTTCAGTCAAAACAAAGCGGACATCCAGAGTTTCACCGGGCAGCACCTCTTTGGGTGCGGACACCAGCAGGCGGACGCTATGCAAACGGTCCGGTTTTACTGTGAAATACGGTGTCGCCGATTCCCCTAGATCTTCTGAACCAACAACCTTTAACCGCGCACCAGCCAAACCTTCGATTGAGAGGAAAAGCGTTCGTTGTTCTGGCGACTTATTGAGAATCTTGAATGTGAATCCGTTCCGAATCCGCCCGTCGGACAAAACCGTAAATAGAGGATTTCGGTCACGAAGCACGTTGATATCAAGATCCGCACGGTTGACCAGCGTCCACAACATGATTGCGCCAACCAATGACCAGAGTGCCAGATAAATGACGGTTCGAGAGCGGAACATTCGGATGCTGGAGATTTCGCCCTGGCTTCGGCGCTGCTCTCCCGCCAGCGAAGCATATCCGATCAGTCCCTGGGGTCGGCCAATCTTAGCCATCACAGAATCGCAGGCGTCGATGCAAAGTGCACATGTAATGCATTCCAGCTGTTGTCCGTCACGGATATCAATTCCAGTGGGGCAAGCCGCGACACATTGATTGCAGTCCACGCAATCCCCGCGATCTTCCCAGGTTTCTCCTTTGCGATAAGCGGCGCGCGGTTCACCACGGTCTATGCGGTATGTAACAATCGCCGATTCCTCGTCCATCATCGCGCCCTGAATTCTTGGCCAGGGACACATATATATGCAGACCTGCTCGCGCATCAAACCGCCAAGTGAAAAGGTTGTGAAAGTCAGGATTCCAATGGTGATATAGGCGATTGAAGAGGCTTCCAGGGTAACCAGTTCAACCGCCAACGTCGGCGCATCTGCATAATAGAAAACCCAGGCTCCGCCCGTACCAGCTGAAATCAATAGCCAAAGGGCAAACTTGGCACATCGCTTCATGACTTTATTGAGAGATGTCGGCGCATTATCAAGGCGAATTCGAGCGGCCCGGTCCCCCTCAACCCAACGTTCAACAACCATAAACAAATCAGTCCAGACCGTTTGCGGACAGGCAAATCCGCACCACGCCCGCCCGAACAATGCGGTGACAAAAAACAGGCCAATACCTGCCATGATCATCAACCCGGCAATGTAATAAACTTCCTGCGGCCAAATTTCGATAAAGAAGAAATAAAACCGTTGGGTAACAAAATCGATCAACACCGCCTGATCAGGCGCGCCCGGTCCACGGTCCCATCGGATCCATGGTGTGATATAATATATGCCGAGAAGAACAACAATCATCCACCACTTCAGCGCCCGATACGTACCATGGACGCCTTTAGGGTGGATTTTGACGCGTTTTTTATAGCGCTCGCGGTTCTCTTTCTTGTTTACCGCCTCGACATCAATAGCATCGACTTTTTCAGCGCGATGAGGCTCGCCCATGTGTGTCTCCAGTCACACCGAGTCGGGCGGAGTTTATTTTCCGCCGCCCAGTGAATGGATGTAGATGGCCAGTTTTTTGATCTCGACCGCATCAAGGATTTTACCCCATGCAGGCATAACACCGCCACGACTATATGAAATCATCTGAACGATGCTCGCCTTGTCGCCACCATAAAGCCAAATTGCGTTATTCAATGCTGGCGCACCGACCTCAGCAACCCCTTCTGCCGATTTGCCATGACAATCGGCACAGTTTTCAGCAAACACGGCTGTACCACGACCTGCTGCGTCTTTATCTGTTTCACCACCCGACAGGGACAGCACGTATTCAGCCACATCATTGACCGCTGCTTTGTCCAGGGTTCCATCTTTCAGGAAGGCTGGCATATCCGACACACGGGCATCATCGTCTTGATCATTCCGAACGCCATGGGAGATGGAGTAATGAATAGCATCGACTGTACCGCCCCATAGCCATTCGTCATCGTTCAAGTTGGGATAGCCTTTACTCCCCTGGGCACCCGATCCATGGCATTGTGAACAATTGACATTAAACGCAGCCCGACCACCGGCTCGCGCGAACTCAAGCAGTTCCGGACTGGTCCGGATTTCTTCCAGCGTCGCCATTGCAAGCTTATCGAGATGAACTTTCTGGGCGGCCTTGGCCGCTTTCATTTCCAGCGCAACTTCGGTGCGTGAGCTATACCCGAGCACACCCTTGGTATAGGAGCTTACAAGCGGCACCGCCGGATAAACGATCATATACCCGAATGACCAGATAATGGTCGCATAGAGAATCCACAGCCACCATCTTGGCAGTGGCGTGTTCAGTTCGCGAATACCATCCCACACATGACCGGTCGTTTCCGTACCCGTAACGTCATCAATTTCAGGTTTGTCTGCCATCGGTCAATCCTCCTTAAACGGTATTTTGGCCGCATCTTCGAACTTTTTACGGGACCCAGGGCGCAATGCATAAATCAGCACTCCAATGAACAAAACAAATAGATAAACCAGTCCCCAGGTCTGGGAGAGATAGCTTGCATCTTGAAACGTCATAATCGCCTCCTACCTCAAGTTCTCTTCCGCCTTATAGACGGAAAAATCGACCATGGTTCCCATTACCTGCAAATAGGCAATCAGGGCATCCATCTCAGTTGCAGCACCGGGCTGGCCATCAAAATTTCTGATCTTGGCGCCAGGATAGCGTTCAACCAGTGCTTCGCCATCATCGGACTCCGGATCGATCTGGGCTTCCAAATCAGCCTTGGCCGCGGCGACCATCGCATCCGAATAGGGTACACCGACAGCAACATTAGCCGACAAATGGTCCGCAATATCGCCATAGTTAAGCGGTGTCTTTGCGAGGAACGGGTAACCCGGCATGATCGATTCGGGGACAACGCTCCGGGGGTCGATCATATGAGTGTTGTGCCATTCATCAGAATACTTGCCGCCAACCCGCGCCAGATCAGGGCCGGTTCTTTTAGACCCCCACTGGAACGGATGGTCGTACATGCTTTCTGCGGCGAGGCTATAGTGGCCATAGCGTTCGATTTCATCGCGGAACGGGCGGATCATCTGTGAATGGCAGTTGTAGCAGCCTTCACGTATATAAATATTCCGCCCCTTCAGCTCCAAAGGTGTGTAGGGGCGCATCCCCTTGACCTTTTCAATGGTGCTTTCCAGGTAAAACAGCGGCGCAATCTCAACCAGGCCTCCGATCGAAACAACGATCAGAATACACACCACCATCAGGATCGAGTTTTTTTCCAGTTTTGAATGATCAAACATTTTCCCGATCCCCTTAAGCCTGCGCCGCGATGGCAACAGGTTCACCATATGCAAGTTCATCGCGCTGATCACCTTTGATCGTGCGATAAACGTTGTAAGCCATCAAAAGACCGCCAACGAGGTACATCAGTCCGCCAATCACACGAATGACATAGAACGGATGCATCGCCTCAACGGTTTCTGCAAATGAATACTCGAGGAAACCGAGACTGTCGTAAGCCCGCCACATCAGGCCCTGCATAATGCCGGACGCCCACATGGCAGAGGCGTAAACCACGATACCGAGGGTCGCCAACCAGAAATGCCAGGAAACCATGCGCATTGAGTACAGGCGCTCAGACCCGAACATTTTCGGCGTCAGATAGTAAATGGCGCCAAAGCTGACCATACCAACCCAACCCAATGCGCCGGAATGCACGTGCCCGATGGTCCAGTCCGTGTAATGGCTCAGGCTGTTCACAGCCTTGATCGCCATCAGCGGGCCTTCGAAGGTACTCATGCCGTAGAAGGCGACGGATACCGCCATCAAACGCAATACCGGGTCCGTGCGCAATTTATCCCAGGCACCCGACAGGGTCATCAGACCATTGATCATCCCCCCCCAGCTTGGCATCCAGAGCATGATCGAGAAGGTCATTCCCAATGTCTGCGCCCAGTCCGGCAACGCCGTATAATGAAGGTGATGAGGCCCGGCCCAGATGTAGAGAAAAATCAGGCTCCAGAAGTGAACGATTGAAAGGCGGTAGGAATAGACAGGGCGCTCGGCCTGTTTCGGCATGTAGTAATACATGATGCCTAAGAACCCTGCTGTCAGGAAAAACCCGACGGCATTATGTCCATACCACCATTGCGTCAGCGCATCCTGAACTCCGGACCAGAGAATATAGCTTTTGGTCCCGAACAGGCTAACCGGCATGGCAAGATTATTAACGATATGGAGCATTGCCACGGTGACGATGAACGCTAGATAAAACCAGTTTGCGACATATATATGAGGTTCTTTCCGCTTCCAGAGGGTCGCCAGGAAAACCAGCAGATAGGCAACCCAGACCACAGTCAGCCAGAGATCAACATACCATTCCGGTTCAGCATATTCTTTCGACTGGGTCATCCCGAACAGGTACCCCGTCGCGGCCAGCACGATGAACAGCTGATAGCCCCAGAAAACAAACCACGGCGACCAGTCCCCCGCCAGACGCGCCCGGCAAGTGCGTTGAACCACATGGAAAGAGGTCATAATTAAAACGTTGCCACCGAAGGCAAAGATAACAGCAGATGTGTGTAATGGACGCAAACGACCAAAGTTCGTCCAAGGCAGATCAAAATTCAGAACCGGATAAGCCAGCTGAGAAGCAATCACGACACCGACAAGAAAGCCGACCACGCCCCAGAAAGTGGAAGCGATGATGCCTGCGCGGATGACGCCGTCATTATAGACGAAATCCTCACCAGCAAGTACCGCGGCGTCCTTCTTCGCAGAAGCCATACTTCTGATGACAAAAAATCCGGCGATCAGACTGGCTGCGAAAAACAGCAGCCCATGAACATACATACCGGTGTCTGCTGCTTTCGATGCTAATAATAGCCCGATAATTGCTGAAAGTCCGATTGGAACGAATATGAGAAAATTCATCTCATTGACCCCTCAAAAATTGGTCGCGGTTTGAAAAACCTACCCCGCCGTGCCTGCATGCAAACACGGCGGGGTCAAATTATACACATTTCAAATGGTAATACATACAGAAGGCAAAGCCTTACTTTTGTGCTGTTGTCAGTCTTTCGACATGGTCAGGCGTTCAACCCGATACAACACAGCACAAAATACCACAAAAGCCCCTACAGCCAGCGCAACGAAAAGTAACTCACCCGTAGTCATCTTAACCCCCGTATTTGATCATTAAACAGAATACAGGTCTTAAAAGATGCCCCGGCGAGGGACATTGATCTATGTCAAAGGTTTAAAGAAAATGTGCCATATCAGGCGAGTTTGCGACATTTTTTAACATGACAAACTCGAATCAACCGACAAATTTCAGAACCCTTCTGAGATATCCTGAAGCTCTTCGCGGTCAATCAGGGTAATCTTGCGATCCGATTCCACGGCGATGGCACCACTGGAACGCAGGCGAGTTAGTGTGCGACTTACGGTTTCCGTTGTCAGGCCCAGATAATCCCCAATATCGTTGCGGCTCATCGGGACGGATACAGGGTTATCGGCGTCACCACGTCGCACAGCGCGTTCAGACAGCATTAGAATAAACGAAGCAATACGCTCTTTCGCTGTTTTGCGCCCAAGCAGAAGAATCTGGTCCTGTGCTTCCGCTAATTCGTAGCGGGCCATACCAAGTAAACGCTTTTCTAACTGCGGAGTTTTCTCCATCAGCGCATCAAGATCCGTCCTGGAGAACTTACACAATGCGACCTCGGTTACGGATTCCGCGCTGTAGATATAATCTTCACTATTCGCTAACCCCAGGAAATCGCCTGCAAACAGGAACCCAGTCACCTGACGGCGGCCATCTGGCAATAATTTGTAGAGCTTGATGGTCCCGGACGTCAGGTTATAGACGTTCGCTGCAGGCTCACCTTCATCAAAAAGGGCATCACCCGCGCTAAGATCAACATGCCTTACGATGTCGTCGAGCAATTGCAACTCATCCCCGTCAAGTGCTGAGCAAACCGCAAGATGACGGACCTGACAAGCCGCACAAGGGGACGCACCGTCATGCGCCTGAGGTGTTGCGCTGCGCAGCTTAGCGGCTTCTGGAAGCCGGACACCGGGAGAGGGATTCTTCATGCAATCAGACAATCCTGTTCGCCAGTCAGACATTTAACCATGTGCATTCTGCAATTTTTCACCGCAAACGCAACCCACCGCCGACCCCACCCGGACAATAGTGGAATTTGATGTCGATCAAGGTATCTCTGGCTGGATGTCGATAGAATGCCTGAACTGAAAATTCTTGAGGAGCTGGAGATGATTGACGTCGCATCAACGGAGCAGTCGGGGGATAATCAAAGACCGAACATTTCAATAGATAATCCCCTGCATATCATTGAAGCCGAGCATGCCCGCCAGCTCGTATTGTTAACAACCCTGGGAAAAACCATCGAAGCAGATGATACCGCAGAAATGACGCGCCTTGCGTCTACTCTGCTGGATTTCTTCAAGCATGAACTTGCGGCTCATATGGAACTTGAAGAGAAAGCCCTGTTTCCGCTTCTCAAAGAAAAATGCCACCCCTCTGATGATCTGAATATGATCCTCGGGCAATTGTCTTACGAACATTCCCTTGACCGTGACCTCGTTGAGTTTCTTGTTGCTGATCTGGAAAAGATCGCGCACGGCCACCATAGCGCCATCCCGTCACGCTTCTACATAAATGCCCAAGCCTTCATCGAAACCCAACGACGACATATAAATTGGGAAAATCAGATCGTACTACCACTGGCCAGAAAACGGCTCAATAAAGATGATCTGCAACAGCTAAAGCGCCAAATGAAGAGCAACAATTAAAATTCACAAAAGTCGTTAAGTGAGAAATGGATATTGTAATTCCATCATAAATAAATCTTTTAATGTCATTGCGTTACATTTCATACCAAATCGCAATTCTTCGAAACACCCTGAAATATTTTGAAACACCCATAGTAATATTACTTGGGTACTTTCGGAATTGCTCAAACTCGCAAATTTTTGCTGCTGGAGTACTTCCACTTGCGAATACGAACTAAGTAAATTTTGACAAGAGACACTACTGAAAAAGTTTAACCAACGGCCACTGAGTACATACTTCTAGGGCCAGCTAAACAGGAGGCATTACATGCCCGCATTTTCTTCGCTTCTGAATTTGAAAATTGGTTCGAAATTAATAACGGCTTTCCTTGTAATTGGTATTCTGCCATTTGCCATCGTTTCAATACTCAGCCTGAATAAATCCGGTACAGCTCTGGAAAGAAGTGCCTTCAATCAGTTGGAAGCGGTTCGCGCAATCAAGAAAGCCCAGATCGAAAGTTTTTTTGCCGAGCGCAAGGGCGACATGGGGGTTCTGGTCGAAACGGTCAGCACGCTGCGTCAAGAGGCCTTTAGCAAATTGACGGCGGTGCGTGCAATCAAGAAAAATGCCATCGAGTCCTATTTTCAATCCATCAATAATCAGGTCCTGACATTCTCTGAAAATCGGATGATTGTTGATGCGATGCGCGGTTTCAGGAGTTCTTTTGAAACATACCAAGATGAAGCTGGCGTTAGTCAAGCTGATATCGGGCGTTTGAGGGATGAGCTAAAAACCTATTACACCGGCGAATTTGCACCCGAGTACAAAAATCAGAACGACGAGTTGCCGAATGTTGATCGAATGGTCACCGGGCTGAGCGATAACGCCATCGCCCTTCAACATCAGTACATTCGCGCCAACACTAACCCGCTGGGTTCCAAACACGTGCTTGATAGGGGGGCAAATGATTCTTCCTACAATCAACTCCATGGCAAAGTACATCCGGCCATCCGTAGCTATCTCGAAAAATTCGGCTATTACGATATTTTTCTGGTCGAGCCTGAAAATGGTAAGATTGTCTATTCGGTGTTTAAAGAACTCGATTTTGCAACCTCATTGAATGACGGCCCCTGGGCGGACACCAACTTTGCCGAGGCATATAAAAAAGCCCTTACTCTGAGCAAAGACGAAGTCGCCATCGTCGACTACAAACTCTACACCCCTTCCTATGAGGCCCCCGCCGGCTTCATCGCATCCCCGGTGTTTGATGGTGATGAACGAATTGGTGTTCTGGTCTTCCAGATGCCTCTCGACAAAATTTCAGCTATTATGGGCGAACGGGCGGGCCTTGGGAAATCCGGGGAAACCTACCTTATTGGCACCGATCTGCTGATGCGTTCGGACTCCTACCTTGACCCCAAAAACCACACCGTCGTCGCATCTTTCCGACGCCCGGAAACAGGCAAGGTCGAAACAGTTGCGGGGCGCAACGTGGTTGCTGGAAAATCTGGTGCCCATATCGTCATCGATTACAATGGAAATCCGGTGCTGTCCGCCTATACGCCTATTAACGCGGCCGGATTGACCTGGGGGCTTCTCGCCGAAATTGATGTGGCGGAAGCCTTTGTCCCGGTAAACACTAAAGGCAAAGAGTACTTCGCCAATTACATTGAAAAATACGGTTACTATGATCTGTTTTTGATGAACCCGGACGGGTATGTCTTCTACAGCGTGACCCACGAAGCCGATTTCCAGACCAACATGGTCAACGGCAAGTACAAGGCCTCCGGTCTTGGAAAACTGACTCGCAATGTGTTGGCTTCAAAATCCTATGGCATCGCCGATTTCGAGCCATATGCACCTTCCAACAATGATCCGGCAGCTTTCATCGCCCAGCCGATAATCAACAATGGTAAAACCGAAGCTATCGTCGCCCTTCAACTCTCCATTGAAGCAATCAACCATATCATGCAGCAACGTGAAGGCATGGGCGAAACCGGTGAGACGTATCTGGTGGGATCGGATAAATTGATGCGCTCGGACTCGTTCCTTGATCCGAAAAACCATTCGGTCAAAGCCTCTTTTGCCAACCCGGAAAAAGGCAATGTGGACTCTGTTGCCGCGCGCAAGGGCATTGAAGGCAAAACCGGATCTGAGATCGTCATAGATTATAACGGCAACCCGGTATTGTCCTCTTATGCCCCGGTCAAAGTCGGTGACACCAGCTGGGTTTTATTGGCCGAAATCGATGAAGCGGAAGCATTCGCTCCTGTTGGTTCCATGACCACGCTGATGTTAATCATCGGCGGTGTTGGTGTATTGGTCGTTTTCGGTGCCGGTCTCCTGATGGCGCGTTCCATCAGCAATCCAATCACCAACATGACCGGCGCGATGGGAGAGTTGGCCGCCAAAAATTTGGCCGTCGAAATCCCGGGAGCTGATCGTGCTGACGAAATTGGTGAAATGGCCGAAGCTGTTCAGGTCTTCCGGGATAATATGATAAAGGCGGAAGAACTGGCCGACGGGCAGCGTAAAGAAGAAGCAGCCGCACTCGAACGCGCTAAACAGATCGATAAACTGACTAACGATTTTGACACAGCGGTCACCAAGCGCCTGGAAGTTGTTGCCGCATCTGCAACCCAGATGGAATCAACCGCCCAGTCTCTATCTGCAACGGCCGAAGAAACCTTAAGCCAAGCAACGACTGTCGCTTCTGCCGCGGAGCAGGCCACGATGAATGTCCAGACTGTCTCCTCTGCGGCTGAAGAACTCTCCAGTTCAATTGATGAAATCAGTCGTCAGGTCACCCAGTCATCCGAGATATCGTCTAAAGCCGTGCAGGACGCAAAATCGACGGACCAGGAAATCCAGGGCCTGGCAGAGGCCGCGACAAAAATCGGTGATGTCGTTTCCCTGATCACAGATATTGCCGAGCAGACCAATCTGCTGGCACTCAATGCAACTATTGAGGCCGCCCGGGCTGGCGACGCTGGCAAAGGATTTGCTGTTGTTGCTTCCGAGGTAAAGAACCTCGCCAACCAGACAGCACGGGCAACTGAAGAGATTAGTGCCCAGATCGGTGGCATTCAGGATGCGACGCAGAATGCGGTTTCCAGCATCCAGGGCATTGGCCAGACAATCGGCGAAATAAACGAAATTGCGACGACCATCGCCTCGGCCGTTGAAGAACAGGGTGCCGCTACGCAGGAAATCGCTCGTAATGTCGAACAGGCGGCTACTGGCACTCAACAGGTCAGCACGACAATCGCTGGCGTCAATGATTCTGCCCAAGATACCGGACAGGCCTCATCTCAGGTTCTGAATGCAACAAACAGCCTGAATGAAGAAGCGACTTCCCTGCGCAGCAATGTGGAAACCTTCCTCGCAGGCATCAAAGCAGTCTGATATCAGCTAAATTTACCCGCCCCTCCGTCGACTGACGCTTTCAAGGTCAGGCTCGGTAGGGGCGGAATTATTTTGAATTAATGACTGAAAATTCTGATCAATACGCGAGAAGCGTTGGCACATAACCAGACTGTGCTGCCGTTAGCGAGAAAACGGCTAATTCAAGTCGATTTAGAACACCTAAATTGCCTGGAGCCTGTGAATGACCGGGTATTATTGTTCCAGTTTGTTCAAATTTGAAATATTCAGAAACATTTCAGATATATTTGGTAATATCTACGACATCTTCGTGAAATGATAATCCGCTACATTGCCCCGATAGTTTTCAGTTCAATGCACAATTTTGTATAGCAATGACTATTTGCTTAGGAGCAGGAAATGTCTTTTTTTAACAATCTCAAGATTACCAAACAGATTGGCGCTATCAGCGTCATTACACTTATCGGATTTGCCATTGTTGGCGCTATCTTCGTTATCAGCAGCCTGGAACAACAACACCATTTAAAAGAACAACGCCAGGCCACCAAAGGATATGAAATTACCGAAGATATTCAAAAACAACTACTTAATGCCCGGCGGAGCGAGAAAGATTTTCTGATCCGCCTGAGTCCGAAATACATCGACAAACATGCAAAGACTTCGACCCACATCGGCGAACAGCTCGAAGCGCTCCGCAAGTATCACGACACGCCAGAAAGCCTCGAGCTGCTCGACAAAACGAAACAGACTTTCAACACATATGTCGGGCAATTTAGATCTGTTACAGACCTTTGGAAAACCGTCGGCCTGAACGAAAAAGAAGGACTTCAAGGGAAGTTGCGCAAAGCCGTCCAAAGCGTTGAAAAGAAACTAAAGGAATTTAACAATGACCGCCTGACCGTGACCATGCTGATGATGCGGCGTCACGAGAAAGATTTCTTAATGCGAGTACAGGATAAGTATGTCGCGCGGATGGACAAACGTCAGGCTGAGTTTATTGCCGATCTCAGCGCCTCCAATATCCCTGTAGGTTCGCAAACTGAAATCAACCGCCTTCTTTCTCAGTATCTGAAGGATTTCAAGAGCCTTGCAGAAAAGCGCCTCGTTTTGATCGGAGAAACGAAAAACCTTTCCAAGTTATACGCCACGATGACCCCCTTCCTGAAAAGCCTCGTTGCAACGACGCTTGAAGATTATCATACCTTGAATGAAGCCGTTGACAGCGATGCAAAATCAGTTCTCCGCTTGATTTCGGGGACAATTGTTGTCGTATCTCTAGCCGTTCTGGCTCTCGGCATACTCATCGGACGGGGCATATCGGCTCCCTTGCTTGGCATCACCAATGCAATGCGCGATCTGGCAGGTGGGGATATGTCAGTTGAAATCCCCGGCACGGAAAACACGAATGAAATCGGCGAAATGTCTGCTGCTGTTGCGGTTTTCAAAGACAATATGATCGAAAATGAACGCATGACTGCCGAACAGCGCAAAGCCGATGAAGCCGCCAACGCACGCACCAAACGGATCGAAGATTTAACGCTGAGCTTTGATAAGAATATCACAAAACGTCTTTCAACGGTTTCAGCATCAACAACCCAGATGGAAACGACAGCCAAGTCCCTGTCGTCTACGGCGGAAGAAACCTCAAGCCAGGCGACAACCGTGGCATCTGCTGCTGAACAGGCTTCTGTCAACGTCCAGACCGTTGCTTCTGCGACTGAAGAATTGTCTGGATCAATTGCAGAGATCAGCCGCCAGGTTTCGCAATCGGCAGAAATTTCATCAAAAGCCGTGCAGGACGCCAAAGCAACGGATGCGGAAATCCAGGGCCTCGCCGAAGCTGCATCCAAAATTGGCGATGTCGTCTCCTTGATTACCGACATCGCCGAACAGACCAATCTTTTGGCCTTGAACGCAACGATTGAGGCTGCGCGGGCGGGTGATGCAGGCAAAGGGTTTGCCGTCGTTGCCTCCGAAGTCAAGAATCTGGCCAACCAGACAGCGCGTGCGACCGAGGAAATCGGCGGCCAGATTGGTGGCATACAGGACGCAACACAACGCGCGGTCGTCAGCATTAAGGGAATTGGCGAGACAATCGGCGAAATCAGTGGAATCGCGACGACCATAGCCTCTGCCGTTGAGGAACAGGGTGCCGCGACTCAAGAAATATCGCGCAATGTCCAAGAAGCATCGAACGGAACCCAGCAAGTCAGCACGACAATTGCTGATGTCAACGAATCAGCCAGTCAAACTGGTCAGGCTTCATCCCAGGTCCTTGAGGCTACGAATGCCCTGAATGGCGAAGCTGCTGAATTACGCACCAACGTAGAATCATTCCTGGCGGATATTAAGTCAGCTTAATCGTCGAGAACATCTTCCCGTCTTCGGTTTTATGTGTTGTGAACTCATACCGAAGGTGGGATTTTTTTTGGATGGGAAACCAATCTTTGGTTAGTGCGCAAGAAGCAATGGCAGTTCACCCGTTTCCAGTATTTCCCGCGTCACACCGCCAAACAGATATTCTTTAAAGGCGCTATGACCATATGCGCCCATTACCAATAACCCGACATCCTGATCGCGGGTTTCTTTGAGCAAACATCCGGCGATTGATCCGCAATTGTTATTGAGCGGGCGGCATTCGTTTTTGACGCCATGGCGGGTTAGATAGCGGCTGAGTTCCTCCGCCCCTTTTGCCTCATCCTCCTCGCCAACGCTGATAACTGAAACTCGGCCAGCAACTTCAAGGAATGGCAACGCCAAACCAACACTTCTGGCAGCCTCGCGTGATCCATCCCAGGCGATAGCTACCTGGGCTCCGTTCAGGTTAATCACCATGTCCGATGCAATCAAAACCGGTCGCCCCGTATCAAAAAGCGCCGCCTCAAGCCCGGCGGAATCGACCCCGCCATCCTGCTCTTCAGCTTTCGCCATAATGATCAGGTCGAACAGTCGTCCACGGTAAGCCAGTTCGCGGTTGTCGTGCCCGGAGACAAGATTCCACGCATAACTGCCGCCATTGGCACCGGGATCTGCAACAGATTCCGCTTCAACAATCAACAATCCGGAATTGACAAATACTTCCTGAAACAGGTTCTTTGCAATCTTGGAACGATCCGTTTCTTCGCGTTGAATGGCTTCAAAAATTTCAGCTGCAGCAACCACGCCCCCACCTTCGGATACCACAGGAATTTCCGGCCCGGCCGGCCGTTCAATATGCAGAACCTCAACATAAGCAGAAAAAAACTCACCAACAGCAACCGCTGCCCGCATTACTTTTTCGCTCCCTTTGCCACCATCTACAAACGCGAGAACCGATCCAATTTTCATCCAAAACACTTTCCGTTTAATAACTCCCGACGACATTAAATCCATAAGGAGATTGCCATTTTATTCATCTTTATCAGCTTACTATTAGGCAGCGTCATTTTTCGTGCATTGATCTGTATCAACTCAGGAAACAGACAAAGTTCTATGGAATGAGAAAAGTTCAGGCTGCTTGACATATGTCAATGAGCCCGACCCGGTATTCCGCCAAGATGCATTTGTTCAAAGTGTTTGAACTTAGTTCTGATGGCGAAAGTCATTCTGGACTAGCCCCTGTTTAAGTCCGGGGGAGGTTGTGGTTCCTCCAGCACCACCCAGCCTTGCCGGATTATTGCCCGGTCCGACACCCGACGGACCGGGCACTTTTTTGAGTGATTTTCCGCTGAATTTGATCTGGATCAAGGCAGCGTTTTATTTCAAGCCGCAGGATCACGCCATGAACACAAATCTTCTTGAGCAATATGGTGGGGCGGTACCGCGCTACACCAGTTATCCAACAGCCCCGCATTTTCACGACGGGGTTACGTCCGAACGCTATGGAGAATGGTTAAGCGCCATTGATGAAAATGACGCATTGTCGCTTTATTTCCATATCCCGTTTTGCGCCCGAATGTGTTGGTATTGCGGATGCCACACAAAGGTTGTTAACCGCTACGATCCGATTTCCGATTATGCCTCGGTATTGGCCGATGAAATCGATCTGATTGCAAACGCACTCGGCTCACAGCGCTCTGTATCCCATATACACTGGGGCGGCGGCACACCGACTATTTTGTCCATTGATAACTTTACCCATCTGATGGACCGGGTTCGGGCACGTTTTGATCTTGGTGACAACGCCGAAGTCGCAGTTGAAATCGATCCCCGAACCCTCGATAAGAATAAAGCTCAGGCGTTAGCCAAAGCCGGCGTCAACCGCGCAAGCCTTGGCGTTCAGGACTTCAATCCGCGCATTCAGGAATCTATCAATCGCGTTCAGTCCTATGAGCAGACGAAAAACGTGGTCGACTGGCTTCGCGAATCGGGCATTCATTCAATCAGCTTCGACCTGATGTACGGACTTCCGAACCAAACGGCAGAAGATGTTAATCGGACTGTTGATCTGTCTATCGAACTGGCCCCCGAAAGATTGTCGATTTTTGGCTACGCCCATGTTCCCTGGATGAAAACCCACCAGAAGATGATCGATGAGAAATCGCTCCCCGACGGGCCAGAGCGTATGGCCCAGGCGATGGCCGCGGCAAGACGTCTGGAAAGCCATGGCTATAAATGGATTGGCCTTGATCATTTCGCCCATCCTGATGATGAAATGGCTCACGCTTTGGAAGACGGTATTTTGCAGCGCAATTTCCAGGGTTATACTACGGATACCGCAACAACATTGATCGGTCTTGGCGCGTCAGCTATCGGCAATCTGGCCGATGGTTATGTTCAAAACCACCCCTCGCTCCGCCAATACGCGGATGCGGTTAAAGACGGTAAATTCCCGATTGCCAAAGGGTTTGAGCTTTCCTCTGAAGATCGCCTGCGCAGATCTGTGATTGAGCGCCTGATGTGTGACCTGAATGTCGATCTGAATGATCACACGTCGCAGTTTCAGGATGAGCTTAGCGCCATGAGCGAAATGGAAAGCGATGGCATCATCACTGTTGATGGCGGGCGTATACAGGTTACGGAAACAGGCCGGCCGTTTGTGCGCTCTGTTTGTGCCGTGTTCGATACCTATTTGGCCAGCGGTCGCGGCCGCCACTCCCGCGCCGTATAAACCTATCGCTCGGCGCTGACAAATTCTCTGAGAAGTTCGGGATTGTCGGTGAGGATCAGCACCTCGTTGTCTTTTCGGGCCACGCCGAGCGACTCCCGGACACCCTGCTGCCAGCCCTCGCGGGTTGGCACAACGACTTGCCCCGACTTGCCAACATAGTCGGCCAACGCGTCATCAAGCTCGTCATCAAACCTCCCCCACTTTGTCGCATACGGCCAAGCATCACCGGTCATTGCGAAACAGACAAGTCGCCGAACCTTACCTTTCCCATGGCCCGTTACATCCAGATATCGGGACGGCGTAATACCGTTGTGACAGAGCGCAATTATTACCCTGAACGGGAAGCCGGAAATCGCGACCATCGGCAACAACTCGCTTAACAGACTGCCGTCCAATGTGCCGAGCGCGAATTTCAGATCCTTAGGTGTTACACCTAAGTCCAAGGCCGCTGCTGCTGCCATGGCAACAGGTTTTACCAACCCTTCCGCTTCCGGCGAATTAAGGGCGGGGATATCCGCTCGCTTAGCCAGCATCCTTTTATTGCCACCACCAGCAACAACAAAAAGGCTTTTCGCTGCCTTGCTATCCTTATGCACGGAACAACCGGCTTCTGACTCCAGTCCCTTGATCAGAGGAGCTGATTTAGGATCGTCGCCATTAAGCACACCCTTGCCTTTCGTCGCCTCCACGGCGGAGCGGGCGCAATGCTGAAACGCAAGCCCTTTGTCGCCGTATTGATCAACAACATCGGTTACGACAACACTATCCATCCAGTCGTGACCGGCTCCGTTCAACGCCAGTTTCGTCGAATCAATTTCATGCACAACAGCTTCGACCCGGCGATCAATAATCATGTTTCTGACCAGCCGGTGGCTCTTATTTCCCGTGCGGCCCGTATATTCACCACCCACATAACTTTTTTGCTTCAGGATCGAGCCAACAACATATCCGACCATTGCAAGTAAGTGGGTCAATACCAGCGCGATCTTTCGCGTGTCGCTCCCGCCCATGATCAATGCGGCCGGGCCACGGGAGCGCTCCCCTTCCGGCATCATGGACCGGATAACAGCATCGGCCCCCAATTGACCTTCAACGGGCGTCGTCGATAGTCCGGGGCGTTGGTTAAGTTCAATAACGCCACCACCAATGTCACGAAACGAACGACTGATATCGACAGTCATATAATCGATACCCAGCACATCAACGTCAAAACACCTGCTTAAACGCGATGCCATACGTCTAATTTCCGGATTGATCTGTGCCAGCACATCAACGTTCATACTGCCCGTTGTCCAGTTGCTGGTCATTCGGATGACAAAAGTTTCGCCGGGCGGTAGGATTGTCTGCAAATCATATCCCGAACGTGCCATCAGCAGATCGAGTTCGTCATCCAATTTGATCTTCCGCCCCTCGATGCCATCACGGCGCGGGTCGATGTTGAGTTCCTGAACCAGCGCCTCAATGGATCTGCGTCCATCTCCAACGATACAAGGACGTTCTTTTTTATAGGCGGAAACAATGTCGCCGTTTATCGCGAGCAGTCTGTGATCGTGGCCTTCGAGATAACTTTCAACAACAATGCGCGAGTTGATTTTTGCGGCAATCTTGAATGCGCGTTTCACTTCGTCGCCACTAATCAACCCCGTACTTATCCCCTTGCCCTGCGATCCTGTTCGGGGCTTCACGACAACCGGGTAGCCGATATCCTTCGCGGCCCGAACGGCCTGGCCAGCAGTCTTGGCATCACGTTGTTCGGGGGCGGGGAAGCCATTGTGCTGAAGCACCGCCGCCGTCAGGGATTTGTCGTTGATCAGGCTGTTACTCAATCGCGATGGCTGTTCTGTAATCGTTTCAATATGAAGCTTGCGATATTTCCCAACGCCAAGGGCAATCCACCCGCCGCGCCCAAACAATGTTTCTCTTGGGAGATTAAACTTACGTGCCGCCCGGTTGAGCAGGTTTGTTTCCAGATGAAGCCTTTTCCGGCCATAGGTCCTGAACTCTTCAAAGCTGCTCAGGAAATCAAACTTATCCCCAGCCAGGCAATTATTTATCAAATTCAGCGCCAGTTCTGCAGCGGCTTCTGAAACACCAATATGTTCATATAAGATGACAATACGTTGATGTGGGCTTTTGCTTTCGCCGTATATTTTCCCGGTGTTCGGATTGGAGCGCGCGACACCTTGCGCGAAGATAATAATGTTCAGAAGCAGGCCCATAAGATTAAAGCGGCCCGGATTCTCAATACGTGCCCTGGTTTTTGCCAGCTCCGCACATTCCGATGGGAATTGGATTTCGATATCTTCAAAATGGGCAAAAAGCTGTGCCTTGAACCCATCATCCAGATCGCAAACAGCGCATCCTGCATATGCCCCGAGATCGTACGTCAGTTGGATAACTGATTGCGGACAATAGAGATTAACGCCCCGGAGGACTTTGGTCTTAGTATGTTGAATGCCAACCAACTCAGGTTTGGCGTCCGCCGAATCCTCTTCATTCTTTTCCATAAACGCCAACTTCCAACCTGAGCCACATGGCCATCACCGACAGAGTAAATTCACAAAATGCCAAAAAACAGCAGAATTTCGTTTAATTCCGTGCGCTACGGGTTATGTAAGAAGGACGCACGAAATCATCACCTCGGGAATCATGACTGAAACTTCTTTCGCTAACCTTTTACGCATCATCGGCAAAGGCCCGAATATGTCGCGGCCGCTGACACTGGATGAAGCGCGAACTGCTGCCCGCCATCTTTTTTCAGGCGCCGCAAACCCTATGCAGGTCGGCGCTTTCCTGCTTCTTCTTCGCTATCGGGCGGAAACGGCTGAAGAGATAGCCGGGCTTGTTGAAGGCGCACAGGAGGTTTTTACAGGACCGAAGCCAGATGTTACCCCTGATCTAGACTGGCCGACCTACGCGGATCGTCATAAACAGCAACCCTGGTATATCCTGTCTGCCCTGTTGCTAGCAGATAACGGCGTTCGCGTTTTAATGCATGGTGTGAAAGGGGCCGGTGAAGGGTACGCGCCGACCGGCCCCGTATTTGAAGCTCTCGGTGTCTCCCCAACCACTTCACTGACTGACGCTGGCCGTAAAATGTCTGAACGCGGTTTTGCCTATATCGACATTGAAAGCTTCTGCCCCGTTGTTGATGAGTTGTTTGACCTTCGCGATTCCCTTGGTGTACGCACCGTTATCAACACACTTGCACGTGCGTTAAACCCGCTTGCCGCGCCGCACCAGGTCATCGGGGTCGCTCACCCGCCCTATATGCCCGGCCATGCGGACGTTGCCCGCCTGCTTGGGCAAGCAAAGTGTGTGATCATGAAAGGCGGCGGGGGTGAAGCACAACGCAACCCACTGAAACCCTGCCGCGTCACAATTTCTGACAACGGAGACATCGGCGAGGAGACATGGCCCGCCTTAATGCCCGAAATTGGCGTTAACTGGCGAAATGAATCTCTCGACCCGGCACTTGTCCCCGCTCTTTGGCGCGGCGAAACTGAAAACGCCCAAGCCGAAGCAGCCGTCATTGCAACGGCTGGATTAGCATTGAAACTGGTGGGTAAAGCAGTATCATTTGAAGACGCGGACACGTTGGCGACAACACTGTGGAACGCCCGCAAAAAAGATAAATTCTAGTAGCCTGATTTTTGGAGCTAACAAATGTCCATAACCCCTATTCAACATAATTTCGAGTCCCTGCAGGAAGAACGTATCGATCTTGCAGCAGCGTTTCGCTGGACAGCGCGCCTAAACATGCATGAAGGCATCGCCAACCATTTTAGCCTGGCCGTTTCCGATGACGGGGCTTCCTTTCTCCTCAATCCTTTTGGGCGCCATTTCTCACGTATGTGCGCCAGTGACCTTGTTTTGCTCGACAGCAATAATCCGGCAGATGGTGAACGACCAAATATCGATCCGACAGCCTGGGCCATTCACGGTGCGATTCACCGCCGTCATGCCCACGCCCGCTGCCTTTTGCACGTCCATTCGAAATACGCCACAGTCCTCTCAACTCTTGAAGACAGCACTTTGCCGCCGATCGACCAGAACACCATGCGGTTTTTCAACAGAGTCGCTGTTGATAACGGGTTTGATGGCATGGGACTTGGGGATGAAGCGGAAAGGCTGGCCGGCGCGCTTGGCAATCATTCCACATTGGTCATGGGCAATCATGGCGTTCTGTTTGTTGCCGAAACTGTGGCGCAGGCTTTTGACAATCTGTATTATTTTGAACGCGCCGCCGAAACCGCAATCACGGCCTATATGACCGGCAAGGAATTACGCATCGCGTCTGATGAGGTCGCTGAAAAAACAGCCCGGCAATGGGAAGAGTACCCGGAATTCGCCAACCTTCATTTTACGGCACTCAAAGACATTCTGGATCAGGAAGAACCGGATTACAGAAACTAAAGGCTGTTAATCTGACGAAGGACTAGGTCAACCATCCCTCGGTCACTGCCAATTGCACCAAGGTAGCAGGTGTTTTGCGCCATTGGACTGGATACAATCTTCATTGGGATGTCATCAGCGGCATGCAATCCAGCTGCCGCGAACAAACCGACGACGTAAACCGGCCCCGATTGCCCGGACAACACATCATCAATCAACGGATGTTGATCCAGATAAGCCGTCTGAACCTCACGATACAGCCTTAAACGGCGAAGCCGGGAGGCGTGACGCTCGGTTGCCTGCCAGGATGCATCGCTGGCGGTTGAGCCATGACCGACGAGAAGAACACTCACCTCCTGATCATTTTGCCCGCTCTTCGCAACTTTTGCCGATACGCGGTTCGCGACCAAGCTGGCTAATCCCTCTGACAACCCGACGGGCTGGCAGCTGGAAATTTCACCAACTGAGTCAATTTCAGCGCAGGCAGCAGCGATCTGTTCCGGGATAATTTTTTTGGTAAATAATCCATCGCACATGAACATAGGCATTGTGAGAATAGGACGCGGTGAAAGCTTCTGAAACGCACCAGCAAGCCCAGGCTCACCATAAAGAACCGCCGCCTCGACAACGGCAAATATCCCGCGCGCACGCAATACATCCGCTTGTGCCAGTAACTGCCGGTTCGGTCCTGATAAGCGTTCAGAGCCATGCCCCACCAACAGCAGGCCATATTTGGACCAGTCGGAGAAACTAGTGGCTGGTTCCCGCTGAGAGGTTGATTTTGTTGTAGACATTATACTTTCCTGAAGGCTTCTTCATGGGAATGCGTTTTACTTCCTCAAGCGTTTTCGCGTCGTAGATGATCAGCGCCCCGTCTTTTTCCCAAATGCTGACCAATGCATGGCTGCCGTCACGTGTGAATTCTACATGGGCCGCCGTCTTGCCCGGTTTCGGACGCAGGGTTTTGACGATTTCAAGGGTGCGTTTATCAATGACGTGCATGGCATCGCGGTGTTTGCCGAAGAACACATCGACCCAGGCGTAATCTGAATTTTCATGACTGCGCATGAAAAACCCGGGTCCAAGCGTCTCAATCCGCTTCACCGTTTTCCAGGTTTCCATATCGATAACGCTGACGGAGTTCCCCTTTAAATGCGGCGTCGCCATCACATCGCGACCTTTGTATTTGAAGATGATCCCGGACCCGAGATGCGGCATGCTGGACAGTTCCAGATCGGCAATCTTCTTTCGCACATCCAGATTAACGACCTGACCTTTTTTCGCGTTTCTGGCCGCCCCCATGACTTCCGAATAGGCCTGATCAAAGAAGAAATCATCCATGTAATCATCGATTTTGATCCGCCGAATACCAAAAGGCTGCTCATGTTTGACGACAGCTTCGATCTGGCCTTTGCGGTAATTATGGACAAAATTTCCATAAATGGGTTCCGCTTCCGGGTCGTACGACAGTTCCCAAATTTCCTTGATGTCCTTCAAGGCAACAATAAAACTCAGACGCGGACGGGCGGTGTAAACCGCGCTGACACGCGATGTTTTCCCGTCTTCATCGGCAACCGGGATCACCCGAAACGCCGACAAATCTTTTGCATTCAAGATGACCAGCGAATGCGGCAGGAAGTTACCGACCATCACCCAGTTTCCATCAGATGAAACGGCAATGTTGCGGGTGTTGATACCAGCGCGAATTTCGGCGATCAGCTTGAAGCTGTGCAGATCATATTTGCTTACCCAGCCATCGCGGGACCCGAAATAGACGTAACGGCCATCCGGCGAATACTTGGCGCCGCCGTGCAAGGCATAGCGTGATGGGAAGCGTGCCAGCGGCTCGAATGTGTCGCCATCCAGAATGGTGATGTGATGATCGCCGGTTTCAACCACGGTGAACAGATTTAGCGGGTCTGCACCATGTTTGGGCTTGTCTGGCAAGGTCGCCGGGTCCGTATGGATAATATGGCTGGCCTTGATCTTCTCGATCGACCACTCAGGAACCTTCGCCAGTTTGCTGTAAACATAGTCAGCAACGTCACTGATCTGTTCCATCGATAGGGTTTTTGAAAACCCCGGCATCTGGGTCGCCGGACGGCCATTTGCAATGACCTTGAGCGCCCTTTTCTTGCGAAGCCGACGAAGATTTTCCGGCAATAACGCTGGCCCGATGCGGCCCAGGCGGTCGTCACCATGACACGCGGCACAATGTTGCTGGAATATGATTTGCCCCTGTTTTGCCTCTGATGCATTAGCCGCTCCACCCATCAGCAGAACCAGGGCGCCGAGCAAGGCTGCGCTAACCGACCGCATGGCGCTTTTTCCGGTAAGGTGTTGTCTCAATACGCTCGTCAGAATTAACAAAACCGATTTCCTCATCACTCAGATAACACGCCGGATCTTCAGCCCAGGGATCATTGGCAACCTGCAGGGCGCGGACCCGCGTGTTTCCGTTGCAGATCGAGAAATGCGCGCACCCTCCGCAGCGTCCTTTGATCTGGCGTGGCGTTTGTTTAAGTCCGGCCATAATCGGATCGGACGTATCCATCCAGATTTCCGAGAACGGACGTTTTTTGACGTTACCGAGATCATGGTGCCACCACATGGTATCGGGGTGCACATTGCCAAGGTTATCAATGTTGGCGACATTAATGCCGGAAGCGTTGCCGCCCCATTGCTGGAGCTTGGCCTGAATGTGTTCCGCTTTGGCCGGAAAATGTTTGCGTACCCAATGAAGCAGATAGACCCCGTCGGCATCGTTATTGCCGGTTACAAAATCACGTTCGCGACCAGCTCGGGCGTCTTCCAAAGCTGTTTCGAACAGTATATCCATGGCGCGCCTTGTGATTTCTCTGCGCGTATCATCCATTCGGTTTTTGTTGCCACGACCCGCATAATTCAGGTGCGACAGATAAAATTTGTCGATGTTCTCATCATCCATCAATTTCAGCAGTTCCGGCAGTTCATCCGCATTGTCCATGGTCATGGTGAACCTGAGGCCGACTTTAATGCCGCGCTCACGGCACATCCTGGCGCCGTTCAATGACAAATCAAACGCGCCTTCTTTTCGCCGAAACGCGTCATGCGTGGCGCCAATTCCGTCCAGACTGATACCGACGTAGTCATAGCCAATGGCGTCGATATCTTCGATATTGCTGCTGTCAATCAAAGTCCCGTTAGTCGAAAGCGCCGTATAGAAACCCATGTCTTTGGCACGTTTGGAAATTTCGAATATGTCCGGGCGCAGCAATGGCTCACCACCCGACAAGATCAGAACCGGCACCCGAAACCGCCTAAGGTCATCCATCACGCTGGACACTTCACCTGTGCTCAACTCGCCTGGAAAATCCGTATCGGCTGAGATTGCATAACAGTGTTTGCACGTGAGGTTACAGCGCCGGATCAGATTCCAGATGACGACGGGGCCCGGCGGGTTCCGTTTCGGGCCGACTGCTGTCGGAGAGACAAGCTCTTTCATAAACTGACTTATTCTGAACATATTCTGACCTCTCTATGCGACCAGCCGAAGGCCGGTTTTCTTGAGTATCCGGGTGCTGTAGAGCACCTCATGGGCTTCAACGCGTGCGCCCAGCAATTTGTCGATCGCGGTTACTTTTGCTTCGACCTCATCACGATCAAGGCCGTGCACCATGGCGAACAGGTTATACGGCCATCCCGGCAAGTGGCGCGGACGGCGATAACAGTGTGAGACGAAATCCAGCCCGCCCACTTCAGCACCAGCGGTGGCGATTGCATCATCGTGAACATTCCAGACCGACATGCCGTTCGCGCCATAGCCCAGCTTGTAATGATTGGGCACAGCGCCTATGCGGCGAATGACGCCTGAACCCAGCATGGTCCGCAACCGCGCCATCACATCATCAGGGTCAAGACCCAGGCGTTCAGCCAGAACATGATAGGGGCGCGAATCGAGCGGAAGGCCATCCTGCGTCGCCTTGATGATCAGCCGGTCAACGGCATCAATGATTTGTCCACTGCTCATACCGCCAACCTCAACCCGATATAGAACTCTTCCTGCTTCGGCATGTTGACGACTGGCAATCCAGTTTCCGCCTCAATTTTTGAAATCACCTGCTCAATGCGCTCCGGCGTTTCTGTCGCCAGCACGAACCACATGTTCATTTCATGGTCGCGAGCGTAATTATGGGCAACTTCATCATGCGCGTTGACCTGCTCCGCCACCGCGTCAAACCTGTCTTCGGGAACGGAAATCGCGGCCAGAGTTAATCCACCGCCCAGGCGTTCAGCGTGATACATCGGACCAAAACGACTAAGCATACCGGACGCCAGAAGCGCTTTGATCCGGCTAATCAAATCCGCCTCGGGAATTGCAAGTTTTCCTGCTACGTCAGCATAGGGATGCTCAGAGATCGGGAAACCGCCCTGTAATTCATTGATGATAGCGCGATCCATGGCGTCCATCAGGCGACGCCGCGTGCAAATTCAGGTGCATCGTGGGATTCAACTTCAGGTGCTGCGTGATAACGCGCGCCCTTTTGTTTGAAACACTTGCCGCTGAAAAGAACATCGCTCGGCCAATATTGCAGGCCGGTTTCTTTATTAAGCTCCTCAATCTGCTTGAGAACGGTTTCTCGGCTTTTCCCGTGGATCATACAAAACAGATTGTAGGGCCATTCCGGCAGGCTTCGGGGGCGTTCATAACAAAGCGTCACGCATTCAAACCCGATGACTTTATGCGCCAGGCCCTGTACCAATTGATCCGGGATATCCCAAACCACCATGGCGTTGGCGATATAGCCCAGTTCACGATGGCGCACGATGACACCGAAGCGCTTGATCACACCTTCGCCGACAAGGCGGCGCAGCCGTGACAATACCTGGCCTTCGCTCAACCCGAGCCATTTGCCAACATCCTCGTAAGGGTGTGGCGTTAAAGGCAAGCCATCGGCCAATGCACCAAGTAAGCGTTCGTCTATTCCATCGATCATCATTTTAGTTCAAACCCCAAATCAATATGGAAGGAAGTCAACAACGGGAGCGAAATTACCGGAAGTCCGGTTTGCTCTTCAATTTTATCAAGAACGGCCTGAACGCCTGCTTCATCAACAGCCGTTACAACGAACCACAAATTCAGGCGATGCTCGCGCTCGTAATTATGATTAACGGCTTCAAATCCACTGACAATTTCTGCGACTTTTGAAAGCCGGCTTTTAGGCACCTGCATGGCAGCCAATGTACTGGCACCAACCGATTGCGGCTTGACCACCGGGCCAATGCGGCTCACCACATTGCGTTTTTTCAGATCAGCAAGAATTTCAAGAAGCTCTTCTTCGGTAATACCCAAATTGCCGGCAATTCGCCCATACGGTCTCGGTTCCAACGGGAAGTCCCTCTGGAAATCGTTCAGAATGCGTTCTTCATTTTTGTTCAGTCGAACTGTCATAATCCGGTCCTGTGAGCACGCGCGGTCAGGAAAATACCGCTTGGTTTTTTGGCTCTTATTTCGGCGAGGCGTTTAAATGTCTCTGTGTCATACACATCAACCCGGTCCGCATCGCGAACCGAAATCCAGACCTGCTCACCTCGCGGTGTGAACTCAAGATGCAGGATCGCCTTACCGGGTTTGAACGAATGAATAACCTTTTGGCTCGGCACATCGATCACCTGAACCGTATCGTTCAGCGGATGGGCGAAGTTTACCCAAACCTGGCGGCCATCGGGGCGGGCGACGACAAACACCGGCTGCCCGTGAACAGGAATGCGTCCGACCTCTTTCCAGGTCCGCTGATCAACGACCAATACCTCGTGACGACCGACGGCAGGCAGGAACAACTGGTCCCCCGCCTTCGCCCAGCCTTCAAGATGCGGCATTTTGTAAACCGGGAGCTTTTTTTCACCTTTCCCGTAACCGTCAAGAATACGGCTCATGCCCTTTTCCGTTTGCCAGAGGTCAAGCTTTGCCAAGCCGTCCTCGCCAAACAATCCGGCGATATAGTAACGCCCGTCATCGGTAATCAGGCCGTCATACGGCAGCTTGCCAATGTCCTTGAATTTGGTGATTTTCGGTTTGTTGCCTTTTGAAAAATCGGCGATCCATGTTTCCCCGGCGTCGTAAAGACTGAACACGAACTTCTGGCCCGGTGCATCAACGAGGCCGATGGTTTTGGACCGAACGCCATCTGAATCAACAGCCGGAATATCGGCGACAAGCTCCAGTGTCTTGCTGTCGAAAACCTTCACGCCACCCGGTTTATAATTGGATACGGCGACCAGATTGCCATCTTGTGAAATGGCGCCGCCGATGCTGTTACCCGCCTGAATAACCCGGTTGACGATTACGCCGGAGAGCACATCAACCTTTGTCAGGCCACCGTCGCGTCCAAAAATATAGGCAAAGCGTTCGTCGCGTGAAAAAACCGCGGACGCGTGGCTGAGGTCACCAAGGCCGGTAACCGTCGCAAGCTCCGTGCGCCCGGTCGTCTCGATTAATTTCAACGACCCCGTCGCACGTTCGACAATGACGCCAAGGTCACCGGTGCCGCGAGAACTTGTACACCCGGCCAAAGATATGGCCGAAACCGCGAGCATTGCAATGAGTGCGGCTTTTATTAACCCGTTCATTCAGGCAATCCTTTTTTTAACTGCTCAATTATCCATTCCGCCTCGCCTTCGGCGAATTGTGAGCGCCAGGGCGGCATCGGCGTTTCATGAAGCCCGTCGAGAACGATCTCAGCCAGCGCTTCGGAGTCTTTTCCTTCCAAATCCTTGGGAAGCAACGACGACCCGAGCCCCCCTTTCATGGTCAGGCCGTGACACGATCCACAATCCTGACGAACCAGATTAACCAGTTCATCCTGCCGCTCACTCGATGGCTGTCCCGCCATCGCGGGCAACGAAAACACGAGGGGCAAAAATGCCAGGAGTGTTGGCAGGTTACGCACGTTCGCGCTCCTTCGAGTCTGCATCACTAACGACTGAGCTGTTTTCCGTGTAATCGAAACCGAGCGCTTTGGTCAGTTCAACAACCCGCCCGATGATAAAGAGCACAGGTCCATCCAGGTCTTTCTTCGCCAAATCTCCGGAAATTTCACCCAGAGTCGAAACCAGACAGGTTTGATCAGGACGAGTACCATTGTTAATAGCTGCAATTGCGGTCGTTGGCGGCAGACCGTTTGAGATCAGGCGCACGCAAATCTGCGGCAGATTGGTCACCCCCATATAGACAACCAATGTCGTGTTCGGATCGGACATCCCTTTCCAGTCCCAATCGAGCTCGTTTTCAACACTGCAATGACCAGTAACGAACCGAACCCCGTTGGCATAACCCCGGTGCGTTAACGGCAAGCCGACGGAAGCCGCGCAAGCTGACGCAGATGTCACACCGGGGATGACCTGAAAAGGAATATCGTTGTCATATAAATAGGCGGCTTCCTCGCTGCCACGCCCAAACAGGAACGGATCACCGCCCTTGAGCCGCATGACACGCCGCCCTTCCTTAGCCAGACTGACCAGCAGGCTGTTGATTTCATCTTGTGGCACAGGATGGAAACGTGGCTGCTTGCCAACATTGATGCGGGACGTCCCGACCGGCACCAAGTCCATAATTTCATCGGAAACCAGCCGGTCATAGACAACCACATCCACTTCATCGAAGATTTTGCGTGCCTTGATCGTCAACAGATCAGGGTCACCCGGTCCAGCTCCAACGAGATAAACTATTCCCGCATCTGTCACTATTAATCTCCTGTTTCTATATGGCTGTTGAGATCATGCCCGCACATTCTGATCGCAATAATGCAGACACAGCCCACCGGCTCTTTTGCCATTACGGTTTTCTAACATGGGGCAATTTCCACGCAATTGATCTTGATCAAGAACGTCCAGGAAAAATGCGCATCGCGGGATATGCGGAACCGGCAATCATAGATTGACCTCGGTTAAGGCAGAACTCCGGCGCTTGGGGTACATGAATTGTATTGTAAGCGGATATCTCAATGGAGAGATTAGTATGAAAACAATTAGCGTGAAGGCTTCTGCCATGGCCCTGGCTGTGGGCGTCGGACTAACATTCGGCATCACACCGGGAACTGTCACAGCCGCCGAACCTACGCTTTCCGAGAAGGATTTCGAGGAAGCGAAGAACCTGTATTTCCAGCGTTGTGCTGGTTGTCACGGTGTGCTCCGTAAAGGCGCAACCGGTAAAAGTCTCGAGCCCAAATTGACCAAAAAACTTGGTCAAAAACGTCTTGAAAAAATCATTACGTTGGGTACCGAAGGCGGGATGAACAACTTTGATGATTTGTTCAGTAAAGAACAGATCAAAAAGCTTGCCACTTATATCCAGATGGATGTACCGCCGCCAGCCGAAATGAACTTGGCTGAAATGAAAAAACGTTGGAAGACTTACATTAAGCCGTCTGACTATCCGACGAAACCCCAGCACAAACTGAACTGGGAAAACTTCTTTATGGTCATTCTGCGTGATGCAGGCATGATCGGTATTGTTGATGGCGACACCAAGAAAGTCGTTACTAAGGTCAACACCGGTTACGCCATTCACGTATTAAAAGAATCTTCTGACGGCCGTTTCTGGTTCACCCAGGGTCGTGATGGATTGATGTCCAAAATCGATCTGTGGATGAACCCGCCGAAAGTTGTCGCAACCGCACAGGTCGCATCCGATGCTCGTGATGTCGCCGTTTCCCACTACGGAAAATGGAAAGACAAATACGTCATTGGCGGCGGTTACTGGCCTCCGCATTTCGTTATTCTTGATGCGGAAACCATGGAGCCGTTGAAAGTTGTTTCCACGCGCGGTGTCAATGTTGACGGTGAATATGTAAACGAAGCCCGGGTGGCCGCCATTTACAACACACCGAATGCACCAACATGGATGGTTGCGGTTAAAGAACTCGGGCAGATGTGGCAGGTTGATTATTCCGATCTTGATAATCTCCGGATCGAACAGATCAACACCCACAAATTCCTGCACGATGGTTTCTTCGATCCTTCGCAACGCTACTTCCAGATCGCAGCAAACGCCTCCAACCGGATGGAGTTCCTGGATACGGAAACGCGTAAAGCCGTTGGTTCGCTCGTAACTGGCAAAAAACCTCACCCGGGTCCGGGTGCAAACTGGGTCGATCCGAAGTGTGGTCCAGTTGCAGGAACGACGCACCTTGGCGAAGGTAAAGTCACGGTCTGGGGCAACGATCCGAAGGGTCGCCCGGATATGGCATGGAAAAAATGCTATGACGTAGAATCCGATGGTCCAGGCCTGTTTATCCGTACCCACCCGAATTCTGATGTCGTAATTTTTGATCAAACCAAACATCCGGATCCTGAAGTCCAACAGGCGATCAAGGTCCTGGATAAGAAAACCGGCAAGATCATTAAGACGATCCAGGTAACGGATCAGGAATTTGGTCTCGCCGTGCACACCGAATTTAACGCTGATGGTTCCGAGTTTTGGGTATCCGTCTGGGTTCGCGGTGGCAAGAAGAACTGGAAGAAGGGTGAAATCGTTGTCTATGACACGAAAACCCTGAAGGAGAAGACCCGTATTAAAGGGCTCGAAACTCCGACCGGTAAGTTCAACGTATCTAACCGGGTACACCACAGAACTTAAACTCTGCGGTATTGGATCAGGCGGGCAATTTTAAAGATTGCCCGCCTTTTCCAAAATTTTTTTAGAACTTTGACGTTTTGAAACTGCCATTTCAGGCTGAATTACCAAAGTTGTGACCATGAAAAGGAAGTAGCTATGTTCGGGCGTTTGTGGAATTGGTTTTGGAGCCCCACCGGAAAATTTGCCTGGGGTGGTATTTTTATTGTTGGCGGCGTTGCTGGAATTATCTTCTGGGGTGGATTCAACACGGCCCTTGAGGTGACCAACACACAGACTTTCTGCATCTCATGTCATGAGATGGAAGATAATGTTTACGCTGAATACACAGAAACCATCCATTTCAAAAACCGCACCGGCGTGCGTGCAACTTGCCCGGATTGTCACGTGCCACGTCCGTGGATTTACAAAATGATCCGTAAAATCCAGGCGTCGAACGAGCTTTTACACAAGGCTCTCGGCACAATCGACACACCTGAAAAATTCGAAGCCAAACGCCTGACATTGGCGAAAAATGTCTGGCGGGCAATGAAACAGACCGATTCCCGTGAATGCCGCAACTGCCATTCCTGGGATGCGATGACTGCAGATAAGCAGAAACGCCGCGCCTCCAAGCGCCATAAAGGTGCAAAAAGAGACGGCATGACCTGTATTGATTGCCACAAAGGTATCGCGCATCGCGCAGTTCACCAACTTCTTGAAGAAGATGACGATCCTTATGATGGATTGCCTGACGCACGCCGCCTGATGTCAAAAGCTGATGAAGCGGCTGACAAGGCCGCAGCTGAAGCCGCCAGAGCCGAAGCCGAAAAAGCAGCTCGTGAAGCTGCATTGAAAGCGCAAGAGGAAGCAAAAGCAGCCGACGCCGCGAAGGCAGCGGAAACAGCAACAGCACCAGCAGCCACAGCTGCCCCTGCTGCCAGTGGCGGCGGCGATTGGGGCAGTGTCCCCGGACGCGACATCGTTTTGCTCTATCCAGGACAGGCTTCCCTCGAATGGGTTCTCAAGGGCAGCGATCATGGCGGTGCCCGGGCGGTACGCAAAATTGCCGATCGTTGCACGGAATGCCACGAAGGTGAGCAGGCCGACATGGGCAAAAAAATCGTCACTGGTGAAAAAGCCGAAGCAACACCGATCCCCGGCAAGCGTGGCTCAATCAAGGTCAATGTTCGCGCCAAACATGACGGCACGAACATGACACTTCGCTTCCAGTGGCCGGATGTTGGTCACACACCGGTTCCGTTCGTTGATGGCGGCAAGATGGATCCGGAAAACCAGATCAAATTGGCTGTCATGCTTGACGATGAAAAAGTTGAAATGGCGACAAATGCCGGATGTTGGGCAACGTGTCACCATGATTCGCGCTACATGCCGGACGCCCCAAATGCCGATGCGTTGGCCGCAGCCGCAGAAATTGGCAAGGTCATTGACACTAGCAATGGCGTTACCAAATACATTAAGGACAGCCGTACGGGGCTTGAATACAAAGGCAAGAACGGCAAAAAGCGTGGCGCCTGGGATAAAATGATCCCGGTTGGAGAACTGGAAACCAAATTGGTGGAAGGTGTCTATATGGATCTGGTTCGTTTCAGCAGCGGTCAGGGTGGAAAAACCGAAGTTGGTCGTATTTTGGCCCAGCGCGTTCTGAAAGAGACGGATAAACTTACGTCAATCGGTGTTCTGAAGGATGGCATCTGGACTGTTACGGTCACCCGTCCACTGAAGGCCACCCAGCCGGGCGGTGTTTCAATTGAGGCCGGCAAGCTCTACACCATGGGTTTTGCGATACATGATGATTACACGAACGCACGTTTTCACCATGTCTCGCTTGAATACAAACTCGGACTTGATAACAAGGACGCAGAACTGAATGTTGTTAAACAATAACGTTCGAACCTTCAGGAACGGGGTGATAGGGGCTTTCCTTATCACTCCCGCATTCCTCAGCTCGTCGGCGGCACCAGCGAGCAGTGGGGAAGTAGAAGTAACGCCTGAACGCACCAAGATTTGTGCCAAGGCAGACAAACGTTATGCGAAACTTTATCCAGACGCGAAAGATGACGGTTCCGTTGTTGTCAAACTCTACAAATACAACTTCTGCCCGGCCAATGTGACGGTTAAACCCGGCACCAAAGTCCGTTGGATCAATGTTGACCGGCGGACGTCACATAGTGTGTGGTTAAAAGAGGCCAATATGGACGAATCAGAGCGCTTCTTTCCGGAAGAAACCTGGGCGTTTACATTTGCAACCCCTGGCGTCTATCCCTATCTATGTGGCCCGCACTGGAAGGATGAAGGCATGAGAGGCTTTGTCCGGGTTGAACCGTAAGAAAATTTCTATATGTCCGTTCTTTTAACATATGCCTTTCGGCCATTTTTCTTGTTCTCGTGCCTTTACGCCTGCGTGGCGATGATTGGCTGGCTGGCCTTAATTGGCCTGCACGCAGCGGGTGGTCAGGTACTTGAGATATCGATCTCCATGCCGCCCTATCAATGGCATGCCCATGAAATGCTTTATGGTTATACGATTGCCGTGATCACCGGGTTTTTCCTGACGGCGGTACCCAATTGGACCGATACCCGTCCTGTGCAAGGGGCGACGCTGGGGGCGTTGGTTGCTGCCTGGATCGCTGGGCGCCTTGCGATCTGGTTTTCGGCGTACCTCCCAGCCCTGCTGGTTGCGGGACTTGATTTATTGCTTATTCCTATGCTGCTGGCAATGGTCATCAAAGCGCTGATGGCGCGTTTCTCTAAGCGCAACCTAATCTTCCTTCCAATCCTGTTCGCCTTGTTTTGCGGCAACGCCCTGGCTCATCTGGAACAACTGGGCTGGACCGAAGATACGACAACAATGGGCCACACACTGGCGCTTAACGTCATCATTCTCCTGATTGTGATCATCGGCGGTCGGGTCGTTCCCGCGTTTACGACCAGCGCGCTTCGCAAAAAGGGCGAAGAAAACCTGCCGCAATCCCATAAACCTCTGGAACTGGCGTCCATCCTATCCGTCATTGCTATTGCGCTTGGCGATCTGGCTGGTCTGGATGATCAGATCAGGGGCGGTTTTGCCATATTCGCCGTCATCGCCAATACACTTCGCTTCGCAAACTGGTGCGGGATGAAGACATTGTCTGATCCCATCGTCTGGATCATGCACCTTGGCTACGCTTGGCTGATTCTCGGCCTGATCCTGAAAGCCGTCGCGCTGTTAAGTCCGCTATTGGTTGAAGCAACGGCGCTCCATGCCCTGACTGTCGGCGCAATTGGTTCAATGACCATTGGCGTGATGACACGGGCCAGCCTGGGCCATACAGGGCGCGTGATTGTCGCGTCACCAATGATGGTTCTGGCCTACGCAATGGTATCTCTAGCCGCGCTCACGCGCGTCCTCGGGCCAATGCTGATGCCGGAGTATTATAATGAAGCAATGCTGGTGGCAGGGTTCTTGTGGATCGGCGTTTATGCAATTCTGTCATCTGTATTCTGGCCGATGTTAACGAAACCCCGGATTAATACATGATCATTACGTAATTAACACCTGATCGATTAACAGTTAACCGTTACCTGCATTTCAACAGCATCAATCTGGCAATAGTCATACAGCGCTTCGACGTCGGAAATAACCACACGATTCTGTTCCGTTCGCACACCCTGCTTGCGAAGTTTTGCAAGAATTCGTGACAGACTTTCCGGCTGCATGCCAAGGCGGCGTGAGATCAGGGTTTTATCATAGGGTAATACAACAACAGCAGCCCCCTCTTCAACCGAGCAAAGGCGCAACAGAAATTCAACAACGCGCTGCGTCGCTGAACTGGTTTTCAACTGCTCCACGTCAACAACAAAGCCGTGCAGGTGCTTCGACATAGACGCCAGCATATTGAGCGCGATTTCGGGTTTTTCCCGGATATAATTGCGAAACACACTACCAAGAATGGGAACAACACGGGCATCTTCCGCAACCTGCGCCGTTGCCGGATAGCCCTGCTCAAGAAAGGCTGCAGCTTCAGCAATGGTTTCGCCGCGGGTAAATACGCCAAGCACGGCTTCGTTACCGTCCAATGTCTCGCGAAATACTTTTACCCATCCGCTGAGAACGACATAAAAACAGTCTGCGGGATCATCGCGATGAAACAATACACCACCTTTTTCAACATTCCGCGGCACACTGCCCTCCAGAATGTTGGACAGGAACTCCGGCGTTAATCTTGTGAAAAGCGGTAGTTTGCGAACAATTGCCAAATCTGTTTCGGTCAGCATACAAGCACCTTATCTAAACGTTTATCAAATTCGGGGCCAATATGTCAGATTAGATTTTTTTCGGCTTTGACCTATGTCAAGGCAGCGATCGATCGTTCGATCATAATTGGCGTCAACTTTTGAAGCTGGGCAAACGGCCCATTCACAGTTCACAGCCAGACGAAGGGCGATTGCCATGGATTATGAAGCATTTTTTCAGGGTTCCGTTGACACTATCAAATCAGAAGGGCGTTATCGGGTGTTTGCCGATATTGCCAGACAGGCCGGGAATTACCCGCAGGCAACCAATCGACGGGACGGCGCAACTGAAGACGTAACCGTCTGGTGCTCAAATGATTATCTCGGCATGGGCCAAAGCCCGGTCGTTCTAGATGCTGTAATTGATGCTGCCAAAACATATGGCTGTGGCTCAGGCGGCACCCGCAACATTTCCGGCACCACGCACCTTCATGTGCTTCTGGAACAGGAACTGGCGGACCTTCACGGTAAGGAAAAGGCGCTGCTGTTCACGTCCGGGTTCGTGTCCAATGATGCAACCATCTCAACAATTGCCAAGCTGCTGCCCGATTGCGTTATTTTTTCCGACGCCTGGAACCATGCATCCCTGATCGATGGCATTCGTCACAGTGGATGTGAGAAGAAAATCTTCCGACACAGTGATGTTGAACATCTTGAACAACTCCTTCGCGAAACAGATGCAGACTGTCCGAAACTGATCGTCTTTGAATCTGTTTATTCCATGGATGGCGACGTGTCCCCCATCGCCGCGATCTGCGATCTGGCTGACAAATATAGCGCCATGACTTACCTTGATGAAGTCCATGCGGTTGGCCTCTATGGAGAACAGGGCGGCGGCATCACCCAGCGCGATGGCGTTGCGGACCGCTTAGACGTTATTGAAGGCACCCTTGCCAAAGGCTTCGGCCTCATGGGCGGCTATATTACAGGCTCTGCCGCCCTGGTTGATGCCGTGCGCTCAAATGCACCGGGCTTTATCTTTACGACCACCCTGACGCCCACGGTTGTCGGTGGTGCGCTCGCGTCCGTCAAATATGTGCGCGCGCATAATGAGCTACGTGTTCAGCATCAGGAACGCGCCGCCAGGCTCAAGGGTCTCATCGAGGAAGCTGGTTTGCCATTAATGGAATCCGTAACTCACATCGTTCCTGTCTGGGTCGGTGATCCCATTCGCTGCAAGCGGGCGACCGACATGCTGCTGGAAGAATACAATATCTATATCCAGCCCATTAACTACCCGACCGTTCCAAAAGGAACAGAGCGGTTGCGTATCACCCCGTCACCATTACACACGAATGCCCATATGGATGAACTGGTCACGGCGCTGATTGATGTCTGGGCAAGGCTGGATATGAAACGGGCAGCTTAAAGTCGGTCAAATTGTCGAACGCTGCGTAAGCTGATCGTACAACCCCATGGCCCGCGCCATCAGGGGACCGTCGTCATGATCCGTTGAAACGGGTGACAATGCGTGAACGGACCTAGCCTTGGTGCTGAATTGATCCGGGTCTTCTGTGCCGATCATTTCTCCCAGACGGCGAAGCGATGTTTCCGGCATTTCACATAACTTCTCGAAATTAACCAGCACCACATCACCATCAGATTGTTCAAGCAGATGCTCGGCAAATGCGCACCAGTAGCTGAGCCAGAACTTACTTTCTGATGGCGACAGGTCGCTTCCGCGCTCATACCAGTTTGAAATGTTGATGGGTTTCAGCAGGTCGCCGAAATCAAAATGCCCGATGGCTTTCATGTAATCTTTGGCGAAGGGGTCTTTCGCATGAAGGTCCGAAAACCGCTGTTGCTGGTGACGTGACGACGCGACAAAGTCACGCGGGTTTCGGAACGGTACCACAAATATCGCATCCGGGAAAAACCGCCGGATAAATTTGCGCCTTGCGAAATTGACATTATTTTTTGAGACGTAGCGTCCGATTATCCCACCATCCTTCGCGCCGAGCGTAATGATTTTACGGATATGGTTTTTATAGAACTCTTCAAACTCACCAAGCGGGTCCGGGTCATGCCCCTCCCACATATTGATGAAATCGCCGTTATAATGCATGGGCCAGAAAGCCTGCCACAGCGCCTCTTCAAAGGCTTCCGGGCTATCATAATCAATCATCATGCCATCCCCGTGCGCGCGTTCGCGGCGATCCGTCTTGACCTGAAATCGGTGTGAGAGGGCATGCCACATCATCGGGCAAAACAGGAACGGCATGTTACGGTAGGTATGCGACGTGAATTCCGGCGAGGCGTTTATGACTTCCAGCAGCAACGTTGTGCCCGAACGCGGCAAAGACGTGATGAAAACCGGGCGATCAACATGCACTTCTGAAATCCGCGCGCGCCAGATCCGATCTTCCATATCCGACAGCGCGCATTGCGCCCATACGCCTTTGAACGCGAGGTGATGAAGCGTGCGCTCGATACGGGAATAGGTGCCGGGCCCGGTCATCGTCGGAGCCAGGCTGCGCATATGGCCAGGGCACACATGCCCGCAATTATTTCCCACCGCAGCAACAGGGCAAGCACGTCATTCATGGCCGCAAGCCCGAGCAGATCAAGGACAAAAAGAATGATGAACGGCACAACAAGCGCCGCCCCTGCCCGCCCGGTAAATTGAACAAAAACACCGAATAAATTTAATGAGGCCTGGCGAATTTGGCTCTCTTTCTGATCTTCCGAAATTTCCTTGGCACCAAGAACCGCGGCGGCGTGGCGCCCTTCCTCCATTGCGGATTTAGCGATCTTGGCGATACCCAGCCATCGGAACATGATGATAAATGCAACACATGCCAAGCTGGCGGCGAAGGGGATCAATGTGGTGGGTCTTCCTTCTCGGCAAGCGCCCGTTTGCGGAAAAGGCGCCTGAGCGGATACCAGAGGAAGCCGATGATCGCGAGAACGATGGCCCCAACCAACGCCAGTAAGGAGCCGATAGCCGACAATCCTGCTCCGGGACCAATATATGCGAGCGCCATATCAGGGAACACGACAACTCCGACCAACCCTGACAGCAATATACGATACACCATTACTTCCTCTCCAGAACCTCAGTATACCGGACCCCATAAAGTATGAAAACCGCCGCATTTTCCCGACGCAGTTCCGGGAAATTTTCTAATGATGAAACATCGTGAATGTTATTAAACACCCGATATACCTGCCCACCCGGAATTCCGATCTCAATTCCAGTTCCCTGCAATGAAAAGGCAACCAATGCCCGCTTTCGATCTTTTGAAACTTCAATATGCCCAGACTGCTCGCTGAACAAATTACGATATCGCGCTTCGGTTTGCTTGTTCGGAAACACCGTCCTTTCGCGACCGGTATTCAGATCCACCATCAACATACGTGACGGGCCTCCGTTATCATCTGCACCGTGATTATCAAATAAAATAAACCGGGCACCATCATAATGTTGAACGCTATGCTGCTGGAAGAAATTCCCCCTTACCAGTTTTTTGAATTTTCCATCCTTGGCGCTGATCACCCCGAATGCACTTATATTCCGCATGGAGACAATAATGTCGCCTTTTTCCAGACCACTTCCATCGAGCCCTTCATCATCGTCGATAACATCGACAAAATTTATATGTATGGGGTCACATCCATCAGTCGAATGTTGGAGAACAGCGCGATATGGAGAGGTCAACAACGCCTCAAGAACTGCTATTTCACGCAATAACTGACCATCAGAAGCAATATGCCGGATCACGCCATACATGGCCTTTCGGCTGGAACACGGCATGCCGAAATCCCGCCAGGGACCGTCTAGTTTGATTGGTGCCCGCCCAATTCGGATTGCGGGAACCATAGCTGTTTCGTCAGTCAATAAGTGCGGCCAATGATGACTGTAATCGCGGCGAAACCAGATCGGATGGCCGTCAGGATCAATTCGCGCAATACCATTTCCGTAAGGGAAAGTGTACTCCCCCTGAAACGTTACAAGTAAATCTCCGTTCCCATAAACCTCAATACCAATCGGATTTACATCGCTTGAGAAATCAAACATCAAGTCTTCATAAGGATATTCCTTAACTCGATTCTTGGCCATAATCTCATTTGGCCGATAGGGAACCACTTTTACGACTTTACCTTCTGCCGAATAAAAAACGGCAAGGCAGCCGTACCCGGGGCATAAGTCCAGATATTGGTTTAACCCCCCATACATTATAACTGGACGCGCGTTATCATCCCTGGTTTGTCGTTTCACCCGATTTGCATATACGTCCGAAACAGCGATATCCGAAAACTCTACATAATTCCCTTTCGAGACCTTAAACAGGGTTGCATCGGCGAGAGTGTTTATCGTCAGTGCCGCTTCGCGGATCGTCTGATACGGGAAGATTTCAAACCGCCCAACAACGACCCCGAAAAGGAAGGTGAAAAAGCTGATCGACAATACAAAAAACAAAAGTGAGAGTTTTTTTTCCATGCCTCGGCCTGCTCTCAGAGCCCAAGTATCTGTCTGGCCTCGTCGGGGCTGGCGACCTGACCGCCGATGTTTTCGATAATACCAACGGCGCGCTCAACAAGCGCCGCGTTCGATGGGGCTAACTCGCCGGCTCCCAGATAGATATTGTCCTCCATCCCGACGCGAACATTGCCGCCCAGCAGAACCGCTTGCGCAACCATCGGAAACTGCTGGCGTGATATACCGAAGGCCGACCAGAGCGCCCCTTCCGGCAGGCAGTCACGCATATGCATCATGGCTTCCGGTGTTGCCGTCGCCCCGTAGGATATGCCGAGGCAAAGCTGGAAATACGGCGGGGTTTCGATATGACCCTCCGTGATCAGATCCTTCGCCAGCTCAATCTGGCCCGTATCGAAAACCTCGATCTCCGGTTTTGATCCCGCTGCCTTTGCCCGGTCCGACATCTCGCGCAATATATGAGGCGGGTTCAGAAAGACCGATTCCCTGAAATTCATGGTCGCCACATCAAGCGAGCAGATCTCCGGTTTCAGAACTTCAATATGGTGCAGCCGCTCCGCCGCCGACGCCAGAAGGGTGCCTTCGCCAACGATTTCAGGGTCCATGTTTCCGGGCTTGAAAGTAGCCCCCGGCCCGGTCGTCAGATTGATGATCATATCAGAACCACTGTCCCGAATGCGCTCGACAACTTCTTCATAATGCTTGAATTCCATGGACCGCAGCGTCGTTTCGGGATCGCGCACATGGATATGGACGACCGCGGCCCCGGCTTCGGCTGCCGCCAGAGACGAATTGGCAATTTCTTCCGGCGTTACAGGAACCGCCGGATTTTTCCCCGGTGTCGGGGCGGAGCCGGTAACGGCGCAGGTGATGATGGTTTTCTTGGGCATTAAATAAGCTTCCTCAATATTTTCGCTAACCGTATCCCTGATCTTCCGCGAAGGGAATGGGTTTTCAGATGTTTATGAACGATACTCGCCGATCATCCCTCCACCCTTGTTGGGGGGAGGCTGGGAGGGAAAATAGGATTGATGGCCATCACAACAAATCACAACAAAACACAACACTCTGACCCACGCGATGTTGCGATTTTGGAATAACTCCCTGCGTTCTGCGGTTTTTCAAACCCTGGCTTTTCCAAAACACGAACAAAACACAACATTGCCACAACACCTTCACAACATTTTTCCGGAACGTTGGCATCAATGTTGGGATTTAGTTGCCCAATAATCCCGCCAAAACACACCTGTAACAATCCAAACAATCCCCCTGGGATCGTCTGGATTCCAGAGTTTATTCAAAATCGCAAACAACAAACAGTTCGACGGACCAAATTCGCCGAAGGAATAAATAACGCATATTTACTTATAATTGTCAAATTAAAAGGAATTAAGGCATAATTTAGGCGCGTTGTATCAATATATTGGCCTAAGCCGATATCCAGAATAAGAATTTCGGGGACATGACCAGCCCCCAATGGGACCCGGGTCGTGTACCCTAATTTCGGGAGTTGGTCTCATAGATGAATGGTTTTCTGAGATTCCAAGTTGCCGGATTTGACTTCCGGTTATCGGGGAGAAGCGGACGTGAAATGCCACCGGTGAAAACTTCTCAGTTTGACCCTTGGCGGACTCCTTCTCCCAATTTCGAAGGCCCGAACTGTTCCGTGACTTTCCCTACGGTGCGTATTGGGTCGGCGGGAACCCAGTTTATTGCGGTTGGTCCGCATACATTTTCAACGTGAAACTGAAGACCGATCCTCCACCCTTCGCGCTCTCGACGCGGATTTGACCACCTTGCCGTTCTACCAGTTCCTTGCACAGATGCAGGCCCAGTCCAGTTCCGGTTTCGCCACTGGTACCGACCGTCGAATTGACCTTATCCAACCGAAACAGTTGAGAAATTTTGCGCTTTGACAAGCCGATTCCGGTATCCGAGACGGCGATCTCGGCCCAGTCACAGCTTTGCTCCGCTGTTACCGAGACGCAGCCATTTTCTGGCGTAAATTTAATCGCGTTACTGATTAAATTGCGCAGGATCGTATCAACCATGTGGGCATCAGCGTAGACAGGACGCTCAAACATCGTACCGCTTTTGATACGAATGTTTTTCACCGCCGCCGCAGGGTCAAACCGGGCCAAATTGGTATTGATCAACGTGCCGATGTCGACGGATTCGGGTTCAAATTCAACACGGTCCAACTGAACCCGCGACCAATCAAGAAGATCTTCGAGCAATTTATACGCCTGATCGGCAGCGCGATTAACCAGTGATCCGTATTCAGCCACTTTGTCGGGGGGCATCGTTATGGCCTTGGTTGCAAGAATTTGCGAAAACCCGAGTAAGGCATTAAACGGGCTTTTCAGATCATGGGCTACGATCGAGAAAAAACGATCCTTCTGGTCGTTCAGTTCTGCCAACTCGTCACGCGCTGACGTCAAATTCTCGGTCAGTGAAACCAAATCTGCCGCCTGCGCTTCGAGCCGCTCTTCCCGGCTGCGAAGTTTCGAAACCTGTTGTTTGAGGCGTTCTTCACTTTCACGCAACGAGTTTTCAGTCGATATCAGATTAGTGATATCAGTGCGTATCGCGATGACGGCATTTTGAGCTGTCCGTAGGTTTCGGCTGAGCAACCAGCGGTCATTTGGCGCACGTTGGACATAAACCTCGCCTTTCGGGTCCAACAACCCGTCCAGGCGGTGTTGCAGATAGTCATCGGGTGTCATGTCTTGAAGCTTGTGAAACCCCAATTCAACAGCCCGCGCCATAATGTCGTCATAGTGCGCGCCGTAGACCATTGCCGGTTCCATTCCGGGGAACATGTCGAGATAGGCTTTGTTGCACAAAACCAGGTTTTCTGTTTCGTCATAGACGACAAACCCTTCTTGAAGGGTCTCCATCGCATCAGATAGCCAGTCGTTGGTTTGAAGCAGGCGCCGCTGGCTTTCCTTGAGTTCCGCCACTTCACGACGTAGTTGCTCGATTAATCGGTCCGGGTCACTGATTTCTGCCGAATCATGCCGGTGTTTTTCCATAGACATGCACTCTCCGCGGGGCATCCAATAAGGGCTTTAAATGTCAAATCAGCGGTCTAATCGAGATCTCGGGCTCGAGTGTAGAACTGAAACCAGAACATTAACTAAAACCACATACGAACGTAGTCGACTAAGGGGGATATGGAAACACTCCTCGTGGCCAAGCTGTATCCACCTCTTGAGTGGATTTAGTTTGGGAAATGGTGTTTCGACAACAGGCTAGAGCTGGCGATGGCCGTTATCAGTAATTACATTTGGATGAAAACTGAAAGGATGGGTTTCTATGCCGGTACATCTGACCATGACCCAAAGCGTAAAACGGTCAGCCTCATCCCTTGGCACCCCGGCGACCCGGTGGTTGGTTCATCCGTACCGGCGGCGGGAACGTGACGGTGACCGTCGTCCCTTTACCGAGCTCACTCTCAATCTCAAGCGTTCCGCCGTGCAGCTGCATTAGGGACTTCGCCACAGCTAGCCCGAGGCCGGCGCCTTTGTGGGCGCGGGTATGGCCGTCGCGGACCTGACCGAATCTCTCCAACACAATGGCAATGTCTTCTTCGGCGATGCCGATGCCGGTGTCCCGTACCGCCATCGCCAATCCGCCATCGCCCATAATCTCGCCACTCACCATGATCCGACCGCCCACAGGGGTGAACTTGATGGAGTTGCCGATGAGGTTCAAGAGAACCTGCTTCAAGCGCAACGGATCGGCATGAAGCAGAGGAAGGTCCGCCGCCACATCGAACGTCAAGGTCACACCGGCCTCTTCAGCCCGATCGCTCACCATCATTTCGCAGGCGGCAGCGGTTTCCGCCAAATCGACCTCTTCTTTTTCGATGCCAAGCTCTCCGGTCTCGACCTTTGAGATGTCGAGGATGTCGGCGATGATCCCCAATAGATGCTCGCCTGAATCGTTGATGTCCTTCGCATATTCCTGATACTTGCTCTCCAGAGGCCCGAAATAGCCTCCCTTAATCATCTCGGAAAAGCCGATGATGGCATTCAAGGGTGTGCGCAGCTCGTGGCTCATGTTGGCCAGGAACTCGGATTTGGTTTGGTTCGCGGATTCGGCTTCCTGTTTTGCGAGTTCGGCCTCGTCTTTCGCCTTGCGCAAATCGCGTGTGCGCGCCTTGACCTTTCGCTCAAGTCCCTGGTTCGCCGCGTCAATCTCTTCCATGGCGGAGTGAAGTACCATCTCAGCTTCTTTGCGTTCGAACACACGACCCAGCTGGAGCCCGATGTGGACAAGGCTTTGCATGAGTTCGTGATCCCGCGAGACAAATTCGTCCGTGTAGAACTCTAAAACGGCAATAACGGTATCTTGAGATAAGACGGGTAGTGCAAACCCGGATCTGACGACAACATCGGCTTTCGCATTAATTACCCGAGAAAAATTTGCATCCTCGTTCACATTTTCGATCCATTTCGGTTCGCAGCTCTCGAATACCCTGGATACCAACCCCGTCCCAATCCTCATTTTAGTCTGCCCCGTGATGTCGTGGAAGACGGAGAAGCGCTCCGGGTCATCCAGATGCCAAGCTTTCGTTGGCACCAAACAATCGAGTTCCCTATCTTCTCGAAAGTAAGCGTGCCCGACAGGCCATCCGGTGAAGGCGCAGATCGTATCCAAGCAGGTCTGCATCGCTTCCTCGAAATTGGTCGATTTGTTGGCGTCAGAGGCGGTTACTCGAAGCAGTTCAACGAGCTTGGTTTGCTCTTTCAGCTCCTCTTCGGCCCGCTTGGTTTCGGTAATGTCGGAAAGCCAGACCATGACGGTTTCTTCACCAGCGAAGGTGAGTAGCCTCCAGTTGGAAGAGGCCCACCAGACCGTGCCGTCGGGTCGTTTTCGTTGCTGCTCGAGTGCGTTAACGACGCCATCCCGCTTGAAGGCGACCCAACTATCCTCCCGGTCGGTGGGGTTGACATAGCTTTCCACGACGTTTTGCTCAATAGTGACTTCGTCCGATCCACCACCGATCATCTCGGAAAATCGGCGATTGATATAAAAGTTTTTCCTATTGGCGAGTGAGACAATGGAGACGCCGAAGGGGCTGTTGTCCAGGATCTGGATCAACCCCGCCTCGCTTTCGCGCTGCGCTTTAAGGGCAGAGCGCAATTGAAGGGGTCTATTGAGGAGGACGAAGATCAGAAGCCCAACAACACCGGCTAAGGCAATGCCAAATACCCAAAGGTTTATGCGCTCTGATGCGTCACCACCCCAACCTTCCACCGGCAGGGCGGCTATCTGCCACAAACCGTTTGGCAAGGACACTCCGAGAACCACCGGGTTTGCATCAAACAGGGCCTCTTTCCCGTAAAATACCGCGCCTTCCTCTCCCAGGCCGTCCCTACCTCTTATGGCATATCGCAAGCCGGTATCTAGCTCCGATAAACCCCCTTCCACCAGCAAGGGTTCCAAATCAATGAGGATGATCGAGAACCCCCAAAACTGTTCCTTTTGCTCACCTGTTGATGGCAGGAAAATAGGCAGACGCCCGATCAACGCAACGCCCCCTTGTAGCAATTCGAGTGGACCCGCAACAATGAATTTACGTTCCCGGATGGACCGTTCAACGGCATCGCGCCGGATCGGATCGGCCCTCAAGTCAAGTCCCAGGGCCGCTTCGTTACCTTTGAAGGGATTAATGTATGTAACAATGCCATTCGGGGCCAATTGGAGGCTTCTGATGCCCTTGATATTTTTCAATATCTCGTTTGAGAAGGCTTGGAACTCGTCTGCAAAGGCATCGGGCCGGTTAAGTCTGATCTCGTCGCTGCTCTTGACTAAAGCCGCTATGCCTTCGACGAGGCTCAATCGGGAATTAAGAGCCGCCTCAATTTTGGAGCGAACCGTACTTAATTTTCCAATAATCGCGCTACGTTGTTCTTCAAGTTGCCTTTCAACGACTTGGGCGTCGACAACCCAAACGACGGCTATGCATATGGCCGCAGCCAAGGTACCAAAAACCATTGATGAAAGACGTTCATTCTTCATACTTGAGGCCGGAGCTGGGGGTTTTCAGCGCAGAATTCAGTAACATAGCGGCCATTGGAATTGCGTCGGGCGACCAGAATATCGAAATGTTTGTCGGCCGAAACCAGAGTAGGCCGCCAAAAGCCGCCCTGCAAAGATCGGCGACTAACGTCACGGCAACATAGAAATTTGATAGCGCTGCTAGCCTGATCGCCATTGACGTCCTCCGGGCGGCAACTGTGACTCACATGTTTGCATATGAGAGAATGCTACATGCATATTATGGTACGTCAAAGGCGAATCTGTTTCGGCAACATGAAATGCGATCCGCCAAGCCTCAGTCGCTATGGAATCGCCCAAACTAAATGAAATGGCCAGGCGAACTGATGTCCGTTCATGCCTAGATTCAGAAGTTCTCAAGCCTGTCTGTTTTGGTCCGCTGTTGCGAGGAAAGCGGAAGTCATCCGCACGAGTTCTGCATTTTCAAATTCGATGTTCGTTTAGAGAGGGTAGAACGGACCTTAATCCGGACAGGCATTTTCGTCTCCTGTTGACTTCCAGCTCGGACATTTGTCACGAAGGTGGTACGGATTGATTTACATTCTACGCTTAAATAGCATCGTAAAGGACCACCTGAAAATTTGCCGATGTGAAGTCGTCTTCAAAGACATGCGCCAACTCAATCATATTCTCATCGTCCTTTTCGCAACACCAATTGATAGTTACCGTGTTTCCGGTGGTTGCGCATCGTTCGAGAATATCAAAAAATTTGGAGAATGCTCGGCCGGATCCGCTGTTGAAATAAGATAACCTCAATTCAAACAAGACATCTGATGCTGACAGAGATTCCAAGTGGTTTTCGAGTTTGGTTAGAATTGGATCAAAAAATTCAACGCAGTTTTCCGGATAACTCGTCCCGGAAAAAGAGAAGGTATTCGCGAAAAAATCGAAATTCACTTGGGGACAAGGTTCCTTACCGACAATGACCAGCTTTTCGTTTTCCATGTATTACCTCACAGATATGCTGCAATTGTGAAAAAATCTCTGTCGTGACCCGCAGACTCGAAACTGAAATCAAAACCGAGCTTGGCTTCCCGGACAATTTCATACTTGTTTTTGAGCGTGTTCCCGATTCCTAGCAGAATATCTTCTGACATATAACCGCTGAACCAGAAGGATATTCTGTCACTCAACATGCCATTATGTATGTTTTGAACGTTCATCATCTAACCCTCGTCATTCACATCGCTCAATTGGAATCCGATTATTGTAACGTCATCCCGTCTCGGTTCATCACCTTGGTAGGTTCGAAGTGTGTTGATTAGACTTTCCCCTTGCTCAAAAATCTCCAATCCGTCGGCGGCAAGAACAGCGTTCTTGAACCGTCGCTTTCCGAATCCGTGCCCACGCTTGCCACCTGTCTGGTCAAATACCCCATCACTGGCCAAGAATAAGGCTTCAATATTGGAACGGGAAATCTGGGTGACCTCATAGGTCTGATCGGTTACAGCCGATATAAACCCTACACCGTCGCGAGATCCTTTACACTCTTCAACCGCCTCCGCACTTTTCACAAACAGTGAAAACCCAGCACCACAGAAGAAGACTGAATCGTTATCATTCGGCATGTAAACCATGCCAACTTCCATACCGTCGTCGGACAGGGGGCGTTCTGCATCTTGGCCGAGGACCGTTTGTATTCGCCCGTTTATACAACCCATCAACTGACGAAGCTGGCCCGGTGGCGTTTCTCGTAATGAACGGTTGAGAGTTGCAGTCGCGATGAGAGTCATAAATGCGCCGGGTACACCGTGCCCGGTACAGTCCCCGAGCGCCAACAGGCGCCCTTCTCCCCAATCCCGTATCCAATAAAAGTCCCCGCCGACGACATCCTTGGGCTCCCAAACAACGAAATGGTTTCCCAGAGCCTCCCCCAGCGTATCGTCGTCAGGCAACAGGATTTTTTGAATATTGCTGGCGTATTCGATGGACGACGAAATTTGAGAATATGCATCGTCCAGTTTTTGCTCTGCGCATTTGCGATCCGAAATGTCCCGTACGGAAGCCGCGATCCATAGCTCGTCGCCTGTTTCAATTGAACTAAGGCTAATCTCGACCGGAAATTCTTCGCCACTTTTCTTGACCGCAATGAGATCCATACCTTGCCCCATCGATCTATTCGATGGCTTCTCGACGAAAGAACTGCGAAGCCCAATATGTTGGGAACGAAGATTTTCTGGCAGCAGCAATTCAATCGGTTTGCCGACCAGTTCTCCTTTAACATAGCCAAAAGTTATTTCGGCGATGTTGTTGGCGATGGTAATCACGCCGCTGGTATCGGTGATGATCAGCGGATCCGGCGTTGAATCAATAACGGTACGAAACTTTTTTTCGCTTTCCCCAACATTTTGCTCAAACGCCAACCCTCCAGCGTTCGATTGTGCTTTGCGCCAATTCCGCCCAATCAGAACAATGCCGGCCAACATCATGCCGGAGATAAGCAACGTGACCCATTCGGCTTCCGGGTCAGCCGATAGTTCGCGGTCTCCCGACATAATCCGAACCCACGTCATGGCCCCCTGTATCCCCATCAAAATCAATGAGAAAGCGATAAGGCCTAAAGCCATCGTATGGCCAATTGACCGTACCAGGCGGACGGTGGCAACCGCTGCCGCAAACTGGAAAAATATGGACGCGCTTAGAATCAGTAAACTCATGGTACGCCAGTATATTAGCTATCAATTGATATTGAAAAGTATGGATTTAACATGATTGATAGTGATTCAATTTGCGCGAACTCATGAATTGGTAGTTTCTGCTCCTGCCTAGATTCGGAAGTTCATAAGCCGGTCTGTTTGGGTCCGCTGTTGCGAGGAAAGCGGAAGTCATCTGCACGAAATCCGCATTTTCAAATTCGATGTCCGTTATGAGGGGGTGGAACGGACCTCAATCCGGGCAGGCATTTTCGTCTCCTGTTGACCCAAAGCAGGCATATCGAGATGCCTTGCGCAGGTGGGCCTTGTGTTGTCAAATTGATCCTCCAAGCGAGCGGAGCTTTGAATGACCTGGCACCTTGATGAGTTTGTTGAGACGAGTGCAGGCCGTGTTGCAGCAGGAAGATTTGGTGAGGGGCCTGATCTCGTTCTAGCCCACGGGTGGCCATGGTCCTCATTCTCCTGGCATCGCGTAATACCAGCATTGACTAAACACTATCGTACCCATTGGTACGATATGCCGGGGTATGGTCGATCCAATAAACAATCTGATCAGAGGACATCGCTTGACGTACAAGGTCAAATTTTTTCGGAAATGCTGGACTACTGGAACCTGGACAGACCTAAGGTAATTGCTCACGATTTTGGCGGTGCCACGACCCTTCGCGCACACTTGCTGCATGGCTGTGAGTTTGACCGCTACGTGCTGATGAATGTAGTTGCAATGCGTCCTTGGGGGTCAGAGTTTTTTGACCACGTCGGACGCCATGTAGATGCATTCTTTGGATTGCCGCCTCACATACACAAAGCCATCGTCGAGGCGTACATCCAGGGAGCGATTGTCAACGACATCGACAGAGAGGATTTTGCTAATCTCGTCGCACCATGGCTGACTGACAATGGCGCGGACAGCTTCTACCGACAGTTCGCGCAAGCCGACGAATGCTACACTGCACAAATTGAGCCTCTTTTTGGAGAGATACGCTGTCCTGTAAAGATTATCTGGGGCGAAGATGATCCATGGATTCCTCTTGCGCGCGGCAAGGCACTCCATCGTCTGATCCCAGATGCTTCATTTGAGACATTGTCAGGCGTCGGCCATTTGCCACAGTTAGAGGCACCTGACCGCGTTCTGGGCCAACTGTCAGAATTTTTGGCGGGCTAAGGCACTGCGTGACAATAGCGCCAATAGGCCGGTCGGCTCTCCACGTTCAGCATTCACCGATGGTCTTACCAATGGGACAATATTTGACGAACAACCAAATATTGATGGATCGCGTCATGGGGATAGTGCACCCTAATGCCACAACTTAAGTTGGAACGAGAGGAAGCATGGTTAAAGTTCATGAAGAGATCGTGCCCGCAAAAAAGCCATGGTCTGGACTTGTTAGGGAAGGAGAAACACTCGTAATAACAGACCTTGAAGGTCAACAGGCCGTAGACTTCCTATGCTACGATGCAAATAACCCATCAGACAGGTACTCAGCCACAAACACTGCTAAAGTCCAAGGAAACATTTATATTGGGCAAGATACCATACTTTACTCAGATAGTGGTAAGGCCCTGATGACTGTGGTGGAAGACACCATTGGTAAACACGACACGATTTATGGGTGCTGTAGCAATCCGAACAACTTGCTAAGGTATGGGGTTGTCACCACTGAATCCTGTTACACCAACTTTGAAATCGCCCTAGAGCAACAAGGCCTTGGGAGAGAGGCAATCGTGCCGAATGTAAATTGGTTCATGAGTGTGCCGGTGTTGGATGATGGTTCTGCGGGAGTTGCAAATGTTGAGCAAAAACCGAATAGCTTTGTATCGCTACTCGCCGAAACGGACGTTCTCGCTGTACTCTCAAATTGCCCACAAATGCACAATCCGTGCAATGGCTATAACCCAACACCGATAATGGTGACGGTGATTAAACAGGACAACTGATTGCAGTTGAGCAACTGACACTTACGACAGATTCAAACGAACGTATTACCAAACTACAAACTCAATCAATTTTCAGTATCAGGGGTTAAGCGGACATATTTAGTGATTGCTGAAGATTTCCCCTTTTGACCCAGAGCAGACATCGCGTATCTTGCCAGATTGGATCATTATGCGCAGAGTCGTTGCCATAATTTGGCCCGTTCAGTGATACTCGGAGTTACCATCATGAAGCAAATTACAGGAATCAACCATGTTGGACTAAGGGTTCGAAGCCTGGAGACAGCAAGAGCGTTTTACGAACAGCTTGGGTTCGAGTTCATCGTTGGCCCGATAGGACCTGAACCAGTAGCCGTGATGTTACACCCGTCAGGCGTCAACATAAATTTCATCCTCAATGCGACATCCGATGCTTCAGAAAGCAACGTTCTAATGGACGTGCCAGAAAAACACACGGGATATACGCATATTGCACTTGAGATTGATGACCTTGACGCCGTTCAACAGCAACTGGCCGCACGTAAAATTCCAATTACTGAGACCGTAGAATTGCCGGACGGCGCAATATTCATCTTTGTTAGGGATCCAGACGGTAACGTCATCGAACTTCATAAACCAGCCTAACAAACCTTGAGGTGAGTCCACTTTATCCCCAAAAGCGAACATTCTGAGGGGCGTCGCGAAAGGTCTGTTTCTGATCCGATGGGGTCAGCCATTATTTATTTGGCGTTCATCAATCTCAGCGTAAATTTCTACAATGTTACCTTCAGGGTCATTGAAAAAGAGCGTGCGGTGACCCCAAGTTTGATCCGTTGGTCTTTGAACGATATTCACACCTTGCTGTTCCAATTCTGTGCAACAACTGTCAACATCGCTGTATGGCACCTCAAATGCCAACTGTACCGCCGACCCAATCACATGTCTGTCAGCAAACAGATCGCTTTGGGGGCGAAGTGCAATCGACACTGACCCAACTTGAAATTTAACCCAGTCATCGCGCTCGTAGGTAATGGTGAATCCGAGAACACTTTTATAGAATGTCCTGGTCGCGCCTAAATCTCGGCATACCAGGACCACATAGTCCAGCGATTGGATTGATGTCATCGACATATGCAGAGTTGTACATCCTAGCAGCAATATCTCAAGCCTGATCGCTCCGTTTGGCTATTGAAGGGACCGACTGCAGTTTGCAATGGTGGGTTTGATGGATTGATTTTTTCTGTTCAAAGTGGACTATCGCCATTTTCTGAAACGCACGAGATACAACAAAAGCCCTGCACCAAAAAAGGCAGCAAAGATCATACCAAATTTCTCAGTTTCTGAATAAAACCTAAGCGACAGGTAGCCTGCAACGAATGCGCCAATGGTGGCGACGATAAGATGCCCCACACCGCGTAGTAAATCATTGTCCACATACATGGCGACAGGCCATGCCACAACATGCCCGATAGCGAAAAAAATGAACATATCTATGACCTGCATCGATAGGCTCCGTAATCTGAAGTCTCGATTGTATATGAATTATGGTTTGGGTTCGACTTGTCAGAAAAATCGACATCGCTGTTGACTGTAAACGGCGGGAATTAATGGCCGTTGCTTCCCTGACACCAGCCAATATTTTCAGGTTGCCATTATGGCGGAAGGTGACCCTAATCAGACTTATCAGACATCTGTGATATCATCATTTTAATTACCATATTTTACATTGAGGGTTGCGATGAAAGAGAAACTTGGCGGGGGTTGTTTTTGCGGAGATGTTCGCTACGAAGTTTCCGGCGTTCCGGCATTGCAGGTAATGTGTTTCTGTAGCGATTGTCTCGCGATTACCGGCACCGACGGTTATGCAGGGTACATGGTGAAGGAAGAGGACTTCCACCTGAAATGCGGGGCCCCCAACGTTCATGAGAAAATTTCTAAAGAAGGACGTAAAGTTATTCGTTCATTTTGCGGCACATGCGGCTCTAATCTATGGGGGCAGACTGAATTCGGTTTGATTAGTATAGCAGCCGGTACATTGGATGATCCTGAAGTATTTCAACCAACGACGAATGTCTTTACAGATCATGCGCCGCATTGGGCGCGGATTCCCCATGTGCTAAAAGACGCATGATATTGTGTCACGGTGTAAACTTCCGCTTCTGGCGATAAAAAGACCTTCTGAATCTAACCGAAATGCGTCCGGTTCCGCGCGGTAAACGGACATGGCGGTGGCTTTTCGAGCTTGCTATTGGACTGTTCGTTCGGACGGGAATTTAACGGTAACTGAAGTTCCTTTGCCGACCACGCTCTCTATCTTCAAGCTGCCGCCATGCAGATCCATTAATGATTTGCAAATTGGCAATCCGAGCCCGGTGCCCTCATGATCACGTGTCTGACTATCCGCCACTTGCTCAAAAGGTTGTAATATTTTTGGAATATCACCGGCCGCAATACCAAGCCCTGTATCAGCAACAGTAATCTCAATACAATCAGCATCGTTCAGCCTTGCGCTGGTCGTAATCCGGCCACTAGCGGATGTAAATTTAATAGCATTGGAAAGAAGGTTGAGTACAATCTGCTTCAAATGTTGTTCGTCGGCGCGCAATGCGGGAAGCTTGTCATTTATATCTGTGATCACAGTCATTTTTGCCTCTTGCGCGCGCATTTTTACCATGGCAACGCAGCTATACACACATTCCTCGACATCTATCTCCACGTCTTGCAGAGTAACCTCGCCAGCCTCAATTTTCGAGATATCGAGGATCTCACCGATGACCCGCAACAAATGGGATCCGGCGGCATGGATCGAGGATACTGACTCCGTATTCTTTGAGTCGCCAAGCGGACCGAATGTCTCGTTTGCCAGCATATCGGAGAACCCAAGGATAGCGTTGAGCGGCGTACGAAGCTCATGGCTCATGTTGGCCAGGAACTCCGTCTTGGTCCGGTTAGCAATTTGAGCTTCCATCAATGCTCTTTCGCGGGCCTCCTCTGCCCCCTTTTGTTCAGTGATGTCTGTAAATGTAAGTGCGATGCCGCCTTCAGGTGTGCGAGATTCTTTGAGGACGTACCAGTTACCATTGCTGTGCTTCCGGATGATCGAACCCTTTGGATTACGATGTTGCTCAAGCCGTTCGCGGATAAATTCTTCTTCGTGGCCAATGGCTTCATCAAGTTTCTCGCGCTCAACATTCGCTCTTATCAAGTCCTCGAAGGTTCCTCCGCGTTTCATGATCTTCTGGGCTTCCGGATTAATCTGGGAATATTCAGTATTCATCGCGACCAATCGGTCCTCGTTATCGAAAAGCACGAAAGCTTCCTGCAAACTCTCAATCGCGCCACGTAAGCGCACTTCGCTCAACCGTAACGCTTCGTCTCTCTTTTTGGCTTCAGTAATGTTGGTGGACAGAAGCACCGTACCGCCGTCTTCCAAACGTTGTTCATGGATAAGAAGATAGATGCCGTCTTGCCGGCTAACCTCAAACGGCCCTGCAGGGTTTTTGTGCCGTTCCAGCCTGTTAAGTATCCACTCTTCCTCTCGCCCCGCTGCGCCTGGCATAAGGCCCTTCCCAACGGCCGCCCGGAGATAGACTTCGTACGGAGTTCCCGGCACCAACTTTTCCGCAACGGCTTTGTTGTTATCCCTTAATGTTTGATTGCAAAAAACGATTCGGTCGTCCGCATCAAAAAGGATGAGGCTTTCGGAAAGTGCTTCTATGGCTGTAAGAAGACGATGAGATTGAACTTCCATTTGCTTGCGGTCTGTGATGTCAAGGGACACCGTTACAATTCCTTTGACTGCTCCCATATTGCTGCTGAGTGGTACCTTAGTGGTCAACAAGTTGTGAGAACTGCCGTTTCCGTCCACCCATAATTCTTCATAGTTAGATTTTGGCTGATTGGTTGATTGTACTTCGGCATCAATAGCTTCAGTTAAAGAACCATGCTCCCTGCCGACAAGTTCCGAAGCAGTCTTGCCGACAGCTTTGTCAGAGGATGTACCGTAGAGTTCTGCTTGGTAGCGGTTCATGAAAATATAGCGATGGGCCAGATCTTTCGAGCTAATCATTGCTGGAACAGCATCAATCACTGCCTGTAGAGACCGTCGGTTCTCCTCTAATGCGACCTGTGCTTGAATTTGCTCAGTCAAATCGATGCTAGCTGACCCCACCTTTATGATGTTGCCCTGCTGATCGTAAATGGGAAATTTTGTGATGTTGACGGTATGGGGTTGACCGTCAGCGAATAAACGTTCCACCTGTCGAGAGCGAACTTGCCCCGTATTGAACACTTCGTCTTCCTGGGCGTTCATGAATTCCGCGTCTTCGGCAGATTGGAAATCCTCAATTTCTTGTGACCGACGTCCATGCATGGTTTCCATGTCGAAGCCGTACCAGCTCAAATAGGTACTATTCGCACGATCGACGATGTGATCTGAACCCTTAATTAACAGGCCAACAGGAACGTTTTCGATTATGGAGTTGAGTAAGTTCTCTTTTTCTTCTAATTCTCGGGTACGTTCGATAACCAACTCCTCCAGCAATTTCGCCTGCTGGGCTAGAGTCGTCTCAATTTCTTTCCTTGCAGTAATGTCGAAATGCCAAACTAGCGCCGCCATTTCACCCTCAAATTCGACGTTGTGGGAATTTAGCAATAACCACCATTTCGTACCATCTAGCCGTTTACGCTGGACTTCAGCGCCGCCAACGCTGTCCGAATCATCGAACAACTGGGTCAGTCGTTCCAGGTCGGCAGGGTTCACATATGTATCTACAATAGGGACCGCGTTGATCTCGCTCTCAGTCTTCGCGCCAAACATATTCAGAAAGCTTTGGTTCACGAATAAACGTCGACGGGGATCTCTGGCGACTATCGCGACGCCAATCGGGCTGTGCTCTAGAACCCGGCGAAGGCTGCTCTCGCGAAGCTTTAAATCTTGTCCACTATTTTCACTCATTTGATGGCTTTTTTCACATCTGACTTTTGCTTGGATGGGTAAAACCCATGTGACGAAACAAGGACGACAAAATCGACAGCCAGGACCTAGAGTTTATATATCCCTATTGATCCGCGAATTGACTAAGGATGAAGAGTAGTCGAACGGGTGTTGCTGGCGCAACAGTTGGTGCTATCCGTCGATTGTAGTTGCAGCACAAATTTTTGTTTTTAGACTGGAATTATCACACTTCTATCGCCAAATAGAATGAGCAGGAGACAATCCCATGTTCAAGTTATTCCCTCGTAAACACCTTTGCGCATTTGCTGCGCTGGTCGTTTTCCTATCGGCGTGCGACTTCGATAGCCAGGACGAAACAGTGTGGCGTCTGCAATCTCATGCGGTTGAGACAAGTATCGATTTTTTGGAATTGAAAGTGTTTTCTGAAAATATCCTAAAGATGAGCAATGGTCGTTTCCAAATTTCTGTTCATGCCGGCGGCGCGATTGTCGGAGGAGCCAACATTATTGATGCGGTCAGTAAAGGCGAAGTGGAAATGGGTAACGGCTGGCCGAACTGGTGGTCTGCTCAACACCCTGCATGGGCCGTCATGAATGCAGGCCCTTTCGATTTCATGAATATAGATGCCTCGATGATGTTTTTCCTTGCCGGAAACGGCACCAAAATGGCAAATCAACTGGCAGAACCGCTTGGGGTACTTTGGCGACCCGCATGGTGGCCCGGTATGGAATTTGGCTTATTGTCCAAGGAACCAATTAAAGGCCTCGATGATTTGCGGGGGAAAAAGGTACGGATAGGCCCAGGCCTCCCCAGTGAGGTACTTGCAGAGGCCGCAGGTAGTTTCGCTGTCCCACTTGTACCATCCGAAATCGAGCCGGCGTTGCGGTCAGGTGACTTAGACGCCGTCGAATGGACCACGACGAGTGGGGCATGGGATTTGGGGTTAAATGAGATTAGCCCATATGCGATTGTTCCGGCTATTTGGCAGCCATCTGTGGTCTCTGACTTTTTGATCAACAAAAAGGCATATGATAAACTGCCAGGCAATTTTCAGGCGATACTGGAATCTGCCATTAAGGCCTATACCCTAACAACAACGTTTAAGGCAAAATTGAAAGACATCCATGCTTTGAAACTGTTCAAGAATGCAGGAACACAGATAACGACGTGGTCTGAGTCCGACATTTCGAGATGGCGGACAGCAAATGAAACAATATTGAAAAAATACCGGGAACAAGACCCGTACACCAAAGACCTTCTGCAGCAGAAGGCCGATTTTAAAGACGCATATAATAAATATTACAACATGTTTGGGCCGTATGACTGATGTATTTGCACGGCTTCGAGGACCAAACTTTGGATTATGGAAGCTTGTATCTTCGGTAACCTTTGTCATAGCGCTTGTGTTGGCAGTCTTCGTCGGTGCCAGAGTGTTTTACGATGAGGGAGATCAAGTTCGGCTATTGCAAAACAGAGCAGCTATTGTTGCGCAAAGAGTCGCCGCTGCGGTAAGTCCTACCATTTGGAATGTTTTCGAGAAATCGATAGACCGCCGATACAGCGCTGATGTTGCCTCGGCAATTCTAGACTCGGAACTTCTAGATCCCGCTATCTTTGCCATAATTGTGGACGGAAACTTTGGCCACGTTTTTATGGGAAAAGTGCGCGTTCCTGATGGGTCGACAGAGTTTTATGACCGGGAAAAACACAGCGCCGTGTTGCAAACCCCCCTCGTCAGTGCTGTGAAAGGCATACAACAAGGTACTATGACAATTGGGACGGTCCGCGTCATGGTGCAAAAAGCATCATTTGGGGAGAGACTGTATCAAGGGTTAATTTTTGACTTGTTCCAGATATTTATGATTGTTGGAACAATTGCCGCCGCGTTGGTTTTTGTCATCAATCGTACTTTGATTGAACCAACTCGCGAACTCGCGATTTCCAAACAAGCATTTGAATCCCTGTCCGATGGATTGTACGTAACCGATCCAAACGGCAGCCTTTTTGAATCAAACCCCGCATCCATGCAGTTTTCTGGCGAAGCGCCCGAAAATTCCGAGATGTTCGCGCCTCCATTCACGCTGGTCGATGAGGAGTTGCAGGCCAAACTATGCCTAATATGGAAAAACCAAAGCCCGGATCAGTTCTGGCAGGGAGAAGTCGAGGTACGGAGTTCAGACGACGTCGTGATACCGGCACAAATCAGCATTTCCCAAGTTAAGGACGGTGGTAAGGATACAGGATTCAAGCTAACCGTCATTCGAGATTTGACAGCACAGAAACAATATGAGGTTCGTCTCAAAGAACTGGTCGATGAAGCCTCTACGCTGAAAGAGTTTGCTCAGCAAGCGAATCAATCGAAATCAGAGTTTCTGGCTAACATGAGCCACGAACTGCGAACACCGCTCAACGCCATAATCGGATTTTCTGATATGATGAGAATGGATTCAATAAAGCTCAGCGATGAGAAAGAGAAAGAGTACATAGAGTCAGTTCATCTGAGCGCTAGCCATTTGTTGGGCATTATCAACGATATACTTGATTTGTCGAAAATAGAGGCGGGGCAAGTTGAGGTCACATTCGAAAATGTGGATTTGCAAATGGTAATAGATGAATCCGTCTCTTTCTTTGAACATCAGCTATCAGAACGGGGGGCTGCAATTGAACTGGATGTTGCTGAAGTTATACTCCGGACAGATAGCCGCATCTTAAAACAGATATTGCTCAATGTTCTTTCCAACAGCATTAAGTTCAGCCCTACCAACAGCAAAATATCTCTGTCCTTGGAGGTTAAAGGCACAGAGGTGGAAATCCAGATTACGGATGAAGGACCAGGTATTCCAGAAGACAAGTTAGCAAGCGTGATGGAGCCTTTCATGCAAGTCGACAACAGTTACGGTCGCATACACCAAGGGACCGGACTGGGCCTGTCGCTCGTGGCACGGTTTGCGCGATTGCTCGGCGGAGAATTTTTGCTTCGTAGTGTCGTGGGAAAAGGAACTACAGCCATTATTAAACTGCCCTCAGTTTCTCTCCATTAAAGCCGAATTTGATGTCCGGTTATTGGAGGGAAGCGGACGAAAAATCCTACCTGTGAAAACTTCTCAGTTTGACCAAAACGAAAATAAACGGCTTCTCGAAATCGCAATGCTAATACTGACTAGAAGCCGTGAAGCTTAAACAACGAGACACGCTGTCTGTTTCATTTGATTTTGAAAAACCGAAGTCATTTTATCATCCATTCCGGCACCGTTAATCCGCAGGGACTTTATTTGAAGGGACTTGGTCCAGGCCAAGAACAAGAAAATAGCGGCAATAAGAAGAATGGTTATAATGATAGACGTACCTTGCTTACCAAATGATACTTCTTCGTGGAACACTTCGCGCGCTGAGCGCCGTTTAACTTCTGCATACATCGCTTGAAGCCTGCCTTTGTAGCGTACGAGGTATAACAAAACCCCAGCGGAAACGAACGCAGAGAAAATCATACTATACTTCGAAAGTTCCGAGATTAGGCTCAACGACAAGTAGCCGCCAATGAAAGCACCAACAGTCGCTGCTGCCAAATGACCGGGCAGGCGTCGGTGATCGGTTTCTGCATAAATTGTGACAAGCCATCCCAAGACTTGCCCAATTGATATAAAAATAAATATATCCACCACATGCATCGACTGTCCTCCGATGAAAATTTCGGGACTATCATTTTAGATCGTCATACTTGCATATTTGAATATCATTAGCGACCAGCTGCTCCCTCAAGGTCCATTCTCAACTTTGTCTGGATATTCTGGATGCGCTGCCGGTTCGTCGCATTCATGTCCGGGGACGGAACGGCCTGCATTTTCAAATTCGATGTCCGTTATAAGGGGTAGAATGGATCTCATTTCGGGCAGGCCCATTCTTCTCTTGTTGACCCGAAGCAGTCGTTAACAATTTTCCATAACTTCAGAGAATCCCCTTGGGTGTCCAAAAAGATTGCCATACACCCTTTACAGAACGATTACATTCTATCAACATTTCACTGAAATTGGGCGGGGGGCTGATTTTGCTTAAGGGCGAGAAAAACTATGAGGTGCAGGTGCGGCAAGATAATCGCTGGGGCACCGAATCTGTCCGTGACAGCGAAGTATTGGCCCGTCAGTTGGCCAAGGAACTTCTGAAAAATAAAAAATGCGCTGGCGCACGTGTGGTTGAGAATTGTCCACTCAGGGACGGATCAATGGATGAAACCGTCATTTTTGAGAGGACGCAGGATGTTAATAATAAAAAACCGATCCGAATTATCCCTCTCGATGAAGCCCCGCAGCACTGCCGAACCGCAAAAGACATTTTTAGCCTGGAAAGCCGGATCATCCTGAACAGGGTTCTAAGGATATATTTTGAAGACGTCTCTTTGACTCCGACTGAGGTGCTCCATAGTCACAGAGAGTTGCAACGTCTTAGTGACAAAGATTCTTTATTGCCTTCAGTGATAAGTCACATCGCCAAGTTACAGACTACAGGGACCACAATATCCGCACGTGAGCGTCAGGATGAAATTTATGTTCTTCTGGGTCAGATCATGGCGCGGGCGGAGCGGGCCACGTCTCAGAAATTGCCAGAAATAACGGGTCTTTTTTCACAAACATTAGCTACCGTAACAAGGACCGGCGAAGAAACATCTGAATATTTGGCGATGGTAGCGTTGTCACGCGATCTGATTGGTATAGACAGCTGGGTCGGAAAACTGGACCGATTGTGTAAACTGGCAATTGGTGAGAACGATGCTAGGTCTGTCCTGCTTTTGGATACCGTAATTGCTGATGTGCTTGGTGCAAACGTTATTCAAGAAGTGTTGGGGTGGCAACGGTCTTTGGGTAGTGCCATCATTAGCATGGTTGATTTGGCAGAAGGTTCCTTCGAAGTAGAGATCAGTGATGCCAAGGAAACAGTTACCCTTCTCAATAAACTGCTAGCGGCCAAGGCCTTGCCCGGCAGTCGCCATGTAATTCTTGAGCGTGCGATGCGCCAGCTCAAATCCTCTAACCCTCTTTACCAAGCCGATCCGGAAATGGAATTGGGGGAGTATCAGCGAGTGCTGGCGCGGTTGCTTGAACCCGGTCAGATTATTTCTGGCGCCTATGCCGCGGAAGCACTTACGGTTCGCGGCAATCAGTTTATCGAACAGGGGGGAAAGGCCGGGCGGCGCGCGTCCATAGGCGCAACAGTTGATGCATTACCTGATCCTGCACGGGGAGTGATGTATCTTGCGGAACTGAGTAATACTGAATTTGCCAAAGACCATATCGACGACATTGTGAAACAGCTCGACGGAGTCTTTGCTGCGCGGGTAATTGGTGAATTAACCCGCCAGTCGATGTCGCCAAAAGAGCGGATGGTTGCCGCCACAGGCGCATATAATGTCGCAACGTCATCTGCGTTGCCCGAACCCGTCAAGCAACGGATCGCCGTACATATCGACGATGTTCTGGAGCGATATTTAATAGATGCGGATATCATCAACAAACTCGATACCCCTGAACATCACATCCGTGACAGGGCGGTTCGATTGGTGAAGTTTTGTGGTGCAGGTGTCCTTCCAGAAGGTAAGGCGCTCAGTCTTGCGAGAAAACACGTCATCAAAATGCTGCGCCAGCCAAAGTTTGATGTCAGTTTTATTGAAGGCATCAATGATGTTGCGAGATCGGAGAAGGCGCTACGCAATTTTCATAAACTACTTATCAAGGCAGGAATTGCCTGATCTTAACCTGCTCGTCATCAAAATGACTTGAGGCAATACACATCTTCTCCTGTTGACCCAAGGCGGATATTTGCGGCCGCAACCAATGCCGCTGGCGACCATCATCGGTTAACGAGCCGTCATTGGTTTCGCTGTGCCCAATCTGAGACTTACGCGCTATACAGAGGCAACGTGACGCGGAATGTCGCCCCCTCCCCCTCGGTGCTCTTTACATGTATCTGACCACCCTGTTTCTCGACTAATTCCTTGCACAGAGGAAGGCCAAGCCCGGTCCCGGTCTCGCCGCCAGTGCCCACGGTTGAGGTTTTCTCGTCCAACCGAAACAGGCGTGCCGATTTGTCGGCTGACATGCCGACCCCCGTGTCTGAAACTTCAACTTCGGCCCATTTGCCGTTACGCCGGGCGTTGATGGTAACGTCGCCATTTTCAGGTGTGAATTTGATGGCGTTATTGACCAGATTGCGGATGATCGTATCGACCATCTGAGCGTCGGCAAATACAATAAGCGAGTTCCTCCTCTTGCCAGTGAGCTGGATGGATTTGTCCCGGGCAACAGGCGAGAACAGTCTCACGTTCGTGTCGATGATTTCCTTCAGGTCGATGGGTTCGGGTTCAAACTCCATCCGCCCCATGTGCAGGCTCGACCATTTGAGCAGGTTTTCCAACAGCTTAAACACCTGTTCAGCGGACTCGTGCACCGCGCCACTGTATTCCGCTACTTTGTTCCGATCGAATTCGGCAATCCCGCTGGTTAACTGGCTCGAAAGGCCGAGCAAGGAATTGAACGGCCCTTTGAGATCATGGGCGATAATTGAAAAGAACTTATCCTTCTCCTGGTTTAGTTCCTGCAATTCGTCGCGTTGCAGTTCCAGCTTCCGTTCCGCACTCTTTTGGTCCGTAATGTCGGTGATGACGATGACAGTACCGCCTTCAGGCGTCCGGCTTTCCCGATAGATGAACCATCTGTTTTTGCGTGGGGTCTCGAACTGAGCGCCAGGATTTCGATGGCGTTCCATGCGGTCGGCGATGTACTCCTCTTCCCGGCCGACCGCCTCTGGTGCTTCACCGGAATAGGCCCGGGCGCGGACCAATTCCTCGAGCTTGAGGCCTGGTTTGATGATCTCCTCAAGCGGCCCTTCGTGGTGATTTGTATACGCCTCATTCCAAACGACCAGGCCATCGGCGGCATCAAATAAAGCGATGGCTTCGGTCGTGTTGTTAATGGCGTTCAAAAATTTCTCTTCGGTTCGGCTCAGCGCCTGTTCTGCCCGCTGGCGTTCGACACTCTCTTTCTCAAGGCGCTCCTGGATGTTCTTGCGCTCATTGATCTCCTTGTTGAGACGCCAGTTCCATAGAAAACCGCCCGCGAGTAGGATGACAACCGCAGTACCGATCCGCCCAGCCCAGGTTTTAATCACCGCAGTATGGACAAATGATCCGTCGATAGTTCCGAACCATTTTTCATTGATGGATTTTAGCTCTCCGCTCGCATTTATGACCGCCAATCCTTCGTTCAACATCTGGACCAGCTGGTAGTTCCCTTCCTTGACGCCATACGCCGTTCGTCTTGGACTGATGTCTTCTGCGGTGAACTTCAAGTTCGAAATCGATAGGTTTTTGGCGACAAAAAGGGCCGTTTTTTTTGAAACGAAAGCGCCATCGAACTGTCCTTCGGATAGTTTTCTGACAATATCCTGGGCGCTTTTGAGAAAGGTGACATCAGCATCCATCTGACTGCTACTCAAGTATTCGCGCATGACGCCGCCGCTCTGAACGGCGACACGCTTTCCCAAAATATCCTGAATTTTCTCGATGCCGGAATTCTCACGCACCATGAGCCCGAAGGCGTTCAAGGCGAACTGAACGGAGAAATCAAAGTCCTTATCCCTCTCCAACGAATAAGACATGGCCACAACGTCAATCTCGCCGGACCTCAACATCGCCAGAGCATCTTTCCACTCCGAGAACTGGAACCGGACATCAAGACCGACGGCGGTGCCGACTGCGCGGATAACATCGACCTGAAATCCGGCCGGCTGTCCGTCCCGAAGAAAGGTGCTTGGTGGATATGTTTGATCGCCGCCGACAACGATGGACAACGGCGGCTGAACCGGCTTGGCATCATCGGCCACGGCCGGGACGACGGCAAAGGCAAAAAGCAGAACAAATAGGCGCTGCACGGCAGCAACGGTCACGGAACACCCCCAGTGACGTAACATTCCATTTTATGCGTCAGGGGATCATATCAGAGACGACACCAAGTGTCATTGTCGGCCATTTTTTATGCGTTCGGTATTGGGTGGACTGCCGCCGTCTATTTCCCCACCGATGTCCGTTCATGGCTAGATTTGGGAGTTCTCAAGCCGGTCTGTTTTGGTCCGGTGTTGACCCAAACCAGATGTCTAAAAACTCACTCCCCCCAAGCTGCGCCCATCTTAAAGACTGTCGCCTTCTAAGCCCCCATCTGAGGATTTCTTGAATTGTGGGATTGGATCACTAATCTCGTAGAAGTCCGCTTTCTCGCCAACAAAAATATGGCCTATGGTGTTTAGACCGGTTGGCTGATCGAGAGACCCGGCGAGAATGCCTGTTGCATCTTGTTCATCTGGTTTCCAGAATAAGCTAGAGCCACATTCACGGCAGAACCCGCGCTGTGCAATTCCGGATGTGCGATACCACTTCAGGCCGCTGCCTTCGATGATTGTTATATCGTTTTTCATGGCTTTAGAATGAGCACCAAAGACACCATGCAATTTTTGGCACATACTGCAGTGGCAATTTACCACGTCGCGCAAGGGACCGGAAATCTGATAGCGGACAGCACCGCATAGGCATCCGCCGGTTATTTGCTTTGCCTCATTCGACATCGCGATTCTCCTGGATCAATTAGCCTGCGGGTGGATTGTAGGAAGCGCTGATGTTTGAGTCGATCAATTGAGGTCACCGCTAAAACCGGCTATTTCCGACTCCTCTGTTTACGTCCGCTATGAAGGAGGAAAGCGGACGTAAATTGCCACCGGTGAAAACTACTCAGTTTGACCCGAAGGAGACAATATTTCTGTCCTGACTGTTGCACGCTGGCGTCATTATGCGCCGCTTAAGTCTTCCGGCCCATATCGAATTCCGTATAAATACTACGATCGCGCTATCGATGCTGGCGATTGTAGGGTAAGCTGCGTTAGCCCCCAAACAGACCATTGCGAACGCCACTTCGCCTGAATCGGTTCGGGTGAGACTCGTCTGCATAATAGTGTAACCATTCGGGTTATTTTGAGGTACTATCTGATTTGTGGATGAGAGATCAGGCTCATTTCACTTGCTAGCGGTCGGAGATTATCCATGCCTTCAGGTCCACCCCGTAAAAGAAAATTAATGCGGTTATCAAAACAGGACCTCGTCGATCAGCTGATCGCAGCACAAGATGCTCTCGATAAATCCCAAAATGAAACTCGCAACAATGCAGACGTCGACCATCTTTTAAGAAGCGCTCTCGATATCTTTCCAGATGTAGTTCTGTTTTACGACAAAAATGAACGGATACTGTTTACGAACAACGCTTTTCACGAATTATATCCACATGCTCCGTCGAAGGAGCAAATAATCGGGTGCACGCAAGAAAAATTGATGAGGAACAGTGCTGCATGTGGCCTGATCGCGCATCCATTGGCTAAAACGGATCCGGAGGCCTGGGTGCAAATGCGCCTGAAGGAGCGCCGAGGTTATGGTGATACTCATACCGGGGAGACCGTTCATGCATCGGGCAGAATACATCAGTTCCGACATCAGAGAATGCCGGACGGCGCGATAATATTAATTCAGTCTGAAATCACAGAACAAAAAAGGGCTGAACAAGAAACCATACGGGCGCGCGAAGAAGATGCGTCTCGGCAGCTAACGGCCGCGATTGAACCGTTGGGGGAAAGTGTGGCGATCTACGACCAAAATGATGAATTGGTTTTTTGGAATGAGTCTTACCGCAAACATCATGAAGGTGAGCTTGAAGAATTACTCAAGCCCGGCTTGAAGCTGATAGATTTGGTTCGCGCACGCGCTTATTCCGGTGAAGCGCCGGAGGCGATTGGCCGAGAAGAGGAATACATTGCCGCACGGATGGAACGGCACCGCAACCCCGGGCAGCAGTATGAGACAGTTAGAAAAGACCGAACCTTCATTTACCGGGAAAGCCCAACGCCGGACGGTGGCACCATCATCGTCATCACCGATATTACAGACCGGATCAAGGCGGAGGAGGCACAGCGAGAGACCGAAGGCCGGCTCAGCGCGATCTTTGAGATGTCACAAGGCGCAATTACCGTCAAAGGCATAGACGGTCGATATCTTCGTGCCAATAAGACATTCGGACTTTGGATGAACGCCGACGCGTCAAAGGTCGCTGGATCGACCGCTTATGACTATTTGGACAAAGACACGGCCGCCAAAATAGAAGCACAGGACCTTGTTTTGATCGAACAGGGAACGCCAACCATCAACGAGACGACCCGCTTATTCCCGGACGGCAAAGAACGTTCTCTGCTTATCCATCGCTACCCTATTCGATCAGACAACGGGGAGATCATTTCGATCGCCACGGTCCTTACTGATTTAACGGATATAAAAAAAGTCGAAAGGTCCCGAGAGCGCCTGTCTCACGCAATCGAAAATGTCCCCGTCGGCATTGCTCTGTTCGATGAGAACGACCGTCTATTATTTTTTAATGATCATTATCGCGACGTAATGTCCATTATGGCCGATATCCTCGAACCCGGTGCGACGTTTGAGGAAATGCTGCGAACCATGATCGCTCGGCAACCGGTAAAAAACGCCAAGGGGCGGGAAGAGGAGTATATCCAGAGAAGATTAGAGAAACACCGTAACCCCGGTGCACCAATCGAGATCCATCGCCATGACAGAGAACTTTTAGCGCACGAAACGCGAATTCCCGATGGCTCAACATTCAATATCATCACGGATATCACTGAACGTGTAAATGCGGAAAAAGCCCGTGAGCAGGCCCTGATGGAGGCGAGAAAGGCAAACCAGGCCAAGTCGGAATTTCTGGCAAATATGAGCCACGAACTGCGCACGCCCCTAAATGCCATTATCGGTTTTTCCGATATCATCAAAGGCGCCAGATTCGGCCCTCTCGAAAGCCAGTATCAGGAGTATGCGAAGGATATCAACGATTCTGGAGAGCATTTACTCGGCATTATCTCCGACATTCTTGATCTATCACTGGTCGAATCAGGAACGCTCGATATCGAAGAAAAGTTCGTCGATTTGGCCGCCTCTACGGAGGTCTGCGAAATGATGGTAAGCGCACGGGTCAAAGAAGCAGGGGTGACAATGCACGTTGATATGGTGGCAGATTTACCTCCGCTTTATGTGGATCCACTGCGCCTCAAACAAATTCTCCTGAACCTCATTACAAACGCGATCAAGTTCACACCGCCCGGTGGCCAGATTTTTGTTTCTGGTGAGATACTGGACGACGGCAGCGTGGCAGTAGCGGTCAAAGATACTGGTATAGGCATCGCCAAAGCAGATATACCCAAGGCACTGGAGAAGTTTGGTCAATTGCGAGATGGTCATATGCAGGCCCATGAAGGTGCCGGACTCGGACTGGCCTTGACCAAATCCTTAATGGAACGGCACGGTGGAACGTTGGAAATCGATAGCGAGATCGGCAAAGGGACGACGGTGACCGCGGTGTTCCCCCCGGGGCGGGCGAATAAACGTCACACTGCGAAAGGGTAACCGCTTTCTGCGTTGTATTCTAGTTGACCGGTATTGGCGAAGAAGAGACATTCTGAATCTAACCGAATTACGTCCGGTTCCGTATGGCAAGCGGACTTTTCGCGATCAACCCCCATTCCCGGGCGCTACTCGGGCGTGAAATGACATTCGCGTAATTAGAACTCTGGGGACACCTTGCTTATCTCCCTCACTGACCTTTTGACGTCAGCAAAATTCTCACCGCAGAGAATGTTGAATTGACGACGCGTAGTAGGATTCCCCAACAGTTGAAATATGATGTATTATTTCTGGCTTGATCCGGCACCGATCCCTTGAAAGTTTTCTAATTGCTAATTTCGGCACACCTTAGTCACGGAAACTTGAGGCATGTTCTCCAAATTTGCCCGACTCTCAACAGGTATTATTTTACTGGGCCTAGTTACTCAAAGTGCCACTGCGTCGGAACAGACGACGATCAATTGGGTTATATTTGAACAGGTTCCTTATTTTATCACCAAGGGAAAATTGAAAGGTAAGGGAGTAGGAGATCAGAATTGGAACCAAATCATTCAACCGCTCAGTCGCAACGGGCATATCGGTGAAACCCTCACTTATGTTACATTCCAATGATCACCCAGATATGGAGGAAGTCGTTTACAACAATTTATATGAATTAGATGCCCCATTAACACCCATGCAAGGCCATCCGTGTAGGTATCGGGATTAAATCCAAGATGTTGGAGTTGATGACATGCCAATTCAGTACCATTTGTTGAGCCAGGACGAGGTTATTTTCGGGTTCGGCCACGGAATTGTGACGTCTCGGGAAATTATCGAAGGATTAGCACAACTATCCGAGGAGCCCGGATTTCGCGACGGGTTAGATCGAATTGTCTGTTTTGACAATTCCGCAAGTTTATCGGACCTAGACTTTGAATCCTTTAAGCAAATTAAAAACACCTCCAGGAAAGGTGAGCTGTCTGTGCGCACGGGCGAAGGCAGGAAAGGGACCATTGAGTACAAACTCGCTATCGTTTGTTCCGCAACTCTCCGAGATACTGTTTTCAAGCTTTATCAGGCGGTCTGGGATGCTGAGGAATCGGCAAAGGTCGATGTGAAAACATTTTTGCAAAAACAGGATGCCTTGAACTGGCTCGGGTACCCGAATTTGAAAACACCCGACAGCCGAACCGCAACCCGCGATGCCAATTTCGGGGCCTAAACTTCCGCTTAACCGCGCATAACGGACATGAACGCCAAGATGATCAGCTTCCGGCCTGGATACGGAAAAAAATGGGCCATTCTTAGCGGATATACAGGCGCGGGATCGCCATTTAATAACAATACTGACGTGCTATTTTTCAGCGCTCAACCTATTCGAAACGCACCTGATGGGTGAACGTGTCGCCGTCTGATATGGTGACCTGCTCGAAGCCCAGCATCCGGACCAGGTCGAAGAATGTGAGGATCGTTTCGACGCCGGTTTGGCGGAAAATCGGTGTTGTCCGCGCAGTGGCCGTCAGTGTTGCGAGGTAGGCCCGAATTCGAAAAATGGTATCGAGACGCCCAGGTTGATTGGCAACGATGATCAGTTTCTGGCTTTCCGCGCCTTTGGCGAAGATAGCTGTAATTGGCGGGTAAGGTCTGCCAAGCTCCACCTGGGTGAGCGCCGTGACAAAGCCGATGCGGCGGACTTTGTTGGAGCCGGGCAAAATCAGGGCTCGGGTTTTATATATTTCGATCTGTTTGGGCTCTGGGTAGTAATACCCGGAATGGCGTTCTTTGGCGCTGGCCGGCAGCGATACGATGGCGCATAGGGCAACAACCAGAAAACAGACTTGGAATGATTGAGGTTTCAATATCGCCATCTCAATCAACTTGCCCTGCAGGGTCGCCGTCAACCGGGTCAATGGGAACGCCGGGCTCCTGTTTGGAAGCGCGAAACGACAACGCGGATTTTACGTGAGCGACGTTATCCGCGGGTGTCAGTTTCGATGTCAGAAACGCTTCATAGGATTCCCAATCGTGTGCGACGATCTTCAATAGAAAATCTGTCTCCCCCGCCAGCATATGGCATTCACGCACCTGATCCCATTCCTGCACCATCGCTTCAAACGCCTCGAGATCATGTTCAGCCTGCGAATTCAGGCCAACCAGAGCGAAGACGGTAATTTGATAGCCGAGAATTCTCGGATCGATATCCGCGTGGTAGCCGCGAATATAACCGGCCTCTTCCAGTGCGCGGACGCGGCGCAGACACGGCGGGGCAGAAATACCGGCGCGTTTCGATAATTCAACATTGGTAATCCGCCCATTATCCTGAAGATCACTCAGGATACGGCGGTCGATCTGGTCGAGTCTGACTTTTTGCATGGGGTGATGTCCCGTCCAGCCAAGTGTGTGTAGTCACGAAAGATTATTGCGAAATTATATTACAAACTAGCCCGCGCCAAGGGAAGATTGTTAAAAGCGCGAAATAAGATGTCAAGGTGCCAGAGCGTGTCTTGCGCGAATTCGTGCGCCCACTTATGTTACCTTTCTACAGCCGACTGGGAGCGGCATTCGGTTTTTCGTATATTCAAGGATAGTTCACACCATGCCCGAAAGTCACCACAGCAAAGTCCTCGTCATTGGCTCCGGTGCGGCCGGTTATACTGCCGCCATTTACGCTGCCCGCGCCAACCTCTCACCCATCCTTATTCGTGGCATTCAGCCTGGCGGCCAGTTGACGATCACCACTGAAGTTGAAAATTACCCGGGCTTCGCCGAACCGATCCAGGGACCGTGGCTGATGGACCAAATGTACGAGCAGGCGAAAAATGTCGGCACGGTCATGTTTGAAGACATCATCGTCTCCGTTGATTTCACCAAACGCCCGTTCACGGCGGTGGGCGATTCGGGCACCGTTTATACCGGAGATACCGTCGTCGTCTGCACGGGGGCCAGTGCCAGATGGCTTGGGCTTGAGAGCGAGACGAAATTCATGGGCTTTGGCGTCTCTGCCTGCGCCACCTGCGACGGGTTCTTCTACCGCGAGAAACCGGTTGCGGTGATTGGCGGCGGCAATACGGCGGTTGAGGAAGCGCTGTTCCTGACCAATTTCGCATCGAAAGTCACGCTGGTGCACCGACGGGACGAACTGCGGGCCGAGAAAATACTCCAGGACCGCCTGCTCAAGCATGAAAAAATTGAGGTGATCTGGGATTCGGTTCTCGACGAGGTTCTGGGCGGCGACAACCCACCCGGCGTTACCGGCGTGCGGCTGTCCAACGTAAAAACCGGCGAGACGCAGGATGTTGATGTGGACGGCGTATTCATCGCCATTGGTCATGACCCGAATACTGGGCTTTTCAAAGGCATCCTCGATATGGATGAGGAAGGTTACCTGAACACGACGCCGGGCGGCACCGCGACCAATATCGCCGGTGTTTTCGCGGCTGGGGATGTGCAGGACAAGATTTACCGCCAGGCCGTAACGGCAGCCGGGACCGGTTGCATGAGCGCCCTTGAAGCCGAGAGCTTCCTCACACATATGGAGGTTCAGGCCGAAGCCGCCGAATAAACATCTCGCATGGGGAGAATGTGATGGATTGGGACAAGCTACGGGTATTTCATGCTGTCGCCGAGGCGGGCAGCTTTACCCATGCCGGTGATCGCCTGAATCTCAGTCAATCCGCCGTCAGCCGCCAGGTCAGCGGCCTTGAAGACAGCCTGCGCGTGCCATTGTTTCATCGCCATGCTCGCGGCCTCAAGCTGACCGAACAGGGCGAATTGCTCTATGACACGGCCCATGATGTGTTTGCCAAACTGGCCATGGCCGAGGCCCGGATCAGCGAAACCAAGGAACATCCGCAAGGCCCCCTGAAGATCAGCACCACCGTCGCCTTCGGCTCGATCTGGTTAACACCGCGGATCAAGGAATTCATCACGCTTTATCCGGATATCGATGTTTCACTCGTGCTTGCCGATACGGAACTGGACTTGTCCATGCGCGAAGCGGATGCGGCGGTGCGGATGGCACCCCCGAAGCAGCCGGACCTGATTCAGAAGCATTTGATGACCGTTCACTATCATGTCTATGCGACTCCCGAATACCTCAAGAAAAATGGCACCCCTGAAAAACCGGAAGACCTGGATGATCACAGCCTGATTGTTTACGGCGAAGACGCCAAGCCACCGGTCGCGAACCTGAACTGGCTGCTCGCGGCGGGAACGCCATCAGGGGAGCGGCGCTATCCCGTGCTTCGGGTGAACAGCATCTACGGGATTTTCCGCGCCGTGCAAAGTGGACTTGGAATCGGCGCAATACCGGACTATATGACCCGCGAAGTTGAGAACCTGGTCGAGATACTGCCCGAGCTTCGCGGCCCCGCCATCGAGACCTACTTCGTCTACCCGGAAGAAATTCGAAACACCAAACGCATTACGGTGCTCAGGGACTTCCTGGTTGATCAGATGAAACCGGGTGCGTCGTAAAGCCCGGCACGCGAATTCCAGCCCTTAGCGAGCTATGCGTTTCATGCATAGGTGCACTGCAAAATAAATAGTGGTGGCAATCCGCCGACTCACCTATATTCAGGTCATAGGATGTTGCTATGCAGCATCTCTCCTCCCGCCGAACCCATGTTCGGCAAAAGGATCGCCCACATGGCGACTCCTACGTCTCCCAGACGTGAAGCCTCCCTGTTTAGACTCGCCCCGGCCTTTTGGCCGGGGTCTTTTTTTGGGGAATGGGTTGGCGGGTTTCGTTGCCGTCTGCCATCGGATTTAGCGACAGCCCACTTCAGAGACTACAGCTTCAACTTTCGCCCAAGTTCTCCGCCGGGATGGATGGCGTGAAAATCCTTGTCGGTGAAACCTTTCTTTTGCGCCAAGGTCACCGCAATAGCATCGCCCAGCGCCATTTGCATGATCGTCGATGTGGTTGGCGCATGGCCCCAGGCTTCCTGAATTGCTGGCATCTTGAGTACCACAGTTGCAAAATCAGCGAGGCTGTCTGTATCGTTTTCGCTAATCAGAACAATCGGCACGCCTTTACTCTGCCCATAGGCTAAAACAGTCGTCATTTCGGCAGCACGACCCGACCGGCTGAATGCGAGAATAGCATCATTATCCAAAACGGCCCCCAGGTCACCGTGGGCGGCTTCCGTCGGGTGCAGGAAAAACGCCGGTGACCCGGTTGACGTCATGGTTGCCGCAACCTTTGTCGCAACATGCCCGCTTTTTCCAATTCCCGTACAGATAATTCGCCCGGGTATATCCATAAAGGCAGAAATCGCAGCCTCAAATGGTTCCTGGAGGTCACTACTCAGGGCCATCAAAGCCGAAGCTTCCTGCATAATGATCGGATTATTCCAGGAAGTGCTCATGTGGGAAGGTCTCCATTTAATGACTTCGATATAAGAACAAAGATATACCGAGTTGCCAAGTGGAGCATATCAGAAAGCTCGTTTACGCCTCTGAAAATAGCAGATTTAATGGATCGTCGGGCGGTCCGCCTCCACGATATTGAAAACACCATCCAGATGGGCAAGGCGAAACCGTTTACTGACACCTTCGCTGACATTGGTCAGATGTACGTCGCATCCAAATTTTTTAGCCTGCCAATGCACCTGGACAAGCACGGCAAGACCGGCACTATCGATATAGGTGACGCCAGACAGGTCAATGGCAAGAGACGCCTTTGGCAAAAGTTCGCCCAGCATCTGCGTCCGTGCCGAGCCTGAATTGCGATGATCTACATTTCCTGAAAGGTGAAAAGTTCTCATTTCGATTGCCTCCACCGACAATACTGAACCCGGGCGTTAAATGGCGCAGTGATAACGATCACACCCCGTTATGTTTTTGGGTTGACGCCGCCCTGTTCAGACCCGCCCCGAATTTTTCACTGGGTCGGTTTTTTGTTTTTCTTGACCGGATATGGCAAAACCCTAGCATAATACTCCGCCCCCTTCTGAAGGTGAGAATATGGTCAAAGCAAAATCCGAATATCTAATTATTGCCCAAATCAGTGACCTCCACCTGCGGATGGATGGGGAATTATACAGTGGAGCAGCAAATACCCATGACGCTCTCGATGTTTGCCTTCGTAGTATTACTTCGCTGACACCGAAAGTTGACCTGCTACTTGTAACCGGAGATTTGGCCGATTATCCGGACCCCCGGGCATACGCGCATTTGCGCATTGCTTTGGATGCAATAAATATCCCCTACATCATCACCCCCGGCAATCATGATGACAGGGCCATGGTTTTCGAGGCCTTTCACGATCTCGGGCACTATTCTGACAGTTCTGAGTTTATCCAGTTCACGGTTGAAACCTTTCCGTTGCGATTTGTCGCACTCGATTCACTTAACGCCGAGACCGGTTTTGCAACCATGTGTCCCAAACGACTTAACTGGCTGGCTGACTGTTTGGCGGAGCAACCTGACCGGCCAACACTTGTCTTAATGCATCATCAACCCGTTTTTACGCGTATGGCATATGCCAGCAAATACGCTTTTCCAGGCGCGAAGGAACTGGAGCGAATCATTTCAGAATACCCAAATATCGTTGGATTGGTCTGTGGACATCTTCACAGACCCATTCACGTTGCATGGGCGAAAACAATGGTTTCCATTGCCCCCAGTGTCGCCATGCAGCACACACTTACCCTGGATAATGACATGCCCAAGGAACTAAATAATGAACCCATTGCCTACCCGGTTTATCTTTGGGAACAGGATTCCGGATTGATCTGCCATCTGAATTTTGTCGGTGATTTCGGCCCCCCATACCCGTTAGTTGATTTGCCCCCCAGGGAGGATCTGGCCTGAGGGCAACTCTGAACTGGCCTCTTTTTTCTTCACCCTCTCCACCATTCGTCGACCCCGTTTACATTAAGTCCGATTTTCCCATCCTTGCCTCTCGACCCACGGATGGTTTATCGCTAACCTTTCGAAACAAAAGGCCATAAGGCTAAAATCAGTACAGGGACAAGTCACATCCGGGGACACATTCAATAATGCCAAATGCAATAATCACCTACGTTCGCTGGGTTGATGCGTTGAACCACGGGGTTGGGCGCGTTGTGATGTATATGATTTTTGCGATGATCGCCATCTTGTTCTGGTCATCGGTCTCGAAAACCTTTTTCCAGCCCTCTCTATGGACCCTGGAAATGGCGCAGTTCCTGATGGTCGCCTATTACCTTCTGGGTGGCGGTTATGCGCTGCAAAACGATTCTCACGTTCGTATGGACCTGCTTTACAGCCGATGGTCGGACAAAGGCAAAGCCCGCGCGGACGCCATGACCTCGATATTTTTGATCTTTTTTCTGATCATGCTGCTCTATGGCAGCATCTCAAGCACCGAGTACGCCCTCAAGTATGGGGAAAAAAGTTATTCCTCCTGGGCGCCTAAAATGGCCCCGGTCAAAATCGTCATGTGTATCGGTATCTTTTTAACGCTGCTTCAGGCATTCGCCGTATTTTTCAAGGACGTCGCCAAGATGAGGGGAATTAACATTTTTGAGACGCCTGAGAAGCGGGACGCAAATCCATGAGTTACGAAATGATCGCCATCATCATGTTCTCATCGATGATGATCATGATGCTGACCGGCCAGCGGGTGTTTGGGGCTATCGGGTTTGTTGCTGTTACCGCGGCCCTGTTCCTTTGGGGTGACGGTGGATCACAAATGGGTTTCAGCGCGGCTATGAAGCTGATGAAGTGGTACCCGCTGCTGACCCTGCCACTGTTTGTCTATATGGGGTATATGCTGTCCGAATCGGGCATCGCAGATGATCTTTATAAAATGTTCCATGTTTGGATGGGGCCTCTGGACGGCGGGCTCGCGATCGGGACGATTGGCCTGATGGTCGTGGTTTCGGCCATGAACGGGCTGAGCGTTGCGGGCATGGCCATCGGCGCGACGATCGCCTTGCCAGAATTGCTACGTCGCGGATACGACAAGATTATGGTCACCGGTGTTATCCAGGCAGGCAGTTCGCTGGGCATTCTGGTGCCGCCCAGTGTTGTCCTTGTGCTTTATGGCATGATTGCGCGTCAGCCCATTGGCCAGTTATGGATGGCTGGCGTGTTTCCGGGACTTTTAATGGCCAGCCTGTTCGTGATCTACATCGCAGTCCGGTGCAAACTTCAACCGGAATTGGGTCCGGCTTTGTCAAAAGAGGAACGACAGGTCAGTTGGCCTGACAAGCTCCGCCTGTTGCGCGCAGGCATCTTGCCATTGGCCATCTTCTTCCTGATGACGGGCCTTTTTCTGATGGGCGTAACTTCGCTGGTCGAAAGTTCCGCCGTCGGCGCTGTATCTGCAACTGTCGCCGCGCTCATCAAAAGACGGTTAACCAAAAAAGTCATCCATGACACCGTTCAGAAAACGCTCGGCGTAAGCTGTATGTTCATGTGGATTATTCTGGCGGCCCTCGCCTTCGGCGCCGTTTTTGATGGTCTTGGTGCCGTCAAAGCCATTGAAGCATTTTTTGTCGGAAAACTGGGTTTATCCCCATGGGAAATCCTGATCATGATGCAGTTATCCTACCTGATCATGGGAATGTTTCTGGACGATACCGCCATGCTGGTCATCGTCGCCCCACTTTATGTGCCATTGGTTGCTGTCTTGGGATTTGATCTGGTCTGGTATGGCGTGCTCTATACCATCACGTGTCAGATCGCCTACATGACCCCGCCATTTGGTTATAATCTGTTTCTGATGCGGGCCATGGCGCCACCGGAAATTACGATCACCGACATATACCGCTCAATCATTCCGTTTGTCATTGTCATGGTGTTTGGGCTGACCTTGGTCATGGTTTTCCCGGAAATAGCGCTCTGGCTGCCTAAAACCTTTTATGGGCGCTAGAAAAACAGTATTTTCCGGCCAAAACGAAAGTAAACGAAAATAAAACGATGATTCCCCTATTCATATGAAATCACTTCAAATAAAGTGTAGGTATCCAAATAAAAGTTTTCACAGGGAGGGATAAGAAATGACGACGAAAAGACGTGATTTTCTAAAAACAGCCGGGGTGGCAACTGCAGCTGCAGTGGGCGCAACAGCCTTAAGCACCCCTTATGTAAAAGCCGCCGGAAAAACGATTAAATGGCGCCTGCAAACATATGCTGGTGCTGCTCTGGCCGCACATGTGGTCAAGCCGGCAATTGATGCCTTCAACAAGGCTGCCAATGGCGAGATGGTCATTGAACTTTTCCATGGCGATCAACTGGTCCCAACCGGTGAGCTATTCCGCGCCTTGCAGAATGGCACGATTGATGCCGTGCAGAGCGATGATGATTCCATGGCGTCACCAACTGCCGTGACACAGTTCGGCGGTTATTTCCCGTTTGCGACGCGTTACTCGCTCGACGTGCCGGTACTGTTCCATCAGTACGGCTTGGGTGATATTTGGGAAAAAGAATACAAAGACGTCGGTGTTCAATGGATCAGCGCGGGTTCTTGGGACCCTTGCCACTTTAACACCAAAGATCCAATCCGCAGCCTTGCCGACCTCAAGGGCAAGCGCGTATTTACCTTCCCGACAGCAGGTAAATTCTTATCTCGCTTTGGCGTGGTGCCGGTAACGCTGCCGTGGGAAGACATTGAAGTTGCCGTTCAAACTGGGGAACTGGACGGTATCGCATGGTCGGGGATTACCGAAGATTACACCGTTGGCTGGGCCGATGTGACCAACTACTTCCTGACCAACAATATCTCAGGCGCATGGTGTGGATCATTCTACGCCAATCAGGACCGCTGGAATGAACTTCCGGATCACCTGAAAACGCTGTTCAGACTTGCCACGGACAGCTCCCATTATTACCGGCAACATTGGTATTGGGGCGGCGAAGCAGACCTCCGTGTCAATGGCACCAAGCTGAAGTTGACCTCAATCCCCGATGCGGAATGGGCGACAGTTGAAGCCGAAGCCTTGAAATTCTGGGATGAAATTGCCGCAACCGGCCCGGTTGCCAAGCAAATTGTCGACATCTTCAAGAAATATAATGCCGTCATGGACAAAGCAGGACGCCCGTATCGCTACGGCTGATCTGCATAGCGCCTAAAACAAAAAGCCCGGTCACCAACTTACATATGGTGACCGGGTGTTTTTTTTGCCCAGATTTATTCGCGGGCGGCTTTATTAATTCGCGGCTTTTCTCTCTTCAATAACCTTGTCCGCATCTCTGCCGGACAGTTCCTGCAAATGATCGAATTTGCTATCGAACGTGCCGACGCCCATAGTCATGGAGCGGAGTTCAATAATCAAATCGTGCATTTCAGATTGCGGAAGCTGGATGCTGACTTCGTCCCAGCCAGCCCATCCGTCCTTTGAATCATAACCCAATATCTGACCCCGTCGGCCGCTGACCAGACGCTGAACCCCGGATGTATAATTCGTCGGCAGGGACATGGTAACATTGAATATGGGTTCCAGCAGAACCGGCCCACAATTCGGCATCCCTTCACGCATCGCCTGCCCTGCCGCCTTTTTGAAGGCCATGTCAGAGCTATCGACCGCGTGGAATTGGCCATCCGTCAGGGTCACTGAAAGATCAACCACAGGGAACCCCAAGGGGCCGCGCACAAGATATTCCTTAACGCCGTATTCGACCGAGGGAATATAGTTTTTCGGAACCACACCGCCGGTAATGGTGTCTGAGAACTCAAACCCCGACCCTCTCGGCAATGGCTTGATTTCCAGATGTACATCCCCGAACTCACCATGCCCGCCGGATTGCTTTTTGTGGCGCGCGTGCTGGGTAATTGTTTTTCGGATGGTTTCCTTATAGGGAACCCGGGACCGCTCGGAACGGACTTCCAGGTTATAGCGGCTTTTCAGCTTATCGATGGCGATCAACAGATGAATTTCACCCTGCCCCCAGAGCAACAATTCCCCGGTGACGGGGTGATGCTCCCAACTTACGGACGGATCTTCTTCCACCAGTTTATTCAAGGCGCCTGAAAGCTTCACGTCATCGCTTCTATGTTCAGCATGGATCGACAGGGCGAACAGCGGATTTAGCCGCGTCGGCCAGTCGGTCGAAGGAGAACCCTGTTCGGAAAGGACAGCGCCGGTTTCCACATCTTCCATACGACCCAGCGCGACAACATCACCAACAATCGCTTTGCCCAGTTTTTCCTGTTTTTGGCCGTTAATCCTGTGCAGACCGGAAACCTTGTGCCCGCTAATTGTCATGCCGTCTTTAACTTCGCCTGAGAGCACCCGCGCCAGGCTAAGCTTTCCGACATGACCCGCGTGCACTGTTTTAAAGACCTGAGCGACAGCACCATTGCTATCATCCAGCCCCAAGCGCTCCGCGACACCACTTGCTTCCGGTGCTTCATGGCGTAGCGCTTTCATCAGGCGGCGCACGCCGTTATCGTGCTCAGCTGAGCCGAAGAACACCGGAACAATCAGGCGTTCCTGCAGGTCTTTGGTGAGCGCGGCATAGATTTCATCGCTCGACGGCACGATATCTTCGAGCAGGCTTTCCAATAACGCGTCATCGAAATCAGCCAGCGACTCCAGCATTTCCGTGCGCGCACTTTCCTCGCGATCTTTCGCCGGGTCAGGCAATTCAATCAGTTTTGATTCCTTATCAGACTGCCACTCAAACGCCCGTTCACTGACCAAATCAACGTGGCCGGTAATACCCTCGCCATCCCGCATGGGAATTTCGCGCATGATCAATGGATGATCAGATATCTCCTGCAAGGCATCAAGCGTCTGTTTGACGCTATGGCTCGGGACATCCATCTTGTTCACAAAAATCATATGCGGGATATCGTGGCTGTTCAGGAAATTAAGAACAGGCGCCACAGTCATGACTTTGCCCGGGTCTGCTTCACAAACAACAATCGCCGTATCCGCAACCATCAAGGCACCCTGGGCGTCCTGCCCAAGCTCAACAGAGCCCGGACAATCGAGAAACGTCCAGGCTTCGCCCAAATACTCTGCGCTGGCGACATTGAGTTCCGTCGACATCTGGCGCGCCTTGCCTTCCGGTGAGCCGTCGCCAACCATATTGGATTCTTTTGCTGTGCCCTTACGCCCAATCGCGCCCGCGATCGACAACATGCTTTCCATAAGCGATGTTTTGCCACTGAGGTAAGGGCCGACTAGAGCTGCCGTTCGAGGGCCCGAAGGTGTTTTGTTTGGCATGAGTCTCTCCCTGATCCGCTGGTTTTTTTGCGGCCCGGGCGAGCCCGGAACCGGTCTCGTTATCGAAATTTAATACTGTCCATGAAGGGTAAAGCGCACAGCGACGGATGCAAGGAAAAATCCGAATTTTTTATGATTATAGCATTTTCACAAAATGAAACCTGCGGATACCGCCACCAATCGTTTTGTTGCTAGCCGTGTCAGCGACCTCTTCTCGGACAAGTTCATATCCTGAGTTTATGTAGAACGATAATGCGTCGGACTGGATTTCCGACGTGCTCAGATCCAACTGGCGCATGTCTGCCTTTCGGCATTCATTCTCCGCAAATTCCAGCATCGTTCGGGCAATTCCCCGGCGACGCTGGCCCGGGTCAACATACATACGACGGAGTTCCATGGCATCAGGCCCGGAAGGCTCCAGCCCGAACATGCCAACAATATCCCGCCCGGAAACCGCCACCCAGAAACTTCCCAACCGTTCCCGGTAGTAGTCAGATACTCGGTCAATTTCTTCGAGTAATGAAGACACGATATAATCTTCGAACGCATCTTTAAGGTCCGGCGGCGCCAGCAGGCGATTGACCTTGATAAACAAGGTTCTGACCCCGGTCACGTCCGCCTCCGCAAACAAACGAATGGTGACCGGGTTATCTGTCATGATAGCAAGTCGGTAGCCGTTTTTATGTTAACTGCGCGCAGGCCCGCTGGATGCGTTGGCAGGCATCTTCCAACACGTCTGTTGCGGTTGCATAACTGATGCGGAAATGCGGGCTCAGGCCAAACGCAGCACCATGAACGGCGGCAACGCCTTCTGATTCCAGAATATAGGTGACAAAATCTTCATCATTTTCGATGACTTTGCCGTCCGGTGTTTTCTTGCCAAGCACGCCCTTACAACTGGGATAGACATAAAACGCACCTTCGGGCGTTGGGCAGGACAGGCCCGGGGCCTGATTGAGCATGCTGACAACCAGATCACGACGATCTTTGAAGACTTTGTTGTTTGCGGCAATGAAGTCATGCGGGCCGTTGAGTGCGGCGACAGCTGCTGCCTGACTGACGGCAGCTGTATGGGAAATGGACTGTGACTGTACCAGTGTCATGGCCTTGATGATTTCAACCGGGCCACCCGCAAAACCAACACGCCAGCCTGTCATGCAATAGGCTTTCGACATGCCGTTCATGGTCAGGGTGCGGTTTTTCAGTTCCGGAACGACTTCGGCAATTGTCGTGAATTCAAAATCGTCATAAACCAGATGTTCATAAATATCATCCGTAAATATCCAGACATGCGGGTGACGAAGGAGAACCTCACCAATGGCTTTCAAATCTTCACGCGTATAGGCGGCACCGGTCGGGTTTGAAGGTGAATTCATCACCAACCATTTGGTTTTCGGCGTGATCGCAGCTTCAAGCTGTTCTGGCTGCAGTTTGAAATTAGATTCGACCGGGCAATCAACAATCACCGAGACACCACCGAAAAACGCCGGGATATCAGGATAGCTGACCCAGTATGGGGCCGGGATAATGATCTCGTCGCCATGATTAACGGTGGCCATCATCGCATTGAAGATCACCGGCTTACCGCCGCAGCTGACGTGAATTTCTTCGCGGGTGTAGTCCAGATTGCTATCGCGCTTGAACTTGGCAATGATCGCATCCTGAAGTTCAGGAATACCGTTCACAGCGGTGTAGCGGGTCATGCCATCATCAAGGGCCTGTTTCGCAGCATCAATAACATGCTGCGGGGTGTCAAAATCCGGCTCACCCGCGCCAAGGCTGATGATATCGCGCCCGGCGGCGGCGAGATCACGGGCTTTCTGGGAAACGGCAATGGTGGCGCTGGGTTGAACGGCGCTTAAGCGATCGGCGATAAACGGCATGACGAAAATCCTGTTGGAAAATTGAGGGGGAAAGAACATTCAAGCGCCGAAGGTTACGCCTGCCCATGGGGCGGCGCAATAGCGAACCTCTACCACCACCGCATCATCACGTCTTAAGCTGTCAGTTCCTCCTCATTGGCAACGTTACCTCGCGCCAAAGAGATCACACCTGCAATTTCGACCGGATGTGAATTGGGCAGCATGTGCCCACCGTCCGGGTAGGTGATCAGACTGGCACCCGGGAGGAGACTGGACAATTTGGCGGCGATCCGAATGGCTGGCGCGGTTGAATGTGCGCCGCGAACGATGACCGTTGGCGCCGTCATACGGCTAAAGGCCGTACTGGGCAGGGTTTCCCACATGGTGGTAAGGAAGTTACGCGCAACCACCGGGGCCAGTTCGTTCAGGGCTTTACGTTTGTCGACATCAAGAATTTTCCAGGCCCCCTCGCCATTCCAATATTCCACAAACTGTCGCATCCCATTCGGATCGTCTGGATTAGCGCCAGCACGGCTGACGCTATCAGCAATGTCCGCAATTTCAGAGAACGCGGCCCGATCTTCCTCATTTCCGTCACGAAGCAGATAAAATGCCACAGGCTCGATCAAGGTCAGAGAGCGCACCATTTGCGTCTCTTCCTGTGCGATGCGAAGTGCAACAGCGCCGCCATAAGAATGACCGACCAAATCTACCGGTTCCCCCGTCATCCTGATCATGCGGATGATTTCCTGTGCCTCGATGGTTAATTTGGACGCTGAACTGGAAGGCCATTTCTTGGGCCCGTATCCAAAGAGATTCGGGGCCAGAATTCGACTGTCAGGATGCAGGCTCTGACAGACTTTTCGCCATTGCCGCCCCGAAGCACCCGAGCTGTGTAACAAAACAAGCGGTGCTCCAGCGCGTGACTGGTTGGCTTTTTCTGGTGTAGTGTTCTTTTTTATGAACATGTTTGCGTTCCCAAGCTGTGCCGGGTTTAGTCGGCATCCGAAAATAACTGGGGCCTGTATACGCAAAGAACGTCAATCGGGTGTAGCGCTACATGTGAAGTCGGCGTTAAAAGAACGTTAAATAAAAAAATTTGAGTTTTGGTGGACTTTAGGGATGTACCTATCAAAACAGCGGCTGTATTAACCAGTCCGAAAATACAGAAACGGGGGTTTCTAGGTGTCGAGGGTCAGTTTATCCCTGCTGGGGCAGTTTCAGTTAAAAGACAAATCGGGTGAAGAAATCGCACTTCCCACCCGTAAAACGCGCGCACTATTGGCATATCTGGCTGTTCCTCTGGGTCGCTCACATTCACGGGAAAAGCTGATAAATCTGCTCTGGGCAGACCGAGGTGAGGAACAGGCGAGAGGCAGCTTTCGCAATGCCCTGACATCCATTCGAAAGGCCCTTAGCCCAGATGTCATCGTTACCGCCAATGAAACCGTTAGCCTGTCCCCTGATGCCGTAGATGTTGATATACAGCATTTTGAGAAACTTGCTCAGGAAGATACGCAAGAAGCAACCGAAAGCGCGGATGCTTTGTTTGCCGGGCCCCTTCTTGATGGTATTTCCTTCGATGATCCGGATATGCAGGCCTGGCTCGATTTTGAACGCGCGCGCACGAACGAAATCGCGAATGGCATCATGCGTAAACTGCTGACCCAACAGACGGCCAGGGAAAAATTTGACAAGGCAACCGAAACGGCAAGGCGCCTGCTGGTTCTTGATCCTTTGCAAGAAGATATCCACCGCGAGTTGATGCGGATTTATACAGCAGATGGGCAAAGAGGCCTGGCACTCAACCAGTATACGACCTGCCAACGGTTGTTGGCGGAAGAACTGGACTTGAAGCCGGACCAGGAAACCGAAGCGCTCGTTCGTGCGATACGCCACCAGGGTGCAGACCGACCATTGGGCAATACCGCATCTTCTGCGCCGAAGCCGGGCACTTCTCAGCAGGTTGATCAGGCAGACAGACCCGTCTTTTCCAATCGCCCGTCCATCGCCGTCATGCCGTTTGAAAACAGAAGTGATGATCCGGAACAGGCGTATTTTGCCGACGGCATCGTTGAAGAGATAACGGCGGCTCTTTCAAGGGTGCGCAGCTTTTTTGTTATCGCGCGCAACTCTGCCTTTATTTACAAAGACAAACCGATTGTATCGTCCGAAGTCGCCCGCGATCTCGATGTGCGGTATCTGTTACAAGGCAGCGTGCGGCGCGCCGGAGAGCGACTTCGCATCTCGGCTGAACTGATTGACGCGGAAGCCGGGGAACCGATCTGGTCTGATCGTTACGACGGACAGGTTGATGATGTTTTCGACTTGCAGGACCAGATCACGGAAAGCGTTGTTGGCATTCTGCAACCAACGATCCTGAAAGCGGAAATTAGACGGGTGCTGAGAAAACGCCCCGATGTTATGGAAGCTTATGATTACACCACCCAGGCATTCCCCAAAGCCTGGGCATTGGAGCCACAGGAAAACGCGGACGCACTTGAGTTGATCAAGAAAGCTATCGAGTTGGATCCCGGTTATGCGCTGGCACATGCCCTGTTCTCATGGTGTACGGCTCAAGGCATTGTCTACAACTGGATCGCGGTCACCAATGAAACCAAGATCGCAGCGCTCAAGGCCGCTAAGCGCGCCTATGAGATCGATGCCGAGGACCCGTTGGTTCTGACCATGCTGGCGACGGCGGAAACGCTGGTCGGCAATCTCGAACAGGCGAGCGTTCATATCGAGCGGGCACTGGCATTTGACAGGAACTCTGCCTGGGCCTGGATACGAAGCGGCTGGATTCACGTGTTTAAGGGTGAAGATCCGCATGCTGCCATTCATGACTTTCAGCGCGCCAAAAAGCTGAGCCCTTATGACCCTTTATCCTTCAATCTGCATATCGGTATCGGCATGGCCCATTTTGTCGCGGCGGAATATGAGCCGGCGATAGAATTTCTTGAAAAAGGAATGATGGAAAAACCCGAGGCCGTTTGGGCAAATCGTCCTCTTTCCGCAGCCTATGCGTTATCCGGACAGGATGCCGAAGCAAAACGGATAACCGGGATAATCCTGGAAACATACCCCGGATTAACCGCCAGCCGAATACTCGATTCCCTTCCCCATCGCCGCCCGGAAGTGCGCGAGCGCTATTACAATGGCCTATGCCTTGCCGGACTTCCCGAACGCTAAATTGCGGACTCGTAAAGCACCCCTCATAGGCCTATAAAACGGGTATGGACGGAATCCCCCAATATACGCCGCTGAAACGCCCGGCAATCAATGATGGAAAGCAGTTCAAACTGGTCTCTCCATTCTCGCCCGCTGGCGATCAGCCTGAGGCGATCAAGGAATTAACAGAAGGCCTGCTGCAGGAGGAGCGCGATCAGGTTCTGCTTGGTGTGACGGGGTCCGGGAAAACCTTTACCGCAGCCCACGTCATCCAGAACCTCAACCGCCCGACCCTGGTTCTTGCCCCAAACAAAACGCTGGCGGCCCAGCTTTATGGGGAAATGAAGGAATTTTTCCCGGAAAATGCGGTTGAGTATTTCGTCTCCTACTATGACTACTACCAGCCGGAAGCCTACGTTCCACGCTCCGACACCTATATCGAAAAAGATGCTTCGGTAAACGAGCAGATTGACCGCATGCGCCATTCCGCAACCCGCGCCCTGCTCGAGCGATCAGACGTGGTCATCGTCGCCTCCGTCAGCTGCATTTATGGCATCGGCGCGGTTGAAACCTATGCCGAAATGGTGCTGAAACTCAGCACCCAGATGCTGATTGAGCGCGGCACCCTGTTGAAACGACTGGTCGAGCTTCAATACAAGCGCAATGACGCCGCCTTTTTCCGGGGTGCCTTTCGAGTGCGCGGTGATGTTATTGAGGTTTTCCCGTCCCATATGGAAGACCGGGCCTGGCGCATATCGCTGTTCGGTGACGAGTTGGAGGCGATCTGGGAGATTGATCCACTGACCGGCGAAAAAATCGGCTCCCTTGATGAAATTACCATTTATCCCAATTCCCACTATGTAACACCGCGCCCGACGCTGTTGCAGGCGATTCCGCAAATCCGGACGGAATTAAAACAGCGCCTGAAACAGCTAGATGCGGAAGGCAAGTTGCTTGAATCCCAACGCCTGCAGGAACGCACGACGTTTGATCTGGAGATGCTGGAAACCACCGGATTCTGTTCAGGGATTGAGAACTATTCACGTTACCTCAGTGGCCGCGAAGCAGGCGAACCGCCGCCAACCCTTTTTGAGTACCTACCGGAAAATGCTCTTCTGGTTGTCGATGAAAGCCATGTCACCGTGCCGCAGATTGGAGGCATGTATAAAGGTGATTTCAGCCGCAAAAGCACGCTGTCCGAATTTGGATTCAGGCTTCCAAGCTGCCTTGATAACAGGCCATTGAAATTTGAAGAATGGGAGCATATGCGCCCCGAAACCGTTTTCGTTTCGGCCACACCCGGACCCTGGGAGCTCGAGCGTACGGATGGTGTTTTCACCGAGCAGGTGGTGCGCCCAACTGGCCTGATTGACCCGGAATGCATCATCCGCCCTGTCGAGACCCAGGTTGATGACCTGCTCGGCGAAGTTAAGGAAGTGGCGCTTAAAGGCATGCGTACACTGGTCACAACGCTAACCAAACGCATGGCCGAAGATTTGACTGAATATATGCACGAACACGGCGTTCGCGTTCGGTACATGCATTCAGACATTGAAACCCTGGAGCGCATAGAAATCATCCGCGACCTTCGTCTAGGCGCCTTTGATGTATTGATCGGCATTAACCTGCTTCGCGAAGGGTTGGATATTCCCGAATGCGGGCTGGTCGCCATTCTTGATGCAGATAAAGAAGGTTTCCTGCGCTCGAAAACTTCTCTTGTCCAAACCATCGGTCGGGCCGCCAGAAACATTGACGGGCGCGTTATTCTCTATGCCGATCACATGACCGCCAGCCTTGATTATGCCATCGGCGAAACGAACCGTCGCCGCGCTCGGCAAACCGCCTATAACAAGGCCCACGGCATCACGCCTGAAAGCGTCAAGAAAGGCATTTCCGATATTATCGAATCCGCTTACGAGCACGATTATGTCACCGTCGATACCGGCGTTTCCGGCGAAACCCAACACGTCGGGCACAATATCGCCACCGTAATCAAAGACTTGAACGACCGCATGCAGGCCGCCGCCGCTGATCTTGAATTTGAGGAAGCCGCCAGGCTAAGAGACGAAGTCCGCCGCCTGGAAGCAACCGAGCTTGGCCTCACCAAGCCGGGTGTGGCGCCAAAAGCGGCGTGGAAGCACAGCAAAAAAAGCCGAAAAGGGAAGCGTTGAAGGTTACCTAAAAAATTCCCTGGCAAACGATCATGACAACGCCCATCAAAACCAGATAACCGGCATCAATTGCAATGACAGATGCGTTCTTTTGCACATACAGACGCGCACTGACCGTCAGCACCACAATCGTCAATACAATTAATAACGCCATCAACAAGGCATTCTGGGCGGCTGTGATACCAATTACCCACGATAGAGAGAACGTCCCCACCGCCTGCACCAACATCGCTGCAATAGGCGGTTTGGGGTTGTCATCGATCGGCAAGCCGTTTCCTGCCATCCAGGTTTTGACAAAAAGTATTGGCGAATACCACGCCCAACCAAGCAGATAGGCAACCAGTGCCCCGACCCCGACAGCAGTCCAGTTTACGTTCATCGTAATCCCATCCATCTTGCTTTCTCCCTCATGCAATCGCTCTATATATACAATATCCTGGTGATTGTAATACGTGCCTGAAAACAATGCAGTTGAGAAATCGCATATATATTGAGCCAACCTGAACATGCTGAACTCGCCATATCTAAACAGATACTTTGTATCGATTTTTGATGAACTGCACTTTCATATCCAACAATAACGTTAGCTGACATACAACTGTACGACCAAAGAACGGAAATTATTTTACAGACCGTCACTTCTGGGTAGGATTGAGATCGCTAAATATTTCCTGGGAGGACAAGTTGGATTTTTTCAAGAACTGGAAAATCAGCCTACAGATTTTATCCATTGGCCTGACATCACTAGTTGGCATCGTTGTCATTGCCGTCATCTATTTTTTCAACACGTCCAAACTGGACACTTTCCAAAATGCCCAGTTGCACGCGACCGTCGGAAGCAAACTGACACGTGATATTAGATACCAGTTTCTCGAAGCGCGGCGCATTGAAAAAGATTTTTTGCTTAATTTAAATAAGGCTCAGGTTTCCCGCCATCAACAACAAGCATTGGCGACCAAGGAAAGCCTCGAGCAATTGAAACAGTATTTGTCGGACGACGCGAGTCTGGCATTGATTGAAGAAGTCTCATCCGGGTTTGATGCCTATAATGCCCAGTTTAAGAAAGTTGCCGCAGCCTGGGAAAAGGTCGGATATACCAGCAAAGATGGATTGCGTGGACGGTTCAGCAAGGCCGCGGTGGAAATCCAGGAAAAAACTGCGCAGTTTTACGATGATGAGCTTATTGTGACGCTTATGGTAATCCGTGGGTATGAAAAAGACTTCCTTCTCAGTCGCGACACCAAAAGTCTCAGTGAAATGAAAGGGAAAATCGGCGGCTTTATGGCCAGCATAACCGAACTGGGAATACCTGATGAGGACCTTAAGCTTATCACAACATTGATGAAGACCTATCAAAACGGAATTCAATCTGTATCCAGTATTTTTGCAGCACTCGGTGCAGACACGAAAAAAATCGATCAGTTGTTTGATGCTGCAGGACCCCAATTTCAAACCCTGTTGGAGACCAGCACCGGCGCATTTGAAACTGCGGTAAGCGAAGCACAAAGCAACAGCAGTACAACGAAGACAATCATGGCAACAGCAATCGTTGTCATCGCAATTTCAGTTTTTGTAATTGGCGCGATTATTGGACGCGGTATCGCCCGACCGGTTGCTCATATGACCGCGGCGATGACGGATTTGGCGGAAGGAAATACGACAGTCGATATTCCTGCAACGGAATACAAGAATGAGCTGGGTAGCATGGCTGATGCCGTTCAAAAGTTTAAAGACAGCTTGATCCATATGGGTAAACTGGAAGAGGAACAGGGTAAACAGAACGAGGCGCGTCAAAAACGCTCCGATACCATTGATGAGCGCACCCGCACCTTTGATCAAATGGTTACCAGTGCTCTTGATGCGATCAAGGTAGCCGCGTCCCAAATGCAGAAAACGTCACAATCCATGTCGTTATCCGCAGAAGATGCCAGCGCAAAATCATCAACCGTTGCGGCGGCGGCGGAGGAAGCCTCCGCCAATGTACAAACGGTTGCATCCGCTGCTGAAGAACTATCTTCTTCCATTATCGAAATCGGACGGCAAGTTGCGCAATCTCGGGATATTTCGATCAATGCTGTGAAAGAAGTAAAACACGCCAATGACATGGTCGGGGGTCTGACGACAGCGGCTCAAGAGATTGGCGATGTCGTCAACCTGATCACCGACATAGCCGAGCAGACCAATTTGCTGGCCCTGAACGCCACCATTGAAGCGGCACGCGCCGGCGACGCAGGCAAAGGGTTCGCCGTGGTTGCCAGCGAGGTCAAGAATCTTGCCACTCAGACGGCTAAAGCGACGGACGAGATCTCTAGCCAGATAAGCAAAATTCAAGACGTTAGCGGCAAATCCGTATCTGCCATCAAAGATATCGGCAATGTGGTTAATGAGGTTAGCCAGATCGCCACATCCATTGCCTCGGCCGTCGAACAACAAAATGCCGCTACACAGGAAATTGCGCGCAATGTTGACGAGGCTGCGGTTGGCACCAGTGATGTAACGCAAAATATCACCGGCGTTGCGCAAGCAACGCAGGAAACAGGCGCTGCCACGGGTGACGTTCTGGATGCTGCGACGGAGTTGGAACGTCAGGCCGATTCACTGGAAAGCGAGGTTAGTGCTTTCCTCAATGATATCAAAACGGCGTAGCACCTCGACTAAAGGCAGCCCGGCCGCGAAATCCGTCATTCAGCCTCCCAGCAAACTCGGCCGCAGCACCCACATTATCGACCAGCCATCGCCGTTTTCGCCGCGCTCTAAGGCGACGACGGTGCCGGGTTTGAAATGGACGATGGATTCATCCTCATCACCGCAGACAAGGCGGGACAAAAGTTTGCTCAAATACGGCAGGTGGCCGACGACCATGCGGTCACTGGACATCTGTTCACTTGGCCCGCCTTCAATCGCATCATAGAGCAACCCGATCGGATCATTAGGGTTGATGGGATAGAGGCATTCTTCGACGATACGCCCATGCCCCATGGTTTCGGACAACAACAATGCCGTTTGCATGGCACGAACTTTGCCGGAATGCACGATGCCTGAGATGCTCAACTGGCTTCTGGCCAAAAACGACGCGACTTTCTGAACCGATGCGCGCCCCGACTCACTTAACGGACGTTCGGGGTTTTCATCCTTGGGCAGGGCGGTTCCGTGTTGAACGAGATAGAGATGCATGATTTGCCCTTCGTTTTCTGAAACCGGATGAACAGAGAGATATATACTAACGCCGCCGGGGACAGGCGTTCAAGTCAGGCAAATGGCGCTTGACCTTCCCGTAGGGGGATAGACTAATTTTTTTGCGAAATAAGGCCATAGATTCAATGGAGAACCCCGAGCATGACATGTTTTCGATACCTTTTATTTGGCGTGTTAGCGACATTTCTTTTTGCCCTTACCGCCCCCCACACCGCAGCTGCGGAACCGATCCGCACGCCCAAGATGACACCACAACTGAACCTCGGGAAAATGGCCTATGACGCCTATTGCGCATCATGCCATGGTGTCAATGCGGCAGGTACGGACAAGGGGCCGACCTTTCACCATAAGGTTTATCATCCGGGGCATCATGGCGACGGCGCATTTATGATTGCACCCCGGCGCGGGGTTAGGGCCCATCACTGGAAGTTTGGCGATATGAAGCCAGTGCCGGGCGTCACAGATTCACAATTGAAAAACATCATTGCTTACGTGAGAGCGTTACAGCAGGAAAACGGCCTATTCTAAGACTCAGGGCCGTTTCAGGGCGTATCGTTGAAACCCTGACACCCCGCCGAAAGCGGTTTCCGTGACATTCATTCCGACTTGCTCAAGAATTCGGCAGGACCGGTGATTGGATTGCAATGCCAGAGCGGATACATGCTCGACCAATTCGGTCTTAAACCCATGATCAAGAACGGCGTTCACCGCTTCCGAGGCCAGCCCCTGCCCCCACCACTTGTGATCGAGAGTATAGCGCAGCGTCAGATCACTAAACCCGGACCGGGCCGCGAAACCGCATTCACCAATAAAGCTTTCAGACTGGCGATGAAAAAGCGCCCACATGCCAAGCCCGCCGGTGTGCCAGTGCTGGACATATTCAGCCAACAGATGAGCGGATGTCTGTTCATCCAGCACGCCGACATGGGTGTCGGCCATATTGACCAATTTGGTTTTGAGAGACAGAAAGTGGTCCTTGTCCGTCTCCAGAAAGGGCCGCATAAACAGCCGGTCGGTAAGTATTTCGCTCATGGTACATATCCTATTATCAAACGACGGGAATCCTGACAAAGCAGGATCATTGAAATCTGCAAATCAGCAGCTTCCTCGTCGTCGCCCGCGGAGATGTATGGTCATGAGGTTCACTGTATTGGTCCCTAAAACAAAAAACGCGGCACCAGGTGCCGCGTTTTCCAATTGATCTTTTTAAAATCGATCAGCCGGTTGCGGCCGCTAGCATGGCTTCCGCCGCACGTCGCTCTGCTTCGGCTTTATGCTTGCCGGCTTCATCGGCATCAGCTTCAGCTTTTTTGGCTGCTTCCAGCCGGCTTTCCGCAGCAGCCCGGTCCAGATCGGAAACGGGAACCGCTTCTTCAGCCAGAACCGTGCACCGCTCGGGCGAAACTTCACAGAATCCGCCAGCAACAAATATCTGCTCTTTGACCTTGCCGCCTTCATGGATATCAATGACACCCGGTCTAACAGTAGCGATCAATGGCGAGTGGCCCGGTAATACACCAAGGTCACCCTCAGCACCCGGAACAACAACCATCTCAACCGGCTCTGATTTCAAGAGCTTTTGTGGTGAGACCAGTTCAAATTCGACCGTTTCGGCCATCCGTCGATACTCCTGTTAAACGCCTGATTAGGCGGCTTCCGCTGCCATGCGTTTGGCTTTCTCGAGAACTTCTTCGATTGTACCAACCATATAGAAAGCGGCTTCCGGGATGTGATCGTATTCGCCGGCGATGATGCCCTGGAAGCCCTTGATTGTATCGTCAAGGCTAACAAGAACACCAGGTGAACCGGTGAAGACTTCGGCCACAAAGAACGGCTGCGACAGGAAGCGCTGGATTTTACGGGCCCGCGCCACTGTCAGCTTATCTTCTTCAGAAAGTTCATCCATCCCCAGAATGGCGATGATGTCCTGAAGGGACTTATACGTTTGCAGAACCTGCTGAACCGCGGTGGCAACACCATAGTGTTCTTCACCAATGATCCGCGGGTCAAGAATACGCGATGTTGAATCCAGGGGATCCACAGCCGGATAAATGCCAAGCTCAGCAATCTGACGCGACAACACGGTGGTTGCATCCAGGTGAGCAAAGGACGTGGCCGGGGCCGGATCGGTCAAATCATCCGCAGGAACATAAATGGCCTGCACAGAAGTAATCGAGCCTTTGTTTGTGGATGTAATGCGTTCCTGCAGCGTGCCCATGTCGGTCGCCAGTGTTGGCTGGTAACCCACAGCAGACGGGATACGCCCAAGAAGTGCGGACACCTCGGAACCGGCCTGCGTGAAACGGAAGATGTTATCAACGAAGAAGAGCACATCCTGGCCTTCTTCATCACGGAAATATTCAGCCAGCGTCAAACCGGTCAGGCCAACGCGTGAGCGGGCTCCCGGAGGTTCGTTCATCTGGCCGTAAACAAGAGCGGCTTTCGATTCACCTTCGAGGTTGATAACGCCGGAATCGATCATTTCGTGGTAAAGATCGTTCCCTTCACGGGTACGTTCCCCAACACCAGCAAATACCGAATACCCACCGTGGCCTTTAGCAACGTTGTTGATCAGTTCCATAATCAGAACCGTTTTACCAACACCGGCACCGCCAAACAGGCCAATTTTACCACCCTTGGAATATGGCGCGATCAGATCAACAACCTTAATCCCCGTGGTCAGAATTTCGGTTTCCGTAGACTGCTCTATGAAATCCGGTGCTTGACGGTGAATTGGCAGTTTTGATTTGGTAACGACCGGGCCACGTTCATCAACCGGCTCACCGATCACATTCATGATTCGACCGAGAGTTTCAGGTCCAACCGGAACGGAGATCGGAGCGCCAGTGTCAGAAACTTCCTGACCGCGCTGCAAACCTTCCGTTGAGTCCATCGCAATGGTGCGGACCTGGTTTTCGCCAAGATGCTGCGCAACTTCGAGAACCAGGCGTTTTCCATGGTTATCCGTTTCCAGCGCGTTCATGATTGCCGGGAGTTCGCCGTCAAACTTGACGTCAATCACAGCACCCATAACCTGAGTAACTTTACCTACACTTTTATTCGCCATCGCTGATGCTCCTGTTGCCTTTCAGCGGACCCAAACGGGCCGTTAATTCCTAAAGCGCTTCCGCGCCGGAAATGATTTCGATCAGTTCACTCGTGATAACCGCCTGACGTGTCCTGTTATAGACCAGCGTCAAATTGTCGATCATATCGCCTGCATTACGCGTCGCACTGTCCATGGCGGACATACGCGCGCCGTGTTCAGATGCTGAGCTTTCCAGCATCGCCTGAAAAATCTGCACAGCCAGATTACCGGGCAGCAGATCAGCAAGGATTTCTTCTTCATCGGGTTCGAAAATGTAAGTTGCCTGGGGACCTTCGTCGGCCTTGGCCTTTTCATTATCGTTGGCACCAATGTCGCCCGGCGCAAATGGAATTAACTGCTGCGCCGTAACGATTTGCGTCATAGCCGACTGAAAGCGGTTAAAGACGATTGTACAGACGTCAAACTCACCATTGTCAAACATGGTGGTGACTTTTTCCGCAACACCGGCACCTTCGGCATATTCGACGCCTTTTTTGCCGATGCCAGAGACGACATCAACAACAGCGTCACCGAGTTCACGCTTCAGCACATCATGAGCTTTGGTGCCAACAAACAGAACCTTGACGGTTTTGCCCTGGCCCCTCAGCTCACTACCCATTGCGCGGATTTTCCGGACAATGGAGCCGTTAAACCCGCCACAAAGGCCACGGTCTGCGGTAAAGGCGACAAGTAAGTGCGTGTCATCTTTGCCGGTTCCGGCCAACATTTCGGGTGCGCCATCAACACTGCCAATGGATTCTGCCAGTGACCCGAGCATCCGTTCCATACGCTCAGCATACGGACGCGCCTCTTCTGCTGCTTCCTGGGCTTTACGCAGTTTTGCAGCAGCCACCATTTTCATGGCGGAGGTAATCTTCCGCGTCGACTTGACGCTTTCGATCCTGTTTTTTAGAACTTTAAGATTGGCCATCGGTCGTTATTCCGATCTCATTCCATTCAGCGACAATTAAGCGAAAGTCTTCACAAAGTCTTCCATGACTTTCTTCAGCTTGGTATCCGTATCATCGGATATCGCTTTTTCGTCGCGGATCGTATCCAGAATATCGGAATGCTTCGCCCGAACATCATCGAGCAACTGCTTCTCGAATGCCGTTACCTGATCCACTGCGATGCCATCGGTATAACCGTTCACACCAGCAAAAATCACAACAACCTGTTCCTGCACCGTCAATGGTGAGTACTGCGGCTGTTTCAGCAATTCAGTCAGACGCGCACCACGTGCCAGCAATTGCTGGGTTGACGCATCAAGATCAGAAGCGAACTGGGCAAATGCAGCCATTTCACGATACTGGGCAAGTTCCAGCTTAATGGAACCGGCAACCTGTTTCATGGCTTTGATCTGCGCAGATGAACCCACACGAGACACCGACAGACCAACGTTCACAGCCGGGCGAATGCCTTTATAGAAGAGTTCCGTTTCCAGAAAGATCTGACCATCGGTAATCGAAATCACGTTGGTCGGAATATATGCGGACACGTCACCAGCCTGCGTTTCAATAACCGGCAGAGCGGTCAATGAACCAGCGCCGTTATCGTCATTCAGCTTGGCTGCGCGTTCGAGCAGACGTGAGTGAATGTAGAAAACGTCACCCGGGTAAGCTTCACGTCCCGGCGGACGACGAAGAAGCAGGGACATCTGACGATAGGCCACAGCCTGCTTCGACAAATCATCGTAGCAGATCAGGGCATGCATGCCGTTATCACGGAAGTATTCGCCAATGGCGCAACCGGTGTAAGGGGCCAGGAACTGAAGCGGGGCCGGCTCAGACGCGGTAGCCGCGACAACAACCGAATACTTCATGGCGTCATAATCGTTTAGGGTCTTGACCAACTGAGCAACAGTTGAGCGTTTCTGACCGATGGCGACATAGACACAGAAAAGTTTTTCTGAATCCTTGTCGGTCGCATCGTTGACCGCTTTCTGATTGAGGATGGTATCGATGATGACAGCCGTTTTACCGGTCTGACGGTCACCAATGATCAGTTCGCGCTGGCCACGACCAACGGGGATAAGCGAATCGATGGCTTTCAGGCCGGTCTGCACTGGTTCGTGCACCGATTTACGCGGAATAATGCCCGGCGCCTTGACTTCCACCAGCTGACGTTCGGTTGAATCGATCGGGCCTTTGCCGTCGATCGGGTTGCCGAGACCGTCAACAACGCGGCCCAGCAAGCCTTTGCCGACGGGCACGTCAACGATGTCACCCGTACGCTTGACGGTGTCACCTTCGCGGATGCCACGGTCATCGCCAAAAATAACGATACCGACGTTATCTTCTTCCAGGTTCAGGGCCATGCCCACAACACCACCAGGAAATTCGACCATTTCACCAGCCTGGACTTGATCCAGACCGTGAACGCGGGCGATCCCATCACCTACGGACAGAACCTGTCCAACTTCGGCAACTTCAGCTTCAGAGCCAAAATCAGCGATCTGTTTTTTCAGAATAGCGGAGATTTCCGCCGCACGGATTTCCATCTAACCCATCCCTTTCATAGCGAAACGAAGCTGGGTGAGCTTCGTTCTCAAAGAACTGTCAACCATCAGAGAGCCGACCTTGACGATCAGACCGCCCAGCAAATCTTCATCAACTTTCGTGTCGATGGAGACCTGGGTCCCTGTAGCCTTTTTCAACGATTCAGCAAGAGCTTCCAGTTGTTTAGCGGAAAGCTCTTTAGCGGAAACAACTTCCGCAGTGGTTTCTCCACGACGATCAGCAAGCAAGGCCTGATAGGCCTTGATCATGCCGGGCAGTGCAAACAGACGACGATTGCTGGCAACAAGGCCAACAAAGTTTTTCGTCAATCCGCTGGTTTCAGCACTTTCCAGCACTGCAGCCATGCCTTTGCTTTGATCATCTCTGGAAATTACGGGTGAGCGGATCAACCGAGTAAGGTCATCAGACCCCTCAAGCATCGCCTGAATCGTAGCCAAGTCCTCAGCTACCTGATCAAGCTGTTTGTCCGCCTCTGCGAGCTCAAAAAGCGCTGTTGCATAGCGGCCTGCTAGGCCGGAAGCGCCGATGACGTCAGATGACACCTGGGAATTCCTCGTCTGTTTTTTTATTTTCGACCCCGACAGCACCAAGCGAGATTAAAACCGCTTCCACCCGAGGCCGCTTTTCACAGATGGGCATGCCCTCCTGCGAAACGCGGCATTTCGTACCATACTCATTCCGCCATTGCAACCAGACTCCGTGCACTTTCTCAATTTACCAAAACCCTTGGATTTCTGCCCTTTCCAAGAGGGGGCATCGGCCATGGATAAATGGATAAAAGCCCGGTTTCATATTACATAAAACCCGAGCCCTCACATAAAGCTCATTGGATCCACATCTACCTGCACGCGCACGGTGTTTGGCCAGTCGGTTTTAGCCAACCATTGACGAATAATCGGTTGAACCTGAGTGTCCTTTGACGCTTTCAGCAACAATCTTCTGCGGTGGCGTCCTCTTAACAATGCGAAAGGTGCAGGAGCCGGCCCAAGCACCTGCACGCTGGTGCTGTTCGGCGCGGTGCGACTCAGTTGGCGGGCTGTGTCGTCAACAGCCATTTCATTGGGGCCTGAAACAATCAACGCGACCAGCCGACCGAATGGAGGCATTGATATCTGTTTTCTGGCTTCGGTTTCAGCTTCTATGAATTGTGTTTTATCACCAGACAGAATCGCCGCCATGACTGGATGTTTTGCCATAAATGTCTGCACAACAACCCGCCCCGGCTTTTCTTCGCGGCCCGCCCGACCGGCCACCTGATAAAGCAATTGATACGTTCGCTCCGCAGCGCGCAAGTCACCGCCTTGAAGACCCAGATCTCCATCAACCACACCAACCAGCGTCAACAGCGGGAAATGATACCCTTTGGCGACGATCTGAGTGCCAATAATCACATCGATTTCATGATCTTCGATTCGCCGCACCAGTTCAGCCGCCGCACGTGGCGAGGCGATATTATCGCTGGCGGCAATGGCGATACGAACATCGGGGAGCAGCAGTTCCACTTCTTCCGCCAGCCTCTCCACCCCTGGACCGCAGGCCGCAAGCGAATTTTCCGTCTCGCACTCCGGGCACTTGTCAATGAGCGGGATATTGAAACCGCAATGATGACATTGCAGTCTTGCGTGCAGACGATGCTCCACCAGCCAGGATGTGCAGCGTGGGCATTGAAAGCGGTACCCACATTTTCGACAGAGGGTTAACGGTGCATATCCCCGCCGGTTCAAGAACAACAATGCCTGCTCGCCATTGGCAACTGTTTTGCTCAAAGCTTCGGCCAATGCTGGCGATAGCCAGCGCCCCCGCGGCGGTGGGGCTTTTAACATATCGACCAATTCAATATCCGGCAGGCTGGCACCGCCGTGGCGATTTGGCAAATGAAGAAGCTCGTATCGGCCCGAGTCGGAATTGACGACCGATTCGAGCGAGGGCGTAGCAGAGGCAAGCACAGCCGGAATGTTTCCCAGATGCGCCCGGACAACACCCATATCGCGACCATTATAGATCACGCCGTCCTCTTGCTTGAAGGCACTTTCGTGTTCCTCATCAATGACAATCAGACCCAGGTTTCGATAGGGCAAAAACAGTGCGGATCGTGCGCCGACAACAACGGATGCGCGTCCTTCGATAACGGCGCGCCATGTCCGGCGGCGCTGCCCCATCGTCAGATCGGAATGCCAGACGCTGGGATCAGCCCCGAATCTGGCCTGGAAACGCGCCAACCATTGCGCGCTTAAGGCAATTTCCGGCAATAGAACAAGAACCTGCTGCCCCAGTCGCACAGCTTCGGCAACCGCCTGAAAATAAACTTCCGTCTTCCCGGACCCCGGCACCCCGTCCAGAACGGTCACTTTAAAGTCGCTCCCCCGCACACCGGCGATCAAATCCTCGGCGGCCTCTGCCTGCGCAGGCGACAGGTCAGGGCCAGGATAATCGGGATCTGGTTCGGGAACCGAAGTGTCTGGCGGAAGACTTAGTTTCAAAAGCGCACCGGCCTCCAGTAATCCTTTAACCACGCCCGGTCCGGTTGCTGCTTCCCGGGCCAGATCAGTCGCTACTCTTGGCGGTCCATTTTTTAAAACTGCCATGACCCGCTCGCGTGTCGGCGTCATGCGGAGTTCCGGCGCATCGGGGTTGATGATCAGGACAGAAACCGGCTTTGGCGGTTTTAAGGCATCACGGACACTCATCGTCATTTTCAAAACAGCACCGCGTGGCTGAAGCGTATAGGCCGCAACCCAGTCAACGAATCGTCTGGAAACATCCGGCAACGCTGGGCAGTCCAGTTTTGAAATCACGTCGCGGATTTTTTTAGGTTCAACGCCACCCTCGCCTTTGCCCCAGACCACGCCGTCGGCTTTTCGGTTTCCCAGCGGCACATGGACGAAATCACCATCAGCCAGCACAAGGCCCGCAGGTACGCGGTAATCATAAGCCCCCGCCAGCGGCAACGGCAGCAAAACAGCAACTTCCTCGCCCTCAAGATGGGTGGGCGATTGATCAAGTTCTGTCGCGGTGTCTTTGATGGCTGGCATATCAACGGCGATACATTATTTATTAAGGGAACAGAAGTGTATAATAGGGCGATTCGCAATTTAATTGAGCGTGAAAGAGGTTTGGCAAATGGTGCAACACCCCGGTGAGGTCGTAAGCACGAACGGCGAGGAAGAAATTTCGGAAGACGCAGTTCTCGATTATTTGCGCGCACATCCGGGGTTTTTCCGCACCCACAGTTATATTCTGGATGACATGGACGCGCCGGACAAATCATCTGGGGACGGTGTTGTTGATTTCCAGCGCGTCATGCTTGATCGCCAGACGTCGGAAATGGATGAGCTTCGCGATTGCGCGCAGGAAGTCATTGAGACCAGTCGCACGAACATGTCCATTCAAACCCGCACCCACGCCGCCGTTTTGGCAGCGTTATCGGCGCCAGACTTTCAACATATGGCACGCACATTGACCGATGACTGGCCGTATCTGCTTGATGTTGATGTCGTTGCCCTTGGATTTGAGCCACCTAACCGCCCGGATCCCAGATTTGTCTCAAATGAGCTGATATCACTACCCGCAAGCGCCGCAGATCGATTTATCGGTGCTGACTCTGACATTTGCATCCTCCGTAATTTGGATGATGACGGCACCCTGTTTGGTGCCGGAGCCGGTTTGGTGCACTCAGCCGCCCTTGCACGCATTCGCCCGTCCAAACATTCCCCGATCGGCATTCTTGGCCTGGGCTCTCGAGGCGAGCTTTTTCAACCGGGACAAGGCACGGAACTGATCAACTTCCTGGTCCGGGTGATCGAAGAATTGGTTCACAAGGCTCTGGACCGCCCAGAAGAATGATAATGGGATTGACCTGGTGATAGATGGTCTTGCCGAACCTGCATTAATAAATGCGCTCAGGGCATGGCGCGACTGGTTAACCCATGAGCGGCGATACTCAAAACATACGCTGGAAGCCTACACCCATGATCTGGCGACTTTTCTGAAATTCATCTCAGGACATTTGGGATATCCGCCGGGGTTTGCCGATTTCAATTCCCTGACGGCGATGGATTTCAGAAGTTATCTGGCGAAACGCAACGAAGACGGGCTTGAGAGGTCTTCGACCGCACGGGCGATGTCGACCCTTCGAAGTTTTTTCAAATACCTGGAACGCCAGGAACTGATCAGCAATACCGCGATCTCCGCAATCCGCACGCCGAAAGTCCCGAAGTCGGTTCCGAAAGCGCTGACCATTGAAGATGCACTTAGCGCGGTTGCTGAAGTCGGGGAACTCAGTGACAAGGCCTGGGTCGGCAAACGCGATCAGGCCCTTCTGGCTTTATTGTATGGATGTGGTTTGCGCCTGGGCGAAGCCATTGGGCTTAACCGTTGTGATTTGCCGGGTGTTGGCAATGCTGACGGCATGTTGGCGGTTACCGGCAAAGGCAACAAACAACGCCTTGTCCCGGTTTTGCCCCTGATTCAGAAAGCACTTGAAGATTACCTGGCCCTTTGTCCCTATCCTCTTGGAGATGACGACCCGTTATTTGTCGGGGCACGCGGCGGGCGGCTCAATCCCGGTGTTGCCCAGCGAACTGTGCGCGATCTGCGGGCTTTACTCAGGCTCCCGGAAACGGCGACCCCACATGCCCTTCGCCACAGCTTCGCGACACATTTGCTTGGTGGCGGCGGTGATCTTCGTACCATTCAGGAACTTCTCGGCCACGCATCCTTATCCACAACACAACGCTACACCGAAGTGGATGGCGAACACCTGTCTGCGGTGTACGATTCCGCACATCCACGAGCAAGGCGACGTTAGCCGGCCTCAGCAATAAACGGTGCTAACCCCTGTTTGAAACGGCCAACGAATTCGCGAAGCAGATGCGGGCGTGGGTGATACAGTGGATACAACAAATCCAAATGAAACGGGACTACCGGCTCAAACGGAATGGCCACAAGCCCCTGGCCCTCATATTCAGCAGCATCAATTGAACTGACGATTGCTGCCCCGACACCTTTTTGCGCAAGAAGGCAGGCGGTCGCGAACTGACGCACTTCAACGCGACGTTCCATCGCCACCCCGGCCTCATCAAAAACCTTCAGTACGCTCTGATGAAAACTGTGCTCATGATCATTGGTGATCATTGGCTCCCCTTTCAGGTCATTTGGGGTAATTACCTTGTAGTCGGCCAACCGATGACCTGCAGACAGCACACAGACCGACTTGATGGTCAGAGGTTCGTGTTCGATTGCGCTGTGCCCGTCGAATTCGTCTGCGATTCCAACATCAAATTGCTGGGCCGCGATCCATTCGCGAACGCGGGCTGAACTTCGGGTCTGGATGGATATGGTAACGTCAGGTCGCCCGGCGAGAAAATCAGCAACAACCTCCGGCAAAAAGGATGTCGCAAAACCGGGTAGGCATGCAATGCGAAGGTGGCCGGTTTTCTGGTGCAGGATGTCATGAGATATCTGGGAGATGTGATCGAGATTGGCTATCACACGCTCAACCTCGCCGGACAGAAATTCAGCCTCCTGCGTCGGGTGCAATCGCCCTTTACGCCTCTGGAACAAAGAGAATCCCAGCGTTTGTTCCAGGTTTGTGATCAGGCGACTGACCGCAGGCTGTGAAACATTAAGCATCCCGGCTGCCGGGGTTACCCCGCCAGTTATCATAACCGCACGGAATGCTTCCAGTTGACGTAGTCTGATCATCTCAAACACCTTTCAAAATCACTCTATCAGCTACCCAAAATACCATAACATAACATTATGGATTGGTGTCTAAATTATATTAGACAACATACATAAATCCGCAGATCATCAAATCTGGAAAATGTCACAGCACTGTCATTATTCGGCGCACGAAATTACGTAAGCTTTTGAATGTTGAAACAGGTGAAACAGGTTCTGAGGGGACGAACCGGAGCAGAATTTCATTAGACAATTCAGATAGTTAACCAAAATCAGAAAACCTTAGGGAGAGAAAATATGTCTATATCCAAAAAACTTCTGGCAACGGCTGCAATTGCCGCGTTTGTCGGATCAACTGGGTTAGCCTCTGCGGCTACCGAGGTTCAATGGTGGCACGCGATGGGCGGCACTAATGGTGAGCGGGTTAACAAAATAGCCTCTGATTTCAATGCAACCCAGTCGACCTACAAAGTAGTTCCTGTCTATAAAGGGAATTACACAGAAACCATGACCGCCGCCGTCGCCGCATTCCGCGCGAAAAAGCAGCCGCATATTGTGCAGGTCTTCGAAGTTGGTACCGCCACTATGATGGCCGCCAAAGGTGCCGTTTATCCGGTAGAGCAGGTGATGAAGGATTCAGGCGAGCCTTTCGATAAATCCACCTATCTTCCCGCTGTTATCAGTTACTATCAGACACCCCAAGGTGAGCTGCTCTCCATGCCGTTCAACAGCTCAACGCCGGTGCTTTGGTACAATAAGGATGCCCTTAAAAAAGCTGGCGTCGCAAACCCGCCCAAAACCTGGAACGACATGAAAAGCGCCTCTCAAAAGCTGGTCGCTGCCGGTTACAAGTGCGGGTTCTCATTCGGCTGGCAATCCTGGGTGATGATCGAAAACTACGGCGCATGGCATAATCTCGCCACCGGCACCAAGGAAAACGGTTTTGCCGGACTGGATACCAAGTTCACTTTCAATAACGACAGCACGAAAGCCCGTCTGGCATCTATCGCCGAATGGTCGAAAAGCAAATTGTTCACCTATGGTGGACGTCGCGGTGACAGCCTTTCCATGTTCACCAATGGCGAATGCGGCATGTGGATGAATTCATCCGCTTATTATGGTTCGATCAAGAAACAAGCCAAGTTTGCCTTCGGTCAGACCATGCTGCCGCTGGATACACTGGCTGCCAGCAAACCCCAGAACTCCATCATCGGCGGCGCGACCTTGTGGGTCCTCAAAGGTCATGACAAGGACGACTACAAAGGCGTTGCCAAGTTTATGACCTACCTGTCCTCCCCCGCCGTTCAGGCATGGTGGCATCAGGAAACCGGATACGTTCCGATTACAACACCAGCTTATGATCTGTCGAAAAAACAGGGGTTCTATAAATCAAACCCAGGTACAGACACAGCTATCAAACAGCTGAGCCTGAACACACCGACGCCGAATTCACGTGGATTGCGTTTCGGTAGCTTTGTTCAGATCAGAGACATCATTAACGAAGAAATGGAAGCCATCTGGAGCGGCCAAAAAACCGCTGCGAAAGGCCTTGATGACGCTGCTGCACGTGGCGACAAGCTGCTCAGGAAGTTTGAGCGGGCTAACAAGTAAGTTCGGGGGACAGACATCAGCCACTCCCGTGACGGTTTTCGGGGGTGGCTGATCGTCTCTCAACACTTGGTATACTAACATGCTTAAACGCGTCCACTTTGGTCCGTCAATTCTACCCTTTATGCTGGTAGCACCTCAGATCATCATCACCGTGGTGTTCTTTATCTGGCCTGCCAGCCTGGCCCTCTATCAATCCCTGCTCATCCAGGACGCTTTTGGGTTGAGCACGGAGTTTGTCTGGTTTGAAAACTTCCAGGTCCTTTTCGAAGATGAGCACTATTTGGGCTCCTTTCACCGTACCATTCTGTTCTCTGTATTGGTTGCTGGTAGCTCAATGGGGTTTTCTCTGGTCCTGGCCGCTATGGCAGACCGTGTTGTCAAAGGTTCGATGGCATATCGCACATTTCTGATCTGGCCATATGCCGTTGCCCCCGTTGTCGCAGGCGCGTTGTGGGTCTTCATGCTCGACCCGACCCTTGGCATTCTGACCTATGCCATGTCCTGGATGGGCCATGAGTGGAACCATAAACTTAATGGCTATGAAGCCATGACGCTGGTCGTGATCGCCGCCGCCTGGAAACAGGTCGCCTATAATTTTCTGTTTTTCCTGGCCGCCATGCAGTCAATTCCGAAATCCCTGATCGAGGCTGCCGCCATTGACGGTGCCGGACCGGTTCGCCGGTTCTGGACCATTATCTTCCCGCTGATCTCGCCAACAACCTTTTTCCTGATGGTCGTCAATATCGTCTACGCATTCTTTGAAACGTTCGGGATCATCCATGCTGTTACACAAGGCGGGCCGGCAAAAGCGACCGAAATTCTGGTCTACAAGGTTTATAACGATGGCTTCGTTGGCCTTGACCTTGGTGGTTCTGCCGCTCAGTCCGTCATTCTGATGGCCATTGTCATCAGCCTGACGGTCATCCAGTTCCGCTACGTTGAAAAGAAGGTCGAATACTGATGATTGAAAATCGGCCCTTCATAACCGTGATTTCTCACCTGATGCTGATATTGGGTGTAGCCGTCATTGCCTTCCCGATCTGGATCACCTTCGTTGCGGCCACCCATGATTCAGTGCGCATGGTGCAGATCCCTCTGCCGCTCCTGCCTGGCGGACATTTTTTCGAGAACCTTGACCAAACCCTGAACAAAGGAGTTGAGGGCGGCGTGAGCCTGGGTATCTCCTATATGCTGATGAACAGTCTCATCATGGCCATGATGATCGCGGTTGGCAAAATTGCCATCTCACTCCTGTCGGCATTCGCCATTGTCTACTTCCGCTTTCCATTCCGCATGGGTTTTTTCTGGATGATTTTCATCACTTTGATGCTGCCCGTTGAGGTCAGAATCATCCCGACCTACGAAGTGGTCGCAAACCTCAATATGCTAAACACCTATTGGGGGCTCAGCGTCCCGCTGATCGCTTCCGCCACGGCAACCTTTATGTTTCGCCAGACTTTCCTGACAATCCCCGATGAATTGCTCGAAGCTGCGCGCATTGATGGTGCCGGACCGATGCGTTTCTTTTTTGACATTCTGCTCCCCATGTCCAGAACCAACATCGCAGCCTTGTTTGTTATTCTCTTTATCTATGGCTGGAATCAGTACCTTTGGCCACTTCTGGTGACCACGGACCAGACCATGTACACGGCCGTCACGGTAATCAAACAAATGCTGGAGACTGCCGAACAGGCACCTGAATGGAACGTCATTATGATGTCCACTTTGCTGGCCATGCTGCCGCCGGTATGCGTCGTAATATTCATGCAAAAATTATTCGTCAAGGGTTTGACTGAGACGGAGAAATAGAGGGCAATTCATGGCACAAGTGAAGTTAAACAATACGAAGAAAACGTACCCCAATGGTTTCAAAGCCATTCACGGGGTCGATGTGAATATACAGGACGGTGAATTCATTGTCCTTGTCGGCCCGTCAGGGTGCGGGAAATCTACGCTGCTCAGGATGATCGCTGGGCTCGAGTCCATATCGGAAGGGGAAATTTCCATTGGGGACCGTGTCGTAAACGATCTGGAACCCGCAGCCCGCGATATTGCCATGGTCTTTCAGAACTATGCGCTTTATCCGCATATGAACGTCTTTGACAACATGGCATATGGCCTGAAAATCCAGGGGCTGGCAAAATCTGAAATTGAGGAACGGGTAAAAAAGGCCGCCGAAATCCTGGAACTCACGGATGATCAGTTAAAACGCAAACCACGCCAGTTAAGTGGCGGGCAGCGCCAACGTGTCGCTATGGGGCGCGCAATTGTTCGCAAACCCAGTGTCTTCCTGTTTGATGAGCCGCTCTCAAATCTTGACGCAAAACTTCGCGTCCAGATGCGGGTGGAGATCAAGCAACTTCAGGAAAACCTCGGCATTACCAGTGTCTACGTCACCCACGATCAGGTCGAGGCCATGACTTTGGGACACCGCCTGCTGGTCCTGAACGAAGGTGTCGTTGAGCAAATAGGCACACCGATTGAACTTTATGAACGCCCGGCATCCCTGTTCGTTGCCGGTTTTATCGGATCTCCTGCGATGAATTTCGCCAATGCCAAAATCAGCTCGAATGGCACAGCCGTGAATTTATCGGATGGAACCCGCTTCGACCTCCAAGGGTCGTCTTTTACGCCAGACTCTGATCAGGATGTGATTCTGGGTATTCGCCCGGAAGACTTGACGCTTGTAGATGATTCCGAAGGTGTCCCACAGCTGACAACGACACTGGCCGAACATCTTGGCGCGGATACTTTGCTCCATGGACATTTTGGAACCGATAAAACGGACATGACGGTCCGCCTTGCCGGCGTTCAAGACATCAAATCCGGTGAACGTCTTTCGTTACAGGTAGAACCGGAAAAAATTCATCTTTTTGACCCCGAAACCAAAAAACGGCTGGCTTGAAGATTGTGGGCACCAAAAAGAATTTTGTTAGGAAAACGGCGACAATGGTCACGGCATTAGGAATGATCGGAGCGGCAACTGCCGCGCAAGGGTTTGATCTTCAGGGGCATCGCGGTGCGCGTGGACTGGCGCCTGAAAACACCCTTCCAGGATTTGCCGAGGCGCTCGGCGTAGGGGTCACGACTCTCGAATTGGATGTTGGCGTAACCCAGGATGGCGTTGTTGTTGTCATTCATAACCCTCGGCTTGAACCGGAAATTGCACGCGCAGCGAACGGAGACTGGCTGAGTGAGAGCGGCCCTGCAGTGAATTCACTGACATTGCTTGAAATCAAAACTTTTGATGTCGGGCGCCTCAATCCGAAAGAGCGCTACGGTAAGCGTTTCCCTGATCAGGTAGCTATTGATGGAACCCGTGTGCCGACACTTGCCGAGGTATTTGAGCTGGTTAACAAGTCCGGCAACACCAGTGTTCGTTTTAATATCGAGTCCAAATTACATCCGGACAGGCCCGAGCTGAGCCTGCCGCCTGAGCAATTTGCAACGGCGGTCATAGATGTTATTCGTCAGTACAAGTTAGAGGATCGTGTTGCGTTCCAGTCCTTTGACTGGCGCACATTGCAGGCGGCTCAACGCATCGCTCCTGAAATCATTACTTCATACCTGAGTGTCAATCAAAGCTGGCTCAATAATCTTCAAACCGGCCAGCCTGGCGCATCGCCCTGGCTCGCCGGGTTCGATATTGATGATTATGACGGCAGTACGCCACACGCCGTTAAAGCGGCCGGTGGCTCGATCTGGTCGTCCTATCACAAGGAGGTCTCTCCCGACAGCATCGCAGCTGCCCATAAACTTGGCTTGCTGGTCAAGGTCTGGACAGTGAATGACAAGCCCCGGATGGAAGAGCTGATTGATATGGGAGTTGATGGAATCATCACGGATTTCCCGAACCTTTTAAGGGAAGTTTTGATTGAGCGAAAAATTGACGTTCCGCCACCAACACCGGTTAATCCCTAAACAGAAATCACAATCTTTCCGAAATGCCCGGCGGCCCGCATGTGGCGATAGGCATCAGGTGCATCCTCAAACGAAACCACCATGTCTATGACGGGTTTCAGTTTGTGTGTATCGATGGCGCGAGCCATGTCTTCAAACATCTCACGCGAACCGACATAGATCCCCCGTATATTCAATGATTTTCGCATAATATCCGTCGGCACAATCTGGCCCCCGGCACCGGTCAGAATACCTATCAAACTGATACTGCCACCAACACGAGCGGCGGAAATTGATTTTTGCAGGGTACCGGGGCCACCGACCTCAACAACGCGATCAACACCATGGCCATCCGTCATCTCCAGCACTGTTTTTTCCCAATCAGGGTTCTGGCGATAGTTTATAATTTGCCATGCGCCCATGCTGGCCACGCGCTGCAACTTGTCATTACTGGATGAGGTCACGATTGTTTTGGCCCCGGCCATAGTGGCGAACTGTTGCGCGAATACAGATACGCCGCCCGTTCCTAATAGCAACACTGTTTCCCCAGCCATAACGGAGCCTTGACCGAACAGTGCGTTCCAGGCGGTTACCGCCGCGCAAGGTAATGTTGCCGCTTCCTCATAGCTCAGGTGATCAGGAATGCGGACGATGGCATCTTCTTTCAGCACAACTTCTTCCGCCAGAACGCCGTCAATGGCACCGCCCATGGCTGAGCCCATGGCGGACGCAGAAATGCCACCGGACGGCCAGTTTTGAAAAAAACATCCCATGACCCGATCACCAGCGCTAAATCTGCTAACGCCGGACCCGACCGCAATAATCTCACCAGCCCCGTCTGAATTCGGGATCGTCGGGTATTTGATACCGCGTGGCTCCGGATCTTCTATCGTCGCGAGATCGCGATAATTCACGGACGATGCACGAACCCGGACAATAACTTCCCCCGGCCCGGCCACAGGTGAAGGACGCTCGTTCAGTGCCAGTCCGTCAACACCGTTAGCGGAGACAATTTCCCATGCTTTCATCAGTTCATTCCCTTTGTGATCGACCGAGGAAGTATATAAACAAAGGACCGAGCGCGACAACAGCCCCGGCGAAGACAAATGCCCACCCCCAGGATTCTGTTGTCGTGCCGCCATTCCCGTCTGACGCACTCAAATCAAGCATCACGCCAAACATAAGCGGGCCGGCGAATGATCCCATAAAACCGATGCACGAATGAACCGCCATGGTCGCACCGCGGTATCCGGTGGGCGCAGCACCAACCACCCCAGCGGTCACGGAAGAGGATTCACCCGTAATCAACATGCCATAAATCAGTGCCATGGCAACAACGACCATAAACGGAAGTTCGGCGGAAAACCCGAGAACACAGGCCATTAAAGCGGATGCCCACATGATGATGGTGATCGCCCGATGCCGACCGATGCGCCGCGACAATTCATTGCCAAGCACACTGGCAGGCAGACCGAACAGGTTAAATACAGCTGCCCAGGCGGTGGCGGAAATAATCAGGGTTTGGCCGGGATTGGTACCTGCGGAATAAATCAAAAAAGTCACGACCCACGACCGATAGGCAAACAGTTCAAAATTATGCACAGTATAGGCCATAACGTAAGCCATCGCCGGCTTGCATCTGAGGACCGGGCGGAAATCCAGAAGGTGCGTGCCAGGATGCTGCTCAGGTTTCGTATCCTCACCCGGCAACAAAAATAAAATCATCAACCCGGCTATTATCGGACCGACAACTGTCGCGCCGAAGGCAACCTGCCAACTCCAGATCGTCGCTAGTTCACCGGCCATGAAGTAAGAGATTGAGGTCCCGACGCCAAAACTTGATGTGTAAAAGGCCACCGCGCGGCTGTTATCCCGACCGGGCTCATTCCGTTCCAGCAGGTCCGTCAGGAGTTTCAAACCCGGCATATAGGTTCCGGCAAGACCAATGCCACTGATCGCACGAAAGATCATCGCCGTCCAGAAACCGTCCGTCACGGTGGCAAACCCGAGGCTCCCCAAGGCCGATAGCACCATGCAGAACAAATAAATTTTGCGCGGGGCCATGCGATCGGTCAGGCTGACCAGGACCGGAACTGAAGCGAGGTATCCGGCAAAGTAAATGCCATTAATCCAGCCCGCATCGGTTTTGCTGAGCTGCCAAGTATCAATAAAAATCGGCAACAATGCTGCAAACGTCGCCAACCCGATCATGCTGAAAACCTCAGCGGCACAGACGAAAGTCGTTAGTTGGGTAGCGGTCGGGTTGCGCATATAGGTGATTCCTGCGGCATAAATCGGAAAGCACCCTAACCTATGATGAAGGAGCGGTCAGCACAACCGATACTTCTAGTATTATCGAAATATGAGTTATTCAGGCTGTTCACCATCGCTTGACAGCAAAGACAAAACACTTCTAATCTCTGCCTGTCGGGCCTTCGCAGACGCCCGTTGAGGTGGATTTCACCCAAGTTCTGTTCCGTTGTTTATTGGAGAAGAACTATGCGTGCACCAAAAATCACCAAACTTTCAAACTTCGTAAATTCGCAGAGCGGCGATCTCTTTATGGTGGGCGCAGATGAGCTTCGAACCATCCTGACGCCAGCAATTTGCCTTGCGGCACTGGAGGATGCCTATCGCCACCTTCATTCCGCACCAGAGGATTCCGGTCGCTCCCTGGGCTTCATGACCGAGCATGGAAAGTTTCATGTGAAGGCGGGATTATATCCAGGCAGGCATAATTTTTTTGCGGCCAAGGTCAATGCCAATTTCCCCGAGAACCAGCATCGTTTTGATTTGCCGACGATTCAAGGTTTGATCGTGCTTTGTAATTGTGAGGATGGTTGCCCCGTTGCTATTCTCCAGTCTGGTGAGTTGACTGGCCGGAGAACCGCCGCTGCAACTGCACTGGCAGCCAAACATGGAGCCCGAGCGGATTCTCAAACATTGGTAATGATCGGTTGCGGCGCGCAGGCACGCCACCAGATAATGGCAGTTTTCGACATTCTTCCGATAAAACGTTTGATCGCTGTTGATGTTGACCCGTCTAACGCTGAAGACTTGTCGTACTGGGCTACCGAAACCCTCGGCATTGAGGCCGAGCCTACATCAGATATTGGAGATGCTGTCGCTGGCTGTGACATCGCAATCACCAGCACCACGTCAACGCAACCTATTGTCACGCCGGACATGGTGCCCGCAGGTTGTTTCATCGCTGCGGTTGGTGCTGATAACCCTGATAAACAGGAACTTGATCCCGCATTATTTGGAAATGCACGTATCCTCGTTGATGATCTTGAGCAATGTGCCGAAGGCGGCGATCTTGCTCATGCCATTCGGGCGGGCATGGTCAGTCGCAAAGATGTCGCCGCGACACTCGCAGACCTCGCTGCCGGTGCGCAGCCCGGACGACGTAGCGAAAACGAAATTGTGATTTTCGATTCTACGGGAACCGGAATACAGGACGTCGCCGTCTCATTTGCCGCTTATCAAGCGATCAAGACCGCGAGTGAATAATACCGCGCCAGACCTAAATATGAACCGCGCGTCCGCCAGCCCCCAAGGCCGCTTCCTTGACGGCTTCGGGCAGGCCGGGGTGGCCGTGGCATATGCGCGCAACGTCTTCTGCGCTGGCACTAAGTTCCATTGCAACGACGATCTCCTGGATAAGGTCGCCAGCTTCCGGGCCTATGATATGGCAGCCAAGGATGGCGTCCGTTGTTTTGTCGGCCAGTATTTTCACAAAACCATCTGAATCCGCATTGCACCGCGCCCGGCTGTTGGCGGAAAACGGGAACTTGCCGACGTTGTATTCGGTTCCGGCTTCCTTCAACTGTTCTTCCGTCTTGCCGACGCTTGCGACTTCAGGATGGGTATACACGATGCCGGGGATTGAGTTGTAATCAATATGCCCGGTTTCACCTGAAATGATCTCGGCACAAACAACAGCTTCATCTTCCGCCTTATGGGCCAGCATCGCGCCGCCGATCACATCACCAACAGCATAAATGCCTTCAACATTTGTCTGGTAATCTTCATCGACCGGAATAAACCCGCGCTCATCAACACTAACGCCCACTTTATCAAGGCCAAGCTTGGCCGTTACCGGACGGCGCCCGATAGCGACCAGAACCACGTCTGCTTTCAGCGTTTCTTTTTTCCCGCCGTCACGGGATTCCATGGAAAGTGTTACGCCCGCTTTCGATGATTTCGCCCCGGTGACTTTGGTTTTCATTTTGAACTTCATGCCCTGCTTCTTGAGCACACGCTGCGTGTTCTTGGATATTTCGGCGTCCATTCCGGGAAGCGCCACATCGAGAAATTCGATTACGGTCACTTCGGCACCCAATCGACGCCAGACAGAACCCAGCTCCAATCCGATCACACCGGCCCCGATAATCGCCATGGTTTTCGGCACTTTTGGTAAAGACAATGCGCCGGTTGAACTGACAATCTGCTTCTCGTCAATTTTGACCCCCGGCAACGGCGTCACTTCGGACCCGGTCGCAATCATGATGTTATCGGTTTTGAGTATCTGTTTTTTTGCGCCCTTTTTCGACGGCTTAACGCTGACTTCACCGGGAGCCGTAATTTCGCCAGTCCCGACCACGTACTCAACCTTGTTTTTCTTCATCAGGAACTCGATGCCCTTGGTCAAATCATCGACAACCTTCTCCTTGCGCCCGAGCATGGTTTTCAGGTCAAGCTTCAGGCCGGTTGTCTGAATGCCATGATCCGCAAACTCATGGGCCGCCATTTCGTAATGGTGTGAGGACTGGAGTAGCGCTTTTGACGGTATGCATCCAACGTTCAGGCAGGTACCACCGAGCGCGCCGCGATATTCAACAATCGCTGTTTTCAAACCCAACTGTGCCGCACGGATTGCGCCGACGTAACCCGCCGGACCACCGCCGATGATGACCAGATCATATGCGTCGCTCATGGTTAACTCACCTTTTCTTCTTTAAAAACCCGTTCTTCTTTAAAAACCCGATCAAACGTCAAGCATGATACGTTGCGGATCTTCGATACATTCTTTCATGCGAACGAGGAACGAAACGGCTTCGCGGCCATCGATGATCCGATGGTCATAAGACAGGGCCAGATACATCATCGGGCGGATCACAACTTCATTGCCAACCGCCATCGGGCGTTTCTGGATGGTATGCATCCCGAGAATAGCGGATTGCGGAACGTTCAGGATCGGCATTGAATTCAATGATCCGAACACGCCGCCATTGGAAATGGTGAAGCTGCCGCCCATCATTTCATCCATCGACAGTTTGCCATCACGCGCACGGCGACCGAAATCTGAAATTGCCCCTTCAATCTCGGCAAATCGCATTTGGTCAGCATCTTTGATCACTGGAACCACCAGACCATTTGGTGTGCCGACGGCAACGCCAATGTTGTAGTAGTTTTTGTAAATCAGCTCTTCGCCATAAATTTCAGCATTAACCGAAGGCCATTCTTTCAAGGCGATACAGGCGGCGCGCACAAAGTACGACATGAAGCCGAGACGCACGCCGTGCTTCTTTTCAAACGCTTCCTTATAAGTGGCGCGAAGGTCCATCGCAGCCCCCATATCGACCTCGTTCCAGGTCGTTAACATGGCCGCTGTGTTCTGGGCTTCTTTCAAACGCCCGGAAATCAGTTTGCGGAGCTTGCTGATCCGTACCCGCTCTTCACGCGGGTCATCGGGGCGGGGCGGCATATCTGATGATGGTGTGTAAACCGGACCCGAAGCCGCAGCAGGAGCCGACGGCGTACGACGTTTGGCCGAGCCCGCCGCAATAGCAGCAAGCGCATCGCCTTTTGTGATCCGGCCATCTTTACCTGTCGCCGAAATCAGTGTCGCATCCAGATCATTGTCATCTACCAGCTTGCGAACAGCTGGGGACAGGGGTTTTGACGCAGCAACCGGAGCCGCCGCAGGAGCTGGTGCAGGTGCAGGAGCGGGCGGTGGGGCTGCAGGTGCTGGGGCGGGGGCCGCCGCAGGTGCTGCCGGTACCGGAGCTGGAGCTGGAGCTGGAGCAGGTGCGGGTTCAGGTGCCGCTGCCGGAGCGGCCGCGGGTGCGCCAGCCGCCGTTTCGTCAATCGTCCCCAATAGCGCGCCGACCTCAACATCAGTGCCTTCGGGCACCAGAATGTTGGCAAGTGCGCCCGCCGACGGGGCATTCACTTCAACCGTCACCTTATCCGTTTCCAGCTCAACCAGCGGCTCATCCAACTGGATTGCTTCACCGGGTTGTTTAAACCACTTCGCAACGGTAGCTTCCGCCACTGACTCACCCAGGGTGGGCACCTTAATTTCCACGGCCATATTCTAGTCCTCGGTTCTCGTCCTAATTAGGGTCAATCTCTCGGCTATTTCTTTTTCGAAGGCTTCTTCGCTTTGGCCTTCGCTTTCGGCACGCTTAACGCTTCATCAATAAGCTTTGCCTGCTCAACCAGATGTTTCGACATCAGGCCCGTCGCAGGGGCTGCTGCTTCTGGACGCCCGGCGTATTTAACCCGCTCGCCGCCACGTCCAATCTCTTGCATCACATCCATCATCGGTTCCATCGTAAACGTCCAAGACCCCATGTTGCGGGGCTCTTCCTGACACCAGACAACGTCGGCGTTCGGGAAGGTGGCGAGGTCCTTGACCAGCGCTTTGTGCGGGAACGGGTAAATTTGCTCAACCCGCATCAGATACACATCTTTGATGCCACGTTTTTGACGCTCTTCCAGCAGATCGTAATAAACCTTACCTGTGCACAGAACGACCCGCTTGATCTTGGTCCGATCGCCGACAAGGCTGCGGGTTTTATCATCAAACGGATCCTCGTCATCCCAGAGTGTACGGTGGAAGGTTGTTCCCTCCGCCATATCGGAAAGCTTCGAGATGGCTTTCTTGTGCCGGAGCAATGATTTCGGAGCCATGATGACCAGGGGTTTGCGGAAATCGCGCATCAATTGGCGACGCAGGGAATGGAAATAATTGGCAGGCGTCGTGCAGTTACACACCTGCATATTATCATCCGCACAAAGCTGCAAATATCGCTCAAGTCTGGCAGAACTATGTTCAGGCCCCTGCCCTTCATAACCATGCGGCAGCAACATCACCAGACCACTCATCCGCAGCCATTTATGCTCACCAGAAGAGACAAACTGATCAATCACAGCCTGCGCGCCATTGGCAAAATCACCAAACTGCGCTTCCCATAAAACCAGCATCTGCGGTTCAGCAAGGCTATAGCCGTATTCGAACCCGAGAACGCCGGCTTCTGAAAGTGGGCTGTTGATTACCTCATAGGGAGCCTGACCAAAGCGGAGGTTGTTCAGCGGGATGTAACGCTCTTCCGTATCCTGATCTGTCAGCACGGAGTGGCGGTGCGAAAATGTACCGCGTTCTGAATCTTGCCCCGACAATCGAACCGCATGGCCTTCCATCAGCAACGAGCCGAATGCAAGTGCCTCACCCGTTCCCCAATCAATCCCTTCACCGGTATCGATCATTGCCTGTTTGGCTTTTAACTGCCTGACAATTTTTGAATGCACATTTACATTATCCGGGAATCGCGCCAACGCATGGCCGACTTCCTTCAGGCGATCCAGCGTCACACCGGTCTCACCACGCCGCGCATCACCCGACGCCATCGACAGCCCGGACCACGCACCATCCAGCCAGTCTGCTTTATTGACCTTGTATCCAATAGCCGCCTCGAAAGCGTCATCCAGCTGAGACTGAAACTCATGGAATTGCTGCTCAATATCAGCTTCGGTCAACACGCCTTCTCTGACCAGTCGCGTCGCATAAATATTTCGCGTCGTCGGGTGAGTCGCGATCTTCGTGTACATTTTGGGCTGGGTGAACATTGGCTCGTCACCCTCATTATGGCCATGCCGACGATAACAGATCATGTCGATGACCACGTCTTTCTTGAACTTCTGACGGTATTCTGTGGCAATTCGCGCGCAATGAACAACCGCTTCTACGTCATCCGCATTGACGTGGAAAATTGGTGCCGCGACAACCTTGGCAACATCCGAACAATATGGGGATGAGCGAGAGAATCTTGGGTTTGTCGTGAAACCGATCTGGTTATTGATGACGATATGAATGGTGCCACCGGTCTGGTAACCGAGCAAATGGGACAGATCGAAGGTTTCCGGCACCAATCCCTGGCCAGCCATCGCGGCATCACCATGGAGCAACAAGGCCATAACCTTCTCACGTTCGACATCGTTTTTCTGCACCTGTTTGGCGCGAACCTTGCCCAGACAGACCGTATTAACGACTTCCAGGTGCGACGGATTTGCCGTCAGGGACAAATGCACGGATTTGCCATCAAAAATGCGATCAGAAGATGAGCCGAGATGATATTTCACATCGCCGGAGCCCATTGCATCTTCGGGGCGATTTTCACCGCCCTGGAACTCATGGAAAATAGCCTGAAACGGTTTACCCATAACGTTGGCGAGTACGTTCAGTCGCCCGCGATGGGCCATACCTAAAACAATCTCCTCAATTCCAAGCTGGCTACCACGTTTGAAAATCTGTTCCATAGCCGGAACCAGACTTTCCCCGCCATCAAGGCCGAAACGTTTAACGCCACTAAACTTGCGGTCGAGATAATGCTCAAACCCTTCCGTTTCGATCAACCGGTTCAGGATCGCCTTTTTACCCTGGTGGGTGAAATCAGGCTGGTTATGAACACGCTCAATGCGTTCCTGAATCCACGATTTTTCATCCGCATCCTGAATGTGCATGAACTCAACACCGATGGATTTGGAATAGGTTTCCCGGAGCACAGTCATAATTTCGCGCACGGTTGCTGTTTCCAGCCCGAGCACGTAATTGATGAAAATTTCGCGGTCCATGTCTTTATCGGAAAAGCCGTAGGACACCGGATCCAGCTCGGTATGCTCTTTCGGTGGCTCCAAGCCCAACGGATCGAGTTTGGCCAGCAAATGCCCACGGACCCGGTAAGCACGAATCAGCATCAATGCGCGAATTGAGTCGAGGGTCGCTTCACGAACCTTGAGCCCGGACATTCGGGGCTCAACCATTACCGGAGCCTGGCTGGCGTCAGCCGTGTGACCGGCGGCCATCTGCTCAGATAAAGGGGCTAATGCGCCAAGGCCCACAACACCAGCATCCGACGGCGCCCATGAAGCGCCGCGTTGGGCAAGGCTTAAATCTTTGCTGTCATCTTCCAGGTCCTGGAAGAATTCCTGCCATTGCAATTCAACAGACCCTGGATCGTCCAGGTAACGTTCATACAATTCGGCAATATAAATCTGGTTGCCGGAATACAGGAATTGCGTCGGATCAAGTTCTGTCATCCTCAGTACCCATGACGTTTCCGCCATGTCCTCCGTTCTGTTTTACTGCGCCCTGTGTAGTACGTGTCGGTTATTCTTATTTAGCCGTCAAACACTCCAGCCATCGTCGCACCCAATCCGGCGGGCGATTCTGAAACGTGGATTCCGGCTTCTTTCATCGCTTCGATCTTATCCTGTGCGCCACCCTTGCCACCGGCAATGATTGCACCAGCGTGTCCCATACGACGACCCGGAGGTGCCGTAAGGCCGGCAATAAAGCCAACAACCGGCTTTTTAGTGCCGGATGCCTTGATGAATGCGGCACCATCTTCTTCAGCTGACCCGCCGATTTCACCGATCATCACAATGGCTTCTGTTTCGTCATCTTCAACAAACATCGTCAGGCAATCAACAAAGTTGGTGCCGTTCACCGGATCACCACCTATCCCGATACAGGTTGATTGGCCAAAACCGGCAGCTGTGGTTTGCGCGACGGCTTCATAGGTCAAAGTGCCGGAACGCGACACAATTCCGACTTTCCCGCGTTTGTGAATATGGCCCGGCATAATGCCAATTTTGCAGGCATCAGGCGTAATCACGCCCGGGCAGTTCGGCCCGACCAGACGCGTGTGTGATGAAGCAAGAGCACGTTTGACTGGAACCATGTCCATCACCGGAATGCCTTCGGTAATACAGATCGCCAACTCAACACCCGCATCGATGGCTTCCAGAATTGCATCCGCGGCAAACGGCGGCGGCACATAGATAACGGAGGCATTGGCTTCGGTTTTTGCAACAGCATCAGCCACCGTATCGAAAACCGGCAGATCAAGATGCGTGGTTCCGCCTTTTCCCGGCGTTACGCCGCCAACCATGTTCGTTCCGTAAGCGATGGCCTGCTCTGAATGGAACGTGCCTTGTGCACCGGTAAAACCTTGGCAAATGACGCGTGTATTTTTATCGACAAGAACAGCCATTTACTGGGCCTCCTTCACGGCTTGAACAATTTTTTTGGCCCCGTCACCCAGATCATCACCAGAGACAATTGGCAACCCTGAGTTAGCTAGAATTTCCTTGCCCTGCTCAACGTTTGTACCTTCAAGACGCACAACCAATGGCACATCCAGGCTGACTTCTTTAGCGGCAGCCACAACACCCTCTGCAATCACGTCGCAGCGCATGATGCCCCCAAAAATATTAACAAGAATGCCTTTGACGTTCGGATCGGACAAAATGATTTTGAACGCTGTTGTCACGCGTTCCTTTGTTGCCCCGCCGCCAACATCCAGGAAGTTGGCAGGCTCACCACCATAAAGCTTGATGATGTCCATGGTGCCCATGGCAAGCCCGGCACCATTGACCATGCAGCCAATGCTGCCATCAAGTTTGATGTAATTCAGCTCATGCTTGCTGGCTTCCAGTTCTGCCGGGTCTTCTTCGTCTTCATCGCGCAGTTCCTCAATATCTTTGTGACGGAACAATGCGTTGTCATCGAAATTCACCTTGGCATCCAAGGCCATTACATCACCGGCACCTGTAACCACCATCGGATTAATCTCAACGATCGAACAATCCAGTTCGGTAAATGCCTTATACATGGCGAGCATAAATTTGACGGCTGAGTTGATCTGCTTGCCCTCTAACCCAAGGCCGAAAGCCAGTTGGCGGGCCTGGAAAGCCTGCATGCCGACGGCCGGGTCAATTGCCACTTTCAAAATCTTTTCAGGTGTGGCCTCGGCCACTTCCTCAATTTCCATGCCGCCTTCGGTTGACGCCATCATGGTCAGGCGCGACGTTTCACGGTCCAGCAACATGCCCAAGTAAAGTTCGCGGGCAATGTCACATCCTTCTTCGATGTAGAGGCGTTTGACTTCTTTACCACTTTCACCGGTTTGCTTGGTCACCAGTATATGGCCCAGCATTTCTTCGGCGTTTTCGCGCACTTCATCAACGGATTTGACGACACGCACGCCGCCTTGGCCATCCGGATTATCCTGGAACCGACCGGCACCCCGACCACCCGCGTGGATCTGGGATTTGACGACAAAGACTGCCCCCCCCAGATCTTCCGCTGCCTTGACCGCTTCCTCGACTGTTCGGGCGACATGTCCCTTTGGCACGGTGACGCCGTATTTCGACAACACCTGTTTGCCTTGATACTCGTGAATATTCATGAGGCCTCCCTCCAGACTTAACCTGTTAATCGAGCGGCCGGCACAAGAGTGCCGACCTGATTACTCTATTTTTTAGCTGCTGCTTTTTTCGCAGGCGCTTTCTTTACCGCTGCCTTTTTTGCTGGTGCCTTCTTTGCTACCGCTTTCTTGGCTGGCGCTTTCTTAGCTACCGCTTTTTTTGCGGGCGCCTTTTTTGCTGCTGTTGGCGCTGCGGCTTTCTTTGCAGAGGCTTTTTTTTCTGCTGCTGCGGCTGCCGCTGCTTTTTTCTGAATGCCACCAATTACCTTCATCAGACCCTTAACGGCACTAACTGATTTGTTGAACAGGGCTTTCTCAGTCCGGTCGAGTTTAATCTCAACAACTCTTTCAACACCTTTGGCACCAATAACTGTTGGCACACCGACGTACATGCCCTTGACGCCATATTCACCGCGCAGATATGCCGCACAGGGAAGAACGCGTTTTTTATCCTTCAGATAGGATTCTGCCATAGAAATAGCAGAAGACGCTGGTGCATAAAATGCGGAGCCCGTTTTCAACAGGGAAACAATTTCACCACCGCCCATACGGGTGCGCTGGACAATATCGTCCAGTTTCTTCTGGGTGGTCCATTTCATGTCGACCAGATCAGGAAGCGGGATACCGGCAACAGTTGAATAGCGCTGCAACGGCACCATGCTGTCACCGTGGCCACCAAGAACGAAAGCCGTGACGTCTTCAACCGATACCTTGAATTCTTCGGCCAGGAACAAGCGGAAGCGAGCTGAATCGAGAACACCCGCCATACCAACAACCTTGTTATGCGGCAGGCCAGAGGCGTCGCGCAGAACCATGACCATCGCATCAAGCGGGTTGGTGATGCAGATTACAAACGCCTTCGGTGCATATTTTTTGATACCGGCACCAACCTGTTCCATAACGGATGTGTTGATACCAAGCAGATCATCACGGCTCATGCCCGGCTTACGGGCGACGCCAGCTGTAACAATGATAACGTCTGCACCCTTGATTGCGGCGTAGGATTTAGCGCCAGACATTTTCGAATCAAAGCCGTCTACCGGCGATGACTGGGCGATGTCCAATGCTTTCCCCTGCGGGATACCATCTGCGATGTCGAACAGGACGACATCGCCTAAATCTTTCAGCCCAACCATGTGAGCGAGAGTACCACCAATATTTCCAGCGCCGATAAGCGCGATTTTGTTGCGTGCCATGTTGTTTCCCGGATTGCTCTATCGATAAAAGTTTTTGTGACAGAGCCTAATACCCCGTCACTTTCCCTTTTGTCGTACCTGTTTTTAAGCAAGAGGGCAAGAGTGGCCCTTAAAAATCAACAGATTAATGGACTGATAGGTCCAGAATAAATCGAAGAATCACAATGACATATTCCTGAATGCAGGGAAATTGACCGCAATTAAGACAGAATCATTAAGAAAATTATGATGATGGATCAGGCGTCAAGCCCAGGCGATATCGAGCCCGATATCAACAGCCGGAGCCCGTTGGGTAATGGCCCCCACCGATATGAAATCAACGCCAGTTTCAGCAATGGACCGGATTGTATCGAGAGACACCCCGCCTGATGCTTCTAGCGGTATGCGCTTGGCAACAACGGCAACAGCTTCGGTAAGAATTGCGGTCGACATATTATCAAGAAGCAGAGAATCCGCACCCGCTTCCAGAGCTTCGCGGACTTGTTCCAGCGTATCGCATTCTGCCTGGACCTTTACGCCGCCAAGATCGGCCGCTTTGGCCTGGCGTACGGCTTCACCAATGCTGCCTGCAACGGCGATGTGATTGTCCTTGATCAGCACCCCGTCATCCAGTCGCATCCGATGATTGGTACCGCCGCCGCAGCGGACCGCATATTTGGACAGATTGCGCAAACCGGGAATGGTTTTCCGGGTATCGAGAAGCGTTGCCCCGGTGCCCTCTATCGCCATGACGTAAGCGCGGGTCAGGGTCGCGATCCCCGAAAGAAACTGCAATGTGTTAAGCGCTGTTCGCTCCGCCGTTAATATCCCCTCCGCCGGCCCGTCAACACGCCCGAGCACGCCACCCTCAGCAACCTCAGTTCCATCAGAAGATTCGATGATCAAGTCAGCATCAGGGGCCAGCCTGCGGATAATTTCCTCAACCACCGGCATTCCGGAAACCACCATTGACTGGCGCGCAGCGATAACCGCGTTCAAGCGGGAGTTTGCGGGGACTGTTGCGCGTGTCGTCAGATCACCGCGGCCAATATCCTCAGCCAACGCAACGTCCACCACAGCGGCGATATCCGCTGGCTTAATAAACAGGGAACTCATTAGTTATTCTGCGGCCTCAGTCGTCACAACCGACGGCGGCGGTGACATTTCCAGCATTTTCTCAAGCGACGTAAGCGCCTGAAGACGAAGTGGTTCCGGCATTTCAATGCGCGGGGCTTCGTTCATCATGGCCAAACACAGCTTTTCGAGCGTATTCATTTCCATGAACGGGCAATTGGCGCAATTGCAACTGCCGTCAGAACCAGGTGCCGCAATAAAGGTCTTCTCCGGTGCCTGTTTCTGCATTTCATGCATGATGTGCTGTTCGGTCGCGATAATGAATTCATCCGCAGCACCATTCACAACAAACTCGAGAATCGAGCGGGTTGAGCCTACGTGATCTGCGTGCTGCAAAATACCATCATGGCATTCCGGGTGGGCGGCTACTGGCGCGTTTGGATGTTGACCTTTGAGCTTAATCAGTTCGCGCTCCGAAAACTGATCATGCACAATACAGACACCATCCCACAACAACATTTCCCGACCTGTCTTTTGCGCGAGCCAGGCTCCCAGATGGCGGTCCGGTGCGAACAGGATCGGCTTGTCTTCGGGAATTTGGTTGATGATGTATTCGGCGTTCGATGAGGTAACGACAATATCTGAATGGGCCTTCACGCCAGCCGAACAATTAATATAGGTGATTGAGACATGATCCGGATGCTCAGCACGGAACTTGGCAAAAGCATCCGCCGGGCAGGCATCTTCCAGGGAACACCCAGCGTCCGCATCCGGCAAGACAACAGTTTTGCCGGGGCTCAAAATCTTGGCAACTTCGGCCATGAACCGGACACCACAGAAAACGATCATGTCGGCATCGGTCGCCGCAGCGGCACGAGACAAATCCAATGAATCGCCGACAAAATCAGCCAGATCCTGAATTTCAGCATCCTGATAATAATGCGCAAGGATGACGGCATTCTTTTCGCGGCGCAGGCGTGCGATTTCAGCCCAGACGTCCAAAGACGGATCAAGACCGGCAAGGCCCAGTGAATTTGCTTCAGGAAGAACGACCGTGCTCATAGCGGCGCCTCTATATATTAGTGCGGACAGATGCCCGTCGTTGACTTTTCAACATATATAACTGTTGAGCTCTAACGCATATATATGCGTTACATCCATCCCCCGCAATCTTTTGTTCGCGGGTGCAACATCATCATTCTTTGGCACCATGCCCTAGCGCCAGATATTCTGGCGATTGCATCTCCAACAAACGTGATGTTGTGCGTTCGAATTCGAACGCACCGTCGCCTTCAGTATAGAGCTCAGTTGCCAAGGCGTCAGCAGAACAAATCAACTTTACCTTATAATCATAAAGCGCATCAATCAGAGTAACGAACCGCTTGGCTTCATTCCGCTTTTCGGGTCCCAATGCAGGTATGCGGCTGAGAATAAGCGTATGAAAACAGGCGGCAATTTCAAGGTAATCGCCGGCCCCAAGGGGCTCTTCACAAAGGGCGGAAAACGTACAAAAACCAACGCCTTCCGCTGCCAAGGGAATAACAATTTCCCGGCCATTGACCTGCAATGTTCGCACATGTGGATCGGACCCTACTGTCAGGGTCAGAAAATCCTGGTTCAGTTTGTCATCCGCTGCCTCATCAGCAGGTGTCAGATAAACCTCCATGGAACGCATGCGCTCCAATCGGTAATCCGTTTCAGACGCCAGTTCGATGACGTCCATCTTCTCCATCAGAATATCGATAAACGGCAAAAACCGATCCCGCTGCAGGCCATCCTTGTAGAGGTCCCGGGGATGGCGGTTCGACGTCGTCACAATAATCACGCCTTTTTCAAACAGGGCTTCAAACAATCGCCCAAGGATCATTGCATCGCCAATATCTGTGACATGAAATTCATCAAAACACAGTAACCACGCCTGATCCGTAATGACCTTGGAAAGGGCTTCAATCGGGTCACTGGATCCAGAGACCTTTCCCGCCTTCTGTGCTTCGCGGAAGGAATGTATACGACGATGCACTTCCTGCATAAAAGCATGAAAATGAACGTGTTTCCGGTCCAAAACATTAGAATGGTCGTAGAACAAATCCATTAGCATGGTTTTTCCACGCCCGACGCCGCCCCACATATATATGCCTTTCGGCATGGCACGTTTACGGTTTCGGAGAGTCAATCGGGCGCGCCATCCGGTTTTACCCATCTGCTGACCATAAAGATCGAGCTCCTCATGCAACGCCTGCAGACGTTCCATCGCCAGTCCCTGCGCCGGGTCCGGGCGGATTTGATCGTTCTGGATTAACGCCTGATAGGCGCCGTTCGGCTCGGTCGTTACGGACATCTGATTGGTTCTCCAGAAACCATCAGGCCCCACCCGACAGAGTTAGACAAGCCCCGGTCGTGAACGAGCTTTTGTCTGATAATAACCAGATAATTGCCTCGGCGACCTCTTGCGGCGTGCCCCCACGTCCCATCGGCAATGTCGCCCCCTTGTCGCGCCATCGGTCGGGATATCCGCCACCCGCATGAATTTCCGTATCAATAACGCCCGGGTTCACCGCATTCACCCGAATGCCTTCCCCCGCCACTTCTTTGGCAAGTCCGATGGTCATGGAATCGATCGCCCCCTTGGACGCGGCATAATGAACGTAGTCATTTGGACTGCCCATGATCGATGCCATTGAGGATACATTGACGATCACACCCCCGGCCCCACCATGACGGGCCGACATGCGCCGAACGGCCTCTCGGGCAACAAGAAAACATCCCGTGACATTAACATCCAGAACGCGGCGAAGCACATCGGCTTCCAGCTCATCAACCCGACAAAAATTGCCCGTAATCCCGGCATTGTTGACAACCCCGCTCAACGGACCGAGATCGCGGTCAATGATTTCGAACATTGCCATGACATCGCCTTCATTGGACATGTCCGCCTGGCACGTGATTGCACGCACGCCAGCCAGCCTTGCCAGCTCAGCAACTTTTTCGGCTTCGTCTTTGGCGCTAGCGTAATTGATGCAGAGATCATAGCCGTCTTTTGCGGCCAGTTCGGCAGCCGCAGCGCCGATTCCCCGGCTTGCGCCTGTGATTAACAAAATGGGATTCAAGGGTTTGTCACTCCTGTTGTCGCAGCTTCCGACTTGGAGCTACCTTGTGATCGCGAGGCACCACCAGCCGGTTTGATTTTCGCCTCCATTTCGCGGCGCACCTTATAGCTGAGTGAAGAAGAAACTGTATCCGTAACATCCACATCGGACCAAGTGACAATATTCCCTTCGCGCAACGGCTTGTTCAGTTTAAGGCCATGCGCAAGACCAATGGGAACGGCCCCGAGACTAAGAGAATCCCCCGCCACCATCAGGCGACCCCAGACCGTGAACCCGCCTTCACCATCCAGCACTTTGCCTTTTTTCAGGTCTTGCTTTGCAGTCGCCGCCACGTCAGCGCGAAAGCCGCCAGCAACTCCGGTCGCCTGCTTGAACAAGCCTGCATAAGCAACGCTGACGCCCAACTCCAACCCGATTAGATGATACGGCCGCCAAAGGGCGGTGTATTTTCCGTCGCCTCCCGTGATCAATCCGTAATCTGAAAAACAGCGCTCTACATAATCGCTAGGCGCCTTAAACGTCACATAGACGCCCCAACGAAGATCATTTTCAACGTCGCTACCATCAACATACCGGCTCGAAATAACCTCGACCTGCCCACTGTGATGAAGCTTGCCACCATCGTTTTCCGGAATCAGGGTGTTTGCAATCTCACCCACTTCGCAAGCCGGGAACATCAAACCACCAGGGGCGGGTGAAAGATCACAGGCATTGCTGACAGCCGCCATTTCAATGCCGGATTTGGTACCATCCAGAAACGAGTTGAACATTTTCGCATTCATACCGCTTTTTTCGGCGTGCTCTGCACTCAATCCATAGTGATCCCAGATCGTATCCGGGGTCGAGGCATGAAATTCAGGCATATAAAGTGTGCCTTTACCTGCCGCCACAACCTCAAACCCGCAGGAGCGCGCCCAGTCAACCTGTTCATGGATCAAGGCAGGCTGGTCCCCATAGGCCAACGAGTAAACAACGCCCGCCTCTTTCGCCTTCTCTGCCAATAACGGGCCACATAGAACATCTGCCTCTACATTCACCATGACCACATGGCGCCCCCGCATGAAGGCCGATAGCGCGTGACGAACACCCGCTTCCGGAACACCCGTCGCTTCAATCACAACTTCAACCCCGCCCGCGTTGATCAAGGCATCTGCATCATCGGTTATAAATGTCGTGCCATTGGCCAGAGCTTTCGAGGGCGACGTCGCTCCGATTTGTTCTTCTGGCCAGCCGGTCTCAAGCAACGCCTTTTTTGCGTGCGGAACGGATAAATCAGCGACGCCCAGCAGATGCATCCCCGGTGTATTTCGGATTTGCGAAATAAACATGGTGCCGAATTTTCCTGCACCGATGATGACAACCCGGATCGGTCGGTCGGCTTCAGCTCGGGCTTTAAGATGGGAGTATAAATTCATGATCGTGGGCTACGTCCAATCAGTGGTCTCTGGCTGAAAAAGCGAATTAGCTATTTTCCGTCGGCGACATTAACACCTATATAATGATGGGGCGATCACAAAGGAGGGAAATAATCTTGTCATCTACGCTTTTATCAAATGAAAACATTATCCGACTGAGTGTTTTCCTTGGTGGTTTCATCCTTATGGCTCTCTGGGAAACCATCGCAACGAAACGCCCGCAGACCCTTAACCGTGCCCAGCGATGGCCACACAATCTCGTATTAGTTGGCGTGAACACACTCCTGATGAGGCTGATCTTCCCGATTTTCCCGGTTGGCGTTGCCATTTGGGCCAATGGGGAGGGATATGGGCTTCTCAATACCCTTTCGATACCAAATGACATATCTATAATTATTGCTGTCATACTTCTCGACCTGGCAATCTACATCCAGCACGTGATCTTCCACAAAATTCCCGTTCTTTGGCGATTACACCGCATGCATCATGCGGATATGGAAATTGATGTGACCACCGGGGCCCGGTTCCATCCCATTGAAATCGGCCTGTCACTGGGCATCAAGATGATCGTGATCATCATTCTCGGCGCACCCGCCGAAGCCGTGATTCTTTTTGAAGTGATCCTGAACGGAGCCTCAATGTTCAATCATGCCAATGTTGCGATTCCGAAAACCATTGATCGTGCGCTTCGCTGGGTTCTCGTCACACCAGACATGCACCGCATTCATCATTCTGACATTCGCATGGAAACCGATAGCAATTTCGGTTTTAACCTGCCCTGGTGGGACCGGATATTTGGAACCTACCGGGTTGAACCGAAGCACGGTCATGATGGCATGACAATAGGCCTGCCGATTTTCCGCGACCCCAAGGAAGCCCGGCTCGACAAATTGCTGACCCAACCATTTCGGGATGAAATACAGATAAGCGCTGATAACTAACCCAGGAAAATAATATGACAACACGGCTTTCAATTGATGTTGGCGGAACCTTTACCGATGCGGTTCTTGATCGAGACGGCGTGCGAACGACCACAAAGGTCCTGACCACACCAGCTCGGCCCGCTGACGGTTTTCTGGCAGCGGCAGACAGGGTGCTGACTGAAAGCGGATTGAAGCCTGGTGATGTTGACCTCATCCTGCACGGAACGACACTGGCGACGAATGCCCTGATTGAACGCAAAGGCGCACGAATGGCCCTGATCACCACTGAAGGGCACCGCGACTCGCTGGAGATGGCATATGAAAACCGGTTCGATCAATATGACATCTCAGCTGACCGTCTGCCGCCACTGGTGCCGCGTGATCTGAGGTTGCCGGTAACGGAGCGCGTTGATTTTCGCGGCAATATCCTGACCCCTCTGGATGAAGCATCGGTTCAAGCGCTGGTTCCTGAGTTGAAAAAGACTGAAGTGGAAAGTATTTCCATCGGCCTGCTCCACGCTTACGCCAACCCGGCACATGAGGAGCGGGTTGGTAAGATTCTGCAGGACGCCCTGCCCGACGTATCGATATCTCTATCGTCTCAGGTATGCCCGGAAATCCGGGAGTATGAGCGCCAGTCAACAACCTGTGCCAATGCCTATATCCGCCCAATTATGGCGCATTATCTCAATGACCTGACGGAACGGTTCGTCACTTTGGGCTATGATTGCCCCTGTCTGCTGATGACATCCGCGGGCAGCCTCGTCACCATCGAAACTGCAAGCCGTTACCCCGTTCGCCTTGTTGAATCCGGGCCGGCAGGTGGTGCCATTCTGGCGGCACATCTTGCGAAGTCTTTGGGTGCGGATGACGTCGTCTCCTTTGATATGGGTGGGACAACGGCAAAAATCTGCCTGATTGATAATGGCGAGCCACAGCTCAGTCGCGAATTTGAAATTGATCGTGCGCACCGTTTCATGAAGGGCAGCGGCATGCCGGTAAAAATCCCGGTTGTCGAGATGGTTGAGATTGGTGCGGGCGGCGGGTCCATCGCCCATGTTGATGAGCTGAACCGGATCAAGGTCGGACCGGAAAGTGCGGGTTCTGACCCGGGACCAGTATGCTACGGCCTGGGTGGGGAACAGCCAACGGTAACGGATGCGAACCTGATGCTCGGGCGGCTTGACCCCGATACCTTCGCAGGTGGACAACTTAATCTTGATCTACCCGCAACAGAAAAATCGATGGATAAGGAGTTATCCGCCCCACTTTCAATGTCGCCCCTTGATGCCGCCAGGGGCCTGATTGAAATCGTTGATGAGAATATGGCAAGTGCCGCGCGTGTCCATGCAGCGGAGCGTGGTAAGGAGCTTGCCGGCAGAACGATGATAGCTTTTGGCGGTGCCGCCCCCCTGCACGCCGCCGGGCTTGCGACAAAACTCGGGATCGAAAAAGTGATTGTCCCGGCTGATGCAGGCGTCGGCTCTGCCGTCGGGTTTTTGCTGGCGCCAATTGCTTATGAAGTGGTTCGCAGCCGATACACCCGCATTGAAGATATTGATCACCAGCTGTTCAACACACTGTTCGATGAGATGGATGCCGAGGCAGAAACCGTCGTTCGGCTGGGCGCGCCGGATGTTGAACTTGCCTGCCACCGGCACGCCTACGCGCGATATGTGGGCCAAGGGCATGAAGTCAAAATCGAATTGCCGCAAGGGTCATTTGATAAAACCATCGGCCAGCAAATTCGAACCGCCTTCGAAGGTGTTTATGAAAAACAGTACGGGTTGCTCATTCCGGGGGCCGCAATTGAAGTCCTGACATGGTCGGCCACACTTTCTGCACCCGGGGAGAGCGTCGAGGCAATCTCTGACACAATCGACAACCTAACCTCTGCCGAGATTGGTCACACCCGCCACTTGAATTTCCCGACCACGGCAGACGGTGTTGATGCAGGCATTTTTAACCGCCCCGATCTGAGCGCCTCATCAAGCGTCACCGGCCCGGCTGTGATTGAAGAGGCCCAGACGAGCACAATTGTTCCACCCGGCTGGGCAGCGCATATGAATGCCAATGGCGATCTTGTTCTAAAGTTGGATGCAATAACCCGTTCCAGTACGGCGCCTGTGCAGCAGCTGACCGACATCCGGCATCAGATCCTGTGGGATCGTCTCATTTCCATCGTTGAAGAGCAGGCGCAGGCGATCATTCGCACGGCCTTTTCAACAACCGTGCGCGAAGCTGGTGATCTGTCAGCGGGCGTATTTGATGCAGAAGGTAAAATGCTCGCCCAGGCCGTCACCGGAACCCCCGGCCACGTCAACGCCATGGCCGCTTCCGTTGGCTTTTTCCTTGAACGCTTCCCTGCCTCAACCATGTCGCCGGGTGATGTTTTTGTGACCAATGATCCCTGGATGGGCACCGGACATTTATTCGACTTCACGGTCGTGACACCGGTTTTTCATAAAGACAGGTTGATTGGCCTGTTCGCGTCAACTGTCCACGTTGTTGACATCGGCGGACAGGGTTTCACCCCCGATTGCGGGCAGGTTTTCGAGGAAGGATTATGCATCCCGATCATGCGCCTGTTTGAGCGCGGCGAACCCAACGAAAGCGTTTTTGATATTGTCAGCGCCAATGTTCGAGAACCGGCGCAGGTCGTCGGTGACCTCTATTCATTGGCCGCAAGCAATGACGTTGGGGTTCGTCGCCTGCTTGAACTGACGGATGAGTTTGCGCTGAATGGTTTGGACGATATCGGCGCGCATATTATCAAAACCTCCAACATCGCCATGAAAGCAGCCATCAATGAGCTACCGGAAGGTCGATATATCAATGCCATGACGGTTGACGGCTATGATCAACCGGTAACGCTGCACGCGGATTTGGTCATTGAAGACGGGCAAATTCGGGTTGACTATACAGGCACGTCACAAATGTCGAATTATGGCATTAATGTCCCCCTGACCTATGCCCAGGCGTACACATCATTTGGTATTCGCTGCATTGTCGGCAGTTCCATCCCCAATAACAGCGGCTCCCTTGAACCCATTGTAGTGACGGCACCGAAGGGATGCATCCTGAATGCACCCAGGCCCTGCGCCGTCAATGTGCGTCATGTTATCGGCCAAATGCTGCCTGATGTAATCCTGGGATGTCTGGATCAAGCCGTGCCGGGCCGAGTACCCGCCGAAGGAAGCTCCAGTCTCTGGAACCCGATGTTGTCCGGTGGCCATGGTCTGGTCGGGAATCAATCTTACGGGCAAGCGACGCCATTTTCAGTGACGATTTTTCACTCTGGTGGAACCGGGGCACGGCCAGGCAAAAAAGGCCTTTCTGCAACGGCTTTTCCATCAGGAGTACGTAACACACCAGTCGAGATCACGGAGTCCATTGCACCCGTTATTTTCCAGCGCAAAGAATACCGGATTGGATCAGGTGGTGCGGGTCAGTACCAAGGTGGTGACGGACAGATCATCGAGATCAGGCACAGCCAGGGAGCTCCCTTCGCCGTATTTACCATTTTTGACCGCATTGATAATCCGGCCCGTGGACGTGATGGCGGTGACCCGGGCGCATCTGGAAAAGTCAGCCTCAGAAGCGGTAACCTGCTAAAAGGCAAAGGCAAACAAATCGTCCCCGCAGGTGATATGCTTGTTATGGAACTTCCGGGAGGCGGTGGTCTGGGATCGGCTAAAACCTAGCCGTTTCCAATAACCTGATGCAGGCGCGCGTCTTTGGTTTTGAAATGATCTACAAACCAGGCTTGCAGACGAGTTGAAAAGACTTCCATTTGATCAGCGTAAACGCCATCCTCATAGGCATCCATGATGTCATGGATATCATCCAAAAGGCGCTCGTGATCTTCTTTGTGGTCTGCGTATTCATCATATTCACGGCGCTGCATTTCGGCTTCTTCCAGCGCGAAATGAGCACTGATGCGGGCAGTGACTTCGCCAAGGAAATCCAACGTTTCATCAGTTGGCGTGCTTGCTCTAATTGATTCCAGCATTTCATTCAGCAAGGCTACCATTTCGCGATGTTCATGATCGACAGCAGGGTTGCCGGTCTCAAAATCTTCGCGCCACTCAATAACAGTCATGGTCTTGTTCCTAGGTTTTTTCCGGCTTATTCAAAAATAAATCCACCCTTCGGGGCATTAAAATCGATGGCGAAATTCTGGCCGGGAACCATATCCACTTCCCGGGTCACCTCATAATCAAACCCGTTTTCACGCGCCGTATCACGCATACGCACCGTGATCGTATGTTTTCCGGCAGGGACGGGAACACGTTCATAGACGCGCACCGCACCATCGCTATGAAAACCTGTAGGCAGCAATACTGACTGGTACGTCGGCTTCCCATCTAGTTCCAGTTCCACATAGGCTTTCATACGTTCACGCGGGCAAATTTTCGGGCGACGCATGTTAGGCGCCAGTTTTGCAAGCTCCTCGCGCGTCAACACCTTACACTCGCCTTTCGGTTTCGTGGCATGGGCAAAGCTAAGCTTGATCATCGCCTTGTCCGACTCAAGATGGGTGTAGGTCGGACCTATGGAAAATATATAAATCGCAACTGCGAACACCGTATAAACGATGCCCTGTGCCAGGTAACGCATACCGGTTCCCATCAGACTGTCTCCTTGGCGTTATCGGTGTCCAACACGACAGGATCGGTTTGATTTTGTGCCGGTGATTCAATTGGCTTTTCCAAGTTACCCAGCTGGTCAGCGAAAGTCGCGATTTCCTGAGCCAGCATGTTGCGATCCGTTGGTGCCGCCCAGACCTTGAGCAGGCGCTCGCGGGGCACACGTTTACGCAAGCGCGGATCACGATCTCCGGCAACCCGCTCATCCATCCACTGCGCGCCAAGGCGATAATGACACTCACCATCGCGGCAACCCGTAAGCACAACACCATCAGCAAGGTCACGACTAAGCACAAAATCGACAAATGACGGTGGCAACATGGCAACACATGGCATCATCACCGAGCCTAGATTTTTCTGACCCAGGTTTTCAGGGTCAATTGCATGTTTGCAGCCAAACGCAATAATTCGCTCGCTTCCTTCAAGCTTAACGGAAGCCTTCTCGGCCATTTCACGTAATTGTACAACGGTAAGATCGGGCAACTCGATACCCGGCACCAGTTCGCCACGTCGGCGGAACGGTGTCGCAGTCGGGCAGGAACCAACACAGATTCCGCAACTTACGCACATGTCCGGATCAACCTTTGCTTCCTGGGCAAACGGCGCATCGTCACTGCGCCGAACCATGGAAATCGCATTGAACGGGCAGTCGACGGCGCAACGCGTACAGCCATTACAATTATCAAGATTGACTACAGCAACAGCTTCCTTCGGGCGAGGTGGCAGCCAGGGGATAATGATCAGGAAGATGGTGCCAACAAAAGCAAATCCCCAGATAGCGCCCTCAGAAGTCCATTCAATCAATGGGAAAGCCCAGAGAAAATACCAATCGAGATTAAGGCTCGCCGGAACTACCGAGAGATCTGCCGGTGCGTGACTGACGGCCGGTTCAATAAATGACAACACCAAAAGCATCAGCATTGTGCCAACTGCCAGCCCACGGACCGGATTGACCTTTGAATAGTTGATACGCTGAAGGTGGAACCACATGATGAACAGCAAGATTAACGGCAGCGCGATATGGATGAAAATCATCAGCGTGAAAAATCGATCATCAAGATGGCTTGGTGAAATGAAATTCCGCGCAATAGGTTCGCCAAAAATTGGCAACCAGTCGAGCCATTCCGTTGTCGCGATTGCAATATATTGCGCCAGTTGATCCCACACCAGCCAGTAGCCGGTCACGCCGGAAGCAAATACCAGCCAGATCATCGGCACCCCGGTCACCCACGAGAACCAGCGCCCACCACGGTATTTATCATAGGCAAATTCGCGAACCAAATGCATCATGACCATGACAACCATGGCGTCGGAGGCATAGCGATGCAGGCTTCGCATCACACCAGCGAGATACCACTGATCATGGGTCATGTATTCAACAGACTCATAAGCTTCTGTCAGGCCAGTATCCATGAAGATAAAGAGATAAACGCCGGTAGCGGCTACAACCCAGAAGTAAAAATACCCGAGCGCACCCAGATAATAGAACGGGTTCCATCGCACTGTGAAAATTTTGTCGAACCAGCCTTCAATCGTCATGAAGACATAACGGAGAATAAACTTCAGGAGAGCCACGAGATAACCTTTACTAATTAAGTCTGCTTATATATCGCGGCAGATTTTGCTGCCCGATTTTCGCGAAAAATACGTATCCACGAACGAACAACAAACGTTCCTGTCAGGCTGAGGCAGGCACCGCCGATGATCAGCACAATGAATAGCGAATAATCAAAGCCATAACGGCCTGTGTTGGGGTCATATACCGTACAGAACAAACGTACCCGATTGACCAATCCATCAATGCTCGTCAGTTCGGATTTGCGACCGTAGATTTCATCTTTCAACGGCTCGACCAGAAATGGCGCTTCAAAGTCCGTGCCGTAGACCTGATGAGCGACGTCTCCGTCGGCGTTGATGATTGTCGTTTGCGCCAGATGATCAAAACCGTTTGCTGAAGGCGCGAAGGAGAACCCCAATTCTTCAGTTATACCCTTAATGGTTTTTGCGCTGCCGCTCAGAAACGACCAATTCGGCAAATCAAGACCCTGCGTCTTGGCAAACAAACGCATGCGGTCAGGTGAATCAACCTTGGTATCGATGCCGATACTGACAACATGAAATGCATCCTTGCCGAAGGTTTCCTGCGCAATTTCAGTGGCGCTCGAAAGGGCCTGGGAGATCATCGGGCAAAAGTACGCGCAGCTTGAATAAACAAAACTGACGATCAGCGGCTTGCCCAGATATTGATCAAGGTTCTGGCTTTTTCCGGCCCGGTTGCGAAACGTATAGGAGGAAACTTTTCGACCGACCGCTGCCCGGCTGGCCTTTACGGCAACCTCTTCATCAAACTTGGGTTTGGTATATTTCTTTTCACCCGCCGCAGAAACAGGGCCCGAAATTGCAAAAGCCAGAATAAACAGGGCCCCAAAAACAACGAAACGGTGGGTTATCCGTTCAAAGAAAGGTCTGGATATCATAATGAGTGATTTCAAGGCTCCGACCTCCTTTAATTAGTAAAATTAAAAACAAAAAACAGAGAAAGAATGAGGGCGGGCATCTATCCTGGGATGACACCCGCCCTCAGTCATTGACCTTAGCTAAGTGGCCAGACTTCTGCCAAATACTTCCAGTTGACGAAGTAATAAAGCACGAAGGACAGGAAGAATACGGCGACCAGGGCAACTGTTCCCGGAAGCTTCAGCGTTCCTTCTGAACCATAATTGGCGACAGCTTCACCGCCACCGGTATATACGACAGGGTTGGCTTTGCAGGCCGCTTCATCACGGTGTTTTCCGAAAAATACCGATCCGACAATTACGACGATAAACATGATGCCACCAATTGATGCGAGCACGGCTGACATGCCGTTCAGACCCATCATCAGGAATGCTGCTGGCGGATAATCGAAGCTCAGCGTTGCATCACCGAAAGTCATATCCCAGTGACGACGTGCGACGCCAAGAGTGCCCGCGCCCATCATGAAGAAAGAAATTCCCAGCGCCCCGATACCGAACAGATACGGCTGCCATTGAGCCATTTTCGGGAACATGATCTCTTTCTGGAAGATCAGCGGCACAACCAGATAACTTACCGCCATAAAGGCCAGCGTCGTTCCGGTCACCACAGTAGCGTGGAAGTGGCCTGGGACATAGATCGTGTTGTGCATGATCAGGTTGATCTGCTCGGTACCGAGGACAACCCCGGAAATACCGCCGATAAACCCGAACATAACCACAGACAAGGCCATGCCGGAAAATGCTGGGTTACCCCATGGCGCTTTCCTGAGCCAGCCAAAGACACCTTGGGTAAACCCACGCCTACGCTGTGCTGCCTCAATCGCGCCCGGCACACTCATACCGTGGATCATGGAACCAAGAACGGCCAGATACAGAGCATAAGACGTGTTGAACACTTTCCATTCCGAACTGATCCCCGGTTCCACCAGAAGGTGGTGAGCGGAAGCCAGTTGCAGGAACAGGATATAAAGCAGGAATGCACCACGGCTGACTTTCTCACTCAACGGCTTGGCGCCGATGGTCAGAGCCGCAATGGTGTACCAGACCGCAACATGTGCAGAGACGTTAATCTGCTGCGACGAGTGTCCGAAGCCCCACCAGATGACCTTGTACATGACGGAGTCGATCTCGGGGATCAGATCTAGCGACCACAGGAATGTGGGAACCAGAATGACTGCGCCTGACGCGATGGTATACACGGCAATAATCGCTGCCGTAACCGCGCCGAAGGTGACCAGTGGCACCGAACCCTCGTAGGTTTTTTCCTGCTTTGCGACGACAAGCGTGCCGAAGAAACAGAACACCGCAATAAGCGCCCCGACAGCAAACAGTATTAACCCCAGATAGAAGTGTGGGGCCGCCTTCATGGGCACGTATGATGTGAACATCACACTTGATTCACCTTGAAGGACAGCAACGTTTGCCATCAATGCACCAACCAACATCAACAGGAATGCGCCCCAAGCAAACTTGGGAGCCGCCAGCCGGCATTGAAGCAGGACGGAAGATGCAAAGTACAGAATTGCGATTTCAAAGAAGATAATCCAGAAAACCAGAACGTCTGCACCGTGAGCGGTCAACGCGAGATAGAACAAATCCGGCGGCAGAATATGCAACGCCGGCCAGCGCGTCAGCGCGACCAGAAGACCGAAAAGACCACCGATCGCAAGGAAAACAACCGCAACAACGGCGTTAATCTTGATCAGGTTCTCAGTCGTTTTGAAGACCTTCAACCCGGTTTCCGGGCAGATCCGATATGTATCGTTTGAAGCCATCAGTTATCCCCTACTTCTTGTCTACGACGTACATCTTGCCGAGCATCTGGTGATGCCCTACGCCGCAAAACTCGTTGCAGACGATACCGAATTCGCCGGTTTCTGTTGGCTTCACGGTGACGATCATTTCGTAGTTCGGATGGACTTGAATGTTGATATTGGTTGGCTGCAACGAGAAACCGTGCTGCCAATCCATTGATGAGAGATGCAGACGATATGTCTGACCTTTCTCAAGCTCGAGAATAGGCCACCATTCCCACAACCGACCCAGCATATAAACGTCACTGCCAGCGGGTGGGCGCACGACCGGGATACCTGTATCCCCTTCCTCGCGCACGGTGTATTTCGCAGCTTCTGCCTCGACTTTTTCGCCGTAGGCTTCGGGTACAACCTTATAAGCTTCATTTGATAGATTCTGTTCCCCGTTGATGTGCCAATAAATCATCACGGCGAACATGAAAATGCCCCATAAGAATGCAACGGAAATCCAGACGACTTCCATGCGGTGCAGGGGCTCTTTCCACCATAACCGGTTCTCCGGTGGTGTTAATGCCATTTTCTACCTCCGTTCTCTATTGCCCGATTGGGATTTGGGCGACTTCAATGATGCCCCAGATGGTGTAAAACACCGACGGAACGGCGACGCCCAGGAACAACAGTAGAAACGGGTTGTCCAACAAGCTTTGCATCGCGGGGATTTTCTCATCCCCGGAATTACCTCCACCCCCATCAGGTGACGGTGCTTCTGTTTGGTTTTCGGCCATGGAATGACACTCCTCCTCGATTAACTTTGATCGGGGAACTAAGCATCCCCGAGCGACCCTGGCATTGATCTAGGTTAAGTTCGCCAAAATCTGTGAATTTAGACAGTTCATCCGTCAGCCACCGCTTAGAACGCGTTCAAGGATGGTGAAGGAAATCAGCGCAAGGGTTACAAGAATCCCGAAAAAGACGATGCCGCGGTGCTGTAATCTGGCTCCGCGACGAACCTCGACGGCATCAAGTATCCTATCGGACACCAGATAGAGAGCGATCGCCACCAAAGTGAAGGCAACAATTTCCACGTCTTTTCTCCATTCTTTTCAACTGCGCTAAATCTGTCTCGGGTCAACAATCGCAGAAAGTCAATCGAACGGACTTGATCAAGATCAAGGAACTGAAACAAACCCTGTGTACAAAAGAAAACTTCGGGGAACGCGTTACGCAGAAACAAGGGATGGCATGCATGCTCACCAATGCGGATTTACATACCGCTGAACATACGGAACTTCGGGCGGGTTTCCTGGCTATTGACCTGAATACGGATTTGAGCCCCATGGTGGCGGACTCAAATGTTCTCTCGTTCACAAATCACCAGCGCATTTATCGCCCGGGCGATCCCGCCAGCGATGTCTATGTCGTTCTGGATGGATGTGTACAAATCTATCGCCATACCGAAGATGATCGCCGCGCCGTCGTTACCATCATCGAGAAAGGCGACGCTTTTGGTATCAGTTCAGTTCTTGATGACGGCATCCAGAAAGATACTGCAGAAGTTGTCCGTCATTGCCGGATGATGGTTATCCCGGCGCAGATTTTCATGAACTGGCTGCACAAAACGCCGGAAATGGCGATTTCCGTTGCCCGTTACCTGTCCCGCTCAAAACGTGAAATCACCGACCAGTTGGAACAGATTCAGCTTAAACCGACAACCGCCAGACTGGCTGAATTCTTGTTGCGCCTTGCACCCGGCAATTCGAAATCAACAGATATCATGCTGCCTTGTGACAAATCCGTGATCGCATCCTATCTCGGGATGAAACCGGAAAGTCTGTCGCGGTCTCTGAAAGAGCTTAAGTCCTACGGGGTCAGCAACCGGGGGCGCCGGGTTCATATCAATGACCGGGAACTGCTGTCTTCACTCGGGGATTTCGTAGCTGGTTAATGCCAGAGACTTATAAGACGCCGCCCGTCATCTGGTGATACATGACGTAACTGCCAAGAATAAAAGTCCCGCTGCCAACGGCCAGTTGCAGGCTGCTGTTGGCCCAACTCAAATATTTGCTGGAATAGGTTAGCGGCACGGCAATCAGCGTGGAAAGGCCCGCCATGCCAAGGATCGAGCCGATCCCGAATATGGCAACATACAATAAGCCGTTCTCGATTGACGTTGCAGTTGTCGCGGTCAGAATTAGCAATGCTGCCGACCCGGCCATGCCATGCATGATTCCAACAAACAGGCTGCGCAGCGGAAGCTTCGCCGGATGTGTGTGATCGTGAGGGGAACGTTTGTGCTCTGCCGCCTCACCCGCATGGGAATGCGCATGAAAATGACGCACATCATCATGGCGGTGAGCATGGAAATGCACCCTGTCACGATGCAGGCGATACAAAACATTGCCCCCCAGCAGAACTAGCATGCCGCCGACTGCAAATTCCAGCCAGCCGGAAAGCTGTGCGCTGATCTCAATTCCCAATATCAGAACAGCACCGGCGCAAAGCATCAGGGCAATTGTATGCCCAAGCCCCCAGACCGCACCATGGGCAACAATGCCCCGGACAGTGGATTGACGCGTTGCGATTGAAGACACTGCAGCAACGTGATCAGCCTCCAGCGCATGCTGCATACCGATAAATAATCCGAGGAAAAGAATGGAACTCATGTAAGGCAATCCGCTTATGGTCAGCACCCCTTGTGCCGACACGCGCTTGGAACATATAGAACTGGAGAGGCGCCGAGTCTACAGCCATTCATCGAAACGTCCTTGTCCTTGACCTTCACCCGCCAAACCCTCAGTTTTGCCGTCTCAAAAATATAGGAAATTTCATGCCGCTCTATCTCATTCGTCATGGCGAAACCGAGTTCAATGTCGCCAAACGCTATCAAGGCCAGAACGATTCGCCACTGACATCGAACGGTATTTCACAGGCTCGCCGGAACGGGCAGGTTCTGGCTGATCTGCGTCTCGATAAAACCAACCTGAGCTTCATCGCCAGTCCTCTCGGGCGGACCATGGATACGGCGACATACATCTGCAAGGCGATGGGCATTGACCCCGCTAGTATCAAAACCGACGCGCAGTTGATGGAAATGCATTACGGCGCATGGCAGGGTCTGACGGCTGAAGAAATCGAGCATGAATACCCCGGCCAGTGGGGGAAGAGAATGGAAAACATCGCCGAGTTTGATATCCCCGGTGGCGGCGAGAGTTACAATGCTCTGGTCAAGCGGGCGAACAACTGGATAAACAAGACCCGTGATGAGTGGGAAAGCGACACACCGTGGATTGTCGTCTCGCACGGCGGCACCGGCAGCGTCATCCGTGGCCTTTATACAGGCCTTGATATTCCCGCAATTCGCACCCTCCCCCTGCCACAAGGTGAATTTTTCAAACTGCACAACGGTGAGATCACTACCCTATGACCTCGCCCGATACCACCCAATCAGCAGAGGACTCGTTTCTGCAGGGCTTTCTCGACATGCTGCCCATGAGTATCGGGGCCGCGCCCTTCGGCCTGATGGTCGGCGCGCTGGCCGCCGGGGCCGGATTGAACCATGCGGAACTCCTGATGATGAGCGGCCTTGTCTACGCAGGTGCCTCGCAATTCACCGCGCTCGGCATGTGGGCAGAACCAGTGCCCGTGCTCAGCATCATCGGCGTCACGTTACTGGTGAACCTCCGTCATATCCTCATGGGAGCCGCATTGGCCCCCCATATTCGGCATCTGCCAACCTGGTGCCGCTGGCCATTCGTCTATATTTTCTCAGATGAAACCTGGGCCATGGCGCTACGCCGATCCGCCCGCCGCCCGCTGACCGCCGCTTACGTGGCTGGAGTTGTCATCCCCTTTTATCTGGTCTGGCAGTTCTCCAGCCTCCTTGGCCTGACTTTCGGGCATCTGGTCACAAATCCTGAGACCTACGGCTTTGATTTTGTCTTCACCGCCATCTTCATCTCGCTGGTCATGGGCTTCACTAAAACAAAAGTTGACGTGCCGCCGCTTATCGTCAGCACACTAACCGCGCTCATCGCCCACAAATTCCTGCCCGGCTACTGGTATATCTTTCTGGGCGGCGTCGCCGGCGTCATCACCGGCGCTCTTATATATAAAGAGAAAATCTACAACACGGGGGACGCATCATCATGATCGACCCCGCGACAGGCCTCACCATCCTCGGCATGACCTTCGTTACCGCCTTTACCCGTATCTTCGGTTACTGGGCCGTTGGTTATCTGAACGTGAAAGGCCGCCTCAAAGGCGCGCTGAACGCAGTCCCCGGCTCCATCCTCATCGCCATCGTCGCCCCCGCCGCCTTTTCAGCGGGACCCGCCGAAGCCATTGCGGGCGCTGTTACGGTCGGGCTAGCCTGGCGATTCCCGATGCTGGTTGCGGTAAGTGGCGGAGTTGGGTGTGTGGTGGTGTTGCGATATTTGTTTGGTTAATAGCCGGTGCCGGCCCTACAGCCGATTATACTTCCTCAAAAACTCATCATGTTCCTCGGCATATCTTTTATACTCATGCAGTTTGAAGGCATTGCGAAAGACGTCCACGATTGTCGCAGGGATCATGATCAGGACGAAAACGAGCCCAAGCAACCAGGCTATACCAATATCCTTTGGCAACCACCCAGATTGCATATCGGCTGGTGTCGCGTCAGCGCTGTCAGCGGCGCATTCCACCATCCCCTGAGAAATGAGGCCATCAGCTTGCAATCCTGTTAAAGTCCGGCCTTCCGGGACGACAATGCAGGCCTCGGCGTGCTCGAAAAAGCCCGTATAATGAACAACACCAATCAGTCCCACGCAAAGCACAGACGTCAGGAGCAGAGAGCCAATAATCATGTTGCGGGCGTCCAGAATCTGGCGCTCAAGCCACTCCTTATGATCTTTTGAAAAAATCAGGCGGAGATTGTCGTCTATTGGCAAATTACTCTGAGACGAAAGCATGAAAACACCCCAACCCTAAATACAATCCATACATAGGTCGAAAGACACTATACATCAGCAAACACCACAGCGGCTACCAGCAACATCATTTTGGCCGTCTCGGCTACTACAGCTAGTTTTGCCAACGTCGCCCAGACTGGTTTTCCAGAGTAAACTTTAGCGGCCCGCCAAATCCCGACGAATGCCCAAATCAGATATAGAAGCAAGACCCCAAGCGCGCTAACAAAAACCAATGCGGTGGTTTCATCGGGAACATCGGTCAGGGCCAGCATTGCACTGAAGATTGGCAACCCGAGAAGCGCCCCACCGCCAACCCCGAAGAGCCAGAAGGATTTCCACAAAGGGATATCACCGCGCCATAATCGACTAATCATTACGTTTCAAACTCCGTATTTCTTTCACAATATTACCTGATATACAGGACGGCGAACGTGATCCTGATCACAGACTGGAGCAAAACCCGACAATGACAACGATCCCCGGAATCTATGAGTTCAACAACGCTATTGTCCGCCAACCCGGCCCGTCCGTGGCCAGTGGATTACGCGCCGAAGATATTGGCGACCCCACTTATGAAGGCGTGATGGCCGAGCATGAGGCTTATGTTACAGCGCTCGGTGACGCCGGGGTGCGGGTGCAGGTTCTGGATGCGCTGGATGCGTTTTCAGATTCTATATTTGTTGAGGACCCAGCGCTGGTATTTGACAACGCCGCGATCCTTTTACGACCAGGGGCAGCGACGCGGGCTGGGGAAACGGCGGCGATAGCGCCGGTACTGCGAGAACGGTTTGAAACAGTACAGGAGCTTTCGGCAGGAACGGTTGAGGGCGGGGACGTTCTCTATACACCGGATGGCCTGATGATCGGGCTGTCGGAGCGGACATCACGCGATGGTGCTGAAGCATTGATCGCGTGCCTTGCCGAAATCGACCAGAAAGGTGTCATCTTCAACACGCCTGCAGGTGTGCTGCATTTCAAATCCGATTGTTCACTGCTGGATGAGGAAACCATTCTCTCAACCGAACGCCTTGCCGCGTCTGGCGTGTTCGATGGTTTCAGGCGGATCATCACCCCGGAGGGCGAGGAAGCGGCGGCGAATGCCTTGCGTGTCAATGGCAGGGTTTTTGTTGGTGCGGATTACCCGGCGACAATCGCTCTGTTGACAGCAGAGCGCTATGACGTCGTTCCGCTGAAGACATCCGAGATTACGAAAATCGACGCCGGGCTATCGTGCATGTCGCTTCGTTGGCATGATCGGCATTAATAAAACCTCGAAAACACCCAAATTTGTCCGATTTCACATGTCATTGGCTGGTCAGGAATTTAAACGTTCTTGAATGGATAGCCTCGGCATCACCATTATTCCACATCTCCAGAAATACAGCGTTAAGCTTTGGCAGCAAGTCCTGATTGCTTTTGTGAACGAGGTGGTGAAGCGGCGCGGAGAAGACGGGTTTACCGATCACGTGGATGTTCTCATTCCAGAATTCCGGTGACCGGTTAACCAGATCAAAATCGCGACGAATGACCACGCCCGTATCAAATCGATCTCTTGCCAGCATTTTAAGGAGCTGACTGTAGCTGTCGACGGCTTGCGCCTTTACGGCGGCGGTCCCCTTTTCGGCGTACAATTCGCCACGGATAAATCCTGTATACAGGCCTTTCAAGTCACTCCATTCGGAAATACCCCGCTTAACATCTTTTGCAATAACCACGCCTTCGATGGTTATGGTTGGGGCATCAATGGGTATGAGATTTGTATAGCGGTCACTGGTACCGGAAATACGCGCGACTTCACCCCCAAAACGCCCTGAATTGGCTTCGATCAGCGACCGACGGCAGGGTCGGGAAACGAACTTCGCGACAATCCCAATCCGCTTATAGGCCTCGCGGACTGTTTCTACGGCAAACCTATGGGTTGTATGAAACTCGCAATACGAGATTGATATTTCGCGAGTTACGGCACCTTTCCCGGTCCCTACAACCTGGTCAGCCAAAGCGGCCTGCCACGCAGCTAGACTCACGAAGGCAAAAAATATTACGGCAATTAGCTGACGGCAGCAGGGATGAAGTATTTTGCGAATGAGCATGGTTTTTCTCCTGCTCGTGCACACTCCACATATGGTTCTGGATTATACTACATTTCCGGTCACTCCGGGAGTCTAAAATGATTATAAACTGGAACGGAAGCCTTTTTTATTGCGGGATAAAACAAATCTATCCATGGATGTTGCTCCGCGGAAAGTGCTGATACAACCTTTTAAATACCGATCAATACGACCGTGGCATCCCTAGGACATGCTGGGCGATGAAGCTGAGGATCAGATTGGGCGAGATCGGGGCCGTGCGGGCGAGACGGGATTCACGCCATTTGCGCTCGATGTCGTATTCCCGCGCAAAAGCGAAACCGCCGTGGGTCGAGAAACAGGCCTCGCCCATGTTCCAGGCCGCCTGCGCGGATAACAGGCGCGCCATATTGGCTTCAGAGCCGCATTGCTGCCCGGCGTCAAACATGGCGGTTGCTTTGCGGACCATCAGGTCTGCGGCTTCCAACTGTGCATAAGCTTCGGCAATCGGGAACTGGATGCCCTGGTTCTGGCCGACGGGGCGGCCGAAGACAACGCGCTGGTTTGCGTAACTGACTGCTTTTTCGGCAAAGTAGCGACCATTGCCGATGGCTTCTGATGCGGTCAGGCAACGCTCTGCATTCATGCCGTCCAGAATGTAGCGAAAGCCTTTGCCTTCTTCGCCGATCAATGCGTCACCGGGGATAGGCACGTTATCGAAGAAGACTTCGCAGGCATTGTGATTGACCATGGCGTCGATCGGCGTAATTTCACATCCTTGCTTCTGCGCCTCATTCAGATCAATCAGGAAGGTTGAGATACCTTGGGTGCGTTTCTCGACTTCATCGGCGGGCGTTGTCCGCGCGAGGAGCAGCATCAGATCGGAATGCGCCGCCCGGCTTGTCCAGACTTTCTGGCCATTGATCACATAACCATTACCCTGTCGCTCGGCTTTGGTCTTGATCTGGGTGGTGTCGGAGCCGGTCGTCGGTTCCGTCACACCAAAGGCCTGCAGACGCAACTCGCCACTGGCGATCTTGGGCAGGAAGTGTTCTTTTTGCTCTTTCGATCCGTGGCGAAGGATCGTCCCCATCGTATACATCTGCGCATGACCCGGTGATGCGCTGCAGCCGGAACTGTTGATGGTCTCCAGAATCACCGCGCCGCCCCTGACCGGCAATCCGGTGCCGCCATATTCTTCAGGGATCAACGCCGCCAGATACCCGGCTTCGGTCAGGGCCTCAATGAACGCTGTCGGGTAACTTCCCGATGGCGGTTGCTTTTCCAGGCCTCGCCAATACTCGCCGGGAAAGTCTTGGCAAAGCTTCGCCACCTGTTCTCGGATTTCCGGGTAATCTTCGCCCAGCGACATGGACAGTTCGGCATCGGCCATTGATTTTGTTCTCTCTATTCAAGCAGCGTCAGCGGCAACAAAGCCTTTCGGCCGGCCCGCATTTACAAAGGTCCCGTGCGTCGGCTCGTCCTTTAATTGGCGCGCCATGATTTCACGGGCTTCCAACAGGCCGTCCAAATCAACCCCGGTCTTGAGCCCCATGGCTTCAAGCATGAATACCAGATCCTCGGTGACGATATTACCGCTCGCACCCGGCGCATAAGGACAACCGCCAAGACCGCCAAGACACGCATCGAACTCGCGCACCCCGGCATCGAGCGCTGCATACACATTGGCAAGGCCAAGGCCGCGGGTATCGTGGAAATGGGCACCGATAGGAACGTCATTGCCGACGGTGCGATAAAGCTCAGTGAACAGGTCACGAACCTGCTTGGGGTTGGCGTAACCAACCGTATCGGCGATGCCCAGCCGATCCGCACCGCGTTTCAGCAGACCTTCGGCAGCGCGCATGACATCTGCGACAGGCACCGGGCCGGAAATGGTGCAGCCGAAAGATGTCGCCATACCACCCGAGACCACAATGTCCGTGAATTCAGGATGCGCGTCGCGGTATTCGACAATGCGCCCGAACTCATCCAATGACTCCTGAACGGAACGGCGAATGTTTGACTGGTTATGGGCTTCCGACACCGACATAACGACGCCGATCTGATCGGCACCAGCGGCCATACCGTTTTCAGCTCCGCGCAAATTAGGCACCAGAACAGCAACATCCAGCCCTGCAATCTCGAGCGACTGGCGAACCACTTCCGCCGTATCCGCCAGTTGCGGTAACAGCTTTGGCGGCACGAAGGAGCCGACCTGAATTTGTGGCACACCCGCCTCGGCTTCACGTCTGATCCACTCCATTTTGCCTTCGGTAGAGAAGATCGTCTGGATGCTTTGCAGACCATCACGGGGACCAACCTCGTGGATCAGAATATCGAACTCGCCTTTCATATCACACTCCGCTATTTACCTTTGAAATTAGGTTTCCGCTTTTCGTTAAAGGCCAGCACACCCTCGTGCCGGTCCTCGGTTCCGACCAGTCGGTTGTAGGCCTCCAGCTCAAACTGATATCCTGTCGCCCGGTCAACCTGGGTCGCGACTGAGATCGAGCGCTTGGCCCGCATAATCGATTGCGGTGCGTTGCGCGCAATCAGGCGCGCGGTCTCCAGGGTTTCTTCCATCAGCATGTCGGGCTCACAAACTTTATTGATCAGGCCCCATTGATAACCCTCGTCCGCCGTGAACGGCTTGCCGGTCATAATAATTTCCTTGGCCCGGCGCTCCCCCACCGCATTCGGCATGTTTTGCGTCCCCATGGCACCGGGCATAATACCAAGTGTCACTTCGGTGAGCGCGAAGCGAGCGGTTTTCGAAGCGTAGGCAAAATCAGCGTTCATCGCGGCTTCGCACCCGCCGCCGTAAGCTGCCCCGTTGACCGCCGCGATGACTGGCAACGGGCAATTCCGGATCGCCATCACGCCCTGCTCATAAACCGCATGCTGATAGCGCCACTGCTTATCCGTCATGCCCTTGCGCTCTTTCAAGTCGCCACCGGCACAAAATGCCTTGGTGCCCCGCCCGGTCAGGATCACAACCCGCACGTCTTCCGTGTCTGTATAAAGGCTCTCGAAAATCTCTTTCCCTTCCAGCCCCATCTGCGTGTTCTTGGCGTTGGCGGCTTCCGGGCGGTCCATCATGACGACCAGGATATGATCCTCGACCCGTTCCAGATGATAAGTCTCATAATCCATACGCATCAGTTTTCAGTCCCTTTTATGTCGTCGTTATGTTCACCCAGTTCCGGCGCATATCGGCGCAGCGGCGGTCGTTCCCCATCAAAACTCAGTGGCATACCCATCAATTTCAACTCCTGCCCTGCCAGCTCCTGTAAAATGCCAAGCGCTTCGGTTTGCGGGTCGGCCATCATTTCTGGTATCTCCTGAACCGGCGCCGTTGGCACGCCAACGATATCAAACGAATCACGCCAATGACGGCGCGTGTTGAGCTTGAAGGCCGGTTCCAGCAGTGCATTTAATTCAGCCAGATTTTTATAACGGTTCATATTGCCATCAAACCGAGGGTCCAACGGCCATTCGGGATGGCCAAGAACATCTGATAATTTTGAAAACAACCGGTCATTGGGGGCTGCAACAATCAAATGCCCATCGCTGCATTCATAAGCCTGATAAGGGGCCATGCCGCGGGCACCGGAGCCCTCTTTTTCAGGCGGGCGCCCATCGACCTGTACGGTCGAGCTGACATTCGCCATCCAGGCGACGGAGGTTTCATAAAGCGAAGCATCAACAACGCTGCCCTTGCCCGTATCTCCCCGGTGTTTTATCGCCGACAAAATCCCGATGGCGCACCAGAGTCCAGTACCCATATCGATAATAGACGTCCCGACGCGGATCGGCGCTTCTCCCTCATGTCCCGTGACACTCATCAAACCGCCATAAGCCTGCATCAAAGGGTCGTACCCCGGCTTTTCCTTCATTGGGCCCGTCGCACCAAAGGCCCAGAGGTTGCAGTAAATGAGTTTCGGGTTTGCTTTTGTCAGGTCATCTGCCCCGAGACCAAACTTGTCTATACTGCCGGGGCGCATGTTCTGAATCACCACATCGGCTTCGTTGGTGCAGTAGTCCCGCAGCCACTGGCATTCAGCCGGGTCGGTCATATCGATGGTAATGCCGCGTTTGTCACGGTTGAGAGCATGGAAATAGGATGAACTGCCATCCTCAAACTTACGGCCCCATTGACGCGCATCATCCCCAGTGCCAGGCCGTTCGACCTTGATCACATCGGCACCGAGTGCGGCCAGAATCCAGGCGGCATAGGGGGCAGCGACGCTGGACCCAATTTCAACAACTTTAATGCCGCTGAGCGATTGCCCGGCGTTGGATATGTCTTCGGTCACGGGACTCTCCTGGAGGATACTGTTGGAACAGGATTGCAGCCCAAGTCTGCTTATCTGTCAAGTTGCCGCGCCAAAACATTTTCCCGCAGGACAATTGCGCCTGCGCACGCCGGTCGTATATTGTCTTCCTCATACACCAACCCCCGACGAAGGAAATGACATGGCGGACGCACAGATATCACCTGCATCAGAAGCGACACCAACCGCCAGTCTCGGGGCCTGGATCGCCGACGCACAATCCGATGAATTTACAGATCGCGCGCGGCATTGGGCGAAGCATGCAATTCTTGATTGGCTGGGCGTTACGCTGGCCGGATCGCACGACCCTCTGATTGACATTCTGGTTTCTGACGCCATCGCCGAAGGCGAATCCGGCACGTCCAGACTGATCGGGCGAGACGAATTGGTCACACCCTCCTTCGCCACTATGATCAATGGTGCGGCCTCACATGCGCTTGATTATGATGACGTCAACAAACGTCTGCATGGTCATCCGACTGTGCCGGTTGTTCCGGTTCTACTGGCACTGGCACAACAAAAACCAACTTCCGGGCTCGCCCTACTTGATGCGTTCATCATTGGTTATGAGGTTGAATGCCTGATCGGGGAGATGATGGGATTGGCCCATTATGACCATGGCTGGCACGCCACCGCAACGGTTGGCACCTTTGGCGCGGCGGCGGGCAGTGCGCGATTGCTTGGGCTTGATGCAGACAAAGCAACCATGGCGCTCGGTATTGCGGCTACCCAGGCCGCGGGTCTTAAATCCATGTTCGGCACCATGTGTAAACCGTTGCACGCCGGCAAGGCTGCGATGAACGGATTGATGGCGGCACGCTGGGCAGCAAAAGGCTTCACCAGCAGGGACGACGCGCTTGAATGCACGCAAGGCTTTGGCCTGACCCAATCAACGGATTTCACCCCCCTGCCGATCCGGCCTGATGCCAATGCCGGATTTGCCGTGGAGGAGAACCTGTTCAAGTACCATGCCGCCTGTTACCTGACCCATTCCAGCATCGAAGCCATCCGGTCTTTGAAAGCGCAGCACGGCTTCACGGCCAGCGATGTCAAACGGGTTCGCTCACGTGTGGACGCGGGACACGGTCGGGTGTGTGACATTCTGGAGCCCGCAACAGGATTGCAGGTCAAATTCTCTATCCGTCACTGCATTGCCATGGCATTGACCGGTGATGATACGGGTGCCATGGAGGTTTATACGGACGAACTGGCAAACCGCCCCGACCTGATGGAATTGCGCCAGAAGGTCGAACTGGAGGACAAGGTTCACGACAATCGCCACGCCGCTGAAATCGTCATCGACCTGAACGATGGCCAGAACCTCGTCGGTTTCTTCGACGCTGGCGTCCCTGCGAATGATCTGGATGCCCAGGAGGCGCGATTGAAAACCAAGTTCGAGCGCCTTGCGGAACCGGTCATCGGCCGGGAACGTGCGGCGAAAACCATTGATCAGGTGATGGGCCTGGACAATGCCAACGATATCGCGCCGCTGATGGATGCCATGAATTCGCTGTAGCAGAATATTCTTTCAAAAATCTCCGACAATATACTATCGTCAACATTGGCTGTAATATCCCTTTTATTTAACTGATTTAATTTGTTCAAACATGGCTGGGGAAGAGAACTATGATTTCTCGTTTCGTATTATTTGGGGCAATTGTTTTAGGTTGGGCCAGTATCTCAAGTAGCGCCTACTCTGCTGATCCGAAGTCCTTCGGAGGTATGTTTTCTGGCGAATTAAAACCCGACGGCTGCCGACCGGGACCACCTTATATGATTTCCGGCAGCATCAAAGACGGGCGCACCAAGATGTCGACGATGAAGGGGGGGCGGTTGGATATGGCTGTTTCTGAAAATGGAACCTTTGAAGGAGAAACCTTCCTGCGCAGTCACAGTCGAGGGGATAAAATGCAAGCCTATAAGGGTAAAATTGACGGTGGCAAAGTCGTCATCGATGCCTGGTTTGGTGTTCATGGCTTTGCACAAACCCAATGCTCAGCCTATGGTGAGTTTCCGCTCAAGAAATAGGTATCTGATCCCGTAAACTATGGGCCAAGCCTCAGTTGGATCCGGTTCCTGAAGAACCAGGGATATGGGTAGGTACGCCTTATATGCCCGACCGGCTCAATTGATGCGGATCAATGCAGTGGACGCCGGATTTTTGTAAGCTTAAGGATATAATCGCGCAAGACTCGGATTTTGCCTGGGTCATCAAGTTGTGTTTTGGGTTCGCTGGGCTCCGGTCGAACGCCTTCAGCCGTTGTGTCTTCACTGACAGAAAGGATGAGTACCCATGACACAGAAATCAAAGTCCACAGATCACGTCACACTTCTCGACCCTGCCAACGACAGAAGTTATGACCTTCCCCTAATGACCGGAACGGAAGGGCCGAGCGTCATTGATGTTCGCCGCCTTTATCGTGATACCGGTTATTTCACCTACGACCCTGGATATACCTCAACAGGCAGCTGCAATTCGGAAATCACCTTCATTGATGGTGAACAGGGAATTCTCAGGCACCGCGGTTACGCCATTGAAGATCTGGCGGCACACAGTAATTACCTGGGTGTCTGTTATCTTCTGCTCTACGGCGAACTGCCGAATGCTTCGCAGAAAGATAAGTTCGTAAACGACATCACCTACCATACGCTATTGCATGAACAGCTTTTGCTTTTCTTCCGTGGTTTTCGACGTGACGCCCATCCGATGGCCGTGATGTGTGGCGTCGTCGGCGCCCTTTCGGCGTTTTATCATGAAAGCACGGACATCAACGATCCGGAACAGCGGCGTCTGGCAACCCATCAATTGATCGCCAAGATGCCAACGATCGCATCCATGGCCTACAAATACTCGATTGGCCAACCGTTCGTGTATCCTGATAACAGTCTCGGTTTTGCGGGCAACTTCCTGAACATGATGTTTTCCGTACCGTCAGAGAAATACGTCGTCAGCCCGGTAATGGCCCGTGCGATTGATCGTATCTTTATCCTGCATGCGGATCACGAGCAAAATGCCTCGACATCAACAGTGCGCATCGCCGGGTCAAGTGGTGCCAATCCGTTTGCCTGCATCGCCGCTGGTATCGCATCCCTTTGGGGGCCTGCACATGGTGGAGCCAATGAGGCTGTCCTCAAAATGCTGGGAGAGATCGGCACGAAGGACCGGATCCCAGAATTTATTGAGCGCGCCAAGGATGAGGACGATCCTTTCCGGCTTATGGGATTCGGGCATCGTGTGTACAAGAACTACGATCCCCGCGCTGCGGTCTTGCGGGAATCCTGCCACGAAGTCCTAGACGAACTTGGCGTCAGGGACGAGCCTTTGCTCGAATTGGCAATGGAATTGGAGAATATTGCACTTAATGATGACTATTTCATCAAACGCAAGCTGTTCCCGAACGTCGATTTTTATTCCGGGATCACTCTCAAGGCTCTTGGGTTTCCGACCAGTCTGTTCACGGTCCTGTTCGCCGTCGCACGAACGGCTGGCTGGGTCGCTCAATGGAAGGAAATGATCAAAGACCCGGAACAGAAAATCGGCAGACCACGACAACTCTATACTGGGGCTCCGCCACGTGCCTACGTTCCGTTGCATATGCGAGAATAGTAGACTTTAAAACATTGGCTTGACGCAGGTGTGTTGGTTTCATAATTTGTATTTCGTATACGAAATACAAGCGAGATGCTTTATGGAACCCATTCCTGCCAGGCCTGATCTGGTTGAACAAGTGTTCGAATCGATCCGTGACGCCATTTGCGACGGACAGTTCCAACCTGGGCAGCGCCTGAATCAAGATGAGTTGGCTGCGCAGCTTGGGGTTTCGCGCCAGCCTATTGTCCAGGCCATCCATCTTCTGAAAAGTCAGGGATTCGTGCGTGATACGGGGCGTCGTGGGGTCGAAATTTCGGAACTTAGCACGCTTGAGATTACCCAGCATTATCTGGTCCGCGCGGCACTTGACGGACTGGCCGCGCGCGAGGCCGCCTCACATAACAACAGCTCGAACAAAGAACGCGGAAGTCGGATCATTGCCGCAGGGCGCATCGCCTGCGCATCAGGCACGCACCGTGACATCCTTGATGCCGACATGACCTTCCATCAGTTTATTTACGAACTTTCGGGCAACCCTGTCCTGTCGAAAACCGTGATGCCGCTTTGGCACCAGTTGCGCCGGATTATGGGCACGGCAATCATGGCTGACTATCCCATCGACTATATATGGGATGAACATCAGGCGATTTTTGACGCCATTCTTCAGGGTAACACGTCAACAGCCGAGAAGTTGGCCCGGGCTCATGCTGAAAATGCGGCTCGGCGGGTTGAAGAAATGCTCCCGAACACTGATTAACCCCTCCTTCAAAATAAAAACAGAAAAGTACCAGACATGACAATTCATTCTATTGATGACCAAAACGGGCTGTTTTATCTCTACACAACACCAACGTCGCCATCAGGGAAAACATTTGTTTTCCTCAATGCCCTGACGGGTGACACTGGCATGTGGGAAGGCTCTATTGGTGAGGCATTGCGCAAAAACGGGCACGGCACGCTCAGCTTTAATTTCCGCGGGCAAGCCGACAGTCCTTTCTCACCAGAAACCCAGCTTGATGCCGACCTGATCGTTGAGGATACCCGCAATCTTCTGGCGGAACTTCGCCCAAGTAACGTGATCTTAACCGGCCTTTCCATTGGCGGTCTGTTTGCCGCGCAAGCCTGGCTGGCGGGAATTGACGGTGTCGATTGCGATGGCCTTGTGTTGATCAACACGCTTAGGCGCGACGGCCCGCGTCTTAGATGGCTTAATGATGCGCTGGTACGATGCGCGGAAGTCGGTGGGCTGGATTTGTTTCGAGACCTTTATGTGCCATTGCTTTTTAATGAAGACTGGCAAGACGCAAACCGGGATAATTTCCTGACCACGACTTCCTATTCATCGCTTGGGAAAGACGCCGGACATTACAATCTGCTGAGCAATGCAGGCAAGGCGAACTGGGACCTCCCCTATGAGGACCTGACACTGCCGGTGCTGTCAATTACAGGCCTACAGGACCGGGTGTTCCTTGACCATGCGGACGTCAACAAATTGAGCGCGCGCATTCCAAACGCCGAACGGATTGACATGGCTAACGCGGCCCATCTCCTGCCAGCCGAACGCCCAGCCGAACTGACGGAAGCCCTGCTGACATTTGCCGGGCGCGTTTAACATGGGACTTTGGCACAAACACTCATGGCTCGCCTATCTCGCCGTATTCATCGGCGTGTTGGGGCATGCATCAACGGAGTTTTTCTCTGTCCTCTCAGGCATCAGCGGGCCGGAACTTTCCGTTTGGCGGTTTGTTCTGGGGAGCATTGGATTGGTTATTCTGGCCCTTGCGTTGCCCGCCAGCCGCGACCTGATCGCGCCGTTGCGAACGCATGGCTGGCAATTGATCCTTTTGTCATTTCTCGGCATCACTATCGGATATCTGGTCTTTCACTGGTCTCTGGATTTTGCCTCCGTTCCTCAGGTTGCCACCGTCGTCACCACCATTCCCATCTTTGTCGCCATCTCGACTCTGTTGATCAATGGCCAGCGCATTTCGCGATCAAAAGCCGCCAGCGGTGCTTGTGCAGTCATTGGCATTGCCCTTCTAATCACCGATGGCTACCTCGCCAAACTGGCGGGATCGGCGGAAAGTCTGTTGGGTATTTTTTTGGCGATGGCTTGTGCAGCCGCAGTTGGCGCCTATAGCGTCCTAATTCGCCCAATTGTAGCGGAATATGGTGCCCTTCGAATTACAGCAATATCCATGGTTATGGGTGCTATCGGATTATGGATTGTCGTTGGTCTGGTTTTTGGTGTCTGGATCAACGCGGATCGTCTGACTAACCTTGATGGAACCGCCCTCGCGTCCTTACTCGCCATCGCTTTCTGGAACACAACGATCACCCAGTTCCTGTGGATCGGTGGTCTGGCAGCGGTGCCGGACATTACGCGTGGCAGCTATCTGTTTTTCCTGAAACCGGTTATTGCAACCCTGCTTGCAGTATGGATTTTGGGGCAGGATTTGACGTTCAGCCAGACACTGGCGATTATCGTCATCACCTCTTCTGTAGCTGCGGAATTCATTGTCGCCAAATTGACACTTAACACTAAGACTTGAAATCCTCATCACTATAGAGCTATATAGGACTTAACGTGTGCTTGAATGAACACGAACAAAGGGAAATCGGTCATGGATAAAATAGTCACTCCCGACGACAACGACCAAAACGAGGCCATCTGGGGCAGCTACGATACGCTTCAAACTTCGGATGATTATATCGATAGCCTAAGAGGGCGCGACGTTAAGGTTTATCTGTTTGGGGAGGTGGTTAAAGAGCCGGTGGACCATCCAGTGATCCGCCCATCCATAAACGCCATGGCCGCGACATACGACCTGGCGGCCAGCGAGCCTGATTTGGCCAGCGCCCAATCGCCTTACACCAATGGCGCCGTCAATCGCTTCCTGCATATTCACGAAAGCACGGACGATCTCGCGCAAAAGGCACGCATGCAAAAGAAGCTTGGGCAGATGACAGGCACCTGCTTTCAACGCTGCGTCGGGCTTGATGCTCTGAATGCGCTCCATTCCGTAACCTTTGACACGGATGAAGCCCATGGCACGGATTACCATCAGCGGTTTTTGAGCTTTCTCGGCAAAGTACAGAAGAAGAACCAGGTCATCGGCGGCGCTATGACCGATCCAAAAGGGGATCGCTCAAAAGCCCCTCATCAGCAGACGGACCCAGATGTTTACCTGCACATCACCAGTCGTGACGAAAATGGTGTCTATGTCACCGGGGCTAAATGCCATCAGACGGGTTGCCTGAATTCCCATTGGCTTATCGTTATGCCAACACTGCGCCTCGGGCCGGATGACAAAGATTTTGCTGTCGTCGGCGCGATCCCGGCGCACGCGCCGGGAATTACATATATTTACGGTCGCCAATCCTGTGACATGCGGGCCATGGAAGAAGGCGATATTGATGCCGGCAACGCGCAGTTCGGAGGACAGGAGGCGATGATCGTGTTCGAGAATGTCTTCATCCCCTGGCACCGGGTGTTCATGGATGGCGAAGTTGAATTTGCGGCCCCGCTGGTCGAACGCTTCACGACCTATCACCGTTGCAGCTACATTTGCAAAACCGGGGTCGGCGATGTGCTGATCGGTGCGGCGGCCGAGGTTGCCGACATGAACGGCGTCGCCAAAGTCTCCCACATTAAAGACAAACTGGTCGAAATGACCCATCTCAATGAAACCATTCGCTCCAGCGCTCTGGCCTCGGCTTATGAAGGCAAGCAGCTGGCGTCCGGGGTCTGGATGAACGACGAGATGCTGGCCAATGTCTGCAAGCAAAACGTAACCCGCTTCCCTTATGAGATTTCACGCCTTGCCCAGGATTTAGCTGGTGGATTGATGGTGACACTCCCATCTGAAAAAGATCTGGACCACGAAGAAGCCGGGCCACTTATTCGGAAATTTCTGGTCGGGCGCGACGGCGTTGACGTGGTTGACCGCATGAAAGTCCTACGCCTGATCGAAAACATCACGCTTGGCCGAAACGCGGTTGGCTATTTGACGGAATCCATGCACGGCGCGGGGTCACCGCAGGCCCAGCGCATTCAGATCGCGCGCGGCATGGAAGTGGATAAAAAGCGCGGGTTCGCGCGGAAACTTGCTGGAATCGATTCCTGATCGGAGAGACTTTATGGTACCCATAGCCGCTGTTGAAAAAGCAGCTTTCGAACTCATGGCCAAGGCCAGTATCGAAATCCCGCCGGATTTCAAGAACGGCATCAAGGAAATGACGGCGAACGAGCCCGAGCATCTGAGCCAGTTTGTACTAAAGGCGATGATCGAAAACTGGGAAGCCGCCGAAACTGATCGCCGCCCCATGTGCGCCGATACAGGTCTGCCGCGCTATTACGTCAAATCCGGGAACGAAGCGCAGGTTGAAGGCGGCTACGTTGCACTTGAGCATGCACTCCGCAAGGCAACGGCCGAGGCCACTCACGCCATCCCGCTTCGCCCCAACCGCGTTCACCCCTTAAGCCGCAAGGATTATGACAATAACGTCGGCCAGCACGCACCTGAAATCCAGTATGCGTTTGAGCCGGAAGGCGACTGGGTTGATATCACCACGGTCCATAAAGGCGGATTGTTCGGGACCGATTACCGGATGCTGTTCCCGGGCGACGGGATTGACGGCATCAAACGGTTCTTCCTGGATGTGATGGTGCAGTTCGGACGGCGCGGCCTGTTCTGCCAACCTGCAGTGGTTGGTGTCGGGCTTGGTGGCAATAAAGACACCTGCATGCGCTTAGGGAAGGAAGCCTGCTCGCTTCGTATTGTTGGCGAACGCAATCCGGACCCGGAAATCGCCACACTGGAGAACGAACTCAAGGAACTCGGCAACTCCATCGGCATGGGCCCCATGGGATATGTCGGCAGCTCGATGGTGGTTGATTGTAATATCGAGGTCGGCTTCACCCACACCGGCGGCATGCCGATGAGCATCCACACTTTCTGCCTCTCATCCAGACGCGCGACGGCCCGGGTGTTTACGGATGGGCGCATAGAATACCGCGATGATCCGGAATGGTTCACACCCTATTACCGTCGGGAGGGCATCCAATGAGCGACCCAAAACTGAACACGGTCTACATCAATTCACCGGTCACAGACGAAGACGTCGCCAATCTGAACCAGGGCGACATCGTCTATATCTCGGGCACCGTCTATACAGCTCGCGAAGGTGTATATAAGCGCGTACTGGAATCAGGTGAAACTCTGCCCATCGACCTGCCCTCCGTCTCCAACATCAATTTCCACTGCTCCCCCGCCGCCGCAAAGAACGATGACGGCACCTTCAACGTGGGCGCCGTGACCGCGACGGCCAGCTTCCGGTTTGGGAAATGGATGCCGGACTGGTTTGAAACATCGAAAGCCAAGCTGATCATCGGCAAAGGCGGCATGTCGGAAGAAAGCTACCGTGACCTGTTCCTGCCGGTTGGCGCCAAGTATCTCACCACAGTCGGCTACGGCACGGGCGCATTGCTCGGACGCGGCATCAAACGCACTGTAGACGCCGTCTGGCTGGAAGAACTGGGCCTCGCCCAAGCCCTCTGGATTTTCGAGGTCGAAAACTTCGGCCCGTTTATTGTCGACACCGGAGATGATGGCTCCAGCCTGTTTGAGAAATCGAACGAACATGTGAATGAGCGGTTAAAAGACCTATACAAAGACCTCAAACCGCCGACGCTTAGTCGATATGGGGAGACAACGTCGAGGGATGATGAGGTGATTTAGACTGCCTATGGCAGTCACAATCCTAAAGAGATTAGTGTGGAGAATTGCTAATCTCCTTACGCACTTCCAAAAGAAGTTTCTCCGCTTTCTGCTTTTGCGTAGGGGTCAGTAAATCCTTTAGATATATGACAGGTGTCGGCTCCTCACCACTAAAATCGGCAAATTTGTCATGCCCGTAAAGCGTAAACCACACCCACGACATTAATAAGAATTTTTCCTTCTTTTGGAATTTCCATTGATCATACATCATGTGCCCAAGTGCGCCTTGTGAAAGGCGATCATTCCGCAAGGCACCTTTTTGAAACCATGCTGCCGCTTCACGTGTCTTGCCCTGCCCGTCCAATGCGCTCGCAAATGCTCGTAGCGACCTAATATGCCCCGCTTCCGTCGCCTTTTTCAGCCAATTCATGCCATAAGTTTCATATCCAGAGACTTCGTAGGTGAGGCCAAGGCAATACGCCGCTTCCAAATCTCCATTATTTGCACTCTCTTCAAACTCGGAAATGTACTCCCACTTTTTCCCGCATTCGTTAAAAGCACCTCCCATTCGCGGGTATTGCTCATCTCCCGCGTAAGACAATTTCGAGAATGCCAACAACAAAAGAGAAAACGTCAAAAATCTTAAAGGCCTCATTTTTCGGTTCCGTCAGTAAGAGCCAGCAGGAAGGTTTTACAGAATAGGAAATTTGCCACAATTCTTATAACGCGGCCAGCCCACAACAAAATCTTTACAGTATCCCGGACCGGATGGAATATTGCCATTCCCCATCATGGAGTTTCCCAATGAAGATCAAAGAATTCGGCGTCGAAATATGGATGAACGAGACGGAGAACAATTGCGAGCTTAACCTTGGTGAAACCTGTGTTGAATCAGTGACGATCCAGGAATTACTTACGCTCTGCGGAAAAAACGATACCGACCTTTCTGATCTGCTGTCCATGAAAATGACCTACGGCGCCATTGAAGGATCTGATCGGCTACGGGCGGCGATCAGCGCGTTATACGGCTCTCAGGAACCGGCGAATGTGCTGGTCACCCATGGCACGATCGGGGCCAACGCGTTGATTTATGAGACATTGGTGGAAGCAGGGGATCGGGTGGTTACGGTTCTGCCGACGTATCAGCAGCATTATTCGATACCCGAAAGCTATGGCGCGGATGTCCAGATATTGCATGCCCTGCAGGAGAATGGATTTCTTCCTGATCTCGAAAAGCTGGAAGAACTCGCGACACCGGGCACGAAACTGATTTCATTCAGTAACCCCAACAACCCCACGGGCGCGTTGATGGACCGTGACTGTCTTATGCGCGTCATTGAAATTGCGCGGTCCTGCGGTGCCTGGATTCTGAGTGACGAAGTTTATCGCGGGTCGAACCAGAACGGCGACGGGGCCACGGAGTCCATCGCAGACCTTTATGAAAAAGGGATAAGCACGGCCAGTGTATCCAAAGTATTCTCGCTGGCGGGCATTCGGCTGGGCTGGATCGCGGCACCGGATGAAATCATTCAGGCTGTTTCCATTCATCGCGACTACAACACCATCAGCGTTGGCATGATCAATGATTATTTTGCGACGATGGCTCTGGAAAATAGTGAAAAGCTTCTGGCCCGTACGCGCGATATGACACGGAAAAATCTAGCTGTACTGGACGAATGGGTGGCATCAGAACCGGCCATTTCATACGTGAAACCAAAATCAGGAACGACGGCATTTCTGAAATATGACGTCGACATGCCGTCGCGTGATTTCTGCCTGAAGCTTCTGGCGGATAAAGGCGTACTACTTGTCCCCGGAAGTGCTTTTGATGTCGAGGGGTATGTGCGCATTGGCTATACCAATCACGTTGATGTGCTGCGCGAAGGATTAAGCCGAATATCTGAGTTTATACGCAGCGCGCAGGCGTAAGCACGCCCCTCAAACCAACAAAAAGATCAGGACCGGGAAGAACAGTAAAATCAGGATCAGATAGGCGAGAACGACCCACGCCAGCATATCGGCCTGGATCGCCAGATAGATTACGACGGCGGTCGTGAACAGCAATAAAACCGACAGGAACGTTTTGGTAAACGCAGAAATCGCACGTCGCTTGCCCGCCGGAGGTGGGGGTGGCGCTGGTGAAGGCGCTGGTGCAGGTTTTTCGGCAGGCGTATCCAACGCCGCTGCCAGTTTTTCCCCGGGTCGCCCCTCACCCGAACGCCGATCCGTTTCAGCGCGCTGTTTCAGACGTTCTTGCGGTTCCGGCTGTGGCAGGACGGGCTTTTCTTCGCTTGACGGTGGGGCTGACGCCACCGCTTCGGGCTTATCTTCAATTTCCGGCGTCCCCACGACAGGCGCTTCGTCAATGAGCCCGAGACGATGCCCGAGGCTGATCGCGAGTCGCTTATAGGCTTTTGCGGATACAGACCCCGGCGATTGCTCAAGCAACAGTTTACCGGCCATCGCCGCTTCTTCGACAGTTGCCTCCTTTGGTATTTCAAAAGAAACAACCAGTTCCCCCCAGTCGCGCCGTATCTTTTTTGCCGTCTCCACCTGTTGGGAATTGCTTTTTTCATACATGGTCAGAAGAACAGCTGTGGTGACACCACCTGAACTGCGCAAGCCGTTCAAATAGGAAATCGTTTCCCGGAGGGCGTGTAGGGCAAAAAACTGCGGTAGCGTCGGGATCACCACCAGATCAGCAATCGTCATCACCAATGTCGAAATCATCCCGAAGCCGGCCGGGCAATCGATGACGATCACGTCATAGCCATGTTCCGGGTCTTTCAGATGAAGCGCCATGGCTTCAAACGACATGGAGCGTGATGCCAGTTCCATTTCTGACAGGATCAAATGATTTGTCGCTGGGATCAGATCACAGTTGTTCAGGCTAGTTGTATACGCGGCACTTGTCAGCGGCTGGCCCAGAACGACAACGTCGTAAGAGCCGTTATCATACGCTTTATCGCCGGTAAGATGGGTCGTGCTGGCCCCTTGCGGATCCAGATCAATAATCGCGACGTTCAGCCCCTGCTTATGGGTCGCCAGACTGGCCGCCAGATTACACGCAGTCGTCGTTTTCCCCGTGCCGCCCTTCTGATTGACGACGGCGATGATGCGCGCTTGCAGATTTTCCGTTGGCGTATCGGCCACGCTATCCAAACCTATTCATTTGCGGGCATTCCATACTTAACACTGCCCGTTCTTCAAAGGCCATTATCAGTGACCTTTGGCATTAATCAAGGCGATCATCAGAAGGCCCCCGCTTGCCCCGAACAACGTTTTCGGTCTGGATCGTCAAACTAACCCCGCCCGCTCCTTCGCTCACCTTTACCCGGCGCGGGACTTTGGGGTAGAAACTGGCGCGGCTTCTTGTCGGGCGGTGTGATGAATTGACACGTGGCGGGCTGAAAAAGATGCTTAATCCATTCAAATTCGGTGGCACATCCAGCAATGGACGTTTGTTTGCATGGTAAATCTCAACGAAGCTGACAACACGTTTTCGAAGGTGCGGACGCGATCCCGGAAACCGTAAACCGCCGCCGTCGATCCACTTGCCGGTCGCCTGCTCATGGATCAATAAATCAACCCAGATGCCATTGCTATCTTCTACACCGGCTTTGCGCGTTTTCAGCAAGAACGTATATCGCCCGGGCTTCCAGCCATACGATGTGCGAATGCTGACAAAATCTCCTTCACCCGATGTCGCTTTCTCTCCAATAAAAGACCACCCATCGGGTCCGGCACGGCCATCGGAATGTCGCCCCTTCCCCCAGCGCGAAAAGATAAGGCCCTTCCCCAACGAGCGTCCCTTGTCGAATATATCTGTCTGAAGCCCGAAATAAAAACCGGTTTGATCCAATCGCCCCCATAGCGGGGAAAGATATAAAAACATCCCCTTTTTGGCGTTCCCTTTGATCTCCATATCCATTTCGAGAGTATTGAAAGGCCCGGTGTCTGGCAGGGTGTAATTATAATCTACCAGATGCCACGGCAAAGGCCGCCAGCTGCCCGCACTCTGCTCTGCACCAGCCTGTACTGAGAACAAAAACACAAACAAGCAGACAAAGGCATCGCGGGCCAGTCGATTGGCCCGAAGGTCGGTAGGAATGGAGAGGAATAAGCGGAGCATATATCGTGTCACCGCCTGATTTTTAATCACGCCTTAATGTGGCTTGCTCGGCGGTCGGATCTCTTCATCCTTTCGGACATTCCACGGCCATTTTGGGCCGAATGCGGGCTTTTCACTGCTCTTCTCAGGAACTTCAACTTCGTCGTCGCTCAGGACATGTGGTTCCTCATCAGGTTCATCCGCACTTAATTCATCTGAACTTTCCTCAGCCTCGAACATATCGTCGATATGCGGCGGAAGGTCTGGATCACTGAATTCCAGATTGGCCAGCAATTCTTCATCTGACGGCTCTTCACTGACCTGGACATCCGGCTCATCCATGCTTTCAGCAGCGGCCGTTTCCGGCTCGTCCGTGTTTTCAGCAGCAACAATCTCCGTCACTTCCGCATCCAGTTGGGTCAGAGCTTCATTGACGTTTTCCTTGCGACGGCTTTCAACGGCCGTCAACAATGTCATCAACATCTCCTTGAGTTGACGACTTTCAGAACGAAGGTCGGCGATATCTGATTTGGCCTCAAGGGCCTCTGCTTCGTGGCGTTCTATTGTTGTTTGCAGGGATGAAATGAGGAGATCCTTGCCCTGAATTTCCTGTCTCAAATCGTCATCGAATTGTGCCATCTCGGCTTTCGCCGCGTTCACCCGTTGCATCAACTCGTCAAGTTCGCTCATTTCCTAGCCCTCCACGTCGATCCGATCGAACATACTCTAGCATGGGATGATTAATTTTTCTTTATTTACCTGCCTGATGCGTTTTCAGGAACCAAAAATAAGCTCTTCACGTTCATATAGACGAATGGCACCTATGATTAGTACCGCCGCCAGGGCCAGTGTCGCGCCCATGGAAAGCGCCACATGAACAAAGGAAAGTGTTTCACCACGAAGAATTTGCCCGAGCAAAAGAGTTTGCGAAAACGTCGGGATCAGCATCATCAGGGCATGCGCCTTAACCGGCGCAAAGACCAGAACCATGCCGGGAATTGCAGGTAATAGCGGCAGCAGGCCCAGATAGGTTTGCGCCTCTTTGAAACTCCGTGTCATCGTGGCGATGATGAACTGCAATGCAACCGCCGCCATCATCAAAGGCAGGGTAATCCCCATCACAAGAAATACCGTTGCAAGGCTTAGCGTATGGGTGAAGTTCGACCCGGGTCCTGCATTGACCTGAAAAGCCAATTTCATTGCCAGCAACTGCACGATCACGGCAATACCCGTATAGAAAAGGGCCGCCAGAAATTTGCCGAGCACCAGTTGGCTGCGTTTAATCGGATTGATCAGGAGCGGCTCAAGTGACCCACGCTCGCGTTCACCCGACGTCGTATCGATAGCGAGGTATGCCCCGCCCATGAACAGATTAAAAATGAACAAAGGCGGCACCATGAACAGGAAAATGTCGGCAATATGCGCGCCCGTAGTCACGTTGATATTGTCGATGGCAATGGGTTGCAGGGTTCGAAATTCAACCCCGCGCGCCGCGATGCGTTTTCCCCAGACTTCATTGTTAAACCCGCTTAGCAAAGCCGCGACACGATTTACGCGGATCAGCCCGGTCAATCGTGAAGAGTTGATGACAATGGCAATCTTCGCCGTTTTATCAGCAGCAAACAGAGCTTCGAAATTCTCCGGGATGATTATGGCGACTTCCACATCACCATTTTGTACGGCTTTCTTAACATCCTCAGGTGCTGGAACCACTTTGATGCCCCGCTCCGTTAGCCAGTCAACCAGTTCCCGCCCATGCTCCAGCCCGACGACCGGAAGCGTCATTGCTTGGCGCGCGCCGCCGACCGTGACCTTGCCAACGGCGGAAATCATCATCCCCAACAATAACGGCCCCAACAGAGGGTAAATTAGCGCGATCAGCAACGAGCGACGATCCCGTGCGTTATCGATAACTTCTTTCCCCCAAACAACAAAGATGCGACGCCACATACTATTCATCTGCCTCGCCTCCCGTCAGGATGAGAAACACATCTTCAAGATTATCCTTCCCCGTTAATGTCATCAGTTCCTGAACTGTCCCCGCACCGACGATATGCCCGCCGCTGATGACGACTATCCGGTCACAAATATTGGCGACTTCCGACATGATATGAGAGCAAAACAGAACACAGCGCCCCTGATCACGGATTTCCCGGATAAGGGAATGCACCGCGCGGGAACTGGCGATATCGAGGCCATTGGTCGGTTCATCGAGAAGAAGATTGTGAGGGCTATGAACCAGTGCCCGGGCCAGTGTGACTTTCCGGGTCTGGCCTTTCGAGAACCCTTTGGCGCGGCGGTCGATAAAGTCACCCATTGTCAGGGTTTCGACCAGATCATCAATGCGACGTTCCAGCACCTTACCACCCATGCCATGCAGCCGACCATAATAGCGGATGTGTTCGCGCGCCGTCAGGCGGGGGTAAAGCCCCCGGCCATCAGGCAAAACACCAATGCGCTGCTGAACGGCCAAACGATCATTCGTGGCATCCAGTCCATCAACATGGACCGATCCGCTATTGGCCTTCATCACCGTATAGATGATCCGGAGCGCCGTCGTCTTACCGGCCCCGTTTGGCCCGATCAAACCGGTAACCTGACCATCGGGGGCAGTGAAATCGATGCCACCAAGTGCGGTTAACGTATCGAACGATTTTTTGAGCGCCTGAACTTCAATCATCTATTTTAAAGCGAGCACTACTTCGGAATGCTGCCAACAACGCCTTCAACGTAAAAATTCATACCAGCCAACATGCCATCATCAGCCGTTTTTCCCGCAGCAATAATGACTTTGCCGGACTGGTCCTTGATCGGCCCGGTAAAAGGATGAATTTTCCCATCGCCAATCCCTTGGTGGATGGATTTCGCCAAAGTGACCACATCTTCAGGCAGACGCTTGTTGTACGGTGCCATTTGCACCATGCCGGTGTTGAAGCCGCCCCAGGTATCCTTGGGTTTCCATTTGCCTTCGAGCACCGCTTTGGTTCGCGCAATGTAATATGGACCCCAATTATCGACAATTGCCGTCATATGGGTCTTGGGACCGAAATGGGACATGTCAGATGCCTGCCCAACGGACCAGACGCCGCGTTTTTCAGCAACCTGAACCGGGGCCGGGGAATCAGTGTGTTGCATGATGATATCAGCGCCCTGATCAATCAGGGTTTTTGCCGCATCAGCTTCCTTGCCCGGATCATACCAGGAGTTCACCCAGATTACCTTGACCTGAACCTTCGGATTAACTTTCCGTGCCGCCAGCGTAACGGCGTTGATTCCGCGAATAACTTCCGGGATTGGGAAAGACGCGACGTAACCGATGACGTTGCTTTTGGTCATTTTCCCCGCCATATGACCGACCACATAACGCCCTTCATAAAACCGCGCTGAATAGGTGGTGACGTTTTTGCTCCGCTTAAACCCGGTGGCGTGTTCAAACTTCGTCTTTTTCATACGCTTGGCGACTTTAAGCGTCGGGTTCATGTAACCAAAGGATGTCGTGAAAATCAGCTTGTGACCGCTTTTGGCGAGCTTGGTTATCACGCGTTCCGCATCCGCGCCTTCCGGCACGCTTTCGACATAGGTGGTTTTAACCACATCACCAAATGCCGTCTGAACGGCCAGACGGCCCTGGTTGTGTTCATAAGACCAGCCGTGATCACCAACGGGCCCGACGTAAACAAATCCAATTTTCATTTTTTCAGCAGCATTTGCACCCGATAGGAACATCGGCGCCAGTATCAAAGCTGACACGCCCAAAACTACACTACGGCGAACCCGTTTGATCACGTTTAAATTAGACATCTGACTCTCCACTATTTTGGAAACACGACTACCGCGCTTACGACGCAGCATAGAAATTTTTCTGAAGACTGCCTGGTGCGCTCAAACGCTGACGGACACTCCCCTTTGAGATGAAGACAAGAACGACAATCGTCACCAGATAAGGCAACATTGAAAGTAACTGAGATGGAACGGCCACACCGACACCCTGAATATGGAGTTGGACAATCGTAATACCACCAAACAAATACGCCCCGAAAAAAGCCCGCCATGGTCGCCAGGCGGCAAAAACAACAAGGGCAAGCGCAATCCAACCACGCCCTGCGGTCATATTTTCCACCCATAACGGCGTATAGGCAAGAGACAGATACGCACCTCCCAATCCTGCCATCGCGCCGCCAAACAAAATAGCGAAAAACCGAATACGAATAACCGGGTAGCCAATTGCATGCGCGGCATCATGATTTTCACCAACTGCTCGAAGAATCAACCCCGCCCGGGACCGTGTCAGAAACCATGCAATCGCAGCCACCATGGCAACCGACAGATACACCATGACATCCTGCGCGAACAGAATTGGCCCGACAATCGGCAATGTGGAAAGAACGGGGATATCCAGCTTTATCAGGCCGGGATAGGAAACGCCGACAAATCCGTGCCCAACCAACGCACTGAAACCCAGTCCGAAAATCGTCAGTGCCAGACCAGTCGCCACCTGATTGGACATCAGAACCAACACTGTAAAGGCGAACAAGGATGCCATAACGGCACCTGCCAAAGCCCCAGCCAGTATCGCAAGGATGGTGCTTTCCGTCGTGACACCAGTGGCAAACGCTACGATGGCTCCAACGATCATCATTCCTTCAATACCCAGATTCAAAACACCCGATTTTTCAACTACCAGTTCGCCCAAGGCGGCAAAGGCGAGCGGCGTAGCGGCGGTTATCACCGTCAACACAGATGAAACCAGAATATCTGTTCCGTCCATTCCTCTACCTTCCCTTGCTGTCTGCGCTCATTTGTAACGCAGACGGAATTTAATCAACACATCACAGGCCAGCAAAAAAAACAAAAGCATGCCCTGAAAAACACCCGTGACGGCATTCGGCATGTTCATCTCAATCTGGGCATTTTCACCACCCAGATAACTGAGCGCCATTAGCAATCCGGCCATCAAAATGCCGACCGGGTGAAGCCTGCCAACAAATGCGACAATAATCGCCGTAAACCCGTAACCCGGTGAAATCGTCGGAACGATTTGCCCAAGCGGCCCCGCGATTTCACAGATACCGGCAATACCCGACGCAGCACCCGCAAACATGAATGACAGCCAGATGATTTTCCGCTGATCAAAACCGGCGAATGACGCCGCGCGCGGGGCCATGCCGATGACCTTTATCTGAAATCCAATAATATGGCGACCAAGAATGACCCAGGCCGTGGCAACGGCAGCCAAGGCCAGAAACACGCCAGCGTGCAGACGCGTTTCCTCAACTAAAATCGGTAGTAACGCAGCATCATGAAACATGCGGGATTCCGGGAAATTCATCCCGTCAGGATCTTTCAAAGGCCCGTGAATAAGCAAGCTGAGGACCAGCAGTGCAACATACGTCAGCATCAAGCTGGTCAGAATTTCATTTGCGTTAAATCGAGTCTTTAAAAACGCGGGTATCGCCGCCCAGGCCATGCCGCCCAAAGCTGCAACGATTAACATGCCCGGCAACAACAATGGACTATCGACTTCAAAAAATGCCAATGCGAGAACACCACCAGCGATGCCGCCTATCGTTAACTGCCCTTCCGCGCCGATGTTCCAGACATTGGCCCGAAACCCGAATGACAGGCCAATGCCAATGATCACCAGAGGCGTCGCCTTGATCATCAGTTCAGCAATGCCGTCCAGATTGTTTATGGGGGCTATAAAAAATGTGTAAAGCGAGGCCAGCGGATCATGCCCCATCACCAGAAACAGGCCCATCCCGGCAATCATGGTCATGGCAATCGCCAGAACCGGAGCGATGTAGATCATTGGTTTGGAAATTGCGGTGCGGGCTTCGATCCTCATGGCGCCAGACCTGTTATGGCCGAATCGTTCTCCTGAAGGCCACCCATCAGCAATCCAATCTGTTCAACAGTGGTTTCAGAAACAGGCGTCGCCCGCGAAACCCGTCCTTCACAGATTACCGATATCCTGTCGGATACGGCAAACAGCTCATCCAGGTCCTGCGAAATCACCAGAACGGCGGCACCATTTGCGGCCATATCCATCAATTCCTGATGAATGGCCGCTGCGGAGCCGGCATCAACGCCCCAGGTTGGTTGCAAGACGATAAGGACACGGGGATTTTGCTCTATCTCCCGCCCGACAATGAATTTCTGCAGATTGCCACCGGACAGACTGGATGCGTTGTGATCGACCCCCGGTGTTTTGACATTGAAACGGTTCACCACAGCATGCGCAAAACCGATGGTTTTCGCGACCTTGATAAACCCGTTCGACATCAAATTCTGACCTTGCATGGCGCTCAGAAAACCGTTTTCCCAGAGCATCATATCAGGCACGGCCCCATGGCCTAAACGCTCTTCGGGAACAAATCCCAACCCCAGCTTCCGCCGTCGTCGCGGCCCAAGAAAACCAACAGGAACATCACCCATGGACACCATGGCAGGTGAGTCTGATAGCACCTCGCCGCTCAGCATCCCCATTAATTCGCGCTGACCATTTCCGGCCAGCCCCGCGATGCCTAATATCTCACCTTCACGCAGGGCAAACGATATGTCTTTCAAAGACGCACCAAACGGGTCTTCCGGCTGGCACGACAAACGTGACACCTCAAACAGGACGGGCCCCGGTTCTGTCCCCGACCTTCGTTCAGCAAGGGTCAGGTCGTCGCCCATCATCATTTCAGCGAGACTTCGCGCCGTTTCCTGTGATGGATCACATTCCGATACAACGCGCCCCGAACGGAGGATGGTTGCTTTGTGGCAAAGCTTCCTGATTTCTTCCAGACGGTGGCTGATATAAAGGATGGAAACCCCTTCTGACGCCAATCTCTCAAGGGTTTTAAAAAGCTTGTCGGTTTCCTGTGGCGTCAGGACCGACGTTGGCTCATCCATGATCAACAGTTTCGGGCTTTGCAGCAGGCAGCGGACGATTTCAATGCGCTGACGCTCACCAACAGATAGGGAATGCACCTCACGTGTCGGATCAAGCGGCAGGCCGTAAACCTGGGATATCTCAACAATACGCTCGTTCAGACCCGGCCCAGCCAATTCTTCAGGAATGCCAAGAGATATGTTCTCGGCCACGGTCAGTGCTTCAAATAATGAAAAATGCTGAAACACCATTCCAATGCCCAACATACGTGCCGCAGATGGCGTATCAATAGCGGTGGGCGCACCCTTCCACAGCATCTCACCGCCATCGGGCTTCAAAATGCCGTAAATCATTTTCACGAGCGTACTTTTACCTGCCCCGTTCTCACCCAAAAGCGCATGAATCTGCCCCGGCAGAACGTCCAGATCCACATCATCATTAGCCAGGCAGCCAGGAAATTTCTTTCGAATACCCCGAAGCGAAAGTAACGATTGCACGCCCTCTTTTTCCCCATCCTGGAGGCCATTATCCAGCCCCATGTTTCCTTCAAGATAACGCTATTTATCGTTTGTGCCAAAGGTTCGATTCAGAAGGATGGGAGACGCAAATCAGAGGCTAGAGTGAATGCATATGGGTCCGATTAGCTGCCCGGCCAAAAGGGTGCCGCATTCGAGATCACTTTCGCCGTAAAACCCTTCGTCATGCAACAAATTCATAGTGCCTATCGTGCGCCCACAAACGCGGATCGGGATGTTCAGGACGGATTCAAGGCCAAGCTCAAAAATCACGTCGAAGTCATCAAAATTGGTGCGGATGTCCTCGCGATTGTAACCAATAAACGGGCGCCCTTCTTCAAGGACATGACGCCCCCAGTTGGTGTCTTGCTTTGCCTTACGCCCACCCGACGGATAGGCCTTGGGATTATCTGAATAAACCCTCTGAACCTGCATGGCGCTTTCATCGAAGACCATGATGGTAAAAAGCTTATGACCGATAAAGGTTTGAGCCGCTGCCGCCACCGCGGCAAAGGCTGCATCAGGAGTGTCAGAACCCACAAGCTTGATTGCCAGGTCAGACAAATCGGCCATCGTCATTTTTGGACTGGGTTTCTTACCCATTTGGCTCATCGCCCCAACGCGTAAGCTGCCCGGCGAGGATCAGCACCAGCATATAAGGTATCGTTTTCGATATCTGCCTGAATGGCGCAGACACCACCTGCTTTCCATGTCCAGTCCGCCCACCAATCGATTTTGTGGCCACGCGAGGCAAGGTCCGCACCGGTTTCTTCGCCCAGGCGTTTTTCCAGCATAAGCAGGCCGGGGAAATAGTCGTTCGGTGCAAAAGAGGACGGGAAGCTGTAAGAGGCAAAACGCGGCGCTTCGACGGCTTGCTGAATATCCATCCCGAAACAGGTGGCGTTTAAAAAGACCTGCACCATGGCTTGAATTTGAACGTCCCCGCCCGGTGTCCCAAACGCCATGTAAGGTTTACCATCCTTCAACGCCATCGCCGGATTAGGCGTCAGGCGCGGGCGTTTGCCCGGCGCGAGGGCATTGATCGAGCCAGAAACACCGCGTGACTGAGAGCCGCGTGAGGATGGGCATAAACCCGTTCCCGGAATCACTTCCGTATCAGCTGAAGTATCGCTTGGTGTCGCCGAGAACATATTGCCGTCAGCATCAATGACACAGACATAAGAGGTATCAGCTGAGGAGGGCCCGCCTGCCGGCACTTGATCCTGCGGTTTGGTGGCATGGGCATCGCCCCCCTCACGCAGTTCTGTCGAATGGTGCATAACATCAGCAATCAACGGGGCTTTCGCTCTGGGGTCACCAGCCGGCGGCATTTCAGGCCATGCTTTTGCCGAATCTATCAAACCCGCGCGACTTTCAAGGTAATCCGCGGCCAACATTTCATTCGTCGGCACATCATGAAACAGCGGATCGGTCACATAACGTTCCCGGTCGGCAAAAACCAGTTTCAAAGTCTCGGTAATATAATGAATATAGTCAGACGAATTATGCCCGAATCTGATCAGTTCTGACTTCGCACCCTCAAGCATGGCAAACGCTTGGGCCAGTGAAACGCCCTGCGACCAAGGCCCGCAACAATAAATATCAGAATCTGCGAATTTTACTTTCAACGGCTCTTCAAACCGCACCCGGTAATCGGCCATGTCCTCCATAACCATCCAACCGCCGTTGTCACGATGATAATCACATATTGTCTTCGCAATATCACCACGATAAAAGGCGTCGTAAGCCGCCCTTAATCCGTCTTCGCGCCCACCACCAGCCGCCGCTTCCTGATCCACCATGTACTGGAGAGATTTTGCGAGATCCTTTTGCACGAAAGTCTCACCAACCTGGGGGGAACGACCGTTTGGCAAAAAGATACGGGCGTTCTCCGGGTACCGGCGATATTTGGCTTCATTATTGGAAAGGAATTCAGCCATTACCTGAAATATGGGAAATCCGTCTCTCGCATATTTGATGGCATATGAGGCCACGTCGCCAAACGTCAGGGTACCGAATTTTTCAAGCGCCGTAATCCAGGATGCGGGGGCAGCTGGCACAACAGTACGCAATAATCCTTCCGGTACCCTCCCACCATATTGCTTCTCAAACGTTTCAACAGAAGCCGCGCGCGGCCAGGTCCCGAGACCATCTATGGTGATGACTTTCCCTGTATTCGCCATGCGGATAATGATCGGCGCAACGCCAGCGACATTCACCAGATCGCTGTGAAGAACACCTAGGGCAATCCCGGCAGCGACGCCGGCATCAACGGCATTTCCGCCGCGTTCAAGAATTTCAAATCCGGCTTCCGTCGCCAGTTGATGACCGGATGAAATAGTATGCTGCTGGGCTTTTGTGACAGGGCGTTCAGGGGACATTCAGAGCTTCTCAATCAATACGATGCGGATAGTTAATGTTTAAAGGTATTTCCATAAGGTCACGGCCAATTACGATATTGCCTTTATAGACATCTCGCATTTCATTGACCAACTGTTCTAACACGCCGGGCCGGTCGAGCATCGGGATGAAGTGGGTCAACACAAGCGATTTAGCATCTGCTTTCGCCGCCACTTCGGCGACATCCATATGACTCCCGGCTGATTGCCGGTACCCATCGGTCATTTCCATACCTGTTGCAAAATGACACATGTGGATCAGCACATCACAATCTTTCGCCAGATTAATCATGCTTTCGGGGACCCCCCCGCTATCGCCAGAGTAGACCATTGAGCCATCCGCGCTTTCGATACGGAAAGCTGCGGATTCCAGGATGGGCTGGAAATGTGATGCTTCGCCGACGATAACCCGCCATTCATTTCCTTCAATAGTATCGCCGGCGGAGACCTCTGTGACATCGGGTCGGGGTTTTTCTCTTGGCAATATTCCGCCGCGCGAGGTGTAAACATCAAGGCTCGCCTGATGACTGACGCGGGCCTCAATATCAAGACCATAGGCCCCGTCATCACCAATGAAGCAATCCGTAATACGGGCAAGCGGTTGCGGGCCATAGACCTTGAGTTCAGGAACTTTCCCGGCCCCCATATCCCATCGCTGCAACACGAGGCGGGGGTAATCCATAATATGGTCGTAATGCATATGGCTCAGGAACGCATGTGTGACCTCTGTCGATTGTCGCCCGGATTCCATCAGGCGTTGTTGTGCGCCAGGGCCATGGTCCATGACAATCACATCATCGCCAATTTCGATCAGGTAACCGGAACTTTGCCGGGTCAGGGACGGGGCGGGCGTACCCGTTCCAAGAAGCGTAATCTTCATTCCTAGGCCAATCTTTCATCTATCGAACAGCGTTTCGTCTAAACCATAGTTGACGACTATCCTTTATATATACTATATAGTAAATACTCTATAACTATTTGTTAAACGGTGAAGGGCAAATTTATGAGTGAAATTGCGCTGCAGGCATTGGACAAATTCGGAGCTATTGAGTCCGCGGGTGCGGGTTCACCAAAATATCTGCAGTTGTTTGACGCTTTCGCCGAAGCGATTCAATCGGGGCTTTTCAAACCCGGCGAAAGGGTCCCTACCGAAACGGAACTCACCAAACGCCTACCCGTAAGCCTTGGCACTGTCCAAAAAGCACTGGCGAAGCTGGCAACAAGCGGACTGATCGTTCGCAACCGAAAAACAGGTACTTTTATCGCGGAACGCCGCTCCCAGGCGGAAGAGGTTTTTGTTTACCGGTTCACCGACCCGGACACCGGCAAAGTTATGCTTCCTTTCGTCAGGGTGATTTCGGTCATTGTTGATGAAACCAACGGACCATGGAACAAGGCATTTTTATCAGAGCGTTGTGTGCGAATTGATCGATTGGTCTGGTTTGATCAGAATCCACCCGCATTTTCGAGCGTCTTTTTCACTTATGAACACGGTAAAGTTTTTCTGGATATGCCTATAGAAGAGCTCCACGGCGCGTCAAGCCATCGCACCCTGATCGAGAACTTCAACCTACCGACCCTGCGGATGGAACATCGAATTGGCTGCCGTTGCCTGTCGGATATCGCATGCGAACATTTGCTTGTCCCAACTGGCACCACCGGCATCGTCTGGGATATTGAGGATTATTCATTTCACGACAAACCTTCGTTGTTCCAACGATTTCAGCTGCCGCCAGGGCATCGGCCCGTAGAAATTACAGAGCACTACAAAAGTTAATTCACAAGAAATTACCAATGGCGACTTGTGTCGCCCCGAAAAACCAGAAGAAAATATAACCAAGGAGACTGAACTGATGAAAGTACTTACACCCATACTAATGGCACTTGCCCTGATGGCAGGTCCGGCACAGGCTGACTGGTCACCGAAAGGTCCGATCAAGTTGTGGATTGGTTTTGGTGCCGGCGGAGGCACCGACACCCAGGCTCGCTCCCTCGCTGGTGAACTTGAGAAGCTCAAGGGCTGGCGCATCATCCCCGAAAACAAAGCCGGTGGCGGCGGTGCTGTTATGGCCGCATCATTGAAGAACGCCCCTGCTGATGGTCAAACCATTGGCCTCGCGATCAACACCACTTTCGATTTTGCCACCATCAAAAATGACAATCTGTCACTGGGCGACTTCACCTATATCACCTCGACTGCCGGATCCCAGATGGCAGTATTGGCACGCGCCGACACGGGTTGGAAAACGCTGGACGATATGGTTGCAGCGGCCAAAGGCGGCAAGAAAATTGTCTGGGCTAACTGGGGTGCACAAGTCCAGGCTGGCGCAGAAGTCGTTGCCAAAAATTTCGGCATCACGGTTAATCACCTTCGCGGCAAAGGTGGTAAATCCGGCATGAACGCTCTGGTCGCTCAGGATGCAAACGTTGCATGGGGTGGCGGCGTGCAACGGGGTCTGGTTGCTGCCGGCGAATTGGTCATCCTGGCCTCTGCCGAAGACAAGTCACTGGTCCAGGCGCCGGGCGGCAAGACTCTTCGCGACTACGGCATCGATTACACTTTGGGTTTCCAGTTCGTTCTGGCGGGCCCCAAGGGTATGAGCAACGAAGCCCGCGATGCAATTGCAGGCGCAATTGCTGAAGTTCTTTCTGATCCAAAATCAAAAACCGCTCAGTTCATTTCCAAACAATACCCGCCAGCCCCGGTATTGATTGCAGGCGATGCTCTAAAGTCCCGGCTGACTAAAACACTGGAAGCCAACAAAGGCCTGCTGAAAGCCCTTAAATAAGGCATGCCAAACTTGACTGACCATCAGCGTCCGGTGCCAAATCCCTGGAATATTGGGTTTGGCATCGTCGCGCTGGCGGCAGCCTTGTTAACCCTACTGGTCTGGATTCCGTTCGATATTAAAGGCGGAGTTATCGAAGCCAACGTCCTCGGTAAACTGGAGCCGGGGGATGCATTTTTTCCAGCTCTACTGGCCGGAGCCCTTGTTGTCTTGAGCCTGATACAGGTTATCAGCGCTGTGATAGATCGTACCGTGCCGGATCCCGACGCTGCCTCTGGAAAACTCACGACTGACAATCTTCTATTTTTATGTCTGTTTTACGCCATTGTCCTGATTGGGTTGACGGTGATGTATTGGCTTGGCCCGCTGACAACCGAGGCCTTAAAGGCAGTGGGCTTGATTGAACTTGGTTACCGTCAACTGCTCGACACACCGCCATACAAATATATCGGATACATCGTCGGCGGATTCGGGATGACGCTTGGGTTGATTACCTGGGCCGAAGGTGTAACCCGGCCGCGCGCAATTTTGACTGTAGTTATTGTCATCAGCGTCTCGATTTTGATTTTTGACATCCTGCTCAACAACGTTCTTCTACCGCCGAACGCGGATTTCTAGATGGATCTGGTTCTCGATTATATTGTCCGCGGCGTTCTGGAGGTCTTTTACACGGCGGATGGAAATCTCGACCTGCTCCCGATGATGATGGTGTTTATCGGGCTGGTATTGGGTATTGTGGTCGGTGCAACACCGGGCCTGAACGGCCCTTTTGCCATGGCCTTGTCGCTGCCCGTCCTGATTTCCTATTTCGGCGTTTCTGACGAAGCTCTGCTCCCAATTCTCGGTTTTCTGATCGGCATCATGAAAGGGGCAACCGTCGGCGGCGCTGTACCTGCGATCCTGTTCAATACGCCTGGCACACCGGACGCTTTTCTGACCACGCTGGATGGCTACCCGATGACCCAACGCGGACAGGGCATTAAGGCACTCAAAATTGCACATTTCAGTTCGGCAAGCGGCGACACCTTCAGTGACATTGTGCTGTTCCTGACTGCGCCGGTTCTGGCAGTGATGATTGAGCGGGTTCTCGATTTACCAGAAAAATCAGCATTGATAATTCTGTCCCTTTCCTTCATGGCCGCCGTCGCGGGCAATTCTCCAATCAAGGGCCTGATCGTCGGGTTGTTCGGCATGTTGCTGGCGTTAATCGGAACGACCCTTTCCGGTGACGGTCCACGTATGACGTTTGGCATTGTCGCTCTTGGCAATGGCTTGCCCCTGACCTCAGCCGTGCTCGGCGTTCTGGTTATTGGCGAGGTGTTCATGGGCATAGAACAGTCCGCGCGTGACCGCATGGCTGGCATCGCCGCCCTGATCAAGCCAGCGGAAGGAGACAATTCGTTCGGGTGGAAAGATATCCGCGAAATTTTCCCGCGAGTTTGCACCTCTGCCCTGATCGGCACAATGATCGGTGCCTTGCCCGGTATCGGAACAACATTGGCAGCGACGCTCGGTTATGACACTGCACGGCGGCTATCCAAACACCCTGAAAAATTTGGCACCGGTGTCCCGGAAGGTGTTGCCGCAACCGAGGCTGCTAATTCATCCGTTTCCGGGGCCAATCTCATTCCAGTACTAAGCCTCGGAATCCCCGGAAACTTCGCAGCTGTGTTTTTGATTCTGGCTGTAGAATCGGTCGGAGACTTCACCCTTGGCCCATCAGTTTTCCGGTTCACTGAAATCAAGGAAATTCCCGATTACGGCACGCTCATAAACAAAGACCTGGTTGTTGCCTTTGCCCTGTTCACACTTATGGCGCTTGGCAATCTGTTTAACTGGACGCTTGGCGGCTGGTTCCTGCGCAGCCTCGGGATTATGGTCCGTATCCCGAAGACATTGATGCTTCCCTGTGTATTGTTGATTACCCTAACCGCTGTGTACGCACAGGACGGTGGTTTTGTGGCGATCTGGGTGGTGCTGATCTTCGGTGGGATTGGTTATATTCTGCGAAGACTGGATATTTCGATCCTGCCGTTCGTCATCGGATTTATTCTGTCGCCAAAGCTGGAAGAACTTATCCGGGGCGGATATTCGGCATCCGGTGGTGACCCGCTTTTTCTCCTCAAATCGCCCTTGGCGTTACTATTCATTGTCCTGGCGATCACCATCATTACGGTCTCCACCCGCCGGGCCGGGAAGAAAAAAGTGTAGGGATCGCCTCTCGCCACTATTCGGTGAGCGTATGAAGTTGTCTGCAATCTTTCGAATTATCAGTGAATTTCGTCTGCTTTCAGCCCCAGGGCGGCGGCACTGTCTTTCAGATATTTGTGGGATGATATGTGGTTGAGCAGGCTTTGTTAGTATTCCAATAGGCGGTAAACTGGATCAAAATTCTGCTCTGCAGTTTCATAAACCGCCATACCCATTCCGTAATTCACATCCTTACCATTTGACGAGCACGGGAAAAAAATTACTGTTGATAGTCGACGATTTTCCTCTTTTTTTCCTTTGGCGTAATAGACTACACGTTTTGCAAAGAACGGTTTCTTGTCCAGATAAGATGCCCGGTGGAGATCAGACACCATTTCTTTCATATCGTGACCAGCATAAACATCTTCAATAAATTTGCCTTGTATGTTCTGCCCAAATCGTTCGTCAACCAATGTCCCAGAAAACTTGATGAGAATGCCTTTCTCGATGCCTTCCCTGTGGTCTGCAATAAAAATATTGGGCACCAATTTGGGAATTTTCATCAGGTCTAATTTTTCGCAATCAGGCAGGTTGCTATCGTTCGAACCGGACAGCACAAAATCGCTAAATTCTAAGATCTTTTGGCTGTCCGTAAGTTTTCGGATTTGCTCTGTGATGGTCATTTTTACATCAAATCCCAAATGGCGCTTCGTGGTCAATTAAAACCTCATGGCGCGAGGTCGCGCGGATCACAGCTTCGCCGTCGGTTGTCAAAAGTTTTAAACTAGTTTGTGAGGATGACAGGGCGCATTCGCACCCGTCGTATGTCTAGAGATGTTAACGGATTTTATCAAATTCCGCCTCGAGCCGGGCTTTCATCGTATCGGGGCTTACATCTTTACGAATGTAGTCGCGCGCTCCTGAAAAAATACAGTCCTCGACCACCGCCATATTATCAACCGACGTCAGCATCACAATATTCGCGTTATTGTCCTCAGCCAAAATAGATTTAAGCGTCGAAATGCCGTCTTTCACCGGCATCTCAATATCCAAGAGCACCAGGTCAGGCTTCTCTTTACGATACAGTTCCAATCCGATCTCGCCGTTTTCTGCCTCGAACACAGTTTCGGCACCCAAAGACAGAGCCAATGATTTGGCGACCGCGCGCATGGCCTGCATATCATCCACAATGAGAACTCTTATGCTGTCCTTACTTGCCATCCAACGTCTCCTTCATTTCACATTGCTCTACTTGCCAAAATAATCCGCAACCCCCAAATCGCCTAGACATTCTTTCAGTAGAGGTGACGGGTTCTTGAGATGAATGGCACCACCTTTCGATGCGACTTCATCGGCAGCCGACAACAAAACCTGGATACCAAGTGTGGTTACCCGTTCAACGTTAGCGCCATCAATATCCAATTCACTGCTTTTCCCAATGGCGTCCAGAAGGGATTTTTTTAGATCACCTGCCGAAGAATTATCGATTATCGGGGCCAGTTGATAAACGGTAGGTTTTTTCTTTGCTGCCGGTTTCGACTTCGGTTGGGATTTCTGCTTTGGTTTTTTAGCTTTCGCCGGTGTTTCCGTGCCCGCCGCGGCCTTCAATGCGTCAGCAATATCAGTCCACTCGGACACATCTGTTTCGGAATTCTGTGCAGCGTTTTGAAGCAAAGTCGCCAAAATGTCGTTGGCCTCGATGAGGAGGTCGGCAATTTCGGATGTAATTTTGACCGCCCCATCCCTTATCATCCCCAATAAAGCTTCAAAGGTATGGGCAAATGACGCCAAATCCGTTAACCCCCACGCGCCGCCGCCGCCTTTGGCCGAATGAACTGCGCGGAATATGGCGTTGATTTCTTCTGCGTCGGTTTGATCAAGGCTTTTTGGCAGGTTGGCCAGGCGTAAAGCGGCGTCATCCAGCATCTCGGCGCATTCCTCGAAATACATCTTGCGCGCTTCCGCGAGAGCCGGGTCAAGATCCTTGGTCATATGATTTCAATCTCCATTCACAGTCAGCAGAAAGGAAACTACGAACCGGAGCCAGCCGTAATTTCGCTGACGAGATCCAGTATATCATCCTCCATCTGATCCGTTCGCACACAGGCAAAACCTTCCGGAATACCATCGCTCAGGTCGCCAATATCTGCCGAACTGGTTAACAGACACATTTTCGTATTCTGTAAAAAGGAAACGGCAGAAATTGCACGTCCCAAATCAATACCGTTAATCGCCTGCATTTGGATTGACGATATAACAAGGTCCGGCTTGCCCTCAATAATCAGTCGGAAAGCATCTGTTGGCGAATCGGTTGATTCAATTTGGCATCCATTCTCTGATAAAAAAAACCCTGTTAACTGCCTGAGAGCCGACATCGGGCTTACGAGAACAACCTTTAATTCCCGGACGTCGATCGGCGCGCTGGGTGCGATCGCCCTGATTGGTAAAGTCGCCAAAATTTCCTCAGATTCGGCTTCGTCCGGATTTATACCGAGCTCAATTATTTTTCTGATCTGGTCGACGAAATCCTGAACCTTCTCTAACTCATCGGCCAAATACTGCCGATCATCGTCAATATACTCCTCCAACCGATGACATATGACACTGATCAATGGGAACCCGAAGGTGCCGCCAGTTCCCTTCAAACTATGGGTTTGGCCGCGAAAGTCTGTCATGACATCAGTGGTTCCCTGAGAGCCCTGCAGAAGTGTTGCGATATATGAATCCAGCGTATCTAGTCGTTCAGAAGCTGTTTCAATAAAGCTTTCGCGTAATCGATCCAAGATCGGGTCAATATCAGCATTCTCAGGCATTATGGTCATCCTGTCCTGATAGGCGCCTACCGTCGCTATTATCCGCGGATGAATGATAAGAGTTTGACGGCGCGGGACTTTGGCGTTTATTTCGCGTGCATGCCGCTATTATTGCTTCAGGTACATGGCGCAGGGGAACCTGTCGTCCGACAGCACCCATTTCCATTGCAACCCGCGGCATACCGTAAATGAGTGAGGTCGCTTCATCTTGACCTAACGTCACGGCGCCCGCCTCGGCCATTGCCAATAAACCCTGAGCGCCATCGCGACCCATTCCCGTTAGAAGAACGCCAACCCCATTGCCACCAAGCAGGCGGGCAGCTGAGGCAAAGAGGACATCTACTGACGGACGATGGCCACTTACTGTCGCGCTTTTATTCACATTACAAATAAATCCGGTTTTTCTTTTGGCGATGGAAAGATGATGATCACCGGGTGCCAGATAAATATGCCCCGGTTCGATTTTCATTTGATTTTCAGCTTCACACACGTGCAAAGAACTGATTTCATTCAGACGCTGGGCAAATTGAGCGGTAAACTCTTTGGGCATATGCTGCGTGTACAGAATGGGCGGGCACTGTGACGGCAGGCGGCTGACAACCTGCCTCATTGCTTCGACGCCGCCTGCAGATGCGCCAATACAAACTACTTTGCCCCAATTCAAGTTTGAGGCGTTCTGGAGTTTAACCACAGAATCACCAGCCACATGCTCGTTTTCCCGGCGACGGCCAACCTTTGCCCGGGCAGCAGCCTTTATTTTTTCAATAATTTCATTCGATTTATCTGACAGTGATGGGTCAACATTGATCGTTGATTTTCCAATGACATCAACGGCACCAATTTCTAAGGCTCTGTACGCTGCATCCGAGTTTTCCTGGGTATGCCCCGAAATCATGACAACAGGCGTCGGACGCAGGCGCATGATTTTTTCCAAAAATGAAATTCCGTCCATTCCTGGCAAATCCACGTCTAACGTAATCACATCGGGGTTCAGATCTTTGATCTTGCGCCGCGCAGTTTCTACATCAGGCGCGGTGCCGAGCACCTCAATGCTTTTGTCCGCAGAGATTATTTCGGTAAGGATATCTCTCATTATCGCCGAATCTTCGACAATCAGTACTTTTATCGGTTTCACTGATCAATGCCCCCCAACATTAAAACAACTCCACATCATTTGTTACAACAACGTTGCTCAGCTGTTTTTGATATCTTTCTTCTTCTGATCTCAGTTTCTGCGCACTGTGATCAACAATTAGTTTAACCCGCGCCCTTCCAGAGCGTGGTTCATACTCCAACTTTCGCGCGTCCGTTCCGCCAATATCTGTTGCCTCGATTGGCATGCCTTCTCGCTTAAAATAATCCAATGCAAATTCGATATTCGTAGCTCCCACGGGATGGGCGGTTCCAATCATATCTGCACCCCCGAAAATTTTTAGCTTAATCCGGCTTCTGGGGCACCCATGGCGGAGGATATCATTCAGCAATGCCTCCATGGCGTGGGCGCCGGTGCGGAGATCAACTGTATTGGGAGGCCCATCCGATACCGTCGGCATGGGTAACATAAAGTGGTTCATACCACCGACACCGGTTTCCGGATCGCCAGCACAAACTGAAATGCAAGACCCTAAAACTGTGGTCAGAATTTCACCTTCGCCATAACTGACGAAATAGGATCCTGGCCCAATTCGAACTTTGGAACGCCGCGTCATTCCATCGACGTATTTATGGACACCTGATGAAAGATCCAATTCATCATTTCCCAGCCTCTCCCGCAGTGACCCTGTTTTCCTCAATTTACCCTCCGATAAATTGTACTTCCTGCGCGTTCCAGGCCAGGAACGGAAACCGTGACGGATTCAGAGCTTCCCAGATAGAGGCAGCCCCCCGGGCGCAGAATGCTAGAAAACCGCTCAAGCAGTTTTTGCTTCGCATAGTGATCAAAATAGATCATGACATTGCGGCACAATACTGCATCGAACGGCCCCCGCATGGGCCATTTCTCTAGCAAGTTGAGGCGCTTGAAAGTTATCAGCGCGCGTGTGAGCTCGCTAATTCGCCATTTGTTTTCGTCGCCGGAACCGACTTTTTCAAAGAATTTCAGTCGGTCAGCCGCGCCGACATCTTTCACCGCACGCTCAGAATAGGCGCCCGCAGCCGCATGATTAAGCATTCTGGTATCGATGTCAGTCGCCAGGATTTTCAAGTCTAGGTATTTTAGCTGACTGCCGAGGCAGTTGATCGCCGTCATCGCAATCGAAAAAGGCTCTTCCCCAGTCGAACATCCGGCCGACCAAATGCGTATTCGGTCATTTTTTTGGTTGCTAACACGCTCCGCAGCTTCGGGAAGAATTGTGTCTTTCAAGTGTGAAAAATGTTCTTTAGACCGATAGAAAGTCGTCAAATTGGTGGTCAATGAGTTGACAAGAACAGAGATTTCTTCGCCGCTTGAGTCCTGCTTCAATAATCTGATGTATTCGTCAAACGACGCGAGCCCGAGCTGGCGGAGTCGGCGGCACAAACGGGTGTAGACCATTTCGACTTTGCCGTCCCCAAATACGATGCCGGTTTTTTCCGTCGCCAACCTAGAAAGATACAGGAAGTTATCCTCCGTTAACGGAAATTCGCGCGTCATCTCAAAGTGGTTAACCGTGTTCATCGCAATGTAAATCCCGTCAATCTATCTCCGATGTTTTCTCATACCCCGACAATGAACTAGAATTCTTCCCAGCCTGCTTCATCATCAAACGGGCTGCCTGAATCGGGTTTAGAACGATTTCCAGGCGTGGCCATGTGTGGTTGCGGGCCCGGCGCAGGTCGATTCTGGAGGCGTGTATCCTTTTCGCCCACTTTGAAGAATGCCACTGAATCCAGAAGGAAGTGGGACTGGTTTTCCAGCGCCCCCGTAGAAGCAGAATATTCCTCAACCAGCGCCGAGTTCTGCTGAGTCATTTCATCCATCTTGGCAATTGTCGCATTGATCTCCTGAACGCTGTCTGCCTGTTCGCGACTGGCAATCGAAATTTCAGAAATCAGATCAGCGACGCGGCCAACTGAACCTACAATTTCTTCCAACGACTTGCCGGTGTTCTCAACCAATTCCACACCCAATTTGACCTCGGCGCCACTCCCGGCAATCAATTCCTTGATTTCCTTCGCCGCATCAGAGGATCGGAGCGCCAGCTTCCCAACTTCAGCCGCGACAACGGCAAAACCTTTCCCAGCGTCACCAGCGCGGGCCGCCTCAACTGCGGCATTAAGTGCCAACAGGTTGGTTTGAAACGCAATTTCATCGATGACACCAATAATCTCAGCGATTTTTTGAGATGATTCCTCAATTCGGGCCATGGCGGTCACCGCTTTTTCGACAATCTCACCACCTTCGTTGGCTTGTTCACGGGCTTCGACAGCCTGTTTGTTAGCCTCGCTGGAGTTGTTGGCATTCTGCGTAACTGTCGCGGCAACCTCTTCCATGGAAGCCGCAGTTTCTTCAATATTGGCTGCTTGTTGTTCGGTGCGGTGGGACAGATCTATACTACCTGCTCTCATTTCTTTCGAAGCATTGCCAACTTCCACCGAAGCAACTCCAATGGTTTCAATCGTCGCGCGAAGCCTGTTAACTGCCGCGTTCGTGTTTTCAGCAATTTCTGAATACACACCCTCATAATCCGTTGCCTGTTGGACTGTAAGGTCACCTTCGGCCAAGGAACGTGTCGTAGCAGATATATCTTCGATGACTTTTCGAACGGTCTCTGCAAGTTCATTCATGGATTGTCCCATATTCTGCATGAACTGATCTTCAGTTTCCAAACTAATGCGGCTATTCAAATCCCCATTGGAAACGGATTGAACCAAGGTCGAAAGTTCAATTTTCATGGCCATTTCTTCGGTGCGATCTTCCCATTCGATAACAGTGCCGGCCCGATTGCCGTCTGCATCCATAATGGCGCTGGCCGTATGGGCAAAACTCCGCCCGCCGATTTGGAGCATGCTGTGCCGGGTGCCACTCAGTTTATCCATATACCCACGTTGGTGGCTTGGGTCGTCATGGAACTCATCCATATTCGTGCCAATTAACCGGTCAACCTGGAAATTAGGAAGCTGTTTGCGAATGTCCGCTTCGGCACTTCGAAACATTTTCATCATCGTGCTGTTCATATAAATAATGTTGTAGTCACTATCCGCGACCATCATATTCGTTGTCGCCACATCCAGTGCCGCACGGATTCGAAGGGCCTCTTGCGTTACTCTGTGATCGCGCTCTTCCGCGACGCGTTTATTCGTCAAATCACCCCATTCAACAACTGTTCCCAAACGCTTACTTCCGTCCAGAATAGGTGATGCATTCAGGCTAAAGGTTTTGGTCCCGATTTTAATTTCTGTCTCAAATGCCGAACGCAAATTTTGTATGACTGCGCGCTGATGATTTGGATCTTTATGGAAGTTATCCATATTGGTTCCGGTCAATTGATCGACGGAAAATTCGGTGAAGACTTTTCGGATTTCTGCCTCTGATTCCCGGAACGTGCTTTCCATACTCTCATTCAAATAAATTATCTTATTGTCGCCATCCGCAATCATCACATTGGTACGGGCCCCGGCAAGTGCTGATGTCCGTTGAATCGCCTCATGGGTCGCAATCCGACCGAAAAACCAGGCTGCGATCAGACCAATGGCCGCCAGTGCGCCGATGACCACTTGGGTGCGCTGTACTGAGCGAGCATTTTCCGCTTTCCGAACCTCCATCAAGCCACGTTCTTCGTTCTGGAACTCAGAAAGGGTCTTGCGGAATTTATCGAATAATGTCTTCCCTTTCGCGTCGCTGACGAAATTGGCCATGTTTTCCATTGACAATGACACGCTTATTGATCGCCTTAGGGCAATATTTGGAGTGGCGACACTGTGTACCCACTTTTCCATAATGCTGTCTATTTCAGCTAATAACGTCACTTGAGCTGGGTTATCCGAAACCTCCTTGCTCAATTCAGCGATCAGTTTTCCGAAAGTCTTTTGGCCCGCGGAATATGGCTCCAGAAACGCCTCTTTTCCGGTCAGCAGGAATCCACGCATTCCGGTTTCCATATCAACCGCGCTTGCGAGGATATCAGTGGCGGTTGAAATCACCTCGTGCGTATGTATGACCCACTTGCGCGCCCGATCCATGGATTTGAGTATTTCATCAATTTTCTCCGCCGCGGCACCTGCCGTGGCTTGGCGGTTTCGCAATTGTGTACGTTCGATACTGTCGAATGCGTTGAGGGACTTGCGCAAATTGTCAAAAATCGACATTCCAGTCTTACGCCCGACCAAGTTTGTGATATCGGCAGCCGCCGCATCGCCAGTAGTTACTTTTCGGCGCAGGACAATTGCTGGTTTGGCGACCTCATTGTCCCACTTGTTTGCAATTTCGCCAATTTTGTTCAACCGCTCGACCTGCAATGAATTGTCCGATACCAACCCTTGTAAATTCTCTATGCCGTCATACAGCTCTGTTCGGCCGGCGCGATAGGGTTCCAAAAAATCATCATCGCCAGATAACAGGTACCCCCGCATGCCAGTTTCCATATCGGTTGCGCGCGCTAGAATTTTCGCGGATCTGGTCAACACATTGGCAGTGTGAGTCAGCCACTTGCCTGATTCAACTAATGTAATGATTTGTTGAGAAAACTGTTCCGCTAGTATCTTCGACTCTGTCTGGCGCTGGCCCAGCAAGGTTTTTTCAACGTCGACAAAGCGTCTGATCAGGCCTCGGAATTTGTCAAAAAAGGCTTTGCCTTTAGCCTCGCCGATCACGCCCGCCATATGGTTCATGGTTTTGGCGTCACCAATTCCCCGGCGCAGTTTGATGGCTGGTTCGGCATTAATCTTTTGCCATTGTAATAGCGTTCGCCTGGTTTCATCTAACCGGGCGACTTGGCGGGGATTATCACTCACTATTTGTTGAAGTTTATCAATGGCCGTAAAAACGTCTTCAGAACCAGAATTATACGGCTCCAGAAATTCTTCCTTTCCAGCTAACAGAAAACCTCGCAGGCCAGTCTCCATATCCACAGCGGAACTCAAGATTTGCTCGGAAGAGGCAACAACTTCGTGAGTATGTTCAACCCTGGCAGACGTCGACGTAATCGCGCGAACACTTAATAGGGAAACCGCGCTCAGGACAAGTAGGATGGCCATGGGCAAAAAGATCCCAATTATGATCTTCCGCTTAATCGTGTAGTTTGAAAAGTTGAGAATTTGGCCGATCATTTGTTCCTCCACGTTTTAGCAGCGCTTGATTTTGCGCACCATCATTTCAAGTACTCTCGTTACCGGGGCGCTTCTGTCTCTGAATTTTCACTTTCTTCGACCTTCATTTCAGCAGATCGTGCTTCTTCAATGCTTTCAATTAGGATATTGGGATCGAACAGGCATTCGACATCCAATAAGGCAACCATGCGTGTATCCGAAGTCGCGAATCCACCTAGGTATTCCTGATCGACCAACAGGCCGGATTCTGGGACGCCACTGATTTCCGATTCATTAATCATCAATATCTGAGAGACTGAATCGGCCAGAATTCCGATAAGTCTCCCTTTTACCGTTACAATGATAATAACGTGGGTGCCTGTCGCTTCAGTCAGCCCCATGCCAAACCGGCAACGCAAATCAAATACCGGTAAAATACTGCCTCGCAAATTTATAACGCCGCGCACATAATCCTTGGTATTTGGCAAATGCGTGACCGAAGACCAGGCGATAATCTCGCGAACGGCTAGGATATCAACGCCGTAGTCTTCCGAGCCAATACTAAACGTAATGAATTGAAACTCCGTATTTCCAGTATCCGCATCGATCACGTCTGGCAGATTGGACGAAGGGGTTGGCGATTGCGTGGATTGATCTGTGTTTGAAATCACAATGAAACCTCGTTTTGAAGTAAATTTGCCCTACGATTTTTTGGCATAAGACCACGTCCCGGTAGAACCATGTTTTCAATACCGTCGACATCCAAAATTAGGGCAACCCGACCATCACCAAGAATTGTCGCAGCCGAAACGCCTTCAATACGCAGGAAGTTTTCCTCAAGGCTCTTTATCACCACCTGATTCTGACCTAGCAGTTTATCGACGATCAGCCCCAAAATGTTCCCGAGGCCAGTCTCCACGAAAACAACCAAACCCTCACTGGGATCGGAAATACCGCTATGGTCATTAAACAAAGTTGCCAGAGAAATCAGGGGCACAAACTCTCCTCGGTGTTTGATCAACCTGCCTCGGTCCATAACGGTCTCAACCTCACCTTTCGATGGCTGCAGACTCTCTATGATGATTGCCAGCGGTAAAATAAACTTCTCCCGACCAACCTTCACAATCATGCCGTCCATTACGGCAAGTGTAAGTGGCAGCGCCATAAGGAATTTTGCGCCCTGCCCTGGTGTTGAGGTGACTGAAACACGCCCACCCAAATCCTGAACCGAACGACGGACGACATCCATGCCTACCCCGCGCCCGGATACATCCGTGACTTCTTCAGCTGTCGAGAACCCTGGCGCGAAAATCAAATCGTCAATCTCGTCTGGCTTAAGCGCAGCGTCCGGTGCAACGATACCCTGCTCAACGGCCTTAGAAAAAACACGGTCGCGGTTAATTCCGGCACCATCATCAACAACTTCAATGATGATCCGGCCACTCCGTTGGTCAGCTGACAACACGATTTCGGCTTCTGCCGGTTTTCCCGCGGAAGTTCTCACGTCGGGTAGCTCAATACCATGATCCAGCGAGTTTCTAATCATGTGCGTCAATGGGTCGGCAAGCAATTCAATGATGGTTTTATCGACTTCAGTGTCCTCACCCTTGAGAACCAAATTGACCTTTTTTCCCAGTTTTCGTGATAGCTCTCGGGCCAACCGGGGCATTCGCGAAAATACGGTTTTAACGGGCTGCATGCGCACGGCCATGACACTGTCTTGCAGGTCGCGCATATGCGAACTCATGGTTTCTACACCGCGTTGGAAGCCATCAGCTTCCAGATGGTTATCGGCCGCCGCGTATTGTTCCATCATGGCCTGGGTAATAACCAATTCACCGACCATATTCACAAGTGTATCAATTCGATCCAGATCAACCCGCACGGACGTGATTTTCTGGGCAGTTGAAGTCGTGGCCGGAGGCTGCACATTTTTGGCAACTGTCGTCGGCGGCTGAGCCGGGGTGGGTGGCGATGACGACGGAGCGGCTTTTGACGGTTCAGACGTATTCGTTTGCGTCAAATCTCCGTTGTCATTGTTCCCTTCGTTAGAGTCTGAATCCACCTGTTCGATGCGAAGTGCGCAGGCATCGTCAACGAACTCAAAAACCTCTTTAATGTCATCTACTGACATATTGCCGGCTAATTCGAACGTCCACATGAGATAGGATTCGAGAGGATTAAGTTTCGTTAACGGCGGCAATTGTCTGGTATCAATCGATGTTTTCAAAGACCCTAATTCCCTTAACTCACGTATCAAAAGTAAGGGATCATTTGCCGCCTCAAAAAGACGCGCCGTCGGCTTAAATTTAATGGAATAATGTTTCAGCTCTGTTGGCGGAAGCTCTGTATCCGGGCGTTTGCTGACGTCCGGTCCGGTTCCCGTTGGCGTCTTCGGACCCATAACGTTCCCAAGACTACTTAATTCCTCGCTTAGTTGAAGGACTTTATCAGTATCAATAATTTTTCCGGATTTTTCCGACTCTACGGTTTCTGCTAATAGGTCGCGGCCTTCAATTATTATTCCAATAACGTTTTTACTCAAACTAACTTTCCCGGCCCGCACATGATCAAGAGCCGCTTCCAGTGCTTGGCTGAGATCAACGATTGTAATAAAATCGAATGCCCCGGCCCCTCCCTTGATCGAATGCACGGATCTAAATAAGGCATCAAGCATTTCCGCCTGGGTATTTTTGTCGGCATCGTTTAGCGCGTCCAAAATGTCTTCAAGCTCTCCCAATCGATCGGCGCATTCTTCGAAAAACGTCGCGCGAAATTTTTCAAGCTGACGGGAAGATTTCTTGTTTTTGGCCATTACCGGGTTTCACCTGTCATAAGCAGACTTTCATCGCAGCTCGTACAAGCGTTTCCGGGTCGAAGGGTTTCGCAAGCCACCCAGTCGCCCCGGCTGTCTTCGCGTCGGACTTCGTATCACTTGCGGTTTCCGTGGTGAGGCAAAGAATTGGCAAAAATGCATGGGCTTCAGTTTTGCGAATCTTCTGGATCAACCCGATCCCGTCCAGCCGGGGCATATTGATGTCCGTAATGACCAAATCGACGGATTTATTCTGAAGTACGTCGAGCGCATTAAGGCCATCATCGGCCTCAAATACCGTAAACCCGGCATTGCTCAGAGTATATGTGACCATATCACGCATGGTGACAGAATCATCTACAATCAAAACGCGCTTATCCAATTTGCTCTCCTACCCTATTAAACTAGGCAGCCCGATTGCAGTCGGATAAATTCTGTCGTGTTCACAAACGATTATCACCGTAATAAATATGCACACGTTTGTACATGGAAATTGATGACACGGATTAAAAGTCTATTTTCGATCACGCGTGTATTTTCAGAAACTACTAGCGGTCCAGAAGTGTTTCCAAGCCCGCTTTTTCCAACCTTCAGCCTCTGTTGTCTTGTGTAATAAATCGGCTTCGAGGGTTGCGATTTTCCGGTTCAACCCGGAAATGGCCGTGTTCTTCTCGGTAATTTCTTTCGACTTTACAGCAAGTTGGGCTTTCAGTTTATTGATGGCAGGATTGTTTTCGCTGGTATTCAAATGGGATGGGCCCTGGTGCGGGTTTGTGGACGGCTTTTTGGCATCGGCCTCCACGGGAGCACCCAAATTGAAGTGGAATCTATCCCCTTTTATTATGCGCCTTACCGCATGAAGCGCAGCCAGGGCCTCTCCGTCATGGTTAGACCCCACGTAAGCTAGGATCTTAGACAGTTTTTTACCGTCGATGAGGCTGGCCCCTGAATACAACCTATTTTCCCCACAACAAAATGAACATCCCCATACTTGTCGCCCATAAAGTTGAAGGATCTGTTAAATTCGATGAAATGCGGGGTTTTCAACTCCATAAGCTATGTTTTTGATTGCCTGAGAATAGGTCGACGTTGACAGTTCATAGGCATTCATGGTGTAGAAACAAGTCGGCCATACTGGATTAATGTTCATCAGTCATGATCGTAGCTCATTGATCGGTCTATAAGTCATGGTGTGTTATGGGTGAGAATGGAAAAATTTCTGAGGTTCTCGCGAATCTACGAGTCGAATTTCTCAATCATTATGAAGACTTGTTTGCCAAAATTGCGATCCTGTTAGAACTGCTCACTGAACCCAATGATGAATGGTTAGACAATTTTCTTGAGTTGAAACGCGAGATCCACGGCATCAAAGGACAGGCTGCTACCTTTGGGTTTTCGGCAGTTGGCTCCATAGCTCATCGTTTAGAGGATTTTATCGATCAGCAGAATGAGTCAGGCACTTTTGATGTTGATGGCATTTACATATTCTTCGACCATATGCGTGCAATTATTTCGAGCGGTGAGAACCTCACCGACTTGGAGACAGAGCAGGTGCTTCAACAGTTGCCCTCAAGTCTCACACAAGTTCGAGAGGATGCCAGTGCCGGCTCTAACCGGGTGTTAATTGTAATGCCCAGGGGCATATGGCAGACCATGGTAAGTGAGGAACTTGAGCGGCGAGGTTTCGAAATTTCATTCGCTGGCGACGCGATGAGCGCGATTACCTTAGCGCTAGAAACCCCACTGGCCGCTGTCGTTACAGGAATGGTGTTGGGCAGAATTTCAGGAGTTGATCTAGCAAGAATGTTTAAGGCTATAGAAGTTTTATCCTCAATTCCGGTAATCATTTTCACGAGCTACAACATACAAGGCGCTCGGATGGGAGACCTTCCGGACGGCACGATCGCAATTGCGAAAGGGCCTGAGATTGAGGAGAAAATTAGTGAATTACTTAACTATTTGGATTTGCCGCCATGACCTTTCAGAAATGCTGTCGACTGGAAGTTTTAAACCTATTCTCCATATTGAGGTTTCATTGCCTAATCCCAAATAATTGAACTCAAAATTCGCATTAAGTGTAATCATTATTCGAATTGATGATTTCAGCCGTGAACGGTCATTGAAGTTTTTTTGGGAGATCGCATAGCGTTATTAGTTTAGGCTCTCAGATTAACCGCATGAAACAGGACGCTGACACTTCGTCCAAACAATGACTATTTTGAGGCATTTTTTATGTCCAACGCGGAAAAACGCCAAACAATTATGGTTGTCGATGACGAGGAGCTCATTCGGCTATACCTTTCTGCCATCTTGTCCGACCTTGGAGAAGTTGAACCCGTTGCGTCGGGTAATGAAGCCTTAGAGAAAATCGCGGCCATTGAACCGGATTTGATAATTCTTGATGTTCACATGCCGGAGATGGATGGGTATGAGGTTTGTCGGCAATTAAAAGCGAATGAGAAAACTTCTGACATACCCATTATCTTTCTCACTGCCAGTGTTTCCAATGAAGATGAGGAACGTGGATTGGATATAGGGGCAGTCGATTTTATCCGAAAACCGATTTCACCAAAAATAGTAATTGCGCGGGCGTCCAACATTTTGGAACTCCGTTCCGCAACGCGCGAACTAGAACTGTTAGCCTCGACAGACCCGCTAACTGGCGCATTTAACCGTCGACATTTTCGGGAAGTAGGCAATGCGGAATTGCACCGAAGTAAGCGCTATAAACAACCGTTCACCATTCTAATGCTCGACATTGATCATTTCAAAGCTGTTAACGACACTTTCGGTCATAGTGTTGGAGACGAAGCGTTGAAGGAGACGGTTTCTGTAATCCAAAATGCGCTGCGCGACGAGGACACGTTGGGGCGTCTCGGAGGCGAAGAGTTCGCAGTAATGTTTCCGCAAACAGATACGCAAGGCGCAAGCCTTGTTGCCGAGAGAATTCGAGCCTCCATAGCCGAAATTGTGATTGATACGCCCATTGAGCCCTTAAGCTTTACGATGAGCATTGGAGTTTCAGAGAGTGCCAATGATGATGTTACCGTAGACGACGCTTTGAACCGCGCGGACAAAGCTCTTTATAAGGCGAAAGAACAGGGCAGGAACCGAGTGGTATGTGCTTGAGCTAACTGACACGACTCTGGTCCGGTTTGGATCAACACCGGTCTTTTTCACCAATGATAAATGATGTCTGCTTTCCAGGGTATTCCGGAAGTGATGGCTTGAATCTGGCGCCTGCTATGTTGCCTCCGTTTTTACACTATTTTTCTCTCCCGCTTGTTGCCAGTGTGCTGCAAATGAGATTTTTCGTCGATGATGTGCAAAGGCAGGATTTGATCCTACGGCGGAAAGCCGTTTGACAATTAATCTGACGGTCTTACCTAAAACCCTCTAACGACCATCAAGAGCCCGGCCGGATATCAATCGAGCAGGGATACTCTGTCTGGCTAAATAGCTGGTTCAATTGCTGACTGGCAAAATTTTCGGGGATAAACGCCAGTCCCGGCGGAAACCGTTTATTCAGCCTCAGCTTCACCTGCATTTCGCCCCGGGACGACCGCACAATGACCCGGTCTCCTTCGGCAAATCCCATAGCCTGACTATCGGCAAGGCCAATTTCCATACAAGCCTCACCGACGATGCCGCTCAAGGTGGCTGACCTTTCCGACGTATACCCTGAATGGAACCCGCAATCCCCCGTAATCAACATCATCCTGTGATGATCAAGTTGCGTTTCTTTTGATCGCGATGGAAATGGCAATTCACCCGTTTCATCACTGTCGGCACTTTTGGCCGAGATCGTAAACGCCCCGACCATATCAATATCGGCAAGGGAAAGTCCGCCAAAAGAAGGAACCAGTTGGACGATTTCCGCAAATGTTTCCTGTTGTGTCGTCACACCCAAGTCACAATCAAAGGTTTCTGCAACTTGCATAAGGATGTTCAGATTTCGACGGGCGTGCCCTATAGGCCGACGGACTTCTCGCGTCATCTGAACCCGGCCCTCATTGTTGACGACGGTGCCTGCCTCCTCGGCAAATGCGGCCCCGGGCAGGACGATATCCGCTTGCGCTGTCGTCACTGAATGATGCGCGGCCTGAACGATGAGAAGACCAACGGACGACAGCGCGGCTTCAACCAGATTGCGGTCCGGATGGGTCGACAATGGGTCGCTGCCGAGAATGTAGAGGAAATCCATCTCACCAGCTGCACAATGGCGCACGACCTCATGAAAATCCGCTCCTAATTCAGTAGGGAGATGACCGCCCCATGTTTGTTCGATTTGGGTATCACCAGCAGTACGCCAGCCTGGCATTTGGGTCGGCAACACGCCCATTTCCCATGCCCCAAACTGATTGCAACGGTCGAACAAAAACTGCAGCTCTACTTTTTTTCCCAATCCCTGCAGGCGTCGCAAAAACTGATTCAGCCATTGCAAAGACAGTTTTGCCTGTGGCGCGCGCAGCAGATCCATTCCGATAAGGACGGTGACTGTTGAGGCGGGAATTAAGGCGGCCACGGTCCTATTAACAAAATCATGAACCGGTGTGGCATCAGGTTCCGTTTTCCCGGAAAACTCATTATCGAGCAGCGCGATCATGGAGGCTTCGTCACCCGGCAACAGACGTAGATGTGCGCGGCTGTCCTGATCCAGCCGCGAAGGTTTCGCCGATGCCAGAAACAGTTTTCTCCCCCGACGCCTGACGGCTTCGCGAAGCAAGTAATCGGTCACTGGGTTGTCATCAGTTACGTTGCTTCCCACAACCAGGATACTTTCAGCTTCCAGAAGTTCATCCAACGGGCGTCTCGAGTAAAGATCGCCAAAAATTACAGGCAGTTCAGCGTACATTCCCGATGCCCAGCGGTTCGAGCTGTCGATATTATTGGTCCGGAAAACCACTCGCATCATTTTTTGGAAAGCGTACAGGGTCTCGCAGCTCAGTTGTGGGGACGCCAGGCCACCAATACGACTACCATCGATCTTAGCCAGGTCGCCGATGTGTTGGCGAATTGCGGCGTAGGCTTCCTCCCAGGACACCGGCACTAAGTCTCCGTTCTTGCGCACCAAGGGAGAGTCAATCCGTTCGTCGCTATCAATAAAATCGACGCCGAATCGCCCTTTGACGCAAAGGGTTTCCCCATTGATCCCCGTATCATCCTTTGACCGCACCCGCGACAACTGACCGTCTCGCGCACCTATCGTCAATTGGCAGCCGGTCCCGCAAAACGAACATGTCGTATCGGTTTCGACCAAATCCCACGGGCGTGCCTTGTAACGGTACGGCTCACTCATCAGTGCACCAACAGGACAAACCTCAATGCAATTACCGCAGTGATCGCAGCTGTCCAAGCTGTTCTCAAAGCCGGTTATTTCGCTGTCCATGCCTTTTTCGACGGTTCCGAGCGCAACGGCGCCGACCACATCTTCGCAAATGCGGACACAGCGTGTGCATTGGATGCAGCGATTGGCGTTGAAAATGATGACTTTATTAAGGGAAATATCTCGACTGCGGAAAACGCGTTTTTCGTCCCGAAAGCGGCTGACTCCAGCGCCGTATTCGAACACCGTGTCCTGCAGTTCGCATTCGCCGGCTTTGTCACAAATTGGGCAGTCGAGCGGATGGTTGGCGAGCAGCATTTCAAGCATCGTTTTGCGGGTGTTTGCGATCTGTTCAGTCGCCGTATGCACGACCATTCCATCCATAACCCGTGTTGCACAGGCAGGTTGCTGTTTCGGCATGCCGTCGATCGCCACCAGACACATGCGGCAGGATGCCAACGGTGCCAGACGTTTCATGTAGCAGAATGTCGGCACGTCGATGCCCTGCGCTTTCGCCGCCTCCAGAATCAACGTGCCGTCAGGGACATCCAGGTCTATACCATCGATTGTTATTTTGGCCATGTGGTTTCAGCCTTAATGAAAGGGTTGAACGCTCAGTGAAACGGGCACTTTCCTTCGTCAATGTGACGCTCGAACTCTCCACGGAAATGCTTGAGGGCGGCGCCTAGTGACCAGGCCGCCGCGTCACCCAAGGCACAAAACGAATTGCCGAAAATGCCCTCACACAGAAATTCGAGCTGATCAATATCTTCCCGTCGCCCGGCCCCCGCTTCAAGACGGTGCAAGACCTTTGACGCCCAATCGTTGCCTTCCCGGCACGGGGTGCATTTGCCGCACGATTCCTCATTGAAAAAGTCCATCGTACACATGGCGACCCGTACGACACAGGCGGCATCATCAAGAACGATCACACCGGCGGAGCCAAGCATACTGCCAGCGGCAGCAAGGGAGTCGAAATCCATACCTACATCGAGATCGCATTCCGGGATCATCGGTGCTGAAACGCCGCCAGGAATAACGGCCTTGATTGTGCCGGAACGCGCCCCGCCCGCATGGTTTTCCACCAATTCCCGCAGTGAAATACCCATCGGTAGCTCGTAAAGACCGGGCTTGCGAACGCGTCCGCTCAGACAATAAAGCTTCGGGCCGGGACTGGCATCAGGACCGATGCCGCGGAACCATTCAACGCCTCTCTCGATGATATGTGGCAGGCAGGCGAAGGTCTCCACATTATTTATCACGGTCGGACACTCATAAAGCCCGGCTACGGCGGGGAAAGGCGGTTTCAATTTTGGTTGCGCCCTGCGCCCTTCAATTGACTCCAGAAGCGCCGTCTCTTCGCCGCAAATATAAGCGCCTGCGCCCAGGTGCACATAGATGTCATGGCTGAAATCGGTGCTCAGGATGTTTTTGCCCAATAACCCCTTCGCATAAGCCTGCTTCAATGCCTCCTCTACACGTTCGATGCTTAAGGTGTATTCACCACGGATGTATATGTAAGAAATTTCGGCACCAATGGCGTAAGCGGCGATTAGCATGCCCTCAATCATCATGTGGGGGTCTTTTTCCATCAGTGCCCGGTCCTTGAACGTACCGGGTTCACTTTCGTCCGCATTGCAGCAGAGATATACAGGTTTACCGGTATCCTTCGGCACGAAGCTCCATTTGAGCCCGGTTGGAAATCCAGCACCACCCCGACCCTTTAGATTGGCGTCTTTGACCAGTTCGATCAGGTCGCCCGGTGAATAGCCTTTCAGCACCTTGGCGAGGGATTCGTATCCACCATGGGCCTCATAAGACGTAATGAGGTGAGACCCCGGGGTTTCCATATTCTTCAATAGAACTTTATCGAACATGCTTAGTCTTTCACTTGAAGCATCAATTGAGAGAGCAGGTCTTCAACCCGCTTGGCGTTCAGGTTCTCATGATAATCACGGTTGACCATCATCACAGGTGCCGTATCACACGAGCCCAAACACTCGACAGTGGACAGCGTGAATAGTCCATCGGCAGTTGTCTCACCGGTACTGATTTGCAGGCGGTCTTCGAGTTGCTCACGTATCTGGCTCGCCTCACACAAAAGACAGGAAACATTGGTGCAGAGTTTGATGTGAAATTTTCCGACAGGCTCGGTGTGAAACATCGTGTAGAAACTGGCGATCTCAAACACCCAGATTTCAGGCACGTCGAGAACTTCAGCAATCTCCTTCAAGATATTTCCGCGAAGCGGCCCTTCACTGGCCTGGGCCAGAGCCAACGTCGGCATTATTGCCGACCGCCGTGTTGGATAACGGCTTTTAATGATGTCAATTTGTTCTTCCAACCCGGTTAACATTGCGCTTCCTCGAGGGGCAAAATAGTGGACTATTTATCAACTTCGGCAATAACAGGGTCCAGGCTGCCGAGCATGGCGATAAGGTCGGCAAGATAGTTCATATTCCCGACTTTCCCTTCCAAAGCCTGCAAATTTACAAATGACGGGGCACGCACCTTCATTCGGAAGGGTTTCTCACCACCATCACTGATGATGTAATATCCCAACTCACCTTTCGGCGCTTCGATGGCGGTGTAGACTTCCCCTTTTGGCACCTTGAAACCGTAGGCCGACAGTTCGAAATGGTGGATTTGGGTTTCCATTGAACATCCGAGTAAATCCTTATCCACGGGAAACGCAATGGTCGGTATATCCACCTGAAACCCGCCATCGGGCATCTTTTCCAGGCATTGTTCGATGATGCGAACACTTTCGCGCATTTCATCAACCCGGCAGATCCAGCGGTCGTAGCAGTCGCCGGTCTCACGGGTGATCACGTTGAATTCTACCTGATCATATATTTCGTATGGACAGTCGCGCCGGATATCCCAGTCGACTCCTGATGCCCGGAGGTTGGGGCCGCTTAGCCCGAGATCAATGGCATCTTCCGGGGCAATTACGCCTATGCCCTTGGTGCGCTGCAGGAAAACGCGATTTTTGGCGACGAGGCGTTCATAATCGATAAGCCGTTTGGGAAGAATATCGCAAAACTCCCGCACCCGATCGACCGCCCCGTCGGGCAAATCCTCGCGCACCCCACCGACACGGATATAAGATGTATGCATACGGGCACCGGTAATCATTTCCATCAAGTCCATAAGCATCTCGCGTTCGCGCATGGTGTAGAGCAGAACGGTCATCGCGCCCAAGTCCATCGGCAGCGCGCCGACAATCAGCAGGTGTCCGGAAATACGAGAGAGTTCGGTCATGATTACCCGAATGTACTGCGCCCGCTCAGGCACCTCGATATCCAGAAGTTGTTCAACCGCCATCGCGAAGCCCAAATTGTTGGATGGTGGGCAGACGTAATCCAGCCGGTCGGTCAGGGGGAAAATCTGCGTATAGGTGAAATCTTCAGCCAGCTTTTCGGTACCACGATGCAAATAGCCGATGATCGGTTCCGTGCGTTCGACAATTTCCCCGTCGAGTTGCAATACAAGGCGCAACACCCCATGGGTGCTCGGATGCTGTGGCCCCAGGTTGAGCAGCACTTCCTGCGTGACGGCATCTTCCGGTCCGGTTTCCTGCAGGACGGTGACGTCAGTCATGATTCACCCGTTTCCTCGCCAAATGGATTATAGGCGTCCTTGTAACCACGAAGCGGGAAATCTTTGCGCATGGGATACCCCTCAAACTCATCCCACATGTAGATCCTCTTGAGATTGGGGTGGCCGTCAAAAACAATGCCATACATATCGAAAGTTTCGCGCTCGTGCCAATTGGCCGTCGACCAGATACCGGTGACGGTGGGAACATGCGGAGGATCTGCAGCCCGGCATTTGAGGCGCAAACGGTGTTGATGGGTGATGGAATAGAGATGATAGACCACCTCGTAACGCGGGGTGTCAGGGTGGTGATCCACGCCGCAGAGGTCCGACAGGAAATTGAAGGACAGCGCTGGCACCTCTTTTAAGAAGCGGCACAACTCAACCACATGTTCCGGCGCCACGGTGATGTTATACATATCGATCCCGGCACCGCCATCGCCGATCTTGACATCGAAGTGTTGGAAGACTTCGTCACAAAAAGCCGGTCGCATCACGGTCAAACTCCCGTGGTCGCAGGTTCAGGTTCTTTTCTCAGGACATGGGTGCGCATGATTTTTTCCTGCAACAGGAGAAGCCCATGCATGAGGGCTTCCGGCCGAGGCGGACAGCCGGGAACATGGACGTCGACCGGGACTATAAGTTCGGACCCCTGGACCACGGCGTAAGTATTATAAACCCCTCCCGAAATGGCGCAGGTACCCATCGCGACCACATAACGGGGTTCGGGCATCTGGTGGTAGAGGCGGCTGATAACGGGGGCGAATTTCTTGGTCACCGTTCCGGCAATGATCATCACGTCAGATTGTCGGGGTGAGGGTCGAAAAACCACACCAAAACGGTCCAGGTCATAACGCGAACACCCCGCCGAGATCATCTCAATGGCGCAGCAGGCGATACCGAAAGTCTCGGGCCACAGAGACGATTTCCGACTCCAGTTGATTATACTGTCTGTTGTGCTGAAGAAGACGTTGTCGGGAAAGCGGTTTTCTAGGATTCCCATTCTAAAGCTCCCTTGATCCACGCATAGGCGAAGCCGATCAGTAGCAGAAAGATAAAGACAAACATTTCCAGATATCCGATAAATCCAATTTCCTGGAGAACAACAGCCCAGGGGAACAGGAACATCGCCTCTACATCAAAAACAACGAACAGAATGGCGACGACGAAATAATGGACGCGGAACAAACCACCTGACGCTTCGCCGGTGTGATCGACGCCGCATTCATATGGCCTGTTCTTTTCCGGATAGGGGTTGGATGGTCGCACCAATGACCCGAGCACAAGGATAAACACGCAGACGCCAATTGCCGCGGCCACCATCAGGAATACTGCTAAATAATCCAAGAGCATCAGTATTGCTCCTTTGGTGGTCGGGTCCTGAAACATCTTGAAGCGGGCAGACCCGACAACAGTAGTTAGAACTAAATCAACCTTCATCGATAGTATCTGATTTCACATAGAAAAACCAACTATCATGGCAAGTAATTGGTAAAAACTGCGCTTTGCGCCTGATCGAGGAACCAACTGGGCGCAAGGCCGATCCCAACAGTCCCGATCCCGGCGATGATCAGAACCAGGCGGAGCGCCGGCGTCAGTGCCAACGTGAATCGACGCGATGCGGGTTTCATATACATCAACATCACAATGCGGATGTAAAAATAAGCGGCTACGGCACTGAGGAGCACGGCAATTACGGCCAATCCCACATAACCCTTCTGAACCAGGGCCACCAGAATATAGAATTTAGCGAAGAAACCCGCTGTCGGTGGAATGCCTGCCAGGGAAAACAGGAATATCAATGTCAACAGAGCCCATATCGGGTGGATCGCCGCCAACCCAGCGTAGTCTTCAATTTTATCGCCACGAACATCGCCACTCCGCATCATCACCACGATGGCGAATATCCCGAGGTTCATGAATGAATATATCAATAAGTATAGCATGACGCTGGCGACGCCATCCTGATCGCCAGCGATGATGCCAAGCAGGGCAAATCCCGCATGCGCTATGCTGGAATAAGCCAGCATGCGTTTGATATTGGTCTGAACCAATGCAACAAAGCTGCCGATAGCCATGGTTAGCACGGAAATTGCGATCACTGCGTCAATCCAGATGCCGGCAACCGGGGATAGGGCATCCAGGAAAATACGCAGAATGATGGCGAAAGCGGCGGCCTTGGAGGCGACAGACAAATAAGCTGTAATCGGTGTCGGTGCGCCTTCGTACACGTCGGGAACCCACATATGGAACGGAACCGCCCCAACTTTGAAAATAAGACCGGTTACCAGGAAAATGATGGCCAGGATAAGGGCCGGTTCGGAAAATGGTTCTGCGGATAACGCTTGGGAAAGACCTGTCAATTCCGTGGTGCCCGTCAAACCGTAGACAAGAGAAAATCCATACAGAAAAATACCCGACGAGACGGCACCCAGGATCACGTATTTGAGGGCCGCTTCGTTGGACCGTGGGTCGTGGCGCAGATACCCCGCCAGCACATAGAAGGCCAGGGCCTGCAATTCCAGGCCCATGTAGATCACTAACAAATCGCGACCGGATACCATGATCATCATGCCAGAAAGTGCAAACAGTATGAGTGCGTGATACTCTCCTTCCGCGATCCCCTCCTCCATCAGATATCGCCCGGACATGAGCAGCGTGAGGGCCGTTACCAGATAAATCACTGTCTTGAAGAAATTGGCAAATCCGTCGACGACGAATGTTCCGCCATAGGCTGTTTGCGTTGTCGCGGAAAGCATAACAGATGCGCTCGCGGCGGCGGCGACGACCGTCAGCGATAGCCCGGTCAGGATGGCCATTTGATGTTTGTTTTTCGTAAGGGCGACAAGCAGCGTCAGGCAGGCACCGAAGATGACGATAATTTCCGGGGAGCTTACAAGGATGGATTGGATGATCAATTGCTTGTCCATGGCCATCTCCCCTCAGCGACCCGTAACTTGTGCGAGCAGATGATCAAGAGAAGGACCCAAAATTTCCAGGAAAGGTGCTGGATAAAATCCGACCCAGAAGACAAATGTGGCGAGTGGCAGGGTTCCGGCAATTTCCCGGCTGCTCAAATCCCAAAGCGGCGACGACCCGATTTCAACTACAGGACCAAGCGCGACCCGGCGGATCAGACGAAGCATATAAGCCGCGCCGAGCATTGCGCCAAGGATCGCCACAGCACCCGTAATCATGCTTGCCCCAAAGGCACCTGACAACACAAGAAGTTCGCCAACAAAACCGTTGGTGCCTGGAACCGCCATGGATGCCAGACTGAACAGCCCCAAAAATAGCGTATAGATTGGGACGATCTTCATCAGGCCGCCATAGTCGGCGATTTGGCGGGTGTGAGTGCGCTCGTAGATGAGACCAACAAACAGGAATAGCGCCCCGGTCGTAATTCCATGATTGAACATTTGCAGGACCGCACCATTAAGGCCGTTGGCATTAAACGTAAATAGCCCAAGCGTGACGAACCCCATGTGACTGACGCTGGAATAGGCGATCAATTTTTTCAGGTCTTCCTGTGCCAGGGCCAGGAAACCGCCATAGACAATGGCAATTGCCGACATCGCGACGACCAGGGGGGCGAAATATTGCGAGGCGTCAGGCAGCATCGGTAAGGAGAATCGCAGGAACCCATATGCGCCCATCTTCAGCAGCACGCCTGCCAGGATGATGCTGCCAGCGGTTGGCGCCTGGACATGCGCGTCCGGCAGCCAGGTGTGGACCGGGACCATCGGCACTTTGACTGCAAATGCCACCAAAAAGGCCAAGAAGACCCAAGCCTGAACGCTGAAGTCATACTTCTGTTCCATCAATGCAAGAATGTCGAACGTCCGGCCGCCATCGAAATACAACACCAGGATTCCGACAAGGAACAAGAGGCTGCCAGCGAGGGTATAGAGGAAGAATTTAAAGGCTGCGTAGACCCGGTTACTGCCACCCCAAACACCAATGATCATGTACATGGGGATCAGCATGGCTTCCCAGAACACATAAAACATAAACAAATCGAGAGCACAAAACACGCCGAGCATCAGTGTCTGCATAACCAGCAGAGTGATCATGAAGGTTTTGACCCTGGTGTCGATGGCCACCCATGAGGCCAGAACGCAGATCCATCCCAGCAGGGCGGTCAGGAAGACAAAAAGTACGCTGATGCCGTCCACGCCAACCGCATAGGAAATTCCCAACGTCGGCACCCAGTCCAGGTTTTCCTGAAATTGCATGGCATGTGTTGACGGGTCGAAGGCGAGCAGGGACCAGGTGGCGAGTAAAAAATCGGCGACGGTTATCCCCAGCGCTGCCCATCGTACGGTCATGCTGTTTTGCAGCAGCATCAACACTGGCACGCCCGCCAGGGGTAGAAAGATGATCAGACTAAGCAACGGGAGTTCAGGCATCGATATCGCTCCCTACCCGAAAGACAACAAAACATAAAGAGCAACGCAGGCCAGAACGCCGCCGATCATCGCGCCCGCATAATGAGTGACCACCCCGGTCTGCATCCGCCGTGCTATTGCACCGGTGATGAGAGCGGTCCGTGCCACACCATTGACAACCGCATCGACGATGTTCAAGTCAACCTTCAGGCTTTCTCGTGCGGTCGCATGTAACGAGCGCAGGATAACTGTATCCGACAATGCGCTAACTGCTGCCTCCCAGCGGGCCACTGGCTTTTCGGCAACCCACAGGAACACGCGAACACCCCTGCGATAAACCCAATCGGTGTCGAGGCTGATCGTACGTTCCGGATCCAGGAACTTGAGAAACAGGAAAAACCCGAGCGCCGTAAACATCAAGATACCCAAACTCGCGGTGATATGGGCGCCGGTGTAAGGTTCATAATCGACCGGATAGGGCAGCAATTCGTAAAGTACGCCGGGTAATACACCGATACCGATACACAGGATCGCGGCGATTCCCATGGCGAGAAGCATGTTAAGAGGTGGTTCCTCCGGACGCAGGCCACAGTCCTTTCCGAAGAACATGTAATACGGAAGTTTCAATCCGGTGTGCAGGAAAGTTCCCGAAGAGGCGATAGTCAACATAAGTACAACTGTCGCATGGTGATCACCAGCTGCCGCGGCAATTACCATGGATTTGCTCACAAACCCACTGAAGAACGGGAAGGCAGAAATGGCAAACGCCCCAATCATGTAAAGCGCCACGGTCCAGGGCATGGTCCGGTAGAGCCCTCCCAGTTCGGTGAGTTTGCGCCGCCCCGTCATATGGATAACCGCACCGGCACCCATGAACAGCAGCCCTTTATATATAATATGCGCGAAGGCATGGGAGGCTGAACCGTTCAATGCCATCTCAGTGCCGATCCCCACACCGGCGACCATGTAACCGACCTGACTAACAATATGATAGGCCAGCAGGCGGCGGCAGTCGTTTTCCAGAACTGCATAAATAACACCGTAGAGTGCCATTGCGGCTCCGAGCCAGATCAGAACTTCGGTCCCGGGATAGGCGCGAATGAGAACATAAACCGCAGTTTTGGTCGTAAAAGCGCTGAGGAAAACGGCGCCCGTTACCGTTGCCTCTGGATAGGCGTCCGTCAGCCAGGCATTGAGCGGCGGCACTGCAGCATTCAACATGAAGGAAACAAGGATCAACGTGTAGGCAAGCCCGCCGCTATTCTCCAGCGGGCCGAATAAAAAGGAACCAGTTTCCAGTCCGTGTAAAACAATCCCGCCGAACAGGAGCACGCCACCGGTGATATGAACCATAAGATAACGCATGCCGGCCCGTACCGCCGGACCCAGGCGGGTTGCGAAAATCAGATAAGCAGACGCGAAGGCCATGATTTCCCACGATACCAATAGGGTGAACCAATCTCCGGCGAAGACCACACCGAGCGCGCTTCCGACGTAAAGAAAAGTAGCCACATGTTGGGCCGCGCTGCGGACATGCAAGCCATAGAGGCAACCGATGAACGCGGCGATGGTGAAGACCCAGGCGAACACCAAACTCAGTTTGTCGACCTTGCCAATCACCAAGTGCACGCCGATGAACTCAAAACTGCCAAAATTCCCGGGAGACAAGGCCGCCACATCGGCAATCGCCAGCAGTGGAACCAGTAAAAGCCAACCCTGAAGTAACCGCCCTTTGAGCAGCGGAATAACCAGCGCACCGACGACAAATAACAGTCCGGGGTGGAGCCAGTCAGTCATAGTAGTCCTCGTCTCGCATAATGCGGCCCTGATGGCCAAAGAACTTACTGACAAAGATGATTGCAACGCAGGATACGAAACCAAACCCGGCGCTCCAGCCAGGGAGGGAATCCCAGAAAAATTCACCGTGATCACGATTGACCAGAAAATCCGCAATCACGATGGCAGCCAAGGAGAGGATGAAAAGCCGCCACCGCAATCTTGACTTTTCACTGTCGCCAAAGAAATGAACGATGCGTTTGATCATGGCACGGCCCCCCCTGCAACTCCTCTGGCCAGGCTCAGGAAGTAATTGGGGTAAACACCCATGACCAGCGACAACAGCGCCGTTGCCACCAGCGGAATGGTGACAAGTGGGATTTCCCGGATATCGCTGGCTGCGACGTCCATATGCCGGTCGTCTTTTTCCTTTTCGAAAAATGCCGTGTAGGAAACCGGAAGAAAATAGGCCGCATTCAAAACCGCGCTGGCCAGCAAAATCACCAGGAAAAACAGTTCCTGTGCCTCCACCGACCCCAGCACCAGGTACCACTTACTGATGAAACCGCCCGATGGCGGAACGCCAATCATTCCCAGCGACCCGATGAAAAAGGCGGCCATGGTCCACGGCAACCGCCGACCAATTCCCGCCATGTCACTGATGTTCTTGCGCCTGGACGCGCAATAGATCGATCCCGCGCAAAAGAAGAGTGTGATCTTGGACAATGCGTGCGCAGGAATATGTGCGACGCCACCTACTATAGCGGTCGGGCTCAACAGCGCCGCGCCAAGGATGATATACGACAATTGGCTGACCGTGGAGTAGGCAAGCCGGGCTTTAAGATCATTGCGTGTCAACGCATAGATCGACGCCATAATGATGGTGAAGGAGACTAGGTAGGCGGTGGCGGTTCCGAGCCCCAGCTCCTCCATTTGCCGCACACCCATGACGTCAAAAATTAGACGAAGCATGCAGAACACGCCCATCTTGACCACTGCCACTGCATGCAACAATGCGCTAACCGGGGTTGGCGCGACCATGGCCGCTGGCAGCCAGGCATGGAAGGGCATGATCGCTGCCTTGGCAAACCCGGCAAGGTAACAGAGATAAATTATTGTCAGCAGGCCGCTGGAAAGATCCGAATCGTTGAACAATCCAGCGGCTTTGAAATCCAGTGTCCCCGCAAACTGGTAGGTCAGCGCCAAGCCGGCCAACAGAAACGTTTTCGATGCCCCCATGAGATAGACCAGATACCGGCGTCCCCCATGCCAGGATTCATCGGTTTCCTTGTGATAAACCAGCGGGTAGGTGATCAGGGTCAGAATTTCGTAAAATATCACCAGTGTGAAAAGGTTGGCCGCAAAGGCACCGCCGATGGCGGCGGACAGGCTAACCGCGAAACACAAGGAAAAGCGGGTTTGTGCATGTTCATTGAGGTGACGCATGTAACCGATGGAATATACCGCCGCCGCCATCCACAGCAGCGACGAAATTGTCGCAAAGACCATGCCCAGCGAATCGACGCGAAAGGCGAAATCAACCCCGGGCAGAATGGTGAATAGGGTAATCTCGAACGTACCGCCGGCCAGCACGGTTGAAGCCATGGAAATAACGATCAGAAACTTGACCACCGCAGCGACAACGGAAACAGCGTCACGCAGATTGGCGTGGCGACGAAATCCCAGAATGGCACCAGCGGCCAACAGGGAAACGACGATCGCAAGGACTGGTCTTATGGATGTTTCAATTTCCATGCCGCCCGCGTACTACCCCTTCATTATTGTTACCTCGTCGACTTCAAGGGTCGCTTTGGTACGCACCAAAGCGACTAGAATTCCCAGTGCAATTGCGACCTCGGCAGCGGTGATCGCGATCACAAAAATCGCAATGATCTGACCACGAACATCACCATGCATGTTGGAAAACGCCATCAAATTGATATTCACTGAATTGAGCATCAGTTCCAGTGACATCAACACAATCAACACGTTCCGGCGCAACAGCACACCAGCGATACCGATGATGAACAACGCCGCACCCAAGGCCAGATACCATGATAAAGGAACCATTACCTGACCTCCCTTCGTGTCAGGATAATGGCGCCCACGAGGGCGACCAGCAGGACTACCGAGGCAACTTCAAATGGGAACAGAAATTCAGTGAAAAGCGTGGTGCTAAGCTCCCGGACTGAGCCCATCTCGCCTGCCTGTAGTGCGTAGGATGGAGGGCGCCATTGCCCACCCATCAGCAACAAGGCAAACATTTCCACGCAGAGCAAAGTAACAATGGTGACCGCTATCGCGCGCCATCGTTTGAGGAAAGGTGTTTTGGTCTCTTTGCGGACATCCAACATCATGATGACGAAAAGAAACAAAATGATCACCGCGCCCACATAAACGAAAATCTGAACGACGGCCAAAACCGGTGCGCGCAGCAGGAGGAATATTGCTGCCACCTGGACAAAGCAGACCACTAGGGCAAGTGCACTATGGATGGGATTCCGCGCCACCACGACCATCAGGCCCGAGGCGATTGCGACGATTGCAAACAACAAAAAAAAGGCCTGCTCCATAGAAAGTGCCTTTCAAATGATTCGTTATTTGATTCCTTGTGCCGGTATTTTCAAACTACGTGGGCACCGTTCGGGGGCAAGCCACCCTGCGTCTGGGCAATAAACCAAACCTACTTAAGTCAGCGGGTAAAATCAGTTACTGCACTTTATCGGTAATATCGCGTTTGCGTGAATAACGTCCTGCAGAGTAACAGACAATACAAATCACGTATAGGTTTTTTGAAAATTGTCCTGATGATAAGAATTGCTGCAGACAAAATTACGATCACCATGCAGGGCATCCGACCTCCCCAGCTGCCTGAGCTATCGGGCTTATGGTTCCATGGATACATCTTGATGTCTTCTTGATAACCAAAACCGGGCAGGAATATGAGCGGGTTACTGTCGCCTAATCCGGCGCCACCAGTCGTAGGTTTGACCATCGGCTTTTTCCTGGACCAGAACCCCATGCGTTGTCGCCAAGCTTGCTTCGAATACTTTTCCACCGTCTTCGGCTTTCCGGGGAGCAGCCATAAGGGCGTCGCGCCCGACAATCAGGGTCTCGGTATTTTCAGTAGAAAACTCATAATGTTGCCCGAGCTTGATGGCGTCTGCGGGACAGGCATCTTCACACAGACCGCAGAACAGGCATCTGGCCATATTGATATCGAAGACAAGGGGACGGCGGTTGCCGTTCTCATCCTCATAGGGAACAACATCAATACAATCACAAGGGCAAATCTTTGCACACAATTCACAACCAACGCATTTGGTGTCACCATTTTCGTCGGTATTCAGAAAATGATGACCACGATAGCGTGGGAAAGGAATCCATTTCTCTTTATCGGGATACTGTTCAGTGATTGATTTGGATACCATGTAGCTGAGCGTCAGCGATAGGCCGTCGATAAGGTCACGGAAAAAAACCCAACCGATCCATTGTGATGATTTTTTCAGGGCCTGTTCCACGGTCTGTTAATCCTCACTTCAATCCAACTGGTCAGGACAAGAAAATGCCGCTGATCAGAATATTAGCCAGAGACAATGGCAGCAGCACCTTCCAACCGATGGTCATTAGATGATCGTATCGATAGCGGGGGAAAGTGAATCTGAACCACATAAAGAGCCATATAAAAAAGCCGACCTTGAGCAAGAACCAGATCACCGGCGGCAGCGGTATAAAGAGCGGATGCCAGCCACCGAAAAAGAGAATTACCGTGAGCGCTGCCAGAAACACCATGACCAGATATTCGCTCATCATGAAAAGTGAGAACCGAATTCCGCTGTATTCGGTGTGATAGCCGGCACCAAGATCGCCTTCTGCTTCAGGCAAATCGAAAGGAATACGTTGCGCCTCTGCCAGTCCCGCAATGAAAAACACCAAAAATCCGATTGGCTGATAGACTATATTCCACAAATCGGCCTGGGCTTCTACAATGGTAACCAGGCTCATGGACTGGGCCAGCATAACCACCCCGACGACCGCAAATCCCATGGGAATTTCGTAGGATATCAACTGGGCGCAGGTGCGCAGACTGCCGAGAACAGCATATTTGCTGTTCGATGCCCAGCCCCCGACAACGACACCGAACACGTCAATTCCAGCCACCCCTAATACATACATAAGTGCGACATTCATGTCGGTAAGATACAACGTAATTTCGGTTCCGAAGATGGTGATAGACTCGCCGAAGGGGAGTGCGACAAAAACCGCAAATGTCGCGACCAACGTGATGATCGGTGCCAAAGTGAACAGGAAGCGGTCAGCGTCGTCGGGGATATGGTCCTCTTTGGTCAGCAGCTTGATGCCATCGGCCAAGGGTTGTAGAAGCCCGTGCCAACCGACCCGCATAGGCCCGAGGCGCTGCTGGATGTGCCCGGCAATTTTGCGCTCCAGCCAGGTCAGGGGAATGGGCAGGAACAACAAAACCGCGACGACGACGGCTAATTTCACTAAAATCAGGGCAACTACAAAAACTTCGGCCACGACTGATGCCACCTTGTGCAAAATGTCGGATCAAAAGCAGTTATGTGCTGCATGTTTACGATGTCAGTGAGTACCAGCTCTTTACGATCGCTGCTCTGGATACTGTCGAAGGGCGCAGGCCCGTTCTATCGGACATCGGCACTACAGCGTCATTGCGCATTGTACAATGAGTTAAATGGTTTTGTCACTCCAAGTTCAAAGAAAGGCCTTCAGATCGACGTAACGTCAGTCGAGCGCAAATGCCGGTGGTCGGGGTTGCCCATTGTGTGATAGAATACTGGCGCATCCAGTGGGACCAAGAGATGTGAGATGGCCAACACCGATATCCGTGTCGGAGCTGTCAAAATTGACCGCAGTATCTATTTTCTCGACTCGGAAATCCGGTTATTGGGGACGAGGTTTAACGCGGCAAAAAAGCTGCCCAAAATACAAGGCACATCCCACACGATCTCGGAGGAAGAGATTCGCTATGTCTACAATGAGGGTTGTAAGCACATGGTTGTCGGCGTCCTGCAGGCTGGCTAGGCCGCCCGTTCCATCAATGTCGCCACCTACCCTGGAGTCGAACTCTGTGTGCCGTCAAGCAATCCGCACCGGTATCAATCCAGGTATTCGGTGCCGCCAGGTAGGGCACTATTGAGAAGTTTCATATGATTTTTTGCAGGGAGATTGCAAATGAAAACGGTGAAGCACTTACTCGACAATAAGGGCAATGATATCTGGTTCGTCCGTCCGGATGATTTCGTGTTTGACGCCATTGGAGAGATGGCGGAAAAAAACGTTGGCGCATTGGTCGTGCTCAAGAATGACAAACTCGTGGGCATCATCAGCGAACGGGACTATGCACGGAAAGTTATTCTAGTCGACAAGTCATCGCATAAAACGCGTGTCCGTGAGATCATGACGAAAAATGTAATCTGCGGTAAGCCAGAGCAAACGATCGACGAATGCATGGCCGTCATGACGGAAAAACGCATGCGGCATCTACCTATCCTGAGTGATCAACAGTTGGTTGGCATGATTACGCTCGGCGATGTGGTCAAAAGCATCATCGAGGACCAGAAATTCGAGATAGAAGAGCTTTATCATTACATCCACACCGCTTGAATGTTTCCAAGCAGCAAAAAACGGCTTAGCCTGAATGGGCTAAGCCGTTGATATCTTTGGTTGCGGGGGTAGGATTTGAACCTACGACCTTCAGGTTATGAGCCTGACGAGCTACCGGGCTGCTCCACCCCGCGATAAGCCGTAATTCTCGAAGAGAATTATCGGTATAGCGACCCGGGTAT